>Ga0268266_10000011_pt1 | contig 757403 bp, 641 predicted proteins | sample KBSS13metaG_FD_190356 | JGI IMG/M metagenome (GOLD analysis project Ga0268266, IMG submission 190356) | Switchgrass rhizosphere microbial communities from Kellogg Biological Station, Michigan, USA - KBS S1-3 metaG (SPAdes) (version 2) | ecosystem: Host-associated > Plants > Roots >...
TCGCTCACCAAGGGCGATGGCCTTTTTTTCGGCGCCTTTTTTTGCTGGCCCATTTGATGTCCAGGCCAACATCTCACGATTATCGTAGGAATTTTTCCTAGTTCCGACGCAGTTCGACAACACGTCCGAGCAGGGTACGTTCACGGCCTCGCTGAACTTCTTCACCCCGTTGTCGTTCGCCGCGAAAAGCATCCCCAGACTCATGCCGAGGCCATTTGGCGTCGGCTTTTTTTGCGACTTTTTGGCGTCGACCGCGGCGAGTTATCGAACAAGCTGCCAAAAACTTACGGCGTGGCAATAACTTACGCCGTAGGAATTTTTCCTATATGAGGAAGAATTCGCGATTCTGAAAGCAATCGGAAAGGCCCCCGACGCGATTGTTCATTTCATTCCGAATTAACGATTCGGAGGGGATGTCCCGCTTGGGGCGGGACCCGTGCGACGACTGGGGAGACTCGTCGCCGGTGACAGCAGAACGGCATGGACGCTTTGCCGAACTTTTCTGGGGAAAACTTAGATGACCATTCTCAACGTGCGCATCGCCCGCCGGGCGATCGCGACGTCCATCGCCGTGGGCCTGGCCCTTGGCGGTGCTGGCGTTGCTTTTGCGCAAAGCAACTCTTCCGGCTCGATCTTCGGCCAGACCGAAGCTCCCAATGCCGTCATCCATATCGAGAACAGCGATACCGGCCTTGTCCGTGACATCGCTGTGGACAAGGACGGCCGCTACCGCGTGGCTTCGCTGCCGATCGGCACGTATAAGGTGAGCCTTGTCAGCAACGGCACCACGCTCGACACGCGCAACAACGTGGCCGTCAGCCTGGGCGGCGGCGTCAATGTCTCGTTCAACAATCCCGTGGCATCGGCCGACAATGCACAGAACCTCAGTGCCGTGACCGTCGTGGGTAATGCCCTGCCGGCCATCGACGTATCGTCGGTCGACTCGCGCACGGTGCTGACCTCCGAGCAGCTGCAGAAGCTGCCGGTACAGCGCAACATCACGGCCACCTCGCTGCTGGCCCCGGGCACGGTTGCCGCCGATGCCCGTTACGGCAACGTCGCGTCGTTCGGTGGTTCGTCGGCCTCGGAGAACCAGTACTACATCAACGGTTTTGCCGTGACCAATTCGCTGACGGGCGTGGGTTCCATCACCCTGCCTTTCGACGCGATCGACCAGCAGCAGGTACTCACTGGAGGCTATGGCCCGGAATACGGCCGCTCCACCGGCGGCGTGGTGAACATCATTACCAAGCGTGGCGGCAATACCTGGCAGGGCAGCGCCGGCGTGTACTGGTCGCCCAGTTCGCTCGAGCAGTCGCCAAAGTCGATATATCACCCCAAGTGCGATTCCGCGCTCAGCAATGCATGTGGCAGCATCTACCAGTACCGCGGCGACAACACCCAGTCGCAACTGCAGTACTCGGCCGAGATCGGCGGTCCGCTGATCAAGGACAAGCTGTTCATCTACGCCGCAGGTGATTTCGTCCACGGTACTGGCGAGACCATCGGTACGACTGCATCCAAGCAGGATACCGATTACTCCACCCGCGCTACGCGCTGGCTGGGCAAGATCGACTGGAACATCACCAACGATCACATCATCGAACTGACAGGCATTGGTGACAACGAGCAGGAAAACGACTCGTTGAAGAACTTCAACTACGCAACGATGTCCGACACCACCTACAAGGGTAACGCTTACACGAAGAACTACAACGGCGTTGGCACCAACGCGACGCCGGGTGGCACCGTCTGGATCGCCAAGTACACGGGCTATATCACCGACGACTTCACCATCAATGCCCTCTACGGAAAGACCAAATCTGACCATACGCAAGACGTGGTAAGCGCAGCCGGCGACAATTGCGGCCTGATCACCGACCACCGTCCGGAGTTCGCCGGTAATCCGCAGGGCGGCTGCAATATCGTCAACTCTGTCCTTTCACCAGGTGCAAACGACAAGACCAGCGGCTGGCGCATCGATCTGGAATACAAGCTGGGCAGCCACGACATCACCGGTGGCGTGGATAACTACAACATCCGCGACTTCGCCGGCCTGGTCGATCCGCCAGCGGGTGAGGCGGTGTATTACGACAACACCGGCGCCCCGGGTACGATTTCCGGACACCCGGACGTGTTCTTCCCCGCTGGCACGACACAGTACGTCGACTTGCGCTACTTCGCCGCCACGGCCCACGTTAAGGTGACCCAGCAGGCGCAGTATCTGCAGGATCGCTGGCAGGTTACAGACCGTGTCCTGGCTTCGATCGGCTTGCGCAACGAGCAATTCGACAACTACAACGGCAGCAACGTGGTCTACGCCAAGCAGCGCCACCAGCTCGCCCCGCGCCTGGGCGCCACCTGGGACGTCTTCGGTGATTCGACGCTAAAGATCTACGGCAATGCCGGTCGCTACCACCTGGCCATCCCGGCCAACGTGGCCATCCGCGGCGCATCCGCCTCCACTTACACCACCCAGCTGGCCACCTTCACCGGTATCGATCCGGTCACCGGCATGCCCGAGGGCGTGACCAAGTACGGCGTCACCCAGTTCGAGAACGGCGCCAACGGCGTCGCCCCCGATCCGAAGCTGGTTGCCGCCCGCAACCTGAAGGCCTACTTCCAGGACGAATACATCCTGGGTGCCGACAAGCAGCTGGCCGACAACTGGACCACCGGCGTGAAGCTGACCTATCGCAAGCTTCGCAGCATCATCGACGATACCTGCGACAGCCGTCCGTTCGAAGCCTACGCGCTGGCCCACAACATCCCGCTGACCAACCCGGCCTACCTGTACGATCCGGCTGCCCCAGGCGCGCCCTGCTTCCTGTCCAATCCGGGCAGCTCCAATACCTATACGGTGGACACCACCGGCAATGGGACCTACCAGACCTTTGATCTGAGCAAGAAGGACCTGGGCTTCCCGAATCTCAAGCGCAAGTACGTCGCCGCGGACTTCTATCTGCAGCACGACTTCTCCGACGGCTGGTACGGCAAGCTGGAATATGTGTACTCGCACAGCTTCGGCAATTCCGAAGGCCAGCTGGATTCGGACATTGGCCAGCAGGACGTCTCCACCACCGAATCGTGGGACTTCCCGGAAATCATGCAAGGCACCAATGGCTCGCTGCCGAACGATCGTCGCCATGTGTTGAAGGCCTACGGGTTCTGGCAGCTCAATCCGGAATGGCTGGTCGGCGCCAACCTCAACCTGGCCTCGGGTGAACCCAAGAGCTGCATGGGCCTGCCGCCGGATCCTGCCCATGGTGGCGACCCGTACGGCTACGGCAACAACTACTTCATCTGCGGCGGCCATCCGGTGGCTCGTGGATCGCGTGGTCGCCTGCCGTACACCGAGATCGTCAACGTCAATGCCTCTTACGCCCCGGAAGTGTTCGCCCACAAGCTGACCTTCAGTGCAGACATCTTCAACCTGTTTGGGCAACAGCGCGCCACCTCGTTCTACGAGTACGGCGAGACCAGCAACACCAACGCTACCAACACCGGCGGCGAGCCCGACCCCGATTACGGTCGCGTGATCAGCTACACCGCTCCGCGCAGCGTCCGCCTCGGCGTCCGTTACGACTTCTCGCTCTAAGGCACACGTCTAACCATAACTAGAAAACGCGGCGGCTGTTCCCGCAGCCGCCGAAAAGCATCTCCCTGGACCAGGCCACCGTTTCCCAAGAACGGTGGCCTTTTTTTATGTCCTTGGTTTTTATGTCCTAGGCATTAATTTACGTTTTTCGTAGGAATTTTTCCTAGTTCCGCAGCATTTGGCGTTTGTGAAAGCGAGTCGAAAGGTTCCGAGCCTCACCTTCTCCTCATGGGGTTTTAACGATTGCGCAGGCGGCAAACGCCTTCGCTACGAGGTTCGTGGGGAGACGACCCTCGCTTTTCTGACTGCATGGATGCGTCTTGTTGTTCTTTGGGAGACTGTCAATGCCTGTCCTTACCAAGCCGGCCCCCCGCTCGGGGTCCGTGCATCGCTTCGCGCGAACCGCACTTTCCTGCGCCGTAACTTTCGGCCTTGCCATGACGGCGGGAACTGCCCTGGCGCAGTCCAACGCCACCGGCGTGATCTTCGGCAATGCCGAACCCGGTGATGTGGTGCATATCGAAAGCCCAGATACGGGTGTTCGTCGCGATATTCCAGTGGATTCCAGCGGCCGTTACCGCGCCGCTTCGCTGCCGATCGGCCTCTATGACGTGACCCTGATGAAGGGTGGCGCCATGGTGGACAGCCACAAGGGCGTGCAGACGACGATCAGTTCCGGTACCGAGGTGTCTTTCAACGCCGCCACGAGCAGCCAGAACGCGACCAATCTCGGTGCCGTCCAGGTGATCGGCACGGCTCTTCCCAGTATCGACGTCAGCTCCGTGGACTCGCGCACGGTGCTTTCGGCCGAACAGCTGGCCAAGCTTCCCATCGACCGCACGTCGGTCAGCTCCATCGCCCTGCTGGCGCCCGGCACCACGCCGGCGGCCCGCGGCTACGGCAACGCGCTTTCCTTCGGCGGCTCTTCGGCCTCCGAGAACTCGTATTACATCAATGGTTTCCAGGCCACCAACCCACTAACGGGCGTGAGCTCGCGCCAGCTGCCCTATGACGCGATAGACCAGGAACAGGTGCTGATCGGCGGCTACGGCGCCGAGTATGGCCGTTCCACCGGCGGCGTGATCAACGTGGTGACCAAGCGCGGTACCAATACCTGGAAGGGTGACATCCAGGTGTTGTGGTCGCCGCAGCAGCTGCAGCAGAACCCCCGCAGCGTGTACCTGCGCGATGGCACGCTGTACCAGTACGGCAACGCCTTCAACCGCTTCGACAACAACCAGATCCAGTACTCCGGATCCGTTGGCGGCCCCCTGATCAAGGACAAGTTGTTCTTCTTCGCCGCGGGCGACTTCATCAAGTCGGCCGGTCAGTTCTATGGCGTGAACGGTGCGAACGACTATGAGAACCAGTCGCCCAGCACCACGCGCTGGTTGAGCAAGATCGACTGGAACATCACCGACAGCCACATCCTGGAATTCACCGGGATGGGAGATTCGGAATACACCACCAGTTCGATCTTTGGTTACAACTACACCACCGGCAAGGGTGCGTACCTGGGCCACCAGACCACCAAGAACTTCAACGGCACGCAGACCAACGCCACGCCGGGTGGTACCACCTACATCGGCCACTACACCGGCTACATCACCGACGACCTGACGGTGAATGCCCTATATGGCAAGACTCGTTCGCCGCACGAACAGGACGTGAGCGGTGCCAGCGGCGTGGTTTGCCCACCGATCACCGATACCCGCGTCGCCTTCAAGAACGATCCGCAGGGCGGTTGCACGGTGGGTTCGGCCACGATCGAAGTACCAGGCGCCAAGGACAGCACTACCGGCTGGGCGCTCAACGTCGAATACCACATTGGCGATCATGACCTGCGCGGCGGTGTCGATAACTACGTGCTTCGTGCCACGGCCGGTTCCTCGCCGGTGGGTGGCGCCAGCTACATCTACAACGATGTGGGCAATGGCTCGTCGATCCAGCAGCGCCTGACCAACCTGGGCCTGGATCCGGGCTTGTTCAACCCGGCCGACTATCCCAACGGCTATTTCGTCGACAAGACGGGCCTTTCCTCCGGCACCACCGCTCGCACCAACCAGCGTTCCCAGTTCGTCGAAGACAACTGGCAGATCTCCGACCGCTGGCACGGCTATATCGGCCTGCGTAACGAGCAGTTCACCAACTACAACGGCGTGGGTGAAGCCTATGCCAGCCAGCGCCACCAGCTTGATCCGCGCCTGGGTATTTCCTGGGACGTGGAAGGCGACTCGTCGTTGAAGATCTACGCCAACGCCGGTCGTTACCACCTGGGCCTGCCGACATCCGTGGCTATCCGCGGCGCCGGCCCGTCCACCTTCCCGTCGCAGTACTTCTCGTTCACGGGCATCGATCCGACCACCGGCGTCCCGACCGGTCTGGGTACCACCAACCCCGCCGCCGGCCTGTACTACCTCAATGGCGAGAACGGTACGCCGCCGGATGCCAAGGTGGTGTCGGCCCAGCACCTGCATTCCTACTACCAGGATGAGTACATCTTCGGTGCGGACAAGCAGCTTCCGGACAACTGGACGGTCGGTACGAAGTTCATGTATCGCAAGCTCAAGAGCCTGATCGACGATACCTGCGATATCCGTCCGTTCGAAACCTACGGTGCTGACCACGGCAACCTGGCTGAAGTGGAAGCGGGCCTTGCCCGTTCCACCGAATGCTTCCTGTACAACCCGGGCCGTGCCAATACGTTCACGCTGTCGCCAGCCGATGGGCAGTACATCTCCATTCCGCTCAACGCGAAGGAAATCGGCGAGCCGAAGGCCAAGCGCGCCTACTACATGGCCGACTTCTACGCCGAACACCAGTTCAGCGACAAGTGGTACGGCAAGATCGAGTACACCTTCTCGCGCAGCTACGGCAACGCCGAAGGTCAGCTCGATTCCGACATCGTGCAGGCTGACGTGTCCACCACCGAGGCCTGGGACTTCCCGGAAATCATGGAGAACACCAACGGCCGCCTGCCTTCGGACCAGAAGCACCAGCTGCGCATCTATGGCACGTACCAGTTCAACGAGGAATGGGCCGTGTCGTCCAACACGCGCATCGCCTCGGGCTATCCGGTGAACTGCTTCGGCCAGCGTCCGCCGGCCCTCGGTGGCGACCCGTTTGGCTACGGTGCGGCCTACCTGTACTGCAACGGCAAGCCGGCGCCACGCGGTTCATACGGCAGCACGCCGTGGACCTATACGGCGAACGTCAGCGCCCTTTGGAAGCCGGCCTTCGCCGACCACAAGCTGGGCCTGTCGATCGACATCTTCAACATCATTGGCAAGCAGCAGGTGACGCAGTACTTCGAAACGGGTGAGTCCGCCGCCGGCGTGCCCAACCCGAACTTCAAGCGTGCCCGTTCGTTCCAGGACCCTCGTTATGTGCGCCTGGGCGCCCGGTATGACTTCTCGCTGTAAGCGCATTGCATAACTAGAAAAAGGCGGCTGTTCCCGCAGCCGCCGAAATGCATCTCCCCAGATCGGCCACCGTCACCCCAAGGACGGTGGCCTTTTTTTGTGGGGAAGGCAGGCCATGATCAGAACTTCACGGCAATGCTAAGTCGTGGCGTGTCAGCAATGCTTTTCAAGCCGTCATGGGCCATATCGATAGCCCTATGCCGATTAATGTGCCACTCGGCTTCAACCTCCGTTAGCAAGACTGCTGCGCTTTCCGCCCATGTTGTTCCGGCATGCGATTGTATCGTTGCCAGGATGCGATCTCGGGCACTGATGAACTCGGGCCGTGCGTTCATCCATGCGTCAATGTAGCCTTGCGGCAATGGGGGGACCTCGTCGCCATATTCGTCGGCATCACTGTCGTACTCCGAATCGGGCGGCGACAGAAGGTGGGGAGAAGACGAACGCCGTATGGTCTCAACCTTAACCGCCTTGATCTCGGTCACGCCTTCCAAGGCGCGCATGACGGCATCATAAGCTGACGAGATATTGCGGGCGACGATATATGACTCCGCCAAGGCCAAAAGCTCAATGGCATCGTCCGAGACGTCATACTTGTTTCCGTCGGCGATAGCCGCGTTAAGCTCCCCGATCGCGTCGGTGACCTCCACCCAGGTTATTTCATCGTCGGGCGGAGAGAATGGAGGCTGACGGAGCGCTTCGGCGTATGCCTTCGACCAGGGACTCGCCGGCTCACGTGCGACGGGTGATCCGGGCGGCGATGAAGGTGACAAAGAACCCGATAGATCACTTTCGTAGTCGGAGTGCGTCGCTAAAGACAATAGTTCGTCTTCCACACGTGCCTCTGCCTTGCTCGGTGCGGGTGACGTAAGGTTAATAAAGTAGCGATCAGGTTCGCTTTGTTTATAGACACTTGCGCTCATCTCCGTATCAGGCACGCCAGCCGAATGATATGAATCCAGCGATTCCTCGGACGAAGCCGGCGACAGCATGCGGCTTGACCGCTCTATATATGAAGTGTCAAACCTTGACTGAAGTGCCGCCAACCGTGCACTCGGCGGTGACAACTCGAGCATGCTGACACTCACCTTATCGCTGGGAAGGATTGGCTCTCGCAATATCTCATTAACCGGACCACCAGGGCCCGACTCACTACCAGGTGACACAGGTGGCGATGATCCTGTCGAAGAACTGGAATCGCTTCCGTAGCCGGAGGGCGCATGTTTGTCCGCCGCAGGGAACAGCGCGTCCTTGGAGGAATCGATGTCCCGATTGACCGACGTGAACTGCAAGAATGTATCCAGCGGTTCCGATCGTTGGGTGCTATCAACTGGACTGCCAAGACCTGAATCACGGTCTGGTGATGTCGAGAGCATAGGCGGCGATGCTATGCGTTTCATGGAGAACTTCGCTGGTTGTTCGATGTTCTCAGCCACGGGAGCCACGGATGCTTCGCATGCCTGCAGGGTAGCCTTACGATCTCGGATGATGTTAGCCAGGTGATTTTTGACGGCTGGACCAGAAGTCTTCATCGACTTACCTGGTTCCATTGCTCGGTGCATCCCGGGCTGTGCCTTGTTCGATTTCGAAGCGGGTGGTCCAAAGAGCGCCCGGAGCTTGGCGACATTCACTTGATACGAGGGGCTAGGCGTTTCAGGTGTTGCCCTCGAAGTCGCCGGGCTCGTCGCTGTGCCATGTTCGGAAGAAACAGGATCACGACCTGGACGGCGCACTGGCTGGGGTCCCGCAATGGCTTGACGAATCGAAGCGCCACGCGAGGCGTTCGCTATAGCCGAGGGGTTCACCTTGCGTGCCACGGCCCGTTCGAGCAGGACCTCCTTGTCGCCGGGATCGATCCGTGCAGCGAGTCGGTCAAACCGTGCAGCCAGTGTGGCCACACTTCCAAATGTCAGGTGCATGGGATACGTCCGTGTATTAAATGCGGTGCGATTAGATCAGGCGATGCGTGCGCGGAGGCCCAACGAGTTTGGCCGGGGCCGATCGAACGGCCTGAATGCCTTGCGATGCGATGCGAAGCGCCTCGTCCGGCCCACACTCCTTCCTGACACGCTCGACAGCGGCACCAATGCGCCGCGCCGCATCACCTCGCTGCGAGCCATCGAAGAGCTGCGCGGTACTGGCAAGCTCATCCTGCAGGTCGCGAAGGGCCCTAGCCGTATGGCGTTGGACGTCCTTTCCCTGAGAAGGCGCGGGCGTGCCCTGCCGCGAAGATCGCCGTTCGGCAACGGCACGCTCTCGGCTATCCAGGCTATTCCGGCGCTGTTCGAGTGACGGATCGACACCTGACCGCAAGGTCAAGGCGGTTCGACCTTCCTCGCGCGAGTGAAGGCGCTCGAGCCGTGGTGCACTCGGCGCCTGACCGCCAACCTGGGCGACATGCCGAAAGGCGTTGGCGAAATTCACCTTGTTTGCAACGTGTTTCACCGCGTCGCCAATGAGGAAAGCGAGCTTGGCGACGCCCGGAAAAGAGATTGTTGGAATCATGGGGACATCCTGTCCAGGGTGACACGCGAAAACCGTAATGCTCGTGGAATTGACAGATGTTTGCCCCGCGAATTCGTTAGGCCTCAGGCGTAGGCCCGGCAACGATACGGGGCGGTACAGGCGCAAGGACCGTGTCCAGGACATCGCTGTAAGCCCCCACGCGAAAGAGTTCGGCACCGACCGACTGAACGAGCCCGCGCGTACGAAGCAGGTCGGGATTTTCGCGCACATACGACACCAGTTCACCCAAGATGCCAGAAGGGCCATCGTTGTCATCGTCATCGTTCGCGAGGTTCTGGATTGCGTAGATGCCCTCGTGCTCCCTTGACAGGGCACCTTGGGCTTCGTCTGATCCGGGAGCCCCGGGGGGCACAGCGAAGTAGGCCATGATGTCCTGATGCGCCGGAGCCGTGCGCAGCGCCAAGAGGGCTTCATCGTGCCGCCCCTCGTTGTTCAGCCGGGCAGCTTCCGTGATCGCATGACGATAGGCAGTCGTAATGCCGCCATTCCCCCGGATCGCTTCGAGCAACGCATCGCGTGACGGCTCGCCATGCACGACATCGGCATTGGCATCGAACTGCACCTTATGCAATTGATCGTCAACGCGCGCGATGAGTGCGGTTACGCCACGACCGAGGTTTGCCTGCCATCCTGCGTGAATGGCATCGAACTTCGATGGGGTGTCGCTTCCTGCCACCGCCGTTTTCGGGAAAAAGGTGGCCAGACCCGTGGCGAGAATCTTGCCGGCTGCCGTGTTGTCGCCGTTGCGACGCGCCCTGTCGGCATTCTTAATAGTGTCCAAGGCAAATTCATGCCTTGCACCGGACTCCCGCCGCGCTATGCCGAACATCACGTCCCTGGCTTTGGAGTACGAAGTCAGAGGTGCGGAAACGGCTGGCCGCCCAGGGACGGCGGAAACGGCCTGTCGCACATTCCCCAACTGGGAGCCAACACCCGAACCTTTCGGCCCGGTTGAAGAAAATGCACGCGACAACACGCGCTGGAGCATGTTGGAAACGAGAGGAACGACGGCAGGCATGTCGACATCCATGTCGGGGAATAGTAGCCATGCTAATCCGCAGCCTTCGCACCCGCTTCCACGTTTCGCCTAAACCCTACTCCAGCGAATTCTCATCCTCGAACCGCAGGTGCTTCATGCTCCGCCCATGCCGCCGCACCAGCTTCAGCGCCTCGACGCCAATGCGGATATGGCGCTCGACATAGTTGGTGGTAACGGCAAGATCACTCTTCTCCGTCTTGATGCCTTCGGGAATCATCGGCTGGTCGGACACCAGCAGCAGCGCACCGACGGAGATCGAGTTGGCAAAGCCGGCGGCGAAGATGGTGGCCGTTTCCATGTCCACGGCCATCGAGCGGGTGCGGCGCAGGTATTCCTTGAACGCCTCGTCGTGCTCCCACACCCGGCGGTTGGTGGTGTACACGGTGCCCGTCCAGTAGTCGTGGCCGAGGTCGCGGATCATGGTGGACACCGCGCGCTGCAGCTGGAACGCCGGCAGTGCCGGCACCTCGGGCAGCAGGTAGTCGTTGGAGGTGCCTTCGCCTCGGATGGCGGCGATGGGCAGGACCAGGTCGCCGATGGCGTTCTTTTTCTTCAGCCCCCCGCATTTGCCCAGGAACAACACCGCCTTGGGGCCAATGGCGCTCAGGAGGTCCATGACCGTGGCGGCATTGGGGCTGCCCATGCCGAAGTTGATCATGGTGATGCCGTCGGCCGTGGCGTTGGGCATGGGCCGGTCGCGGCCCTGCACGTCCACGCCGTTCCACTCGGCGAAGCGCTCGACGTAGTGTCCGAAGTTGGTGAGGAGGATGTGCTCGCCGAATTCCTCGAGCGAGGTACCGGTATAACGCGGCAGCCAGTTGCTGACGATCTCGTGCTTGTTCTTCATGTTTTCCAGCTTTTTTCTAGCGCCGAACCGATCGGCGCTGGCACCGGCGACGCCACGCCGGCAGGAGCCATTTAATTGTCACGGCAGAATACGCCTTGCCCGGCCGGAGCGCGAGGGGTGCCCGGCGTGCTACCTTTCGCCCCGACGTGGTCGGGTTCTTCAGCCGGGGAAAATCATGCGAATCGGCGTAGCCATCGACGCGGCCTGCGACCTGCCGCGGGACTTCATCGAAAGAAACAACATCACGGTGTTGCCGATCACCATCAAGGTGGACGGACAGACCTTCCTGGACGACAGGAACGCCGCCGAAACCCAGCGTTTCATCGACCAGAACATGGGCAGCCGCGCCCACGATGCGGAAACCGAGCCCAGCAGCGTGGAGCACGTGCAGCGGGTGTTCCTGGACAGGATGGTGGTGGATTACGACTGCGTGATCTGCCTGACCATCACCGCCACGCGCAGCCCCATCCACGACAATGTGATCCGCGCCAGCTTCGCGATCCTGAAGCACTATCGCCCCATCCGTGAAGCGGCAGGCAACCGCCAGCCGTTCCTGATGCGCGTGGTGGATACCCGGAACATCTTCGCCGGCGCCGCGGCGCCGGTGGTGGAAGCGGTTCGGATGATCGCCGCGGGCGAGTCCCCGCAGCAGATGCGCGAGCGTGCGGCGCACATCGCCAACAACGCCTACGGCTACATGCTGCCGCGCGACCTGTACTACCTGCGCGCGCGGGCCAAGAAGAAGGGTGACCGCAGCGTCAGCATGGTCAGCGCCATGCTGGGTTCGGCCCTGGACATCAAGCCGTTGCTGCGTTGCTACCGGGGTGAAACCGGCCCGGTGGGCAAGATCCGCGGCTTCGAACATGGCGCGCAGACGCTTTTCGAATACGCCGCCAAGCGCGTGCAGGCGGGTTTGCTGGTGCCGGCGATGAGCCTGTCCTATGGCGGGGAACTGGATGTGATGCGCAACCTTCCCGGCTACGAGATTTTGCTCAAGACCTGCGAGGCCGCAGGTGTGGAGATGCTGGAAAGCCCGATGAGCATCACCGGGATGGTGAACGTGGGCGAAGGCGCCATGACCATCGGCTTCGCCGCCGAAGAGCACGTGGCGGAGTTCTGATGCGTCTTGCCAGCTTCGTTTCCCTGGTGGTGTTGGGATTCCTGGCGTACGCGCCGGCCAGCCGTGCCACGGACATCTATAAGTGCACGGCCAGCAATGGTGAAGTCACTTACCAAAACATGCCTTGCCCGCACGGCGCGAAGTCCGAGAAGCGGGTGATCGACGATACCGAGCCGATGACGACGCCACCCGCGCCGTTACCGCCGGTGGCACCGACGCCCCCTCCTCCTCCGCCTACGGCACTGAACGCCTTGCCGCCACCCCCGCCAGGGATCCCGGTCATGTTCGGCTGCGTGCGAGCTACCGACGGCACGCCCTACACCAGCAACGGCCCGGGCCAGCCGTACCTGGCGCCGGCGGGCGTGGTGGGAAGCTACGGTAGTTCGCTATCGGCCCAGGCCGTGCCTTCGGCCCCCGAATTCAACCGGGGCAAGGTCACCGGTCAGTTGATCGGCAACAACTACGTCTGGGTGCAGGACAGTTGCCATCAGCTTTCGCCGGAGGAAACCTGCAAGGCGTTGCAGGACCAGCTGGACGAGAACGGCGACAAGCTGCGCAAGGCCTTCAAGAGCCAGCAGCCGCCCTTCGAACAGCGCGATGCGGAACTTCGCGCGCAGCTGAAGGGCTGCGGCACTTAAGCCCCCGGCGAAAGCATCAGAAGCCGTAACGCAGGAAACCGCCGTCCACCGCCACCACCTCGCCGGTGATGTAGCTTGCCGCCGGCAGGCACAGGAAGGCCACGGCGGATGCCACTTCCTCCGGCTCCCCGATGCGGCGCATCGGCGTGTGGTCGAGCACTTCCTCAAGATAGTCCGCATCGGCCAGCGCGGGTTCCGAGCGCTGGGTACGGATGTACCAGGGCGCCACCGCGTTCACGCGGATGCCGTCCTCGGCCCACTCCACGGCCAGGTTCCGGGTGAGCTGGTGCACGGCCGCCTTGGTCATGCCATAGACCGAGCCCGTGCGCACATGGATCGCGCCGGACACCGATCCCACGTTCACGATCGCGGCATTGCCATGCTGCACCAGGTGCGGATAAGCCAGGCGGCACATCTCGAAGGCGGAAAACACATTGGTTTCGAAGATGCGGCGGTAGTCTTCGGAGGAATAGTCCACCGTGGCGGCCGGTGCGTTGCCGCCGACGTTGTTCACCAGCAGCGACAGCGGGCTGCCGAGGTCGGCGATCCAGTCGAAGATGGCCAGGCGGTCCTCGGGGTCCGTCAGGTCGGCGGCCAGCGCCAGCACCGATGCGTGCGGAGCTTCGTCGGCCAGTTCGGCGCGCACGTGATCCAGGTGGATCTCGTCACGGGCCACCAGCAACAGGTCGGCGCCCAACGCGGCCAGCTCGCGGGCACAGGCGTATCCGATGCCTTTGCTCGCACCGGTCACCAGCGCCGTCTGGCCGTCCAGTCGCCAGCTTGCCAGCCGTGGATGCATCGCGCGTCTCCGTAGGAAGGGTGGGGGTTGGGGGTCAGAGTAATTACTCTGACCCCGGGGCGCGAGCCCATCGCGTTATGCTTGGCGGGCATGAACCAGCCCGCCATCCTGCTCGATATCGACCATGCCACCGTACTCCGCGGCGAGCGCGCCCTGTTGGCGGACTTCAGCCTGCGCATTGCCGATGGCGAGCATACGGCGATCCTCGGCCCCAACGGTTCAGGCAAATCCACCCTGGTCCGGATGATCGAACGCCGCCTCTATCCGCTCTCACCCGGTGACGGGCGCGATCCGGTACGCGTGTTCGGCCGCGCCCGATGGGATGTCACTGAGCTTCGCCGCCTGATCGGCGTGGTGTCGGCGGAGCTGCGACGGGATCTGGAAACCGTCGAGGGCCTGCGCGTGCGCGAGGTGGTGCTGTCGGGATTCTTTGCCTCGCTGGTGCTTGGGCTGGACCACGATGTCACCCACGACATGAAGCAGGCGGCCGACCGGGCGCTGGAAAGAATGGGCATGCTGGCGCTTGCCGACCGCGAGGTCGCCACGTTGTCCACCGGCGAGGCGCGCCGCGTGCTGATTGCCCGTGCGCTGGTCTACCAGCCGCGCGCCCTGCTGCTGGACGAACCCTGCACCGGGCTCGATCTTTCCGCACGACGGGAATTCCTTGGCCACCTGCGGGAGCTGGCGCAGGGCGGCACCACCCTGGTGGTGGTCACCCACCACATCGAGGAAATCATCCCCGAGATCGGCCGCGTGGTGATGATCCGCGAAGGCAAGGTATTCGCCGATGGCCCGAAGGCGGAGATCCTGGGCGGAGACGCGTTGTCGCGACTGTTCGACATGCCGCTGCTCGCGCAGCGGAACGAGGCCTGGTATTCGGCGAGGGTAGCCTGATGAAGAACACACGATCGTGGCGCGCATGCGCCCTGGCGACCGCCACCGCGTTGGCCTGCGGCTGTTCCCATCCCCCGTCGCCCGATCCCAACGCACCGCCGACGCCGCAAGCGGCGCAATCCACGGCCAGGCCTTACAACCCGCTCGACCCGATGCTCAAGACCCGCGACCGGGCCCGTGCGGTGCAAGCCACCGTGGACCAGCAACACGCCACGCAAGACACCGCGGTGGAAGACCAGTCGAAATAAAGCCGTTGCCTACTGTGGCGAGCAGAAGCAGTAAGCGTAGACGTTGGGGCGGCCGGCCTGCGCGTGTTCGAGCAGCTTCAATTCCGGCAGGCGCTCGTCGATGGTCGACAGCCACTTCGGCAGGCCCAGGCCCCAGGAACGCCCGATTTCCAGCGCGGCGCTGTCGTTCATGCTGACGACCGCGCGACCGAAGGTACCCAGGTCCGCCTCGATGTAGCGCGTGGGTGCGTCCTTGTCGAGTTTCGCTTCGCTGCGCGCCAGCGCGATGGCGTCGCTGAGGCCACCGAGCTTGTCCACCAGCCCGCGCTCATGCGCCTGGGTGCCCGTCCATACGCGGCCCTGGGCGATGGCATCGATGCTGGCGAAATCCTTGCCACGCGCCGCGGCCACGCCACCGACGAAGTCCCGGTAACCCTTGTCGATGATCGACTGCACCACCAGGCCGATCTTCGGATCCAGCGGCCGGGTGATGTCGAAGGAGCCCGCCAGCGGGCCCACGGCCACGCCATCGGAATGCACGCCGATCTTGTCCAGCGCGTTGGGCACCGTGTAGAACATGCCGAAGATGCCGATGGAGCCGGTGATGGTGTTGGGCTCGGCGAGAATCGCGTTGGCATTCATCGAGATCCAGTAACCGCCGCTGGCGGCGACGTCACCCATCGAGACGATCACCGGAATGCCGGCCTCGCGCGTCTGCGCCACTTCGCGACGGATCTGCTCGGCGGCGTATACCTCGCCACCGGGGGAATCCACGCGCAACACGAGTGCGGCGGTTTTCTTGTCCAGGCGCGCCTTGCGGATCAGTGCGGCGGTGGATTCGCCGCCGATCTGGCCCTGCGGCTGCTTGCCACTGACGATCTCGCCTTCAGCCACCACCACGGCCACGCCGGGCTTGCTGTTGAAGGGGCTGACCGAAGCGATCTGCGCGTTGTAGCGCTCGAGCGAGACGCTGCGCACGCCCTCGCCGTTCTTGCCGGCGGGCACGCCGTCCTTGCGCAGGCCGTCGATCAGTTCTTCCTCGGTGGCCAGGCCGTCCACCAGGTGCTGGTCCAGTGCCAGCTGCGCGATGTTGCCGCGCGCCGAGGCAATCATCTGCGGCATGTTGTCGATCGAGGCACGAAGCTTGGCCGGGTCGATCTTGCGCGCCGCCGCCACTTCGTTGAGCCAGGTATCCCACAGGCCGCCCAGGTAGAACGTATCGGCAGCCTTGGATTCCGGAGATGCGTGATCCAGGATGAAGGGCTCCGCGGCCGACTTGAACTGGCCCACGCGGAACAGATGGACGTCCACGCCGATCTTGTCCAGCAGGTTCTTGTAGAACAGCCGGTAGTTGGCAAGGCCCGTGGGCAACACGCTGCCCTGCGGATCGAGCAGGATTTTCGAAGCGTGCGACGAAAGGTAGTACTGGCCCTGGTCGAGGTTGGCGGCCCAGGCGATCACGGGCTTGCCGGTGGCGCGGAAGCGATCGATCGCCGCACCCACTTCGCGCAGCGCGGCGAAGCCGCCGGCCTGCATGTCGTCCACGTCCAGCACGATGCGCGAGATGCGCGAATCAGTGGCGGCATTGTCGATGGCGCCGACCAGGTCGCGCACCTGCACCTGTTTTGTCTTGTTGCCCGACAGGCGCGAGATGGCCGCACCAATGGGATCGCTGAACTGCTCCACCAGCCGGCCTTCAGGCCGGATCAGCAACACGCTGTCGTCCTTGACCATGCGCAATTCGCGGCTGCCCACGGCGCTCAGCAGAACGAACAGCAGCGCGATGAACAAAACACCGAAGAACAGCAGGTTCAATATCACCAGCCGCGTGATGTTGATGCCCCGACCCACGGCCTTCAGGAAGGCCCAGAAACCATTGGGCCGACGCGTGGGCGCAGCCGCCTGCATCCGCGGCGGAACCGGCCCGGGAGCGGGCGGCGGTGGCGGCGGTGGGTAGGCAGGTGGCAGCTGGTCGCTCATGCAGGAAATCCGGTGGGCTCGGTGCGCAGCGTAGCCGTTCCCGCGGGGGCGGTCACGTGGCGGAAGTCCAGCTGGCGCGCCGGGCCACCCGGTAGAAACGCCCGAATAACAAAGCCGCCGCCGCGGTCAGCCCGGCGATCAGGCCGATCCACATCCCGGGGGCGCCCAGCCCCATCGGGAAGCCCAGGTACCAGCCGATCGGCATGCCAATCACCCAATAAGCCACCAGGGTGATTGCCATCGGCACGCGGGTGTCCTTAAGACCCCTGAGCGAGCTGTTGGAGGCCACCTGGATACCGTCGGAAAACTGGAACATGCCGGCAAACAGCAACAGGTGCGCGGCCATCGCGATCACGGCCGGGTTGTTGGAGTAGATCGCGGCAATACCGTGCGGTACGCCCAGCATCAGTGCCACCGCCACCAATTGCACGGCGACCACCAGGCCAATGCCGCAGAAACCTGCGTAACGCACGCCGGCCGGATCGTTGCGGCCCACGGCGTTGCCCACCCGCACCGTGATGGCCATGGACAGGCCCAGCGGCACCATGAACGACATCGAAGCCACGTTCAGCGCAATCTGGTGGCTGGCCGCCACTGTTTCGCCCAGCCGTCCGATCAGCAATGCCACGGCCACGAACATGCCCGCTTCCATCAACAGCGTGATGGCCATCGGCACGCCGATATGCAGCAACGGGGCGATCTTCGACCAGCGCGGCCAATCCAGGCGCTGGCGCAGGTTGATATCGCGATAGGCGCGATGGGTCAGGACGTAGATCCCGAAACCGATCATTTCCACCCAGATCGCCACCGCGGTGGCGATACCGGTGCCGCGGGCACCCATCGGGGGGAAGCCGAGCTTGCCATACACCAGCACGTAGCCCAGCGGCGCCAGCACGAACAGGCCGCCGATGCTGAAGTACATCGACGGCATCGGCATCGATAGCCCTTCGGACAGGCCACGCAGCGCGAAGTAGGTGGTGAGCGCTGGCGCCGCCCAACTGATCGCATGCAGGAAGGCCTGCACGTCGTCGTGCAGCGAGGGCACTACGCCGAAGGCGGTCATCACGGGCGTGGCGTTGCGCGAGCCGAACCACAGCGCCGCGCCCAGGAACCAGGCGATCCACAGCGCCTGGTGGAAGATGGCACCGATCTCCCCGCGCCGCTGGGCGCCATCGAGCTGCGACACCGTGGGCGACACCGACATCATGGTGCCCAGGGCCAGCACCAGGGCCAGCACCCAGATGCTGGTGCCGGTCACCACGGCGGCCTGCACGTGCGCGCTGAAATGGCCGGCCAGGATGGCGTCGATCGCATTGGGCGCCATCGCCGACAGCTGCGCGACGATCAATGGCAGGGCCAGGCGCACGGTCGCACCGGCTTCGCGGCGGACGCGGGCGCGATCGATGGTGTGAGCGGCCATGACGGGGCAATCGACAACGGGGCCGGCCATTGTAAGGGCGATGCGGTGAAGGGGTCAGGGCGGATAGTCATGCCAGCCGTGCCGAAAGCGAGGGTGCCCTATGGCGTAAGCCGGTGGAGGACCGGCTGTGCGATCATTCGCGCCGCCCAGCTTTCGTCCCGGGGAGGGAACGATGTCCAGCAACGAGCTCGCGCCGACACCGGCGCCGGAGAATGAACCGGCAGCCGCACCGGCATTGCATTGCGCCAACTGCCAGGCGCCCCTGCAGGGCCCGTTCTGCCATGCCTGCGGCCAATCGGTGAAGAGCGTGCTGCGGCCGATCCACTCGATGGTGGAAGACACGCTGGACATGATCTTCCATGTCGACGAGCGCATCGTGCACACCTTGCCGCCGCTTTTCCTGAAGCCCGGCTTCCTTACCCTGGAGTACTTCGCCGGGCGCCGCGTGCGCTATGTGCAGCCTTTCCGCCTGATGTTCGTGTTCTGCCTGCTGGCGTTCTTCTCCGTGCACCTGGCGATCGGCTTCGGGCGCAGCGATAGCGCCGAACCTGCGAAGCATGGCACGCACGTCACCACCAAATGGACTGATGGCGATGCGGGGGAATTCGCCCGCGATACCACCGAGGAAGCCGTGCAGAAGCGCCTGGACACCGTCCAGGGCCAGATCGATGCCGCCCGCCACAAGCCTGGCGCGGATATCGATGCACTGGACGCTGAATCGACCCAGCGCGTGCACGAGGCCAACCGGCGCATGGCCGAGCTGAACGCCTTCGAGCACAACCATCCCGACGAACGGCTCGACCCCAGCCATCCGGAGGAGGCTACCCACTTCCACATCGGCTGGCTGCCCAACCTGGTGAACATCCGCCTGGACCAGGGCTGGGTGCGGGTCAAGGCCAACCTGGCCGCCATGAAGGACGGTGACGCCGACGCCAAGGAACGGTTCATCACCGGCCTGTTCAGCGTGCTTCCGCAAACCATGCTGGTGCTGCTGCCGATCTTCGCCCTGCTTCTGAAGATCGTCTATATCTTCCGCCGGCGCCTGTACATGGAGCACATGATCGTGTCCCTGCACAGCCACGCCTTCCTGTTCCTGTCCGTGCTTCTGGTGGCCCTGCTGTCGATGCTGGGGAACCTGCTCAAGCCGCATGCCCACTGGGCGTACACGACCACGGGCTGGCTGCAGGCCGCCATATTCATCTGGATGCCCGTGTACCTGTTGCTGACCCAGAAACGGGTCTACCGGCAGGGCTGGTTCAAAACTGTCATGAAGTACTTTTTCGCCGGGTTCTGGTACGCCTGGATGCTGTTCTGGGCGCTGCTGATAGCGGCCGCGATCAGTCTTTCCCACTAGCCCGCCGCCGGGGTTTTGCACAGATGGCCGAGCCCGTCAACCAAAGTGACGGGACGGTGACCAGAACATGAACACTGCCCGGAAGGAATTTATAATCTTTTGATTAAAAACGGTTTTTTTGGGTGATCAAAATGTAATCAGGGTGACCAACCGGGCCCCGCGCCGTGCAAAAAAGGCCTCTGCCCGTCCCCCATCCACAGACTTATCCACAGATGTTGTGGATAAGGTTGAAACCCCCCGACCCATAGATACTTAGCGATGACATCTCGATGACGGTGATCAATCGCTGCCCAAGGTAATGATCCAGACCGGGAAGCCCCCGCACAGGGTTGTCGCAGGCCCTGGGACGGTGCCCGCTACACTTCCGGACATGCCTGTCGTCCTTCGCGTTGCCCTGCCCGTTCCCCTGCCCACCCTGTTCGATTACCTGCCGCCCGCCTGCGGCCAGGCCCGGGCCGGCGCGCGGGTGCTGGTGCCATTCGGCAAGGGCAAGGCAGTGGGCGTGGTGGTGGATCCGGCGGTCGAATCCACGGTGGCGGCGGGAAAACTCAAAGCCGCCCTGGAACTGCTGGACGACGCCCCGCTGCTCGATGCGGAACTGCTGGCCAGCGTGAACTGGGCCGCCGACTACTGGCTGGGTGCGCCCGGCGAGGCTCTGGTCAACGCGCTACCTCTGGCCCTGCGCGAACCCCGGCGCTTGCCGGCGCTGGGCCGTGAAGCCTGGGCCACGACACCAGCCGGCCGTGAAGCCCACGCCGCGGGCACGCGCAAGGGCGGCAGCCAGCGCCTGCTCGATGCCCTGGCCGACGGTCCGCGCGCCGCCGATGAGCTGGATGAGCTGGTTCCCAAATGGCGCGATGCCGGCCGGCGACTGCTGGAAGCGGGCCTGGTGGAGAAGCTCGAGTGGTCCGCTGTCACGCTTCCCCGTCGCGCCGCGCCGGCGCCGCAGCTGACCGATGAGCAGGCCGCGGCGGTGGCGGCCATCGGCGAATCGTTCGGCCAGTTCCAGCCCTTCCTGCTTGATGGTGTCACCGGCAGCGGCAAGACCGAGGTTTACCTGGCCCTGATCGAACAGGCGCTGGCCGCCGGCAAGCAGACGCTGATGCTGGTGCCGGAGATTGGCCTGGCGCCACAGACCGTGCGGCGCCTGCGCGACCGCCTGGGCGTGGCGGTGGAAGTACTGCATTCGAACTTGTCCGAAGGCGACCGTGCCCGTGCCTGGTTGCGCGCCCGCGACGGCAGCGCGCGCGTGGTGCTGGGCACGCGCTCGGCGGTGTTCACGCCGCTGCCCGAAGCTGGCCTGATCGTGGTGGACGAAGAGCACGATGCTTCCTACAAGCAACAGGAAGGCTTCCGCTACCACGCGCGCGACCTCGCCCTGGTGCGCGCCCGCGCGCTGGGCGTGCCGGTGGTATTGGGATCGGGTACGCCGTCGCTTGAGAGCCTCGCCAACGTCGATGCGGGCCGCTACCGCGAGTTGCGCCTACGCGTGCGGCCGGGCGCCGCGCAGCCCACGCGCGTGGAGATCGTGGACATGCGTGCGCAGCGGCTGGACCACGGCCTGTCGCCCACTTTGATCAACGCCGTGGCGGCGTGCCTGGCGCGCGGCGAGCAAGCCTTGGTGTTCCGCAACCGCCGCGGCTATGCGCCGGTGATGCTGTGCCATGCCTGCGGCTGGCACGCGGACTGCACGCGCTGCGAACGTCCAATGACACTGCACGCCGGTCGCCGCCGGCTGGTATGTCATCACTGCAACCGGGAACAACGCCTGCCGGAGGCCTGCCCGAACTGCGGGGCCACCGAGCTTCGCCCCCAGGGCCAGGGCACCGAGCGGCTTGAAGAAGCGCTCATCGCGCGCTTTCCCGATGTCCCGGTGCTGCGCGTGGATCGCGAGACCACCCGCCGCCGCGACGCCTTCGAGGAACTGCTCGGCTCGCTGGCCGACGAAAAGCCGGCGATCCTGGTCGGTACGCAGATGCTGGCCAAGGGCCACGACCTGCCCAACCTCACGCTGGTAGCCATCGTCGGCGTGGATGAAGGCCTGCACAGCGTGGACTTCCGCGCCAACGAACGACTCGCCCAGCTGGTAGTGCAGGTAGCCGGGCGCGCCGGACGTGCGCGCAAGCCGGGCACGGTGATCCTGCAGACCCACCACCCCGACCATCCGATGCTTCGCACCCTGCTGCAGTCCGGGTACGGCGCGGTCGCGGCACAGCTGCTGGACGAACGTCGGGTGACGGAATTGCCACCTTTCGGCAGCCAGGTGCTGTTACGCGTGGACGCGCTGGGCCGCGACGCTGTCGATGCCTTCCTGGCCCAGGCGCTGGCTGCCATCCCACCGGAGGCCGGATGGGGTGTCGCAGGCCCCATGCCCGCGCCCATGCCGCTACGGGCCGGCCGCCATCGGGGCCAACTGTTGGTGGAAGCTGCCACGCGCGGCAAGCTTCACGCCTTCCTGAAGACGTGGGCGGCCCATCTTGCGGCCGCTCCGGGGGCGCGCAAGGTGCGCTGGTCGCTGGATGTCGATCCGGTGGATCTTTACTAGCCGCCTTCGACACCTTGGCAACGCGCGGTCTGGTACAAATATCGGTCTGATTACCCTCCCCTTCGACTCAAAGGATGTCCCCCATGGCGAGCCAACTCGAGCAGCTGCGAAAGATCACCACCGTCGTCTCCGATACCGGCGATATCCAGGCGGTCGCCAAGTGGAAGCCGGTGGATGCCACCACCAACCCTTCGCTGCTGCTCAAGGCCGCCGGTGACCCCGGCTACGCCCCGCTGATCGACGAGGCTGTGTCCTGGGCCAAGGGCAAATCGAAAGACCGCCAGCAGCAGCTGACTGATGCCAGCGACTACCTGGCCGTGCAGGCGGGCCTGAAGATCCTGGACATCGTGCCCGGCCGCGTGTCCACCGAAGTGGACGCACGCCTGTCGTTCGATACCGACGCCTCCATCGCCAAGGCCGAACGCCTGATCGGCATGTACAACGACGCCGGCATCAAGAACGACCGCATCTTCATCAAGCTGGCTTCCACCTGGGAAGGCATCCGCGCCGCGGAGTATCTGGAAAAGAAAGGCATCAACTGCAACCTGACGCTGCTTTTCAGCTTCGAACAAGCGCGCGCCTGCGCGGAGGCGGGCGCCACGCTCATTTCACCGTTTGTCGGCCGCATCTTCGACTGGTATGTCGAACACACCGACAAGAAGGTGTACGCGCCGGCCGAAGACCCCGGCGTGCAGTCGGTGCGCCGCATCTACGACTGGTTCAAGCTGCATGGCTATCCGACCATCGTGATGGGCGCGAGCTTCCGCAACATCGGCCAGATCCAGGCCCTGGCCGGCTGCGACCGCCTCACCATCAGCCCCGACCTTCTGCAGAAGCTCGAGGAAACCCAGGACGACCTGCCACGCGTGCTGTCCGACAATGGCAAGCGCGAAGAGCGCCAGTCGAAGATCAGCGAGGCAGCCTTCCGCTGGGGCCACAACGAAAACGCCATGGCAACCGACAAGCTTGCCGAAGGCATCCGCAAGTTCGCCGTCGACCAGCGCAAGCTGGAAGAACTCCTCGGCGCCAAGCTCTAACCCCACTAAACCCCACTAGGGGTCAGAGTCATAGCGATACATCACTGTCGTAGTGATGTATCGCTATGACTCTGACCCCTAGTGCTTTAGGTTTGTTGCCAGCCGCCGCCGAGGGCCTTGACCAGTTGGACGCTGGCGCGGAGTTGTTGGGTCTTGAGGTTGATCAGGCTGCGTTTGGCATCCAGTGCAGTCTGCTGGGCCGTGACGACGTCGAGGTAGCCGACGGCGCCCTGCTTGTAGCGTTCCATGGAGAGGTCGAGGGTTTTCTGCGCGGCGTCGGCCGCGGCCTGCTGGTCTTCGATCGCGGAGGCGAAGTCGGCCAGTTGGGATTGGCTGTCTTCCACCTGGGCGAAGGCATTGAGCACCACGCTGCGGTATGTCGCGCCGGCTTCATCGGTGGCGGCCTTGGCCGCTTCAACGCCAGCCTTGCGCCGGCCGCCATCGAACAGCGTCAACAGGAAGCTCGGGCCCAGCGACCAGAAGTGGTTCGGTGCATCCAGCAAGCCGCCGTATATCGAGCTTTGGTAACCGCCCTGCGCATCCAGCGTGATCTGCGGGAAGTACGCCGACCGCGCCACGCCGACGCGGGCATTGGCCGCCGCGGTGCGGCGTTCGGCGGAGGCGATGTCGGGACGACGCTGCAACAGGGTCGAAGGTACACCCACCGGAATCGCCGGCAGGTTCACTGCGGTAAGGTCCGTGGGCAGGGAGAACGTCGATGCTGAATCACCCACCAGCACGGCCACCGCGTGCTCGGTGATCTCACGCTGGGCCTGGGTCTGCTTCAGTTGTGAACGCGCGCTGGAGAGCTGCGTCTGCGCGCGCGCCACGTCCAGCCCCGAAGCGATGCCGCCGGTGTGACGATCCTCGGTGAGCTGCAGCGCCTTTTCGTAGGCCGCAATGCTCTGCTGCAGAAGATCGATCTGCCTGTCCAGGCCGTTGAGCACGATCACGCTGTCCGACAGCTGTGCCTGCAGGCTCAACTTCGCCGAAGCGAAGTCGCCCGCGGCGGCCTCTGCCTCGGCATTGCCGGCCTTGACGCTGTCGCGCACGCGACCCCACAGGTCGACTTCGTAGTCGAGGTCGGCGCCAACCGTGAACGAGTTGTACGCACGCGGCGCGGTCGGCGATCCCAGCGTGCCGCGCAACGGCTTGGTATCGGACTGGCGATCACGCTGGGCATTGGCATCGGCGCCGATGGTCGGGAACAGACCCGAACGGACTTCCTTGCGGAACGCTTCAGCCTGCTGGTAGTGCGCAAGCGCCGCGGCAAGGTCGGCGTTGTTGGCCGCAAGCCTGGTCTGCAATTCATCCAGCCGCGAATAGCTGTAGGCGTGCCACCAGCCATCGCGCGGCAGCGCATCGGCAGGCTGGGCTGGCGCCCACGGGCCGACCTGCTTGTACTGCTCGGCCACCGGCAGCTTTGGAACTTCGTACTTCGGTGCAAGCGAGCACGCGCCGAGCAGGGCTGTCAGCGCGGCGACGAGGATCGCGCGATCAGGCCTTGCCATGGTTTTCTGCCGTGTTGTCCTTGGGAGCAAGCTTCACCGGATCGCCATCGTCCAATCCATCGGGCGGGTTTTCGATGACGCGGTCCTGTGAATCAACGCCGGAGCCGAGTTCGATCGTTTTGCCCAGGTCGCGGGCGATGGTCACGCGCTTGAACTTCACCCGGTTGTCGGGGCCCAGCGTAGCCACGCGCATGCCCTTGGCATCGAACACCAAGGCGCTAGCCGGGATGCTGAAGGCGCTTGCATCGGCAGGCAGCTTGAAATTGACGTTGGCGAAGGCGCCAGGCATCAGTTTGCCGTCGGCGTTATCCACCGCCAGTTGCACCAGGGTGGTGCCCGACTCGGCATTGATCGCGCCGGCGGAAGCTTCCACCTTCGCGCTGAAAGACTTGCCCGGGTACTCAGGCACGGTAAGTTCGGCGGTGTCTCCGTCATGGATATCCGGGGCGTAGTTCTGCGGCACGCGCACGTACACGCGCAGCTTGCGGATGTCCGACACCTCGAACAGTTCCGGTCCCGTGCCACCACCGGCGTTGATCAGCGCACCGACATCGGTGTTGCGCGCGGTGACCACGCCATCGAACGGCGCAACGATGCGGGTAAAGCCCTTCAGCGCCTGGATGCGGTCCACATCCGCCTGCGCCGCACGCTGCATGGCGAGCTTGGCGGTGTAGTCGGCGGTTTTCTCATCCACTTCCTGCTTGGATACCGAATCGGAGCCCAGCATCGACTGCCAGCGCTTGGCGGTGGTGGCCGCCAGCGCCGCGTTGGCCTGCGCACTGGCAAGCGCACCCTTGGCCTGCAGCAGTTGCTGGTCCAGGTCGGGGGTTTCGATTTCGGCGATCAGCTGGCCGGCCTTGACCTTGCCGCCGATATCCACCGACCACGATTTCAAATAACCGCTGACGCGGGCGAACAGCGGCGCACGCGAATAGGCCTGCGTGCGACCGGGCAGCTGCAGCGGCGCGCCGTCCTTGTCCGGGGACGGCGGGGCGACGGTGACCGTGGGCACGGCCTGGTCGTCGGTCCACGTGCGCAACCGGCGGGCATCCGCCGCGCGGGTGGCGATGCCGGCCACCACGATGGCGACGACCACGACCAGGGCGATGAGGCCGGCTAGTCGCAAGCCGCGACGCGAGGGCTTGGTGATGTTGTCAGACATGGACAGGTTCTCCGGAAGCAGGCGCCGCGGGTGCGGTGCGGGCATGCCGCCCGTGGATGATGGCGAAAACGACAGGTACGAAAAGGAGCGTGGCCGCAGTGGCGAACACCAGGCCGCCGATCACCGCGCGGCCCAGCGGGGCGTTCTGTTCGCCGCCCTCGCCCAGGCCAAGCGCCATGGGCGCCATGCCGATGATCATGGCCAGTGCCGTCATCAGCACCGGGCGGAAGCGCACGAAGCCCGCTTCCAGCGCTGCCTTGGCGGCGTCGCCATGCAGGGCCAATTGCTCGCGGCAGAAACTCACCACCAGGATCGAGTTGGCCGTGGCCACGCCCATGCACATGATGGCGCCGGTAAGCGCGGGCACCGAGAGCGTAGTGTGCGTGGCAAATAGCATCCAGATGATGCCGGCCAGCGCCGCGGGCAGCGCCGTGATGATCACGAACGGGTCGCTCCACGACTGGAAATTCACCACGATCAGCAGATAGATCAGCACCACCGCGCCGAGCAGGCCGAAGATCAGGCCGCTGAAGGCGCTGTTCATCGTCTGTACCTGGCCCAGCAGGGCCATGCTCGAGCCCTTGGGCAATTCCTTCTGGTGGGCATCGATGATCTTCTGGATGTCCGCGGCCACGGCACCCAGGTCGCGATCCTGCGTCGTGGCATAGATCTCCACGACCGGCTGGATGTTGTACTGGGTCACCACTGCGTTGGAGTTGGTGCGCGTGAGCTTGGCGAAACCGCCCAGTATCTGCGAACCACCCGGGCCTGACACCTGCAGGTTCTCAAGCGCCGGCAGACTGTCCAGGCTGTACTGCGGCGTCTGCATCACGATCGGATACGAAATCTGGTTCTGCGGGTTCAGCCAGTACGTCGGTGCCACCTGGCTGGAGCCCGCGAAGTTCACGCCCAGGCTGTTGGTGACGTCGCGTTCGGTCAGGCCCACCAGCTGCGCGCGGGTGCGGTCGACATCCACGTTGAACACCGGGTTCTGCTGCGACTGCTGGATGCGCGCATCGGCGACGCCCGGAACGCGGCGGATCTCGCGAAGTACCTTGTTGGCGAAGTCGAAGTTCGCGCCGATGTTGTTACCGCGGATCTGTAGATCCACCGGCGCAGGCGAACCGAAATTCAGGATCTGGCTGATGATGTCCGCTGGCGGGAATGAAAATGTCACGCCCGGGAATTCACGCGGCAGCCGCTCGCGAAAGGCCTTGACGTACTTGGCCGTGGGCGCGTGGTCTTCCTTCAGCGCGATCTGGATATCGCCGTCCTGCTCGCCGATGGTGCCCGTGTTGTTGTAGGCGGTGTTGATACCCGAGATCGACAGGCCGATGTTGTCCACCACCGTACCGAGCTCTTCCTCGGGCACCATTCGGCGGATCGAGGCCTGGATATCAGCGAAGATGCGCGCAGTCTCCTCCACTCGGGTACCCACCGGCACTCGTACGTGCATCAGGATCTGGCCCGAATCCACCGCCGGGAAGAAATTCTTGCCCAGGAACGGTACCAGCGCGAAGGTCGCCACCACGAAGGCAAGGAAGCCGATCACGAACACCTTGCGGTATTCCAGCACCAGCGCCAGCAGGCCGTGGTAACCACCGCGGATATTTTCAAAGCGCTTTTCGAAGCTACGCTGGAAACGCACCAGCGGATTACGCGATGGCGCCATCGAATGACCGTGTTCCTCACCCGCGCGGTGCTTGTGCAGCAGGTACTTGGCCATGGTCGGCACCAGGGTGCGCGACAGGATGAAGCTGGCGGCCATGGCGAACATCACCGCCTCAGCCATCGGCACGAACAGGAAGCGCGCCACACCGTTGAGGAAGAACATCGGCACGAACACGATGCAGATGCACAGCAGTGACACGAAGGCCGGGGTGACGATCTGCGCCGCGCCGTCGAGGATGGATTCCTCCACCTCCTTGCCCTGCTCAAGATGCCAGTTGATGTTCTCGATGGTCACCGTGGCATCGTCCACCAGGATACCCACCGCCAGCGCCAGGCCGCCGAGGGTCATGATGTTCAGGGTTTCGCCGATGGCCGATAGCGCCGCGATGGAACTTAAGATGGCCAGCGGAATGGACACGGCGATGATCACCGTGGAGCGCCAGCTGCCCAGGAACAACAGGATCATCAGGCTGGTCAGCGCGGCGGCGATCACGCCTTCCTTCGCCACGCCCGAGATCGCACCGGAAACGAACAGCGACTGGTCGCCGATGGGCGCGATCTTCAGCGTCTCGGGAAGGGTCGGGGTGATTTCCTTCACCTTGTCCTTGACCCCGGCGATGATCGCAAGCGTCGAAGCCGAGCCGTTCTTCAGGATGGTCATCAGCGCCGAGCGGTTGCCGTCCACATGCACGATATTGGTCTGCGGCGGCGAGCCATCGCGCACGTGGGCCACATCGCGGATGTATACGGTGGTTCCATTGGCCGTCTTGATCGGAAGGTTGCCGAGGTCGGCGATGTCGCTCGGTGCGTTGTTGAGCTGCAGCGTGTATTCGTAATCGCCGATCTTCTGCGTGCCGATCGGGATGATCAGGTTCTGCGCCGCCAGGGCGTTGGCAATGTCCTGCGCGGACAGGCCGCGCGCCTGCAGCGCCGCGGGGTCGATGTCGATCTGCACCTGGCGCGACTTGCCACCATAGGGATACGGTACCGATGCACCGGCCACCGAGGTCATGGGCGGGCGGATGGCGTTGAGGCCCAGGTCGGCCAGGTTCTGTTCCGTCAACCCCTTGCCTGACAGCGCCAGCTGGATGATCGGCACGGTGGATGCGTTGTAGTTCAGGATCAACGGCGGCGTGATACCCGGTGGCAACTGCTTGAGCAGTGTCTGCGCCACGGCGGTGACCTGCGCGTTGGCGGTGCGGATGTCCACCGTGGGCTGGAAGAAGATCTTGATGATGCCGAAGCCGGAGATCGACGAAGCCTCGATGTGCTCCACGTCGTTCACCGTGGTGGTGAGCACGCGTTCGAACGGTGATGAAATGCGCCCGGCCATCTGGTCGGGCGGCAGGCCCGTGTACTGCCACACCACGCTGATCACCGGGATCTTGATATCCGGGAAGATATCGGTGGGCGTACGCATGGCCGAGAGCGGGCCGATGATCAGGATCAGCAACGCGAGGACGATGAATGTATACGGCCGCGTCAGCGCGATCCGGACAAGTGCAAGCATGGGGAGTGCTTCCCGGCGCGGGGAAAGGGCGCCGACGGGCTTATTTTGCCATGCAGCAAAAATATCCGGCCCATTGGATCGATGAAGATTGTTTCATCATTCAAATAAATTGAATGAAAGCGACTGGAAAGTTTGGACGTCTTTATGGTTAGCAACGGAACGGGGTCAGAGTTGTCACTCTGACCCCCAACCCCCCGCGTCAGGCGCTGGCGGCGCCGAAACGCATGCGGATGCGCGCACCGTGTCCGTCACCACCCACTTCCAGGCCATAGCCATGCAGGCGAGCGATGGCGCTGACGATGGAGAGTCCCAGGCCCGAGCCGGGCGTGCTGCGGCTGCCATCGCCGCGGTAGAAGCGCAGCAGTACCGCTTCCCTCTCACCTTCGGGAATACCCGGGCCGTTGTCGCCAACCTCGATGTAGCCGCCGTCATCGTCGTTGGCGCTGCGCAAGGTCACCAGGCCGCCGGCGGGAGTGAACTTGATCGCATTGCCCACGAGATTGGCCAGCGCCTCGAACAACAGCTGCGGGTCGCCGCGCGTCTCGGGCATCGGTTGCAGGTCCAGTTCGAAACGCTGGCCCCGGTCTTCGGCCAGCGGACCATAGAACTCGTGCACCTGGCGCATCACATCGGCCAGGTCCATCGGCTGGAAGCAGGCGCTGCGCTGGCCGTCCTCCAGTTCCGAGATGCGCAACAGGGCGCGGAACCGCGCCATCAAGGCGTCGATGTCGGCAAGACAGGCGTCCAGCGACGCGGCTTCCTCCGGACCCTTGAGCTGTTGCTGCGTACGGTAAAGACGCGCGCGCAGGTGGGTAAGCGGCGTGCGCAGGTCGTGGGCGATGTTGTCGCACACACCTTTGACCTCGCCCATCAAGCGCTCGATCTCGGCCAGCATGGTGTTGACGATGCCGGCCAGCAGATCGATCTCGTCACCTTTGCCGCTGACAGGAAGACGCCGCGAGAGATCGCCGCGCTGGATCGGCTCGGCCGCCAGCTGCATCTGCCGGATGCGCCTGGCCGGCGCACGGCTCAGCAGGAAGCCGCCCAGCAGCCCGGGAATAAGTGTGAGCGTCAGCCCCCAGAGCAGGCCGCGGCGCATGATCGCGCCCAGGCCATCGATCGTGCGCGAATCCTTCGCGGCCACCAGACGCCGGCCGTCGGGGAGTGTCATCACCACCGCTCGCGAGCGTACCGGACGGCCCACCACCGGATGCAGCGCGGCCGATTCAATCACATGCACCTGACCATCGACCGGCAATTCGGCCGGGAGGGCACTGACGTTACCGGCGATGCGCCGCCCATGATCATCGAAGAGACCCAGCCACATCACGCCGGCTGGATCGATCGACACCGCGTTTTCGATGGCACCCTTCAATCCCGACGGTTCCGTGCGAGCCAACAACGTGATGCGTTGCTGCAGCATCGTATCGATCACGCCGGAAAGGTAACGCGACGATTCAAATTGCACGGCACCGAGCAACACCACGCACCAGATGGCGAACAGGCCACCGTAGATGAGCATCAACCGCGAAGTGGCGGCGCTCCAGACTTCAGTCAGCGGGCGCAATGACGTATCCCGAACCGCGAATGGTACGAATGAGGGAAGACTGCCCCGGCTGATCGATCTTCCGGCGCAGCCGGCCAATGTGCACGTCGATCACGTTGGTCCCCGGATCGAAATGGAAACCCCAGACATGCTCGAAAATCATCGTGCGCGTGAGCACTTGGCCGGCATGGCGCATGAGGAATTCAAGCAGGCGGTATTCGGTGGGCTGCAGCGGCAGTTCCTGGCCAGCGCGGTTCGCCGCATGGGTCACCAGGTCCAGTTCCAGGTCGGCAACGCGCAGCACGCTGCGCGCCTGCGGCTGGCGCCGGCGCAGCAGCACTTCCACCCGTGCGGACATCTCATCGGGTGCGAAAGGCTTGGTGAGGTAGTCATCGCCGCCGGCACGCAGGCCACGCACGCGTTCGTCCACGTCGCTCAGCGCACTGATCATCAGCACCGGGGTATCCACGCCGCGGTCCCGCAGCGCCGCCACCACGTCGATGCCGTCCATGCCCGGCAGCATGCGGTCCAGGGTGATGATGTCGTAGTCCGCGCTGCTGGCCCGGTTCAGGCCGTCCTCGCCGTTGGCGACCCATTCGGCAGACAAGCCGTGCAGGTCGAGCTCGGCAACGATCTCGTTCGCGGTGACCGCGTCGTCTTCGATGACCAATGCGCGCTGCATCCGACTAATCTCCGGTGCGGGAATAACTCGCCGGGCTCCCCCGCCCAAACGACGAACGGCCCCAAGGGGGCCGCCGTCATCATAACCACCTTCGGGCGTATTAGGCCGCGATCGCGCCACGCATTTTCTTCATGGCATTGGCTTCGATCTGGCGGATGCGCTCGGCGGAAACACCGTATTCGTCCGCAAGATCCTGCAAGGTGGCCTTGTCGTCTTCACGCAGCCAGCGGCGCTGGATGATGTCCCGCGAGCGGTCGTCCAGGCGGGCCAGGGCCTGCGAAAGCGCATCCATCTGGTTGTCGCTGGCGTCGGCATCGGCGACGTTGTCGTACGGGTCGGCGCCTTCGTCGATGAGGAACGCGGCCGGTGCCGGCTTGTCGTCGTCGTCCGCGTCGGCCGGCGCCTCGAAGCCGATGTCACGGCCGGACAGGCGCGATTCCATCTCGCGCACGGTGGCCTCGGGCACGCCAAGGTCCTTCGCTACCACGCGCACTTCCTCGGCATTCATCCAGCCCAGGCGCTTCTTGCTCTTGCGCAGGTTGAAGAACAGCTTGCGCTGCGCCTTGGTGGTGGCCACCTTCACGATGCGCCAGTTGCGCAGGATGAATTCGTGCATTTCGGCACGGATCCAGTGCACGGCAAAGCTCACCAGGCGCACGCCCTGGTCCGGATCGAACCGCTTGACCGCCTTCATCAGGCCGATGTTGCCTTCCTGGATGAGGTCGGAAAGCTGCAGGCCATAGCCGTTGTAGCCGCGGGCCACGTGCACCACGAAACGCAGGTGCGACATCACCAGCTGGCGGGCCGCTTCAAGGTCGGCCTTGTCGGTGAACTTGCGGGCAAGCGACTGCTCCTCGTCCAGGGTAAGGACGGGGATGCGGTGTACGGCCGAGATGTAGGAATCCAGGCTGCCCGTAAGGCTGGGTACCGGGTAGTTCCTGGTGACCAAGGCTGTAGACATGTACTGACCTCCAAATAATTCGTCGAATTTAGCACTCTCAGGATTGGAGTGCTAAAGGTGCCATTCGTTCCCGGCCCCTTTATCTGTACGCAATAGTACAGAAATTGGCCGCCGATGTCCAGTGGAAGACCCGGCCAGAGGGGGATGTCTTTCAGCAGGGGTCGGAAAACCGCATGAAACCTGGGCTGGAAGGCAGCCGACCGACGGCCTTACCGGGCTTCCAGCTGGGCCCTGGCCGGCAGGGACCAGTCGATCGGGGCCTGGCCGTGCTCTTCCAGGTAGGTGTTGGCCGCGGAGAAATGCCCGCAACCGAGGAACCCCCGGTGTGCGGACAGCGGCGAGGGATGCACCGATTTCAGCACCCGATGCCTGCGAGCGTCGATCAACTGACCCTTCCGCTGGGCATAGGACCCCCACAGCATGAACACGATGCCCTCGCGCTCCCGGTTCAGGGCGTCGATCGCCGCATCGGTGAACCCTTCCCAGCCCTTGCCCTGGTGCGAGTTGGCATTGCCCCGCTCCACGGTGAGCACCGCGTTGAGCAGCAGCACGCCGCGGTCGGCCCACGGGGTAAGGCAGCCGTGATCGGGCGGTGCGATGCCCAGGTCGCGCTGGATTTCCTTGAAGATGTTCTGCAGCGACGGCGGAACCTGCACGCCAGGGCGCACCGAAAAACACAGTCCGTGCGCCTGGTTCGGGCCGTGGTACGGATCCTGTCCCAGGATCACCACGCGCACCTGGTCGAACGGCGTGTGCTCGAACGCGGCGAAGATGTCCGGGCCGGGCGGATAGATCACCTTGCCGGCCTGTTTCTCCGCGCGCAGGAATGCCGACAGCGCCTGCATGTCGGGCCGTTCAAGATAATCACCGATGCGGGCCTTCCAGGAAGGCGCAAGCTTCACACGCTCGTTGCTCATGCCGCCGAAGTGAGCCGCTCGCGCAAATGAAGGGCCACGCGCAGCTGGAACAGCAGCTTGGTGATCAGGCGCTTTTCCTCGATGGGCTTGACCACCAGGTCGTTGGCGCCACCACGCAACAGCGCGGACTGGTTCTCGGCGTTTTCATCGCCCGTCATCACCAGCACCGGCAGCTGGCCCTTGCCGTAACCGAACTCGCCGCGGATGCGGCTTAAAAGGTCCGCTCCGGTGAGCTCGCCCTTGAGGCTGACATCGGTAAGCACGATGTCGCAGCCTAGCTTGCCCTGCACGCGGGCGGTGTCGAGCTTGGCCAGTGCATCTTCCACGCTGATCACGTGATGCACGGTGAGGCCGTATTTCTCCATCATGCGGCGCGTGGCCAGGGCCACCACGCGGCTGTCTTCGACGTACAGCACTTCGCCTTCGGCGCCGCCTTCGGGCTTGACGTAACCCTTGATGAACTCGGCCAGGGCACTGAACCCCAGCGCCTTGTCGAAATAGTCGGTGATGAACTCGCCCAGCTCGCGGCGCTGGAGGCGTTGTTCGACGTCGCCGGACACCACCACGATGGGTACGTAGATCTGCGGGGCCGTCTCGCGGACGATCCGCGCCAACTCAAGGCCGTCCATGTCGGGCAGGCGCAGGGCGACGGTGATGAAGTCCACCACGCCACGGGAAAGATGTTCCTGAGCCTCGGCACCGCTGCCGCAGGCGACCACTTCCACGCCGGGAAGCTCGGCGGCAAGCACCCGGGTGATCAGCTGCCGCACCACGCGTGAACCGTCGACGATCAGCACGCGCGGCGGCGTGGCGTCCTGGGCAGCATTCGCATCGTTGGCGGCGGTCATCACGGCTTAAGGTGCCTTTCGCAGTTGCCGGGCACTGACCAGGCGCGCGCCCAGCCAGCCAAGGAAAGCCGATAGTAGCGGTACGGCGAGAAACAGCCACGCCGGCAAGCCACCGAAATCCATGCTGCCGCCGTACGCGTCGGCCAGCCGGGCCACGGGGCCGGCCAGGGCTGCCTGCAGGCCCAGCGCCAGCACCACGGCCAGGATGCCGGCGAACAGACCGTACCAGAGTCCTGCGTAAAGATAAGGACGGCGGATGAACGGTCGGCTTGCCCCGATCAACAGCAGCACGCCGATCTCGGCCGCACGCCCCTGGATGTCGACCCGGATGGTATTTCCCACCACCAGGAGGGCGGCGATGCCCAGCAGCACCGCAAGGACGGTAACCGCGCGCGTGCCCACGCCCACCAGCGCATCCAGGCGGGCGCGCCAGCCGCCATTGTCCTGGACCATGTCTACCCCGCCCATGTCGCGCAGTTCCTGCACCATCTTCCCGACCTCGTCGGCAGTGAGGCCTGGCTTCGGGTGCACTTTCAGCACATAGGGCAGCGGGTTGTTGTCGAGGTCGGCGATGGCGCCGGCAAAGCCCTGGGCCCGGGCCATTTCATCCAGGCCCTCCTTGGGCGTGACCACTTCCACCGCGCCGATGTCCCGGCGCTCGCGCAAGATGTCCGCCAGCTGCTGGGCATTGGGCGCGGCAAGGGTTCCCTTCAGGAACACGCTGATGGTGTCGGCCTTGCCCAGCGAATCGCCGATGCGCTGTACGTTGGCCAGCAACAGGAAGAACGCCAGCGGCAGCGACATGGCAAAGCCCATCACCGCCACCGTAAGCGCCGTTCCCAGCGGCCGACTGGCCAGGCGGCGGAAACTTGCGGCCATGCTCCAGCCATGGTGCTCGCGCCAGGCGTTGAAGCCGCCAGTGCGGGCACGGGCAGTGACGGGTTTCCGGTTCTCGCGCACCGCCTCGTTCATACGATCTCCGCGGCGGGAATGTCGGCCACCAGCCGGCCATGGTCGAGCACTACCACGCGCTTTTTCATCCGCTTGATCAGCATCAGGTCGTGGCTGGCGATGAGTACCGTGGTGCCGACCGACTGGAACTCGGCGAACAGCGCCATGATCTCTACGGCAAGCTGGGGATCGAGGTTGCCGGTGGGTTCGTCGGCAATCAGCAGGGTGGGTTTGCCCACGATGGCGCGGGCGATCCCCAGGCGTTGCTGCTCGCCGGTGGAGAGCGCCGAGGGCAAGTGTTTCTCGTTGGGAAGAAGGCCCACTTTTTCCAACGCAGCACGCACGCGCTTGCCGCGGTCGGCGGCGGGCACGCCCGCGATCACCAGCGGCAGTTCGACATTGGCGAAGGCGGTGCGGTCCATCAGCAGGCGATGGTCCTGGAAGACCATGCCGATGCGCCGGCGGAGCCTGGGAATATCGCTCGTTCGCACTTGCGCCAAGCTCTGGCCATCGAACATGACGATGCCGTGAGTGGGACGCTCGATCAGGCCCAGCATCTTCAACAACGTGCTTTTGCCGGCACCGGAGTGGCCGGTAACGAAGGCCATCTCGCCGGCTTCGACACCGAAACTCACGTCGGCCAGGGCTTCGTGGCCGCCTTCATAGCGCTTGCCCACCTGGTCGAAACGAATCACCGGGCTTCCCTTGGATTTGACTCAGGGAAGCATACGGGATTTCCGCAAGTTATCGAGCGCCGAAGAGGCGTCCGAGGCGTTTGAAGAAGCCAATTTTTTTCGGGGCCGGGGCCGGCGCCGGGGCAGTCGGGCGAGCCGAAGGCACGTGGCGCGAAGGACGACGGCCAGGTTCGGCCGAGCCGTTGGTGCTGGGCTCCGTGCGCTGATCGGTGTTGCCGTTCGCCGTACGCTCACGGGCAGCCTTGCCACCGCGGCGGCGGCGGCGACGCTTCTTGGCCAGGTCGCCGTCGACGGCGGCTCCCGCAGCAGCCCCGGCGCCGGCGGAGATGACCGGCGCAACCACCGAGACGGCGGCATCGGCGGATTCTGCAGCCGGGGTCACAGGCCTGCGCTCGCGCGGAGCACGGCGCTCACCGCTGCTGCCGTTGGATTTCTTCGGGCGATCGGGCGAACCGCCGCCAGTGCGCGAACGCGACCGTGCCTCGCGCGCCTTGTCGTTCACCGGGGAACTGGCGGCGGCATCGGCGGCGTCTTCCTCGGGATCGTCCGTCAGGCCATCGGCGCGGGGCCGCGGCTTGGGCATGACCAGGAGATCGGCCGTGACATTGGCCACCGGGATCTTCTGCCCGATGTACTGCTCGATATCGGGCAGACCCATGGCGTAGAGATCGCAAGCAAAGCTGAGCGCGTCGCCGTCGGCACCCAGCCGCGCAGTGCGGCCGATGCGATGGACGTAGTCTTCGGCGTCCTGCGGGAGGTCGTAGTTGAAGACGTGGCTGACGGCCGGGATATGCAGGCCGCGGGCGGCGACGTCGGTGGCCACCAGCATGTCGATCACGCCGTCCTGGAAGCGCTGCAGCAGCTTCTGGCGCTTGATCTGCGGCACGTCGCCGGAGATGGCGCCCACGCGATAGTTATGCCGTTTCAGGCGATCGGTGATGCGCTCGGCGGCGGCCTTGGTATTGACGAAGATGATGCTGCGCTCGGCGCCGGTCTGCTCGAGCAGGTTCAGCAGCAGCGGCATCTTCTCTTCCTTGGAAGGGAAGTAAACCAGCTGGCGGACGCGATCGGCGGTGACGTTGTCGGTTTCCACCACCAGCTTCTCGGCGTTGTGCATGTGCTCGTAGGCGAGCTCAAGCACGCGGTGGCTCAAGGTGGCCGAGAACAGCAGCACCTGGCGCTGCTCACGGGCAGGCAGGCGGCGGAAGATGAAGCGGACGTCCTTGATGAAGCCAAGGTCGAACATGCGGTCGGCCTCGTCGATCACCATCACTTCGACGGAATTCAAGCCGAACACGTTCTGCTTGTAGTAGTCGAGCATGCGGCCTGGCGTGGCGATGATCACGTCGCAGCCGTCGCGCAGGAGCTGGCGCTGCTTGTCGTAGTCGACGCCGCCGTAGATCAGGGCGAAGCGCAGGCCCGTGTGGCGGCCGATGGCGCGGGCGTCCTTTTCGATCTGGATCGCAAGTTCCCGCGTGGGGGCGATGATCAGCGCCCGCGGGTCGGAATCCTTGCGGTCGTTGGCGGCGGGCTTGGTGAGCAGCCGGTTCATCATCGCCACCAGGAAGGCGCAGGTCTTGCCGGTGCCGGTCTGGGCCTGGCCGGCGACGTCGCGGCCCTCCAGCGCCAGGGGCAGGGTCAGGGCCTGGATCGGGGTGCAGCGGGTGAATCCGGTATCGGCAAGGCCCTGCTGGAGCAGCGGGTGCAGGTCGAAGGACTCGAAGAAGGTGTCGGTCAGTACTTTTTCAGACATGGATAGGGGGTCATCGCAGATGCGGGCGCCCGGATGGGCTGCCGGCTTGGGGGCCACGGCGCGAATGGGCGCCTGTGGCATGGTTGAAATTGGGGCGGGCGTGCCCATTTCCAGTTGCAGAAACGAAACGCCCGGGGTGCCCTGGCCTGGGCGTGTAGCGGCCGTGCGGCGGCGCCAGCTTCAGCGCCCTTGAATCGCACCCCGAGTTGCGCTGGAATGAGAACAAGCCCCTGGGGGCACCCCTCATTCCTGGTTCAACCCGCGCTTCGTGGGCGCATGAGTGTAGCTGATGCGAGCCGCGCGGTCGTCAACCCCCTTAACATCCCAAGCTGGAGATCCACGGTGAACGACCTGATCACCCACGTTAGCGACGATGCCTTCAAGGCCGAAGTCCTTGATTCCGATACCCCTGTCCTGCTCGACTTCTGGGCGGAGTGGTGCGGCCCCTGCAAGGCGATCGCGCCTATCCTCGACGACCTGGCTACCCAGTACCAGGGCAAGCTGCGCATCGCCAAGATCAATATCGACCAGAACCAGAAGACCCCCCGCGACTTCGGTGTCCGCGGCATTCCTACCCTGATGATCTTCAAGAACGGCAAGGTCGAGGCCACCCAGATCGGTGCCGTCAGCAAGGGCCAGCTGTCCCAGCTCATCGACAAAACGCTTTAAGTAGGTCCAATCCGGGCATTTGACCCGGTTATTCACGCGCCGTGGCTTTACGCCGCGGCGCGTGCAGTGCTAGATTCCATCGCACCTGCCGGGACTCACCGCTGTCCCGTGCCCTTCGCGCCATCCGCTTCAACTCCCAAAACCCTTCCTTTTAACGGCGCCCCCGAGGTTTGCCCGTGTCTGATATCGAATCCAAAGCATCCACCGACGCCAAGCGCGCCGATGACAAACCCGTGAGCGAGCCGGTCAAGCGCGCTCCGCGCAAGAACGCCAAGGCTGCGGCGCCCGTCCAGGGCGAGCTGCCGTCGGCGCCCGCGCGCGTCGAGAGCGCCGCGCCCGCTCCATCCCCGGCGCCGACCCCGGCTCCGGCGCCCACGCAGGCGGCCCCCGCGGCCTCGGCGCCGGGCAGCCACGAAAGCCAGGGCAATGCCAACGGCAATGTCCAGGAGCCGCGCGCCAACTACGAGGCGCGCGACAACCAGGGCAATGGCAATGGCGGTCAGGAGGGCGGCAAGCCCGCTGGCAACGGTCAGCAAGGCGCGCAGGGCCAGCAACCCCAGGGACAGGGCGGCGGTCAGCCGGCCAACCCGAACCAGGGGGGCCAGGGTGGTGGGCAGGGCCATGCCAACCAGCAGCAGCGCGAAGGCCGCGACAGCCGCGGTCGCCGTCGCCGCAACGAGCGCAATCAGGGCCGCCCCCAGCAGGGTGGTGGCAATCCGGGGAACAACGCCGGCAACAACGGCAACTACCAGCGCAACCAGCACTACAACAACAATAATGGCTACCCGGCCGACGAAGACGAAAACGCCGATGCGGGCAGCAACGATCGCCTGATCAACCTCACGGAGCTCAAGCGCAAGAACGCCATCCAGCTCCTGGAGTTCGCCGAATCGCTGGGTGTACGCGAAGGCGTGGCCCGCCAGCGCAAGCAGGATGTGATCTTCAACATCCTCAAGGCACATGCCCGCTCCGGCGGCGGGATCTGGGCCGAGGGCGTGCTGGAAATCCTGCAGGACGGCTTCGGCTTCCTGCGCTCGGCGGACGAGTCCTACCTGGCCGGCCCCGACGACATCTACGTGTCGCCCAGCCAGATCCGCCGCTTCAATCTGCGTACCGGCGACTACATCACCGGACGCGTGCGTCACCCGAAGGAAGGCGAGCGTTACTTCGCCATGCTCAAGGTGGACGACATCAACGGCGATCCGCCGGAAGCCTCGAAGAACAAGATGCTCTTCGAGAACCTCACCCCGCTGTTCCCGCGCAAGGCGTTCAAGCTCGAACGCGGCAACGGTTCGAGCGAGGACATCACCGGCCGTATCCTGGACCTCGTCGCACCCATCGGCCGCGGCCAGCGCGGCCTGATCGTCTCGCAGCCGAAGTCGGGCAAGACGATGATGCTGCAGAACATCGCCCAGGCCATCGTGCACAACCATCCCGATGCGCACCTGATCATGCTGTTGATCGACGAGCGCCCGGAAGAAGTGACGGAAATCGCCCGCAGCGTGCGCGCCGAAGTGATTTCGTCGACCTTTGACGAACCCGCCGTGCGCCACGTGCAGGTCGCCGAGATGGTGATCGAGCGCGCCAAGCGCCTGGTCGAGCACAAGAAGGATGTGATCATCCTGCTCGACTCCATCACCCGTCTGGCTCGCGCCTACAACACGGTGATCCCGAGCTCCGGCAAGGTGCTCACCGGCGGTGTCGACGCCAACGCCCTGCAGCGCCCCAAGCGCTTCTTCGGTGCGGCGCGTAACGTGGAGGAAGGCGGCAGCCTCACCATCATCGCCACCGCGCTCACCGAGACCGGCTCGAAGATGGACGAGGTGATCTACGAAGAGTTCAAGGGCACCGGCAACATGGAAGTGCACCTGAACCGTCGCATCTCCGAGAAGCGCGTATACCCTGCCATCGACATCAACCGCTCCGGCACCCGCCGCGAGGACCTGCTGATCGACCCGGACCTTCTGTCCAAGATCTGGATCCTGCGCAAGCTGCTGCATCCGATGGACGAGCTGGCGGCGATCGAATTCATGCTGGATAAGATGAAGAACACCAAGTCGAATGATGAGTTCTTCAATTCGATGAAGCGGTAAGCATCAAGGCAATCCGCGTGAAAAAGGCCGGCAGTTTGCCGGCCTTTTTTTTGCTCAAGCTGACGGAATGATTCTTTTCAGGAGCGCCCACAGCAGCCCAGCCGCGGATGCAAAAGCAGAAACGGCCAGGCAGATTCCCCAGACCCGTTGTTTCCAGGAAACAAGGTCACTGACGACATCGGTCAGTTTTTGAAGTTGAGCGGCAATACTGCCGAACTGGACGTCGACGTGCTCAAAACGCCCGTTCATGTGTCTGGTGAGATCGTCGATCCTCCCATCCAGGCGATGACCCATCTCGTCTATCCTTCCGTCCAGGCGACGGCCCATCTCGTCGATCTTTCCGTCCAGGCGACGGCCCATCTCGTCGATCTTTCCGTCCAGGCGGCGGCCCATCTCGTCGATCTTTCCGTCCAGGCGGCATCCCATTTCGTCGATTCGTCCATCCAGGCGACGGCTCATTTCGCCCATCAGCTTGGCCTGGTCATCCAACCGGCTATCAATCCGTTCGATGGATCCAATCATCCGGCCCATACCGAACTCGAGAGTGCCCATGCGGGCGGTCAGGTTCGCCGTCAGATCATCCGACGTCGGACCTGGAGAGGCCCATCGCTGACCCGATGCAACCGAGTCGGCTTGTCCGCTTGTTTCCACGTCGATGGGAGAAGCACTCATGATCTGGCCTTCCTGGCTTTCGTTCTGGCACATGCCGACTTCCGTTCAACAGAACATGCCGAACAGTCTGCAACACGGAGTTTAATGGTGCTTTCGGGTTATGACCGTAGTCCGGAAGCGCTGCGCCTGTAGGTTGCTGGCGCAATCGCGCAGATGAGTCGCTGATCGAAACGCCATGTCATGTTAGAAAGGGAAAGCATTCGACATGGCGATAGACAGTTCAAAACATGAGAAAGGCATTTTTCTTCGCCGCGCTTTGCATCGCCAGCTGGAGCCTGATTCCCGTGGTCGCCAAGGTGACCACGCGGGACATCACGCCATTGCAGTTCCTGCTGCTTTCTAACGTACTGTCCGCATTCGTCTGCGGGGCGGTGGCGTTGAAACGTGCCCCGTCCGTCGCGCGCCTCCTCGCCGAGGCTCGCGGCAACCTGCTGCGCACGGCACTGCCCGGCTTCCTTGGCTGCTACCTCTTCTATCTGTGCCTGTACCACGGGTATGCTGTGGGCGATGGCATGGCCGTGCTGGTGGTGCAGTATTTGTGGCCGGTGCTGATCGTGTTGCTGGCGCCGCTGGTGACTCGCGAACGGATCGGAGCGGTGGGCGTGGTGGCGGTGCTGCTGGGTTTTGCAGGGTCCGCAGTGGTGGCCACCAAGGTGAATTTCACCGCCCTGCCCGCGCAGGATCTGCCGACGCTCGGTATCGTGCTGATCGGCGCGGCGTCCTTCGCGCTTTATTCCCTGCTCTCCAGAAACGTACCGGGTGAAGGCATGCTGCTGACCTTCGGGTTCTTCGCCTGGGGTGCGGTATTTTCGCTCATCACGGTATGGCTCGGCGACGGACTGGCATGGCCGTCGTCGGGCAAAGCCTGGGCGGGGCTCTTGCTCAACGGCTGCATCATCAACGGGCTTTCGTATTTCTGGTGGCTGCGGGCGCTGCAGCTGGCGCCACCCTCACGCATCGCGCCGCTGGTGTTCCTGGCGCCGGTACTGGCGACGATCTGGCTGGTCGTGTTCTTCCAGGCTCCATTCCATCCGATCTACCTGCTCGGACTCGCACTCTCGATCACCGCCGGCCTGATCGCCACCGGCGCAGGACACCGCGCAAGCGCATCCATAACCAACGGCACAGTTGCACCTGGCGACATTCGCGATTAATCTTCGCCTCCCTTTGATTCACTCGCACGAGGAAGGAGAAACATCATGAATGTCGTATCCGCCATCGTCGCCGGGTCCACGCTGCACTGATCTGCCCGCCAGCGGTCTTCGCTGGTACGCGTGTCGAACCCGGTCGTCCGTTCGCCTTCCTGCTGTCGGGAAGTCGCGCCATGAGCGATTTGAAAGGGTTCTCCCATGTCTTCTGTTTATTCCCTGCACCAGCTTGGCTGGCGTGCGTCGTATGCCCAGCACCTTGCCCTGGATGATTTTGAATCGGCCTACCCTGCCCGGGTGATGGCCGTGCACCGCAATGGGCTGGCCGTGCTTTCCTCGCGCGGCCACGCACACGTGGTGGTACCGCAACGTGTCGCCGATGCGCTGGACGTCTCCATCGCCGTGGGCGACTGGGTGCTGGTCGAGGACGCCAACGAACGAGTGGCGAGACTCATCGAGCGGCAGTCGTTGATCGAGCGCATCGGCGCCGGTACCGATGGGCACCGCCAATCCATCGCCGCCAACGTCGATACGCTGTTCGTGGTCAGTTCCTGCAACGAGGATTTCAATCCTTCGCGCCTGGAGCGTTACCTGGCGCTCGCCCACCAGGCAGGTGTCCAACCCGTCGTGGTGTTGACCAAGGCGGACCTGTGCAGCCAGGCGGGCGCATACGTTGCGCAGGCACACGGCGTGGCCCGTGGCGCGGCGGTGGTCGCGGTGGATGCCACCAGGCCCGAGGGCCTTAGCGCACTCGCGCGATGGCTGGCCGAAGGCAACACTGTCGCCTTCGTCGGCTCGTCGGGCGTGGGCAAGTCCACGCTGACCAATGCACTGGTCGGCAATCAGGCGCGGGTCACGTCGGCCATTCGCGAAGACGATGCTCGGGGAAGGCACACGACCACGGGACGCGAGATGTTTCTTACCTGCACCGGCGCCTGGGTGATCGATACGCCTGGCATGCGCGAGTTGCGCGTGGGTGCGGCTGTCGAGGGCGTGCAATCGGCCTTCGATGACGTCCAGTCGCTGGCGCTGGCCTGCCGGTTCAGGGACTGTAGCCACGGTGGCGAAGCCGGTTGCGCCGTGCGCGCCGCCCTGGAAGAAGGGCGGCTGGAGCCGCGTCGCTGGACCAGCTACCAGAAGCTGCAACGCGAGGTAACCGAGGCATCGCGGACGATACGCGAGAGGCGCGAGAACAACCGGCAGTTCGGTTGCATGGCGCGCTCGGCGATGAGGGCGAAGCGGGAGAGGCAGGGTCGCTGAAAAGCGCCCTGCCATTCGGCGGCCTAGAACCCTTCCAGCACGATCTTGCCGCGTGCCGTGTGCGACTCCATCACCTTGTGCGCCTTGCGCAGGTTCGCTGCGTTGATGCGGCCAAAGTGCTCGCCCATCGTGGTCTTCAACGTGCCGTCGTCGATCAGCGCCGACGCACGGGCGAGGATGTCGTGCTGGCGCTGGATGTCGTCTGTGCCGTACACCGAGCGGGTGAACATCGACTCCCAGTGCAGCGAGATGGCCTTGGACTTGAGCTTGGTGACATCCAGCGACGCCGGGTCGTCGATGATGCCGAAACGTCCCTGGGCCTTGATCAGGTCGGGGAGCTGGGCGAAGTAGTCGTCGGTGTGCGTGAGGCTGGCCACGATGTCGACCGCAGCGATGCCGATGGCCTGGAGTTGGTCGGCGAGCGGCTTGCCGTGGTCGATCACGTGATGAGCCCCAAGCTCGGTAACCCAGTCGAACGTCTCCTTGCGGGAGGCCGTACCCACCACCGTGAGCTTGGTGAGCCGACGTGCCAGCTGCACCAGGATCGAGCCGACGCCACCACCGGCACCGATCACCAGCAATACCTGGCCTTCGCCGCCGCCCTCGGCCACGCCAAGGCGGTCGAACAACAATTCGTAGGCGGTAAGCGTGGTCAATGGCAGCGCGGCTGCCTGGGCGTCGTCGATGCTGCGCGGCTTGGGGCCGGCGATGCGTTCATCGACCAGGGAATATTCGGCGTACGAACCGGGCCGGGCGATGGAGCCCGCGTAGAACACCTCGTCACCCTTCTTGAACAGGGTTACCTCGCTGCCGGTTTCCTCCACCGTGCCGACGGCATCCCAGCCCAGGATGCGCGGCTCGGTCACCGGGGCGCGATGGCGCACCTTGCTGTCCACCGGATTCACCGCGATGGCCTTGATCGCCACCAGCAGGTCCCGCGGGCCCGGCGAGGGCCTGGGCAGGTCCATCTCGTGCAGGGACGCCGGGTCGTCGATGGGCAGAGCGTTCTGCGTGTAGACGATGGCCTTCATGGTGATTTTCCTTATGATGCGAAAAATATCAGGCGTGGGGCGGCTGATCAGCCTGCGTATTGATTCATGATCTACCTGCCCGGCCACGTTATCCACCACGCTGGCGGGAAAGCACTTTCACCACGGGAGTGAAAATGATCCGCCTGGACGACCTTGGCCTTTTCGTACGCACGGCGGCGCTGGGCAGCTTCTCCAATGCCGCTCGCGAAGCGGACCTCCTGCCCGGTCAGGCCAGCGCGGCGGTCGCGCGGCTGGAGGCGGAGCTTGGCGTGCGCCTGTTCGCCCGCTCCACCCGCAGCCTGCGCCTCACACCCGAAGGCCAGTCGTATCTGCCGTATGCGCGCGAGGTGCTGGCGACGCTGCGCGAGGGACGCGAGCGCCTGGTCGAAGACTCAGGGTCGCTGCAGGGCAGCCTGCGCATCGCCGCGCCGTCGGACCTTGGCCGTAACGTGCTGCTGCCATGGCTCTCCGATTTCAGGCGCCAGCATCCGCGCCTGGACCTTCACCTGTACTTCTCCGACCAGGTAGCAGACATATTCCGTGATCCAGTGGATGTCGCCATTCGCCTGGGCAGCATGTCGGATGCAAGCTTCGTGGCCTTGCCGCTGGTCCCGGGCAATCGCCGCGTGCTGGTGGCCTCGCCTTCCTACTTGGAGCGCCGCGGTACGCCGGCTTCGCTGGAGGAACTGGCCAGCCATGACTGCCTGTCCTGGATGCTGCGCGGTAACGCCTACGACAAGTGGAGCTTCCCCGTTGATGACGACTCCCTGGTGGTGCAGGTAAGCCCGGTGCTGGTGTGTGACGACGCTGACATCGTCAGGCGCCTGGCCATCGAAGGCCACGGCATTGCCTACAAGTCATGGCTCGACGTGCGCGACGACGTCGCCTCAGGACGGCTTACGCAATTACTTGCCGGACAGCCCGGCGAACCCGCGCCGCTGCATTTCATCTGCCCGCACCGGCAGCAGTTCTCGCCCGCTATCCGCCGGCTGCATGCCATGCTGCGCGAGCGCTTCGATGAAATCGTCGCCACCGATGGCCCCGGCCATTACTGAACTGGCGACGCCCCGCCGTACTCCTAAGGCCGTCTTGCTCGTCATCGGACCATCGGACGGCTATTCTCGCTGTCGCCTCCCCTTTTGATCGCTCGCGGTCGCCCCCAAAGGAAGGCCAGCCAACACTTCCAAGGAATGCCCGTGTCCATCCCCAGCGCCGCTCCCGGCACGCCGATCAGCTCGAAGGACGAGCTCGTCGCTTATGTTGCCCAGGGCGAGAAGCCACGCGCGGACTGGCGCATCGGCACGGAACACGAAAAGTTCGGCTTCCGCACCGACGACCTTCGCCCCCCCACCTTCGAAGGCGAGCGCGGCATCCGCCATCTGCTTGAAAGCATCGCCAGCCGTTACGGCTGGGACATCGCCCGCGAGGGCGAGACGCCGGTGGCACTCACCCGTGGCAAGGCCAACATCACGCTGGAGCCCGCCGGGCAGCTGGAGCTTTCCGGCGCACCGCTGGAAACCATCCACGAGACCTGTTCGGAAGTCCATACGCACCTTGAAGAAGTGCGCAGCATCGCCGATGGCATGGGCCTGGGTTTCCTCGGCATGGGTTTCCAGCCGAAGTGGAAGCGCGATGAAATGCCATGGATGCCCAAGGGCCGCTACAAGATCATGCGTGAGTACATGCCCAAGGTCGGCTCGCTCGGCCTGGACATGATGACGCGCACCTGTACGGTGCAAGTGAACCTGGATTTCTCTTCCGAAGCTGACATGGTGAAGAAGTTCCGCGTGGGGCTGGCATTGCAGCCGATCGCCACCGCGCTCTTCGCCGATTCGCCCTTCACCGAAGGCAAGCCGAATGGCTTCCTGTCGTATCGTTCGCATGTGTGGACGGATACCGACGCCGATCGCACCGGCATGCTCGATTTCGTTTTCGAGGACGGGTTCGGTTACGAGCGCTATGTCGACTACATCCTCGATGTGCCGATGTATTTCAGCTACCGCGACGGCAAGTATGTCGACCTGTCCGGGAAGAACTTCCGGCATTTCATGGATGGCAAGCTCGACGCACTGCCGGGCGTACGGCCCACCATGAAAGACTGGGCCGACCACCTCACCACCGCTTTCCCGGAAGTGCGCTTGAAGCAGTACCTGGAGATGCGCGGCGCCGATGGCGGCCCCTGGGGTCGTTTGTGCGCGCTGCCGGCCTTCTGGGTGGGCCTGTTGTACGACGACACCGCGCTCGATGCCGCCTGGGACCTGGTCAAGGATTTTTCCCGCGAAGAACGCCACGCGCTGCGCGACGGCGTGCCCAAGCAGGCGCTGAAGCTGCCCTTCCGCGGCCACACCGTGCGTGAGCTGGCCCTCGAGGCGCTGAAGATCGCCGAGCAGGGCCTGAAGCGCCGCGCACGGGTGAACGGGCGCGGCGCGGATGAAAGCATGTTCCTGGCGCCGCTGAACGAAGTAGCGCTGGCCAACCAGACACCGGCCGAGCAGAAGCTCGAGCTGTTCCATGGCGCTTGGGGTGGTTCGGTGGATCCGGTGTTCCGCGAGTTCGCCTACTAGGCCTTCGCTAGAAGCAATGCGCACCGTGCGTGACCGCGCCACCGGCGCGGATCGCCGCGGCCACCAGCGTGGCCTCGGCCAGCATCGCGTCGGTGGCGCCCGCGTCGCGCGCTGCCTTGGTATGGATTTCGATGCAGTACGGGCATTGCGTGGTCAGCGCCACGCCGATCGCGATCAGTTGCTTGACCTGTCCCGACAGCGCGCCTTCGGCGAAGGCTGCCTTGTCGAAGGCCCAGAAAGCCTTCATCGCCTCGGGGGCACCTTTGTCCAGGTGCTTTAAATTGTCGAGCTTCTTCATGTCGTGCATGATGGGCAGTCCTCTGGGAATGAAAGGACCGGGCGCCCCTGCGCGGCCGGCAGCGAACGATGATAGGCGCTCGTTCGCACGGCGAAACTAGGGCATTTCGAACTAGGCCATTCCGCCGGGTGAAGCATCGGGGTCAGAGTCACGACTCTGACCCCGACCTCATTTACTTCTCAAGGCCGCGGTTCTTCAACATCGGCTCAATCTTCGGATCGGCGCCGCGCCAGTCGCGGTAGAGCTTGCCCAGTTCCACGGTATTGCCGCGCGACAGCACCATCTCGCGGAAGCGCTGGCCGTTCTCGGGCGTCAGGCCGCCCTTGTCGACGAAACCCTGGAAGGCGTCGTCGGCAAGCATCTGGGTCCACAGGTAGGCGTAGTAGCCGGCGGCGTACTCGTTGCCCCAGATGTGCTGGAAGTAGCTTGAACGGTAGCGCGGCGGCACCTGCGGATTGTCCATGCCGGTCTTCTTCAGCGCCGCCGCTTCGAAGGCATCGGCATCCTGCTTCGGTGCATCAGGAGAAATGGAGTGCCACTGCATGTCCAATAGCGCCGCTCCGATGAGTTCGCTCATCGCATAGCCCTGGTTGAAGTCACGCGCGTTCTTGATTTTCTGCACCAGTGCCGCCGGCATCGGCTCATGCGTCTGGTAGTGCTTGGCATAGTTGGCGAAGATCTTCGGATCCGTTGCCCAATGCTCGTTGAACTGCGAAGGGAACTCGACGAAGTCGCGCGGCGTGTTGGCGCCGGACAGGCTCGGGTACTGTGTGTTGGCGAAGATGCCATGCAGGCCGTGGCCGAACTCGTGGAACATGGTGACCACATCGTCGAAGCTGATCAACGCCGGCTGGCCATCGGCCGGCTTGGTGAAGTTGCACACGTTGTAGATCACCGGCTTGTCGCCCAGCAGCTTCGACTGGTCGACGAAGTTGCTCATCCAGGCGCCACCGTTCTTGTTGTCGCGCGCGTAGTAGTCGGCATAGAACAGCGCAAGCGAGGTGCCGTCCTTGTCGAACACCTCGAACACGCGCACGTCCGGCTGGTAGACGGGGATGTCCTTGCGTTCCTTGAAGGTGAGGCCGTAAAGCTGGTTGGCCGCATAGAACACGCCGTTCTGCAGCACGTTGTCCAGTTCGAAGTACGGCTTGATCTGCGATTCATCCAGATCGTACTTGGCCTTGCGCACCTGCTCGGCGTAGAGATTCCAGTCCCACGGCTGCAACTTGAAGCCGCCGTGTTGCTTGTCGATCACCGCCTGGATGTCCTTGCCCTCGGCGTGGGCGCGGGCCACGGCGGCGGGGGCAAGCTTCTCCATGAAGCCTTCCGCGGCCTCGGGCGTCTTGGCCATCTGATCGGTCAATTCCCAGGCAGCGAAATTGGGCGAGCCCAGCAGCTTCGCGCGCTGGGCGCGCAACTGCGCGATGCGCACGATCAGATCGCGCGTATCGTTGGTGTCGCCTTTCTCGGCGCGGCCCCAGGAAGCCTTGAACAGCTTCTCGCGCGTGGCGCGGTCGGTGAGGGACTGCAGCAGCGGCTGCTGCGTGGTGTTCTGCAGCACCAGCACCCACTTGCCGTCGAGGTTGCGGTCTTTCGCTGCCTGCGCCGCGGCGGCGATGTCGGCATCGGAGAGGCCGGCCAGCTGTTTCTTGTCGTCCACCACCACGGCGCCGTCCTTGCTGGCCGCCAGCAGCTTGTTGGTGAACTGCGTGGACAACGTGGACAGCTCGCCGTTGTACTTCTTCAGCTGTTCTTTCTGATCATCGTTGAGGTTCGCGCCGTTGTGCACGAAATCATCGTGGTACCACTCCACCAGGCGCAGGTCTTCCGGCTGCAGGCTCAGCTTCTGGCGATCGTCGTAGACCTTCTTGATGCGGGCGAAGAGCTTGGGATTGAGGTAGATCGCATCCTTGTTCGCGGCAAGCTTGGGCGCCTCGTCTTCCTGGATCTTCTGCAGGGTGTCGTTGGTGTTGGCGCCGGTCAGGGCGTCGAAGACGCGGTTGACGCGCGTGAGCAACGCACCGGAGCGCTCCAGCGCCACGAAGGTGTTATCGAAGGTGGGCTCCGCCGTCTGGTTGGCGATCTGCTCCACTTCCGACAGCTTCTGGCGCATGCCTTCTTCCATCGCCGGCTGGAAGTCCGAATCCTTGATCTTCGTGAAGTCCGGCGCGTGGAACGGCAGGTTGCTTTCCGTATAGAACGGATTGGCCTGCGAGGCCGCCGAGGCAGAGGTCGAGGCGGGTGCAGGCGCGCTGGCCGCGGTGCCGGGCGACGCCGGGGCTTCGGTTTGGTCGGTGTGCGACGAGCAGGCGCCGAGCGCAAGGGAGCTTGCGATCACGAGGTGGCGGATCCGGAGCATGGTGGGTTTCCTTTCTGGCAAGCCACGGATCGTAGCGGGCCGCAAAGGCGCGCGCCATGGCAGAAAGGCACGTCCGGGAGGTGGGTCAGGCCGCCTTGATGTCGCGAATATTCCAGGACGAGCCGATCAGCCAGGTCAACCGCTGCTTGACGATGCTCATCGGCAAGGTGGTGACCAGCTCGATCTCCGAGCGGCTGGTTTCCTTGCCCGTAGCCTCCGCCGACGGGTCGGTGACGCCCAGCGAGGGATCGACATCGTCGGGGTCGGCCTGCAGGGCTTTCCAGCGCTGGAACAGCCCGTCGCTGCGCATGGCGTCGGTGACTGCGGCCGCCAGGGCGACCGGACCGATGCCCTCGAAGGCAAGCGAGGGGTCACGGCCTTTGGCCGCGGCCAGGTTGTCCACCGAGAGGTAATAGCGTTGTCTGGTCATGGCGTGTTGATAAGCCAGCGCTCGTGAATTTGTCGTGCTGTCGCAGCCAGCGCGGGCACCGCGGGTTGGCCGTGCCCGAGAATGCCCAGGCAAGGCGCGGGCAGCACGTGGCTTAAGGTGGCGATGTTGTCGTCCAAGGCTTCCATGGCCGGGTCCACCTGGTTCCCGATCCATCCCATCAGCTCGCAGCCGTCAGCCACGATCGCCCGCGCCGAAAGCTGGGCGTGGTTGATGCACCCCAGGCGAAGGCCCACCACGAGGATCACCGGCAGCTTCCACTGGCGCGGGATATCCGACGCCTGAAGGCCTGGGCCCAACGGCACCAGCCAGCCGCCCACGCCTTCCACCACCACCAAGTCGTGGCTTGATCCCAGACGATCGAACGCCGCGCGCAGCGTAGACATGTCGATCTCCACCCCCGAGCGCCGCGCCGCCACATGCGGAGCCACGGCGTCGGTCAGGGCGATCGGGTTTACATCATCGTAAGCTGGCCACGGATGGCTGGCGGCCTGCAGGGCCAGCGCGTCGTCGTTGCGCAGGCCCTCGGGCGTAGCCACGCAACCGCTGGCGACGGGCTTCATCCCGGCCACGCGGGCACCCGCAGCCGCCAGCGCGCCCACCAGGCCCGATGCCACCCAGGTTTTGCCGATACCGGTATCGGTACCGGCGATGAAAACAGCGCCTTTCACCTTGCTCGCCCTTGCATGCCCGCGTCGCAGCCGCCATAACGGCGCGACGAGTACTTAAAGAAAGGTCTTCCCGCCATGTTCGAACACAAGCCCATCGACACCGCCGACAAAACCGCCTTCTACGCGGAACTTGCCCAGCAGGCCGGTGGATTGATGACCGGCGAGACCAACCTGATCGCCAACGCGGCCAATTTCGCCGCGCTGATGTTCAACGCCCTGCCGGACGTGAACTGGGCCGGATTCTACCTTTACGACGGTAACGAATTGGTCGTCGGTCCCTTCCAGGGCAAGCCGGCCTGCATCCGCATCGCGCTGGGCCGCGGCGTATGCGGCACGGCCGCGCAGATGCGCAAAACCCAGCTGGTGGAAGACGTCAACGCCTTCGATGGCCACATCGCCTGCGACGCGGCATCGGCATCGGAGATCGTCGTGCCGCTGGTGCGCGCCGACGGCAGCCTGCTGGGCGTATGGGACGTGGACAGCCCGACCGTGGCGCGCTTCGACGAAGCCGACCGCGCCGGCATGGAACTGGCCTGCGCCGCCTTCATGCACGCCAACGGCGGCTAGTCGCGGGGAGATACCAGCAACTGCTGGACACGGGCACGGGCCTCGTCCACTCCGGTCTTTTCAGATGACGAGAAGACCTGCGCGGTGGCGTTATGCCAGCCCTCGCGGTTGAACTCGTTGCGCAGCGCCTGCAAGGCGGAGCCCGCCTGTCCTCGGGAGACCTTGTCGGCCTTGGTCAGCAGCACATGGCAGGGCAGCCGGGTGCCGGCGCAGAAGCCCAGCATCATGCGGTCGAAGTCCTTCAGCGGATGCCGGATGTCGACGATCAGGATCAGGCCGCGCAGGCTTTCTCGCTGGTGCAGGTAAAGGTCGATCTCGGCCTTCCAGTGTTCGCGAAGCTCTTCGGGCACCTTGGCGTAGCCGTAGCCGGGAAGATCGATCAGCCGGACATCCAGGGGCTTGCCGGCCGCGTCCACCTTGGGGGGCAGGCTGAAAACCACCAGCTGCTGCGTGCGGCCGGGTGTCTTGGACGTGCGGGCCAGGCCTTTGTGGGCGGTGAGCGCATTCAGGGCACTGGATTTGCCGGCGTTGGAGCGACCGGCAAAGGCGACCTCCGCGCCGCGATCGGCGGGCATCTGGCCGATACGGTGGGCGGCGAGCACGAATTCGGCGCCCTGCAGGGGGTTGGGTATCGGGGGCATGGAGATTCGCCTTGGAGGGGATGCCGCGGCTGGGCAGATCGTCAGTTTAATGTGGTTTGACTCAACTTCCGCCGCACGGGGATAATCCTCGGGTTTCGACGCGCGGTGCGCGCGGCGTGTTCAATGCTTCCCCTTGGAGAGAAAGTATGAGTTTTCGGCACGCCGTTGCCTTCGCCACCGTGCTCGTCATGAGCTCGGCAGCCGCCCAGCAGGCCACTGAGCCGAAGGCCGCTCCGGCTGCCAGTGCCGCCAAGGCTCCCGCGGGAGCCCCGGAAGCCGCTCCCGCCCCGGCCACCAGCGCCCCCGGTAGTCCGCCGGTAGCCGCCCAGGCAGCGGCCGCGCCTGCCGACGCTGCGCACGCTGCGACCAAGCCCGGCGACGCCACCGCGGGCCAGGCCAAGGCCGCCGTGTGCGGTGCCTGCCACGGCATGGACGGCAACTCGACCGATCCGCAGTACCCGCGCCTGGCCGGCCAGGTGGAGTCCTACACGGCTCGCCAGCTCACCAATTTCAAGTCCGGCACCCGCCAGAACCCGATCATGATGGGCATGGCCGCGCCGCTCACCGCGCAGGACATGCACGACATCGGCGCCTACTTCGCCACCAAGCAGTCCCTGCCCGGCGTGGCCGACCAGGCCCTGGTGGAGCGCGGCGCGCAGCTTTACCACGAGGGTGACACCACCAAGGGTGTGCCGGCCTGCATGGCCTGCCACGGCCCCGACGGCCACGGCAACCCGGGCGCGATCTACCCGCAGCTGGCTGGCCAGCACGCCAACTACGTGCAAGCCACGCTGAAGGCCTGGCACGACGGCACCACCTGGGGCACCGACGCGCACGCCAAGATCATGCCGTCGATCGCCCAGAAGCTCGACGAAAAGGACATCGCCGCGCTTGCCAGCTTCATCGAAGGCCTCCACACCAACGAGCCGACGTCCGCCGCCCCCGTGGCGAACTAAGCCAAGCAATATCCCCGTACTACAAGGAAGGAAACGACCATGCCCAAGCGCCTGTCGCTCGTGTGCGCTGCCCTGCTGATGCTATCGGCCTGCAGTTCGAATAACGGCGACAGCGCCGCGCCGGCCGCCCCGGCGCCGACGGCAGCGTCGACCGCCGCCGCGACAAGCGTGGCCGCTCCAGCCCAGGCCGCCACCGCTGCCGCTCCTGCGGCCGCCGGCACCGCGGCAAGCGCACCGGCCGCCGTCGATCCCGCCATCGCGGCGGACCGTGCGGATGCCGCCGCCAAGTTCGTCGACGACGGCACCTTCGTCGAGGGCAAGCAGTACCAGCGCATCGAACCTGCCCAGCCCACCGTCACCAACTCCGGCAAGATCGAAGTGGTGGAAGTGTTCTCCTACGGCTGTCCCGCCTGCAACGCCTTCCACGACTGGATGGACAAGCTGGCCGCCGCCATGCCCAAGGCCGCCACCGTGGTGTACCTGCCGGCCTCGTTCGTGCCGGCGGAAAACTGGCCGGCGCTGCAGCGCGTGTACTACACCGCGCAGGCGCTGGGCGTGGACGCCAAGGGCCACGATGCCATGTACGACGCGGTGTGGAAGTCGGGCGAGCTGGGCATGATGGATCTACGCTCCGAGCGTCCCAAGCCGCAGGCCGCCTGGCCCACGATTAATGATTTTGCCAAGTTCTATGCGCAATATGGCGCCAAGCCCGACGAGTTCATCGCCACGGCCAATTCGTTCTCGATCAACACGAAGATGAAGCGCGCCGATGAACTGATCAAGGCTTATGGGGTCGAAAGCACGCCGACCATCGTCATCAATGGCAAGTACCGCTTCTCGCCAAGGGATACCGGCAGCTACGAACAAACCATCAAGCTCGCCCAGTTCCTGGTGAGCAAGGAAGCCGCCGGCAAGTAAGCCCACCTGCCGGCCTGACGGAGAATCGTTTCATGAAGTTCAGGCATCTTGCATTCCTCGTGACGGGCCTCGTGTTCGCCACCGCATGCTCGGCCCAGACGGCCGACGGCCAGTGGCAGGAAGGTACGCAGTACCAGAAGGTCGACACCCCGCAGCGCGCCGGCAAGGACGGCAAGGTGGAGGTGGTGGAAGTGTTCTCGTATGGCTGTCCGCACTGCGGCCACTACGAGGCCGCCGCTGAAGATCTGCAAAAGCAGCTGCCGCCTGGCGTGGTGTTCCGGCTGATCCCAGCCGCCTTCAATACCGCCTGGGAACCGTTTGCCCGCGCCTTCTACGCCGCGCGCGAACTGGGTGTGCTGAAAACAACCCACGCCGCCCTGTTCAAGGCCAAGTACGTCGACAACTACCCGATCAACACCATGGACGAGATCGCCGATTTCTACGCCCGCAACGGCGTGGACAAGGCGAAGTTCCTCGCCGCGGCGAACTCCGCCCAGACCACCCGCGCGATGCAGGCCGACATGAAGCTGATCCAGGGCTGGGGCGTGGACGCCACGCCGACCCTGGTGGTCAATGGCAAGTACCGCTCGGATAAGGTCAAGGATTACAACGAGCTCAATGCCATGACGCTGTGGCTGGCCAAGCGGGAACTGGCCGGCGCAGGTCATTAAACCTGGCCCTGGCCCGCGCATGTCCTGGCTTTCACATGCGCGGCGCCATCCTCAGGCGGCCCTTGGCCGGTAACCCTTCGTTACGATGACTTCCCCCGCACCTGTCCCCACCCCAGCCCAAGCCCCAGGCCGCCGCCTGCGGCTGCTCAGCTGCAACATCCTGGCCGGGGCAAGCGTGCAGCGGTATTCCGATTACGTCACGCGCAGCGTCAATGCCGTGCTGCCGGGCCGCAGCAAGATGGCCAACCTCGATGCACTGGCGGAGCTGCTTTCCGGTTTCGACGTGATCGGCCTGCAGGAGGCCGACGCAGGCTCGCTTCGTTCCGGGTTCCTGAACCAGACGCGTTACCTGGCCGAGACGTCGGGCATGCCGTTCTGGTCGCACCAGCCCAACCGCGCCATGGCGCGCCTGGCGCATTCAGCCAATGGCCTGATCAGCCGGCTCGAGCCCACCGAAGTGATCGACCACCCGCTGCCGAGCCGCATCCCCGGGCGCGGCGCGCTGCTGGCGCGTTTCGGCGTCGGGCGCGAAGCCCTTGTAGTGGTGGTGGCGCATCTGTCGTTGAGTCCGCGCGCGCGCGATGCCCAGTTGTCCTTCATTGGCGAGCTGCTGTCCGATTCACCGCACGCGGTGCTGATGGGTGATCTCAACACGCCATCGGACAGTGCTGAGATGCGCCGGCTTTTCGCGCGCACCGCGCTGCAGCCGCCGGGCAGCGTGATGCCCACCTTCCCCAGCTGGAAGCCGCGGCGTGCACTCGATCACATCCTCACTTCCTCGGACATTACGCTCGAGCGAAGCTGGACGTTGCCGCAGGCCTTCTCCGATCACTTGCCGCTTGCCGCCGAAATCATCGTGCCGGCAGAACTCGCCGTCACCGCCACCAGGAAGTAACACCCCATGCCGATTCGCCTGACACTGCGCACGCTTACGCCGTGGCTGCTGATCGCTGCCGTCGGTGGCCTGGCCGCGGTGGTGCGCTTTCTTTTTATCGAGCCCGCCGCGATCGGCGAGACCTGCGAGGCACACGCCACGTTGTGGTGGTGCTCGCTACGCCTGCTGGTGGTACAAGGCTTCTTGCACCACATCTACGGCGTGGCGGCGGTTGCCGCTGCGGTCGCGTCCCTGGCGGTGCGGCGCCGGTGGTTGGCGATGCTCGCCGCGGCGCTTGGCGTGTTTGCCATGGTGCTGTATGACGTGGAGCTAGGCTCGTTCGCCCTGTTGGTGGGCGTCCTGCGGGAAGCGCGCCTGCGTGCGGGCGGATCGCCACTGCATGAAGACGGCCACGGCCAGCAGCACGTTCACGCCGCCCCATAACCAGGCGGTAGCGTTCACCCCGCCTTGCTGGAACACCACTACAAGGCCCAGCAGCGGCAGCCAGGCCGCCATCATGCGCTCTTCGAGCATCGGCATTGCCGCTGATGTGCGAAGCATCGCCAGCAAGGCAAAGCCCACCGCTGGCAGGATGAACAGCGCCACCGGAAAGTCACGATACCGGCCGTCGAAAACCAGCAGCAAGCCATACAAAGACAGCATGAACAACCATGCGAAGCGCTGCCGCTTGAACGAATCGATGACATCGTGGCCTTCACCGATACGCTGCGCGATGGCGCGCGTGATGCACACGGCGGTGAACAGGCCAAACGCGGCGAACAACACGCCAGCCGTCCACTCCACTTCGTTCCGGCACGCCACCCATAGCAATCGCCCATGAGCGGCCAGCGCGCCGCCCGTGGCGATACCCGCAAGCACCGAGATACCGAAGGCCGCCGCGCGACGACGCACGCGCCACCAGCCGGCGGTGGCCAGCATCAGCAGCGCACCCGCGCCCGCCGATAGCCATCCTCCCCACCAGTGTTCGACTTCCACCACTGGCCCCTGCATGGGGAACTTGGGTTTGTCATCTACCGTGAAGATGCCCCAGTAGCCGCCCGGCGTGCCTTCCAGTTCGCGCTTCCACGGCTGGTCGAAGGTCTCGATCAGGTTGTAGGGCATGTCGACGGTGGCGGCGTAATTGAGGAACTCGCGGATGTAACGCGCTTCGTTCACCAGCGACGCCGATGCCTTGCGGCGCGGGAAGCCGGCGCTGGGCCAGCCCGTCTCGCCGATCATCACCTGCTTGCCCGGGAAGGTGTTCTTCACCCGCTGGTACACCTGCCCCACGTGCTCGATGGCTTCTTCAGGCGGCACCGGATCGTCTTCCCAATACGGAAGGATGTGCACCGTGATGTACGACACGCTCGATGCCAAGGCCGGATGCGCCAACCAGAACTCCCAGACATCGGCATAGGTCACCGGCACCGTGGTGGCGCTGCGCACACGTTCGATATAGGCGGCCAGGGCCTTTTCGCTTTGCTCGCCGCGCAGCAGCACTTCGTTACCCACCACGATGCCGCTGAGTGTGCCCTGGTATTTCTTCGCTGCCTCGATGGCGAGCTTGATCTCGCTTTCGTTGGAAACCAGGTCGCGGCCGATCCACACGCCCATGATCACCTTCATGCCATGGCGGGCGGCGATTTCCGGCACTGCCGCCAGGCCCTGGGCCATGGCGTAGGTGCGCACGCAGTCGAACCGCGTGGACAAGGCCTTCAGGTCCGCGTCGATACGCTCGGGCGTGACCATCGCACCCGGTTTGGTCGGCGATTCGCCGGAGAACCGGAAAGGTGCATAGGAAACGCAGGCAATGCGCGAGCTCTTGGCATCGGGAAGATCCACCGGACGGCCCTTGGCCCACCAGAACGCCAGGACGCCGCAGGCACACAGAAGCAGCACCGCCCAGGTGGTGGCGCGCACGGCGCGTGAGGAGAACTGCGGATCCGTCATGCGTGAGGGTCTAAGGCCGGTAGAACCAGAATGGTAGCGGTCCGGGGCCCCGGGCGCGATGCACTACAATCACAGGGTATTGGAGAAGATAAAAAGTGCGAGGAGAGCGGATGCACCCGGCCACGTCGATTTCACGTCCATCGGTGGTTGCCCGCCTGGCGCATCGCACCGCCTTCGTGGCGGCCTTGCTGCTGCCGCTGGCGGTGCATGCCGATGCCGTCGACGGACAGCGCCAGCAATTCCGGCAGGCCTACATCACGGCCCGCCAGGGCGGCGATGCCTGGCGCACGCAGGCCACGGGCCTTGAGAACTACCCGATCTATCCGTACCTGGAAGCCGCGGCCCTCACCCACGACCTGCGCCAGCTCGATGCCGGGCGAGTGCAGTCGTACCTGGATCGCTATCCGGACCTGATCCCCGCCTCGGACCTGCGCCGCGATTTCCTGCTGGAGCTGGCACGGAGGCAAGACTGGAACACCTTCGCCGTCATGTACCGGCCGGGCCTGGGCGATGCGCTCACCTGCAATGCCCTGTTGGGGCGCCTTTCCCGTGGCGAGAAGCTCGACTTCCAGAAGGATCTTTCGGACCTGTGGAGCAAGCCTTCGCTGCCGGCGGCCTGCAACGGCGTATTGATCGCCGCGCACGACCAGGGCCTGCTGACCTATGAACGGCTGTGGGCGCGGATCCAGGCCGCCGCGGATGCCGGGCACCCGAACAGCATCGGTTTGTTGGCGGGATGGCTGCCGCCCTCGGACGGCGCGGAGGCCAACGCGATGGCCCAAGCGCTGCGCGATCCGGGCAGTGCCGCATCCGCTGCCTCGACCTGGCCGGTGACACCGCGCTACCAGCAGGCCGCTGCCACCGCCGTGCAGCGCCTGGCGCGCCGGCAATCGGCGCAGGCCGATGCGGCCTGGCAAACCCTGCAGCCGCGCTTTGCCTTCACCGAGCAGCAGCGCGGCGCGGTGCTGAACGCGCTGGCGCTGTATCACGCCACGGATTTCGACGAGCAGGCGCTTGATCGCCTGACCGCCCTGCCCCCGGGCGCGCAAAGCGATGGCACCCGCGAATGGCGCGTGCGCGTGGCGCTGTCGCGGCAGGAATGGCCCGCAGCGCTGGCGGCGCTGGACGCGCTCAGCACGACGCAGAAGCAGGACGGCGAGTGGCGGTATTACCGCGCGCGTACGCTTGAAGCGCTCAACCGCCACGATGAAGCGCAGGCGATCTGGCGCAAGCTGGCGCAGGAGCCAACCTTCTTCGGTTTCCTTTCCGCCGACCGCACCGACGCATCGTATTCGATTTGCCCGCTGCAGATGGCCACCGACACCACGCGCGAGAACGCGCTGATGGCGATGCCAGGACTGCGCCGCGCCTTCGAGCTGTACGCCGTGGGCATGCAGAAGGAAGGCCGGCGAGAATGGACTCAAGCACTGGCCGGCAGCGATGCGCAGACGCTGCGGCTGGCGGCCGATCTTGGCTACCGTAACGGCTGGTACGACCGCGCGGTGTTTGGCCTGAGCTCCGGCGATGCACTGCGCCTTTACGAACAGCGCTTCCCGCTCGCCAGCCAGGACGGCGTGGTCACGCAGTCGCAGCAGGCCGGTATCGAACCAGCATGGGCCTACGGCATCATCCGCGCCGAGAGCGCGTGGATGTCCGATGCGCGCTCGGGCGCCGATGCGCGCGGCTTGATGCAGCTGGTGCCGGACACCGCATCGATGGTGGCCAGGAAGAACGGCCTGCCCTGGGCGGGCGGCGAGAGCCTCTACGACGGTCCCACCAATATCCAGCTCGGCACGCGGTACCTGGCACAGATGGCCGCGCGCTACAACGGCGCACCGTGGTTGGCGAGCGCCGCCTACAACGCGGGACCGAACAAGCTCGACCAGTGGCTGGGCCAGCGCGGCTCGCTGCCACCCGATCTCTTCATTGCGAGCATTCCGTACAAGGAAACCCGCGAGTACGTGGCCCGCGTGATGGCTTTTTCGGTGATCTACGACTGGCGCCTCAACGGCAGCCGCGTGGTGTCGATGGAAACGCGCATCACGCCGATCGGAACCAACTACGTGCTGCCCACCGATGGCAGCGCGCATAAGGAAGTGGCATGCCAGGTCGTGTTGGCACCCGCCACAACCACGTCCGCGACCACGCCGACGCCTGCAACCAGCACGCCGACACCCGCGGACAAGCCCGCCAATGCCACTTCCGCGGCCGACCAGCCGGCCTCCGGGAAGGAGGGCGGCACGTGATCCTGCCTGAAGTGGATACCTCCCGCCGTTACACGTAACCTAGGCCACGCCATGAGCCAATCGATCGTCATCCTCGGCGGTACCGGTTTCGTCGGCAGCCACCTCGTGCCGCGCCTGGTGCGTGCGGGCCACAAAGTCACCCTGCTTTCCCGCAACCGGGAAAAACGACGGGACAGCGGCGTCATCCCCGGTGTACGCGTGCGCACCACCGACGTGTTCGACCGTCGCGCGCTGGAGCAGCATTTCGCCAGTGCGGATGCCGTGATCAACTTGGTCGGCATCCTCGTCCCGCACGGTCGCGATACGTTCCAGCGCGTGCATGTGGACCTGACCGCCACGGTGATCCAGGCCTGCCGGGATGCCGGCGTGCGACGCCTGCACCAGATGAGTTCGCTCAAGGCCGGCCAGGGTGAATCGCAATACCTGAAAACCCGTGGTGCTGCCGAGGCCCTGGTGAAGGCCTCGGGCCTGGACTGGACCATCTACGAGCCGTCGGTGATCTTTGGCCAGGGCGACGGGCTTGTCACGCGTTTCGCCAAACTGCTGCGACTGGCACCCGTGCTGCCACTGGCACGCCCCCACTCGAAGATGGCGCCGGTGTTCGTCGGCGACGTGGTCGAGGCCATCGCGCGCTGCGTGGACAACCGCGACATTTCCTCGTCACGGGTATTTGAGCTCTATGGGCCGCAGATACTGGAGTTGAAGCAGATCGTTTCTGAAATACGCGACGTCGCCGGTTACAAGCGCGCGGTGCTCGGATTGCCCGATGCATTGGGCCGGCTACAGGCCCAGGTGGCCCAGCTGGTGCCCGGCAAGCCGTTCACGGTCGACAACTTCCTTTCGCTGAAAACCGATTCGGTCGGCAAGATCGATGGCCTGGCCGCGCTGGGCATCAACGCCGCCGCATTCAGCCCGTTCCTGCCGATCCTGCTGGACAAGGACGTGCGCCAACGCCGACTGGACAACGCGCGGGGTATGCGTCGCTGATGCGCATCTATCTCGTCGGCGGCGCCGTGCGCGATCGCCTTCTGGGCCGGGACAAGGCCGACCGCGACTACGTGGTGGTGGGATCCACGCCCGAGGAGATGGTCGCCAAAGGCTATCGCCCCGTCGGCAAGGATTTCCCGGTATTCCTGCACGGCGAAAGCCAGGAGGAATATGCGCTGGCCCGTACCGAGCGCAAGACCGGCCGGGGTTACCAGGGCTTCGCGGTGCATGCGGACCCTTCGGTCACGCTGGAAGATGACCTGCGCCGCCGCGACCTCACAATCAATGCCATCGCCGAGGATGAGCACGGCGGGCTGGTGGATCCATACGGCGGTGTTCGCGATATCGAGCAGCGCGTGCTTCGCCATGTGAGCGAAGCCTTTGTTGAAGATCCGGTACGCCTGTTGCGCGTGGCCCGCTTCGCCGCGCGGTTCGCGCCGTTGGGATTCACCGTGGCACCGGAGACCATGGCGCTGATGCGTGAGATGGTGGCCAACGGCGAAGTGGACCACCTGGTGCCTGAGCGCGTATGGCAAGAAATGAAGCGTTCGTTGGGTGAAGCCGCTCCGCAGGCCTTCGTGCAGGTGCTGCGCGAAGCTGGTGCGTTGGCACGGATCCTTCCCGAAGTGGACGCGCTGTATGGCGTGCCGCAGCGCGCCGAATACCACCCTGAAGTGGACAGTGGCATCCATACCGAGATGGTGCTGGCGATGGCGGCACGGCTTGCGCCGGGCGACAGCCTGATTGGCTTCGCCGCGTTGACGCACGACCTGGGCAAGGCGCTGACGCCGGCAGAAGAACTGCCGCGTCACGTGATGCACGAGCAGCGCGGCAAGGCGCCGTTGCTGGCGATGTGCGAGCGCCTGAAAGTGCCGGTGGAATATCGCGAGCTGGCGGTAGCTGTATGCCGTGAACACTTGAATATTCACCGGATCGACGAGTTGAAGGACTCGACGGTGTACGAGGTGATCCAGCGCTGCGATGGGTTTCGCCGGCCGGAGCGCATCGGCATGGTGGCGACGGCATGCGAGTGCGATGCGCGCGGAAGGCTAGGGATGGAAGAGAAGGCGTATCCGCAGGCGGCGACGTTGCGGAAAGTCTTCGAGGCGGCGCGGGCGGTTAGTACGAAGGAGCTCAACCTTGAGGGAAAGACAGGAGTCGAGGTGGGAGAGATGTTGAAGAAGGCACGGATTGCGGCGATCAAGCAGGCCAGAGCGAGTAGTTGACTCTGGTTCGATGTCTAGACGCGCGACGTGCCGCGCCAGCGGGGTCAGAGCAATTACCCTGACCCCTCGCCATCGAAACTTGAGCATGCTTCCATCGAAATTTCTGCGCAACTTTGCGACCGTTACGATGGCATTGCCTCACAGCTTCGTAGAACATTGTCGCGTTGCCAGTCCACAGGCAACCGGGAGTGAGATCTCGTCAACTGTAAAAAGGAATCGAGTACCGCAGGTTCGCCTGCGGTACTCGAGGCTCGCAGCGCCATTCTGGCGGGCGGCCAGGCGGATGCAAGTCCGACCGTTTTTCTGTTGACGGATCTCACCCTGGCTCGCCCGCCACCTTCCCCCTTGATGTCTTGGTGGCGACACCTCCCAGTGAGCCACGGCTGGGCGGATGAACGCAGTGGATGCGTCGAAACATCCCGACCCTCTACCACGTGACGCCCCACGGCCGGTCGCGCGGAAGTAGAAAGACCGCCTCGTTCATCCGTCCTAATCCGTCGATAGAAGTCGAGCATTTCGATGCGCGATAGATTCGCTAGGACGCGGGAGAATTCCGCGCAAGTCTGGACTCCAAGATAAATCTTCTGCGCCTAACCCGGGTAACCGGCGACCAATTCGAGTCATTCGAAGCGAATCATCACTTATGGCCCGGCTTGGCCCAAACGCTCAGCGACTAGTCAATGCAACCATGAATCGGTTCAACGATTTTCATAAACGACACATCTTTCTGGCCTTCGACCACAGAAGACTTGACCAGCGCTCGGTATAGCAAGCCACTCCTCCACGGCGTGATGTCAACCTGCGATAGCGTGTTGTCCTCGCCCAGAGCCAAGCTTGCGATTCATCGGTTGCCATTACGGGTCTTCCGGCAAGATATCAAGAACGAAATAAATGCAATAGAGCCAATCAGCAATGAACTTCTAGCACCTTTCAGTAGTGCGTAATCCATTGGAAACGGCATGCCGTCGAAAAGACATCGAGTGGCTATCGACACGACGACCGCAAAAAAAGTTCCGACAGCCATGATTAGCGCAGCGATCAACACACGAATAGTGTTTTTCATTGGTTGGTTTTTTTGCTGTTGGCGTATAGAAAATTTTCGAATGACTCACTTGCGCTACTGCACAAGCCGCACTAGCCGCACTAGCCGAGTGTTATTTCTCATTTAGACTTGCCACCACGATGGTCGCGCCAAACGCAGAAAGTATAGCGATCCAGCCGTACGGCAGATCTACGAACAAGCCGGGAAGAAGCTCAGACTTGTCCGTAGTCAACACGATCGCCTTGTACAAAATCACCGGAACAAAAATGAGCATTGCCGTAGCCGCCGCGGCCGCCGACCAGGCCAGTAAGAAGCTTCCGCTCTTCATTTCCTGTCCTCGGCTTTCGGAATGACAAAAAGTAGTACAACCGAGGCAGCGCATCTTGAGCGAATTCTTGATGCAACGATGATCCAACGCTCGAATATATAGGCGCGGCAGTGTTAGGACGATTCGAGACCAGAATGGGACCTCGCTGCACCCACTCGGGATTAATTAATTTGTAATGGATGGGGTTGACAACGGTCTTACTTGACCAAGTACCAGCTTGGCCGGCGCTATAACCCCAGGCGCTTCCTAGCGCGGCGTCAGCTCCTGAAGCAGCACGTTCTGATCTTGATTCCGTACTCCGTGAAGAACTAATGCCACGTAAACTGCTCATTTTTTGTATAGCACCATGGCCACAAGAAAGTAGTAAGCGGATAAGGGCCAAGCCACGCCGAAACATCTATTTGCAATTTGTCTCGCTTCGATCGGTGCATCAACGAACTTCAGTTTGATGACGGCCAGGGTAAAGCCTCCCAAGAAAACTACTATTCCTAGAACTAGTGATGAGACAGCTGATGTGAAAACGCGCCTGATCACTTCCTCTCCTGATCTAGCGGCCTAGGCGTGACGGCATTTGTCACTTCTTGCATTCCGGAAGATGTAATGCTCCCCCAAATCAGTGGCTGAATTCGCCCAGGCTGCAGGTACCTTAGGTATTTCGAAGTAGAGCTGCCTGCGCCATAGCCCAAAGCACTTCCTGCGATGCCAATGGCAAAGCTTTGCGAAACGCTCTTCGATTCGCCGTAGAGTTTGTTCTCTAAATGCGTCGTGGCGGCCGCCCCGATACCATTGACTCCCGTGCTCCACCAAATCCCTCCGCCTCCGGCCGCGGCTCCGACAATTCCACTCGCGACCAGTCCGCTCCATCTGAAGGGCTGGTCGCTGTTCAACTGCGCTGTGAGGTTAGCCCCTGCGGAAATTGCCGCATTACCTCCTCGCGTGAGCGCGGCGTACTGGAGCAGGTTGGCACCATGAGTTACTCCTGTTGCATGGACGGAGCCTATAAGGGGCACCACCGAAAACAACCCCGCCCCCGTTCCAGCCATCGCAATGTTGGCGTTGAAATCAATAAATTGGCGAGTTTCGCTTTTGAACTTCTCATCGGCTGCATCGTAAGCGGTAAGTTGGTTGAAGTACTGGTTCAGCGCCAGATAGTTCTCCGGAGTTTCGGAAGGATTCATCGCCGCCAGAATCATTTGATAGGCATCCGAATCCTTCTGAAGCGTCCATGCTCCAAGCTGGGGGTCATCACGTTCGTTGTCGTAGGCGTAAAGTTTGTAGGTAAGACCATCCGGGGTAACCGCGTTATTGTCGACAAGAAACTGCAACGCGGCCTGTCGGTTTTCCGGAAGATCCTTGTCGGCCAGATAGCGATCTGCAAAGCTGTCGTTGGTCGCCATCATAGCGCGCAGAAGCTCACCTTCGGCTTCCTCTCTGGAGATTCCTCGTTCGGCTGCATAAGCAGCGGCTAGCTCGTTTCCGACCTTGTTCACCGCATTCGGATGCAACTGCTCGTTGAACTTCATGCCCGCCAGACTAGTCGCCGCACCGACTTCTCCTCCCACCGAAGCTCCCACCAAGATGCTCCCGGCTTGCATCAAGGTCTTGCCCAGTTCGGAATTGGGATCGATCTGTTTTTCGTTCCACAGATAGTTGGCCATGGCCTGGGTTACCACCTCGCCGGCCACCGCACCAGCGGCCCCTTGCAGAGCATTACCGCCACCCAAAGCGGCGATAGCAGCACCGGCAACGCCGTGAGCGATGGCGTTTTCTTTGCTACCTGGCTTGAAACCGAGATCACCAACTGCCGTCATGCCCACTTGCGAGGCAACTTGGCCGAGCTCGATCTTCTCCCTGACCTTTTCCTCGTCGAAAATGGGCTTCAAGGCTTGACTGTCAAGGGAGCCATTGCGGTTCAGGGCACTTAGATCCGTCACTCCTTCCCGCGTGATGATCGTGCCATGCACAATGGACGCGTGCGTCGTGCTCTTGCTGTTATCTGTGGTTGGCACGGCAATGCTGGCGGCGGCACCCAGGCCGTTACTGATCGCCATGGCGGTCACATCGGTACTGAGGTTGACCCCAATCTGCGTAGCCTTGTACTTCGCCTGGTTTTCGATGTTTTCAAACGTTAGCGACCCGGTATCCAGGATATTCTTCGACGCATCAGCAGCGCTTGCGATCACGCCACCCTTCAAGTGGGTATTTCCGCCCACGTAGATGTCGAAGCCGCCTTTGCCGGCCGATATGCCGCTGACTTCGTTGACACTGGCGTAAGTGCTATCGATAGTGCTCTTGTTATAACTGACACCGCCGCCGACGCCATAACTTCCGGTGCCGATACCCACCATGAGGGTTCCACCGGCTTGCTGCTGCTTACTCTTGTAGTCGTCCGTGTCCTGTTCGCTTTCGATGCGAAGGTTGCCGCCAATCGTGGCGATCACGCTATCGCCGCGAAGCTGTGCGCCCTTGATGGTGGTGTCGTTTCCTGAGATGAGGCTCAAGGTGTTGGCGGCATCGATCGTGGTCTCAGCGTGCGTCGTACCGTGACCTGTTCTGGTACCGCGACCTGCTGAAGCTTCGGCATAGATGCCAATATTGGTTCCCACCTGAAGGCCGATGCCACCGCTTGAGTTTTTGTTTTCGCTGTCTTGGCGATGAATCTCCTTCTGACTGAGCAGGAGAAGATTGTTGGCGGCCGCCAATGACACGTTGTTCGCGGCAATCTGGCTTCCGGAAATGGTGAGGTCGCCTCCGGTCGCGGCAATCATGATGTCGCCGTTGCTACGAATGGAACTCCCCATGGCTCTTTCGTCGTAGGTCGTTACTTTGCTGCTGGCGCTGTTGGCCCCCAACCCGATGCGCAGACTCAAGCCACTGGCCTTGCCTGCACCTGCGGCTCCGTCGGCCTCCGCACCGTTGGCCACCTGGCTAGCCGTTCCTGTCAGCACATCCGCGCCGGTGCCGCCAGGAGGCAAACCCATTCCGGCTCCGGCGCCTGGTGAGAATAGTGTCTGAGCTGCCTGGGCTGCGTAGAGGGCCTTCAATCGTCCGTCGTTTACCTCGGTCGACCGCTTGGCGGCGCCATAGACACCTTGCGCCACGCTCACAGCGGCGCCTGATACGCCCAAGGTCAGTCCCGAGCTCTTCTGCTTCTGCGTCTGCGTCGTCTCACGCTTTTCCAGCGCCGCTTCCACCGTCACATCCTTACCTACGATAGTGGTGCCGGTAGCGCTCAAGATGTCCGAGCCGGTAATCCGCGCCAGATTGCCTGCCGTCAGGGTGACGCTTCCCGCCGTGGAACCCACGAGGCTGCCTTCGGGCGTCGTGACCTTCTCGCGATACCCCTGATCCTGGCTGGCTTGTCCGATCAGCACGCTCCCGCCCTGACCCATCAGGCCATTGCGCACTACGGTCTTCGACGAGCTCACCTCATACGTGCTCTCTGCCGTCCCGATATGCAGGTTGTTGCCGGCAGCGATCAGCACGTCGCCGGTGGCACCGACCTGGGCGGCGCGGGTGGTGAGGTCGCGGCCGGCGGCGAGGGTGACCGACTCGCCGCTGATGAGGCTGCCGAAGGCGAGGTTCTGCTCTACCCGGTCGTGGGTGGTGGTGGTCTTGCTGCCGAGGAGGCCTTTCTTCTTCGACTTGGTTTGAATGTCCTCTACGTGGAGTTCGTGGCCGGCGTCGAGGGTAAGGTCGCGACCCGCCGACAGCATCACGCCACCGGTGTCGCTGGTGACCGAGGCGGCTGTGGCCGATAGATCGCGTCCCGCCGCCAGCAGCACGCCGTCGGTGCCGGTGAGCGACGTGCCGCGCAACGTTTCATCCAGCGTATGTGTGCTGGTGACCTTGCGGCCTTCCTTCCCGCTGGTGTGGCTGATGGCGCGATCCGTCACGGCGTTCAACGTGAGGTCGCGCCCGGCAGTGGCGGTGAGCGTCCGTCCCGAGACGTCCGCACCCTGCGATGTCAGGTCACGCCCGGCCGCCAGCAGCGCGTTGCCACCGGCCGTGATCGTGCTGACGGTGTGCGTGGTGCTTTCGGCGATACCGTTGGGCAACAAGTGCGCTTCGGTCTTTCCGGTGGCGAGCAGATTCAGGTCGCGGCCAGCGACGATTTGCGCATCGCCACCCGCCTTGATCGGTGTAGCGGTCAGGTTGATGTCGCGGCCGGCCGCCAACCCCAGGTCCCGGCCTGCTGTGACGGGCACGGCGGTGAGAGCAAGGTCACGGCCGGCCTGCGCCATGAGGTCACCCGTGGCAGTGATGGCGCCGCCGGCGGCGAAGCCCATGTCGACCTTGGCCTCGTTGCGGCTGGTGAGGTCGCGGCCGGCGACCAAGCTGACGTTGCCGCCGGACACGGTGCCGGTGTTCAAGAGATCCTGTGCGGCGCTCAGGCTCAAGGTTCCACCCGCCGACACGGCGCCCTTGTTCAGCAGGTTGCCGGCTCTCAAGCTGGCATCCTTATCGGCCTGCACGCGGCCGCTCTGCTCCAGCGTGCCGCTAGCGTTGATATTCACCGTGTTGCCGGCGACCACCGAGCCATCACTGGCCACGCTCGCCGCACGTGCGGCAGAGAGGTACACCACGGGTACCAGAACCTCGTGGCCATCGACGTTCTGCTTCACCAGCCACACCAGGTCATCGGTGAGCTGGCCCATCTGTTCGGGGGTGAGCGCCACGCCGACGCTCAGCTCGAAGCGCTCGGCGGCGGCAACGCCCGAGTCCATCAGGGCGCGGTACTCGGCCATGGCATCGCCGCTGTCGGTCAGGAAACGGCGGCCGGTGAGCGAGGCGATCTGGTCCAGCACCAGGCGCTGCTCGTAGAAGGCGTCGCCCAGGCGCTTCAACGTGCCTTCGCCATTCCAGCCCAGGCGGCCAGTGAGGTAGTCGCTGCCGATGAAGTTGCCGTAACTGGCGAAGCGCGGATCGGTTTCGATCAGGTACGGGGTGCCGCCGTCGGTGCGGATGGTGTACAGGCCTCCTTTGGGAAGCGTGATATGGCCCGCAGGGAATTCGCCGCCGCCCACCACCTGCACACCCGACCCCGGACCGGTGACGGGACGCGAGCCCGTGTTCGCGCCCAGGTTGATCGGGTTGATCAGGTTGCCATCGGCGTCCACGCTGCCCAGGGTGATATCCGCGCCGTTGATGTCCACCGCATCGCCGGCGGTCATGCGTGCCTGTGCCACTGGCCCGGGCGTCAGGGTGATCCACGAGGGGAGACCGCCGGATAGGTCGATGTCGCTATAACCGAACTGCGTGTCGTAGATACGAAACACGTCGGTGAACCATGGCGCATCGCCACCGTTGCTACGCTGGAACAGCACGCGCAGCGCGGTGGAACGCTCGACCACGGCTGTCGGTACCCAGCCGATGTTCTCCACCCGCTCGCCGCCAATCACTTGGCTGCCGTCACCGATGCCGCCCGATGCAGCGCCATTGATCACCAGATTCCGGCCGGCGGCGAGCGTGGATTTGTCGTTGCGCACGGAGCCGGACAGGACGATGTCGCCACCGGCCAGGATTCGCGACTCGGCGCTGGTGCGGTCGATCTGCGTGCGCGAGACAATGGTGTCGGTGATGATCCGCTCGAAGTTGGAGGGTGTGCCGCTGCCATTCCGGTAACCCATGCACCGCAGGCGATCGTCACTGGCCATGGCCGCGCAGAAGGCCTCGGCCGCGGCGATTTCCTCGCGGCTGATTACCTGCGAAGGATCCACGTACGGCGGATGGTGCAGCGGATCCGGATCGTCGTAACGGAACCGCACTTCCGAGGCATGCTCCCGCTGGTTGGCGGCACGCTCTTCGTCCGTCAGCTGCACGGTGCTGGTTTCGAACACCCGTCGCTCGTTGGTGATCTGTTGGGCGGCCAGCACCACGTTGCCATCGGCTTCGATACTTCCGGAGCGGTTGATGATCGCCCCGGCCCGCGCACCGCTTTCGTTCGCGGCGATGATTAGGTCGCCGGTGGTGAAGATCTGCGCGTCGCGGTTGAGCAGCATGCCCGACACATACAGCGCAAGGCGCTGGGTGGCGGCCAGCAAGCCAGTGTCATAGCGACCGGCGGGAATCGTAGTACCGAGGTCCGCGCCATTGGTCAGGTTCACGGCGCGCAGGGTGACATCGCTGCCAAGGACGCTGCCGGTGTTGTCGATGCGGGTGGCATCGATGTCTACTACTTCGCCCTCGATACGTCCGCTGTTCTGCAGGGAGTCCGCGGTCAAGGTGGTGCGGGAGGCCAGCAGCCGACCCGCATTGTCGATGGTCCTGGCACGAAGGGTGAGACCATCGACACTTTCCAGCACCGATCCCGCCTGTGAGCGGAAGGTGCCGCCAAGGTCGAAGGTGAAGTTCCGGTTGGCTTTCAGTTCCTGGCCGACCAGGTGCAGGTAGTCGCCCGCAAGGCGCAGGTTGAGATCGCGGCCGCCGATGACGCGGCCTACGCCAAGCAGGTTGCCAAGATTGAGCGACGCATCATTCTGCGCCGTGACCACGCCGCTGGCGTTGTCGAGCCACGCCAGCGCAAGCGCGAGGTCCTGTCCGGCACCCAATTGCCCGCGTGCGTTGGTGAAGGTGGCCGAGGCATCTTCCCAGCGCAATGTGCGGGCGGCGTAGACGGTGCCGTCGGTGTTATCCAGCTGGCCAGCGCTGAGGGTGACGTCGCCGTTGCCCACCAGCGTGCCGCCGGTGTTGTCGATACGCGTGGCGCGCAACACCAGATCGCCCTGGCCGCCCAACGTACCGCTGGCGTTGACGAGGCTGCCTGCCACGGCGATGGTCGTTTGGCCGGTACCGGCGTTGGCGATGCGGCCGCGCTGGTTGCCCACGTTGCCAGCCGTGATGGAAAGCACCGCGGACTCCAGGCCGCTGCCGCCTTCGATCACGCCGGCGTCGTTGTCCAGCGATCCGGTGACCAGTGAGAATCCATGCAAGGATTGCCACGTCCCGCGATTGATGCTGTCGCCGACGACCACAATGTCGAGCCAGGTACCGGCGTACAGCTGCCCTTGGTTGAACAGGGTGTCAAGCCGCAGCCGCAAGGCGCCATTGCCGCCTATAAAGCCGTGGTTGCGCAGGCTGCCGCCTGAGATATCCAGCAGGCCGGGCCCTGTGAGCTTGATGGAGCCATCACCGTTGTCCAGTTCCGCGGCGCGAAGCGTCAAGGCGTCGCTGGCCTGCAGGGTGCCGCCATTGGCGAGCGATTGCGACGCGACCACGCTGAGCGAGCCTGCGATGATCGTGCCACCGGTGTTGACCAGGTTGCCGACATCGAATGATGCCTGCCCGTTGGTGGCCACGCGGCCGCCTCCGTTGTCGAACAAGCCGCCGCGAATGAGTACGGATTCCGCGCCTGCATGCTCGATGGCACCGCGCCGGTTGCCGAACGAGGCAGCCTGCAGGTACAGCGTGACCGCATTGCTGGCGATGCGGCCGTCGTCGTTGAGCAGTTCGCCGATGAACACCCATCGCTGCGCGCCAGAGCCCGTCTGCACCAGCGACCCATGACGGTTGTCCAGGGATGCAGCTTCAACTGCCACCGTTCCGCCCTGGAGCTGGCCGCCCTGGTTGTCTAGCCGGCCGGCCGCCTGGAGCAATAGTGAACCGCTCGTGGCAAGTTCGGCGCCCGCCGTGGTCAGCCCCAGCCGCGCGCGGACAGTGATGTCGCCGCCACGCACCTGAGCGCCACGAAGGTTCACTTCGGCGCCGTCGAGTGTCACGTCCTGCGCTGCCAGCAGGCGGTTCTGTGCGGAGAGCGTGCCGCCACTGGCCAGTTGCAGGCGCCCGCGACTGCCAAGGTTGCCGTCGGAGCCCAGCCCTGCGGCCAGCACGCCCCGCGCATCGATGCTGCCTGCCTCGATGGACAGGTCGCCCGCGCTAGCAAGCGTCCCTTCCTGGTCAAACAGACCTGCAACCGCCCAGCGTGCGCTCTCGGTCGCGTAGGCATGGCCGCGCAGGGTGGCGCGGTCGGCGATGATATCGAAGCGGCTACCCACCAACGTTCCAGTGTTGGTAAGGTCGTTCGCAGTCCGGATGCCCAGGTTGTTCTGGGCCGCCAACGTACCGCTGTTGTTCACGCTGCTCGCCTGCAGGGCAAGCGAGCCGCCGGCCGTCGTGCGGCCGGTCAACACCACATCGCCCGCGGCGTTGAACTCGAACGAGCCAGCGCTGGCGATCTCGCCGTCGTTGCGTACGCCCACGCCCGCTTCGGTCGCGATCAGGCGGATGGTGTTGGCATACATGCCGCCCAGCGCGGAGCTGTCCACGGCGAGGCCCGGTGCAGTGCCTTCGCCGGCAATCCTGGTGGTGGTAAGCGAATCGCGGCTAACGTGGTTGGAACCCGCCACCACGTTCAACTCATTGGCCCACAACTTTGCATTGGCAGACACCTGGCGGGCGATGAGGTCCAGCCGTTCGCTGTAGCTGGCGTTGAGTCCCTCGCCTTCAATACGGATGTCGCCGCGGGTGACGCGGAAGGCATCGAGGTTACCCGATGCTCCGAACACCGGCGTGCCGGTAGTCAGCGCGCCACGGCTGGTGTTGATGAAGCCGCAGCCGTTACAGGTGATGCCATTGGGATTGGCGATGATCACCTCGGCCCGGCGGCCAGCGACCTCGGTGAAGCCGTTGAGCTGACTGCGCGACGTGGAGGTCACCTCGTTGAGGATGATCCGCGCGCCGTTGCCGGTGATGTTGGGGTTGCCGGCGATGTAACCACCCTGCTGGGTCGCCACCACCTGCCCGGAGTTGTTCAGCACCAGACCTTGTCGATCGACATTGAAGTGCTGGTAGGTGTTGTGCGATACGCCCGCGGCAGACGGTGCGTGGATGTTCACCACCGGCACGCCGTTCTGCGCGTGGTCGAGTGGTGAGCCGTGCGGCGTCACCTGCGCCCTAGCCGGAGGCAGTGCCTGCGCGATGGCAAGGGCGAGCACGGCGAGGGCGGGACGAAGACGGCTAACTTCCTTGTTCATGACGATCCTTCCGGTGCCGGCGAAACATGCCGGCGAGAGAAAGTTGACCAAGCTAGGTCATGCGCCGTCCTGACGCTTTCATAAAACGACCGTAAGATGACATACCGAGGCAATGAAGGCGGTGGTTTGGAGAACGGGCGATATAAACCGCCCTACAACGCATAGGAGACCTGGAATCCCGAGGTCACCGCACGCGCCTGGACGGCTCCGGCGCCAGCGATCGGCAGCCCGAGAAAGGCATCGAGGTTGAGCCGTCGCACACTGCCGCGCACGCCCACGACCGTGCCGCGCAGCGACTTCCGCGCTAGACCGTGCGCGCCCGGCCCCCCTATGTGTCCGGTGTCCAGCCCGATGTAGGTGGCCATGGGTAGCGAACCCCACGGCAACGACAGCGTATTGCGCCAATACCAGCCGCGGTCGCCGCCCAGTGTCTGCTCGCCATTGAAACCGCGGACGGTGTAGCGGCCGCCCAACGTGATGAATTCCGAACCGTACAGCGGCCGGCTGCTGCGTTGCAGGCGGTACTCGCTGCTCCATTGCAGGGGCAGTATGCCGATGCGGAACGGTACCGCCAGGCTGGCATCGAACGTGTTGACGGCATAGGTGAAACTGGGATCGTCGCGGAGGTGCCCTTTTGCATCGCCCTGGCCGCCAAGCCAGGTGAGGCCGCGGCGATGCGCAAGTCGAAGGTCGACCTGCGCGTTGCCCAGGTACTGGCGCTGCACGAGGGCCACTTCGCCGTGCGTCACGTTGCGCCGCTGCGAGTTGATTTCCACATCCTCGATGAAACTGTGAGCCCAACGCTTGCCCAGGCGAAACTCGATGGCCGTCTTGCCACGCGAGTCGAGGTGAACCATCCGTTGCAGCGTCAGATCGGCGGTGCGCGATTTACCGCTGCTCAAGAAAGACTGCTGGAAACCGTCTACCTGTTGCTGGTAGCGGTAGTCCGATAGCGACGCGCTAGCGGTCCACTTACCCCAGGGCACGGAGTAATAACTGCTCCAGCTGCGCGTCCCGCCCGAGGCCAGCCGCGGCACGCTGCGACTCACACCTAGATTGAGCACATCGTTGACGCCTAGCACGTTGTCAAAGGTACCATTCAGTCCACCCTGCCGTCGTCCGGTGGCTGGCGCGCCGCTGTCGTCGAGCGACACCACCGCGGTCCATGGCCGCGTCCTTGCTGCGGAGATCACCAGATCCGAGGCGCCGGGTTCGTCCGTGGGCGCGATGTCGATGCTCACGTCCAGCGAGGAAAGCCGCTTGAACTGCTCAACGGCCTGCTCGATGTCGCGCAGGTTCAGCAGGTCGCCCGGCCGCGCGGGCAACGCAAAACGCCAATTGCCTACCGACCCGCCTTGGTTGGCCATGCGCACCGCGTGGATGGTCCCGGCAGCGAGAGCAAGCTTCACCGTGCCACCGCCGGATGCTTGCGGCAGCACGCCAATGCGCGTGGTCACGTAGCCGTGCTCGACGACAAGATCCGATGCGCGCCGGACGATCAGGTTCAGCCCCTCGCTTCCCACGCAACGCCCGCGGTACCGGTCAAGGTAGCGCTGGGCAAAGGCAAATGCTTCGGCGCGGTCGCCTTCGAGGATGATCGCGTCCAGGCGATGACAGGCGGCCTCGACGGGCAAGGCCGTCTGCCGCCAGCGGTAGGGCGATGCTGGCGTGTCCAGCCGCACGTCCGGCGCATCCTGCTGGGCCTGGCGTGCCCGTGCTTCGCGCTGCGCGCGGTCGCGCTGCTCTTGCTGGTCGAGTGACAGCTGCGCGTGGAGTGCGGGCGATATCAATAGCACGCCGAGCGCGATCGCTCGCCGGCCGGGCAAGGCCTGCTGCATGTCCGATCCATCCTTGGTCGAAAGAGGCGGCGAGTCTAGCTGATGGCGGCCGGCGAATTGACGGAAAGTACCGTGCGCCCCTTCCTACAATCGCTGCGTTTATCTGACCCCCTCTCGTGACTCAGTCTTCGCGAACTCGCGGCACCATAAGTAACGCCAGCAGGGTTAGTACCGCCGCACCAGCCAAGTACCAACCCACAGCCTGCAGGCCGTAGCGATTGGCAAGCTTCGTGGCAATGTACGGCGCCGGCGACGCACCAATGATGCCGGCCAAATTGAAAGCCAGCGATGCACCGGTATACCGCACGGGCGTGGGGAACATCTCGGCCAGGATCGTGCCGCATGGACCATAGGTTAGACCCATCACGCCCAGGCCCAGCACCAGGAACAACAGTACTCCCCAGGCGCCGCCAAGCTCGAACAGCGGGCCAAAGAATACGCCAAACAGCAGCACCGCGACGCTCGCCGCCAGCATGGCGAAGCGGCGACCGAAGCGATCGGCGAACCATGCCGAGAACGGGATGGTGGCGGCGAAGAACAGCACGGCGACCATCTGCAGCAGCAGGAACTGCTCACGGCCGAAGCCCAAGTGAGTGGTGCCCCAGCTCAACGCGAATACCGTCATCAGGTAGAACAACACGAAGGTGGCCATGGCGGCGAAGGTGCCGGCGACGAGCGCGCGCGGATGTTTGGTAAGCACCGTCCACATCGGCACGCGCACACGTTCCTCGCGCTCGAGCGCGCGTTGGAAGGCGGGCGTCTCAGCGATCGACAACCGCACCCACAGGCCCACCATCACCAGCACGGCGCTGGCGATGAAAGGAACACGCCAGCCCCAGTGGAAGAAGTCCTCGTCGGTGATGGTCTCGGTTAGCAGCAGGAACACGCCACTGGAACAAAGGAAGCCGATCGGCGCGCCCAGCTGCGGGAACATGCCATACCAGGCACGCTTGCCCGGCGGTGCGTTCTCCGTGGCAAGCAACACCGCGCCGCCCCACTCGCCGCCCAGGCCAAGGCCCTGGCCGAAGCGGCACAACGCCAGCAAGGCCGGTGCCCACACGCCGATATTCGCGTAAGTGGGAAGTAAGCCGATGGCGACTGTCGACACGCCCATGGTGAGCAGCGCCGCCACCAGGGTCGCCTTGCGTCCCACGCGATCACCGAAGTGGCCGAACAGGGCCGAGCCGACCGGCCTTGCGAAAAAGGCTACCGCGAAGGTAGCCAGCGACTGCAGGGCCCCGGAAGTCGGATCCGCCGACGGAAAGAACAGCTTCGGGAACACCAGCACCGCGGCCGTGGCGTAGATGTAGAAATCGAAGAACTCGATGGTGGTGCCGATGAGGCTGGCGAACAGGACACGCGACTTGCTGTTGAGGGGTGCCACGTCGATCACGCTCATCTAGAGTCTTCCACCCTGGTCGGCAAGCAATACATCGGCGGGGAGCGGCACGGCATCGAGCCCGCGGGCGAACAGCATGGCCTGGAAGCGCTCGCCCATTTCGTCGGGCAAGGTCAGCCGCTTCACCTGCCGCGCCAGCTTCATGCGCGTGCCTTCATCGGCAGCCTCGGCGAAATCGCCTTCGAACAATGCCTGCAGCCCAGAGGCGATCAGGAACTGCGCCTGCGGCACATAGGCCGCCACGCTGAATCCCGCGTTGTTGCCGGCTTCGGCCAGCGCCGTGAAATCCACCGAGGCGGTGAGATCCTGCAGTCCCGGAAGGATGTACGCATCGCCATGCGCGCGGTGGCGATAGTGCGCCATCAGCGTGCCGTCGGTGCGTTCGGGCAGGTAGAACTCCTGGCGCACATAACCGTAGTCGATGAACAGCATGACGCCGGACACGAGCGACCCTGCGACGGCCTGCATCCAGAAGGGAAGCTGCGGCAATATTTCGGATCGGTAGCCGTCGGGAAATTCCCGGCCAGTGTCACGCTCGACGTGGCGCACGGCACCGGACACCAGCGAATCGGCCGGGCGGTCGCTGCGCTTGAGGTTGCCCTCGCCGTCCAGCACCACGTGCTCTTCGTACACCTCGCCGTCGCGCATGGTGAAGCGCGTGGTGGGCAGCGCGTCGATCACCTCGTTGGCGAACAGCACGCCGTGCCAGTCTTCTTCCGGAGGCCGGTCGAGCCATTCAACGCGGCCGAAGATGTCCGCCGGCAGCGACGCGGACAGCCGATCACGCTGGCGCTCGCGCAGGTCCGCGCTGGGCTCCAGGATCAGGTAGCGCGCGGGCAGCGAGTCGGCCGCCGCGAGGGCCAGCAGCGCGGCTTCCGCAAAGCTGCCGCTGCCGCCGCCCAGTTCCAGGAACAAGGCTGCCGGACCCAGTGCCTGAAGCACCGGCTGCACCGTGCGCACCACACAGCGGGCGAAGAGGTCACCCAGTTCCGGGGCGGTGATGAAATCCCCCGCCTCGCCGAATTTGGTCTTGCCGGCGCTGTAGTAACCCAGCCCCGGCGCGTACAGGCAGCGCTCCATGTAGCGGGAAAACGGCATGGGTCCGTTGGACGCGATCTCCTTGCGGACATGGGCAAGAAGCTGGTCGGAAAGGGCCTGTTCGGCGGCTTCGGGGAGCGGCAGTTTCATCCGGCGAAGGATAGCAGCCGCTCGCGCGTTGATCCGCTAGAAGTTCTTCTCAACCGACAGGAACAGCCCACGGCGGGGTCCGAACTGCGGCGCACCCACGCCCACGCCGCTGCCGTCACGAAGCTCGTAGGTGCGGTCCAGGGCGTTGATCAGCGCCAGCTGGGTGTGCAGCTTGCCGGTGCTTTCGAAGCTGAAGTCGTGTGACACATTGAGATTCAGCTGGAAGTAGTACGGCATCGACAACCCATTGGGCACGTCGCCGTCCTTGCGCAGGCCCGAGCCGAACAGGTAGTTCGCGCCCACCTGGGTGTCGCCGGTGATCGCCCAGCTGATGCCGCCGGAAGACGTGAGCTTCTGGTCGTGGTCCAGGTGGATGTAGTTGTCGTAGATGTACGCCAGCTCATCCGGGTCGAAGTTGTACTGGCCGGTGATGATGCGCTTGCCCATGGCACGGCTATAGGCCAGGTTGAAGTAGGCGGTGACCGGGCCGTGGTTCCAGTTGGCGCTGAACTCGGCGCCGCGGATACGGCCGAACTGGTAGTTGAAGGTGGAGTACACCACCGCGGCACCGAACTGCCCTTCGTCCTGCAGGCGGCTCGCGCGGCGGTCGTAGAGATCCAGCCCGAGAGTCAGGTCGCTGCCGACCTGCTGCGAGATACCGAGGTCGTAGTAGCTCGAGCGCTCGCTCTTGGGCGTGTTGTTGCCGTCGCTGGGCAGCGCGTTGGTGGTGCCGGCGAATTTCTCGATCGAGGTGGTAGTGATGGCCTCGGTGGCCGGCGGCGTGAAGTAGCGCGAGTAGCCGGCATGGACGGTGGTGGTGTCGGTGGCCTGCCACACGGCGCCGATGCGCGGGGAAAGCTGGCTCTCCGGCTTGAACGCGTTGTACTTGTCGTAGCGCACGCCGTAATTCACCGTCCAGGCGCTGCCGATGCTCCATTCGTCCTGCAGGTAGGCCGAGTACGTGCGGGCGATCAGGCGGCTTTGATCGACGATGTTGATCGGCGTGGTGCTGGTCTGGGTGCCGTCGGCATCGGCCGGGAACACCATGGCGTTGTTCGTGCTGCCGGCTTTCTCGAACGAGGAATACACGCCGTAGCGCACGGTGTTGTTGTCGCCGACGGGGGTGGAGAAATCCGCCTGCACGGTACTGGCGCGGTTGCTGCGGCGCACGTCAGACGCCACGCCGTCGTACATCAGGTCGCCGATGACATCGGGGGTGAAGTCCAGGCCGCTGTAACGCTGGCCCAGGGACACCTGGTAGGCGGTTTCGCCCATTTTTCCCTGCAGCGAGAGCACGCCGAAGCGGGTGCGTTCCTGCTGCTGCTCGTTGAGCTTGGACGAATCGAAATTGGTGACGTCCAGGTAGCCGAAGGTGGGTGTCTGACCTGGGTTGTTGGGGATCTGGAAGCGGTTGTTGGCCACGCCGAACATGAAGCTCAAGCGCGCGTCGTCATTGATGCGATAGGAGATATCGCCGAAGGCCTTCACCTGGTTGGTATGGTCGTGAACCGGCTTCTTGCTGGACGTCGGGTTTTCGATGCCGATGTCGCTTTCCAGGTAGTTGGCGGTGAGGTAATAGCTCCACTCACCGGATTTACCGAACAGCGACGCATACGGGTTGAGCGTGCCGTTGCTGCCACCGGTGATGCCCACCACGCCTTCGTTGCCGTCGCTCTTGAGTTTCTTGGTGGTGATGTCCACCACCGCCGCGGTACGCAGGCCGTACTGCGCCGGGAGCGCGCCGTCCAAAAGCTTGAGGTTGTCGATCATGCGCGCGTCCAGCGCCTGGCCGAAGCCGCCGATGCTCTCGGGGATCACCACGCCGTCGATGCGGTACTGAAGGTTCGCGTGGTCGCCGCGCACATGCAGCTGGCCGAAGGAATCCTGCACCACGCCAGGCGCCTGCAACACCACCTGGTTCAGCGGGGTGCTCTGTCCAAGGGGGAGTGCCGCAATGGCCTTGCTGTCCAGTACGTACTGGCTGCTGCCGGTGTCCGGCGACAGGCTGTTGCGCGCGGCATCGAGCTTGGCGTCCACATCGACGCCACCGAGATTCACCGCATGCTGCGGATCGTCCGGTGCGGGTGTCGTGGCGGCCGGCGGCGCATCGCTGGCGAAAACCGGCGCGGCGCAGATGGCCGCGGCGATGCAGAGGGCAAGGCGGGAGAAATTCATGGGGCAGCGGGGTCCGTCGGGGAAAGCCTGATAATGTTATAACATATCAATGCTTCGATACATCCACATGACTGATGGCATGGGTGGCGGGGGAGGCACGGGTTGGGGGTCAGATTGAACACTCTGACCCCGGGACCTGGCGGGGCTGTCAACTATCTGGGCGGCCACTTTCCCTGAGCTTTCCGCTTCATCGGCAGGTCACGGCGGGTTCGGTAGTTATTCACGTGAGAACCCGGACCGGAGCCCCCATGGCGCGCAAGAAAGCAGATTCACCCTCCAAGGAAATCATCGCCGTCGCCTCCACCCGGGACATCGGCGGCGCCGCGCAGGCCATCCTGGACTTCGTCTCGAAAATCCCCAGCAGCAAGGAACCCACTTCCAAGCGCCCCGCCGACGAAGCCCGCCGCATCGCCAACTCCGCCGCCAGCAAGGCGGGCCTCACCGCCGGCTCCCTGGCCCTGCCCCCGGGCCCGCTGGGCTGGCTCACGGTGCTGCCCGAACTGGTGATGATCTGGAAGATCCAGGCCCAGATGGTCAGCGACATCGCCTCCACCTTCGGCAAGGAAGCCACGCTTGGCCGCGAGCAGATGCTGTACTGCCTGTTCCGCCACACCGCCGCCCAGGCCTTTCGCGATGTGGTGATCCGCATGGGCGACCGCCTGGTGTTCCGCCGGGCCGGCATGGCGGCGCTCGAGCGCGTGGCCAAGAACATCGGCGTCAACGTGTCCCGCCGCGCCGTGGGCAAGGGCATCAGCCGCTGGCTGCCGGTGGTGGGCGCGCTGGGCGTGGGCGCCTATGCCTATTACGACACCGCCCAGGTGGCCAAGACGGCTATTGAGCTCTTCAGCGGCGACATTGACGTGGAAGCGATGGATGTCACCCCCGTGGCCGAGGCGGCCGCCACCGTGCGCAAGAGCGCCACGAAGGCCGCGAAGACGGCCTCGGCCACCAAGAAAGCGGTAAAAAAGGCGGTAAAGAAGACCGTGCGCAAGACCGCCGCCGTGGCCCGCAAGGCCACTCGGAAAAAGCCTACGGCCTGACACAGCCGGGCCAATTTCCGGCATCCTTCGCGCATGCCGAAGCCTGCCCACCCCGTCGTCCTGATCACTGGTGCTGCCCGCCGCATCGGCGCGGCCGTGGTGCGCCGGCTTCACGCCGAAGGCTTCGATATCGCGCTGCACTATCACCGGTCGACGGGGGAGGCCCAGGCGTTGGCCGCGGAACTCAACGCCGTTCGCGCCGACAGCATGCTCACGCTCAGCGCCGATCTAGCGGACGATGCCCGGCTCGCCACCATGGTGGACGAAGCCGCGCGCTGGCATGGCCGCCTCGACGCGCTGGTGAACAATGCTTCCAGCTTCCACGCCACGCCCGTCGGCAGCATCGACGGCGCGGCCTGGGACAACCTCTTCGCCAGCAACGCACGTGCCCCCCTGTTCCTGTCACAGGCGGCGGCGCCGCACCTGGCCGCGCGAAAGGGGGCCATCGTCAACATGGTGGACATCTACGCCGAGCGCCCGCTTCGCGAGCACACGGTGTATGGCATGGCCAAGGCCGCGCTGGTGGCGATGACGCAATCGCTGGCCATTGAGCTCGCGCCGCAGGTGCGTGTGAATGCGATTGCCCCGGGCGCGATCCTCTGGCCCGAGAACGGCAAGGACTACACGGAACGGGACGCGATGATTGCCGCGACGCCGCTCAAGCGCTGTGGCGAACCGGAGGACATCTCAAGCACCGTGCTGTGGCTGCTTCGCGATGCTAAGTTCGTCACCGGACAGGTGATACGCGTCGATGGCGGCCGTTCGCTGACCCTCTAGATCGACGCCTCGATCGCGACTGCCGTCTCGCCCATCTTCTCTCCATTGGGCCCGAAGCGCCGTTCCACCACGATGGTCGCGCCGTCGTGGTCCACCGCAACGATGGTGCTGGCACGGGTACCGTAGCGCTCGCCGCGGATGAAGGTGGCCGAAAGCTGGCGCTCCAGGTCTATGCCTACGCCGGTGTCGGGAAGCACTTCATCGGGCCACGTACCCTCGTGGGCGAGGATCTCGAACAGCGATTCGAAGTCGCCGTCGTCGGCGCCGTCGATCCATAGCGAAAGTTTTTCGCAGGCGGCCCGGGTCTTCGGCCATGGCGCATTGAAGTCGGCGTTGGACAGGCCATGCACGCCGGGCACGATCGCTTCCACGCGAGCCTTGGGCCGGTTGCCGATGTAATACGCCGACTGGCCATCGAAGGTAAGCAGGTTGAACGGGCGATAGTCGGCGGCGCGCTGGCGCAGCGCTTCGGCGTGACCGGAAGCACTGCCGTCGACCAGGTACTCCACCGGCAGCAGCCCACGCGAAAGGCCGTCGTGCCCATCGCGGGGATCGCGCACATTGGTGACGGCGCATACCCGCCCGCCATCGGCCACGCCAAGCCAGGTACCGCCGGCCTGCAGGTCACGCCCGGCGACGATGCCGGGCCTGTCTTCCCAGCGTGCCAGGGCAGCCGAAGGGCGTTCATGGAACTCGTCGCGATTGCCCACCAGCAGCAGGCGCCAGCGGGGGTGCACGTTCCAGGCGAACGCGATCAGGCACATGCAGGTATGACCCCCGGGCGATTCATTCGCCCATTGTGCCGGTTATCAGGCCACCGCGGCCACCGGCTGGGCGACGGGGGTATCGGCCAGCATGCGGACGATGGATCCGGCCGCTTCCCGGCCGTCATGGACGGCACGGACCACCAGGTCCGCGCCGCGGACGTTGTCGCCGCCGGCGAAGATGCGCGGGTGGCTGGTCTGGAAGGGCAACTGCCCCGCCCCGCCCACCAGGATCTTGCCGGTGGGGTCCAACGCCACGCCGTGCACCTGGCACCAGTCGGGTGGGCTCGGCTGGAAGCCGAAGGCCTGGATCACCACGTCCGCCGGCAGGTCGCTCTCGCTGCCGGGGATGTTCTGTGGCCGCATGCGCCCATCGGCGCCGGCGACCAGCTCGGTATCCACCACGCGTACCGCGTTGAGCCGGCCGTCTTCCCCAAGCAAAGCCACCGGCTGCTTGTGGAAGAGGAACTGCACGCCCTCCTCGCGGCTGTAACCCACTTCACGGCGCGAGCCGGGCATGTTGGCCTCGTCGCGGCGGTAGACGCAGGTGACCGACGCGGCACCCAGGCGGATCGCCGTGCGGTTGCAGTCCATGCCGGTGTCGCCACCGCCCAGCACCACCACATGTTTGCCGCGCAGGTCGTAGGTGGCCGAAGGCGCTTCATCGCGCAGCAGGCGGTGGACGTTGGCGATCAGGAAGGGCAGCGCGTCGTGCACGCCCTTCAGGTCGCGGCCATCCAGGCGGCCGTCGACATAGGTGTAAGCGCCCGTGCCGACGAACACCGCGTCGTAACCATCGACGAGTTCGGCGAAGTCGAGGTCGCGGCCGATCTCGATGCCCAGGCGGAAGCGCACGCCCATGCCTTCGAGCACGTCGCGGCGCGTGCGCATCACGGCTTTGTCCAGCTTGAACGGCGGGATGCCGAAGGTGAGCAGTCCACCGATCTCGTGGTAACGGTCGTAGACGTCGGCGGCGATGCCGGCGCGACGCAGGCGGTCGGCGCAGGACAATCCCGCGGGGCCCGCACCGACGATGGCGACGCGGCGGCCGCTCTCGCGCACATGGGAAAGGTCCGGACGCCAGCCCTGGCGGATGGCTTCATCCGTCACCCATTTCTCCACGCTGCCGATGGTGACGGCGCCGAAGGCGGTCTGCTCAAGCGTGCAAGCGCCCTCGCACAGGCGGTCCTGCGGGCACACCCGCCCGCAGATTTCAGGCAACGGGTTGGTTTCGTGCATCAAGGTGGCGGCCTCGAACAAGCGGCCGTCCTGCACCAGCTTCAGCCAGTTAGGGATGTAGTTGTGCACCGGGCAGGCGTGCTCGCAATACGGATTGCCGCAATCGATGCAGCGCTCGGATTGCGTGGCGGCCTCGGAGGCGGCGAAGTCGCCGGATATCTCCGAGTAGCCCAGCACGCGCACCGGCACGGGGACCGTGCGCGGCGTTTGCCGCGATACCTCGAGGAAGCGGAAGTCCTTGGCGCTCATGCGGCGCTCCGCAGTTCTTCGGCCAGTGCATCCAGGCTCGCCGCCTTGGGCTTGACCAGCCAGAAACGCTGCAGCAGACCACGGAAATCCGCGTGCACCTTGCGGCCCCATGCGCTGTGCGTGGTCTCGGCGTGGCGGGCAATGAGGTTGCGCAGGTGCTGCATGTAGTGCTCCATGCCTTCCGGCGAGATGCGCACGATGTCGACCAGTTCATGGTTGTAGCAGTCGACGAAGTCGCGGTCGAGGTCGAGCACGTAGGCGAAGCCGCCGGTCATGCCCGCACCGAAGTTAAGCCCCGTGGAACCGAGCACGGCGACCACGCCGCCGGTCATGTACTCGCAGCAATGGTCGCCGACGCCTTCCACCACGGCCAGCGCGCCTGAGTTGCGCACGGCGAAGCGTTCGCCGGCACGACCGGCGGCGAAAAGCTCGCCACCAGTGGCGCCGTACAGGCAGGTATTACCGATGATGGCGGCGTCCTGGCTGGCGAAGGGCGAATCCGCCGGCGGGCGGATCACCAGGCGGCCACCGGCCATGCCCTTGCCCACGCCATCGTTGGCTTCGCCATCCAGTTCGATCTGCACGCCACCGGCATTCCATGCACCCAGGCTCTGCCCTGCCGAGCCTCGCAGGCGCAGCAGCAGGGGATGACCGCTCATGCCGGCATCGCCCCAGCGCCGGGCAACCTCGCCGGACAGCCGCGCGCCGATGGCGCGGTCGGTGTTGGCGATGTCGTAGTCGAACGTGCCGCCCGTGCCGTGCGCCACCGCTTCACGCGTGTCTTCATTGATGCGCGTTGCCAGCGCCGCTGGGTCGCGCATCGGGTTGCGCGGCAGCACGCATTGCGTAGCCTCGTGGTTGGCCAGGCCATCGGTACCCAACAGACGAGAAAGGTCCAGCTGGCCGTGCCCGGTGGTGGTTCCCTTGAGTTGTTCAAGCTTCTCGCTGCGGCCAATCAGTTCCGCCATCGAGCGCACGCCGAGCGCAGCCATGTGCAGGCGCACGTCTTCGGCAACGAAACGGAAATAGTTCATCACCATTTCCGGCAGGCCAGTGAAATGGGCGGCGCGAAGTACCGGATGCTGCGTGGCCACGCCGGTGGCGCAGTTGTTCAGATGGCAGATGCGCAGGTACTTGCAGCCCAGCGCCACCATCGGGCCGGTGCCGAAGCCGAAACTCTCGGCGCCGAGCATGGCTGCCTTGACTACATCCAGGCCTGTCTTCAGACCACCGTCGGTCTGCAGGCGCACACGGCCGCGCAGGTCGTTCAATCGCAGTGTCTGCTGCGTCTCGGCCAGGCCCAGTTCCCACGGGGTGCCTGCGTACTTGATCGACGTGAGCGGGCTGGCGCCGGTGCCGCCATCGTGGCCGGACACGGTGATCAGATCCGCGCCCGCCTTCACCACGCCGGCGGCAACCGTGCCAACGCCGGCATGCGATACCAGCTTCACCGACACCAGGGCCTGAGGATTGACTTCCTTCAGGTCGTGGATCAGCTGGGCCAGGTCTTCGATGGAATAGATGTCGTGATGCGGCGGCGGCGAGATCAGGCCAATGCCGGGCTTGGCATAACGCAGCCGGGCGATGGTCTTGTCCACCTTGTGGCCCGGCAGCTGGCCGCCTTCACCGGGCTTGGCGCCCTGGGCGATCTTGATCTGCAGTACCTCGGCATTGACCAGGTACGCTGGCGTCACGCCGAAACGGCCCGATGCCACCTGCTTGATCTTCGAGGCCTTCTCGGTGCCGTAGCGTGCCGGGTCTTCGCCACCTTCGCCTGAATTGCTGCGCGCACCCAGGCGGTTCATGGCGATGGCCAGCGCTTCGTGCGCCTCGGGCGAGAGCGCTCCAAGCGACATGCCGGCCGAATCGAAGCGCTTGAGGATCGCTTCGACGGGTTCGACTTCATCCAACGGCACGGGCGTGCTTGCCACCGGATGCAGCAGATCGCGCAACGCGGAAGGCGGGCGGCCATCGACGAATTGCGCGTAGCGGCGGTAGTCGCTCATCAACCCCGAGCGCACCGCCACCTGCAGGCTGGCGATCACGTCGGGGTTGTACATGTGGTACTCGCCGCCATGGATGTACTTGTACAAACCGCCGGGGCGAAGGCCGGCCATGTCGTTCCAGGCTTCGCCGGCAAGCGTGCGCTGCTCGGCGTCGAGGTCGGCGAAGGTGGCGCCGCCCACGCGCGAAGGCGTACCGGGGAAACACAGTTCCACCACGTCCGGGGCCAGGCCGACGATCTCGAACAGCTGCGCGCCGCGGTAGCCGGCAACGGTGGAAATTCCCATCTTCGAGAGGATCTTCAGCAGGCCCTTGCGCACGCCACGGCGGTAGTCGCGGCCAATCTCGCGCGGCGCGCCGTCGTTCTTGCGGATGTGGCCACTGCGACCTAAGTCAAACAGGCTCTGGTAGGCCAGCCACGGGTAGATCGCCGTGGCGCCGAAACCGATGAGGCAGGCGAACTGGTGCGGATCGCGCGGCGTTGCTGTCTCCACCATGATGTTGCACTGACATCGCAGGCCCGTATCCACCAGGCGCGCATGCACGGCACCGGTGGCGAGCAGCGAGTGGATCGGAGTCAGGTCCCGGCGCGGGTAGCGGTCGGAGAGGAACACCACTTGCACGCCGCCACGCACGGCGGCCTCGACATCGTCGCATAGCTGGCGCAGCGCGCCTTCGAGGGTCTGGCCGGCGCCGTACATCAGGTCGAAGCGCGGCGTGTTGGCGTACTCCTCCATCGCCAGGATCTGCCGCAGCTTGCGCTGGGACAGGATCGGCGAGTTGAGCATCACCTGGCGGGCGTTCTCCGGCCCCAGCTCGAAGATGTTCCGCTCCTGGCCGATCTGCGTCACCAGCGACATCACCAGGCGCTCGCGCAGTGGATCGATCGGCGGGTTGGTGACCTGGGCAAACGCCTGACGGAAGCGGTCGAACAGCGGACGCACATGCGAGGACATCGCCGCCATCGGCGTATCGTCGCCCATGGAACCGGTGGCCTCGGCTTCGGTTTCGGCCAGCACCTTGAGCACCGATTCGGTCTCTTCGCGGGTAAGGCCGTAAAGCTTCTGGTAGCGCTTCAGTTCCTCCGCCGGCAGCGGCTCGGCGGCCAGGTTCGGATCGATGAGGTCGGATTCGAGATACGCCACGCCATCGCGCAGCCACTGGCGGAACGGCGCGCGTGCGCGGTTGATGTCGTCGATGTCGGCATCGTGCAGCAGGCGCTTGTTGGCGAAATCCACGGCGATCATCTCGCCGGGTGCGAGGCGGCCCTTGGCCACCACGCGCGATGAGGGCACGTCCCACAGGCCCGCCTCGGACGCCACGATCAGCACGTCGTCGTCGGAGAGCGCCCAGCGCGCGGGGCGCAGGCCGTTGCGGTCGAGCGTGCAGGCGGCGTACTGGCCGTCGCAGATCACGAGGCCCGCCGGGCCATCCCACGGCTCCGAATGCAGCGCGTAGTACTCGTAGAACGCCGCAAGGTCCTCGTCGAGGTTCTCGCGCGCGGCGTAGGCCGGCGGCACCAGCACCTTCATCGCGTTCAGAAGATCCATGCCACCGGCCAGCAGCACTTCCAGCGCGTTGTCCAGGCTTTCAGAATCCGACCCCTTCTGACGCACCAACGGTCCGATGCCTTCAAGGTCCACCAGCGGCGAACGCAGCACCGAGGAACGCGCAAGCATCCAGCGGCGGTTGGCGCGAATGGTATTGATCTCGCCGTTGTGCGCCAGGAAGCGGAACGGCTGCGCCAGCCGCCACTGCGGCGAAGTGTTGGTGGAGAAACGCTGGTGGAAGACCACGGCGTCGGCGCTTAAGCCCGGATGGCGAAGGTCCGCATAGACATCGCGCAGGCGGCCGGGCGCGGCCATGGCCTTGTAGCCCACTACATGCACCGACAACGACACCACGTAGAAGGCTTCGTTGTCGGCCAGCGCTACTTCCGCCAGGCGGCGGGCGCGGAACAGCGCGCGCTCGAAGGTGGCGTCATCCAGGCCGTTGCCGGCATTGACGAATACCTGGCGCACGCGCGGCATTTCGGCGGCGGCCAGCGGGCCACAGGCATCTGCGTTCACTGGCACGTCGCGCCAGCCGGCCACGGCTAGGCCGGCTTCATTCAATTTTGCTTCAAGCACCGCGGCCGCGGAGGCGTCGCCGTCGCGGTTGTCGAAGACCAACCCTGCGGCGAAACGCTCACCCACGACAATGCCCGACTCCTCCGCCAGTGCGCGCAGCCACGGCTTGGCGCCATGTACCAGCACGCCGCAGCCGTCACCGCTGACGCCATCGGCGTTCACGCCACCACGATGCGAAAGCTTGGCCAAGGCGGAGAACGCAGTATCCACGAGCGCGGCCGAGGCTTTGCCGTCGACGTGCGCCACCAGCCCGAAGCCGCAGCTGTCGTGTTCGAATGCCGCGTCGTAAAGCGTCGGCTTGCCTTGCTTCGCCATCAGGCCGCCTCCAGGCGCGGGTTGGTTGGCTGGGGATAACCCCTCGGGGACACGTTGGCGCGCACGGGATGAAGCTTCCGCGCGAACGCACGATCGGGCATACGGCCCCACTTTAGGCACATTTGACGCGCTGCGTCAAAAGGTTTGGACGTCCAAACGCGTGAAGCCCGTTAAATCGGCGGTAACGCCTGGGCTCAATGCCCGCTGTAGCGCCGCCCCGGTGCCGTGTCATGCTATGGCGAGACCCGATCGAAGGACCCGTCGCAAGCATGCGCAAGCCCCCATGTGGCGCCCTCTGGCTGGCCCTTGCCCTCGTCCTGACTGCTGCGCCGCCCGTCGCCGCGCAGCGTACGGTGGGCAGCAAGGCCGAACAGGCGGAAGCGAAGAAGAAACTCGACGACGTGCGCTCGCGTATTGACGAGGTGACCCGCGAACAGCGGGAGACCGCCAACCAGCGCGACAGCGCTAACGCGGCGCTGGCACGGCAGGCCGAGGCGGTGGCGGCCGCGGCCAAGGCCGTGCGCGAAGCCGACCAAGCCCTGGCCGAGAAGGAACACGACCTTGCCCAGTTGGGCGAGCAGCGCGCGACGATGAAGAAAACCCTCGATCGCCAGCGTGCCGCGCTCGACGACCTGCTGCGCGCCGCCTATACGCTCGGCCACGGCTCGGACCTGCAGACCCTGCTGGGCGATCAGGACGTGGATCGCATCGCCCGCGCGCTGGCTTATTCAAAATATTTCCAGCAGGACCGCCTGGCACGGATCAAGGCCCTGCTGGGCGACCTCGCCCGCCTGCAGGACATCGAATCGGCCATTGCCAGCGAGCAGGAAGCGCTCAAGGCCCAGCGCGCCGAGCGCGAGGCCAAGGCCACGTCACTGGAAAAGCAACGTGCCGACCAGCAGAAGCTGGTGGCCGAAGCCAACGCCCGCCTCACCGACCAGTCCAAGAAAATCGCTTCCCTGAAGCAGGACGAACAATCGATGAACTCGCTGGTCGAACACCTGCAGAAGGTGATCGAGGAAGCCCCCGTAGTCTCGGCGCCCTCCGCAGAACCGGGCAAGCCGTCGACGAACATCCGTGGCGACCTGCCCTGGCCCGCCACCGGTGCCGTGCATGCGCACGGCCCGGGCGTCTCCATTGCCGCCGTCCAGGGTAGCCCGGTGCATGCCGTGGCGCGCGGCCGGGTAGTCTATGCCAGCTTCCTTCGCGGCTACGGCATGCTGGTGATCCTGAACCATGGCGACGGCTGGATGTCCCTTTATGGCAATAACGAAACCCTGCTGCATGGCGTGGGCGATACCGTAGAAGCCGGCCAACCGGTGGGCACGGCGGCGTCGCCTTCCCTGAGCGACGGCGGCGTTTACTTCGAGCTGCGCCAGCGCGGCAAGCCGGTGGACCCGGCCAGCTGGCTGTCCAAGCGCAAGTAACGCGCTTTGCACGCCGCCCGATTACCATCAGGACCTTGAACCTGGAGATTTGCATGCGTCTTTCCCCGCCCGGCCAGCCCACCCGCAAATTCTTGCGGATGGCCGCGCTGCCGCTGTTGCTGACCGCCCTCCCCGCGCTGGCCCAGATACCCCAGCCCGATGCCCCGGCAGCGGGTGCCAGCGTGCTGCCCCCGCCTTCGATGAAGGGCGCACCGGCGTCGGCGTCCACCTCCGGCGAGGTATCCCTGGACGACATCCGCAACTTCACCCGCGTCTACCAGATCGTCAAACAGGCCTATGTCGAGAAAGTGGACGACAAGACCATCATGAAGGCCGCCATCGGCGGCATGGTCACCGGCCTTGATCCCCACGCCGAGTACCTGGACAAGGACGGCCTGGACGAGCTCTCCGAGGACACCACCGGCCAGTACAGCGGCCTGGGCATCGAGGTCCTGCAGGGTGACGGAGAGCTGCGCATCGTCGCGCCGATCGACGACACGCCGGCCTCGCGCGCCGGCATCAAGCCGGGCGACCTGATCGTCAAGGTCGATGGCGTACCGGTGGATCCGCAGAACATCGACGAGGCCTACAAGAAGCTTCGCGGCCCGCCAGGCAGCAAGATCGTCCTCACCATCCTGCATGAGAAATCCGACAAGCCCATCGATATGCCGCTGGTGCGCGAGCGCATCGCCGTCACCAGCGTCAAGGTGCGCGAACTCGCGCCAGGCTATGCCTATATCCGTGTCTCGCAGTTTCAGGAAGACACCGCGACCGACGTCGAACGGAAACTGGGCGACCTGATCAAGAAGAACGGACCGCAGAAGGGCGCGGTGCTGGATCTGCGCTCGAACCCGGGCGGCCTGTTGACCTCGGCCGTGGGCGTGAGCGACGCATTCCTGGATTCGGGCGTGATCGTCACCACACGCGGCCGCGTCCCCGACGCGAACCTGCATTTCGACGCCCATCCAGGCGACATCCTCAACGGCGCGCCAATGGTGGTGCTGGTGGACAACGGCACGGCTTCGGCGGCGGAGATCGTGTCCGGCGCCCTGAAGGATCACCATCGCGCGCTGATCATGGGCCGTCGCACCTTCGGCAAGGGCGTGGTGCAAACCGTGCTGCCGCTGGACGACGAGCACGCGGTGAAGATCACCACGGCTCGCTACTACACGCCCAATGGCACCTCGATCCAGGCCGAAGGCATCAACCCGGACATCGCCCTGGCCGATCTTGCGGTCAACAAGAGCGAATCGCCGCCGCAGCTGATCGGCTCGGAAGCGGACCTGCCCAACCACCTGGCCAATGAAACCGCGGCAGCCAAGGCCGCAGCCGATGAAGACGACGGCAAGCTCGCCATCGCCGACTTCGCCCTATCGCAGGCGCTGAACGTGGTGCGCGGGTTGTCGCTGGGCCGTCCGCACTAGCTAGGGCGGGGGGTCGGAGTTTTTACTCTGACCCCAATTCCTTCCCATCGAAGGATAGCTTGACGCCTACGGGGTCTTCTGCAGATCAGTCGGCGGCTTCAGCAAGAAGCGCACCGCCAGCAGGCCCACCTCGTATAGCAGGCACATGGGCACGGCCAGCATCACCATCGACAACAGGTCCGGCGGCGTGATGAATGCCGCGATCGCGAACGCACCGACGATGGCATAGCTGCGGAAGCGGGCGAGCTTCTCGGCGTCGACCACGCCCACCGCGGCCAGGATCACCACCGCCACCGGCACCTCGAAGCAGAGACCGAAGGCCAGGAACATCAGCATCACGAAATCGAGGTAATGCGTGATGTCCGTCATCATCTCCACGCCATCGGGCGTGACAGCGGTGAGGAACTTGAACGCCGCCGGCAGCACGATGAAATACGCGAACGCACAGCCGGCATAGAACAGGAACAGCGCAGCCACCAGCAGCGGACGGGCCAGGCGTTTCTCGTGCCGGTACAGCCCGGGGCTGACGAATGCCCACAGCTGGTACAGGATCATCGGCATCGAAATGAAGAGCGCCGCCCATAGCGCCAGCTTCAGCGGCGTGAAGAACGAGCTCGCCACTTCCGTGGCGATCAGGTGCGCGCCGGCGGGCAGGCGGGCTACCAGGGGAGCGGCAAGCTCGGTGTATAGACGGTTGGCGATCGGGATCAGCGCCATCAACACCAGGAACAGCGTGACGATCGCTCGCAGCAAGCGGGCACGCAGTTCTACCAGATGGGAAAACAGGCCTTCCTCGACGGGATCGTCGCTCGACGGTCCGGGTTCACTTGCTGACATCGGGACCTTCCGGATCCATGGGTGCTGCAGGCGCGTTCACATGCGGCGTTTCGGCACGCGGTGCGTCGGCATGCGGCACGTCGACAGGCGTATCCGCTGCCTTGCCCGCATCCTGGCGGCCGTCGCCGAGCGGCTTGCCACGCATCACGTCGCCAGCTTCGGTAAAGGTACCGCGCACCTGCTGGTTGACCTCGCTGACGGTGCTGCGCAGGTCGTCATGCGGCTGGCGGGCACGCTCGGCGGCCTCGCGCAGGTTACGCTTGATTTCCTCGGCCTGGATTTCGCGCTCCACTTCGGAGCGCACACTGTCCCAGCCAGTACGCACGCGTCGCAACAGTGCGCCCGCGGTGCGGGCGGCATGGGGAAGCTTTTCCGGGCCCAGCACGATCAGCGCGATGATGGCCAGCAGGAGCAGCTTGCCGAAGCTGATCTCGATCATGACGAGGTGACGAGCTTAGTTCGAGCGGTCGCGCTCGGCGCGCGCCGCATCGGCGGCGACCTTGGCGGCGTCGGCTGACGGCGGTGCATGCTCAACTGGCGGATCGGCGCGCAGCTGCTCGGCAGCCTGACGCTTGGCTTCTTCATCGCCATCCAGGCCTTTCTTGAAGTCGCGGACGGCGCCGCCGAGGTCGGAGCCGATGTTGCGCAGCTTCTTGGTGCCGAAGATCAGCACGACGACGACGACCAGCAGGACGATATGGATGGTGCTCATGGGACAAACCTCGATGACGGCGTGCCCGCGAAGCGGCGCGGGCAACGCACGAGAGTAAGACGACTAGCGCTGAGTGTACTCTTCCAGCCTGTCACGAAAATCGACAATCGGTGTAGGCACATTCTGAACTCCGCCTTCGAAAATCCTACGTGGCGTCACGCCGCTGCCGTAAATGGCTGTATTTGCATCGTAATCGATACGCAGCGCGGAGCCATCCAGGGCGACGCCGGCAAACAGGCCGCGCGAGCGCGAGTATGAGTAGATCTCCGCCTTCATCTGGCTGTCCGTGGCCGCGGTGGCCGTGCGGCCGACCGGCCCGGCCGCCGCCGAGGCGTCCGCGCCTAGCGTGAACTTGCCGTTGACGATGGAATCCACGCCGCGCTGGGTACGGAAGACCAGGATCACGTCGGTGGAGGAAATGCCTGCCTGGAAACCTACGCTGCCACCGGTGAGGGTTACGAAGCTCGGATTCGACCAGGTGCCGTCCGCACCCTTGACCGAGATCAGGCCTTCGCCGCGGCGGCCGCCGAACACCAGCCCCGCCTTGACCATGTCAGGAATGACGGCAATCGCGTGGGCATCGCGCAGGAGGTCCGTGGGAATGCCCTTGTCGGGCGCTTCCATGATTTCCTTCAGCACGCGTACGGCGTTGCGGGCACGGACGTCCGGTGGGTCTTCGGCATGTACGGCGGCAAAGGGCGCCGCGACGAGGGCAAGGACGACAAGGAAACGGGCGAACGGCTTGACCATGGGGATGGGACTCCTTTGCGGGGCGGCGTGAGGCGGGTGCGGCATCGGGATGCACGGCCTGCATAGCGTCGCTATGGCAGACTGCACTGTCCCAACGCAGGCCCTAGCCTCATGCCAGGCAGCAATAACTATACCGGCCTTGCCGCCAATTCCTACGCCACGACGGTAGCGATTGGCGTGCTGCTGGTTAATCTTGGTACACCTGCCGCGCCCACGGCGGCGGCGGTGCGTCCCTACCTGGCCCAATTCCTCGGCGACCGGCGGGTGATCGAATACCCGCGGCTGCTTTGGCTGGCCATCCTGCACGGCGTGATCCTCCGCATCCGGCCCCGGCGCGCGGCGCATGCCTACAGCCGCATCTGGACGGCGCAGGGCTCGCCCCTGCGCGTACTGAGTGAAGCGCTGACCAAGCGCCTGGCCGCCATACTGGCCAGCCGGCACTCCGGTTCCATCCAGGTGGAACTGGCCATGCGCTACGGTGCGCCCGACGTTTTCCAGACCATCGTGCGGATGCAGCGCCAGGGTGTGCGCCGGCTGCTGGTGCTGCCGCTGTACCCGCAGTACTCGGCCACCTCCACCGGCTCCGTGCTCGATGCCGTCGCCGACAGCGTCAAACGCCTGCGCTGGCCGCCGGAACTGCGCACGATCAACGATTATCACGACCGCCCCGGCTATATCGCCGCATTGGCCGACAGCGTACGCGCACACTGGGACCAGCACGGTCGGGGCGAAACGCTACTTCTGAGTTTCCACGGCATCCCCGAGCGCTACGTCAACAACGGCGATCCCTACTATGACCAGTGCATGGCCACGGCGCGCCTTCTGCGCCAGGCGCTGGCCCTCACCGACGAAGAAGCCATCATCAGCTTCCAGTCCCGCGTGGGCCGTGAGCGCTGGCTGCATCCCTATACCGACGAAACCGTGCGCGAACTCGGCCGCCGGGGACTCAAGCGGGTGGATGTGATCAGCCCCGGATTTGCCGTGGATTGCCTGGAAACGCTGGAAGAAATCGCCATGCAGAACGCGGAATTCTTCCGCGAGGCCGGGGGTGGCACGCTCAGCTACATCCCCTGCCTCAACGACGGCGATGCGCACGCCACGATGCTTTCCGAACTCATCGTGCAGCACCTGCAGGGTTGGCCGGACGCCGACGTATGAGCGAACTGACCATCGACATCCCAGGCCTGCAGCTGGCAGCGCAAGCCTGGGGCGACGAAAACCTTCCTGCCCTGCTGGCCCTTCATGGCTGGCTCGACAACAGCGCCAGCTTCGAGCGGATAGCGCCCTTCCTGTCGCAGCGCTACCGCGTGATCGCGCTGGACCTGCCCGGCCATGGCGCCTCGGCCCACCTGCCACCGGGCCTGCCCTACCACTATGTGGATTATGTCCGCGCCGCCATCGCCGCCGCTGATGCGCTGCGCCTGGATCGCTTCAGCCTGCTCGGCCACTCGCTGGGTGCGGGCATCGCCAGCCTCGCCGCCGCGGCCGTGCCCATGCGCGTACGGGAACTGCTGCTGGTGGAAGGCCTGGGGGCGATGGCCGACGACGGCTCGCGCACCCTTGAGCGTTTCCGCGAGGGCCTGGCGGCGCTGCAGGAGCGCCCGCGCAGCCTGCGCGTCTTCGGCGATATGGACGCCGCCATCGCGGCACGGGTGGCTGTGAGCAAGATGCCGGCCGAACTCGTGCAAGGCATGGTGACCCGGAGCCTGGCCAAGGTCCCTGGCGGCTATAGCTGGCGCAGCGACCCGCGCCTTGCCTCATCCACACCAATTCGCCTGGCCGAAACCCAGGTAATGTCCCTGCTGCTGGGCATCGAAGCGCGCACGCGCCTGCTGCTGGCCGACCCGGCCATGCCCTACATGGAAACAGAGACCATCCAGGGCCGCATCGACTGCGTGGCGGACATCACCGTGGAGCGGATGCCCGGCGGGCATCACATCCACCTGGAGAAGCCCGCCGAAGTGGCGGCATTCTTCCTGCACAAGAATTAGCCCGCGCCTGACCGGGGTCAGAGTCAATGACTCTGACCCCGGTCAGCCAGCTCAGGACCCGACGGTGATTTCCATCACGGTGCGCGGCGCCACCAGATAGTGGTCCACCAGCAGGAAGGCGAACAACGCCATCAGGTAGACGATGGAGAAGTTGAACACCTTCATCGAGAAGAGCTCGTCCGGTGGATTCAACAGGCGCACTGCGTAGTAAAGGAACCCCGCCCCCAGCACCACCGCCCCGCCCAGGTACAGCAGCCCGCTGTAGTGCATCAGGTATGGCAGCATCGTCACCAGGAACAACAGGATGGTGTAGAACAGTACGTGCCAGCGCGTGTACACCACGCCGTGCGTCACCGGCAGCATCGGCACCTGGGCCCGGGAATAATCCTCGCGGCGGAAAATCGCCAGCGCCCAGAAATGCGGCGGCGTCCACACGAAGATGATCAAGCACAGCTGCAGCGCGAACGGATGCAATTCGCCCGTGACCGACGTCCAGCCCAGCACCGGCGGAATCGCTCCGGCCAGGCCACCGATCACGATGTTCTGCGGCGTGGCGCGCTTCAAATAAGCCGTGTAGACCACGGCGTAGCCGATCAGGCCGCCGAAGGTAAGCACCGCGGTGAGCGTGTTCACCAGCAATACCAGCACCAGCATCGACAGCACGCCCAGTCCTAGGGCAAACACAAATACCTGGCGCGGCGAAAGATGCCCCGTGGCCAGCGGCCGGTGCGCGGTGCGCGCCATCACCTTGTCGATGCGCTGGTCGATCAGGTGGTTGAACGCTGCCGCCGAGGCCGAGGCCAGCCAGATGCCCAGCGTGCCGTAGACCAGCGCACGCCAGGGCGGCAGGCCCATGGGGAAGCCTGGCGCGATGCCCGGCGCCAGGAACATGCCGATGACGGCGCAGAACACCAGCAAGGCGACGACGCGCGGCTTGGTGAGCTCGAGGTATTCGCCGATGGTCGACTTGGCCACGTCAGGTTCCCGGTTCGATCGATCGCCGCTGCGTGCGCGCAAGCGACACCAGCAGGGTGAACAGCAGCAGCGCCGCCACGCCATTGTGCGCGGTTGCGACGGGAAGCGGCAGTCCCAGGTGCACATTGCCAATGCCCAGCGCCACCTGCGCCAGCAGCACCACGCCGACCGCGATGCCGGCACCGCGCAGTCCTGCGCGGGCTAGCCTGTGCGACAGCCAGCCAAGGTAGCAGAACACTACCAGTGCGCCGATTCGGTGCGCGATCTGGATCGCGCTGCGCGCGGCCATGTCCAGCACGCCGCCTTCGTAGTTCACGCCCACGCCGCGCCACAGCACGAAGCCTTCGCGAAAATCCGTGGCCGGCCACCACTGACCCTGGCAGGTGGGGAAGTCGGTGCCGCAGGCCAGGGCCGCATAGTTGGAACTGGTCCAGCCACCCAGGGCGATCTGGCACACCAGCAACACCATGCCCAGCACCACGAGCTTGCGCAGCGCCGCATGGCGATCGTCGTCCGAGCCCACGCCGCAGAAACGCAAGGCCGCGTAGGCCAGCAAGCCGAAGGTGGCGATGCCGCCCAGCAGGTGCCCCATCACCACGATGGGCTTGAGCAGGAGCGTGACCGTCCACATCCCAAGCATCGCCTGGAAGATGATCACGCCCAGCACCATCACGCCCACCCGCCACGCGCCAGGGCGATCCAGCCGCCACGCCACCAGCAAGGGCAAGGCGATGGCCAGCGCCGACAGCAGCGACGACACCACGTGCTCGCCATGCATGTACATGCCCACGCCCACCGCCGCGAACACAGCCGATGCCAGCAGGGCTGCGATGGCGAACCTGCGCCGCCACGCCGACATCAGCGCAATCGCCAGCACCATCACGCCCAGCGAACCTGCCAGGAAACGGTGCACCTGCTCGCGCCAGGCCTTGTGGGTTTCGTAAGGACGATCGGGAAAGGCTTCGTTGGCCTGGGCGATCTCGTGCGCGTGGCCGGGCCACGTCACTTCACCGTAGCAGGTGGGCCAGTCAGGGCAGGACAATCCAGCGTTGGACAGGCGCACGAAGGCACCAAACATCACCACGCAAAAGGCAAAGACAGCCGCGGCAACGGCGATGGCACGCAGGATGCGCAGGCGACGCGACACCATTATTTGATCACCTTCTGCAAATCCTTCCGCAGCCCCGACGGATCGAAGCCGGCAGGATACTGGGCGAGCGCCGTGGTATTGGACTCCACGAACACAGCCGACACGGAGTCAGGCTCGATTGGCCGGAACGACTCCAGCTTGCCATCTATGTCCCTGCCGACGATGTAGTCGCCCATGAAGGCATCGGCGGCCTTGTCAGTCGGCGGTTCACCGAGGTAAAGCAAACGCAGGCGGTCGCTGTTGCGGTTGAGCGTGATGCGCGCGTTGCGCATCTTCAGCAGCGTATCCTCGCAACGCGCGGCGCAACCGGGGCCCGGCAGGGCGATCAATGTCAGGCGCGGCTCGGATGGATCGCGCCACACGTAACTGCCGCCCTTGGCCAGGTCGATGCGCACGTCGGCGAAACTCCGTTGCGGCTCGATCGGCAGGCCATTGCCCTTGGCGGTGGGCTGCCAGCCGGTCATGGTAAGCAGGGCCGCCGCGGCAAAAGGCGCCACGAACACCAGCAATACCAGGATCAGCTTGCCACGGCCGGTCGGGCGCGGCTTGTCTTGCACGGGAGGATTCATTCGGACCGTCCTTTAGTCCCGCGCCGCGGCTTGCGGTGCAGGATGAAGAAAATGACCACCGCCGCCAGGGCGAAGGTAAACCATTGGAAGGCGTAGGCACGGTGGCGCGCCGGCGGCATGAAGCCGGGTGTCCAGTCGCGCACGTAGGCTGCATGCGGATCGGCATCGAGCAGCAGCACGCGCGGGAACATGCGCTGCTTCAGGTCCATGCCGATCTCGGTAGTGTCCAGATAGATCGTCGTCTTCGGCCACGCATTCTGCGTGGGCAGCGCGTTGCCACCCATGCGTATGCCGATGCCCGGCGTGGGTACGTACAAGCCACGCAGGGACTGCACTCCTGTCGGCAACGGAGGTACCTGAGGGATGTGCCCCGCCTCGCGCGGCAGGAAGCCCAGGTCCACCAGCAAGAGGTCGGCCATGCCGTCCACCTTGAACGGCGCGTACACATGGATGCCCTGCTGGCTCGCGTGCGTCTGGTCGTCGAGGTAGTAGTCGCGGCCCGGCACGAATTGCCCGTTCACCCCCACGCGCGGATAGCGGTCGCCCGGCGGATTGGACGCCACGCCTGCGAAGTCTTCCTGCGCCGCCGTGGCCGATGCGGCATACCGTCGCAGAAGTTCGTCCTTCTCCGCCGCGCGATCGAGCTGCCACACGCCCAAGCGTATGAAAAGCAAGGTTCCGGCAACGGTCAGGAGCACGGCGAACCACGACGGACGGCGCAGGCGCATCACGCGGGGTACCGCGTGGTGGGGGCTATACTGCGGTGGTCGAAAGGGTTCGGGCCGATCACGTGGAAACCATCTACAAATACGCGCTGGTGATATTGCTGCTGGTGGTGTTGTTCAATCTCGGCCAGGCCCTGTACTTCATGATGACCGACAAGGGCCAGGGCAGCCGCACCGTCTGGGCCCTGACGCGCCGCATAGGGTTGTCGCTGCTGTTGATCGCCATGATCGCCCTGGGAATCTTCATGGGCTGGCTGCACCCGCACGGGGTGGGGCAATTCTAACCCCTTGCCCGGGGCGTCACCCCGGGGCTGCGTCAATTTGGGTGGATGCCCAGGCCCGAGGCCACGGCCTTCCACACCTCTGGCCATACCGCCGACTTCGTGGACACCTCGTCGTAATGCGAGGCGCCAGGCACGATCACCACCCGGGCATCATCACCCTTGCCCTGCGCCATGCGGGCATAGTCCCGGGCCACCCGCGGCGGGGAAATATCGTCCAATTCACCCGTGATAAGCACCGTGCTGCTGCCATTGGGCGTAAGCGCAGCGGCATTGGTATCGCTATAAACGTCCGCCCGCCCCGTTGACGGCTTCCCGGTCAGATCGTCCACATTGGTATCGCAGGTCTGCCGGATCAGCGCCCGCTCATGCCGCAGATCAGCCAACCCACCCAGGCTCACCACATGCCGCACCGGCACCGGCCGAGCCTCATGCAGCAGGCTCTGCGCCGGAATACGGGCCCGCCCGGCCAGCCACTGCACCAACTGCCCACCCGCCGAATGCCCCACCGCCACCAGCCGCGTAAGGTCCAGCCCCCGCGCCGCGGCCACGGTCCGCAACTCATTCATCGCCGCATTCAAATCCCGAAACGTACCCGGATACCCACCGCCTTCTTCATCCAGCCGCCGATACTCCACGTTCCAAACAGCCACACCGCGCCTTTGCAGCTCCCCAGCCATATGCCGCATCTGCACGATGCCGCCAAACTTGGAGTTCCAGCAGCCCCCATGCACCAGCACGACCACCGGAAAAGGCCCCTTTCCAGCCGGCAGGAATAATTCGGCGTACTGCGACGGCGCCCTCCCATAAGCCACGTGAGCAGTGGGCTCCGGCCCATCAAGCGCCATGTACTCATCAAGGTTCATCGGCCCAGCCAAGGCATCGCCAGCCAGAAGCATAAGCAAAAACGCTAGCGCGCGGGGGAGGAAGGGGTTGGGTGTCATTTTCTTCGCTAAGTCCTCGTCGGGCTTTGCCCTCCTGCGGAAGCGCTCTGAAAAAGACACCCAACCCCTTCCTCCCGACGTAGCGGTAGGTTGTGGGGAAAGCGGGGTGCGTAGCTCACTGCGACTGATGGGCGACCATTTCAAGCTGATGCTATCCACAGCACGAGCGACAAAGCCCACGCGACCAGCTCTTTTGCTCCGCTCTCACCCACCTCATGGGGTCGGAGGGAGCCGTCGGGCGTCACCCCCGGGAACGATTCCGCAGGAGGGCAAAGCCCGACGAGGACTTAGTGACCGGGGGTGACGCCCGACGGCTCCCACCCCCTCACCGCCCTAGAGAACGTAGACGAACATGAACAGGGCGAGCCAGACCACGTCGACGAAGTGCCAGTACCAGGCGACGGCTTCGAAGCCGAAGTGGTGGTCGCGGGTGAAGTGGCCCTTGGCGCAGCGCAGCCAGATGATGGCCAGCATGATCGTGCCCAGGGTCACGTGCATGCCGTGGAAGCCGGTGAGCATGAAGAACGTTGCGCCGTACACGCCGCTGTGCAGCGTGAGGTTGAAGTGCTCGTAGGCCTCCATGTACTCGTGCGACTGGCAGTACAGGAACAGGCTGCCCAAGAGAACCGTCAGGCCCAGGAACAGCAGCAGCTGGCCGCGGCGGCCGCCGCGCAGCGCATGGTGGGCGATGGTGATGGTGACGCCCGAGGACAGCAGGATGAGCGTGTTGACCAGGGGGAGGCCCCAGGCCGGGATGGTCTGGAAGGCGCCGCCGATGGCTTCCGGACCGCCGCCGCCGCTGGCACCCCAGGCGGCCGAGTAGGTCGACCACAGGAACTGGTGGGTCAGCACGCCGTGGCCTTCGCCGCCCAGCCAGGGCACCGAGAAGATGCGGGCATAGAACAGCGCGCCGAAGAACGCACCGAAGAACATCACTTCAGAGAAGATGAACCACAGCATGCCCATGCGGAAGGAGCGGTCCACCTGGGCGTTGTAGCTGCCGGCGCGCGATTCGTGGATCACCGAACGGAACCAGCCGAAGAACATGCCCAGTACCAGGACGACGCCGGTCCAGAACATGCCCTTGCCGAAGCCGGCTTCACCGGGCTGTGCATTGAGCCAGTGGGCGGCACCGTAGACGGTGGTGAACATGGCAATGGCCGCGACGATCGGCCAGTAGCTGTTCTTCGGTACGTAGTAGACGTCGTCTTGCTGGTGACCCATGGTGTGTTCCCGTGGATATCTTGTTTTTACTGCATCCCCCGGCCGGACATCCGGCCGGAAGAACCATCCGCTCAAACGTTGAGCATCTGCAAAATCGAAAGCAGGAAGACCGCGAGGGCAACGCCGCCGAGGATCCAGGCGGTCCGCCGGGCGCGCTTGCGGCGCGCCTGGACTTCCGCTTCCTGATGAGCCGTATGGGCGTTCAACGGATCAATGGTCGACGTGGCCATGGGCCAGCTCGTCGTCGTTGATCACCGGCGGCACGGCGAAGGTATGGAAGGGAGCCGGCGACGGCACCGTCCATTCCAGGCCCTTGGCACCTTCCCACGAACGATCTGGTGACTTCTTCTTGGAGAAGAACACCGCGTGGATCACCACGCCCAGGAAGATCAGCTGCGAGGCGCCGAACCAGAAGCCGCCGATGGAGCTGATCATGTTGAAGTTGGCGAAGGCCACGTTGTAGTCGGGGATGCGGCGCGGCATGCCGGCCAGGCCCAGGAAGTGCTGCGGGAAGAACAGCACGTTCACCGAGATCACGCTGGACCAGAAATGGATCTTGCCCCAGGTCTCGTTGTACATGTTGCCCGACCACTTGGGCAGCCAGTAGTAGGCGGCGGCGATGATCGCGAAGGCGGCGCCGGTGACCAGCACGTAGTGGAAGTGCGCCACCACGAAGTAGGTGTCGTGGTACTGGAAGTCGGCCGGGGCCAGGGCAAGCATCAGGCCCGAGAAGCCGCCGATGGTGAACAGGATGACGAACGCGATGGAGAACAGCATCGGCGTTTCGAACGTCATCGAGCCGCCCCACATGGTGGTGACCCAGTTGAATACCTTCACGCCCGTCGGCACCGCGATCAGCATGGTGGCGTACATGAAGAAGATTTCCGCGCCCATCGGCAAGCCCACGGCGAACATGTGGTGCGCCCAGACGATGAACGAGAGGAAGGCGATCGAGGCAATCGCGAACACCATCGCCTTGTAGCCGAAAATCGGCTTGCGGGCGAAGGTCGGGATGATCTCCGACACGATGCCGAACGCCGGCAGGATCATGATGTAGACCTCCGGATGCCCGAAGAACCAGAAGATGTGCTGGTACAGGACCGGATCGCCGCCGCCGGCGGCATTGAAGAAGTTGGTGCCGAAGTACTTGTCGGTAAGCAGCATGGTGACCGCGCCGGCCAGCACGGGCATCACCGCGATCAGCAGGAAAGCGGTGATCAGCCAGCTCCACACGAACACCGGCATCTTCAGCAGGTCCATGCCCGGAGCGCGCATGTTCAGGATGGTGGCGATGATGTTGATCGCGCCCATGATGGAGGAAATACCCATCAGGTGGACCGCGAACACGGTGTAGGCGATCGACTCACCCTGCAGCGACAGCGGCGGGTACATGGTCCAGCCGCCGGCGGGGCCGCCGCCGGGCATGAACAGCGTGGACAGCAGCACGCAGAAGGCGAACGGCATCAGCCAAAACGACAGGTTGTTCATGCGTGGCAACGCCATGTCCGGCGCGCCCACCATCAGCGGGATCATCCAGTTGGCCAGGCCGACGAAGGCCGGCATGATCGCGCCGAAGATCATCACCAGCGCATGCAGCGTGGTCATCTCATTGAAGAAATACGGCTGCACCAGCTGCAGGCCGGGCTTGAACAGCTCGGCGCGGATCACCATGGCGAAGCTGCCGCCGATGAAGAACATGGTGAGCGCGAACACCAGGTACAGGGTACCGATGTCCTTGTGATTGGTGGAGAACACCCACCGCTCGATGAAATTCTTCGGCGGACCGTGATGCTCGTGGTCGTGGTGATCGTGTTGGTCGTGGGCTGCGTGGGCCATGGCCTAAACCTCTACCTGCAATGCGTGTACGGATTAACCCTGGCCCTTGGGCGCGGGTGCGGTCTGGGCGGTCTGCGAAGCCTTCAGCAGTTTCGCCTCGTCCTGCTGGGTAGCCAGCCACTGTTCGAATTCGGCCTTGGGCACGGCCTTGACCACGATCGGCATGAAGCCGTGGTCCTGGCCGCACAACTCGGCGCACTGCCCGCGATACACGCCAGGCTCCTTGATGTTGGTCCAGGCGGAATTGATCACGCCGGGGATCGCGTCCATCTTCCAGCCGAGCGCCGGCACCCACCAGGAGTGGATGACGTCCGCGCCGGTGATGACGAAGCGCACCTTGGTGTTGATGGGCAGCACCAGCGGATGGTCGACGTCGAGCAGGTAGGTGTTATAGCCATCGACCGTCACCTTGCCCGGATCCATGCCCGAACCCAGCTGGCGGGTACGATCGCTGCGGCCGTCGAGCTTGGACATGAAGCCGACCTTCTCGACCGCCTTGCCCTGGTAGTCGACGTAGTCATAGCGCCACTTCCACTGGTAGCCGGTGACCTTGATGGTCATTTCCGAGCCGGTGGTGTCGGCGAAGCTGACCAGGCCCGTGGTGGCGAGCTTGGCAAGCACGATCAGGATGATGATCGGCACGCCCGTCCACAGCGCTTCGAGCTTGGTGTTGTGGGTCCACTTCTCGGCCACGGCACCGCGCGACTTGCGGAACTTGAACATCGAGATGAACATCGCGCCGAAGACGACGATACCGATCACGACGCAGACGCCGAAGGCCACGTTGTTGAGGAAATAAGGTTCGCCCGACCAGGTCGTGACTCCCTTGGTGAGGTTCAACTGGTCCGGCTGGGGGTTCGCCCACACCGCCCCGCCAAACAGGGCGAGGGCCGTCGCGGCCACTGCCTTCATCGAACGCCTGATGCCGCCAGATGTCATGTCTTGCACCTTTGTTGAACCTACTTGCGCTGCTGGTCGTTGATTTCCGCCAGCAACACCATGAGTTTCCGTGACGCCTCGACTTTTTCCTCTTCCCCGAGGAAAGCGCCGATTTCAAGCTCGCGGCCATGCGATTTGAGCACGAGCCGTTGTCTTCCATTGCCCGGCAACAGCCGGACACGAACCCAGTACGGCTGGAAGGAGGCACGGCGCCGTCCAGGCAGCCATTGCACTTCCAGCTTGTCGCCTTCCACCACGATCCGCTCGCCGTGCCCACCCGCGCGCCAGGCCAGGCCCAGCAGCGATGCCACCGCCACCGACTCCAGCAGCGCGAAAACCGGGGCGAACACATTGCCCTGCCACGCACAGATCCAGGCGACCGAGATCGAAAGGGCCGCCAGCGACCATGACAACCGGTGCAGACCACGCCGACTCAGCGCACGGTTGGGCCTGAGCCAAACAACGCGCGGCAAGCCAGCGATGGCTGGACGGAGCACGACCATGGGAGCACCTGTCCCTCGGAACAGCGGAATGATAGGCCGGTGGGGGTACGACCGGCAAGGTTGACGTGGTTTTGGAGCGATGCGGGGAACAATGCGATGTGCGGCAATTTGCCTCACGCTTCGAATTGGGGGGGTCAGAGTGTTCTCTCTGACCCCGAGATGCTGACCCCTCAAGCCGGGCGGCGGACATAAGCGGCCACCCGCGGCCCACGCGTACAATGTGCGGCTGATCCCACCCCCATTGAAGCTCCCACGCCGTGAACGAACCCATCCTGAGCGTCGACCTGCCCGGCACCGCCAGCCCTGCCCGTGCCCGCATCACCGCGGCCTGGCTTCGCGACGAAACCGAGGCCGTGAACGACCTGCTGGCCCAGGCCACCTTGCCGCCAGTGGAACGCGAGCAGGTGATCGACGTGGCCGCCGGCCTGGTGACCCGGGTCCGCGCCCGCGCCAAGGACCAGTCCGCCGTCGAAAGCTTCATGCGGCAGTACGACCTTTCTTCCGAGGAAGGCGTATTGCTGATGTGCGTGGCCGAGGCCCTGCTGCGCATCCCGGACAAGACCACCGCCGACAAACTCATCCGCGACAAGCTCGGCGAGGCCAACTGGAAGAAACACCTGGGACAGAGCGAGTCGGTGTTCGTCAACGCCTCTACCTGGGGGCTGATGCTCACAGGCCACCTGGTAAACCTGGCCGAGGAAACCCGCCGCGACTTCACCAGCGCCCTGCGGCGCCTGGTCGGCCGGGCCGGCGAGCCGGTGATCCGTCTGGCCGTGCGCCAGGCCATGCGCATCATGGGCCACCAGTTCGTCATGGGCCGCACCATCGGCGAGGCGCTGGATCGTTCGGCAGAAAAAGAGCACGCCGTCTACCGCTATTCCTATGACATGCTGGGCGAGTCGGCGCTGACGCAAGAAACTGCGGAACGCTACCAGCAGGACTACCGCGACGCGATCAATGCCATCGGCGCGCGGGGCCCTTTCCCCAACAACCTCGAAGCCCCTTCGATCTCGGTCAAGCTGTCGGCGTTGCACCCGCGCTACGAAGTGGCCAATCGTGATCGCGCCCGCCGCGAGCTCACCGAAAAGCTGCTCGAGCTCTCGCAGCTGGCGATGAAGAACGGCATCGCGCTCTCGGTGGATGCGGAGGAAACCGACCGCCTGGAGCTGTCGCTGGACATCGTCGGCGACGTCTTCGCGCATCCGTCGCTCGAAGGCTGGAACGGCCTGGGACTGGTGGTGCAGGCCTATCAGAAGCGCGCGCCGTTCGTGATCGACTGGCTCACCGAGAAAGCCCTGGCAACTGGCCGCCGCTGGTATGTGCGCCTGGTCAAGGGCGCTTACTGGGACGCCGAGGTCAAGCGCGCGCAGGAAGGCGGCCTGGGCGGCTACCCGGTCTACACGCGCAAGCCCAATACCGATGTGTCGTACCTCGCCTGCGCGCAACGTCTGTTCGCCGCCGGCGCGGACGCCGTGTATCCGCAGTTCGCCACGCACAACGCGCACACCATTGCCGCGATCCATCACATGTCGCGCGGCCGCGCCTACGAGAATCAGCGCCTGCACGGCATGGGCGCAGACCTCTACGCCGAGGTGATCGGCAAGGACAAGCTCAACGTGCCATGCCGCGTGTACGCGCCGGTCGGCACGCATGAGGATCTATTGCCCTACCTGGTGCGCCGCCTGCTGGAAAACGGTGCCAACACCAGCTTCGTCAACCGCGTGGTCGACGAAAGCGTCCCGGTCCGCGATCTGGTTGCCGACCCTTGCGAAACCGTCCGTGGTTTTGCCTCCATCCCCCACCCGCGCATCCCGCAGCCGGTGAACCTCTACGGTGAACTTCGGAAGAATTCCATGGGCATGAACTTTGCGAACGATAACGAACTGAAGGCGCTTGCCGAATCCATCCACGCGCAGGCGGGCCCATGGAACGCCGCGCCCCTGGTACCGGGTGCCGCGGCGACCGGCGCCGCGGTGAACGTGACCGATCCATCCGACCGCAGCCGCGTGGTGGGCACGGTGAGCCATGCCACCGATGCCACGGTCGAGAAGGCCCTGGCCAACGCCGTGGCCGCGCAGCCGGGCTGGGACCGCCTGCCGGCCGCCAGCCGCGCGGCCATCCTCGAGCACGCGGCCGAACAGCTGGAAACGCGTCGCGGCGAGTTCATCGCGCTGTGCGTGCGCGAAGCCGGCAAGAGCCTCCCTGATGCCATCGCCGAAATTCGCGAGGCGGCGGATTTCCTGCGCTACTACGCCACCATGGCGCGCCGCCTGTTCGGCCATCCGGAGCAACTGCCCGGCCCCACCGGCGAGAGCAACCAGCTGTCGCTGCATGGCCGCGGCGTGTTCGTCTGCATCAGCCCCTGGAATTTCCCGCTGGCGATCTTCCTTGGCCAGGTGAGCGCCGCGCTGGCCGCCGGCAACGCGGTAATCGCCAAGCCCGCCGAGCAGACCTCGCTGATCGGCTACGAGGCGGTGAAGCTTCTGCACGACGCCGGCGTGCCGCGCGAGGTGCTGCAATACCTGCCCGGCGATGGCGCCACGGTCGGCGCCGCCCTCACCCGCGATCCGCGCGTGGCCGGCGTGGCCTTCACCGGCTCCACCGAAACCGCCTGGGCGATCAATCGCGCGCTTGCCGCGCGCAACGCCCCGATCGCCGCGCTGATCGCCGAGACCGGTGGCCAGAACGCGATGATCGCCGATTCGTCGGCGTTGCCCGAACAGATCGTCAAGGACGTGATCGCCTCGGCGTTCCAGTCGGCCGGCCAGCGTTGTTCGGCCGCCCGCGTGCTGTTCGTGCAGGACGACATCGCCGACAAGGTGATGTCGATGCTCGCCGGCGCCATGGCCGAGCTCACCGTGGGCGATCCGGGCCAGCTTTCCACCGACGTGGGCCCGGTGATCGACGAGGATGCGAAGAAGATCCTGGTCGACCACGCCGCCCGCATGGATGCCGAAGCGCGCAAGATCGCCGAGGTGGCGCTGCCCGCGTCCACCGGCAACGGGACCTACTTCGCCCCGCGCGCCTATGAACTGAAGTCGCTCGGCCAGCTCACCCGCGAAGTGTTCGGCCCGGTGCTGCATGTGATCCGCTGGAAGGCCGACGAGCTGGACAAGGTGGTCGAGCAGATCAACGCCACCGGCTATGGCCTGACCCTTGGCATCCACAGCCGCATCGACGACACGGTGAACTACATCCAGTCGCACGCGCGGGTGGGCAACTGCTACGTCAACCGCAACCAGATCGGCGCGGTGGTGGGCGTGCAGCCCTTCGGCGGCGAAGCGCTGTCCGGCACCGGTCCCAAGGCCGGCGGTCCGCACTACCTGTTGCGCTTTGCCAACGAGCGCACGCTCACCATCAACACCACGGCGGCCGGCGGCAACGCCTCGCTGCTGACCATCGGCGAATAAGCCACGCAGGATGTTGCGATGCGTTAACGGTTTCCCCTGTCCAGGTGCCATGATCGGCGCCTGGACAGCTGGGGAGCGGTTCGATGAAATCCGTCGCAGGCATCCATAACCCCGCCGACGACCCGCGCTACACGGCGGTGGAAATCCCACCCAACGTCTTGCTTGGGCTCACCCTCCTGGCCGATCGCGACGGCGTGGACTGCACGCCCTGGTTCGCCGGGCTGCCGCTCGACCGCAGCCAGATCGCCGACCCTGATGCACGCGTCTCCTACCGGCAGGCCGCTATCGTGCTGCGCCGCGCCCTGCTCGCAGTGGGTGACCCGGCCCTGGGCATGCGTGCCGGCCGCGACGGCAACCTCGGCAGCTTCGGCCTGCTGGGCCTGGCCATGATGACCTCGGCCACCTTTGGCGACGCCATGCGCGTGGGCATCGAGAACCACAAGGTATGCGGCTCACTGCTGGATATCGGCTTCGACATGCCCGGTCCACGCGAGGCCGCGCTGGTGGCCTGGCCGCGCTTTGGCGAGCATGCCCTTTTGCCGTTCCTGTGCGAAGAACTCTTCGCCAGTTGCCTGGCAGTGGCACGTGAGCTGGTCGGGCCCGCCTTGCGGCCGCTGCGGCTGGAATTGACCTATCCCCGGCCGGCTTATGTCCGCCAGTACATGGATTTCTTCCAGTGCGAGCTGCGGTTTGGTGCACCCGCCAACCAGATCGTGATGGATGCGCGCTGGCTGGAGGTGCCCCTTCCCGGCTACAACGCGCGCACCCGGCAGCAGGCGCTAGCCATATGCACGCGTGAACTGCCCCATGGCACCGGGTCCGATGAAGTGGTGATGGCGGTCGAGCAGCTCCTGCGCATGCGGCTGCGCGAGCATCCACGGCTGCCCGAGGTGGCCCGCAGCCTCAACATGAGCGAACGCTCGCTCCGCCGCAGGTTGGCCGAAAGCGGCCGGGTATTCCGCGACATCCACGACCATCTACGTGCCGAACGGGCGATGGAGCTGCTTTATGCCGGGCACCTGAGCGTGGCCGAAGTGGGCGCCGAGATCGGCTTCGCCGACCCGCGCGAATTCCGGCGGGCGTTCAAACGCTGGACGGGCATGCCGCCCCGGGATGCCCGCCGGGCCGCTTGAACCCCTCGGGTTGGCCGAATTTCCCCCCATCGTCGTCGCAACGCCCCTCCCTCCCCCGGTCCGGTAGGCGGCAGATTGCAGGACAGGCGACGAACAGCCGTTTGAATGGGGGAGAGTTCCATGCGATCGACGATCATCCTGGCCACCGTGGCACTGGGCCTGGCGGCCTGTAGCGGGCAGTCCTCGGCCCCGACGGCCGATACCGGCAGCGCCGGCGACAGCTTCGAGTCCAAGCTCCAGCAACAGCTGCTCGATGCCAAGCCCGGCAGCGTCGTGGAGATCCCGGCCGGGCATTACAGCCTCAAGCGTGGCCTGAGCCTGCGTACCGACGGCGTCACCATCCGCGGTGCCGGCAAGGACAAGACGGTGCTCTCGTTCAAGGATCAGGTGACGGGCCCGGAAGGCCTGCTGGTGAACGCCAACGACTTCACCGTCGAGCACCTGGCCATCGAGGACACCAAGGGCGATGGCCTGAAGATCAACCAGGGGCGGAACATCACCATCCGCGATGTACGCGTGGAATGGACCGGCGGCCCCAAGACCAGCAACGGTGCCTATGGCATCTATCCGGTCAAGACGCAGAACACGCTGATCGAGGACTCGGTCGCCATCGGCGCCTCCGATGCCGGCATCTACGTGGGCCAGTCCAACAACATCATCGTGCGCCGCAATCGTGCGCAGTCGAACGTGGCGGGCATCGAGATCGAGAACTCGATCGGCGCGGACGTCTATGAAAACGAGGCCGTTGGCAACACCGGCGGCATCCTGGTGTTCAACATGCCCAACCTCTCGCAGCCCGGGCACGCCACGCGCGTCTTCAAAAACCAGGTGCGCGACAACAACACCGCCAACTTCGCCGCCAAGGGCGCCGCGGTTGCCAGCGTGCCGGCCGGTTCCGGCGTGGTGGTGAACTCCAATGACAAGGTGGAGATCTTCGACAACGACATCGTCAACCACCAGACGGCGAACGTGATCATCTCCAGCTATTTCTCGACCAACTACTACAACAAGAAGGGCGTGGACCCGAACTACAACCCCTATCCGAAAGGCATCTTCATCTACGACAACCGCTTCTCCGGTGGCGGCGACGCCCCCGACGGCATGAAGCTGAAGATGTTGAAGACGGCCGTGTACGGCATGGGCGGACGCTTCCCCGACATCCTCTGGGATGGCTTTGTCGATGAAAAATCGCTGGTCGACGGCCTGCCGCCGCCATCGGACCGGCTTTGCATCCAGAACGGACCGGTGGGCGTACTCAACGCCGACGGGCCGCATGACTACGACAAGCCCAGCACCGACACCCGCCCCTACCAGTGCACGCTGCCCAAGCTCCCGGCGATCGTGTTGGGCAAGGGCTAAGGCATGCAGCGAAGGTTCGTTTTCTGGTGCCTCGCCGCTTCGTTCGTTCTCGTGCTCGGCGGCGTGCTCGCCGCCTGCCACCGGCAGGTGCCGCCGGTGGCCTTCCATGCCGAGGGCCGTCCGGCACACTTGTCCGAATGGCATGTGGTGGCGGTGAGCGACGGCAAGCTGGTGCTGAACCAGGGCGTGGTGCCGTACGACCTCATCACCCCGCTCTTCACCGACTACGCGCATAAGCTGCGCACCATCTGGATGCCGCAGGGCACTCACGCCAGCTACGACGCCGAACAGACCTTCGACTTCCCGGTCGGCACGGTCATCAGCAAGACGTTCTACTACCCGCGTGCCGCCGGCGGCGCGGAAGGCACGGTGCTGCGCACCTACGACAGTTCACGCGACTTCGCGGGCGAAGGCCTGGACCTTGCGAACGTGCATCTGGTCGAGACGCGCATCCTGGTGCGGCGTGCATCGGGATGGGCCGCCATCCCCTATGTGTGGAATACCGCGCAGACCGACGCCGATCTTGCCCGCACCGGCGCCGTGTTGCCGCTTGACCTTCTCGATGACAAAGGCGGGCACGAAGCGTTCAACTACGTGGTGCCGGACGAAAGCCAGTGCTCGAGCTGCCATGCACGCGATTGGGTGACGCGGCAGATCGCACCGATCGGGCCGAAGGCCCGTCATCTCAACCGCGACTACGACTATTCGGACGGAAAGGAAAATCAACTTACGCACCTGGCGCGCGTGGGCTACCTGCAGGGCGTGCCCGCGGCCGCGCAGATCCCGCGCAATGCCAATTGGATGGACACCCACCAGCCATTGGACGCGCGCGCGCGCGCCTACCTGGATATCAACTGCGGCCACTGCCACAACCCGAAGGGCGCCGCCAACACCACCGCGCTCACCCTGGACGTGACCGCCGGCGACGACCGTCACCGGGGTATCTGCAAGCCGCCCGTGGCCGCCGGCCGCGGCACGGGCGACCACATGTTCGACATCGTGCCCGGACAACCGGATGCCTCGATCCTGCCTTATCGCATGGCGTCGTCGGAACCGGGCGTGATGATGCCCGAAATAGGCCGAAGCACCGTTCACCGGGAAGGGGTGGCGCTGATCCGCGCCTGGATCGCGTCGCAGCAGGGCGCGTGCCTCGCCACGGAATAAAACCAAGCCGCATCATGGGGAGATGATTCGATGGCAATCCATATCAACCGGCGTGCACGTATCCGTACCTGCGCCGTGCTGGCCGCCAGTATCGCCAGCATCACGGCCAGCTGGGCCCAGGAGACCGATACCTCCAAGCCCGCCGACGCCAACCGGGCCACCGAACTTGGCAATGTCACCGTCACGGCGCAGAACCGTACCCAGGAAATGCAATCGGTGCCGATCCCATTGCAGATCGTCACCGCAAAGCAGATCGATACGCTGGCCGCGACCGACCTGAGCAAGATGAGCCTGTTCGTACCAGGCCTTGTGGTGGGCGGTGATCAACCCACCCAGCCCCGCTACCAGTTGCGCGGTGTCAGCACCGCCGACTTCGGCATCGGCACCGAGCCCGCGGTGGGCGTATACGTGGATGGCGTCTATGCCGCGCGTTCGGGTGGCGCGCTGTTGGCCTTCAACGACGTCAAGCGGATCGAGGTATTGAAGGGACCGCAAGGCACCCTGTTCGGCCGCAATGCCGCGGGCGGCGCGATCTCGATCATCACCAACGAACCCAGCGATGAGTTGGAAGGCCGCGCCCGCGTCCGCTTCGGCGATTACAGCCGGCGCTACTTCGATGCGTTGCTCAATATTCCCGCCGGCAAGGACATGGCGTTCCGTCTTTCGGTGCTGGACAACCAGTCCGACGGGTGGGTGAAGGATGCTGCCACCGGCCGCCACTACGGGCGCGATGATGACTGGGGCACGCGCGCAGCCTGGCGATGGAATGTCACCGGCAATACGCGGGTACTGCTGACCTGGGACCACGAGGAACTGAAGCAGCCGCCCAGCCCCGCCTTCGGCATCGCCCCGCTGCCCACCACGCCCGATGGCCGGCCGCCCTACCCCGCGGATCCTGCCACCTATCGCAACCCACTGCACGTGCCGCTGCTCAACGATGCGGTGGACGCCAGCGAAGGCCGCCGTTTCGACGGCGCGACGCTTGCGATCGATCATTCGATGGATTGGGGAAGCTTTACCTCCACCACCGCGTGGCGGAACTTCGACACGCACAATCGCGGCGACTACGACGGCACCAACAACATCCTGACCTACCTGGACACCAACAATATCGAGCACAACAACAGCTGGTACCAGGAGTTCAAGTTCGCCGGCAACAACGACGTGGCCGATTGGGTGGCAGGCGTGAGCTATTACCAGGAGCAGGCGCGCCAGACCAGCCAGACCAATGTCTTCACCGACAGCATTGATACGCTGGCACTGAACCTGGGCGTGCCCACCGGCACGCCGGACGGCACCATCTACCACTTCTTCAATTCCCTGCTGCAGGCCAACGGCCTGCCGTTCACACTGCTGGGCGACCCCTGGCGCGAACAGGTCTCCAACGTGGGCCGCTTCAAGGCCTATGCCGCGTTCGGTGACGTGATCTGGCACCTGAACGACCGCATGAACCTCACCACCGGCGTGCGCTACACGCGCGATACCAAGGATTTCTCCTGGTACAACGCACCGCGGCAAGCCGACGCGCTGGACGACACCATCAATACGCTCGATGCCCTTGGCGTGCTTGCTGCCGTAGGGGTGGATCCGGCCACCTTCCGCCAGAACCTGATCTTCACCGACGCCGTGGGCGTGCCGGTGCACTTCCATGACAGCTGGTCCGATGTGAGCCCGCGCGCGGTGCTCGACTATCGCTTCGCACCCTCGACCATGGGCTACGTGTCGGTGACCAAGGGCTACAAGGCCGGCGGCTACAACAGCGTGCAGGTCGGCTCGCGCTTCGAGCCCGAAAAAGTGTGGAACTACGAAGCCGGCATCAAGAACGTATTCGAGGACCTGCACCTGCTGCTCAATGGCTCGGTCTACTACTACCGTTACACCAACAAGCAGTCGCTCACCCTCGACCCGAATACCGCCGGCTCCGGCGTGCCGCGCTACCTGGTGAACAGCAGCGACCAGGATGCCCACGGCGTGGAACTGGAAGCGCAGTGGCAGCCGCTGGACGGCATGCGCATCTATGGCAACGTCGCCTATATCGACGCCACCTACCGCAACACCGTGGCGCCCGACGGTGTGCGGTTGTCGGGCCAGCCCACCGGCGAGCCGCTTTTTTCCTTCGCCGGGGGATTGGGCTACACCTGGCACGGCGTGATGCACGGCGACCTTGCCTTCGACATCCAGCATGCCTATCGCGGCAAGTCACGTTGCAACGACGATTCGGTGCTGCAGGGCGAGTGCGAGGTCAGCCCGAACTTCAACACCGGCAGCGCACAGAACCGCACCGACGCCCGCCTGGACTGGCAGTCGCAGGGCGGCACCTGGGGCGCGGCGATCTTTGGCAACAACGTGTTCAACCGCCGCTATGTCACGGGCATCAACAACATCAGTACCTCGGTGTTCGGCACGCCCTTCGCTACCATTACCCCGCCGCGCATGTGGGGCGTGGAATTGCGCGCCAAATTCTGAACACGGTTTGATGTAAAACGTCTGCACCGAACCTGAGGACGGGCTTTACTCATGCAGAAGATCCTGGACACCATGCGCAAGGCCCAGCGCGAGGAGCCACCGGCCGACGGCGCCACGCGCCGCGACCGTCTGGATCGTCTGGCCGCCCTGGTGCGGGACAACCGCGACGCGATCGCCTCGGCGATCAGCGCCGACTTCGGCCAGCGCTCAAGCGAGGAAACCGCCCTGCTGGAAGTATTCCCGAGCCTGGACGGCATCAAGCACACGCGAAAGCGCATACGCCGCTGGATGCGCGTGCGGCGCCGCTGGGCCGGCTTCTGGTTCCTTCCGGCACGCGTCGCCCTGCAACCCCAGGCGTTGGGCGTGGTGGGGATCATCGTGCCGTGGAACTACCCTCTATATCTGGCCGTAGGCCCAATCACCGATGCGCTGGCGGCGGGCAACCGCGTGATGGTGAAGATGTCCGAACTCACCCCGGGATTTTCAGCACTCTTCGCCGACCTGGTCGCCCGTTACTTCCGCGCCGATGAAGTAGCGGTGGTAAACGGCGATGCCGACGTCGCCGCAGCTTTCTCCGCCCTACCCTTCGACCACCTGCTGTTCACCGGCTCCACCGCGGTGGGCCGGCACGTCATGCGCGCAGCCGCCGCCAACCTGACTCCGGTGACGCTGGAACTGGGCGGAAAGTCACCCGCGATCGTCGCGCCCGGTGCGCGCATGGACCATGCCGTGGAACGCATCGTCTTCGGCAAGCTGGTCAACGCCGGACAAACTTGCATCGCCCCCGACTACGTACTGCTGCCACGCGACCAGGTCGACGACTTCATTGCACGCGTCGGCAAGCGGGTGGAAGCGTTCTATCCCTCGATCGGGGAGAACAGCCAGTACAGCTCGATCGTCAACGACCGCCATTTCGACCGGCTGCGCGGTTGGCGGGAAGACGCCGTGGCCGCCGGCGCGAAGGCGCACGTACTGGGAAGCGAGGAAGGCACGCGCCGGCTCGCACCCAGCCTGCTGACGAACGTCACGGACGAGATGGCGGTGATGCGCGAGGAGATCTTCGGCCCCCTGCTACCGATCGTGCCCTACGACCGCATCGAAGACGCCATCGACTACGTCAATGACCGCCCGCATCCGCTATCGCTGTACCTGTTCACCGACGACCGCCGCGTCATCGACGACGTACTCGCCCGCACCCGCGCCGGCGGCGTCACCATCAACGACACCCTTTTCCACATCGCCCAACACAACCTCCCCTTCGGCGGCGTCGGCCCCTCCGGCATGGGCGCCTACCACGGCAAAACCGGCTTCGACACCTTCTCCCGCCTAAAACCCATCCTCCGCCAGGCCCGCCTCAACGGCGTCGCCCTCCTAAACCCCCCGTACGGCGCCCGCTTCCGCCGCATGCTCTCCATCATGCTCGGCCGGTGAGCGCCAGCGCGCGGCGGTGAGGGAGGGCGTTGGGTGTCATTTTCCTCACTAAGTCCTCGTCGGGCTTCGCCCTCCTGCGGAATCGTTCCGAAAACGACACCCAACGCCCTCCCACGGCACGCAGCGGTGAACTGCGGGGAAAGCCAAGCGCCGGATGCTTGTATACACCGCAGTCCGTGGCCGATCCCCGCACGCCGCATTGCGTAGCAGAAGCAACGCACGGCCAGGGCTTTCCCTCTGGGACCTCAAGGTTGGAGGGAGGTCGGCGGGTGTCACCCTGAGAGCGCTTCCGCAGGAGGGCAAAGCCCGACGAGGACTTAGCGACCAGGGTGACACCCGCCGGCCTCCCCCCCCCTCGAGGCGCAAAAAAAGCCCCCGACAAGCGGGGGCGTTTTTCGGTGCGATGCGGCCAGTGCTTAGAAGCGGTACTGGCCGGAGAGGCTGAGCAGGTTGCCCTTGTCGTCGTTTTCGCCGACGGTGAGGTCGCCGGTGGGGCTCAGGGAGTTGATGTGGGCCTTGTTGACGAAGATGTGGGCGGCGCCGAGGTTCACGTCGAAACGGTCGGTGACCTTGTAGCCCAGGCCGAAGGTCAGCCAGCGGCGGGTGGAATCGGGCACGCGGACGTCGCGGGTGGCGTTGTAGGTGGGCGTGGTGTCCACGGCGATACCGGTACGCAGCGTGAGCTTATCCGTGGCGTAGTACTCGCCACCGACCGAAGCGAACCAGGTGTTGCGCCAGTTGAACTCTTCCACCGTGGCCGGCTGCGACGGGTTGCCGTACTGCACGGCCAGTTCCTTGAACGAATCCCACTTCGTCCAGGAGATGTCCATGCCCAGGCCGAACTTCTCATCCTGGTGCCAGAAGCTGGCGGTGGCGAAGGCCGGCGTGGTGAAGTCGGCGGTGCCGCTGGTGTGGGTGAAGGGCGGCTGGCCCGGGCCGAGCAGTGCGCCGAGGGCCGGATTCGACAACAGGCCGGTCACCTGGGCGGGGATCTGGAAGTTGGCGGTGCCTTCGAGCGTGTGCGAGATCTTCGAGTGGTAGTTCAGCGCGAAGCGATCCTGCGCGGTGAGCTTCCAGAAGCCACCCAGCTGCCAGCCGTAAGCCCAGTCGTCGCCCTTGATCTTGGCGCGGCCGTCGGTGCCCGGGGGGACCACGGCGTTGACCAGGCCCAGGTAGGTCGGAGCTGCCTGCGGCGGAATGGCGCCAGCGGCGACACCCTGCTGGATGATGCCCAGGCCAACGGTGTTGAAGTTGATCGCGCTGGTGAGCTCGGCGCTGGTGCGCTGGGCAATGGCGCTGGCACCCAGGGTGAAGGTGTCGGTGACGTCGAACGAGGCCGACAACGTGGCATCGAGCGATTTGAAATCGGACTTCAGGCCGCTGTAGCGACCGGTGAAATCGTTGTCGTAGTCGGTCTTGAAGCCGAACGGCGCGGTAAGCGCAACGCCCACGTGCCAGCGATCGGCCACCTTGGACTGGAAGTACATGGCGGGCACCGGGATGGTGGTGCCGGCATCGCCCCCGTTGGAACCGGCGATCGGGCGGCCGAAGGCATCGGTGGAGCTACCGGAGAACTTGGTGCTGAAATTGATGGCGGTGACGTCGGCCTGGAAGGTGTTGCCATCCAGCATGGTCATCGCGGCCGGGTTGTTCACGATCACCGAGGCATCGTTGCCGGCGGTCACGGAACCGGCGAAGGCCGTACCGAGCGACTTGGCGCTGTTTTCCTTCAGCTGGAACGCGCTGGCGTCGGCGGCGCGCGGGGCAACCAGGGCGCCGGCGATGGCAACGGAGAGGGCGGCAAATGCCAGCGGGCGAACCGCCCAGGCGCGGCGGGTAAGGGACATCTGCATTTGTGGACTCCTGCCAGTTTGTTCTTATGAGTTCGAGGCGTGACTGCCTGGGGCCCGAAGGCCCGTGTAACAACGCGTTCATACGCGCGTTTGACAATCCCGGGCGAGACTGTGCCGTGAACTTTTCGTTAGCGCAAGTGGCGGTGCAGCAAAATGGGACACGGCTCCGGCTTTGATCAGGTATAACCATCCCACGCTTCGATCCGGCACGAAGCGTTGTTAAGCTTGTCCGGCCAGCCAACACGAAACACGGGGATGCCCATGCAGTGCTTCGTCTACGCCAGCCAGCGCAAGCCCAACACCTATGTGTGGTTGCAGGAGCGCGACGCCTTCGACGTCCTGCCCGAGCCCCTTAGCCTGATGCTGGGCCAATTGCGCCTGGCCATGGAACTGGAGCTGGACGACAGCCGCCGCCTTCCCCAGGAAGACACCAAGGAAGTGCTGGCCAACCTTGCCGAGCACGGCTGGCACCTGCAAATTCCCCCTGGCGACACCTTGGCCGTGGGTAACCAGCACTACCGCGAGGCGCTGCGCGAACCGCGCGAATGATCTCCACGGAAAGAATTCTAGGTTAACGTTCGGTTACCGCGAGGCGCGTTCGCGCTTCCGTATACTCGCGCGTATGTCGAGAATCAAACCACGGCGCCGGCCGCCGCTTATCAAGTCCCTCCCGTGGTTCCTGCCGGCGCTGATCGCCGTCGCCCTGGCAGGATGGTCGACCCATCCGGTGGTGCTGATTCCCCTGCTGCTGGCCAATGCCCTGGCGATGGGCGCGGTATGCCATGCCATCGGCTTCGATCCGGAACCCAGCTTCGCCCGTACGCTGCTGCGCCGCGGCGCCGCGCACATGGTGATGTTCACCAGCTATACCGCGGTGATGTTCCTGCTGGTGGCATGGCCGCTGGTGCGCCTGATCCAGGAGCCGAGCCTTTCCGGTGCGCTGCTGCTGGCCGCGGCCCTGGTGGTGGCCCTGGCCTCGCTATGGCGGATGTGGCCCGCCTTCGGCCTGGTCTTCGTCTGGGACGATGCCTATCCCGAGCAGGAAGACGGCTCGTGGATATTCACCGCGGTGGCACGCAGCATCGCCTTCGGCCGGCATCTGTCGGCCGAGGAACGCTTCTTCTCGCATTTCCTGCCAGCGGCCATGGCGCTGCTGGTGCTTTCGTTCGCCGCCGTCGCACTCACCGGCCTATATGGCGTACTGCCGTCGGAGCTGCGCATCAGCGCACTGGCCATTTATGGACTGGTGCTGCTGCCACTGGGCTGCATGGTGATCGCCAACCGCACGCTGCGGGCAATGCTGTGCGAGGGGCGCCAGCGACCCAAGGGATCCATCGCATCGCGCAGTGGCAACGCGGCCGTTGCGAAAGCCGGCAAACCGGGCAAGACACCACGCGTGGAACCGGCGTTTGCCGCCGATGCCATACCTGCGCAGGCACCCCGTCCCACCGCCCCCATACCCGCCGGCCGGCCCCAGGTGGAGCTGGACGACGATCTGCTTGAAGCCGCCCGTAGATGCGACATCGACCGCGCCTTGGCCCTGCTCGAAGCCGGTGCCGATGCCAACGCCGCCGCGCGCGCAGGCGATCGCGACCAGCGCAGCGTGCTGGTGCTGGCGGCGCTGATGCCCGATGTGCGCCTGTTGCGCGCGCTGATCACCCGCGGGGCCGACGTCAACAGCGTGCACGCGGGCTTAAGCGCCCTGCTGGCCGCCTCGCGCGACAGCTGGCACGGCCGCGCCGATGCCGTCATGACCCTCCTGGCCAACGGCGCCAATGCCTCGGCCGTCGACGGCGAAGGCAACACGGCGCTGCATGGCGCGGTGCTCTGTGGCGAACCGACCATCGCGGCGATGCTGCTTGATGCCGGTGCACCGTTGAACGCCCTGAACAAAGCCGGGTATAGCGCACTGGCCACGGCCTGCCGCGCTGCCAACTGGAACCTCACCCGCTTCCTGCTTGAGCGCGGCGCCAAGGCCACACCGGTCGATGGCGAACCCGCCCTGGTCGCCGCCGCCGGCATCACCGACGACGACGATGAAGGCGTGCGCATCCTGTTCAAGCACCGCGCCGCGGTGAACGCCACCGACAGCCACGGCCGCAGCGCCCTCATGGTGGCCGCCGCCGAAGGCCACGAACGGATCTGCCGTACCCTGCGCGGCGCCGGCGCCGACGTGGGCCTGGCCGACCGGCGCGGCAGCACGGCGCTGATGGAAGCCGCGCGCGCCGGTGCGCCGCGCATCGTGGAACTCCTGGCCCAGGCCACGCCCGATCCGCGCGCGCGCGACAGTCATGGCCGCGACGCCCTCACCCTGGCTTGCCAGTCGCCGCAGGCTCGCGCCGAAACCGTGCGCGCGCTGCTCGCCCTCGGCGCACAGCCACGCGAAGCTGGCATGGACGGCCGCAGCGCGCTCGACCACGCCGCCGCCGCCGGCCGTTGGGACCTGGTAGCCCTGCTCGATCCGGAAACGCCGCTGCCGGCCAGCATGAGCGATGCCGTGGTGCCAGAAGCTGGGGCCGATTCGCCGGATCACCTGCTCGATGCCTTGCGCTTCGGCCACTGGGCCGTGGCATCCACATTTGCCCGCCGCGCGCGTGAATGGCCGGCCTCGCAACTGGCCGCGATGTACTTCGAACTATCGGCACCAGGTCTCTGCGCGAGCCGTGCGTGGCTGCTCGAGCACGGCCTGGAAGCGGAGGCACGTCTGGGTGCGCCGCGCCATCGCGACGATGAAGAAGCCGATGGCGGCGACGAAGACCATGCCAACGTGCTTGGACGGCGCCTTTTCGATGCGCTGGTAACGCAACTGCCTTCATCGCAGGAAGCCGTCGCCCAGCTGCTGGACGCCGGTGCCACGCCAGCGGGCGCGGGATTGTTCCTGCAAGCCGTCGCACGCATGGGCGACAGCGATGCGGAAGCCTCGCTGCTGCTACGCATGCTCGGCGCGGGCGCGGATCCGTTTGGTGTCGATGGCCGCCTGCGCAGTGCCGTACACGTGGCCGCGGCGGTCGCGCATCCACGCGTGCTTACCGAACTGCTGGTCCGCGGCGGCGATCCCAACGCGCGCGACGGCCAGGGCCGTACGCCGCTGTTCGCGGCGCTGGAAGCCGGCAACCGGGTGCTCGAACGCGTACGTAGCCTGGTGGCCCACGGCGCGGATCCGGAAACCACCGACGCTCACGGCGAAACCCCGTTGGGCGTGGCCATGGGCCAGGCGGATGTCGAGCGCTGGCTAAGCTGGAGCCGCTGGCCACTGCCCCGCCGACCGCTTCGCGCCAGCGACCTGCCACAGGCTGCTGCCAGTGGCGACGCGGAAGCCGTACGCCGTCTGCTCGACCTTGGATTCGCCGTCGACACGCCCGACGACAAGGGCGCCACGGCGCTGCTGCGCGCCTGTGGCGCCGGTCACCGCGATGTCGCCGCCGTGGCGCTCGATGCCGGCGCCGATCCCGCGCTCGCCGCATCCACGGGTGCCACGCCGCTGGTCGCCGCCGTGACCGCGCGGCGCGAGAACCTGGTGGCCTTGCTGCTCGAGCGCGGCGTGGCCGTCGACCAGCGCCTGCCCGGCGAGACCACCGCCACCATGATTGCGGCGGCCATGGGCTATCCCGAGATCGTTGAGGCGCTGGTGGATGCCGGCGCGGATATCAACGCCCGCGACGGCAGTGGCCACACGCCGCTGCATGCCGCCGCCCAATACTGTTTCGAAAGCAGCGACAGCCTGCGCTCGCGCCGCCTGCTTGACGTGTTGATCAGCCGCAAGGCCGACATCAACCATGCCGACAACGAAGGCAAGACGGCGCTGCTGCTGTTGCTTGGCGCGCACAAGCGGCCCGGCGTGGGCAGCGATGCCACCCATCTGGGCGCCTTGCTGCCGGCGCTGCTCGATGCCGGTGCCGATATGGGCCATGCCGATCAGCGCGGCGTCACCGCCCTGCACGCTTGCGCCATGCATGCCCTGCTGCCGCCGGCGCGTACGCTGATGACGCGCGGCGCCGACCGCAGCGCCACCGACGCCTTTGGACGCACCGCGGGCGATGTGGCCCGCACGCTGGGACTGGTGGACGTCGCCCATGAACTGGGCGTGCGCGCAAACGCCGTGCCCAGCGTCCGGCAGACGCTTCGCCAACCCGCCCAACCGAACGACTAAAGCGTTATCCGTTGCCGCGCGCGAGCGCGGCGGCGCGGCGGCGGGCCTGGCGGCGCTCAAGGCGCACTTGCTTGCGGTTGCGCGCCCGCTCGGCCAGACACGAAAAGATCACGTAAAGCGCGGGTGTACTGAGCAAGGTCAGGCTCTGCGATACCAGCAGGCCACCGATCATGGCGATACCTAGCGGACGGCGCAGTTCAGAGCCTTCCCCAAGGCCGATGGCCAGCGGCAACGCGGCCAGGATGGCGACCATGGTGGTCATCATGATCGGCCGGAAGCGGACCAGGCAGGCCTCGCGGATGGCTTCCATGTAGTTCTTGCCGTGCTCGCGTTCGGCCACCAGGGCGAAGTCGATCATCATGATCGCGTTCTTCTTCACGATGCCGATCAGCAGCACCAGCGCGATCATTGCGATCACCGAAAGGTCGGTGTCGGTGATCAGCAGCGCCAGCAGCGCGCCGACACCCGCGGCCGGCAAGGTGGAGAGGATCGTCACCGGATGGATCAGGCTCTCATAGAGCATGCCCAGCACCAGGTAGACGGTGATGATCGCCGCCATCACCAGCAACAACATGTCGCCCTGGGACTGCTGGAACTGCCTGAAGTCGGAGCCGAAATCCATGCGGATGTCGCCGGGCAAACGCATGTTGTCGATGGTTTTCTGGATCACCTGGGTGGCTTCGCCCATGCTGATACCCGGCGCCAGGTTGAAGCTGATGTCCATCGTGGTGTACTGGTCTTCGTGGACCACCTGCGTCGGGGCAAGGCCCGGCATCTGCTTGGTCACCGCAGTGATCGGCACCATCGCTCCGCTGGTGCTGCGCACGTAGATCCGATTGATCGCGTCTGGCGTGGCCGCCAGTGCCGGTAGCGCGCTCATCACCACCGAGTACTGGTTGATGTCCGAATAGATGGTGGATACCGAACGCTGGCCGAAGGCGTCGTACAGTGCCGAATCGATGTTGCCCACGGTCACCCCTAGCTTCGACGCCGCATCGCGATCGATCACCAGGTTCTGCCGCAGGCCCGCGTCGTCGACATCCGTGCCCACGTCGCGCAGCAGCGGGTTTTTCTTCAGTTCCGCCTGAAGCCTGGGCAGCCACAGCTGCAAGGTTTCCTGGTCGTTGCCCTTCAGCGACACCGAGTACTGCGCGCCCTGGCTCGAGCCGCCGCCGGCACCGCCGGTGGGGAGGTCCTGCACGGCGCGAAGCCGCAGGTTCAGGTCGGGGAACTTGGCGGCTTTCGCGGACAACCGCGTGACCGCGTCGAAGGTGGTGTCCGTACGGCCCTGGGCGAGGGTCTTCAGGCCGATGCTGAAGCTGCCGCTGGTGCCCTGCCGGCTGGTGCCCAGGCGCGCGCCTACCGTGGCGACATCCGGATCCGCGCGTAGCATCTGGGTCAGGCGGTTCATGCGCTTTTCCATCTCGTCGAACGAGACAGTGGCGCCGGAGGTGGCGCGCCCCCAGATCAGGCCGGTGTCCTGCGGCGGGAAGAAACCCGTGTTGACCATGCGGGAGAGAAGGACCGTGATGCCGATCAACACCAGCGGCGTGAGCGCCATGAACAGCGCGTGGCGCAAGGTCCAGTCCAGCGAACGCCGGTACACCGCCAGCATGCCGTCGAGGAACCGCTCGATGCCGCGGCTCAGACGCGAAGGCGGCCGGCGCGAATGGTGGGTAAGAAACCGGCCACACAGCGACGGGGTAAGGGTAAGCGACACCAGGGCCGACACCGCGATGGCCGAGCACAGCACCACGGTGAATTCCTTGAAGAACATGCCGATGATGCCGGAGGCGAACAGCAGCGGGATGAACACGGCGATCAGCGACGCGGTGATCGAGACGATGGTGAAACCGATCTCGCGTGCACCCAGCAGGGCCGCCTCGCGCCGACTCAGGCCTTCGTCCATGTGGCGGATCACGTTCTCGATCACCACGATGGCATCGTCGACCACGAAACCGATGGCGATCACCAGCGCAAGCAGCGACAGGTTGTTCAGCGTGTACCCGAAGATGTACATCATCAGGAACGCACCAGCCAGCGACAGCGGCACGGCCAGGCCCGCGATCACCGTGGGCGCCAGGCGCCGCAGGAACAGCGCCATGGTCATCACCACCATGGCAAGGCTCAACAGGAGCGTAGCCTCCACTTCGTGCAGCGACGCGCGGATGGTGGGCGTGCCGTCGAAGAAGGGCTGCAGCCTCACGCCTTCGGGCAACCACTGGCGCATCTGCGGCAGCTGCTCGCGGATGTTGTCCACCGTCTGGATCACGTTGGCGTTGGACTGCTTGAACACGTACATCAGCACGGCGGACTTCGAATTGAACCAGGCCGCCTGCTGCGCGTCCTGCTGGCCGTCGTACACCTTGGCTACCTGGTCCAGGCGGATCGGCGTGCCGTTGTTGTTGGCGATGATCAGCTTGGCGAAATCCGCCGCGCTATGCATGTTGTCGTTGGCCACCACCGCCATGGTGGTACGGCCATTGGACAGGAACCCCTGGGGCGAGGTCACGTTGGCGGCGGTGAGGGTATTGCGCAGCTGGTCCGGCGTCAGGCCCATGGAGTTGAGCTGCTGCAGGTCCACATCCACGCGCACCGCCGGCGTGGCACTGCCGTAGATGTCGACACTCGCCACGCCCACCTGCTGGCGCAGGCGCTGGGCCAGCAGTGAATCGGCGATGTTGTACAGCGCGTCACGGGCCAGAGTGTCGGACGTGAGCGCAATGGCGATCACCGGATCGTCGTTCGGGTTGGCCTTCTGGTAGCTCGGCGGCGGCAGTCCTGCGGGAAGATCCGACTGCGAGGCGTTGAGTGCCGATTGCACGTCGCGCGCCGCGGCATCGATGTTGCGGTCCGGGTCGAAGATCATGAAGACCGACGTGCGGCCTTCCGAGCTGTTCGAGCGCATCGTGGAAATGCCTGGCACCTGGCCCAGGTGGCGCTCCAGCGGCGCGGCCACCGTGGCGGCCATGGTGTTGGCGTCGGCACCGCTCTGGCTGGTCTGCACGAAGATCGCCGGGAACTGGATGTCCGGCAACGCCGCCACGCCAAGCAAACCGTAGCAGATCATGCCGATCACGAAGACGCCCGCGGCCAGCAGGCTCGTGCCGATCGGGCGGCGGATGAAGGGACCGGAAATATTCATGCTTTGGGGAATAGTGGGGCGGCTGACGGCACGGCCAGGATGCGCCGATAAACGTCGATACCCGGAAACGGTTTCGCCGGGCGGTTGCCCGCCCGGCGATCAAAGGGTACCTCGGCTCGTCGCGCCGTGCGCGACGGGGGGTGGATCACGCCAGTCCCCGGGCGGCGTCACGGGCGAGGGCCCGCCGCTCCCGGCGCGCCTCGATCCAGTCGGAAACCCTTTCCATATAGAGGTAAATCACCGGCGTGGTGTATAGCGTGACCAGCTGGCTGAGCAGCAGGCCGCCGACGATCGACACGCCCAGGGGACGGCGCAGCTCCGAGCCGATGCCGTTGCCCAGGGCCAGCGGCAAGGCACCCAGGAGTGCCGCGGCGGTGGTCATCATGATCGGGCGGAATCGCAACAGGCAGGCACGGCGGATGGCGTCGTGGGCATTCAAGCCCGTGCGCTTCGCCTCGATGGCGAAGTCGATCATCATGATCGCGTTCTTCTTCACGATACCGATCAGCAGCACGATGCCGACGATGCCGTCCACCGACAGGCTCATGCCACACAGCAGCAGGCCAAGCAGGGCGCCGACGCCGGCGGGCGGCAGGGTAGAGATGATGGTGATCGGATGGATATAGCTTTCGTACAGCACGCCCAGCACGATGTAGATCACCACCACAGCGGCGAGCAGCAGCAAGATGGTATCGCCAACGGATGAGGAGAATTCCGCCGCCTTGCCGACGAACTGCTTGGCGACCTGTGGCGGAATGTTCAGCTGATTTTCCACCTCATGAATGGCGCTCACCGCCTCGGAGAGGGAATAACCCGGCGCCAGGTTGAAGGCGATGGTCACCGCGGGCAGCTGCTGCTGGTGGCTGATCACCAACGGAGCGTTGGTGATCTGTGCCGAGGCCAGGGTGGAGATCGGCACCGCGCCGCCGCCGCCGAGCAGGATGCCGGTGTTGGAGAGGCCAATGCCCGTGGCCGTGGCCGAATTACTCGACGCGGCCTGGCCGAAGGTGGTGGCGTTGCTGCCGGTAAGCGCGCCGCTGCCGTTGCTCTTGACGTAGAGCTTGTCCAACAGGTCCTTGCTGGAGCGGAACTGCGGATCGACCTCCAGCACCACGCGGTATTGGTTGAGCTGGGTGAAGATGGTGGAAATCTGGCGCTGGCCGAACGAATCGTAGAGCGTGTCGTCGATCGTCTGCACCGGCACGCCCAGGCGGCTGGCGGCATCGCGGTCGATGGTGAGCTTGAGCGCGTTGCCCATGTCGGCCAGGTTGTTGTCCACGTCCGCCAGTTCCGGGCGCTGGCGCAACGCCGTGGTCATCTGCGTGGCGTACTTCGATAGCTCCGCCGAATTCACGTCGCTCATCGCGTACTGGTATTCCGTCGCCGCTACCCGGCTATCCAGGGTCACGTCCTGTACGGGCTTCAAGTAAAGCGCCGTGCCCGGCAGGTGGGCTGCGGCATCCTGCAGGCGCCTGACCACGTCTTCCAGGTTGCCCCGGTCGGAGCGGTCCTTCAGCACGATGGAAAGCTGACCCTGGTTCAGGGTGGGATTGATGGAACCGGCGCCGATGAAGGCGGCAACACCGGAGACATCGGGCACCTGGCGCAGGGCTTCGGCCACCGCCTTGGTGCGCAGCTCCATCTGCTCGAAGGCGACGTTCTGGTCGGCCTGCACGACGCCGGTGATGAGGCCCGTGTCCTGCTCGGGCAGCAGGCCCTTTGGAATGACGATGTACAGCACCACGGTGAGGGCCACGGTAATGCAGGCCACCACCATGGTCGTGCGCTGGTGGGCCAGCACCACGTCGAGCGAACGCTCGTAGACGCCTACCACGCGCGACCACCAGGTGACCTTGCCATCGGCGGCATGGCGCTCATGGGCGTCCTCGCCCTCGGGCAGCGCATCGGCCTTCAGCAGGTACGCGCACATCATCGGGGTGAGGGTCAGCGATACCAGCATCGAGATCGCCACGGCGATCGTCAACACCCAGGCGAACTCGTGGAATAGTCGGCCGGTGACACCTGGCATCAGCAGCAGCGGCAGGAACACGGCGATCAGCGATACCGTCAACGACACCACGGTGAAGCCGATCTCGCGGGCGCCGATCTCGGCCGCCTCCTTGCCGTCCTTGCCCTGCTCGATGTAGCGGACGATGTTCTCGATCATCACGATGGCGTCGTCGACCACGAAACCCGTGGCCACCGTCAGCGCCATCAAAGAAAGGTTATCCAGCGACATGCCCGTGAAGGCCATCACGCCGAAGGTGCCCAGGAGCGACAGCGGCACCGCCACCGACGGAATCACCGTGGCCCACAATCTGCGCAGGAAGACGAAGATCACCGCCACCACCAGGAAGATGGTGAGGATCAGGGTGAACTGCACGTCCTCCACCGATGCGCGGATGGTCACCGTTCGGTCGGAGAACACATCCAGCTTCACGTCGGCCGGAAGCACGGTCTGCAGGTCCGGCAGGATCTGCCGTATGCGTGTCACCGTCTGCACGATGTTGGCGCCCGGCTGGCGGCGGATGTCCAGCAACACCGCGGGCTTGCCATCCGCCCATGCGGCCAGCTGGTCGTTCTCGACGCCGTCGACCACCTGGCCAACGTCGGTCAGGCGGATCGCCGCGTTGTTCTTGTACGCGATGATGGTGTCTTTGTATTCCGCCGCCGTGGCCAACTGGTCGTTGGTGCCGATGCTGTACGACTGCGTCTTGCCGTTGAGCGTGCCCTTGGGCGCATTCACGTTGCTGGCGGTGAGCGAGCTGCGCAGGTCCTCCATGGTAAGGCCCAGGTTCGACAGCTGGGTCGGATTCACCTGGATGCGCACGGCTGGACGCACGTTGCCGGCGATACTTACCAGGCCCACGCCCTGCACCTGGGCCAGGCGCTGGGCCAGGATGGAGTCGGCCACATCGTTGATGTCGCGCAGCTGCACCGAATCGGAGGTGAGCTTCAACGTCATGATCGGCGCGTCGGCCGGGTTCACGCGGTTGTACACAGGCGGATATGGCAGCGAGCTGGGCAGCGTGCCCTTGGCCTGGCTGATCGCCGACTGCACGTCCTGCGCGGCGATGTCGATGTCGCGGCCCATGTCGAACTGCAGGATGATCGTGGACAGGCCCGCCGACGAATCCGAGCTCATCATCTGCAGCCCGGAAATCTGGCCGAAGTTGCGCTCGAGCGGCGTGGTGATCAGCGAGGCCATGGTGCTGGCGCTGGCACCCGGGTACTGCGTGGTCACCACCAGGCTGGGCGCATCGATTTCAGGCAACGCGGAAACCGGCAGCTGCCGGTAGCCCAGGATACCCAGCAGCATGATCGCCACCATCAACAGGGAGGTGGCAATCGGCCGGCGAATGAAGAGTGTCGAAAAACCCACGTGGCTTGTCCTTGCAAGACTTCTTTAAGGTCGCGCGCGGCGAGCATTGCCGCGCGCGCCTTGCTCGTTTACTTAGCGGCCCCCGCGGCCACCCTTGCGGTTTGCTGCCTGCTTGGTCTTGTCGAGCTCCGCGGCGGTCGGCGCGGCCGGCACCTGGCCCGGGGCCAGTGCCTGGACCTTGCTGCCCGGCTTCAGGCGGAACTGGCCTTCGGTCACCACGCGGTCGCCTTCCTTCAGGCCCTGGGTGATCAGTACATGGCTGTCGCCCACTTCCGTTCCGGAAACCACCGGCTGCATCTTGACCGTGTTGTCGCCCTGCACCTGGTACACGTAGTCGCCATCGGGACCGCGCTGCACCGCCTGCGTCGGCACCACCAGGCCGCCTTTGACCGTGTTCACCTTTAACTGCACGTTGGTGAACTGGCCCGGCCACAATTCGGTCTTGGTGTTGGGGAACACCGAACGCACCGCGAACTGCGCGGTGGTGGCATCGATCTGGTTATCGATCACATCGAGCTTGCCGTCGTTGGCCACCACGTGGCTGTCGGCGCGGTCGCGCACCGTCACCGGCGCATCGCCACTGGCGAGCGCGGCGCGCACCACGTCGAGGTTCTGGGTGGGCAGCTTGAAGGTCACGTACAGCGGATGCAGCTGGGTGAGCACGACGATGCTGTCGGTGGTGGTGACGATGTTGCCCACGTCCACCGCGCGAATGCCGGCCACGCCGTCGATCGGGGCGATCACCTTGGTGAAGCCCAGCTGCACTTCGGCGGCGCGGATCGCACCCTGCGCGCCGGCCACCGTGCCTTCGTACTGCTGCACGGTGTTCTTCAGCGTGACGAGGTCGGCCTGGGAGACGTACTGCTCCTTGGAGTTGGCGACCAGGTCCTGCGAACGCTTGAGGTTGCTGCGCGCGGTACCGAGCAGTGCCTGGTTCTGCGCCAGCGTGGCGCGAGCCTGATCGAGGTTGGCCTGGATGGTCCGCGGGTCGATCTCGGCGATCACGTCGCCCTTCTTGACCTCCTGGCCTTCCTTGAAGTTGAGCTTCATCAACTGGCCGCCGACCTGCGGCTTCACGGTCACAGTGTTCAGGGCCTGCGCGTTGCCCAGCGCATTGAGGTACACCGATACGTCCTGGCGGACCACCGGAACGACGGTAACCGGGATCGGCGTGTCGTCCTTCCCGTCCTTGCCCTTGCCGTCACCCTGCCCGGCCCCGGCCTGCTGGCCGGCGCCGGCGCCACCTTTGTGGCCCAGGCGCGGCACGACGATCACCGCCGCAATGGCCAGCACGACGATCACCGCCAGCGCGATCTTCCAAAAACGCGACATGAAACGCTCTCCGTATAGAAACTGCGGGGGTTGTCCCCGGCGCCGACGCGATGCGCGCGGCCTTACCCATGGGTCAATAGCATAGGTTCACTGCAATGAGGTTGAACAATGCCGGTTGACAGGGGTACTGCGTGACCTGTGGCAGGGTTGGACAGCAACGGACGGCCAAAATATCCCGCCGGGCGTGATCACCCCGCGACACCCTTTCGGCTATACTCGGCGACTGATTGTGCCCCCTTCCGAGGGGGCCATGCCTGGGCCAGCACCCCCTTCAGGAGTCATGCGTGAGCGGTACACCAAGCAAATCCGACAAGAGCTTCCTGCAGCAGTTTTCCCTGCTTACCACCGGGCTCTCGGTCCTCACCGTCCTCCTGATGATCCTCGCCTACTGGATCTACTCCGGCATCCCCAAGGAGTCGGACCCCACCCAGGTCCAGGCAAAGAACGACCGCATCGCCGCAGTCGGTGGCGTCTACGCCGGCGATACCGGCCGCGCCGCCATGCAGGCCGCGCAGGAAGCCGCCGCCAAGGCCGCTGCCGCGCAGGTCGCCTACGGCGGCACCACTGACGGCAAGACGGTCTACGACAACCTCTGCCACAGCTGCCACACCGCCGGCGTGGCCGGCGCGCCGAAGCTCGGCGACAAGGCCGCCTGGTCCGCCCGCATAGCCGAAGGCATCCCCACCCTCATCAAGCACGCCATCGAAGGCTACAAAGGCCCCGACGGCAACATGATGCCCGCCAAGGGCGGCAACCCCTCGCTCAACGAAGAGCAGGTCGGCAACACCGTCAAGTGGATGGTCTCGCAGGTCAAGTAAGCGCCTGCGCTGTCGCTTCGGACGTCAAAGCTCAAAGCCGCCGCGAGGCGGCTTTCTGCGTTGAGGGAAGCGGGAAGGGGCGGGTGTCACCCTGGTCGCTAAGTCCTCAGTCGGCTTCGCCTCCCTGCGGAATCGCTCTCAGGGCGACACCCACCCCCTCCCTCCGACTCATGCGCAGGAAGCAAAGCATGCGGCTTGAAAAGTTATGGAAGGTTTCCGCCCTACGAGGCGGCCCATCGCCCGCAGGCAGCGGCGTTCATCACTGACGGCGACTGCAAGTCACCCTCACCCTGCTTTCCCCACAATTCACCGTTGCGGTTAGGGGAGCGGTCGGGTGGCGTTTTCTTCGCGCTTCCGCAGGGAGGCGAAGCCGACCGAGGACTTAGCGAAGAAAACGCCACCCGGCCGCTCCCGCCCCTCACCGCCAAAAAAGGCCGGGCCTCGGTACCAGAGCGGGGGAGGGAGGGTATCTGGTACCGAGGCGGGGCAGGCAGTCCATTAAAGAACTGCTCGGTACAGGATTATAGGCCTGCGGTTCCGGGCGTCAATAGGATCGATCTAAATTCTTTTTCATCAATGGCCGGAAAACGGCATGGCCGGACGGCCCTGCCACTGGGCATCGGGACTTCCGGGCCATTGCAGCCGCTTGGTCTCTGGCAGTATCCCTATGGTGTACGCCTATCCCTTTATGGAACCCACCTCATGCGCAAGTACGCCCTGCTCGCCCTCGCCTTCGCCCCGTTCGCTGCGGCGCACGCCGATCAATGCACGCACTCGGCTGACCGCTCGCTGGATGCGGACCTCCGTGGGGTGCGCACCGTTCGCCTGGAGACTGGCAGCCATGAGCTGAAGATCAACGCCAGCGGCAGCGGCACGTCGCTGGCAGCGCGCGGCAAGGCGTGTGCTTCCAGCGAAGACGCACTTTCGGAGCTGGTGATCACCCAGCATCGCGAGGGCGATACGCTGGTGGTGAAACTGGGCGACGATCGCAGTCACTGGCACATCGGTTACACCCAACAGTCGTTCAAGGTGGATGTGTCCATGCCCGCCAACCTACCGGTCGACCTGCAGGTAGGCAGCGGTGACGGCGAAACGCATGGCGTGGCGAGCCTGGCGGCGCACGTGGGTTCGGGAGAGGCCAAGCTCTACGACACGGCCGGTGCGCTCAGTGCCTCGGTGGGTTCGGGCGACCTGACGGTCGAAGGCGCTGGCAGCGTGAAGATCGACAGCGTGGGTTCCGGCGACGGCAAGCTGCGCAACATCCGCGGCCCGGTAAGCGTGGGCAGCGTAGGCTCGGGCGACCTGGACTTGCGCGGCGTCGGCGGCAATGTCGAGGTGGATTCGATCGGCTCCGGCGACGTCAACGTCGACGACGTGCGCGGCGACCTCACCGTGCACTCCAAGGGCAGCGGCGACATCAGCCACTCGCGGGTGACGGGCAAGGTGTCGGTGCCATCGCGGGACTGATCATCCCGTAGGTAGCCTGGCTTCAACGCGCCGCCAGTGCGGCGCGCAATTGCTCGACGTAGGTGCGGCTGGCCCGCAGGGGCGTGCCATCGCGCAGGCGGAGCAGGCAGTCGCGGTTGGAAAGCGCCTCGATCTCGGCGATGCGATCGATGCGCACGATGGTGGAGCGATGGATGCGCGTGAATCGCTGCGGGTCCAGGCGCAGGCTGAGCTGATGCAGCGGTTCGCGCAACAGGTATACCCGCGTTCCCACGTGCAAGCCCGCGTAGTCGTCGTTCGCTTCGATCCAGTCGATGTCATTGGCGTCGACCACGGCGATGCGCTGGCCGACGCGTACCGTGAAACGCTCGACCCAAGCCGGTGAGGTCACCGGCGCGCCATCGCGGGCACGCGAACGCAGGGCCGCCCTCGCGCGGTCGAGCGCTTCGCGAAAGCGCTCGTCGTCGATGGGCTTGAGCAGGTAATCCAGCGCCGGCAGCTCGAAGCCGGCCACGGCGAAATTCTCGTAAGCGGTAAGCAGGACGACCAGGGGGCGCTCGGCGGGGGCAATCCGGCGCAGGGCATCGATGCCGCTCATGCCGGGCATCTGCACGTCCATGAACACCAGGTCCGGCTGCGATTGGCCGATGATCTTGATGGCAGCTTCGCCCTCCTCCGCTTCCCCGACCAGGCAGATGTCCTTGTGCCGGACCAGGCGGGCACGCACGCCGTCGCGGGCGAGTGGTTCGTCATCCACCACCATCACGCGCATCATGCGCTGTCCGCCTGCAAGGGAGGCGTCGTGGCGGCTAGGCTAAGCGGCAACGCCACGCGCACCGTGCACGCGCCATCCGCCGCTATGGTGACATCCACGGCGTGGTTTCCCGGATACAGCGCTTCCAGCCGTTGCCGCACATTGCTCAGGCCAATGCGGGTGGAACGATGCGCGGGATCGTCGACTGGGCCTGCTACGCCATCGTTATGCAACTCGATCACCAGCCTGCCACCATCGCTTCCGATGCCAAGCCGCAGCACCCCGCCATCGGCGCGTGGCGCGATGCCGTGGCGGATCGCATTCTCCACCAGCGGCTGCAGCAGCAGGGGTGGCACCAGGGCCTGCAACACCCCGGCTCCGACGCGCATGTCGACTTGCAGGCGTCGTCCAAGCCGGGCCTTCTCGATATCGAGGTAGTGGTCGGTGAGCGACAGTTCCTCCGCGAGCGTCACTTCGCGTACATCGCTGCGTTCCAGCGTGGCCCGCAGCAGGTCGCCCAGGCGCGCGATCATGCGGGTGGCGCCGCTGGTCCTGCCATCTACCACCATGGAGGAAATGCTGTTGAGGGTGTTGAACAGGAAGTGCGGATGCAGCTGGTACTGCAGTGCGCGCAGCTCGGCTTCGCGGGCCAGCGCCGTGGCCTCCGCTTCGCGACGGTGCGATCGTTGCAGCGCGTCGTACTGATGCAGCAGCGCATGAATGGCACAGTAGACGATGAGCGCCAGCCAGCAGCCATCGAGCCCGGCGAAGATGCGAACGAACGAGTAGCCCGGTACCAGGTGCCAATGCACCGCCACGGCCTGCGCCACGGCATTGTTGATCGCCGAGGGTACATAGGTGGCTAGCAGCAGCACCGCGGCGGTCACCGGCCCAGGCACGCCATGCCGCCACATGGCGCGTTGTAGCAGGGCGATGGGCACTACCCAGAAGAGATAGCAGACGGCATAGAAGGCACGGAACGCGCCCGCGTGCGCCTGGCCCAGTTCGGGCAGCGCCATCACGCCCATGCAAAGCGTGACGGGCAAGGCTGCCAGCAGCGAAATCCGCAGTGGCAAGCCGATGGAGCGACCAGGAAACAAAGCGCGTGTCATCGTGATACCCGTGGGGCGCCGACCCCGCTGCCGGACGCCCCGGGCACCGTATATCGAACCTCAGCCGTTGTCATCCATGATGGCCGAGTAAAGCATGGCGCTGATTTTCCAACCGTCGTCGGTGCGCACCAGCTGCCAGGTCTCCGCGCCGTGGTTGGTGGCCTTGCCTTCCACTTCGAAGCGGTAGTCGAAGTACACGGTGCCAACGATGCCGTCGGTCTGGATACGCACATTGGAGAAGACTTCTTCGATCGGCTTGGGCGCACTGCCGACAAATCCCGCGAACTCTTCGTAGCTGCCCGGCACGAGCGCATTGGCTTCCGGATGTTTCACACGGACCTTCGCCAGCCCGGCCTTGTCCATGGCCATCAGCCAGGACCCGCCCGGAAGGAACATTTCACGCACGGCCTTGCCGTCCTTGGCGATGATGGCCGCCTTGAAACCGTCGACGACCTTTTGGATTTGCGCGCGGTCGGCGGCATGCGCGTCGGTGGGCGCGTCGCCGGCACGGACGACTGCGGTTAACGACAAGGCAACGAACAGGACGGAAAGGAGGAACTTCATGGTGCAACTCCATCGGTAGTGGGCTGTTGCACGATTAAGGCTGCCCATGCATCGAGGGCGCCACTGATTTGCGGTTGGCCGTGCGCGGGATGCGGTAAGCCGTTACCGGCTGAAGCTCACGACCGGTACTGCAGCGCCTCGGCCAGGTGCATGCGGCCCGGTGGCGATGCAGGGTCTCCGGCAAGATCGGCAATGGTGCGGCCAACACGGAGGATCCGATGGAAGGCTCGGGCCGAACCACCCAGGCGCTCGACAGCCGCTTCCAGCCATTGGCGATCGGACGGCGTAAGTGGGCAATGGCGCTCCACGCCACGCGCGTCGAGTGCGGCGTTGGCGCACCCCTGGCGTGTGATCGCCGCTTCCCTCGCACGCCTTACCCGCACGCGTACCGTGGCGGTGCTTTCGTCGTTTGGACCGGGCTCGCCACGCAATTCGTTGAGCGGTACGCGCGGCACGGGAACGTGCAGGTCGATGCGGTCGAGCAAGGGGCCGGATATCTTGCTGCGATAGCGTGCCACCTGGTCGGGCGTGCAGGTGCAGCGGCCATGCGGGTCGCCAGCGTGACCGCAGGGACAGGGGTTCATGGCGGCCACCAGCTGGAAGCGCGCGGGGAACGTGGTGCGGCTGATGGCACGCGAGATCACCACCTGGCCGGACTCGAGCGGCTCGCGCAGGGCTTCAAGCACGCTGCGGCGGAACTCGGGGAGTTCGTCGAGGAACAGCACGCCTTCATGGGCCAGTGATATTTCGCCGGGCCGCGGACGCGAACCCCCGCCCACCAGTGCCGCGGCGGATGCCGAATGATGCGGCGCGCGGAAAGGACGGCAGCGCCACGACGCAGGCGCCGGCAGCTGGCCGCCGACCGAGCGCACGGCGCACGAGGCCAGGGCTTCGTCTTCGCTCATGGCCGGCAACAGGCCCGGCAGGCGTTCGGCGAGCATCGTCTTGCCGGTACCTGGCGGCCCCGACAGCAGGACGTGATGACCACCGGCCGCGGCGATCTCCAGTGCGCGTCGCGCCTGGTACTGGCCGCGGACGTCGCGCAGGTCCGGGTAGCTGGATTCCCCCGAGGGATCTACCAGGGGAGGCGCATCCAGATCGCCTGTTTCAGTGAGCCAGGCGCAGACATCGCCCAATGAATCGGCCACCAGCACACGCATGCCGCCGACCATGGCGGCTTCCTGGGCGTTGGCGCGGGGCACGATGGCGATACGGCCCGATTCGCGCGCCTGCAACAACGCAGGCAACAGGCCGGTGACCGGGCGCAGTTCGCCCGACAGCGCCAGCTCACCCAGGAATTCGCAGGCCGCCACGCGCTCGGCGGGCAAGTGGTGTGCCGCGGTGAGCAGCCCCACCGCCAGCGCCAGGTCGAAGCGCCCTCCTTCCTTGGGGAGATCGGCCGGGGCCAGGTTCACCGTGACCCGGCCGTTCGGGGTTTCAAAACCGGTATTGCGCAGCGCCACCCAGACACGGTCGCGGGCCTCGCGCACGGCGGTCTCGGCCATGCCGACCATGTAGAAAGCAGGTAGACCGCCTCCCAGGAAAACCTCGATGGTGACCTCGGGAGCCAGGATGCCGTCCTGCGCGCGGCTGTAGGCCACGGCGAGCGTCATGGGGCGGAGCACCCGGCAAGGGGCATGGTTTCGAACATGGCGCCTTCCTTAGCGCAGGCGTTTTCCTACGGACTTCCAATCAACCGCCCCCGGCTTTTCGATCTCGGGGTGAGTGACAAACCGGGGGCGGCTCCCGGGAGCTGACTAATGCCCGCGTGCGCCCTGGGACGCTTCGAGGTCCGCAATCCGTTGCTCCAGCTCGTCGATCCGTGCGCGGGTGCGCGCTAGCAGCTGTAGCTGGACCTCGAATTCTTCACGGGTAACGAGGTCGAGGCGGCGCAATCCCTGTGCCAGGACATCACGGAAATTGACCTCCAGGTCGTTGCGTGCCTGAGCAAGACCGGGTGGAACCAGCGATGCGAGGCGCTGGGCCAACTGATCGATACTTTGCACATCCATGAGGATTCACCCCGAATTCGTAAGTTCAGTCTAGGAAGCCGTCCGCAGCCCGGCCATCAGGTAATGCCGACTCATCTTGTAGGGTTTTTCCTACAAATCACGTCGGGCCATGGAGGGTACCCCAACCGGGTGGCACAATGACCCCCCGCCGCATACCCCCACGGAGCAGGACATGAAGCTGGTCGTCGCCATCATCAAGCCTTTCAAGCTGGACGACGTCCGCGAGGCCCTGGCCGAAGTGGGCGTGCAAGGGGTGACGGTCACCGAGGTCAAGGGCTTCGGTCGCCAGAAGGGCCATACCGAGCTCTATCGCGGTGCGGAGTATGTGGTTGATTTTCTTCCGAAGATCAAACTGGAAGTGGCCGTCACCGAGGATATGGTGGAGCGCGTGGTAGAGGCGATCGGTAATGCCGCGCGCACCGGCAAGATCGGCGACGGCAAGATCTTCGTCAGCCCCCTGGAGCAGGTGGTGCGCATCCGCACCGGCGAACTCGACGGCGACGCGCTTTAGTCCAGTGCCACCGCGGCCGCCGGGGCGGTCGCCTTCCAGCGGCGGTGGTGCACCAGCAGGCCCGCGTAGTAGCAGATGTAGTAGCCGAAGGTCAGGCCCAGCACGAGCATCGTGAGCGGGCTATTGCCGATGGGCGGATGGCCTTGCGCCGCCACCGCGGTGGCGCCGGTAGAGGCCACGATGAACCGGTAGGCCACGCGGCCCAGGAACAGCGCCGTGACCACGGCGCCCAGCCATGGATTGGGGATGAAGCGATCGCCTTCAGGCGTGGTCTCAAATCGCGTGAGCCTCAACCCCGCATAGCCCACCAGGCCGCCGACAAGCAGGCCCCCGAGAAGGCCTTCGAGCAGTTGCACACTGGCGAGGGGCCCGACCACCGCTGGAATGGCAAAACCCACCACGACCAGCGACAGGATCACGATGCGCACAATCATGCGCTTGGTGCGGATCGGCTGGCGGCCGAAGCTGCTGCGCACGCGGCGATAGATGCCCCAGGCCATCAGCGGGACGGAAATCATCATGCCGATCAACTGCGGGTTCATGGGAGCAGCCATGGATAAAGCCTCGGGACGGTGCTTGAAGTGGGGCCAGCTTAGGGTGCCGAGCTACCCCGAACCATGGTCGAGCGCCATGACATTGGGGTGACGGCTGTCATTTGGCCTTGCCCTGCGCCGCCACGGCGGCCATCTTGGCCTCGATCGCGGCCGCGTCGCCCAGGTAATAGTGCCTGATGGGCTTCATGTCGGCGTCGAATTCGTATACCAGCGGCACGCCGTTGGGAATGTTCACGCCCACGATTTCATCGTCGGGGATGTTGTCCAGGTACTTCACCAGCGCCCGCATGGAATTGCCGTGGGCCGCCACCACCACGCGCTGGCCCGAGCCCACGGCGGGCTTGAGCATTTCGTGCCAGTACGGCAGCACGCGTGCCACGGTGTCCTTCAGGCATTCGGTCAGCGGCACCTGGCCGGGGGCGAGCTTCGCGTAGCGGGGATCGTCGATCTCGGTGCTCTTTTCCAGCGCCGGCGGCGGGATGTCGTAGCTGCGGCGCCAGATGTGGACCTGCTCCTCGCCGTATTTACTTGCCGTCTCGGACTTGTTCAGGCCGGTGAGCGCACCGTAGTGGCGTTCGTTGAGGCGCCAGTCGGTCACCACCGGCAACCACATCTGGTCCATGGTTTCCTGCACGTGCCAGAGGGTGCGCACGGCGCGCTTCAACACCGAAGTGTGGGCGATATCGAAGGAAAATCCTGCCTCGGTCAGGAGGCGCCCGGCCTCGATGGCCTCTTCGATGCCCTGTTCGCTCAGGTCGACATCGGCCCAGCCGCTGAAGCGGTTTTCCAGGTTCCATTGCGACTGGCCATGGCGGATGAGGACAAGCTTGTGCATGATCTTCCGGTGCCTCGAGGCTAAAGAAGTCGATGGTGGAGCGGGCCGGCGCCTGCGTCAAATTCCGCTCCCCTGCCATGAGTCACACTAAACGCGGGGCCTTCCGGAGGCATCCTATGCCTACACCAGACAAGAAAAGGGAAACCATCATGAAGCGCAGCCTGATAGTCCTGGCCATGGGCGTAGCCCTTTCCTGCACCGCCTGTGCCGGCGGCAGCGATACGGACAAGGTCAATGGCTCGATATCAGTGTCGGCCGGCCAGCCGGCCACCGACGTAAGCACGGTGAACGGCGCGGTCCGCATCGCCGACAACGCCCAGGTGAAGAGCGCCAACACCGTCAATGGCGGCATCACCCTGGGCGACGGTGCCCAAGCCACCGAGCTGGACACGGTCAACGGCTCGATCACCATGGGCGCCAAGGCCTCGGTGAGCGGCACGGTCGAGGCCGTCAACGGCGGCATCCATCTTGCCAACGGCGCGGACATCAAGGGTAAGCTTTCCAACGTCAACGGCGACATCAACCTGGACAACGCGCATATCGGCGGCGGCATCGAGACCACGGCGGCCGACATCACCATCACCGGTTCATCGAAGGTGGAAGGCGGCATCCATGTGCAGAAGCCCAGCGGCATGAACTTCGGCGGCAACAACAAGGTGCCGAAGATCGTGATCGGCCCGGGGGCCACGGTCACTGGCGCGCTCGACTTCGAACGCGAAGTGGAACTGCACGTAAGCGACCGCGCCACCATCGGTGCGGTGCGCGGCGCCACGGTGCAGAAGTTCTCCGGCGACAACCCGTAATGCTTATATCCAGTCGCGCGGCTTGAGGTACCCGGCCAGGCGCGCTTCGGCACTGCCTGGCTCGGGTTCATAGCCATACTCAAAGCGCACGCGCGGCGGCAGGCTCATCAGGATCGACTCCGTGCGCCCGCCCGATTGCAGTCCGAACAGCGTGCCGCGGTCCCACACCAGGTTGAATTCCACGTAGCGGCCGCGACGGTAGAGCTGGAATTCCCGCTCGCGTTCGCCATGGGGCGTGTCGCGGCGCCGCTCGACGATGGGCGCATAGGCATCCAGGAAGCCGTTGCCAACGGCTTGGGTCAGGCCGAAGCAACGCTCGAAGCCCCCTTCGTTCAGATCGTCGAAGAACAATCCGCCCACCCCACGCGTTTCCTGCCGGTGGCGCAGGTAGAAGTATTCGTCGCACCAAGCCTTGTACCGCGCGTAGACGTCTTCGCCGAAGGGCGCGCACAGTTCGCGTGCGGTGCGATGCCAGTGGACGATATCTTCATCTACCGGATAGAACGGCGTGAGGTCGAAGCCGCCGCCGAACCACCACACCGGTTCCACGCCTTCCTTGCGGGCTTCGAAGTAGCGCACGTTGGCATGCGTGGTGGGCACATGCGGATTGTTCGGATGCAGCACCAGCGATACGCCGGTGGCGATGAAGCTGCCGCCGGCCAGTTCCGGCCGGTGCGCCGTGGCGGCCGGCGGCAGCGTATCGCCATGCACGCGCGAGAAATTCACCCCGGCCTGCTCGAACACCGCGCCATTGCGCAGCACGCGCGTACGGCCGCCACCGCCGGCCTCGCGGACCCAGGCATCCTCGGTGAATGTCGCCTGGCCATCGATGTTCTCGATGGCCGCGCAGATGCGGTCTTGCAAGTCGCGCAGGAAGGTCTCGACGAGGTCGGCCTGGTCATTCATGGCGGTGCCGGTACGGGTGTAAGGAACGGAAGAGGATAGCAAGCGTCAGCTGACGCGGTCGGCCATCCGCCGAAGGCCGATCAGCCTTGCCCAGCGCACTGCGACGTCGATCCACATCAGGTATCCCGCTTCCAGCGCGATCCGCCGGAGGTAGCGCACATTGCGCGGCAGGGCCGCCTCGGCGCCCACCGTTTCGACATCGAAGCCGAGCCTGCGTGCCAGCAACTGGCACCGGGCCAGGTGATAGCGGCTGGTCACCAGGCACACGGGCGGCAGCCCTTCGTCTTCCCTGGCCAGCAGGCTGCGGGCGTGACGGAGGTTTTCCAGCGAATCGATCGAGGCCTGCTCCAGTTGCATCGGCACCACGGCGGGAAAGCCCTCATCACGCAACCATCGCTCGCCGGCGGCGGCCTCGGTCACCGCACCGCCGCCGCTGCGCCCGCCCAACAGCATCACCCGCTCGGCCAGACCCTGTCGTGCCAGCAGCAGACTGCGCGCCAGGCGCAGGCGGTAGTCATGCTCAGGACGATCGCCAACCAGCATGCGACCGAACACCAGCACCGCCAGCCGTCTTGTGGGCTCCAGCGGGCTGCGCAGGGCGACCCGCGCCACATGAAGCAGGTAGCCCACGTAGAGCAGGCCGCCGGTGCCCACCAGGGCCACCAGCGTCACCACGGCACCGTGGAGCACGTCCACGTCGCGCAGGTATCGCCAGACACCGCGGCGAAGGGGTTTGAGCAGGGGGGAGCGTTGGGTCATGGGCGCCGCCAAGCATGCCTCAACGGCGTTCACGCGGCGTACCTGACCTAGGAAATAATTTCACCCAACGTTACGCTGGAGCGATGCCCCACCCCATGCTTCCCCTGGCCATCACCGCCTTTACCGCCACTACTGCGCTTGGACCGGGCCTGCAGGCCCAATCCGATGGCCTGGCCGCGTCACGCAGCGGCCTGCGCCGCAACGACTTCAGCCACACCCCTCTCGATACCTGGATCGGCCGGGTCGACGGCCTGGAGGACATGCCCCTGCCGGCGGATGCCGCGGTGTGGGAATGCCGGAACAACCGCCTGGCGTGGCTTGCGATGAACCAGGATGGTTTTGCCCAGGCCGCACGCGAGGCCGCGCGGCGCCATGGCAGCGAACGCGTGGCCGTGGTGATGGGTACGTCGACCGCCAGCATCGGCGCCACCGAGCAGGCTTACCGCACGCTCGTGGGAGGCGACAGCTTCCCGCGGGACTTGCAGCGCCGCGACGTGCACCAGCCCAATTCCCTCACCGGTTTCGTGCAGGCGGTGCTGGGGCTGCAAGGCCCTGCCCTCACCATCGCCACGGCCTGCTCATCCAGCGCCAAGGTGTTCGCCGCGGCCGAGCGATTGATCCGCCTTGGGGTGGTGGATGCCGCCGTGGTCGGCGGGGTGGACACGCTGTGCGAAAGCGTCCTCTTCGGCTTCAATTCGCTTGAACTGGTATCGAGCGAACCTTGCCGGCCGTTCGACGTCACCCGCGGCGGCATCTCGATCGGCGAGGCCGGGGGCTTCGCCCTGCTCGAAAGGCGTGAGCTTGCACCCGGCGCTCCGCGGCTGGCGGGCTACGGCGAATCCAGCGATGCCCACCATATGTCCACGCCGCACCCGGAAGGCCTGGGCGCGGAGCTCGCGCTGCGCGATGCGCTGTCCCGCGCCGGCCTCGATGCCAGCGAGGTGGACTACATCAACCTGCATGGCACGGCGAGCCAGAAGAACGATGAAGTGGAAGCCGCGCTGGTGGCGCGCAGTTTCCGCGCCGAGACTCGCGCCAGTTCCACCAAGGGTTTCACCGGCCATACGCTGGGCGCCGCCGGCATTGTCGAGGCGGCCTATGCCTTGCTGGCCATCCGCGATGGTTTCATCCCCGGGAACCTCAACGCCAACCAGCCGGATCCTGCCTGTGGGCCGCAGATGGCTTGGCACAACGAACGGCAGCCAGTGCGCGTGGCGCTGTCCAATTCCTTCGGCTTCGGCGGCAACAACGCCTGCCTGGCATTCGTCGCGGGCGAACGAGCCTGATGCGCGGCCTTGAGGTTTTCGTGCAGGGTGTCGGCCTGTGGGCGCCTGCCGTGGCGACATGGAGTGATTTCAAACCCTGGCTTGATGGCGCGCTGGACGATGCCGAACCCGGCAAACCGCGTGCGGACGTGCTTCCGGCCAACGAACGGCGGCGTGCACCCGATAGCGTGTTGCTGGCGGCGGCGGCCGCGGGCCAGGCCGTGGCTGCCAGCGGACTGGACCCGGCCACGCTTGTCAGCGTGTTCAGCTCTGCGCACGGCGACCAGGCCATCACCGACTACATGTGCGCCACGCTGGCCGAATCGCCGGCGGAGCTGTCGCCTACCCGGTTCCACAATTCGGTGCACAACGCGCCGGCCGGCTACTGGACCATCGCCACGGTATGCCATGCAGCGTGCAGCGCGATCTCCGCCGGCGATGCCAGCTTCGGTGCCGGGCTACTGGAGGCAGCAGCGCAAGCCGTCGCCGACGACCGGCCGGTGTTGCTGGCCACCTTCGATACCAAAGGCTATGGCCCGCTGCTGTCGATGACTCAGGTGACGCTGCCCTTCGGGGCCGCGCTTGTGCTTTCGCCCTCACGCACGCCACGAAGCGTGGCGCGCCTGGGCCTGGCCACCGCACCAATCACTTCTGTGTCCAGGCCGCGTGACGATCGCCTGCACGCATGGTCAACGGTGAATCCTTCTGCTGCGGGCCTGCCCCTGTTCGAGGCGCTGGCGCATGGTTCTGGTATCGATGTGGCGTTGGCTGCTTCCGCCGGCATGGCGCTGCATGTTCGGGGAGAAACGCTCACTTGAGCTGCTGCGTCCTCATCCCTTGCTACAACGAGGAAAAGGCCATCGCCAGCGTGGTCGGGGACGTGGTTGCGCTGGGTCTGCCGGTGATCGTGGTGGACGATGGCTCCGATGACGCCACCGCCGATGTCGTCGCGGCCATGCCCGTCACCCTGCTGCGCCACGATACCCGCCGCGGCAAGGGCGAAGCCATGCGCACGGGATTCCGTGAGGTGCTTCGCCAGGGCTTCGATGAAGTGGTCACCATGGATGGCGACGGACAGCATGCGGCCGCCGATGTGCCACGCCTGATCGCGGCCGCCCGAGCCTTCCCGGGCCACATCGTGATCGGCGCCCGCCTGTTGGATAAGGCCCAGCAACCACCTGGCCGCCGGCGCGCCAATGCCATCGCCGACTGGGGTATCTCCTGCGCCTGCGCGCAGCCGGTGGCTGACACCCAGAGCGGGCAGCGTTTCTACCCGCGGGAGGTAATCGACCTGGTCGAGCTCGGCCCAGGGGACTTCGTGTTCGAGGCGGCCCTGCTGATCAAGGCGTCTCGCGAGCTTGGCGTGCGCGTTGTCTCGGTACCGATCGCCTCTCGCTACCAGGCCGGATTGCGCCACAGCCATTTTCGTCCCGTGCACGATGTCACGCGTATCACCTTGTATACGATCGGCCGGGCGTTCCACTACGGGAACCTGATCCGGAGCTACCGGAAGTCGCGGGCCACCTTGCCGGTGGTGGTGGACCCGCCCCTAGCCTGAACGGCAGGCCCAGGCCTGGGCTAGCACGCACACGTCCGATCGCAAGAACGTGCACAATCAGTTAGCGCCAACGAGGAGCAGGGCATGACGGCAAGCTCGCACGACGTGGTGGTCATGGGCGGGGGCCTGGCAGGACTTACCCTCGCCATGCAGCTGAAAGGACGCTTCCCGGACCTCACCATCCTGGTGATCGAGCGCCATCGGCACCCGGTACCGCTGGCCGCGCACAAGGTGGGCGAGTCCACGGTGGAGATCGCCGCCCACTATTTCGCCCATACCCTAGGCCTGCGCGAGCACCTGGAACGCGACCACATCCACAAGTTCGGCTTCCGCTTCTTCTTCTCCGACGGCAAGGACGATCTGGCCAACGTCACCGAGTCGGGGGTGCGCCGCGTATTTCCCACGCCCAGCTACCAGCTCGATCGCGGCGTCCTTGAAAATTACCTGGCCGAAGAAGCCGTGCGCCGCGGCATCGAGTTGCGTGGCGGCGCCGTCGTGCGTTCATTCCAGATCATCCAGGGCGATGCGCCGCACACTTTGCGGTATGCCGATGCCGACGGCGAGCACGAGGTCCAGGCGCGCTGGCTGATCGATGCCTCCGGCCGCGCGGGGCTCATCCGCCGCAAATTCGACTTCACCCGCGACAACGGCCACCACGCCAATGCGGTGTGGTTCCGCATGGAAGGACGGATGGACATCGATGGCTGGTGCAACGATGCCGACTGGCAGAACCGTTGCGTGCCACCAGAGCGCTGGCGCTCCACCAATCACCTGTGCGGGCCGGGCTATTGGCTTTGGTTGATCCCGCTATCGTCGGGTGCGCATTCGGTGGGCATCGTGGCCGATGCGGAAATGCACCCGCTCGAAGGCATGCGCACGTTCGACAAGGCCATGCAGTGGATGCACAAGCACCAGCCGTTGGTGGCGCGCGACCTTGAAAAGCGCCGCGACGGCCTGCTCGATTTCGCCTTCCTGCGGAATTATTCATACACCACGACGCGGATGTTCTCGGCCGACCGCTGGGCGATGACCGGCGAGGCCGGCGCGTTCCTCGACCCGTTCTATTCTCCCGGCAGCGATTTCATCGCCATCGCCAATACCTACATCACCATGCTGGTCGGCCACGACCTGGCCGGCGAGCCGGTGGCGCCCTGGGCGCGCCTTTACGAGCGGCTTTTCTTCTCGTTCTACGAGAACACCTTGCAGATGTACCGCGGCCAGTACCCGCTTTTCGGCGATCCGGAAGTGATGCCGATCAAGGTGGTCTGGGACTATGCCTACTATTGGGGTGTGTTGTGCCAGCTGATGTTCCAGCACCGCCTGGGCGATGCCGCGCTGTTTGCGACGCTTGGGCCTGAGCTTGAGAGCGCACGCGAACTCAATATCGCGATGCAGGCTTTCTTCCGCCGGTGGCACGCGGTGTCGCGGCAGCGAAATACCGGCGTGATGCTCGACCAGGGGGAACTGGACTGGTTCCACCAGATGAATGATGGCCTGCACGATGAGCTCTCGCACGAGGATCTCGTCGAGCGACTGCGCACCAACGTCGCCCTGCTTCAATCGCTGGCCGGCAGCATCGTGGCCCGCGCCGCCGAAGACGACCCGGACCTTGCCGACGGCGTAACGCCGATGCCGGCGCCGGGGCCCGCCCTGTTCACGCGCGTGGCGTGACGGGATACTGCCCTAACGCGGCTTAAGCGTCTTGCGGCGGATGGATCACCGCCGCGCGCCCGCTGGCGAGCAGCTGGCCGCCCTGCTCGACGCGGAATTCGTACTGCGCGCCACCGTCGTCCGCCGCGATGCAACTGGCATGGACATCCAGCGCACCGGCATCAGGGTCGACGTATTCCACCGCCAGACGGAGGTCGCGCAGACTCACCAGTCGGCCGGGTTTGACCGGCGCGCCGGGCTCGGCCTTCAGGCCACCGTGCACGGCCATGGCCTGGGCGCCATATTCGGCCAGGTTCACCGCGTGCAGGCCACGCGCTTCGCGCAACGGGTGATCGGCCAGGGCATGGCTTTCGCTGCGTGCGTGGATGGTGTCGTGGTCGAAGGCGACCACGACATCAAGCAGGTTCATCCCTCCGGCATGGGGGATGAGCCCGGCGAATTCATTCTTTGGAAGCATGCGGCGCCATCAGGATGGAAATGCAGAAGTGGAAGGCCACGCCCAGGCTCACCGTGAGGCCGATGGCACGCAGGACCGGAATCGACGACCACGCCAACATGCCGAACACGAGCAAGGCTGAGAGCACGCACACGATGGTGGCGTGTAAGGTGCGTCGCTGCTCGTCGGGATCGCCGGTATCCCGTTCGAAGAACAGCGCGTAGTGCAGACCCAGTCCACCTGCCAGGATCAGCGACACCAGATGGAAAAGCGACAGCGGAATGCCCGCTATCCGCTCCACCGCCAGCACCATGAAGGTGGCAAGCGTCATCGGCGCGAGCACGTGCCAGGCGCGGCGGAAGCTGCGCAGGGCGAAGGCGATGGTGGCGACCAGCAACAAGGTGGCAACGGCCAGTGCCTTGAGGATGCGAGTACGGTATTCCGCGACCAGCGATTCGGAGGCTTGCTTCAGGTCCAGCAGGCGTACCGCGTCGCCAGTTTTCGCGGCCAGGGGAGCGAAGGCGTCGGCATCGTGCACACCGGAGAGCGTGGCCAGGCCCACCCAATGATCGCCACGGTTGACCAGCATTGCCGACAGGCGCTGGCCCAGCGGTGACGAAGCGAAGCGTTCGGGAGTGAGCACCGGTGCGCTGCGTGCGGCGGCGACATCGCTCACGAACGGGGCGAACAAATCCTTCTTGAATGGCGTGTCCTTCAGCGCGGTGGCCAGCATCTCCTCCAGCGCGGTCGTGTCAGGCAGCTTCGCCTGGCGCGCCTTCTGCGTGGCGGCGCTGGGCAGATAGCGCGAAGGCAGTTCCACGCTGTCCAGCGCCTTGCCGGCCAGGAGTTTGTCGATGTCCGGTTCGATGCGTTCGGAGAGCGCCAGCACGCCGTCGGCATCACGGGCCTGCAGCACCAGCAGGTAACGCACGTCGGGGGCACCAAGCTCGCCGCGCAGTCGTGCATCGGTCATCAGCATATCGGTGGGAAGCGGCGTGAGCGCGGCCAGGTTGTTTTCCCAGAAGGAACCGGGTGCGAAGTACAGCATCGCCGCGGCGGCAAGGGCGATCGGTACAGGTAGCCAGCGTGGCCGCGGCAACTCGTCGAAGAAGGTTCGCAGTCGTGCCAGGCCCGGCGTGGTGGCGACGTCACGCGCACGTTCGGGCAGCAGGTGGGGCAACAGGTAGCGCGTGGCCAGTCCCGCGGCCAGGAGGCCGGTGATGGTAAATACCGCCAGCTGCTGCAGGCCGCCCACGCCAGATGCATAGAAGGCAAGATACGCGATGCATGCCGAGGCGATCGCCGTCATCAACAGCGGCCACAGGCCACGCACGCTGGCCAGCGCGGTTTCGCCGGCGCGTCTATGACTGAGCAGCCGGATCGGATACTCCTGCGCCACGCCCAGCAAGGTAAAGCCGAAGGCAAGGGTGATGCCGTGGACTTCGCGAAAACAAAGCGCCATCACCGCGATGCCCGCCAGGCCGCCCGTGGCCACCGGCAGGGCGCCGAACAACAGCGAGGTGACACTGCGGTACGCCACAAGCAGCAACAAGATGAAGCCGATGGTGGAAATGCGGCCGATGACGTCCGCCTCGTGGCGCGTCTGTGCGTTCACCACCACGCTGAAGTAACCCGGGCCGCTCAGCAACAAATGTGCACCCTGGCTGCCCGGCAACGCGGCGAATGCCGAGCGGATGCCGTTGATGGCCGCTTCCTGCGCTTCCGGATCGAACCCCGCAGCCTTGGTCTGCACCAGCAACAGCGCCTCGCCCTTGCTTGAGAACCACACGCCGTCCTTTACCTCCGGCGATTTCGCCGGCGTCCATCGTTCAGCGAGCTTCAGCAACTCCAGCGTGGGATCTCGCGGCAGCAACGACTTGAGCATCGACGCCGCGGGCGAGGCCATGTCGTCCAGGCGCTGCTGCAATTGATCGGCAAGGAAAGGCGCGTCCATCGCCGTGGTATCGAGCGTGGGCGACAGCAGATACCGATAGAACAGGAATTGGCCGTCGAGCGCGGCCAGGTCGAAGTCGCCGTTGACCACCTGCGGGTAGGCCGGCTGCTTGCGCAGGCTCGCCGCCAGGCCATGGCTGAGCGACGCCAGTTGCGGCTCGGGTACGCCATTGATGGCCACCAGCAACAGGCGCGATCCCGGGCCCTCTCCCACCTGGTCCATCAGGAGCTTCTGGTCGGGCGTGGTCGGCGCCGGCATGAAGCTGCGCAGGTCCGTACCCACCACCAGGGTATGCGTGATCAACACATACAACAGGCCCAGGAAAACCAGCCAGGCCGCCAGGAGGGCTGCTCGCGGTGCGAACCTCATGCAGCCACGATGTCCGTCATGGCGCAGCGCCCGTGCACAGTGCTACCAGGGCTTCGCGCGTGGGCTCGCTGGGCATCTTCGTTGCCAGCGGGCCGAGGAGGTCGATGGCCGTGTCGCCGTCGCCTTCTTCCATGCGCATGCAACGTGGCTCGTTGCCCTGGCCGTCCACCACGATGCGGGAAATCTGCTTGGCAACCTTCGCATCCGTAGGCGTCAACGCCAGCGACCAATGATCGCCATGGCGGTCGAGCTGGACGTTGAAGGCTTCGCCCAAGCGCGACGCATCGCCGCCAAGCAAAGCGACGAAACTGTCGAGCAACACCTTCAACTGCGGTGCGCGGGACAACGAGAAGCTGCGGGGGCTCTTGCCTTCACGGGTCTGCGTGACCTTGTCCCCGGTGATGGTCGACGTTTCCTTGTGCGGGGCATCCACGCGCCGCTCAAGCTGGTCCTGGCCCAGCCACGCCAGCTCGCCCGTCGACACCAACGGCTTGTCCAGCACGCTGGAAAAGCGCGCCTCGGCGAAACTCGTGCGCGCCGGCGCGGGACGACCGAGCGAGGCGATCAGCGCATTGGCATCAGGCGCCTGCGCCGCTGGGCTGGATGTGGTCCATGCCAACATCAGCGCCATCGTCATGCCAGAAATCGTAGAAGTTGAACCAGTTGTATGGCGCCACATGGGCATAGTGCTCCAATCGCTGCGCGTAGCGGGAAATCAGCTGGTCAAGGGCATGGGCGCGATGGGCGCGAGGAATCTCCACGCGCTCGGCCATGGCCTCGAAGATGAGCTTGTAGCGGTTGCCGCCCATGTACAGGCCGAAGCACAGTACCACCGGCACCTTCAGCACCGATGCCATCAGCCAGGGACCTACCGGGAAGGGCGCGCTCCTGCCGAGGAATTCGGCATGCCGGCAATGTTCACCGGGACGCGCACGATCGGCCAGCAACGCCACCATCTCGCCTTTGGATGTTGCCTCGGCCATGGCCAGGGTGATCGATGTGCCGTCGCGCGAAGCATCGATGACATTGGCGCCCACCTGCGGCGCCAGCGCCTCGAGCAGCTTGGTCATGGCTGGCGTCTTTTGCTTGTCCAGCACCACGCGCAGGGGCACGTCGGGCCGGCGCAGGCTGATCGCGCGCAGGGCCTCGAAGCTTCCCTGGTGCGAGCCCACAAGCAGCACGCCTTTGCCCATGGCGATCGTGTCGTGCAACAGCGCCAGGCCTTCCACTTCAATCTCGAAATCGCGGTCCCCGTGGGCCAGCAGGAAGATCCGATCCAGGAGCGTGGCGGCAAAGCAGTAGATGTGGTGGATGACCTGGGCGTGGCTGACCGGCATGCCGGTGACGCGCTCAAGATACTGGCGCGAAGCGCGGCGCTCGGGCCCGCGACGTAGGAAGTAGTAGATGGCAATCGGGTACAGCCAGATGCGGCCGAAGCTCCGCCCGAAATGCAGCGAGACGAAACGGATCAGCCACAATGCGAAGTGGCCGCCGCCCTCGCGCTGCTGGCGCCACTGCCCGCTCATGTGCGGCTTCCGGTGATGCTGCCGCGGACCAGTACGTCGGTGCCGCGGGCCACGGTGAACTTCCAGCGACCATCGCCGCCTGACAAGGTGACCGAAGCTGATTCACCCGGCAGAAGCGGCTGAATGAACTTTGCTTCCGGAACGCCCGTCATGCGCTCGCCGGCGATGGCGCGCAATGCGTCAGCCACGTGCTGCAAAAGCAGCACACCAGGTGCAATGGGATGGCCGGGGAAATGTCCCTCAAACGCCGGATGGCCGGCGTGGATGGTGAATTCGTGCGGCGTGCTCAATGATCCAGCCCCTGCCCGCGGACAAGCATGGGCCAGCGCACCGCTACTTTCATCACCAGTTCGCGAAGCCCCGGATGCGATACATGGCGCAGGTGGAACTGGCGGAACAGATGCTCACCGGCAAACGTCACGGCGATCATCACGTAGGCGCCGGCGTGCGCGTAGCCCATCGCCCAGGCGGCAGGGATGGCGAAGGGCGGCGTAACGCCCAGGTCGAAAAGAACGCCTCCCGGCACGGCGCAACCCAGCAGCACGGCAAGCAGTGCGGCCTGTGCCGCCATGAAGCATGCCCAGAATCGAGTGAGGTTACGCGCGTACGACGCAATGCCCGGTTCTTCAAGACGAGCCGGGCTCTCCACTGAAGCAATGAGCCGGGCGATCAAGGGCGTGCGTCCGGCCAGCAGGGTGCGACCGAATACCCAAGATAGGGCCAGGTTGATCACCACGGGCACGCACGAGAGCAGGACCGGACCCAAGCCCAGGAGGCCCGCGCCGACGATCACCGTGGCGCCAGCCAGCCAGGCCGCCCATGCCCGCTTCTTGCCGGCGCTGAGCATTGGCAGGGCAATGACCGTGAGCAGCACCAGCAGCGCGGCCAGCGACAAGGCGGGCCGGTGCCATACGGCGCCGGAGATGGCCAGCACCGGGTAGGCCACCACCAAGGGCAGCATCAGGCGGCGCGAGCCGTGGCGGTTGACCGGAGTCGGATTCATCGTTGCGTCCATGGTAAGGCGCGGGCCGGCGTACCGGGCGCCCACCGATGGCATCGGTTCAGCTGGCGCGATGCAGCTCGATATGCTCGGACAGGGTGCGCAGGCTGGTGAAGATGCGCTTGTTGTCCGGATTGTCCGAGCGCAGCTGGAAGCCGTAGCGCTTGGATACTGCCAGGGCGATTTCCAGCGCATCGATGGAATCGAGGCCCAGGTCGCCGCCGAACAGGGGAGCGTCCGGATCGATCTGGTCCGGCTTGGTGTCTTCGAGGTTGAGACTGGTCACCACCAGGGTGGCCAATTCGCTCTGCGCTGCCGTCTGTTCTGCCATGCCTGCTTCCGATACCCATGAAATCCTGCCCTCCCCCCCGGCGGCAGCGGTCGCGGAGTGTACCATAGCGACTGGATGAAGCCGGATCGGACCATGGTTCAGGGTTGTGAAAAAATGCTCGCGAATCAGTTGACTGCAGCGCGAGCACCCCAGGTTTCCTACCAATCTTCCCCCTCCCTGCCCGGCAACGTGCTGGCGGCATTGCGCTTCAACAGCAACCCTTCCCCGCAAGAAGATGCTCGCGTACTCGAAGTCGCCCTGGCGCCCCTGGCCGGCAACGCCCACGAGGTGTGGACGGTCGACGGTGAAGTGGTCTCAGGCCACGAGGACGACCTTCGCTGGTCGCGGGGAGGCGGCTGGCTGTTCTGCGCGCTGGAAGCGGATGAACGTACCCACGGTGGCCCCGAAGGCGCCGCGCGCCACGCCTATGCCGCGATCGCCCGGTTCGTTCGCCAGCAGCCTGAGTGCCATGTGCAACGGCTTTGGAACTACCTGGGGGGCATCAATCGCGGCGAGGGCGACGATGAACGCTACAAGCATTTCTGCCATGGCCGCGCGGTGGGCATGGGCGACTGGCTCGCCAGCGGATTCCCAGCGGCGACGGCGATCGGCCACCACGCAGGTGAGCACCTGCTGCAGGTGTACCTCCTGGCGGGAACCTCGCCTGGGCGCCGGGTGGAGAATCCCAGGCAGGTAAGTGCCTGGGAGTACCCGCGGCAATATGGCCGCACGCCACCTACCTTCAGCCGCGCCACCATGCTGTGTACCGGCGATGCCCTGGCGATTTCAGGTACTGCCTCGGTGATCGGCCATGCCACGGCGCACGAAGGCCAGGTGCTGGCCCAGCTGGATGAAACCCTGCGCAACCTCGATGCCCTGCTCGCCAGTGGAAGCATGCCGGCGGGTTTCGACAGCCAAAGCCCGCTCAAGGTCTATGTACGCCACCGCGATCATGCCGCGCTGATCCACGACGCGCTGGCCAGACGCCTGCCGGGGGTGCCGCTGCTGCTGTTGCATGGAGACATCTGCCGCGCCGACCTGCTGTTGGAAATCGATGGCTGGCGTTATAGACACAGCACAACAGCCCTGCCCATCGGAGCGGTCTCCCACTCTCCGCAGGTGTAGTTCCCCTACAAACACAAAGCATAGGACCCCACTCGGCGCATAACCTGCTGCCGATGCGTGGCGGCTGTGCAAGTTGCTAATTTTTCCCGGCGTCGATTGAAGACGCGAACTCGAGCCAGGGAAATGACCGAGCATCTGCGTGCGCCCATCGCAACTTCATCGTCCACTGCGATCATGGCGGCCCATTCACGTACCTATAGCATCCACTCAGCTAAAGATGTCATTGGCCTGCTTGATTCGATCGGCAAGGGACCACAGGACAAGGCGAGCCCCGGCGGAAATGCCAGGATCGCATTGGTGAACCCCACATCAGACCGCATGGAAATCGCCGCGCGCATCATCGCACGGGGCATCCCACACCATGGCCAGCGCGGTATCTGGTTCTCGCCAGATCCTCCTGACCAGGGAAAATGCGCATTCCTTTTTCCCGGTGCCGAATATCGGTCGCTGCAGCTGCGTGAATTGGCGATCAGCCTGGGTCTGGAGCCACCTGGCGAAATCCAGAACACAAATGACCCACTGTCGGAAGGCCGTCGCGCCATGGAAGTGGGCTTGTTCATGGACCAGGCCATGCAACGGATTGGCATCTATCCGGACACTCGCGTCGGGTCGAGTTGCGGGGAGTGGGCAGCCCTCCTCGCTACCGGAGGCCTGCAGTCTTCCCGCCTCATGGATCGCGACCACATTGGCCTCAAGTGCCCGGACTACATCTACCTTGTCGTTGCCACGGGCGCCAGCACCCTGGAGACGATCCTGGATCACGAGTGCCTGCGAAGTCTTGTATTCATCTCGCACAGGAACTCCCCGAGACAATCAATCGCATGTTCACCACCATCCGAAATACAGCGGCTCCAAGACGCCTTGACCGCCCGAGGTATCCGCGTCACGCCAATTGACGTGCGCTCGGGTTTCCACTGTCCCGGGTATGCGCACTATGTGGACGACGCGTTAGCCTTCCTGGAACTGCGCTACCACGCACCACGCCAGCAAGTGTGGTCTTGCGTTAACGCACAACCGGTTCCAGAGGACCGCGACGCGTGCGCTTACCTGATACGGCAGTCGTTCACAGAACCGGTTGATTTCGAAAGAACCCTCCACGCCATGCATGCCGACGGCGTCCGTACGTTCATCGACCTTGGAGGAGGTTCCCTTGCGCAACTTACCGGCGAGATTCTCGCTGGGCTTCCGCACGTGTCGATAGCCGCGGCCCATCATGCCCGTGACGGCGCATCGAGCCTGCAAAGAACCTTGCTAGCACTATGGGCAACCCATCGCGATGTCGATCCAAACGCTCTCGATGCGCTCATTTCGAACAGCGCGCAATTTACACTACCTATAGGGCCTCATATCCCATGAAGTATGAAACTAAGCTTTCGGCGTCAGAGGATGCCGCTCTTGGCACCGTCGTGTCGTTGCTGCGCGATCTCACATTGGACTACGGCATCGACATACCGCACGACCCTTCCGTCGAGCTGCAGGGCTCACTTGGGTTGGACAGTATCGATGTCGCCCAGCTTTCTTTCGAACTGGAAAGCTTTTACGGATCAAGCGTGAAGCTCGCCGAATACTGCTCGCGGCTGGAACTCGACGCCATCTCGAGGCTTTCGCTAGGCGATATCGCGCGGTACGTGGCTTCGACCAACAAATCCGAGGTGAGCTGAATGTTCGTGACGACGGAAGGCATCGACCATCACGTCCAGATCGCCGACGTCAGCGGGAATCTCACGCGGGTTGATGCATCAAGGCCCATTGTGGCCATGATTCATGGGAGCGGTATCGATACTTTTGTCAGCTTTTACTTCAGCCTTCACTTCCCACTGGCGAAGCTTGGCTTCACCAACATCATGTACGACAGGCGTGCTCATGGACGCACGCCAGGACCAGCCGGCACGTTGACCATCCAGCAGGGCTCAGCTGATCTCGCCGGCATACTCGATGCCGTTGGTGCCACCACCCCGGTCCATCTTATTGGTACCTCGTATGGCGCGGCCATAGCGATCGACTTCGCCGTGCACTATCCAGGACGTACTGCTTCAGTTGCACTATTGGATGGTGGCCCGGGAACCGAAGCATGGCGTGATTTCATGTGCAAACTCTTCGGTCGCGCCTTGGACAAGAATGATGCCGAAATGAATCGCATCCTTGCTTCCAAAGGCAGCACACCTCAGGATCGTCGCCTCGCCGATTCCATCGCCATGGTCGCTCGAACCACGATCTTGCAAGATACCACCGCCAGCCGCGTGGTAAGTGCAAGCATGCTTGAACAGCTGACCATACCCATACTCGCCATCTATGGGGCCCGAGGAGGAGCTGTGGAATCCTCGCGACACGAGCTTGAGGTTGCTCCGAATTTCGAGGCACAGGTCATACCAGACGTCGGGCACTATCTTTTTTTTGAGGCGCCCGCTGCCCTTCGCCAAGTGCTTTCAGAGTTCTATCTACGCCATGAGAGCCGACTCGTCGAGCAAGGGGCATGAGCCGTATCCTCATCACATGTCCCCCATGGGAGGGGCACCTGAATCCGGCTATTGGCGTGGCTGCCGTCCTGCAATCCATGGGGCACGAGATAGCGTGGGTCGTCTACGATACCGTACGTCGCCCACCCGAGCCGCAAAAAGTGTTTTCGGCGGGGCCTGCACCCGAGGTACCTAACCGCGACGCAAGCATTCGCGGCATCGCCGCTCTACAACGCTTGTGGGATGACTGGCTCGTCCCGATGGCTGTAGGTATGGACGGGGCCGTGTGCAACGCTATCGCCCGCTTCCAACCCGACGCCATGTTGATAGACCAGCAAGCAGTCGGAGCGGCGCTTCGAGCCCACATGATGGGTTTACCGTGGTTAACACTTGCGAGCAATCCCGGCGAGCTCGCCATTCGCCGCGAGCAGCCGTCGATCTTGCAATGGACGAAAGCTTCCGTTGCAAAGATGGCGCAGCAACTAAGTATCAGATCGGTACCGGAAGATGCCTTGTTCTCTCACCTCGGGTGCATCATCCCCAGTTGCCCGGCGCTTATGGGATCGATTCCCGAAGGCCTGCTTGTCCATGACGTGGGCTGCTTGGCCAAGCATCGCCAATCTCCCATGGCCAACCATAGTGGACCGACACCGGGGCTTCGCATACTGGTCACGCTGGGAACAGTCGACCATGAAACGAGAGCGAGGGTGCTGCAAGAGGCCTTAGCCGCAGCGCAACAGCTTGGCCCGCGTACACACTGGACAATTGTCGATCCAGGGGGGGTTCTCGGCGCGAGCGACCATGAATACGTCACGATCGAAAGACGCATTCCCCAGATCGACCTCCTGCCCAGCGTGGCCGCGGTAGTCTGCCACGGTGGTCACAATACCATTGCCGAGGCGATGCTCTTCGGCATACCAGTGGTGGTTGCCCCCATCAGGGACGATCAGCCCTATATCGCGCAGAGAGTCGTGGAGGCTGGGGCTGGACTTCGCATCCGCTTTATCCATGCCACCGCTTCGCATATCGCCAATGCCGTTGACCGAGTCACCACCGAGCCGCACTTCCGCCATGCCGCCCAACACATGAGCATCGCGCTTTCCGGTGCCGAAGAGCGCGTATCGGCGCTTCTGGCAGCATGGTTGGCGGATCCCAGTTGTCCGCTGCCTCCGCATCCATCAGCATCCGTGCCAATAAGTGACTGACGACATCACCCGCGCTTGGTGCGCATCCAGCTCGATGTTGCCGTAATTATATTCGTCCGCACGTGCTGTTCTCACCTGTCCATCCAGCGCTCGTCGCCTGTAGCTACGCCACGGCCAGTGCTCTACGGCTTCGATGGGAGGGATGGATCGCCCGTCGCTAACCCACGCTACTTCTTCGTCGGCCTTTTCCAACCGCTGATCGTGGCCTGGCGTGCACGTGCCACCGTCAGTTCGCCTGCCGGCGCATCGCGGTTGATCACGGAGCCTGCGCCAATGGTGGAACCATCATGCAAGGTCACCGGCGCCACGAGGGCACTGTTGGAGCCGACGAATACATCGTCGCCGATGGTCGTGGTGAACTTGTTCACCCCGTCGTAGTTGCAAGTGATGGTGCCGGCACCGATGTTGGTACGGCGGCCGATGACGGTGTCGCCGATGTAGGAAAGATGGTTAGCCTTCGAGCCCTCGCCGATGGTCGATTTCTTCACCTCGACGAAGTTGCCGACATGCACATTGGCGGCAAGCTCGGTGCCCGGCCGAAGGCGCGCGAAGGGGCCGATCAGGCACGGTCCGTGGGTGACCACGCCATCGAGGTCGCAATGCGCGTGCACCACGGTTCCGGCCGCCAGGGACACGTTGCGCAAGCGGCAGAACGGCCCCACCCGCACATCGTCGCCCAACTCCACATTGCCCTCGAGTACCACGTTGGCGTCGATCTCCACATCACGGCCTGCCTTGATCCTGCCGCGGATATCCAGGCGTGACGGGTCGACCACGCGCACGCCTCCGATCATCAACGTCTTCGCCGCCGACTGGCGGTGGAACGACTCAAGTTCCGCCAATTGCCAGGGATCGTTCGCTCCGGCCGCTTCATATTCCGCGCACTCGATGCACAGGGCTGCCTGCCCTTCCTTGTTGGCCATGGCAAAGACATCGGTGAGGTAGTACTCGCCCTGCTTGTTGTCATTGGTCAGGCGCGCGCACCAGGCGCGCAGGCTGGGGCCGTCGGCAATGAGCATGCCGGTATTGATCAGGTCGATCTTGCGCTGGGTGTCGTCGGCGTCGCGCTCCTCGATTACGGCCTTGACCTTGCCGTTGCCGTCGCGGAGCACGCGTCCGTAGCCACTTGGGTCAGCCACGCGGGTCGCCAGCATGGCAATGCCGACCTCAGCATCGATCATGCCCTTGAGGGTATCGGCATGGACCAGGGGAACGTCGCCATACAACACCAGCACGCGTATGTCGGCGGGCATCTCGGCCAGCGCCGTGCGCACGGCGTGTCCCGTACCCAGGCGCTCGCGCTGCTCGATCCAGTGGATGTCGTCATGGCCGGCGAAGGCCTCGCGCACCTGCTCGCCCTTGTGCCCGTACACCACATGGATGCCCGCCGCCCCGAGGTCCCGGGCGGTGTCCACCACGTGGGCCAGCAACGGCCGCCCTGCCAGGGGCATCAACACCTTGGCGCGGGCCGACTTCATTCGCTTGCCTTCGCCGGCGGCGAGGATCAGGACGTGGACCGGATGCTGGGACATGGGATGCTCGGCGGCGGGAATGGGCGCCACTTTGGACGAGGCGGACCCGGAAGCCAATAGGCTCGGCGACCTACTTCTTTTCGGGGTCGGGCTTGAGTTTTTCCAGTGTCGGGGAATACGCCTTGACGAACGCATTGCGCAGGATGCCGGTAATGGCGTCCCAGGTGCTCACGTTCTTCTGGTCAAGCCGCCCGCTGATGGCCACCCGGGTGGCCAGCTGGTCCTTGTCATGGTTCTTGAAGATCCACGAAAGTCCCTGGGCCGTGGCTTCCCAGGCGATCTGCAGGGGATTCTTGTGGTCTTCTTCGACGTCCTGCTTCCAGCTGAAGATCTGCACGTCGTGGAATAGCGGCTTGGCGTAGCCGGACAGCTTCTTGTCGTTGGATTCAAGCTCCATCACGAAGTCGCCTTTGCCCGCGGCGAAGTCAAGCCCGGCATAGGCACGGACCAGATCGTTGGCCTTGGTGAGAACTATGTCCTTCACGACGAGTTCGTATTTGAAGTCGCCCCAGTTCTGCAGCGGGTCGAAGCTCGCCTTCATCGTCAGCGGTGCGTCGCCCAGGATGTTGGCTTTGATATCCGCGGTAGCCACCACCGTGCCGTTGGCCCGCGAGGCGTTGCTGAGGTTCGCCAGCGTGCCGTTGACCTCGGTGGCCTTGAGGTCTACCCGGGGGCTGGAGACGAAGTTGCGGAAGGTTACCGTGCTGTCGTGCACGTTGATCTCGTCCAGGCGGATCGGCGCCAGGTGCTTGATCTGCTCGCGCCAGTCCACGCCTTTGCCCGTCTGCGATTCACCACCGCCGCGGCCATCGACGAAGTTGAGTTCCGCGTTGTAGAAATCTATCTTTGCTCGCACAACCCCATGGCGCAACGCCTTCCAGCTGATCGCGGTGTCGGTATGCGGGGCGTTCAAGAAATGGACCGGCACCTTGCCATCGACCTTCTCGATGACCAGCCCGTTGATGGTGTACGCACCCCGCCACAGATGGATATCAATGTCACCGATATGGCCGCGATACGCGCCCATCGTCTGCATGCGGCCATTGAGGTAGTGCAGCACCGCGTACGGCAGCGCCATGCGGCCGGCGATGACGAGCACGAGCAGCGCGCCCAGTACCCATAAAGAACGGCTATAGCGCGCTTTCATCCGGCGGGGTCGTGGGCTGCGATCATAAGTCCTGCCATTGTAGGCAGCAGGCAGGTTGTCGTTGCATGAAGAAAAAAGCCGGCACTTAGGCCGGCTTTTTGCAAACTGCCTGGGACGATGCCTTAGTGGCGAACCATCTTGCGCATGCGCTCCAGGGCCTGCAGCTGAGCCAGGGCCTCGGCAAGCTTGGCCTGGGCGGCGCTGACATCGAGCGTGTCACCGCGGTTGGCCAGGGCCTGCTCGGCGTCCTTCTTGGCGGCCTGGGCGGCCGCTTCGTCGAGATCGGTGGCACGGATGGCCGTATCGGCCAGCACCGTCACCACCTGCGGCTGCACTTCAAGGAACCCGCCGTTGACATAGAACGACTGGCGCTCTCCGGAGGCCAGCACGACCTCGACGAAACCCGGCTTCAGGCGCGTCACCAGGGGTGCATGGCGCGGGGCGATGCCCAGCTCGCCCATTTCACCGGTGGCCACCACCAGGGTGGCGTCGCCGGAGAATTCCTCGGCTTCGGCACTGACGATGTCGACGCGGATGGTATGCATGGGGAGTCCTGATTCGTTGCGTTAGGGAGGATGCGAGCTGAAGAAGGGGCCTTAGGCCGCCTTCTTCGCACCCATGTCCTCGGCCTTCTTGATGGCTTCGTCGATACCGCCGACCATGTAGAAGGCCTGCTCGGGCAGGTGGTCCACTTCGCCGTCGACGATCATCTTGAAGCCGCGGATGGTTTCCTTCAGCGGCACGTACTTGCCCGGCGAACCGGTGAACACTTCGGCCACATGGAACGGCTGGGAGAAGAAGCGCTCGATCTTGCGCGCGCGGCTCACCGACTCCTTGTCTTCCTGGGACAGTTCGTCCATGCCCAGGATGGCGATGATGTCCTTCAGTTCCTTGTAGCGCTGCAGCGTGCCCTGCACCTTGCGGGCCACGTCGTAGTGCTCCTGACCGATCACGGCCGGGTCCAGCTGGCGGCTGGTGGAGTCGAGCGGATCCACGGCCGGGTAGATACCCAGCGAAGCGATCGAACGGCTCAGGGTGACCGTGGCGTCCAGATGCGCGAACGTGGTGGCGGGCGACGGATCGGTAAGGTCGTCCGCGGGCACGTACACGGCCTGGATGGACGTGATGGAACCCGTCTTGGTCGAGGTGATGCGCTCCTGCAGCACGCCCATTTCCTCGGCCAGGGTCGGCTGGTAACCCACCGCGGAAGGCATACGGCCCAGCAGCGCCGACACTTCGGTACCGGCCAGCGTGTAGCGGTAGATGTTGTCGACGAACAGCAGCACGTCCTTGCCCTTGCCCGAAGCGTCCTTCTCGTCACGGAAGTACTCGGCCATGGTGAGGCCGGTGAGCGCCACGCGCAGGCGGTTGCCCGGCGGCTCGTTCATCTGGCCGTACACCATCGCCACCTTGTCCAGGACGTTGGAGTCCTTCATCTCGTGGTAGAAGTCGTTGCCCTCGCGGGTACGCTCACCCACGCCTGCGAACACGGAAAGACCCGAGTGCGCCTTGGCGATGTTGTTGATCAGCTCCATCATGTTGACCGTCTTGCCCACGCCGGCGCCGCCGAACAGGCCGACCTTGCCGCCCTTGGCGAACGGGCACATGAGGTCGATCACCTTGATGCCGGTTTCCAGCAGTTCGCTGGCCGCTGCCTGGTCGTCGTACGACGGGGCGGCGCGGTGGATCACCCACTGTTCCTTCTCACCGATGGGACCGGCTTCGTCGATCGGGTTGCCGAGCACGTCCATGATGCGGCCGAGCGTGGCGCTGCCGACCGGCACCTTGATGCCTTCGCCGGTGTTGCGGGCGACGAGGTTGCGGCGCAGGCCGTCGGTGGAACCCAGCGCGATAGTGCGGACGACGCCGTCGCCCAGCTGCTGCTGTACTTCCAGCGTGATGTCGGTGCTGTCGATCTTCAGTGCGTCGTAAATCTTCGGCACCTGGTCGCGCGGGAATTCGACGTCGACGACCGCGCCGATGATCTGTACAACTTTGCCCTGGCTCATGGATCTGCTCCGGATGGATCTTTGTGTGTACGTGTCGGCGCCGCCGTGGCGTCGCCTGTGGATGTGCTGCCCTTAGACCGCCGCTGCGCCGCCGACGATTTCGGAAATTTCCTGCGTGATCGCCGCCTGGCGCGCCTTGTTGTAGACGAGGGTGAGCTCGTCGATGACCTTGTTGGCGTTGTCGGAGGCGGCCTTCATGGCCACCATGCGGGCGGCGTGCTCGCTGGCGAGGTTCTCCAGCGCCGCCTGGTAAACGATGGATTCGATATAGCGGCCCAAAAGGTGTTCAAGCACCGTGCGGGCATCCGGCTCGTAGATGTATTCCCAGTCGTGCGACTGTTCGGTCTTGATGCCCGAATCGCTGGCCACCAGTTCCTTGGCCACGACATCCAGCGGCAACAGCGTTTCCACCGTCGGCTTCTGCACGATCGTGTTGACGAAATCGTTGTAGACCAGCAGCACGCGGTCCAGGCGGTTCGCCGTATAGGCGTCCAGCACAACCTTGATCACGCCGACCAGGTCTTCCACGCGCGGCTTCTCGCCCAGGTGCGTGGCGGTGCCGATCAGGTTGACACCCTTGATCCGGCGGAAGAACTGCACCGCCTTCTGGCCGATGGCAACGACGTCGACACCCGCGCCCTTGTCCTGCCACTCACGGATGGTGGTGAGCGTGCGGCGGAACAGGTTGGAGTTGAGGCCGCCGGCCAGGCCGCGGTCGGTGGAGACCACGATGATGCCGATGTTGCCGACATTCGCCCGCTCGGTGAGGAACGGATGCGGGAAGTCCGTGTTGGCCTGGGCGACGTGCGCGATCACCTTGCGCATGGCCTTGGCATAGGGGCGCGAGGCCTTCATGAGGTCCTGCGCCTTGCGGATCTTCGAGGCCGAGACCATTTCGAGCGCGCGCGTGACCTTGCGCATGTTCTGCGTGCTCTTGATCTTGGTTTTGATTTCGCGACCGCTGGCCATGTGCTCTTCCGTCTCGTTGGTTTACCGCGCCGGCGGGCGAAGCCGCCGGCGGTGCATCAGTTACCAGCTACCCGTCTTCTTGAACTCGTCCGCCGCGGCCTTGAAGGTGGCCTCGATGTCGTTGTTCCAGTCGCCCGTCTTTTCGATCTTGCTCATCAGCTCGCCGTGGTTCTGGCGCATGAAGGCATGCAGGCCCTTCTCGAACGGCAGCACCTTGTTGACCGGCAGGTCGTCGAGGTAGCCCTTCTCCGCCGCGAACACCGACACGCCGAGCTCGGCGATGGACAGCGGCGAGTACTGCGCCTGCTTCATCAGTTCCGTCACGCGCTGGCCGCGGTCGAGCTGGGCACGCGTGGCGGCGTCAAGGTCGGAGGCGAACTGCGCGAAGGCGGCAAGCTCACGGAACTGGGCCAGCGACAGCTTGATGCCGCCGGAGAGCTTCTTGACGATCTTGGTCTGGGCGGCGCCACCGACGCGCGACACCGAGATACCTGCGTTCACGGCCGGGCGGATGCCGGCGTTGAAGAGGTCGGTTTCCAGGAAGATCTGGCCGTCGGTGATCGAGATCACGTTGGTCGGCACGAAGGCCGAGACGTCGCCGGCCTGGGTCTCGATGATCGGCAGCGCGGTGAGCGAGCCGGTCTTGCCCTTCACTTCGCCGTTGGTCATCTTCTCCACATATTCCTCGCTGACGCGCGAAGCGCGCTCGAGCAGGCGGGAATGGAGATAGAAGACATCGCCCGGGTAGGCTTCGCGGCCCGGCGGACGCTTGAGCAGCAGCGAGATCTGGCGGTAGGCCACGGCCTGCTTGGAGAGGTCGTCGTAGATGATCAGCGCATCTTCGCCACGGTCACGGAAGTACTCGCCCATCGCGCAACCCGAATACGGCGCCACGTACTGCAGGGCGGCCGACTCGGACGCCGAGGCCACCACGATGATGGTGTGGGCCAGGGCGTTGTTCTCTTCAAGCTTGCGCACGACGTTGGCAATCGAGCTGCGCTTCTGGCCGATGGCGACGTAGATGCACTTAATGCCGGAGTTCTTCTGGTTGATGATCGCGTCGATGGCGACGGCGGTCTTGCCGGTCTGGCGGTCGCCGATGATCAGCTCGCGCTGGCCGCGGCCGATCGGGATCATCGCGTCGATGGACTTGTAGCCCGTCTGCATCGGCTGATCGACCGACTTACGCCAGATCACGCCCGGGGCGACCTTTTCGATCGGGCTGGTGCCCGCGGCCTCGATCGGGCCCTTGCCGTCGATCGGGTTGCCGAGCGCGTCGACCACGCGGCCGAGCAGGCCCGGACCGACCGGCACTTCAAGAATGCGGCCGGTGGTCTTGGCGGTATCGCCTTCGCGGATCGCCTGGTATTCGCCCAGCACCACGGCGCCGACGGAGTCGCGCTCGAGGTTCATCGCCAGGGCGTACACATTGCCCGGCAATTCGATCATTTCGCCCTGCATCACGTCGGCCAGGCCGTGGATGCGCACGATGCCGTCGGAGACGCTGATGACGGTGCCTTCGTTGCGGGCTTCCGAACCGAGCTTGAACTGCTCGATGCGGTTCTTGATCAGCTCGCTGATCTCGGACGGGTTCAGGGTGGTACTGGACATGGTCGTTTCCTGGAATTTGAAACTGGGTTCAGTGCGTCAGCGCCGTGGCCAGGCGCGCCAGTCGGCCGCGCGCTGAACCGTCGATCACTTCGTCGCCGGTATCGATCACTACGCCACCAAGCAGCGCGGCGTCGACATGCGCCTCGATTTCGATCTCGCGCTTGAAGCGGCGCTTGAGCGAGGCCTTGAGTGTTTCGGCCTGGGCGGCATCGAGCGCCAGCGCGCTGGTCACCTTGACCAGCAGGGTGTGCTCGGACTCGCGCTTCAGCTCGTCGAACAGCACTTCGACTTCCGGCAGCAGCGACAGCCGCCGCTGGTCCGCCAGGGCTGCCAGGAACGAGCCGAACGGCGACCCTGCTTCCGTGCCCGACGGCAGGTGCAGGCTGACCAGCTGGGCAGGCTGCACGCGCGGGTCGTTCAGGAGGTCCTGCACGCGGGCGTCGCCGGAGACGGCGGCGGCGAATGCCAGGGCCTTCGACCAGTCGGCGAGCTTGCCTTCCGCATGCGCGGTCTCGAAAGCCGCGCGAGCGTAGGGACGAGCGAGGGTGAGCGCCTGGGCCATGGTCAGATCTCGGCTGCGAGCTGGTCGAGCATGGCCTTGTGCGAGGCCGGGTCGATTTCACGCTGGACGATTTTCTGAGCGCCCTGGATGGCCAGCTGGCTTACCTGGGTACGCAGTTGTTCGCGGGCCTTCTGGGCCATCGAGGCGATGTCGTCCTGGGCCGCGGCCTTCAGGCGATTGATCTCTTCGATGGCGTCCACGCGGGCCTTGTCGATGATCTGGTTGGCCTGCTGCTGGGCCTTGTCGATGATCTCGGCCGACTGCTGCCGGGCCTGCTTGATCTCGACGGCAACCCGCGCATCGGCGTCCTTGAGTTCGGCACGCGCGCGCTCAGCCGCGTCCAGACCATCGGCAACCTTTTTTTGGCGTTCTTCGATGGCGCCATTGATCTGGGGCCAGATGAACTTGGTGGTAAACCAGACCAGTATCGCGAACGATAACATCTGGCCCAGGAAGGTCATGTTGATATTCATGATCTTACCGATATCTCCCGAAACGCATTAACGATGCGGCCACCGCAACGGGCAAGCCCGCCGCGGTGGCATGAACCCGCGGGATCAGCCGCCCGTGGCAGCCTTGAGCACGCCCAGCAGCGGGTTGGAGAACGCCAGCAGCAGCGCGATGGCCAGGCCGATGATGAACGCGGCGTCGATCAGGCCGGCGAGCAGGAACATGCGGCCCTGCAGCAGCGGTACCAGTTCCGGCTGGCGGGCGGCGGCTTCGAGGAACTTCGAACCCATGACGCCGATACCGAGGCAGGCGCCCAGGGCACCGAGGCCGATGATGATGCCGATGGCAATGGCCGTCAGGGCCTGCACGTGTGCGATGAATTCCATGGTGCTCTCCTACGATGCGATAGCGGGTTGGCTAGAACGAAACGAAACGAAAAAGTGGTGGTAAATCGTGCTGCAGTTGACGGGTGCTGCCTTGCTCAGTGGTGCTCGCGCGCCATCGCGATATAGACGATGGTCAGCATCATGAAGATGTAGGCCTGCAGCGCGATGATCAGGATGTGGAAGATGGCCCAGCCGGTATTGAACAGGACACCGGGTACGAAACCGATCCAGCTGATCATCAGGCCGGCGATCAGCATGAAGACCAGCTCGCCGCCGTACATGTTGCCGAAGAGTCGCATGGCCAGCGATACCGGCTTGGACAGGTATTCGACGACGTTCAGCAGGAAGTTGAATGGCGAAAGCACGACTTTCATCACCGTGCCCTCGGCATGGAACGGTGCGGTGAGCAGTTCCACACCGAAGCCGCCGGCGCCCTTCGCCTTGATCCCGTGCGCCAGCACGAGGAAGAACACCGACAGGGCCAGGCCGATCGTGGTGTTCACATCGGCCGTGGGGACCGCACGGAAAAACGTTTGATGGGCCACTTCATGGCCGCGGAAGGTGGTGACCAGCCAGCCGGCCAGATCCACTGGCAGCAGGTCCATCGCGTTCATGAAGAACACCCACATGAAGATCGACAGCGCCAGCGGCGTGAGCGTGCGGCGGTCGCCGTGGAAGGTGTCCTTGACCTGGGTATCGACGAACTCGACGATGATCTCGACCAGCGCCTGCGCCTTCGACGGCACGCCCGAGCTCGCCTTGCGCGCCAGCAGCCAGAACCACAGGCAGAAGAACGCACCGAGCACGAGCGAAACCACGATCGTATCCAGGCGGATATCCCAGAACGAGCCTGCCCCGGGACGCGTCGTCACCACCAGATGTTCCAGGTGATGCTGGATGTATTCGGTCAGACCACCGCCCTGCGGTTCACTTGCCATGCCTCAACCCTTGAATCTGAATGCGAGCAGATTTACCGCGAATGCAGCCGCCAGGCCTGCCAGGGCAGCCAACGGCGGCAGCTTCCAATGAACCAGAACCACGAGTAGTCCACCGACGATCACGACCCATTTAAGGATCGTTCCCGCGATCAGACGCCCCAGCATCGCGCCGCCTGTTGCCATACCGCTGAAGGTTCGCGCTGCCATAAGCGCGTTGCCCAAAGCGACCAGCAGCGCACTCAACGAGGCGGCCAGTGCATAGCGCCAGCCCAACCCGAGGAATGCGAGGCCCACCAGTGCCGCCACGGCAACCTGCCACATGAACAGGCGCGAGGCCAGACGACGACCGACGGAAAGATTGTTAAGCACGCGATGGTTCCCGTGACGGTTTCGCACTAGGCGCCACCGAGTCAACGACGGGCCACGGTTTCGATCCAAGAAAGTATATCAGCGAGCGATTTGGCGTAACAAGCTGCGGGGCTGCGACAGGATGCCTCAGTACGTGACGCAGCACGCATCGTTGCTCGTTGTTTGTACGACTATTTCCTAGTGCGACGCAGCATCCGCGGCACGGTAGCTGGCGCCGGAGGTGCAGGTTTCGTGCACCACGACCTGGTCGAGCCCCGGCAACGCAGGTCGCAGACGCTGGAATATCCACCGGGCCAGGTTCTCGCTGGTGGGATTTTCCAGCCCCTCGATATCGTTGAGGTAGTGGTGGTCAAGCTGGTCGTAAAGCGGCGCGAATGCCGATTTAATGTCGGCGAAGTCCATCACCCAGCCGGTGTGGGCATCCACCGGACCTTCTACATGCAATTCCACGCGGAAGGAATGGCCGTGCAGCCGGGCGCATTTATGGCCCTCGGGCACGTTCGGCAGGCGATGGGCGGCTTCGAGGGTAAAGGCTTTGAAAATGTGCATGCCGCCATTCTAGTCGAGCGCGGAGTCATATCGGATTTCTGACTGCGCCTGCGCCCCGTGCCTATAGCAAAAAGGGAATGCGCCGATATGAAGGCTGTCAACCGCAGTTGACAATATGTCAACTGCGGTTGACAATCGATGCTCGAGATATTCAAAAGCCAAACTTACGGGCAATGGATTGAGTGCCTTCGCGATAACCAGGCTCGCGATCGCATCCAGATGAGGGTCATGCGCCTGGCGCTCGGCAATCCAGGACAGGTTCGCAACCTCCGGCATGGCGTAAGCGAGTTGAAGATCGATATCGGCCCGGGTTATCGCGTCTACTACCTGATCCACGGCAGCGCACTGGTCGTTCTGCTGTGTGGAGGCAACAAAGCATCCCAGGCAAAGGACATCATCGACGCATACCGTATCGCCGACGACTGGAGGCATTCCAATGGCGCGCAAGAGAGAGTCGTTCTCCCGCTATGACACGGCGGACTACCTCAAGACCGACCGCGATATCGCCGGTTACCTGGCCGCATGCTCGGAGGAAAACGACCCGGCATTGATGGCTGCCGCGCTGGGCGATGTGGCCCGAGCGAAAAATATGAGCCGACTGTCACGGGAGACGGGACTTACCCGCGAAGGCCTTTACAAGGCCCTGTCGCCTGACGGCAATCCGAGCCTGGCCACCACCATGAAAGTGGCCGCCGCGCTTGGCTTCAAGCTGATGCTGGTTCCAGCATCATCGTGATGAGCAACAAAAAACCGCGCCTGGGCGCGGTTTGATGAACAGGGAAAAATGGTGGCTAGAGGCGGGCTCGAACCGCCGACCTCAGCATTATGAGTGCCGCGCTCTAACCAGCTGAGCTACCTAGCCACTTGACCCTTCGAACCCCCGCAAGCTGGACGCGAGGGCCGCGCAGTTTAATTCGTCAGGCCCTAAAGGCACAAGCCTTGCCTTGCCGCGCCTTTGTGCGCTGTGGTTGAATCGGTCGCGAGGCGGGCGCGATGCCCGCCGGGCGGCGAAGGAGGCCCGATGATCGACGCAGATGGTTACCGGCCGAATGTTGGCATCGTCCTGCTCAACCAGGATGGGCGGCTGTTCTGGGCCCGCCGCGTCAACCGCGACGGCTGGCAATTCCCGCAGGGCGGGATGCGCAGCGATGAAACGCCGCTGGAAGCCATGTACCGGGAGCTCGAGGAAGAAACCGGCCTCTCCGCGCACCACGTGGAAGTATTGGGCGCCACCCGCGGCTGGCTGCGTTACAAGCTACCCAACCGCTTCGTCCGCCACCACCAGCGTCCCACCTGCATCGGCCAGAAACAGGTGTGGTTCCTGCTGCGTCTCACCGGCGGCGAAGACGCTCTTTGCCTGAACGCCTGCGAGAAGCCCGAGTTCGACCAGTGGCGATGGGTGGATTTCTGGTACCCGGCGGCTAATGTGGTCAACTTCAAGCGCGAGGTCTACGAACGGGCCCTCCGGCAGTTCGCACCCCTGGTTGAAACCGCCTGCTGCGTGGAAATCGGCAACCTGCCCCGTCCCTGAACCGCGGCCGTGGCGGGCACATCGCGGAGTTGACAATCGTTCGCATTCGCGTTCAAATGCCGCCCCATGTACATCTGCCTGTGCAATGCCGTCACCACCCACGACATCCGCCGTGAAGTCGCCGACGGCGTGCGTGGCTTTGCCGACCTCCAGGCCCGCACGGGCTGCTCGGACTGCTGCGGCACCTGCGAATCGGAAGCCCGCACGGTGCTGGCACGCGCCATCGACGAACACGCAGTCGCCCTGCCCGCCTTCGTCCAGGTCGCCTAAGGCCTCCCGCGCGCAAGCGCGAACCATCCCCATTTGCGTTTCTTCAAGGCCTTTGGGCCTTGGGTATAGTGCCGGCTTTCCACGCATCCGCGCACGCAGCTACCCAGGGAGACGGCCATGAAAGGCGACGCAACGGTCATCGAGTTCCTCAACAAGGTGCTCTACAACGAGCTGACCGCGATCAACCAATATTTCCTGCATTACCGCATGTTCAAGGACTGGGGCTACAAGGAACTGGCCGACCACGAGTACAAGGAATCGATCGAGGAAATGAAGCACGCCGACAAGGTGATCGAGCGCATTCTTTTCCTTGACGGCCTGCCCAACCTCCAGCGCCTGGGCAAGCTTCGCATCGGCGAGAACGCCATCGAATGCCTGCGCGGCGACCTCGAACTGGAGTACGAGGCGCTGAAGGACCTCCGCGAGGGCATTGCCCATAGCGAAGGCATCCATGACTACGTCAGCCGCGACCTCTTCAAGAACATTCTTGCCGAGGAAGAAGAGCACATCGACTGGCTGGAAACCCAGTTCAGCCTGATGACCGACATCGGCAACGAGCGCTACCTGCTGAGCAAGGTCGGCGAACTCTCCAGCTGAAGCTGCGTCACGTTTCCTTGACGCTTCGCGCAAAAGCCGGGTATACCTCGGCTTTTGCGGCAATTCCCCCGCCATGGCCTCCAGCCCCACACCGCGCTTCGTGGTGCAGACGGTCGATGCTCGAGCCGAGCGCCGCCGCCGGGTGACCGTGGCCGCGGGGCTGGCCGGCTGCCTGGTGGCTGGCCTGGTGATCGGCTGGCTGGCCGGGCACGCCGGCGGGGTCCCGGGGGTCGTCGGCGACCATGGCGCGGCCAGGCAGCTGGCGGCCGACAACGAAATGCTTCGGCAGCAGGTGGCCAATCTTACCCGCGACAACCAGGTGGGGGCGGTGGCGGCCAACGAGCTCAAGCACACCCTCGCCGAGCGCGAGGAACAGCTCAACGGCCTGCGCAACGACCTTGGTTTCTATTCCCGGCTGGTCGGGGGCGGCGACCAGCGGCAAGAACTTACCGTGCAAGATGTCCGCGTATCGCCCATCGCCGGCAGCCACGCCTGGAACCTCACCGTCACCCTTACCCAGAACGCGCGCCGAGGCGCGGACACCAAGGGCCGCATCACCCTCGCGGTGGAAGGCCTGCGCGGCGACAAGCTCGCCGTGCTCGATGCCAAGGACCTCGGGGGAACCGTTCAGGCGGGAGGCCTGGATTTCTCCTTCCGCTATTTCCAGCAGTTGCACACCACCCTGGCCCTACCCGCCGACTTCCGCCCGACGCGCCTGCGCATCGGCGTGGATGCCGACGGCAGCGACGCTGCAACGCGCACCGTCGCCTGGGCCGACGCCAGCCAGACTTCGGGGGATAACCATGTTCAACAATAATAAGCCCACCAAGGGCGCAGCGCCCTCACAGCGCGCACCGGAAACCAGCCTCATCGCCAGCGGCACCGCCATTACCGGCAATGTCCGCTTCAGCGGGGCACTGCACCTGGACGGCAGTATCGAAGGTTCGGTCCAGGCCGAGCCCGACAGCCAGGCCGTCTTCACCCTGAGCGAGCACGGTCGCGTCACCGGTGAGATCCGCGTCCCGCATGCGGTGATCAATGGCGTGGTCAAGGGCGACATCCATGCCGCGGAAAGGCTGGAACTGGCCGCCCAGGCGCGCGTGGAGGGCAACGTCCACTACACGGTGCTGGAGATGGCCGCCGGTGCCCAGGTGAACGGCAAGATGTCCCACGCCGGCGTCGCCGGCCCGCAGCGCCAGCTGGCCGCACCCGAGGAAGAGCCCCAGGAGGCTTGACCTGCGCGGTTTCGCCGCCATCATGATGGACATGGAAACCATCGCCCCCGACTACCGCGCCGCCCAGGCTCCCCTGGTGTTCACCGAGGCGGCCGCGAAGAAAGTGCACGAGCTGATTGTCGAGGAAGGCAATCCCGGCCTGAAGCTGCGCGTGTACATCAGCGGTGGCGGCTGCTCGGGCTTCCAGTACGGTTTTACCTTCGACGAGGAAAAGGCCGAGGACGACCTCTCGATCGACCGCGACGGCGTGACCCTGGTGGTCGATCCGCTGTCCCTGCAATACCTCACCGGCGCCGAAATCGACTACGCCGAATCGTTCAGCGGTTCGCAGTTCGTCATCCGCAATCCGAACGCCCGCACCACCTGCGGCTGCGGTTCCTCGTTCTCGACCTGAGCCGGCATCGATGCAGGCAGCGGCGGGGGCGCGCAAGGGGCGGACGAACACATTCGCCGGAACGATCCTGGATCGCGTGTCCGAACACCGCGACGATCAGGCATGGGTAGCAGCACGGCTTGCTGAGCCCGGCACCCGATTCATCGTGATCGGCCCGTCGGGCGAAACGCTCAAAGTGGCCAACGGCGACGCGCCTTTGTGGTTGGACGACACCACGCGGCGGCAGCACCTGGCGAAGGTGACGCCGACACTGCTGGGGCTCGCCGATAGCCGCGCCTACTTCCTGCTGGTGGCCGACGCCGAGCTCTTCCAGGCGCTCGCAGACCATACCGCGGCCACGTCCGTGGATCTTCGCCGCGCTGGCCTCAGCTTCGATCCTTTCGACGCCGGCATCTTCGCCTATGCCAAGGGCCTGGCCCATTGGCAAAACGAGACTCGTCATTGCGCCTACTGTGGCGCGCCGGGCGTGCTGGTGGCCTCGGGCCACCGCGTGCACTGCACCAACGAGAGCTGCGGCCGCCTGCATTTCCCGCGCACCGATGCCGCGATCATCGTGATCGTGGAGCACGAAGGCGCATGCCTGCTCGGACGTCAGCGCACCTGGCCGCCGGGACGGTTCTCCACCCTGGCCGGCTTCATCGAGCCTGGCGAATCACTCGAAGACGCGGTGCGCCGCGAAGTGGCTGAAGAAGCCGGCGTAGAAGTGCTCGACGTGCACTATCACTCCTCGCAGCCCTGGCCGATGCCGGCATCGCTGATGGTCGGCTTCACCGCCTTCGCCCGCTCGCGCGACATCCACTATCGCGACCAGGAACTGGAAGAAGCCCGCTGGTTCACCCCGGAGGAGATCCGCCAGGGCATTGCCGACGGCAGCCTGCTGGTGTCGCCTTCTGTCTCGGTGTCCTATCGCCTGCTCGAGCATTGGCTGGCCGACCGCGGCTACGACCTTGGCGCGATGGTCGCGGCCGGCACGCGCTGACTGGCACAATGGGCCAACGCTAAGCTAGACGACACACCATGGCCTTACGCCTGTTCGCCATCCTGATCGCCCTGTTGCTCTGTCATCTGTTGCCACAACTGGCGCGGTGGCGCGACGAACGCTGGTTCCGTGCCTGGGCTGGGAAGCTTTCCGACAGCTCCGGTGCCAGCCGCGTGGCCATCGTGCTGCTGGCGCCGACGATGGCCGTGGCCATCCTGGGAGGGCTGCTGGCCACCACGCGGTTCCTGGACGTGCTGTGGCTGCTGCTGGCCGTAGCCTCACTCTGCTATGCCTTGGGGCCCGGCGATCTTGACCGGGACATCGACGCGGCCTTGCAGGCCGTCGACCCACGCGACCGTGACGCTGCCCTGGCGCGCCTTTCCACCGACGGTGAGCCCGTCGCCTGGTCCGCCGGGCCGGTGGTGGAAGCGGCCTTCTTCGCTGCCCTGCGCCGCCGTTTCGGCGTGCTTTTCTGGTTTGTGCTGCTGGGCCCGGCGGGTGCGGTGCTTTACCGGCTGGCGCAGGCGCTCAGCTTCGACATCCACATCGACATCGATGCACGCACGCGTGCCGCCGCACGCCGCTTTGCCGAAGCGCTCGACTGGTTGCCAGCCCACCTGATGGTGTTCGCCATGGCCCTGGTATCGGACTTCGACGCCGTGATCGGCGCCTGGCGCCGCTGGCATGCGTCGGCCGAACACGCCCTTGGACAGCTCGATCCTTCTTTCCTGGGCGCCGTGGCGCATGCCGGTGTCGATGCCGACATCCAGGCAGGCGACGGCTTTGCCCAGGATGTCAGCGATCCGCTGGAAGAGCTCCGCGACGCCAAGCGCGTAACGCATCGCGTGCTGGCCGTATGGCTGGCCTTGATCGCCGTCCTGGTGCTGGCCGGTTGGGCGGCCTGACGATTATTCCCTAGGCAAGCTCGCCGCGTAGCGAGCTGACGCTTTCCCGCAGCGATGACGCGTTGGCATGCGCCATCGGCGCTGCACCCACGAGCTCGATGCGCGACATAAAGCGCCGCGGCAGGCGCATGCGCTTCATCGCCGAATCACGCCGGCTGAAGAAGCTGCCCCACATGCCCCGCAACGCCAACGGCACCACGGGCACCGGCCGACGCGCCAGGATGGTTTCCACGCCAGGCCGGAACGGCGCAATGGCGCCATCCCGCGTGATCGCACCCTCCGGGAAAATGCATACCACCTCGCCATCGGCAAGGGCCTGGTCCACGGCGTCGAATGCCTTGTTCATCAGCTCGATATCTTCGTTGCGGCCGGCAATGGGAATGGCTTTGGCCGTACGAAAGATGAAACTCAAGACCGGGATGTTGAAGATCTTGTAGTACATGACGAAACGCACCGGGCGGCGAACGCCGGCCATGATCACCAGCGGATCGAGGAAGCTCACATGGTTGCATACCAGCAGCACGGGGCCTTCCTCGGGAATGTTTTCCAACCCCCGCACTTTCACCCGGTACATCGCATGCACCATCACCCAGGTCATGAAGCGCATGACGAACTCGGGGACCAGGGTAAAAATATAGATCGCCACGAACGCGTTCAGCACCGCCGTGACCAGGAATATCTGCGGCACCGAGAGCCCGAGCGCGCCAAGGCCAAGACCAAGCCCCGACGCCACGCAGATGAAGATGGCGTTGACGATGTTGGTGCCGGCGATCACGCGCGAAAGCCGGTCGCGCGGCGTGCGTGACTGCACGAAGGCAAACAGCGGCACCACAAAGAATCCGGCGAATACGCCGATCATCGTCAGGTCCAGCGCCACGTGCCAGGCGCCCGCCGTTTGCAGGAAACCATGCCAGTCCAGCCCGGCCACGGGCGACTTTCCTGGCCGGGAAAAATACAGATCGATGCCGAATGCGGTGAGGCCAAAGGCGCCCATCGGCACCAGCCCCACTTCCACGCGCTTGCCCGATAGCTTTTCGCACAGCAGCGAGCCGATGCCCGTGCCCAGCGAGAACAGGGTAAGCACCAGCGTGTTCACCGAGCCGTCGCCGCCCAGGTTCACCCGCGTATACACCGGCAGCTGGGCGATCATCACGGTGCCGAAGAACCAGAACCAGGAAATGCCCAGGATGGCGTTGAATACAGCCTTGTCCGCCCGCGCGATACGCAGCACGCGGCCCGTCTCGGTAAAGGTATTGAAATTCACCTTCAGGTCCGGCGCGGCCGCCGGCGCCAGCGGAATCCAGCGGCTGGCCAGGTAGCCAGCCACGGCCACGCCAATGGTGGCCGCCGAGGCGGCCGTCGGCCCGTAGCCCGCGATCAGCATCAGCGCGTTGCCGACGATCATGCCGATCAGCATGGCCATCTGCGTACCCATCTCCACCAGGCCATTGCCACCGACGAGCTCGGTTGGCTTCAATGCCTGGGGCAGGATCGAGTACTTGATCGGTCCGAACATGGTCGAGTGCATGCCCATCAGGAACAGCACCACCAGCAGGAGGATCACGTGGTGGGTATGGAAGCCGATCGCCGCGATCACCATGGCAGCGATCTCGAACAGCTTCACGTAACGGATGATCCGCGATTTCTCGTACTTCTCCGCGATCTGTCCCGCAGTGGCGGAAAACAGGAAGAACGGCAAGATGAACAAGGCTGGCGCCAGGTTGGTGTACAACGCCGCCTTGTCGTTACCCAGCGACATCTGGAACACCACCAACATGACCAGCGCATTACGAAAAGCGTTGTCGTTAAAGGCTCCCAGCGCCTGCGTCCAGAAAAATGGCGCGAAGCGGCGGGTACCCAGTAGCTTGAACTGGCTCATGCTCGATCCATGGAAGGGCCCCGCCCCAGCTTAGCCAAGCTTGGGTATCACATGCCAGGCGTGCAGTCAGGCCAGTGCGCGGTGCGCTATGTCACGCCGATACTGCCGTCCTTCGTAAGAAATGCCCTCAATGGCCGCATAGGCCAGATCACGCGCTTGCTCCAATGTGCTGCCCAGCGCGCACACCGTGAGCACCCGGCCGCCCGCGGTCATGACGCGACCATGCGCATCCACACCGGTGCCGGCATGGAATACCTTGACGCCTGCACCGAAATCCGTGTCGTGCCCGCTGATGATGTCGCCCGAACGAACCTTGCCCGGGTAGCCGCCAGCGGCCAGCACCACGCCAATCGCCTGGCGATCGTCCCATTCGGCAACGACAGTATCGAGCTTGCCATCGAGCGCGGCATCGACGAGATCCACCAGGTCGGACTTCAACCGCAGCATGATCGGCTGCGTTTCCGGATCACCGAAGCGCACGTTGAATTCGATCACCTTGGGCGCGCCCTGCGCATCGATCATCAGGCCTGCGTAGAGGAATCCGACGAAGGTGGCGCCATCGGCCGCCATGCCACGCAGGGTAGGCTCGATGACCTCGCGCATCACGCGCTCCTGTACCGCGGCGGTGACCACCGGCGCGGGCGAGTACGCGCCCATGCCGCCGGTGTTGGGGCCTTTGTCACCATCGTCGCGGCGCTTGTGGTCCTGGCTGCTGGCCATCGGCAAGGCGTGCCTGCCGTCGCTCATGACGATGAAGCTGGCTTCTTCGCCTTCGAGGAATTCCTCGATGACCACGCTTGATGACGCATCGCCAAAGACCTTCTCGCCCAGCATGTCATGCAGGGCGGCTTCCGCCTCGGCGAGCGTCATGGCCACCACCACGCCCTTGCCCGCCGCCAGGCCGTCGGCCTTGATCACAATGGGGGCACCCTTCTCGCGAACGTAGGCAAGGGCCGGCGCCAGGTCGGTGTGCACGGCATAGTGCGCCGTGGGGATGCCATTACGTTCGAGGAAGGCCTTGGCGAAGGCCTTGGAACCTTCAAGCTGCGCCGCCTTCGCCGAGGGGCCGAAGCAGCGCAGCCCGGCGGCGCCAAACGCATCGACCACGCCGGCTACCAGGGGCACTTCGGGGCCTACGATGGTAAGACCCACATGCTCGGCACGGGCCAGTGCCAACAGGCCATCGATGTCGTTCACCGCGACGGTCGCATTGCGCAGGTGTTTTTCCCGCGCCGTACCGGCATTGCCCGGCGCGACAATCACTTCCTCGACCCGTGGCGACTGGGCAAGCTTCCAGGCCAACGCATGCTCGCGACCGCCGCTGCCGATGACGAGGACTTTCATGCACCACTCCAAGGACGTACCAAAGTAAAGAGGCGCATTGTAGCCGACGGCCGCCCCGAGGCCGTCGAATACCGGGAATTAGACGTGCCGGTGGACCATGTCCAGCAATACCGCACGAGGCAGCTTTCCAGTCTCGTTGCGCGGCAACACATCGACCAGCCGCAGCGGCCGGGGCAGGAAGACCGGGTCCATGGACCTGCGCAGTTCATCGAGGATGGCGTGCTCGTCCATGCCCGGCGCCACAGCCAGGGCGGCGATGCGCCTGACGCCCATGTGATCGGCATCGTCGAGCTGGAACACCACGCCGTCGCTCACGCCGTCGACGGCCAGCAAGCGCCGGGTGAGGTCGGCCAGCGAGGCGCGCTTGCCGGCGATTTCCAGCATGTCCGCATTGCGGCCGCACAGGCGGAAGCGGCGGCCGCCGTCGTGGAGCGTGACCAGGTCGGCCAGCGCTATCGGTGTGTCGAGCTGCGGCGCATCCACCAGCGTGCCATCCGGCTGCGGATGCAGGATCACATGGTCGTAGAGTTTCCAGTCTTCATCCTGCGATGTACGTCGGCTGGCGAACACGCATGTTTCGGTCGATCCGAAAACCTCGTGGAGCGGCGCGCCGAAGCATGCCTCGGCGGCGCGGGCGAGTTCCAGCGGCATCGGCGCCGTGGCGGACACCATGGCCGATACGCCGGGCAGGCCGACATCGGCCTCTACCAGCGCGCGAAGATGCACCGGCGTGGTCACCAGTACGCGTGGACCAGGGACGCTTTCGAGCGCGGCAGCGACGTCCGCGGCAAAGAAGGGACGACCGGCATGCACGGCCACGTTACCCAGGAGCGGCATCACCACCGACATCTCCATGCCGTACATGTGCTGCGGCGGCACGGTGGCGACGATGGTGAAGGGCGTGCCTACGCTGGCCTCGAGCAATGCATGGTTGCCTGCATTGCTGCATACGAAGGAACCCCAGGTCTTGGGATTGGCCTTGGGCGTGCCAGTGGACCCGGACGTGTAACCGATGGCTACCAGTTGATTGGCGGGAATCTCCGGCCACGCTGCGACCAGTCGAATGTCCGGGTCGAGGACAGGCATCTGTACGTAGCCGCGCGGTGATGGATCAAGCGCGGTATCGCCGATCGCATAACAGCCAGCATGCGTGGCCATCACTTCATCGATGGCGCGCGGGGCGCGCGAGGGCGGCAGGAGGTTGACCTGGCCACGCGCAGCCAGCGCGCAAAACGCCACCAGGAAGGCGTAGCGGTCCTCGCACAGATTCACCGCACTGTCGGCATCGGGCAGGAACGCCGCAACCATCGCCACATGCGCAACGAAGGTCGCCGCCGAAATCGCCTTGCCGCCCAGCCAGGCGAGCACGCGGTTCGGATCGTCGGCGAAAACGAGAGGCAGGCGGCGCGATGCGTCGCCGCTGGCAAGGTCAATCACGCTCGACAAGCGAATATCTCCAATACACCACCGCGGCGGCGTTGATCATGGCCGGATGATAGCGCCCGTCACCACGTCGCGGATCGAAGTGGGGCGGTCGAGGTCACCCAGCGGCGCGTCCAGGACACCGTCCAGGCCGGCACCGAAGGCTTGCTCCAGCTCGCTCACGCTGCGTGCCGGTGGCTGGCCATGGACATTGGCACTGGTGGACACTAGCGCGCCGCCGAAGGCGCGGCACAGCGCCACTGCGGGCTCGTGGGCGGTAACGCGCACGGCGATGCCCGCATGGGCGCCCGCTATCCAGTCCGGCGCCGCTGCCGCCCGGGGAAAAACCCAGGTGCAAGGCCCAGGCCAGGTGGACCAGGCCTCGTCGAGCATGGATAGCGGCACGGCTTCCAGATCAATGAAGGGTTCGACCTGGGCAAAATCCGAAGCGATCAACAACACACCCATGCCGGCAGGCCGGTGCTTGAGTTCGAAAATGCGGGCAAGGGCGGCCTCGTCGCGCGGATCGCAGCCGAGGCCGAATACAGCCTCGGTGGGATAGGCCAGCACCCCGCCTTCGCGGAGCTGCTGGCCTGCCTGGTCGATGGTGCCGAGGTCGAAGCGCCGCACTCTTCAAGCCTCGGCAGGGGCGGCCTTCTTCACCGCGGCCTTCTTGGTCGCCGCCTTCTTGGTGGCGGTACCGGTGGTTTTCTTCACGGCTTTCTTGGTGGCTTTCTTCGCCGCCTTCTTGCTGGCCGCTTTCTTCACCGCGGCCTTCTTCGCCGGTGCGTCGCCACTGGGTGCGGCCTTCTTGGCAGCGGCCTTCTTGGTGGCCGCTTTCTTAGTCGCCGTCTTCTTCGCCGCCTTGCCACCGCGCGGCTTCTTCACCGGCGCGGCGGCCAGCAACGCGACGCACTCTTCAAGGGTGAGCTCCATCGGCTCCTTGTCCTTGGGGATGCGGGCGTTTTTCTCGCCATCGCTGATGTACTGGCCGTAGCGGCCGTTGAGGATCTGGATGCCGTTGCCGAAATCCTTGGCGATGCGGTTGGCGATGGCATCGAGCTTTTCCTGCACCAGCTGTTCGGCGCGGGGGAGTTCAATGGTGTAGGGATCATCCTCGGGCTTGAGCGAGGCGTAGGTGCTGCCCTGCTTCACGAATGGCCCGAAACGGCCGATGCCGACGGTGATTTCTTCGCCCGCGGCCGACTGGCCGAGCTTCCGCGGCAGCTTGAACAGCTCGATCGCCTCGGGAAGGGAGATCGTATGCATGCTCTGGCCCGGGCGCAGGCTGGCGTAGGTCGGCTTGTCTTCGTCGTCCTTGCTGCCGATCTGCGCGTAGGCACCGTAGCGGCCCAGGCGCACCGACACGGGCTTGCCGGACTTCGGATCCGTACCCAGTTCGCGCGCGCCGGTGGCTTCGTTGCGGTCGACGGTTTCGGTCTTGTCGTCCACCAGCGCCTTGAACGGCTGCCAGAAGCGCTCGAGCAACGGCACCCAGGCTTCCTCGCCACGGCTGACGGCATCGAGCTCGTCTTCCAGTTTGGCAGTGAAGTCGTAATCGACGTATTGAGTGAAGTGACCGGAGAGGAAATTGCTGACCGCACGGCCGACGTCGGTCGGCTTGAAGCGGCGGCTGTCGAGCAGCACGTACTCGCGGCCCAGCAGGGTCTGGATGATGCTGGCGTAGGTGGACGGACGGCCGATGCCGTATTCCTCCAGCGCCTTGACCAGGCTTGCTTCGGAGAAGCGCGGCGGCGGTTCGGTGAAATGCTGGTCGGCAAGGATGTCGGTAAGGGAGACCACGTCGCCCTTCTCCAGGCGCGGAAGGCGGCGCTGTTCTTCGTCGTCTTCGTTTTTCTGATCGCGGCCTTCCTCGTACACGGCCAGGAAGCCCGGGTCGACGATGGTGGTACCGGTGGCGCGGAAGCTGGAATCGCGCAACGCGAATTCCACCGAGACGGTGTTCATGGTGGCGTGGATCATCTGGCAGGCCACGGTGCGCTTCCAGATCAACTCGTAGAGCTTGCGTTGGTCGTCGCTCAAGTAACTGGCAACGCTGCGCGGCGTGTGCATGGCCGAGGTGGGGCGCACCGCCTCATGCGCTTCCTGAGCGTTCTTCGACTTGCTGCGATACACCTGCGGCTCGTCCGGCAAGGCCTTGGTGCCGTAGTCGCGCTGGATCAACTCGCGAAGTTCAGTCACCGCGTCGACCGACAGTGCCGTGGCGTCGGTACGCATGTAGGTAATCAGGCCGACGGTGCCCTCGGTACCCAGGGGCACGCCCTCGTAAAGCCCCTGGGCCACGCGCATGGTGCGGCTGGTGGAGAAACCAAGCTTGCGCGCGGCTTCCTGTTGCAGCGTGGACGTGGTGAACGGTGGCGCGGGACGTCGCTTGCGCTCGCGGGAGGTGACCTCGCTGACGGTAAGCCGGCCCTTGGCCGCTTCCAGCAAGTGCTCGCGCGCTGCGTTGGCGTCGGCCTCGTTGGTGAGGTCGAACTGCTCGAACTTCTTGCCGCGAAGCTGGGTGAGGCGGGCGGTGAAGCCACCCTCGGCGTGGGCGAGGTCGGCAGTGACCGACCAGTACTCGCGCGCCTTGAAGGCTTCGATCTCTTCCTCGCGCTCGACGATCATGCGCAACGCCGGCGACTGCACGCGTCCGGCGGAAAGGCCACGCTGCACCTTGCGCCAGAGCACCGGCGACAGGTTGAAGCCGACGAGGTAGTCCAGCGCGCGGCGCGCCTGCTGCGCATCGACCAGGTCGTGCGACAGGCGCCGTGGGGACGCCACGGCCTCCTTGATGGCACGGGGAGTGATCTCGCTGAAGACCACGCGATGCATTTCCTTGCCCTCGGAGAGCCCGCGCTCACGCAGGATCTCGCTGATGTGCCAGGAGATCGCCTCGCCTTCGCGATCCAAGTCGGTCGCCAGGTAGATGGAGTCGGCCACCTTCGCTGCCTTGGCGATGGCGTCGACGTGTTTCTCGTTGCGCTCGATCACCTCATAGGCCATGGCGAAGCCGTTGGCCGGATCGACCGCGCCTTCCTTCGGCCGCAGGTCGCGCACATGGCCGTACGAGGCCAGGACGTGGAAGTCCTTGCCGAGGTACTTGTTGATCGTCTTGGCCTTGGCGGGCGATTCGACGATGAGGAGGTTCTTGGCCATTGACTTGCGATCCTGATGAAGCGTATTCGCGTGTGGGCGCATGCCCATGCACATATATCTAGTTGGAAGCACACTGTTACCGAATGTGTCAAGCCTTATCGCGGTGGCAGGCGCTGGTAACGATTACCCGGCAACGTGGCGACGATGTCCTCCAGCTCAAGCATCAGCAGCATCGAGGCAAGAGATGTCACTGGCAGTGACGTCCGCGTGACCAGGTCATCCAGGGGCACAGGGTCGTCGCCCATCGCGTCCAGCAGGCGCTGGTATTCGGGGTCGTCGCGCCAGGCCGGAGCGGCCGCACCACGGGGCCTGGCGGCCTCGGCGCTATCCAGGCGAGCGGCCAGTTCCCGGCCCAGCTCCAGGGCGGCCGGAGCAAGCACCCGCACCACGTCGTCGGCCCGCTGCGCCAACCGGGCCCCGTCGGCGATCAACCGGTGGCAGCCTTCGGCCAGGGGGTTGTGGATGGATCCGGGCACGGCGAAGACCTCGCGCCCCTGCTCGGCGGCGAAACGGGCGGTAATCAGGGAACCTGATTTCTCCCCAGCCTCGACCACCAGGGTGCCCAGCGACAGCCCGGCAATGATCCGGTTGCGCCGGGGGAAGTGGTCGGGCCGCGCCGACGTCCCCGGCGGAAACTCGGTGGCCATGGCGCCCTGCTCCACGATCGCCCGTGCCAATGCCAGGTGCTTGCGTGGGTAGACACGGTCGGGGCCAGTGCCCACCACGGCGATGGTCGGCCCGCCAGCCTCCAGGGCTGCCGTGTGGGCCGCTCCGTCCACCCCGTCGGCCAAACCGCTGGTGACCACCAGGCCCGCGGCGGTGAGGTCTCGGGCGAAGGCGCGGGCATTGGCCAGGCCCACGGGCCCCGCGCTGCGGGAGCCGATCACCGCTACCTGGGGCCGGAGCAGCAATGACGCATCGCCACTCACCCACAAGACCACCGGGGCCGGCGTGATGGCTTCCAGCTGGGGCGGAAAATCTTCATCGGTGCAACGGAGCAGCCGGTGTCCGGGTTCGGCCATCCAGGCAAGGTCGGCTTCGATCCGTGCCTGGTCCGGAGCGGCGAGCCATGCCACACCCGCCTCGGCCACGCGGTAAGTTTCCGGGCGCCTTGCCAGGCGGTCCAGCGCCGACGTGGCGCTGCGGCCGGCATCGACCAGCAGTTGGCGAAGCCGGGAAGCGGAGAGGCCCGGCGTGCGCAACAGCAGCAGCCAGGCGCGATCGTTGTCGAGGTCGGCCATTGGCTCGAGTCTAGAAAAAAAACGGCGCGGCCAGGGCCGCGTCGTCGTGTCAGCCGTGGCGGTCGGCGTTACTGCGGGGCCACCAGGTTGTCGCCCTTATGGATCGGCCGCAGACCGTCCATGATCAATCCGTAACTGACCTTGTCGAAGGTGCGGAACACCATCACGTGGCCGCCGTATTCATCGGGAAGCTGCACATCCGGGCCGCTGCCACGGATGAAGCTGTCGTGCCCGACATCGTCGGAGACCTTCTCGCCCTTGCTCATGATGGTGAAGGTCGTGCCGTTGTCGACGCCATCGCGGGCACCGACCGACAGCGCCACCACCTGCTTGCTGCCGACGGAGTCCATGGCATCGCTGGTGAAAGCGATGACCTTGCCGTTGGCCGGCATGGTCTTTGGCGCGTGCGGGTAGAAGTAAGGATCGTAGGGATGGTCGTCGACCGGCAGCAGGCGGTCGCCCGGACGGACTTCCCGGGTGGAGTCGACCAGCAGCAACGAGGCCGGATCGCCTTCCTTCAGGAGCTCGGCGGTGCCGATGACGGTAACCTCGGTGCCCAGTTCATCGCCTCGGCCGGTGTGGCCGTCGTGGCGGGTGTCCTCGGCCCACGGGGTGGTCTGCATCTGCACGCTGGCATCGAGCTCGTCGCCGACGATCGGGCCGATGGAGCCATCACCCTCGTCCTCGAAGCCGCGGAAGATATGCGTGGGACGGACCACCGCGAAACGCTGGCCGGGACTGCCGACCAGGTCGCCGCGGACGTAGATCTTCTGCCCCGGCGTGGCGCGCAGGCGGCCTTCTTCCGAGGCCATGACGTAGGGGGCGTCCTTGACCTGATCCGAATTCATCACCCTCATGTCCTTGAGGAAAATCTTCAAGTCTTTCAGCGGGATGGCCGTGATCGCCTCGTCGTCCTCGCGGACGCGCGGCTGAAGGCCAAGGTGCGCCCTGCCGCCCAGCATCGACAGGTTCAGGACATCGCCGGGGTAGATCAGGTGCGGGTTGCGGACCTGCGGGTTGGCCTGCCAGATCTCCGGCCAGAGCCAGGGCTTTTGCAGGAACTTGGCCGAGATGGCCCACAACGTGTCGCCCCGGCGCACCGTGTAGGTGTCAGGATGCCCGTCGCGCAGCTGCGCAGCCGCCGCATAAGCGGCCACGGTAAAAAACATGCTGCCCAGCAGCACGGTGAGCTTCTTGATCATGACGGGTTTTCCCCCTTCCCCGGTTGCATCGCGAGTGTAGCTTATTGGTTAAACGCTGCAAGATGAAGATCTTGCGGCCACAACGTTACAATGGACCCAACTTTACCGTCAGGCGCGGCTTGGATTTCGCCGACCTGCCCGCATTTTTTCGGCTTCACCACCCCTTTTCTGTAGCTGCTTCGTGCCCAGGTGCCTTTCGTGTCCGTCCTGACCATCATCGAATACCCCGATCCGCGCCTGCGCACCGTCGCGGAACCTGTCACCGTGTTCGACGAGGAACTGGCCACCTTCGTCCAGGACATGTACCAGACGATGTACGAATCCGATGGGGTAGGCCTGGCCGCGACCCAGGTGAACGTGCACAAGCGCGTGCTGGTGGCCGACATGAGCGCCGAGCGCAACGAGCGCCTTTGCCTGATCAACCCGGAGATCCTCGAAAAGGACGGCTCGCAGGTGTACCAGGAAGGCTGCCTGTCGTTCCCGGGCATCTACGCCGACGTCACCCGGGCACTGAAGGTGAAGGTGCGTGCGCAGGATGTCACCGGCGCCGAGTTCATCGTCGAAGCCGAAGGCCCGCTGGCGGTTTGCATCCAGCACGAGATGGACCATCTGGCCGGCAAGGTCTTCGTCGATCATCTCTCGCCGCTCAAGCGCAGCATGCTGCTCAAGCGCATGGAGAAACAGCGCCGCCAGGCGAGCTGACGGTGCCTGCCCAGCCGCTTCGGATCGTTTTCGCCGGCACCCCGGATTTCGCCGCACCCTGCCTTGCCGCATGTCTTGCCAGCGGTGCTGAAGTCTTGGCCGTCTACACGCAGCCGGACCGCCCTGCCGGACGCGGACGCAAGCTCAGCCCAAGCCCGGTGAAGGTCGCCGCGCTCGATGCCGGCATCACGGTGGAGCAGCCGGAGTCATTGAAGGACGACCAGGTGCGCGCACACCTGGCCGCGTACCAGCCGGACCTCATGGTGGTGGTGGCCTATGGGCTGATCCTGCCGCGCAAGGTGCTGGCAATCCCGCGCTTGGGGTGCTGGAACGTGCACGGCTCGCTGTTGCCACGCTGGCGCGGCGCGGCGCCGATCCAGCGTGCCGTGCTGGCTGGCGATGAGGAAACCGGCGTCGACCTGATGCAGATGGAAGCGGGACTGGATACCGGCCCCACCCTGATTCGCCGCGCCACGCCGATCACTCGCGACGACACCGGCGGCAGCGTGCACGACCGACTGGCTGCACTGGGCGCCGAGGCGCTTGCCGAAGGATTGGCGCGTGTGATGGCCGGTGAAACACTTACGCCCACGCCGCAGCCTGATGAAGGCGTTACCTACGCCCACAAGCTGGACAAAGCTGAAGCGCTGCTCGATTTCAAGCTCCCGGCAATCGACCTGGAACGCAAGGTTCGTGCCTTCAACCCATGGCCCGTGGCCGAAGCGGACATCGCAGGCGAGCGTGTGCGCGTATGGGCGGCGCATGCGCTCGACCAGGAGGATGCCAAGCGGGGTCAGAGTCATGACTCTGACCCCAAGACCTCGCCTGGCTCCGTCATGGCTGCCTCTCGCCAGGGTATCGACCTTGCCACCGCCCAGGGCATGTTGCGCATCACCTCCGTGCAACGCGCGGGCGGCCGCCCCATCGCGGCAAGCGATTATCTAAACGCTCGCACCGAACTGCGGACACTCTAGGGCCATGGCGCGCAAGCCGCCCACGCCGACCGACACCCGCGCCCTGGCGGCGCTGGCTCTTGCCGAGGTTGCCCTGCACGGAAAGTCGTTGCGCGATGCGCTCGATCGCCACACCCGCGCCCTGCCCGACAGCCGTGACCGTGCCCTGCTGACGGCCCTGCTCAACGAGGGCGCTCGTTGGTGGATCCGCTTCGACGCGGCACTGGACATCCTGCTGGAACGCCCGTTGCGGCAAAGCGAACCGGCGATCCACGCCCTGCTGGTGATCGGCCTGGTGCAGCTTGAAGTGCTGGAGATGGCGCCGTATGCCGCGGTGGCGGCCACGGTGGAAGCCACGCGCGCGCTGCATCGGCCACGCCACGCCAATCTCGCCAATGCCGTGCTGCGGCGTTGGCAGCGCGAACGCGTAGCCTTGCTGGCGCGCCTGGATGCGGACCCCGCCACGCGCAGTTCGCATCCAGCCTGGCTGGTCCAGGCCATCCAGGGCGACTGGCCCGACGCGGCCGGCGCTGTATTGGACATCGCCAACCTCGAGCCTCCGCTGATGCTCCGGGTGAACCGTCGGCGCGCCCAGCGCGATGCGGTGATCCAGGCGCTGGTCGGCGACGCCCATGAAGCCCACGCCCACCCCTGGCTTGCCGATGCCATCGTGCTGCCGCACAGCACCGACGTGACCCGCCTGCCCGGCTTCGACGAAGGCCTGTTCGCGGTGCAGGACGGCGCGGCGCAGATCGCCGCCGATGTACTGGACCTGGCCGACGGCCAGCGCGTGCTCGACGCCTGCGCGGCCCCGGGCGGCAAGGCTTGCCATGTACTCGAACGCGCCGACGTAACCCTGGTCGCCGTCGAGCACGACGCGCACCGCGTACCGCGGATCGAACAGAACCTGGCACGGCTGGGCCTGGCAGCTCAGGTGCTTGCCGGCGACGCCGGGGAACCTTCGACATGGTGGGACGGCAAACCGTTCGACCGCATCCTGATCGATGCACCCTGCTCGGCCAGTGGCGTCATCCGGCGCCGGCCCGACGTGCGGCTGCACCGCCGCCCTTCGGACATTGCCGCCCTGGGTTTGCAGCAGCGGCGCATCCTGGCGGCGTCGTGGCCGCTGTTGTCCCCTGGCGGCCGACTGGTCTACGCCACATGCTCGCTCTTGCGTGCCGAGAACGAAGCGGTGATCGGCGATTTCCTGCGCGACACGCCCGACGCACGCATCGTGCCCCTGACGCTCGCCGATGGCCGGCCGGCCCAGGCGGGGTGGCAAATTCTTCCCGGCGATGGCGACCTCGACGGCATGTACTATGCAGCGCTTACCAAGGTGCCCGACTGACGGGCCAGGCGCCCGATGGTCCAGTCCGCTCCAGACCGCTTGAAGATCCAGCTGATCGCCCGCGACAACGGCGCGGGGCTGACGCGCGACCTTGCCGTGCTTGCCGAGGTGCTCGAAGCCTCCGGCTGTCAGGTGACGGTGCGGGCGCTTGGCCACCGAGGCCGCGTCGGTACGGCGCTGCGCATGGCGAAAGCAAAGCTCAGGCGATGGCTGAAGATGCCTCCCCGCTTCGACATCAACCTGATGCTCGAGCGGGTCCGCCCGGAATTCTTCGGCAGTGCGCGCCATGAGGTGCTGATACCCAACCCCGAATGGTTCAACGACGAATGGAAGCCGTTCCTGCCGGCGTTTTCCCTGGTGCTGGCCAAGACCCGCCACGCCGAGCGGATCTTCGGCGAACTGGGCTGCCCTACCCGCTACGTGGGTTTCGTGGCACCGGATCGTTACCGCCCGGGCCTGGTCGCGCCCCGCGCCGGATTCCTGCATGCCCCGGGGCGTAGTGGCAACAAGGGCAGCCTTGCCCTGCTTGAGCTTTGGGCGGCGAACCCGCACTGGCCGATGCTTACGCTCGTCTGGCGACGCAAGCGCGTGGACATCGACCCGCTGCCGGCCAATGTCATCTGGCACCGGGAATACGTGCCTGACGATGAGCTGCTGCGCCTGCAGAACACCTTGCGCTTCCACCTTTGCCCATCGCGCACCGAGGGCTATGGCCATTATCTTGCCGAGGCGCTGGGCGCCGGCGCCGTCACCATCACCACCGATGCCGAGCCGATGAATGAACTGGTGACACCCGGGCGCGGCGTACTGGTGAAGGCCCACCCCGCAGGCAAGCAGGCCCTGGCCACGCTCTACGATTTCGAGCCCGAGGCCATGCGCCAGGCCATCGAACACTGCCTGGCCATGGAGCCGGCAGAGGTGGTGCGGCTGGGCCGGACCGCCCGGACATGGTTTGAAGACAACCGCCGCGATTTCGCCACCCGGCTGCTCGAGGCCCTGCATGGGCTCGATTAAACGACGGGTGCAGTTGATCGCGCGCGACAACGGAGCCGGTCTTTCGCGCGACCTGCGCCTTCTCGAAGGCATTCTGAAGGGCTTCGGCTACCGCGTGGTGGTGCTGAAACTAGGTAATCATGGCCGCCTGTCGCATCGCCTGCAGCGGTTGCGCGTGCGCCTGTCACGGCTCGCCGGCGGATGGCTGCGTGGTGAGGGCAACGCCCGCTTCGACGTCAACCTGATGATCGAGCAGGTGCGGCCGGAGTATCTCGGGCAGGCGCGTCGCAATGTGCTGCTGCCCCACCCGGAATGGTTCAACCAGGCCTCCCGCCGCGCCTTGCCCGGCATCGATCGCGTGCTGGCCAAGACACGTCACGCCGAACGGCTGTTCCGCGAACTGGGCTGCGACACCGAATGGGTGGGGTTCCTCGGCGCCGATCATCGCCGCATGGGCGAGCAATACCGTCGCCGGGAATTCCTGCATGCGCCGGGTGTCAGTGGTAACAAGGGTAGCGACCGCCTGCTCATGCTGTGGAGCCGTCATCCGGAATGGCCCAGGCTCACCCTGGTATGGCGTCGCAAGCTCGAAAATCCGCCTGAAGTGCCGGCAAACGTCACCTGGTTCACCCACTACGTGCCACAGGATGAACTACTGACACTCCAGAACGACATCCTGTTCCATCTTTGCCCCTCGCAAACCGAGGGCTATGGCCATTACCTGGCTGAATCGATAAGCACCGGCAACGTGGTGATCACCACGGATGCCGAGCCGATGAACGAGCTGGTCACCGCCGCGCGCGGCGTGCTGGTGGCGGGGCATGCAGTGGGCACGCAGGACCTGGCTACGCTGTTCGATTTCGACGACGCCGCCATGGAAGCGGCGATCGAGCGCTGCATCGCCATGGATGACGCGCAGGCCCTGCGCCTTGGTACAGCGGGGCGCGCATGGTACGACGACAACCGCCGCGGCTTCCTCGACCGCTTCCGGCACGCCCTGGACAACCTGATGGCAGCACCGCCATGACCACCGTGCGCATCGTCGCCCGCGACAACGGTTTCGGCCTTTCCGGCGAGATCGCCACCTTGCGCGGCGCACTGGACAAGCTCGGGTGCAACGTCAGCGTGCTTTCGCTGGATGAGGCCGCCGAGCACGAACGCTGGCGCCTGGGCGGCAAGCGACTGCGATCGCGACTGCTGGCCCGATGGCATCGACGTCGGCGAGGCGACCAGGTCGACATGAACCTGATGTTCGAGCACGTATGGCCGGCGCAACTGGGCATGGCCCGGAAGAACATCGTGCTGCCGCATCCTGAGTGGTTCGACAACAAGGACGTACGCCACCTGCCGTGGGTGGACCAGGTATGGACCAAGACGCGCCACGCCGGCGACCTGTTCACGCCCTTCGGCCGCCCGACGCGCTTCATCGGCTTCGATAGCCGCGATCGCATCGATTCTTCCGTGCCGCGCAAACGGGCATTCTTCCACCTGGCCGGCGCCAGCCCGCTGAAGGGCACGCTGCGGCTGATGCACGAATGGGCGGCCAATCCGCACTGGCCCACGCTAACCGTGGTGCGAAACAAGCCAGGACCGAAGGACCCTCAGGCTCCCAATATCCACGTGCTGGCCGGCTACCGCGAAGAGTCGGAGCTTCAGCACTTGCAGAACGCGCATCTTTTCCACCTGTGTACTTCGCGCACCGAAGGCTATGGCCACTACATCACCGAGGCGATGAGCGTAGGCGCCGTGGTGATTACCGTGGACGCGCCGCCGATGAACGAACTGGTGACATCCGAGCGCGGCCTTCTGACCGCCGCCACCGCCGGCGACACGCATGCCCTGGCCACGCTGTACGACTTCGACAAACCCGCATTGGCCACCTGCGTGGCACGTGCCATGACGATGGACGACAACGAGATAGCGCGGCTTGGCGGCGCCGCACGCGCGTGGTTCGTGCAAAACAAGGCCGGATTCGGCGAACGCCTGCGCCAGGCGTTGGCTGGCGTGAACGCCTAGCCGACCGCGACCGACGCGCGCAGCGGTTCGTATCGCTCCGCGCGCATGCCATCGAGCTGGATGACGGCGTCGGCGGCTTCCTCGATATGGGTGTCCAGGCCGCGCAACGCACGCACCGTGCCTTCGGCCCGCGTCCGCGCCAGGATCTGGTTATTGGGCATGGACATATCGTTCGGGTCGGCCGGCGCCCGCGACGGATGGTCCAGATGCACGGCGAGCGCTGCGAATTTCAGCTGCCGGCGTTGGCGGCCGAGGTTGTCCAGGCGGGCTGCCAGTTCCAGGTCTTCGCTGCCATAGCCTTCCATGCGCTCATCGAAACCATTGACGGCCATCAGGTCGTCCTTCCAGAAACTCATGTTGCAGCTCATGACCCGGCCGCCGCGGCGGGCCCGCGCCTTGAAGGCGGCAAGCCAGGGATGGCGCAGGGCATACAGGCGACGTGATCCGCTGCTGCGGCGGAAATCGCCATCCACCAGCGGGTGGTAGCGGGCGCTGCCGCCGGCAAGCAATCGCGTGGTTTCGCGCGCGGTAACGCACAGGCGGCCACCCTGCAGGTAGAAGCCTGGCTGGGCGAAGCGCATGTGATCGGCGATGAAATGCGGGTGCAGCAACATATCCCCGTCGACGAGAATAATGTAGTCGCCTTTGGCCGCCACGATGCCTCGGTTCCGCGCCCGCGCGGCACGGAACCCCAGGTCTTCCTGCCATACATGGCGCAGCGGAATGCTGAACCCCGGCGCCAGCGATGCGATCAGCCCGGCGGTCTCGTCGTTGGAGCCGTCATCGGCCACGATGATCTCATCGGGCATGCGTGTTTGCCGGCGCAAGGACTCAAGCACCAGCGAAAGGGCCGAAGCCCAGTTATATGTCAGCACTACGATGCTTATGGTTGCTTCGCTCATGCCTTGACCTGCCCGGGAAACGAAAACCGGCACGCGGCCGGAAAATTAGCTCTAGGTTTTGGCGTCCATGGTGCCCCTGGCTGCATTCATCCGGCTTTCCCCAACACTCAAGGCCGGTATCCGTGTTGCAGCAGCCACAACTTTACGAACTTGCGTCGTACATATTCGATTCTTACCAACGCGTACAAAAGTCCGCGCCAGCCATCGAGGAATCCTGCGCGAAAAACGTACCCCCTCAGGAAACGCCACGCGGGACTGAACAGGATTTGCCCTACATTGGCGCGTTTTCCCGCCGCAAACAAGTGTTCGGCCATCATCTGGGCGTAACGCTCCTGTTTTCCCAGCTGTTCGGCGAGCGAGCGATAGGGGTGGTGCTCGAGATTCCCGGGCAGCCGGCCGACTGCGCCATCAACGCTTACAGCCTCGTGGATTTCCCGTTTTCCGCGCCATCCGCCGTGCCTGCGGTCGAACAGTCGCAGCACGCGATCGGGATAGGCGTTGCCGTGCCGGAGGAATTTGCCGAAATATTCCGACAGGCGGGCAAAACGATAACCAGCCATGCCGGGGAAGCCTTCCGCGTGGGCGGTTTGGATCGCCTGGCGGAGCGTTGCATCGACGCGTTCATCGGCATCCAGGCACAGCACCCAGTCGTGCCGGGCCTGCGCTACGGCGAAATCCTTCTGCGAACGAAACCCGGTGAAAGCGCGGTCGATCACGCGTGCGCCGCGGGCGCGGGCAAGGTCGGCGGTGCCGTCGGTGGAACCGGAATCCACCACCACGATGTCGTCGCAGAAGGCGAGCGAATCCAGGCACGCCCCGATCCGGTCGGCTTCGTTGAAGGTGATGATGCAGGCGGACAGCGGGATGGTGGTCATCGAGGCGATGGTCGGGCCATGGGCATCGCGCATAATGCCAGCTTCGCCGCGACCGGACCTGATCGAACGTGCCCACCAGCCTGATGTTCGCCACCGAGCTCTACGCCCTGCCGATCCTGCGGCCGCTGGCCGCGGCAGCACTGGCGCGCGGGCACGAGGTGGGCTGGATCGTCACCGACCGCGTGGCCGCCCGACTGGCCCCGGACGAACGCAGGCTTGCCACGTGGCCTGCCATCGATGCCAGCAGCGCCCAGGCGGTGTTCTGCGCGGCCAACTGGGTATCGCCGCGCCTGCCGGGCACCAAGGTGCAAGTGTTCCATGGCTTCAACGCCGAGAAACGTGAGCCCGGCCGTGGCCATTTCGCCCTGCGGGGATTTTTCGACCTCTACCTGACGCAAGGTCCCACCACCACCGGACCGTTCGAACAGCTCGCTCGCGAGCATGGCTATTTCGCCGTGCGTGAAACCGGCTGGCCCAAGCTTGATCCGCTGTTCAGACCGGCCGCCCCTTCGGCGGACCTGAACCCGCACGATGGCCGCCCGGTGGTGATGTTCGCCTCCACCTTCAGCCATCGCCTGAGCTGCGCGCCGCTCGTGCTGGACACGCTGCGGCAGCTCATTGCCCGCGGCGACCGCTACTGGCTGCTTACCCTGCACCCCAAATGCCCGCCCGAGCTCTTCGAGGCCTATCGCAGCCTTGCCGGACCGCATGCCCGATTCGAGGAATCCGGGCGGTTGATGGACATGCAGCGCGCGGCCGATGTGCTGCTGTGCGATACCTCGTCCGTGCTGCACGAATTCGCCGTGCAGCTGAAGCCCGTGGTGACGGTGCGCAACCGCCTGCCCAAGCCGTTCATGCTCGATGTGCAGGATCCGGGGGAGATCGACGGCGCCATCACTACCGCCCTGTCGCGTCCGGAGGCCCTGATGCAGGCCGTGCGCGACCACGCCGATGCCATCCATCCCTGGCGGGACGGAGGGTCATCCGAGCGGATGCTGGATGCCGTGGATGCCTTTCATCGCGGCGAACTTGGGCCCTTGAAGCGCAAGCCATTGAACCTGGTACGCCGGTACAAGGCCTGGCGGGACATCAAGGAACTGGTCGGCCACGTGGGTTCCACGCCCGCAGGGTAGAATCCCGCCCATCCACCACGAGCGGACTCCCGCCCTTGCAGCCAAGCAGCTTTTCCCGTCGCGAACATCTCCGCGCCCTGTGGCCGTGGCTCCCTGTCTGGACCGTCGTGGCGCTGGTGGGGATTTTCTCCCATGGCCCGATGCCGATGTATTCCACGCGCACGCTGGCCGTGGCCTGGGAAATGTGGAACCAGCACCACTGGCTGGTGCCGCACAACAACGGCGAACCCTACAGCGAGAAAGTGCCGCTGGTGTTCTGGCTGATCCATGCCGGCTGGCTGGCGTGGGGCGTGAACGACATTTGGCCGCGCATCCTGGAAGTGATCTACGGCGGCGCCCAGCTGGTCCTGGTGTCGGTCCTGGCCCACCGCCTGTTCCCGAACCGCGCCTGGGTGGCCAAGGCGGCGCCGTGGCTGCTGATGTCGCTGGCCTATGCCTTCTTCTTCGGCCTGCAGATCATGTACGACGTGCTGCTGGCCGTTTGGGTGCTGGCGGCATTGCTATGCCTTACCCCACGTGTCGACCGCGGCGAGCCGCGCTGGCTTTTCTTCGCGCTTTGCATCGGCCTGGGCCTATTGACCAAGGGTCCGGTGATGTTGCTGCACGTGGTGTTCCCGTGGCTCCTGGGTCCGTTGTGGAACGACTGGGCGCGCGCGAACCGCGGACGCTGGTATAGCCTCGGGGTGGCCGCACTACTGGGTGGTTTCGCCATCCTGCTGTGTTGGGCGCTGCCGGCGGGATTCAGTGGTGGGGAGGCCTATCGCCAGCGGCTGTTCTTCACCCAGACGGCCGGCCGCGTGGTGGATGCGTTCGACCATGCCGAGCCCTTCTGGTTCTACGCCACGTGGCTGCCTGCACTGCTGTTCCCGATCATTGCCTGGCCGCGTGCCTGGGCGGCGGTGGCAAGCCTGCGACGCCCGCTGGATCCCGGCGTGCGCTTCGCGCTGTGCTGGATCGTGCCGGTGTTCGTATGCTTCTCGCTGATCAGCGGCAAGCAGCCGTATTACCCGCTGCCTGAATATGCCGGCTTTGCGCTGCTGGTGGCAGGCGCGGTGTCGAGCTTCCGCGAGAAGCGTCCGGACCTGGCCTTCAACTATGCCCTGGGCACCTGGCCGCTGGCGCTGGGCGGGTTCGCGGTGGCGGTGGGCATGTTCATCCTGCCGAACCTGGTGGAAAGCGGCCACGCGCACGATTCCTGGTTCGTCGACTTCTCCCGTTACAGCCGCTACTTCGCCATCGTTTACTTCATCCTGGGCGCCCTGCTCTTGTTGCGCGGCCGGGGCGAAACCCGCCGCCTGGCAATTGCTGGCCTGGTGGGCACGCTGGCGCTCAATACGCTGTTCACGCTTTCCTCGTGGCAACGCTTCGACCTCTCACCCGCGGCGGTGTACCTGGGCCGCGCGCAGGCCGAGGGCAAGGCCGTGGGCAACCTTGCTTACTACGAAGGCCAGTTCCACTTCGCCGGCCGCATGGATAAGCCCGTCACGCGTCTTCGAGAAGGCCAGGAACTCTTCGATTTCGCCAAGGCGCATCCCGATGGCCTGGTGGTGACCTACGGCACCAAGCTCGATTCGGATGAGCTTCGCTATGCCCAACTGGTGCAGCCGTTCCGCTCCGACTTCCTGGTGATCTGGAAGGCAGCCGCATTGGCGGCCCTGCGCCAGGGCCACCAGCCGGCGGAGCCGGCCACCTCGACCTTGATCTATCCCCCGGGCTACTGGCGCTACAAAGCCCTCAAATGAGTCGCGTAGACGCCCTGCGCAAGCAACTGGACGGCCCGCGCGATGGCGCGCTGCTCCGGTTTTCGCTCGGCTCGGCCCTGCTGGAGGATGGTGATGGTGCCGAGGCTATCGTGCAGCTGCATCGCGCGGTCGCTTTCGATGCGGACTACTCCGCCGCGTGGAAGCTATTGGCTCGTGCGCAAGCCGGCGCCGGGGACACGGTCGCCGCCATCGAAAGCTACGAGCACGGCATTGCCGCCGCGCAGCGCCGCGGCGACAAACAGGCCGAAAAGGAAATGACGGTGTTCCTGCGACGCCTTACGCGCTAACCGGCCTGGTGCCGACGCGAATAGGGCGAAGGCCGATCGTCGGCGCTATAGCGCTTGTAATGCCACTGGTATTGCGCGAACGCCAGGTCCACGCACTGCTCCACGCCCTTGTTCAACGCCGTGCAGGCGATCTTGAGGTCGGCATCGGCAAGGCCCTCGGGCGCCGGCAGGATATGGATACGAAACCCCTCGCCGTCGGGCAGGCGCTCGGCAAAACTGAAAAGCACCGTGGCGCCGGTGCGCGCTGCCAGCCGCGGCAGCAGCACCATGGTCAGCGCATCCACCCCGAAAAACGGGGCGAATTCGCCCTCCCCGGCACGAGGCTTCTGGTCGGGCAGGATGCCCACGGTACCGCCCGCGGCCAGGCGCTTGTAGAGCGTGCGGACACCGGCACCTTCGGCGCGTACTTGTTCAGGCGCTAGCGCGCCGCGCACCTTCCGTAGCAGCGTTTCCACCGCCGCCACCCGCGGCGGACGGTACAGGATGGCCATCGGCGTGCGGCTGCACAGCCAATAGTTCAGAAGCTCCCAGCAGCCTAAATGAGGCGCGGCAATGATGGTGCCCTTGCCGCTGGCAATGGCCGCCTCGAACAACTCAAGGCCACGCACTTCGCGCACCAGGCCCAGGGCCTTCTGTGCGCCACCGCCCCAGATGTTGGCCATTTCGGTGATCGAACGGCCGCTTTCTTCCATGGTTTGCCTGAGCAGGCTGGCCTGCGCCGCATCATCAAGCAACGGGCGCACCAGCTTCAGGTTCACTGCTGTGTGCCGCGCCGCCTTGCTGTGCATGGCCAACGACAGCCGGCCGAGGGCATCGCCCAGCCGGTGCATGGCTTTGAGTGGAAGCAGACTGAAGAGCCGCAACAACAGGTAGACGAGGTAGATGTCGGGACGCATCCGCCCATGGTAACCCGCCGCTGCTTGCCGCTAAATTCGCAGGCATGATTGCCCTAATCCAGCGTGTCAGTTCTGCCCGTGTCGAAGTGGAAGGCGAAAGCGTCGGCGCCATCGGGGCGGGGCTGCTCGCCCTGGTCGCGGTGGAGCCCGGCGACGGCGAAGCCCAGGCCAGGCGCATGGTCGAACGCCTGCTCGGTTATCGGGTGTTCGCCGACGAGGCCGGGAAAATGAACCGTTCCCTTACCGATACCGGCGGTGGCCTGCTGCTGGTGAGCCAGTTCACCCTCGCCGCCGATACCCGGAAGGGCATGAGGCCCAGCTTCACCTCGGCCGCCACGCCCGATGAGGGCCGCAAGTGGTTCGACCGGCTGGTGGAACTGGCGCGAGCCGCCCACCCGGGGGTGGAAACCGGCCGCTTCGGTGCCCATATGATGGTTCACCTGTGCAACGACGGCCCCGTGACCTTCCATCTGGAGGTTCGCTGATCCCGGCCGATAACCGTGGCACCAGGCCTCGCCGGTGAAGTTGCCCGGGCCAAGGACATGGAAACTTCACGACATGGCGCGATTCTTGCGTGCCTGTCCGAACGCCCATGTTCTTGATACTGGTCATAAAATCACCATATTGGTATAATGGTTAGTCATGCAGATAGCGGCGGTCGGAATGAATAGCAAAGCCCACGAGCAGCAATCGGAAATCAAACAGCTCATCTCCAAGGGGCTCGAACAGGGCTACCTGACTTACGCTGAAATCAACGACCACCTCCCCGACGACATCGTCGATCCGGAGCAGATTGAAGACATCATGGCGGTGCTCAAGGGCGTCGGCATCGAAGTCCATGACGCCGCCCCGGACACCGACACCATCGCCGACGGCGCCTCGCCGGGCGCCACCGGCGACGACGAAGCCGCCGCCGAAGAAGCCGTGGCCCTGCTGTCGGCGGTCGACGCCGAAGTCGGCCGCACCACCGATCCCGTCCGCATGTACATGCGTGAGATGGGCACGGTGGAGTTGCTCACACGCGAAGGCGAAATCGCCATCGCCAAGCGCATCGAGGAAGGCCTGAACCAGGTGCAGACCGCCCTGGCCAGCTTCCCGCTCACCATCCAGCTGCTGCTGGAGGAATACGACCAGCATCTGGAAGGCAAGCGTCGCCTGTCCGAAATCCTGGCCGGCTTCGCCGATCTTGAAGAACTGGCCGACCAGGAGAAAGCCCTGGCCGCCGAGGCCGCGCTGAACGCGCCGCCGGTGGAAGAAGGCGACGAAGAAGAAGGCGACGAAACCGTCGAGGAAGAGGAAGCCGGCCCGACCGGTCCCGATCCCGAAGAGGTCAAGCGCCGCATGGAAGAACTGCGCGCCCTCAGCGCGAAATTCCAGAAGGCAGCGCCCAAGGCCGAGATCAACGACAAGAAGGTGTTGAAGATCCGCGACCAGATGGCCGAGGCCTTCCTGAAGCTGAAGCTTCCCTCCGCGCTGATCGACGGCTTCGTGCGCAAGCTGCGCGAGGTGGTGAACGATATCCGCCACCACGAGCGCGTGCTGATGGACATCTTCGTCAAGCAGGTGAAGATGCCGCGCGCGGAATTCCTCAAGACCTTCCCCTCCAACGAGGGCAACCTGGAGTGGGCGGCCGAGCTCGGCCGCAAGCGCCAGAAGTGGTCGCCGAACATCAAGACCTACCGCGAAGCCATCGATGGCGAGCAGGAAAAACTCGCCACCATCGAGCGCACGCTGTACCTGCCGCTGACGGATATCAAGGACATCAACCGCGCGATGAGCGTGGGCGAGGCCAAGGCACGTCGCGCCAAGAAGGAAATGGTCGAGGCGAACCTGCGCCTGGTGATCTCCATTGCCAAGAAGTACACCAACCGCGGCCTGCAGTTCCTCGACCTGATCCAGGAAGGCAACATCGGCCTGATGAAGGCGGTGGACAAGTTCGAATACCGCCGCGGCTACAAATTCTCGACCTACGCCACGTGGTGGATCCGCCAGGCCATCACCCGTTCGATCGCCGACCAGGCACGCACCATCCGTATCCCGGTGCACATGATCGAAACGATCAACAAGTTGAACCGCATTTCCCGCCAGATGCTGCAGCAGTTCGGCCGCGAGCCGACGCCTGAAGAGCTGGCCAAGGAAATGGAGATGCCCGAGGACAAGATCCGCAAGGTGCTGAAAATCGCCAAGGAGCCCATTTCGATGGAAACTCCGATCGGCGACGACGAAGATTCGCACCTTGGCGATTTCATCGAGGATACCAACGCCAGCTCGCCGATCGAATCGGCGACGGAAACGGGCCTGATGGAAACCGTCCGCGACATCCTGGCCGGCCTCACCCCGCGGGAAGCGAAGGTGCTGCGCATGCGCTTCGGCATCGACATGAACACCGACCACACGCTGGAAGAAGTTGGTAAGCAGTTCGATGTGACGCGCGAGCGTATCCGCCAGATCGAGGCGAAAGCGCTGCGCAAGCTGCGTCATCCGAGCCGCTCCGAGCAGCTGCGTTCGTTCCTAGATATCGACTGATATCCAGGGCGTCTGGCAGTTGGGAATGAGGCCCGCTTCGGCGGGCCTTTTCTTTGGCTGCGCAAGCCTGGTCTGTTTGTGCAAGCGCGAGGATGGCTCGGCGATACCATGGGTATCGTCGAATCAAATTGGCAGGATGCCATGCAGAACCCAGCGCCACCGTCGATGGTCGTCGACATTCCCACCGGCGGAATCGAGCTTGATCCCGATACGGGTGTCGACACCGCTTTGATTGACGGGCAAAGGTTGCCCGTGCAGTTTGACCTCGACCAACGCGTCTGGACGACCGCGCATCAGGATGGCGGCTCGTCGTTGCAGCTTGCGTGCCTCAACGATGCCTCGCGCCTGCGGCGTGTCGAACTTCCCGGCATGCCTGCCGTGCCGGTCGATGCCACGCCCATACCTCGGTTTCTTCACTTCATATGGGTAGGCCATCGCCCCATGCCCGAGGCGCTCGTCAACCGCGTGCTGGTGAACGCGTTGCGCACGCCGGGGTTTCGAACCATTGTGCACGTAGGCATGAATGACCCTTCGCTGCTGGCGGCCATGCGCGATCGCCTGGACGATCCAGTGCCATGGGTCACAGTGCTCAATCTTGACGACGAGCCGTGCTTTGCCGCTTTCCAAAACTTGCCGGTCCATGGTTACTACCGCGCTTTCATGGAAGAGACGACGCAAAACTACGGTGCCGCCTCGGATCTACTGCGGCTCTGGCTCATTTACGCGTACGGTGGCATATACCTGGATGTCGACGACGTATTCGCCGACGAGATCGATAGCGACGCCCATTTACTGGCAGCCCCCGGCAACCTTCTTCTTGGTAGCCGCTACCGCGATCCGCTGCACGGCTTCGCCGGATACAACCAGAGTCATTTTGCGAGCCATGCGGGTAACCCCGTGCTGATGTGCATGCTCGAGGAAGCTTGGCGGCGCCTTGAAGCATCGCCTTCGTTCCTCGCTGATCGCCCTTGGGGCAGGCCCGGAGAGCCTGAAGATCACCGGATGAATTCCTACATCCGCACCGTGTTTCACCTGACAGGGCCCCAGCTCTTCACTGACATGATCTCAGCGCTTCGACCTGATATTGCCTTTATCGAAGCTAATTTTCTGCGAGCGATGGAAGTGCTGCACTATTCCCCGGATCGACCTCGATACCGTGCCGAATCGTATCTGGCGACTGCAAACGCAGCTCTGATGCACTACCTACCGTTTCATGATGGGCCATTTCGGGTTGTGATCGGTAGTGCGGGTTCGTGGAACGACAAAGATGCTAGACATACTCCCGTTGATGCTGGGTTGTAGGAAAACCACCCTCTATCGCGAGCAATTTTCTTATTGACGACACCCCAGACAAGCGGCAATCTAGATGCACTTCCCCGTCGGTTTCGGTCGCCGGGCCGCAACGCCACCCTAGCGGTGGCGTTGCCTTTTCCAGGGACGGAAAAATGCGCACCGCAGTGTACGTAGACGGATTCAATCTGTTCCATAGATTGTTGGAGGGGCAGCCTAATTTAAAATGGCTAGACCCCACTGCACTCGCGAAAGCGTGCCTTCGCGATGAAAATGAAATTGATTCAGTGCCGAGGATTCAGATCCCGATCAACCTTCGAGGCAAGATATTTACCTTCGCGCACTGGAATCGAGCAAGGTCCATATTCATTACGGAACTTTTCGACGACGCAAGAAGCGATACGCACTAGTCGACCCTCCGTTTGGAACGAAGGATCGCTATGCCACCGTGTGGCATCGTGAAGAAAAACAGTCAGACGTGAATCTTGCTGTAAATATGCTTCACGATGCCTGGTCGGAGCACTTCGACTGCGCAGTACTGGTCTCGAACGATTCCGATCTTGCCGAAGCGCTCCGTCTTGTTCGATCCATGGGAAAAGTTGTTGGCCTGCTCTGCCCGGGGCAGGGCCGCCCGGCGACGAAGCTGGCTAAACATGCGAACTTTGTTCGCCACGTAGACTCAGCACATCTCGCCAAAGCTCAGTTCCCAAATCCACTCCGTGCCAGGGACGGACGTTTGATTCACTGTCCGCCACGCTGGCTTCTGGGAGCGAGCTAGGGCGCGTTTGACACTACCCCATGTCGTAAAAGAACTGCTCGCGATCGATCTTGCCGTCTTTCACGTGATAGACGCAGATCTCGGTCATCTCTATGCGGCCGTGTTCCTTCATCGTCACGTCCAGGGTCATCGCGAGGCTGAACCAGTTGCCGGCCACGGTGGCGTCGCTGATCTTGACGCCGTGCATTTCCTGCACGCTCGCCTGGAAGGCCTCGCCCTTCTTGTAGATCGCGTCCAATCCCTTGACGTCGCCCATATCGGCCTGGTGTGACCCCGGCGCCTCGATGCTTTCGGCATCCTGCGCGTAAAGCTCCTTTTGCGCTGCCTCGAACTCGCCCTTCCGACACAGTTCCACCAAACGCTTGGCTACCGATTCAGTGCTCATCGCCGTCACTCCAGGGGATAGGAATCCTGAGGTTACCCCTGGAGCCATGACGAAAAAAGGACCAATCCTTGGACCTTCCCTGGTCCATCGCCCTCCATGTCAACAGTAAGGGCTTACAACTGGGATACGGCCATCGCGCGGTCGGGCTCAGCGTTATCCACTTTTTCCGCCAGCAGGGAGCTGGCCAGCTGGATCAGCGACCCCAGGCCGTTGCCGCCCTCGCCGCCCAAGGCGATTTTCGGCACGATGGCAATCTGGCCGTCGCGGATGGCCTCGGCGAACTGCGCGCCCAGGGTATTGATCAACTGCAGGCGCGCGCCCTCGCCCGTCAGCGCCGTGGACTTGGCCTGGATGGCCTCGGCCTCGGCCTTACCCACGGCGGCGATGGCGGATGCGCGGCCGCTACCTTCGGCCGTCAGGCGACCACGCTCGGCATCGGCGTCGATGCGGATCACCTCGGCGCGGCGGTCGGCCTCGACCACCGCGGCCTCACCCACATTGCGCTTGATCTGGATGTGGATCATCGAATTGGTGAGTTCGGCCTGGATATCCGTCTTGGCGCGGGCTTCGCGCAGCGAACGCTCCTTGGCGGCGGATTGCTCCTGCAGTTCGTAGGTGGCTACCTGCTCCAAGGCCACCTGGCGGTCGCGCAACTGGTTCAGCAGCGCATCGATGCGGCTGCCCGAGGCGTTTCCGGCACTGCCGTGCGGCGTGCCGATCAGCACTTCCTGCAGTTCCAGGTTGTAGAGGGCAAAACGTGACTTCATGTCGACGCTTGCGATCTCCTGGATGTCCGCGCGATTCTGGATCAGCTGGATCAAGGTCTTGGTCTGGCCGATGTTCTTGAAATAGGCGCTGACCATTGGGTCGAGCGTCTGGTCGACCAGACGCTTGATGTCACCGAAGCGCTGCACCACGAGCGGGGCTTTCCTGTAGTCGATGTGCACCACCACCGACAGCGGGAGCAGCGGCTCGAACGCATCCTTGGTGATCAACGACACTTCCGTCAGATTCTCATCGAACTTGTGCACGTTGGTCACCTCCGGCGTCCACTTCAGGATGAAGTTGGTGGTCGGCACCAGCTGGATCTTGCCGGCGTAGGTGTTGAAGGCGTACTTGCCCGGCAGCAACGGTTCCTTCCACACGCCGCGGCACTCGCTGTCCACCAGTTCGCCGTGGGAATACCCCTCGCCCGAGCGATCGGTACCGGTCTTGCCGATGTAGGAAACCACGACGCCCACGAAACCCACTGGCACGACGGTCTTGGGAATGAAGTCCACCGTGGCGAACAGGCGATTGATGTAATACGTGCCCTCCACCAGCACCTGGTGCTGGCGGCCGCGGTAGCCACCGGCGCGCAGGAAAGCGTCGATGTTCTGGAAGTTGTTGTGGAAGGTGGCCTTGTTGGCCGGGTCATGGCCAACGCGCGGGGCGACGATCTCGTCCGGCGGAAGCACCGGGCCATCATGGATGGTCACCACGCCCAGCATGTCGTGGCTGCTTTCCTCGTTGGCCGTGGACTGCCGGCCGACGATCACCACCGGCGAGAAACCACCGCGCTGCGAGAGCACCGTGCCCATCTGCTCGATGGTGCCGCGCTCATCCTGCGACAACAGCAGACCATGCACATGCGATGCGGTGATGATGGCGAACTGCGCCACGTTCAGCGCATAGGTACCTTCGCGCAGGATCATCCGTTGCGGGCCCTTCTGGCCGCCGGCCTTCAGGAACGCAGCCACGTCTTCCACACCGGTGTCCACCGTGCGGCCAAGTGCCTGGCCATCGAGCAGATCGTGACCGTCGCGGGCGAAGATGTAACCGATCTCACCCTGCGGGATGGTGACAAGGTCAGCCTTGTGCACGCGGTACTGGAACGGAAAGAAATAGTGCAGGCCGCCGCGCAGCACGGCCGGCTGGTAACCGACTTCACCGTTCAGTGCGACCAGGCCACGCGCGATCGAGGGCGCGCCCCACAGGCGCTCCACGATGCCGACGCGATCGTTGGGAATATAGACAATGGCGCGCGACGCATACACCAGCAGCGCCAGCACAGCGACACTTACCGAAGTTGCAACAAGCCAGGTCATTTCGAAGTTCCTTTGACAGGTAGAAGATCCGGCGCGATGCCGGGGAGGGGAAAAAGGTGTCGTGGGCGTGCACGCAAGCGGCCGACGGCGCCCGCCGACAGATGCAGGCGGGAACACGGCTTTGGTTGTCAGTGGCCCTTGGGCGCTCGGCTTACCCGATCAGGTGGGAGAGCTCGCCCATGGCGAGCGTTGCGTTCTGGCCCAGCACGTCGAGTTCCTCGACGATGTTGGCCAGCGGGGCATGCGGGGAGATCTGGCCGAACAGCACGTAGTGGCTGCCCACCAATCCCACGTTCGACAACGGCATGACCGGCCCCAGGCGCAGGCAGGCCTCGTTGAAAGCATCAGGACGATGCACCGACCGCTGCTCGCACAGGGGTGAGGACACATGCACTTCGTCCTCGCTGACGGTGATGTTCACCGGCTGGTCGCCGTAGTCGCGCAGGCGGAATCCGATGGACGGCGGCGTCTTGTGCAGGCGCAAGCCGACCAACTGACGGTGCTCGCCGGTGTGACTGGCCAGTGCATCGTGCAGCGTCTGGGTGGTCCACTTGTCGTTCATCGCGTTGAAGTCCATGTGCGCTACCAGGGCATCGGTGTGCGCGCCACGAACATGCCGCAGGAACCGGCGCACCAGCTCCTGCTCGGCCTCGGTCATGTAGATCCTGGGGATCGTCATGCCCATCCGGGTCATCCGGTCGCGGAACGCCCGTTGGCGCTGCGCTCCGGTGGTGACGGGTTTCTGGGCTGACATGGGCGTGGGGTTCGGGTGTTACGCGTAACGTTAGGCGTAACTTACGCCTGTCGGTGGGCGTTACACAATTACGAAGGAAGTTTCCGATGGCCGGATAAGACAAAGCCCGCACAGAGCGGGCTTTGTCGGTTACGGCTGGCGCAAGACTTTAGTGGTGGACGACAACCTTCCGATGGACCGGATGGTGCACCACACGGTGATGGACTACGGGGTGATGGACAACGCGGTGATGGACCACCCGATGCGGCGGTACATGATGCACAGGGTGATGGATCACATGATGCGGGGGATTGGGCTGGGCCAGCACGGCCGGCGCGGCAAGGGCCGCGGCCAGGGTGAGGCAGGCGGTGGCTATCAGTCGTTTCATCGCAAACCTCCAGTGGGAAAACTGGGGTTAGATTGCGATTTCTTACCTGAACTAACGGTCTTCGCAAGAACATGCGGGAGGCTATCGTTCAAATCCAAAGGTTTGGCTACACTTGGCGGCCGCACGCGGGCCTATAGCTCAATGGTTAGAGCAGAGGACTCATAATCCTTTGGTTCCAGGTTCGAGTCCTGGTGGGCCCACCAAACCCGTGCGAGCAGGCCCCGTGTCGATCCAGCAGGCGCTCATTCGTCGCATACGTGAAGGTGGCCATACCGGCCATCCTCCAGGCCAAGGAGACAACCATGTCCTACATCGATGGTTTCGTGATCGCCGTACCCAACGCCAACCGCGAAAAGTTCATTGTGCACGCCCGTACCTTCGACGCCATTTTCCTCGAGTACGGCGCCATCCGGGTGATGGAGTGCTGGGGCGACGACGTGCCCGACGGCAAGCTCACTGATTTCCGCCGCGCCGTGCAGGCGGAGCAGGATGAATCGGTGGTGTTCTCCTGGGTGGAATGGCCCGACAAGGCCACTCGCGATGCCGGCATGGCGAAATTCATGCAAGACCCGCGCATGGAAGCCGCCAGTGACTGTCCTTTCGATGGCAAGCGCATGATCTTCGGTGGCTTCAAGTCGGTGGTTAGCCTGCCGGACTAGGGAAGCCTTGAGCTGCGCGCTTTCAAAGTAGCGCTCGCTCCCGACCCGTTGCGGTCATCGGAACCACAGGCCATCCTGTGACAATGAAAATGCATCGATGGTTGGTTTTCATTGGTTTGGCCCTGACCGCAGGTCCTGCATTCGCAGGGCCTTCCGAATGCCCTCGGCCAGAAATCTCGGGCGCACGTGAACTTGACCACTTCCTGAGCCTTCGTGCCGTTGAAGTAATCAGGCTGGCAGCACGCTCGGATGCGGGGCTGGCCGCACTGATCGCCCCATCCGCGAGTTTCGACCTTGGCTCGGGCGACGTGGGCCGCCCTTTGGGAACGGGAGTCGTTGGCGCTCGCGCGCTTGCGCGAACAATGAATGCGGACAGCTACCGCTTCCTTGGTTGGGACTACATGGACATGCCGGCAGATCCCTGCTCAAAGCACAAGGTTGTAGTCGAGTTCATCGATAACCAGGGCAAGAGCGTGTCCCGAGTGGAGTTCACCTTCGAAGCAGGCCGCGTGGTGAGCGCCGATGGCTGGGAGAGATCGTTCGAGACTGGACGGCTATAACGGTAGGCGGCTCTGGCGTTCTTCGATCAGACTTTTGCCGTGGATCACACGCGCGGCAGCCAAACTATGGTTTTATGAATGGTCAAACATTGGGGGCTTAGTCCGGACTGCTCCCTACCCTATCGATATCCAACCGGAGGTTTCAGCACCCATGACGGATGAATCGAACATCGGGAAAGAGAAGCAGGATCAATGCGCTGGGGAAACCTCCGGGGACAGGGGGCCGAGCATCAAGATCACCCGCCGCGAATTCATCGCAGGCACGGCCATCGCCGCGACCGGCTTGATGATCGTGCCACGCCATGTCCTGGGCGGGACTGGCCATACGGCACCAAGCGATCGATTGAACATTGCCGGCATCGGCGTCGGCGGCATGGGCGGCCACAACATCCGGGAACTGGCCAGCGAGAACATCGTCGCCCTGTGCGACGTGGATTGGCATTACACGGAGAAGAGCTTCCGTGGGATGTTCGCCGGCCAGGCGAAAGCACATGCCCGCCTCGACAAGGCCAAGACCGCCAAAGAGCGCCTGGAGCTGCAGGAACAGATCAAGCTGACGGATCTGCTTTCACGCAAGTTCGATTCGATCAAGCGTTATACCGACTACCGCCAGATGCTCGAACAGCAGAAGGACATCGACGCGGTGGTCATCGCGACGCCGGACCATCTGCATGCGGTGATCGCCAGCGCGGCGATGAGCCTTGGCAAGCACGTGTACGTGCAGAAGCCGCTTACCTGGTCGATAGACGAGGCCCGAGCGCTGGCCAGGAAGGCCAAAGACAACCCCAAGATCGTCACGCAAATGGGAAACCAGGGCCACTCGACCGACGATGCCCGGCTGATCAACGAGTACATCGCGGCCGGGGCGATCGGCACGGTCAGCGAGGTCCACGTCTGGACGAATCGCCCGCTTGCCTACTGGCCGCAGGGAATTCCACGTCCGCAGCCCAGGCCAAGACCTGACGACGCGAGCTGGGACGAGGAAGCGGTCATGGATCGGCTCGCCAATGCCATGGTCGGCAACTATCCGAAGCCGGAAGGCCTCGCCTGGGATCTCTTCCTTGGCCCCGGCCCGGTCGTCGACTACCACCCCGTGTATCACCCGTTCAACTGGCGCGGCTGGGTGGATTGGGGCGTAGGCGCCATCGGCGACATGGGCGCCCACCTGATCGATTCCCCGTTCTGGTCGCTGGACCTTGGTTTTCCGACGGCCGTGGAGACCGTCTCGACGCCCTTCGACAACGCGTCGTATCCCATGGCAACGATGACGTACTACGAATTCGCGGCACGGGGCGGCCGGCCGCCGGTGAAGCTCCACTGGTATGACGGCGCGTTGCTACCTCCCGGGCTACAAGCGCTGGGAGCCGGGCAGATGAGCAAGGACGGCGGCGTCCTCTACATCGGTGACAAGGGCAAGCTGATCCACGAGACCTACGGCGCGAATCCGCGCCTGCTGCCGCAGTCGTTGCATGATTCGGTGGGCACGCCCCCGCAAAAGTACGCGCGCATCAAGACGTCGCACGAGATGAACTGGGTGGACGCCTGCAAGGGGCGGGGAGAAACGACGTCGCCGTTCTCGTACGCCGCGCGGCTGACGGAGGTCATGCTGCTGGGCGTCGTGTCGCTTCGCGCGGGCGGCAGGATCGAGTACGACGCGGAGAACATGCGCATCACCAACTCGCCGGACGCCAACCAGTTTCTGCGTCGCGACTATCGCCAAGGCTGGGCCGTCTAGGAGTGGAAAGTCTTGCCATTGAGGAATTGCATACTTACTGGGCTTGCCAGCGCGCACCAGGATCGGTCACGCAGCTACCCCAGGACGTTGAAAGGACATTGCTGGCCGGCTTACGTCTTAACGTGCTGGAAACCCTGCGTTACCTGCACCACCAGCGGCCCGACTATGAGCAATTCGAAGCCTGGATACGCGAGCGTAACGGCGGCGGGCTGGACGAGGTCTCGCTCGACCGCCTGCGTCGCGCACTGGCAGGCGAGGCCGTCGGCGCCGAAGTAGGCAACCTCGATGGCGTCGAAGGCCTGAGCGATAAGGACATTGCGCACTGGCACGAGCATGGCTATGTCATCCTGCGCAACGCGATAAGTACGGAGGCGGCGGAGATTTCGGAGGCAGCCGTCTACGATTTCCTGGGGATGGACCGCGACGATCCGGAATCCTGGTATCGCCAGTCGCTGGGTCATTCGATCTGGGTGCCGTTACTGAGGCATCCGGCACTGGTAGCCAACCGCCGCGTGCCACGCATTCACAAGAGCCATGCACAACTATGGGAGCGGGAAGATCTTTGGGTCACCATCGACCAGGTCGGATTCAATCCGCCGGAGCGGAAGAACTGGCCGTTTCCCGGCCCGCATCTGCATTGGGACACGACGCTCGCCGAGCCGCATTGCCTTCAATTGCAGGGGATCCTGTATCTCGTCGATGTCGCCGAGGACCAGGGGGCATTCAGTTGCGTGCCGGGCTTTCATCACACACTGAAGCAGTGGGTGAAAACCGTTCCCGCGGGCATGGGTTTTAACGATCACGCGCGACGCACCCTGACGATGAAGCCTATTGCCGCAAAGCGTGGCGACATGATCATCTGGCACCACCTGCTTCCTCACGGCAGCAGTCCAAACCGTGCGCAACGGCCACGCGTCGTGCAATACATGTCGCTGCAACCCACCCGATTCGCCCATGCCAAGGAATGGAAGGCTTGATGTCTTCGTGATGACAGCCGAGGATCTCGTCCTCGGCTGGGTGTTTAGGTAACGGTCGCCAGAAGAGCAAGACAGGCAAGAGATGCCGTGCTAAAGCGCCCGGATCAACTCCAGAATTTTCTGGTACTGCTCCAGCTGGTCGGGCGCCTTGATCATGGCGACCAACACCGTCGCCGTGGCTGACTGCTTTACCACGGCCATATTCGCCTCCTGTGACACGGCCTGCAGTTCGCGCAAGGCGACAGCTGTCGTACTCATGATGTCGCGTACCGCGTCGGACCACGGGCGTGCTTGGTCGAAACCGGTCTTGTTCGCGGCGGCGATGGCGCGTTCGATGACGCGCGAAACCTGATCAGGGTCGTCCTTTGCCACTGCTGCCTGCACTGAGGCAGAAGTTCCGTCCCCGTCCTTCGGTACCGCTTCGAAAATCGAGAAGAGTTGCATCGCCGCCTGCGTCGTCGCCGCCTGCGCCAGGATATTGCCCTGCTGCTGGACACTAACTGCATTTTCCACGGCGTTGCCCAAGGCATGGCCCGCCTCCATGTAGATATTGCCAAGCGCAGCAGCCGCCGCATCAGGCGGAATCTTGACGTTGGTCTGTGTCACGGCCTCGGTAATCTCGGGCGTCGATACTTTCATAAAAACTCCTCAGCTCAGTGGAAGTTGATAGCGTGTCTACAGTTCGCGCGATAAGTAGAGGTGTTCATGGCTTTGCAGGGTCAATGCTCTCAACGCCCGGTCCCGCGCGGCGCCGTTGACCCACGCACCACCAGATCAGCCGACAGCACGCGCTTGCGCGGCGGTACCTCTGGGTCGTTCAAGATCTCGATCAGCATGGTCATCGCCTCTCGCCCCAATGCATTCTTTGGCTGGGCGACGGTAGTCAGCGACGGCGAGGTGTAGCGCGCGAAGCGGATGTCGTCGAAGCCGACCACGGAAACGTCCTCCGGTACACGCAGGCCGTGCGAGATCAGGGCGCGCATCGCGCCGATGGCCATCTCGTCGTTGGAGCAGAACACCGCGCTGAACGAATGTCCCTGCGAAAGAAACATCTCGATCGCCCGCTCGCCCGCTTCGATCGAAAAGTCGCCGACGGCAGTGAGGGCGGGATCGGCGGAAATCTCCGCCCGTTGCAAGGCAAGCCGATAACCCTGCTCGCGGTCGACGCATATCGGACTCGACGACGGGCCGGCAATGAAAGCGATATCGCGATGCCCCAGCGTCACCAGATAATCGACCGCGGCGCCTGCGGCGGCGACGTTGTCGATATAGACGCTGGAAATGGATTTGTCCTTGACGTACTCGCAGGCATTGACCACGGGCAGGCGGCCATCCATCGGAATCGCCGGTACACGATGGGACATCGTAATGATGCCGTCGGCCTGGCGCGCCGCGACCATGTCTGCATAGGACTGCTCGCGGACCAGGCTGCTTTGCGTCTCGCCCAGCAGCACCGAATAGCCCGTCTCGTACGCGACTTGCTCGATGCCGCGGATGACCTCTGAGAAGAAGGGGTTGGCAATATCCGGAAGCAGGGCGATGACCAGTCGCGTGCGCGCCGTGCGCAGATTGCGCGCGAGCGCATTGGGCGTATACCCCAGGCGCTTGACCACCTCATGGATACGCAGGCGCGTCTCTTCGCTGACGATCTCCGGCCGCTGCAAAGCGCGTGACACGGTTGCCACTGAAACCTTGGCGATGGCGGCGATTTCCTTGACCGTGCGGACACGCGCAGGCTGCGGCGCAGCATTCGCATCCTCGCCCTTGGCGCCGCGTCCTTTACGCTTGGATCCCTCCGCGCTCACCCTTTTCACCCCCCTGATAGCCGTTGCGCCCTGCAAGATACCAGCCGTGACATTTCTTAATTGAATTTTCGACGCGTCCGGCTGGACCGAGATTTGTGCAGTGCAATGTAATGGATTACATGAAATCGTTGCACCGGCCTCTTCACATCTGTTACATACTTTGCCAGATTTAAAGCGCTCAGCCAGAAAGGCTTGGCGCGATGGCCCGGACACAACGCAGGAAAAAACGGCCAACGCGAGTGTTTATGCGAATGTAATCGAATACATTCGAAGGACAGCAGCACCTCGGAGGGGAAATGGCAGGCCAGTCCACATCGACCAGCGCCAGGGTGGTCACCCAATGAAGAACCTCGGCATGGGGCTCGTCGGCCCCGGCTTCATCGCCGCGCATCACCTGGATGCCGTACGTCGCCTGGGTAACGTCGATATCGTCGGTATCGCCGGCTCCAGTGCCGAATCGGCAAAAAAGCGGGCTCGCGAACTGAACGCCGGACGCGGCTACGCCAGTTACCAGGACCTGCTGGCCGATCCTGCCATCCAGGTGGTCCACAACACCACGCCCAATCATTTGCACCGGGAGGTCTCGTTGGCGGCGCTGCGCGCCGGCAAGCATGTGATCTCCGACAAGCCGCTGGCCAGCAATACGCAGGAGGCGCGTGAACTGTACGAAGCCGCCCGCCAGGCCGGTGTTGCGCACGTCGTCACCTTCAACTATCGCGGCTACCCGCTTATCCAGCAGGCGCGCGCGATGATCGCCAAGGGCAAGGTCGGCCCGGCGGTGTTTGTACACGGCTGCTACTTGCAGGACTGGCTGACCGACGAGCGCGCTTATTCCTGGCGCCTGGACCCCAAGCTTGGGGGTGCCAGCTCCGCGCTCGGCGACATTGGTTCGCACTGGTGCGACCTGGCCGAGCACGTGACCGGCGCACGCATCACTTCGGTACTTGCCGATCTGCACACTGCCGTACCGGTCCGCGAAGCACCGGCAGCTTCGCCAAAGGCGTTTGCCGGCGCGGCCAAGTCGGCCCCGCGACGCAAGATCAAGATCACCAGCGAAGACATCGCCAGCGTGCTGCTTCGTTTCGACAACGGTGCGCGCGGCTGCGTTACCGTGGGCCAGGTGCTTCCCGGTCACAAGAACGATTTGCGCCTGGAGGTAAGCGGGCGCCTGGCCTCGCTGGCGTGGCGGCAGGAGCAGCCCAATGAACTGTGGATGGGTCACCAGGCACAGGCAAATACCTTGTTGACGCGGGACCCCGCGCTGCTTGATCCCGCCGCGCGTGGCTACGCCCACCTGCCTGCGGGCCATCCGGAAGCCTGGGCGGACGCCTTCCGCAACCTGATGGCCGACGCCTATGCGTGGATTGGGCGCGGCGGCACACCCGAAACCAAACCCGCCGCGCTGCCCACGTTCGCCGACGGCTATCGCAACAGCCTGCTGGTCGATGCGATGCTCAAGAGCCACGCCGCGGGCGGGGTATGGCAGCAGGTCGAAGACCCACTCGAAGCACGACGCACAAAGGGGAAACGGGGATGAAGTGGCGCCTTAGGGTAATGATGCTGTTCGAGTTCGCGATCTGGGGCGCCTGGTACGTCACGGTCGGCACCTGGCTTGGCCAGACGCTGCATTTCAGCGGCAAGGAAATCGGCGCCGTCGCCGGCACCACCGCCATCGGCGCGATGATCTCGCCGCTGTTCGTGGGGCTGCTTGCCGACCGCCTGTTCGATACGCGACGTGTACTCGCCATCCTGCATATCGTCGGCGCCGTGCTGCTGGTCGTCGCCGCGCAACAAAGTTCGTTCGCGACCGTTTATGGCGCCCTCCTGGCCTACAGCCTTTGCTACATGCCGACGCTGGCGCTGACCACCTCCCTCGCCATGCGGCACATCAATGATCCGCAGGAGGAATTTGGCGCGATCCGCGTGTTCGGTACCATCGGCTGGATCATCATGGGCCTGATCGTCGGCGCCTGGGGCGTGGAAGCCACCGCGTCGCCCTTGCATCTGGCCGCCGGCCTTTCACTGGTGATGGCGGTCTATTGCTTCACCCTGCCCCCGACGCCGCCGCTCGCGCGCGACCAGCACTTCAAGATACGTTCGGTGCTTCCGCTTGAGTCCCTGCACCTGCTGCGCGACCGCTCGATGGCGGTATTTGCACTCGCCTCGTTCCTGATCTGCATTCCGCTGCAGTTCTACTACGCGTTCACCAACCTGTTCCTCAACGAGATCGGCGTGGTCAACGCCGCCGGCAAGATGACCGGCGGGCAGATGTCGGAAATTCTCTGCATGCTGCTGATCCCCTGGTTCTTCCGGCGCCTGGGCGTGAAGTACATGCTCGCCGTAGGCATGCTGGCCTGGGTGGTGCGCTATGCCCTGTTCGCCTTCGGCGGCACCGGCGACCTGATGTGGATGCTCTGGATCGGCATCATCCTGCACGGCATCTGCTTTGACTTCTTCTTCGTGGTCGGCCAGATCTACATCGATCGCGAAGCGCCATCCGCCTTGCGCGCGGCAACGCAGGGGCTGATCACCTTCCTGACCTACGGCCTGGGGATGTTCGTCGGCTCGTGGCTTTCCGGTATAGCGGTAGACACTTATGCGCGGACTAACGCCCAGGGCGTGGTGACGCACGACTGGCACGGCATCTGGATGCTCGCCGGTGGTTGCGCCGCCTTCGTGCTCATCTTGTTCGTATTGCTGTTCAAGGATCGCAAGTCGAAGGCAGGCAACCCCGCTGCCGTCGCCACCTGACCAAACCCCTCCATCCCCATCGGCGGAGAAACGTACATGATGAATCGCAGGCAGTTCCTCGCCCGTTCCGCGCTATTCGGCTCGGCGGCGTGGATGACCCTTGGCTCGCCCGGCAAGCTCCTTGCCGCGGCCTCGCAGGGCAAGCCGCTCGGCATCCAGCTCTACATGGTGCTGAAGGCCTACCAGGACGACCCCATGGGGGCGCTCAAGACGCTCAAGGCGATCGGCTACACGGAAATCGAGGCCATCGTCACCAGCACGGCCAAGACCCTGCGCGATCAGTTGAACGAAACGGGCCTCCGCTCGCCCAGCATGCATTTCGACAGCCTCGGCTTCGAGGCCGGGATCGAGGCCGCGCACACGCTTGGCTCGCAGTTCATTGTCAGCAGCATGCTGCCGTCCATCATGCAGAAGGAACAGGCCGCCAAGGGAAAGAGCGCGCCGGAGCCGACCTACTCGCTCGACGAGGCCAAGCGCGCCGCCGAGTACGCCAACCGCCTCGGCGAAAAGGCCAAGCAGGCGGGCCTGCAATACGCCTATCACAACCACCATCTGGAATTTACCGACGTTGGCGGCGGGCAGACGTTCTACGATGTGTTGCTTAAAGAAACCGACCACAAGCTCGTCCAGTTCGAGCTCGATTGCGGCTGGGTCCACGCGGGCGGCAAGAATCCCACGGATATCTTCAAGGCCAACCCCGGCCGCATCACGCTGATGCATGCCAAGGATTTCCTGCCCGGTGCCAACGACAAGAACAACTATCCAGGTGCGGAACTTGGCCGCGGCACGCTCGACTACAAACCGATCATGGCGGCAGCGGACACCTCGGGACTGAAGCACTGCTTCGTCGAGCAGGAAGGCCCCTTCGACCGCATGAGCCAGCTCGACGCCGCGCGCGTCGATTTCGCCTACCTGCGCCCAATGCGCTGAACCCGAATCAAGGCATACGCATGGAAAAGAATACATTCGACGCCATCGTCGTCGGCACCGGCGTCAGCGGCGGCTGGGCCGCCAAGGAACTGACCGAGAAGGGCCTGAAAACCCTGGTGCTGGACCGCGGCCCCATGGTGAAGCACGGCGACTACCCCACCGCCATGAAGGCCCCCTGGGAACTGCCCTACGCCGACGAGCCCACCCAGGAAGACATCAGGCGCCACCCGAAGCACACGCGCCCGTCGTTCTATGGCATCACGCAGTCGACCAAGCACTGGTTCGTCGACGACCTGGACAACCCGTACGAGGAAACCCAGCCCTTCGACTGGTTTCGCGGCTACCACGTGGGTGGACGCTCGCTGATGTGGGGTCGGCAAAGCTACCGCTTCAGCGAGATGGACTTCGAGGCAAATGCGAAGGACGGCGTGGGCGTGGACTGGCCCATCCGCTACAAGGATCTCGCCCCCTGGTATGACTACGTCGAGCACTTCATCGGCGTCAGCGGATCGACCGAGAACATGGCGCAACTGCCCGACGGCCAGTTCCTCAAGCCGATGGAGCTGAACTGCGTCGAGAAGGATTTCCAGGGAAAAATTGGCGAGAAGTTCAACCGCAGGCTGATCATCGGACGCACGGCGAACCTGTCCGAGGCTCTCAAGCACGACCAGAGCCCGCAGCGTGGTACGTGCCAGTATCGCAACCTGTGCATGCGCGGCTGTCCGTTCGGAGGCTACTTCAGCAGCAATTCGTCAACGCTCCCCTCCGCCGAGCGGACCGGCAACATGACGATCGTCACCAATGCGATCGTCTACGAAGTGATCTACGACAACGCCAAGGGCCGGGCGACAGGCGTACGCGTACTGGATGCCGAAACCGGCCACCAGACCGAATACTTCGCGAAGGTGATCTTCCTTAACGCATCTACCTTCGGCACCACGCACATCCTGCTCAATTCCGTCTCCAGCCGCTTTCCCAACGGCTTCGGCAACGACAGTGGCGAAGTGGGCCACAACATCATGGACCACATCTTCGGCAACGGCGCGGGTGCGCTGGTGGAGGGCCACGAAGACCGCTATTACTCCGGGCGCCGGCCCAATGGTTTTTACATCCCGCGCTACCGCAACGTCGGCGCCGACAAGCGGAGTTACCTCCGCGGCTTCGGCTACCAGGGCGGTGCAAGCCGTAGCGACTGGACGCGCCTGGTCGACGAAGCAGTACTGGGCGACGACTTGAAGCGCGCCGCGGAGAAGCCTGGCCCGTGGGAGGTCTCGATGATGGGTTTTGGCGAAATGCTGCCCAACCACAAGAACATGGTCAGCCTCGATCGCCGGATCAAGGACAAGTACGGCTTGCCAGTGCTCAACTTCGACGTCATGCACCGCGAAAACGAACACGTGATGACCAAGGAGATGGTGGACGATGCCATGGAGATGTTCACCGCCGCCGGTTACAAGAATGTGCATTCCTTCACCATGAAGGCCAATCCTGGCGCCGGCATCCACGAAATGGGCACCGCACGCATGGGCCGCGACCCGAAGACCTCGGTGCTGAACGCGTGGAACCAGATGCACGCCTGCAAGAACGTGTTCATTACCGACGGCTCGGCCATGGCTTCGTCCGCCTGCCAGAATCCGTCGTTGACCTACATGGCGCTGACCGCACGGGCGGCCAGTCACGCCGTTGACGAACTCAAGCGCGGCAACATCTGAGGATACGAGCCATGAACCGTCGTGAATGGTTGAAAAGCATGTCAACGCTGGCGGTCGGCGCAGTCGCCGCACCGTCGTTGCTGGCCGTATTCGATGCCTTTGCCGCTTCGCAAAAGCCGGGAGCGACTTCCCGGTTCTTCAATCCGGCGCAGAACAGCCTGATTGGCGCAGTGGCCGACATCGTGATCCCGCGCACCGATACCCCGGGTGCTGTCGATGCAGGCGTGCCGGCCTTCATCGATTCGATGTTCAAGGATGTCTATACCAAGAACGAGCAGGAGCGGTACCTCACCGCGCTGGCCGCGTTCGACAAGGCCGGTGGAAAGCCGTTCCTGCAGCTGGACGAATCCCAGCGCAAGGCACTGGTCAACAAACTCCATGCCGAGGCTGTGGCGGTACCGGCCAACGGGAAGATCCCTCCCGCCGCCGACTTCGTGCTGATGACCAAGAAGCTGACCATGCTTGGCTTCTTCATGTCCGAGCCCGGCTGCACGCAGGTGCTCCAGTACGTCGCCGTTCCGGGTGGTTTCAAGGCCGACATACCGCTCTCCCAGGCGGGCAATGGCAAGGCGTGGGCTGTTGAAACGGAACTGAAGATATGAAAACGCTCAAGGGTCCGGGCATCTTCCTTGCCCAGTATGCGCAGGATGTGGCGCCTTTCAACACGCTCCCCGACATTGCGAGATGGGCGGCGTCGCTGGGTTTCGTCGGCGTGCAGATTCCCAGTAACGATCATCGCCTGTTCGATCTGGAAAAGGCGGCGGAGAGCAAGACGTATTGCGATGACATCGCAGGCATGCTGGCCGAACACGGGCTGGCGGTGACCGAGTTGTCCACGCACCTGCAGGGGCAACTGGTGGCCTCGCACCCTGCTTATGACCGCTTGTTCGATGGATTCGCGCCCGCCGCGCTGCGCGGGCACACACAGGAACGCCAGGCGTGGGCGGTGCAACAACTGAAGCTTGCGGCGAAGGCGAGCCAGCATCTGGGCCTGACCTCGCACGCCACCTTCTCCGGCGCGCTGGCCTGGCACCTGTTCTATCCGTGGCCGCAACGCCCCGCCGGCCTGGTCGAGGAAGCCTTCGCGGAACTGGCCAGGCGTTGGCGGCCCATCCTCGATGCCTTCGACGAGGCCGGTGTGGACGTCTGTTATGAACTTCACCCCGGCGAGGACCTGCACGATGGCGCCACCTTCGAGCGCTTCCTCGAGGCCGTGGACCACCACCCGCGCGCCAACATCCTCTACGACCCCAGCCACATGGTCCTGCAGCAGATGGACTATCTGGAGTTCATCGACTTCTATCACGAGCGGATCCGCGCATTCCACGTGAAGGACGCCGAATTCCGTCCCAACGGGCGCGCTGGCGTCTACGGTGGATACCAGAGCTGGATCGATCGTCCGGGGCGTTTCCGCTCGCTGGGCGACGGGCAGATCGATTTCAGGGCGATCTTCAGCAAGATGGCGCAGTACGGTTATCCAGGCTGGGCGGTGCTCGAATGGGAATGCTGCATCAAGGATGCCCAGCAAGGCGCGAAGGAAGGCGCGATCTTCATCCGCGACCACATCATCAAGGTCACCGAGCGCGCATTCGACGACTTCGCCTCGTCCGGCACCGACCGCACCTTCAACCGCGACATCCTGGGACTTCAATAGCCATGACCACTCCGTCTACCGGCCTGAGCCGTCGTGCCGCACTTGGTCACCTCGCCGCGGGCGCGGCGGCCTTCGGCGCGATGCCGTTGCTCGCCTCCGCCGAAACCGTTCCCGGCAAAAAGGCCACGGGCAAGGCACCCACCGGGCGCCTGAAACAGTCGCTGAGCCGCTGGACGTCCAAGGCGCCGTTGCCCGAACTGTGCAAGCGCCTGAAGGCCCTGGGCTTCGCCGGCGTCGACCTTCTGTATGCGGATGAATGGGCACAGGTGCTCGACAGTGGCCTGGCCGTGTCGATGGGTTACCCGACCAAACGCGAGGATTTCATTACCTTCGGCTTCAACAACCCAGCCAACCACGCCACGCTGCTGAAGGAACTGGAGGCGAGCATTCCGCTGGCCAAGAAGGCCGGGCTCACCAACGTGATCACCATGTTCGGCAATCGCACAACCGGCATCGATGATCACCAGGCCCTCGACAACTGCGTGGCGGGCCTCTCCAAGATCGCGCCCCTCGCGGCCGAGAACGGCATCACCCTGTGCGTGGAGCTGCTCAACAGCAAGGTGGACCACCACGGCTACCAGGGCGACAGCACGGCGTTCGGTGTTGCCGTGATGAAAGGCATCGGCTCGCCCAACGTCAAGCTCCTGTACGACATCTATCACATGCAGATCATGGAAGGTGACGTGATCCGCACCATCCGCGACAACATCCAGTACATCGGGCATTTCCATACCGGCGGCGTGCCGGGGCGTCATGAGATCGACGGCACCCAGGAACTGAACTACCACGCCGTCGCCAAGGCGATCGCGGACCTCGATTACAAGGGCTTCATCGCGCACGAGTTCATGCCGGCGCGATCGGATCCGTTCGAATCGTTTGCCGAAGCCTTCAAGATCTGCACGGTATGAACTTTCATCGAAGGATGACCATGAACCAGCCACGCGCACTTTTCCTTGCCCTCTCCGTTGCCGCCGCCTCGACATCCGCCTGGGCGCAGACCGACCCCAAGGCGACCGAGCAGTGGGAGCCGGTGCCCAAAGTAGTAACGCCGGGCAAGCAAAACAGCGCGCCGCCCTCCGACGCCATCGTCCTTTTTGACGGCCACGACCTTTCGAAGTGGGAGGCCTCCAAGGATCACTCTCCGGCAAACTGGAAGGTGCACGACGGCGTGGTAACCGTCGACAAGACCACTGGTAACATCCAGACCAAGCAGAAGTTCAGGAACTACCAGATTCACCTCGAATGGCAGGTACCCAAGGACATCACCGGCGACGGCCAGGCACGGGGCAACAGCGGCATGTATGTTGCCTCCACGGGCCCTGGTGACGAAGGCTACGAGATCCAGATCCTGGACTCGTTCAACAACAAGACCTACGTCAACGGACAGGCGGCCAGCGTCTACAAGCAGGTACCGCCGCTGGCCAACGCCATGCGTCCTCCTGGCGAATGGCAAACCTACGACGCCATCTGGACGGCGCCGGTATTCGCCGCCGACGGCTCGCTTAAATCACCGGCCTACATCACGTTATTCCACAACGGCGTGCTGGTGCAGAACCACGCCGAGCTTGCCGGCGAGACCCTCTATATCGGCAAGCCGAAATATAACGCCTACACCGAAGCGCCCATCAAGCTCCAGGCACACGGCGATCATTCGCAGCCCATCAGCTTTCGGAATATCTGGGTGAGGCCGCTGGACTAAGCGGCCAAGCCCATCAGACCGCGCCGTACAAGCCGCGTGCGTACTCGTATTCCGCCTGCATTTCCTCAAGGCTCAGCGCACGCGTCCAGACGGCGGCATAACGAGTAAGGATGGCGCCCTGCTGGGTCGCATCGCCGCCATCCTTCCACGCGTTGATCAACACCTTGCCATTGAGCGGTCGACTGGCAAGGCCGGCGTACGTCTCCTCGCGCGGCGCTTCTTCATAGCTTGGACACAGGAAGCGCACCGTGCCCGTCGCCGCATCCACCGAGACGATCGCGAAGCGGGGCTTGTAACGTGTATCCACTCCCTGAGAAGGTCCACTGGTGACGGCCTTTTCGCTCCCGGTGATGGCCAGGCGGAAGCTTGTCAATTCCGAGTTGGCCACTGACGTATCGTAGGAGTGTTGCAGCGCCAAGCCGGCCTCGTTCGGACTGAAGCCCTGATAGGTGCTCAGCGCACGCCCCGCGTTGCTCGATGGACCGACGCCGTACGGGCTGCAGAAGATGGCCGCGAAGGTGATGCTTGCCGTCTCGTCGATGTCGGTCTGGAAACCCTGCGTGTTGTTGGCCGACTGCACGCCTGAAGCGGTGAAGCTGGGCTTGCCGATCAGCGTGAGTGCCGCACGGCCGCTGCCGGATCGATCGATGATGTCGCTGCGTGCATTGCCGTTGAAATGCCATTCGCCCGCAGGCTGCACCCGGCCGACCCAGCCCAGGGCGACATCGCCAACCAGGGCGTAGTTGTGCATCGGTCGCAGGGTGCCATTGCTGGCCTTGTAGAAGTCGGCCTCGCCGGCGCTGTCGCGGATGTTGCTGCGCGGACCCGCGCTGCGGCCGGCAAGAGAGGCGGGCTCGGCGGGGTCGCCCCAACCCAGGGTGATTTTCGCCGCGGTCTCGGGCAAGGCGGTCTTCAAGGTGATCTGCAAGGTATCGTTGGCGATCACCTTCACCGCCGCAATGAGGTTGTTATCGCCAGGACCGGCCGGCACGACCTTGTTGTTGGCGTCGCGCACGTCCAGGCCATAGTTGCGCGTCGGTGCGACCCAACTGGTGTCGATGGTCAGCACGCCGGTAGGTACGTTGAAGACCAGGTTGATCGTACTCGCATTGACCCTGACCGCCGTCAGCACGTCCAGTGCCGGATTGCGCAATGCGACGCCCGCCGAGCGATCCTGGATCAGCTGATAGAGCGCCCGCGCAAAATAGCGTCCCTGCCAGCGATGGCTTTCGTTGTTGAGATGGAGCATCGGCTGGTCGCGATCGGACTCGTCGACGTAGTCGAACATGTACTGCGGGTTGACCATGCGCAGGTAAGGGCTGGCCAGGCAGGCGTCGCGCTGGGCCAGCGCAATGAATGGATTGCAGAAGGCAACGCTGGTGGCGCCATAGCTGTTGTGGCTGCAGACTTGCGCTATCAGCCACAACGGTCGCCAGCTCTGCTCGGGCAGGTAGACCTGGCAGAGCTTGAGCCAATGCGCGCGCTCGAGGGCGGCGAGCTTGGTCTTGTAGGTAGCGCGCGTCTCCGAAAGACCCGTGGAGTCGGCCTCGCCCTGTTGCCACGTGGTAGCCAGCCAGCCGATGTTCGTACCATCTTTCTGGCCTTCGGCACGCATCAGGGCCAACATCGACGTAAGGCGAAGCTTGCTGTCGTCCCAGCCCTGATAGCCGCCGGGATTGTCGTCGTCGAGGAAGGTGGCGAAGTAGCCGATCGGCCTGCCGCCCTCGCCGCTGGTGAATGCGCTGTAGCGGCTGTACTGCGCCGTTGCAGGCACGCCACTGAGTACGGCGGTGTACTCCACAAGGCCGTCGGCGCAGGCATTGGTACCCACTTCGCCACCCGTGCCGTGTCCGCCATCGTATTCCACCAGCGGGATCAGACTCGTCATCGCGCTAGCATCGGTGCCAGGGCGAACGCCGCCATTGAAGGTGACGTTGGCGTAGATCTGCTGCAACGTCAGTGCCGGACGGCCACCCGTCCCTATGGCATTGGATTGACCGTGGAACATGATCAGCTCGCGTCGCGAGCGAATGATCGTTTCTTCCCCGCTGATTACAACGTTGCCCGTTGGCACGACGGTCGCCGCCGAGGCAGAGCGTTCAAATAGCCAGGACAACCCGAATGTACCCGTCATGCCGGCCAGGCCCAGGCCACCGGCAGTAAAGGCGCTGTGACGGAGAAACTCGCGCCGCGGGTGGCTCGCCCCCCCCGGCTCGGCAGCATCGGCATTGTTACGCCATGGACGAAGGTCCAGGCTACCATCCTCGCGATGCAGGCGCAGGGAAATACGTTTGAAGATCCATGACTTTTTCATTGGGACGCAACTCCCCTTCGCTCGCGTAACGCGAACGTTTAATGAAGGTGTGTACTACGTGCAACTCATCGATCCATGCGTCGATGAAACGGCAAACTCGGGTGAGTCGCTCATACGATGTAGCACGTGGATCGATCAAAGTATGTATCCGAACGCGTCAAAAACGACGTTCAGCGTACTTTTGTGAGCTGCTAAGCAATCCGGTATGAGGAGCTCTTCGCAGTTCTGCGCGTCGGTGAGACCGTAGCAGTCACTGGCAGTCTTTCGGCCCACATTGTCGGAGAGACCACCAGACGGCATGATGAGATTGGCATCATTGTTGGAAGGCCACCGATCAAATGAATCAAGGGATAAAGGTCACCCTGGTCCTCCTGCCGGGAATGGATGGAACAGGCGATCTGTTCCAGCCTTTCGTTGCGTCAATCGGGGACAAATTCCTTGTCAAAGTCGTTACATATCCCAGATCCGAACCCTTGAGCTATTCCGATCTCGAGTCAATCGTTAGATCGGCGCTCCCAGAGGATGGCCCCTTCGTGATGCTTGGAGAGTCTTTTTCCGGGCCAATCGCCATCTCTATCGCCGCATCTCGTCCGCGCGGCTTGATGGGACTGGTTTTGTGCTGCACGTTCGCGCGTAACCCGCGCCCCAGGCTTCGCTCATTGAGTTTCTTGATTGGCGCACTGCCTATGGGAGCGTTCTTTACCCGGACTATTAGCGGGACCTTGCTTGGCCGGTTCTCCACACGAGCCCTGCGTGAAATGTTCCTGGAGGCAGTTATCAAAGTAACGCCTGAAACTTTTCGGGCGAGACTAAGGTCCGTTCTCAGCGTAGACGTTACGAGCGAACTTGCCGCCGTGGAGGCACCCATGCTCTACCTGCGCGCTCACGAAGACGCCGTAGTTCCGGCTGCGGCAGCTGAGCTGATCAAACGGGTTCAACCCGGATTGAAAGTCGTCGAAGTCGACGCGCCGCATTTCTTGCTCCAGGCGGCACCGGGGAAGGCTGCCCAGGTTGTAAGCGAATTTATCGATGCCATCGGCCATGCATAGCCGACCAGTTTAGGCGTGCGCGATGGGCGACCGCGCTCGTCCGATCTCAAACCGGACGAGCGCCTAAATTGCCCCTTACGGATCGAATTTCTTCTCGATCCCCAGCAGAATCGACTGGTTATCCCGGCTCGTATTGTCCAGGTAGTTCTGGTACTCGAACCTCAGCATCCACCCATGCAGGGTCTGCAACGCCACGCCCGCACCGAGCATGGTGTGATTGCGCGACTGGCTCTGCAAGGTGGCCTGGTAGGACGGCCCGTTGAGCAGATCCGCGTAACGCATCGTCGCCTGGCTGGAGCCTTGCAGGTCGTGGCCGAACTCGGCGCGGAGCTGCGGTGCCCAGGTGCCGTAGTCGCGCTTGGCGGTCCATTGCGCCAGCACGCCCACCGTGGCCGTGGTGGTATTCACGTTCTGGCCCTGGTACTTCAGCGAATAGATGGCGTCACCCGTTTCCGTGTAGCCCTCGAGGTTCGCCCGGGCAATGTCCAGGCGCCCATACGGGGTGAGCATCATGCCGTCAGAGGTGTGTTGATAGCCCGTCGAGAACGAAGCGAACCACTGCTTGCCGTCGCGGCTTCCATGCACGGTGTTGCCGTTATCGGTGACGTACCGGCGGGCGTCGAACGACAGCCACTGGTAACCAACCAAGGCATCAACGTACACCGCGTCCGCCGGGCGGTAGCTCCCATACAACGCCACGTTATAGCTATCCACCGTACTGCGGCTGGTGTGCTGGCCGATGTCGGACACGTCGTGGCCATAGCCCACGCCCGCACCCAGCGCCAGCTTCTCCGTCACCTGCTTGTCCGCGCCCATGCTCAGGCCCGACGTAGTGAAGTCGATGCCATCGTCGCTAGTACCCGGCTGCATCTTGCCGAAGTTCACCGCGCCGCCAGTCCACACGGACAAGCCGCCCGGATTGCCATTACCCGCGTCCGTGCCCTTGCCGGCGGCCGTATTGCCCGTGCCGCTGTCCGAGCCCAGCCGTGCGGGCGAGCCAAACAGGGAGCCTCCCTGATCATCGCCGGCGTAAGGACCATTGACCCGGTGCTCGAACGCCGTGTCACTGGTGAATATGCCGTTGCCGGGCATCCCATTGGTGGGCCTGCCATTGACCGGCATGCTGCTGGCGGAGCTGAAGGTCACGCCGTTACTGAAGCCACCGCCGCCTCCGTTGTGCAGGGCTTCCAATCGGCGCTGGAAGTTGTTGATCTGGCCAAGTGCCATACGACGCGCCGAATCGGCCTGCGCATCGAGCACGCCAAGTACTTCAGCGTTCTTCGATGGATCGCTGCGCGCAGTGACGGTGATCGCGATGCTGCCCGGATCAGACGTAGCGAAGGCGTTGCTGAGCGTATAGCTGACCTGCGCCACGCCGCCGAAGGTCGGTGCCGCGGTAAACGACAGCTTGTAGCCACCATTGGAAGGCTGCACCGTCGCCGTGCCCGCATTAGCCGGGGAGACCGATACCACCTTGGCATCGGTGAACGGGCCGCCGTGCGCGGTGGTGGTCAGGTCCACCTGCACCGTGGTACCGGCGATCACCGAAGCGCTCAGGTTCGGCGCCACCGGACGTGCATTGACCGTGATCGTCGCGTGCGCCGGCTGCGATGCGCCGAAGGCGTTGCTCAGCGTGAAGTCGAAACCGAACGTACCCGATGCATTCGGGTCGGCGGTGTAGACGATATCCGTGCCCTGTACCACGGCCGTGCCGGAGGTCGGCGGATTGACCAGGGCAGCCGTGGTGAACGGACCGCCGGTCGCCCCCGCCGCGGCATGGATGGTGACCGACTTGCCCCCAAGCACCGTCGCGCTCTGCGCCGTCGCCACCGGCACCGCACCCGGCACCACGGTAATCGTCACCGTAGCCACGCCCGAGGTGCCACCCGGACCGGTCGCGGTGTACTTCAGCGAGTCGCTGCCGAAGTAGTCGTGTGCCGGGGTGTAGAGGATATTCAGGCCGTTGACCGTGGCAGTACCGTGCGCCGGCTGCTGGGTGATCGTGAGGCTGGTGATCGGGCCGGTGTCGCCCGTCGTGGGAATGCTCGTCGAACCGTTGGCGTTCACTTGAGCAGTGCTGTTGACCACGATGGGCGCAGGCTGGCCGACCGCCACGCTATACGGCTGGACCGCCTGGAAGTTGTGCGAGTCGGTGGCCGTCACGCTGAAGTTGAAATTGCCAGCCCCGGTCGGCGTGCCCGACACCGCGCCAGCCGGACTCAAGGTAATGCCAGCGGGCAACGTGCCGCTCGTAACGGCATAGGTGTATGGCCCTACGCCACCGCTGGCGGACAGTGCCTGCGAGTAAGCGTGGCCAACGGTACCCCCCGTCAGAGTGGCGGGGGTGACCGTGATGGCCGGCCCATTCACTGTCAGCTGGAACGTCTGGTCGGCGGTCTGCGTAGCCTGATCGACAACGTGAACGGTGAAGGTGGCCGGGGCGCCGCTTAGCGGCGTGCCACTAACCAGGCCCGCCGGCGAGAAGTTCATACCGCTGGGCAAGCTGCCACTGACCATGCTGAACGTATAGGGTGCCGCGCCGCCCGTCGCCGTGATCGTGAAGTTGTAGGGCATCTCGCCGGTCGCCGCCGGCAGTGTCGTGCCTACCGAGAAGCTCACCGCGCCACCCGGTACGGCAATGGCGAACGCCTGTGTCACCGTCGGCGCCGCCACCCAGGCGGCATCGCCGACCTGGTCCGCATTGATGCTGCAGCTACCCGGCGCCTTCGGTGTCAGGACACCGGTCGAGGTAATCGTACAAATATTCGTGGTGGTCGAAGTGAAGGTCACCGCCAGGCCAGACGTGGCCGTCGCAGGCAGCGTCGGCGTCGTACCGAAGTTCTTCGTGCCTGGATTGGCGAAGGTGATCGTCTGGGTGCCCTGCGGCGTCACGCTGTTCGATGCTCCCGACGTGATGCCCGTACCGGCGGAGTTATTCGCCGTCACCGTGAAGGTATAGGCCGTACCGTTGGTAAGGCCGGTGACCGTCATCGAAGTAGCACTACTGCCGGCAGTGGCGGTGATGCCGCCCGGGTTGGATGTCGCGGTGTAACCGGTAATGTTCGCGCCGCCGGAGTTGGCAGGCGCCGTGAACGTCACCGTCGCCTGCGCATTGCCCGCCGTCGCGGTACCGATCAGCGGCGCGCCGGGCACCACGGCATTCACCTGGAAGATCTGGGTAACCGTCGTGGCCGCCAGATAGGTTCCGTTGCCCGCCTGGTCCGCATTGATGGAGCAGGATCCTTCCTTGAGGAAGGTCAACACGCCTCCCGGAGTGATCGAACAGATAAGCCCCGTGCTCGAACTGAATGTCACCGACAAATTCGACGTGGATGACGCCGTGAGCGTCGGCGACGTGCCGAAATTCTGCGAGCCGGGATTGTTGAAAGTGATTGTCTGCGTGCCTTTCGGCGTCACGCTGGTGGTTGGGTCCGACGCCGGTCCCGGGCCCGCTGTATTTTCAGCGACCACGGTAAAGGTGTAGCCGGTGCCATCGGTCAGGCCGGTCACGACGATCGGGCTGTTCGCGCCGGTAGCAGTCAAGCCACCGGGGCTTGAAGTGACGGTGTAGCCGGTAATCGGTGCACCACCGGTGTTCGTCGGGGCGACAAAACTCACCGAGGCCTGCTCGGGACCTGCGGTCGCACTGGCACCGGTCGGTGCGCCTGGCGCTATGGCAGCCACGTGCACCGTGTAGCTCCCGGTACCAGTGAACGACTGCGCGTCTGTCGCTTGAGTGGTGAAACTGAAGTCACCCGCGGTCGTCGGGGTGCCAGATAGCGTGCCATCCGGGGCCAGCAACATGCCGCTGGGGAGTGCACCTGCTGTAACGGCGAAGGTATAAGGCGCCGTGCCGCCGGAAGCGGAAACTGTCTGGCTGTAGGCCGTGCCCACCGTCGCATTGGGCAGGCTGGTGGGCGACAGCGTGATCGTTGGCGCCGCAATAGTGAACGTGTACGTGCTGCTTTTGCCGTAGGGCGCGGATGGTCCTGTGGTCGAGTCGTTGGCCCTGACGGAGATGGTGAACGATCCCGCCTGTGTCGGCGTGCCACTGAGCACACCCGAAGATGAGAGGGTCAGGCCGTTCGGCAAGGCGCCCGATTCCAGCGAGTACGTGTATGGGGCCGTACCCAGCGAGGCCGTGAATGTCTGGCTGTACGGCGTGTTGACCGTGCCGTCCGGAATGGTGGCCGGCGCGATCACGATCTGGGGCGTGTTGACAATAAATGTCACATTGGCCGGCGTAGAGGTAAACGGGCCGGTGCCAGTGGAACTGTCCGTCGCCCGCACCTGGACGGTAAACGTACCCTGCGCGGTAGCCGTGCCACTGACGATGCCATTGGCAGCCAGGTGCAGGCCCGCAGGCATCGTGCCCGCGGTCACGGCGTAGGTATAGGGCGCCGCACCACCGCTGGCGCTGGCGATGGAATGGTTATATGCCACGCCCACCGTTGGATGCGGGGGCGCCGACGGCGCGTAGATAATGGTCGGCGGACTCACCGTGATGGTCACGGTGGCGGGCGACGAGGGACCCGCACCATTGGATGCGGTATAGGTGAATGTATCCGGGCCTGCGTAGCCGGTCGTGGGCGTATAGGTGATCGAGGTACCGCTGGCCGTAGCCGTGCCATGCGACGCCGGCGTGGCCACCGCCACCGAGGTCGCCGACGGACCGGTGATATTGAGCGTGATCGGGTTGTTGGTACTGTTGTAAGCAACAGTCGCAGACACTGGTCCCGCCGTCGGCGGCTGGTTGACCACGTTCAGGGACAGCGTCGTGATGTTCGCATACGGGCCCGGCGAACCACTGCTGTCTTGCGACTCTACCTGGAAGCTGTAGGACCCAAGCGTCGTAGGCGTGCCGCTGATGACACCGCTGTTGAGCGAGAGCCCGGGCGGCATGGTACTTCCGGCGTGCAAGGTGTACGTATACGGCGCATTACCTCCGGTGGAGGAAAGCGTATAGCTGTAGGGCGAGTTGATGATTGCCGCGGGGGGCTGACCGATGACGATGGTCGGCTGCCCGACGACGAGCGAATAGCTTTTGGTCGTCGAAGCGGGCGTGGCAGAACTGTCCGTCACCGTGAAGCTGACATTGAAAGTGCCGGCCTGATTGGGCGTGCCGCTGATGGTGTTGGTGCTGCTATTGAACGAGAGGCCACCGGGGAGCGTGCCGCTCATCACGAACGAATAAGGCGCCGTACCACCCGAAGCGGTCAAGGCCTGGCTAAAAGGCGTACCGAACGTCGGCGTCAGCGTGCTCGAGGTCGGCGAAACAGTAATCGGGGAAGTCCCCGCGGCGATGTGAACGGTGACATTGATCGGATTGCCCAGGTCGTCCTGGAAGGTAAAGGTATCGGTTACCGCCGTGCCGTTCCCACCGTCGTTTACGTAAGTGACCTTGGCTGCCAGGGTATCGACAGAGAACGATCCCAGGTTTCCGGTCGTGCGGCCGCCACCCGGGTTTAACCCGGTGGGATTGCAGTAACTGGCGTCGATAACGATGGTGCCGCCCGACGCCATGGGGGATGTTGAAGGCGTCGTGTGCACATTGGGCACGTCGAAATCCGGACATGAGCTTGCCGCTCGGGCAGCTCCCGGAACCAACGTGCAGAAGGAAAGCAGAAGTGCCCACGTGTATGGGGAACGGGCAAGCGCCGAGATACGCGCAACGATGCGCGATAAGAACGTGCGGTAGTACATATCCGTGATCCCCCAAGATCCTGCGGCCGACCAGCCGAAGCGCGCGCGAACTTGCGCCGCACGCGCCAATTTCAAGCTTATCGACCTGCCACGGCCTTCCTTAAAGCCGTCCCCTTTGTTGCCCTGCCACATGCTCGGTCGGCATTTGCCGAATTTGCATGTTCCGCTCAACGCCTCACGCGAAGAAACGTAGCTACGTATTGTGACGCGCCGCACAGATCACTTGTCAAGCGACCGCGATCTAAGACAAAGTAAACGGGCATGGCGATCGGGATCGGTCGCGTGTTCACCGGGGGAATTCCAATGAGTACAACTTATCTCGGGCAGATCATGCTCACGGGGTTTGGCTTCGCGCCCAGGGGGATGGCGAACTGTAACGGCCAACTATTGCCCATCTCTCAACAGCAGGCGTTGTTCTCGCTGCTGGGAACCACGTACGGCGGCAACGGGGTGACGAATTTTTCGTTGCCGGATTTGCGTAGTCGAACGCCCATCGGGGCGGGCGGTAACGGCAGCACCTACGACATCGGGCAGGTAGGCGGCGTAGAAAATGTGACCTTGCTGCCCAACCAGATTCCGCCGCATGTTCATACGGCCAACTACACGTCAACCGCAGGCACGGCGCGCAACCCTGCCCTGGGCCTGTATGGCCAGACAGCGACCGGCCATCCCATCTACGCCAATGCGAGCGGTACGGCAGTCCCATTGAACCCCGGCGTGATTACCGGTGGAGGCGGCAATCTGCCTCATTCGAATATGCAGCCGTACACGGTGCTTAATTTCTGCATCGCGTTATCTGGCGTTTTTCCGTCACGCAGCTAAATCGGGGAACTTCCATGGAATCTTACGTTGGTGAAATAAGGCTGTTCCCCTATAACTTCGCTCCGTTGGGCTGGCTGGATTGCAATGGTCAACTGCTTTCCATCGCAGATAACGAGACTCTGTTCGTCCTCCTTGGCACGACCTACGGCGGTGATGGCGTCAATACTTTCGCTTTACCTGATTTGCAGGGCCGGGTGCCGATCCACAATGGCACAGGGCTTGGTTTGAGCAGCTATGTGTTGGGACAGAAATCCGGAAGCGAAGGGGTGACCTTAGTCTCGTCGCAATTGCCTGCACATACGCATCCGACGTTCGCCACGACCGCGCTTGCCGACTCCACCGCGCCAAGCAACACGGTTCTTTTGGGCGCGCTCAGCGGCGACACCATGTACACCACGGCCCCTACGCAAGCCCTACCCGTGAATGGCGCCATGGTGGGCAATATGGGCAGCAATGGCCCACACGAAAATAGAATGCCCACCTTGACGCTGCGGTTCTGCATCAGTCAGTACGGCATCTTCCCGTCACAGTCATAACGAATGCCACGTCATGCGCAACGATCTTAAGGGGGAAATGTCATGAACAATTTTTTGGGCGAGATCCAGATATTCGGTTTTAACTTCCCGCCAGCCGGCTGGGCTTTCTGCGACGGAAAGATTTTGCCGATCTCGCAGTACTCGGCTCTTTTCTCGCTGCTTGGCACCGTGTACGGGGGCGACGGAAAAACTACTTTTGGGCTACCCAACCTGCAGGGTCAAGCGGCATGTGCCACTGGGCAGGGCCTGGGACTTCAGTTTTACGACCTGGGCGAGAATTTCGGCAGCGAGTCCGTGACCCTGACTTCATTGGAGTTGGCCAGCCATACGCACGTCGCAAACATCTTCCTGCAGAACGACACCACGAAGCGTGTCGGGTCGCCGACCCAGGGGAGTTCGCCAGTCGCCCCAGTCAACGCCACACCGTTCGCCAACAGCCAGACCTCGAGCGGAAGCTTCGCCGGAAACTTTGTCGGACCCAACGTTGGCGGTCAGCCGCATGCCAATCAGCAGCCTTACCTTGGGTTGAACTTCTGCATCGCGCTGCAGGGCCAGTTTCCTTCGCGCCCCTAGGACATGCAAGCACAGGCATTGCACTTCCCACCGCGACGCCAACCGTCCTGGTGGGAAATTCCGCTCCGAGACGAACCGTCGTTATCGCTTCGCGATGCCGGCCCCGATGACCTGCCTTTCTTGCGTCGGCTCTACGCGTCTTCGCGCGCCGCCGAACTGGCGGGCATTCCCTGGCCGGAGGCCGCAAGGCAAACGTTCTGCGACAGCCAGTTTGATTTGCAGCATCACCACTACGTGACGAATTTCGCCACAGGCGATTTCATGATCGTTCTGCAAGACAATAGGCCGGTCGGCCGCTTGTACCTGCATGAGGCCGAGCGAGTGCTATCGATCATTGACATCCTGCTGGACGAGTCCGTGCGTGGCCAGGGGCTTGGCTCCGCGCTACTGCGCCGCCTGCAACAGGAAGTGAGCGAACGTGCGCTCGATGCCCTCACCTTGCAGGTGCTGGTGACCAACGAGGCGGCGCGCCGCCTGTACGAACGACACGGCTTTGTTATCGATGGGGACGACGGCGCCATGCGTCTGGCCCTGCGCTGGAGCCCGCGGAAGGCTACCTAGTTGAACAAGGCCTGGTAAATGAATCCATCGCGATCGCGTGCGATCGGTACCAGGAAAATCCCGAATTCGCCCATGCCCTCGTTGGACATACTGTATGTCCGCTGCGGGAACACCACGGCCGCTTCATTTCGAAACAGAAGCGAAAACGGTTCCCGCATGGCACCCGCCACGGGACGCCCCAACGGCCGGGCTTCTACCAACACGAACGGCGTACGCATCTGGTCGATCTCGACCATGAAGGTTTCGTTGAGATGCCCGGCAAAATGTTCCAAATGAAGCAACTGCATGATGTCCCCCTGTAGCCGGGGAGCATGCCCAAGGTTGGGCATGCTTTCAACCCTCGGTTTCAGCGGTTACCGGAATCACTTGCTCGAGAGGACATACGGCTTTGCCCATCCCGCTTCGAACGTCCCGATCTTGGCCTCCGCCGGCTTCGCTGAAACGTTCACGTCGCGAGCCTTGAGGATGTCCGTACTGAAAGGAAGGCGATTGTTGACGAGGTACTGGGCAGCAAATACGTCATTCGCGCCGTCCTTGATGTCGCTGACGCGGGTGGCGATGCGGTACAGCGTGAAGTTCTTGATCGTGCAGTTCACCAGGTTTGAATCCGCCTGGTTGCAACCGTCCGTGTTGATGCCCGTGGCATAGCTGTCGTCATAGAATCCGTCGGCGACTACGGCCTCCCCCGAACCGACGGTAAGCGTCGCAAACGGATGGGTGAGCTTGGTGGCCATCGCCACGCCGTTCACCATCTTGGCCTTCAAGGTGTTGCGCCAGCCGCCTGGATCGGTGGTCACCGTTTCGTTGTGCGTGGCCTCCGACATGTGTACGCAACCGCCGCTGCCCACGTCCATGATGTCGCAGTAGCTGCCATCGGAGACGGTTCGCGTGCCGTATTGGGCGGCATACCATTCCTGGGTCTGGTAGTACTCCTTCTCCTTGGTCGCCGTCATCGAAGCGATGCCGATCTTCGGCTTGGCCTGCCACTGCTTGCCGCTCATCTCCGGGAAATCCATGCGGAGCAGTTTGTAGGTGTTGCCGACGAGCGAGTAGGTACCCGGATCGACGATGTAGAACATGTAGTAGGACTTGCCCTCGTCGACGCCTGTCAGGTAGCCGTGCAGTCCGATGCGATCGATGGACTGCGTGTAGCCGACCTTGAGCACGCTGTTGGGCTCACCGTTCTTCTGCCAGATGATGGTGGAATCCCGGTCCACCGTGTAGTCCAGGAAGCTGTCTGTGCCCGGGGTCGGCGGGGGCATGTTCTTGTACTTCTCCCCGATATCCACCATTGGCATGACAACCACGGCCTTGCCGGAAGCGATAGCCCTTCGATAAAGCGTCGCAGCTGCCTCCTGCCTGGCCTTGACCTTGTCGTCCACCTGCTGCGTCGCCTCTTGCGCACGCGTCTTGCGGCTCTTGAACAGACCCGCGAAACGGGACGCAGGTTTCTGCTCCAGAGGCATGTTGCCCTCGGCGGAGTCCGACGGCGCCGGCGGCAACTCAGAGTGGGTGGCGCCGGCGATCAGACCGCAGGCTTGATATTCCACGCGAGCAGAAACGATGTTCGTCTGATCCGGATTCACCTGCGCCACGAACGAGATCGCGGCAAGGTCGCCATCGACGGTAATGTGGAAGGGGAAACCGCGCGTATCAGGACCACCCAACCGGAAGGCCTTGTCCCGGACCGTGTCGGCGCTCTTCATCATCACCGTCAGCTCGCCTTCGTGGCCGTGGTAGTCCTCCGTCAACACCTGGAAATCCTTCACCCCTGCGATGAACTTCTTCATGGTCGCAATAGCGTCATGCGGATCGACGCTGGATGCCATGGACCATGTTGCGTACGAGTTGCCCTCCGATTCGCCCATGGCCATCGTAAAGTTGGTCATGCACAGCTTCGTCGTATCGACCGGGCCGAAAAGTGCCGCCGCATTGAACGCAGTATTTGCATTGGAACCGGCGGGCGAAGCGTGGCTATCCGATGCCGCGGCTACGGCGGGCCCGCCAGTGGATTTCACCCGTGTCAGCATGCCGCAGAGCTCGCGGCGCACATCATCGGGCTTTGCAGTCATGCCTGCAGGCAGGGTCATGTCGATGCTCAAGGCTCCCGCATCGGTAGCCGCGACGAACAATGGGAAGCCCCGCGCGTTTCCGGCCGCCTTCTGATGAAGAGTCAGAGATCCCTGCGAGCCCTGGTAGCTATCCTGGCCAATGTCGAAACCGTCGCCCGGGGCAATGCCCTTCATCTGCGCAATGGCGCCATGCGAAGTAAGTCCAGGCAAGGTGACACTGGCTCCGAAGGTCAGCCCGGTAGCTTTGTCGCCTCCGGACTTAAAGGAACATGCATCCTGGGCAAGGGCGCCTGTACTCAGGCACAGCGCAAGGATCCCCAAAAGAAGGGACAGCCACACAGACCGGTACGTCATTCCTTTCCCCTGTTTCCTATTTCACATAAGCACGAACTGTCGACCGCCATGAATATGAGGGGCCGATTACTTTGTCAAGCATCGCAAGTAAACGCGGGGCCGCCTCCGGCACTGTCACAGGTAGGGCTTCAGGTCGACGGAGTCATGACACCTTGCGCACTTCCGTCTGGTCGGCGGACAACGCGCCACCCTTCTCGCTGCGAGGTGTCATAAAAGGCACGGGCCTTTGCGTGCGCCTATCGACCAGGATGGAGTGTGGCTCAGCGCGCTCAAACAGATGCCGTTCCCCCCATTGCCGTAGTGCAACCACCACGGGAAACAGGCTCCTGCCAATATCGGTGAGCACGTATTCCTGATAAGCACTTCCGTCTGATGCGGGCTGGACCTGCAGGATGTCGGCCTCGACCAGCCGGCGAAGGCGATCGGAAAGGATATTGCGCGCCACGCCGAGGCTGCGTTGGAAATCGCCGAAGCGCTGCACGCCGTCGAAGGCGTCGCGCACCAACAACAGCATCCATCGATCCCCGATCAGGTCCAGGCTGCGTGCCACGGGGCATGTCTGGGCGCTGGATGTCTTGTGCTGGGGCATGGCACGTCCGCTATTGATCGTTCGCACGAAGTAGTTGCATTTTAAAACTGATTGGCTACGATGCAAACTAGTTTTGTTTTGCAACTAGTTGGGTGCATGATGAATACTCCCGGAGCCTTGTCAGCGCCGCAGGTGAGTCGCGGCCTGATGTTCCTGTTTGCCGTGGCCGCGGGCCTGAGCGTGGCCAACGTGTACTACGCGCAACCGCTGCTGGACATGCTCGCCCAGGATTTCGCCATTGACCGCGCGGCCATCGGCGTGGTCGTGACGGCAACGCAGGTCGGTTGTGGGCTGGCGCTGGTGTTCCTCGTACCTTTGGGTGACATCGTGGACCGCCGGCGCCTGATGACGGTGCAATTGGGGTTGCTGATCGTGGCACTGGCCGTGGTGGGGACGGCACGTTCGCCTGCGGCACTGTTGGCAGGCATGCTTGGCGTGGGCCTGATGGGCACGGCGATGACGCAGGGGCTGATCTCTTACGCAGCCAGCGCCGCCGCGCCGCATGAACGAGGACATGTGGTTGGCACCACGCAAGGCGGTGTATTCCTTGGCGTGTTGCTGGCGCGCGTGTTCGCCGGTGGTATCAGCGATCTGGCTGGCTGGCGAGGTGTCTATGCCTGTTCCGCTCTGTTGATGCTGGGCGTTGCCTTTCCGCTACGGAGGGGAGTGCCCCTGATTCCCTCAAACGGAGGCCGGGAAAGCTATGTGCGACTGCTCGTCTCAATGATCACGCTGTTGCGGGAGGAGCGCGTATTGAGGACTCGAGGCACGCTTTCGCTCTTCATGTGGGCTGCCTTCAATATCTTCTGGAATGCCCTGGTACTGCCGCTGGGCTCCCCACCTTATAGCTTCTCTCACACGGCCATCGGTGCATTCGGTCTGGTTGGCGCCATCGGGGCGGTGACTGCAGCGCGAGCGGGCCGTTGGGTAGACCGCGGCTTCGGCGAACGCACCAGCTTCGCTGCGCTGCTGCTTCTAATGCTGGCCTGGTGGCCGTTGTCGCGTATGCCGACATCACTCTGGATGCTGGTCATCGGCATCCTCTTGCTCGACATGGGCGGTCAGGCACTGCACGTCACCAACCAGAGCATGATCCTGCGTAGCAGGCCGGAGGCAAACAGCCGCCTGATTGGTCTCTATATGCTCTTCTATGCCGCGGGAAGTGGACTGGGCGCCATCAGCACAACAACCGTCTACGCTTATGCCGGCTGGAACGGTGTTTGCCTGTTGGGCGCAGCGGTGAGTCTTCTTGCCCTGCTGTACTGGTTGAGTAACAGCGCAGTCACTTCGTGGCGTATCGCTGCCACAGATAGATAGGCAAGCCGGCAAGCAGCAACACTCCTCCCCACAGCAATGTTTCGGCACCCGTGCCAATCAGCGCCCACACGCTGAAAGCCAGTGCGCCCAATGCGATCACCCGCCGCCATGGCCTGGCGGCATGGTCGATGCGCCACCATGCGAGCACGGTGACCAGATAAGGAATAAGCGTGGCTGCGGTCGACAGCAGGATGGTGAAGGTGAAGAGCGCCACCAGAGTGCGGCTGTAATTGGAGGCAATCAGCGCGCTGGCAAGAATGCTGCTCACCAGCAGACCAATCCATGGCGTGCCGCGCTTGTCGAGGCGGGCGAAGGCGGCCGGAAACAAGCCATCCTCCGCCGCAGCCAGCGTTGTCTGCGCCTGCAGGAGCACCCACCCGTTGAGCGCGCCAAAGCACGATACGGTGGCGATGACACCAATCGACATACCCGCCCAGGCTCCCCATGTCCGCCTTGCTGCCTCGGCCATCGGCGCTGCCGAGGTATGCAGTACATCGGCGGGGAGCATGCCGATGACCACGGTGCAGGCGAGCATCGTGGCGAGCCCGGCTATCGTCACGCCGATGATGGTGGCGCGCGGGACGGTGCGCTGTGGATCAATGACCACGTCGGTCGGTACGGTAGCGCTCTCCAGGCCAAGAAATGCCCACAAGGTCAGTGCGGCGACAGAGGAGGCAACGCTTACCAGGGGCTGGCCGCTGGAATTGAAGGGCTCAAAGGCGCTGGCATGCACCCAGCCCAATCCCAACAGGCCAAACACGACCAGCGGCACCAGCTTAAGCAAGGTCAATACGATCGCCGTGCGGCCGGCTTCGCGAACACCAGCCAGGCTGATGGATGTGCATATCCACAACGCGCCCAGGGCGCACAAGGCGCCACGCAACGGCGTGGCCGTTGCCGCCGGCCACACCGATCCCAGGCTACCGGCAAACGCCACCGCAATGGCCGCGTTCGCCGACCACACGCACACCCAGTAGCTCCATGCCACGATGAAACCGACACGGTCACCGAAGGCACGGCGCGCGTAAGCGTACGCGCCGCCGTGGTTGGGAATAATTTGCGACAGCCGTGCGTACACCAGGGCCAGCATCAGCGCCCCACCCAGACTGATGCCCCAACCAAGCAAGCTCGCCGCGCCAAAGGGCGCCAAGGCCGCCGGCAATACAAAAACACCCGATCCAATGATGTTGCCGATCACCAGGGCGATCAGCATCCATAACCCGAGTGCCCGCCGGCTGTTGTTCATGCGTTACGTCAAGGAATCGCGATAGGCGCGGCGAACCATTTCATGGAAATGATGCACGGCGTTCTCGCGTAGTGGATTCAATCGTCCGGCCTCGTAGGAACCCGAAGCAAGTCCGCGCTGTACGTCCTCGCACATGGTGACATCCTCGTCCTGCACCTCATCGCTGAAGGCGATGTCTTTAGCGCGCCGCTCCTTTGCTTCCGGAGTGTCGGCTGGGGTGTAGTAGAAATCGAACTCCACCCGGCATCGGTCCACTCCCAGAGGCAGTACGCGATTGGTCTGCAGCCGTCCGGGCAGGATGTTGAGCATGGCATTGGGATACAGGAAGTAGTACAGCGCTTCGCCGCTGCCGTAGAGATCATCGCCGCTCTCCAGCGGACTGAACTGGAACGAATACCATTGCGCGGTTTCAGTGATATAGCTGCGGTAGTCCAGCAGGCTGTTCAGTCCGGGATGAATGTGGGGTACGTGGTAGCCCTCCAGGTAATTGTCCACGTAAACCTTCCAGTTGCAGGCCAGGTCGTAGCTGGCGCGGTGATGGAACTGATAGCCGTGCAAGGCCCGATGCGGACCGAGGCGTTCGTCGATGCCCGCGACAAATTCATCGAATGGCGGCGCCTCGCCGATGGCAACGAACACCAGGCCTTGCCACAGGTGCACGCGAACCTCGGGAAGACGGATGTCCGCCGGGTTGAAGTCCGGCGTGCGACCCATTTCCGGGGCGCCGCGCAACACGCCGTCCAGGCCGTAGGTCCAGCCGTGATACCGGCAGCGAAGGTGCTTTGCACCCTGCCCGTCGCAGCTGGCGATCGGCCCTGCGCGATGCCTGCATACATTATGGAAAGCGCGAATGCTCGATGCGTCGCTGCGCACGATCAGCAGGGGTAGCCCGGCAATCTCGGTAACGACGTGATCGCCAACGCCAAGCAACTGGGATTGATGGCAGACCAGCTGCCAGCTCTTGGCGAAGATGGCCGGGCCATCCAGCGCCGGCATGCGCGCATCGGTATAGAAACGGGCAGGTAACGTCAGCGCGTGGTCGAGCTGCTGCGGGGCGAGCGTGTCGGGGGAAAGTAGCTCGGTCATGGCCTGATGCTGCAGCGGGTGGCGGTGGCCGAGTATTCATCGAACCGCACTGCAGCATCAACGCCTGTTTATGGAAGTGCCCCTAGCGTGCCTTCAGGCCTTCCCTTTCCCCGCCGCAAGGTCCGCGCACACGGTCGCCGTGAAGTCGTCCGCCGGGAACGTACAGTCGATCCGTATCTCGTCGAGGGTGACGTCGTACGGCGCGGCGAACGTGGTGAATGTCTCGAAGAATCGAAGCTCACCCACCTCGCTATGGAAGGTGAAGGTAACGATGGGCGACGGCTCGTTACCCAGTTCGCGGTCCCGCCAGCGCGCCGGCACGTCGGGATAGGCGAAGATTTCGTCGAGCAACTGGTGCGTCCGGCGATCGGTCGGGTTGGCGGCGAGATCGTCATGCACGTGCCGGATGAACCGGGCGGCCACTTCGTGCCAGTTGGCGATCACCGGCCGGAAGTCCTCGGGGTCGAAAATCTGGTGCAGAAGATTACTGTGCCGCAGCGTCCGACCCCTCATCAGGATCTGGTTGAGCCTGACGGCTGCCTCGTTGGTAGCCAGTACATCCCAGTGCCGGCTCACCACGAACGCCGGATAGGGTTCCTGATGCGCAAGGATCAGGTCCACCGCCTGGCGCACGCGGTCAAGCGCAGGAGCGGTGAGCGACCGTTCCGGGTGCATGGCAGCAAAACCTGCCGCACGCAGCAGCGCATTACGCTCCCTGAGCGGCATGCCCAGTGCATCGGCCAGGCGCGATACGGTGTCTCGGCTGGCTCGCGCCTTGCCGGTTTCCACACAGCTCAAATGCCGGGTGGATATGCCCGTTTCCAGCGCCAGGTCGAGCTGGCTCAGGCGTCGGGCCGCGCGCCATTCGCGCAGCAACGCGCCGATCGGTGGATGGGATGCGGTGGCCGGGGCGGTGGCGATGGCAAGTCCTTCGAGCAATGCCACGCAAGCATAACCTCCGGATATTCCCGCCTGCAAAATCCGCCACCAGCCCGGCCCCTGGGCTCAATTTCCCGTCGGGACGTTATGGATCTGGGTGAAGATCACCTGCCACTGGCCACCGCGTTTGGCCCACACGTCGACGAAGCGCGCATGCAGGGTAAAGGGCTTGCCGTGGTCGACGCCCTTCGCGTCGACGATGCCGCCCAGCGCCGCTCCATCGGACCATACCTTGCTGACCTGCTGGCTGATCGCGACGTAGGTGGTCTTGCTGCCAGGGGCGACGGACGCGGCAATGGATTCGGCCTTGGTCCGGTTCCCGCCATCGAGGTTGGCCAGCGTGTAATCGTCGGCGAGGTAACGCTCCAGCCCTACCCGGTCGGCTTTCATTTGCGCCACGTCATACGCCGTGGCCGCGTCGGCGAGGTCCGCGGGGAGACCACGGTAATCACCAACCCCCTGCTGGGCATAAGCCGGCAACACCAACGCTGCGCCGAGGATGATCCAGGTCCAGCTCGCTGCTCGCATCGTCTTCTCCGGGTTTTAAAGGCAGCGTGAGTGTTTCCCTCACCGCTGTTCCCGGCAATGACCTGGCAGGTCAAGCGGACCTAGCCCCCGGCAGCCCGAAGCGACCATCTCGCGTATATTCCCCCGCCAGGAAAACCATCCGCGAACGCCATGCCGACAGACACCGCTGTGCTACCGCAAGATCCTGCAGTGCGTGGAGGTCGCGTCGGACACTCGCTTGCTGCCGCCGTCGTCACCATGCTGGCCGCACTGGCCACCCTTGCCTGCGCCCTGGCAATCGCGCCGGAACCTGGCCCTGCCGTACTCGCCGTCGTGCTGTGCCTGTCCTTCTCGCGCAGCCATCTGGATCATGACCTGCGCGGCCGGCTGGAAGCTGCCGTTGCGCTTCCCCTGGTTGGCCTGGTCGCCGTGGGAGTCGGCAGCCTGCTCCATCACATGCCCTGGGTGGGCGCCGCCGTGTTCGTGGCAGGCATGTTCGTGTCGATCTGGGTACGGCGGTTTGGCCTGATGGCCAGGCGCGCGGGTTCGCTCATCGCGTTGCCGTTTGTCGTGATCCTCACCACGCCCCATGTTCCGCCCAGGCATGCGGGGCATCTCATGGCGATCCTCGTGCCGATCATCGTCGCCCTGCTGGCCCTGGTGTGGGTGGCTGCCTTCCAGGCCGCGGCGCGCCGACTTGGCGTGCTGCCTCCCGTACGCAAGGCGGCTGCGCCAGCCGCGGTTCCCGCACCTGCGGAAGGTTCGCTGCATCCCTCGGCCAGCACACGCATGGCCATTCAGATGGCCGTGGCGCTGGCCGCGTCCTTCCTGGTCGGCTACTTCTTTTTTTCCGAGCGCTGGGCGTGGATCGTGCTCACCGCCTTCATCGTCAACAGTGGCAACCGGGGCCGGCTGGATGTCGCCTACAAGAGCGTGCTTCGTGTTGCCGGGGCGGCGGCCGGAACCGTGGCTGCATTAACGCTAGCCATACATGTCGGCAGCCACGATGTGACTACCGCTGCGCTCATTCTTGCGGCCGTATTCCTTGGCCTGTGGCTTCGCCCGTTGAACTACGCGTGGTGGGCGCTGTTCATCACCATCGCACTGGCATTGCTGCAGGGGTTCAGCGGCGCAACGCCGCAGGCCATCCTGTGGCCGCGCCTGGAGGAAATCGTGATCGGCGCCGTCATCGGCGTTGCAGCCGCATGGCTTGTGTATCCGGTCAAATCCACCGCCGTGTTGCGCCGGCGCATCGCCGACGCGTTGGCCGCGTTGTCCGAGGCACTCGACCCGGCTACCGAAGAGCGAAAACCAGATGCTTTTGTCGCCGCACTCGATCAGGTCGAACAGGTAGCCCCGGCGTTCAGGGCGAGCCGCCTCCTGACGCCCTGGCTGAAAACGGTGCACCCTGCCGATTGGATCGATGCCCTGTTTGCCTGCCGTGACTCCGCCATGGTGTTGGTCAACGAAGGTGCCACCCCTGGCGAGGTACGCAAGGGCGTAGGTGCCGCGCGCAAGGCCCTACGGGAACCGGAAACGCTCTTGCCTGCCTTGCAGGCTTTGCGCGATGTCATGGCGCCGCGACCCGGCTAGGGGTGCATCCGGCGACAACCTAGCTTGCGCCGCAGCTGCCTGAGCGTCACCTGCCGTAGCTGCTCGCGCAACTGCCTGGGCGACCGCCCCAGCGTTTGGTGGAACGCATCGGTCATGTGGCTGTGGCTATTGAAGCCCACATCGCAGGCGAGTGCCGCCAGGTCGTCTTCTCCCTCGGCCAGGCGGTCGATGGCATTGCCAAGACGCTGCCGCACACGGAACTGGCGCAGCGATTGCCCGGTATGTTGGCGAAATATGCGGGACAGATGGAACGGCGAACAGCCGGCTATCTCCGCCAGCGCCCGGACACTGAGATTCTCCTCGGCGTGACCGATGATCGCTTCCTCCACCTTCGCCACCTGCCGCGCTGCAATGGGCCGGGTCGGTCGCGACGGCTTACTGCTTTCCTGGATCAAGCGATCGAACAGTTCAAACAGCAAATCTTCTCCATCGACCGTCGAAGCGCGATCACGCCGCAGGCCGAGCAAAAGTTCAACGTGTGTCATCTGAAGCGCCATATCATGCCCGAATACGCATGCCGGGGACATCGATGCCTGCGACAGGCCGAACATATCGAGCGCTGCATCGTCCAGCAGTACATCAGTGCAGCAGTCACATCCCTCTCTATCCGGATGCGTCACCCGGTATTCCACGTTCCGGCGAATAAGCACCGCCTGCCCCGGTCGCGCGAAATAGGCCCGGGCGCCGACATGCATCAGGAAGGCGCCTCGGCGGGTAAAAAGGACTCGCGCCGGATCGTCGCCCTGCACGTAGCCGCAATCCACGCGTGGGTACCTGCACACGTGGCTGACCACCTTGAAGTGCGCTGAATGCAACACCGTCTGCATGATCGACATCGGCACCGCCCCGCAACGAGCCAAGCCTGCCCCGGACATCGATCATACGCCGCCTTGGGTGCCGTAAAAGCCCTCCCTCAAAGCAAACCGTCCGGCCCTGCAAACGAGCACGTTTCTGGAAGCGTTGCGCTTTGCCAGGTAGCACTCTAGTGGTGCGCAACCATCAGGATCGCGGCTTGACACCGCGGTCCACGTCCCCGTTTGCGCCCCACATAGGAGGAGAGTCTCATGAACAGATTCATGTGCGCCTTGCTGGCCGCCTGCAGTGTCGTTGCCGCGGCCAACGCGACCCAACCGGACCCATTCGACTTCGGCCGCGACTTCAACCCCATGCTCTACCCAAAGGACTCCCGCCCGTTTGACAAGAGCATCTATGGCTGGGGCGATGCTTCGGTGCAATGGCTCTACGCGCAACCTTTCGACAAGAACCCGTTCTTCGATTCCACCGGCGCCAACTGCGGCGTGGCACAGGAGGGACCGGTATGGTTCCTTGCGCCGATCGCATCGATGGCGGCGGGCAGCTTTACGCGCGCCTGCACGATTCCGCGCGGCAAGGCGATCCTCTTGATCGCCCAGTTCGTCAGCGACACCTATCCGTGTCCCGATCCCGCCTTCACCCCGCCGGCGGGCATGTCGCTCTATGACTTCCTGGTGGCCGATTCTGAAACCTATCTGATGACCAAGAAGATGGACATCACGCTCGATGGCCGCCCGGTGCGCAATGCGCTGGACTACCACTACATTTCGGAGAACGTGTTCTCCCTGAAAGGCGACCCCAGCCTGCAGGCTCCCCTCGACCCTTGCATCACCACGAACTGGCAACCGGTGGTGGCCAATGGCTGGTACTTCATGTTCCGGCCGCTATCGCCGGGCATGCACACCATCGTGCGCAAGACCACCAGCACCATGGGAACCACAAACACGTTTACTTACTACCTGACAATCAAATGACGTGATCCCGGACGGAAGCCCTTCGGCCGGTCAAACGGAGGGCTTCCAGCCAGATCCGGGAATTGGCTCGACACATCCATGCGGCAGGTACTAGATTTGGGCTTGACCAACCCAGGCGTCGACTTGCCATGCCGCCACATGACGCTCAGCATCCGTCCGTCGAGGCATTCTTTCACGCCGATAGCGGCACCTTTTCCTATGTGGTTCACCATGCGGATTCCGCGTTGGTGATCGACCCGGTGCTCGACTACGATGCCACCGCGGCAAGAACCGGCACCACCTCCGCCGACCAGATCGCCACGTTCGTTCGCGACCGGCAGTTGAACGTGGCGTGGATTCTTGAAACCCACGCGCATGCCGATCACCTGAGCGCCGGAAGCTACCTGCGCGACTTACTCGGCGCCCAACTGGCGATTGGCCGGAAGATCGTCGGTGTGCAGGCACACTTCAAGTCGGTGTTCGATCTGGGCGACGAGTTCACGCCCGACGGGAACCAGTTCGATCGGCTGCTCGAAGAGAGCGATACCTTGGCCGCCGGCGACATGATCGTTCGCGTGATGGCTACACCAGGCCATACCGAGGATGGCCTTACCTATCTGATCGGCGATACCGCTTTCATCGGCGACACGCTCTTCGCTCCAGACATCGGCACCGCGCGATGTGATTTTCCAGGCGGTGATGCGACGCTACTGTACCGGTCGATACAAAAGATCCTGTCGTTGCCCGCGGATACGCGCATCTTCCTCTGCCACGACTACCCTCCTGCTGGCCGGGAGGCGGCGGCGGAAAGCAGCATTGCGGCGCAAAGGGAAAACAACGTGCATGTTGGGCGTGGTACCGCCGAGCCCGACTTCGTCGCCATGCGGCGCACGCGTGATGCTGGCCTTGCGGTCCCCCGGCTGATTCTTCCGGCACTCCAGGTGAATATACGGGGCGGTCGCCTGCCGGAGCCTGATGAACATGGCGCCGCGTTTCTGAAGCTCCCGTTGAACCGGATCGGGCGCAAGACCTGACGTCACCTCGCGAAGGCGTTGGCAACACCCATTTGAGCAGGTGATTTCATGACCAGTAGCGAACATCGTCCCACCCAGCCCGCTACCTACACTGGCCCCGTCATGGAGCGCATCAATACACGGGGAGCGGATGTTGGTGGCCTGCCCATCCACCGGGCGCTGCCCACCTCCGCGCGTCGCATGGTGGGCGCCTGGTGTTTCATGGATCACGCCGGGCCCGTGGATGCCGGTGCCGGACACGGCCTGCACGTGGGTCCGCATCCGCATATCGGTTTGCAGACCTTCACCTGGATGATCGAGGGCGAGATCATGCACCGCGATACCCTGGGCTACGAGCAGCTGATACGCCCGGGCCAGGTGAACCTGATGACGGCCGGCCGAGGCATTGCCCATGCGGAAGACGAAGCGTCGCCCGCGCCCGGACGCCTGCATGCGGTGCAACTGTGGATCGCGCTTCCCGAGGCCGAGCGCCATCGGCCGCCGGCCTTCCAGCACTACCCGACCCTGCCCATCGTCGAGCAGGGTGGCTTCCGTGTGACCGTGCTGGTGGGCGAAGCCTTCGGGCAACGGGCGGCGGCAGAGGTCTATTCACCACTGATCGGCATGGACTTTACGGCCAGCGAAGCCGCGCACCTGAAGGTTTCACTTCAATCGAGTTTCGAATACGCCGTGCTGGTGCTAAGCGGGGAAGCCCGCATCGAAGGCGAAGCATTGGAACCGGACACCCTGCTTTATCTCGGCAGCGGCCGGGAGCAGCTGGATCTGCAATGCGGTTCCGCGTGCCGGCTGGTGCTTATCGGTGGTGAGCCCTTCGGCGAGGAAATTCTTCTTTGGTGGAATTTCGTCGCCCGGCGTCCGGAGGAAATGGAAGAGGCCACGGCCGCGTGGAATGAGCATCGGCATTTCGGCGAAGTCAAAGGCAGTCCTTCATCCCGCCTTGTCGCTCCACCCGTACCCGCATTGCGCCAACCGCCGCCATCTTTCAGCTGACCACGTCCTTCAACGACTGAGCACGATATGCGTCGCGTGCTCGGTCGCCGCCTGCTCGACCACCTTGAATCCCTGGGCAGGTAGATCAATCCCACGGAACATCGCCTCACCCTGCCCCAACACCACGGGGGCGATGGCGAAGTGGATTTCGTCGACAAGCCCTGCCTGGAGGTAGTGGCGCACCGTCGACACGCCACCGCCGATCTTGATGTCCTTGCCTCCAGCGACGGCGCGGGCCTGTCCAAGCGCCGCTTCGATGCCTGCGGTCACGAAATGGAACGTCGTGCCACCCTCCATCACGATGGGATCGCGCGGGTAGTGCGTAAGAATGAACGTGGGAGCGTGATAGGGCGGATCATCTCCCCACCAGCCCTTCCAGTTCATGTCCGGCCAGTCGCCCCGGATGGGGCCGAACATGTTGCGGCCAAGGATGAAGGCGCCGAAGCCCTCCATCGACCGATGGGCATACTGTTCGTCGACGCCCTCCGAGCCGCCGCTTTGGCCCGTCATCGCCTTGAAGGTCTTCGTGCCGAAAAACCACTGGAACATCTCTGGCCCACGCTTTCCCAGTGGATTCTCCAGGCTCTGCTCGGGCCCGGCGCCAAATCCATCGATGGAAAGCGAGAAGCCGGCAACCCGAATCTTCGACATGGCAATAGCCTCCGAAAGTAGTCCGATAACGTCAGCGCCTGACCCGGCCCGAGTGTGACTTATGCGGAAGATTGGAGGCATATAGCGTTTCTATCTATACGCCATTGACGTATATACGCCATTGGCGTATAATCCCTCCATGATCTTTATTGAGACCACGGTATTCACCCGTCAGATCAATGCACTTGTAGATGACGACGAGTACGCGGACTTTCAGCGCGAACTTGCAAATGATCCCGAGGCAGGCGACGTGATTCCTGGCACCGGCGGCCTGAGGAGGCTGAAGACCTCACGTCCACGCAGAAAAAGGCGCTCAAGCAAATAGTCGAGCAGTGGAGATAACCATGGACAACGAACTTTTCAACGAACTTCTGCAGAGCGTCACCCAGATGGATGAAATCCGTCGAGGTGGACGCGCACCTTCGCGGGAAACCTACGTTGCGTCTGAGCAGGTAAAGCGTATCCGTTCCCTCACCAAGCTTTCCCAAGCGAAGTTTGCGAAGGTCATAGATGTGGATATTGGAACGCTTCAAAACTGGGAACAGGGGCGTCGCAATCCGACCGGCCCAGCACGAGCCTTGCTGCGCGCGATCGAGAAAGACCCGCAACATGTGCTTGCAGCGCTGATCGATTGAAGAGGCGGCGTAACAATTTGTTACAGCACGCTTGAACGAACGTCAGGTAAAGCAGCCGGGTAGGCCGGATGAACGCCGCGGGCTATCCGCCATCAGCCGCGGCCACTATGCGTAAGGGCCGGTCAGCCGACTAAGAACACTTCTTACACGTTCCTTGCGTTCATCCGCCCTGCCTGAGCTCGGCTTCTGGGCATGCCACCCATGCCTTCTACACAGGAGTGGCGGGCGAGTCAGGATGACAGACCGCAATCAGAGACGGCCGGGCTTTCGCCCGCCTGGTCGCCCGCCATAAGTAAAGCGGGAACCACTGCTACCGCAGGCGAACCTGCGGTAGCTCGGTCTGATAAGACGGGCTGTCATACCCGGTTGCCGATCCACTGGCAACGCGAGCATCTTGCCTACCTTCGCACCGCAATGCCATATCGTAAGCGTCGCAAAATTGCGGCAATCAAGACATCCAACGATGCTCAATCGCGCCAGCATTGCCTCTGGACTATGCGTGGCCCAACACGCGATGTGGCTTATAGGCGGATTCAAGAATCGCGCATTCAGCGGGCGACAATTCCAGCGCCACCGCTTCGATCGCCTGCTCAAGATGAGACATCTTCGTGGCACCGATGATCGGTGACGTCACACCCGGTTGATGCAAAAGCCACGACAACGCCACCTGCGCCTGCGCGACACCACGTTCCTGGGCAACACGAGCCACGGCATCCACCACCTGGTAGTCGTTCTCCGTGTAGTACAGCTCATGGGCGAAAGCGTCGCTGCCTACCCGCGTGGTGGCATCCGCGTTTCGGGGACGGGTCAGGAAGCCTCGCGCCAGCGGGCTCCACGGAAGGATGCCAATGCCTTCGGCCCGGCACAGCGGAAGCATTTCTCGCTCTTCTTCGCGATACACCAGGTTGTAGTGGTTCTGCATCGATATGTATCGGGCCCAGCCGTGCCGCTCGGACGTCATCAGCGCCTTCTGGAATTGCCACGCATACATGCTCGACGCACCGATATAGCGGGCCTTGCCCGAACGCACGATGTCGTTGAGCGTCTCGAGCGTCTCCTCCAGCGGTGTTTCGTTGTCCCACCGGTGCACCTGGTAGATGTCGACGTAATCCATGCCAAGACGCTCGAGCGACGCGTCGATCGCATCAAGCAGATGCTTGCGTGACAACCCCCGCTGGTTGGGGCCTTCACCCATGGGATAGAACACCTTGGTGGCCACCACCACTTCATCGCGCCGTGCGTAGTCGCATAGCGCGCGGCCTAGTACCCGCTCGCTTTCACCGCCGGAGTACATATTGGCGGTATCGAAGAAGTTGATGCCCAGTTCGAGCGCGCGCCGGATGATCGGACGGCCTTCTTCTTCGGTCAGTATCCAGGCCCTGGCCGTGGGCGTGCCGTAACTCATGGCGCCCAGGCAAAGCTTTGACACCTTCAATCCGCTGCGTCCAACGTTGATGTACTGCATAACCACTCCTGCTTCGAAGGGGTCAGTGCTTCGAAGGGGTCAGAGTCATTACTCTGACCCCGGCACTAAGGGGCCGGCCGGTGAAGCGCCACACCCGCGGCCACCAGTCCCACGCCGATGTTCTCGAAAAACGTGGGGATCTGGCCGAGCACGATCACGCCGATGATCACCGCCGTCGCCGGCAGCAACGCAACGAACAGAGCATAGGTGGAGCGTGGCAGGCGGGTCATCGCCAGCTGGTCGAATACATAGGGAATCACCGACGAGCTGATTCCCACCGCCACGCCGGCGCCCAGCGTGAGCGGATCGAGTAGCGCGGGAATGGCTTCACGGAAGCCCAGGGGGGAGATGATCACCCCGGCCAGCATCATCGAGGCGCCCAAGCGATCGATGGGGCTGGTGTCAGGATCCGCACGGGCCACGCCATGCGCCAGCACGATGTAAAGCGTGAACAGCACGGCATTGGCAAAGGCCCAGGCAAAGGCCAGCGGCGTTCCGGCAAGCCGTACTTCGGTCAGCATGTAGACGCCCGCCACGGTGAGGGCGAGCGCCACCATATTGCGCTGTGATCGCGCGCCAGCCAGCGCCAAGGCCACGGGCCCCGCAAACTCGATGGCCGCCACGGTGCCCAGCGGCAGCTCGGCGATGGCTCGATAGAAGCAGTAGTTCATCACGGCGAAGACGGCGCCAAGCGCGGCGATCATCCATCGCGTTTGGCTTGTCGCCGCGAGGAAAGTCCGCCAAGGTCGCCGCCACGCGGCGAACACCACCGCGGCGGACACGATGCGCAGCCACGCCACTCCCGCCACCGGTACGCGGGCGAAAAGCAGCACGGCGAATGACGGGCCCAGGTAGTGGAAGATCGCGCTGCCCACGAAGAATGCGTGCGGCGGCACCCGTTGCATGAGCGGCGCCGCCGATCTATTTTTACCATCTATCGTGTTCATGATGGTGAGATTTATAAACCCATCGATCTCACCTGTCAAATGACAATAGGTGGTAAACTTTGTTCATGGACGCCATCGACCTTGATCCGGGTGAATACCGTGGCACGTACAAACTCGTGGGCGGGCGGCTGTGCCTGGATTTCGTCAACACCGTCAGCTGGCCCGATACAGAACATGCGCACGACTGGTTGAGCGGGCCTGAGAACGCCAGACGCTGGTTCGCCGCCGTGGGCCTGGCCTTTCCACGCGGCAAGGACGCCGATCTTCATGCATTGCATGACTCGCGCCGGATGCTCGCCGCGGTGCTTTCGCCGTTGGCCCATGCGGAGCGACCGAAGCCTGCATCGGTAGCGGAGTTGAGCAAGGCGGCCGCGAAGGCCAACGAGGGGCGCGTCATTGATCCGGTCACGCTCGCCTGGAACTGGCTGGCACCCCGCAATGCCTCCGAAGCGCTCTATCCCATACTGATCGATGCCGCGGAGCTCGTGACCGCCGGCAACCATGATCGCCTGCGTTTCTGCCCCTCATGCCATTGGCTATTCGACGACCAGACACGCAACGGCCACCGCCGCTGGTGCGACATGGCCGACTGCGGAAGCCGGGACAAGGCGCGTCGCTATTACCATCGATCGAAGTCGTAAGCGAACATCGGTCTGCGTTACCCTCCCCCGGGAGTGCCATCCGGGATGACTTTGCGATGTCCGATAAACCTGTTCTTGAGCGCCTGCAGGTAAAGCACGGCCGCAGCTTTGCGGCCTTGAACGCACCGAAGAACGTTGAACCTGCGCTTGCCGGCGCCGTGAGCGCGAAGGCCGACCAGGCAGATGTGGTTCTGTTGTTTGTTAGCTCACGCAAGCAGTTCGACGCCAGCCTCGCCGCGCAGCTTCCGAAGCTGAAATCCACCGCGATTCTCTGGCTCGCCTACCCCAAACTCACTTCGCGGCTGGCGGGTGATTTAAGTCGCGACGTCATTCACAAGGCGGCGCCTGATTATGGGCTGGACACGGTCAGCCAGATTGCCATCGACGAAGACTGGTCCGCGCTGCGATTGAAGCGCGTCTAGGCCGCGCCGCGCAACGCAAGCAAGGTCTGCCTGATGACGGGGGTATCGCCCTCGCCGGGCCGGTATACGGCGAAAATCGTATTCGTGCAGGGCTTTCCTGAGTCACGGACGATGGCCACGCGGCCACTGCCCTCGTGGCTGGCCACGCAGGGTGCCGGCACGATGGAGACACCGCGTCCCGACGCTACCCAGTCGATCACTTCTTCCAGTTCCTCGAAGTGCGCCACGGACTGAATATTCTCGGTCGCCTTACCGAACGTGTGCCCGAACCAGGTGTTGAACACATAGTCGTACTCGTCATAGGTGACGAACCTCGCGGCGGAGAGCGCTTCGACGGAAAGCTTCATGCCCCTCGATGCTCTGGGCACCACCAACACAAGTTCTTCGGTTTCCACGGCCTCGCATTGCAGATATTCTGCATCGGGCGTGGAGAAGACAAAACCAAGGTCGCTATGGCCGGCCCTGACGTCCTGCAGGACGCCTTCTTCCGTGGGATACGACAGGCGAATGGGTATATGGGCCAGCGGGCCGTCATAGAACAGTGGACGCAGGACATACCGGCCATACCCGCTCACCGCCGAGACACGAAGCAGCGGAGCAGCCTGGACGGGCTGCTCCAGTTCGTCGCGCATGCGATGCCATGCCACGTGCATGTCGCGGCAGAACTCCAGCAAGCGAAGACCGGCCGCATTCGGCTGCAATCGTCCGCCGACACGGTCGAACAAGAGCATGCCAAGGCCTTCCTCCAGCCGGTGCAACTGATAACTGACCGACTGCTCGCTGCGATGCAATGCGCTTGCCGCGGCCCGTACCCCGCCGGACTCGCACACCACCCGGAACGTATTGAGATATCGGAATTCGGCGCTCAAGCTCATTCCCAAAAATTCTTTGCGGGCTCCGCCAAAAATTAGCATGGCCGCGCGGGCACCCGCCTATGACACTTGGGCGATATCCCCAAACGCGAGAAACCCCATGAAATTCCCGGTTATTGCCGCACTTCTGCTTGGGCTTGCCTGGATGGCAGCGCCCCTCCATGCCCAGACCGTAGCTCGCTTCTATTACTACCGCATCCAGCCCGGTGCCACGGAGAAGTTCGAGGAAGGGTATCGCCAGCACCTTGGCTGGCATCGCGACCACCATGATCCGCTGCCATGGTTCGGCTGGATGATCGATGGCGGCGAACGCGACGGGCAGTTTGTCGATGCCACGCTGGGCGTGCCTTTCGCAGCCCTCGACAAAAGGGTAGACGTAGCCGGAGACGGCGCGCATTTTCGCAACGCGGTTTCGCCTTTCGTGATTCCGCAACCCGGCGCCATGTTCGTGCTGCTCAAAAGCCTGAGTACGGCAACGCCATTGGAAGACCGGAAGCCAGCCGTGACCATGCAAGTCACGAGGTTCCACGTGCGCCCCGGCCACGAGGCCGAGTTCGAATCAGCCATGGCCGTCGCGCATGAGCGGCTTGCCGCCATGCACCAGGCGCCGGCACATACCTGGTATCGCCTTGTCACAGGTGGTGCGCAGACCGAATACCTGCTGATGGTGTCCCGGAACAACACAGCCAGCTACGACGAATTCCGCCTGGACATGGATGGCCTGCTGGCAGCGAATGAAAGGGCATTGCACGATTTCGGCAACGCAGTCGAGGGCGCTACCAGCGAGACTTGGACTTACCACGCGGACCTGAGCAACCTGCCCTGATCGCAAATACTTGTCGACGGCGACTAACCCCGTCGCTCTATAACCCCATGATTTTTCGGTCTTGCCCCACGTATCCGGGTCCCATGATGCTCGTCGGGGAGGCCCCCCCTGCAGGCGCTCCTCTCCGCAGGACCCTCTACCGAGAATGTGAGTTGTGTCACATTATGCTGACGAGTTAGCGGGGACCGTCATCAGAAGCTGTTCGGGGGTCTTCACGATCCCGGCTTGGGGGTGCCCACGCCGGTCACAATAATTTTGCCTACTATCACTCGATGAACACATTCGCTCCAACCTCGATCGAAGCCCGCCGCGGCAGCATCGCCTGTGTCGGCATGGGCATGACCCTGGGCTCTCACCTGACTCCCCTCTCGCGCAGCCATATCGAGACGGCGGACGTCGTCTTCGCCGCGCTCTCGGACCACGTGGTGGAGCTCTGGCTGCGCCGCCTGAATCCGGAGGTCCGCAGCCTTCAGCCGTACTACCGTCCGGGCAAGTCGCGGATGAAGACCTATCGCGAGTGGGTCGAGGTGATGATCACCGAGGTACGGGCGGGAAAGCGCGTCTGCGCCGTCTTCTACGGCCACCCGGGCATTTTCGCCTGGTCGCCGCACAAGGTGATCGAGCTTGCCCGCGCCGAGGGTTACCAGGCGCATATGGAAGCTGGCATATCGGCCGAAGACTGCCTTTATGCGGACCTGGGCATCGACCCGGGCCGTGTCGGCTGCCAGCACCTGGAGGCCAGCCAGCTGCTCTTCTTCGAGCGCAACCTGGACACCACCAGCCACGTGATCCTCTGGCAGCTGGGCGTCGTCGGCGACCGTTCGCTCGGCCGTTTCCGCACACCCGACGCCTACCGTGAGCTGCTGACGGAACGCCTGCTGCAGGACTATCCGGCCGATCATCCGGTGATCGTCTATCGCGCGCCGACCTTGCCGATCGAGGGGCCGCACATCCAGCGCACGGTATTGCGCGACTTCCCTGCCGCCACGTTTACCGGCCAGGAAACACTCGTACTGCCACCCGCGCATGCGCTGAAGCCAAACGCGATCATGCGCGCACGCCTGGATGCACTCGATGCGATCCACGGCACGGGCGCGGAACCGGCCGTTCCGGCATAAGGGTTAAAGGAATCAAGCGGGCTGCCGCTACAGCGACATGCCGGACCGTCACCGCGCCATCGGGCGGAGCGGACGGTATCAAAGGTCAACAAGAACCAGGGGAAGAATATGCGCGACACCGTCGAATTGCTGGAATCCATCGGTCGTGATGCCACGTTACGGCATGCATCGCCCGAGGAACTGGCGCAGGCGCTCGAAGCCGCCGGTGCCTCGGCCGGCCTGCGCGAGCTGGCAGCCAATGGCAACGGCACGATCCTGACCGAGGAGTTGGGTATCGTGCAGATGCACGTGGAGCATCAGAGCCAGACGGGCGGCTATGAGGGCGATGAGGTCGAAGATGACCATGGCGATGACAAGGACGACGAGCCGTCCCAGCGTCCCGACGATCCTGACGACACGCCCCCGACCTGAGCGAAGCCCCGGCATGGCCCTCAGCTGCCGTAGCCACATGCGCTCCTGGCTGGTCCTGATGGGACTGGCCTTGTGTGCGCAGGCGCCGCGCGGCCATGCCGATCCGGCGCCGCCGGTGGCATCGGCCGGGGCAAGGCTCGCCCAGGCCGATGCCATACGCACGAAAGATCACACGCGCTTTGTCGAAATGCTCGGCGAGCTCCATCGCGACGCGGCCAGTCTGGACACGCGTGAAAAGTGGTATCTGCGCTACCTCGACGGGTGGGAAGCGAACTACGAAGGGCGCTATCCGGAAGCCGAAGCCACCCTTCGGGACGTCATGGCTCATGCGGATGACAATGCGCTAGATACCCGTGCCACCGCCATGTTGATGAACAACCTGGGCGAACAGGGCAAGTACGCCGAGGCTTATGTCATAGCGACCCGAGCCGCGGACACGCTGCCTGCCGTAACCGACCCGCTGGCCCGATTCGTGTTGTTGGCGAACCTGTCGCAGATGCTGACGTTCGCGGGCCAGCCAGAGCTCGGACTGAAATACGCCGACATGATGCTGAAGGCCACGCCGGCCGGTCAGTCCCCTTGCCAGGCCATGGTGCAGCAAGTCACCGCATTGGAGGGTTCCCGCAAGCTGACCTCCCACAGCCCCCAGCTGCTGCAGACGATCGACATCTGCACGGCGGATCGCCAGCCGATTTTCGCTAACACCATGTCGCTCATTCTGGTGGATCGTCTGTTCGAGGAACACAAGCCGGTCGATGCCCTGGCGACCATTTCGCGCATCGAGCCCGGCATCCAGGCAAGCCAGTACTATCCACATATCATCAGCCTTGCCAGCCAGCGCGCCCAGATCTACGAACAGATGGGCAAAGCCACCGAAGCACGGAAAGCCGCGCTCGAGACCGTTGCCATGGGTCACCCCGGGGACGTCAATGAAGCGCTGCGGTTCGGCTACCGCGTGCTGTACTCGATCGAAAAGGCACAGGGGCACTACGCCAGCGCACTGAATTACTACGAACACTATGTCGTCCAGGACCAAGGCTACCTGCGCGATGCCAACGTCAGAAACGTGGCCTACGAGGCTGCGCGCCAGCATTTCCTCGCCGAGAAGCTCGAGACAGAGGGCCTGAGCAAGGAAAACCGTATCCTCCGGCTCCAGCAGGCGTTCGATGCCAAGGCCGTTGAGGCGAGCCGTCTCTATATCGTGATGATGTCGCTGGTCCTGCTTTCGATCATCTTCTGGATGGTGCGCATCAAGCGTTCGCAGCTTCGCTTCAAGGGATTGTCGTCTTGCGACGGCCTTACCGGGATCTTCCACCACCAGCATTTCATGAGCGAATCCGAGCGCGCACTGCGAGCGCTGGAGAAGCGGGGCGGCGACGGCTGCCTGGTATTCCTGGACCTGGATGATTTCAAGCAGGTCAACGATACGCATGGCCATGCCGTGGGCGATGCGGTGCTAAAGCACGCCGTGGCGATCTTCAACGGGCATCTGCGTAAAGGCGACCTCCTCGGGCGCCTTGGCGGCGAGGAGTTCGGCATGCTGCTGATGGATACGCCGCGATTGCACGGCACCCTGGCCGCCGAACGCATCCGCGTAACGCTCGCTGCCTCGCCGCTGGTCATGGACGAAGTGGTGGTCTCCTTCTCGGCCAGCATCGGCCTGGCCTCCACCGATATGACCGGTTATGACTTGCAGCAACTGTGCCGCGCTTCGGATGCCGCGCTTTATCGCGCCAAGCGCATGGGGCGCAACCGCGTCGTCATCGACAGCCACGGGGAAGATTCGACGGCCCAGCCACCGCCGGCCGCCGCATCCACGAACCACCGCCCGGCGTGAGTTGAATCAATCACCGGGTAGCGCGCCGGATGGATACATGTCCACCGCGTGCGTGGCTATGGAGATAGATGGCCGCTACGGGAGTCCTGGCGAAATGGAAACCCGTGCCGGCCAAGGCTGATCCCCGCAAGCAACGAGATCGCCACGCAAAACCAGGCGAACACATCGCCGATACGGATGTAGATCGTGGGGCCCGAGCCCAGCGGTACATCGGCCACGACTTGAGTCAGGCCCGCGGGCGCCGCCATCTTCGAGGCAATCAGGCGTCCCTGGGCGTCATTGATGGTCACCAGCCCTTCGTTGGCTGCGCGGACCATGGCGAAGCCTCCCTCGACACTGCGCATCACCGCCATCCGCGCATGCATCCATGCGTCCAGGCCAAAATCGCCCGCCGGCACGCCCATCAGGCGAACGCCTCGCGCGGCATCGGCGCGGATGGTCGAGGGGAAATCCATGTCCTTGCAAATTTCCATCGCGCGGCCGTTGCCGAGCCACCCGGATTGCGTGCCAGGCACGAAGCGATCCTCGAGGATCGGCACGGGGTGGCGCTTGGCATAGGACTGCACGGCGGTGCCCGGCTGGAATGACCAGGCGATATCGCCGGCAGGTTCCATCTGGTTGAAACCCGCCACGATATGAATGTTGGCCTGATTCGCAACCGCAGCCAGTTGCGCCTGGATGGTGGGCTCCCACGCAGTCTTCAAGGGCATCCCGCCCTCGGGGGTAACGACGAAGGCGGCTCCCTGCGCTGCTGCGCCGCGGATGGCCTGCGCATAGGTCTCGACTACGGCCGAGGCATCCTGCAGCGTTTTTGCGTGCCAGGCATATCCCGCGGCGGTTTCATCGACCATGGCGGCCACCCGGACAGCCTGCGCCTGCGGCGGCGAAAGGCGCACCAGGCCGAAGACAACATTGACGGCGCAGATGGCAAGGCCCGTTGCGATGGCGGGTATTGAATTCCTCCTCGCTCGAATGGCCATGGCGAGGGTATTCGCAAACAGGCAAAGCACGAATGTCACGGCGCAGTAGCCGAACAGCGACGCGCCCTGGATCAGCAACGGCGCCGATACCTGGGTATAAGCCAGCGATCCGTACGAGCCGTGCGGCGAGAGGACGCCAACGAGGTATTCGATCGCAGTCCAGGTGGCGGGGAACGCGATCAAGGTCAGCAACGCTGGCTCGCGCCGTTGAACCATCCGTGCGAACACCACGGCCATGGGAAACAGCACCACCTGTGGCGCCACCACGGCAGCGATGATCATCACCGGAAGGGTCGCATAGCACTGCAGGGCATAGGCCGACCCGGCAAGGATGGCCACGGCGCTTGCGCCAGCCACTTGCCACCTCGGCGCCCTACCGTACGCCAGCCAGAGCACCGGCACGGGAGCGAACCATGCCAACGCCCATATATCGTCGAGGCCCTGCGACAGGTAGAACATCGCGCCACTCAATAGCGCAGCGAGCAGTATGAACATCTGGTTTTCCTCGATGAGGGAATGGTTGCGCATCGATCTTGTATACATCGTATACGTGCCGGTATACGGCGTATACATGACCAATGGGATGCAGCGGGTTGGCGCCGGCGGCCGTCAGGGCCGCATCACTTGCAGCCAAATTTAGATCGTGATAAACCGGGTATTCAGTCACACCGGGGAGCGGTGCCAGCGATGGATCTGATGGGATGGGCGTACGACCAAGTGCTCGACTTCTTTGGCCTGGGTCCTTTGCTGGGACTGATAGCCGCGGGCGACTATCGCGCCCTGCTCACCGTCAATGGCTTCGCGGCCCTGCTCAACCCCCTGCTGCCGCCGTTGCTGCTGTTCGAGCTGTTGCGCAGCATCGCCCTGAAGACGTTCAAGCGCGAGCACTACCAGGTGCCATTGCTGGTGATGGTACTGAACCGGTTCATCGGCAATTTCATCACCATCGCGATGGTGGGGCTGTGCATCGGGTTGTTCCAGCGGTTCGCCCCGTTCCAGGCGGGCCTTACCTGGTATGGCTTGCTCTATGGCTACGTGGCCTGGGAACTCTCCCATTTCGTCTACCATTTCTTCGCGCATAAGGTCAGGCTGCTGTGGTGCCTGCACTCCACGCATCACGCGCCGGTGGCGATGAACCTCAGCGTGAACTACTCGCATATCTTCCTGGAAGGGGCCTATGCCGATTTCGTGCGCACCAGCATCTGCATCCTGCTTGGCGTGAGCCCGCCGCTGCTTATACTGATCATGATCATCGACAGCTTCTGGGGAAGCTTCATCCATGTCGGCGAGAACGTGATGAAGAACGGCAGGCTCGGCGTGCTTAACCGCTTCATCCTCACGCCCTCTCATCACCGCGTGCACCACGCGCGCAATGTGGTGTACATGGATACGAACTTCTGCAACCTCCTGCCGATCTGGGACCGGGTGTTCGGCACCTACGTGGAAGAGCGCGACGATATCCAGATCGAGTACGGCATCACCCGCCCGATGAAGCGTTACAGCGTACTGGACGCGTACCTGGGTGAGTTCTACCTGTTGGGCAAGGATGTCTGGAACGCACCGGGCATCGGCAACAAACTTCTTTACCTGGTGATGCCTCCAGGCTGGAGCCACGATGGCCATCACAAGACGGCCAAGGTCGCCAAGCAGGAGCTAATGCAGATGGAAACGCATCGTCCCGACACGTCCCAGCCCTCCCACGGATACCACTGATGACACGTCTTTCCAACCTGATGTTCGGCGCGCTTTTCCTGCTTGCCGCCAGCGGTGCCACGGCACAAACAGCGGCTGCGCCGCACGTCAATCTGGCGCTGGGCAAGCCCGTGACTGGCTCACCGATATGCAAGCCGGGCGAGGAAGCCAGCAAGGCAGTGAACGGCAAGGTCGCCAGCAAGACCCAGGACAAGTTCTGTACCCTGCAGACCCCGAGCTGGCTTCGCATCGACCTTCAGCAGGTGGGCCAGATCACCGGCTTCACCATCAAGCACGCCGGCGCGGGCGACGAGCCGGTATCGATGAATACGCGCGCTTTCACGCTGCGCGTTTCTCCCGATGGGAAAACCTGGAAGACCGTGGTGGATGAATCGGCCAATACGGCAAGCATTACTGAACACCGCATAGCGCCGGAACGCGCGCGCTATGTGGAGCTTGACGTGACCAAGCCGACGCAAACGGATGACCCGGCCACGCGCATCTACGAAGTGGAGGTCTGGTAAGGCGGCTAAAGCCTTGCCGCGTCGGCGCGTGCGCGAATGTCCGAGAAGGTGAAGTCGCTGACGATCTTCCCGTCTTCCCAGACCGTCACCATCGCATCATCAAAACCCATCGGCTTGTCAATGTCCGCCAGCGAACGGGCCTGGGCCGGGACCGGTACCGTCTTGAACGTGCCGTATTCGCGGTGCCGCAGCAAGGTCATCCGTCCCCGCTTGCTTTGCTTGCCCTTGTCGGTCACCGGATCCTTCCATACGTCGATCCATGCCCCGTTGACCCGCGCCGCCGAGCATTTCAGCGCAAATTTCTGCGTGTCGCGGTTCAATTGCTGCAGCAACGCACCACCCATGCCGAAGGCGACGTTGTCGGTGGCGTAGCCGGCGCTGGTTACCCGATCCAGGATGGCGCGGATGCTGGTGGGATTGATGCCGTCGCCCTGGATCACCCGCACGTGGTTGAGCACCTTGTAGCCCTTGCCGTTCACGGTATGGCCAAAGGCCTCGTCGAGCAGTTCCAGGCATTGATGCACCACTGCCACCGGATCGCCGGAATCCGGGCGCACAACCACCGTGGCGCCCGAATCGATCACCTCCTGGCGAAGCGTTTTGCCCCAGTGCTCGGTGATGGCGTGGTAGATATCGTAGCTATCGGAGACCACAGCCACGATGGCGCCGGGTTTGGCGAACTGTCGGAGCATGTTGCGATAGGCCTCCGCCTCGTTCTCACGGCCCCAGCTGGTGATGGTGCTGTGCTCGGCGGCGGGAATGGAGAAGCCTGCCATCGGCTCGTGATAGTGAGCCCTGGCCAGCAAAAGCCCCGACACCGTGTCGGTGCCGAGGAAATTGACCAGGTGCGCCGCGCCACCGATGGCGGCAGACTCCATGGAAGAAACACCGCGGGAACCGAAGTCATGCAGCTTGAAGGGAAGCTGCCCTTCCGCATCGTCACTGGTGCGTTCGAGGAATTGCCGTAGGGTCTGCTTGGCGTGCCAGCTGATCGTGGCCACGGTCACCGGGTACCAGATGCGCAACAGCATCGTTTCCAGATACGAGGGCACCCAAAAGGCGGCCGGGTCGGTGGACTCGATCGTCATCAGTGCCTGGTGTGTCGGCACCACGGTACCTTCGGGCACGGCCCTTATCCGGATCGGCAACAGGCCACCGTGGTGATCGACGATATGGCGCCATCCTGCCTCGTTGAAGGGCTCTCCGTGCGCGGCGAACAGGTCGCGGGCCTCGTCGACGTGCGCATGGGTGACCGGCTTTGCAAGGTATTCCTTCAGGATCGCCTGCAGGCCAAAGAATACGGTGCGGTCGTAAGTGCCTCCGCGTGATTCCACATAGAAAAAGGTGGCATCGGTACCGGGCGGGTATTGCAGCCAGTGGCTGGCCTTGTAGCTATCGGTATTGAGCAGGAGATTGTCGAGGCATTGCATGGCGCGGGGCCGCATGGATGCTGGGGAACGGTGAATACTACCCCGCGCCGTGTCTATGAGCGCGACCTACGTTGGAGTCGGCGATACCTGATACCACGGCGATTGGCTGCCCGCTACGCTCTACTACCGAAACAATTGCCGGCTGCAAGCACGCGTGAACGCGCGGATGAAGCCAAACTCAAGGAGAAGAATCATGGGCGATGATCTGGTCAAGGACGTCGCCGGCCGTGTGACGCGGCTAGAAGATGCCACGAGAATGCTCACTGGCCAGGTCAGCGGCATACTCGAGCGATTGAACCATCTTCCGACTAAGGCGGGCTTGTGGCGCATGGTCGCGCTGGCTGCGGGCGGCGTGATCCTGGCGATGTGGGGGATGTTCCAGTATCTGGCCAAGCCGTGGATCGAGCACATCCTCACGACCTCCTTGCATGGGTAGCCTTCGCTACCCCGCTATTGCGCTGCCATCTCCGACGGACTCTTGCCCAGCAGCCGACGCATGCATCGAGCCAAGTGGCTTGGATGAGCGAATCCGGTTTCCATCGCTATAACCGTGATGCTTAGCCTGCCTTCGAGCAGGAGGACACGCGCGCGTTCAACACGGCGCTCCATCACAAAGCGATGCACCGGCACACCGGTGGCCTGTTTGAACATCGGCTTGAAGTGCGACACGCTGAAATCCGCGATGCGAGCGAGCTCCGCGAGGGTGAGGTCCTGGTCGAGGTTGCTCTCGATGTACTCGATCACCTGGCGCAGACGCCATGCGGGCAGTGCACGCGTGGTTTTGCTTCCCACGCTGCCATGCCGCGACTGCAGGGCCAGCAAGCGCACCGTAAGCGCGGTAGCGAGGCTGTCGGCGAATAGCCGGCCGCCAGGGTAGTCGCTGTGGTCTTCCGCCTGCATCATCCAGCCGATGCGCTCGACCTGCGGATCCCGAATGTGGATCGACGGTGCCAGCGAAGCGTTCTGGGCACTCAAGCCCATGCTGTCGGCGGTTTCCGTCAGCAGCGACGGCGACAAACGCAGCAGCAACGATCGCGCGGGCCGGGATAGCGTCCACCGCGTGCTGGAGCCGGCAGGCACCACGCAAAACTGCCCGTGGATCCGCGTCCCCGTGCGCTCGCCATGCGTCGCCCGCCACGACACCGGCACCGGCTCGCCCAGGTGCAGGCAAAGCACGTGGCGGTGGTCCACCGGCGAATCGAACAGGCCCAGCGGCACGGGGGACGTCAACGTATCGAGCAAGGGCAATGGGCCGCCGGCGAGTACCGCGGACGGCGGACTGGGATAGCAATCGGGGCGGCTCATGGGCCGATCCTGCCAGAAATCATCCATCCGTGTCCGGCACCGTCTTTTTCGGCGCGCAGCTCGCTGTCGGCTGCCGGGAGAATGCCGCCTTCGCTTTCACGGAGACAGGTCATGAGGCGCCGGCAATTCCTGCAGATGACTGCTGCGGCAGCGGCAACCGGCATGTTTTCGGGCGCTTTTGCCCGCGACTTTACCAAGCCCACCCCCATGGCGGGTCCTTCGACCCCGGCGAGCTTCGGCGCTGCCCGCCGCTTCGCGTCCCTGCCGGTGGGCCGCATCGCGTACGTCGAGCGTGGCCGGGGGCCGGCGGCAATTTTCCTGCACGGCGCGCCGCTCAATGGCTTGCAATGGCGCGGCGCCCTGGACCGGCTGTCAGCGCACCGGCGTTGCATCGTGCCGGACTTCATGGGATTGGGATATTCCGAAGTTCCGGCGGGGCGCTCCTTGGCCGCGGCAGACCAGGCCGGCATGTTGGCGCAGTTGCTGGACGCGTTGCGTGAGCCACGCGTGGATATCGTGGCCAGCGATATCGGCACGGCTGTCGCCCAGTTATTCCTGCGGCGTTTTCCCGACCGCGTGCGCAGCTTGCTGTTGACCAATGGCGACGTCGAGCCTGACAGCCCGGCAGCCAAGGTGAAGCCGGCGATTGCCATGGCCCGCGCCGGCACGCTGGCCGATGCCACCGCGGCGTGGCTGACGGACAAAACCCTGGCTCGCTCCACGTTCGGTGCCGCCGTCTACCACGATCCCAGCGTGCTTACCGACGAGGTGATCCAGTACTACGTGACGCCCCTGGTGGCCTCGCCGCTTCGTCGCCAGCAGTACCATGCCTTCCACCTGGCGATGGAGCCCAACCCGCTGGCGGGCATCGAAGCTGCACTGCGCAAGAGCACGGTACCGGTGCGTATCGTCTGGGGTGCCAGCGATGACATCTTCCTGCCAAAGGATGCGCACTACCTGGACCAGGTATTTCCCGGATCCAGGGGTATCGGCTTCGTTCCAAAAGGAAAACTTTTCTTCCCCGAGGAATACCCGGATATGATCGCCGCCGAAGCCCGACACCTATGGGGAATCGCCTGATGAGCTCACCGAGTGTGCGTTTAGGAATCATGGCCCTGGTCGCGATCGCGGCGATCGGAACAGCAAGCACGTCTTTCGGTACGCCGGCATTGCCACCGGCCAAGCAAACTTCCACGTCGGGACTCCCTGGCTCCGCCCGCGTAGACCACGTGCTTCTGTGGGCACCGGACATTGACCGCGGCACGGCCGTGATGACGGTGAAGCTTGGCTTCCAGGTACGGCCAGGACGGGATCCAGCAGGTATCGCCAACCGCTACGTGAAGATGGCCGACCGAAGCTTCATTGAACTGGAAACGCTAACCCGGCCCCATCCCGACATGGACCCGGGTTCGAAGGCGGACCAGGACCTGCTCCACGGTGGTGCGGGCGTCCGTACGTTCGGCTTGGGAACGGATCAGCTCGACGGCGCGCGTGATTTCCTCAAGGGCGAAGGTTTTGCGCCGACAGATATCTTCTCGTCCTCGGCCAACGACCCCGACGGCCAAGGCCCCGGACACCCGCCGCGCTGGCGTCTCTTCGCCTTCGACAAGCAGCCGTTATCCAGCTTCCTGTTCTTCATCTACTACTCTCCCCCTCCCACCGCGGCGGATAGCGTTGCCGACGACGCAGCGGCGCGCGTGCACCCGAATACCGCCAAGTCGCTCGATGCGGTTTGGTTGTTGTCGGCCGACGCCGAAAGTGATCGAAAGCAGCTGGCAAAGATGGGTTTCATCCATGCGTCACCCGTTCGCATAGCGAGTGTCGCCGCCCGCGGCTACGACGTGGAGGCGAAGGGAACGCACGTGTTCGTGCTGCAGCCCGATGGACCGGGCGTGGCTACCGATGCCCTGGCAAGCGGTGGCCCGCAGGTACTGGGTGTAAGCGTTGCGGTGGACAACCTTCCACGTGCCCAGCGATGGGTGGAGCGTGGCTACGAGACGAAGCTCAAGGGCTACAAGGGGCCCCTGGGGGATTCCTTCCTTGCACCGACCCACGGCGACCTGGGTCTTTGGGTGGAATTCCACGCGGCGGCGCATTCGCACTGACGGTGAAATCTACCGCGCGGTTTTCTCGCGCAACTCCAACGCCTCCACGGCACCGGCGGCATTCACCTGGGTGACACCGCCGGAGGCCTTGCTGCTTTGCTGCAGGAGCTGATGGACGGTGCGCGCATCGAGCTTCGGCGCCATGGACAGCATCAACGCGATGATGCCACTTACGTGCGCCGCCGCCATCGATGAGCCTGAGGTGAAGTCGTAACCGCCGGACGGCTGCGTGGTGAGGATGTCGGTGCCCGGTGCGCTAAGCACACCGGGCGGAGCTGCCGCGGCGTTGCTGGTCCGCACCACGATGACCCCCGGAGCGTTGTCGGGAAAACCGCCGTTGCTGCCTTCGGGCGGCATGGCCGCCACCACGATGCGGCCCTGGGCAAGCAATACGTCCAGAAGCCGCGTGAGCAGTGGATCGGAGGGGCCGCCCAGGCTGAGGTTGACGATGCGCGCATCGGTCTCGCCGATCGCCGCCAACGCGCGCGCCAGGGTGAAGGAGTTGCACCGGGCGCCGTTGCTGCTCTTCGGTGGATACCAGCATGCCTTGTAGATACTCAGGGAAGCTTTCGGCGCCATGCCGACGATACCCTGGTGGTTGTCGCCAACCGCCGCGATCACGCCGGCGACCTCGGTACCGTGGCTGTCACGCGAAAACGATACGAGGTCGTTGTCCACGACATTGTGCGTATCGTGGATGCTGGCGGCCAGATCCGGGTGCGTTGCATCCACTCCGGTGTCGACCACGGCCACGTCCACGCGATCGCCCTGGCTTACCTTGTGGGCTACCGCGGCATCGGTCTCGGTGAAGCCGCGCTGCAGGCTTTCGTAGGGATCGTTGTACTTCCGGCCATCCTCCGGCGCTTCGGCATAGGTTCGGTAGTCCTGCAGGGGCTGCGCCAGCTGCACGCGGTCGTCCTTGGACAGTGCACTCAACAGCTCGTCGCGGCTCATGCCCTGCGGCGGTTCCAGCACCACGCAGTACACGTTCAGCGCCTTGATCGGCCACCCGGCGACCTGGCGCATCCGGTAGCCCTGCTTCAGCGCTTCGATCGTAAGCACCGCGCGCTGGCCAGCGTCGTACTTCTTCGACGGCGCGTAGCCGAGCACGCTGGAGCCTGCGTGCATGGACGGCGGATCGATGGGGTTGTCCACCGCCAGCACGATGTCGCGCGTTGCATCCATGCTGGCCACGCCCTCGGTGCTGGTAACGCCCGGCGAGGTGGTTTCAGCCGGCACCATGGCCGGTCGCGACGTCGCGCACCCGCCCAACGCCATCAACATGGCGCCCAGCGCCAGTACGCTTGTTTTCATGGCACCGAAGCGACGGGTTCGGCCAGGCGGATGCCCCGCGTGGCGCGCAGCTTCTGCAGGGTGGGAGCAGCACTGGGCGCCGGTGTTCCGGACGGCACCACGGTGTAGGCGCCTACATCGTTAGGACCGCCCACCACCTGCAGGTTCAACGAATGCAGCAGCGCATTCCAGTCGGCCAGCGTCATGCTGGCGTCGGGCACCACATGCAGTGCTCCGGCAGGTACCGGTGCCGATGCCTGGCTCAACGTGCGATAGGCCGGGCTGTTGCTTTCCGACCAGTACCTTGCGCCCAGCGCGCCGATGGCAATCGCCTGCAACAACACCGCCGCGGCAAGGGCGCGCGTCAGCCAGCCGTTCCGTACCCGTTGCACCACGGGCTTGGGCACCGGGGCATCCAGCCGCGCCAGCAACCGCTTCAGTCCCACGGCCGGGTCGACGGGAATATCCGTCGGCAGGGACAGGGCAAGGCGCAGGCGTTCTTGCTGCGCGTAGTCTTCGCTGCAGGACTGGCAATGGGCAAGGTGGTCCATCAGCCAGGCGTTCTGTTCCGACGATGCGCTTTCCTGCAGCACGGAAGGCATCGCCTCCCACGCTCGGGCGCAATCCCGGTTGGTATCCATCGTGAACGTCATGGCGCGCCCTCCTTCAGTCGGGCCGGTTCTCCTGCCAGCGAGGGAAGCACGTTGCGCAATTTTACCCGCGCATGGAACAACCGTGCCTTCACCGTACCGACCGGGCATTGCATGATCACGGCCACGTCGTCCAGGCTGTGGCCTACCCCGTACACCAGCTCGATCACCACGCGCTGGTCCACGGACAATTTTTCCAGGCCCTTGCCCAGCCAGTCGCGCAGTTCGCGATCGTCGCCGGGGTCGTGGGAAGGCAGTCGTTCCTGCGGCACCGTGTCTTCGTCGACCGGCTCGTCGCCGTGCTGGCGCAGCGCCTTCAGGCCGCAGCGGTAGGCGATGCCCATGATCCACGTGGACACCCGCGAGTCGCCATGGAACGTCCCGGCCTTCTGCCAGGCAATCCAGAAGCAATCGTTGATCACTTCCTCGATCACGTCCGGACGGCGGGTAAGCCGCGACAGGAACCGGCACAAACGGCCGTGATAGCCGCGGTACATCGCGCCTAGTGCGGTCCGGTCGCCCGCCGCCATGCGCTCGAGAAGCATGCGGTCGGTGGCGTCAGCCTGGAGATCAGCTTCGTTCATGGGCTTCGGCGGGAGGGCTATCGATGGCCTTGGATGCCGGTAAGTACCATACCAGCCCCAAAAGGTTGCCTTCGTCGGTTAAAACGAAAGGGAAACGGTGCCTATCCAGGGTGCGGCGTCCAGGTTTGCCCGGCGGCCCCGGTCACCGAGGTCGGTTGCCACCCGCTCGAGCTCGACCTGCCAGCGGCCGCGGGTCCAGGCCAGGCCCGCGTGGCCGTACCGGTAGGTGGCCGCATCCAGATGGGGATGGCGCACCCAGATGCCATGTTCGTAGTACCCGCCGACCAGTACCAGGGCCTGGGAGACTCCCGCTCCGACCGAAAAGCTCAAATCCCGGGGTAGAGGCCAGCGGAAGTCGATGTCCGCGCCCGGCCGTACCTCGTGGTCGGGCGAATGCAGGGCCCGGACGGCCGACAGGGAAAGGGTGAGCGTGTCGCGGTACACCCAGGCCATGCCGGCCTCGGCGCGGGTATACACCCGTGAACTGCCGCTCCGGGTATAGCGGTAGTACATCGCGCTTGCCTGGACCTGCCAATCGGTGGACACCACCCAGGCGCGCGAAGCTTGCAGGATCGATTCGGCGATATTCCCCGGAGAGCGCATAAGCGCCCCGGCCGAGACACCCACGGACCAGCCCTCAGGAGTGGCCCAATTTACCGCCCCCTGCACCACGGGCCGGGCCGAGGTGATCGCCAGGCCCCGGTCCACCAGCTGCGAGCCCACGGCTACCTGCCCGCTGAAATTGGACTGGGCGTGAACGGGCACAGGCATGCCGGTGGCGGCGAACCAGGTCGCAACCACCGCCAATCCCCTTGGAAGGCTTGCACACCACGTTTTCAGTGATTGGTGCCCAGGTAGGTGATGAGGTCGTCCAGGGCTTTCGGATCGTCCAGCCCATCGTATTTCATCTTGGTACCCGGGTTGGCCTGTTTCACTGGCTGCGACAGGTACCAGTGCAGCTTGTCAGTCGTCCAGACCCAATCGGTCCTGGCCCGCAGGGCATCGGAATAATTGTAGTCGGGGATGCTGGCCGCCTTGCGCCCGACAATGCCGAACAGGCTTGGCCCCTTCTTGTTGCGGCCTTCCTTCGTGGTGTGGCATTCGGAGCACTCTTTCTTGAAGACGTCCGCCCCGGCGGCTGCGTCACCCGCCAGGGCCAGGGGTGGGGCAAGCATCCAGCCGAGAACGAGGACTGCGGCGGATATCCCCAAATTCAACTTCGTCACGCTTGATACTCCGTGCTGGATTTAGAAGGCAACGCTCGCGGCAACCGAGAACGCGTTGAAGTCGCCGGGATTCGTCTTCGGGGCGCCGACCGGAGCGGCGAAAATGTTGCTTGTGGCGCCATTGAACTTGGTGAAGCGGAACCAGGTGGCCGAGAGCTTGAGGTTGCCCCAGCGGATGTACGAGTCGTCCTTGCCGAAGGGCACCCAGAACACGCTGATCAAGTTAGCCGTGGTGTCCGGATCGCCATTGGGCGTGTAGCGCACCGGATCGGGCGAACCGGTACTGAGCAGGTGAGCCACGGTCACGCCATAGCTTTGCTTGAAGACGTATGTAGCGGTAAGCGTCTGGTCGTGCACGTTGCCGCGCGAACGGGAGAACAGCGTCGGGTCGGTGGGACTGGCGAACGTGCTGCCGTATTTCCGCTTCTCAAGGATATTCGAATAGGACAGCTGCACGATGTGCTGGCGGTTGCCCAGGTACTGGTAGCTGACGTCGTAGCCCAGGTCCGTGATGTCGTCCTTGGGACCACCGTTGCGCGGAAGCTCGCGCTTGGTGGTGAGGCCCACCAGGCCCGCGGAGAAGTACTGGCTCTTCATGTCCTTCATGTACGCGAAACGGAAGTAGCCGGTATCGCTGAGCTTGCCCGGGTCGCCCGCGACGTTATATCCCAGATGGTCCTGGAGCGATGTGGGCATCGACTTGTACGTACCCACCTCGCCGTACCAGTTGGTGTCGAACAGTGCGTAGACGGTGGCGCCGATCACGCGGCTGGCCGGAGCATTGGCGGAGGAGAAGTTCAGCAAGGTGCCGGTAACGCCGGCGGGCGAGATCGTGTTCGATGCGGACAATGCGTTGAGGGGATCGTCGAAGCCCGGCATGTTGTTCACGCTTACGCCCAGCAAGAGTTCCTTGCCGGCGAGCTTCAGTTCCTTGGCCACGAAACGAAGATCCACGTTGCGCAGCACCGTGTTGTAGGTATTGTGGCCGGTATGGTCGGCCTCGACCTTGACGAAGCCGCCCACGTTGTCGGACACGCGGCCGGCAAGGTAGAGATCGCCTTCGGATAGATTGGTGGTGCTGTCGCCCTTGGCCGGGGCCGAATGGGTTTCGGTCAGCTGCACGGACAATGGGATCTTGGTGCCGTTGCCGTCGGTGTCGGTATAACCGCCCATCTTGAAGCGCAGGCCGTAAGGGGTGAGCATCGGGCCGCCGGGACCGCCGCCATACGCGGCGGCGTGGCAGTCCGAACAAGAAGATCCGGTTTGCCGTGCATAGGCCGGCACTGCCTGAGCGCCGCCGCTCGCCAACAGCAGCAGCAACGCCAGGGCACACCACAACTGCCAGGGGCGTGGCCGGCGGGTCGCGCGATGGATGGTGGTGGACAACATGGAAACTCCTTGTCTCGGGTAAGGGCCGGGCATCAGCGGCGCCGTGCCGGCAACATCGCGCGCAACACCCGGTCGCGCACCACGAAATGGTGATAAAGGGCACCTGCGATGTGCAGGCAGATCAGCGCCAGCAAGACCCAAGCGGCATCGATGTGCCATGCCTGCAGCTGGTCGGCGAGGTCCTCGTCGGCAGCGACGAGGGCGGGCAAGGTGAGCCCGAGGAAATGCACCGGTTTGTCCTGGGCATTGCTCAAGGCCCAGCCAAGGAGCGGCAGTACCAGCAGGATGGCGTAGAGCGCTATGTGGGTAAGGCCTGCGACCCAGCGCAGCGTCCAGTGCGATTCGTGTGTCGGTGGAAGCTTGCCCAGGCGGACGCGCAGCGCCACTCGTACGAAGAACAAAAGAAAGACGATCAGGCCGAAATGACGGTGGCCCTCAAGCAGCCACAAGCGCACCGTCCGGCCATCGAGCTGGTCGCGGGTCAGGATGAAGGCCGCCGCCAACACCACGCAGAGCACGGTGAGCCAGTGCAAGGCCACCAATTTCCTGGGGCGCGCCGGGGCGCTCTCGTTGGTCTCCGGTGCCATGGCCTTCACTACCCTTCGTTATCGCCACGTTTGCCCTGTTCCCCGCGGCGCCGGGCCCGAAAGGCCAGCCACCGCCAGGGGGCGCTTGGTGTCGGTGAGTGCCGGGGCCACGCCGGAAGGTTGCATGCAGGCATGCCAGGCGCCGGCCTTGGAAGCCCGCGCAACCTTTCGCCATGCGGCCGGCACTCAATCACGAGGGTTGTCCCCGTGCATCGCGAGAACTGGCCAAGGCCCATGGAAATCCAACGCATCCAGTTGCAGAAGCACGGCGACCATCGCGGCATGCTGGTCGCGCTCGAACAGGAACGGAATGTCCCCTTCGAGATAAAGCGCGTGTACTACCTGTTCGCCACGCGCGAGAAGGTGCACCGCGGGCAGCATGCGCACCGGCACCTCAACCAGCTGGCCGTGTGCGTGCGCGGTTCGGTGAAGATGCTCCTGGACGACGGCACCGGGCCGACCGAGGTCGTGCTGGACGATCCCAGCCATGGCCTGCTGCTGGGACGCATGGTGTGGCGCGAGCTCTACGACTTCAGCGATGACTGCGTGCTGATGGTGCTGGCCGACCAGTTCTACGACCCGGCCGACTATATAACCGACTACAGCGACTTCCTCCGCCAGGTGAAGGCCGCGATGTTCGTGGAGGACATGGCCGCTCATGCCTAAGCCGCTAGTGCTCGTCGGGGCCGGCGAGTTCGCACGCATCGCACTGGAATACTTCGAACACGACAGCGACCGGGACGTCGTCGCGTTCAGTGTGGAACGTGAATACATCGTCGCCGACAGGATCGAGGGACGGCCGGTGGTGGCTCACGAAACGCTTGAATACGACTTCCCTCCCGAGGAATTCGACGTGTTCGTAGCGGTGCCGGCCAGCCAGCTCAATCGCCTGCGTAGCAGGCTGTTCGTGGATGCCAGGCGGCGCGGCTACACCTGCGCCACGTACATCAGTTCGCGCGCCTTCGTGTGGCGTAACGCCGAGATCGGGCAGAATTGCTTCATCTTCGAAAACAACGTGGTGCAGCCGTTCGTACGCATCGGCGACAACTGCATCCTGTGGAGCGGAAACCACGTGGGCCACCGCACGGTGGTGCACGACAACGTGTTCGTGGCATCCCACGCGGTCATTTCAGGCTACTGCGAGATCGGTGCGGGCAGTTTCGTGGGCGTCAATGCCACCTTCAACGACCACGTCAAGGTGGCCGCCGACAACGTGATCGGCGCGGGCGCGCTGGTCACGCGCGATACCGAAGCCGGGCGGGTATACGTAGGCTCTCCCGCGCGTGCGGTGCCGGGCAAATCCAGCCTCGATGTCGGGATCTAGCCGCCATGCGCACGTGGAGCAGACAAGGGTTGGTATTCCAGACCGCTCGGCAGGGTGTCGGCGGCTGGATGCGGCATTCGGCGCTCACGCCCACGCCCTGGCGGCTGGATGAGGAAACTATCCGCGTCTTCGCCGGCTTCCGCGACTCCGAAGGCGTCAGCCGCATCGGCTACGTCGATGTGCTGGCGGAAGATCCATCCACCATCGTGCGCGTCGGACGCGAGCCAGTGCTGGATATCGGCCGCGACGGCTGTTTCGACGACAACGGGGTGATCCTGGGCGATGTGGTGGATGCCCCCGGTGGACTGCACATGTTCTACGTGGGTTTCCAGCGCGTGGCCAAGGCCAAGTTCCTGGCCTTTACCGGACTTGCCGTGTCGACGGACCGGGGCTTGAGTTTTTCCCGCGTCCAGGACACGCCGATCCTGGATCGCGCGCCGGGACGAAGCACCATCGCCGCGGTGCATACCGCGTCGTATGACGAAGGCCGCTGGCGGCTCTGGTACGCCGCGGGTGACGACTGGGAGCACATCGGTGGCGTGCCCTTTCCGCGCTATCACATACGCCACGTCGCCACCGCCGACCTGCATGCGATTCCCGGCGTGGACGACACCTGCCTGGTTCCCCGCGGCACCGAGTACCGTATCGGACGGCCGCGCGTATACCGTGACGGCGGCCACTACGCCATGTACTTCACGCGCGGCAACCTCACCGGCGAGTACTTCCCTGGCATGGCGGAAAGCCGGGACGGCATCCGCTGGGAGCGCCGCGACGAGGCCTTCGGGCTGGCCCTGTCCGACCACGGCTGGGATTCGCAGGTGATCTGCTACCCGTCGCTGCTGACGCACCGCGACAAGCTGCTGATGTTCTACAACGGCAACGACATGGGCGTGGATGGCTTCGGCGTGGCCGTGGCGGCGCGTGACGGTTTCGAAGGTGGCGCGCATGTTCACCGTTAGGCGCTATGAACCTTCCGATGCCGCGGCATGGGATGCGCTGGTGATGCGTTCGCGCAACGGCAACCTGCTGCACCGCCGGGGCTACATGGACTACCACGCCCACCGCTTCACCGATGCCTCGCTGGTGATTGAACGCGATGGGGACATCGTCGCGGTGTTTCCCGCCAACCGGCAGCAGGACACGGTAACGAGCCATGGCGGCCTGACCTACGCGGGGCTGATTTCAGGCCAGGCGTTGCGCGCCGAAGCGACGCTTGCCATCTTCGGCAACATCCGCGACGTCTACCGCGAAGCCGACGTCACGGCGTTGCACTACAAGGCCGTGCCGCACGTCTTCCACGCCTACCCGGCCGAGGAAGATCTTTACGCCCTGCATCGATTTGGTGCTCGACTGGCCCGGCGTGACCTGTCGTCGGTCATCCCGCTTCGCCAGGCCCATGCCCTGACCCAGGGCAGGAAGGCGGCCGGCAACAAGGCCCGCAACGCCGGCGTGGTGCGACAGGAAGGCAGTGACCCCGCCGAGTTCCACGCGCTGCTGGTTGATGTGCTTCAGCGCCATGAAGTCACTCCCACGCACTCGCTCCCGGAAATGCGCCTGTTGCAGGGCCGCTTTCCACGACAGATCGTCCTGCACGAAGCGCGCCGGGAGGGCGAACTTCTTGCCGGCGTGCTGATTTACGACTTCGGCCAGGCGGTGCATACGCAATACATGGCGGTGTCCGCCGAAGGCCGGCGGGTGGATGCCTTGAGCTTCCTGCTGGTGGAGTTGATCGGGACTGTCTACGCCGATCGAACGCATTTCACCTTTGGTATCTCCACCGCGCAGGGCGGCCAGGTACTGAACGCAGGACTGGTGGCGCAGAAGGAATTCTTCGGTGCACGCGCCGTGGTCCACGACTTCTACGACTGGGTGCTGTGATGGACGTGCCCTTCCTTAGCCTCAAGGACGTCAACGCCGGCTATGCCGACGAACTGAAGGCCGCCGCTGCCCGAGTGATCGACTCGGGCTGGTACATCCTGGGCGAGGAACTGACCGCGTTCGAACACGAATTCGCCGCCTGGTGCGGCGTCGACCACGCCGTGGGCGTAGGCAACGGGCTGGACGCGCTCGCCCTGATTCTTCGTGGCTACAAGCAACTAGGCAGGTTGCGCGAGGGCGACGAAGTGATCGTCCCGGCCAACACCTTCATCGCCAGTTTCCTCGCCATCAGCGAGAACCGGCTGGTACCGGTGCCGGTGGAGCCGGATGCGGCGAGCTTCAACCTGGACGTAGCTGCCGTGGAACGGGCGATCGGCCCGCGCACCCGCGCGATCATGCCGGTGCACCTGTACGGCCAGCTCGCCGACATCACCGCACTCCCCGCCCTGGCCCGGCGCCACAAGCTGCTGTTGATCGAAGATGCCGCCCAGGCCCATGGCGCCTCGGCGGATGGCCGCAAGGCCGGGTCCTTTGGCGACGCGGCGGCCTTCAGCTTCTTTCCCACCAAGAACCTGGGCGCGCTGGGCGACGGCGGCGCGGTGGTGACCAACGACGAGCAGCTTGCGATGTGCGTTGCAGCCCTGCGCAACTATGGCTCGGAGGCGAAGTACCGGCACCTCTACCAGGGATTGAATTCCCGCCTGGATGAAATACAGGCGGCGATGCTGAGGGTGAAGCTGAAATACGTCGACGAGGACCTGGCCTGGCGCCGCCATGTGGCACGCCGCTATCGCCAGGGCATCCGTCATCCTGAGATCGCCCTGCCGGTGGCGCCCTGGGAAGAGCGCCACGCCTGGCATCTTTTCGTCGTGCGCTGCCGGGCACGGGGCGCCCTGCAGCGTCATCTGCAGGCGCATGGCGTGCAGAGCCAGGTGCATTACCCGGTGCCGCCCCATCTGCAGCCTGCTTACGAGGGGCTTGCCCGGACCCAGTTGCCGGTGACCGAACTGCTGCAGCGTGAAGTGCTGAGCCTGCCGATGGGGCCCACCCTGCGCGAGGCCGAGGTCGACCGGGTGATCCGTGCCTGCCAGTCGTTCGAGTGCCCGCCATGAACATCGTGCGCGCCAGCGTCTACAGCGGTATCGCCACCGCGGCCAAGCTGGTGGCGGCGCTCGTGGTGGTGAAGCTGGTCGCTTCCTTCGCCGGCCCCGTCGGCGTGGGACGGCTGGGCCAATTCGTAAGCCTGGTGTCCCTGCTGGCGATCCTGGCCGGCGGCGGCATCAGCGCCGGCATCGTGAAATACGTGGCGGAGTATCGCCACGACCAGGAGCGGCTCTCGCGCCTGCTGGCCGCGTCGCTCTGGTATGCCTTCTGCGCCTCGTCCCTGATGGCATGCGTGGCGCTGGCTTTCAGCCGGCCGCTGGCCACGTGGCTGCTGGGCGATCCGGGCTACGCCAGCCTGGTGCAGGTACTGGCGGTAGCGCTGCTTGGCATCGCGCTGGTCAATTACATCCTGGCGGTGATCAACGGCTTCCTGGACGTACGCCGGCTGGCCTTCGTGCAGGTGTCAGGCTCGCTGCTGGGCATCGTGCTGGTGGTGTGGCTTTCGCAGTGGCTTCAGCTGTATGGCGCACTGCTGGCGCTGGTGGCCGGGCAGGTGATCCTGCTGGTGGTGGCCCTGCCCGCATGGTGGCGCAGCGACTATTTCCGGCGCGACATGCTGCGCATGCGCTTCGATGGCGAGATGACCCGGCGCCTGGCGCTGTTCTCGGTGATGACCTTGTCCTCCGCCCTGCTCCCGCCCCTGGTGAACATCGCCGTGCGGGACCACCTGGCGGCGCAGTTCGGCTGGGAACAGGTCGGTTACTGGCAGGCGGTGACGCGGGTATCGGATGCATACCTGTTGTTCCTTACCACGGCGATCAACATCTATTACCTGCCCAAGCTCGCCGCCACGGGCGAACGCGGCGCGCTGATGACGGAACTCCGCAACGGCTTTCGCTACCTGATGCCAGCAGTGGTGGTGCTGGCGCTGGGCGTGTACCTGGCCCGGGACCTGGTCACGCGGATCCTGTTCAGCAACGACTTCACCGCCGCCAATGCCCTTTATGGGCCACAGTTGGCCGGCGACGTGGTGAAGATCGCCTCGTTCATCCTGTCATACATGATGCTGGCCAAGGCCATGACGCGGCTTTTCGTTGTGTCCGAATGCGTGTTTGCCGGCACTTACCTGGTACTGGTGTACCTCTTCACCGCCCGTTTCGGCCTGGTGGGCGCGATGTATGCGTTTGCAGTGAATTACCTCATGTACCTGGTGTTCAACGCGGTGGTGGTGCGTCGCTACCTGGGGAGCTTGTGATGATGGCCGACGGTTCATCCAAGGTACCGCCGCTGGTTTCGGTGCTGATCCCCGCGTTCAACCACGAGCGCTATGTGGAACGGTGCCTGGACAGCGTGCTGGAAGACCCCTACCCGTCCAAGGAAATCGTCATCATCGACGACGGTTCCAGCGATGGAACCGCCGATGCCATCGCTGCGTGGATACAGCGGCACGGCCATGAGATCTCCATCGAATACGCCAGCCGCCCGAACAAGGGCGTCTCGGCCACGCTGAACGAACTGGCCGCCCGCGCCCACGGCGAATTCCTTCGCCTGGGAGCCAGCGACGACTACCTCCTGCCCGGAGGATTGCACGCACAGGTGCGCTACCTGATCGAGCATCCGGCCAAGGGTGCCGTGATCGGCGACTCGGTGGTGATCGATGCCGACGACAATCCCATCCATGCCAGCGGCATGTGCGACCTGCACGGCGCGGACAAGCGGCTCTACATGACCGATGACGGCATCCGGCGGGCGGTGATCAGCCAGTGGGCCGTCGGCGGCCCGGTGGTACTGATTCGCAAGAGTGCGCTGGAAACCGTCGATCGCTGGAACGAAGGCCTGCATATCGACGACTGGGACCTCTTCCTGCGACTGGCTGCCCGTGATGCGCTTGGCTTCATCGACGTGAGCGTGTGCGCCTACCGGTTGCATGGGAAGAACCTGAGCAGGACGCGCCATGTGCCGGCGCGGGTGATGAACCTGCTTGAGTCACGCCAGGTGGCCTTGCGCCGGCTACCGCTGTTCGATGAACCCCATGCCACGCTTTTGCGCGCGCAGGTACACCTGATCGACGCCAAGGTCGCCTACCTGCAGAAGAAGGCCTGGTCGCTTGCCGTGCACATGACAGCCCATTTATGCCTGCGAATGGCCTCACGGCTGAAGAAGGTGGTGCATGGCGTACCGCGGATGGGCAAGGCATGAAGAGGCTCCTGCACCTGCCATCCACGTACCTCGGCCTGCCGCTGCTGCTTTCGTGCGCGCTCACCTATTTCAGTTACGACCTTCCCACCGGCTACGCGCAAGGCCTTCTGCTGCTGGCGATGATGGCCATGGCAACCATCGTCTTCGACCTGGGGTCGAACATGCGCCTGCCGCCGGTGACGAAATTCCGCCTGCGCCGATATGCGGGTACGCGCGAGGCCTTCGTGGCGCTGGCCTATGCCTGGGGCGTGGTTCTGTTCTGCGCCATCGACTTGGCGCTGTTCCCCATCCCGCTGTTCGACAAGCCATCGTCGTATGCGGTGATGGAGAACGGCCGCGAGCACGTCCGGCATATCTCGGACATGTGCTGGACCCTGCCGGTGATCGGCCTGTTGTGTGCCCGTAGCAGGGCTTTGCGCAACGCGCTGATATTCATCGGGCTGGTGTTCCCTGTGCTGGTGATCGATCGCAACCGCATCTTCGCCGGCTTCTTCTCGTTGGCACTGGTGATTGCCTTTCGCCGCGACGAGAGCCGGCCGCTTCCCTGGAAGCGGATCGTGGCAATCGTGCTGGTGAGCGGGGCGATCTTCTCGATCCTCGGCAGCATCCGCTCCGGTTCCATCGAGACCGTGGCGCTGCCTTTCAGCCCGCTCTACCGCTCGCTGCCGCAGGGCCTGAAATGGTTGTTGCTGTATGCCAGCGCCGGCCCCTACAACTTCGGCGCGATCGAATCGAAGCAGTACATCAATGCCAGCTTCCTGATCAACCAACTGGTGCCCATGAGCGGTTCGGTAGCCACGGCGGGCACGAACATCCCACTCGATGCCTCCAACATCAACGTGGGAACCGAGTTCTTCCCCTTCCTGATGGCATGGGGACCGGCCGGCGCCGTGACATCGATGGCCCTGCTGTACGCCATGCTGTTGTGGAGCGTGCGGCGCCTGCGTGCGGCCGTGTCGCTGTTCCCTCTGCTGATCTTCCTGCGCGTGGCTTATGTGTGCGTGATGGCACCTTTCGCGCCCCAGGCGTTTACCTGGACCAACCTGGGCTTCGTGCTGCTGTGCCTGGTGCTGCAGCTGCTGGCCTGGTGCCTGCCCGTACGCGGCACACCCAAACCGCTTTTTGCGACGGCGCCGGGTGCGCCGCTCTCTACCTGAATCCCAACGCGAGCCATTCGATCATGGAACAAGACGAAATCTATATAGCCGATCTGTGGCGAGTGCTTGTCCGGGAGTGGCGCTGGTTCGCCATCGTGCTGGCGGTGGTGCTGGCGTGCACGTTCGCCTTCATCCACACCAGCAAGCCCCAGTGGGAAGCCAGCGCGTGGTTCCAGATCGCCCAGGTGGGGCAGGTGCCTTCCGGGCAGGATCCCCATGCCGAATCGTTTCAGCGCGTGCTCGAGCGCGTGCAGACCGTGGACTTCCAAAACCAGGTGTTGAAGAACCAAGGGTTCGCTGAAGATTCACCCGAGGCGCGGCTGTATCGCAAAAGTCTGAAGTTCGACCCGTCGCCGTATGCGCAGATGATCAAGCTCACCATCCGCGCCACCTCGCCCGAGCTCGCCGTTCGGCTGGCCAAGGCCACGGTGGATGAACTGCACGCCCTGCACCAGCAGCTCGGTAGCGAGCCGCTACGCATGGCAAAGACCGCCCTGGTGGAACTGCACGAGCAACTCGATGCGGCCACGGCCGACCGCGACCGCCTGCTGCAGGTGGTGAACGGCAAACCGGGCCAGGAAGCGTCGCTCGCGGCGGTCCTGCTGGCCAGCAAGTCGCAGGAAGTGCGCAGCCTGCGGCAGTCCACCTCGGACCTCACCACCCGGCTCGGCCCCAGTTACACCTTCGAAACCTCGCTGGTGTTCCCGGTTTACGTACCGAAGGGACCGTCGTTTCCCAATGTCACGCTCGGCTGGGGCATCGGCATCGTTTTCGGGTTGTTCTTTGGCGCGCTGGCGGCCATGGCGCGCAACGCCGTCCGCCGCGCAAGCACGAGGTAACCGACCATGAACGAAACACAGCTCCTGCAGACCCAGCTTGCCTTCGACAGCGTGGCCGCCGACTACGACGGCCCGCGCGGCAACAACGAACTGATCCAGCGCATGCGCCTGACCTTGTGGGACACCGTGCGCGACGCCGTTGCCCCGGGTTCCCGCCTGCTCGACCTTGGCTGCGGCACGGGCCTGGACGCCGTGCATTTCGCCGGCGAGGGTCATGAGGTGATGGCCACCGACTGGTCGCCGCAGATGGTCGAGCGCACCCGGGCCCGGGCGATTGCCGACGACCTGCAAGGTCGCGTCGAAGCCGCACACCTCGGCGTTCAGCAACTGGGGCAGCTCGAAGGCGACGCCACCTTCGACGGCATCTACTCGAATTTCGGGCCGTTGAACTGCGCACCCGACCTCGTCGCCCTTTCCAACCAATGCGCGCGCCTGCTGCGCCCGGGCGGCGCGCTGGTGTTCTCGGTGATCGGCCGGATCTGTCCCTGGGAAGTTGCCCATTACGCGTTGCGGGGCCGGTTCCGTCGGGCGGTGGTGCGGGCCGCGCGGGGAGACACGCCAGTGGGCATGAATCGCCACGTGATCTGGACGCGGTATTACCTGCCGCGGGAGTTCTACCGCTCGTTCGCCGGACAGTTTGAGCTGTCGAACTACCGTGCTCTAAGCTTGTTCGTGCCGCCACCCTACCTGGTGGAATTCCAGCGCCGGCATCCGGCGTGGTGCGAGCGGCTGGGCCGCATGGATGACCGCGTAGGTGGATGGCCGTTGCTTCGGAACATGGGCGATCACTTCCTGATCGTCATGCGCAAGCGCCCGGAAGCATGACGATGCGCGCGCCATCGGTCCACGTCACGCTGGCCCATGCGGTGTCGAAGACGCCCGACGGGCTGTCGCGCGGACCGCTGTCGATCGAAGATGGCCATCTGGCCAACGGATCGAATTCGCGCGCCTTCACCGTGGACCTTCGCGGCCACATGGTTTTCCCCGGCCTGGTGAACGCGCACGATCACCTGCATGTAAACGCGGTACCGCCGTTGACGGCCAGCGCGCCGTTTGCCAACAGCTACGCCTGGATCGAGGCATTCCAGGAACATTTCCGCACGGCCGAAGTCATCGCGTCGCTGCAGCGGCCCAAGGGTCTGCGGATGCGCCACGGCGCGCTGAAGAACCTGCTGGCCGGCACCACCTGCGTGGTGCATCACGACCCCTGGCACCCGGCGCTGGACACCGCCGATTTCCCCGTCGCGCTGCTGCGCGACTTCGGCTGGACCTATGCGCTCGGCGGTCCCGGTTACGGGCCACCGGTACGGGCGAGTTTCGAGGCCACAGCCCCGGAGCGTCCCTGGATCATCCACCTGGCCGAAGGCACCGATGCAACGGCTGCCGCCGAACTTTCGGCGCTCGATGCCATGGGATGCCTGGCCGCCAACAGCGTGCTGGTGCATGGCGTGGGTATGGACGATGCGGACATCGATCGCGTGATCGCATGCGGCGCCACGGTGGTGTGGTGCCCTGGCAGCAATCGCGCGCTGCTGGGACGGACGCTCAACCCCCAGCGCCTGCATCAAGCCGGCCGACTGGTACTTGGCAGCGATTCACGCCTGAGCGGTGAGCGCGACCTGCTGGAAGAAATGCGCGGTGTGCTCGCGCGCGGCGAACTCGATGCCGACGGACTGCTGCGGCTTGCCACTGTTGACGCGTCCCGCCTGCTCAAGCTTCACCGCCACGGCAGCCTGGCTGCGGGTCATCCGGCGAACCTGGTGATCGTGGAAGACAGGGGTCACGGGGCCGGAAACCTTGCAGGCATTTCCCGCCACGAGATTCGCGCCGTGGTGCGCAACGGCGTGCCCCGCATCGCCGACCCGGATTTCGCCGACTGGTTCGATGCCACCGGTATCGACACCGTGGCGGTGACGCTTGATGGCCGGGCCAAGTTGCTGGACAAGCGCCTGGCGACGCCTGAGCTGATCGCGATGGAACCGGGGCTGGAATTCAAGGGTGCTTCCCGGGCGCATCTGCACGAAACCCATTTGGCCATGGGAGTCCACTGATGTCCGGACCATCCATCCTGGAACCACGCAGCGCCTATGCATTGTGGGCGTCCAGCTATCCGGCGCACGCGCACAACGCCGTGATGCTGGCCGAGGAGCGGGCGATGCTCGACCTTCTTCCATCGAACCTGGCAGGCATGTCGGTGCTCGATGCCGGATGCGGCAGCGGTCGCTACATGCGTCATGCGCTCGATCGCGGGGCCGCGGACGCCACGGGCGTGGATCTGTCGCCTCCCATGCTGCTGCGCGCGCACGACGAACTGGCCTCGCGCGCGGACCCAGGCCACTACCGGCTGATGGAGGGAAGCGTGGACGCGTTACCCGTGCCCGATGCCTCTGCCGACATCACGCTGTGCGGCCTGGTGCTTGGCCATCTGGAACAGATCGACGCAGCGCTTGGCGAACTTCGCCGCGCCACCCGGCCCGGCGGCATGGTGTTGTGCAGCGACGTGCACCCGATCGGCCATGCCCTGGGTTGGGTACGCGATTTCAAGTCTGCGGGAAAACGCTATGCCGCGCGCCACACGCAGCACCTTTACCACCACTGGCACGCCGCCTGCGCCGCCCACGGCCTGGCCATCGAACGCGTGCTCGAACCCATGCTCGATCCCAATGACATCCCCGCCGGAGCCCACTTCGATGCGCGCGCTCTCGACGTGCCGGTGGCGTTGGTGTTCGGTTTAAGGCGAATCCCATGAATGCCCTCCATTCCCTGTCCCTGCCGGCGTTGCGTGGCAAGCCACGGACCCTGTTGATCAACCCGACCATCACCTCGCGTTCGGGCACCCGCTTTCCGCTGGCGATACTGCATCTGGCCGCGGCACTGGATCGCTTCGGCGAAAGCCATCTGATCGACGGCAATATCCACCGCGATACGGTGGACGCCGTCCTGCGCTGCCTGGCCGAGCAACACTTCGATGCCGTGGGCGTCAGCGTGATGGGTGGCCCGCAGGTAGCCCCGGCGATTGCGATCTCCCGCGCGATCCGCGAGTACCATCCGGATGTCGCGATCATCTGGGGCGGCTATTTCCCGACGCTCTATCCCGACACCACGCTGGCCGCCCCATACGTGGACTATGCCGTCCGCGGACAGGCCGAGGAGACCCTTCCCGAACTCGTCGCCGCCATCACCGGCGCAGGCACGCTGGACCTGGGCAAGATCGGCGGCTTGTCGTGGCGCCGTGATGGCGAAGTGGTGCACAACCCCAACCGCCGTTTCAACATCACCGACCCGGGCAAGGTACTGCCTTACGACAAGCTCGGCGACCTGAAGCGTTACCGCGCACGCACCTTCCTGGGGAACAGCACGGTCGCGCACCAGGCATCGGTCGGTTGCCGGTTTCGCTGCACGTTCTGCGGCGTGGCCGCGATGTTCGGCGGTACCACGGTATTACCGGCCGCCGAGCAGCTCGATCGCGACCTGCATTACCTCAAGTACGAGTATGGCGCCGATTCCGTCCAGTACATGGACCACAACTTCTTCGACCGCGAACGGGACATGATCCCCCTGCTGGAAGTGATGGCCCGGTATGAATTGCCCTGGTGGTGCTTCGCGCGTTCCGATGCGCTGTTGAACCTGTCGGAAAGCACCTGGAAGCTGGTGCGCAAGAGCCAGTTGAAGATGGCCTACATCGGCGCGGAGTCGCCCAGCGGCGCAATGCTGAAGGAGATCCGCAAGGGCACGCGCCCGGACCAGACCCTGGAAGTGGTTGAACTGTGCCGCCGTAACGGGGTGATCCCGGAACTGTCCTTCATGGTGGCGCCGCCAGAGAACACCGAGGAAGAGACCGAGCACACGTTCGAGTTCATCCGCGAACTGAAGCGGATCAATCCCGAAGCCGAAGTCGTCATCTATATCTACACGCCGCTACCGGAAAGCAGCAAGCACGAGAAAGACCGCGGCAAGCGCAGCAGCATGCCGCTGCTCGACCAGTATGGCCAGCCCCTGGTATTCCCATCCACGCCCGATGAATGGACGCAGCCGCAGTGGGTGAACTACGCCTGCCATGCCGACGCCCCCTGGCTGGACGACAAACTGCGCCGTCGCATCGAGAATTTCGTCACGGTACTGCGCTGCCGCTTCCCCACCGTGCAGGACCTGAAATCGCCACGGTGGGCCAAGCGCAGCCTGAGCATGATGGCCCGGTGGCGCTACCAGCAGCGCCGGTACGACAAGCCATGGGAGCTGAACCTGGCCAACCGGCTGGTTCGCCTGCGCATGCCGCAGGTCTCGGGACTGTAGGGCCGCGCTGTCCATGCATGTGGCCCAGGTCAATTTCCTGTCCGCGCCGGCGGATATCCCGCCGGAGGCATTGCCAGACCGGTGGAGCACGCTGGGTCTGGTGGCTGATGCCGTGGCAAGCACGGGCACGAAGGTGTCGGTGGTGCAGGTTGCGCCCTACCAGCACCGGATGACGCGCGGCGCGGTGGACTACCACTTCGTCCCCACCACGGCGGACGACGGTGGGCGTCGCGTGGCTACCGTGCTGGGCGACCTTGGCGTGGACGTGGTACACGCCAATGGACTGGGTTTCGCCCGACAGGCGCATGAGGTATCGCGCCATCGTCCGGACCTTCCCATCGTGTTCCAGGACCACGCCGATCGCGCGCCTCCGTGGTGGCGGCGCGCGCAATGGCGGCGTTGGTATACGGTGGCCGCCGGCGTGTCGTTCACCGCGCCGGAACTGGCGCGGCCATTCATTGACGCAAAGCTGTTCGGACCGCGGACACTGCAGTTCTCGATTCCCGAATCCAGTTGCCTGTTCAATCCCGGAAGCCGCGAGGCGGCACGCGTGGAAACACGCATGCATGGCGATCCCTGCCTGTTGTGGATCGGGCATCTGGTGCCGGGCAAGGATCCGCTTGCCATGCTCGAAGGCGTGGCCCGGGCCAGCGAGCGGCTGCCGGATCTGCATGTGTGGTGCGTCTTCGGCACCTCGCCGCTGCTTGAGCAGATGCAGCGGCGCATCGCCGGCGATCCACGGCTGACCGGCCGCGTACATCTGATGGGCAGCGTGCCACATGCCCGCATCGAACGATTGATGCAGGCGGCGGACATCTTCGTCTCGGCCAGCCACCGCGAAAGTAGCGGCTATGCCCTGCTCGAGGCGATGGCCTGCGGCACGATACCGGTGGTGACCGATATTCCCTCGTTCCGCGCCATCACTGCGCATGGCGCCGTGGGCCGCCTGTGGCCAGTCGGCGATCCGGCACGGCTGGCGGACGCCCTCGTCGCCGTGGCAACGGGTGCGCCGGCACGTCGGGCTGTCCGCGCCCTCTTCGACGAAGAACTGTCTCCCGCCATGCTCGGTCGCCGCTGGACCGATGCCTATGCCCAGGTGATCCAGTCGTCGGGCGAGGGAACGTCATGAAGATCGCCCTGGTACTTCCCGGCGGCGTCGATCGCAGCGGCGAGGTCCGTGTAATCCCGGTGTTCCTGGCGTTGGTGGAGCGGCTGGCCAGAGCGCACGAGGTCCACGTATTCGCGCTGCACCAGGAGTCGAAGCCCGGACAATGGCCACTGCTCGGCGCCACGGTCCACAACATCGGCGACGGCTGGACCCGCCTGCGTGCGCTGGCGGCGATTCGCGATGAGCATCGCCGTGGCCCGTTCGACGTGATCCAGGCATTGTTTTCGGGTGCATGCGGCCAGGTGGCGGTGGTCGCCGCACGATGGCTGCATGCGCGTGGCGTTGTGCACATCGGCGGTGGCGAACTGGTGTCGATGCCTCGCATCGGCTACGGCGGGCGACGCAACTGGAAGGGTCGCCTGCGCGAAGCCTGTGTGCTGCGCGGCGCGCATGCGGTCACCGCGGCCAGCATGCCGGTGGTGCAGTCGCTGCTCGAGCTGGGCATCCACGCGCACCGCATTGCGCTGGGCGTGGACTTACGCGCCTGGCCACCACTGGCCCCGCGCCGTCGCAACGGACCCGTGGCGCGCCTTATCCACGTGGCCAGCCTCAATCGGGTCAAGGACCAACCCACCCTGCTTCATGCGCTGGCGAAATTGATGCGAGCGGGTATTGCCTTCCAGATGGATATCGTGGGCGTGGATACCCTGGACGGCCAGATGCAGGCACTGGCAAACCGCCTTGGCCTGGACGCCAACGTCCATTTCCTGGGGTTCAGGACGCACCGCGAGCTTCGCGACCTGGTCAAGGCCTCGGACCTTCTGGTGATGTCGTCCGCGCACGAAGCCGGCCCCATGGTGTTGCTCGAGGCTGCCATCGCCGGCGTGCCCACGGTGGGTACGGCGGTGGGGCACCTGGTGGAATGGTCGCCGTCCGCGGTGTTTGCGGTACCCGTGGGCGATGCCACGGCACTGGCCAGCAGCATCGAGCGCCTGCTGGCCAACGAGGATCTGCGCCTGCACATGGCCGGCATCGCGCAGCACCGCGCCATCGTCGAGGACGCCGACTACACCGCCCGGGCGTTCGAGACGCTGTACCTGGAAGTACTCGGGCCGCTGCCAGCTGCCACCGGCTGAGGGGCCGGCGTTACCGGATTGCCGAATTCCTCGAAGGCCGCGCGCACCGCGTACAAGGCATCCATGCGCGGCACCGGCCGCGTCAGCACACGAAGGAAACGGCGTCCCCGGGGCAGGTCCACCCAGCTGCGCTCCCGCAGCCACAATTGCGTGCGCATCATGTCCTGCTGTTCCTGCAGAGCCTCGGCAGGTGGCCGGATACGGTTCTGCAGGTAGGTCCGTACTTCGCCTAACGAGCCAAACCACTCGATGCCATGCAGCGTGTGGTGCCAGAAGCCCGCGCACGAGGCTTCGGTGAGCGTGCGCCGCGGCGAGGTCAGCCGCAGCAGGGCGCGGCCGCGAGGCGCGAGCCGATTGATCACGCAGCTCGGGATCGCATGCCGGTAATAGCGCGCCATCATGACCAGCGGGGGGAACGCCCACCATGCACCGCGGCCATCGGCACCCCAGACTTCTTCCCAGTCATTGGCGGACATGCGCGCGGCCAACAGCGCGATGTCATGCATGTGCAGCAGGCGCATGCTTCGATTGCAGATATTCCCCGCCGCATGCAACAACAGGTGGCTCATCAGCGCACCGTTGGATGGATACGCGTTGAGTCCTGGATGCGCCGCGATGGGGAACACTCGTTTGGTGATATCAACCCTGGCTACCGGCAAGCGTTCCTGGATGCAGGTATGCAGCTCGATGTTGACCGGGGTATCGCGATGGTCGCCCAGGCAGACCTGGGGCTCGCCATCGGCGGGCCTGAGCACGCGGTGTTTCCATACGGAAAACGAAAGCACGTAACCCAAACCCTGGAGCAAGGCCGTCATCTTGTCGAGGTCGCCTTCGGGCACCAGCAGGTCGATGTCGGCCATGGGTCGGTCACCCGGCTGATAAAGCCCCATCGCATGCAGGTCCGACCCCTTCAACGGTACGGCGGCGATGCCGGCGCTGCGCGCCGCCTGGTCGACCTGCGACAGCAGGGTCGCGATGCGGCGGTGGCGCACTTCCACGTGCTCGCGCTGGCTCGCGGTAAAGGCCGACCAGTGCGGCCCCTGCCAGGCCTGGCATTTGGCCATCAGGGGCGCTACGCCGTGAATGGCGGCGGCGGCCGATGCAAGCCGCCATTGCGCTTCGTCCCATGCGGGGATCGGGCCACCGGGCCGTGCAAGCTCGAAGGCCAGCGCCTCGGTGGCGCGGCGCAGCCCCCGCCTAATGGTTTTGAGAGGTGGCAGCACGGCGCTTGACCTGGCTGGTGTCGGAGGTTGCCAAGGGTGGCGTGGCGTTCGCATTGCGGTGCGCACCCTCGCAGGCGATCAGGGCATCCCATCGCGCCTGGAGGCTGGCCTGTGCCATCGCGTGCGCTTCATGGGCCGCCTGCTGCAACTCCACCTGGGCATGCAGCAGGTCGCGGAAGCTGCGGTAGAAGTGCGAGTCGTAAGCACCGCTGAACATCATGGCCAGGTCGCCGGAATCCTGCCAATGCGTCTTCTCGCCCAATTGGGCCTGTACCTGCTCGAAGAATTTTGTCCCCGGAAGCGGATAGGACACGCTCACCCCGATATCGTCGGGCGCGGCGCGGGCGATCAATGCACGCGTGGCAAGCAAGTCGTCGAGCTGTTCGCCGAGATACCCCAGCTGGATGAAGAAACCGACGCGGATGCCGCGCTCGCCCAGCCGCCGACGGGCGGCCACCAGGTCATCCACGCGGGTACCCTTGGTCATGCTGTCCAGCACGCGTTGGCTGCCGCTTTCGGCGCCGATCCACGCTTCGGCGCATCCGGCCCGGGCCAGTGCGTCGGCCATCCGATCGCTGCAAAGGTCCGCGCGCGTCTGGATGGTGAAGGGCACCGAGCCGTCGGCCTCTCCCAGATGATCGGCGAAGGCGTTAACCCAGTCGACGTGGAAACCGAAGATATCGTCGGCCATCCAGATGTGGTCGGGGGCGAACGCATGCTTGAGGTAGATCATTTCCGCGGCCACGTCCGCCGCGTTCCGTTGCTTGTAGTGGTTGCCCCAGATCGGCTTTGCACACCAGTTGCAGCGGAACGGGCAGCCGCGCGAAGCGGCCATGTTCAGGCTGAAGTAGCCGTGCCGTTCGTTCCACAGGGTGCGGTAGCGTTCGATGTCCACCAGGTCCCAGGCCGGGTGGCCCACCAGGCGCGGGTCCGGCGGCATCGCGCCGATGCGCGGCACCTTCGCCTCACCGCCCACGAGCGTGGCCACGCCATCGATGTTCGACACCCACTCGCGCGCGTCCATGGCTGGGTTCGCATCCAGCCGGTCGATCAGCTGGGCGAGCGCGGCAATGCCTTCGCCTACCAGCACGGCATCGGCGCCCGCCGCCAGGAACGCGTCGGGATGGTCCGAGGCATCGGAGCCGGCCACGATCACCCGCGCGCCCATCGAGCTTGCTTCGCTGATCATCCGGCAGGCCGCCTCGCGCATGCGGCCCAGGCACATCTTGGTCAGGAAGTTGAAATTGTCTTCGTAGAAGACCACCACGTCCGGCGCCGACTCGACGAATGCCGGTTCATAGTCCTCGACGCCATCGGCGAGCATGGCGTCGAACAACGTCACCGCGTGCCCGGCATCACGCAGGAAGGCGGCGACCTGGATCGTCGCCAGCGGCGGATAGGGCTTGCCTCGCTCCCATTGCTTGCTGTCGTATCTCAGGAAATAGGAGTGGCTGACCTGGATCTTTAACATCGGTTACGGGGCCTTGAATCGTCGCCGGAGGGACGGACGGCGGCGGAAGACGTGCATCTGAATGCCCGTCGTTGCCCGCTGCATGGGGGTAAGTGCCAGGGCAGCGCCGATCGGTTGCGTCGCCTGGCCCTCGTCCTGCACAACCTTTCCCATCGGACAGGGCACCCATAGGGCATGAACTTTCGATCCGGCAGGCACCTGGTGCCGTGCCCCGCCGTGGCCCACCTTGCGAAAAGACGACGATGGCCCTGACCGAACTGCATGGCGTCACCAACGCCAGCGCCGATCCCTTTGCCGAGGTCATCGAGCATCGGTTCACGTTCTCGCAACAGATCCTCGGTGCCCGTTTCCGCTTCGAGGGAAATAGCCAGGCGCTGGTAGACGTCGCCCAGGCCACGTACGCGGGCCTGCCCCGGCACCAATTGCCGGTGGAGGCGCCGGAATTTCGCATCGAGTTGCGACTGCTGCCGCGCCGGCCCGGGGCCCCACAGGGGGAACCGCCGCCCGTGCGCATGCAATCAGGCGCCGGGTTGCTGTGCGGTGTGATGGATGCATCCAACTACGTGGTACTGGCGCCGGGCCAGCGGCGGGGGCTCATCGTGGCGTCGGCGGACATGCTCGATGAGCCCTACCATCTCCGTTACGAAATGATCGAGTTCGCCGTGTTCGTGCTGGCCACGCGAGGCCTGGGCCTGGTGCCGCTGCACGGTGCATGCGTCGGCCGTGGCGGCCGCGGCGTGCTGGTACTGGGCGCCAGTGGCGCGGGCAAATCCACCCTGGCCCTGCACAGCATGCTGCGCGGACTGGATTTCCTGGCCGAGGATGCCGTGTTCGTACGGCCGGAAAGCCTGCTGGCCACGGGCGTGCCCAATTTCCTGCATGTGCAGGCCGATGCGCTGGGCTTCATCGACAACGACGACGCGCGGCGCTGGATCGGCGGGTCGCCAGTGATCCGCCGCCGCAGTGGCGTGGCGAAATTCGAGGCGGATCTTCGCCTGGGCCAGTTCAAGGTGGCACCGCAACCGCTGGAACTCACTGCCGCGGTTTTCGTCAGCCGCGAACCTGCAGGCGGAGCCCGACTGGTCAATCGGCTGGCGGCAAATGACGCCGCCTCACGCCTGGTGGCCGACCAACCGTATGCGTCTACCCAGCCTGGATGGCGTTGCTTCGAGGAACGACTGACGCGGCGCGGCGTGCATGAATTGAAACGCGGAAGGCATCCGGGTGACTCGGTGGATGCGTTGTTGACGCTGCTGGCATGACCATCGAGCGCACCGTGCCTGGTACCGTGCCCGCAAGGGTGATGGTGCGCACGCTTGCCAGCCTTTTCACGCGCCGGGAATGGGTCGAAACGCTGTGCTACGTGGCGCTGTCGCTCGGCGTGGCCTTGTCGGGCAGCGTGGCTGCCCTGCTGCTGGTGCCACTGATGCAGCCGTCGCTGCTAGGCCGCGGGTTGTTCAGCATGCACAGCACCGACGCACAGGCGATCGCCTTCAGCGTCGCCACCGTCGCCTTCGCCCTGATGCGCTGGCAATCGGCCCGCCTGGGCGCATGGCTGGTCGGAAGCCTGGCCCGTGCACTGCGGCAGCGCGTCCATGCCCACTTGATGGCGACGCCCCTGGCATCGCTGGCCAATTCCCCGTCGTCGGAAATCGCCAACGTCCTCACTTACAACGTCGAGATCGTCGTGCAAGGGTACGGCGCGCTGCAGCAACTGCTGGTGGCCGCCCTCACCTCGGTGGTGACTCTCGCCTTCGCCGTGTGGATATCGCCATGGCTGGTGTTGAGCGTGCCCTTGCTGGTGGTTGCAGGGTTGCTGATATCGCGAAGTTTCGGCCGCGAACAATCGGCCGTGAGCCGCCGTTACGTACGGGACCTCACAGACCTGTTCTGGCACAGCGAGGATTTTCCTCGCCGCCTGCGCCACGTGCGATCGTTCGAGCGCGAAGCCGCCGAGGAAAAGAGCCATCGTGCCGCATCTTCCCGCCTGGCCCAGGGTTACGGGCGGCAGCTTGAATTGATTGCCTCGGGGCGGTTGGTGCTGGAACTGATGGCGGCGCTGGGCGTGGGCGCGGTATTCATGCTGGCCCACCGCTGGCAGGGCATCGACCAGGGTTCGTTGGTGGCTGTGTGCCTGCTGCTGGTGCGGCTGCTACCTTCGCTTCTGTTGACGCGGCAAAGCTTCCAGCAATGGCGGTCGGCCGTACCGGCGTTCGAGCTGTGGCAGAAGTACATGCAGCTGGACACGACACAGCCGGCGGCTTCGCCAAGGCAAGTCCGAGACACCGCAGAGGTGATCCACATCGAACGGATGCGGGTGACCCCGCCCGCCGCGGGTGTCACCTTGCTCGACATCGAACTGAAACCAGGCGAATTCACGCTGATCTCCGGTCGCTCGGGGATAGGCAAGACGAGCCTGGTGGATGTGCTTGCAGGCATGGCGGAGCCGGAAGTGTTCCTGGCGCGCGACAGCTTTGGGCCTATCGACTTCGACGACTATCGTGCGCATGTCCGCCGCGGCGCCTATGTCTGTCAACAGGTACGCCCGTGGCAACGGACGGTGCGCGAATGCCTGCTCTGGGCCGCGCCAGGCGCCACCGAACGGGAGCTGGGCAACGCGTTGCGTGATGTTGGCCTGGAAAAGCGACTGGGGGCCTCGGCCGAGGGATGGGATACGGCGCTGGACGATGCGTCCAGCCGGCTGTCCGGCGGCGAACTTCAACGATTGATGCTGGCGCAGGTGATCCTGCGCCAGCCTCACCTGGCGGTGCTGGACGAAGCCACCAGCGCGCTGGATGCGCCGTCGGAGTTGTCGGTACTGAAGGCGGTGAAGCAACGCCTGCCCGGCACCGTCATCCTGGTGGTGTCACACCGTGCTGGCGTGGCGGATATAGCCGACCAGCACATCTCGGTCGAGGGCTCGATTGTCGAGCGCAGCACCCATCACTTCGCCACGTCGGCCCGCTTGTAGGGAATGAATGGCCCGAGGCTCACGAAGCCCTTCGGAAAATGTGCGCTCCGATCCACCAAGCGCACGATATCCATCTTGCACAGCTGGCTGCCGTATGTCTTCGTCACCAGGATATCGTCGTTGGATAACGAGTCGGCGCCACCCTTGGGATAGTTGATGTAGATCGTCGATCCGAAGTCGTACACGATGGCCGTGTGGTCGATCACCCAGCTGCCCTGCGCCTGGGGCTGGTTGATGCAGTTCACGGGAGCTCCGGCTACCCGCCCCTCCAGCAGCTTGGCCAGCTGTGTGGCCGGGTCATGCTTGTCGGCGGCCAGGGCACTACCGGAGACGGCCAGGGCGGCGGTGCTGAAAGCGAGAATTTTCGCGAGGGTGCGCATGGGAATTCCTCCCGGTAGGGGACGCATGCCCATGGTATGCCGATCCATATCCTCTGGAAGTCCCCGCGCAAGCCGCGGGTTACCCGCCGTTAGGCCATGGCTAGCGGAGCTCCAGCCACCGGTCGGGGATGGGGCCGGCGACAAGCATCCGGCGGTCGCGTCCGTAGTGGTGTTCGACGGCCCAGGGATAGGTGCGGCCCTGGCGGGGCATCACCGCGTCGCCGCGCTTGACGTATCCCGCCGCGAGCTGGCCCAGCACGTTTCCTTCGGCCGCCACGCCATCGAGATCGCGCGGCGTTGCCACGGCGATGCCGTTGCCATCCATGTGGGTAAGCAGGCGGCAGACATAGGTCGCCGCCAGGTCCGCCTTCAATGTCCAGGGCGCATTGGCATAACCGATGACGACGGCAAAATTGGGCAGGTCCTGCACCAGCACGGCCTTGTAGAGCATGCGGTCATGCAGCGTGCGTAACACGCCATCCACGCGCACCTGCATGCCGCCGAGCACCTGGATCGTCAGGCCCGTGGCACTGACCACGATGTCCGCCGGCAACTCCTGGCCCGATGCCAGGCGAATCCCGGTTGGCGTGAAGGTATCGATGCGGTCGGTGGCCATCGACACCTTGCCCGCCTTGATGGCTTTGAAGAGATCCGCATCGGGCACCACGCAGATGCGCTCGTCCCAGGGCATGTACGAAGGCGTGAAATGCCGCATGTCCAGGCGCTTGCCCGCGTAAAGGCGCATCTGCGCCATCAGCAGGCGGCGCATGGCATGCGGCCAGCGGCGACAGGCGATGTACAGGCCGCGCTGGATCGCGATCATCAGCCGCCGGGACATCCGGTGCACGACGGCCTTGGGCAGCACGTGGCCCAGTACCTTCGAAACCGGGTCCACGCCGGGGAGAGAGATGATGTAGGAAGGCGATCGCTGCAGCAGCGTCACATGAGCCGCCTTGTCCGTCATGGCGGGCACTAGCGTGACTGCCGTGGCGCCGCTGCCGACCACGACCACGTTCTTGCCTGTGTAGATGAGATCGGACGGCCAATGTTGCGGATGCACGATCGTGCCGCCGAAATGCTCCTGTCCCGGAAACGATGGCTGGTAACCGGCGTCGTAGTCGTAGTAGCCCGTGCAGCTCACCAGGAACCGTGCGGTGAACACCTCCTGGCGGCCGGTTGCTTCATGCAACGCGTGGAGCGTCCATGCACCCTCGGCGCTGCTCCATTCGGCGCGCTGCGCCTGGAGGCCATAGTGGATCTTTTCTTCCACGCCATACTCACGGGCGGCGTCGTGGATGTACTGCCGGATGGATTCACCATCGGCCATCATGGTCGGCGACTGCCACGGCCGGAACGCATAGCCGAAGCTGAAGACGTCGGAGTCCGAGCGAATTCCCGGGTAGCGGAACAGATCCCAGGTCCCGCCCAGGCGCTGGCGGCGCTCGATCAGGGCCACCCGCTTGCCTGGATGCTCGCGCGCGAGATGACAGGCCATACCGATCCCGGCAAGGCCTGCCCCGATGATCACCACGTCGAAACGCTCGTCGCCCATAGCCTGGCACCGCGAACGGATGTGGCCACAGCATAAGCGTTTCAGGCGGCTTTGGCGCCGGCAGCCAACGCCTTGACGTCCCGGGTGGTGAGAGTCTGGCCTCCGATGCCCCACTCACCGCTCTTTACCTCTTCCACGACCACCCAGGTCACGCCACGCATGCTTTCCCCTTCGATGGAAACCATGGTGTCGGTCAGCTTGCGGACCATGTCCTGCTTCTGCTCGGCGGTGAACACCCCTTCGATCAACTTCACATTCAAGAACGGCATTGCGACTTTCCTCTGGTTTACCCGCATGACGTTGTGTGCGGGCTTAGGTCAAAGGATGGCCGCGTGGGCGGCCGGCCGTCCTTGCCGCGCGTGCGTCCGGCCTTGCCATTCGTCCGCCGGCGGCGCCGGGCGACCTTTTCGTCCGGATGTACGTGCCGATCGTCCGGACATGGATGGATCGGCCTCCCGGTCTATGGGAAGGGGCGCTCCAGGGGCACACAATCTTCCCTGGAAGCGGAGGAACGACATGGCATCGACCGAGATCGCAAATGCTGCGGAACATCTGCAACACGTATTCGAACGGCATCCGGGCGCCGGCATGCATGACGACGCACCGGCCACGGCACGCTGGACGGATGGACTGCATGTCGCCATCACCCACGCCAATGGCCATCAGGTGGCCACCGACATGCCTGCGGAATTTGGCGGCACCGGCGATGGCACGCTGCCGTCGCCGGGATGGTTGTTCCGCGCAGGGATGGCCTCGTGCCTGGCCACGTGCATCGTGATCAATGCCGCCAGGCAAGGCATCGAGCTGACGATATTGCAGGTATCGGCGCATTCGCGATCGGACACGCGCGGCGTGCTGGGCATGCCCGATGACGAAGGGCAGCCCGTGCAGGCGCAGCCTTTTGAATGTCGCCTGGCCGTACGTATTGCCGCCCGCCATGCGTCGGCTGCCACGCTGCGCGAGCTGGTCGAGGCAAGCCGGCGCTCATCGCCCATCCCGCAGGCTGCGCAGAATGCCATGGTCGTCGGCCTGGATATCGATGTATCTGAAGGCTGATGGACGCCCTGTCTGAAATGCTTCGCGTGGTACGGATGGTGGGAGCTATCTTTATCCATGCGCGCTTCTCTGCGCCGTGGTGCTACTACTCGCCCCGTGCGGATGTCGCCGCTCCCTTCCTCGAGCCAGGCGCCGAGCGCGTGGTGATCTTCCACATGGTGACCGAGGGCGAGTGTGTCGTGGAAATGCCCGGAGAGCCTGCCGTGCGGTTGGGCGCGGGCGACGTGGTGATCTTCCCGCGTGGTGATGCTCATAGCATGGCGTCCGAAGAAGGCATGAAGCCCGGCTCTGGTACAGCGGACCTGTGCAAGCTGCTTTCGCGCCGGCCGCGCCAGCTGGTCTATGGTGGCGGTGGCGCGCGCACACGCATTGCGTGCGGTTACCTTGCCTGTGACGAGCGCCTGGCGAAGATGCTGTTGGCGGGCCTTCCGCCGCTGGTCAAGGTGAACGTTCGCGGCTCAAATGCCGGCGCCTGGCTCGAAGCATCATTGCGCTATGCGCTGGGCGAAGCACGTTCGCCAAGGCCGGGTGGTGAAGGCGTGCTCGCCAAGCTCGCCGAAGTGCTGTTCATCGAAGTGCTGCGCCTGTACATGAACCAGAAGCAGCCTGATCGCGTCGGCTGGCTGGCGGGACTGGCCGATCCCGTGGTCGGCGTGGCGCTCAATGCCATGCATGCGCGCCCGACTCACGCCTGGACGCTCGATGCACTGGCCACGCACGCCGCATCATCGCGTTCCGTGCTGGCCGAACGGTTCCGCCAATTGATGGGCACCACGTCCATCCATTACCTGGCGCAGGTTCGCATGCTGATCGCCGCCAACCTGTTGCGGCAGACCAATGCATCGCTGGCCCGCGTGGCCGAGGACGTGGGCTACCAGACCGATACGGCATTCATCCGTGCCTTCCGGCGCGAGTACGGAGTGCCGCCGGCGACCTGGCGTCGAAGCCAGTCGCCGACGGCATTGCCCACGTAATCAGTTGGGCAGGGGCAGCGAGATCGGGTGGGATTTGACCGAGGCACTCAGCGACGGAAACGGGTCGATGCCGGTCTCGTCGATGATCGATTGCACGGAGACCACTTCGCAGGTGGGCACGTCGACGTTGGTGCACTCCCAGGCGGCGGCGCCGCCCTTGCTGGCGTCGTAGATCGCCTTCCAGGTGTAATTGGGCACTACCACGGCATCCGTACCGATGGTGTCAGGCGTCGGTCCGTCGAAGGCGGGGCCGGTCACCACGTAGACTTCGCCATCGCTGGTGGCCATGTTGCGCACGGTGGTTTCGATGCGCTCCCATTTGCCGGTGTTCAGCACGTGCGATTGAGGCACCATGTTGGCCAGCGAGAAGCTCTGTTTCTGCGAGGTGGCATCCGGCTCGTCGCCCGCGGGCGTCATATGGCCGCGGTCGTAGCCGCTGCCTTTATAGTCGGCCAGTTCCGAGCGGTCGGCCACCGGGATGCCGGTTTCCGCGTGGAATGAATCCGTGCGCGAGATATTCCCGGCATCGGCGATCTGTTCGGCGGTGAGGTGTTCGGCAGACCACAGCGGCCCTTTGGTAACGCCGGAGGCATCCATGGAGTACGCGTTGTAGCAGATGGTGGTGGTGCGCTCGGCAAGCGAGGTATCGATGAGGTCCGGAGCCTTGCCGCCCTGGAACAGCGACGGACAGTTGGTACTGGAGGCATGGCCGGCGAACGGCAAGACAAGAAGCAACAGCGCCGCATGCGCGACGCGAAGATGACGCTTGAACATTGGCAGTTTCCCCACGCAAGATCCCCCTGCGTGATCGAGTGTGCCGCGCCAAATGTTGCAGCCGGTTACGTATTCACCCGCGCATGTCCGCAGTTGGGACATGCGTCACATGATCGCAAGATCATGCGTTCAGCGATGTATAGGGCGCTGCCGCATCCAGCAGGCGATGCTCATCCGTGTGCGCGTGGCCGGCAGCACTTCGTGCAGGATGTCCGAGGACATGAATAAGGCCAGGGTTCCTGCTCGTGGAAATATGTCGCACGTGACGTTGCGGGCAAGGTGAAGGCGCAATGCGCCACCCTCATCGGCGATCCAATCATCGTTCAAGTAAAACACCGCCGACACCACCCGCTCGTCGAAATCGCGCAGACGGTCCACGTGAGGCACATAGCCCGTGCCGACGGCGTACACCGCATAGTGCGATTCGCTCTCCACCATGGTGAGCATCAGGGCACGGTTGAGCGAACGCATCAGTACATCGATGCGCGCCACGAAGACTGCCTGCGCGGCCGTGGGCGTAAGCGCGTCGAACCACTGCGTCACGTCACCGCGCAACAGGCCTGTACTATGTGAGGATCCCGTGGCCGCCACCTGCATGGCTCCATCTACATGCCAGGCCGCACATTCCTCGCCCAAGGCACCTGTCTGGGCCGCCGTCAGCAGCCCATCGGCCACGCACCACCTATCGGTGGCCAATGCCGCCGCCACAGGCGCGAAGCCATCACGGGAGATATCCATGCCAGCAGTCTACGCCCAACCCACCAGGGGTCAGAGTCATTGACCTCGCCCCCCCGGAAAGCCGCCTTTAGCGAGGTTCGGCGAGGAGATCCTTAAGTTCCACCAGGCTGTTACGTACAGACGGGCCGCTGGCGTACAGCACCAGCTGCAGAATGGTTTCGGTGACCTGTTGGCGGGTAGCGCCCATTTTCAACGCGGCTTCCGCGTGCGCCCGAAGCTGCGGCAGGGCGTGGCCGAGCACCACGCAAGCGGCTACCAGGATCAGTTCGCGCGTGGCCAGGTCCAGGCCCGGACGGCTCATGATCGTGCCCATCGCCACGTCAACTGTGATTTCGGCGAAGGCGGGACAGACATCGGCCACCTCGGCCATCATCGCCTCCCCAGCGTGGCCGCCGTGCAGCTTGTCGATCAGGGCCAGGCCACGGCGACGAAGTTCGGTTTGTTCGGTCATGCGGGAGTGCTCCAGTGGGGACGCCACCAGCTTGCCCGCAAGATCGAAGGCGATAAACCGAAGTCCGGTACGAATTCCTTGAACCTGGAGTGCTTAATCGGGGAAACAGAGTTAGCCGGCTGACGAAGCCTTGTCTTTCGTCAGCTTCAGGTCGTTGAACTTGCGCCGCTCAATCAGTGCATCCACCTTGCCGTCCGCGCCGCGGTGGAAGATCAGCAGGTTTCGTTCGTCGTCACTGCCCATGAACACGTCGCGGGCGATGGGCTGCAGCACGTTGGGCGTGCCGCCGGCATGCGTGGTATAGCTGACCACGCCGCCTTTGTTGACGAGGGTCCATGCGCGGGTGGGGGAGTAGCGGTAGGCACCCACGTAATCATCCGCATGTACGTTTGCCACCGTGAGCTTGGGTGGCTCCGTGGGTAATGTGGAGTCCGCATAGCCGGCCAGCTTCCAACCGTCGGCCTGCTTGACGTATGTCCAAAGCGACTCATAGCGCACGACGAGCTTTTGGCCGAACACGGTTTCCTGCTCGTATTCTTCCACCTGTAGAAGCGCGGTATCGCCGTACAGGGTCACGTGCGGATCGCGCAATTGAATGCTGCCGGCGAACCCGGGCGGGAAAGCGTGCAACGAATCGATGGTGTCGGCCTTGTGCGCGATACGACCGAATTCATCCACCAGCACGGCGTCATCGGTCAACAGGCGCTGCCAGGTGGCCTTGTCGCCTGTGGGAAGGCCGTCCACCAGCGCCTGGGTCGAGGCGAGCAATTCCTTTTGCAGAGAAGCCGGTGCGTCAGTGGCTGGCGCGGGCATGGCGATGGCCGCCGCAAGTATTCCAAGCGCAAGAGCAGGCGTACGAACTGACATGGTGGCGTCTCCCCGGGGATGGCCGCGAGCATGCACCGCACTTAAGCGGTGTTGCCCGTGCATGAAGTCACGCGCCCTTTTCCTGTCAGCCTTCCGGATGCCGGACCTTGCCAAAGTGGACCGCCGTGAACAGGCCGATGACGAGTGCGCCGAGCAGGGCCGTGGCATGCAGTGTCCAGCCGCCGCTCACCCCGGTCGAGAAATCGACAATCGCCACCGCCGCCGCGACATTGGTCAACCCCCACAGCACGTTGACCACAGGTGACGACAGGCCAACGCCGTGGGGTTTGGCGAACGGTGTCTGGAATGGTTCGCCGCTCAAGCCATGGGCCAGGTGCGGAATGGCATTGCACAGGAAGGCGCCGAGGAAGAAGGCGGCCACGTAATTCATGAGCCGGACTTCTCCGCCCGCACCTCGGCCATCGTGCGCAAGCCGGTCCCCCAATGCGTGGGCTCCACCTCGGTCACCACGATGGTGACGGCATGCTCGGGCACGCCCAGTACGCGGACGGTGGTTTCGGCCAGGGCCTTGATGTATTCGGTCTTCTTCTCGGGGGTCCGGCCGCTGAGCATCTGTACGGAGAGGACGGGCATGCTGGGTTCCTTCAAGGGGTGGGGATCGGCGCACTTTAGCCTGTTGATGAGCCGATCCGATGCCATAAACGGCTCACGCGGTGAGCCGATATGCCTTATAGATCGGCTCACTATATGAGCCGATTACATGCTACGATCGGCTCATGAGCGAAGAATCGCCACACTCAGGGTCGTTCTACATCTGGCAACAGCCTGATTGGCCTAAATTTTCCTGGTCGACAGAGGCTCTTGCCCCAACACTGCGGGCCTGCCAGCAAACCCAGGGTCGCCTGCTGGGCATGGTCGATGCGGCAGCCCGGGACGACCAGGCTCGGAGTGAACTAGACGCCTTGCTGCAGAACATCGTGACCTCGTCAGCCATCGAGGGCGAACGACTGAACGTGGAATCGGTGCGCTCATCCTTGGCCCGGCGGCTCGGCGTGGCCGGCGAACCCAAGCGCCCGGCGACCGCGCGCAGCGAAGGCCTTGCTGAACTCACCCTCGACGCCACGCAGAATGTCGATGCCCCGCTCGACCTGCCTCGGCTGTTGCATTGGCACGAACTTCTATTCCCCGAACAGGAAAGCATCCTGCCGATGCACGTGCGCGTGGGCAGCCTGCGGGGAGATGAGCCGATGCAGGTGGTCTCCGGTCGCGTCGATCGCCCCACGGTGCATTTCGAAGCGCCGCCACGCCAAGGCCTGGAAGCCCAGCTGGATGCCTTCCTTACTTGGTTCAATACCAGTCGCGACAACCTCGCGATGGATCCATTGCTGCGCGCCGGCATCGCCCATTTCTGGTTCGTCACCCTGCATCCATTCGACGACGGCAATGGTCGCCTTACGCGCGCCATCACCGACCGCGCGCTGGCGCAGGGCGAGAATCAGGCCATCCGTTTCTACGCCATGTCGTCAAGCATCCTGGACGACCGCGAGGGCTACTACCACATCCTCGAAACCAGCCAGAAGGGCGGCCTGGATATCACCGCATGGCTCGACTGGTTCCTGCGCACCCTGCTGGCAAGCCTGCGCCAGGCCCTGGGCCACATCGACCGGGTGCTGGCGAAGGCGCGCTTCTGGCAGGAGCATCGATCGCAATCACTGCTTCCCGAACAACTGAAGGTAGTCAACCGTTTGCTTGACGGCGGCGAACGCGCCTTCGAAGACGGCATCACCGCATCGAAATACCAAGCGGTCGCCAAGGTCTCGAAAGCCACGGCGACGCGCCACCTCGCCGACCTTCTTGAGAAAGGCTTGCTGGTGCAACTGCCGGGCGGCGGAAGCAAGACGCGCTACCAAGTCGCGTACTAGAGGCCTGGAGAGCACTAAGGGGTCAGAGTCATAGTGAGCGGCATACGACGCGCGACGCGCTATGACTCTGACCCCTAGAGACCTAGAGATTTTTTGAGCGGGTTAGTGACTATTCCTGACGCTTTGACGTGTGCGCAGGGCCTGGGCCCAGAGCGGCGCCTGGGCGCATTCTTCACGCATGCGCTCGATCTCAGATTTCCATAGCGCCAGTTCTTCGCAGGAGCGCGAGGCCTTCAGCACCTGGTGTACGAGGTCGTTGCGCCGCTCGCGGATGCGCTTCAGGCGCCGTAGCCAGCGGCGAAATTCCACCGCCGTCGTGTCGCGTCGGTTATATAAGCCTTTTGCCAGCTCATTCAGGATCGCAAGTTGGCTGGTGAAGGTGAGCCTACGCAATAGGGGCTCAGAAGCAACGGGACTGGTTTCGGGAAGGCAGGCGGCAATGCATGATTCAAGGCACACCTCGATACGCGCCGAGAGCACCATGACCTCGCCGACCACGACGTAGATTTCGTTTTCTTCCATGACTGACATCGACACTCCAGGCGGTGGGCCACCCTCGCGATGAGGGTGGCGGCGTGCCGGGTTCGAAAAGCCGAAAAAAGGAAGGGAAAAACGGCCCGGGATAAACCCGCACCGGCACGCCGCCAAAGGCGACGCACGGACGCTGCGATACTTTTCGCGGCGCCCCACCCTTCCCTTTTTAAACGGGTTTTCGAAGCCCGATTCCCTCGTCAGAGGCAACCCAGAGATGGTGCCCGCCGCGACGCTGACAGTCGATAGTAAGCGTCGCAAAGTTCGGTAGCTCTTTTCTATCGCACCTTTCTCAATCTGCCTGCACGTTCAACCCAACCACTAGGGGTCAGAGTCATAGTGAATGGTACGCAATGCACAGCGCACTATGACTCTGACCCCTAGTGGCTCTTGTGGCTTGATCAGGTGCGAACAATGCCGATGCCCAACGCCGCAAGGTCGTTGGTGGCCGATGCCGGTGTATCGCGCTCCACCACGACGGTCGCGGCCATCGTGGCCGGACCGATCACGAAGGGCGAGGCGGCATTGATCTTCTCGCGCGAGGCCAGCACCACCACTTCGGCCGCGCGCGCGGCGAAGGCACGCTTGACCAGCGCTTCTTCCAGGTCCCCGGTGCTCAGGCCCGCATCGGCGTGGATGCCGGTGACGCCCATGAAGTAGAAGTCGGCGCGGATGTCAGCGATCGCCTGGATCGTGGCGGCGCCCACCGACACCATCGAATGCTTGAAGAGCCGGCCGCCGATCAGGATCACCTCGATGTGCGGGTGATTCATCAGCTCAACGGCAACGCTCGGGCTGTGCGTCACCACCGTGGCGGCGAGCGACAGCGGCAATTCCCTGGCCACGCAAACGCATGTGGTTCCACCATCCAGGATCACTACCTGCCCCGGTTGCACCATCCAGGCGGCACGCCGGGCGATGGACGATTTATCCGCCGAGTTGATGGCCTGCCGCTGCACGAAATCGCCGGTAGCCGACGATGCCGGCAGAGCCCCACCGTGCACACGCTGCAGGTGACCTTCGGCGGCCAGTTCCCGCAGATCGCGCCGGATGGTGTCTTCGGAAAGGCCGAATTCCTCGCTAAGGGCCTTGGCCACGACCTGCCCGTCCCGCTGGAGCCGGGACAGGATCACTTGCTTGCGCTGAGTGGTTAGCATGGCATTTGCACGAAAATAATTGACATTGCACGAAACTGCACGATACGCTTTCCCTCCCCGCTTGTCCATGGGAGCTTCGCCATGATTCCCACAGCCGACCGCGTGCGCGTGATCGACACCCAGATCCTGTCCAACGACTGGTACCTGCTGAAGAAGACCGTGTTCGACTTCCAGCGGGCCGACGGCAGCTGGCAACGTCAAAGGCGTGAAACCTACGACCGCGGCAACGGCGCCACCCTGCTGCTGTACCAGTTGGCAACACGTAAGGTGGTTCTTACACGCCAGTTCCGTTTCCCCGCCTTCGTCAACGGCCATCACGGCATGCTGGTGGAAGCCTGCGCGGGCCTGCTGGACCAGGCCACGCCGGAGGAGCGCATCCGCGCCGAAGTGGAAGAAGAAACCGGCTACCGCATCGGCCAGGTGCAGAAGGTGTTCGAGGCCTTCATGAGCCCAGGTTCGGTCACGGAGAAGCTGTACTTCTTCGTCGCTGCCTACGACGCCTCGCACAAGGCCGGCGACGGCGGCGGCCTGGCGGAGGAAGGCGAAGATATCGAAGTCCTGGAAATTCCCTTCGATGAGGCCATGAATATGGTCGCCCGCGGCGAGATCGTCGATGGCAAGACCATCATGCTGTTACAGCACGCGGCGCTGCATATCTTCACTAACCCATGCCCAATTGAATGATGAACGGCAGGTAGGGCGGGACCTTTGTGCTGATGCCGCGATATGTTTTCTTGAAGCACTGCGCCTTTGGGCTATCAGAGTCAGAGAGCACATCCTCAATCAAGGCATAGGGCTCCTTGTCTCGATGAGTGATGACAAGCATAAGTTGCACCGGCCCACCTGGAAGCGCATAACAGCCGTCTTTTTCGTCGAGATGGAAGTGATTGTTGAACTGGATGAACTCTTCTGCGTAAGGTTGATATTCCTTGCTGTCCTTGCTCTTTTCCCAGGATGCACGCGCCTCGCCGTAGGTTGATACGGCAGGGCCCGCGGTAACCGTGGTCGTCAGAAACAAAGCCAGAATACTTATTTGGATTCGCATAGGTGCTCCCCTGGCGCCTGATTATTGATCATACGTGCGCAGCTTACTCAATCCGCCGCCATCGCCATGGCGCGCAGCCGCACGGCCAGCCGCGCCAGTTCGGTGCGCAGGATGTCCGGGGCGAGGATCTCGAAGTCGAAGCCGAGTACGGCCAGTTGCCGCGCGAACCAGCCCATGTCGCTATCACTGGCGCTACTGCGCAATAGCACTCCGTCGGCTACGGGTTCGAACAGGCCGATCGCCGGGGTGAAGGAGCGCCGGGCGGTGTCCAGGTCGGTACGCAGAAGTACTTCGATCGTGCGGCCGTGTGGCAACGTGGCGATGTTGCGTATCAGCTGAGCGAGTGGATCGAAACCCTGCGGACGTTGGAAGGTGATTTCCAGTGCCTGCACAGCAGCCATGCGATCCACCCGGAAAGAGCGCAGATCACGCCTCAAGTGGCACATGCCCACGGCGTACCAGGCGCCGGCACGCCAGGCCAGGCCGTAAGGGTCGAAGTCGCGCTCGGTTTTTCCGCCGCCGGGAGCCAGGTGCCCCAGGTGCACGCGCCGGCGCGACTGTGCGGCGGCGATCAGCGTGATCAATGCGCTATTGCTCGAAGGCGTACTCAACGTGGGCAGGTGCTCGAGCTTCACCGTGTCGGTGATGGCACCCACCTGCCCTTTCAGGCGCGCAGGCATCACACGCGTGAGCTTGGCATGCGCGCTTTCCAGGGCAGGCGCACCTTCGGCAAGGCCCAGGCCTCGCGCCGCCACCATGCCCACCGACAGCGCCACCGCCTCATCGTTGGTGAACATCATCGGCGGCAGTTTGAAGCCGGGTACCAGCATATAGGCGCCATGCCGACCACGCTCAGTGGTGAGGGGAATGCCCAAGTCCTCGAGCGTGGTCATGTAGCGGCGCAAGGTACGTACATCCACACCTACCCGCGCGGCCAGCGCCGGGCCGCTCATGCGGCCGTGCGCCTGGAGCAACTCCAGGACGGCAAGAACGCGGGTGGTGGGTGCGGCCATGGCGCGATTCTAAGCGGTAATCAGGGCGGAAATTGTCCTGTTTATCGCCTAGTGTCCTTCCAGGCGGGGCACCAGACCTCGGGGGGCACATCATGGGACGTCACGGATTCATCCTTTTTCTCGCCATGGCCTGCCTGGCCGTGTTCGCCGGATCGGGCAGCAACGCCTCGACGCCCGCCGCGCTCCCGTCGCCGGGCGCGAGCGGCATGCACGATTTCGATTTCCTTCCCGGCCGATGGACGGTGAAAAACCGCCGCCTCGAGCACCGCCTGCAAGGCTCGCATGACTGGATCGAATTCGATGCCGAAGACGACATCAGCGCCCTGCCCGGCGGGCTGGGTAACGAAGAGCACTACCGCACTGACTACTGGAAAACCTTTCGCGCCATTGGCCTGAATCTATACGAGGCCGATAAGCACCAGTGGGCGCTGTACTGGATAGACAACCGCCATTCCCCGGGTGCGTTGCAGCCACCAGTGCGGGGACGCTTCGCCGACGGAACCGGGACCTTCGACGGCGAGGACACCCTGGGTGGCAAGCCCATCCGCGTGCGCCACCGCTGGACACACACCGACCGAAACCACGTGCACTGGGAACAGGCGTTCTCGGCCGATGGCGGCAACACCTGGGAAACCAACTGGACCATGGATTTCACGCGCAAGTAGCCGCTGGAATCGAAAGAGCCTGCTTCAACCACACCTGCTTATCGAAGGACATCCGCGTGAAGCTTTCCACCGTTGTCGGTTCCTGCCTGCTTACAGCCATGGCACTTCCCACCCACGCGGACGCCCAGCCCGCACCGACGAGCGCACCGATGGACACCGTTGCACACCTCAATAATTACCAGGCCATCGAATTTCGCCGCTACGTCACCAAGGAAGGCGAACGGGCGCATTTCATCGCTTACTTCGACAGCTATTTCCCCGAGGCGATGCAACAGCTCGGGGCGATCGTCTTCGGCCAATTCGCCGACCGGGGAAATCCGAACCACTTCACTTGGCTCCGCGGCTTCCACGACATGGGCGCGCGGGCGGTGGTGAATGCATCGTTCTACTACGGGCCGGTATGGCGCGAACACCGCACCAAGGTCAACGCCATCCTTCCCGACAGCGACAACGTGATGCTGATGCGTCCGCTGCATGCTGGCCAGGATGTCTCCGTGCTTCCGGCAGTGGATCCGGTGCTTGAACCGAAAGGTGCCGGCGGCGTAGTGGTGGCGCAGATCTTTTCGGTGAAGAAAGGCAGCGAGGATGCTTTCGCGGCGAAAGCCGAAGCGGCGTTCAAGCGCTATGCCATGGATGGCGTGCATCCAGCCGGCATCCTGGTCACGCTCGACGCACCCAACAGTTTCCCACAGCTGCCTATTCGGGCCGACGGGCCCTGGCTGGTCTGGCTTGGCGTGGTCCGCGACGACGCGACATTGTCGAAACATCTGGCCCCGAAACTCGACCAGGTGGAGCAGGAACTGGCCGCGTCCGGCCTGACACGCGCACCCACCGAACGCCAGGTGATGGATCCCACGCCACGCTCGCGCCTGCGCTGGCTGGACTCGATCCAATGAAGGGGGCGCCATGACCGACCCCAATCATCTATGGCTGTTCGTCCCGCTCGCCTTCGGCATCATCGTGCTGCCTGGCGTGGACATGGCGTTTATCGTCGGAAGTGCCATCACCGGCGGCCGCTCGCGCGGATGGATGGCGCTGGCCGGCATCGCCAGTGGCGGCGTGTGTCATGTGGTGATGACGTCGCTGGGCATCGGCATGCTGGTGAAGGTGGTGCCCGGTGCCTTCAACGCCTTGCTGATCGCCGGCGCCGCCTATATCGCATGGATCGGAATAAGCTTGCTGCGCAGCCGCCACGGCATCGCCATGCAGCCGGAACAGCAAGTGCGCGACGACTGGGCCACGTTCCGTCAGGGACTTGCCACCAGCCTGATGAATCCGAAGGCGTACCTGTTCATGCTGGCCGTGTTCCCGCAATTCCTCCGCCCGGAATACGGCGGCCTGTGGATCCAGGCGCTGATCCTGTGGCTGGTGATCGCCGGCAACCAGTGCATCGTCTACGGCGGCATGGTGCTATTGGCCGGGCATGTGCGCGGATGGCTGCAGCGCAGCCCCGCCGCCAGCACGATTGCAGCGCGCTCCGTCGGCGCGCTGTTGGTGGGTACGGCGATGTTCACCGGATTTACCGGATGGCAGCGGATCTAGTCAGGTGATCGCGATTGACTCGTGTTCGACCACTATCACGCCGTCAATCAGATAGATGTAGGTTGTTCCCGCCTGCAGCGCCGGTGACCAATAGTTGATGTTCCCGGCGCTCGAATGGTCCTCCATCGAGAGGAAGTCCATATTCTGGGTGAACTGCCTCACTCCCTTGAAAAGCATCGTCAGCTTCGTCCTGGTGTTGGGCGCGACGCCGACGAAGGCGCGGACGGAGAGAGCGACCTCTCGCGCCGTGGGACGCACCTCCACGCCAGTGAGTTGCGCATCATGAAGTTCCAGGCCTTGGGCAGCAATCACGGGCACACTCCGTCCGGTGGAAACGGGCCCTGAATCTAGCACGCGGATTCATACCGGGTGTGTCAGCGCCCGGACGACGCCTTTATCTTCCCCTCAAGATCCCGATAACCCGGCGCCGCCACGTCATCGATCTTCAACGACGTGGTGACATTGCCCTGCACCACCAGCGACACCTTGCCCAGGCCGCCGCCCGCCCCGGTACTCCACGACGCAATCGCGATCGTGTTCGGACCGTGCGCGTGCAGAAGACCCGCAGGCAATTCGAACTCATGCTGGGGACCGACATCGGAGATGTAACGCCCGACCTGCCAGCCGTTGATGAAGATCAAGGCACGGTAAGGGCGTTCGGACACGTCGTCGATTTTCAGGGCGATGGGAATATCCTGGCCCGGCGGGAGGTCGAGGGCGACGTTCGTGCGATACCACTGCACGCCGGCCTCCTTTGCCGTTGCAGGCAACGTTGCGTCCTTCCATGAACCATCATCGAAGCCGGGCAACGACCAACCTTCGCGCTCGCCGTAAAGGCCGCCGTCGTTGAAGGGTCCGCGCACGGTATCCACGCCGTCTTCGCCGCCCAGGTTCCCCTGGATGCGCCAGTTGATCGCCGCTTCGGAGCCGAGGAACGTCGCCTTGTACAAGCCATGCGGTTCCTTGGTCACGCCGTTGCGCTCTTCCTGGTTGTGGCCCATGTTGTCCACCAGCACGGCAAGCACGTTGTCCTTGCCCGGCTGAAGCCACGACGCATCTATGTTGAAAAGCTGCGAGCTGCTGGGGTTGCCGCCCAGGTAATGGCCGTTCAACCACGCGGTGAACACGCCATGGTTCCCAAGGTGCACGCCCATGTAGGCGCCGAGGATGATGCCGGTTTCACGGCCCGTGGCCTTGAAGTGGCCGCGATACCACACCGCACCGTGATGGAAGCCGTAGTCGTCGCTGTTCCAGATCGGCGAGTGGCCATCCCAGTAGGGGTTTTTCGTTGAGGCTAGATCGGCACGCGCCCAGGCATGGTCGTCGAAGCGTGGCTCGGCTTCGGGGCTGCCGCCGCGGGTCTTCCAGTGATCCAGCGATGGCAGCGTTACCGGCACCGGACCATCTACCCTGGCCAGCAGGCTGCCAGAAGGTGTCACGGACGTGCCGATGGCGCGGCCATTCCAGCTGAGCGATTTCACTGTTCCGGGATTAAAGAGTTCCAGTTCGCCCGGTTGGACCGCATCACCATTCAATGATGCCGTGGCATCGGTCGTGGAAATGGCTGCCTCCCGGACGAGATAAGCGCCGCGTACCAGCACGGGGCCCGCATTCGACGGCAGCTGCCAGAACGTGGCAGCCGCGGCGTCGTCAGCCAGAAGCAACAGCAACGAGTTCCCATTGACACCGTCGATCGACACGCGTGCAAGACCGTCGTGGCGGTAGTTCAACCGAAGCGTTCCAGCCTTGGCATCGAAGTGACTGGCCACCTGCCCTGCCAGCACTCGCACGCGGGGAGCCGCGCCGTAGCGCAGAACCGTCTCGCCATCTTCCCCGTTACGTCCATAGAGCAACGCAATGTCCCGCCCGCCGGAGGTGAGCTGGGTCATCCATTCGGAAGTGGAATAAACCAGATCCTGCGAACCGAAGCGGTAATGGGCCAGCAGGATCTTCGCATCCCGCCCGTTGATCCTCAGCGACGTACCCGGCTGTTGCGGCACCGACGTATATACCAGCTTGCCACCTTGGTTAGCGCCGGCAGCCAGGTTCATCCACACATGCGTGCTGTCATCGGCCGTCGATGCCGCGTCGGCATGCCGGATGGTATGGAACTGCGTGCCATCGTCTGGATTGATGCGCGCATCGTCCCGTAAACCTTGCCGCGTGGGCGGCCGCACAGGCAGGCGATCCGTCTTTGCCAATGGCGCAACGGCTTGCACGAAGTAACCCAGGCGCTTCTGCTGGTCATATTTGGCGGTGAGCTTGCGGCTGGCCTCGATGGCGGCGCCATAATCGTACGAGGTGTACACGCCAGGCGAGGCCAGGTAACCCCAGTTGATGCCACCGTAGGTCATGTAGAAATTCTGCATGGTGGAACCGGCGGCGATGTTGGCCTTGTAGAACACCCGCTCGAACGACACGCCAGTTAGTTCGCGGCATTTCACGTTGCCCGTCCCACCCCACTGATCGAAGGCGCCGCCCTGGTACTCGGGGAAGAACAGTGGCGTGTCCTTCAGCGCCAGCCGCTCGCTGCTGAAGTCGTAAAGCTTGTTCCATCGTTCCGGCCGGCTGCAGTCGAAGTCCAGTGGATACGAATCGAAGCCGGGAATCTGCGGCGCGCCCAGCCCGGTGAGGAAATTATCGTTGTGGTTGCCCGTCAACGGCACCGTGATGCCATCGGCGCGCGCCTTGTCTGCGATGTCCCGCATGTAGCGACGGGTGTCGTCGTTCTCGGTGTAGAGCTCGTTCTCCACCTGGTACAGCAGCACCGAGCCTGTGCCATTGGTGACCTGGTGCCGGGCGATGATGGCGTCGATGTGGGTGAGCCAGTCCTTGTAGGCCGCGGTGTACTCCGGTGCGGTGGTGCGGGGTTTTCCCGTGGTCCCGGCAAGCCAGGCAGGGAAGCCGCCGCCATCGGTTTCGGCGTTGATGTAGGGGCCGGGTCGGGCGATCACATAGATGCCCTCGTCGCGCACCATGTCCAACAGGCGGTCCACGTCACGGATACCGGTGAAGTCGTAAACGCCCGGCCGCGGCGAGTGGAATCCCCAATGGAAGTAAATTTCCACGCCGTTGTACCCGGCGGCCTTCATCTTCTGCAGCACGTCCCTCCACAGCGATGGGCTCGGAAGGCGCCAGTAGTGGAACGAGCCCGACCACAGGTAAATGCGCTTGCCGTCGACGAGGAGGGAATATTTGTCGTAGGTGACGGTATGCGACGCGCTTTTTGCCGGAGGAGCCGCGGCCTGCAGGGCCAGTGCCGGCATGCAGGGTGCCGCCCCCAGCAGTGTCAGCGCCGCAGTGGTTACGAACCAACGCGCGCCCGGGCGGCCCACCGCTATCGAATCACTAGCCATATCCCACCTATCCGTCTGGACCCTGGCCCCGCAGCGTGGGGCAATTTGTGTATTGTTGCAAGTATGGGTAATTTGTCGATTGGCGTCCGAGCAACTTTTGATCATGTAGAAGTTCGCCCTCGGCCGTGCGGACAAGGTCCACGCATTGAGAATTGCACTCGCAGCTTCAAACCACCGATGAAGGTTTCAATCGCTCGGCGAAAAACCGCATCGACGACACCCCGGCGCACATGAATAAAATTTCATCTCTTTGGGATCAACTTGTGCGCGGATGGTTTGCCTACCGCGTGAAGGACTGGCCATAATCGAACGATCCATTGGGGAGAACCTTAAGATGCGATCGAAGCGCCTGTCGTCCGCCGTGGCTTGCGCCGCGCCTTTCTCCGTTGCCCTGGCGTGCTTGCTCGCTTCGGCGGCGTCGCCGGCGCAAAAGGCCGACCCCCAGGCAGAGTTGATCGCCAAACGCAACGCGCTGGAGCAGCAGCTCGAAGCGGTGGCCGTCATCGACCGCAAGGTGATGGTGAAGATGCGCGACGGCAAGCGCATGGCAGCGGATATCTACCGGCCGAAGAACGTTACCGGCAAGGTGCCGATCATCTTTTCGCGCACGCCGTACAACTTCAATTTCTGGGACGTGAAGCTTGGTGCCCCGCGTGACATGAGCCGCGAGCTCGAGGCCGTGAAGGCCGGCTACGCCTACGTCAACATGAACGAGCGCGGGCACTACTTCTCCGAGGGCAACTACGACATCCTCGGCGCGCCGCTCACCGACGGCGTGGACGCGGTGAACTGGATGGCATCGCAGCCCTGGTCGAACGGCAAGGTGGGCACCACCGGGTGTTCCTCCACCGCCGAGTGGCAAATGGCCGTGGTGGCACAGGACGATCCGCACCTGGCGGCCTTCAACGTGCAGGGTTTCGGCGCCGGCGTGGGCAAGGTGGGCCCCTATTGGGAACAGGGCAACTGGTACCGCGGCGGCGCGGTGCAGATGCTGTTCATCGCCTGGATCTATGGCGAGCAGAACCAGGTGCGCCCGATGTTCCCCAAGGATGCCACCCAAGCCGAGCTGATCAACGCCTCGCGCATGTTCGACCTCGACCCGCAAATGCCCCCGGTGGACTGGGACAAGGCCTTCTGGCACCTGCCCGAGAACGGCATCATCGCCGCGGTGGATGGTCCCAAGGGCATCTTCGCCGACAAGATGCCGGTGTCCACCGGCGGCAACATGATCGCCCGTGCCCCGAACGATCCGGCCTGGCGCAAGGGCGGCCTGTGGAACGAGGACATGCCGATCAAGCGGCCCGGCCTGTGGTTCATGAGCTGGTTCGATGTATCGGTGTCACCCAACCTTGCCGCCTTCAACCACGTGCGCAAGACCGCGCCGAAGGACGTGGCCGACCAGCAGTACGCCGTGATCGCCCCGGTGCTGCATTGCGCCTATACGCGCGCTTCCGAGCACACCATGGTGGGCGACCTGGACATGGGCGACGCCCGCTACGACTACATGAAGCTGATGATGGGCTTCTTCGACAAGTTCCTGAAGGGTGACGGCAAGGGCGGCATCGACCAGGCCAAGGTCACCTACTACGTGATGGGCGAGAACAAGTGGAAGACGTCCGATACGTGGCCACCCGCCGGCGCCACCACGCAGACGCTTTATTTCACCAGCGGGGGGAAAGCCAACACGCTCTACGGTGATGGCAAGCTCGCCACCGCGCCCGCAGCCGAAGACAACCCCGACCAGTTTATCTACGATCCGGCCAATCCCGTGCCCACCTTCGGCGGTGGTGGCTGCTGCCAGGGCAATGCGGTGAAGTTCGGTTCGTTCGACCAGACCTCGCACGAAGTCCGCAACGACGTGCTGGTGTACGACTCCGAACCCTTCAAGGAAGGCACGGAAGTCTCCGGGCCCATTACGGTGACGCTGTATGTATCCTCTAGCGCCAAGGACACCGACTTCACCTTCAAAGTGATCGACGTGCACCCGGACGGCAAGGCGTTCAATATCACCGAGAACATCCAGCGCATGCGCTACCGCAACGGCTACGACAAGCCGCTGGCCTGGATGAAGCCCGGCGAGGTGACCAAGGTGACTTTCCAGCCGATCGACACCAGCAACTACTTCGGCACCGGGCACAAGCTGCGCGTCGAAGTGTCCAGCAGCAACTTCCCGCGCTTCGACCGCAACCTCAATACCGGCGGCAACAACTACGACGAGGCCAAGGGCGTGATCGCCAACAATGCAGTGCACCACGATGCCGGCCATCCCTCCTCGATCACCCTGACCGTGGTGCCGCGCACCGGTGGCTGAACCCATGAAGCATGACCGACGCCATTTCCTGCGCCAGGGCGCGACCCTGGCCGCGATGGCTTCGGCAGCCACCCTTTCCGGATGTGCGGTACAAGAGCCCAGGCGCGGCGGTGTAACTCCCGCTGCGCTGTTGGGTTCGGGCGTACCAACACTTGCGCCTGTGAAGGCAAGCCCCGACCGCATCACCGGCATCTACGTATGCACGCGACCCTTCCGCGTCGCCGGCCCGCGCATCGAGCTTGAAAAGCTTGGCCCCAAATCCGTCGTGCACAACTACGGCCATGGCGGCAGCGGCTGGTCGCTCTCGTGGGGCTCGGGCACGCTGGCACTGGAACTGGCCATGCAGACCGGCGCCAGGGAACTGGGCGTGATCGGCTGCGGCGCGCTTGGCCTTACCACGGCGATCCTTGCCCAGCGCGCGGGCCTGCCGGTAACGATCTACGCCAAGCAGTTGCCGCCGGATGTGTTCTCCATGCGTGCCTCGGGCCTGTGGACACCTGACTCGCGCATCTGCGACGCCGCGCACGCCCCTGCACTGGCCGAGCGCTGGGAATCGATGGCGCGGACGTCGTGGCGAAATTACCAGTCGATGCTGGGCCTGCCCGGTAACCCGATCCAGTGGATCGAGGGCTATTCGCTGTCCGACTACGCCCCGGGCCAGGCGCCACCCGATCCGGTGGATGACGAACCGGAATACGGCGAGTTCCATGAGCGCGTGGCCGACCTCACCCCGCATTCGGTAGACCTGCCACCGGGCAGCCTACCCTTCAAGCAGCACTACACGCGCCGCTACACCACGCTGATGTTCAACATCAGCACCTATGCGCACATGCTGGTGAGCGACTTCCTTACCGCGGGTGGGAAAATCCAGGTGCGTGAGTTCCACCAGCCGGGCGACCTGCTGGCGCTGCCCGAGGCGACTTTGGTCAACGCCACCGGCTACGGCGCGCGGGCGCTGTTCGGTGACGAATCAATCATCCCCGTCCGCGGTCAGACGGCGCGCCTGATCCCGCAACCGGAAGTCACCTACGGCCTGCGCACCCGGCACATAAGCATGGTGCCGCGAAGCGACGGCCTGATGGTGCAGGTGCTCGACGATCACGGCCAGTTCAACAACGCCGACACCACGCCTGTGCGGGCGGTATCGGAAGAGGCCGTGCGCTCGTTGGCCAGCCTGTTTTCCTGATGCCGGTATGAGCGCCATCAACAACGCAAGTCCCCGTGTGCGGTGGCCCGGCAAACGCCTGCATCGCTCGTTCTTCGAGCGCCCGGCGCCGGAAGTGGCCCAGGACCTGCTGCACAAGGTGCTGGCCTCGCGCGACGGGCGTGCCGGACGCATCGTGGAAGTCGAAGCCTATGTCGGCGCCGTGGATCCCGCGGCGCATACCTATCGCGGGAAGACCCCTCGCAACGCCACCATGTTCGGACCGGCCGGTCACATGTATGTGTACTTCACTTACGGCATGCATTGGTGCTGCAACTGCGTGTGCGAAGGGGAAGGCCAGGGGTCGGGTGTATTGATCCGTGCGCTGGAGCCCCTGCGCGGCATCGAGCTGATGCGTGCGGCCCGGGGAGGCATCAAGGCCGATCGCGACCTCTGCCGCGGTCCGGCTCGGCTGACCCAGGCCATGGGCATCACAGGCCAGCAAAACGGGATTGACCTGGTGCGCGGGACGCAGGGATTTGCCGTACTCGACGATGGCGCGCCGCTACCGGCGGCCATCGTCGCTGGATCACGCATCGGCATCCGCGTGGGGCTGGACTTTCATTGGCGCTTCCATGTCGCCGAAAGCCGTTACGTGTCGGGACCTGCGCGTTGAGCGCAAGCGCCTAGAACACACCGTTGCCGTTGGCACTGGTCTCGGGAATATCCTGCACCGCCTCCCAATGCTCCACGATCTTGCCGTCATCGAAGCGGAAGATGCTGAAGATCATCTGGCCCCGTGAACCGGGGGCAGGGATGATGTGGCCCATCATCGATACCAGATTGCCCTCAGCGCTGATGTGCTTCATTTCATAGCTGATTTGCGGGTCATCCTTGATGATGTCGGCGATGGCTTGGGCGAGACCGTCCTTGCCGTCTGCGACGTCCCGCGCGTGCTGGATGTACTCCGGTCCAAGCAAGCCCTTGGCGAGCTCAACGTCGTGCGTGGTGAAGATGGCGGCGTAGAGGTTCTTTGCTGTCTCCATGTTCGCCGCCTCCGTCGACAGATCGCGCACGGCTGCAGGTGAGGATGCTGCCATGGCTCCGGCAGGCAGTGCCAACAGGAGCGCCATGGCAGTATTGAGGATGCGTTTGTTCAAAATCATTGGCGGGCTCCTAGATCAAACCGTTGGCATTGAGGCTGGTGGCCGGTATCGGGTTGCCAACGGCCCAGTGCTCGGCAAGCGCGCCGTTCGCTACGCGATACATGTGGATCTGAACGTCGCCACGATCCCACGGGTGTAGCCGCTGCAATACATGGACGGTCACCAGGCCACCGGACGATACGGCCCGGCGGATCTCGTACGAATATTTCGGATAGTCCGCTATTAGCTTTTGGTGGTATCGGGCGAACCCGTTTACACCGTCTTCTATGGCAGGGTCATGCTGGATGAAGTGGTAGCCGAAGTACGTCCGGACGACGTTGGGGTCCAGGCGACCGAATGCCGCCTCGTAGAACGCCAGGACCAACGCCTTGTCGGCGTCGGCGTCGACCGTTGCCGCGGCGGCGGCAGTCGATGTTGGCCCAGGTGCGTCCCCTCCGGCGGCCATGGCCGGTGTGGGCCCGGAGGCCGCAGCCGTACAGGCGAGGGTCAACAGGGCGGCGGCGAGCCCCGAGAGGGTAACTGAATTTGGCATACACGCACTCCATGCAAGGGGATTCCATCTTTGCCAGAGCCATTTCGGCCGTCAATGTAAGCCCCAGGACAGAATATGTAGGGCTTCACATCGATCAGCCCTACTTTTCCCCTACTTAGCTGTAGTCATGTGCCCCATGCTGGCAAGGAAGCGATGCGATGGTTTAGGCTCGGCGGATCGATTCAAAGGGGAAAACACGCCAATGACACAGCCAGCCGTCCTGCAGGACCACAGCACCGAACTCACCATCCGAGGCCTGGTGCTGGGCGTGGTGATCACCCTGTTGTTCACCGCCGCCAACGTGTTCTTCGGGCTGAAGGCTGGCCTGACCTTCGCCACCTCAATCCCTGCCGCGGTGATCTCCATGGCGGTGCTGCGCGCGGTGCGCGGGTCGACCATCCAGGAAAACAACATCGTGCAGACGGTCGCTTCGGCCGCCGGCACGCTGTCGTCGATCATCTTCGTCCTGCCGGGCCTGATCATGGTGGGCTGGTGGACAGGCTTCCCCTACTGGACGTCGTTCGCCATCTGCGCCCTGGGCGGCGTCCTGGGCGTCATGTACTCCATTCCCCTCCGCCGCGCGCTGGTGACCAACTCCGATCTTCCCTATCCCGAGGGCGTTGCCTGCGCGGAAGTGTTGAAGGTTGGCGGTGCGCACGATGAAGCCAGTGGCCAGACCGCCGAGCAGGCCGCCGAGTCCAGCAGCGCGGGGCTGAAGGCCGTGGTCGTGGGCTCGGTGGTATCGGCCGTTTTCGCGGTGATCGTCGGCACGCAGATCTTTGCCAGCGACATCGCGCGCACCTTCGCCATAGGCCGCAAGGGCGCGCTGAGCGGTTTCGACTTCTCGCTGTCGTTCGCCCTGTTCGCCGTGGGCCACCTTGTGGGCCTGTGGGTGGGCATCGCCATGCTGGTGGGCTTCCTGATTTCGTGGGCCGGCATCGTGCCGTGGTTCACCAGCGGCCACGAGGTGGTGGGCAGCATCGCCGATACCGCCCAGGCGGTGTGGACGCACAAGGCGCGCTTCATGGGCGCCGGCGTGATCGGCGTGGCAGCCGTCTGGACGCTGGCGAAGCTGGTGAAGCCGGTGGTGAGCGGGCTTGCCGCGGCGGCCGCCGCCGCCCGCGTGCGCAAGGCCGGCCAGGCTGCCACCCTGCCGCGCACCGAGCGTGATATTCCCATCCACATCGTGGGCATCATCTCGGTGGTTTGCCTGTTGCCGATCATCTGGCTGCTCTACGACTTCAGCGCGGTGGGGGCGTTGGCCAGCCACGCCTGGCTGCTGGCAATCAGCGGGCTGGTCTACATCGTGGTGATGAGCTTCTTCGTCTCGGCGGTGTGCGGTTACATGGCGGGCCTGATCGGCTCGTCGAACAGCCCGCTCTCCGGCGTGGGCATCCTGGTGGTGATCGGTGCCGCCCTGCTGCTGGTATTCGGGGTGAAGCCTCTGCTGGGTGCCGACGCCGGCAAGGCCCTGGTGGCCTTCGCCCTGTTCGCCACGGCGGTGGTGTTCGCCGTGGCGACCATCGCCAACAACAATCTGCAGGACCTGAAAACCGGCCAGCTGGTGGACGCCACGCCGTGGCGCCAGCAGGTGGCGCTGATCGTCGGCGTGCTGGCCGGCGCGGCGGTGATCCCGCCGGTGCTGGATCTGATCAACCAGGCGTATGGCTTCGCCGGTGCACCGGGTGTCGACCCCGCGCGCGCCTTGCCCGCCCCGCAGGCGGCCCTGATCTCGGCACTGGCCCAGGGCGTGATCGAAGGAAACCTGGACTGGTCCGTGCTCGGCCAGGGCGCGCTGATCGGTGTGGGCCTGATCATCATCGACGCCATCCTTCGCCGCACCACCTCGGCCAGCCTGCCGCCGCTCGCGGTGGGCCTGGGCATCTACCTGCCCAGTTCCACCACGCTGATGATCGTGGTGGGCGCGGTGGTGGGCTGGTGGTTCGATCGCCGCGCCGACCGTGGACCGCGCGCGGAGCCCACCAAGCAACTGGGTGTCCTGCTGGCGTCGGGCATGATCGTCGGCGAAAGCCTGATCGGCGTGGCGCTGGCGGCGCTGGTGGTGTTCTCGCACAACGCAACGCCGCTGGCGCTGGTGGGCGAGGGCTTCAGCACGGCGGCCCTGTGGATCGGCGGCATCGCCTTCACCGCCGTGATCACCGCGATGTACATGTGGATTTCCCGCCTGGCCAGGAGGGAGGTGGTCTAGCCCACCTCGTTACCGTGCTGCCCCAGTACCGGGGCAGCAAAGGGCTCGGGCCCGGGGGTGCGGCCGAACTTCACCGGATGGGTGACGCCGCGGTATTTCCCTACCACGGGATGTTCGAAGGTGGCGATCATCCCCTCGGCCGCCACCTGTGGATGGTCGAACATGTCCTCGATGCGCCGGGCCGCGGCGCTTGGCACGTCATCGCCGAAGATCGACTCCCATTCCAATGCAGTACGCGTGGACAGCGCCTCGTGCAGCTTCGGTACGATCAGCGCGTGGTGTTCGGCGCGCTTGCGCACGGTGTCGAAGCGCTCGTCGTCGTGCAGGTCCAACCCGGTGCGCTCGCACAGCGCCTTCCAGAAGCGCGGCGTGTTGGCGGAGATATAGATATAGCCCTCGCGCGTGGGATGGATGCCGGTGACGCCGCCCGAGCGCATGTCCCGTCCGATGTCCAGCGATTCGCCTTCCGCCCAGATCATTCGCGCCGACTGCATGGTGAGCGCGCTGCGCAACAACGACACGCCGACGAACTGGCCCAGCCCGCTGCGTTCGCGTTCGTATAGTGCGGAAGAAACGCCTGCCGCCAGCAACGCAGCGGCGTAGTAATCCACTACCGAGCCATAGATCACTTCCGGCGGCCCACCGCGCTTGCCTTGCAGCGCGCACATGCCGGTCATGGTCTGCAGCACCTGGTCGTAGCCGGCCTTGTCGCGCATCGGGCCGTCTTCGCCGTAACCGGTGACGGCGCAGTAGATCAGACGGGGATTGACCAGGTTCAGGCGTTCGTGATCGATGCCCAGCCGCGCAGGCACACTGGGACGAAAGTTGTGCACCAGCACGTCGGCATCGCGCACCAGCCGAAGCAACGCGGCATGATCTTCGGCGCGCTTGAGGTCCAGCACGATGCCGCGCTTGCTGCGGTTCACGCCGAGGAACGCACGGCTTTCCGTGGCAAGCGTCGAAGGATACTGGCGGAGGTTGTCGCCGCCGGGAGGCTCGATCTTGATCACGTCCGCACCCTGGTCGGCGAGCAGCGTGCAGCCATAGGGGCCGGCGATATACGCGGAAAGATCGAGCACTCGCACGCCTGCCAGTGGACCTGCCTGCGCGCGTGGCGCCTGTTGCCTGGGTGATTCCATGCGCTGCTCGTTCATCCGGTTGCCAACCCCTCGACGAGTCACTTTGCAATAGGCGGCCGATGGGAAAAAGCCGCCCGGGATATGTTCTTAAGCGACAAATTCTTGTGTAACGAGGATGCCCTCATGAAATCTCAGGTGGCTGGCGCAACCGGCAGCCAGGTGAGGCGCCATGCGCCGTCCACGCGACCACCGGCGGCGAAATACGGCGTGAAGACCAAGGGCGGCCTGCCATCCAGTTCGACGGTAAGGCTCATGCTTGCGGCCTCGTGCCGCAACCAGCCTTCAGGCGAGCCCTCGGGAAGACGGACGCTTTCGCTCGCTTTGAAACCATCGATAAGCCCCGTGGCGTACACCAGCGGCCCATGGGTGAAAGCAACATACTCCTCGTGCAGCACTTCCTGGCGCACCGGGCTGCCATCGGGGGCCAGCGACTCTTGCACGTTACGGTTCGTTCGACGCTGCAATAGCGGCCGTGCCGGGAATTGCGCCTGAATTTCATCGCCATCGCACCACTGGCGCGTCAGGGCAACAAACGTCCCGGCTTCCACGGCCTCGTCGACGGCGTGGCCATTGACGACGAGAGACGGCGAGACGGCCCACGATGGGATACGCACGCGCACGGTGAAGCGCGCCTGGCCGTGCATGGCCACGCGGATGCGCACCTTGCCGTCGTAGGGATAGGAGGTGAGCGACACCAGTCGCACGCCCCCGAACATATCGAAACTTGCCTCACCCGGCCCATGCACGTTTACGGCAAGTGTGTGGTCGTTCACCTGCGTGAATGCGACGCCGGGCAGTTCCTCCAACGCCATCGCACCGCTGGACTTGCAACAACGCCAGTAGGTGGTGTGCACGCGCTTGCCGTTGGGGAAGACGTAGTAGCACCAGTCTTCGCCATCGGGCGCCTGCGCGGCGAGCAGGTCGTTATACGCGGAGCGTTCTATTTCCTCGGCATATTTTGCTTCGCCGCTGATAGTCAGCAATTCGCGGTTGAGCTGCATCCACGCAAGCGTGGAGCAGGTTTCAACATACCCGTTCGGATTGAACACGCCGGGCGGGTTGAAGCACTCGCGTGAGCGATGCGCCACACCACCCCAGGGGCCACCACCAAGGGTCAGGTGGTGATCGCGGATGCTCTGCCAGAGCATCTCCAAGGCGCGACGATGCTCGACCTGGCCCGTAGCACGATAAAGCTTGGCCAGGCCTACGAGATTCCACGCCAGTTGATACGCCTTGCCCGTGGCGATGAAGGCTGCATCGGTGCCCGCCAGGGCGTTCCGCAGCAGGCCAAGCTCGCGGTGGGCATCGGCCTGGCGCAGCACAAGATGCGCAAGCTCCAGATAGCGATCGTTTCCCGTGACGAAGAAAAGCTCCACGGCTGGATCCAGCAACACTGTCGCCGACATCCCGTGGTGATTGCCAAGGTCGGTGATATCGATGCCGCCATGACCCAGTGTCTCAAGGCACAGGTCGCCTATCTTGCAGGCCGCTGCCAGGCACGGTGGAGAGTCGAACTGCTGGTGCACTTCCAATAGCCCAAGCACCAGGTAGGCGTGGGTCCAGATGTCCCACGTGCGCACGCTGGGCGCGCCATCCCAGGTGCCTGGCTTCGGTGGCTGCGGTTGCATGAAGCGCCGGTCGACGGCGTAAGTACCCAGGTAACCGTCGGCTTCCTGCACCCCAACCAGGAATTCGGCCACGCGTAGTACACGGGCCCGCAACGTTGCGTCGCGGCTGCGTGCCGCGGCGCGCGCGGCGGCGACCAGCCACTTGCCCGCATGTTCCCCATACCAGTCGCCTTCGCGATTTTGCTCACGGCGAGCCGGTGCGAACATCGCGATCGCCGGGCTCTCTTCGTCCACGATGAAATGCGAAAGACGGCCGCGCAGGTTGGCCTCGAGCGCGTCTCCGAGCAAGCCACCCAACCTGATGGTGGATACGGTCATTGCAATGCTACGGCGCATGGGCATCAGGCCGCGTCCACCGCGCAGCGAAAGCCCACGCAGCCAGAGCGGTCCTTGCACGGCGACATCAACAGGTACTTGCCGTGCTGATCGAGCCGGTGGGCCTGTGGGAAATACCAGTGCGATGTCTGCGGCAGGTAGCTGCTGCCACCGCGAAGCACGGCCGCGCGCGTGTGCTCGTCGATGTACTCGTCTGTCCATTGCCAGACATTACCGACGAGATCGAGGACGCCGAATGGGCTGGCGCCATCCGGATGCGCGTCAACGTCATCGGGCGCTCGAAGCGTCCGACCGCGGTTCGTGGCGGGCATCCTGGTGGCATCGGCGTCGTTGCCCCACGGGTAGCGCCTTCCATCGGTACCCTGCGCCGCATACTGCCATTCCCATTCGCGCGGAAGGCGCTTGCCAGCCCACGCGGCGTAGGCACGGGCATCTTCCAGGGCCACCCAGACGACGGGCTTGTTCATGTCACCGGGAAGAGGCGCACCATCGCGCCAGTGGCGCAGGAAGTTATGCGGATCACGCGGCTTCCAGCCGCTGTCGTCAAGGAAGGCCTTGAACCGCGCGTTGGTGACTGGCGTCCGGTCGATATGGAAAGCCTGGATATCGATGCGGTGCCGGTGGTTCCGGCGCGCGCTCGTTTCCCACGGGTACTGCACATCGTTGCCTTCCCAGCTCTGGCCTTCGATCTCGACACCACCGACCACGAAATCGAAGGTGGCGGCGGGAATGGCGATCATGCCATCGGGCGCTGCTGCCACCGGAAGCGTGGGGGCGACGTCCACGATGGATTGTGGCAATGAACGCCACTGGTTGGACAAGGTGTCCAGCCGGGTGGAGGCGAGTGTCTTCATTCCAGCCAGGAAGGCGTCCAGATTATCTATAGAAGCACCCTTCGTAACGGCCAGCACGGCGCCGAAACCGGCTCCCTCCATAGGGAAGGCGACAACGGCATGCTCGCCTTCGATGCGCGGTTCGAGCGCCACTCCGTTCCAGGCATCGAAGTAACGGGTGCCCTCCCGATGCGGCAGCCGGATCTGTTCACCGTCGACATCGTGCTCGTTGCGATTGACCAGCGTCCACAGCGTAGAGCCCGAGGCGGGGAACCGGCTGGCAAAGACGCCTGCCTGCAGCGTGCGCTCATAAGGCCGCCATTCCATGCTGGTCATCGCCGGGGCGAACTGGCGCTCGATGGTGGCGATGCGGCGCAGCGTCTCGGCATCACGGGGCGTGAACTGGTTCCAGATGCCCCAGATGTTTTCCCAGGCGTTGTAACCAATGCCGTTGAAGAAGATGTACTGCAGGTCGTGGTTGCGGTTCCGGCCCCAGCGGTTCTCGTAGTTGATCATGTGGCGCGGCTCGAGCCACTTGAACTTGGCCACCGGCGGCACGGGCTCGTTGGGCGCCTTCTTGCCCCAGCTCTGCACGTTCCAGATCAGTTGCTCCTCGGCACTGATGGTGGATTCGGGCTGCAACACCACTGGATGCCCCAGGGCGTCGCATGCATCGAAGAAGGCCCGGGGCACGCCGTTGTAGGTATCGCCGTTGATGCCGTCGGCGCCAGTGGCTGCCACCAGTTCCGCCATGGCCTGCCAGTCCGACACATCCAGCTCGCGCGTGCCGTTGTCCCACGGCATGGTGGGCAGGAACACGCGTACGCCGCGGCGATGGAAGTCGTCCACCGCGACGCGCAGGCCATCGATGCCGCCAGGCATGTCGTGGGCCAGGTCGATCTTGTTGCGATCGTCGATGCCGATGTTCGGGTAGACGAACCAGATCAGCACGCTGTCGATGCCGCCGAAGCGCTGCTGCAGGTCGTCGAGGTAGCGATCTACGGTGTACTTCCCGGTGGATGCGTCGAAGAAGTAGCGGTCCTCCACCATCATCTGCGCGTGGACGAAGTTACGCTGGGCCCATTGCAGTTCAGGCCGACGGTAATTGGCGTCGTCGTAGCCGATGCGCGTGAGGTGTTCGCGTCGCCAGTCGCGAAGTTCGCGTACCCAGTCGTCCACGCTGCCGTCGACGTCCATCTTCCAATGGCCGATCTCGGCGAACGGCCAGCCCGGGGCCTTGCCCGGCGTGGGCAGGTAACGGCCCGTGGTGACATGGGAGAACTTGAACTCGGTGCGGACGGGCGCGTCGTCGTTGTCGCTTGGGGGATTGGATGCGGTCATGGCCTGGGTTGCCTGGATGCGATGGCACGATGGCCCGGTTCGGTGGATGCCGCCAACAACGCTTCGACTTCGTCGAAGGACGGCATGCCAGCCTGCGCACCCATCTTCGTGCAGGCCAGCGCCGATGCGGCGGTGGCGCGACGCAGGGCGGACGCGAAGGCCTCGCCGCGCGACAGCGCGGCCACCAGGGTTCCGCAGAATGTATCACCGGCGCCGGTGGTATCCAGCGCGTCCACTTCGAACCCCGGCTGCGAAAGCGATTCCCCGCCGCGCCACGCACGGCATCCGCGTGGCCCCAGGGTCGTCACCACGCATTCGACACCCAGGCTTTGCATCCGCGCATCGATGTCGCCGTCGGATCCGGCCAGCATGGCCAGTTCGCCTTCGTTGACGATGAGGATGTCGATGCAACGCAGCAATTCCACCGGCAGGGAGGCCGCTGGTGCCGCGTTGAGCACCACCACGACCCCGGCGTCGCGCGCCGCCGCCGCCCATGCCTGCACCACCGGCAAGGGCGTTTCCAGCTGCAGCAGCAGATGGCTTACCTGCCCAAGGGGCGGCAGGTGCGTGGCCTGGAGGGTGGCGTTCGCGCCCGGCGCCACGGTAATGGCGTTCTCGGCCGAATCCGCCACGCAGATGAAGGCCACGCCGGTGGCCTCGGAAGCGGCGCGCACGATATCGAGCTTTACCCCAGCCGCCCGCAGCGAGGCTTCGATGGGTTCCGCATGCGCGTCGCTGCCCAACGCCAGCAGCATGCGCGTCGACGCTCCGCCGGCACGGGCGGAGGCCACGGCCTGGTTGGCGCCCTTGCCTCCGGGAAATGTCCTGAAGTCGCGGCCGAGGATGGTTTCGCCGGGCGCCGGCACGCGGGCGGCGGTCACCACGAAGTCGAGGTTGGCCGATCCCGCCACCAGCACCGTCTGGCACCCGGCGACGCTCATGGCATGGCCTGGTAGACGAGGTTGTAGAAGGTGCGACTGACGCGCGGCAGGTCGCGCTTGCCGTCGTCGCGTGGAATGTGCTGCAGGAAGAGCATGGCTACCAGCTTTTCTTTCGGATCGATGGTGTAGTACGTGGAAGCCGCGCCGGTCCAGCCGTATTGGCCATCGGAACCCAGTTGTCCGCGGCGCGCGGCGTCGATCACTACCGAGCCGCCGATACCGAAGCCCTCGGCGGAACTGAACTGCGTCACCGGCGGATTGAGCATGCCCAGGTGGTTGCGCATCATCATCTCCACGGTCTTGCGGCCCAGAAGCACCTTGCCATCGAGGGCGCCGCCATCGAGCAACATGCGGGCGAAGCGGGCGTAGTCGCCGACGGTCGAATACAGCCCGCCGGCGCCACTGTCGTAGCGGTTAAGGGCATCACCTGGATGCCGCGCGCTTGGGCCATCGACGATGTGCAGGTGGCCGTCGTCGCCCATGGAGGTGATGTCCACGACACGGTTGCGCTTGTTGGCCGGTACCGAGAACGAGGTATCGACCATACCCAATGGCGTGAATATCCGCTTATCCAGGAATGAGGCGAATGACTGGCCCGACACCACTTCCACGACACGGGCGATGAGCTCGAGCGACGCGCCGTCATAGCCGAAGCGCGTACCGGGATCGGCGGCCAGGTCCACGCGGCTCATGCGTTCGGCGAAGTCGCGAAGGTCGGAAGCACCGTGCGGGTCAATGCTTTCCATCGCCCTCACCGCGGCCTCGTCGCCCTTCACGCCTGCCGGATAGCCGGCCGTATGCGTCAACAGGTCATGCAGGGTGACCTTGCGCAAAGCAGGTCTCCGCACGCCATGGTCAAGCACCTGGGGATGGTCGAAACCTGGCAGATACTGCGATAGCGGGTCGTCCAGGCCCACCTTGCCTTCCTCCACAAGCATCATCAGCGCCGCGGAGGTGACCGTCTTGGTCATCGAGTAGATACGAAAAATGGAGTCCGTGGTCATTGGCACGTGCCGGCCAAGATCGCGGTGGCCATAGGCCTTCACCTCGATGATGGCGTCGTGCTGCATCACCAGGGTGACGCCACCGAGGTAACCATCGCCGTCGGTGGCCTTGTCCATGAAGATGTGCAGTCGGGCCAGGCGATCGGGCGCCCAGCGCGGTGCATCGGCGGCGTGCACCGGCAACGCCGCCATGAACAGCATCCATGCGCATAGCCACGCGGTCCTTGCGCGTTCCATCGCCGGCTAGAACGTGATGCTGTAGGTGAGCGAAGTCACCCGCCCACGGCCAGCCCAGTAGTTCTGGTAGCCGGCCAGCTGCGACCAGCTCAGGATGTACTGCTTGTTCAGCAGGTTCTCCACGCCCAGCGACAGCTTGCCGTAGGTTTCCAGGTCGTAGTTCGCACCCAGGTCCCACAGTGTATAGCCGTGCGTACGCTCGGAATAGCTGAACTGCGCGCCATCGTAGGCACGCACATCGCTGCCCGACACATGGCGGCCGAACAGCGATGTGGCGCCGAGCGTGGCATCGGCGTGCGGCAGGAAGTTCCAGGTGACCGAATAGGCCAGCTTGTCCGGGTTGATGTCCAGCACGCCCAGTGGCTTCTTGAGGCTGCCTGCGCCATACCTGCCGCCCGGATCCGCCGACCAGAACGAGGTCTTGCCGGTGATGTGCGAGTACAGCGCCGTAGCCTTCCAGTAGTCGTTGAATTTCCACTCGCCGGTGAGCTCGGTGCCTTCGATGCGGACCGGAGCGCGCGACAAGATGAAGTCAGACGTATGCGGGTCGATCGCAAGGGACGAGCCGAAAGGCGACTTCGAGATGTAGTGAGTGGCGCCGAAGGATCCCTGCTCGCCGCGCCAGTTGAAGCCTACTTCGTTGTTCTTGTAGATGATGGCATTCAGGTCACTGATGCGATCCACCGACTGGCCCGGCGTGTTGATGTTGCGCAGCGGGATACCGATGTTGGGAAGCGTGAAACCCTCGCTATAGGAGGCGAACACCGACCATTCATCGGTGATGCGCCAGATGCCGCCGATGTTCCGGAGGTTTTCCTTGTACTTCACCCCACCGCCCTGCACGAATACCCGGTTGCGGTAATACGTGGTGGTGTAGCTGTCCACGTCGAGCTTGTCGTCCTCGCGGCGGTAGCCGCCGCTGATGGTGAAGGGCCCGATATCGTAGGAGAGCTGCGCGTAGGGTGCGGTGCTCTTGTACTTCATCGGCGGCACCCACAGTCGATCGGTCAGTGCCAGGCGTTGCTGTGCCTCGTCACGGGCCAGGTCCACGCCCACGTGCAGTTCAAGGCCGGTGATGAACAGATCCGGTCGCGTCCAGGAGGTGCGCAAGCCTTTCTTGTGCGCATCGATCTCGGACTGGTCGAACAAGGTGTTCAATGGCGCGATCAGCGGATCCTGCTTGTCCTCGGTGTTCTCAGGCAGGTAGCGCATGGCCTGGTCCGCCTTGTAGGCGTTGATATCCAGCGAGCCGCCGAAGAAGCTCTTATGGGTGTACTCGGCGTTGTACTGCTTGAAATCGTTGAAGGCGTCTTTCGATCCGAAGATGTGACCCTTCTCCGAGGTGTTGGTCACCGGGGTGGCGCACGGCGGATCATCGGTCGGGCCGCGGCAGCCAAGCACCTGGATGTAGTCGCCCTTGCCGTTGATCTTGAAGCGGCTGTAGCTGGCCTGCAGGCGCTGGTCGTTGTCCTCGCCGAAATTCCAGCCCACTTTGCCGAACAGGTTGTTCGACTCGGAATCGGCCAGCGAGCCCGAGGTATTCAGGCCGATGCGGCGGCCGTTGCCGTCATAGGTGATGCCGCGGTCTATGTGCGAGCCGGACAGCAGGATGTCGTAGGAGTCCTGCTTGCGGGCGAAGGTGATGCCGGTTTTCCAGCTTCCGCTGTCGTCGTGGCCCTGGGTCTGGTAGCGCGTGGTGATGGTGGTCTGGTTGCCTTCCTTGGTCGGCACCGCCGAGATGTAGTTGATGATGCCGCCGGCGGCGCCGATGCCCTCGGAGGCCGACGGACCGTTGATCACTTCCACGCGGCCGACGATGCCCATGTCGGTGAAGGTGCCGTTGCGCGTGCCTTCGCGCAGGGGTGAACCCTGGGGCACGCCGTCGAACAGGCGCAGCGGGATGCGGCCGCGCAAGGTTTCGCCGGTGTTGCTCATGGCCTGCGACGATTCAGCGTAGCCGGGCACGGTGCGGGCCAGGACCGCCGTGGCATCTTCGGTCACCAACAGCGTGTGGGCGATCTCTTCCTTGTTCACTACGGTAATGGCGCCGGGAATTTCGTCGATCGCCTTGGGCGTGCGGGTACCGGTGACGATCACCTGATCGAGGTTCACCACCTTGCCGTCCTTGTCCTTTTTCGCCGGCGCCGGAGTGTTGCTGTCGGCCGGTGGAGCGGTTTCCTGGGCGAAGGCGGTGCCCGCGGCGAGGGCTGCGAAGAGGATGCCGCTGATGGCGGCGGTAAGTGGCTTGGTCATGGCGTGTGACGCTCTCCCCGGCGTGCGCACAACGTTAATAATTGCTGGCGAGCCTAGGGCGTTCGCATGCATCGTCAAACCGATGCGAACTATGTTCAGAGACTAGTTTTTGTTGTTACCGACGCGCCGGAACATGTTGCTTTGCAACATGTTTTCATCCCGCGAGGGTCATGGCCTTGCGGCCTTCCTGCAGCAGTACCGATACCAGCCGCACTCGCACGCTCGAGCGTGACCATACGATGCCGATGCGCCGTGGCACGGCGGGATGTGGCAAGGGAATGCGTACAAGGTCGAGCCCTTCGGGCCAGGGCTTGGCCCAGTCGGGCACCAGCGATACGCCAAGGCCTCGGTCCACCATTACCGCGATGGCATTGAGCGCGTTCAGCTCGAAGCGTTCGCGCGGCACGATGCCGTGCTCGCGCAGGTAGTCATCGGCCTGGCGGCCGCCCCACTGGTTGCGGTCATAGCGGATCAGCGGCTCGCTGGCCAGCAGCTCATGCGGATCGCGGCCTTCCATCGAGCGCGGCGCAAGCACGATCAAGGGTTCCTCGCGCAGGAGCTGCCACTGGCAGGTCTTGGGCAGCGGGAACGGCGCCTGCAGCACTACGGCGGCATCCAGGTCGCCCGCCTCCACGGCGCGGTAGAGATCCACCGAATATCCCGGCTTGATGAATACATTGATACCCGGGAAGGTGTCGACCATCCGCGCCAACACATCGGGCAGCATCCCGGCCAGGGCCGTCGGGCATGCGCCCAGGCGCAATTCGCCCGACACCCCGGTCTCGTTCGCGACGCTGCGCAGGTCCGCCACGTTGCGCAACAGCTCGCGTGAACGTTCCAGGATGCGCGAGCCCTCCTCGGTGACGCTCACCGTACGCCCGACACGGGCGATCAGCGTGGCGCCGATTTCCCGCTCAAGAGTACGTATCTGTTGCGCCACCGCCGCCGGGGTGATGTTCAGCACGCGCGCCGCGGCGGCCATCGATCCGTGATCGACGGTGGTGATGAAGGTATTGAGGAACTGGGTATCCAACGTTATCGGCCTTAGTGGGCATGGCGTCCATGGTAGGGCAGGCGCGCACGCCCCGCCTGTGACACTCGGGCTACTTTTGCCCGGGACCGTCGCGGTAAATGGTGAGTCCACGCAGCGATTGCGTGGGCGCCGGGAAGAAAAGGCTCGCCACGTAGCCGATGACGATGCACAGGAAGATCGAGATGGCCAGGTAGAAATAGGGATGGACCAGCTTGAAGATCCACGCCAGGAAGGTGAGCGAGATGCTGCCCACGACGCCGATGGCTACCCCCGGCGCATTGGCCCGGCGGGTGAACATGCCCAGCGTATATGCCCCGGCGAAGCCACCACCCAACAGGCCCGCCAGTTCGATGGAGACATCGAACAACGAATGCACGTCGAAGCGGCTCAGCAGCAACGCAAGGCCAATGCCCACCAATCCCACCGCCACCGTGGTGAGCTCGGCGAACACCACGCTTTGCCGCGGCGTGGGGTTCTTCACCAGCTTGTCGAAGAAGTCCACCGACACCAGGGTCGCCACCGAATTCATGATGCCCGAGAGCGTAGCCATGGCCGCGGCGAAGATGCCGGCAATAATAAGGCCCGTCACACCCATCGGCAGTTCCGCGGCAATGAACAGCGGGAAAGTGGCATCGATCGGCAGCAGCGGATTCATTCGCTCCGGATGCGCCTTGTAGAACACGAACAGGGCGGTGCCGATCATGTAGAAGACAAAGCCACCCGGGATCATCATCGCGGCGAAGGCCCATATCGACCGCCCCGCCTCCTTGTCCGACTTGGTCGACAATGTGCGCTGCATCAGCACCTGGTCTTTCGGGAACGTCAGCACCACGTCGAACAGCACCAGGGACATGAAGCCCCAGACCGTGGCCTTGGTCAGGTCGAAGCTGAAGTCGAGCAGGTGCATCTTGTGCTCGGCCGTCGCGATGTGCCAGAACTGCCCCACGCCGCCATGCAGGCTCCAGATGATGAAGCCGATGGCGAATATCGCCCCGCCCATCTTCACGATCACCTGCACGAAGTCCGTCCAGATCACCGCCTTCATGCCGCCCATGGCGGTGTAGACGATGGTGAAGCCGCCCATCAGGATCACGCTCCACGTGGTGGAGATGCCGGTGATGGTGGCGATGGCCAGTGCCGGCAGGAACAGGATCACGCTCATCCGGCTGCCCAGCTGGGTAAGGATGCACAGCGCGCTGGCAATCATGCGGATGGCGGGATGGAAGCGGGTTTCCAGGTAAGAGAACACGCTCATCAGGTCCAGCCGGCGCAGCAGCGGCACGATCCATACGGCCACGAACATCAGGCCGAACACGGCGATCAGGTTGTTGGTGAGGTACTGCCAGTTGCTCTCGAAGGCCTTGGCGGGGATGGCAATGAAACTGATGGAACTGGTGTTGGCCGCATACAGGCTCACACCCGCCGCCCAGAACGGGATGCTGCGTCCACCCACGAAGAAGTTCGAGGTGGAGTTGCGTTTTTCCCGCAGGTAGAAATAAAGCCCGATGCCGATCATCGACGCCAGGTAGACCACGATGACGATCCAGTCCAGCCACTTCAGCAGCAGCTTGCCGCCCTGGAACTGGGCGGCGTTGAAGATCGTGTTCCCCTCCCCCGCGCTGGCCCAGGCGATGCCGTCGTGCCAGGGAATCACTGCCAGGGGCACCTGGGCCAGGTCGTTGCCCTGCACCTTGTTCCACGCACTGGTAATGGTCTGGAAGGTTACCGGCGTGATGGGTGTGCCACCCTTGGCCGGCGCCATCAGGTAAAGCACGTGCGCCTGGCCGATCGCACGCGGCGTTGCCGGCAGCACGCGACCTGGCAGGATCGCGCGCTGCGACCAGCCGCCATCGGCGGTGAACCGCCAGATCGCCTCGCCATCGCCCGACGGCACGGAGACGATGAGCGCACCGGTCTGCACCACCATGGAAGAAACATCCGCCGGTCCCGTCCAGCCCGGTACCGGCGACCACGCCGGATGTTCGGCGCCGGGATCGATGCGGAAGATACGGAAGGCGCCCGCTGCGTCGCCGCCTACGTAGATCGCCGAATCGGAGATGCCCGCCATGGCACCGTCCAGCGCCATGGGCAAGGCCGGTAGCGATTGCATGGCAAGTCCCGCGCCCTGTGGCAGCCCCAGGCGCGCCACGGTATCGACGTGGCCACCGTTGCCCGACAACAGGTAGCTGCTCTTGCCATCGCTGGCGATCCCGGCCACGTCCGTCGGCACCAGGCCCGCGGGCAAGGCCACGCGACGCCAGGCCGTGGCGCCGTCGTCCAGCGCCCAGGCAGCATCGCCCACGATGGCTACTGCGGCCCCATCGACCATGCCCAGGTGCGCGGATGTGGCGACCACCGGAAGCGTCGGAAGCGCCGATGTGCGCATCGGCGTCAGCGCGTCCCGCGCGGGATCGGCGTAGGCCGGAGCAACCGCCGCCAGCCACGCGACCGATGCCAGGCCGATCACCAGGGCCCACCGATACCAGCAGATCATCGGGCGGTGGCCACGATCGCCTGGGCACGCTTCAAGAAGGGCAAGTCGATCATGCGGCCATCGACGGTGAAGGCGCCTCGCCCGGTTTCGCTCGCCTCGCGCGCCGCCGCCACCACGCGGCGGGCCATCGCCAGTTCCTCCGGCGACGGGGTGAAGACCACGTGGGCCAGGGCGACCTGGCGCGGATGGATGCAACTCTTGCCGATAAAACCTAAGCGCTTTGCCATGCCCGCCTCCGCCATGAAACCTTCCGTATCGTCGATGTCGGCGAAGGCGCCGTCGACGGCGAAGATACCTGCCCCGGCCGCCGCCATGCGCACGGTGAACATCGCCGCGTGCACGTTGGCCCGGTCGGATCGGTCGATGCGGTAGGGTTCGAACAGGTCACCCAGACCCAGTTGCAGCCCGGCCACCCGCGGATCGGCGGTGGCGATGGCGGCGGCATGGGCCAGCGCGCGCGGCGTCTCGATATTCACCAACAGGCGGATGGGCGTTGCCACGCCGTTCTCTCGCTCGGCCGCCTCGATAGCCTGCACCGCCTGGCGCAGCTCGGCGGCCGTTTCAATCTTCGGCAGGTTCAAGAGCCCCAGGCCATCGCGGGTAACGGCGCGGATGTCGTCCGCGAAATATTCGCCATCAGGTGAATTCACCCGCACGATGATCAGCTTCGCGGCCGCGCGGGCTTCATCGGAGGCAACGAACGCGGCAACATGCGCCCGCGCCTGGGCTTTCATCGTGTCCAGGACGGAATCTTCCAGGTCCAGCGACAGCGCGTCGGCTCCTCCGGCCAAGGCCTTGGCGAAGAGCTCCGGCCGCCCGCCGGGCACGAACAGCTTGCTACGCATGCGCCCCCCGGGCCGTTGGCGACGTCTTCATCGCGGCCGAGTGTGCGGCAAGACACCACGCGGATCGAGCCGGTTTCGCATGTTCACTCGATAGTTTTTCTATACTTCGCGCCTGCACCGCCTGGGGCGACTTCAAGGGGAACAGCATGGACACGCCCGCCGGCACCATCATCGCGACCACGCGCCTGATCCTGAATCCCTTGCGCGACGAGGACACGGCAGCGGTATTCGCCTACCGCAGCGATCAGGAGACCAGCCGTTACCAGGGCTGGAAGCCTGCCGACGAGGCGGAGGTCGCCCGGTTCATCGCCGACCAGCAGGCGCAGGCCTTCGGTACGCCCGATAGCTGGTGCCAACTGGCGATTCGCGAACGGGTGTCGGGCGAACTGTTGGGTGACTTCGGGGTGCACTTTCCGCCTACCCTGGATGGCCCCATCGAGTTCGGCCTGTCGTTGCGGGCCGATGTCCGAGGTTTGGGCTTCGCGCGCGAATCCATGGAAGCAGCGATTGCCCTGGCTTTCAACCGATGGGGCTACCGACGCGTTGTCGCTTCGGTGGACCCGCGCAACACCGCAAGCGTGGCGCTGTGCCGCGCGTTGGGCATGCGCCAGGAAGCCCACCACGTGGAAAGCTATCTTTTCCGAGGCGAATGGGTGGATGACGTGGTGTTCGCCCTGCTTGCGCGCGAGTGGCGGAAATAAGCCCTTCACATCCGACCCATTAGCGTCGAAGCCCTCGAAGGCAGGGCAATGGGCCGATGCGCGACACCGTAGGGCACGGCAGGGACCACGGCGAACCCGCCGAGGCAGGCGCCACGCAGGGACGCCGCCGCGGCATCGGTGCGTTCCTACCTTTCGCTGGCCCCGCCATGGTGGTGTCGGTGGCGTACATCGACCCGGGCAACTTCGCCACCAATATCGAAGGCGGCGCGCGCTACGGCTATACCCTGCTCTGGGTGGTGCTGATGGCCAACGTCATGGCCATGCTGTTCCAATCTCTTTCCGCGCGCCTTGGCATCGTCACGGGCAAGAACCTAGCCGAGCTTTGCCGCGCCCACTTCCCGGCTCCCCTGGTGTGGGTGATGTGGGTGGTGAGCGAGCTGGCCGCGATGGCCACCGACCTTGCCGAATTCCTGGGTTGCGCGATCGGATTGTCGCTGTTGTTCCATATGCCGTTGATGGCGGGCATGGCGGTGACGGGTGTGGCGACTTACGCACTGCTGATGCTGGAGCAGCGTGGCTTTCGTCGGCTGGAGATTGTCATCGGAGCCCTCGTCGGGGTCGTCGGCGTGTGTTATCTGTTGGAATTGTTCATCGCTCCCGTCGATTGGGCGGCGGCGGGTTTCGGATTGGTAACCCCGAAGCTTCCCGATGGCGCCTCGCTGACCCTCGCCATGGCGATCATCGGTGCTACGGTGATGCCCCACGCGCTGTTCCTGCATTCTGGACTCACCGCCCGCCGCACGCGTCCGCTGGACGACATCGATCGCCGCCAACAGGTGAAGTACTCGGACATCGAAGTGGTGATCGCACTGGGCGTGGCCGGGCTGATCAACATCGCCATGGTGTTGATGGCGGCCGCGGCGTTCCATGACGGTCATGCAGACGTGGCAAAGATCGAAACGGCCTATCGCACGCTACTGCCGCTGCTTGGCGGCGCAGCGGCCACGGTGTTCCTGGTATCCCTGGTGGCCTCGGGGTTATCAAGCTCGGTCGTGGGCACGCTGGCGGGCCAGATGATCATGCAGGGCTTCGTCGGTTTCCGCATCCCGATATGGGTACGCCGCCTGGTGACGATGCTGCCGGCTTTCGTGGTGGTGTGGATGGGCATCGATGCCACCCGCGCGCTGGTGATAAGCCAGGTGGTACTTAGCATGGCCCTGCCCTTCCCCATGCTGGCCCTGCTGTGGTTCTCCACCCGCCGCGCGTTGATCGGGCCCGCTTGCGGCAAGGCCCTTCTCGCCGCTGCCATCCTCGCCGGCATCGTGGTGCTGGCGTTGAACGTGGCGTTGTTGTTTCATGCGACGGGCGTGCCACTGCAAAGCTTGCTACGCCTTGGCGATACCCATGTGGTTCATTAGATCCGCGAGCTGTCGAACCCTGTCTCGAGCCCCATCTAGCACTTCTTTGCTTAAGGCCCTTTCCATCCATCCTGGCTCGTGCGCCTCGCACCCAATCTGCGCCTTGAAGACCCTCTTGAAATGTTTGGTGTCACCTTCTGTTTCAATGCCGAGAATTCTCAAGATCCAAGCTTCCAGGCATGGACTTGATTCGATGACATCCAGCCGTCCTCTTCGACCAATCCGGCTTTTTCGCGCCTTCGCACGTTCCGCATCGCTCCAGTTGGTATCCGTGTCCAGCAGCAAGATCACCTTGTCGTGGTCACGATTGTTGGCACGCCGAATGGCAACCTCTAAAACATGGCCGCCGCCTTTGCCACGTGCATTCGCATCCTGTACTGCCCGACCCAGCGATTCTCGGTACATAGTTTTAAGGTGACGAATAAAAGCCACCTCTGCATCTCCCTCTGCCACGATGAGAAGCGTCTGTCTGACAATCCTCTTCGCGGTCATAACCGGGGAACAGCTCCGTACGCACCACTCATGTATTTCGCGTAGAGGTTGTCTTGGCTACGGACACCTTCCATCGAATCGAGCCGCCAGGACTCACTCTCACAATCAGTTTTCTCCACAAGGCATACTTGCGACTTTCCTAGTAAGTTCATCACCTCCACCGAGTGACTGGTAAATAAGATCTGCGCCTTGTGCGGGTTCGTTGTCGAGCTTGCGAAGAGTTCCAAAAGTGGCTCAATCATATGGGGATGCATGTCATTTTCAAGCTCATCAATGACAGCAATACCACCCGTAGAAAGCACGTTCAATAGATACCAGAGCGTCACAAAGGCTGTCTTCGTGCCACTGGATTCTTCCGTCATCGGAAGCTCATACCTGGAACCGTCCTTCAAGGTGTGAATACCAAACGGAATGACCTGTGAAGGTGGACTCGCACCCTCAGGAAGTTTGATTTCCGGGTTGAGTGGAAAGTCAATCTTCCGAATCGCCACGCCGGACAGTCCAAGGTCCCATGCACGAAGCAGTGCCTCCATCCTTTCTCTTAGCAATTCATTGCCATGGAAGAATGCGGTTGCAGTATTAAAAACAGTCTCTGTATACAGGCGACCGACGTGCAGCAAGTTCGTCGAAACTCTCATACCCACCAAGTGCACCGCCATCTCGACTCCATATTGAGCCGCCGTTGAGATAAAGGATGCGTTCTGGCGTACCTTCCTGGCCTCTACTGGATTCAGGCCGAATCCATCCTGCTTGATCGAATACTGTTGCTCAGCCTTGTTCCAATCCCTAACGAAGATATAGGAAAACTTCGCGCCCTTCTTGTTAGCCTTCCTGTAAACGGCCTCATGAAGCACACGCTCCGGAGTTGCCTTCAGGACATACCTCCAGAGGATTCCGTTCACGTCATCCGCCTCAATCTCGAATTCGACTGGCTCGTTCGGCGTCGAGAAGTGCGGCTTGATAGGAATCGGCGCCGTGGGCTGGCTTTGAAGGAAAGAGTTCGTGATGAACCAGTTCAAGAAGGCCAGGGGCTTAATCAACGATGTCTTGCCTGCACCATTGGGGCCAACGACAGCCATCGCCGTGGCTAGCCGGTGGCCGGTGTTGGACTCCTCGTCCCATCCCCTCGAGCTAGCCTTCTGAGTCAGCCTGAAAGAGACTTCTGCGCGCTCCTTGAAGCTGAGGGAGTTCTTGACCGCGTAAGAGTGCAGCATCGTCGTGTTTCGCCTGTTGGTGTGGCCTGGCATGGCCAGGAAATCTAGTTTACGACAAAATTTTGTCGATTATCCTAGATTGAGGCTGAATTCTGCGCTCAAGCCCCAGACCCTCGGCTGATGAGACCCCTCATGCCACGACAGGTACGCGGCTGGCTTGGCAAGGCCGAGCACCACGGCGACAGGCGGAAAGCAGCTCCAGCCGACGCTTGCCGATTTCGACATCAGACGCGCTGGTCTGTGGTCGATCTGCTTCATTTAGGTGAGGCGTTTACCTGCGTCGAGTCGACTTTTCTGGTTTTTCGAGGGCTGCCAACTGGCTCTCAACTGCCCGCCCGAAATCTTGCAGCGTATGCCCGCACGCATGGCTCCAGTCCAGAAGCTGCAGACCGTCGAGCCGCTTCTGGCCAGTCTCCGCCTGGGAAATGAAATTTTGGGATCGGCCCAAGCGTTCGGCAAGGTCAACCTGCGTCAGCCCAGCCCTGACCCGATACGCCCTTAGCGTCTCGCCGATGACCGCGTATTCCGGTCGGCTGTGGGACTTCCGGGCTGTGGTCTGGGGAGGCTTAGGTGGCAGGCGGTGCATTGGTCTACCCGCGAGGTGGTAGTCAACAAAGCTATACACCCCGACCCTATACACCTACTCGGGTTACCTCTAGATCAAATATCGCTAGATCAACTAAGCTAGGTTTTGTAACCGCTTCGGGAGGCGTTGCCGCAGGCGCGCAAGCCACTCCTTTAATTCGACAAACACATCGCTGGCTCTCACTGTTGAAAGGAATCGACGCATGTTTACCGATACCCTCATCACTCTCTGCATCACCGTAGCCGGGCTCATCGCCTTTGCCGTCGTCATGGCACGCTGGGAGAAGGCGGCCATTTCCGCCATGGGTGTCCCAGACCACTTCCAGGTCAAAGGCCTTGAGGCCATGATCGATCGCGCACGCCATGAAGTGCATATCTTCGTAGAGGGCCGGGAACGGACTTTTCGCGCGCCATTGGGCCACCTCGTTGTCGAACACAAGGTAGTGACCGTTACCTTGGCCCACGAGAAGCGCCCCAAGAGGCGCTGCCGGATGTCGCTGACCTCCCGCCGACGCAGGTTGATGACGACAGGCAGCTATGTGGCGTCCCCCGACTGGGCCGAGACGGTATGGACCGCAGTGGAAACCGGAAAGACATGGATTCGGCTTCGAGCGGTTTGCCTGCCCGCTTATTACGCTCAGCAGTGGGGCGCCCAAGAGAACGCAGCCAAGCGTATCCAGACCGATGTCATGGATGTGTCCTTGCCCAACGACAAGGCAAGAGCTTTCAAGTCATGGCTTGATCACCACGGCCAGGAACTCTTCCCCGACATCACTGCCACCCGCGCGAGATGGGACCAGGCATGCGCGGAACTTCTGCGGGCGTGCCAGCAACAGCGCGACCATCACCTAAACGCCGGGGCATTTGAAACCTGGTGCTTCTCCACCGATCCCACGATTGCCTACTTCGCGATTGAGGCGAATGGCGCAGCTTATTGGGCGTCGGGCGAAACCCCCATGCTCGAGCCGATCGACCGGCCCCGTTTCAAGTTGATCGGCACCTGGCTGACTGTTTCCTCAGGTGAGGACAACCAATCTTTTCCGGTACCGGTGGACCGCATAGCAACTTTGCAACCTTTGCTACGCCGGAGCATTATCCGTACGAGTTGAGCTAGCCTATTTAGCGCATGCGTGAAAGTTTGACGTCCTGCAGAGAATGGCTTTGATCTCACGCCACCGCAGGCACCCGCCGAGCGTGGTACCGCCCGAGCAACACCAGAGCCAGCCCGGAAGCCGCAAACACCGCGCCCATCATCGATACCGCCACATAGCCCAGGCCCGCGGAGATCACCGCGCCACCGGCGGCGGCACCCAGCGCATTGCCCAGGTTGAATGCGCCGATGTTCACCGACGAGGCCAGGCCCGGCGCCTCGTGTGCTGCATGCATCACGCGCATCTGCACCGGCGGTACCACGGCGAAGGCCGCGGCACCCCAGAGCAGCATGGCGATGGCCGCGCCGACATGGCTGCCGGCAAGCACCGGCAAAGCGACCATGATCAGGGCCAACGCGATCAGGAAGGCAATCAGGCTGCCGTCCAGCGAACGATCAGCGAGCTTTCCGCCGATGGCATTGCCGATGGTGAAGCCGATGCCGATCACCACCAGCATGGCGGTGATGAAGCCGGCGCTGGCATGGGTGATGTTGGTCAGCACTGGCGCAATGTAGGTGTACACGCTGAACATCGCCGCCGAACCCAGCACCGTGGTGCCCAATGCGCCTAGCACCGCCGGACGCGCCAGCACCTTCAGCTCGCTCCGCACGTCGGGCATCTTGCCGGCTTCGCCCTTGGGCAACGCCAGGGCCAGCGACGCCATGGCCAATACGCCCAGGCCCGCCGTGGCGGCAAAAGCCATGCGCCAGCCGATCGCGTGGCCGAGCCATGCCGCGGCGGGTACGCCGCCGACGTTGGCAATGGTCAGGCCCATGAACATAGTGGCCACGGCGCTGGCGCGCTTCTCGCGCGGCACGACGCTTGCGGCCACCACCGAACCCAGGCCGAAGAAGGCACCGTGGTTCAAGCTGGTGACAAGGCGCGACACCAGCAGCCAGCCGTAATCGGGGGCCAGCGCGGATAGCAGGTTGCCCACGGTGAAGATGCCCATCAGCGCGATCAAGGCCGTGCGCGCCCGCACGCGACCCAGGGCCAGCGTCATCAGCGGCGCACCGATCATCACGCCCACGGCGTAGGCACTGACCAGCATGCCGGCCATGGGAATGGACACGTGCACGCCATCGGCGATGACGGGCAACAGGCCCATCGGGGCGAACTCGGTGGTGCCAATGCCGAACGCGCCGACAGCCAGCGCCAGCAGGGGCCAGTTGGTCTTCATGAGGTTTCCGGGAATGAATGGAGATGCTGCAGTGCAAGATGACTTATGTGGCATCCCTTGACAATCCGCCCATCGTTCCCATCACTAGTGAATCCAATTCACAGGTGTGCCATGGACAATCGGACCGGGGAAATGCATGTATTCGTGCGCGTGGCTGAAACCGGGAGCTTTTCCGAAGCTGCACGCAAGCTGCGGATGACGCCGTCGACGGTAAGCAAACTGGTGTCACGAATAGAAGAACGCCTTGGTGTGCGCCTGGTGGAGCGCTCCACGCGCGCGCTGGCACTGACGGCCGAGGGCGTGGCGTATTTTGAGCGCAGCCAGGCCCTGCTTGCGGAACTCGACGACATGGAGAGCAGCCTGGGCCAGCATCATCGCCAGCTGCAGGGCACGGTAACCGTCAATGCATCGGTCGCCTTCGGCACGATGGCGCTGGAGCCGATCTTGCCGGAATTCTGGGCTCACTATCCCGACATCGTGGTTGACCTTTCACTTTCCGACACGATCGTCGATCTCTATCTCGATCGCACCGATGTCGCCTTCCGCGTGGGAAAACTGCAGGATTCGAACCTGCATGCACGACGCTTGGGACAAGCCCGCCGCATGATCGTGGGCTCGCCCGATTACTTCGCTCGCCATGGCACGCCGCTCACCGTGCAGGACCTTGACCGGCACAACTGCCTGGGCTTCAACTTCCGTCGCGCGGCGCCCATCTGGCCGATGAAGGATGGCGGACGCGTGGTTTCGCGGACCCTGGGCGGGTCGTTGCTGGCCAACAATGGCGAGACCGTCCGCCGCATGGCGCTGGCCGGCGTGGGCTTGGCACGGCTGGGTTCGTTCAATGTCACCGAAGATGTGGCAGCGGGGCGGCTGGTTGAAGTGCTTCAGGCATCGGGCGTTGATGATCGCGAGGACATCAACGCCGTCTACCTGGGCGGCACGCGCATGGCGCCACGGGTGGTTGCCTTCCTTGATTTCGTGGTGCCGAAGCTGCAGGCCTTCTTGAAGGATCACGTCTGAGCACTATTCGTCCGAGGGCACCCAGCTGTTCGCCTGGCCGGCTTCGATTCGTTGTGCCAACGGAAAATACGCTTCCATCGCGTCAGCGACGGCAAGCTCCAACGCCTCGTAGCGAATGTCATTGCTCTTGAGCACCCGCATTGCACCAATAAGCCCCGGGATTTCCGGGGCATGTTGCTCCAACACATCCCTGAGCACGCCGGGGCCGGTGAGGGAGGACAATTCGCGCGCGAACTCTTGGGCGCTACCCCTCCGGGGTACGTTGAAAAAATTGGGCTTGCGCGCGGCACGTTCAACCATGGTGTCGACGACACGATCGAGCAACGGATTTCCTGGCTGCGAACCGAGGTGGCTGGTGTTGATGTCCCAATCGAGCTCCAGCAACACCTGGTTGACCGGTCCACCGGACAACAGCTGTGACGGACCTGCCCGGAGGTCGCCCACGCGGGCCCAATCCTTGAGCACAACATCGTCCATATCGAGGTAGATCCCACCATGACGCTTGAGTATCCAGCCGAACCTAAGAACGTCTACCGCCGCGGCGTAACATGGGTGTGTTCCATCACGCGCCGCGGCGTATAGCTCGCCCGCGGGGGTCTTCAACCAGTCGAGGAAGGCTGGATCCCGACGCAGGTCGTTCACCTGCACGTGTGCTGGGGCAAGCGTCGTTTTCAGGCTCTGCACGTGGGCCGCATCGTCCAGGTCGACGTGCAACTGCGACGTCCATCCACCCGCGCCCTCGCGCACCGTCTTGGCATTTGCTTCAAGCGTGGCAAGCCACGTCGCCGAGGGCGGCTCGCGACCTGTCCACCCATAGCCGATAGTGTGTGGCAACGGCTGCGTATCGATGGGAGGAAGGGGTATCGATGGCACCTGAAGGGTGGCGAATTGCGCTGGCGTATCGACGGCTTCGGTAATCGCGCCTTCGACCCAACGCTCATTCACTCGCCTGAAAATACGGGAGGGGTTATCGATGCTTCGCCAGCCCTTGTGGTCGAAGTCGAACACGACTTTAAGGCGATCAACCCCCACTCCCACCAATGCGCGCCACGTCGAGCCGTTTTGAATACCATCGACAGGCAGCAAAATGGTCGTTGGGCATGAGAATCCTCCGCCTGGGCTTTCCCAACTGGCCAGGTCCCGTTGTACAACTTCATTCACCCGATCCAAACGCCAATGCCCGCGACGGTCCCAACGAACCACCGGGGCGTCATCAAGGGTGAGGTCGTCACCGGGCTCGTCTGTTAGCAGGCGCGCCCGCTTCGGATCGCCCCGGAAGGGTTCAGCACGGACCACGATGCCATCGACTTTGACAAAACGTTGCGGATCCCCAGGCAAGGCGGCACTGTAGTAACCGATTTCGGGAGCAGGCGCCAAAGAATCCGGCAAGACGTCTGCGATATAGGCATCGGCCAGCGGCGTGGTGGCGCGGACACCTTGGGCGGCCACATCACGCAAAACCTTTGACGTCGCCGGAATGTCCATGGAGGCTGCCACCGAGGTGGCATCAATCGCCGCCGAAACCTTGAACTTCTGCCGATCGGCCTCCGGAAGGGCCTCAATGACCCTGCCGATCAATGGCGCGACCGACTGTGTCTGTTCAATCACGATAGACCCATCGGATGTATCAGCCACCCGATGCGAACCGTCGGGCGCGCGGACCAGCACCAACGATTCACTTCCACGACCAAACCGCGCCACCGATACTCCGTGGCTGATGACATCCCCCGTCTCCGGATCCACGCCACCCTGAAAAACCTCGATGGATCGATCGGCCGGCCACGCCGGATGGGAGGTAAGCCCGGTCAGCAGCAGGGCCTCGCTGTCGGCGTCGTATCGCCCGGAGAGCGCGCGGTAACGTGCTGCGATCACGCGGGAGAACACACTAAGGTCACTCAACGCATCGGTGAGCCCGTCCGCATCCGGCTCGCCACGCGCGAGCGGCCCGAGGGTCTGGTCGGCCAGCACCGCCAGGGCGTCGGCGCGGGTCAAGCCGGGGTAACGGTATTGAAGGTTCGCCATGGCCGCATCGTCGACTTTGTCGGGTACCGGTAGCCGGCGTCCGACCGCGGCCCTGGCTGCGGCCAGGAAGGCGTTGGCCTGGCGGGAAATTTCCAGATCGAATACGCACAGCACGGCACGCTCGATTTCTCGTGCATGGACATTCACCCATGCATCGCTGGCCTTATTGACCAACTGGCGTCGCGCCTCCCATGCCGTCACGCCCGGCGATGGCACATGACTCCAACCCAGGGAGGGTTGGCCCTCCAGCACCACGTCAAGAATGCCTGGGATGCCTGCTCGCTTTCCGCGCGGGGCATTTGCTGTGGCGCCGTAAAATCCATTCGTCTGGCGATGCAGGGAAAACTCGGCGCCACTGGATGGGGGCCCTGCGCGTGGATTCAACAGATAATCCGTGACGCCGTTCTCGTCGACCACCTGTATCCTCTGGCCTAACGTATCGGCCAGGAATTGCACATAGAACGCCTCGCCGATCACATGCACCGGCTCATCGTGCCTTGGCGATGTCGACAGCATGCGGTTGAGTACGTCGCCGGCCTTGACGCGATTGGCGGCATCGTTGAACCATGATGGTGGCGGTTCGCCATCCCATATGCGGTCGAGTTCCGCGCGTGTCACGCCAGTTATGTCCTGCAGTCGCTTCACGGCATCGTGCGTTGCGCGAGTGCCTGCCACGGAAAGCGAGCGCGAGAGCAAGGCTGCGTCATCCCAGCTAGAGGTGTCATCCAGGTTCAACGTCCAATGATTTCCGCTTCGTTTGATGGCGGGGGCGTATTCGGCAGGATCGCGTGGGCATAGGCGCCACGTACCGTCGCTGCCACGGCTTGCTGACAGCACGACGGTCGTGCCCGACGGCAGCTCCATCCGGACGAAGGACTGGCCAAGCACACGGATGATGCCGTCGTTGGAAGGCTGCTGGCCGTTCACCCTGGCGGCGTCCGGACGCTTCATGGCATCGACATCGAATCGCCATAGCCCGTCCACCGCCGCGCTTTTGCCAAGGGGGACGCGTCGATAACCCTGCTGCCGAATCCGCGCCAGCGCTGCCGTCTCGCCTAGGCGAACGCCAACGGCAAGATCAAGAATGTCCAGGGCAGCGCCAGTGATGCTTTGACCATCGCCCCGACTGGCCTCGACGCCACCCTTGGCCGCGCTCATGCCGATGTATGTGCCGAAGGCGACCGTGCGCAGTCGGTTGAGCCCGGCCACCCCGCCCGGGGCAGGTGTGACAAGTAGCTCGAGAATCTCCGAAATTATCTTCAGACCCGCCTCTGCGGCATAAATCCAGTCCAGTGCCCCACCGGGAGTTGCCAGGCGAGCCGCATTGGCCGCTATCCGCGAATGAGCAAATTCCAGGCTGGGCGATGCCAACGTCCACGACACGATAGGGTGGGAATTACCCACGTGGGGCAACCGCCGCAGGGGTTGGCTATCGATTGCCAGCTTGATGACAGGTTTGGGCAGAAGTGCCGTTACAGCATCGCGAAGCAACGAGGCGACGGGGTTAAGGCCCGGCAAGGGCTCACCGGCGCGGGCATCCGCCTTACGCAGCTCAACAGCACGTTCCCGGTCATCGGCGGACAACTGCACCTGCAGCCACGGCGCGGTGAGATCCACCTCTTCCTCGAGCCACTTCTTCGCTTGCGCCAGATCGCTGAAAACCCGCAAGGCGCCTCCAGGCCGGCCCATCGCATGGGCGGCAATACCCACGCCTTCAATGTCGTAGGTGAAGAAAGGCAATTGCACCCATTGCCCGACGCCAAGCGCTGGCACAGTGATGCCAAACTCAGCGCGATATCGATGCCAGTCGTTATTGCCTTGCACCTGCGTCAAGGCACCACCAAGACGATGGCGCGTCGCGGCATCGACGCCCGTCTCCGCTGGTGAGCGGTTAGCGTCCATGATGTCAAATCTCAAGGTCTTGACCAGCAACTCTTGTAACTTCTGGCCGGCCGCCGACATCGGATCCAGCAACTCGTCAACCAACTGTCCGGCCCGCGCGCCCGGATCAACCGTACGTACGATAGCGGCGAACTTGGAAACACTCAGCGCTGCAACCCTCGAATGTCCGGCCCTGTCGCGGCTGATGAACGATGCGTCACCAAAGCGGCGGCCGTCGCCGATCTTCAAGGCCACTGCAAATGAGAAGCCCTGACGAGCGGCGTCCCATAACTTGACCGTGTGGCGGCGCTTTACCAACTGACCTTCGGCAAGGTCTCGACGCGAGCGAGAATGTGGCGTGTAGTACTCGGTCTGCAGCCAGGCGTTCCGGCAGTCCAGCTCGCCACCGGACTGATCCCCGATCTCCGCTTTGATGGCCTGGTTGATTTCATCTACGCAGCTTTTTTCCCATGTCGCCACCCGGGCCTGGAAGTCGGAAGAGATGGTGACGGTGAGGTTGCGGATGTCCGTGCGCAGCTTGAGATAGGTCTGCCACTCTTCCTGCGGGAGCTTTCCCATGAAAGCCGATAGCTGTTCCACCGCCAGATTGCTGAGGACGGCGTCGTTCCAGATCGTGGCGCCACCGAGAAACGTTGCCACGCCCATGGCCGACAACAAGCTGCGTGCCCGCGATGGACCACCGAATATCGCCGGGTTGGAATTTTGCTTGGATTCTTTCGAGGTGGTTAGCTGTGGTTCCCAAATACGCCTTTGTACAAGGGCAGCATCGGCACCCTGGACGCAAAGCATCCAGCATGGATCAACGGAAAAAGGCCCTGGCACGCTCGATAAAGGGTTACTGATGGAATCCAGGGCGGATTTGAGGCCAGGTCCGGCGAGCAGGAGCATCGCCGTGTGAGCCGCGGAAAGCCGTCCAAACGACAGCGGGGGCGTCGGAGCATAGGGGAATGGCTCCTGGGCGAGCGATAGAGCCTGTAAATATTCCCATTCCTCCGGGTCGAGCCAAGCTTTGTATGACCCGCGGCGTGATGCTTGAGGTATTTCGTCAAAATATTCATCGGTGAAGTCGAGCATGGGCCGTGCCGGCTGCCACCAGGTCGAAACGAAATTCCCTATTTTCTGCAAGGCGCGCACGAACATGTTTGCGCTGCTCGGCCCGCCCTCGGCGGGGATGGGACCCGCCGCTACCGATATTTCTGGTGTTTTCATGGGGCTTCTGGTGCCCTCGCCATGAACCGGCCGCGAGTCTACGAAGTTGGCGTGCGCTGCTTTTGCGCAATTCGTCCGCGCGACCCGCGGGGTCTTTATGACAGAGCCACCTGGTGCGGGCCGTCCTGGCCGCCAGCCCGTACCCCAGGGCGCGCGTGCACGGTTTTACCGCGCCGTCACCCGGCCCCCCAAACGCTCGACCCGGGCATCCGCCGACGGCTGGAAGCCCTAGGCCGGACGTAAGGCGCTGGCGGCCGGTATTCGGCGTATGATCCTTCGCTGGGGCGGCTTCGGGAACACGCGGGGCCTCAGCATCAGCACTCTCTTTCGCGGGGTCATGGGGATGCAGGACATCATCGATTTTCTCGAGCGCATCGGGTGCGAACCCGGCCTGCGCGACCAGGGCGACTTTCTTGCGCAAGCGCTTGAAGAGGCCGGTATAGAACCGGCGCAGCGTGCGGCCGTGCTTGCCGGCAACGCCGACATGCTGCGTTCGCAGCTAGGCGGCAAAACCATGTTCGAGCTGCAGATGCCGGCGGAAGAACAGCCTGACGACGAGCACGAGCCGGGCGAGGAAGACGAGGAAGACGATCGCCCCGGCGACGACGGCCGCACGCAATTGCGTGCGCGGGATGTCCCGATGGCTTGCCTTCCCTAAAACCATGAGCGCGGCACGCCTCAGGCGCCGCGCCTTCTGGTGCCCAGCCTTGCTGCTGGGGTGCCTGCTGTTCGCCGCCTGCGCCCTGGGCAAAGGCGACGAGCCGGCAGATCCGGGTCAGTTGCTCGCGCACGCGGACAAGATCAAGACCATCGATCATCCGCGCTTCGTGCAGATCATCAACGATCTGGGCACCAAGCCCAACAGCCTGCAACCGGCGCAGCTGGGCTACCTGAGGTTCCTTGAAGCCTGGCAGGTGGCCTACTCGGGGGACTACGACCTCGGCGGACGGCTGCTAACCCAGGTGATCGACAAGTCGGACGACCCGGTACTTCGCTTCCGGGCCACGGCCACGCTGATCAACATCCTGGGCATCGGCCACCGCTACGACGATGCCTTCGCGCGCCTGGCGCAGCTCCTGGACCAACTGCCCAGCATCAACGACGCCACCGCCCGATTCCAGGGGCTGGGCGAAGCCGCCCAGGTGTTGATCGCCGCGGGGCAGTACGACCAGGCCGCCAGCTACGCCGAACAGATGATCGCCGACTATCCGAAGGGCGAGACCACCTGCAAGGGCGTGTTCTTCAAGCTGCATGCGCTGTTCAAGAGTGGCCGGTTGCAGACGCTCAGCCCCGAGTTCGCCGAAGGCGTCAACACCTGCGTGAGTGCCGGCGAAGTATTGGTGGCCAATACGCTGCGCGCCGATATCGCCGCCTTCGACATCCAGCAAGGTGCCAGTCGCGAGGCCATCGCCCTGTTGCAGGCCAACTATGCCGACGTGCGCCGCGACCAGTATCCCAGCCTGATGTCGCAATTCGATGCCTTGATGGCGCAGGCCTACTGGGAAACCGGTGATTCCGACCACGCCCGCAAGTCCGCCATCTCGGCGATCAACATGTCGATCAAGAGCGAGTACACCGAGCCCTTGAGCATCGCCTACGACGTGCTGTACCGGATCGCCAAGGAAGAAGGCAACACGCGCGCGGCGCTGGATTACCACGAGCAGTTCATGGCCGCCGACAAAGGCCATCTGAACGACATCACGGCGCGCACCCTGGCCTACCAGATGGTCCGCCAGCAGGTGGAAGACAAGAAGATCCAGCTGTTCGACCTCAGCCGCCGCAACCAGATCCTGCAGCTGCAACAGGAACTGGACCGCGAGGCGGTGAAGACCAGCCGCACGTACATCGTGGCACTGTTGGTCCTGCTGGCATCCATCGGCTTCCTGCTCTACCGCCTGCGCCGCTCGCAGCTGCGCTTCATGCACCTGGCGCGGCGCGATGGCCTTACCGGCATCTGCAATCGCCAGCACTTCGTCGAAGAGGCCACCCATGCCCTGCGCTACTCGGCGAAGTCCTCGCGCAGCGCGTGCCTGATCCTGATCGACCTGGACCACTTCAAGACCATCAACGATACCCATGGCCATGCGGTGGGCGACCATGTGCTCAAGCGCACGGTGGCCGTGTGCCAGCGCTACCTGCGCTCGCGCGATGTCTTCGGCCGGCTGGGCGGCGAGGAATTCGGCATCCTGTTCCCCGAATGCGGTGCCGAGCAGGCCCTGGCCCGGGCCGAAGAGATTCGCCAGGCCATCGCCGAGGTACCGTTGGATCGCGATGCCGGCCATGTGATGGTGACGGCGAGCCTGGGCGTGGCCTCGGCCGAACGCAGCGGCTACAACCTGCACCGGCTGATGGTGGATGCCGACGATGCGCTCTACCGGGCCAAGCGTGAGGGCCGCAACCGGGTGGCCACGGCCTCCTCGGCGGCTTCCGGAAGGGCCCCGGGCGACCTTGAGATTTCCTACGCGGGCGAACTGGGCTAGCCTTCGTACTGGTTTCCCCCTCCCCAGGAATTAAACCATGTCTCGTCGGTTGCTTACCTGCCTTGCCCTTGGCTTGGGCCTCGCGCTCGCCGTTCCCGTTGCCCTTGCCGCCCAACCCGAACCGAACACGCTTTCCGACCAGGAAAAAGCCGACGGCTTCCAACTGCTCTTCGACGGCAAGTCGCTCAAGGGCTGGCATTCGTACCTGCAAAAGGGCACCGGCAAGGACTGGAAAGTCTCCGATGGCGCCATCGTGCTCGAGAAGCGCATCAAGGACGATTCGGCCGATTTTGCCGACCTCGTCACGGATGCCGAATATGACAACTTCGACCTGAAGCTCGAATGGCGGATGACACCCTGCGCCGACTCCGGCGTGATGTTCTACGTGCATGAGTCGCCCGAGTACCACTACACCTGGGCCACGGGCCTGGAGATGCAGATCGCCGACCTCACCTGCACCCGCCCGGACAGCACCACCCTGTACGAGCGCTCGGGCGATCTCTTCGACCTGATCTCTTCCAACGTGGAATGGGTGCGTGAATCGCCGCAGTGGAACCAGTTCGAGATCATCGCCAAGGACGGGCACGTACAGTTCTTCCAGAACGGCCACAAGGTCGTGGAAACCCAGCTATGGGATGAGAAATGGAAGGCGCTGGTGGCCGGGACGAAGTTCGCCAAGATGCCGGGCTTCGCCAAGTACAAGAAGGGCCATATTTCCCTGCAAGGGGATGAGGACAAGGGCGCCGAGCCCATCCGCATCAGCTTCCGCAGCATCCGCATCAAGCCGCTATAGGCGGCTGGACGTCTCTCAGGGCAGGCGGTCGAGCGCCTTGTGGATGCTCTGGGAGACCTTGGCGGTGATCGGCACCACGTTGCCTCCATCGACGAGGTCGATGTCCTTGACGTGGATATAGGCGCGACGGCCGCTGCGGCGATGCACGGTTTCCAGTTCCCACACCTGGGCCACGGTACCGGTCATCTTGATCTGGGCCTGATACGCATAGACCTCGCCGTTGGCGGCGCGATGCTGGCCCTGGATGTAGTGATCCACCGAAAGCTCCCCTGTCCTTGCTACTGCAAAAACTTTCCGATGCAACCTTTCGCCTCGCGCGCTTGCGTGGTGCCGGATGCGAGGGCCGCTGAGTCTGCCTGCTGCCGATATTCAAAGTCAACGGACGGGCATTGATTGCATCACGCCCTGGTGTCCGCCGTATGTCAGGCCATCGGCCGGAATCGACAAATCATTAGTTGCGAATGATTCTTGATCATAAATCGAGCGCAACCCATTGTCCAGGCAATGGATTCCCTACCTTCCCCTACAACGCATGGCCGATCTGCGCCGGCGACGCCTAGGCCACATGCGCAACTTGTGCACCGCGCCACACGGCTCTAAAAGATAGGAACCAGGGGAGAAAACACCTTCATCGAACGCGTCTTGGCGCGTGGCGATGCGTGTTTCGTGCAGGGAAACAAGCATGACCGACCCGACCCAAGCCGCTGGGCAGGCGCCTTCGAAACCCGCGCCGATCGACGAAGCTGCCGTGATAGCAGCCAGGCGCGCGCGCGCGAATGTCCCTCAAGATGCACCGCGGATCGGCCTTGCGCTTTCCGGCGGCGGCATCCGCAGCGCCACCTTCTGCCTGGGCCTGATCAGGGCACTGGCCAGGAATGGCGTCCTGCATCGCTTCGACTATCTTTCCACCGTTTCCGGCGGCGGCTACATCGGCTCGATGCTGGGCCGGCTTTTCCACGCCAACGTAAAGCCCGAAGAGGTTGAGGATGGCCTGGCCCGGGATGGATCGCTGGTGCTGTGGTGGCTTCGCAACAATGGACGGTTCCTGGCGCCGGCCGGTGCGGCGGATTTGTTGCAGGCGCTGGCGAGCCAGTTGCGGGGCTTCCTGGCCACCCAAGTGGAAGTGATGGTGCTGATGGTGCTGTTCGCTGGAGTCATCACGCTGCCGCATCTTGGCTGGTCGCTGTTCTCGGCATCGTACCCGCTGCCGTTGCATGTGAGCGTGTGGTGGTACCTGCTTCCTATCCCGGCAGCCTGCGGGGTCACCATGTGTTACGCCTACTGGTTCCTGGGCAAGGAAACCGGCGTGGGAATTGCTACGGCAATCCTTGCCACGGCGGTCGGCATCTACCTTGCGATCCACGCTTGCAGCAGCAAGGGAACGTTCGATGCGGTCTTGCTGGGCGTGGGGGCGTTGGCCCTGCTGCCCTCACCGATTGCGTGGCTGGCTGCGCGCATCAGCGGCGCCCGTGGATTCCCCGAAGACTGCAACCGCGTTCGCTACACGGCGGGATTGAGCAACAGCTTGCGGCTGGTCGCCGTGACCTTCGCCTTCGGCGCCCTGGACATGGTGAGCTGGTACATCCGTTCGCTGCTGGAGCCGGGCCATTCGTCGGCCCAGGGCCACGTTGCCTTCGGCGTGGGTGCAACCACGGTGGTGCTGGTGCTCGCGCGCATGATCATCCCCATGCTCAAGACCAAGGAAGGCGGCAAGATCGCCAACCTGCCCTGGGCCATGATCGCCAACATCATCGGGCTCGTGCTCGTGGTCGGGGCGGCCATTTTCTGGTTGACGATATTCCAGGCCATCATCTTCCCCGAGCAGGACAACGGCTTTGCCGCGCTATTGCACAATGCGTGGTTGCGCTGGCTCGCCGTGGCACTGGCAAGCGCCGCTTACATCGTCCTCAATGGACGGCTGCTGCAGCAGTTGAACCGGTCGTCGCTGCACTTCTTCTATCGGTCGCGGTTGGCGCGCGCCTATGTTTCGGTGGGTAATTCCCCGGACGGGGATCTCGACGGTGCGGTGCGTCGCACAGGCCCGGACGACACGCCGCGGTTCAAGGTTTCCCCGCTGGCGGACAATACAAGGGAGCACACCCAGGACACGACCGGCGTCACCCGGCTGGTCAATGGCGACGACGCCTGCATGTCCACCTACCACCCGCACAAGCACGGCGGCCCAGTGCACCTGGTGAATTGCTGCATCAACCAGACCGTGGACGACCGCACCGGCAACTTCAATGCCGATCGCAACGGCATCTACCTGACGGTGAGCTCGCTGGGCGTGGAAACCGGCACGCATGGGCCGGTAGCGGGTTCCGATGGGTGGCTGTCGCGTACCACGCTTGCCGAGTGGGTGGCCGTATCCGGCGCTGCGATCGGGTCGGGCATGGGTTCGATGACGCGGCCTGGCGTGGCCGCCTTGAGTTTCCTTACCGGCTTAAGGCTTGGATACTGGCAGGGTAACCTGCTCGACGGGGCACCGAAGGGTCCAACGTTCCTCTCCAAGTACCGGGCCCTGCTGCAGGAGATGTTCGCGCGTTTCCCGGGCCTGCGGAACAACGACTGGTACCTTTCCGACGGCGGCCACTTCGACAACACCGGCGTCTACGCCTTGCTGAAGCGGAAGCTGCGTCTGATCGTGCTCGCCGATTGCGGCGCGGACCCGGAGTACCTCTTCGCGGACGTTGAAAACCTGGTGCGCAAGGCGCGCATCGACTACGACGCGAAGATCGAGTTCATCGACCCGGCATGCCTGGCAACCCTTGCCGGCGAGCAGGCGGGATGGTTCGGCACTCCCGACACGATCGTTCCCGAAGATGGTCCACAACATTTCCTCCTCGCCCGCATTAGCTATGACAAGGGGCCGCCCGGCGCATTGTTGATCGTCAAACCGCGCAGGAGCCCGGACATGCCGCTGGACGTTGCCGGCTACGGCGGGCGCGAGGCCGACTTCCCGCAGCAAAGCACCAGCAACCAGTTTTTCAGCGAGTCCGAATGGGAGAGCTATTGCGCCCTGGGCACCATCCTTGGCGAGCCGATCACCCAGGCATTCCTGGACCGGCTGCCGTCATGGGCCGAAAAGGGCGCCGTGATGGGTACCGACATGGCCAGCATGACGGCTCCCGTGGTCGACCGGCCCCGCGCCAAACGCATTGCGACCACCGTAGGCGCATCACTGGGCATCGGCGCCATCGCCACCGGGGCGATCGCCGGATGGCAGGCATGGGGCGACCACAGGGACCAGCAAGTGCAGTGGCAATCGACCTTCAACAGCGAATCCCGCCTGTTGCGCCAGTACCTTTATGAGGCCGCGCAGAAAAAGGCACCCTTCAACGAAGATGCCGACGCCAGCGTCAGCATGTTCGCCTCGTCGATCGATGGGCTTACCTTGTCCGATAAACAGACCCAGGTATTGCAGGACCTTTCGCAGATGCTGGAGCCGCTGTGCGATGCCACGAACGACGAGCAGGCATCGAGGAAATGCGAAGGCAGCATGTTCTTCCTTTCCAGCGGAGGCCATGAGTCCACGCCATGGGACCGTGCCCTGGTCGGCTATGTGTCCTGGCACGACCGCCGCACGGGCGACGCGGCCCAGGTTGCCAGCGAAGTGGCAACCGTGACGGTGACAGCGAGCTCGCCAGCACCTCCACCGCCCGCGCCACCGCCACCTGCACCTCCGCCGCCGGTCGTTGCGGCGACGACATTGCCGCCTGGCGCGGCCCCGGGGCCTGCCTCCTCGATCGCGGTTGCGCAGACACCGCAAGCGGCACCGCCGCCGATCGCCTTCCCGTCAAAGGCAAAAAACCCTGTCACTGTCACGGGTACGACGACCACGCAAGCGGTACTGGCCGCTTGCCGGCCTCCCGGCCAGCCGGCGTTCGTGATGTACACGCAGATCTACGACGAGTCGCAACGCGACCCCGTCAACCAGTTGCTGGGCCTTGCCAGGACCATCGGCATCTCCGCCACCGACATCGAGAACGTCACGGCAACGGCCGCGCAGAAGAATCGCCGCGCGCCCTATCGCTGGCGTTCGCCCACCATCCTGTATGGGCCGGAAGGGAAGGACTGCGCGCAGAAGCTGGCGGCCTGGATCACCGCGCATCCCATCCCGGCATCGCCAGGTTCTGCACAGGCCGTGCCTTTGCCCTCATGGGCGGACAGCGCCCCAAACACGCTGGAGTTGTGGCTGCCGCCGCCGCGTTAGTCCTGCGGACTGGTGCAGGCGGCGTAACGGTCACCCTCCACTTGCGTGATCTCGCCACGGCCTTCGGCCGTGACGCTGCCGGTGTAGTGCTTGGCGCTGTCGAAATCCACATGCGCGGTCGCGCCGGGAGCGGCCTTGCAGCTGAGCTTCCAGGCCAGCGACGTGCTGCGGCGATGCTGGTCGGTGGCCGTGCACTCGCCCTCCGCCGGCGTCCACGCGGCGAACGTGGTCCACGGATCGGCGCCCTCATCCACGCAATGCCACTGCACTTCCGGCGCACCCACCTTGCCGTTGGCGACGTGCCGCACCTGGATCTTCCATAACCCGGGCATGGCGCCGAAGTCACCGGGATCGGCGTGGACAGGTGTAGCCGCAGTCATTGCAAACACGCACGCGGCAACAGCGGCCAGCGGGGTCAGAGTCATTACTCTGACCCCCAATCCGGGGAGGAACAGCTTCATCATCATTGGACTCCTTGCAAACACGAAAACCCTGCCCGCTTGCGCGGGCAGGGTCGGTATCGAGCGAACCTCAGGCGATCAATCGACGATCGCAGTGGTATCGCTGACATCCTTCTTGGTGAAGTTGAACATGTCCATGAGGTTGCCGATGGCCGGCGCGTTCACCGGTACATACGGGTTCTTCTTGAACGCCACCGGGTTGGGCAGGTTGTCGCGGCTGCGGTTGGAGATCTGGTCCTTCAGGTTCCAGTTGGCCTCGACGAATTTGTCGAACGAGACATGGTCGTAGTACGTGTGCACGACCTTGCCGCCGAGGGAGTACTTCGACACCACCAGCAGCGGGATGCGCGTGCCGTCGCCGAAGAAGTCGATCGGCTGGATGTAGCCCGAATCGTAGTAGCCGCCACCTTCATCGAAAGTCACCATGATCACGGTGTCGTCCCACACCTTCGGGTTGGCTTCGGCCATTTCCACGATCTTGCGTACATAGCCTTCGAACAGATCCAGCTTCGACGAGGCCGGGTGGCCGTCGAGGATGCCGTCCGGCTTGGCGATGGACACCGCCGGCAACGTGTTGTTCTGGATGTCGTTGTACAGGTCGTTGATGTCCTGGTTCTTGGCCCGCAGTTCCGGGTTGGTCATGACCTGGGTGGAGTACAGGAACGGATCGCAGATGTTGCAGAAGGTACCGGCCTCGCCGTCTTCCTTGCCGTTGCCGAAGCCTTCGCCGTAGTACTTCCAGGACACGTGGTGCTTCTCGAGCAGCAGCGCCAGGTTTTCCTGCGTGGACGGCGGGATGGTGAACTGGTCGGCGCCCAGCGGAGCCGGCGTGCCGTCACCCAGGTAGCCCGGGTTGTAGTTGTTCACCAGGTAGTAGGCCTTGGCCTTGCAGTCGGTGCCCTTGAACGACAGGTACGGCAGCGAGCGCAGGTAGTTCTTGATCTGCTTCACGCCCGGCTGGCTTTCGTCGGCGCAATTGACGTACGAGCCGCCACCGTAGCCGTCCTGCACCCACCAGTTGTTGGTACCGAACTGCGCGTCCGGATTCTCGATCTGGTTTTCAGGCGGGGTGGCCGGGTTGCCGTTTGCGTCGGCGTAGTAGATCAGGGTACCGAAGCCCAGCATGATGTGATTGGCACCGGTGCCGCCCATCACCGACTGGTGGAAGTTGTCGCTCAGCGCATACTTCTGGGCCAGCTTCTTGAAGTAAGGCGCATCGCCCTGGGCCATGTTCAGGAACTGCATGGAGGTGGAACCTTCACCGGTGCTCTGGTCGGTGAAGTTAGCCGGCAGCGGAGCGCCGTTGTTACCCGCGCCCATGGTGGTTTCGACCCACGGGAACAGATCGTTGCGACAACCGCTGGGGTTGGCGGCGGTGGCTACCTTGGTGTCGCAATCAAGCTGCTGCCACATCTGGAAGAAGCGGTGCACCGGGCTGTTGGCGTAGGCGTCGTAACTGATCGATGCATGCATGTCGACCGGCGCGTTGGGAAGCTTGGCCGGGAAACGGATATCGACCACGCCGTTGGGCAGGCCCGTGCCACCGGCAGCGAGCATGTCGTAGGTGCCGGTGGGCAGGGCAGGCTCGATGGCCTCAGCCTGCGCCGCCGAGGCGAACGGTGCCGCGGTGGGTGCGCCACCGGTGTTCATCTGCGGGAGCGTCTTGTACTTGCCTGCCTTCTTCGGCGACATGTCGAACTTGCCGGTGCTCGAAGCCATGAACTGCGTGGCGAGGTCCACGTTCGGACCCGGCGTGCCGTCGGCATTGACGATGCCCTTGGACAGCAGGTTGTCCACCGACTGTCCCTTCGGCGGCGTGTACGTGCCGTAGACGTGATCGAACGTGCGGTTTTCACCGATCAGCAGGATCACGTGCTTGATCGGGGTAGCAGTGTTGCCGCTGTTGTCCTGGCCCTGGCCCGGCTTGTGGAGCACGACGACGCCGCCGGGAAGGCCGACCTGGTTCTTGAACGGAGCCACGGGCACATTCTGGCGGAACTGTGCATCGTGGTCGGGCGTGGTGTCCTGGGCGCTGACGACGCCGGCGAGGCCGACGGAAAGCGCACCGATCAACAGCGGCAAAAGCCGCGTGCGGCGCAACGATGTAACCATTGTGAATCTCTCCCTACTGGAAGTCTTCCCCCTGATTCTTGTCGACTAAGCTTGTGGGTGACCCGTCGACCGCCGTGAGCTTCTACCTCACACATGACGAATCGTTGGCACGCACGCGACAATGCGTGAGGACGTGATGACGTTCACGTGTCAACGCAAGATATTGCGAACAATCGTTACTACCGCAACAAAAAACCCACTAGGGGTCAGAGTCAGAACAAAAGGGGTCAGAGTCATGACTCTGACCCCCAACATCACACCGACTCAGCCCACCAGTTCGTAGGGCCGCATCATTTCGTTGTCTTCGTGCTCGAGGTAGTGGCAGTGCCAGACGTACTTGCCTGGTTCGCCGTCGAAGCGCGTGATGATGCGGGTAACCATGCCTGGATCGCAGCGCACGGTATCTTTCCAGCCGGCTTCGTGGGCGGCCGGTGGTATCGAGGGTCCGGTGAACTTCAGTTCCTTGCGGGCGTTCCACGCATAGAGATCGAACGGACGGCGCTCGACGACCTGGAAGCGCACCAGGTGCAGGTGGATGGGATGCGCATCGCCCGTGATGTTGACGAACGTCCAGGTTTCAATCGTGCCCTTCTTAGGTTTCTCGCTGATCGGATCGCTCCACATCTTGCCGTCGAGCAGCATCGTCATCGGGTTGCCGCCCGAATCGTCCTGCTCGCCCAGCGCAAGCACGCGGTCCTGTACCGCCGTGGATGGATCGATGCGCTGCACCGGTCGCAGCGCGGCCGGAACCACGGACGTATCGCGGCGACCGTTGGCACGAACGCGGAACTCCACGATGGCGTCGGCCTGCTGGCGTAGCTGCACCGACTGGCCGGCGTAAGCACTGAAATCGACGATCACCTCGGTGCGTTCGGCCGGGTAAAGCTCGATGCTCAGGCGATCAGTCGGCGCTGCCAGCAACCCCTGGTCGCTGCCGACCTGCTGGAACGGCTTGCCGTGCGACAGCGACAGATTGAAGAAGCTGGTGTTGGCCGCGTTGATCAGCCGCAGGCGATAGCGGCGCGGTTCCACTTCAAGATAGGGATACAGCTTGCCGTTGCACAGCACGGCGTCGCCGCGGCATTCGGATACCCAGGGCGCCTCGGGATCCTCCGATACCGGGTAATAAAGCTTGCCGCTCTTGGCAAGCAGGCGATCGTAGAGCATCAGCGGAATGTCGAACTCGCCAGAGGGCAGGCCAAGGGCTTGCTCGTCGTCGTCGTGCACATGGAAGCTGCCGAAGAGGCCGGCGTAGATGTTCAGGCGTGTGATGCCCATGGCGTGATCGTGGTACCACAAGGTGGCGGCATCCTGGTCACCCGGGTAGAGGGCAGTCAATGACTTGCCTGGCACATACCAGTCTTCAGGCCATCCATCGTTCGGCGCGGAAACACGCGCACCGTGCACATGGGTGATGGTGCGGACGTCGGGTTTAGATTTCTCCGCACCGTGAATATTGTGGTCGATGGGAAGGAAGTGATGGGTGGGAAGCTCATTGGCCCATTCCACCAGTATCGGCTCGCCGCGGCGCGTGACGATGGTGGGGCCCGGCGTGGACCCGGCGTAACCCCATTGCGGCGTCGGCGGCAGGTCCCGGTGCACCTTGGCACTGAACGCCCGCATCGGCATGCGGTAGAACGACAACTGGCGCCCGGGGAAGGCGGCATGGGCGCGCTTGCCCGTGGGCACGGCGATCGGCGGCACCGGCAAGGCATCGACGAACCGCGCCATGGTCACCGGATTGACCAGCGGCACGTTCGGTGCGGCCAGGGCCGGCATGGCCATGCGTTGCTTCATCGGCATGGCCATGGGCATATCCATCGCCTGGGCCACGCGCAATGCATCGACGAAAACGCATGCACCGGCGATGCCGCCGGCGACGCCCAGGAAACGGCGTCGGGAATTATCCATGGGAAATATCGTTGATTGGCTGTCGAGCAGCCCACCGTAGGTCGCCCAAATGACAAGGAGATTTCAACCTAGGTCATCAGTCATGCGTAACCTTTTACGCGCGGGCCTCATCCTATCGCACGAGTTTTCCCCATGGATGTCGCATGTTCTTCCGCATTTTCGTTCTTATCGTGCTGCTGCTGGCGGCTGGAACCGCCGCCGCCACGGATATCCAGATCGATGGCCACATCGATCCCGCCGAATGGGCAGGTGCCCGCCACATCACCGATTTTCGCGACACGCAGCCACTGACCCGCAACCCCGGCAGCCTGCCCACCGAAGCCTGGATCATGTCCACGCCCAAGGGCCTGGCGATCGCCATCCGCGCCACCCAGCCGGCCGGCGTGCCGCGCACCACGCAGCACACCCGGCGGGACGAGGAAGCATTGGTCGATCGGGTCAACGTGATGATCGATTTCAACGGCGATGGCCGCACCGGCTATGACTTCGAGGTGACATCGACGGGCGGCGTCGCCGATGAAATTATCACTGGCGAGAATACCTTCAGCTACGACTGGGACGGCCGCTGGGACAGCGCCACCACGCAGGACGCCGACGGCTGGTCGGTGGAAATACTCATTCCCTGGTACATAGCGCCGATGCGCTCGGTCTCCAGCGGCACCCGCACGATCGGCCTGTACCTGGACCGTGTGGTGGCCTATAGCGGCGAGCGCATGGCGTGGCCTACCGCAAGCGCGGATCGGCCCAGGTTCCTGTCGGACTTCGCGAAAGTGGAATTGCCGGCGTATTCGCAGTCGTTGTTCGCCGTGACGCCGTACCTGGTGGCCACCAACGACCGCGTCCACGGCGGCACTTCGTTCCAGCAGGGCGCGGACCTGGTGTGGAAGCCCAACGGCCAGACCCAGCTTACCGCCACCATCAATCCCGACTTCGGCCAGGTGGAAAGCGATGACCTGGTGGTGAATTTCACCCCCGAAGAGACCTTCTTCACCGACAAACGCCCCTTCTTCACCGAGAACCAGGGCATCTTCGACTTCAGCATGCTCGAGGACTACACCCAGCTGGTGTACACGCGGCGCGTAGGCGGCCTGAAGCCCGACGGCACCGGGCCCGCGGACATCGCGGGTGCCGTGAAGCTCAATGGCAGCCTGGGCAACACCAGCTATGGCGTGTTCGCCGCGCAGGAGAAAGGTGACGAAGGACGTACCTTCGGCGCGTTGCGCCTGCTGCAGGACTATGGCGACCAGAGCCTTGGCATGCTGGCAACCCACGTGAGTGACCCGTACGACGACCGCGAGGCCAACGTGCTGGGCATCGACCATCGCTGGAAGCCCAACGATCATTTCTCGATCACCAGCAATATCGTGGGCAGCAAGATCGACGAACCGGGGAATGGATCCTCGGGGCTGGGCGCCACCACCGTGGCCGACTACGAGATGAACCCAGTGTGGAGCCAGCAATGGCTTGGGATGTACTTCGGCAACCACCTGGAGCTCAACGACCTGGGTTACCTGCCTCGCAACTCGTTCGGGTACCTGCACTACGAAGTGAGGCAGCGAATCACCGGCCTGCCGTCCGATTCGGCGTACTCCTCGCACACTTGGCATTACCGCATCATCGCCTCGGACAACACCCAGGGGCTGAACATCGAGCGCCAGCTTCGCATCATCCGCGACAGCCTCCGCCGCGATGGCGGCGAGGAGATCTGGCAACTGAACATCGACGCTGCCGCCTACGACGACATCCTCACCCGCGGCGGCAACCCGATGCGGCTTCCGCCCAACGTTACGTTGATGTACCAGCGGACGCGCCCGCGCGTGGGCAACTGGAGCTTCGAATCGAAGGGTGAAATTACCGGCAACCCGATTACCGGGGCGCACCGGCTCGGTTACATGTTCAAGTTCATCCCAACGTTCTATGTGAACGACGCGCTGAGCTTCTTCACCGGCGCCAGCTATGAATCGGACCCTTACTGGACGATATGGCAGGGCAAGGGCAACCTGGTGGGGGCGTTCGATGGCCGCACCATCGCCCTGGATTCAGGCATCAACCTCAACTTCGGTGGCAACCAGGAATTGCGGATGAGACTGCAGGCACTGGGTGTGGGCGCGCACCTTCGCCAGGCCTACGAGGTGGCGCCCGATGGCAGCCGGATCCCCACCGATGAGCCGGTGGCCGACTTCGGCGTGCGCAACCTGGGGTTCCAGGTGCGCTACCGCTACGAATTCGCTCCGCTGTCAAACCTCTACATCGTCTACAACCGCGGCGGCTACGACGATGACCCGACCACCACCGACGCGGGCGGGAATTTCCGCCACAGCTTCAACCTCCGGCAGGTCGAACAGGCCCTGGTGAAGGTGGCCTACCGATTGGAATTCTGACCTTCTGGATGATCCCTTCACCCGGGGCTGGCATGTAGACTCCAAGCGACAACCTAGCCGCGAGGACTAACGCCATGATCGTGATCATCGCCGCCCTGCTTCTGGGCATCGTCGCAGGCCTCCGGGCCATGACCGCGCCCGCCGTGCTGGCCTGGGCCGCGCAATTGGGCTGGGTTCACCTCGATGGCACCGCACTGGCCTTCATGGGCTGGAAGTGGACGCCGTGGATCTTCACCCTGCTGGCCATGGGCGAGCTGTTCACCGACCAGTTGCCGACCACACCCAGCCGCAAGGTACCCGTGCAGTTCGCCACCCGCGTGATCGTGGGCGGCTACTGCGGCGCGGCCCTGGGACTTGCCGCTGGCGCGCTGTGGGGAGGGTTGATTGCCGGTGTAGTGGGTGCGGTCATCGGCACGCTGGGCGGCGCCGCGGCGCGCGCAGGCATGGCCCGGGCCTTCGGCAGCGATCGCCCCGCCGCGATCATTGAAGACCTCGTCGCCATCGCCGGTGGCCTCGCCATCGTTTGCTGCCTCGGCCATGGCTGAATCTTCCACCCAAGACTTCGACGCCATCGTCGTGGGTGCGGGGCAGGCCGGCCCCTCGCTGGCGGTTCGCCTGGCCCAGGCCGGCAAGCGCGTGGCGATCATTGAAAGAAAGCTGGTGGGTGGCACCTGCGTCAACACCGGCTGCATGCCTACCAAGACCCTGGTTGCCAGTGCCCGGGTGGCGCGCCAGGTGGCGCGCGCTTCCGAGTACGGCGTGCAGGCGGGTCCGCCGGGTCCCTTCCAGCTACCCGTGGCGATGGCCCGCGCGCATGCCGTGACCGACAAGGCGCGATCGGGGAACGAAACCTGGCTGGGCGGTACCGAAGGCGTTGAGTTGATCCGTGGCCATGCGAGGTTTGTCGCCGGGGACACACTCGACGTCGACGGCCGCCGCATCCGTGCACCGCAGATATTCCTCAATGTGGGAGGCCGCGCCGCTATCCCGGGCTTCCCCGGGGTGGAAGACATTCGGTATCTGACCAACGTCTCAATCCTGCAGCTGGAAACCCTGCCCCGGCACCTGGCCATCGTCGGCGGAAGCTACATCGGGCTGGAGTTCGCCCAGATGTTCCGCCGCTTCGGCAGCGAAGTCACGGTGATCGAACGGCAACCGTACCTCTTGCCCCGCGAAGACGCCGACATCTGCGATGCGATCAGGCAGATGATGCAGGCCGAAGGCATTACCGTACGGACCAGCGCCAACTGCATTGCATTGAAGCCCCATGCCGACGGCATCTCGGCCCGGGTGGATTGCACCGAAGGCGCTCCCGACATCCTGGCCAGTCATGTGTTGCTGGCTACCGGACGGCGTCCGAACACCGACGACCTGGGCCTGGATGTGGCCGGCGTACGCGTGAACGACCGCGGCTACATCGAAGTGGACGAAACGCTCGCCACCAACGTCCCGGGAATCTGGGCGCTGGGCGACTGCAATGGCCGCGGCGCGTTCACCCACACCGCCTACAACGACTTCGAGATCGTCGCGGCGAACCTGCTCGATGGCGACAACCGCCGCCTGTCGCAACGCATTCCCGGCTACGCGCTGTACGTCGATCCGCCATTGGGCCGCGTGGGCATGAACGAAGCGCAAGCGCGCCAGGCAGGCCACGACGTGCTGGTATCGGTGCGGCCGATGTCGCGAGTGGGCCGCGCCACGGAAATGGGCGAGACCACCGGCATGATGAAGCTCATTGCCGATGCGAAGACGCGCTTGATCCTGGGCGCGGCGATCCTTGGCATCGGCGGCGACGAAGCCATCCACGGCGTCCTGGACATGATGAGCTCCGGCCGCACCGTAGACGACCTGCGCTGGGCCGTCCCCATCCATCCCACCGTCTCCGAGCTATGGCCTACCGTGGCGTTGGGGCTGAAACCTCTGGGGTGAGGGGTGGGAGGGGGCGGTGGAAGGCTCTTCCCCACAACCCACCGTGGCGGCCGGAGGGAGGCGTCGGGTGGCGTTTTTCGGAACGCTTCCGCAGGAGGGCGAAGCCCGACGAGGACTTAGTGACGAAAAACGCCACCCGACGCCTCCCCCGCGAAGCCGCCGCACGCTACATCTGGCGGAACAGAGACATGTAGCCCTGGCTCACGGGCAGGGTTTCCTCGCGTCCCTTCAGGCGCAGCGATCCATTGCCGGCGTCGTGGCGGATCACTGAGACCACCTGGGCAAGGTTCACGATGGTCGACCGGTGCACCTGGCGGAACAACCGCGGATCGAGCCGGTCGAGCAATTCCCGGATTGAGGTACGGATCACCGCATCGCCCTGTGCCGTCACCACCGTGGTGTATTTATGATTGGCGCGGAAGCAGACCACGTCGCTGACCATGATCAGCTTGGTCTCGCGGCCGGCGCTGGCGGTGATCCACACCAGCGGCGAGGCCACCGACGCCGGGTTCACCGCGTTCAGCTGGTCGAGCACCGCGCCACGCCGCTCCGCCTCGTCCATCGATGGCGTGCGGCGTCCCTGCAACCGGCGCACCGTGGCGTCCAGGCGTTCGCGCTCCACCGGCTTGAGTAGGTAATCCACAGCGCCAGCCTCGAAGGCATTCACGGCGTACTGGTCGTACGCCGTCACAAAGACGGGCAAGGTGGCGGGGCTCACCTCTGGAAGCGCCATCGCCACTTCCAGCCCGGTCATGCCGGGCATGCGGATATCCAGGAATGCATAAGCGGGCTTGTGCGTGGCGATCGCCTCGAGCGCATCGGGGCCGGAGTCGGCGGTGGCCAGGATCTCCAGCGCGGGCCAGGCCTCGCGCAATTGCGCCACCAGCGCCTCACGCAGCAGTTCTTCGTCGTCGGCAACGATACAGTCGATCATGACGCGTCCTCCGCCGGGATCTCACGCGGGATCTCGATGCTCGCCACGACGCCGCGGGGAATATTCGCTGTCACGCGCAGGCTGGCGGCAGGGCCGTAGGTCAGGGCCAGGCGCTCGGTGATGTTGCGCAAACCCACGCCCGTACCCGAGCTGTCCTCGCGCAAACCCTCGCCGTCGTCGGCCACGCAGATGGTGACATGGCCCATGCCGTTGCCACCCCGCGCGTTGATCCACACCGTGCCGCCAGCTTCGCGCGGCTCCAGGCCGTGGCGGATGGCGTTCTCCACCAGGGTCTGCAGCATCATCGCCGGCAGCCGGATGCCTTCCAGGTCCGCCGGTACGTCGATCTCGATATTGAGCCGCTCGCCCATGCGCACTTTCATGATCTCAAGGTATGAACGCGCGCGTTCCACCTCGCGCGCCAGGGGCGCGACGAAATTCCCTTCCTGCGGGAGCGAACGGCGCAGGTAGGTGATCAGGTTGCCCAGCATCTCGTCGGCCTTGGCCGGAGATGAGCGGGTGAGCAGCTGCGCACTGGCCAGCGTGTTGTAGAGGAAATGCGGTTCGACCTGGGCGTTGAGCAGGTTCAGCCGCGCCAGCGCCAACTCGCGCGTGGCGCGCACTTCGCGCATCTCCTCGCGCTCCTGCCGCCGGCTTTCCCGCACCCGGCGGTTGAGTGCGCGGGCGATGGCATCGGCATTCTCGATGTTCGCGCCGTCATCGACGAACAGCAGGTCCATCCATGGGTCGGTCGCCGGTTCGCAAAGCAGGCGGATCGAGGAAGCCTCGTCATCGCCCACCACCTGCGCGCTTACGTGATCCACGGCCAGGCGATGACGTGGATGCGGAGCGTGCTGTTCCCCCTGGTCGCGGACGCGGCGCGGCACGGTGGCGAAGAGTTGCAGGCTGTCATGGGCGGACTCGGTAACCCGAGCCCGGGGCAGTTCGCGCACGGCGGCTTCGAGCATGCCGAACGCCACTTCGGCGCCTACCGGCAGGTCGATGGTCCGCTGCTGGCGAATGGCCAAAGGCAGCGGGCCACTTCCCGGGTGCAACAGGCGGATGCGGCGCACATGCACGATCACCCGTGCCATCTGCAGCAACCCGGCACCCAACATGGCCAGGATGAAAACCGTTACCAGGAAGCCGGGCAGGAAGTCGAAACTCGACAGGATCGAGACGGCGATGGCGAAAACCACGCCCCAGGCGACGAAATGGCGGAAGACGAAGGAAAAGGCAGACATGGGCGTTCTTCGAACCAGGTAGCGGTGACGTGGCCAGCTTCCCCGCCCCCGCCGTCACGGCGCAAGCGCGTTGCGACGAACGAAGGGCTGGGGGGCGCCAGCACACCGCGCAGGCCTCTTTCGACCTCCCCGGCGGGGGTGTCCACCTTCAAGCCTAGCAGGGCATGCAACCCCCCTAGCGTGCCGGCATGAACCGGCGGTTCCGAAGCAGCGCCGCCGAAACCAGGGAAACAATCACTCCCACGGGGAATATCTCGGCGAACGTCATCGGCCAGCGATAGAACGGGTTGGCGTACTGGACCTTGAACTGCTCCATCTCGGCCTTGAACTGCGCAAGGGCCGCACCGGAGACACCCTTGGCTTCCTGCTGGGCGATCATGGCCCGGGCGTAACTGCCGGCGAAGTCGACATGGGCGATGGCGCACGATGCCTCCCAGCAGACCACGTAGATCACCCCTGCTACGAAGCTGATGCCAAGGCCCAACCCCAGCGCAGGCCAGAATCCGATCACTCCCCCCAGGTCTATGTCGCGGCGACGCTTGATGGCGAGGAAAACCGCGCTCAGGCCAATCAGCATCGTCAGATAGCCGATCAGCATCCCGTAATGCATCATCGTCTGGCCGCTCATGCTGAGCGTCATGACGGACATCGGCACACCGACGATGAAGCCTGCGATCAGACCGTAAATCACGATGGTTCGAAGCATTTGAAACTCCCCTTGGGTCAGGTCCGAGGGCTCATCTGACCCCGGGACGCCAGCGCAAATCCATCGCCCAAACGGGTGATTGGCTGGAAATTCCCCATTTTCATGGCAAGTCAGGCAATGAGCCCGAGCTCGCGTGCCCGGTTGACGGCGTCGGTCCGCCGCACCGCACCCAGTTTCTCGTAAAGGCGGGCCAGGTGGGTCTTGACCGTGTTGGGCGAGACCTCCAGCCGGCGGGCTATCTCCTTGTTGGAATGGCCCGCCGCCAGCTCCTTCAGCACGATCAGCTCACGCGGGCTGATGCCGAGCGAAGCTACCGCCTGGGGGTTGCCGTCGAACGGCACCGCCTTTGGGCGGACCAGAAGCCGCACGCCAAGGAAGACACCGAGTGCCAGGAAGGCGACGGCGACCAGGGCAAGGTAGATGTCGCCCGGCCGGGACCGGGCCAGGCGGTCGTATTCGAGCCATTGCAGCGCAAGCGCCCCAACCGCCAGGGCCGCGCCGTACGCTGCTATCGATTTCCATAAGCCCCGCTTCATGGCGGGAGATTATCGCCATTTCCGCGGTGGCGATCAGCGGTACGAGCAGGGTGGGCTAATGCTTGCCACCCTTCGATCCGGGACTCGATCCGATGTCACCTGGTTGCCCCGTCTTCGGCTTGCTCGGCTCCGGCAAGGGCTTGCCTTCCTGCCGCGCCTTTTTCTCGATGTCCTGGCCGGGTACGGCGGGTGGACGGTTCTTTTCGTTGGCCATGGCACTGCCTCGACTCGTGGATATGCCCCCCGACGCTAGGGTGACCGCTGTGCACGATTGGTGACTTTTATGGGAACAGGATTGAAGCGTAGTTGCGCGCGCCGTGGATGACATGAAGTACATCGATGAAGGCGGAATCATCGACCACGCGATAGAAGATCTGATAGCTGCCATAGACGCGGTGCCGGACACCCATATGCTCATACCGGGGCACCAGCGGGAATGCGAGCGACATCTCAGCGAGGTCGTTGCAGGTCTGGTGCAACTCCTTCACGAACGAGAGCGCGCGGCGTGGATTGTCTCGGGCAATGTAGTCGCCGATGGCCTCCAGATCGGCCTCGGCGTCAGGCAATATGCGAACAATCACGCTTTGTCTTTCACCATCGCCGCGTACTTCTTTTCCAGACGGTCAAACACCTGACCAGCAGGTTTGCCGCGACCCGCATCAGAATCGGCGACACCGCGCGCGATAACCGCATCGAGCGCTTCGAGCTGTGCTTCGCGCTCCTGAATGAGACGCACGCCTTCTCGCAGCACTTCGCTTTTGGAACCGTATCGGCCGGACTTAACCAGGGTGGTCACGTATGTCTCAAGCCGTTGACCGAGATCGCCACTGATCATGCCCATGTCCTCCCGTGTTTCATTGCAACCATATTGCATCACTTATTAACTATTATCAACAAGTTAATGCCATAAAAAAAGCCCGGCGCCACCGAAGCGGCGCCGGGCTTTCAACGCGGTGCGATCAACGGAAAATGTTGAACAGGCCGCTACGCAGGTAGATGTCGAAATTAGCCACGTTCAAGGTGCCGATGCCGGCGCCCGGCTCATAGCCGCTCTTGCCGGCATAGAACCAGTTGTCGCCCGACTTGATGTCGTTGAACGGGGTCAGGGCACCACTGCCGAACACCAGGTGCATCGCGTACACCTGCGGATTCCACAGGCCGATGCGATGACCGGTGCTCTGCCGCAGCAGGGCGCTGATGCCGTTCAACTGCGGTGCCACGAAGCTGGTGCCGCCGTTGCCTTCCGACACGCCGCCATCCGTAGTGGAAACCACGATGTAGCCGGTTTCCGGATCCGCATTGAGCGAGATATCCGGCAGGTTACGGCCGGGGAACTTCGCAGGCAGCTTCAAATAGGTGAATGGACCATCCACGTCGTTGTAGACGAGAGCCTGGTTCTTTTCACTGGTCTTCACGCCAGGGGTGAGCTGCTGGTACCACGGCGCACGCCAGTACACGCTCACGCCACCGCCAGCGCCCACGGAGAACACATTGATGTTCTCATTGAAGTTCTTCTGGAAATAGGTCTGGATGTAGTCCCAGCCCCAGACGCTTTCGTTCTTTATCTGCGCGGTCGGGCCCGGGGTGACGCCATCGGGGCCGAGGAACGCATACTTGAACGGGCGCGTGGTGCCGCCGGCGCCAGTGATGTACGGATCCGATGCCGGAGAATCCACGCTCAACGGCGCGCTGAAATCGCCAACGCCGGTACCGGTACCCAGGCCGCGCACGGTGTCATAGGCACCCGAATCGCCGGTGGCCGCGAAGACCGACTGACCCTGCGCCGCCGCTTCCATGAAGATCTGGTGGAAGAGCTGCAAATCGCCCACGTCGGTGGTATCGGTGTCGCTCGCGCCGTCGATGTTCAGCGCCGCGAAGTTGAACATTTCAGGCGAACCCCAGCTGGTGGAGATACTCTCGGCCTTGTTGTCCACCACCGCCTGGATGAAAGCATCGGTGAAACCGTTGCCGGCATTCGGGGCGTCGTACACGATGATGTTGGCATCAGGTGCCAGTCCACCGGACTGCTGCACGTCCAGCGCCGTCTCGCCGCTGCCGCCGTCGAACACGCCACCGCCGTCCACCAGCACGTGGGTGATGCGGTTCTTCTTGGTCTTCAGGCCAATGCCATCCCAATAGGCCTGGGCGTCGGCGGGGTAGAAGTTCGACAGGGTCACGATGGCGACCGTGCTGCCTTTGCCGGTGATGCCGCGGTTGTAGAGGGGGTTGATGTTGTAGAAGTTGGCGACGTCACCGACGGTGAATTCACCTTCCACGCCCGACGCCGTGGGGTTGCCCGAAGCGGGCTTGGTCGACGTCGCGGACTTCGCCGAGAGTGTCTTGGCGCTGAAGCTCGGCAGCGCCGGCGCGGCTCCCACCGCCCTTACGCGATGCGAAATGTATTTCGGCTCGCTGGACAGGCCGGTGGTTGTAATCACCAGGTTCGCCACGGCCGTCGGCAGCTTCACCGCGGTGGCGGGTTTGCGGAAGCGCTGGCCGGTTTCCACCGAGGTGTAATCGTGGAAGCTGGTACCAAAGGTCGCGCTCAACTGCGACAGGTTGCCGGTGGCGCGGATGGCCATGCGGTTGCCAAGTACTTCGGTCTGCAAGCCGTTCTTCTTCAGGAACGACTGCACGGTGGCAAGGTCCGCGTCGCTGGCGCCGTACTGACGGGCGAAGTCCGCGGTGGAGAGGAATTTTTGGAAATTCTTGTTGCCGGGCGTAACGGTGTCGCGGATGTACTTCTCGAGTGCGTCCTGGTTGCGCAAGCGCAGGGCGACCGTCACCGAACCCATCTGGTTGGTGTCGGATTTACCGTTGTCCACGGCGGGCAAGGCATCGACGGCAAGCGTCGCGCCGGCAAAGCCGGCCAGGCCGAGTGTGAGGGACGCTGCCAACAGCGTGCGGCGGATATAGGTGCTCATCGGTACTTTTCCTTGAAGGCATTGAAAGCTGGCCCAAAGACCGCCTCGGCCTGCTAGATAAGCACCGCACGGGGAATCACGCCGTACCAGCGCCGCTTGGGGGTCCAAAGACGAGTGCGGACGCCCGTTACCGGGCGGCTGAGCAGGCACTGCCTCCGAAGACCCCTTGCACGACCTATGTCTGGTGACCCCTAGTACCGAGCCCCTCATGCAGGCAGCGACGCCTCGGCCAGGCCGTATAGCGTTGCACTACCAAACCTTTGGAACCTCCCGGCGACACCCCGCGTCCCCTTCCCCCGGCAGAGCGTCGACTTTTTGACGCTAGCGCGTTTTACAAAGAATGTGGAGAGGGATTATTTTCATTTTTCAGCCCGTCACACGAAAATCAACCACTTACGTCGAAAAATAGGTCTTTCGGCGGAGGGCTGGTGGGGGCGTCAGTCCGGCTTGAAGTCCAGCGCCACGCCGTTGATGCAGTACCGCAGGCCGCTCGGCGGGGGGCCGTCCGGAAAAACGTGGCCCAGGTGGCTGCCGCACCGGCTGCAGTGCACCTCGGTTCGGATCATGCCGTGGCTGGTGTCGCGGGTTTCTTCCACCGCCCCTGGAGCGGGGGTGTCGAAGCTGGGCCAGCCGGTACGGCTGTCGAATTTCTTGCCCGAGGCAAACAGCACCTGGCCGCAACCGGCACAGGCAAAGCTGCCTTCGCGCTCTTCGTGCAGCAGGGCACAACTGCCCGGGCGCTCGGTGCCGTGGCCACGCATCACCGCGTACTGTTCAGCGGTTAGCAGACGGCGCCATTCCTCGTCGGTGCGGGTGACCGGGAAAGTCTTCTGTACGGTAGCCATGCCATTGCTCCTTGGGGCCGGATCAACTCCCCAAGTGATAGCGCAGGTCAGGTTATTCAACCGCGAAGGCGCCCCAGCACCCAGTGCGTCACCGCGGCGATGGGCAGGCCGAACAGGAACAGGTGAAAGGAAATGCTCATCGCCATGCGCCAGGGCACGTGCGTGGTCTGGAAGGGTGCGGCCGACAGCGGCAGGACGATCCAGTTCATCACCACGTATGCCGCCAGCCCATAAACGATGCCCCACAGCGCGTAGTGCCGCGACAGCGTGGCTGAACGTAGAACCGCTGCCACCCAGACGCCTGCGAACGCCAACGACATCGCCCAGTGAAGCAGCGCGCCAAACACGGCACTACCCATGCCGCCGTCGAATGCCGCACGGCCCTCGATGCCGCTGGCGATCGACTGGAACACCTGGATCGGTGTGACGCCGAACGATTGCTGGATGGGAAGCGCCGGCACGATCTCCACGATCGCAGCCACCGTGCCTGCGGCGAGCGTCGCCATAAGCCATCGATTCATCGCGTTCTCCCCACCTGCGTTGAAGTGAAAATTACAGGCCAATTTCTTCGACCACAAGCCAATTGGCCCGCTTCGGCCGCAAGAAATTGGTCGTTTACTGACAAGGGCTTGCGAAGGATGTTGCACTCCTACGGCAAAAAGCCGACTTGGGGAACATCAACATGTTCGTACACAACCGCCGCCACGCATTGGCGCTGGGGCTCGCCCTTGCACTTGCCACGCCGCACGCCTTCGCCCAGTCCAATGCTTCGGGCACGATCTTCGGCCAGGTGCCGGTGCAGGCGGGGACCACCGTTCGCATCGCCAATGTCGACACGGGTCTTAGCCGCGATATCACCGCAGACAGTTCCGGTCGCTATCGCGCTGCATCGCTTCCCGTAGGTCGCTACACGGTAACCCTGGTGCAAGGCGGCACCAGCATCGCCACGCGCGACAACGTCAACGTGACCATCGGCTCGGGCAGCGAGGTGTCGTTCGGCGGCGGCGAAAGCACCGCTGGCGCCAAGACCCTGGAAGGCGTGCAGGTGGTGGCCAATGCCCTACCGGCGATCGATGTATCGACCACCGATTCACGTACGGTGCTGACCTCCGAGCAGCTGCAGAAAATTCCCGTGGCCAGGGATGTCACTTCCACCGCGCTGCTGGCACCGGGCGTGGTATCGGGCGATTCGCGCTATGGCAACGTAGTCAGCTTTGGCGGCTCCGCCGCATCGGAGAACGCTTACTACATCAACGGCTTCCCGGTCACCAATCCACTCACCTCGATTGGTCTGACACAACTTCCCTTTGACGCGATCGACCAGCAGCAGGTGTTGACGGGTGGCTACGGCGCCGAGTTCGGCCGCTCCACCGGCGGCGTGATCAACATCATCACCAAGCGTGGCGGCAACACCTGGAAGGCCGGCGTGGCGGCGTACTGGTCGCCCGAAGCGCTGGAAGCATCGCCACGCAACATCTATGTGCCGCACAACGGTACACCGATCGACGGCACGCTCAACCGCTACCAGAACGACAATAAGGACAACACGTTCGAATACGGTGCCTATATCAGCGGCCCGCTGGTGGAAGACCGCCTGTTCGTCTATGCCACGGCCGAGATGACTCGTGCGCATGATGTGAACGTACAGCCCATCGGCGCTGCCGGCGGTTACCGGGAAAGTGAATTCCGCACGCCGCGTTGGTTGGCGAAGATCGACTGGAACATCACCGACAACCATATCCTTGAGCTCACTGGCTTTTCCGACAAGACCAACGAGCAGCGCGACGCCTATGCCTTCGACTACACCACGCTCACCCATTCGAACGTGCTGGCAAGCCGCACCAACCTGAAGAACGACCCCACGGTGGGGCCCACCGGCCAGAACGGCGCGGATACGCACATCGCCAAGTACACCGGTTACATCACCGATAACCTTACCGTCACTGCACTGATCGGCAAGCAAACCAGCCAGCACGTGAACCTCATTTCCGGCTCCGATCCAAGCTGTCCGTCGATCGGGGACAATCGCCCCGTGCCGCCGGACCAGATCATCAAGAGCTCCTGCCAGGCAGGAAGCGGCCCCGTGAGCGATGCGTTTACCCGTGACAGCACGCTGGCGCGGCGTTTGGACGTGGAATGGCGCCTGGGTAGCCACGACTTCCGGGCTGGCATCGACAACCAGGTGCTTCATTCGAACACGGGAGCTGAAATTCCCGGTGGTTATGGCTGGGTGTATCAGCACTCGGACGATCCGAATTCGCCAGTCTTTCCCTCGCTTGGGGTGAATGGTGCGCCAGGAGGTAATGGTGACTACGTGGTAAAGAATTACAGCACCACGCTTGCCAATGTCACGGTGAAGCAGCAGGCGCAGTACGTGGAAGACCGTTGGCAGATAAGCGACCGCTACCTGCTTTCCATCGGCCTGCGCAACGAGCAGTTCAGCAATTACAACAGCGATGGCATCGCTTATGTAAAACAACGTCACCAGCTGGCCCCGAGGCTCGGCGCCACCTGGGACGTGTATGGAGACTCCACGTTCAAGGTATATGCCAACGCCGGTCGCTACCACATTGCCCTTCCCAACAATGTGGCTGTGCGTGGCGCTTCTGGCTCCCTGATTACGCAGGAGTACTTCACCTACACCGGGTTCGACCCGGTGACCGGGGTGCCTACCGGCCTCACTCCCCTAGGCCCCGGCCCGGTATCGGCAAACAACGAGTTCGGCCAGGCACCCGATCCGCATATCGTGGCCGAGAAAGGCATCCGTTCGCACTACCAGGACGAATACATCCTGGGCTTCGACAAGCAACTGGCACAGGACTGGAACTTCGGTGCGAAAGCCACCTATCGCAACCTGCGCAGCGCCATCGACGACTTCTGCGACCCGCGCCCCTTCGCCAACTGGGCCGTACGCAATGGTTACGATCCGTCCAACACCAGCAACTTCATCTGCGCCTTGTTCAACCCCGGCCATGGTGGCGAGTTCTTCTACGACGTGGACGGCAATGGCACGCTCGAGGACATCAAGCTCAGTGCCCAGGATCTTGGCTATCAAAAACTCAAGCGCAAGTACCTGGCGCTGGATACGTACCTTGAACACCCCTTTGATGGTCGCTGGTACGGTCGCATCGATTACACGCTTTCGCACAGCTTCGGCAACGACGAGGGACAACTGCTTTCCGATCTCGGCCAGGCCGATGTGTCCCAGGTACAGACATGGGACTTTCCGGAACTGATGATCGGCAGCAACGGGCCGCTGCCCAACGACCGCCGCCATCAGATCAAGGCGTTCGGGTATTTCCAGGCAACGCCTGAATGGCTGTTCGGCGCCAATCTTTTCGTGGCTTCAGGGCGGCCGAAGAACTGCCTTGGCATCGATCCGGATCGCAACGATATCGCCTCCGGATATGGCTCGGCATTCTTCTACTGCAACCTCTCCCACAGCAACCCGCCGACGTACGAGTTCGCACCACGCGGATCGCAAGGGCGTCTGCCATGGACCTGGCGCCTTGACTTGAGCTCCACCTGGAAGCCGGCATTTGCCGATCACAAGCTGGCTTTCCGTGCCGATGTGTTCAACGTGTTCAACCACCAGGTGGTGCAGAACGTCAACGAGCGGTTCAACGTCGGCGGCACCACTTCGTTCGCACCGGCCTATGGGCAGGCGATCAGCTATAGCCAGCCGCGATCTTTCCGCTTTTCGATGATGTACGACTTCTCGCTGTAGGAAGCACATTGACCCCCTACCCCATAATGAAGGACAGTCCGTCGTGAACGGGCCACCTTGGGGTAGGGGATTGTTCCTGGAGCTGGACGGCCGCGGGCCGCGACATGCGCAGTTGACGCGCGCACTGAAGGAGGCGATCCGCAGTGGCCGCCTCCCGGCGCATACGCGCCTGCCGCCCACGCGCGAGCTGGCCTTGAGCCTCGGGCTGTCGCGCAGTACGGCGCTGGCGGCCTACGAGCAGCTGCAGGCGGAGGGTTTCCTTGAAAGCCGCCAGGGCTCGGGGAGTTTCGTGGCTCCGCAACAGGTCGCTCCCACGCCGTCAAAGGTTCCGCCGGCCATCGAAGTGGCGCCCCCTTCACGTTATGTGAAGCGCTTGCGCGAAGGCATCGGCCGCGCGGTGGGCAGGCGGCACTACGGCCTGCGCTACAACCTGCAATATGCCGAGCCGCTGGTACAGCCGGGCCTGGCCGAACGCTGGAGCAAGGAGATCGCCCACGCCGCGGCCTATACCGATACCGACTATCCGCGCACGCAAGGGCTGCCGGCGCTTCGCGAAGGCATTTGCGATTACCTTGCGCGACGCCGGGGCGTGGTGGCCAGCCCCGACGACGTGATCATCGTCAACGGCGCCCAGCAGGCGTATTCCCTGTGCGCGCGCGTGCTGCTGGACGAAGGCGACCGCGTGGCGCTGGAGGACCCGCACTATTTTTCCGCGTACCAGATCATGCGCGTCCATGGCGCGGAGATCGTGGGCGTGCGCACCGACGAAGACGGGATGGTCTGCGAAGAACTCCCCGCCGAGCCCGCGCGGCTGGTCTGCGTGACGCCTTCGCACCAGTTTCCCGGCGCCAGCCTGATGTCGTTACCGCGGCGCCTTCAATTGATCGCCTATGCCGAGAAACACGGCAGCTGGATCCTGGAGGACGACTACGACGGCGAGTTGCGCTTCGACGGCCATCCGCTGGCCGCTCTGCGCGCGCTGGACGAGGCCGCACGGGTAATCTATGTGGGCACCTTTTCCAAGGTGCTCTTTCCCTCGCTGCGCCTGGGGTACATGGTGGTGCCGCCGGCCCTGCGCGAGGATTTCCTCGCCGCCAAATGGCTGAGCGATCTGGCCAGCCCTGCCATCGAGCAGGCCGCGCTGGCGGCACTGATCGCCGACGGCAGTTTCGAGCGGTTCTTGCGCGCGGGAATAAAGGACCTGAAGCTCCGCCGCGATACCCTGCTCGATGGCCTGCGCACGCACGTGGGCGACCGGCTTGAGATTTATGACCCGCCGGCGGGCATGCATATCGTGGGCTGGTTTCATGGCATCGACGAGGCACACGCCGAGCGCCTGATCGAGCATGCCGCGTCGCGCGGGCTTGGCCTGCACCCGATGGCGCCCTTCTACCTTGATCCGCCATCGCGGCCGGGATTGCTGCTCGGTTATGCCGGCATGTCTTGCGCGGAGATACGCGAAGCCACGCGCCTGTTCGGCAGCTGCCTGCGCGAGCTGGGACTTTGAACCAGGGACTACGGCCATGAAACTGCACCGACTCGTCCTTCTCGTCCTGCTGGTGCTTTCCGTGCAGGCCCACGCCACCGACATCGTGGTCTCGGCGGCAGCATCGCTCACCAATGTGTTCGGCAGCGTGGCCAAGGCCTATGAAAGCATGCATCCTGGCACCCACGTGGTGCTGAATTTCGCGGCCTCCGACGTGTTGCTGCAGCAGATCGCCAACGGCGCGCCGGCCGATGTATTCGCCTCCGCCGATGAAGCCGCCATGGACAAGGCGCAGGCACAAGGCCTGGTGCGGAAAGAATCCCGCCGCGACTTCGCTGCCAACGAACTGGTATTGATCGTTCCCACCGCCGGGAAATTTATCCCCGCATCGCTCAACGACCTCACCTCGAAGAACGTGGGCAAAGTGGCCATCGGCGATCCGGCCTCGGTGCCGGTGGGCCGCTACACCAAGGCCGCACTGGAGGCGGCCAAACTCTGGGAGCCGGTATCGGCCAAGGCGGTACTGGCGCAGAACGTGCGCCAGGCGCTGGACTATGTGGCACGCGATGAGGTGGACGCCGGCTTCGTCTTCGCCACCGATGCCACGATCGCCGCCGACAAGGTGCGCGTGGCGATGCGCGTACCCACGCCTACGCCCATCATTTACCCGTTGGCCGTGGTCGCGCATTCAAAGCAAGCGGCCGAAGCCCAGGCCTTCGCTGATTTCGTGCTGTCGCCGGAAGGCCAGGTCTTGTTGGCCAAGGCCGGCTTTCATCACCCGTAGTCTGCCGCTACAGCAGTATTCACCTTGAACAAAAGGATACAGAGGATGAAGGCCCTCCACTTCGCCGCCGCTATGGGTTCGATGTTGTTGCTGGTGACAGGTCTCGCACATGCCAACAACCCAAGACTTCCACCAGATCTTGCAAAAGCCGCAGCCGACTACGACCAGGCCCAGATTCATTCCGACCGCGCGGGACTGGAGAAGGCACTCGCCGACGACTGGATCCTGGCCAACAGCTCCGGCAAGACGCAGACCAAGCAGGAGTTCATCGCCGAATCCGTAGCTCCGGGCTCAAGCATTGAACCGTACACCGTAGAGGACGAAACAATCCGCGTATGGGGCGACGGAGCAACGCTTGCGGGCCTGGTGGACTTCAGGGGCAAGAGCCAAGGTAAGCCTTTCCAGGTGCGCATGCGCTTCGTGGATGTCTGGCGCAAAAAGGATGGTCGCTGGCAAGTGGTCTACACGCAGGCCGCGCGAGTTCCTTAGCTGTTAGAACTTTCCAGCGTTTTCCAGCACCCAGGAAGACATAGTGCGCGCAGGACGCCCGATGACGTCGGGCACAGTCGGAAGCACGGGCTCAAGTTTTCCTTCAAGCACCGGCTCAAAACTTTCCGCAATCATTGCCGCGTAATGTTCGCTCATTCCGGCGCTTGTCATATCGGCGACGAACTCTCCTGAACTAACAGGGGTATAAGCAGCATTAAGCCCAGCAGCACGATTGATCAGGGTGATCACCTCTTCGGTGCTAAAGGCTTCAGGGCCGGTCAGTTCGAGAAACTGCCCGTCATGCTTGTCTGTCGCCATGGCAACAGCAGCCACATCGGCAATATCTCGTGAATCGATAAAGCTGATCTTGCCGTCACCCGCTGCTAAGCGAAGGTTGCCACTCTTAATCGCCGTGCCATAGAAATTTGCAAAATTGTCCATGAACCAAGTCGGGCGCAGAACAACAAAGGGGTTGCCGGACGCTTGCAAAAAAATCTCGCTGTCTCGTTTGGAGTTCTTACCGTCTTCTGCTCCCATTCCAGAAAGGAAAACAATCTTTCTGGATCTATCCGCAACGGCCAACTCGAGAAAAGCTTTTGTAAATTCGCCTTCGTTCTGTGTTCCAGCAGGATTCATCACAAAAACCGTCGACACATCTTCCAACGCCGAAGCGAAAGTGGATGGGTCAGTGAAATCAAACTTGATGCCTTCCGCACCTGCAATAGCTGCCACGCCTGTTCGCGAACCCGCCCTCACACGCAAGCCCATGCGAACAAGAGAAGCCGTCAAAGGGCGTCCTATGTTTCCGTTGGAAACAGATACAAATACTTTTTTCATAAAGTGACAGTCCTTGTGAGCCGGCGATATGGGCCGGAAAAAACGACCAATCCAGGCAGCGGAACCGGTACGAACCATCGACGCCCTTGTAAACCGTGCTCAGGCACCGGCACTCTGGCTGGCAGCGAGCGTGCAGTCGTGGCAGGACGACGATGGTGATGCGACCGCAAGCGGTTGGCTAGATAGGATAGGTCTGAAAATAGCCGCTATTGTAATCCGGCGACCACGGGCGATCGCGTGAACGCCATTCGCTCAAGGAGAATTTGCGCCCAATGTGGAGCAATGGCGCACTCTTCGCGCATGCGCGCGATCTCCCAGTTCCATCGGACCATCTTTTCACGAGACTGAGCAACCTTCAGCACCTCGTGCACTAGGTCGTTATGCCGTTCGCGGATGCGTTTCAGGCGTCCAAGCCAGCGGTGGAACTGCCCCATTCGGGTGTCACGCCGATCGAACAATCCCTGCGTCAGCTCGTACAGGATAGCTACCTGGCTGGCGAAGCTCAGGCGGCGCAGTACCGGCTCGGAGGCGACGGGATCGGAAGGAGGAAGGCAGGCCACGATGCATGATTCGAGGCTACCTTCAATGCGGGCGGACAGCACCATCACTTCGCCGATCACGGCGTAAATTTCGCTTTCTTCCATGACTGGCATCGATAACTCCAAGCGGTGCGCCACCCTCACCAAGAGGGTGGCGACGTGCCGGGTTCGAAAAACCGTACGAAAAACAGCAAAGAACGGTCCGGGGTAAACCCGCACCGGCACGCCGCCAAAAGCGACGCGTGAGCGCCGCGATACTTTCGCGGCGCCTTTGCTGTTTTCGTAAACGGGTTTTCGAAGCCCGATTACCTCGTTGGAGGTAACCCTGCGATGGTGCCCGCCGCGCCGCTGACAGTCGATAGTAAGGGTCGCAAAGTTCACCGACACCTCCTATCGTAGCTTGCTCAATCTGCAGCGATGCAGAAGGATCATTAGGGGTCAGAAGCATTAGGGGTCAGAGTCATAACTCTGACCCCACACGGCTTTAGCCCGCGGACACTTGGTTCCGACCCGCCGCCTTCGCCTTGTGCAGAGCCGCCTCGGCGCGGGCGATCAATTCCTTGAACAACCGCGGAAGTCCATCGAGCCGTCAATGCCCGCCTCTTTCATCCGCCTGGATCCGCCAGGTGGATTCGGCCATCACGGATCTCCAGCACTTCGTCACCTAGTGCATCGGCGTCGGCCGGATCATGTGTGATCACGATCATGGGAAGATCCAATGCCGATTGCAGCTCGTTCAGCTCTTGCCGCAGCCGCCCACGCAACGCCGGATCGACCGCCGAGAACGGTTCGTCCAGCAACAGGATGTCCGGCCCCGCAGCCAAGGCGCGGGCCAGCGCCGTACGCTGCCGCTGGCCGCCCGACAGCTGCGAGGGATAGCTGCGCAATACCGCTTCCAATTCCAACGCCTTGATCCAGCGCGCCGATGTATCGTCCATGCCGCCCCGCGACGGATTGCGCAGGCCCGCTTTGCGACCGAAACGAATGTTCTGCACCACCGTCAGGTGCGGGAAGAGTGCGTAGTCCTGGAAAAGATAGCCGCATCGCCTGTCCTGGGCAGCGATATCCACGCCCTGGTCAGAGTCGAACAACGTACGGCCGTTGACCACGATGCGTCCGTGGTCGGGCCGCAACAAGCCGGCGACGGCGCGCAGGGTAAGCGTCTTGCCCGCGCCAGAAGGACCGTAGATCACCAGGCGACGCTTGTCCGTAGCAAAGGCGACATCCAGTTCGAAGCGTCGATGGTCGCTGATGGCTACGTGGCGGATGGCAACATCGATACTCATGAGCGACGCCTTCCCGGCGCGAGCCGTCCGGCAATCAGCAACACCACCACGCAGGTGATCGAGGCCACCACCACCAGGGTGGTCGCGCCGGCATCGTCACCGGCCTGCACGGCAGCGAAGATCGCGGTGGAGAGTGTCTGCGTGCGCCCAGGCATATTGCCGGCGATCATCAGCGTGGCGCCGAATTCGCCCAGTGCACGCGCAAAGGCCAACAGCGCACCGGCGGTGATCCCACGCGACGCCAACGGCAACAGCACGCGGAAGAATATTGCAGGCCCTTTGAGGCCAAGCACGCGCGCCGCCGCCTCGTATTCGGTATCGACATTCTCGAAGGCCGCCTGCGCGGCCTTCTGGATCATCGGGAAAGCCACCAGCGTGGAGGCGATCACCGCGCCCTGCCAGGTGAAGACGGGACTCAAGCCCCAGTGGTCGAGCCACGCACCCACGGTGCCACGGCGGCCGAGCAATACCAGCAGGTAGTAACCCAGGACGGTGGGCGGCAAGACCAGTGGCAAGGTGAGCAATGAATCGACGAGGTCGCGCCAGCCCGATCGCCAGCGCGACAGGCCATAGGCCACGGACACGCCCAGCACCAGGTTGATGGCAGTGGCCCACAGGGCGACCTTCAACGACAGCAGCAGGGGTTGCAGGATGTCCAGGGCGTACGCGTCCATCTATAGTCGGCCCGGTCATGATCGCAAAAAGGACACGCCAATGCGCCGCCTGTTCGCCCTGAGCCTGCTGGCCTGTTTCACGCTGGCATCGCAAGCCGCCGATGTGCCATCCATTCGCCTCACCGGGATCGGCAAGCCTGCGATCACCCTCGATGCCACGGCCCTCGCCGCCATGCCACGTACGACGGTGCAGGCAGGCGCGCATGGCGCGACGCCCACAGCCTGGGAAGGCGTGTCGATGCTGGAACTGCTCCGCAAGGCCGATGCCCCGCTGGACCAGGCATTACGCGGAAGGGCGCTTGCCAGCTTCGTTCGGGTCACGGCAAGCGATGGCTACCAGGTGGTTTTCAGCCTCAGCGAACTCGATGCCGCCTTCGGCGCGACGAAGGCGATCCTGGCCGATCGCCATGAAGGCAAGCCTTTGGATGCCACGGACGGCCCTTTCCGCCTGATCGTGCCGGGCGACAGCCGCCCCGCGCGATGGGAACACGGCGTGATATCGATCGAAGTGGTCGACGGCGGGACCACCACCCGCGCCTCAGGGAAGCCCTGACCGCGCTCAGCGCCCTCGCACGTGCAACCAGCGCGTGCGTCGCTTGATCGTCCGCAGCACCCCGAACGACAGCACTCCCAAACCCAGGGCCCATAGCCAGATGCCGTCGTCGTCGAGCCACGCCGACCACGACTGCTGCTCGATGAGAAGGTCCCGCACGGCTTCCAGGACGAAGAAGGCCAGCGCCACGCCCAGCACGCCGTTATATTCCCGGCGAAGGACGGTGCGGCCACTGAGTGGAAGATTGGGCCTTCGCCACCGCGAGAAATCGGGGATGAAGGCTGGTGTCCGCGAAGCCCAATGGACGTAGTCCTGACCATGAAGGTCCGCCAGGAAACGCTCCTCGGCAGCCACGATGCGCTCGATGGCCAGCGCATACAGGGCAAGCGCCAGCAAGGTGAACCACAAGGAGCCCGTGGCAATGCACAGGCCCGTGACCACCACGCCATTGGCCAGGTACAGGGGATGCCGGACCAGCGAATAAGCCGAATCCGTGTTGAGCATCGCCGCGCGCTGCTCGCGCGTGTTCCTGCCCGAGGTATCCGCCGGCACATAGCCCACGGTGAGCCAACGCATCACCAGCCCCAGGATCGACACCACCATGCCCAGCACGGTGACGTCGTCGGTCATCGCGTCGCCCAACGTATTCCCGGGGGTACCCGGCCACAGCAAGGCAGCGGCAAGACACGGCAGGATGATCACGCCCATGCCGCCGCGATGGCGGAACAGCCATTCACCCTGTGCTTCAATGGATTCGGTCATGCGGCGCGGCATGGGCTACTCGCTGGCGGGGGCACGCCTACTTTGGCCCCGCCAGCTTAAAGCCGGCTTTCGCGCATACCGCGATAGGGAATTTCCACCCGCACCCGCAGGCCGCGGCCGAACGAGGAATCGAGCAGCTCGATGCTCGCGCCGTGGAGATCCGCCGCGCGCTTTACGATCGACAGGCCCAGGCCATACCCGTCGCCAGCCCCGGCGAGCTCGCGGTGAAAACGGGTGAAGACAGCCGCACGCCTTGCCGGTGGGATGCCCGGTCCGTCGTCGCTCACTTCGATCGATGCCCAGGACGGCGATGCCGAAATGCGGATATCCACCTGGCCATCGTCATCGACATGCCGCAGGGAATTTTCCACCAGGTTCCGCACCAGGGCCTTGAGGGCGGCATCGTGGCCCTGCACCACCACGCTGGGATCGGAGGACGACACGCCCACCTGCACATGGCTGCCATCGATGGCATGGGAGAGTTCCTCGATGGTCTCCCTCACGCATTCGACCAGGTCCACGGCAGCGGCGCCGCCGGCCGCCCCAGCCTCCAGGCGGGCCAGCGACAACAGCTGCCCGATGCGCCGAGCCAGCAGTTGACCGCCCTTCCGCGCGGCATTGATCCGCTGCGTGCGCACCGTGTCGTCGGCAGTCGCCAGGGCGTTGTCCAGGTGTACCAAGGTGGCGGCAAGCGGCGTACGCAGTTCGTGGGCGACATCAGCACTGAAACGCCGCTCACGTTCGAGGGAGTCCTCCAGGCGCTCAAGTTGATCGTTGATCGCGGTCACCACCGGTACCAGCTCGACGGGTGCATTGGCCAGCTCCACGCGTCCGCGATGGCCAGGCTCGCGTCCGGACAGCGACAGGGCCAACTGGTCGAGCGGGCGCAAGCCACGGGCCACGGCCCAATTGATCAGCAACGCCAGCAACGGCAGGCCAAACAATAGCGGGAGCGCATGCTCGATCATCAGCCCATGCATGATCTCGTTGCGACTGTCGTGGCGCTCCGCCACGCGGATGGTGGGTCCGCCGCTAAGGCTGCGCAGGGTAAACACGCGCCAGTCGTGGCTGTCGAAGCGGACATCGCCGAAGCCCGCCGTGCCCGGTGCCGGTGCCGGCAGCAGGCCCAGGTTGCTGGTGTACATCCGCCGCTGGCCCTGGGCATTGTAGATCTGGAAACCCACTTCGGTTTCGAAGCGATGGCCCTCCACGTCAATCTGCTTCGGCGTACCGGAAGGCGTCACCGGCAAGGCAAAGCCCGTGTCGCCCCCGCCATCGACCAAGGCCTGCAACGTGCGCGCCGACTGCGCCAGCCGGCCATCGGACAGTTCATTCACTTCGTCGAGCGTGTGCAGGTAGCTGGCCGCGCCCAGCACCAGCAGCACGGCCGCCACCACCGCGAGGTTGAGCCAGCGCAGGCGCCCGCGGATGCTGGGCACCATCATTCGGCGTCCCGCGGCACCATGTAGCCCACGCCGCGCACGGTGCGGATGGTATCGGGCCCCAGTTTGCGTCGGAGCCCGTGCACATGTACCTCGATGGCATTGCTCTCCACGCCGCGCTCAAGTCCGTAGAGCGATTGCTCCAGGCTCTCGCGGCGGACGATTCGCCCGGCACGCTCCATCAGCACGCGCAGCAGCGCGAACTCCCTTGGGGTAAGCGCGAGTTTTTCGCCCTGGTGCTCCACCTGGTAGCTGGCCAGGTCCAGCGACAGCTCACCGACCACGATGCGATTGGCGGCAAGGCCGTGCGCACGCCGCGTGACCGAACGGATGCGCGCGGCCAGCTCCTCGACATGGAAAGGCTTGACCAGGTAGTCGTCCGCGCCGGCGTCCAGGCCTGCCACGCGAGCCTGCAAGGTGTCGCGGGCGGTCATGATCAACACCGGTGTGCCGACATTGGCCCGGCGCGCCTCGGCCAGCAGTTCCAGGCCATCGTGGCCCGGCAGGCCAAGGTCGAGCAGGACCAGGTCCGTTCCTGTGTCACGCAGGGCTTGCCGCGCGGTGCGGCCATCGCGCACCCACGTCACCGCATGCGACATGGCTTCCAGCGACTGCGCAATGGCTGAGCCGAGCGACAGGTCGTCCTCGACCAGGGTGACGTGCAAGCGGGCGTTCCTCGGGGGGGCGATGGCACTACGAGGCCATTCTCCGCCCGCTTGCTTAGGCACTACTTAAAACCGTCATGGGGCTTTAATGATGCTCTAAGGCAAGCTGCCTAGGCTTGGCGCATCCCCCGGCCAGGCACCCTACATGCCCGTTTCCGATCAGCCCGCACCCAACCCGCCGGCTCCAGCTCTGGCGACGGGCGCCGAACCGTTCCATGGCGCCCTGCACGGAAAGCGCCGGCGCATGGTTCGGCGCGCCCTGGACCGGCTGCTGGGCCAGGTGGCCAGCGTCGCTCCCGGTGGTCTGCCGACCACGGGCGTCCATCGCGTGCTGGTGCTGCGGCCGAACCACCGCCTGGGCAACATGCTGCTGGTCGCTCCCCTGCTGGCGGAACTCGAACGCCTGTATCCGGGCGCGGAGGTCGATATCGTGGGAGCAGGCGAGGCAGCGGCGACCGTGTTCGCCGGGTACCCCACCGTGCGTTCGATCGAGAACCTTCACCAGCGCATCGTGCGCCACCTGCCGGCGACGTTCGCCCTGCTGGGGCGTTTGCGCAAGACCACCTACGACCTGGCCATCGATGCCGGTGGTGGTTCGCAATCGGGCCGGCTCCTGCTTGCCCTGTCGCGCGCCCGCTACAAGCTGGACTGCGCCGAATCGTCCACGCCCGACCCCAGCCGTCCGCGCCACCTGGCGCAACGGCCGGTGCATGCCTTGAGGCGTGCCTATGCGGGCGAGGCCGCTGGTGCGTGGCCGGTGATGGACCTTCGCCTGGACGAGCACGAACGCATACGCGGACGCCACCTGCTGCTGAAGGTGCTTGGCACGCCCGCGCCGGGGCCCGATACGCTGGTGGTGGCGATCTTCGCCAATGCCACGGGCCCGAAGCGCCAGGGAACGGAATGGTGGAACGCCTTTATCGGCGCGCTGGAGCTTCCCGGGCGGAACATCCGCATCGTGGAGATCGTGGCCGCCCATGCGGTTTCACAATTGCAGTCACGCCATGCCACGTTCTATTCCCGCAACTTGCGCAAGATGGCCGCCGTGATCGCCGCTGCCGATGTCTTCATCAGCGCCGACTGCGGCGTGATGCACCTGGCCGTGGCCAGTGGCGTGCGCACCTTTGGTTTGTTCTCGGTCACCGATGCGGGCAAGTACGCACCCTATGGCAATGGCAGCGCGGCGATCGACAACCGAAGCGGCGACCCGCTGGCGGCGGCGCGATTCGTCCGGGCCAACCTGATGGGACTGTTGAACGCGTAGCCTCCCGGCCTACGTCGCCCGCGCGGCATTGGCTGGTCGTTGCGGAAGCAGCCAGATCCCCAGAGCCATGAAGGCAATCAGCACCGCCGAAGCGGTGAAGCGGCTGAAGGCAAGACCGCCATGGTCGATGGGCTTGTCGAGGAAATCACCCACCACGGCGCCCAGCGGCCGGGTGACGATGAATGCCACCCAGAACAGCACCGTGCGCGGGACGGACGTCCAGAAGTACGCCAGGGCAACCACAAGAAGAATGCCACCGAAGATCATCGCGCTGGCGAGATAACCCAGCCCCTGGGTATCGGCTGTCCAGTCTCCCAGGGCGGTGCCCAGCGTCTGCGACAGCATCACGGTGACCCAGTAGAACCACTCCGCCCGTGCGGAAACCACCGTGTTTACCGACACCGATCCCATCACCATGCGCCAGGTGACCAGCGACGCCAGCAACAACACCAGCAGCGATGATACGCCGCCGGGATAACCCAGGCCCAAAGAGCGATCTGCAAAATCGGCGAGCGTCGTACCCACCGTGGTGGTGGCAACGATGGTGGCCCAGTAAAGCCAAGGATGCAGCTTCGTCGCACGAACCTGCGCGATCACGAAGGCTGCGAACAGGCAGGCGAAGATGCACGTTCCCACCAGGTAGCCCAGGCCCAGCGACATCGACACCGCATCGCCGCCGGTCTCGCCCAGGGTAGTCGCCGCGATCTTCAGGATCCAGAATCCGAAGGTAATTGCGGGAACCTTGCTTGGCCGATCATTTGTTGCTGCCTGCATGTGACTCGCTTCGCGCCTGGACGGTCGCATGCTAGCTGTCGATGCTTACGGGAACCTTTGGATGGCGCATCAGCCTTCCACCGGCTCCAGATAGAGGCCGAACTCGCTCACGCCCGGCGATGCCGTGCGGGCATCCAGTTGAAGGCGTACGCGATTGGCCTGCACGATCGGAAACTGGCGAAGTTCGATCGATGCGGGTTCATCGCCAGTCACGATGTCGACCCACGTTCCGTTCGATTCGTACTGCACGCGATACCGCAAGATCCTCGCCGCGTCACCATAATCCTCGACATGACGAGGCTCGATGATCGACACGGTGTTGAATGCCGCGGGCACGGCGAAGCGCACTTCGATCCAACCATTGCGTTGCCCAGCATCCGCCTGCCAGTACGTGGCGAAGTTGTCGTCGATGGCGAGGTCCGGACCTGAGGCGTCGGCGGAGCTACTGGCGAATGCCGGCTTGCCCCGTGCGAGGTTGTCGGTGGTGACGATGATGGCCTTCGAAAGCGCCGGCGCGGGGCCGGGGTTTCTCCACAGCTTGCCGATCTCGGCCAGGCGCGCGATCACATTCGCATCGAACCGGCCGTCGCGATTCGGCGCGCAGTTGAGGATCAGGTTGCAATGGTTGTCGTTGAAAGGACGCAGCCATTCGTCCACGATCTGCACCGCCGGGCGCAGTGATTGGCCCGGGTAATCGGTTTTCCAGAACCAGTCGCTTTGCAGGGTGGTACCCGATTGCGAGGGGATGGCGCTCGCCGCCGGGATCTTCTGCCCGGCGTGCTGTTCGTATTGCTTGATGTCGGTGTAGTACAGCGCAGGGCCCGGATAGCGGCCGGCGTTGTGATCGGCCACCAGGCAGTCGGGCTGCAACGATTTCACCAGGTCACGAATTTCCCGGTAGGGAAGCTGGTCGTAGCCGATGCGCGACCATGAGGCGTTCCATCCATCGAAGATCAGCGCCGGGATCGGCCCATATTGGGTAAGCAGTTCCGTGAGCTGCGCCTTGATGAGGTCGATGCCCTCGCGGGTAACGACACCAGCGCGGATGTCGTCACGCAAGTCCAGCATCGAGAAATACAGGCAGGGCTTGAGCCCGGCCTTTCGAAAGGCATCCACGTAAAGGCGCACGATGTCGTGGCGATAGCCCGACTGCATCACGTTGGCGCTTCGTGTCTTCGTCGGCCACAGGCAGAAGCCATCGTGGTGCTTGGTGGTGAGGCAGCCGTAGCCCATGTTGGCCGACCGCGCCGCGCGGGCCCATTGGCTCGCATCCAGACGGCGTGGGTTGAACATGGCCGGCGATGCCTTCGGATCGCCCCATTCACGTTGCTGATAGGTAGCCATGTTCAAGTGGATGAACATGCCAAAGCGCAGGTCCAGGAACGCCTGTTGTGCCCTAAGCAACCCGGTGCCGGGCGCAGCAGCTGAAGCGAAAGCACCCGTTGCCTTCGAACGAATGGACAGGCCGGTCAACAAGCCGGCGGCAGCGAAGGCCTGGACGAATTCACGTCGGTTCATCACCCGAGTGTGGCATGAACCTCCACTGCTGTTTGCCATTCGGAAATGGCTTCACAACTCCTTCACAACGCGCATCGCGCTTTCGGAAAATTCCCGCGCCGCGTACTCTCTAACGCTTGACCAATGACACAGGTGGGCAATGGGCAAAGAACATCGACCGACGGACACGGAACATGGCGTGGCATTGCCCAAGACGCCCACGGGCATCGACGGCCTGGATGCGCTGACGTTCGGCGGCCTGCCCACCGGGCGCCCCACGCTGCTGTGCGGCTCGGCCGGTTGCGGCAAGACGCTTTTCGGCATGACGTTCCTGGTGAACGGTGCCAGGCGTTTCGGCGAGTCCGGCGTGTTCATGAGCTTCGAGGAGCGGGCCAAGGACCTTTCGGTCAACGTAGCTTCGCTCGGCTACGATGTCGACGCACTGGTGGCCGACGGCAAGCTCGTGATCGACCATGTGCATATCGAACGCTCCGAAATCGAACATAGCGGCGAGTACGACCTGGAAGGCCTGTTCGTGCGCCTGAACCATGCCATCGATTCGATCGGTGCCAAACGCGTGGTGCTGGACACGATCGAGGCGCTGTTCGGCGGCCTGGAAGACACCGCCATCCTTCGCGCGGAACTTCGTCGCCTGTTCGCCTGGCTGAAGGACAAGGGCGTCACCGCCATCATCACCGGCGAGCGTGGCGACGGCCAGCTCACCCGTTACGGCATCGAGGAATACGTATCGGACTGCGTGCTTCTGCTGGATAACCGGGTGATCGACCAGGTCACCACGCGCCGCCTGCGTGTGGTGAAGTACCGCGGTTCCGCGCATGGCACCAACGAATACCCTTTCCTGATCGACGAGGAAGGCGTCAGCGTGCTACCCATCACCTCCGCGGGCCTGGCGCATCCGATCTCGCGCGAGGCGATTTCCAGCGGCGTGCCGGGCCTGGACGCCATGCTCGGCATCAAGGGGTTCTTCCGCGGTTCAAGCGTGCTGCTGTCCGGCCTGGCCGGCACGGGCAAATCCACCTTCGGCGCGGCCTTCGTCGATTCCGCCTGCCGGCGCGGCGAGCGCTGCCTGTTCTTTGCCTTCGAGGAATCACCGGACCAGATCGTACGTAACATGGGCTCGGTGGGCATCGACATGCGGGCGCATATGGATTCGGGCCTGCTGAAATTCGAGGCGGCGCGCCCGAGCCTGTATGGCTTCGAGATGCACCTGGCACGGATGAACCGCGATATCGAACGTTTCGACCCTGCGGTGGTGGTGGTGGACCCGATATCCGCCTTCCGCGGGCCCTCGATGGAGATCCACGCCACGCTGATCCGCCTGGCGGACATCTGCAAAAGCAAAGGCATTACCGCGATGTTCACCAGCCTTTCGGCGGCCAACGAGCAGATGACCGAAGGTGAGCGCAGCGTTTCCTCGTTGATGGACACGTGGATCTCGCTGAGCGACATCGAGGCCAATGGCGAACGTAACCGCGTGCTTTACCTGCTCAAGTCGCGGGGCATGAATCACTCCAAGCAGCTGCGCGAATACCGCCTCACCAACCACGGCGTGGATATGGTCGATGCCTATGTCGGGCCGGACGGGGTGCTTACCGGCACCGCGCGCGTGGCGCAGGAAGCCCGCGAGCGGGAGGCCGGCATCGTCCGCCAGCAGGCCATCAACCGCCGCCGTCGCGAACTGGCGCGAAAACGGGCAGCCATCGAACGTGACGTGGCCGAAAGGATCTCCGCATTGGAAGCGGAGGAATCCGAAGTGGCCATGATGCTCGAGGAGGACGAAGCGCGCGAACGCACCTTCACCGGTGAGCGCGAGCGCATGGCCCAGCTACGGGGTAACAGCGCATGAGCGTGGATATCTCTGCCGAAGGCTTCGCTGACGACGGCGCCTACAATCTCAGGTTGTACGTGGCCGGCCAGACACCGAAGTCGTTGCTGGCCATCGCCAACCTCAAGAAGCTGTGCGAGGAACACCTGGCAGGCCGCTACCGGATCGAGGTGGTGGACCTGCTGGTAACGCCACAACTGGCCGCGGGCGACCAGATCGTTGCGCTGCCCACCCTGATCCGCACCTTGCCGCCCCCGCTCAAGCGGGTGATCGGCGACCTTTCCGACACCGAGAAAGTACTCGTTGGCCTAGATATCCGACGAAGGGATCCTGGCTGATGACCCACGATAACACCCCACCTGCGCATGGACCCCGCTACAAGCTCCGCTTGTTCATCACCGGGTCCACGCCGCGCTCCACCGCCGCGATCCAGAACATGCGGCAAATCTGCGCGGAGCGTCTGGAGGGCGACTACGAACTGGAAGTGATCGACGTGTACCAGCACCCGGATGCCACTCGCGACTACCAGATCGTTGCCACGCCCACCCTGGTGAAGGTGTTGCCCGAACCATTGCGCAAGATCATTGGCGACCTTTCCGACCGCGAGCGTGTGCTGGCCGGGCTGAACCTCGCTCCCGAGTCCTGACCTGTTGCGCATGGATCAACCCATTTCCACGCCACCGAGCCAGACGCGCTTCGACGAATTGGTCGAACGGCTGCGCGAAGCCGAAGAAACCCTCGACGCCATCCGCCTTGGCGAAGTGGATGCCGTGGTGGTGGGTGGGGACGATGGACAGAAGGTCTATACCCTCGAGAATGCCGACCGTCCCTACCGTGTGATCATCGAGCAGATGCGCGAGGGCGCGGTGACGTTGTCGGCCGATGGCACCATCCTGTATTGCAACGAGCGATTCGCCGCCATGCTGGGCCACGCGCGTGAGTCGTTGATCGGGCGCGAGGCCCAGCATGTCGTCGCGCCCGCCGATACCGCGGCCTTCACCGACCTGATGGCCCACGGCCATGCCAGCGGCCGCGGCGCGGAACTGTCGCTGGTTCATGCCGACGGCTTCAGCGTTCCGGTGAACTTTTCGGTCGTGGGCCTGAACATGGGACAGGACTCCACGCGCATGCTATGCGGCGTGGTCACCGATCTCACCGGCAACCGGCAGCGCAGCCATGAACTGGCGGCGGCCAATGCCCGGCTTGCCGCGGAGATCGACGAACGGCGCCGTGCAGAGGAAAGCCTTGAAGTGGCGCTCGACGCCGCCGGCATGGGCGGCTGGGACCTCGACCTCGCCCAGGGCCTGATCCATGGCTCCCTGCGTTTCGATGAGATATTCGGGCGCGAGGGGAGGTCCGGCCCCTGGACCCTCGCCGAACTCCTGGCGCGCTTCCTGCCCGAAGACCGGCCGGCCGTACAGGCGAGCTTCGATTCCGCGCGCAGGTCTGGGGCGATCGAGTTCGAGTTGCGCATCGAGCGACTGGCCGACGGTGCGCGGCGGTGGATCCATGTGAAAGGCCGCATACACTGGCAGGAAGGCCAGAGCGGCCGTCTGGCAGGAGTGGTATCGGACGTCACCACGCGGCGGATGACCGAACAGCAATTGCGCCAGGCTCAGAAGATGGAAGCCATCGGCCAGCTCACCGGCGGCATTGCACACGACTTCAACAACCTGCTGATGGTGATCGGCGGAAGCATGGACATGCTCGAGGAGCACATGCCCGGCGACGATCGCTCGCGGCGTTACTTCGCCGCCGCACGCCAGGGCGTGGAGCGTGGCGCGCTGCTGAACCGCCAGCTCCTGGCGTTCTCCCGACGGCAGGATCTTCGCCAGGAAGCCGTCTGCATCGACGACAGGGTACGCAGTTTCCACGGCCTGCTCGAACGCGCGCTCGGCGAAACGATCGTCTTGCAGCTTCTCCAGCCCGAAGCGCGCTGGCTGTGCATGACCGATCCCCACCAGCTGGAGACGGCGATATTGAACCTGGCGATCAACGCGCGCGATGCCATGCCCAATGGCGGCACGGTGTCAATCAGCACGCGGCGGATAGTCGTGGACGGAGATCGGGCGCAGTCGGTCGGCGCCGTGGCCGGGCAATATGTCGCCGTCGCCATCGCCGACACCGGCGAGGGCATGACATCGGAAGTCGCCGCCAAGGTGTTCGAGCCCTTCTTCACCACCAAGGCAGTGGGCAAGGGCACGGGCCTGGGCCTGAGCCAGGTGTACGGGTTCGTGCGGCAGTCCGACGGCTTCATCACCGTCGACAGCACGCCGGGCCAGGGAACCACCATGACCCTGCATTTTCCCCTCACCGACGACCCCGAGCAGGCGCGGGCCAAGGACGACACCACCGCCACGCTGCGCGGCACGGGCAATGTGCTGGTGGTCGAGGACGATGCCGCCGTGCGCGACATCGCGGTTCGATCGTTAGCCGATCTTGGCTACACCGTGTTCGAAGCCGGTCATGCCCAGGCCGCACTGGATGTGATCGCCAGCGGTATCCGCATCGACCTGGTGTTCTCCGACGTGATCATGCCCGGGGAGATCGGCGGCGTGGAACTGGTGCAGCGCCTGCGTCAGTCGCATCCCGCGATGGCCTTGCTGCTCACCTCCGGCTATACCGGCCAGGCGATGGCGGCGCAGTCCCGGCCAGCGGATATCCAGCTCCTGGCCAAGCCCTACACGCGCGCCACCCTCTCTGCTGCTGTTGGCGCCGCCCTGGAAAAAGCGCGAGCACGACTCCGGGACCCGGGACGACCGGGCTTCTAACACCGTCGGCAACCCTGTCGATTCGCCCAGTACGTTTGCCATGGTCGCCTGCTAGCATCGTCGGTGGGGAACCTCGAGGGGGAACGCAATGCGCGGATTCGTTTCGTTCGTGGTGCTGGCCATGCTTGCCGGCTGTTTCCACCGGGGCGCCACGGCTCCCCCTCACGACATCGATCGCGCAGCCCTGGATGCCAAGACCGCCCAGCTTATGCATGACGCCCATGTGACCGGCCTAGGCCTGGCGGTGATCCGCGACGGGCGCGTGGTTTACCTCAAGGGCTACGGCATGCGCGATGTCGCGCAGCAGTTGCCCATGCAGCCCGATACCGTGATCTATGGCGCCTCGCTTACCAAGGCTGCCTTCGCCTACTCCGTCATGGGCCTGGTTGATCAAGGCAAGCTTGCCCCGGACGCGTCCATCGCCGGCATGCTGCCCAAGCCGCTTCCTTCTTACGAGAAATACGCAGACCTTGCCGGCGACGAGCGCTGGCGTAAGCTCACGCCGCGCATCCTACTCAATCACACCACGGGGTTTGCCAACTTCCGCTACCTGCAACCTGGCAAGGACTATGACCCCAACGGCAAGCTGATGTTCTATTTCGACCCGGGCACCCGCTTTGCTTATTCCGGTGAAGGCATCAACCTGATGCAGTTCGTGCTGGAGGAAGGCAAGGGCATGGACGTGGCCACCCTGATGCGCGACCGGTTGTTCGTTCCCTTCAACATGCCTCGTTCATCAATGACCTGGCGCGACGATTTCAGCGGCAACGTGGCCATCGGCTACGACGAGAACGGCAAGGCGCTGGGTCACAAGCAGCGGGGAAGCGTGCGGGCCGCCGGTTCCATGGATACCACCCTGCACGACTACGCGAACCTTGCTGCCGCCATGGTGCGCGGCGAAGGCCTCTCCCCCGCGGCGTACAAGGCATGGCTGGCGCCCTCGATAAGCATCCACTCGCTGCAGCAATTCCCCACCATGGGCATGCCCGATACCAAGGACAACGACGGCATCGGCCTCGGCTACGCCTGGGGAATCGGCCGTTTTGAATCACCCCAGGGGCCTGCCTTCTTCAAGGAAGGCCATGATGACGGCGCCAACAACCTCATGCTGTGCCTTGTCCGTTCGCGCAACTGCGTGCTGCTGCTGAGCAATAGCTCCAACGGTGAATCGATATTCCCGGCGATGGTCGAAGCGGTGCTGGGCAAGACCTGCTTCCCGTTCTACTGGAACAGCTATATCCCCTACGACCATCCGGAGTGGCGCAAGGAGCCGTTCGCGCCGTGCACGAAGTTGCCGTGAAGTGGATATTTTCTAAGCGAAGCGCTTGGTGATCCAATCGATGAACACGCGCACGCGTGGCGACAGTTGCCGGCTATGCGGATAAAGCACCGACACCGGCGTCGGTGACGGTGGAAACCGGGGCAATACTTCCACCAGCGAGCCTGCCGCCAGCGCGGCGGCAACGTGATACCGCGGCATCTGCGCCAGGCCCAGGCCCAGCTCGCAAGCCGCGGCATAGGTCTCCGCGCCCACCACCGTCACTGTCGCGGGAAGCCGTATCTCACGCACGGCGCCGTCGATGGTGAACTCCAGCGGCATGACCGAGCCCGTGGCAGTGGAGACGAAGCCGACCACCTGATGGCCCTCGAGGTCGTCGATGCCAAGCGGCACGCCATGTCGTTCCAGGTAGGCAGGACTTGCCACGGTCACCTCTTCGAGCACGCACACTTGCCGGCCCACCATGGCGCTGTCGTGCAGGCGACCAGCGCGCAGTACGCAGTCCACCCCTTCTCGCACCAGGTCGACCAGACGATCGCCTTCCCCGATGTGCAGCTGCAGGTCGGGGTAGTCGGCAAGGAAGGCCGGCAGGGCCGGCATGAGGAAATGCCGCGCCATCACCCCGTGGACATCGATGCGCAACTGCCCGCGTGGCCTGGCATCGGTGAAAACGGCATCGGCTTCCTCGACCTCGGCCAGGATCGCCAGGCAACGGCGGTGGTAGGCCTCGCCATCCAGGGTGGCCCGCACGTGGCGCGTAGTCCGTTGCAACAGGCGAACGCCCAGCCGTTTCTCCAGCACTTTGATTGCCTGGGTGGCGGTGGAGCGCGGGATATCCATGTCCAGCGCGGCCAGGGTGAAGCTCTGCCGCTCCACGATCCGGGTGAAAAGGTGCATGACATCCAGGCGATCCATTGTTCGTCCTGATGGAATGGTATTGGCTGCTCCGGGCAGATTATTCCTGGTGGGGAAAAGAGGAAAGTGTCTTCCACGCCGGCAACCGCCGGCATCGACAAGAGGAGACACCCATGAACACCACCCACAGCAAGGTCGCCCTGGTCACCGGCGCTTCCCGCGGCATAGGCGCTGCCATCGCCACCCGCCTGGCCGCCGACGGCTTCGTCGTCATCGTCAATTACTCGGGCAACGCCGTTCCCGCCGAGGCGCTGGTGCGCCAGATCGAACAGGCCGGCGGCAAGGCGCTGGCGGCCCAGGCCGACGTAAGCAATGCGGCAGAGGTACGGCGCATGTTCGATGCGGCCGAGTCCACCTTCGGCGGCATCGACGTGCTGGTGAACAACGCCGGCATCATGTCGCTTTCCAAGGTTGCCGAGGTCACCGACGAAGCCATCGATCGCCTGCTGGCGGTGAACCTCAAGGGCAGCATCAACACCATGCGGGAAGCGGCGACGCGGTTGCGCGACGGTGGCCGCATCGTCAATTTCTCTAGCTCCGTCGTGGGCCTGTACCAGCCCACCTACGGTGTGTACGCCGCCACCAAGGCCGGCGTTGAAGCCCTTACCCATGTCCTGGCCGGCGAGCTGCGCGGACGCAACATCACGGTGAACGCCGTGGCCCCGGGCCCCACTGCCACCGACCTTTTCCTCGACGGCAAGAGCGCCGAACTCATCGACCGCCTGTCCAAGCTCGCCCCACTCGAACGCCTGGGCCAGCCCGCCGATATCGCCAACACCGTCGCCTTCCTGGCCGGCGCCGATGGTTCGTGGATCAACGGCCAGGTACTGCGCGCCAACGGCGGAATCATCTGAATCGCCTTCAACAGAGGAATGCCATCATGAAAAACGTCATCGTCATCACCGGCGCATCCAGCGGCTTCGGCGCGCTCACCGCCCGCGCACTCGCCGACGCCGGCCATATCGTCTATGCAGGCATGCGCGAAACCACCGGGCGTAACGCAGCACAGGTCAAGGCCGCTGCCGACTACGCGAAGGAACATAGCGTGGACCTGCGCAGCGTGGAACTGGACGTCGCCTCCGACGCATCCGTCGACAACGGCATCGCCAGCATCATTGCCGAGCATGGCCATCTGGATGTGATCGTCCACAACGCCGGCCACATGTCCTTCGGCCCCGCCGAAGCCTTCACCCCCGAGCAATACGCCGAACTCTTCGACGTAAACGTACTAAGCACCCAGCGGGTGAACCGGGCTGCGCTTCCCCAGTTGCGCAAGCAGGGCAAGGGCCTGGTGGTATGGGTTTCCTCCAGCAGCACGCGTGGCGGCACCCCGCCATACCTGGCGCCCTACTTCGCCGCCAAGGCTGCGATGGATTCGGTGGCGGTGAGTTACGCCAGTGAACTCACCCGCTGGGGCATCGAGACATCCATCATCGTGCCCGGCGCGTTCACCAAAGGCACCAACCATTTCGCACACTCGGGAAAACCCGCCGACCAGCCGCGCGTGGCCGAGTACGAACAGGGCCCGTACGCCGGCGTGTCCGAGCAGGCATTGAAGGGCCTGGCAAGCCTGGAGCCGGCCGATGCAGATGCGGCGAGCGTGGCCACCGAGATCGTCCGCGTGGTGGGCCTGCCGTTCGGCAAACGCCCCTTCCGCACGCATATCGACCCGTCGCAGGACGGTGCCGAAGTGGTCAACGGCGTGGCCGACCGGGTGCGCGCGGAACTGTTCTGGCGCATCGGCCTCCAGGACCTGCTTTCACCGCGTGTCGCCTAAAGAAAAGGGGAGCCGGCGAACCGGCTCCCCTTCCAGGTATTGCTTTGCACAGGTTCGATCAGAAGAACGAAGCACCCACCGTCACCATGATGGTGCGCGGCTCAAGCAGGGAGTAGTACGGCGCCGAGGCGAACAGCACCTTGCCGTTCACATCGGTTTCCTTGGTGGGGTTGGCAGCCAGGAACGACGTACCGTTGTTGGCGTTGGTGAACGCCTTGTGGTCGGTGAGGTTGTCCAGGTTGATCTTGATGTACGGCTTGCGGAACCAGGTTTCGAAGTCGGCGAAACGGAAGCCGGCCGCCAGGCCCAGCGTGGTGTAACCGCCGGCCTTCTCTGTGTTCATGTAGTCACCGTAGAACGAGCTGTGCGACTTGGCCGAGAGCGTGGCCCAGAACGAGCTGTCGTCGTAGCTGAGCGCGGCATAGCCGAGGTTGCGCGGCGTGTTGTAAAGGTCCTTGCCCTTTAGCGGGAAGATGCCATCGTCGCCGGTGTTGAGGTTCGATTCGATCTTCGACTGCGTGTAGGTGTACGAACCGTACAGGCTCCACTTATCGGCGAAGCGCCAGGTGGCCTCGCCATCGAGGCCCTGCATCTTCACCTTGGGAATTTCAGTGTAGAAGGTCTCGCCGGTGAACTGGTCGAAGCCCGACTCCTGCTTGTTGTTGAAGTTCGAGCGGTACAGCATCACGCTGCCGGCGAAGTCGTCGGCGTAGTAGCGGTAACCCAGGTCATTGTTCCAGGAGGATTCGGGCTTGTTGGCAGCGCGGCCGGTCACCGTGTTCAGGAACACCGCGGTGTTCGGCGGCACGCGGAAGGTCTTGCCGATGCCGTAGAAGATCTGGCTGTTCGCATCGGGTGCGAACTTGATGCCGGCCGTGGGCAGGAACTTGTGGAAGTTGTAATCCAGGCCATCGCTGCCGATCTGGCTGAACTTGGGCGAGGTATTGAAGAAGGAACCCGGGAACTCATAGGCGAAGCCCGAGCGCTCCACGTGCAGGTAGGAAGCGCCCGCGGTGAAGGTCCAGTAGTCGTTCGGCGTCCAGGTGTCGGTGGCGAAGGCCTTCTTCGTTTCCGTCAGCGTGAACTCGTCGTACTGCTTCTGCGCCTCGCCATTGGGATAGACGATGAAGTCCGAATCGCCCCACTTGTTGATCGGCGCACCGGTGTTGTAATCGGCCAGGCTGAAGGCCTCGCCCTGTTCCTGGCGCGTGCGCTCGTACCACACGCCGTATTCCAAGGCGTTGGTCTCGGACAGGTCCTGGTTGAACTTGGCGATCACGCCTGGGCGATAGGTGGTGGAGCTGCTGAAGCCGTAAGCCAGGGCCTTCTTGCCGTTCGGGCCGGTGACGATCGCGCCATCCTGGTTCAGGTCCTGGTTGGCCGATTCGAACGACGGCTTGGTCGAGGTACTCTCGGCAAAGAAGTTGTTGCCGGTGCCCGAACCGCCGTCGCCGTACTGGAAGTACGGCACCACCGACAGGTGCAGGCTGTCACTAAAGGTGAACTCACCGTCCGCGCTGGCCATCAGGCTGCTGAACGGGTTGGCGTGCAGCTGCCAGAAGTTGGTATCGAGCGAACCCGGCTTATAGGTTTCGTCGTAATCGTAGTGGTAGCCGTGCTGGGCCACGTTCGCCTTGGTCGGGCTGAAATACAGGTACTTCACTTCGCGGTTGTACTGCAGGGAGCCGGTAATCGAGTTGTTGTCGTCGATGGTCCACACCGTCTTGGCGTCGACCTTGGTCACCTTGGCCTTGCCTTCGCCGCGCCACTTGTCGTCGGAGTTGTCAGACCAGGAAATCCATGAACGCGTCGGACCAAGGTCGCCGGTGTTCAGGCGGAAGAAGGTGCGGCGGTAGTCGTTGGAACCAGCCGACTGCACGAAGTCCACGCCAGCGGTGTGGGTGGGATCGATCGTCGTCCAGGCGATATGGCCGCCGGCGGCGCCGGAATCAGGCATGTCCACGTCGGGGATGCCCTGCAGCACGGTGATGTCGCCCATGTTCTCCGAGTCGCCGTATTCGGTGGCGTACACGCGGTAGGAACCGGAATCGTTGATCGGCGCGCCGTTCACCGAGGCACCGATTTCATCGCCCGTGAAACCACGGATCGAGTAGTTGCCGTCGTTCAGGCCCGTCACGTCATCCGTGGAGGAGTTCACGCCCGGGATGCTCTGGATCAGCTGGGTGAAGTTGGCACCCGGCGAAGCCTTGACGATGGCCTCACGGCTGATCGTCGATACCGCCTTGGGGGCCGTCTGCACGGACATCAGGCCGCTGGCCATGGTCGCCGCGTGCGCGGTCACGGTCACCGACTGCAGCTGCTGCGCCCTCTGGGTGTCGTTCGAGGTGGTCGTATTCGACGTGGTCGACACGCTGGCGCGGGCCGGCGGAGCCTTGGTGTCGGCCGACTGCTGGTCGGTCGACTGGGCCATGGCGGACCCGGCGAAAAGCGTGGCTGCAATTACGAGGTAAAGGCGGTTTCTATTCATGGTTTTATTTGTCTTTCCGATGAGCTAAGACGTGGCAAGTTATTTCGAACCGGGCGCAAGGAAAAACGCTTCCCCAAGGCACAAAAAAGCCCAACCGGCTAGGTCAGGCAACTTGTTGCGAAATTCGTATTTAATTGCGCGGCAATGACTCCCCTGTGAGCCCATCGCCATTGTGTGAAGAAGTTAGCACGATAAGGCGGCTTTTTTACAGTGTCTTTACATCCGCCAAACGTCATGCCCCGGCCCCGGTTTGCGTGATCGGCCCATCGCGGCTATACACCACTCATCAACGAAGGAATCGAAGGCATGACCGCGACGGCAGCGCGGCCACCTGCGGGAACGGGGCAGTCGTGGCGAAGAACCTTATCGAAAGTGGCGATGCTGCTGATCGCCTGCCTTCCGGCGTGGCTGGACGCCGCATCCGCGCCCGAGCCCACCCCGATCCGTTTCGGCATCCTGCCCATCGGCAGTGCGGCCGAATCGCGTACGCAGTGGGCGCCCCTGCTCGATGACATCGCCAAGCGGCTTAACCATCCGGTGTCCTCGGTATCGGTGTCCAGTTACCAGGGGCTGTCCAATGCCATGGCGATGGGCAACGTCGACATCGCCTTCGTCTCCGGCCGACTGGCCGTGGAAGCGGTCACGCGCCAGCACATGCACGTGGTGGCGCAGTTTGTCCGCGACGATGGCGTCACTGGCAACTATGCGCTGCTGATCGTCCGCGCGTCCTCGCCCATCCAGGATGTCGACAGCCTGCTGGCCAACCCGGGGCGCTGGCGCTACGCGCGCGGCGAACCGCTGTCCGTCACGGGCTACGTCGCCCCCGAAGCACAGCTATTCGCTCCGCGCGGGATAAACTCGGACACGTTTTTCTCGAGCGTGCGCGTAGGCAATCATCAGGACAACGCGCTGGCGGTGGTGAACCGCGAAGTGGATGTCGCCACCGGCAACAACCCGGACCTGGATCTCTTCACCCGCCACTTTCCGCGCGAGGCGGCTCAGTTGCGGGTGATCTGGCGCTCGACGCTGATTCCCGCGGGCGTGCTGGTGGTGCGTGACGCGATGGACGAGCCACTGCAGGACCAGTTGGTGGCCTTGATGCGAAACTACGGCAAGGCAGCCGATGCCGCCGGCGAACGCGAACGGGCGAATCTTTCGCGCATTCCCGACCTTGCGCATTTCGTACCCGCAGATGACCGCGCGCTGAAGCCCTTCGTGGACATGGACTACACCCTTGCCTACCAGCAGGCCGAACACGGACGCTGGGTCAACGACGCCGCGCGCCAGGCGCGACTGAAACAAGTGGATGATGATTATCGCAAGGCGTTGCAGGCCCTGAATGCGCCGGCGCCGGCGCCGAATGGACACAGCGAAAAGAGCGCGTCCGTGCGCAAAGGCTCTCCGTAAATAATCCCGGGGTCGGCAACCTCGCGGGACATCCAGTCTATGGTTACGTCCGCAGGTTTCTGCACGCCTTTTTGACGAAAGCGCTCAGCGGGCTGATCGGCCTCGCCGGATCGTTCAGTCCCCCTAAACCACCACGCAGCGGTTCCGCCCCGCGCGCTTGGCCTCGTAGAGGGCGCGGTCCGCTCGTTCAAAGGCGGCCGCCGGCGTATCGGGCATCTGGAAGCAGGTGATGCCGCCGGACATGGTCACTGTGATCGGACGTTTGGCGGCGTGGAAGCCCAGGGCCGCCACCGTGCGGCACAGATCCTCGGCCACGAGTAGTGCTTCGCCCCGTTCCATGCCGTCGAAGACGGCTGCGAATTCTTCACCGCCATAACGGGCAATAAAATATCGGCCCGCGGCGTGGGCGGTCAGCGCCTTCCCCACGATGCGCAGCACCGCGTCGCCCGCGGCGTGGCCGTAGTTGTCGTTGATGGCCTTGAAATGATCGATATCGAAGGCCGCAACGCACACATGCTGGCGTTCGCCCTGCCAGCGACGGTGTATTTCGTCCACGTGGCGCTCGTAAGACAAGCGATTGGGCATCGCGGTAAGCGGGTCGGTCAACGCCAGCTCATGTTCGCGTGCCAGCGATTCCTGTAGACGCAGGGCCTGGGTTTCCAGTTCCAGCAGGCGTCCCTGCATGCTGGCGCTGCGCGCGCGGAATTCCTCGGCGCGTGCATCCTGGCGCTCGCGATACTCGCGGAAGTGGTGGTCGATCAGGGTGAGGCGCGAGCTCACCTGTTCCTGCAGTTCGGCAAGGCTGGTGGCATCGCGCGCGGTCTGGTTCAACAGCGCCATTTCGTCGCGGACGGTCGTGTCCAGCGCCGCGCCTTCGGCCAGCTCCTGCGACTGCTCCTTCATGCCCATCTCGAGGAAGTGGGTCATTTCCTCCAGCCGGCCGCTTACCTGTTCGAGCAGGCCCTGCAGGTTGTCGATGTCGGCACGCAGACTGTCGCGCTGGCGGTTGACCAGGTTGGCCACGGCTTCGGCCAGCATGGGCATGGCGGCCTCATCGTCCACCGGTGTCGCTGCCAGCCGTGCGCGAATGTCCACCGCCTCTTCGGCCAGCGAAGGAATCAGCACCACGCGAAGCAGGGTTTCACGCAGGGCTTCCGGCCATGGCGGACCGATCGCCGGCCCTGCGCTGCTGGCAGGGCGCGGCGTGCCATCGAGCCGCGCCACCGCGTCACCCAGTTCATCCACCAGCGGCGCCAGGCCCGCACCGGCACTGGAGCGGCGAACCGCATCGGTAACGCGCTCAAGCAGGCCATCGAGCGCATCGTCCCGGCCACGGGCCAGCAGCAGCAAGCGGCTGGCAATGCGGCGCAGCTGTTCCTCCAGCTGGCGGAAAGAAGCTTCCTCGCGCTCCATCCGCTCAAGGGCGAGATGGTACTTGCGCTCGAAGTGATCTGGTTCCAAGAGTTCCCCCGACGGTTATCCCGTGCGGGGGAAATATACGATGCATTGGCCTAGCTTGCGGGCTGGGCTGCGCCAGAACGTATGGCTTCGTCGATGGCCTGCTGCACCTGGCTCTCCGCCTTGGCCTGCGCTTCGCGTTGCTGCAGGCCCAGCTGGGCCTGCTTCTGGCCAAGTGCGCCCTGCTGATCGGACAGTGGGCGCATACGATCGGACAGCACCCTCATTTGGTCGGACAGCACCTTCATTTTTGCATCATCCGGCTTGCCACCAGTGGCAAGGCTCGCCTGGAGCGTGCCCAGGTGGGCCTGCTCCTCGCCGAGCCGGGACTGCTGTTCGCCGAGCTTGGATTGCTGATCGCCCAGCGCCGATTGCTTGTCTCCGATCTTCCGGACCGGGGCGAGCGCGTCGTTGATGCTGGCGATCACCTTCGGATCATGGCTTACGTAGATCTTGCCTTCCTTGCGGATCCAGACCACCGGCTCGCCCTGCCCGCGCACGCTTTGGGCATCGGTGAGGTCCCGCTGGTTGCCGCTCATGATCGACGTGCCGCGGTCGAACACGGCGTAGGCCGTATGAGGCTTACTGGGATCGATGGTGACAGTGGAGTCGCTCAAAACCAGGCCACCTGAAACCGGCGGAAGCGGGGGCGGTGGTGGTGGCGGGGGCGGCGGCGGAGGTGCCGGAGCCTCTGGCGGCGGAGGCGGCGGCACCGGCGGAATGGCCCTCGCTGCCGGCGTGGCGCGTGCGGCTGGTGTCACGGGGGTGACCTGCGTCGGGGGCGTGGGGGCCACTGCTGGCGTTGGCGCGGCCGCCGGTGCGGGTGCGGGCGACGGCGTCTCCTGCACGAAAGCCATGGCGACGACCGGTACAAGCGTCGTGGACGGATCGGCCGTCCGCGCTGTCACCCGGTAGGGCAACACCAGGGTGCCGGCGATCACGGCGACGATGACCCAACCCAACGCGCGGCGCGCCGGGCGGAATGCTGTGTCCTGGAGCATGACGAGTCTCCTTTTGAGATTCCTGTAGGTAGTGGATGCCGTACCCAGTCCCGCGGCGTGGGCGTGCGATACACCCAGGCGCAGCAGCAGGCGCGCATAGCCTTCGGGTGCGGCGTTGGAGTCCACGACGCGCGCATCGCAGGCGGCTTCGCGGCTCAAGGCGTATTCGGCGACAGCGAGATGGACCAGCGGATGGAAGAAGAAGAGGCGCCGGCCCAGCTCGGGGATCCAGCCGAGCCAGAGGTCGGCACGACGCACGTGCGCAAACTCATGGCCGAGCGCCATGGCCAGTTCGTTGGCCGAGAGCACGCCGGCGGGCGGCAGCAGCACCACCGGGCGCAAGGCACCGATAGCCAGGCCGCTGACCACGTGTGGCGCGTCGATCGAAGGTCCCACGCGAAGCACCGGTAGACGGGCAAGGCCGATCGCCGAGGCGGCATGACGGGCCATGGCGAGCGTGGCTTCGTCGCGAACCGGTTCGCACACGGCCACCACTTTGCGCATCGCCAGCCAGCCAGCGATGAGCCGCCCGAATTGCCATGCCACGATGGCGAACCATGCGGCGGCCACGGCCAGTGCCCACGGCAGCGGCGTGGAAGGTTCCGGCAGCACCAGGGATGCAGAACCGGCCAGCGGCTGCAGGGTCAGCGTGGACGCGTTGGCCACGGGTTCCGGCGCGGCCAGCCAGGCCAGTTCCACCGGTACGGGCAGGCAAAGGCCCAGGAGCAGTTGCAGGCCCGACAACCACCACAGATGGCAACGTACGGCGGCAGGCAAACGCGGACCGAAGCGGCCGACCATCCACACCAGGCCGACCAGCAGCACGGCCTGGGCGGATGTCCAGCCCAGTCGAAGCAGTATTTCGCGCGCGACATCGTCGAACGTATTCATGCGTCGCCTCCCGTCTTCGTGCGCAACTTGCTCACCAGGGCCTCCAGTTCGGCCAGTTCGTCCCGGCTTACTTCGCCGCGTTCGCTCATCCATGCCACGAAGGGCGACACCGAGCCCTGCAGCTGCGTGCGAACGAAGTTGTCCACCGCGCCTCGCATCACCTCCACCGGGCCCGACGTGGTGCTGTAGCGATAAACCCCGTGCACCCGCCGACGGCCGAGGAAGCCTTTCTCGCGAAGGCGTTCCATCATGGTCAGTACCGTGGAACGAGCCAGGCCCTGGGGTTCGCCGAAACCGCTCACGACATCGGCCACGGTGGCGCCGCCGCGTTCGTCGACATGGCTTAGCAAGGCAAGTTCGCGCTCGCCGATGGTCTTTCGCTGCTGCATGGCCGGCTCCTGACTACAGGTGTAGTCAAGCTAATCACTGACTACACCTGTAGTCAAGTGCCTTCCGGCCAAAGGCGCATGAAAGATTAGGTGCCTAGGCTTTCTTGCGATGACATCGATTCCGACACTATGGAACGGCATGGCCGCGTGGCTGGCAGCGCATGTGGTGGAGCCGGTGCTCGCCTTGACGCATATCGGCGGCAGCGCGGGGGATCCCAAGGACATCGCCGAGGCGGCGATGATCGCCGTGCTGCAGGTGTGCCTGATCGCCTTCGTGATGCGGCCGCTGGAAACCTGGTTCAGCGCCGAGCGCTGGGAAGATCGCAAGCTCACCCATATCGATCGTACCTATACCCTGCTGATGCTCGGCGGCATCTTTCCGCTCTTCAGCTTCCTGGTGCTCACCCCGTTCGCCAACCTGCTGGGCGGCGTCAGCGACGCCTCAGGCCCGCCAGCGTACGGGCTTACCGTATGGGTGCCCTGGTTCGCGAGCCATCCGTACGCGGCGTTCGCGGTGTACTACATCGCCTACGATTTCACTTATTACTGGATGCACCGCGCCCAGCACGCCATTCCGTGGTGGTGGGCGCTGCACAGCATGCACCACAGCCAGCGGCAGATGAGCTGTTGGACCAACGATCGCGGCAACTATCTCGATGGCGGCCTGCAATCGATCGTGCTGGCCCTGGTGGGCCTGGCCCTGGGGGTGGATGCCTCGCAGTTCGCCGTGCTGATGCTGCTGGGCGAACTGGTGCAGAACTTCTCCCATACCAACGTGCGCGTCGGCTTTGGGCGGGTACTGGACCGCGTCTTCGTGGCACCGGTGTTCCACCGGCTGCACCACATGGTGGTCGATCCCGACCGGCCAGGTCTTCACAACTGCAATTTTGGCCAGGTTTTTTCCATCTGGGACGTGTTGTTCGGCACTTCGCTGTACGGGGAGCCGATACGCCCCACCGGGGTGGGCGATCCCCACGTCGATGCCGACAACGGTCGGGGCCTGGTGATGATGCAGTGGTGGACCCTGAGGCGCTTCTGGGGCGCCTTCACCTGCCGGGCGGGATGGCGCCTGGGCGAGGTGGCTTTCGACGATAACCTGCGGCCCGTTCCCGTGGCCTCGTTGGACCTGCACCATCTTCACGCCCCGCGCCCTGCGGCGGCAGCCCCGGAGACTGCGGCAGCCCCTGCTCCCCAGCCCGATGCCCTCGCCTGAGGGCCTAAATCGTTTGTGAAGCCATTTTTTTGACGCTCGTCAAAAAAACAGCAGCAAACGTTTTCACTCCTTGATAGATTGATGTCGCAGGGCGCCGCTTCGCGGTCGCCGCATCGAAACAGGGGGCCCACCTCATCCAACGCCGCGTTGCGGCGATCGTCCCGGTGTCGCCAAGCGGCCACCGTAGGGTGCTGATTCCCCAAGATTTTTTCCGGGCCGCGCCGGCCCGGAGGACAGGCCAAGGGCCTGCACGCAATGACGGCGCATACCTCTAGGCAACCTCTCCAGGAGATTCACCCATGAACGTAGCTTTCGAACGTACCGGCCCCCTGACCGAACTCTCCAGCTACCCCCAGTGGGCGCAGGATATGGTCGCCTCGTGCGCCCAGGACCGGCAAAGCGTGCTCGAGCACGAGCTTTTCCAGCTGATGAAGGAAGGCGAGCTGGATCCGGTGTCCACCCGTAACTTCATGGTGGGCGTATGGCCGGTGATCGAGCGTTTCCCCGGTTACATGTCGCACAACCTGCTCAAGACCCGTTTTGGCCGCAGCGGGGGCGATAACCTGGCCCGCCGCTGGCTGGTCCGGAACATCCGCGTGGAGCAGAACCACGCCGAGTACTGGCTGAATTGGGCCGATGGCGCCGGCGTCGCCCGCCACGACGTACTGGAAGGAAACCTGCCCAAGGGCAGCCAGAGCCTGGCCGACTGGTGCGAGGAAGTGAGCAGCAATGACAGCCTGGCCGCGGGCATCGCCGCCACCAACTATGCGGTGGAAGGGGCCACGGGCGACTGGTCCCAGCTGATCTACGAAAGCCAGGCCTACGCCGAAAGTTTGCCGGAAATCGGCCGAAAGGCCAGTCTCCGCTGGCTTCAGCTGCATGCCGCATATGACGATACCCATCCATGGGAGGCGCTGGAGATCGTTTGCACGCTAATGGGGATGGCACCGCCTGCCGATATGGTGGAACACGTCGGCGAATGTATTCGGCGTAGCTATGTCAGCATGCGTGTCACGCTCGACCGCTGCCTGGACGCACGTGCCAGGCTGACTACCCTGAGCGACGTCGCGGCCTGACCGTGGCGGCTGAAGAACAATGCGCCGGCATGGGCCGGCGCCTGATGGAGGGGAGGCGCCGTGAGCGTCCAGGTGGTTGCACCACAAAATTCGCTGTCGCGTCGCTTACGCCCCCTGGCGTACGCGCTCGTGGCCGTCGTGGTGCTCATCCTGGCCTTGACCTACGGCGCGCTCCAGATCCAGGTCACTCTCGCCGGGTTCCTTAACGGCGAGAGCGTCTGGTCGAAGGCGCAGAAGCAATCGGTGATCGACCTGGCGGCCTACGCCGCCAACGGCGATCGCAACCTGCTGGCCGCCTATCGGCAGAACCACGCGGTACTCGACCACGACCGGTTCGCCCGCGACCAGATCGCCAATGGCACCTTCGACCAAGCCGCCGTGGCCAAGGCATTCAGCGACGCCGGCGTGATTCCCGAGGCGATCCCGGGAATGATTTTCATCCTGCATTACTTCGACAGCGCGCCGTACATCAAGGAAGCGATGACGGCGTGGCGCTCCACCGACAGCACGGTGGACGAACTCGACGGCATGGCCGACGACCTCGAACGCCAGTGGCACGACGGTAGCGTGACAGGTGAGAAGGCCCTGCTCTACCGTCAGCGCATCGAACAACTCAACGACTTCATCGAACCACGCAGCAACCTATTCTCCGTGGAAATCGCCAATGGCGCCTCATGGCTGGGAAAGGTGCTGTTCGCCGCCGTGGTGGGCGTGGCGGCATTGGCTTCGCTGTTCTGGCTGGGCATGGCCCGCCGCATCATGGCCGGTATCCGCGGCACCGAAGAACGCTTCGGCCTGCTCTTCGGCAGCGCCGCCGACGGCATCGTGATGGTCGATGAAGCCCGCGGCACCATCCTGGAAGTGAACGAGACCGCCGCCGGATGGACCGGCCAGACCCGGCAAGCCCTGCTCGGCCAACGCTTCGACGCACTGTTCATCCCCGGTCCCGACCAGATCGCGGCCGACGGCAAGCTCACCGGCACTCTGCTGGGTGCGCGCGGCGAACTGCGCCCGGTGGAGTTGCACGGCAACCTGGTGACCTGGGGCGGCCTGCCGGTCCGCCAGGCGATCATCCGCGACATCTCCGAGCGTATCGCGATGGAGCAGGAGCGCCGCATCGCGGCCGAAGCCCTGGGTTCGATTGCCGAAGGCGTGGTGATCGCCGATGCGCAACGTCGGGTCACCGCGGTGAATGCGGCGCAGACGGGCCTTACCGGTTACGACTCAGGCTCGTTGTTGGGTCAGCGCTTCGACGACCTGCGCCGCCAGCCCGACGGCCGTGAACTGCCGCCTTCCATGTGGGCCCGCATTGACGCCGACGGCCACTGGACAGGTGAAGTCCTCAGCCGCCGGCAGGACGGCAGCACGTATCCCGAATGGCTGTCGATCAGCACCATCCGTGATGCGGAAGGCCAGATCCAGCGCTACGTGGCGGTGTTCACCGACATCACCACGAACAAGGCCGACCAGCGCCGCCTGGAACATATGGCCACGCACGACCCGCTTACCGGGCTTGCCAATCGTGCCGAGTTCGAATTGCGCTGCGGCCATGCCATCAGCGCCGCCACGCGCGAGCGCGGCGCCGCAGTGGTGATGTTCATCGACCTGGACGCCTTCAAGGCGGTGAACGACAGCTACAGCCATGCCGTGGGCGATCGCCTGTTGCAGAAAGTGGCCGATCGCATCCGCAAGGAGCTTTCGCCGGGGGATATGGCCGGCCGCATCGGCGGCGATGAATTCACCGTGCTGATGAGCGGCCTGAAGACGCGCGAGGAAGCCGGTGATCTCGGCCGTCGCCTGCTTACCGCGCTCGCCGAGCGATTCATGGTGGGCGATTACGAAATATTCCTTTCCGCCAGCATCGGCATCGCCGGTTTCCCGCTGGATGGCAGCGAACCGACTGCGCTGATCGCCAACGCCGACGCCGCGATGTACGCGGCCAAGACCGAAGAGCGCAACGCGCTGCGCTTCTACACCCCGCGCATGCATGCCGATGCGCGCCGCCGGCTGGAACTGGCGGCGGAACTGCGCCAGGCACTGCATCGGGACGAGTTCTACCTGGTGTACCAGCCGTCAGTGGAACTGCGCACCGGACGCGTGGTGGCGGTGGAAGCCCTGCTGCGCTGGCAGCATCCCGAGCGTGGCCTGGTGATGCCCGATGAATTCATTCCCATTGCCGAAACCTTAGGCTTGATCCGCCAGATCGACGAATGGGTGATCCACGCCGCCTGCGCGCAGATCCGCCGCTGGGACATGGCGCGCATGCCGCAGATCCGCGTGGCCGTGAATGTATCGGCCACGTGGTTCGGGCATCCGGATTTCGTCCAGAGCGTGCGCGATGCGCTATCGGCCAGCCAGCTCAGCGCACCGCGCGTGTTGCTGGAAATCACCGAGGGAGCATTGCTGCGGCTTGGCGAGGACACCGAGCGCACCATGCACGCGCTGCACGACCTGGGCGTGGGCGTGGCCATCGACGACTTCGGTACGGGCTATTCCTCGCTCACCTACCTGAAGCTTCCCGCGGTGGCTTACCTGAAGATCGACCGCTCCTTCGTGCGCGGCCTGCCCGACAGCAGCAACGACGTGGCTATCGTCGATGCCATGATCGCGATGTCCAATTCGCTGGGCCTGATCACCATCGCCGAAGGCATCGAGAACGACGCGCAGCACGCCTTCCTGCTGAAGGCCGGATGCGTGGAAGGCCAGGGCTACCTGTATTCCAGGCCTGTGGCAGCCGCCAATATCGAACGCCTGTTGTCCCCGGTGAACACCGCGCCGCAACCGCGGCTCACGCTGGTGCCGCCGCTGCGCAGCTAGAACACCACGTTGTAGCCGAAGGTGAACCACTGGTCGGCGTGGTCCTTGCCCACCAGCAGATCAACGCTGGCGGAGCTGCCGAAATTGAAACTGATGCCAGCCTCGTTGGTGGCGTCACGTCCCTTGCGGATGTAGCGCTCGGCGACTAGGTCGATGGCCTTTGATACCGAATACTGCATGCCCACGCCGCCAGCCAGTTTCGACTTCTCGCCGCGGTCGCGCGACAGGCCCAGGTTGGTGAAGATCTGCCATTGCTGGTCGGCCCCCAAGGCCCACGCGGGCGCGAGGTAGGCGTCGGTTTGTTTGACCTTGCCGTGCTGGTAGATGCCGGTGGTGGCCAACGCCAGCCCGAAGCCGCCATTGCTGTTGTCGCGTAGCTGCCACTTCAGGCCCGGGGTAAGCAGGCTTTGGCCGGGCCGCGAGATACGCGTGAGGCCTAACGAGAACTCAAGCGGGCCGGCCGAGCACGCGGGTGACAGGGTGAGCTCGCGACCGCCGCCGGAAAAGGCACGCAGCCAGCTTTCCAACTGGCAGCGACCTGCGGGCGTGGCGCCCGAATCGTCCACGAACAGGCTGCCGCCCGCGTGTGCCGTGCCAGCTGCCACCACCGTGGCCATCATGGCCGCGATGATGGTTCGCTTCATGGACGCGGTACTTCCTTGCGAAACACCCGCGAATTCTAACGGCCGCATTCTTACGGTTGAAAGTCGCGGTGTCCGGCATCAGGTCAATGCAACGTTATAAAGGAACGCTCATGCCCTACCGCAATCCGTACTTCGATCCGGCCAAGCCCCACCACACCCCGGAGGGATTCCGGAACCTGGAGACCGACTCGCGCGCCAGGGGCGACCTGCAGCGGTGGCGGCGCGAGCGCAAGGAGCAGGGACTGCCCAAGCCACCGAAGGCGGGCTATGCGGCCTTTGCGAAGCAATGGTGGAAGGAAGCGGATATTCCCACTGAAGGGGACGGAGCCTGGTGGTTGGGCCATGCCTGTGTGTTGCTTCGTCGCGGCGGCCAGACCGTGATCACGGACCCGGTGCTTTCCCATCGCGCGTCGCCGCTGTCATTTGCCGGGCCTGCGCGCCGCACACCCGCGCCGGTGCATGTGGACGAACTGCCGCACATCGACGTGGTGATGATCTCCCACAACCACTACGACCATCTCGATACGCGCAGCGTCAAGCGCATTGCGCGCCGATTCCCCGCCTGCGTGTTCGTGGTGCCGCTGGGCCTTGCCCCATGGATGCGCCGCCATGGCATCGCACATGTGGTGGAACTGGACTGGTGGGACAGCATCGACGTCGACGGCGGCCGCTTCACGCTGGTGCCTGCGCGCCATTGGAGCGCGCGAACTTTAAGCGATCGCAACCGCAGCCTTTGGGGCGGATGGGTGTGGCAGCGGCATGGTTATACCTTTTGGTTTGCCGGCGACACCGGTTATTCCCCGAATCTCGCCGAGGTGGGCAAGCGCATGGGGCCTATCGACCTGGCTGCCCTTCCCATCGGTGCCTATTCCCCGCGCTGGTTCATGCAGGGGCAGCACACCGATCCGGCGCAAGCGGTGCAACTTCATCGCGAATCGGACGTGCGCAAGTCGCTGGCCATCCACTGGGGCGTGTTCGAGCTGGCGGATGATCCGCTGGATGAACCACCGGCGTTGCTGGCCACGGCTTTGAGCGAGCAAGGCGTGGCCGAGGAGGCTTTCGTGTGCATCCCCGTTGGCGCGCGCGTGCCGGACTGAGCGCGCCCTGGTGCCTAGTTGAAGAACGCGTGCAGTCCTGGCACGCGGCGAAGCACCAGCCGTTCGGCGGCCAGCACGAACAGCATGGAGATACCCAGGAGCGGCAACAGCACGCCGAACACCACCAGCAGCCCGACCATCAGCGTGGGGTAGCGGGCGCCGTGGGCGGGAGGGGCGCCGAGCCGCCTCACCGGCTTGCGTCGCCACCACATCACAAAGCCGCTCACCGTGACGGTGATCAGGCCCAGCGCCGTGACGAGCCCCAGCAACTGGTTCGGCCAGCCGAACAGCTGGCCCTCGTGGGCGGCCACGCCGTAGCCGATTGCCCGATCCAGGAACGCCCCCTGGGCGAACTCCTTGCGGTTGATCACCTGGCCTGTAGCTCCGTCGAGCTTGAGCGTCAGTCGTAGAGGCCTATTCTGTGTGTCGGAGCGGCCTGTCCAGCCGGCATCCGCCTTCGACGGCGGTGCGATCAATACCGGTGGTGGCAACTGCAGGCTGGCAACCGTTGGCACCAGGCGATCGAGTGCATGCAGGTCCATTCCCTGCTTCGTCGATTGACCCTGCCCGCGATCCATCCCCGGCATATCGGCCATGTCGTCCATCCCTGTGTTCGCCGCGCGGCGTTTGGCCAATTCGTCCGAACGTCCCGTGGTCCAGTCCTGCGTCACCTGGGTGGTCGAGCCGAACTTCCGCACTTCCTTCAACATCCCGCCCCACGACTTCGCCCACGGCAAACCCGAGAACAGCAAAGTGAGAGCGAGCAGGGCCACCCATATACCGGCCACCGCATGAAGGTCGCGCCAGAACAGACGGCCACGTTCGCGCACGCGTGGATACAGCACGCCCGCCAGGCCCTTGCCGCGGGGCCACCACAGGTACAGGCCGGACAGGATCATCACGATCGCCCACGATGCCGCCAGTTCCACCACCATGGAACCCCGGTCGCCCATCAGCAGTTCGCCATGCAGGTAGAAGATGCGCCGCATCAGGCGTTCGTCTTCCACTACGTGGTGCAACACATGGCCGTTGGTCGGGTCAACGTATACACGCACCAGGTCGTCGCCACGGCCCACCAGGACCCGTGCGGCGGAAGTGTTGTTTGCCGGCAACTCATACGCGTTGAGCACGCCACCGGGTACCACCGCCAGCGCGGCGGCCACCTGGGACGACGGGGACACGCGCGGCGCCTGGGCATCGATGCGGTCGTAGGGGCGGTCCAGCCATGCTTCTATCTGCGGCTTGAACAGGTAGATCGATCCCGTGCACGCCAGCCACAGCACGAAAGGCAGGCAGAACAACCCGGCATAGAAATGCCATCGCCACACAAGGCGGTAGGCATCGCGCGCGCGACGATCGGGTACGGCGCTCACAGGTGCACCTTCAGGTCCAGCAGATAAGTGCGCGAAGGATACGGGTAGTACACGAAGTAGCGCCGGTTAGTGAGGTTATCCACGCCCAGGGCAACGTCCATGTGCGGATTGGGCTTCCAGGTCACCCGTCCATCGAAGGTCAGGAATTTGCTGGTGCCACCGAAGGTGTCCGGGTTGGTATCGCTTTCGTCCAGGCTGTTGTACTGCCTGCCCGAATATCGGCCGGCCAGCGTGACAGCGGTGTTGGCGCTGGCATGCCAGGTGGCCACCACGTTCGAGCGCCACATCGGAATGCGGTAGAACTGCTTGCCCACCGAGGCCGGGTTCAGGCGGTTCTCGACCGTGGTGGCCTGCGTGTAGGCGATATTGGCCGACAGATCCAGCGCGTCGAACCATACGCTGCTGCCATCGTACGACGCCTCCGCGCCACGCGTGCGCACACGGCCCACATTCTGTACGTTGGTCACCGTGGGGAACACGGTGGTATTGGTCTGGCTGAAGAGCGCATCGCGCGTGTCGCTTCGATACACGGTAAAGCGTGCCACGCCGTGTTCGCGTGTCCAGGTGGTGGTGAGTTCGCGGGAAAGGTCGTTCTCTGGCTTCAGGTTGGGATTGTTGTTGACCAACGCCAGCCCATTGAACGTGCCCTGGAACAATTCACTGACCGTGGGAAAACGATAGGCCCGGGCCACCGACAGCCGCATGGCGATGTCGTCGGTAGCGCGCCACGACAGCGCGGCCTTGGGCGAGGCATGCTGTTCCTTGCGTTCGCCGTAGCCCACGGACGCAGCGCCCGCACTTCGATAGCCTGCGAACGCACGCCACTGTTCGTAACGGGCTCCCGCCGTGAACTGCCAGGCATCGGCCAGTTGCCAGGCATCCTGCAGATATACCGCCTGCGTTTGCGTGCTTCCACCGGTACCTGACAGAGGCGCACCCGCGTCGCCATGGCGCCAGGCGTTGAGCGCATAGGCCTGCGTGGCCAAGGCATAGCCATCGTAGTGATACCCGAAACTCAACCAGTGGGTGCCCGGCGCTACCACGTCGGGCTGGTGACTCGCGCGCAGGTCGAAAGTGCGCCAGCGCGAGCCATCGCCAGCCGTGAGCTGGCCCGGTCCGTCTTCGGTCAGTGCGCTGGCGGCGACGCGGTCGCGGTTGCGGCTCATGTCGAAGTAGCTGGCCTGGCCTTCGAAGTTCCAGCCGCTGTCGCGATGCGTGCCCAGTGACAGGCCATAGAGGGTGTTGGCGCTTTCGCGCGTACTGGGCGCGAAGAAATTCGCCGGCAAGGTGTACTGCCTGCCATCGATGGATACCACGCCTGCGTAAACCGGCCGGCCTTGCGCATCGCGCAGGAAACTTTCCGTGCGATGCGCCATGTCCTGCCACCAGTAGCCCACGGTAAGACCGGCGCGTAGGTCTGGCGTGATGTCGTAGGCGAGCTTGAGGTTCGCCTCGTGCTGGCGCGTGGCCTCCTGCCCTTCCGCATTGATGCCGCTCACGATGCGCGGCTTCCCGTTCGGACCGCGGTCGACGATGGCACCGGTGACCGGCACAGCCGCGGCACTGGCGGGCGCGGCGGACAAGTTCTGAGTGGCGAATACCAGCGGCTGCCCGTTCGACTGCAGGCTCGCCACGCCCAACAGGAAGGAAAGATTGCCCACCCGGTCGCCGATCGTGGCCGAGAGCCGCCGGCCACCGAAGTTGCGGTCGACGCCGTATTCGTCCACATGCTGGGTGAAGAACTGCGACTGGGCCGACAGTTCAAGGTGATCGGGCATGCGTGTGGTCATCAGCACCGTGGCGCCGATGCTGTTACCCGGATACAGCGCCGAGTACGCGCCGTAGACCACCTCGACACGCTCGAGGTTGTCGGGGAACACCATGGACCAGCGCGGTGGATTGGAGAAGTTGTTCCCCAGCAGGTTGGAAAGCAGCAGGCCATCCAAGTACACCAGCCCCCTGGCGCTTTGCGTGTTGCTGGTGCCGCGCACCGAGAACGTGGCGTTTTCATCGCCGATGAAGCGCTTGCGGATGCCGAAGGCCGGCATGTACTTGAGCGCATCCTCCGCATTGACCACGTTGCGCAGTGACAACGCCTGGGCGTCGACGCTCTCCACCACGCCCGGAAGATTCGGATCGATGGTGCTGGTGTCAGCCGCCGACACTTTCACGCCTTCGAGCACTTTGGCGCGCTGGGGCGTGCTGCCGTCGGCATCGTCGCCGGCGTGCGCGGACGCGCACAACGCCATGGCGATGGCGAACGCCAGCGGCGCGACTGGGCGCCGACCGGACAAGGACAGATACATGGTGGAATTCCCAAAAGCTTAAGTGACCGCCGGCGCGCGCGCCAGGCAAGGGCAGTACTACTCAGGTCATCGGGAAAACGGGTGGACCCCGTGGCACGGCCACCGGTGTCCGCGGCGCCATGGGCAGAGGCGAAGCTGGAACCTCCGCGGGAAGAACTGTCTCGGCAGGCACCAGCATGGGCATGAACGCAACCGTCGCCGGCACCGTCGGAGCGTGGCAGAACAGGCTGCAGTAGCCGCAGGCATCCATGGACATGTCGCCCATGTCGCTGCCCCCGTTGTGGTCCATGCCGGTCATGGCCGGCATACCACTTGGGTCGACCGCGACAGGCGCGACCCGGGTCACCAGGCCCGCGCGCCCTTCGCACCAGGCGCCAAGTTCGGCAAACCCGCTCCGGGATCGCAGCACCTGCGAGATCCCGGGCGCAGCCACCATCAGTCCGACGGCCAGCAGGGCCAGCCAGGCGGCGATGCGGCGATGGAGGCGACGCTTGAACATATAGATCCGGTATCGGCGTAGTGCCGGAATTATTCCATCCCACCCGGTCACGCCATGAAGGAGCATTCTGACATGCCGCGTAGGGTCATTCCGTCATGCCGTGAAGGGGCATCCTGTCGCACCCCGCAGCGCGGCCTCGTCCACGCCTGGGGCCAGTTCCACCAGCTTCAGGCCTGATTCGACGACGTCGAACACGCACAGGTCCGTGATGATGCGGTTGACCACCCCGGTACCGGTGAGCGGCAAGCTGCATTCGGGAATGATCTTGGGAGTGCCGTCCTTCGCGGTGTGCTCCATCACCACCACCACGCGCTTCACGCCCGCCACCAGGTCCATCGCCCCGCCCATGCCCTTGACCATCTTGCCGGGCACCATCCAGTTGGCGATGTCGCCCTTGTCGGTCACCTGCATGGCACCGAGGATGGAAATGTCGATGTGGCCGCCGCGGATCATGGCGAAGGAATCGGCGCTGGAAAAATACGACGCGCCCTGGCGGGCGGTGACAGTCTGCTTGCCGGCGTTGATCAGGTCCGCATCCACTTCGTCTTCGGTAGGAAACGGGCCGATGCCGAGCAGGCCATTTTCCGACTGCAGCCACACGTCTACGCCGTCGGGCAGGTGGTTGGCCACCAGCGTGGGCAAGCCGATCCCGAGGTTCACGTAGTCGCCGTCGTTGAGTTCCTGCGCGGCGCGCTGGGCCATCTGGTCGCGGTTCCAGGCCATGGTCATTCTCCCTTGGCGCGCACGGTGCGCTGCTCGATGCGCCTGGATGGCGCGGGGTTGTGCACGATGCGGTCGACGTAGATGCCCGGTGTATGCACCTGGTCGGGATCGATGTCGCCGATGGCCACGATTTCCTCGACCTCGGCGATGCACACCTTGCCGGCCGTGGCGGCCATCGGATTGAAGTTGCGGGCCGTCTTGCGGAATACCAGGTTGCCCGAAGGGTCCGCCTTCCACGCCTTCACCAGCGAAACGTCCGCCACGATGGAGCGTTCCATCACGTACATGTGGCCGTCGAACTCGCGCGTTTCCTTGCCTTCGGCCACCTGAGTGCCGTAGCCGGTGCGGGTGAAGAAGGCCGGGATGCCGGCGCCTCCCGCACGGAGTTTCTCGGCCAGCGTACCCTGCGGGGTGAATTCCACCTCGAGTTCGCCCGCAAGATACTGCCGCTCGAATTCCTTGTTCTCGCCCACATACGACGAAACCATCTTCCTGATCTGCCGGGTCTGCAGCAGCAGGCCAAGGCCGACGCCATCGATGCCGGCATTGTTCGACACGGCGGTAAGCCCCGTGACGCCTGAGTCGCGCAGGGCTTCGATCAGCAGTTCCGGGATCCCGCAGAGGCCGAAGCCGCCGACGGCGATCACCTGGTCGTTGGCCACCAGGCCCTTGAGGGCTTCGGCAGCGGAAGCGTAGCGCTTGTCGCGGGGGCGACGGGCGGCGTCTGGCATGGATCGACTCCTGGGCGTGGGGGCACCGTAACCCACCTACTTTACTACCCTTAGGTTTGCGAAGGCCCGCTGCAAGGGCACAATCAGCCTGGACACGGGCGCCAGCGGCAAGGGGCAACGGGCAAGGCCCCCTACACGCCGGTCACACAGGAAAGCCACCACCATCCGGGGCAGACCAGTGAGCTTGAGCGCATGAACGATACGCAGGTGCTGATCGCCGGAGCGGGACCCACCGGTATGGTGCTGGCCTTATGGCTGACCCGCGCCGGGGTGCGCGTGCGCATCGTCGACCCGCGGATGGCCGCGGGCGAGGCTTCGCGCGCCATGGCCGTGCATGCGCGCACACTCGAACTCTACGACCAGTTGGGGCTGGCTGAAGCCGTTGTGGCCGGAGGCATCCCCATGGACCACATTTCGGTGCGCACCAAGGGCGTGCAACGGGCGAAGGTATCGATCGGTGCCGGCGGCGAGGGCATCTCACCGTTTCCTTACGTGCTGACCTATCCGCAGGACGACCACGAGCGGTTACTGGAAAAGGCCCTGCTGGCGGCGGGCGTCGCCATCGAGCGCGGCACCCAGGTAGTTGGCCTGGACCAGACGTCCGCGTCGGTCCACGTACGCCTGGACAGCGCCAGCGGCGCCGAACGCATGCATGTGGATTACCTGTGCGGTTGCGACGGCGCCGGCAGCCGCGTGCGGCACGCCCTGGGCCTGGATTTCGCCGGCGGCACGTATGACCAGACCTTCTACGTGACCGATGCCATGGTGGAAGGTGCCGCGGCGGACATGGGTGTAAGCCTGTGCACCAACGCCGAAGGGTTTTGCCTGGTCATGCCGGTCCGTCGCACCGGCGCCTATCGGCTGATCGGCGTGGTGCAGGACAGCCAGGGCCGCGGGGAGCATTTCACCTTCGAAGACGTGCGCGACCAGGTCGAGCGTACCACCGGCCTCAAGGTCAACGAGGTCAATTGGTTTTCCACGTATCGCTCACACCACCGCATGGCCTCGTCATTCGCTAGCGGCAGGGTGTTCCTGGCCGGCGATGCGGCACATATCCACAGCCCCGCGGGTGGCCAGGGCATGAATACCGGCATCGGCGACGCCATCAACCTGGGCTGGAAACTAGCCTCGGTGCTGCACCGGCGCGCCGACGCGTCGATCCTGGCCACTTACGCCACCGAACGCATGGGTTTTGCCCGCCAGTTGCTGCGGAGTACCGACCGCGCCTTCCGCCTGATCGCCTCGGACGGGTCCATCGGCCGCGTGTGGCGCACGGGACTCCTCCCGCACGTGATACGCGCCGTCGCATCGTTCAAGGGAACACCGCGATTCGCCTTCCGCGTGGTGTCACAGGTACGGATCGCCTACCACGACAGCGCGCTCTCGGCCGGACGTGCGGGCAGCCTGCGCGGCGGCGACCGCCTGCCATGGCTGCCTGTCGGCGAGGCGAGCAATTTCGAGCCGCTCACCTCGCGGGACTGGCAATTGCATGTCTATGGCGAGCCCGGGCCCGGTGTTCGGCGCCTGGCCTACAACACCGGGCTGCCCCTGCACGGCTACATCCATGGCGAGAAGGCACAGGCTGCGGGAATACCCGCCGGCACCGTGTGCCTGGTGCGGCCGGACGGCTATATCGCCATGCTCAAGGGCGACCAGGACGAAAGCGGCCTCGTGGACATGGCGAACTACATCGCCCGGTTCGCTATCGTGGCCAACCCGCCCAAGCATGCGAATCAGTGAAAGCTGACTCCTCCGCAGACACAAGCGGACAAATTTTGAGCATTTTCCTATATCGATAGCGCCGGCATTTTCGCACTATGGCTCCGCCGCCGAAGAAACCGAAAAGTTTTCCCGGCGTACGGAAACATCGATGACCGACCAGAACGGCAGGATGCCGTCACCCGCACATCGTGCAAATGGTCGAGCCCCCCCTTCATCGGTGCCAGCGCCGCGTCGGCTTCATGCCGGGCCGCGTTACGGCGGACTCACGTCCGTCGCAAGCTAAGGATGGCCCATCATGGCCCCGCGCGTGAGCGTGTGGGCCATGTTCTTTTGTGTCCTTCCTACAAGCGGCCGAAGTACACGGAAATGCCTAGACCAGCCTCCCACTGAGCGCCGCGCGGGCCCACGCGATGCAGCACGAAGGTGTCGGCCTGGGCGCGTTCGCCCAGCTTCAAGGCCAAGCCGCCACCCGCCAGGCCTTCGTTGCCATCCTGGCCGTCATGGATCAGGTCGGCTTCGACATAGCCTTGCAGGCTGTCAGTGAGCGGCACGGTATACACAGGCGCAAGCGTCCAGGTGTTGCTGCCCTGCAGGCGATCGATGTTGGCAAAAATCGTGAATTGCCGATCGTCCTGCAACTTCCAGCCCAACGTGGTTCCGAGTGTGTACTGCCGCGCGCCGTTGCCGATGTCGTGCGCGCCATTATCGAACGTCACCTGGCCGAGCACGGCATAGCTGAAGTCGCCGTTCGTGTTTGGCGCCACTTTCATTGCCAGGCTGCTGTCGCCATGGCCGGTGCGGCGTTCCCCATCGCCGTAGAGGTGGTTCCACGCCGACCCGCCCAGTTGCAGTTCCACCGGGCCGCCGAGGCCGACGCGAAACAGGCTGTCGGCGGTGTACTTGCCCTGCAAGGCGCCATGGTCGTCGGGCTCGCGTGACCAGTCGGGCACGCCCTGCTCCAGCGCCACGCCTCCAGCCGGCAGCACGCTGGTGGCAAAACCGGCACCGGGACGATCGAAGTCCGGTGGATCGGCCATCGCGGGTGCGGAAAGGGCCATGGCCGCCAGGGCAACGTATGGCACGACATGTCGCATTCTCATTTGCCCCTTATGTGCCTGGCTCGCAAGCATGGCGTCAATGACGTGCAGGGGGCGTCGACACCATTATCTTTCTCGTCCGGATGAGCGCTTTCGTGGCGGGCCGTCGCTGGCAATGCGCTCAATTACTGCTTGACTGAAAAAGCCGGTACCGCGGTCTTGGCCTCGCCGGCGAACGTCGTGGCGGACGTACCCAGCTGGAACGTGTACGAGCCTGCGGCCACCTTCCAGCCATCCTGATAACGCGCCAATGCATGCGGGTTGAGCTTGATGTGCACGGTGCGGCTCTGGCCCGGCTGCAGAGGCACGCGGGCCCAGCCGGCCAGGCGACGCGGCGTGCCGTCGGGAGCGGTAACGTACACCTGTGGCGTGTCGATGCCCGCACGCTTACTGGTGTTCTTCACTGTTACGTCGGCGATGATTTCACCATTGGCCTGGCTTACCTTGAACCCGGAATAATCGAACGACGAATAGGTAAGGCCATAGCCGAACGGAAAGAGCGGCGTGAGGTTCTTCTTCTGGAACCAGCGGTAACCGACGTCCGCGCCTTCGATGTTGTAGTCGACCCTGTCGGCCGGCTTGCCGCCGGAGAGGCCAGCGCCCACGATCACAGGGCGGGGTAACTGCGACTCGTCCTTCGGCCAGGTCACCGGCAAGCGACCGGACGGCGCAACCTTGCCGAACAGCAGGTTGCCGATCGCTTCGCCGCCGCGTGCGCCGGCGTACCAGACATCAAGCACGGCACCCACATTGGAAAGCCACGGCATCTTCACCGGGCCGTTGTTCTGGATCACCACGATGGTCTTTGGGTTGGCCTTGGCGACAGCGGCCACCAAGGCATCCTGGTCGCCACCGAGCGCCATGGTGGCGGGGTCGAACGACTCGGCCGTCCACTGCTGCACGAACACCACGGCCACTTCGCTCTCGGCGGCGAGCTTGGCCGCCGCGGCAATGTCGGTGCCATCGGCATACTTCGCCTTGCCGCCGGTCTGCGCGTTGATCGCCGCCAGCGGTGCCGACGGCTGGTAGCGTACGGGACCGGGCCAGTCGGTGGGCTGCAAGCCAGGTACTGCATTGCCTTCGGGCGGTTCGACCGAAGAGGAGCCGCCGCCGGTAATCACGCCCTTGTCGGCATGGCCACCGATCACGGCCACGCTCTTCACACTGGCCGATAGCGGCAGCAGGTTGTTTTCGTTGCGCAGCAATACCGAGCCTGCTTCCGCAGCCTTGCGCGAGACAACGGCATCGGCATTGAAGTCGATCGGCGCGGCTTTCACCGGATGGTCGATAATGCCGCTGGCGAACATGCTGCGAAGGATGCGGTGGACCATGTCATCGATGCGCGCCTGCGGCACCTTGCCGTCGGCAAGGTCCTTGCGCAGCGGTGCGTCAAAGTACACCTGGTCGTCGAACACGTTGCCCGCCGATTCCTGGTCCAGGCCGGCGTTGGCCGATGCCGCCGAGCTATGCACGGCGCCCCAGTCGCTCATCACATAGCCCTTGAAGCCCCAGTCTTGCTTGAGCACGGTATTGAGCAGCCATGGGTGCTCGCACGCATAGACCGTGTTTACACGGTTGTAGGAGCACATTACCGAAACTGGCTGGCCGATGTCGATGGCGATTTCGAAGGCCAGCAGGTCCGATTCGCGAAGCGCGGTTTCGTCGATGTCGGCGCTCAGTGTATTGCGGCCGGTTTCCACCGCGTTGATGGCGTAATGCTTGATGGTGGAAATGATGTGCTGGGACTGGATACCCTTGATTGCGTTGCCCACGATGTTGCCGGCAAGGATCGGGTCTTCGCCGGCGTATTCGAAGTTGCGGCCGTTGCGCGGGTCGCGCACCAGGTTGATGCCGCCGGCCAGGAGGCCATTGAAACCCTTGCGCCGCGCCTGGCTGCCGATCATGGCGCCACCGGCATAGGCAATGGTTGGATCGAAGGTGGCTGCCACCGCTAGGCCCGCCGGAAGCGCGGTAGCGCCCTTGCCGGTTAGACCTGCACTGCGCACGCCCAGGCCCGCGTCAGTCTCCTGCACGGCGGGAATACCCAGCCGCTCGATCGCCGGGGTGTAACCGGCCGAACCCAGCGCACCGGCGGGCTTCTGCGGTTTGCCCTTTTCGTTATCGCCGAATTCGGAGCGGATCAGGCGGAATTTCTCGTCCTGCGTCAGCTGCGCCACGACGAGGTCCGCGCGCTTGTCGGGTGAGAGGCTGGGATCCATCCAGGGCCGGGCTTTGTCGGCGGCATGAACGGACGTTGCGGCAAGAAGGGCGAGCACGAGCAGGCGACGACGGGGCATGGCCATTTCCTTCAGGGTAGAACCAAGGGAGATTGCTTGCGTAACGTTAACTTGGCAAGGGCGGGTGTAGGATTTTGCCGGATCTGACCCCACCATCTAACCATGTCGCTCCGTGCTTTCCACCCCGCCGTCGCCGCCTGGTTCGAAGGCGCGTTCCCGCGCCCGACCGCCGCGCAGGCAGCCGCGTGGCCGGCCATCCGTGAAGGCCGGCATACGCTGGTGGCCGCGCCCACCGGCTCGGGCAAGACGCTTACCGCCTTCCTGGCCGCGCTCGATGAATTGGTACGCCAGGGCCTGGCCGAAGGCGGCCTGCCCGACAAGACGACGATCGTCTACGTGTCGCCGCTGAAGGCACTGTCCAACGACGTGCATATCAACCTGGAAGTACCGCTGGAAGGCATCCGGCGCGAACTGGCAAAACTTGGCTTGCCGGAAGTCGACATCCGTACGGCGGTACGCACCGGCGATACACCGACGGCCGAGCGGAACCGCATGCGCCGCACGCGGCCACACATCCTGGTGACGACCCCCGAGTCGCTCTATGTATTGCTGGGGTCGGATTCCGGGCGGGAGATGCTGGGCGACGTGCACACGGTGATCGTGGATGAAATCCATGCCATCGCCGCCAGCAAGCGCGGCAGCCATCTGGCGCTCAGCCTCGAACGCCTGCAGTCGCTGTGCCAACGACGCCTGCTTCGCATCGGGCTCTCGGCCACGCAAAAGCCGATCGAAAAAGTCGCCAGGTTCCTGGTGGGCGATCGCGGCGAAGACTGCCACATCGTGGATATCGGTCACGTGCGCGAACGCGACCTCGGGCTTGAGGTGCCGCCCGTGCCGCTGGAAGCGGTAATGTCCAACGACACCTGGGAGCTGGTCTACAACCGCCTGCACAACCTTGTCGAACAGCATCACACCACGCTGGTGTTCGTCAACACGCGCCGCATGGCCGAGCGCGCCACGAAACATCTTTCCGATCGACTGGGTAAGGAAGCCGTGGCCGCGCACCACGGCAGCCTGTCGCGCGAGCAGCGCCTGGATGCCGAGCAACGGCTGAAATCGGGTGCGCTGCGCGTGCTGGTGGCCACCGCCTCGCTGGAGCTTGGCATCGACATCGGTGACGTGGACCTGGTGTGCCAGCTCGCCTCGCCACGCTCGATTGCATCCTTCCTGCAGCGCAGCGGCCGTGCTGGCCACGCCGTGGACGGCACGCCGAAGGCACGACTGTTCCCGACCTCGCGTGACGACCTGGTCGAATGCGCAGCGTTGCTCGACTGCGTGCGCCGCGGCGAGCTGGACACGCTCAATATTCTCCGCGGCCCGCTGGATGTGCTGGCCCAGCAGATCGTGGCCGAAGTGGCGATGGACGAATGGGATGAAGATGCCCTCTTCGACATCGTCCGCCGCGCCTGGCCTTACCACGACCTTACGCGCGCTTCGTTCGACGACATCGTGCGCATGCTCGCCGAAGGCTTCACCACGCGCGTCGGCCCGCGCGGGGCCTATGTCCACCGCGACGCCGTACACAAGCGGCTACGCGCGCGCCGCGGCGCGAAGATGGCTGCGGTAATGTCCGGCGGCACCATTCCCGACATGGCCGACTACGCGGTGGTGCTGGAGCCCGCATCCATCACCATCGGCTCGGTGAACGAGGATTTTGCCATCGAGAGCCTGGCCGGCGACGTCTTCCAGCTGGGCAATACCTCCTATCGCATCCTGCGCGTGGAACGCGACCGCCTGCGCGTGGAAGACGCCAAGGGCGTGCCGCCGAATATTCCCTTCTGGCTGGGCGAAGCGCCGGGCCGCAGCGATGAGTTATCCGCTGGCGTGTCGCGCCTGCGTGGGGAAATCGTCACCAGGCTCGCCGATGGCGGCGTGGCCCAGGCGTTGGCCTGGCTTGTCGACGAAGTAGGCATCGTGCGGCCGGCGGCTGAGCAGATCGTCGAATACCTCGCCCGGGCCTCCGCGGCGCTGGGTGGCGTGCTGCCCACGCAATCGCAACTGGTGATGGAGCGATTCTTCGATGAATCCGGCGGTACGCAGTTGGTGATCCACACGCCCCATGGCAGCCGGGTCAACCGCGCCTGGGGCCTGGCGCTGCGCAAGCGCTTCTGCCGCAAGTTCAACTTCGAACTGCAGGCGGCGGCCACCGAAGACGCCATCGTGTTGTCTCTGTCCACCAGCCACAGCTTCCCATTGGAAGAAGTAACCCACTACCTGCACTCGGCCAGCGCCGAGCACGTGCTGGTCCAGGCATTGCTGGATGCGCCGCTGTTTGGCGTGCGCTGGCGCTGGAACGCGGTGACCTCGCTGGCGCTGCCGCGTTTTACCGGCGGCAAGAAAACCCCGCCGCAACTGCAACGCATGAAGAGCGAGGATTTCCTCGCCACGGTATTCCCTGACCAGGTGGCTTGTGCCGAGAACCTGGTGGGCGAACGCGAAGTGCCCGACCATCCGCTGGTGGCGCAGACACTGGACGATTGCCTGCACGAGGCCATGGACACCGAAGGCTGGCTGGCGCTGTTGCGCCGCATGGAATCCGGCGAAGTGTCCATTGCTTGCCGCGACCTGGCCGCGCCCTCGCCACTGGCCGCCGAAGTGCTGGGCGCGTCGCCCTATGCCTTCCTTGACGATGCTCCACTCGAGGAGCGCCGCACGCAGGCCGTGCAATCGCGCCGATGGAACGATGCACAAAGCCCGGACGACCTCGGTCGGCTGGACGAATCGGCCATCGACGCCGTGTGCGAAGAAGCGTGGCCCGAGGCACGCGACGCCGACGAGATGCACGAAGCACTCACCCTGATGGGCGGTATCGCCGAAGCGGAGATCGAGCCGTCGTGGCGCGGCTTGCTGGAGCAGCTCGCCCGCGACTCGCGCGCCACTCGCCTTGAGCTTGGCGACGGCTTCATGTGGGTCACCGCCGAACGCCTGCCCACCTGGCGCGCGCTGCATGCCGACGTCCCCATGTCGCCGGCCATCGAGGCACCAGCGGAATTCCTCCGCGATTGGCCGCCGGAAGATGCGTTGGTGGAGCTGCTGCGTTCACGCCTTGCCTGCGTGGGCCCGGTGACCGAAGCGAACCTCGCCGCTGTTTTGGCCGCAGACGAAAGCGATATCACCATCGCACTGTCCCGCCTGCAGCAGGAAGGCTATGTGATGCGCGGGCGTTTCAGCCTGGCCATCGACGGCGAACAATGGTGCGAACGCCATCTGCTGGCACGCATCCACCGCTACACCATCGGCCGCCTGCGCCGCGAGATCGAACCGGTGGCGCCGCGGGACTTCATGCGCTTCCTGATCGATTGGCAGCATATGGGCGCTCGGTCACGCGTCAGCGGCCCGGATGCACTGGCGGGCGTGATCGCCCAGCTGGAAGGCTTCGAAGCCGCCGCGGGCGCGTGGGAAGGGGAAATCCTGCCTGGACGGGTCGAGGACTACGGTATCGGCTGGCTCGACGACCTCTGCCGGGCCGGCCGCGTCACCTGGGGCCGCTTGCGCCCTGGCAGCGGGGCCGGGGCCGGCCCTGTGCGGGCCACGCCCATCGTGCTGCTGCCCCGCCGCCAGTTGGGCGTATGGAGTGCGCTGGCACCGCCCTCCCACGAGGTCACGCTGGGATCACGCGCGCAGGCCGTGGCCGATGCGCTGCGCGACGAAGGGGCGCTGTTCTTCGACGAGCTCACCTCCTATACGCACCTGTTGCGCACGGAACTGGAAGACGCGTTGGGCGAATTGGTAGCTGCCGGGCGCATCACCGCCGATAGCTTTTCCGGTCTTCGCGCGCTGCTGTTGCCGGCGGCCAAGCGCGACGGGCGCCACCGCCGCGTGCGTCGCCACGCGCTTAGCGGGATCGAGGATTCCGGACGCTGGTCGCTGGCACGGCAAGCCCGCGAGAAACGGGACGACGCCGATGCGCTGGAGCACGTGGCGCGCACCCTGCTTCGCCGCTATGGCGTGGTGGCTTGGCGGTTGCTCGAACGCGAGGCGCCCTGGTTGCCGCCGTGGCGGGAATTGCGCCGCGTGTACCAGCGGCTGGAAGCCCGCGGGGAGATCCGCGGCGGACGCTTCATCGAAGGCCTGGTGGGCGAGCAGTTTGCCTTGCCCGATGCATTGGCTGCGCTTCGGCAGGTTCGTACGCGGGCGCACGACGGCGAGCACGTGTGCGTCTCCGGCTGTGATCCGCTGAACCTCGTGGGCAGCCTGCTGGCGGGGAGCAAGGTGCCGGCTACCCTGGGCAGCCGCGTGGTCTATGTCGATGGCGTGCCCGTGGCCTCGATGGTGGCGGGCAAGTTCGCCACGCTCGCGGCCCTGGATCCGGCGCAGGAGCAACAGGCCCGCTCCGCCCTCACGCGTGATCCGCGGTCGCCGCGCGTCATGCCGGCGACCGCGGTTGCCGGGGCCGCCGCCGGCTGACAAGATGCCGTCCAGGCGGCGCCCGTTCTCGCCGCGGGGAATAAACATGAGCGTGACGGTGCACCGCGAGGGCCTGGAAGCGGGCCGCCTGGATATCTTCGTCGATGGCGCCTTCGCCTTCACGCTCACCCTGCTGGCCATCGGCGGCGCGGAAATTCCCCACGATGTGGACAAGATGGTGCACATCCTGGGCGACGTCCCGGCGGCGGCGGCCTGCTTCGCACAGATGGCGCGATTCTGGCACGGCCACGTGCAATGGCGCACGCACTGCACGCGTGCGACGCGCCCCGGGCTGTTCCTGTCGATGCTGTTGGTGTTCTTCGCGCTTATCGTGGTCTATCCGCTGCACATGGTGTACGCGAGCCTGTTCAACGTACTTTCCGCAGGGCACCTTTCAAGCGACTTCGGACTTCACAACGCGGCGGAAGCGAAAGCCCTGTTCGCCATCTACGGCTTCACCTACTTCTGCATGTCCGGGACACTGGCCCTGTTGTTTCGCCATGCGGCCCAGGTGGCTTCAACCCATGGCGAGGACGATTTCGTACCACGCATGCGTGCAGTGTTGTGGCTGATCCCCGCGGGGGTGGGTGCCTTGTCGGCGATCGTGGCGCTATCGCTCCCCGATCATGCGCCTGGCTGGACCTTCGCGCTACCAGGCCTGGTCTATACCCTGCTGATGAGCATGGGCTGGATCTCCCGGCGCATGCGTGCACGCGCCGGGCGACCGGAGTGACATGCAACTAGTGTTGCAGCTGCACGTTGCCTAGCACCCAGAAAGTGCTTGGGCCGGGCTTTCCGGTGACGACGATACACAGATCGTGAGTACCCTCGCCCCGCAGATCGCCGGTCAGCGTGGCCTTGCCGTCATGGGCCGCGGCAAGCTTCAGGGAAGCCGCGGGCTCGCCTTCGCAACTGTCCAGTCGGACCTCGATCTCGCCCGCCTTGCTGTGCTTGGGCCGCTCCACCACGTTCTTGATTTCGTGTGCGAGGGCGAAGTTCCAGGGCAGGCGATCCACCTCGATGGCGATATGCTGCACACCGGTGAGGTCGGCGCCCTTCCAGCGCCAGCAGGTATTCATGATGTCGACGAAGTGCGTGCGACGCGGGCCATCCACCGGCAGGGCCGCTTCCTGGCGCGAGCCGTTGGAGTCGCCGCATAGCGCAAGCTCGGTGCTGTCGCGGCGCAGAAGCGAATCAGCATCGACTACCCGGGTTCGCGGCTGGGCCAGCGCCTGGCCGCCAACAAACGCCGTCGCCATGAGCGTCGTGGGTAACGGCACGTCGATCGGTGCCGTGTAGGTCGGCGAGCTCTCCACTGGGGTACTGCCATCGATCGTGTAGTGGATGCTGCCCAGGCCCGTCTGCGTGGACAGCTTTACCATCGCCTTGTCGCCGTTGGCTGTTGCTTCGAACGCCACGCCGAAGGCGGTATCGGATGCGTTGATGTCATCGCTCTTGAAGCGCGCCATCTGCGCCGGCATGCGGGCGAGGAAATCCTGCCAGTCGGCCTGGCTGGTCCAGGTGCGTTCGGCCAATGCCGCCAGGCGCGGGAATGCGGCGTGTTCAACGCGAGCGCCCGTGGGCGTCTGCTCGGCGAAGATCGTGGCTTCCGCACCAAGCACGTGCTTGGCATTTTCCGTGCTGATCTCCGAAGGAATCGGCTCGAAGTGATACAGCGCTTCAAGCGTGATCACCGGCATGCGGCCGGGCACTTCGTCGGGAAGGCGGCTTTGCACGTTGTCGAGGTAGAGGTCAGGCGCGGGCGCCAGCACCACGTCGTGGCCCTTGTTCGCCGCAGTCACCGCACCCTTGGTGCCCCGCCAGGACATCACCGCCGCCGACGGCGGAACGTCGCCATCGAGGATCTCGTCCCAGCCGATCAGCCGCCGACCGTGTTCATCCAGATAGGCGCCGATGCGGGCAATGAACCAGCCCTGGAGTTTCTCTTCGCTGGTGATGCCCAGTTGCTTCATCTGGGCCTGCACGGCCTTCGATGACTGCCACTGGTCCTTGATGGCCTCATCGCCGCCCACATGGATATACGTGGAGGGAAACAGCGCCATCACTTCGTCGAGGACATTCTCCATGAAGGTGAAGGTCTTGTCCGAAGGGCTGTACAGGTAGGGCATCACGCCCCAGTCGGTGGATACCTGCGGTCGCTTTTTCGTGATGCCGAATTGCGGATAGGACGCTATCGCCGCCTGCGCATGGCCGGGCATCTCGATCTCCGGCACCACGGTGATGTAACGCTCGGCGGCATAGGCCACGATGTCGCGGACATCGTCCTGCGTGTATACGCCGCAATACGGCGTGCCTGGCTCACTCACCAGGGCCGCATCGGGACCCAACGCCTTGCGGCAGCCGCCAATACGGGTGAGGTCGGGGTATTTCTTGATCTCGATGCGCCAGCCCTGGTCGTCGGTAAGGTGCCAGTGGAAGGTATTGAGTTTCAGCAGGGCCATCTGGTCGATGATCTTGCGCAGTTCATCGGTGGTCTGGAAATGCCGCGCCGAATCCACCATCAGGCCGCGCCAGGCGAAACGCGGCGCGTCGTCCACGTGCATGGCCGGTATCGTGTGCGAATCCGGCTGCGCCGTCAGCGCCTGCCACAGGGTGATCGCGCCATAGAACAAACCGTGCGAGCGGCTGGCTCGGATGCTGGCACCATCGCTGGTGACATCCAGCGCATAGGCCTCCTCGCCCTCGATGGCGGGGTCGCTTACCAGCACGATGGCATCCTTCGCGTCGCCGCCATCGGCCACGGCGAGCTGCATGCCCGTGCTGCGCTTGATACGGTCGGCCAGGTACTGGGCCACGCGGTGCGCGCCTTCGTCACCGGCCGGCACCACGATGCGAGTGCCTTCGTGAAGGGCAAACGATCCGGCATGCCGGTCGAGCCTGGCCACGGCGGGCACCAGCGACAGCGGTGCGATCGCGGCGCCCGTGGTACCGGCGGCCGTGTGAGACGGGGTGTTCGGGGACATGGCGCATGCAGCAAGCATGCCCACGGCCATCATCGCCATTACACAAGCGTACTTGTTCATTCGAAGTCCTCCATATCCCCGCCAGCCCAGCCATGCTGCCACGAATTCCCGTTGACGGGACAAAAAAATAGGGCCCTGGTCACAGGGCCCTTGGGGAGAAGACGACCTTGCGGGCAGCACCGCAAGGTCGCTTGAGCCAACCGTTAGAACTTGAAGCGGACGTTTACGTAGTACTGGCGGCCGTTGTCGTAGAAAGCGTAAGGCTGCTTACCGTAGACATCGGCCTTCGTGTAGTACTTCAGCACCGGGCGGTTGAGGTTCATCGCGTCGAACGACAGCGAGACGTTGTCGGTCAGGCTGTAGTTCATCGATACCGCCAGGTTGCCGATGCCGCGCTGGTAGAAGTTGTCCGTGCGGCTTACGCCGGCGAAGAACTCGGAGCGGTAGGTGTAGCTCACGCGCGCATTGAACACTTTGTTTTCGAAGTAAGCCGACACATTAGCCGTCTTCTTCGAGTTACCCTGGAGCGGACCGTCATCCTTGTCAGTGTGGCCGTCGGAGTAGGTGTAGTTGGTGGATACGCCGAAATTCTCGCCGATCGGCTGGATGTAGTTGATTTCCGCACCCTTAACCGAGCCGTCCACGTTCACCGGCACGCTCACCAGATAGGTGTTGAAGACGTCGGTGCCGGCAGTGTTGGAAGCCTGCTGGTCCTTGAACTGGCGAGCTTCGGGGCCGAAGTTCACGTAGTCCTTCAGGTTCATCTTGTACACGCCGAACGACAGCAGGCCACGCGGAGCAAAATACCATTCCAGGGCGGCGTCGAAGTTCGTGGAGATGATCGGCTTCAGCTGCGGGTTACCGCCACTGCCGGTATGGGTGAGGTCGTCCAGCGACACGGAACCGGCGAGCGCCGAGTAGTCCGGGCGAGTCATCGTCTTGGATGCAGCCAGGCGGCCGACCAGCTCGTCGGTGAAGCTCCACTTGAAGTTGGCGCTCGGCAGTGCCTTGCTGTACGTGTGGTTGTAGTTGCTCTTGTAGTACGTACCGAAAGCGGAGCCCGGGAAGGGGCCAGCCACGGTGTAAGCATCGGGATTGGACGTGTTGTAGTTGATGTCCTCTTCGGTGCGGACGTAACGCACACCAGCATTGGCACTCCACTGGCTGCCGGAGAAGTTCGCCTGCAGGTAGGCGGCCTTGTCCTTCTCTTCGACCTTGTAGATGTTCTGCCAGTTGAAGCGGGCGATCGGATCGCGATTGGCCTTGGCGGCATCGATCGCGGCCAGCTGGCCCGGCGTGTAGTACCAGATGTCGCTTGGGAAGGTGCCGCCCAGGCCGTCACCGAAGTGACCGGGGTAGTTGCTGACGTTCTGCGGATAGTCCGACGGTACGCCCAGGCCGTTGAGCGGGCCCTGGCCGATGTCGGTCTGGTTTTCACGCGTGTGGTCGGCATAGCGCACGCCGAACTGCAGGGACGAAAGCGGGTTGTCGTCGAAGGCAAGTTCGCCATCGAGCTGGCCCCAGTTCTCCTTGTCCTTCACATGAATGTTCTGGTCGCCGAAGATCCAGCCGCTGGAGGGCTGGAAGCCGGACGAGGCCAGACTGGAGTTATCCGCGCCAAGGCGTACGTCGTAGGGACCGCCCAGGCCATGCTGCAGCCAGCCGGCGCCACCACCCGGCTGCACGCCGGTTTCCAGCACGTCCTGGTTCGGGCTGTCGCCGCGGCCCTGAGTCGTACCGGCCTGGCCCTTGATGGTCAGGTGATCGGTAGCGTTCCAGGCGCCGTCCAGGGTGAGGTACTTCGACTGCGACGAAGCACCCGGACGCGAGATCATGTCGTACACGCCATACGGCGCGGTGCTGGTCGGATCGGGCAGGAAGTTGGCCGAGGTCAGCACGCCGTTCTTGTTCACCACATAGCCGGGGGCCGGCATGTGCGTGGCGGCGAACTGGCTGGTCCAGATCATGTAGTTACGGTTGTAGTTGTCGGCCTTCATCTTCGAGTAGAAGCCCGACAGGTCCAGCGTGACGTTATCGGTGGGCTTGAACTGGATGTCGACCACGCCACCCTTGCGCTCGCGCTTCTGGGTGAACAGCGTGGTGCCGAGCAACTGTGGCGCGTACACGCCGGCAAGCGGACCGGTGCCGCCGATGGGCGCGTAACCGCCGACCACTTCCTGGCCGTCACGCTCCAGGCTGCGCTTCTCGTAGAAAGCCTGGCCCAGGATGCCGAAGGTGTTGTCGTCGTTCTTCCAGTTGAACAGGCCGCTGAACTGCGGCTCGGTCTTGGAAGGCAGGTCCGAATACACGCCACCGACGGAGGCTTCGGCCGTGTACTGCTTGGCGAATTCCAGCGGGCGGCGGGTGATGATGTCGACGGAGCCGGCACTGCCGCCTTCGACGATGTTGGCCTCGGAGGTCTTGTGCACCACCACTTGGCTTACGATTTCCGACGGCAGCAGGCTGTAGCTCACGCTGCGGCCGACCGTCTGCACCTGGCTGAGCACGAACCAGTCGCCCGTGCCCACGGTGTGGCCGTTGACCAGGGTCTGGGTCATGCTGGGGTTGGTGCCGCGCAGGGCCACGCGGTCGTTTTCGTCGAAGCCGCCTTCCGAGGCGCTGGACGAGGAAATGTTCACGCCGGGAAGGCGCTGCAGGGTGTCGGCCACGTTCTTGGCCGGCAGCTTGCCGATGTCTTCGGCGGTGACGATCTCCACGTGGGAGACAGCTTCCTGCTTCAGGTTCAGGGCCTCCGCTTCGCTGTCGCGGATGCCGGTGACGACCACCGTGGAGAGCTCGGTGGCTTTCTTTGCGTTGGGCTTGGCGGCGTTGTCGCCGGTGACCTGGGCGGTGTCCTGCGCGAGGACCGTGCCGGCCATGCACAGGCTGGCGATGATGCTGGCGGCAAGCAAGTTCTTGCTAAATGACATGGCGTCCTCCCCTCAGAGGCTTTCGATTTATGCGGCAGCCCCTGCGGCGGGGCCGGTGTCCGTTGGTTGCTGGGCCTTGCGGCCCGTTTCATGGGTATTGCGAACTAGCTGGACTTCAAAAATTTCAGGTGGCTTGAAAAGCCCGTCACTGGGCGAAGTTGCCGTCGAGATACAACCCGGCGGCACCGATCACGCCCAACTGGCCGTGGTCCATCAGGCGCACTGAGACCTTCTGCAGGAAGGCCCGCATCACGCCCTTGTTGAAGAAGCGGTGTTCGAACTGGCTACGCAGCAGTACGTCGCGCACCTGCGGCAGAATTCCGCCGGCAAGGAATACGCCGCCGGTAGCGCCGTAGAGCATGGCCAGGTCACCGACGAAGCTGCCCAGCAGCGCGCAGAAAGTGTCCAGGGCCTCGACGGCTGCTTCATCGCTCTTGGCGAGCGCGGCAGCGGTGACGTCGGCGGGCTCGGCGAGCGCGACAGGCAGGCCGCGCAGGCCCGCGATCACCCGGTAGAGGTTCAGCAGGCCCGGGCCGCTCAAGGCTCGCTCCATGGAAACGTAGTCGTATTCCTTCGAGAGCTGACGAAGAATCTCGATCTCACGCTCCGTGCCCGGCGCCAGCGAAATCTGCCCGGCTTCCGTGGGCAGCACGCGCGCCCGCGGCTCGCCCGGCAACAGCACGGCCGAGCCCAGGCCCGTGCCCGGACCCATCACCAGCACCGGACCCGGGGCCGACGGCTTGCTGGCGGCGATCACGGTGGTTGTCTGGGCAAGATCCAGGAACTGCGTGGCATAGGCCACGGCTTCGAAGTCGTTGACGACCGCCAATTGGCCGATGGACAACGACGAGCGGATGTCACTGATCGACACCGGCCAGGCCAGGTTGTCGTTGACGATGGCATCGTCCAGCACGTAGCCGGCGCAGGCCACGGCGCAATGTTCCACCGGGCCATTCACACCGGCCTTGCCGAAGAAGTCCTTCAGGACAGCGGTAAGGCTGGGCCACTCGGCGCAGGTATAACGCTCGTAATGCAGCACGTTTACGCCGGACAACTGCGCGCTGACCAGGCCGATGCGCGCATGCGTGCCGCCGACGTCCGCCGCGATGAACGGCGAACCCTGGGGTTTCACCATCTGAAGTGTCCTGTGGTTGGCAGCTGTCGCCACACCTGTCCCCTTGCCCCGACCCAATGGGCGCCCTTCGGTAGCTCCGGGCGCCGCGCTTGTCCGCAATATGGCTTCGTTATGACAACGTTGTCAACGAGTAAAAAGACATGGCTTGAACGGTTTTTATCGCGCGCCGCAACACGACCGGCTGTCCTTAACTGCCGGGAATGTTCATATCGGCCAAGCCTGGAGGCGTGTTTAGCCGGCAGAAACTCATGCTGCGACGCAGCAAATGTCCTGACCGCCCATGCCGTCAGTCATAGGGCCAGGCACCCCCTCGGGCAAACGTTGATTGACAACGTTGCGCCGCCCGGTCAATAAAGCGGACAACGGTGTCGTCGCATTGCGCGCGTGGCCGAACGACGGGGAGTTGTACAAGTCATGTCCGCCATTCCAGAGGCCGTGCCCGGCCGCCATTCCAGCGTGCTGCCGATGATTATCATCGGCGTGCTTTTCTTCATCTTCGGTTTCGTCACCTGGCTCAACGGCCCGCTGATCACCTTCGTCAAGCTCGCCTTCCAGGTGGACGACTTCTACGCGTTCCTGGTGCCGTCGGCGTTCTACCTGTCGTACTTCTTCCTGGCCATCCCCGCTTCAATCGTGCTCAAGCGCACGGGCATGAAGAAGGGCATGGCGCTGGGCCTGTTCGTGATGGCGATCGGCGCGGTCATCTTCGGCCAGTTTGTTTCCATGCGCAGCTTCGGTGGTGCGCTTACAGGCTTGTTCGTGATCGGCGCGGGCCTTTCGTTGCTGCAGACGGCCTCCAATCCCTACATCAGCATCCTGGGGCCGATCGAAAGCGCGGCGCAGCGCATCGCCTTCATGGGCATCTGCAACAAGGTGGCCGGCGCACTGGCGCCCTTCGTGTTCGGCGCGCTGGTGCTGTCCAACATCGGCGACTTCGGCAACCAGGTTGCCGCCGCACCGGACGCCGCCAGCCGCGAGGCCCTTCTGAACGCATTCGCCGCCAAGGTACACATGCCTTACATGGTGATGGCGGGCCTGCTGGTGCTGCTGGCGTTCTGGGTGGTGCGCTCGCCACTGCCTGAAATCAAGCCCTCCGGCGCCAACACCGAACGCACCATCGGCCACGAGCACGGCGGCATCTTCAGCTTTCCGCACCTATGGCTGGGCGTGCTGTGCCTGTTCCTGTACGTCGGCGTGGAAGTGATGGCTGGTGACGCCATTGGCACGTACGGCCAGGGTCTGGGCCTGCCGCTGGAGGCCACACGCCATTTCACCTCGTACACGCTTTTCGCCATGCTGGCCGGCTACCTGGCGGGCTTGGTGCTGATCCCACGGGTGATCACCCAGCATGCCTATCTGGCACTGTCGGCCGTGCTGGGCGTGGTGTTCGTGCTGGGCGCCTCGCTCACCACCGGCTACGTATCGGTCGGCTTCGTGGCCGCGCTGGGTTTCGCCAACGCCATGATGTGGCCGGCGATCTTCCCGCTGGCGATCAAGGGACTGGGTGGCCTGACCGAGCGCGGTTCGGCGCTGCTGATCATGGGCATCGCCGGCGGCGGCATCATCCCGCCCCTCTTCGGATATTTGAAGCAGCACCACGATTTCCAGGTGGTGTTCGCGGCGCTGATGGTGCCCTGCTACCTGTACATCCTCTATTTCGGCCTGGCGGGACATAAGGTCGGCCAGCACCGTCTGGGCTGAGCATGCCCCGCAGGAAGGCGCCAGCCCTGCTCTCCCTGCCGTCCATCCGCTACGATGGGCGGCGGGATCACGAAGGCGGAGAAGAAAGGGTGCGCAGTCCGACCATCAAGGACGTTGCCGAGAAGGCAGGCGTTTCGCTCAAAACCGTCTCCCGGGTGATCAACAACGAGCCTTCGGTCCACGAGCGCACTCGGGAGAAGGTCCAGCGCGCCATCGACGCCCTGGGCTACCAGCCGGATCCTTCGGCCCGGAGCCTGCGCGGCACGCGGGCCTGGGCCATTGGCCTGGTGTACGACAACCCCAACGCGCACTACGTGATCAGCATGCAGAACGGCGTGCTGTCGGTGTGCCGCGAGCGCGGTTTTGGCCTGCAGATCCATCCGTGCGATTCCACCTCGCCCACCCTGGTCGAAGAATTATGCGAACTGGTGCGGCGTTCGCGCCTGGCGGGCCTGGTGCTGGCGCCGCCGATGTCCGAGCAGAAGGAATTGATCGAAACGCTGGCCGCGGAAAAGATTCCCTTCGTGCGCATCATTTCCGCGCGTAAGGACCCCAAGGACGGTTACCCCTGCGTCTTCGTCGACGACCGCGATGCCGCCTACGCCATCACCGAGCACTTGATCCAGCTGGGTCACCACCGCATCGGCTTCCTGTGGGGCGGCAAGCATCACCGCTCCAGCCCGGAACGCTACCAGGGCTATGAAGACGCGCTTCGCGCGTACGGCATGCCGCTGGATAACGACCTGGTGGTCGAGGGCGATTATTCCTTCGATGATGGATTTCGCGGCGCGCGGAAACTGCTGGCACTCGAGCACCGTCCCACCGCCATCTTCGGCTCCAACGACGAGATCGCCGCCGGCGTCCTGGCGGCGGCAAAGTCCGGCGGCATCGACGTGCCGTGGGAGCTTTCCATCGCCGGCTTCGAGGACAGCCCGTTCTCCAAGCAAAGCTGGCCGGCGCTTACCACCGCGCGCCAGGCCACCACTGATATCGGCAGGCATGCGACACGGCGCTTGATCGCGGAGCTTGAGCGCGAGGCGCACGGCATTGCTGGTGAAATCAGCAATGAGGGGTTCAGTCCGGAGTTGGTGGTGCGCGGGTCGACGGCACCGATTCGGAAGTAGCTACTCGGGCAAACTATCTGCGGCACGATGAAACCGAGCTATCACCGATCGGCAGGCCGGGATGGCCAACGGCGTTGCCCATTCGATGGCTGACTGTATGTCGGACTCGACCCTTGCCAGGGCGGCAGTTGACCAAAGCTCTCTAATACGCCCCACGGGTAGAGCATCCGTCTCCGACGAGATGCCTGAGAATCTAGTGAAGTCCTCGTCCCACTGATCAACTTCAACTTCCCAATGGAGCGCCGCAAGATCGCGGCAAGCTTCTAGGACATTCAGCGTTCCATCAAGAATGCCGGTAGCAAGATCGACGGCTCGCTGGCGACAAGAAAGAACATAAGCTTCGTGCGTCATATGTTCGATCATCAACGTCACTCGCTCATTCGTGAAGGTTGTTGTAGACGACAATAGCCAACCAGATGACCACAAGGGTCAACGCCCCCACCCACTCAATGCTCCGATGAGATCGCTCACAATCCTTGCGCGTCGGATACCGACCCAGGGTGATGGTGAGCAAGACACCGCGACCCACCTGAAACAGTACAAAGTCCAGAATCACGTCCTGGACGATAAACCTGACAATCGAACCTACAATCCTTGCAGCATCCTCAAACATCGATCTGTCCTTGATTCGTTTGTCTGTCTACATATCGACGATGACCAGCGTGCCATGGCTCCCCGGACGTACCGTATGCGGAACACCCGCAACCGCCAGATACATCTGCCCAGCCGTCACCACGACTTCTTCGCCGTGCACTTCCAACATCATCTTTCCACTGACGACCAGAAGCCCCTCGTTGTAGTCGTGGGTTTCTTCCTCGTATGCCTGGCCATCCATGCGAAGCACCTTGATGCGCGCCGGCCCAACCTGTCCGGTGATGGAGGAGGTCCAGGCTTTCGGCAAATTCGCCGCGAGGGATTCAAAGTCGACCAACGCCATCAGCCTGCCCTCGGGGGAAAGCAATATCGTAACGACGGGTATGGCGCTGCGCTATATAGGGGTGCCGACAGTCATGCTCTTGGTAATTCCAGCTCAGGCGTCGGCATCATCGGCAGCGCTTTCAGGCAACGCGATGCAGGCAAAGAACGGCACGCCGGCAGTACGCCAACTCTCGGCGGCTTCGTCGAGGATATCCATGAAGATATCGAACTCCGCCTCGTCGGCGTCACGCAGCGTTTCGGCATGCATAATCAACAGAAGGTAGCCATTTGCATCCAGCCACGACAGGTCGCGCAGGCTGTCGGAGAGTGCGTCCCAGTTTCCACCGAAGCTGGCCGGGAAGTGCAACGCGTCGTCCAGATGGCGCAATAGCGACGCCTTCTCGGTGCAAGCGTGCAGGTCGATAGGCAACGTGCGTAGCGAAGTAGGTTTCGCCGAGCTATCGAGCGCGGCAATGTCGTCCTGGGTGACGAAGAAGACGCCGTTGCCGGCGGCGTCATTCAGGTCGATGTCGAGCAGGTAATTCATGCATGCACCTGGAAGCAGCGGAAGCTGCTGTAGTGATCGTCCGTGTAGTAGTACACCGCCGGTGGCACGCCGCCGGTTATGATGCGTCGTGCGCCGCGGTTGTCGGCGCCCGGCGTTTCGACGGTGTACTCGTGGTAGTAGCCATTCGCCTGGGACGGCAGCAGGCCTTCGCGATTGCCGAACACCGTGCCGTCCTGGCGGTGCGGGAACGGGCCGTCGCTTTCGATCAGCTTGATGGTTTGCATGGCTTCCTGCGGCAGGAAACTGGGCAACACCGGACAGCCGCCCCGGGACTGGCCGCTTGCCGGCGACGGGGCACTCGCCTGGCTTTGCGTCGTGGGCGCTGCGGTATCTACCTGGCCTTGCGGGGTGTGCTTGAAGTAGAACCAGCCGATGACGGCGATAAGAATCACCCATGGAAGAAGGCGATTGGTGCGCATGACGACTCCTCAGGCAGTCATTTATGGGCCGCGTCGACGCGCGCTTGCAGCGCCATCGCGGCAGCTGGGTTGCGGTGTTTGGCGGCACTGATGAAGAAGATGAAGACTTCGCGCTCACCACCATCGGGCGAGGCGGTAGCCACGTGCGGAAGCTCGGGGTTGTCCTTGCCTTGCGCCCAGCGATGCGCGCGTTTCGACCAGGCGTCCAGGTCCTTCGCGCCGTAACCGGAGGCGATGCCGTCTTCGCTGCGCATCAAGCGGGCATAGGTGAAGTCGCCCGTGATATCGGCAAGCGACGGGTACTCCGGCGAATCGGTAAAGACCGTGGGAATGCGATGGGAACGCGCCAGCGCCACGTACTCGGCGCTGAGGAAACTTGGATGCCGTACTTCCAGTACGTGTCGCAGGGGGCGCTTGCCCAACTTGGCCGGCAGCAGGCGAAGGAACGCATCAAGGTCGTCCGCGTCGAAGCGACGCGACGGCGGCAACTGCCAAAGGATCGGCCCCAGACGATCGCCCATCTGATCCAGGCCGCCCTCGACAAACCCGCTGATGCCCTTGGCGGTGTCCCCCAGCTTCTTGCCCTCGGTGATATAACGCGGCGCCTTGAGCGAGAACACGAAACCCTCCGGTGTCTCGGCCGCCCAGCGCTCATACGTGGCCGGCTTCTGTGCACCGTAGAAGGTGCCATTGATCTCGATCACGCGCAGATGGCGGCTGGCGTACTCCAGCTCGCGCTTCTGCACCAGGCCATCCGGATAGAAATTCTTGCGCCAGGGAGCATACGTCCAGCCACCGATGCCAATGCGGACTCCATGCTGCGCTGCGGGAGCGGCGAAGAGATCATTGCTGGTGGCTTTCTTGGGCATGGCCGCGGATCGAAGCGATGGCGCGCCATGATGCCACGAGCGGGGCAAAGTCCTGCAGTGCGTACTCCTGGCAGTTGCCGGGGGCTTTCCGCAAGGCCAAGCTTGGGAGGTTAACCATTAACCCGGCGGGGATGGGATGAATACAGGACAGGGGCGGACCATGAAGTTGCTTGCTGCGCTGATGCTTGGCCTCGTCGCGCTGGCCGCGCAACAGGCGCACTCGCAGGAGACGGATGTCGACCTTGCCGTGCGGGGAGACAAGCTGCACTTCCATGTCTACAAGGGAGAGGGGCTCCCGATCCTCTTCGAGGCCGGCGGCGGGGATGATTCGACCGTGTGGGCCGGTATCGCCAAGCCGCTGCACGATATCACCGGTGCGACACTCATCACGTACGACCGCGCAGGGTTCGGACGGAGCGAACTCGACGGTCGTAACCAGTCCGTGGAAGCCCATGGCATCGAGAGCGGCGTTGGAGAACTGGACGAAGCGCTTCACCAACTGGGTTACGACGGGAAAGTCATGCTCGTGGCCCACTCGTACGGGGCGCTCTACGCAACGCTCTACGCGTCGAAGCACCCACAGCGGGTGAAGGCAGCGGTGCTTGTGGATGGCAGTACGGCCTGCTGGTTCAGCGAGGGCTGGATGAAGGACTTCGTACGGGAGCAAGGTGACAAGAAGCCACCCGCTTCAGGCTCGTTAGGCAGCTATTACCAGTCGAAGAACCTGCCCAAAACCGTCGCCATCGTGCGGGCCCAGGCCTTCCCGACCTCCATTCCCGTCATCGACCTGGTCTCGGACCATCCACCTTTTTCCTCGGATGCCGACATCAGCCGCTGGAAGGATTGCCATCGGGCGTTCGTCCGTACTGCGCCCAACCGGCTAGGCATTACGGCCTATGGGGCTGGGCATTACATCTACAGGGACAACCCGCTTCTGGTGATCCAGGCCATCGTCAAATCTTATGCCGGTGTTATCGACGGTAAAACGGCAAGGCAAATCCTTGCGCGTAACATCGACTACTCCATCGAGGCAGTCAACAAAGCCGCACCTCCTAGCGATATCAACGAACATTAGCAGACGCTTAGCCGTAGTCTGCGCCTATCCCAAAAGTAGGCTATGGCGAATGTTGTGATGGTGCGTGTCGCGCCACACAGTAGAGTGAAGTCGTGAATGGGGCGGGTGACGCCGCCCGTCCGCCGGCACCAGTGCTGCGGGAGCTCTCGGGAGGGGGCGCCATGACGACACAACACGCAACGCCGATCTGGCAAGGTACACCGAGCCGTATTTCCTTGGTGAGGCGATGGCAGGAATCGCACTACGAAAGCCGCTTCCTGGCCCACACCACACCGACCCATCACATCTATCGCGGCGTCTATAAATCGTTCGCCGAGGCCCAGGCAAGCATTCCGGCCGGCCGGACGGCGGGTTACGATAACACCGGTGCCGCGGATCTTTACCGCGAGCGCACGCGCATTATCTACCTCAACGATTACCCGATGATCTACTGGCTTGGCCGCTTCTTCGACCAGGGAAGTCGCAGCGTTTTCGACCTTGGTGGACACATCGGTATTGCGTACTACTCTTATCAGAAACACCTGGAGTATCCCGAAGGCTTGCGTTGGACCGTGCAGGACGTGCCGGCCGTCAATGCAGCCGGCGAAGCCTGGGCCATGGAACACGATCCAGCGCGGCGCCTTTCCTTTGCATCAACGGTCGCCGCCGCTTCAGGCACGCACATCCTGTTTGCGGCGGGGTCGCTGCAGTATCTCGAATACACATTGGCCGAAGCCATTTCCACCATGCCTGAGAGGCCGCGCTTCCTTCTACTGAACTCAGTGCCGATCCACACCCGCGAATCGTATTTCACCGTCCAGAACATGGGGGTGACGTGTTGCCCCTACCGGGTGTTGGGCGAGCGGGAATTCATGGGAGGTCTGGCGTCGCTTGGCTACAAGCTAAGGGATCGATGGGAGAACACGCAAAGGCATTGCACGGTTCCGTTTTATCCGGAATTGTCCCTGGACCGGTATTTTGGGTTTGCCTTTGAGAATAGCGAACTCATCAAGTGATGGTCGCCTCGTCGTATCCCGCTTCTTTCTGATGGCGCACAGCGAGTATTGCCGCTACTTCGCCATCGAAGTGGTAGAGAGCAATGTAACCGCTCCCACCATATTCGATGGGCCATTCCCGGAACGAAATGTCCATATCTACAACGGGCCGTCCGACGCGCGGTTGTTGGCTTAGTATCTTGATACTTTCGCGGATGGCCTTGACAGCACGTCGGGCGGCATCTGCGTCTTTTGACCGTAGAAAGCGGTAGACACGTTGCATGTCCGCCAACGCAGGCGGAGTCCAGATCAGTCGTGGCACTCGGGAACGTCCGTATCCTCACCATTTTCCAGACGAGCTAGCCAAGCGTCGGCTTCCTCGCCAGTCAGATGTTTTCCATTGGCTTGAAATGCATTCCAGGCTCGCAGCGCGTCCTGTTTGAATGATTCGCGCTTTTCCTCGCGCTCGACGTACTGCGTAATGGCCTCAAGCATGATCCAGTGCGCCGATCGATGACGTGCACCCGCCAAATGCTGCACGCGGCTCTTGAGTTCTTCATCAATCTTGATGGAAGTCGCCATATCGACCTCGTATTCAAAGGTAATACCTAGTAATACTACCATCACAATTAGACTGAGTCAAAGTGACGAAGGAGAACAAAAAATGCACATGGCCATGGTCATCGGAGGCGGCTTCGTCCTGCTCGGCCTCTTCATGCTGTTCGGCAAGCTGTGGGGCGGCACCACGCCGGACCTCGCCCTGGCGGCCAAGGTATTCATACCTGTATGGCTGATCGTGTCGGTCACTAACCTGTGGGTTGGGGTGACGAAGGCCGGCTATTCGGTGCGGGATGAATTGCCGATCCTGCTTGTCGTGTTCGCCGTGCCCGCCGTCGTCGCCGGCATCCTGATTTGGCGGTTGGTACGCTGAAGATATCGAGATGACTGACGTCAATACCCTCCTGCGCCGTCGCGATGGCCATCATGCCCGCGTGACCAACGAGGAGCTGTTCTTTGATCTCGTCTATGTCTTCGCGGTCACGCAACTCAGCCATGAGCTGCTGCACAACCTCACGCTGACCGGCGTTGTCCAGACGCTGATCCTCTGGTTCGCTGTCTGGCTTGGCTGGCAATACACCTGCTGGGCGACCAACTGGTTCGATCCGGAAACACCGTGCATCCGCTGCATGATCTTCGCCGTGATGCTGGCCGGGCTGATTATGGCTGGGGCGATCCCCGGCGCCTTTGGCGAGCGGGGGTTGGTGTTCGCGCTTGCCTATGTGGCGATCCAGGTGGGACGTACGGCCTACCTTGCGTGGGAGCTAGGGCCGGATCATTCGTTATCGGCCAACTATCGACGCATGCTGGTCTGGGTCTCGATTTCTGCCGTGTTCTGGATAGCCGGTGCATTCACCGAGCATTGGACACGCGCTGCCCTATGGCCGTCGCGGTCGCCTGCGAGTACATCTCGCCGATGTTCGGTTTCGTCATTCCGGGCCTGGGCCGGTCGCGGACCAGCGACTGGACGATCGAGGGCGGGCACCTGGCCGAGCGCTGCCAGCTCTTCGTCATCGTCGCGCTGGGAGAGACCTTTCTGGCGACGGGCGTCGCCATGTCGGATACCGAAACCTGGGACGCAACCATGGTGTCGGCCGTGCTGGCTACGTTCTTCGGCACGCTAGCCATGTGGTGGCTGTACTTCGGCACATCGAGCAAGGACGCGACGGACACTATCACCCACTCCGATGACCCCGGTCGCATCGGCGCCTATTTCCACTATGTTCACGCCATCCTGGTCGCAGGCATCATCGCGACAGCCGTGGGAAATGATCTCGTGCTCGCGTATCCGCACGACGCGGCGAAAACTACTTACGCCCTCGTTCTTGGTGCTGGCCCAGCGATCTATCTGCTGGGTAGCACCATTTACAAGAAGGTGGTTTATGGCGTCGTACCCGTCTCCCATATCATCGGAGTTATCGCCCTTGCGTTCCTGGTTCCCGTCGCTTACGCCATCAATATGCTGGTGATGGGCTGGATGACTACAGCTGTGATACTCGTTGTTGGGTTCGGCGAAGGGAGGATGTTGCGTAAGCGGCATCAATCCGGGCCTCTGGAAAGATCCTCGCATTGAATATACAGCATGTTTCCGATTAGAAATTTCGCCCGTCTTCAAACCAGTTAAGGCCGTCGCTTACGAAGGATATCGTCGAAAACGAGGGCACCGTGGTTGGCGAGTTTTTTAATTGAATATTGCCACCACCTGCGAAAGTGATGCCTCCCGCGCCCGCTTGAATCGTCACGCGCTGAGCGATACCCAAGGTAGTCATGCTGGTTATATTTGGTGTTGACCCTGTTACTCCGTACATATTTTTGCCGACAGATAGTACGAGTGACGCGGCTGATGTCAGCGAGTAGGCGGCGTCATTGGTGCAGCCGGTAATTACTGGAGGGCTGAATGTTGCGTTGAAGTTCATTCCATCAACGTTGCCAAGTGTATTGTTCTTGAAGTGGCAGCCGCTCACCACGCAACCAGAAGGGCTATTCGCGAACTGGATGCCGTAATGCGTGAACTGCTTGATTCGGCAGCCAACTATCATGGCGTCGGAGCCAGTCGAATTAACGACAATGCCTGTATGCGATGTTGCAAAGTCACCGGCGATGGAGCATCCGACTATGGAGCAGGCTTGGCCATTGATCGTTGTGCTTAAGCCAAATACCGCGGTTCCCATCATTTGCACATCTGTAGCGCCGGAATTCACTATCAGCGCGCTTTGGTTGATGGTTCCTGCGCCTATCCAGCCACCTACGATTTGAATAACCGCACCTTGATTGACGATGATGCCATTTGAGCTATTGTCGACTTCGATGTCCGGCTCGAAAATGAAATTATTGCCTTGCCCTGGCGAATCGACATAGACACCTGTACCAAAGAATGAATACATGATCGGGAAATTTATTGTGCAGCCGCCTGAAAATGGACCGAAATGGACACCATTCCCCAAGAAGTCGCTGAATTCACAATTGTCGATGCGACCACTGGTCGTCCAGTTCGCCAAACCCGAACTTCCTTCTTGATCAACGCCGTGGTTGGCGAGTGACGTAAACGTGCACCACTCGACGTTAACAGATACTCCCTGAAAAATATAAATGCCATTCCACAGTCGACGAGTAGTTCCATCACTACCGTAGAAAGTGCAAAAGAATATATTTACGTACGAAGCATTGTTTACGCTGATGCAGGCTCCTGCGGAGAAGGTGCTTACACCACTCATTGGCACAAAGTTGAAGCCGCTCACCGAAGTGCGATACAGCCGACCTTTAGTGGCGCCTGTGCCGTCGCCAATCACGAGGCCATTCTGGTTCTCTGTACCAAGCACGAATTGAGCTTGGCCGCGATCGCAAGCGATCGTTAGACTGCCGAGCGTAACGGTCAGCGCCGCCGAGATAAGATAGTCGCCGGCGGGAAAATAAAGTTCGCGGCCAACGCTGGCGTCAATAGCGCTTTGGATGTTGGCGGTAACGTCTATCAGACGTGTTCGAGCTTCAACATCCGCCTTCTGAGCATCCGCAAGGAAGTCGAATACACTGACTTTTTCTCGCAGTTTTTCCTGCACGGTACGGCTTTGTGCTCCCGCCCCACCTTGAGAGAAGCCGACCAGGGATGCTCCACTGCTCGCTGCCAATTCTTCGTGCATCACGGGAGTGTCCGTGAGCAGGGAAGTAGCGGGGGCAAGCGCTGCGTTTGCGCTTTTGTCTATAGACATCTCTCACTCCTTAGGTTGACTGTGATGTTCTGATCGCTGAGGGTCGTGTGAAGCGATCAGTTCGCAGGTAGCATCTAGGAGTGCGGTCTCAGGGTGCGAGAATTGCGTTGGCCGTCGGGCTAATCCTCGCTTTGGCGTTGGGCAGAAGTCCCCGTAATGAAACTCAAACTATGCTTATTCGGCAAGCTACGCCCAGTCTTCTTGCGTGTTTCTGTCACCCGGTTCGCGGGGCGACGTAATGCTTTGAGTAGTTGACGAGCTTGAGTGAGGAAATTTCATACATCAGGTCGGCAAGTTCATAACTGAAATCGATGTTCCCACCGGGGACGAAGTCCTCAAGCGCGCACGCCATGCTCGCGACCGCTCGTTCCAACGCGCTATCCCCTACCGCTTGAGCCCGCGCGGTGAGCGAACTGCAATGGTTGCGCGCTTCGCCTAAGTCGCGCGATTTTACACTTTCGACCAAGGCCAGCGTGTCGGCAAACAGAGCGTCCTGACCCGATGCATTCCAGCCGGTCATGGTTCAATCCGAAAGGTAAGCGCTCCGCCTTCCAGTGCAAACGTCTGGCCATCGGTTTGAATAAGGCGACGCCCATCGGCAAGCGCATAGCCTACCTTTGACGTGTCAGTGGCGGCCGGCTCGTCGAGTGCAACGGCGGACAAATGATAGAGACGGCCGTCGCTACCGCTCGCATAGAATCGGAGCAGGGTTTTATTTGTAGGCATGGCACGATATTGCCTAGGAGAGCGTCAAGCGAGTGGGTGCTTGAGAGCTTGGGCTCCTCACGCCCGCTGCACCGATGTCCGTTCAGCTACCGGGGCTATTCTCCGCCGCCTTATCAGCCGTGTTGAAAGCAAGCTGATCGGCAAAGGCGCGCTGGAAGGCAGGCCGCTCTTCGGCCCGGGCGACATAAGCTGCCAAGGTCGGGAATTCTCCAAGCATTCCCGATGGCTTCAGGCGTTGCAGCACCGACACCATCACCAGGTCGGCGGCACTGAAGTCACCGTCGAGCCACTTGGAATCGCCCATGCGATCGGACAGCTTGCCCAGCCGTTCGCGAATGCGATCCTGGACAAGGGGCAGGCGGTCCTTGCTCCAGGGCTTGTCGCCTTCCTGGAACTTGGCGATCGACAGATCAAGGATGGGCGGCTCCACGGTATTGAGCGCGGCGAACATCCAGGTGACCGCACGCGCACGCGCATTGGCTTCGTCCGGCAACAGGCCCGGATACCTCTGGGCGATGTGGAAGATGATCGCGCCCGACTCGAAGATGGCAAGGTCCCCCTCCTCGAACGTGGGGATCTGGCCGAACGGGTGACGGGCCAGGTGCTCGGATTCCTTCATGGCCTGGAAGGACACGGGCAGGACGGTATACGCCTGGCCTGCTTCCTCGAGTGCCCAGCGCACGCGGGTATCCCGCGCCAGGCCCTTGCCGCCGTCGGGGGAACGCTCAAAGGCGGTGATGGTGATCGTCATGGCGTAGCTCCCATGGTGGTCGTCGAATGTCCAACCGTGCCCTTCACACATGCTATCAAACGCATCTTTGGCTCCTCGTTCAGGCCGGCCAGGGTGGCCTGTTATAGCTACGTCGAACGGAGGGGTCGAAAATCGACATGGCCCTGGAAAAAAGTTCGCCAACGGGCCAGGGCCGGCTAATGCGCTCGCGGCCGGCCTACTGACCTTGGGTCATGATAGGAAGCCCAGATCAGGCTCAAAAGAAGTGTTCCAGTCTTCGCCTCAGTATTCAGGCCCGCAGCTGTTTCCATGTCGCGCCGCTCCCAGACGATCAATCCCTCCTTATCCGCCAAGGGCTCACCGAGGAGATTGTTGATGTTTCGCTTGACATCATCGAGCCTTGCCAGAGGCAAACGTATATGAATGTTGTTGATGCGGCCATAGTGGTTGACTACGACGTAGGCCGACACGCGGTTTCCGAGAAAGGTCACAGGAACGTGGGTGGCCCAGTACCTTTTCTTCCGTTGTTCATCCGTGGGACGGGGAACAAGTTTACTTAGAGGCGGGCTATAAATACTTCCTCCCAGCACTAGACCGTCGACGGATAGGCCATCGCATAACGCCGATTGGCTAAAGAAGACAAGAGCAAGGCAAGCTATGTACCTGGACATGGCAATCTCGCATGCGTGACTATTCATCCTAGCCTTTCTTCTCAGCATTGCCCTCACTGCATTCCGCATCAGTCAACTTATGGACGCTGATGTCCAGGGAACCCCCGGCCTTGATGGCCTGGAAGCCGACGGTCCCTTCGCAATATGCGAGGTCAAGATGCTTATCCGTGAGCCAGCTCATTCTTACGCGAGTGATACCAAGTGGATACGCGGACTCGTTTGACAGGCCGAGAATCAACGTCGGGGAGCCAGAACTCGCGAGCCATTTTAGGTAAACCGCCGTATCCACACTCGCTGTCCCCGGACCGCCATTTTGCGTCGTACTCGCAACTGCAACCCAATGACCATCCGGAGACTTCACCTCTTGGGACCAGATAGTTGCAAAGTCCCGATCACATCCAACAAGCATGACGCTGAGTCCAATGACTACGTTTGCGGTGGCTGTGCGGATTACCGGCCTTATACACATATCTATTAGCCCCTATCCATCTGCTGCTGCCTCAGTCGCGGATCAATGCTCCTGTCATAGGCATTCGATGATTGACTGCAGATCGGGCATGAAGATGTCTGCTTCGGGGCGAAAACGGCGCTGCCGCACGCCTATTCGTGCGGTTTATACCAGGTCGGACCTTTTCCCCATGGCCGCTACGGGTTGGCCTATCTATTGATCAACAGCACGATAGTCCCGCAAGCGGGTGGCGCCAGAGCCATCCCGACAGCAAGGCGAGACCACATACCGATCGGCCTTCTAAAAATGAAACCGCAAGCTCCAAACCCGCAATGGCCGCGTAGAACCCGAATGCTACTAGCGTAGAGAGTAGGGAAGTAGCGAGGCTGAGCGTGTCGGGTGGAGATACAACGCTCGCGGTTATACACACCACAGCGAGAAAGACGATTAGTGGTCAATGCCCGAGGATGACGATGGCCTGTAACCTCCATCGACGGGAGTGCCGGACTAGCCAATTCAAGGCCGTCGGAAGCCCGAATTCGACCGCACCTGCCCCGGCCATGAGCACGCCTTCACTCACATCCATACCCCTTCCTCCCGCGACATCCTCTTCCATCCCACTAGACCTTGGGCCACCGAGCGAAACAATGCCGGGTCCAAATGGCTTCTGGGCGGATAGCGGGGTTATTGCCGGATTTGTGCAGCGACTGCACGCGCCCCAGAATCGGCCTCCAGCGCACATGGGACTTGGAGGCACCCGTAAAAGGAAGTAGTACATTCGACCGATAAGTCCAACACAATCAAAGAATTAGACAGGAAATTGAGACGTTGCTACACTGGCAACAATTACCTGGTGCGTTTTCATCGCCAGGCGCGTTTGTCATTGTTATAAATGACAAAATCAGGGGGCGAAGCGAGCTCGGCTCGCCGCAAGCGCATGCCCTAAAGAGCTAGGAGATGCGTGTGATTAGTGATGTTGGAAGCCGGTACAGACCTTCAAATAGCGCGTTTAAGGGTCAGCACCGTGAGTAATACAACTCCGTTCACGGACGCTCATGCTATTGCGCGTTTGGATTTTGCCCTCATTTTCAAGAAGGACCTGACCGACGACGAGCGTGCCCAGCTAGCGCTGGAGTTGCAGGCGCATCTTGATCAGTTCAACCGTGTAGAAGCGGATAACGATGACGAGGGTGATGAACCCTCCATTGCTTTCGATCGCACGGGAGAGGACGATGAAGTCACTGAATCGGTACACATTCATGGGAACTATGTGCATGTGGTTTGGTCCGATTATCGCGGGTGGTCATTCAGCCGGGACAGCGCGATCGGTTATTTCCAGCCCGTTCTTAAATGGGTTCGAGAAGGTCGGTTGGCGCTTTCGTCCATCTCACTCGTTTATCGGGATGTTTTCTTCAATGAGACACCCGATACATACTCTGCGAGCGAGGTGCTGAAGATGGGCGGTCAGTATGTGGCGCAGAAAATCTTTTCTTCCGGGCCGAGGTGGCGTCATTGGTTGGCTTGGAGGAACTCTGAGGCTGAGAGCCTGCCAGTGGTCACGTACGCCACTTTGCGCATCGAAGCCGATGTGGTGGTCCCGACCGGCGACGACAATGCATCCTTTCATTGCACCGAGATTATCCACAGCCAAAATCTGCGTTGGCGTGATGATGCGCTGCTGACAGCTCCGTCAGATGAAGAGTTGCGTAAAGCGTGGAATAGCGCGCACGGCGCGAATCATGCGTTGATTCAAGAACTGATCACTGATGACATGCTAGAACGTATCGGACTCAAGGAGGGCTCCAATGAACGCCCACTGCCGCATTGAATTTTCTGATGATCGATGGGGCCCCACAGCCTTTTCGGCCTCGAAGGATGCCGATTTCGATCATGGCTGGAAGACTGCGAAGAGCGCATTGCAGCTTGGACGCCTGAAGCCCGGTCGAACTTACTCGAAGCGCTCGTCAAGGCTAGCGCAATTACGTAATGACGCTGCGGCCTTAAGTAAGCTCGATCTTGAGGAAGTGACGCCCCCTTCGATTATGTCCATGCATGCCGCGCGGACGTTTATCAACGGCCTTTGCGAGGGATGCCTCGACTTCGATCTGGAAATCTCCCATGACGGCGAGATCAACTTCCTCTATGGAGATGAGACCGAGTTGTTTCATGTTCATATCGACGAACACGGCGCCTTGAGCTACTACGCCAAATGGGACGGCGGCGAGATGTTTGGTGATGATAAGTGCGCGGGAGAGTTTCCTCACCAGGAATTGTTGCGTTTCGTCGATCATCGGAAGTAAGTCGCGCGGAGTTGATGCATGGGGGCAACAGCAGGGGGAGCTGCGCGCGCGCTGGTGGACGACGCAGAAGATGTGTGCCGGCTTTGTTACAAGGCCGGCATTCCTATAACTCAAGACGGGCAATATCCTGACGAAATCGACCTTGACACCCAGATGATCAGGGTAGGGCAGATCAGCAAGCAGGATCTGACCAAGCGCGGATTCTCCTTGCATCGAGTTTCGCTCTATTCACGTCAGCGAGCACTTGCGGAGCCGGCGAGGAAAGAGCGCGCACGTCAGGACCTGGGCAAGAGTCATGCGGGCTTCGTGCTTAAGGGCGTTTTGTTAGCACAGGTTGGCCGCATTCACGGCATCGGTCACGACCAAGGCGTCCGAGTGTTCAATGTCTATGAGTCGCCTACCGATGAGAGTCGAGCGCACGCAGAAGTTTTGTTCGACAAGACGGTACCGGGCAGCCAATATTTGAAATGGCGTATAGAGCTTCGCGACGTGTTGGGAACACTTCAACCCGTCACGGCATTACCCGCGGAATCATCGAAATTGCGACGATGGTTGGTCGAGATTTCTCATACCATCACCACGTTGTTTCGCCCCCGCATTCGTTAACGCCGTGAGTTCGGCGAGTGCTTGGGCGTCCATTCGTAAGCTCTAAGCCGTCGGCGACATTCTAGCAATTCATCTACTCACAGGCTCGGACGCAACCCAACGGACCGGACGAATGAACCACCCAGGCATCCTCTGCCTATCGGCCCCAGTCACGTCATGGTGTTCATGACCGGTTAGCCAGCCGCGGATCGCTTCTCACTCGACCCGATGATTCATCCGTCCTGCGCTGACTCATGCAGGAGCATTCCGCCACGCTGTTTGCACGCAGAGTGGCGGGCGAGCCAGGATCGAAAACCGCGTCTAGATCAATACGGCCGGGCCGAAGCCCGCCTGACCGCCCGCCATAGAAAGACGGGAATCACGAGTACCGCAGGAGATGGAGCCTGCGATACCCGGATCTAGAGCACGGGTTTCGATACCCGACCGCCGGGCGTTGCCCCGGCGGCAAACAAATGATCCCGGATACGACGCTCAAACTCCATATAGTAAGCGTCGCAAAATTTCCCCCGACATCCCATCGGAGAAACCTCAAACCGGGCAGCTCACCTCACGTCAGTTTGCAAAGTCCTCGGCATGACTCGCGTTATCCGTCGGCCACCAATACCGACCATGATCCGTCGCCTTGTACGAGTGATTGTCATCGCCATCCCGCACCTGGTACACGTTGTTCCGCCATACCGATCCCTGCGCCTGGCCGCCCCACAGATTGCCGTACAACGGCCCCCACATTTCCTTCAGCTCCGCCGAGAACACATTGCCGGTGACGGTTAGGTTGGTGGCATTGTTCTTCACACCAAAACTCAACGCATACCCATAGCCCGACACGTAGTTGTTGGTAAAGGCAATGTGGTCGTACACGCCATCGCCCTGCAACGCCAATGCATTGGTGTTGCCCAGCGAAGCGATGGTGTTGTGGTCGATCACCATGGGGCCGCCGTCACCTTCGCTTTGAGGGCCGATGCCGTCGTGGTGGTAGACGGCGTGCGACGTATCGGCGGCGTCATGAATGTAGTTGTTGGTCCACACCGAGGGCCGGCCGGGATAGCCCGTGGTCATCTCGAGGCCTGCGTTGCCCCAGATGTCGTTGTGATCCATGGTGGCCACGGCCGTGTCCATGGTCGTCGCCAGCTGCCACGATTTGCTGAACGGCGTGCCAGGCGTTGAATGAGACGACGAGACGGTCCCGTCGTTGCCCGGCGGCAACGAATAGCTATTGGGTTTGAAGGTGGAATAGCGGAACGTGACACTGGTTGGCGCGTAGATCTGAACCAGGTTGTCGTTCGGGTCCTTGCCCTCGAAGAGGCAGCCTACGAACGTGAGGTTGTCGCCGTAGATCACCACTTTCAAGGCAAGGAAGTGCGTAAAGGCGATCACGCTGTTGTCCGGATAGGTAACGATGATCGGCTTGGTGGCGCTCATTCCCTTCGAGAAGTCCGTCAGCTTCCCCGGGTAGGCTCCGAGCCCAAGGCCTCCAGCGTTGGCTGGGGTGTTGGCGTAGCCAGTGTTGGAAAAATCAGGCCAGTAGCCCGAGCCATCATTGGGCCGGGCATTCAGTGCGACAGCGTCCATTGCATGCTTGGTAAACAGATCGCTGGTGGAACCTTGCGCACGCGATGAAGCGTCCGGCTTGGTGCTTGCGTGTACGACGAAGGGAATGGCAGCCAGCAGCAGCGATGAAAGGATCGACATGCCGGATCTGATCTGGAACTTGTGCATAGTTACTCTCCAATGATGTTCGAAAGTGGCACGGTTGTTTGAAGCGACATCGACCAAGCGAAAATCACTTACCGCTTGATTTGGGCTTGCACGGAAAAGGGATGCCTCGGTTCGCTTGCGGAACCGGGCATCGCTAGGGCGTTCGGCATGGATGCTGTGCAGCTGTTCTGGCAACCTGTTCGATGGCGAACAAGTTGACGTTACCGGCACGGAAATCTCCCCTTTGTGTGCTCGCACAGACCGGACGAGCGAGGGAGTTTCAACGTGACAGGCTGTGTTTGGATTTGTGCGCCAGTTGACGTTTTTAGGTCGGCATGAGGTACGCCGTGGCGAGCACGCGGTCCCGCTTGCACCAGGCACTCCGCCGGTCGTCACAAAATGCGTGCCCGCATCGCTCGACGAGGCTAGCTTGCGCTATCCAGCCATCGAGGCACCCGCATGAAAAAAGCAAGCCTGGCTCTCGCTCTTGTCCTTGGCTCTTGCTGCGCATTCGCGCAAAGCAGCCCACCAACGCCCACGATGTTCGCCGCGGAGGTGCAATGGGGCCCGCAGAACGACTCATCGCCTGCATTTACGCCCGACGGGAATACCGTCGTGTTTACTCGACGGTCGGGCGCCTTGCGGCAGCTCATGATCTCGCACAAGAACGGCGATACCTGGTCGGAACCCGTGGTGGCGCCGTTCTCTAACGCGGGCAACAACATCGCACCGGCGATGTCGCCGGATGGCTCGTACCTGATCTTCGCCTCGAACCGGCCGGCGGTTGCGGGCGGCGCGATGCTTGACGGATTCTTTGGCGGAAAGCCGCAGCCGGGGCGCGGTGGCAACCTGTGGCGTGTAGACAGGAAGGGTGACAGCTGGGGAACGCCCGTGCGCCTGCCCGACGTCGTCAACCGAAGTTCATCGACCTACGATATGTCTATCGCGAAAGACGGCAGTCTTTATTTCACGCAGGGCGATCCGAAAACGCGTGCTTTCCGGCTTTATAAAAGTGAGTTTCGCAACGGCAGCCTGCAGGCACCTCAACCGCTGCCATTTAGCGACGGCATCACCGAAGACTACGATCCGGCCATAGCCCCGGATCAGTCCTTCTTGGTTTTCAGCTCGGAGCGGGCGCCATCACCCTCGGGCACGGCGGACCTCTTCATCGTGTTCGCCAACGCCAACGGCTGGAGCGCGCCTGTCCATATCGGGCCATCCGGTTTCCAGGCGAAATTGAGTCCAGACCTGTCCACGCTTTACTTCGATAACAAGCCGCCGGGGATCTGGACTATTCCGTTGCGGCCGTTGATAGCCCATTGATGGGGCCCTGCGGCGACACCCGCGCCCCTTGACAGGCGTATCTCGCAGGCGTACAAATTTCTTGCAAATGGACTGATTGCAAGATATTCTTGGCTGGATACGGAGGTGTCGCCATGGACCAGACAACGATCCGCCGCCGCCTGCAGGGACTGCGTGAGGGCCGCTCGATTAACCAGGCCGAGCTGGCCGAAATCCTTGGATTCAACGACCGTCAGACCTTGTCCGATATTGAACTGGGCAAGAGAAACGTGGCGCCTGACGAGTTGGTGCGGGCTGCGGAATACTTTGGCGTTGATTCGGGATACTTCACCGACCCCTTCGAGCTCGCTGGCGAAGCCAAGTTTTCTTGGCGCAAGTCCTCGCACGCGAATGACCTTGAGTCATTCGAGCAACGTGCGGGTGGCTGGATTGCGACTTATCGTCATCTGAGCCGGCTCAAGGGCGAGTCGGTCAATTCGTTCCTGGCTCGTGTGGATATCCATGCGAAGAGCAGCCTGTTTGAGGCTGCAGACGAAGGCGACGCGGTATCCAGGACACTCGGCCTTGGCGATGTGCCCGCTACCAATCTGGCCATGGTGCTAGAGACGAAGCTCGATACTCTTATCCTGCACGTAGACACCGCAGACGGCGTCTCTGGCGCGGCGTGTCAGCTTGGTTCGCTCAACACGATCATTATCAATCGCCGCGAGTCACCGGGGCGCCGTGCATTTGATATGGGGCACGAGCTTTTTCATCTATTGACCTGGCAAGAGATGGCGCCGCCCCACATAGAGGACGGCACCGGGACCTCCCAGCGATACAGACATATTGAGCGCTTGGCGGACAATTTTTCCGCGGGGTTGCTGATGCCTCGCCACTTGATTGAATCTCTCGTGGCGAAGTCTCCGTTGCCAAAGACCGGAGAGGATGCCTGGGTAGAGTGGATCAAGAATGCCGCCTCAAAGCTCTGCGTTAGCGGATCAGCGATGAAGTGGCGTTTGGTTTCGCTCGGTCTACTGAAGAAGGCGGCAGCCGAACGCATTGAAGATGCTTCGCTTCGCTTCGAAGCGCGAGCCAGCAGCCATTCGTTGCCGCCGCAGTTCAGTCGTCGCTTCGTTGAAAATCTGGGTTGGGGTATCGAGCAGGGCCACCTGTCGGTGCGACGTGCCGCCAAGGTCATGGGTACGACAGTGGACGATCTAAGTGCTTTGTTTACCGAGCACAGCCTTAAGACGCCTTACGATCTATAAAAGGTGTCCGGAAATGGATTTCCAGCCAAAACAGATCGTGCTAGTCGACACCAATGTCATCCTGGAGGCTCATCGCACAGGTTGCTGGAAACCGCTGGCTGCATACTTTTCTTTGCATACCGTCGCTAAAGTTGTTGAAGAAACACAGACGGGGTATCAGAACCGTAGCCCGGAAGAGTTGATCGACGAGGGCACATTGCGCGGACAACTGGTGCATGTTGAAAACATCAGTGAAACGCAACGCGTGCAGTTCAATATGACTCACGGTCACCCATCCCTCGACGATGGCGAACGAGATCTCATCATTTATGCCGAGACTTTTGACAGTCAAGTTTGGCTTCTGAACAGTCCAGACATGGCTGCTGTGCGCTTTTGCCATAAGCAAGGATGGCTACAACGCCTCGTTTCGCTGGGCGCCATGACAAGTCATCTCAAGACGCACTTGAGAGAAGACCTTAGAATAAACTACACCGAGGGCTGGCTATCGGTTAAGCGTACAGATCTTTTGCTTGGTATCAGATAACGCACGATCAAGCCAAGCTGATGGCCACGATGGCAACCAACGCAAGCGCCAGCCCCATCATACGCATCGGCCCCGGCCGCTCACCAAACGCCACGATACCCACTAGCGCACCAAGCACCACCACGCCGATATTGACGGTCGAGAACACCAACGAGGGATGCGCTGCCAACGACTGGTGCCCGCGGATGTAGCAATAGATATTGGCAAAGTTGGCCGCACCCAGCACCAGGCCTGCGCCGAAGTTGCGCAAAGTGAAGATGGTCTGGGTCGCCAGCAAGGCAATGAGCGACAACACCAGCGCCAACACGAACGCCGACAGCAGCACCGCTGGAAACGACGTCCCGCTCTGCGCCACGAACTTCAGCAGCACGTCGATCACGCCAAAACCCGCGAACACCAGCCACGGCCAGAGCGAAGCACCCTTCGGGCTGCCATCACGGCGCCCGGCGATCGCCAGCACCACGGCGATTAATCCCAATGCCATGCCGCTAGCCTTGGCCGCCGTCGGCACGTCGCCGAACAACACGGCTGCAGCCGTGAGCGACACCACCAGCGATAGGCGCTGCGCGATTTCCGTGCGCACGATGCCCGCTGTAGTCACCGAACGCGCCAACGCCACGAACACCGATGGCAGCAACACGCCAAGGCCGACGAAGGCGACATACACCGACACCGGCTGCTGCACCGAGGGCAACGCAGGCTTCAGCAATAACCAGGTAAGCCCGGCCGCCGCCAGGTAGTTGAAGGCAATCGCCTGCGTGGCATCCACGCGCCAGCCACGTGCCAATCGCAGCAGCACCGACACCAGCACGCTGCAGCAGACGCTAAGGATGATCCAGATCAACGCAGTGACGCCGCCTCGCGGGCCAATGCCTCGATGGCGGCGAAGTCGCGCGCCTGCAGCAGGTTGGCCGGCGTGAGCCACGAACCACCGACACATGCGACGTTCGGCAGCACAAGGAAATCCTTCGCATTCGAGAGGCTAATTCCGCCCGTGGGGCAGAAGGTGATCTGCGGCAAGGGGCTGGCCCACGCGCCGATCAGCTTGGGGCCGCCGGCGGGTACTGCCGGGAAGAATTTCTGGAAACGGTAGCCGCGCTCGAGCAACTCCATCGCCTCGCTGGAGGTAGCAGCACCCGGAAGCAACGCCAGTTCCGAATCATCCGCGGCGTCAAGCAAACGCGGCGCACTACCCGGCGACACCGCAAACTTCGCGCCGGCCTTGAACGAGTTTTCCAGATCCTTCGCGGTAAGCACGGTGCCAACGCCAACCACGGCGCCCTCGACCTCGGCGGCGATCGCGCGCACGGCATCTAAAGCCGCCGCCGTGCGCAAGGTAACCTCGATGGCGGGAATACCGCCGGCCACCAGTGCGCGGGCCATGCCCACGGCGGCAGCCGCATCATCGATGATCACCACCGGAACCACGGGCGCCAGGCGCAGGGTGCGCTCGACGAGTTGCTGCTTGGCATCGGTACTCATGGGAAACCTGTGTCTGGTTTAGAAGACGCCGGCACCGGCATCGGCGGTGTTGGCGGCATTACGGAAGATGGCGAAGAGCTCGCGACCCATGCCGAAATGATTGCCGGTAAGGTCGGCCGTGGCGCAGACGCGTTGCGACCACTCATCATCATTCACCAGCACCTGCACGGTACCGGCATGGGCGTCCAGGCGCACCATGTCGCCGTCGCGGATCTTGCCGATCGGGCCGCCTGCTTCGGCTTCAGGCGTTACGTGGATCGCCGCCGGCACGCGGCCGGATGCACCGGACATACGGCCGTCGGTGAGCAAGGCCACGCGATGGCCGCGATCCTGAAGCACGCTCAGGGTGGGCGTGAGCTTGTGCAGCTCCGGCATGCCGTTGGCGCGCGGACCCTGGAAGCGGACCACCGCAACGAAGTCGCGATTCAACTCGCCACGCTCGAAGGCCGCCTTGATGTCGTTCTGGTGATCGAACACCACGGCCGGGGCTTCGATCACCATGCGGTCTTCGGGCACCGATGAAATCTTGATCACCGCCTTGCCGACATTGCCCGAGAGCATGCGCAGGCCGCCATCGGCGCGGAACGGTTCGGACGCCGTGCGCAGCACGCCGCGGTTGCCGCTTTCCTTCGACACGGGCCGATATTCAAGGTTGCCGTGGGCATCGACGCCCGGTACCTGACGGTATGCATCCATGCCCTGCCCCGCCACGGTGCGCACATCGCCGTGCAGCAAGCCGGCGTCGAGCAGCTGGTCGATCAGGAACGTCATGCCGCCGGCGTCGTGGAAGTGGTTCACGTCGGCATAGCCGTTGGGATACACACGTGCCAGCAGCGGAATCACTCCCGACAGCGCGTCGAAATCGTCCCAGCGCAGGTCGATGCCCGCGGCGCGCGCGATGGCTACCAGGTGCAGCAGGTGGTTGGTGGAACCGCCGGTGGCATGCAGGCCGATCACGCCGTTGACGATGGACCGTTCGTCGATCATGCGGCCGACTGGCGTGTATTCACTGCCCAGCACGGTGATCTGCAGCATGCGCTTGACCGCTTCCGCGGTGAGCGCATCGCGCAGCGGCGTGTCGGGCAGCACGAAGCTGGAGCCGGGCAGGTGCAGGCCCATGATCTCCATCAGCATCTGGTTGGAGTTGGCCGTGCCGTAGAAGGTACAGGTGCCCGCCGAGTGGTACGAGCGAGCTTCGGCTTCAAGCAGTTCGGCGCGCGTAGCCTTGCCTTCGGCATAGGCCTGGCGCACCTTGGATTTTTCTTCGTTGGAGATGCCGCTGGGCATCGGGCCCGACGGCACGAAGATCGCCGGCAGCTGGCCGAAGCTCAACGCGCCGATCAACAGGCCCGGCACGATCTTGTCGCAGATCCCCAGGTACATGGCGCCGTCGAACATGTCGTGCGACAGCGATACTGCCGTGGCCATGGCGATCAGGTCGCGCGAGAACAGTGACATCTCCATGCCAGGCTGGCCCTGGGTGACACCGTCGCACATCGCCGGCACGCCGCCGGCGACCTGCGCCGTGCCGCCGTGCTCGCGCGCCAGCCGGCGGATCAGTTCGGGGTAGCGCTCGTACGGCTGGTGGGCCGAGAGCATGTCGTTATAGGAGTTGACGATGGCGATGTTCGCCGCCGGACCATCGCGCAACGCGGCCTTGTCTTCCGGGCCGCAGGCGGCGAAGCCGTGGGCCAGGTTGCCGCAGGAGAGATGGCGGCGCTGCGTGCCGTCGCCTTTGGCTGCATCCACGCGCGAAAGGTAGGCATCGCGACCGGGGCGGCTGCGCTCGACCAGTCGTGCAGTGACGGCCGCGACCGTCGGGTGAAGACTCATGTCGTTATGGACTCCAGTAAACGTCGACCGGGGTCTTCGATTGCGACAGCACGGCGGCGATGGGGTAGTCGCCACCGGCGCGTGCTTCGTCGAACACCTTGCGCTTGTCCTCGCCCTCGAAGTGCAGGAACAGCGCTTCGGTGTCGAGGATCCGCGGCAGGGTCAGGGTGATGCGTGGTTCCTCGGCACCGGCGGCCGTCATCGAGATCACCGGCGCCTTGCCCTTCAAATCCAGTGCTTGTGCCAAATTATTTCCACCAGGGAAGAACGACGCGGTGTGGCCGTCGGGACCCATGCCCAACACCACCACGTCGAACGGCGTGGGCAGCGCATCAATGGCCTTGGTCAACTCGGCGGAGCCGGCGTCGGGATCTTTCGCGCCGTTGTACAGCGGCAGGAAGGTGGCGGCTTCGGCGTTCTGCTTCAGCAGGAAGTTGCGCACCAGGGCGGCATTGGAGCGGTCGCTGGTTTCCGGTACCCAGCGTTCGTCCACCAGGGTAACGGTGACCTTCGCCCAATCCACTTTCGCACGCGCCAGCACGGCGAAGAACGCTTTCGGCGTGGTGCCGCCGGAGATGGCGATCACCGCATGCCCGCGCGCGGAGATGCCCTTCTTCAGCTGGGCCTCCACCTTATGGGCCAGTTTGTCGGCCAGGGTGAGGCGGTCGGTGAACTCGTGCACGTGGACTGTTGGCTTGCTCATGCGGCTCTCCGGTTTTCTGTTACGGCGCGTCTTCGGTCCAGTTGCGTCCGTCGCGCTCGATCAGCGCCACGGCGGCGCTGGGGCCCCAGGTGCCGGCGGTATACGCCTTGGGCGTATCGCCGCTCGATTCCCAGGCCTCGAGGATGGGGCCGGCCCACTTCCATGCAGCTTCCACTTCGTCGCGGCGCATGAACAGCGTGGGATTGCCGCGGACTACATCCAACAGCAGGCGCTCGTAGGCATCGGGCTGCTGCACGCCGAAGGCGCTGGCGAAGGTCATGTCCAGCGGCACGTGGCGCAGGCGCAGGCCGCCGGGGCCAGGATGCTTGATGGTGAGCCACAGCTTCACGCCTTCGTCAGGCTGCAGGCGCACGGTCAGGCGGTTGGGCAGCAGCGGACCGGACGACGCATCGAAGATCGAATGCGGCAGGGCCCGGAAGGTCACCACGATTTCGGAGACCCGCGACGGCAGGCGCTTGCCGGTTCGCAGGTAGAACGGCACGCCGGCCCAGCGCCAGTTACCGATCTCCGCCTTGAGGGCGACGAAGGTTTCGGTACGCGACTCTTTTTCGCCGAGTTCTTCCAGGTAACCCGGCACGCCCTGGCCGTCGGCGGCGCCAGCGCGGTACTGGCCGCGCACGGTGAGCTGCGCGGCATTGGAATCGTTGATGGGGCGCAGCGAGCGCAGCACTTTGAGCTTCTCGTCGCGCACGGCATCGGGCGCGAGCGAAGCCGGCGGCTCCATCGCCACCATGCAAAGCAACTGCAGGATATGGTTCTGCACCATGTCGCGCAGCGCGCCGGCGCGGTCGTAGTACGAGCCGCGGCGGCCCACGCCAAGGGTTTCGGCCACGGTGATCTGCACATGGTCGATGTGCGCGGAGTTCCACAGGGGTTCGAACAGGGCGTTGCCGAAACGCAGCGCCAAGAGGTTCTGCACCGTTTCCTTGCCCAGGTAATGGTCGATGCGATAGATCTGCGACTCGGTAAAGAAGCGGCCCACGGCATCGTTGATGACGTTGGCGCTGGCCAGGTCGCGGCCGATGGGCTTTTCCAGCACCACGCGGGCGTTGTCGCCGTTCAGGCCATAGCCGCCCAGGCGCTCGCAGATATCGACGAACAGTTCCGGCGAGGTGGAGAGGTAGAACACCCGCACGTGGTCGGGCTGGGCGCCCAGCATGGCGGCGAAGTCGTCCCAGCCATCGGCCTTGCGGGCGTCGAGGGGGCGATAGCCGACCATTTTCAGGAAAGAGTCGAGCGTGGCGGGCACGACGTGATCCACTGCGGCTTCGACCGCCGCGCGCACCTGGGCGCGGTAGCCATTGTCGTCCAGGGCCTCGCGGGCCACGCCGACGATGCGGCTTTCCGGACGGATCTGGCCGTCGATGTAGCGGTGATAGAGCGCTGGCAGCAACTTGCGGATCGCAAGGTCGCCGGTACCTCCGAAGATCACCAGGTCGAAGGGCTCGACGGGCAAGGAAGCAACGGACACGGCACACCTCGAAAGCTTGGGGTTTGGGGTCCACCGATCATACCAGTGCCATACCACGGGTTTCCAGTGGTTCCGCGCCCTTAGGCCGGAATTGCGAAATAGTTTCATTTGGAACGATCTGTAATCGTTTTCTTGGGTCAAACGGCCGTTTATATCGAAGCTTCAGCCGAAGTCCCTGAGTTCAGGCTTGCTCCACTGGTTCTGCATTGGTATCTTCCCGCCTATGGAAAGCGCCCTGGTCAGCGAATACAACCGCCTGTACAGCGCTGCCGAAAGCCGGCAGCCGCTGGCCTACCTGCGCCTGCGCCACGCCATCCGCAATGTCATCGACCAGGGTGTGATGGAGGCGGGCCATGCCCTGCCCAGCGAACGGGATCTCGCCAAGGCCCTGGCGCTTTCGCGCGTCACCGTGCGCAAGGCGATCGGCGGCCTGGTGGAAGACGGGCTGCTCACCCAGCGCCATGGCGCCGGCACCTTCATCGCCGAGCGCATCGTCAAGCCGCTGTCGCGGATGACCAGCTTCACCGAAGACCTCCGTGCCCGCGGGCTGAACCCGCGTTCGGAATTCTTCGAACGAAGCATTGGTGAGGTCACCCCCGAGGAGGCCATGGCGATGAATCTCTCGCCGGGCGCCCAGGTGGTGCGCCTGCATCGGCTTCGCTACGCCGGCGATGAACCGCTGGCCATCGAACGCAGTGCCGTACCCCTGGCCCTGCTGCCCGATCCGTCCGTAGTGGTCGATTCACTTTACGAAGCACTCGACACCTTCGGCCACCGTCCGCGCCGCGCCCTGCAGCGCTTGCGCGCGGTGGTCTTCGGCGCGGCGCAGGCGCGCCTGCTGCGGCTTCCCACCGGCAGCGCGGGGCTGAACATCGAGCGCCGCAGCTTCCTCGACGACGGTCGCGTCGTCGAATTCACCTGTTCCTGGTACCGCGGCGACATCTACGACTTCGTCGCCGAATTGCAGAGCGAATGACTCCATGACCGATCCCAGCAACACCCTGATGTTCCGCGAGGCGCACGAGGCCGCCGAGGTGGTGGAGCGCCAGCTCGCGCAGAACGAAGCAGTGGTGTCAGCGCTTGCCGCCCGCCTGCGCCAGCACTCGCCGAACATGGCGATCACCTGCGCCCGCGGCAGTTCCGACCATGCCGCGATGTACGCGAAGTACGTGCTGGAAACCCAACTGGGCATCGTCACCGCTTCGGCCTCGCCGTCGGTCACGTCGATCTACAACGCCCCGCAGCGGCTGGAAGGCGCGCTGTACCTGGCGATCTCGCAGTCGGGCCGCAGCCCGGACCTGGTGCGCAACGCCGAGGCCGCGCGCGCCGCCGGCGCCATCGTGGTGGCGCTGGTAAACGTGGAAGATTCTCCTCTCGCCGCTGCCGCGGATGTGGTGATCCCGTTGCGCGCGGGACCGGAAAAAAGCGTCGCCGCCACCAAGAGCTACATCGCGGCGCTGGTGGCCACCTTGCACCTGGTGGCTCGCTGGAGCGAAGACGCCGAACTCGATGAAGCGCTTCGCGCCCTGCCCGCGCAACTGCGCGAAGGCTGGGACGCCGACTGGTCCAGCCTGGTCGAGGGCTTGGTAGATGTGCGCAACTTCTTCGTGGTGGGCCGTGGCTACGGTTTCGCCATCGCGCTGGAAGCGGCGCTGAAATTCAAGGAAACCTGCGCCCTGCACGCGGAGGCGTTCAGCGCGGCAGAGGTCAAGCACGGGCCGATGGCCCTGGTGGGCCCGGAATTCCCGGTGCTGTTCTTCGCACAGGACGATGAAACCCTCGCCAGCACGCTGGCCGTGGCCACCGAGTTCCGCAGCCGCGGCGCCCGCGTGTGGGTGGCCGCACCGGGTGCGACGGGCGAAGGCGCGTTACCCCTGGCCGGCTCCAATGCGCTTACCGCGCCGGTGCTCACCATCCAGAGCTTCTATCGCGCAGCCAATGCGCTGTCGCTGCGTCGCGGCCTGAATCCCGATGTGCCGCCGCACCTCAACAAAGTGACCGAGACCGTTTGACGGTCCGGCCCATCGAATCGAAGAGAGAGATCCCCATGACCACCGCACTTGTCAACGGACGCGTCCTTACCGACCACGGATTGCAGGGTGGCTTCGCCGTGCTGCTGGAAGGCGATGTCATCGCCGGGCTGGCCCTGCCGTCCGACCCGCGCGTGCGCGCCGCCGAGCGCCACGACCTGGAAGGCCGCGTGCTGCTGCCGGGCTTCATCGATTGCCAGGTGAACGGCGGCGGCGGCGTGTTGTTCAACGATGCGCCCACGGTGGAAACCATCCGCACCATCGGTGCCGCGCATCGCCGCTTCGGCACCACAGGCTTCCTGCCCACCCTGATCAGCGACGACGTGGACGTGATGCGCCGGGCCATCGAAGCGGTGAACGCGGCCATCGAAGAAGGCGTGCCGGGCGTGCTTGGCATCCACCTGGAAGGCCCGTTCCTGGCGCCCGAGCGCAAGGGCGTGCACAACCCGGCGAAGTTCCGCACCGTCGAGATGGACGACATCGCGATGCTGGCCGGCAAGCACAACGGCGTCACCCTGCTGACCCTGGCACCCGAACGGGCCAGCATCGACACCTTGCGCCAGCTCACCGAGGCCGGCGTCACCGTGGCGGCCGGCCATACGGCCTCCGACTACGAAACCATGCGCGATGCCCTGCGCAACGGCGTGCGCGGCTTCACCCATCTGTTCAATGCCATGACCCCGTTCACCAGCCGCGAACCCGGCGTGGTGGGCGCGGCGCTGGAAGATCCGCACAGCTGGTGTGGCCTGATCGTCGACGGCCACCACGTGCACCCGGCCGCCCTGCGCGTGGCGATTGCCGCCAAGCCGCGGCAGAAGATGTTCCTGGTGACCGACGCCATGCCGCCGGTGGGCGCGGCCAACCCCTCCTTCGTGCTCAATGGCGAAAAGATCACCGCTCGCGACGGCGTGTGCCAGACAGCCAGTGGCGTACTGGCCGGGTCCGCCCTGGACATGGCGACGGCCGTGCGCAATACCGTGGAAATGGTGGGCGTGCCGCTGGCCGAGGCCGCGCGCATGGCTTCCACTTACCCCGCCGCGTTCTTAGGCCTGGAAAAGAGCTTCGGCAAGGTCACCGCCGGCTTTCGCGCCGACCTCGTCGCTTTGAACGAAGATTATTCCGTCTACGAGACCTGGATCGCCGGCGCCTGCCAGCGCTGCGACTGATCGACCCCAGGGGGAACCTGCTACCATGCGCCCCGTCCAGGTGTCCTGCGGGTGTTCACCCAAGGGATGAAACGGGAAGCCGGTGAGAATCCGGCGCTGCCCCCGCAACGGTAAGCGACGCAAGGAACGGCAAGACGCCACTGCACGATAAGTGCGGGAAGGTGCCGTTCCCCTCGGGATCGATGGTCCCGACGTTCGCCAGCCCGGAGACCGGCCCGGATATCCGCGCAAGCGGATTCATGCTGCTGGTGGCTCGCGGAGGGCGAAGCCGGACCTGGCTCGCGCCCGTGCGCGACCTCGTTCCATTCCTTCCTTCGTGCCGCCGGTCCGTTCGAACCCCGGGACCCGCACAACCTCATGAAGAAGACCCTGCTCGCCGCGGCTTTGCTCGCCGCCACCGCCGCCCACGCCGCGGACGAATCGCAAACGCAAACCCTGCAAACGGTGGTGGTGACCGCCACCCGTACCGCCACCCCGATCGACGACACGCTGGCGCCGGTGACGGTGATCACCCGCCAGGACATCGACCGCCTGCAGCCGCAGTCGGTGCAGGACCTTCTCACCGGCCTGCCAGGCGTGAACTTCGCCAATGCCGGCGGCCTGGGCCAGCAGACCTCGATGTTCGTGCGCGGCACCAATTCCTCGCACACCCTGGTGCTGATCGATGGCGTCCGCGTGGGCACGGTCGCGGCAGGGCTGCCGGCCTTCGAGCAGATCCCGGTGGAACAGATCGACCATATCGAGTTCGTCCGCGGCCCGCGTTCGAGCCTTTACGGTGCCGACGCCATTGGCGGCGTGCTGCAGATCTTCACTCGCCACGGCGAGGCCGGTGAAGCGCCGACACCCTCCCTGGCGCTCACCGCCGGTAGCCATAGCCTGGTCGACGGCCAGGCGGGCATTTCCGGCGGCACCGACCACGGCTGGTACAACGCCAGCCTCGGCGGCCAGTACACGCGCGGCATCAACGCCTGCAAGGTCGGCGCCGCCGAAGCCTTCGCCGGCTGCTTCGCCGACCAGCCCGACAAGGATGGCTACCGCACCTATTACGCTGCACTTTCCGGTGGGTACCGCTGGGACAACGACGTGGTGCTGACCGGCAGCTTCCTGCGCAGCAAGGGCGACATCGAATACGACGGTGACTTCGGCAACTTCACCCGCCGCTCGCAGCAGGTGGTGGGCGGCAACCTCGCCTTCCCGGTCACCGACATCTGGAACATGAACGTGGCCGTGGGCCAGAACCAGGACCGCGCCGACAACTACGCCTTCGGCCCGCGCATCGGCTTTGGCTATTCGAAGCGCAATCAGGCCAGCTGGCAGAACAATTTCACCTTGGCTCCGGGCCAGTCGTTGTCCGCCGGCGTGGACTACAGCCAGGAGCGCCTGGACAGCGACACCGGCTATCTTGCCGACAGCCGCAACAACACCGGCGTGTTCGCCTTGTACCAGGGCCGTTTCGACGCCAATGAGATCCAGCTTTCCGGCCGCCACGACCACAACGAGCAGTTCGGTAACCACAACACCGGCGGCATCGCCTACGGCTACCACTTCGACAACCAGATGGTGCTGTCGGCCTCGTGGGCGTCGTCATTCCACGCACCCACGTTCAATGATCTTTACTATCCGTTCGGCAGCGGCAACCCGAACCTGAAGCCGGAATCCGGCCGCAGCTACGAGATCGGCCTGTCGGCGCGGCCCGGCGCCTGGAACTGGGCAGTGAATGCCTACCAGACGAAGCTGACCAATCTCATCGGCTATGACGAGAACTTCGTGCCGATCAACGTGGCGCGCGCCCGCTTGCGCGGCATCGAAGGCCAGCTGGGCGCGGATGTGGACGGCTGGCACCTGCGTGCCTCGGCCACGATGCAGCAGCCGATCAGCCAGGCGGACGACGGTACCGACGGCAACCTGCTGGCACGGCGCCCGCGTCGCATGGGCCGCGTGGATCTTGACCGCGACCTTGGCGACTTCAGCGTGGGCGGCTCGGTTTACAGCGCCGGCTACAGCTACGACGACGCGGCCAATTCCGCGCGCCTGGGCGGCTACACCACGGCCGATGTCCGCGCCAGCTGGACCTTCCGCCCCGCCTGGAGCATCCAGGCGCGGGTCGCCAACCTGGCCGACCGGACCTACGAAACCTCGCGCTATTTCAACCAGCTCGGCCGCACGTACTACCTCACCCTGCGCTATTCACCGGCGCGTTGATAAACGGGGTCAGAGTCCAACTCTGACCCCCATGCTGAACGATTTGCATCGTTTGAAACGATGAAGGGGCGGCGGAGGCCGACACATGCCGCCGCCCCTGCCTTTCGGCACGGACATACTTCCTGCACACGCGTTCGTCATCGTCCGCGCCTAACGTGGCGGCACGATACCCCGCTTGCCCGTTAAACTAAGGCGCGCGGAAACGGTCAAGGAAACGACGCGTGCAACGCGGTTCGCTTGGAGAGGCGACCCGCCCGGGAGGTTTGTGAACATATTCGCGCCATTCATTCGCCGGCCCGTGGGCACGTCGCTTCTTGCCTTGGGACTGGTCCTGTCCGGCATAGTCGCGTACATCCTGCTGGGCGTGGCCGCCCTGCCCTCGCTGGAGTTTCCCGGCGTGGTGGTGTTCGCCCAGATGCCGGGAGCCAGCGCGCAGGTGATGGCCACCACCGTGGCCGCGCCGCTTGAACGCCATCTCGGCCAGATTCCCGGTATCGAGGAAATGGTCTCGCAGTGCACCGAAGCGTCGTGCTTCGTGCAGGTGCGCTTCACCATGGACCGAACCGCCGATAAAGCCGCGCGCGACGTGCAGTCAGCGCTCAATGCCGCGGCGGTGGACCTCCCCCCCGGCATGCCGGCCCCGCCGAACTATTTCAAGTTCGATACCTCGCAGATCCCCGTGCTGCTGGTATCACTGACATCTACTTCGCTACCGCCCGACAAGCTCTACGACATCACCGATACCCTGCTGTCGCCTGCGATAGCCCAGCTGCCGGGTGTCGCCCGCGTGCAGATCTTCGGCGGTACCGCGCACGCCGTGCGGGTGGAGCTGGATACAGCCGCCCTGGCCTCGCAAGGGCTGTCGGCCAACGATGTGTCCCAGGCGCTGCGCGCGGCGAACGTCAGCTCGCCGCAAGGAACGCTTACCGACGGTCGTTCACAGATGACAGTGTTGGCCAATGATGGCCTGCAGACACCGGAAGACTTTTCCAAGCTGATCATCGCCACCAAGAACCAGACCCCGATCCGCCTGGCGGACGTGGCAAAGATCACCGGTGGCCAGCAGGACGAATACCAGGCTGCATGGTTCCAGGGCCGCCGCGCCGTGACCATGCAGATCAGCAAGCGTGCCAATGCGAACTCGATCGAAACCGCGCAATCCATTCGCGACGAGATCCCGAAGTTCAAGCAGTGGCTGCCGGCGGATGTGCAGGTCACCCCGATCTTCGATCTCACCCAGACCACCCAGAGCGCCCTGCATGAGGTGAAGATTGCCCTGATGATCTCCATCGTCATGGTGATCCTGGTGATGCTGGTGTTCCTGCGCCGGCTGGGCCCCACCCTGATCGCTTCGCTTAGCGTGCCGCTGAGCCTGTCCGGCGCCTTCGTTGCGATGTGGGCGCTGGGCTATACGCTGAATACCCTGTCGCTGATGGCCCTGGTGCTGTGCATCGGCTTCGTGGTGGACGATGCCATCGTGGTGATCGAGAACATCGTTCGCCACATGGAAAACGGCTCCGACGCGATGACCGCCTCGATGGAAGGCACGCGCGAGATCGGCTTCACGGTGATATCCATCACCCTGTCGCTGGTGGCGGTGTTCGCGCCGCTGCTGTTCGGCAACAACTTGCTGGTGGTGCTGCTGCGCGAGTTTTCAGTGACCTTGGCGGCGGCCATTCTTATCTCCGCCGTCATCTCGCTCACGCTTACGCCGGCGCTGTGCGCGCGTTACCTCAAGCTCGATCACGATCGCAAGCAGGGGCGGATGGAGCTTGCCCTGGAGCGTTTCGACGCCGGCTTCCAGCGCATCTATGCGCGCGCGCTGGATTGGGCCATGCGCCACCGCCGCATCATGCGCTGGCAGCCCTTCCTGCTGTTGCTGGCAACGGTCGGCCTGGGTTTTGCAGTGGTCAAGACCGCCGGTGGCGGTTTCATGCCCGAGGAAGATACCGGGATGCTCCAGGGCAGCATCACCATCGATGCCAACGTGTCGCCGCTGGTGCTGGCCGAGCGGATGAAGATGCTCGCCCAGATCATGCAGGACGACCCTGCCGTGGCCGACGTCACCACCGTGCTGGGCAGCAACAACCAGAACGGCGCGGTGGGCAACCAGGGTTCGGTTTTCGTCGATCTGAAGCCGCCGGGCAGTGGCCCGGGTGAGCGCAAGGACAAGATCCAGGTGGTGATGGATCGCGTGGGCAAGCAGTACGAGAAGATCCCTGGCGTGCAGGTACAGATGCGTCGCATGCAGCTGCTCGGCGGCGGTGGTGGCAGCGGCAACGGTGGCCAGTATTCGTTCCAGCTGATCTCCAACGACGGCACCCCGCTGCAGCCCTGGGTACTGCGCGTGGTGCAGAAGATGCGCACGACCAAGCCGTTCAAGGACGTCGGCAGCGACCAGGACCAGACTGGCAAGCAGCAGCTGGTGAAGGTCGACCGCGAGACTGCCGGCCGCCTGAAGATCACCATGGGCGAGATCGACACCTCGCTGTATAACGCCTTCGGCCAGCGCCAGGTGTCGATCATCTATTCCGACATCAACCAGTACTGGGTGGTGTTGACGGCCGCGGCCGCGCAGACGCTTAGCCCGGCGGCGCTGCTGGGCACCTATGTGCATACGCTGGACGGCAAGCTGTTGCCGCTGTCCACGGTGGCGAAGATCGAGGCCACCACCACGCCCAGCTCGGTGTCCCATCAGGACCAGCTCGAAGCCGCGGAAATCACGTACAACCTTGAAACGGGCACCAGCCAGCAAACCGGCAAGTCGCTGGCCGAGTCCATCGTGCGCGCGTCCGGCCTGCCGCCAGGCATACACATGGAGTTCAACGGCGAGAACAAGCGCCTGAAGGACCTGCAGTCCAATTCAGGCACGCTGATGCTGGCGTCGATCCTTGCCATGTACATCGTGCTGGGCATCCTTTACGAGAGCCTGGGCCACCCGCTCACCATCATCTCCACCCTGCCCGCCGCCGGTGCCGGCGCGTTCCTGGCCATGCTGGTCACGCAAACCCAGCTCACCCTGATGGCGATCATCGCGGTGCTGCTGTTGATCGGCATCGTGAAGAAAAATGCCATCCTGATGGTGGACTTCGCGCTTACCGCGCAACGCGAACGAGGGTTGTCACCGGTCGATGCCATCCGCGAAGCCGCGCTGGTGCGCTTCAGGCCCATCACCATGACCACCCTGGTGGCGATGGGCGCGGCGCTGCCGTTGGCCGTCGGCATAGGCGTGGGCTCGGAGATGCGCCAGCCACTGGGTATCGCCATCGTCGGCGGCCTCTTGGTGTCGCAGCTGCTTACCTTGCTGTCGACCCCCGCGATCTACCTGTTCAACCACGATCGCAAGGTGCTGAAGGCAGCGCGCCGCGAACGCCGCGATGCACGCCGGGCGCGGCGTCGCCTGCAGGCGGTCACGCAGAGCTGACCGCCCTACTCTGCCGGTGTGGCCAGCGCCGTGGTCGGCGGCTGGGCTACCGGCGGCGCAGGGCCGAGCATGCGGGCCTGGCGCCATCCGCCGTAGCGGTAGTACCCGATGGCCGCCAGCACCGACACCAGCGATCCCACCGGGAAGCTCCACCAGATGGCGTCGGCACCCCACTTCGGGCTCAGGAAAAGCGCGAACGGATAGCGCACCAGCCACAGGCCCACGGTAAGGATCAACAGCGGCGCGTACACGGCGCCGGTGGCGCGCACCACGCCGAACAAAACGAACGTGACTCCGAAGAACAGGAACGACCACACGACGATGGCATTGATGTGCTGGCCGATCATCACCGCGGCGCTGTCCCCGTGCAGGAAGAGCCGCAGCGCTCCCTGGTTGAACAGGTACACCAGCAACACCAGGCTGCCGCTAAGCAGCAGGTTGAAGGTGACGCCCATCACTGCGATGCGGCTGACACGATCCCAACGCTTGGCACCGACATTCTGCGCGACCATCGATGAGACCGCGGCACCGATGGCGAGCGCCGGCATCTGGATGTAAGTCCAAAGCTGCGCGCCCGCGCCGTAGGCGGCCGCCGTCTGTGATCCATGCGCGTTCACCAGGGCAATCATCACCAGCGCTGAAGAGGTAATCACCACCATTTGCAGGCCCATTGGCAAGCCCTTGGCCACCAGCGCGCGCAGGATGGTGAGGTCCGGCCGCAGGTAGTGCAGTTCCTGGCGCCTGAAAGCGAGGAAATGCTTGCTGCGGTAAAGCCATCCGAGCAGGCCCGCCAGGGCCACGGTCTGGGCGATGAGCGTTGCCATCGCCGAGCCTGCAATGCCCATGGCCGGCACCGGCCCCAGGCCAAAGATCAGCAGCGGGTTCAGCGCGATGTCCAGCCCCACCGATACCAGCATGAAATAGAACGGCGTCTTCGAATCCCCCGCACCACGCAGGGTCATCATCAGGAAGGTATAGAAATACATCGCCGGCAACGCGACGAAGATGATGCGCAGGTAGGCAATGGCGAAAGGCTGCGCGTCTGGCGGCGTACCCATCAGACGAAGCAATAGCGGCGTTGCAACGTAGCCCAGCACCGAAGCAAGAACCGAGATCCCGACGAAGAAGGCGGCACCCGTGCCCACCACGCGGCGGGCCTGCTCGATATCCCGCGCGCCAACACTCTGGCCCACCAGGATGGTGGTGGCCATGCCAATGCCGAACACCACGCCCAGCAGGAAGAACATGATCAGGTTGGCGTTGGTGGTCGCTGTGAGCGCGGCCTCACCCAGGTACCTGCCCACCCAGACGGAGTTGATCGAGCCATTGAGGGACTGCAGCACGTTCACGCCCAGCGTCGGCAAGGCGAAAGCGAGCAGGGTGCGGCCGATGGGGCCCTCGGTAAGGAGGTGGGAACGGGACGAGGGCGGCATCGGTACCTTTGTTTTTAAAGTTATTTAGTGGGTCTTGGCCTGGCGGGCACGGTCCACCAGTGTTTGCGCATGCTCGCGTATATCGCGCGGCCAGGCCTGCATGTTCCTGGCAAACCCGGCGTCGTCCTTGCGATAGAACGCACGCAGCGCCTCCTCGTAATTGGGAAGATCACCGGCCATCGCCTGCATGAAGCGGTAAGCCGCTTCCTCAGCCTGGCGTGCGTCGCCTTCGCCCGGGTTTGCGCGCATGGCATTTTCCACCAATTTGCGCAGCGTCACCGAAGCACCGCCGGACTGGGTGGCCAACCACTCCCAGTGCCGCGGCAACAGCGTGACTTCGCGGGCCACCACGCCCAGGCGTGGACGCCCGGGACCGCGGCGAAGGGGAGGGGCGTCGGCAGGCTCGTCGTTGGAGGCTGGCGGCATCACGCTGGAAACGGTCTGCGCGACGCTGCCGCGCCAGTCCGGATCCACCTGGCGACCCGTGGCATCGTCGAACAGGATGATCGAGGCCTGTGGCTCCTTCGATAGCAACGCTTTGCAGGCGGAGATCACTTCGGTTGCACTGCCATGGGCAATGCGGCGGGAGTCCTGGAATGCAGTAAGGCTGGCAATCATGGTGGCTTACCCTCGCATGGCTTTCGTACGGGTAATTTTCCACCGGGTAAAATCAAAATTCAATAAATTCCGGGTGAATTGCTGTTAACGCGCACTAGGCGTTTTCCTGCATTCAGGTTCACGGCTTATTTACGGCAATTAGAGAACCATACAGTTCATTTAACCAGGAATGAGATTACAACCATGCACTTGAAGCGCGCGACGCGGGGCCTGGTGGCCGCCGCGGTCTTTGGTTTCGCAAGTATTTCTGCCAGCGCGCAACGCATTGAGATCCAGGGTGGGCGCAGTTACATGGATTCTCATCCCACCAATGCGTACTTCATCGAATCGATCTTCTCCGAGGCCCCCATCGGCCAGAGCCGCTGGACCTGGGCGCCGGATGTTTCGCTCGGTTATATCGAGGGCCGCGAAGGCCAGGGTGTTCGCCGTTACCAGAACTCCCATCCAGGCACCAAGGACAACGTGAAGCTGCTCGGCTTAGGTGCCCGGCTGCACTATGGCCAGGCGGGTGACTGGTACCACCCGTTCTTCTTCAGCTTCCAAGTGGCCGGCCAGAGCGGACGCACCCAGGCGTTGTCCAGCGGCTATGAGTTCATCAGCACGCTGGGCTGGCAGTGGAAATTCCTGAGCCTGCAGATCCGCCACATTTCCAATGGCGGCTTCACCGAACCCAACCGTGGCGAGACGATGGCGCTGGTGGGCCTGGGCTTCGATTTCTAGTGTCCTGACGCCGCCGCGCCGGCCTTCGCCGTGAACGGCGGCTTGGCCAGGAACACCACGAACACCAGGATTGCGAACACCCAGCCCAAGGCGTGGAAGACCTCGTTGAACGAGATCTGGAAACCCTGCTGGGTGATGATGCCGTTGACCACCGCTGCCGCTGTCTGCGGGTCACCGCCGCCGTACTGGGTGAGCGCCTGTTGCGAGACCTGGTTGAACGGATTGATATTCTCGGCCAGCTGCTCGTGGTGCACAATCGCCCGGTGCTCCCACATGAAGGTGGTGATGGAAGCGGCGAAACTGCCGCCGAGCGTACGCAGGAAGGTGGCAAGGCCTGAGCCGGCGGCAATCTCGTTGGGCTTGAGGTCCGACAGCAGGATGCTCAGCACCGGCATGAAGAACAACGCTACGCCCAATCCCTGGATCAGCTGCACCATGGCCACGTGGTAGAAATCGATCTCCAGGTAGAACTCCGATCGCAGGAAACACGTGCCGCCCATGATGATGAAGGCAGCCGCGGCAAGGATGCGCAAGTCCACCTTGTGCGCGTAGCGCCCCACGAATGGCGTCAATATCACTGGCAGGATACCCAGCGGCGCGCTGGCGAAGCCTGCCCATGTCGATGTGTAGCCGACATTGCGCTGCAGCCATTGCGGCACCAGCAGGCCGATGGCGAAGAACGCCGCATAGGCCAGCACCAGCGCCAGCGTGCCGGCGGCGAAGTTCCGGTGGCGGAACAGCTTCAGGTTGACGATCGGGTCCTTGTCGGTGAGCTCCCAGATCAGGAACACCGCGATGCCGATGGCGGCAATGATGGCGGTAACCACGATGAAGGTGGAATTGAACCAGTCTTCGTCGTTGCCCTTGTCCAGCACCACCTGCAATGCACCCACGCCGATGATCAGGGTGATCAGGCCCACATAGTCGATCTTCGGCTTCTCGGTACGCTCCGGACGTCCCTTCATCTGCCCCGCCACCACGAAGCTGGCGAAGATGCCGATCGGCACGTTGATGAAGAAGATCCACGGCCAGGAATAATTATCGGTGATGTAACCACCCAGGATCGGGCCGGCGATGGGCGCCACCACCGTCACCATCGCCAGCAACGCTAGCGCCATGCCTCGCTTGGCCGGCGGATAGATCGAAATCAGCAAGCTCTGTGTGATCGGGTACATCGGGCCTGCCACCGCGCCCTGGATGGCGCGGAACAGGATCAGCATGCTCATGCTCTGCGCGATGCCGCACAGGAACGATGCCGCGGAGAACAGCAAGGTGGCCCAGACGAACAGCTTCGTCTCGCCAAACCGGCGGGTCAGGAAGCCGGTGAGGGGCAGGGCGATCGCGTTACTTACCGCGAACGAGGTGATCACCCACGTGCTCTGGTTCGAGCTCACGCCCAGGTTGCCCGCGATCGTCGGCAACGACACGTTGGCGATCGTGGTGTCGAGCACCTGCATGAACGTCGCCAACGACAAACCGATGGTCGAGAGCACGAGGTTCGGCGGGGCGAACGGTTTTGCGGCAGGCTGGGCTGACATGGGTTTCTTCAGGACTTAAGTGGGTTGGGCGCAGCGAACGGCGACGGGCTCACTTCACCTTCGTCGTCTGGTCGTCGCTGGTGGCGACGTTCTGGTGGATGATCTTCTCGATCTCCTCGTTCGCCTTGACCATCTGCTTGTCGTAGATATCGGTGCTGAAGGCAGGCTCGGTCGGCGCCTGCTGCGCCAGCAGCGGGCCGTTCTGGTCGTGCAGGGTCACCGTGACCACGGTCGAAAGGCCCAGGCGCAGCGGATGCTGGTCGAGCTCTTCCGGCTTGGTGAACACCACGCGCACCGGGATGCGCTGGACGATCTTGATCCAGTTGCCGGTGGCGTTCTGCGCCGGCAGCAGCGAGAACGCACTGCCGCTACCCACGCCCAGGCTCTTGACCACACCCGTGTAGCTCACCGAACCGCCATAGGTGTCGGCCTTGATCTTCACCGGCTGGCCGATGCGCATCTTGCCCAGCTGGGTTTCCTTGAAGTTGGCGTCGATCCACACCTGGTGCAGCGGCACCACGGCCATCAGCGCCGCGCCCGGCTGCACCCGCTGGCCCACCTGCACGCCGCGCTTGGCGATGTAGCCATCGACCGGGGCGCGCAGGGTGGTGCGCACGTCCGCCAGGTATGCCGAGCGGAAGCGGGCGGACGCCGCCTGCACGTCGGGGTGCGACGAGACCACCGTGTCGTCCACCAGCACGCGGCTGGTGTTGTAAGCCTGGTTGGCGGAGTTCAACGCGCTCTCGGCGGAGATCAGCGTGTCCTGCGCGTGCGAAAGTTCCTCGGCGCTGATGGCACCGGACTTGGCCAGGTCGCGGCGACGGTTGAAGTCGGCGCGGGCGCGATCCACGGCGGTCTGGCGTACGGCCATATCGGACTTGGCGCTGTTGACGTTGTTGTACAGGCCACGCACCTTGCGCACCGTGTTGGCAAGATCAGCGCGGGCGCCGGCCAGCTGCACGTCGGCGTCGGAGGGATCGAGCTTCACCAGTACGTCGCCCTGGTGCACCAGGTCGCCGTCGTCGGCGCCGATGGAGGTGACGGTGCCGGCGATCTGCGGGGTGATCTGCACCACGTTGCCATTGACGTAGGCATCGTCGGTCTCTTCGTACCAGCGGCCGTCGAAGTAGTACCAGAGCCCGAAGGCGATCGCGGCAAGCACCAACACAACCACGAGCAGGCGAAGGAAAAAGCCGCGGCGGCTCTTCGGGGGTGTGGCGCCGACGGCGCCGGGTGTGGCGGAAGTTTCAGTGGTCATCGTCGTGCGGCCTTAGGATTGAACGTGGTTGGGCATGTCGGTGGGCGCGACGTTGAAGCCGCCACCGAGGGCCTGGATGAGTTGGACGGAAAGGTCCACGCGCTGGGCTACCAGGGCGGCCATGCGCTGCTGGGCCTGCAGCAACTGCTGGCGCACGGTCAGTGCTTCCAGGTAGCTGCCGACGCCGGCCTTGTAGCGTTGTTGGGCAAGGTCGTAAGCCTGGCTTGCCGCATCCATCGCGCGCTGCTCGGCGGCGATCTGCGTGTCGAGCGAGCCCAGGCCGGTAAGGTCGTCGGCGATGCCGTTGAAGGCTTCCACCAGCACCTTGTTGTACTGGGCCACGGCGATGTCGTACTCGGCATCGACGTCCGCCAGGTTCGCGCGGCGACGGCCACCGTCGAAGATCGGCAGGCTGATCGCCGGCGCTACTTCGTAGAACAGCGACTGCGCGCTGAAGAGGTTCTTGGCACCGCCGCTGGCCAGGCCTGCCATCGCGCCAAGCGTCACGTTGGGCATGAATTCCGCCTTCGCCGCCGTGATGCCGTGGCTGGCGGCTTCCACGCGCCAGCGTGCGGCGATCAGATCGGCGCGGCGACCGACGAGGTCGGCGGGGAGATTGTCTGGCACCTCGATGGCCAGGGCATTGAGCGTATGCGGGCGTTCGATCGACAGGCCGCGATCCGGACCCTGGCCCAGCAGCATGGCCAACTGGGTGCGCGCCGTTTCCACCGCGTGGTCGGCCACCGCCACCTGCTGTTGCGCACTGGCGACCAAACCGTCGTCCTGCTTCAGCTGCAGCTGGCTGTCCACGCCGGCAGCCACGCGCTGGCCGGTGAGCTTGCGCGACTGGGTGGAGCGGTCGAGCTCGGCCTTGGCGACATCCTGCTGTGCAAACGCGTAGCCCAACTGCACATAGGCGCGGGCGATATTGGTGCTGACGAGAATTCGGGCCGCCTTGGCATCCACTTCGGCTGCGCGCGCCTTACCCAGGGCCGCTTCCCACGAAGCGCGCTTGCCGCCCCAGAGGTCGAGATCCCAATTGAAGCTGGCGTAGCCGTAAGGGGTCCAGGTGAACTTACCGCCGATGGGCGCGGGGATCAGGTTGCTGGGCAAACGTGCGCCGGCAACGGAAGCGCCGGCATTGAGCGTGGGCGCGCGCGCGGCATCGGCGGCACCGGCCTGCGCGGCCGCCTGGCGTGCGCGCGCATCGGCGGTAGCCAGGTCCGGATTACCCTTCAGGCCTTCGTTGATCAGGGCGCTTAGCTGGTCATCGCCAAGGCTGGTCCACCAGTCGGTCACGGGCCACGCGGCCGGCGAGACCTTGATGTCGGCCAGGGCTTTTTCGCCGTGCAGGGACGACGGTTCGGTGAGCTGGCCTTCCGGGTGCAGGCCGCCGCTGGAAGCGCAGCCTACGAGGGCCAAAAGCAGCGCAGTCGACGCCGCGAGTAGGTACGGACGCATAAGTGTTTGCCTAAGCAGAAGTTCAGTCTTTGTCGCGGAGCACGCCAAGCATGCGCTGCAGATAATCACGAAGCTGTGCGCGTTCTTCCTGGGAAAGCTCGCGCTGCGCCTCTTCCAGCATCGCCTTGTGGGCGGTGCTCATATGGGTCCAGATCGCCTCGCCAGCCTCGGTAAGTTCGATGCGCAGGGCACGGCGGTCCTGTTCATGCGGACGCCGGCGTAGATACCCCTTGGCCTCGAGCTGGTCGAGCAGGCGTGTCATGGCCCCGCCATCCATTTCCGAGGCCTTCGCCAGCTCCGTGGCTGACATCGGCCCGCAGGCGGCCAAGCGCTTGATGACCAGGAACTGGGTGTAGCGCAGGTCCATGCCCAGCTCGGCCAGGGCCCGTTCCAAGCCACGCACCAGCTCACCACGGACCATGGCAATCAGCTGTCCGATGCTGTCCATTTCGGGGGTATACGGGCACGAGGGAACATTCATGCCGCGTATTCTATTGCCTAGAGAATAATTGTCAAGGCAAATATATTTTCGTGAGGTACTTGTTGCGACGCAGCATTCAGCTGGCGTTGGCGCCAACCTCCAGTTCGTCGGCAATCAGCTGGCCAAGGGCCGGATCGCGTACGTCAAAGAGCTCGAACAGGCCAAGGGCCTTGACCGTCGGCAGCTGGGCCAGCAGCCGGGCCTCCACCGCGCGGCGGGTCGCCTCGGGCGTGGCGGGATCGAGCATGGCGTGTGCGCAAGCGACGAAGGTCGCCAGCGCCTCGACGTCGGGAGCCGGCTCGCGGGCCGGCATGTGCAGGACATTCATCAAGACCATCCTTCGGTGGGGACGAGGGTGCTTGCCGACGGGTGAGCGTCGCAAAGGCTACGCTCGTCTGTGGATGTTCTGATATCGGTGCGCGGCCAAGTTATGTCGTAAATCGGCCAAGTTCGAGTCTCAACCTTTCGCTTCGCCTTCGTGATTGCGAAACGCGGCCTCGCCGGCATCGGATACTTCCACCCACTTCCTGTCGGGCGCTGCGCCTTCGACATAACTGTCGTGCCAGTTCCACCACTTGTATGTCGGTGTCTGCGGATAACCTTCGGGCGAATTTTCCCAGACCTCCTGACGGCCGAGCGGCGTGATGTCCAGATAGTTCCAGGTGCCGCCCATCTGCTCGTCGCCGCGATTGTTGATGAAGTACGTGCGGAAGATATGGTCGCCGTCATCGCGATAGAACACATTGGTGCCATGCCACTCCTCCACGCCGAAATCGGCATCGAACCCATCGGTGAGGGTGAACCAGGGAATATCCCAGCCCATCCGCGCCTTCAGCCGGGCGATGTCAACCTGTGGGGCGCGCGATACAAATACCAGGGTGGTGTCGCGCGCATTGAGATGCGCAACATGGGCGACCTGATCGGCCACCATCGAACATCCACGGCAGGCATGATCGGGCCAGCCGAACACGCCAGGTTCAAAGAACGCGCGGTAGACGATCAGCTGACGACGGCCTTCGAAGAGTCCGGACAAGCTCACACGGCCCGAGGGTCCTTCGAATGCATAGTTTTTCTCCACCGCCATCCACGGCATGCGCCGACGCTCTGCGGCCAGCGCGTCACGGGCCCGCGAATGCGCTTTCTCCTTTACCAGCATTTCCTGACGGGCGTCTTCCCACGCCTGCGGCGATACCAACGGCGGGGTGTGCATGGCCGGTGCCGCGGTTTTCTTTTCGTTCTTGTCCGATGTGGTCATGGCTGTAAAACCTCCGAGTCCGGGTAAATTCCCATGGTCGAGAGATAGTCTTGGCGCTGGACAACGAACAACGAGAGTAACAAGCGCGGCGTGATTCCCGCGCTAGTCATCCAGGCTGCCCATCGTCAGGTTGACGTTGCTGCCGGTCATGCCGCTCGCCATGTCTGACGCCATGAAGACGGCCACGTTGGCCAACTCCGCAAGCTTCATCACCCGCCGCGTATGGGTCGTGCTCGCCAGGAATCCCTGGAATTGATCCCAGGTCATGCCCGAGCCCTTGGCCTTGAGCTCGAACACCGCCTTCATCGATTCGGTTTCCGGCATGCCGTGAGGCCGCAGGCCGACCACGCGAATACCGTGGGGTGCGAGCTCGGCCGACAGGCTGCGGGTAAGGGCCTCCTTGGCGGCCTGGGCGGGCGCGTAACCTCCGATCGAAGTACTGCCTGCTCGGGCTGGCAGCGCGCTGACGGTCATGATCACCCCTGTCCCGTTCGGCAGCATCCGCCGGGCAGCCAGGCGAGCGGTGAGGAAGTACGAAGTGGTGTACGCCATGATCGGCAGGGAGAATTTCCCGGCGTCCAGCTCGATCAGTGGTTCGCCCACGACGTCCGCCACCGGGACCCCTATCGCGTTGAACGAGATATCCACGCGACCGGCCTGGTCGATCACGGATTGCAGGTGCCTGTCCACCGCCTGCTCGTCCAGGGCGTCGACCTCGGCCGCCGTGGCCGATCCGCCTGCGGCAACGATATCCCCGGCGACCGCGTCGACCGGGGCGCGGCCCCGGCCGGTGAGGAACAGCGTGGCCCCTTCGCTCGCAAAGGCACGCGCCACTGCGCCGCCGACGGCGCCACCGGCTCCGTAAATCACCGCAATCTTGTCTTTCAGCATCATCTGCACATCCTCCGGGTTTGGGTCTGCGATGTAAGACACCGCAAGGAAAGGGAACTGGGCGGTCGGTTACCGCCCAGTTCGACCCGGCAACGGTGTCCATACCGTTGGTGCGACCATGTGCCAGACCAGGGTGAAGCGATGGCGAGCGTGATGACAGCCGATTTGTTCTCGAGGGCGCGAAGCGGTGACAACGGTGCATTCGGGCAGTTGACCCAACCCCATGTGCGTGAACTGCAGGCGCATTGCTACCGGATGCTGGGATCGTTCCAGGATGCCGAAGACGCCCTGCAGGACACGCTGCTGACTGCCTGGCAGGGCCTGAGGGGATTCGAACAGCGCGCCTCGCTGCGTACCTGGCTGTATCGCATAGCCACCAACCGCTGCCTGAACGTCATTCGTTCGGCCAGCAGGCGGCCGGCCAAGGCATGGAACGTCCCGGGACTTGAACCGCCCACGCCGACGCGACTGGGGGAAGTGCCGTGGCTGGAGCCTTTTCCCGACGCCATCCCCGGGCATGGGATCGACGTGCCGCCTGGTTCGGAAGCCTGCTACGAGCAGACGCAATCGATCTCGCTGGCCTTCGTGACGGCTCTTCAGACGCTTCCGCCCAGGCAGCTTGCCGTGCTGATCTTGCGCGACGTGCTGGGCTTCGAGGCAAAAGAGGTGGCCGGCATGCTCGAGTCGACTGTCGAGTCGGCAAACAGTGCCCTCAAACGGGCGCGGGCAACCATGAAGCTACACTCGCCTTCGAGCGCCGACCACCAGGCGGCATGCGTCACGGACGCCCGTTCCGACGATGCGCTCGTGGCGAAATTCGTCAGCGCCTACGAGGCTGGCGATCTGGATGCATTGGTCGCCCTGCTGACCGACGATGTCTTCATGTCGATGCCGCCGATGCCGCTGGAGTACATCGGGCGCGACGTGGTGACGCAATTCCTCCGCGCCATCGTGTTCGGGGCAGGGCGAAAATATACGCTGGTGCCAACACGAGCCAACGGGCAGCCTGCCTTCGGCATCTATGTTTCAGGGCCCGACGGCATCAAGCGCGGCACGGGCCTCGTGACCCTTGCCCTCCGTAACGGACGCATCTGCGCCATGAGCCGCTTCGAAAACCATTTGCTGCCGGCCTTCGGATTGCCACCCTCCCTCGTGCCATCGCCGGGCTGATACCTAGGGCCGGTGTTCGGGCGAGAAGGTGACGACCTCCAATGGTCCAGGCATGCCCGGCGTGCGGGGCGAGGCGGCGCCATGCGCCCACGCCTGGCCTGTGCTAAACGCTTCGATCGACGGGAATTTCCCATCAACCTGAAACCCTTCCATGGCATAGGGAAGCCCTTCCGCGGCCAACGGCACGTTGGCATCGGCCACGTGCATATGCAGGTGCGGCCCGGTGGACTGTCCGGTGAAACCGAGCTGGCCGATCACATCGCCGCGGCGCACGTGCTGGCCCGGATGCACGCGCAAGCTGCCTGGCTTCAAGTGCTCGAAGAAAACAAAGCGCCCACCGCCGATGTTGAGCGCAACATAATTGCCGGTGGCATCGCCGATGGGCACGCGTGACGGCCCGGGTGCCACCACACCAGGCTCGGCAACGTCGTCGCGTGTCGCGGCCACGGTGGCGTCGGCCACCGCAAGCACGTCCGCGCCATAGCCGAACCAGCTGGCGGGCTTGCTGCCATCGCCACCGGCGTGTGCACCGTTTGCATCGACCTTGATCCAGTCGATGGCGAAGCGGCCGGGCACGTGCAACGCGCCGTCCACGGCATAGAGCACGCGGCGGTGGCCACGCGCCCACGAGGCATCATAGATCGCCACCCAAGGGCCGCCGCGCAAGGGCGGACCCAGCGCCACCGGATTTGCCTGGCGTGGCGTGAACCAGCCGCCCTCCACGGTGAAACGTTGCATCGTTCCCGCGACGGAGTATTCGATCCGATGCTTGATGGCTACCTCGCCCGTTGGCACCGGCAGCGAGAGATAGACCGTGGCGTGTCCGCCGGGTGCGACCGAACGCTTCGCGGGCGTGGACTGCACCTGACCGACGGCGGCATCAAGCGCGTTGCCATCGAGGTGACCCAGGGCCTTGCCGGTCGTCACATCCAGCGCGTCGATGCTTTCCAGTTGAAGGACGTCTTCGGAAAAATTGGTCAGCTGCAGCTCGTAGACCAGCTCGGTCTTGTCGCCGAGCACGGCGGGCTGGGGCACCCACGGCACCTGGATGTCGAACGATTGGCGTACGGTCGAAGGCGCCGCATGGGCCAAGCCGCATGCCGTAAAAGCGATAACGGCGAGGGCAGCGAACACGCGGCGATACCTTGGAGGGGCAACGGTACGGCCAGCCGCACAACGCTTCTCTGAAACCCGCGAGAATCCAGCCATTGCCATGCCTTTGTTCGACCAGATTCGAAGCATGGACAACGCGCAAGGACCAGCACCAGTGCCTGAAGTCAACCTTGTCGTGGCGCAACTTCAAACCCAACCTGAGACCACGCACTGAAAATATAAAATCGTTATCGATGTATAAGGGATTCTCCATATACTTCGATAAACCTATACGAGGTTGTTCGCCCAACGACATGCTCCACCAAGATCTTCTCGATGCACTCGAACGCGCCGACGGGCCACCGCTGATTGCCTACCAGGCTGAAGGCGACCTCCCACGGGTGGAGAAGGGCTGGCATAGCCATGTGCGCGGGCAGCTGTTCTACGTGGAACGCGGGCTCTTCGTATCTGAAACTCGGCGCGGCTCATGGCTGCTTCCCCCCGGGCGCGCCGGCTGGCTGCCGCCGGGCGCCGAGCACACCGTCCGCATCACCGGGCCAAGCCGCGGCTGGGGCTTGTTCGTGGCCCCGCACATGGCCCATTGCCTTCCCGACTACGCTTGCGTGGTCGGGGTAAACGAATTGATGCGTTCCCTGGTGCTGCGCGCCAGCAGCTGGACCGACCAGGCGGAACTCAGTGACGAACAACAACGCGTGATGGCGGTGCTGGTGGATGAAATCCGTCGCGCGCCGGAAGAGCCCATGCATCTGCCCATGCCGACCGACCGTCGGCTGCAGAAGATGGCCACCACCATCATCGAGCATCCCGACGACTCCCGCGGCGTCGACGAGTGGGCGCAGGCCAGTGGCGTATCCACGCGTACGCTCACCCGTTTGTTCCGCGACGAAACAGGCTGCAGCTTCACCCAATGGCGGCAACAGGCGAAGCTGTCACGCGCGCTGGAACACCTGGCGCGTGGCATGCGCGTAAGCGAGGTGGCCGATGCGCTTGGCTACGCCACCGTCAGTGCATTCGTGGCGATGTTCCGCAAGGCTTATGGCACGCCGCCAGGACGCTACTTTGCCACGTGAGCGCCGCGCCGGTTATCCCAGCAACAGCTTGGCCGCGATCACCCACATCACCACGCCGATGATCACTTCCAGCACCTGCCAGGCCCGCGGCTTGGCAAACACGGGGCGCAGCAGGGACGAGCCGTAACCGAGAGCGAAGAAGAACACCAGCGACGCCAGCATGGCGCCCAGGGCGAACGGAAGATGCCGCCCCGGGAATTGCGTGGAGATCGAGCCGATCAGGAACAGCGTATCCAGATAGACGTGCGGGTTGAGCCACGTGAGCGCCAGGCACACCGCCAGCGTTGCCGCCAGCTTGCGCGGCGGTGCATCGGCGGGCGAGAGCGCACCGTGCGAATGCCAGGCGGTAAAGAAGCTGCGCGCGCCATAGATGAAGAGAAAAGCCGCACCCACCCAGCGCATCACCTGCACGATCCACGGCACGCGATCGATCACGCTGGCGAAGCCCAGCACGCCTGCGCCGATCAATAGCGCATCGGACAACGCACACAGCAGGCACACCCAGAACACGTGTTCGCGGCGCAGGCCCTGGCGCAACACGAACGCGTTTTGCGCGCCGATGGCCAGGATCAGCGAAAAACTCAGGGCGAACCCGGCGATGGCAGCATCCATGCTTACTGGCCCAGCTTGTCGTGGAATAGCTCGTCGATGCGGCGGTATTCATCGTGCCAGGAATCAGCATGCACGAAGCCGTGGCGCTCCATAGGGTACAGCGAGATCCAGAAATCCTTCTTGTGCAATTCGATCAACCGCTGGTACAGGCGGATGGAATCGCTGGCCATCACGTTATCGTCGATCATGCCGTGCATGATCAACAGTGGATCGCGCTGCTGATCGGCGTAGTAGATGGGCGAACTGGTGGTGTAGGCCTCGGGGTCGATCTGCGGATCGTTGAGGATGTTGGAGGTGTACTCCTGGTTGTAGCTGGACCAATCGGTCACGGGGCGCAGTGCCGCGCCGGCGGCAAACTCACCGGGCGCGCGGAACAGCGACATCAGGGTCATGAAGCCGCCGTAGCTGCCGCCGTACATGCCCACGCGATGCGCGTCGACATGCTGTTCCTTCACCAGCCACGCCTTGCCGTCCAGCAGGTCTTCCAGTTCCGGGTGGCCCATGTTGCGGTAGATCGCCGTGCGCCAGTTGCGGCCGTAGCCTTCGGACGCGCGGTAGTCCATGTCCAGCACCACATAGCCACGCTGCACCAGCAGGTTGTGGAACATCTGCTCACGAAAGTACGCCGGGAACGACTGATGCACGTTCTGCAGGTAGCCGGCACCGTGCACGAAAATCACCGCCGGACGCGAGGCCGCGTCGGCACCGGGCGCCGCGTAGTACTTCGCGTATATCGTGCCCGCGCCATGGCTGGACGGTACCTGGACGATTTTCGGTTCAACCCACTGCATCCCCTTGTAGCCCGGCTTGCGCGTGTCGGTAAGTTCCCGCGGCTCCCCGCCGCCCGCATCCACTACCGCCAGCTGGCTGGGCACATAAGACGATGAATGCAGCACCGCCAGGCGCTTGCCATCGCCAGACAACACGAAGTCGTCCATACCCTTGAAGTGCGTCACCTGCTCCATCGAACCGCCGCTCACGGGCACGCGGTAGATGTCGTAGCTGGTGGGCACCTCGCGGTTGGCGCGTACAAAGAAGCTGCGGCCATCCGGGCTGAGCGCCGGGTGGCTCACTTCGAACTTGCCGGTGGTCAGCGCCGTGGCCTTGCCGCCCACGGGCTTGGTGTACAGCTGGGAATAACCGGTTTCCTCGCTCAGGTACCACAACGTGCGGCCATCCTTCAGCCAGCCGAAGTCGTTGAAGTTCCAGTTCACCCAGGCCTTATCGGTGAGACGATGCTGGCTTACCAGGGCATGCGAGGAAAAATCGACGCTGGCGATCCAGCGGTCCTTGTTGTCGTAGGCGCGCAACTGGATGCCAACGTTCTGGCCGTCATCGCTCCACACCACCCCCGGCCCGAATTCGCTGTTCACGTAGACCGGACGCACCGCCGGCGCCTTCAGCGCATCGGCCTCGTCGTCCTTGCCGGCCTTGCGCAGTCGCGCGATGGCCTTGGTGCGCAGCTCCGCCAGCGGATCGTCCTTGATGCCGGGCAGGGCATCGGTCTTGAGATTGAAGCTGGCATGGTGGGACAGGTCCAGCAGCACCAGCGACTGCGGCGCGCCGTCGTTGCGGCCGACGTAGGTGCGCGCGTCTTCTGGTTCCGGGTAGCCCGATTCGGTCACGTAATGGGTGATCTTCGGCGCCGTGCCGTCGTCGTGGCCCTTGGGCTTGGTCACCACCAGCATCCAGCGGCCGTCGGGCGACAGCGTCGAATCGACGATTGCGACCGACTTGCCCAGGTAGAATGGCCGGCCGGCACGCGTGGGATCGGCAGCATCCAGCGCGCGATCCTGCGCGTGCTGGGCGTCCTTGTCGGCGCGGATGCCGCGCAAGGTGGAAAAAATCTTCAACTGCTCGTCGGTGAGGCTGTCGTCTTTGCGCTGGTCCGGATCGTCACCTAGCTTCAGCGTGGCGGCTTTTGCCGAGACGCCCGAGCGCGGATCGTAGATGTACCAATCATCGCCACCGCGGTATTGCAGCCGACCATCGGTCATGAAGCGCGGCGATATTTCGCCTTCGTCGCTACGCGTGACCTGTACGGTGCGCCCAGTACCGAGGTCGCGCCAGAAAACGTCGCCATGGCGGATGAAGGCCGCATGCGCACGGGACTTGTCGAACACCGGATCGCCATCGGCCTGGGCCTGGGCGGCGGCATCGAGCATGACAGGCGCGCCGCCCTGCACGGGCACGCGCCAGAGATCGCGCACCTTGTTGCCGTCGTGCTTGAGCAGGTAATAGATGCTGTTGCCGTCCACCGAGAAGTAAGGCTTCTCCACCGGCGGCCCGATCCAGTCCGGATCGGCCATGATCGTTTCCATGTCCAGCGGCGCGGCGTAGGCACGGCCGACAGCGAAAGCGGCGAGGAGGGCGATCAGCATCGGACGCATGGCGGCTAGAACCTTCGGGCCAAACCTTGAAGCATAGCCAAGCCCACGTGCGCCGCAAGCGCCGGTGGTCAGGGTGCCCGGCCCCGCGCCCACAGGCGTAATCTTCGTGCCTCCTTCCGACCACGAATCCCGCCATGCGCCCAGCCGTCCTTGCCTGCGCCTTCGCCTTCGCCCTCGCCGGCCAGGCCCACGCCGCCGAACGCGCCGGAGCGAACCCGCCGCCGCCGACGGCGAAGCATCCGGTGCACGAAACCCTGGCCGGGCAGTCGGTGGACGATCCCTGGCGTTGGCTGGAAGACGGCAGCAATAAGGAGGTGCAATCCTGGATCGAGGCGCAGAACGCCTATACCGAGAAGACCATCGCCGCGATCGGAGCGGGCAAGTCGCTGACCGAACGGGTCAGGCAACTGTCGATCACCTCCACCACCCGCTCCGGACCCATGCTTGCCGGCGGCACCCTGTTCTTCATGCAGCACACGCCGCCGCAATCCCAGCCCGTGCTGATGGCACAAGCGTGGCCGAAGGGCGAGCCCCGGGTGCTTGTGGATCTGAACGCCAACGGCGGCGGCACCGCCATGACCGGTTACTGGCCCTCGCCCAGTGGCCGCTACCTTGCCTACGGTACCGCCGAGGGCGGCAGCGAACTGACCACCTTGCACGTCCTGGACACTACCAACGGCAAAACCCTCCCCGACAGCCTGCCCTGGGCCGGCGGCGGCACCACCCCCCAGGGCGTGGCCTGGGACAAGGACGAAAAAGGCCTGACCTACGTCCGCTTCGCGCCTCCGCCTCCGGGCCAGCAGGTACGCCAGTTCGATGCCGTGCTGGCCCATCACGCCATGGGCCAGGATCCGGCCAGTGATCGGGTCGTTTTCGGCCAGGGTTATTCCAAAGTGGCCGAGTACATCCTGATGCAGTCGCCGGAGGGCAAGACCGCCGTACTCGCCAACGAAGGCGACGGCGGCGCGGCCGAGGTCTTCCTGAAACAAGGCAATGCCTTCAACCGCGTGCTCGGCCACCAGGCCAATGTGCGCGGCGCGCACTGGGTGGGCGAGAAGCTGTACGTGGAAAGCTTCGAGGGCGCGCCGCGCGGCAAGTTGCTGTCGATCGACGGCGAAGGCGCGGTGCAACCAGTGCTGGCCCAGGGCAAGGGCGCGCTGCAGGGGGTGACGCCGTTCGCCGACGGCTTCCTCACCATCCGCAGCTGGGGCCCGGACTGGTGGGCCGAGCAATACGACGCCCAGGCAAAACTGGTGCGCCGCCTGCCCCTGCCCGAGACCGGCATCACCGTTGGCGCCGTGGCAGCCGAGGCCGGCCAGGCCAAGGCGCTCATCAGTTACACCGGCTGGACCACTCCGCCGCGCTGGGTAGAGTACGACGGCCAGGCAGGCACCCTGGCCAACGTCTTCGAGGTCAAGCCCGCGGCCGACTACAGCAACGTCCAGGTGCAACGCGTGCAGGGGCTTTCCAAGGACGGCACGGCGATCCCGGTCACAGTGATCTCGATGAAGGGCATCGACGCCAACGGCCGGAGGCCGACCATCCTCTATAGCTACGGCGGCTTCGATATTCCCATCACGCCGGGTTTCATCGGCTCGAACCTGGCCTGGCTCGAGCGCGGTGGCGTTCTGGCCTACGCCAACATCCGCGGCGGCAACGAGTTCGGCCAGGACTGGCACGCCGAGGGGCAGAAGCTCAAGAAGCAGAACGTCTTCGACGACTTCCATGCAGCCGCGAAGGCGCTGGTGAGCACCGGCTGGACCGACGCAGCCCACCTGGGCATCCGCGGCGGCAGCAATGGCGGCCTGCTGATGGGCGCGGCACTCACCCAGCACCCGGAGGCTTATCGTGCCGTGGTGGCCCAGGTGGGCATCTACGACGTGCCCCGCCACGAGACCGTCTTCGCTAACGGGCCCTACAACATCAGCGAGTACGGCACGGTAGCCGATCCGGCCCAGGCAAAGGCCACGCTGGCCTACTCCCCCCTTCAGCAGGTGAAGAAGGGGACGAAGTACCCGGCGGTGCTGATGACCACCGGCGGCAACGATCCGCGCGTGGCGCCATGGCAGTCGCGCAAGTTCACCGCGGCCCTGCAGGACGCCACAACCTCCGGGCAGCCGATCCTGCTGCTGACGCGGATGAATGCCGGCCATGGCATCGGCGCCCCCTTCAGCCAGCGCGTGGGTGATGCGGCGCTGGCGCTTACCTTCTTCGCCGGGGAGCTGGGCTTGCCCGAGCCCACCCCAGCGCCGTCCAGCCCATGACTTATGGCGGTTCGCCTGCGGAGCCCTGAAGGGCTCTAATGGAGGCTTGCCTCACCTTCCGGAGTACCCATGCGTGCCCTCGTCCTTGCTGCCCTGATGGTGGTTGCCCTGCCCGTGTCCGCTGAAAAGCTCACCATCGAGAAAATCTTCGACGGCGGCAGCCTGAGCGGCCCCACCCCGCGCGGCCTGAAAATCTCCCCGGACGGCACGCGGGTGACCTTCCTGCGCGCCAAGCCCGACGACCAGTACCAGCTGGACCTGTGGGAATACAACATCAAGGACCACTCCACGCGGCTGCTGGTGGATTCGAAGAAGATCGAACCGAAGGCCAAGGAGCTCTCCGATGAAGAGAAAGCCCGCCGCGAGCGCTCCCGCACCGCGGGCCTGAAGGGCATCATCAGCTACCAGTGGTCGCCGGACGGAAAGACCCTGCTGTTCCCCATCGGCGGCAAGCTGTACCTGTATGACCTCGCCTCGGCCCAGCCTCACGAACTGGCCGCCGGCGACGACCCGATCGATCCGAAGATCTCCCCGAAGGGGAAGTTCGTCTCGTACGTGCGCGACCAGAACCTCTTCGTGATCGACATCGCCACCGGCAAGGCAACCCAGCTCACCCACGACGGCAAGGGCACGGTGCACAACGCCGAGGCCGAATTCGTCGCCCAGGAAGAAATGCACCGCTTCACCGGCTACTGGTGGGCGCCGGACGATTCGGCCATCGCGTTCGAGCGGTTCGACGAGAAAAACGTACCGGTGACCAAGCGCACCGAACTCTATGCCGATCGCACCGAAGTGATCGAGCAGCGCTACCCTGCCGCAGGCGATCCGAACGTCGAGGTGCAGTTGGGCCTGGTATCGCCTACCGGCGGCGAAACCCGCTGGATCGACCTTGGCAAGGACAAGGATATCTACCTGGTCCGCGTCGAATGGGTGCCCGATAGCGCGCACGTGACCTACCAGGTGATGCCGCGCAGCCAGCACCAGCTGGATCTTAAGATCGTCGACGCAAAAACGCTGGCCCAGCGCACGCTGGTGAGCGAGCACAGCAAGACCTGGATCAACGTGCTGGACGACCTGAAGTTTATCGACGACAACAAGTCGTTCGTGTGGGGATCCGAGCGCAGCGGCTACCACCACCTGTATCTTTACGGCATCGACGGCACCCTCAAGCACGCCATCAGCAAGGGCGACTGGAACCTCGACGACCTGCTTGCGGTGGATGAAAAGGCCGGCCTCGCCTACGTGAGCTCCAACTTCGACTTCGTGCCCGATACCCAGGTGTATTCGCTCAAGCTCGATGGAAGCACCGCGGAAAAGCCCACTCGGGTAAGCCAGGGCGACGGTTCGCACCATGCCGAATTCTCCAAGGACGCCAGCTTCTACATCGACGCGTTCTCCGATCCGGCCACGCCACCGCAGGTATCTATCCGCAAGAACGACGGCAGCTTCGTCACCTGGATCGAAGAGAACAAGCTGGACGAGCACCACCCGCTGTTCAAGTACAAGGATTCCCTTGTGCAGCCGGAGTTCGGCAAGATCAAATCCAGCGACGGGCAGGACCTCTGGTACAAGGTGTACAAGCCGGCCGGCTTCGATCCGTCGAAGAAATACCCGGTGTTCGACACCTACTACGGCGGCCCGACGGCGCAGATGGTTGCGCGCGGCTGGGGTGACTACTTCGCCCAGTACATGGCCCAGCAGGGCTTCGTGGTGTTCACCCTGGACAACCGTGGCATGGAGCGTCGCGGCCGGAAGTTCTCCGACGTGATCTACCGCACCCTGGGCGTGGCCGAGGTCGAAGACCAGCTCGCCGGCGTGAAGTGGCTGAAGTCCCAGCCGTGGGTGGACGGCAAGCGCATCGGCGTATTCGGCTGGAGCTACGGCGGCTACATGACCACCATGATGCTGGCGAAGGGTTCGAAGGAACTCGCCGGCGGCGTCGCGGTGGCCCCGGTGACCGACTGGAAGCTCTACGACACGTTCTACACCGAGCGCTACCTGGACCGCCCCCAGGACAATGCCGAGGGCTACAAGAAGAGCGCGCCCTTCGACTGGCTCGACGGCCTTACTTCGCCGCTGTACCTGGTGCACGGCATGGCCGACGACAACGTGCTGTTCCTCAACTCCACCGAGCTGATGGCGGCACTGCAGAAACGCGGCACGCAGTTCCAGCTGATGACCTATCCCGGTGGCAAGCACGGCCTGGCTTTGCCGGGTCAGAAGGTGCACGTTTACCACCTGATCGCGAATTTCTTCGAAACCACGATCAAGAACGCCCACTAAACGGGCGCAAGCTCCGCGTATGGATGACGGGCTATAGTGCCCGTCCGTTTCCTGGACATGCGCGGGGCTTGGGATGTCGGTCGCTTCTTCTCCGGCCTTGCGGCACGGTTGGCCCATTGCCCTGATCGGGCTGGGCCTTTTCTGGTTGATCGTCGGCGTGGCGTTGACGCCCAGTCCGACCAACGCAAGCTCCTGGTACCACAACGTGGTTTCCGTACTGCTGTTTGCGCCCGCCTTGTGGCTGGCGCTGCGCCGGCGCGCATGGGTGGCCCGTTGCGTGCGCGAAACCCCTGAGTTGATCCTGGTGGTGGCGCTGTTGGCCTGGTCGTGCGTGTCGCTGGCCTGGGCCGGCGGCAATCACGTCGCCGAACGGGTAAAGATCCCGCTGCAGGTCGCCGGTTTCCTGCTTGGCTGGTTCTTCTGGGTGGCTGCCCGGGGCGAAGAAGCCGCACGCAACCTGTTGCGGTTGGCCGGGTATGCCATGGCGGCCGGCGCGTTGGTGGCGATGCTGGCGTTCCCTTATCGCCATACCGACTTTCCCGACCGGATCACCGGTTTTGCCATGCTCGATGGCCCCAACCTCTCCGGCTACGTGATGGGCGCGGTGGCCGTGTGGCTGTTCCAGCTGCCGCCGGCGCGTCGCTGGGAGCAAGTCCTTTGGCTACTGAGCCTGGGCTGCCTGCTGGCGTTCGCCGGGCTCACCTTGAGCCGAGGTACCTGGCTTGCCGTTTTCGTGGTGATGCTGGTGATGCCGCTGTTCGATCGCAGCCGGAAAGGGCTGGTCAGCAGCGCCCTGGCCGTGGTGGGAGGCGTGGTAGCCCTGATCCTGGGCCGGCGGATCCTCGAAGCCCGCGGAGTTTCGTACCGGCCGCAGATCTGGGAGCAGGCCCAGGCGATGATTCATGAACGGCCGTTCAGGGGTTTAGGTCTGGATACGCCGTACACGATAACCGTCGGCACACAATCGTGGACTCACAGTCACAACCTGTTCACCAACCTCGCCATAGAACTAGGGGTGCCAGCGCTGCTTTGCTGGCTCGTCGCATGGTTTCTCCTGTTGCGCCGAGGCTGGACCTACAGGCACGACCCGCTTGGACGCATCGTGTTGGGGTTATGGGTGTTTTCCACCGTAGCCCTGCAACTGGATGGACCCGCCCTGTTGATGAGTCCCCGGCCGGAATGGCTGCTTACCTGGTTGCCGCTTGCCATTGGCGCGGCGCTGGTATTGCCATCCCCGACGGAACCGCAAGAACCTGCAAGTGCTTCAAGTTAAATATTTATTTAATGACATAAAGTCGAAACTTCGTCATCATGCTGTAGGGGCATGCTGACAACCGCATGGATGCGAGACCGGAAATTCAGGACCAAGCAATGTCGGCAGTAGCACCCATCGGCCAAGCCAGCGCGCGCGTCATCGATCCGGACAGGGTCCCGGCGCCGTTGTTCGGCGCCCATGTGAATCTGCTGGGCTGGGATAACGGCGTGGGTCTGAGCCGCGACCTCCGGCTCCTGAACGAAGTGCTCTCCCAGGCCGGCTGCCGGGTCACCATGACGCTTTTCAAGCGCAGCCGTGCCCGTCCGTTCGGCCGCTCGCATGTGATGCAGGCCCGCCGGGTGCTGCACTGGATGCAGAACAAGGTGCCCTCGCCCCAGTTCGACCTCAACATCATGGTCGAGCACTTGCGGCCGGATTACATGCGCCTGGCCCGGCGCAATGTCTTCATCCCCAATCCCGAATGGTTCCCGCGCCGCCGCCTGCCCCAGTTGCAGGGCGTGGACACCGTGCTGTGCAAGACCCAGCACGCCCAGTCGATCTTCAGCGACTTAGGTTGCGAGACGGCCCTGATCGGTTTCACCAACGCCGAGCGCCTGCGTCGCCACATCACCCGCCAGCGTGCGTTTTTCCACCTGGGCGGCCGTAGCCGGATGAAGGGTACCGACCGCCTGCTGGCCCTGTGGGAACGCCATCCGGAATGGCCGCGGCTCACCGTGGTACAGCATCCGGACATCGCCGCCCGCGTCAGCACGGCCGCCAATATCAACCACGTGGTTGGCTACGTGGACGAAGAAGACCTCGTGCAGATGCAGAACGAGCACATTTTCCACCTGTGCCCGTCGGAAACCGAAGGATTCGGCCACTACCTGTGCGAGGCACTGTGCGTGGGCGCCGTCACCATGACGTTGAACGCCGCACCGATGAACGAATTCGTCAGCGCCGACCGCGGCATCCTGATCGACCATCAGGGCACGGGCAGCCAGGGCTTGGCCACTACGTATTACTTCGACGAAGCGGCCATGGAACGGGCCGTCGAGCGTGCCATCGCCATGAGCGATACCGAGATTCAGGCCATTGGCAGCAATGCCCGCGCCTGGTATCGCGCCAATGACCATCGCTTCCGCGTGACGCTGCCGGCGATCATTGGCGACGCCTGCAACCTGCGGGCCTGAGAACTCTTCGGCGAGGCATAAAAAAGCGCGGCCAGGCCGCGCTTTTTCTTTACCGCAAAGATTGCCTAGTGAGCGCGTCCGACGCCGCCGGAGTCGCCCTGTTCAAGCGGCGGCGGATCGCCCGCTACCGCAAGCAGTGACGTGGCGTAGGCGTCCTCGATGCTGATGGTGGAGATTTCATCCCAGGCGAAGAACGACGCTTCGCTCAGCCATTCGGCGTCCGGGGTGATCTCCTGCATGTTGAAGCCGTCTTCTTCGTAGCTCACCACGCGGCCGATGTAGCAGACCTCGGTATCTTCCTCGCTGTCCACATGCACACCGATGACAGGCGCGTTGGCGCTGGCCGCGCGGACCACCTGGCCGATATCGTCCAGCGGGAACACCGCCGGCGGCGTCGGGCTGATGCCCTTCAGGGCCAGGGCCTTCTCGAGGAAGCTGTGATGCTTGTCGGGGACTTCCAGTTCGGTGACATCCCTGTGGCGCATGACGTACATGCCGTCATAGCTGATGCCGTCACCGACGACCCACAGCAGGAAGAATTCACGGCCGACACCGCCCACATAGCCGCAGAAGCTGCCGTGTTCGAGTTCGCCGCGCCACAACCGAACGAGCTGGCGGTTGTCCTGCGCTTCACGCAGGCCGGCCCGCTGGCCGTTGGTCTTCAACTGAATGATCTTTCCCATACGGTTGTATTTTAACCCACCCAAGCCTTCACGTTTGTTTACAGGATGTAACGGCTCAAATCCTCGTTTTTGACGAGACTTGACAGCGTTTTATCGACATATTCGGCGTCAATCGCATACTTTTCGCCACTTTTGTCCGCCGCCTCGAAAGAGATCCGCTCTAGCAGGCGCTCCATGACTGTGTGAAGGCGGCGGGCGCCGATGTTCTCGGTGCTCTCGTTTACCTGGAAGGCCACCTCCGCCAGCCGGTCGATGCCCGATTCGGCGAATTCCAGGGTCACGCCCTCGGTGCCAAGTAGCGCAACATATTGTTTTGTAAGCGCATTGTGTGGCTCTCGAAGGATCCGCTTGAAGTCGTCGACGCTCAGCGCCGAAAGCTCCACGCGAATCGGCAGGCGACCCTGCAGCTCCGGGATCAGGTCCGACGGCTTGGCCAGCGAAAACGCACCGGAGGCGATGAACAGCACGTGGTCGGTCTTGATGGTGCCGAACTTGGTCGAGACGGTGGATCCTTCCACCAGGGGCAGCAGATCGCGCTGCACACCTTCGCGGCTTACCCCGGCGCCACCCCATTCGGAACGCTGGGCCACCTTGTCGATTTCGTCGATGAAGACGATGCCGTTCTGCTCGGCCAGGTCCACCGCATGGGCGCGAAGTTCCTCGTCATTGACGAGTTTGCCGGCTTCTTCCTCCACCAGCAGCGGACGGGCGGCGCGGATGGCGAGCTTGCGTGTCTGCGAGCGCGCACCGCCAAGGTTCTGGAACATCTTGCCCAGCTGCTGGCTCATTTCCTCCATGCCAGGCGGAGTAACGATCTCCACGCTGACATTGGCGGCGAAGTCCAGTTCGATCTCGCGATCGTCGAGCGTGCCTTCGCGCAGCTGTTTGCGCAGCTTCTGGCGGGTGTCGTTGTCCACCGCAGGCGTGGCCGGGGCATTCCAGTCAGTGGCTGCCTGGCGACGTGGCAGCAGTGCGTCAAGGATGCGGTCCTCGGCGGCGTCCTCGGCCTTGCTGCGCACGCGGCCCTTGGCCTGGTCGCGCACCAGCTTGTAGGAAACGTCCACCAGGTCGCGGATGATCGATTCAACGTCCTTGCCGACGTAACCGACCTCGGTGAACTTGGTGGCTTCCACCTTCACGAAGGGAGCATTGGCGAGCGTTGCCAGGCGCCGTGCGATCTCGGTCTTGCCCACGCCGGTGGGACCGATCATCAGGATGTTCTTCGGGGTGACCTCGTCGCGCAGCGAAGGGTCCAATTGCATGCGGCGCCAGCGGTTGCGCAGCGCGATGGCCACGGCGCGCTTGGCGTCGTGCTGGCCAATGATGTATCGGTCCAGTTCGTTGACGATTTCGCGGGGAGTCAGTTCGGACATCAGAGTTCTTCGATCGTCGTGTTGTGGTTGGTGTAAATGCAGATATCGCCGGCGATCTTCAGCGCATGCTCGACGATCGTGCGCGCATCGAGTTCGGTGTGCGCCAGCAGCGCCAGCGCCGCGGACTGTGCATAAGGGCCGCCCGAACCGATGGCGATCAGGCCGCTCTCAGGCTCAAGCACATCGCCGTTGCCGGAGATCAGCAGGGAGGCTTCCTTGTCGGCCACGGCCAGCATGGCTTCCAGGCGGCCCAGGCGGCGATCGGTGCGCCATTCCTTGGCCATCTCGACGGCGCCGCGGGTGAGGTTGCCGCCATGCTTGGACAGCTTCTCCTCGAACAGCTCGAACAGGGTGAAGGCGTCGGCGGTGGCTCCGGCGAAGCCGGCAATGACGTCGCCCTTGGCGCCCAGGCGCCGGATCTTGCGGGCATTGGCCTTCATCACCGTGTTGCCGAGGGTGACCTGGCCATCGCCGCCGATCACGACCTGGCCATTGCGGCGCACCGAAACGATGGTGGTGGCGTGGAAGGATTCCATGCGGAAAGACTCCTTGGGGGGATGTGAAGGCGTGACCGAAGATGTGGGGAGGCGTGGCTCGCATCGCAAGGGAGCCAGTGGCCCTTGACAAGCAGCATGGCTTGGAATCTACTCAATCCATCGATTTTGGATCGATCCAAACCGCATAACACGCTGCACCGGCAACCCCCCAATGTGGTACTCCCCTGTAGCCGCCGGCTCCTCCAGACCGGCGGTTTTTTTTGTCCGTCGATCAAGACGGCGGCGAGGCAGAGGTAACGGTCTCCTTGACCAGGTGCTCACCGTGCCAGGCGTGGATTTCGTAAGAGCGCCGGCCACCGCCGCGGCGAACCTCTTCCACCACCAGCTGGTCGGCGCCCTCGGCCAGGGCCTGTGCGCGCTCGCGGACATCCGGGGGAACCTGGTGAAGGGGTACGATCCGCTCGAACTCGAAACCCTCGTCGAATTTCCATTCCAGGGCGAGGCCCTGGCTACCCCAGCGCACGTTTGCCTCGGCGCCGCCCTGCAAGGCGGCGAGGCCAGCAGAAACGTCATGTCGCATGACCAGCGTCGATGACGCGTTCCAGGCCATGAATGCGCCGCAACCGACCATCGACAGGTAGCCGGCCCGGCGGAACCCTGCCTCGCTGATCACGGCCAGCAGACCGCGAGCCAGCCATGCGGCCACGAGCGCGGCCACACCCACCAGCAGGCCCGCGGCCACCACTGGGCGATCGAGCAGCCCGAAGGATGCATACAGGACGATCTTCAACACATGCAGGGCGATCTCGTTCGCGGCGCGGGTGGCCACGATCTTCTCCCGGGTCATGCCGTGGCGCAGGTAGAACCGGTTGAAGACCAAGCCGACGGCGCCGGTGAGGCCCGAAACGAAACCAGCCAGCAGGCCGATCACGGCGAGCATCGGCCGGGCCACGGGCGAGGCCGTCGCGGCCATGCGTCCCGGCGCCAGCAGCGTCCACAGGGATGCCAGCAGGTAAAGGCCCAGGCACAACTCAAGCCATGCCAGGTCGACCAGCGCCAGCAGCCACGCGCCCAACCATGCCCCGGGCAAAGCCGTGGGCAGGAACCAGCGGACCACGTCCCAGCGGATATGCCGTCGGAACAAGGTCAGCCGCGAGACCGAGCTGACGGTGCTGCCGATCGACAGGGCAGCGGGCACGCCGACGGCCGGCAACCACAGCGCCAGTATCGGCAGGAGGACCAGGCCTGCGCCGCCCCCGGTGAAGGCACTGATGGTGAAGGCCGACAGGGCCACGACGAAGACAACCGCGAACATGGGCATTCATCCTTGAAGGTCCATTGAAAAGCCTAAAGGCACGCAGCCGTCGACGACATCGGAAAAAGCGCATCGCACGCCATCCAGGCGTCAGGAGGTACCCCGTTTACGCGCCCTTGGATGCGCGGCGTCGTACACCTTCGACAGGTGCTGGAAGTCGAGGTGGGTATAGATCTGGGTGGTGGCGATATCGGCGTGGCCAAGCAGCTCCTGCACGGCGCGCAGGTCGCCCGACGATTCGAGCATGTGGCTGGCGAAGGTATGCCGCAGCAGGTGGGGGTGGATGCGCTTCATTGTGCCCTGGCGCAGCCCGATCTGCTTGAAACGCAACTGCACCGCGCGCGAGGTGATCGGCGCGCCGCCGCGACCGGGAAATACCGGCTGCTCGGGCCCGGCATTACCGCCACGGGCCAGTGCCTGCAACGCCTGCACGGCAAAGCGTCCCACCGGCACGATGCGCAGCTTGCGGCCCTTGCCCAGCACGCGCACTTCGCCGCCGGTGAGGTCCAGGTCGCCCCAGCGGAGTTCCGTGAGTTCGGACAGGCGCAGGCCGCTGGAATAGAAGAGTTCCAGCATGGCGCGGTCGCGCACGTTGATGGCTTCGTCGCCTTCCACGGTCACCAGGCCCGCGGCTTCATCGGTATCCAGCACCTGGGGCAACTTGCGGCGCAGCTTCGGGCCGCGCACGCCAGCCACCGGATCGTGCGCCAGCAGGCCTTCGGCCGCGAGGTAACGGAACAAGCCACGCCACGATGAAAGCAGTCGCTGCAGGCTGGAGGGTGCCAGGCCCTGGCGATGGGATGTCGCCACCATGCCGCGAACGCGATCGGGCGTGAGCGACTGGAAAGTGTCCACGCCATGCACCTGCATCATCGCCAGCAGTTTGCCCAGGTCCCTACGGTAGGCATCGAGCGTGTGCGGCGAAGGTGCCCGTTCGGCGGCCAGGTGCCGCAGATAGGCCTCGACCTGGACGCCAGGCGCCATGGCGCGGGTCAGGCGGCCTCGCGCGCCCGGAACAGGCCCGCGCTGGCGGTGGCGGCGATCATCTTCAGGAAGAGGGTGCCCATGCCGGGGGCGAAACGATCAGGGTCCGTGCTGCCGATGGCAAGGATCGCTTCGTCGCCAAGTTTCATCAGCGCGGCGGAGCGGACGTCCTCGGCATCGGCGCCGAACAGGCGGCGCAGGCGGTTCGGTGCCAGGCGGCCGGCAATCGGCTGTTGCTGGCCCAGGAAATCACCGAACTCGGGCAAGCCCGCGGCGCCGCGCGGCTCGCGAACCAGCCAGGGTTCGTCCGGAAGGTGCTGCTGCCCTCCATAGACCAGCACGCGCACGCGTTCGCTGCGGAAATCTTCCTGCAGGCGGGAAACGATGCCGCGCAACGTGCTTTCAACGGTGGTCGAGCGCAACACCGCAAGGGTCAACGCGTGCACGCGTTGCATTAACGTTTCGTTCTCGCCAGCGATGCCGATCAGGTCGGCCAGGCGCGCCTCGAGCTCGCGGTTCTTCTCGCGGAGGTTTTGCAGCTGGTACACCGAAAGCGACGCCGCAGCGCCTTGCTCGCGGGGAATTTCCAGCGAAGCGGCGAGGTCGGGGTAGTCGGCCAGGAAACCGGGATGTGCGCGGAGGTATCCGGCGACGTCATCGGCATTGATTCCAAGGTCGGGCGACGGCTTGCTCATTTTCGTTGGCTCCACGCAAAGCTTGCAGGCAGAGTGTAGCGGCATCAGGCCGCGATCTCGCCCTCGAAGACGAAAGCCGCAGGTCCGGTCATCCACAGGCTGTGGCCCGGGCCTGCCCAATCGATCTGCAATGGGCCGCCGGGAAGGTCCACCCGCGCCGTCGTATCAAGGCGCCCGGCGCGCATCAGCACCGCTGCGGCCGCGCAGGCACCGGTACCGCAGGCCCGCGTCCAGCCACTACCCCGCTCATGCACGCGCAGCTCCACGTGCCCGGTGTCGAGCTGGTGTACGAAGCCGATATTGCAGCCTTCGGGAAAAGCCCCATGGCTTGTAAGCAGCGGCGCCAGCTCATTCCACCGCAGGTCCTCGATGTCATCCACCTCGACCACCGCGTGCGGATTACCCATCGACACCACGCGCAGCGTTACCGTCTCGTGGCCGGCGGTGAGGTCATAGGTTTCGGCTGCTTCCGCCGAGAACGGCAGGCTGGCCGGGGAGAATTGCGGCTCGCCCATGTCCACCGACACGCGGCCATCGGGCAACACACGCACGGTGACCGGCCCTGACGGGCTGAGCAACCGGGTGTCGTGATCGACGGGGATGGCACCGGCCCGGTGCAACCACGCCGCCACGCAGCGCACGCCGTTACCGCACTGGCCGGCAGGGCTGCCATCGGCATTCCAGATGCCGTAATAAAACGCGCACGACGGATCAGGCGAGGGCTCGATGCTCAGCAACTGATCGAAGCCCACGCCGGTATGGCGGTCGGCGATCGCTGCCACCTGGGCGGGCGGGGGATCGAATCCGCCGGCCCTGGCATCGACCACGACGAAGTCGTTGCCGATGCCATGCATCTTGCTGAAGCGCAGGGGCATCAGCCGTTGCCGAAGCTCAGGCCCGCCGGATTGTGGTCCAGCCCCGCCGTGGACGGCGGCGCGGGAACGTCCTTGGACGGGGCAGGCGCTGCCTTCCCGGGCTCCGCGGGCTTGCTGGTCGCCACGGGCTTGGGCGGCAGCACGAGGTCGGTCTTGTTACCGCAGGCGGAAAGCAGCGATGCGGCGATGAAGGTGGCCGTGGCGAGATAGGCGCGCATGAAAGTCGGCGATCCGCAGGAGGGTGGGGTGGCCAGTATAACGTTCACGGTGCGCCCGACCGACCCTGCGTAGATTGGCCTTTCGCCATCAAAGGAGACAAGCGATGAGCCTGACCACCCTGTTGCAGCTGCCCGCTTTCGTGATGCTGGCCATCGCGGCGGTCTGCCTGGTGCTGGCCCTCGCCATCGCCGCCGGCGGGCGGCGTTATCGCGGCATCGATGGCCGGCGCTACCGTTCAGGTGCATCGGCCGCCGTGCGTGCCCTGGTGGCGCTGGTGCTGCTGGCCCTGGCGTTGGTGGCCGCGGCGGGCGGCTGGATGCTCCGTGGCTACCGCGTGCTGGACAACGACATCACGGTATTGGGCGTGGCCGCCCATGCCCAGGGACCCAAGCACTGGACGGTGGAACTGTCATTTCCCGACGGCAAGAGCCGCACGGTGGAACTGAACGGCGATGCCTTCCGGGTGGAGGCGCTGGTCGTGAAATGGAAAACCCCGGCCATGCTCGCAGGTGCGCCACCCTTGTTCCGCCTGGATCGACTGAGTGGTCGGTACGACGATGCCAGCCAGGAAGCCTCGACCACCCCGACAGTGGTTCCACTGGCCGAAAACGACGGCTGGGATTTCCTGGACCTGTCCCATCGCTATCCGCAATGGCTTCCGCAAGTAGATACGGTGTTCGGCAGCGGCGCCTACCTGCCGTTCGCCGATGGCGGCCATTACACGGTGAGCCTGATGCGCACGGGCGCGCTGGTGGCGCGGACCGACGACATGTCGCCGCCGGTGAAGTAGGCAGCCTTCAGGTGAAGGTTTTCTCGTAACGGTAACCATCCGCGCCGTCTTCGTAATAAGACGGCAGCTGGGCAATGCGGTGGTAGCCCAGACGCTCGTACAGGCGGATCGCCACGACGTTGTCGTCGCGCACTTCAAGGCGCAACGACTTGCACTGGCGTGACCTGGCAGCAAGCTCGGCGGCCTCGATCAGCGCCGATCCCACACCCTTGCCCTGGCTCTCGGGCTTCGTGGCGATCGAATACAACCGGGCGATACGACTTTGCTTGCGGAAGAACACCACCGCCGTTCCCAGGAACCGCCGATGGTTGGCGCTGGCCACCAGCACCTGGGCGGTTTCCGAATCAAGGTGCCGACGGTATTGCGAACGGCTCAGGCGGTCGTGCGCGAAGCTTGCGTCCTCTAGCGCGACCAGGTCGTCCAGGTCGGAAATTTCCGCGCGCCTGACGCGTACCGCGGCGGTGACCGGGGGCGGCCGCAAGGAGCGGGCCGGTTCCGTGGCACGCGAGATGGCAGGGCGGGAAGGGGGCACGGGCGTGTCGTTGGGGACCGGGCAGGACGTAATGACCGCGCACTGTAGTGAACCGACCCTCCAGCAGCAATGAAAATTTCGCCAAAAGGTTTATGCGGGCTTCAGTCCTTCGCTTGTGGCCGGGCCCGCATGTCTCCACACTGCGACCCATGGGTGCGGCACCGCCTGTCGCCCGACAACATCTAGAGGACACATGAGCCGGCTCGTCATCGTCGTGGAAAAAGCCTCCGATTGGGGCTCTTATTACCCTTCCGCCGACGTCATGACCGCCATGGACTATCTGCGCGGGCCTGTCGGCGGCGACGATGAGCGCACCCACGTGGTGAACCTGTGCCGCAGCTATAAATACCTGGGCACGGGCTATTACGTTTCCCTGCTTGCCGAGGCGCGTGGCCACCGGGTGATCCCCTCGGTGCGCACCGTCAACGACCTGCGCCAACGTTCGCTGTACGGCCTGTCGATCGACGACCTCAACGAGAAGCTGGCCAATTTCCTTCCCGCGGGAGGCCGTGACACCACCGACTTCGGCGTGCTGGTGTATTTCGGCGAGACGGCCTACGAGAACCTGCAAGATCTTACGAGGCAGATCTTCGAGATGTTCCCCTGCCCGCTGATGCGCATCGAGTTCGAGCGCGACCGGGTCTGGCAGATCTCGGCCATCAAGCCGGTGGGCCTGCATACCCTGGACGACGCCCAGGAAGATGCCTTCGCCCAGGCGCTGGACAACTTCTCGCGGAAGATCTGGCGCAAGCCCCGCGTACGCAAGCTCTACCGCTACGACATCGCCATGCTGGTGGATCCCAACGAGGCCATGCCGCCGTCGAACCGCAAGGCGCTCAAGGGCTTCATCGCCGCCGGCAAGGCGCTGGGCGTGGAAGTGGACCCGATCGGCAAGAACGACTATCCCCGCCTGGCCGAATACGACGGGCTGTTCATCCGCGAGACCACGGCCAGCGACAACCACACCTATCGCTTCGCCCACCGCGCCGAACGCGAGGGCATGGTGGTGATGGACGACCCGACCTCGATCCTGCGCTGCACGAACAAGATCTATCTGAACGACCTGATGGTCTCGCGCAAGCTGGCCGTACCCAGGACGGAAATCATCTATCGCGACGATATGCGCAAGCTCAGCGCACTGGTGGAAAAGCTCAGCCTGCCGATCGTGCTGAAGATTCCCGATGGGTCGTTCTCGCGCGGCGTGGTAAAGGTAGAAAGCGCCGAGGCGCTGGAGAAAGCCGCCGGTGAGTTGTTCCAGCACAGCGCGCTTCTGCTGGCGCAGGAATACCTCTACACCGAGTTCGACTGGCGCGTGGGCGTGCTCAACCACGAGGCCCTGTACGCCTGCCAATACTTCATGTCACGCGGCCATTGGCAGATCTACAACCATGGCGCCAAAGGCACGGCCAAATCCGGCGGCTTCCGCACGCTGCCGGTGCGCGAGGCACCGTCGGAAGTGATCAAGCTGGCGCTGAAGGCCACCCAGCCCATCGGCGATGGACTGTACGGCGTGGACATCAAGGTGGTGGGCGACCGCCCGGTGGTGATCGAGGTCAACGACAATCCGTCGATCGATGCCGGCGTGGAAGATGCCTACCTCGGCGACGACCTCTACAACCGTGTGATGCAGGAGTTCCTGCGCCGGATGGAACTCAAGCGCCTGGGTATCCGCGGTTAGCGCCGCAGGGCCGTCGCCAGCAAACGAAGGGGCAGGGTAGGCCGCAGGGCAAGCAGCACGCTCATCGGCGCGAAAACCAGCCAGAACGCCGGTGTCCAGCCCAGGGCCGCGCTACGCGACGACAGCGGCGTGAAGGCAAGCAGCAGGCAGCCGCCCACCAGCCAGGCCAGGGCGATGGCGGCGCGGCGACCGGCGGGCGAGAGTCGGGAAAGATCGGTGTTCATGGCAAGTCCCCAAGGTGGCGGTGTGGCGTGGACCGATCCTCGCCTGCCGTCGTCTCACGGACCGCGACGGGTGCGAGCCGTTACACTCGTCGGTTGATGCTTGCCACCTGGAACCCTTCGATGCCCCCGCGCCAGCGCTTCGCCGTCTTCGGTCATCCCATCAACCACAGCCTGTCGCCGCGTATCCACGCCGATTTCGCCGGCCAGTTCGGCATCGACCTCGGCTACGAGGCGATCGACGCGACGCCCGAAGGCTTCTGCGATGCCGTGCAGGCCTTCTTCGCCGAGGGTCGTGGCGCCAACGTCACCTTGCCGCACAAGGCCGCGGCGTTCGCCATGGCCGACATCGCCACGCCCACCGCCACGCGCGCAGGTACCGCCAACGTGCTCACGCGGCTGCCTGACGCCCGGCTCGAGGCACACAACACCGATGGCGATGGCATGGTCCGCGACATCACCGAACGACATGCGATGGATTTGCGCGGCCATACCGCCCTGCTGCTGGGCGCCGGTGGCGCAGCCCGCGGCGTGGCATGGCATCTCCTGGACGCGGGTGTCGGCACGCTAACCATCGTCAACCGCAGCCCGGTGGCAGCCGATGAACTAGCCGACGCCATCGGCGATCCGGCGCGCGCGCATACGCGCTATTGGGAAGACCTGCACGACATCGGCAGCTTCGACCTGATCGTCAACGCCACTTCCGCCGGCACCCTGGGCAGCGGCCTGGACCTGCCGGTATCGATCATCGGCTCCCGCGCCCTGTGTTACGACCTGTCCTATGGAAAGTCCGCCGCGGGCTTCGTCGGCTGGGCCCGTGGCGCTGGTGCCCGCTATGCCTTCGACGGCCTGGGCATGCTGGTCGAGACGGCCGCCGATGCCTTCGAACGCTGGCACGGCAAGCGGCCCGATACCGATCCGGTCTACCAGGAACTGCGCGCCATCTTCGGCTGAGCTTCGCTCAACTCCGGTACGCCGCCTCGCCACGGACGCGAAAGGCCAGGCTGATGCGCGGCCCCGCGGGAGCCGCCTGCTTGGGAATGCCGTGGTCGTAGTGCAGTTGCGTGGCATAGCTCATCACCAGCACCGAGCCTGGCACCATGTCCACGTTCAATACGCGGCGGGGCGGCTTTTTGGCCCGGATCACCATCCGGCGCGTGGCGCCCAGTGACAGCAACGCGATGGGCTCGCCCTCGCGGATGAATCCAAGCTTGTCGTTGTGCGGCGCCACGCTGTCTTTTTCGTCCCGGTAATAATTAAGCCCGGCACTGTCGTACGGCGCATCAACCACGGCACGGACGGCGGCGACCGCATCCAGCAGCAGGGCCGGGGTCTCGCGCGCGTCCAGCCGGTATTCCGCGCGCAGCCGCGGCACATCCACTTCACGGTCGTACATCAGGCGCCGGTCGGCCTGCCAGGGCACGCCATCGCGCAGACGTGCGAACCAGTCGGCGGCCGTTGTCGCGGGAATGACATCCAGCGCGTGCACGATGCGACCTGAGGCGTCGTCAAGCAGCACCTCGGTACCGCTGGCGAAAAGGGAAGGTTGGGTCATGCCTTCAGCCTACGCGCCTCGTCAAGCGGTCGATGCTCCGGCCGCGTGAAGGCGCCCTCACGCTGTGTTCGCGGCACATGCCACGCCGCCGACGAAAAATCTTCCCAGGTTCAGGCCCTGCAGATGATGAAGAGCAAACGCGACTACGGAAGCTACGATCCCGCCACCGCCAAGGCTGCCGCCAGCCGCGGTGCGCCTTCGCAACGCCCCGCCCCCGTGACGGCGCGCGCACCGGCGCCGCGCAAGACCCGCACTCCCGCCGATCGCAGGCCACGCCAGGCCTGAGCGGCCTGCCTATTTACACGCCCCTCCAGGCGGCCGCTAAAGTAGGCGGGTCCGTACCGGGGGGTCCAGATGTTCGCAACCGTCGCTTTAGGCCTGGCAGCCGCCTGGGCCCATCCTGTCGTGGACGCCACCACGCAGCAGCTGATGCATCGTGCCGACTTCGAACAGGTGGAGATTTCGCCCGATGGCGAGCACCTGGCCGTGGCGTCGCACACCGACGAAGGCACGTTGATCACGGTGATGAACCGGCAGACGCTGGCGCCGGAATTCCAGGTCAATCCCGGCAGCCGGGGTGAGGTCTCCTCGCTTCGGTGGCTTGGCTCCAATCACCTGATCGTCGGCGCCAATCGCGCCGACAAGGCTTACGGTGTCGCGCTGGTCGAGCCCGCCTTGTTCCTGGTCACCATTGGGCAGAAACATCCCATCCCGCTGCCCGTTTCCTTTGCCGGCGTCATCAAGGGAAACGATCACGAGGTGCTGGTGGAATCGTGCGATGGCTACGACGATGGCGAGTGCAAGCTGAAGATCAGCCGGGTGGACATCGACCATCTCACCGCCACGGGTACCACCGTGGCCGTGGCGCCGGCGGGCAGCGACATCGTGAAGCTGGACCACCAGGGAAAGGTCCGCTTTGCCGTCGCGGTGGACAAGGAAGCGCGCGAACGGCTTTTCGTCCATGGCGATGACGACAAATGGACCGTGCTCAACGACAGCGCAAGCAGCGGCGTCTACGTGGTGCCCATGGGCATTTCCCGCGACAACGCCACCGCCTACCTGGAGACACAGCACAAGGACGGCCCGAACAGCATCGATGCCTACGTGTTTTCCTCCGGCGCCCGCAAGGAACTGCTCCGCGACAAGGTTTCCGACCCGCTGGGAACGATCAGTTCCACCGACCAGCTCGAGCCCATCGGTGCGTGGTTCGGACCGGGCGTACCCACGGCTCGTTTCTGGAATGACGACGACAACGAGGTGAAGTGGCGAAAGGTGTTGAACCAGGCCTTTCCCGGCACGCAGACCGAGATCACCAGCGCCAGCGAACGGGGCGACGTGATGGTGGTCAAGACCCATGGCGACCGGGACCCGGGTACGTACTACCTGCTCGACCGCGCGTCGAACAAGGCAAAGCTCCTGTTTCGCGCCAAGCCGCTGGACCCGGCCAGGCAACTGCCAGCCACGCCGATCACGGTGACGGCCCGCGATGGATTGCTGTTGCACGGCTTCATCACCCTGCCTGCCATGAGCGCCGCGCTGCCGCCGATGGTGGTGATGGTGCATGGCGGCCCGTTCTTCATCCGCGATTCGTGGGGCTACGACGAAGAAACCCAGGTGCTCGCGCAGCACGGTTACGCGGTGCTGCGCATCAACTTCCGCGGCTCGTCGGGTTTCGGCCAGCCCTTCATGCACCGGGGCTACGGCCAGTGGGGCACGGGGATGCAGGACGATGTCACCGACGCCACCCGCTGGGCGATCAACCAGGGCATGGTCGACGGCCATCGCGTTTGCATCTATGGCGGAAGCTATGGCGGGTACGCCGCCCTGATGGGGGCCATTCGCGAGCCCACGCTCTATCGCTGCGCCGCCGGACTTGCGGGGGTATACGACTTGAACCGGCTTTATTCATGGGGCGATATCTACCGGAGCGATTACGGCATGAAGTACCTGCAAACCGTGCTGGGTACCGACAAGGCGCAGTTGTCGCAAAGATCGCCAAGCGACCACGCATCGGAGATCACCATCCCGGTTTTCCTCGCCCATGGCGACCTCGACGGTCGCGTGCCGGTCAAGCACGCGCGCGAGTTGCGCAAGGCCATGGCGAAGGCGGGCCACGAACCGCTGTACACCGAATACGAATTCGAAGGCCACGGCCTGGCGCGTGAGGCCGATGAAATCGACTTCTATGGCAAGTTGCTGATGTTCCTGGATGCCAACACGGCGCCCGGCGGTGGCAGCGCGGTGGCGGGCGCTTCGCCCTGAACGGACCCTTTCAACCGGCCAGGTAGTCGTCCTTGAGCTTGACGTAGTTGGCCGCGGAGTACGCCAGCATCTCTACCTGCTGCTCGGTGAGCAGCCGGACGAAGCGCGCGGGATTGCCTACCCACAGCTCGCCTTTGCCCACCGTCTTGCCCGGCGAAAGCACGGCACCGGCGGCGAGAAATCCGTAGTCGCCGACCGTGGCGCCGTCCAGGACCGTGGCATGCATGCCGACCAGGGCGAAATTGCCGATGGTGCAAGCGTGGATCACCGCTGCATGACCTATGGTGACGTCATGCCCGATGATGGTGGGGAAGCCGCCCGGCGTGTAGGGGCCATCATGGGTGACATGGACGATGGCGCCGTCCTGGATATTGCTGCGGGCGCCGACCCGGATGTGGTGGACATCGCCCCGCAGCACGGCGCCGGGCCATACCGAGGCGTCATCGCCCAGTTCGACGTCGCCGATCACGGTGGCGGCGGGATCCACGTAGACGCGTTCGCCCAGGCGCGGAAGGATGCCGCGGTAGCTGCGGAGATGGTTCATCTGGGCATTCTACCGCCGCCATGGCGCTTGATTTCGCAGCCTGCGGTCGCCACGCTGACCATCCGGGCGCGCGGTGCGCCCCACGGACCGGAAACCCAAGGCATGACCACGGAAAATCCCCTGCTCAGCGACGAAGTACTGCCGCCCTTCCCGGCCATCCGGCCCGAGCACGTGGAACCGGCCATCGATGCCCTGCTGGCCGAGTACCGCCAGGCCATCGACGCACTGGTGCAGGCCGGCGGCGGCAGCTTCCAGGCCGTCATGCTGCCGCAGGAGCGCCTGGAGCAGCGCCTTGGCCGGGCATGGTCACCGGTAAGCCACCTGCACTCGGTGGCCGACACTGAAGCCCTGCGCGAGGCCCATGGTCACGCGGAAGAGAAACTCACCGATCACGCCATCGAGCTCGGCCAGAACCGCGAGCTCTTCGCCGCGGTGCAGGCCGTGGCGGCACGCAGTGATTTTGCCGGCCTGCCGCGGCCGCAGCGCGCCGCCGTGGAACACGCGCTGCGCGATTTCCACCTGTCAGGCGTGGCCCTGGAGGAACCGGCCCGTTCACGCTTCCGCGAGATCGGCGTGGAACTGTCGAAGATCACCACCGAGTTCTCCAACGCGGTGCTCGATGCGTCCGAGGCCTGGCAGAAGCATGTGAACGACGAACGCGACCTCGCCGGCATCCCGCCGTCGGGGGTGGCAGTGCTGCGCCAGTACGCGCAGGAGGCCAAGCTCGACGGCTACCTGGTCACCCTTAAGCAGCCCAGCGTGCAGGCGGTGATGACCTACGCCGACAAGCGCGAGCTCCGCGAACAGGTGTACTGGGCCTATCAGACGCGAGCATCGGACCAGGGCCCGAACGCGGGCAAGTTCGACAATACCCAGCGCATCGAACGGATCATGCAGCTGCGTCACGAGGCGGCGCAGCTGCTTGGATTCGCCAACGCCGCGGAAGAATCGCTGGCCACCAAGATGGCGACCTCACCGCAGGTGGTGCTCGATTTCCTGCGCGACCTTGCCGCCCGCGCCAAGCCGATGGCACAGAAGGAGCTGGTGCAGCTACGCGAGTTCGCCACGCAAAGCCTGCGCCTGGACGGCCTCGAACCCTGGGACGTGGCGTATGCCGCGGAGAAACTGCGCCAGCAGCGCTACGCGCTGGATGAGGAGCAGTTGAAGCCTTACTTCGCGCTTCCAGCGGTGATCGATGGCTTGTTCCGCCTGGCCGGCGAGCTGTACGGCATTACGCTGGCCCCGAACGACGACGCACCCAAGTGGCACGACGACGTGCGCTATTTCGACGTGCTCGATGCCAACGGCAAGGTGTTCGCCGGGGCCTATGTGGACCTCTACGCCCGCTCGGGCAAGCGCGGCGGCGCTTGGATGGACGTCTGCCGGGCGCGCTTCCGCGACGGCGATGAATTGCAGCTGCCGGTGGCCTTCCTCACCTGCAATTTCCCGCCGCCCACCGGCGACATGCCGGCCTTGCTCACCCACGACGACGTGCTGACGCTATTCCACGAATTCGGCCATGGCCTGCACCACCTGCTGACCGAGATCGACATCCCGTCGATCGGCGGCATCGAAGGTGTGGAATGGGACGCGGTGGAACTACCCAGCCAGTTCATGGAGAACTTCGGTTGGAACCGCGAGGCGCTGAACCTTTTCGCTCGCCACTACCAGACGAACGAACCGCTGCCGGATGAACTCTACCAGCGCATGCTGGCTGCCCGGCATTTCCACGCCGGCCTGTTCCTGGTACGCCAGCTCGAGTTCGCCCTGTTCGATTTCCTGTTGCACCTGGATTACGACACCGGCCACGGCGCGCAGCCGATGAACGTGCTGGAGAAGGTGCGCCACGAAGTAGCCGTGCTGCACCCGCCGGCCTGGCAGCGCTTCCCGCACGCGTTCACGCACATCTTCGCGGGAGGCTATGCGGCCGGGTACTACAGCTACCTCTGGGCCGAGGTGCTCTCGGCCGACGCCTTCGGCAAATTCGAGGAGGCCGGTGTGATCGACCGCGCCAGCGGCGATGCCTTCCGGCGCGAGGTGCTGGCCGTGGGCGCGTCCCGCCCGGCGCTGGAATCGTTCGTGGCATTCCGCGGGCGCGAGCCCAGGCCCGACGCCTTGCTGGCCAGTTACGGCCTGGCCTGACGACCGCTGGGGGGGGGTGAGGGGTCAGAGTCGTGACTCTGACCCCTCACCCGCGTCGCGGGCGACCCACTTATGTGACCTGCGTCAGTGAAGGCGTTTCGCTGCCGATTTTGCACCGCCCCTTCATCTGACACCGCGTAGTTTTGGCGCCGACGCCGCAGCACGGCCGCGGGTCAAGGGAGGGGTGCCATGGCAAGAAACCTGTCACGCGCGGCCACGCTGGTGGCGCTGGCCTTCATCGTGCCCGTGGTGCACGCGGCAACCCCCTCGCAAGGCTCCATCATTCGTGGCTTCGCGGTGGGCCTGCTCGCCTTCATCCTGCTGGCGCCCACTGCCCTTGGGGCTGCCATTGGCCTGCTGGGTAATCCACGCGAGCGCTGGCTGCGCGGCGCCTTCCGGGGCGGTGCCACGGGCCTGGGTTCGATGGTGGTGCTGTTGCTGGTGCTTGGAGCACTGATCCGGGTCACCTGAAGCTGTCCGAGTTGCCATACACGGCCGCTACAATGTGGCCATGAAGATCGCCTCCTGGAACGTCAACTCGCTCAAGGTCCGCCTGCCCCACCTCCAGCAGTGGCTGGGTGAAAGCCAGCCGGACATCGTCGCGCTGCAGGAAACCAAGCTCGAGGACAGCAAGTTCCCAACGGATGAAATCGCGGCCCTGGGTTACCGCAGCGTGTGCTCGGGCCAGAAAACCTACAACGGCGTGGCGATCCTGGCCCGCGGCGAAATCACCGACGTTGTAACCGACATGGTCGGCCACGACGATCCCCAGCGGCGGATCCTGGCCGCCACCATCGACGGCATCCGCGTGGTCAACCTTTACGTGGTGAACGGCAAGGCCATCGGCGACGAAAAATACAGCTACAAGCTCGACTGGCTGGCGCGGATGCGCGATTTCCTGTCCGCGGAACTCGCACGTCATCCGAAGCTGGTGGTGCTGGGCGACTTCAACATCGCACCCGACGCCCGCGACCTCTACGACCCGGTGGCGTGGGGTGAGGACATCCTCGCCTCGCCGCCCGAGCGTGCGGCGTTGAAGGCCATCACCGACCTGGGATTAAGCGACAGTTTCCGTCTTTTCGAAGAAGATGCGGGACATTTCAGCTGGTGGGACTACCGCCAGGCGGCATTCCGGCGCAACATGGGCCTGCGCATCGACTTGATCTTGATCAGCGATGCTCTCAAATCACTGGCATCGGCCGCTGCCATCGAACGTACCCCGCGCACGTGGGAGCGACCGTCCGACCACACCCCGGTGGTCCTGGAGTTGAACGTCTAGATGAATACCTCAACCGATTGGCCCAGTTCGCTCGACGACGCCGAACTCGAGGAGCTCGATCGCTACTTGCGCGCCCATTGCGGCGACGGCGATCTCCTGCTCGATGGCGTCCACGGCATGCTGTCCGCCATCGCCGTGGGCCCGGTCCCGGTCACGCCCACGGAGTGGCTGCCCGAAGTGCTGCATGACGCCTTCGATGACGAGGACGAAGGCAACCGCGTGCTGGCGCTGCTGGCCAAGCTCAACGATTCCATCCTGGCCGAGCTCGAGGTGGACGCCTACGAGCCGATCCTGGGCGAGATCGACCTGGACGCAGGCCCGGTGCTATCGGCCGCGGGCTGGTGCGAGGGCTTCAGCCGCGGCATCGACATGCGCGCCAGCCTCTGGGAAACCCGCCTGGCGGGCGATCCGCAGCTGATGGAACTGCTGGGTCCGGTGATGGCGTTGGCAGTCGATGAGGGCATCCTCACCGCCGACGCGGAGTTCGAGAAGCTCACCGACGACGAATACGACGAATGCCTGTCGCAGGTGCCGATGGTGCTCGCCGCGGTCAACCAGTACTGGCGGCAGAAAACACCGACCGAAGAAGAACTGGCCGCCGCGCCCCGTCCGGACGATGACGATCCGGCCCCGCCGCGCCAGCGCAGCGGCGAGTGGGTGCACTAGCCACGAGGATGGCTGCCAGCCTGGCGTTGTCGTCGTCTATCCCAGTAGTCACATGGACGACCACGACCAACAGGCCGATCATCGGCGCAACCTGTGATCAATGGACGCCAAATCCATTCGCCCATGGCGAGTGGACGATCCGATGCACGCCTGTTCCCTTCACCCTTACGCCCAGGCACCGGCTGGCCGACAGCGCCACGCTCCTTGCCATTGCCTGGAGCGTCACTGCCACGACACCGCTTTCGTAACGGTGGTGTTGGGCGGCAGCTACCTGGAAGCCGGCGACGAGGGGCGATATACGGTAGAGGCCGGCGATGCCCTGGTGCACCGCGCGTTCGAGTCGCACCTGGACTGCTTTTCCGCGCGTGGCGCGGACGTACTCATCATCCCCATGCCGGCCATGGCCCGGTTACCCGTCCACGGCCGCGTGCGCGACGCCGACGCCCTGATGCGCATCGCGGAAAATTCCCCCGTCGAGGCATGGCAAGCATTCGCCGAAGCGTTCGTGCCTGATGCAGCGGGCCATCACGACTGGCCGGACCTGCTCGCCCGGAACCTCCGCGAGCAGCCCGATATCAGCCTGGCCCAGTGGGCTGAAGACATGGGTTTGCGTATGGAGTCGGTCAGCCGAGGCTTTCGCAAGGCCTACGGCAGCTCGCCGAAGGCATATCGCGCCCAGGCACGGGCGCGGGCGGCGTGGGAAGCCATACGCGGATCGTCGCTGGCCATGGGCCGGCTGGCGACCGACCTGGGCTTTTCAGACCAGGCGCACATGAGCCGCGCGGTACGAGGGCTTACCGGACATATGCCGCACGCCTGGCGCGTGGCTGCAGTGGCCTGAACGGCAAGCAGCCCAGGTCAACTGGATTCAAGACGACACGCGCGACAGGCATCTACTGTCGCAGCCAACCCATTCCTCCACCCGGATCGATCATGCGCAAGACCTTCCTCGCACTCGCCGTTGCATTTTCCTTGTCTCCGTTCGCCGCACTTGCCGCCGATCATGCCGCGCAAGTGCTCGCTGCCAACCAGACGGCGACTGCCGGCAACCAGTGGCAGGCAAAGGATGGCCTGGAACTTCGCTATGACTACAAGGGCCAGGGGATGACCGGACAAGTCAACTTCACGCAGGACGTCAAGCGCGGCCGCTTCGTCGATCGTTGGGTCAATGCCCCAACCGATAACGCCATGGGTTTCGATGGCAAGACCGCCTGGGAACAGGAGCCATCGGGAACGGCGACGCCGCAGGAGGGTGGCGACGTTCGCCAACTCGCCGTCAACGAGGCCTACCGCCTTCAGAACCTGTGGTGGCGTGGCGATCGTGGCGGTGCCACGGTGGTCGATGCCGGGCGCAAGAGCAAGGACGGCAAGACCTATGACGTACTTACCGTCACGCCCAAGGGCGGCAAGCCGTTCGATGCCTGGTTCGACTCCGCCACGCATCTCCTGGCGCGCACGGTAGAGACCAACGTCACGCTTACCATCACCACCGATTACTCCGATTTCGCGCCGACCGATGGCGTGCAGCTGGCGCATACGGTGGTGATCGACGATGGGAGCGGTGAATCCGGCCAGCAGACAATGAAGCTGTCGTCGGCAAAATTCTCCGCCGCTGCAAATGAAACGACCTTCGCACTGCCGAAAACCGACCTGCAGGATGCCGGGTTTGCCTCCGGCGTCACGCAAACCACGGTGCCGTTCCTGCTTGCCAACAATCATGTCTACATCCAGGCATCGTTCAACGGCAGCAAGCCGCTCAATGTCATCGTGGACACCGGCGGCCATGACATCCTGGTGCCCGATTCAGCCGTCGCGCTTGGCCTCAAGGTGCAAGGCGCGCAGCCGTCCACAGGCTCCGGCAGCGGCGTGACGCTGGGCGGCGTGACGCGTGTGCAATCCATCCGCGTGGGCGATGCCATCGTGAAGGATCAGCCCATCAGCGTGCTCACATTCTCCAACGCCGCCGAGGGCGTCGACGAGCAGGGCATGATCGGCTACGAGTTCATCGCCCGTTTCATTACCCGCTTCGACTACGGCAAGCACGAGCTTACCTTCCTCGACAAGAAGCACTTCGATCCCCGCGATGCGGGTACACCGGTGCCGTTCCGCTTCTACCACCAGTTTCCCGAGGTGCTCGGTAGCTACGACGGCATTCCCAGCCGCTTCGGCATCGATACCGGCGCGCGCAACGTGCTGTCGCTCACCAGCCCCTTTGCCCAACGCAATCACATCATCGAACGCGAGAAGAACGGGGCTAAGGCGCTTACCGGCTGGGGTGTGGGCGGCCCGAGCTACGGCTATGTGTTCCGCGGAAAGGATCTGCGCCTGGGCGACGTGACGGTGAAATCCCCATTGACCGAATTCAACCTGGACAAGGGCGGAGTCGGCGCCACGGAGGCCTTCCCGAACAATATCGGCGGCGGTTTGCTCAAGCGTTTCGTGGTGACCTTCGACTACGACCACCAGCTGATGTACCTCAAGCCCATCGCCGGCAAAGTGGACGACCTGGACACGTTCGACCGGTCCGGCATGTGGCTGAACGTGGCCGACAAGGGCTTTGGCATTGTCAACGTGGGCGAGGGTACGCCAGCGGCCAAGGCGGGCATCGCCGCGGGGGACATCGTCGTGGCGGTGGATGGCAAGGCTGCGTCGTCCATGCACCTGTACGATCTGCGGCGGCGCCTGCGCAACGATCCGCCTGGCACGCAAGTGGCGCTTACCGTCGAGCGCAACGGCAAGCCCCGCACGGTCACCCTGGTGTTACGCGATCTGATCTAACATCGCCCGGCGTCCTTGGCCGGAAACAATGCGTTCGTGCCGGCGGCCTTCCCTGGGGCCGCCGGCGACGGCATCTTGGCCTGATGGACTTCAAGAGGGCCTTGCCATGACAGACCGTGAAATCACCCGCCGCGTCCGCGGCATGGACACCTCCGACGGCGCCGGCGTGAAGCTGAAGCGCGTGATCGGCCAGCCCGCGCTGGACATGGTCGATCCGTTCCTGTTGCTCGATGAATTCCGTTCGGACCAGCCAGGTGACTACATCTCCGGTTTTCCCGAGCACCCGCATCGCGGCTTCGAGACCGTCACCTACATGCTCGCCGGCCGCATGCAGCACGGCGACAACCACGGAAACCGGGGCGACCTGGAGGCCGGCAGCGTGCAGTGGATGACGGCTGGCCGCGGCATCCTCCACTCGGAGATGCCGCAGCAGGAAGATGGCCTGATGTGGGGTTTCCAGTTGTGGGTGAATCTGCCCGCCAGCGACAAGATGACCGCCCCGCGTTACCAGGACATCCCGCCGGGCGACATTCCCACTGCCAAGCCGGCGCCTGGAGTCTCCGTGAAGGTGATCGCCGGCTCCTTCGATGGCGTGACAGGACCCGTCTCGGGCATCGCCACCGCACCGGTGTACCTGGATCTGGCCCTGGAGCCGGGTGCATACGTGGCCGTGCCGCTGCTTACCGGCCATCACGCCTTTGCTTATGTCTTCGACGGCAAGGAAGCCAAAGTGGGCTCGCAGCTCCTCGCCCGCAGCGAGCTCGGCGTGTTGGCCGAAGGCGACAGCGTACTGATCGGCGCCACCGACACCGCCACCCGCGTCCTGCTGGTAGCCGGCAAGCCGCTGGCCGAGCCCGTGGCCCGCTACGGCCCGTTCGTCATGAACACCCCGCAGCAGATCCACGAAGCCATCGCCGACTTCCGCGCCGGCAAGTTCTAACCAACCTCCACTAGGGGTCAGAGTCATAGGACGATGGCGCCTTAATGACTCTGACCCCTAGTAGTTTCCTAGTAGTTTCTTGGCGTCAGGCTAGGGAAGGTCGTAACGCTGCGGCGGTTTTTTCGTGTTCGGTCGCTGGATATAGAAGCCAGAGACTGGCCAGGGCCGGCAGGCCAATGGCTGCGCAGGCGATGATCCACGCGGCGCGCGCGTGAGGGTTGAGATCCAGGCGTTGCACCCGCCATCCGGCAAGGATGGCGGCCAGTACGCATAGCAAGATCGCCAGCACCACCGATCCCATTGGGGGTGGAAGTACGTCCGATGTGCCCAGCGGCGGCGGCTCGAACAGGCCCTTGGCGAAGCGATCAAGCCAGTCCATCGCCGGTGACATCCACCAGTCGGCATGCTGGTACCAGGAGGGAAAGTCTGAGGCGAGTGTGCGGGTAGCGACCTTGGTTACCGCACCCTTTGCATCAATTAGCACGAGGTCCTGGTGGCGTGACAGCGGATAGAATGCGCCGCCGCCGCTGAAAGCGAAGGACACAAGCAGCCCGTCATTCACCGTGGTTACGTCCACGCGGCCCAGATCCACTACGCTGCCGGGTACAAGTACGCGCGCCACCGGCGCCTGCGGCCACGCCGTGCGCACCAGAGCATCGGCGCGGTTGAATACATACAGTGCACGGCTACCTTGCAGCAGTACGCGCGAACCCTCCACGCGCGGCGGTCCCTGCACGGTTTCGCCGTTGGGCAGGCGCAGCCATGGCTCGGCGGCATTCTCGTCGGCTACGTGGCGGTAAACAGTGTCACCGGCAATGAAGATCGTGTACTTGCTGGCGATGCCAGGCGGCGGATCGTGCGGCACCGCGATCGTGGGGAAGGGCGCCTGGCTGCGTCCCACGCCCAGTTCACCGCGTGGACTGTGGTCGTCGGCAAGGCCGCGGCCGACCATGCGCATGTGGTCGTAGCTGAACGTCCAGAGCGTATCGGTATGCGTATCTGCCCACTGCGTGGGAACAATATTGCTGAGCTGGCCGCGGAGCGGATTCTCCGCAAAGGGCGCTCCGATGGCGATCACGCCATCTTCGGTGAGGCTCTCACTCCATGCCTTGGCTTGCGGCAACGTGCTCGCCAGCAAGCCCGCCGACATCAGTGCCCGTGGTGTCGCCTGCCGCGCCTGGACCACGCCGCCTTCCACTGCCTGTCCGTTGGTCGGCGATCTACCCACTGCCATCCATGCCATCTGCACGCCCAGGGTCAGTGCCATCCACGCCACGACGTACGTCGCCATCTGCAGCGGCAGCGCCAGCAGCACGGTGGCGATTGGACCGCGGGGACCATCGAGCCGATCGGGCCGGAAACTTACCGCCACCATCGCGGCCAGCCATCCCAATACCATCAGCTGCAACACGATCGCGGAAGCGCCGGCGGCACGGGCCGTCAACAGCAAGAGCAGCAGTACCAGGCCGCTGCCGGCGTGGCGGCGGCTGGCGAGCATTCCGTAGGCACCCACCAGATACCCACACGTCGAGATCAGCCACGCCGCCACCGGGAGCCACGCGTGGCGCGTGTCCAGGATGCGTGCCGTCGTCGTGGCCTGCCAGGCCAAGGTGCCAAGCACCGGGATCGCCACTGTCACCGCCAGAAGCACGCCGCCAGCGAGGAACAGACCTCCAGCGATGCGCCCCGGTGGCAACGGCCGGTGCAGCAAGGCCAGCCACGAGCTGGGACGGCGATAGGTGCCCATCTGATAAAGGCCCAGCAGCGCACCCAGCGCCGCGTAAGCGATCGCGATAAGGCGGTACACGATGAGCGACGCCTGCGCGAGGTCCGTTAGGCGCGAAAGAAACCCCAGGATCAATAGATGGACCAGCGCAATCAGCAGCGCGGGAAGGCGGAAGCGCAGTAGCTCGGCGCGAAAGAAGTCGTACATGGTGTCTGCCTTGGTTTGATCGTGCGATCAGGCCGCTTTGGGCATGGCATGGTGTCGGGAAAGGAAACCGTTGATGGCGCTGTCCAGGCCCACCGGCATGCGTTCGATCGATCGAGCGCCGTGCTCGCGCAGGAAGGCGGCGAAGCCGTCGCCCTGGTCGAACACCAGATAGTGATGCAGCCCATCGATGCGATGGGTACGAAGCAGGCCCGGTATCACGGCGGGATCCGGACCGCGGAATGGCATCTCGGCGATCCAGCAGGCCACCCGGGCGCAGAATTCTTCCGGCGGGGAAACATGCCGCAGCGCGCCGCGCTCCATGATCACCAGGTTGTCCGCCACGCGCTCCACTTCATCCATCTGGTGCGAGCAGTACACCACCGTGCAGTTTTCCCTCTCCTGGGAATAAAGCATGGATTCTAGGAAGGCCCGCTTGGCCACCACGTCAAGGCCAAGCGTGGGTTCGTCCAGGATCAGTAGTTCCGGCGATTGCGCCAGCGCCAGCGCAAGGTTCAATCCCGCCCGCTCACCGCGGGAAAGCTGGCCGACCTTCTGCTTCGGTACGATGTTGTAGTGGCCGGCTACCTCGTCGTAGGCGGCCTGGTTCCATCGGGCGTAGTGATTGCGTTGCATGTGCAACACGGCCTGCACGGACATCCATGGTGGCAAGGTGTGCTCTTCGTTGACGAAGCCGATGCGGCCGCGGTCGGCGGGCGACAGTCCCTGGCTGTCGCATCCGAGGATGCTCGCGCTGCCGGCGGAAGGTTTCTGGAAACCCAGCAACACGCGGAACAAGGTGGATTTGCCTGCGCCGTTGGCGCCGACGATGGCGTGCACGCTGCCTGGCTCAAGGCGCAGGTCCAGGTGGTCGATGGCGAGTTTGTCGCCGTAGCGAAGCACCAGTTGGCGGGTATCGATGACGGGAGTATCGGTCATGGTGATCTTCCGGATCAGGCGGATTTGCGTGGGCTGAGTACACGCAGCGCGATGTCGAGGCGTTCCAAGGCCTCGGCGGGAGTGAAGCCAAGGGCGGCTACTTCGTGGACGAATCGCGCCACGGCCTCTTCCATGCGGCGTTCGCGTTCGTCTTCAGACAGTCGCTGGCGCGGCGCCGCCACGTACAGGCCCAGGCCTTGCCGGGCTTCCAGCCAGCCTTCGGCTGAGAGCTCGGCATAGGCCTTGGCTACGGTGTTGGGGTTGACCGTCAATTGCTGGGCCAGCCCGCGCACGCTGGGCAACTGGTCGCCGGCCTTCAGCTCCGCCGTGGCGATCTTCAGGCGCACCGCGTCAACGATCTGCTTGCTGATGGGACGCGCGTCGCCGGGCGCGATTTGCAGGGCGAGGGGTCGAATTCGGGTCATGGGGCAAGGCCAACTGTACTGTGAGTACTAGTACAGTACCAATCGACCTTTCTTGTCAATAGCCCGCATGGCACGTCGCGTTAGGATGGTCGCTCCCCTGCTTCGGATTCCCCCCATGCCACGCAGCAAGACCGCCTTTCTCTTCGATCTCGACGGCACGCTTGTCGACAGCGTCTACCAGCACGTGCTGGCCTGGAAGGAATCTCTCGACGCCGAGGGCATCGACCTCTCCGTCTGGCGCATCCACCGCAAGATCGGCATGAGCGGCGGATTGTTCACCCACATCCTGCTGCGCGAAACCGGCCTGGAGATCACCCGCGAGCGCGTCGAGCGCCTGCGCGTCGGCCATGCCGCGGCCTACGGACGCCTGGCCGCAGCGGGCAGCGTCAAGCCGTTGCCAGGAGCGAAAGCACTACTGGCCTGGCTGACCGATGCCGGTATCCCATGGGGTATCGCCACCAGTGGTCGAATGGAAACGGCAGGACATAACCTGGAAGCCCTGGGCGTGGATCCTTCGAAGGTGCCCGTGGTGACGCGCGACCAGGTACGCCACGCCAAGCCGGATCCGGATCTCTTCGTCACCTGTGCCGAGCGCCTGGGCATGGATATCCGCGAAGCGGTGGTACTGGGTGACAGCATATGGGACATGCTGGCCGCTCAACGCGCCCGGTCGCTCGGCATCGGGCTGCTGTCCGGCGGCTATGGCGAAAACGAACTCGAGCGTGCCGGCGCCTATCGCGTCTTCGCCGACCCCGCCGACCTCCTCCTGCACATCGACGAAGTCGCCGCCCGCAGCTAACCCACTAGGGGTCATAACCCACTAGGGGTCAGAGTCATAGAGAGAGGAGCGGCTTTCGCATCGGCACTATGACTCTGACCCCTAGTGATTGGTGGCCGGCTAATGACTCTGACCCCTAGTGGGGTTAGCGCGCGATGGTGACTTGGGCGGGGAGGCCGTGGAGGGTGAGCTCGCCGTTTTTCCAGGTGGCGGGTTTGCCGTCGACGGTGGTGGCGCCAGGGGCGTCCTTGCCAGGCCATGGGAATACCAGGCCGCCGGGGGGCAGGTCGATGCCTTCGTCCACTTGCAGGTGCACGCCGTCGCGGTCGCGGCGGAGTGTGTAACCGAGCTGGCCGCGGGTGGTGCGCAGGCCCTGGATGCCGATGCCTTCGCCATCGAGCCAGCTCATGGGTATGCCGGCGGCGAGCACGATCGACTGGTCCGCATCGCGCTCGTAGGCAAACATGTCCAGCACCGAACGCACGTAGTCCGAAGCGATCCACGCATGCGGCATGTCGCCGACGAAACGCGGCTTGCGGGGATCGCGGCCCACGACTTCCGCCCACTGGTTCCATGCCGCCGGGCGGCGCGAGGTGAAGAAGAAATCCAGCAGGCCCTGCACGCGGTCGCGCCAGCCAAGACGCACGAAGGTGGCAACGGTGCGCAGTTCGTACGGTGTGAAATCTTCCCAGGCGGCCTTGCCATCGCGGCGCGCCACGAAGCCCTGCCAATACTTCTCGAACGTGCCGTCCACCAGCGCCTTGGGCAACCTCGCCTGTTCCCCACCCGGGGAAATGGCGATCGTGGTGGACGTGGCGTCGAAATCACCCAGTTCCGCGGCCCCTGGGATAAAACCGATGCCGTGCTGTTTCACGGCAAGGTCGATCGAGGCGTGCAGATCCTGGCGAAAGGCGTCGCGTGACTGCGTAAAGCGCTGTTCGTCGTCCTTGTTGCCCAACACCTGCGCCATGTCCACGGCGTCGTCGTAACCTTTCATCGCCCAGAAGTCATCCCAGTACGAATGCATCGGCTTGGCCGAATAGCCTTCGTGGCTGATCGACGCCGGCATCAGTCCGTAAAGCGCTCGCCGATCGGGCGTGTTGTTGGCAGCCGTGCTTTCGCTGGCTCGCAACTGATCCATGTAGACCACGGCGCGCCGGATGTTCGGCCACAACGACGCCAGCATGGCGTTGTCGCGCGTATAGCGGTAGAGCTCGGCGATGCTGAAGATGAGCTCGCCGTGGCTGTCGTTCTCGGGCACCGGATCCGAACCACGCGCATCGACGCAGCAGGGGACCTTGCCGCTGGAAAACTGGTGCGGGGCATACCACTGCACGAAGTCGCGCGCGGTGTCCTCGTGGCCCATGCGAAGCAGGCCCTCGGTCATCATCGCGCCGTCGCGCACCCAGGTGCGCGCATACGAACGTGTACCTGGTTGCAAAGCCGGCCCGTCACGCGACAACAGGATGTGCGCCAGCGCGGTGCGGGCGGTATCCACTACCGCCTGCGCATGCGCCGGCACCGTGATCGATACGCGGTTGAGCTTTTCGCGCCAGTCGTCGGCCACGCTGCCCAGGGTATCGTCCAGCCAGCCGTCGGCGGTGGGCGCAGGCGCGTGGGCGGGATCGACGATCAGGCCGATTTCCCGGCTAGCCCCGGGCGCCAGCGTGAGCTTGTACAGCAACGCGCCCTGGGCGAAGCCGAAATCGTCGTGCAGGGCATCGACCTTCGGCTCCTCGCCCGCGGCGAGCCGCTCGGCCAGGTTGCCGGCATCGAAGCTTCCAGCCACGAAGGCATCGGTGGTTTGCAGCGGTTGCAGGTAGCGGTTGCCGTTGACGGTGAGCGTGTGTCCATCCCAGGCGAAGTCGTGGATCGGACTGGTGCCGCCCGGGGAATTGAGGAATTGCGTGGGCGGGTTCACCTGGAACGGCCGGGCGAGCAAGGCGAGCGTGACCACGCGCGCCTGCATCGAGTTGTTATGTACGGTGTACTTCAGGGCCGTGACAGAATCGCCGTCGTCCCTGGCACCGAAGGCCGTGGTCTCGAGCGAAAGATCGCCGCTGTGCCAGCTCACGGTGGGAATGGGCAGGTAGCCATCGGCCAGGCTTTGCCGGCTGGTGACATCAGCCCAGGTCACGGCGCCCTGCCCTGTCAGCAACATCGGTTCGATCGAGAACCCGCCACGCACGACTTCCAGCGCACCGTCCTCGGACAGCAGGGCGGAGCTGGTGCTGTCGCCGTCCACACCAAGCAGGGTCCAGTACGACTGCTCGCCGGAGAAACCGCGCGGATACAGGCCGCGACGCACGCCCTTGGCCTGCGCCTGGAAGAAGGCATTGGGCGTGGCGCCCCAGGCAAGATCCTTGAGCGCGAGGCGAGCGAGTCCGTATTGCTTCGGCCCATCGCCATGGATGGACACGCGCAGGTAGCGGGCCGAAGTTTCCGGCAGGAAGATCGCGTCCTGCCCGCCGTTGCCATCGACCACCGTGCGCCCAGTTCGCCACGTGCGCCCGTCGTCGGATACGTCCACGCTGTAGCGCGAAGCCGCATGGCCGGGCTCCCAATCCAGCACCACCCCGCCAAAATCGCGCTGCACGTTGAGGTCGATGGTGTAGCTCGGGTCGTTGCCGCGCGAAGGATCATTTCGCCACGCCGAGCCAAGGGTGTCATCAAGGGGCGCACCGGCGGGAAAGCCTGAAAGCGAGGAACTGGCCGTGGCCACGGGCGTGGGGAACGTGGTGGCCTCGGGCGGCAGTGGCGTGAGCGTGAGGTTGTCGAAGCACACGTTGCCGCGTCCGCCGTGCGCGTTGTACACCATCAGCTCAACCGCGGCCGCGTGGCGCAGGGTGCGATCTTTCGTCGGGCCCCAGGCGAACTCCACCTGGCGGCGGCGCGCCTGGATGTACTCCCAGGCATTGGCGGGAATGAAATCCTGCCGCTGGTACCACCACACGTTGTCGCCGCTGTCGTCGATCAGCTTCAGCTGCAGGGTATTGGCGGGCATCTGCCCGTGCACCTGCACGGAAAGCTCGAAGTTCGGCGGGAAGTCGATCGGCAGCGTGCGCTTGATCGAAGCGGAACCGGACACGCCATGGAAATCGAAATCCAGGCACAGGCCCTTGCCGTCCACGCCCTGGTCTTCACGCAGGGATGCTGCCACGTCGTCGGTATGCAGCGCCTGCCAGCCGGCCTTGCTTTCGAAGCCGTCGAGCAGGCGCGGCGGCGCAGCTTGGGCGCTGCCGGCAACGAAAAGCGCGAGCAGCACCGCTTGGCGAAACTTCATCCGTTATCCCTTGACGCTGCCCAGCAGGAGGCCTTCCAGGTAATAGCGTTGCATGGCCAGGAAGAGGGCGAGCACGGGTACTACGGTAACCACGGAGCCGGCCATCATCAACTCCGAATCCTGCACATGTTCACGTGAAAGCGATGCCAGCGCGATGGGCAGGGTGTAGTGCTCCTGGCCTGTCAGCGCAATCAACGGCCACATGAAATCGTTCCAGGCGGCCAGGAAGGTGAATATGGCCAGCGTCACCATGATCGGCTTCAGCAACGGCATCACGATCTGCATGAAGATCCGCGCCTCGCCCGCACCGTCGATACGCGCGGCCTCAAGCAGGTCGTCAGGGATGCCACTTGTGTACTGTCGCACGAGGAAAATGCCGAAGATGGTGGCCAATGCCGGCACGATCACCGCACCATAGCTATTGATCAGGCCGATGTATTTCAGCAACAGGAACAGTGGCAGCATCGCCACCTGCGCGGGGATCACCAGTCCGCCGACCAATGCCTGGAACAGACGCTGCCTGCCGGAAAAGCGCAGCTTGGCGAAGGCATAGCCCGCCATCACATTGATCAGCACCGAGAACACGGTGATCGCGGACGATATCAACAGGCTGTTGGCGAAATACCGGCCCATGCCGGCGTGCACGAACAGCTCCCGGTAATTATCAAATGTGAAATGCCGCGGCAGCAGCGGGGGCGGCAACGAACTTGCCTCGCCCGGCTGCATGAAAGATACCGACAACATCCACCCCAGTGGGAACAGCGCCACCACCGCGCCGCCCAGCAACAGGCCGTTGACCAGCGCCTTGGCCATCCGCGGGCTCATGAGGCCACCTTGCGCCGGGACAGGCGCAGCATGCCGGCGGTAACCACGAACATGATCACGAACAGCAGGAAGGCCACGGCCGAGGCCGAACCTAAGTTCCACCACTTGAAGCCTTCCTCGTACATCAGGTACAGCACGCTGGTGGTGCTCTGCAGCGGGCCGCCCTCGGTCATCACGTAGGGCTCGGCAAACAACTGGAAGTAGCCGGAAACGGTAAGGATGCTCACCATCAGCAGGGTCGGCGCCAGCATAGGCAGCGTGATGTGGCGGAACTGGCTGGGCACCGAGGCACCGTCGATGCGCGCGGCTTCGTAAAGATCAGCCGGGATCGCCTGCAACCCCGCCAGGAAGATGATCATGTTGTAGCCGAAATTCTTCCATACGGCGAAAAGGATGATGGTGGGCATGGCCCAGTGCGGGTCCCCCAGCCAGTCGATCGGGTCGATCCCAAGGCTGCTGAGCCCATAGTTGGCCCAGCCGTACTTGGTGTTGAACAGGTACCGCCAGATCACCGCCACCGCGACCACGGTGGTCACTACCGGTGCGAACAGCGCTGTGCGGAAGAACGGTTTGAACCGCGCCAGCGGCGAATTGAGCAGCAGTGCAGCGCCAAGCGACGTGGCTATCGACAGCGGCACGCCCACGATGACGAAATAGAACGTATGGCCCAACGCCGACCAGAACAGCGGCCGATGCAGCAGGTCCCAGTAATTGGCCAGCGCGACGAAACGCAGGTTGCGCACGTCCGCCAGGGCGTAGAGGTCGTAGTCGGTCAGGCTAAGCAACAGCGCCGCGATCACCGGCAGCAGGAAGAACAGGCCCAGGACGATCAGGGCGGGTGCCAGGAACCACCAGGCGGCGTTTTGGCGGCTCACGGGGCATGTTCCTTGGCGTGGTCCAGCACCCAGCGGCGCTTCTCCAGGATGCGGTCGGTACGGCGGTCGATCTCGGCGGCGGCATCGTCGATGGAGATCTGCCCCGCCACCGCTTGCGCCGCCACCAGTTGCATCTCGGTGGCGATGCGCTCCCACTCGGGCACGGCGGGCGACGGCACCACGCGCTCGAGCTGGTCACGGAAGGCACGGGCCTTCGGGTCGTTGGCGAGCGTGCCGCCTTCCCACGACGAGCGCCGGGGTGGCATGTCGCCCAGCAGGTCGTAGAACTGCCGCTGGATATCCGGCCTGGAAAGAAACTCCACCAGCTCCCAGGACTCTTCCTTGTGTTTGGAGGTCCGGAAGATCACCAGGCTCGAGCCGCCGGCGTTGGATGCCCCCGGGCCGGCGATGCCGGGCAGCGCCGCGGTAGACCAGTCGTCCTGGTCCTTCGCATCGATGCGCTTGCGGAATTCACCGATGTTCCAGGGCCCGGAAAGATAAAACGCATACACGCCGCGGCCGAATTCCGTCCAGGGGTTGCCTGCCTCGACGTTGGTGATGGTCGGCGCCTGCTTCGCCTTGAAGGTATCGACATAGAAAGCGAGCGCACGCTTGAATCCCTCGCTGCGGAAATTCCCGTAGCGGCCGCCATCGCGCAGCAACGGCTGCTCCGATTGCAGCGCCAGCGACATCAGGGGTTCGTATTCATTGGTAGGAAGCAGGATGGCAAAGCCTTTGCCATCGCCACGCGCACGGATGGCCGCCAGCTGGCGGCGCCATTCGTCCCAGGTACGCGGCGGCCCGTCGAAGCCGACTTCCTTCAGGATATCCACCCGATAGAACAGCAGCCGCGTGTCCACGTACCACGGCACGCCCCAGAGCTTGCCGTCGATGGTGTTGGTGGCCCAGATGCTGGGGAAGTAGTCCGTCTTGTCCACCACGTTCGACGCAGCCACATAGCCATCGAGGGGCTCGATGGCGTTCAGCGCCTGCATTTCCGGCAGCCAGGTATTGCCCAGCTGCGTGATGTCCGGCATCGAGTTGCCGGCGTAAGCGGTGAAGAGCTTCTGGTGCGCGGCAGTGAGCGGCATCTGCTGTACGTGCACGCGAATGCCGGGGTGTTCACGTTCAAAGGCGGGAACGAGTTTGGCCATCGCCTCGCCTTCGCGGCCGATGGTCCAGAAGTCGATGTCCACCACGCCGGCACTCTTGTTCGCGCAGGAAGCCAGCAGCACCGCCGCCAGCACGATCCATGCGCGATGGCCGGACGCGAACCTCACTTGGCCCCGTTAGCCGTGCCGTCGAGCCAGCCGCCGCGGAAACCGGCGCGCTCCAGGCCCTTGCGGATGTACGGGTTCTTCTTCATCACATCCCAGACGAAGTTGCTGCGATAGTTCTCGATCATCAGCAGTATCGGGCCCTGGTCGATACCGATGTGCACGGTATCTACCCAGCCCACGCCCGGCACCAGTTTACCGGTACGCAAGTCGGTGGACGTCTGGAAAGTCAGGTTGAAGGCATCGACGAAGCCGTACTTGTTGTAGATGTACTTTCCCCAGCGCTTCTTCATTTCCTCAAGCGCGGGAATAACGATTTCCGGGGCGAAGGCGATGGAGGCGCCCGCCGCCATGGGCACGATGGTGCCGTCGTCGGAGATGTAATCACGGCCGGCGCCGCGGGCCGTATACCCGTGGAATTCCCGGTGCTGGTCGCCGCTTTCCACGATGATGCCGCCCGGGCCGTTGCTGGCCGACAGGCCCCAGACATTCTTGCCGTAGCCTTCGAATTTGCCGGGATTGGCGATGGCATAGGCCTGCTGCGAATAGACGGCGCGCCGGCTGTTCTCGAAGTAATCCAGGTTCTTCTCGCGGTTCCAGTCGTCGCGGATGCCGCGCATGTCCACCCATACCTGGCTGAACTGATGGCCGAAGAGCGGTGCGAAGTTCAGGAAGGTCTGCCCGTAGAACTCACCCCAGGTGGTGTCATACGTCTGCGTCCAGGCATTCCATGCGCCATCGGCCACCGGGTGCGTGGGCGAGCCCAGCGCAAGGATGTAGACCAGCGAGCCTTCGTTGTAACCACGCCAGTCGTCCTTGATGAACTTGCCGCCCGGCGTCCAGCCCATGCTGATGAGCGGGTTGTGGTTCTGCATCCACGGCCAGTCGACGTTGCGGTAGAGCTTGTCGGCCAGTTCGCGGATCTGCGTTTCCTGCGGATTGTCGCGGTCGTAGTACGACTGGGCGAACAACACGCCACCCATCATCAGCGTGGTGTCGACGCTTGACAGTTCCACCCAGCGCGAGAAGCGCTTGCCGGTCTTCATGTCCAGGAAGTGATAGAAGAACCCGTGGAAGCCGGTGGCGCCATCCTCGCTGTCGTCCTGGGTGGATTCGGCGAAGAATTTCAAGGTGGCGAGCGTCCGCTCGGCCGCCTGCTCGCGGGTGATGTATCCACGCTCGGCGCCCACACCGTAGGCGGTGAGACCGAAGCCCACCGAGGCGATGGAAGCAAACGAATCACCAGGAAAGTGGTCGGGCACCAAGCCCGTCTTCGGATCGGCCGCATCCCAGAACCACGCAAAGGTGCGGCGTTCGAGGTCGTCGATGCTGGCAGGTACCTTGTTCACTTGCATAAGTTTCGTATCGGCCTTGTGGGCCTTCGCGGGATGGCTGGCCGGGGCGGCCGTAGCGCCTGCGCAAGCCACCAGGGCGGCAAGGGCGAAGACAAGCGGAGAGGACTTCGGTATCGACATGGGGGAACCTTCTTCGGGGCGCTGCGTCGGGGAACGCGAGGCCCATGAAAACGTTTACATCCGTAGCGCGAATATAGCCTTTTAAGCCTCCCACGGAAACTGGAAGTTATGTCGCAGGTCGTTCGCTCAAGCCACTTTTTCGGCAGGGCAATGCTGGGCGATGAATTGTGAATGCATGGGCATCGCGTCGGCGCACTGTCCCACCACGCTCTCGATGCTGGCCATGAAGCCGGCAAGGTCGCTGTCGGGCATCTGGTCCACCAGCGGATGATGCGTGCGCGGCACGATGCCCTGCCCCACCATCACCTGCACCCAACTGACATCGGCGAACATTTCCTCGGCATTGCGGAAGAAGCGGCCACTGTCGGCGAAGAGGTCGATATTGTCCTGCAGGCTTTGCGGGATATCCATCGTGCGGCATTGGTTCCAGAACTCAGTGTCGGTGCGCTCGGTGGCCTTGTAGTGCAGGATCAGGAAGTCGCGGATGCGTTCGGATTCGAACGTCACCTGGTCGTTGTAGCGGTCGATCAACACCTGCGAGAAATCCCGCTCCGGGAAGAGTTTCAACAGCCGCGTGATGCCCGACTGGATCATGAAGATGCTGGTGGATTCGAGCGGCTCCATGAAACCGCTGGCCAGGCCAATGGCCACCACGTTCTTGTTCCAGGGCTTCTTGCGCAGCCCGGTAACGAAGCGCAGCGGACGTGGATCGGCCAGGGCCTCGCCGTCCAGGCGCGAGAGCAGCTTCGCTGCGGCCTCGTCTTCGGAAAGATGCTTGCTGGAATACACGTAGCCATTGCCCGTGCGGTGCTGCAGCGGAATGCGCCACTGCCAGCCGGCCTCGCGCGCGGTGGAGCGCGTATAGGGCGTGGGCTCGCCGACGTTCGCGCACGGTACTGCCATGGCGCGGTCGCAGGGAAGCCACTGGGTGTATTCGTCGTAGCCCGTTTTCAGCGCCTGTTCGATCAACAGGCCGCGGAAGCCCGAGCAATCGATGAAGAGTTCGCCTTCGATGCGCTCGCCATTTTCAAGCCTCACCGCGTCGACGAAACCCGAGAGCGGGTTCAACTCGACGCCAAGGATCTTGCCCTCCGTGCGCTTGACGCCCAGGACTTCGGCGTAATTGCGCAGGTATTTTGCGTATAGCCCGGCGTCGAAGTGGTAGGCGTAGGCCACGCTGCCGAGGGGCGAGTTGGCCGGTACATCAAGCCCCGGCGCCATGAACTTGTTCCTGACCGCCGCCACGGAGTTCACCGAGTACGGGCCAAGGTTCGTCTTCGCCATGCCCTTGTGCATGGCCTTGATCCAGTACTGGTGGAACGGCATCAGGCCAACTTCGTGGCCCATGCTGCCGAAACCATGAATGTAGCTTTCGCCCACGCGCAGCCAGTCGACGAACTGGATGCCGAGCTTGAAGCTGCCGAATGTCTTGCGGACGAAGTCCGCTTCGTTGATACCCAGCAGGTTGTTGAAGAGCTTCAGGTGCGGGACGGTGGCTTCGCCTACCCCGATGATACCGATCTCATCCGATTCGATCAGGCGGATCGATACGCTCTTTCCCAAGGTTCGGGAAAGCGCGGACGCCGCCATCCAGCCGGCCGTACCGCCGCCGACGATGACGATATTCCTGATGGCCGGATCAGTCATGGCATGAAGTCCTTCGGGAGGGTCGGTTACATGGTGCCACTTAAGACGAGGCCCGCGCGATGGCGGGCCTCGTCCTTAAACGGTTGTCGTGGCGTTTAGAACTTCACGCCCACGGTGAACCTTGCCGTGCGTGGCACGAAAGTAATGTTGCCATTCTTGTCGTATGCCACCGGGTTGGAGTTCAGCGTACCGGTATTGCCGAAGTTGGTGAGCACCGCGCCGTCATCGAAGTTCTTCCAGTTGAAGACGTTCAGGATGTCGAAGCGCATGTAGGCCGCAACGTCACCCCAGATCTTGAAGTCCTTGGTGGCCTGCAGGTCGATGTCGCGGTAACCCCAGATATTGCCGCCAACCAGGAATTTGCTGCCGCCACGCGGGATGAAGCTCATCGGGATGCCAGCTTCCCCGTTCGGCCCGATCGCACCGTAGTTGGCGATGGCGTTGTAAGGCGTGGGCGTAGCCAGGGTGAGCTTGGCGGAGAAGCTGAAGCCCCACGGGCCGTCGAGCGAACCGGTGGTGACGAAGCGGTGCTTGGGCGCCGCGTTGGACAAGATGAACGGGTAATTGCCGATGGTCGCTTCGTCGAACGAGTAATGCTCGTTGATGTCCCGGTTCTGGTACGCACGCGTGTAGGTATAGGCGAACGTCGTGCTCCAGCCCGACTCCTTCGTATACGGCTTGCTGGCCGACAGCAGTACCTGCGTGGTGCGGGTGCGGATGCCGTTGTTGCCGATAATCAGGCTGCCGAAGCCCGGCACGCCGTTACCCCAAGGCTGGCTGCCGCCCTGGAAGAACGAACCATCCGGATAGCGGTTACCCAAGGTGAAGGCAAAGCCGTCATAGCTCAGCACGCGGGTGACGGTGGCATCGGTCTGCCAGTCGCCCAGCTGGTTGCTCATGCCCAGGCTGTACTGGTCGGAGTACGGCGCCTTCAGCTTGTTGTTGAGAACGTCGATTTCCTGCCCGGCATTGGTGGAAGCAAACTGCGACTGAAGGTTCTGCAGGCCGTTGAGATAGATCGGGTTCCAGTTCAGGCAGTTGGCGGCCGTCGTGCTGCACGGACGCTCCGGTACGTTGAAGAACACTTCCTGGATGGGAATGGCCGACTTGGTCTGTTCCAGCTGCAGGTAGTCGTACAGGTTGCGATCGTAGGAACGGCCGGCACCGGCATGGATCACGTGGGCTTCGTCGCCGAACAGGTCATAGGACATGCCCAAGCGCGGCTGCCATTCCTTGTTGTAGGCGTGGCGATTGTGCCCGTTGCTGATGTAGTCGTTGATGTTCACGCCGCCCTTGGCGAGCGTCTGTGCATAGGTCTGGCCCGGGAACTGCGTCTGCGCTGCCGGATCGAGCGTATTGAAAGCAGCGATCACATTGTCAGGCGTGACATGGTCCAGGTACGACGGTGTCTTCTCGTAGTCCCAACGCACGCCGAGGTTCAATGTCAGCTTGTCGGTTACGGCCCAGTCGTCCTGGATGTAGCCGCCGTACTGCTTGCTCTTGGTCTCCGAGATCGGATCGAGCCCAGCAACCGGATTGGAGAACTGTACTTTGTAAGGCAGTGCGTAGGTTCCCGTGTCATCCACGTCGTAATAGAACTGCGGATTGACGTTGCCTGCGTCCTGCGCGTGCAGGGTCACTTCCTTATATTTCCAACCCACCTTGATCGTGTGGTCACCGTGCCAGGACAGGTCGTTGAAGGTCAGATCGTCCGATAGCGACGGGCCTTCCTGGCCTTTGATCTGCGTAGCCAGCGGGCCGGCGGAACCGGTACCGATGATGGTGCCGTCATTGGATGGACGGTAGGTGTAGACCGCACCGTTACCGAAGTTCAGCGGAGTTGGATTATTCGACGAATTCTCGTACGTGGCGTTCAATTCATTGAAGTACCAATCGCCGCTGTGCTGCCAGCGGAACAGGCCGCGCGTATCGTGGTTTTCGGTGACGATACTGGCTGAACGTGCCTGGGCCGAGCCGATGTTGTCGGCCTGGTCTTCGCGACGCACCTGGGTGGAGATCTCGATGCGGTCGCGGTCGGTCAGTTCCCAGTCGATCTTGCCGAAGTACAATTTCTCATTGAAGGGAAGGTTTGACGGGCCGAACTGCGAGGCAACCGACCCCGGCAGCAATGAATTGATAGTTTCCGGGGAACCGCTACCCGGAGTGACGGTGATCGGCGTATCAAACTTCTTCTCTTCATAAGCGATGAAGAAGTGCATCTGGTCCTTGATGATCGGACCACCCAGCGCGAAACCGTATTCCTTCTCGAAGGACTTGGCCTTGTCGGCACCCGGGGCCTCTTCGCCGGCGGTGCGGCTGCGGAATTTGTCGCTGGTGTAGGTGTCGAATACCTCGCCGTGGAATTCATTGGTACCGGACTTCGTCTCGGCGGTCACCGCGGCAGACGACACCTGGTCGTACTCGGCCTTGTAGTTGGTGGTGATCACCTTGTACTCGCCGATGGCCAGCTGCGGGAACGGGTTGCCCTGGCTGTTGATCTGGCCGGAGATGCCGCCTTCCTTCACGTAGCTCTTCTGGCCCACGCCGTCGATGAATACGTTCACCGAGCTGTTGTTCATCGCGCCGCCGCGCAGGCTGGTGTGGCCTGCGGAGTCGACGCTGAACGCCATGCCCGGCACGGTATCGGCGAACTCCAGGAAGTTGCGCGACACCTGCGGGATGGTCTGGATCTGGTGCAAGGAAATGGTCTGGCCCACTTCCGGGGTCTTGACCTCGTTGAGTGTGCTGGCCGAAACGGTCACGCCCTGCAGGCTCGTGGCGTTGGCGGCTGCGGGAGCGGCAGCTTCCGCGGTGAGGTTCAACGTGGCGGTGGACGCCACTGTCAACGTCACCTGCTTCTCGGTGCCGGGACCTGCGTCCACGGTATAGGTGGCCGGCGGCAGGCCGATGATGCTGTAGGAACCATCCGCACCCACGTTCGCCTTGCGCGTCAGGCCCGTGTCCGGGTTCTTGATCGTCACGGTCGAGCCCGGCGCGGCCTTGCCGCGCAGGTTGGCGGTGGCCGTCTGCGCGAAGCCGACGGTCGGCACGATGGCGATCGCGGTCACGGACGCGGCGATCACGCTGGCCAGGATCTTCTTGCGGAACTTAACTGCGGTGCTCATGGCTCCCCTCCCAAAATGGCGATACTTGAAGTGTCTTGTTGTCTGGCCCAGGTCGGGCGGGTATCAGGCATCGGCGCCAGTCCCGTCGTGATCGACGGCGAACGCCTGTTTGTTGTTGTGTCTTGCTGCCTCATGCCTCGGTGCCCTCCCCATGCCGCGGGTCAGTGGTACGTCGGTCCTGTCGGTGCTGCCGGTCCTTTATTTCTTGTCTTACTGAATTCAACTAGCCGCGTTGCCCCTTGCCGGGCGCAACGCCAGGTCAGGCGTCGGTAGGAGGTGCGTGTCGTCGTCGCGACGGCGCCGAACCACCACACGAGGCGCGGACCACAAGCTCGGTGCCGGCCACGTGGCGCGGCGGCACCACCATGTCCTCACCCGATTCGATCATCTGCGCCAGGCGTTCCATGGCCGTCTCGCCGAGCTCGGCGATGCGCACGCGCACCGTGGAGAGCGGCGGCGACACATAGCGCGCCATCGGGATATCGTCGAAGCCACCCACGGCGATGTCGCCGGGGACGTTCACACCGGCCTCGGCCAGGGCCGAAAGGCAACCGATGGCCATCATGTCGTTGGCCGCGAAGATCGCGTCCGGACGGGGATTCATGCCCAATATCGCCTGGGCGGCACGGAAGCCAGACTCTTCGCTGAAATCGCCGTTGATGATCAGCTGGTTGGCGCCCAGGCCATTGGCCTCCAGCGCCTCCCGATAGCCGTTCTCGCGCTCGCGCACGTCGTTGTTGGCCTCGGGGCCGGCAATGAAAACGATGCGGCGGCGGCCGTGGTCCAGCAGGTGCTGCACCATCGCGCGGGCACCACCACGGTCGTCGATGTCCACCACGGCATGCCGGTGCCCGGGCACGTGGGTGTTGATCAGGACCGCCGGCGTCGGCGTGGGCATGTTCTGTTCGATGAAGGCTTCGTCGGCGTGCGGTGACATCACCAGCAGGCCATCCACCCGTCCCTGCATCGCGCGAAGCGCGGTGGCCGCTTCCTCGGCGTCGCCGTGGGAGCTGGAGACCAACAGATGCAAGCCCCGGGCGCGTGCGGCCAGGTCGATGCCGCGGATCAGTTCGGAGAAGAAGGCACCGTGCAGGTCCGGCAGCAACGCGCCGATGGTATGGGTGCGGCGGGTGATCAGGCTGCGGGCGGCGCTATGGGGCACATAACGCAGGCGGGCGGCCACTTCACGGATGCGCTGCTGGGTTTCTGCGGTGACGCCGCCATGGCCGTTCAACGCGCGCGACACCGAGGCCACGGACACGTTGGCCATTCGGGCGACATCTTTGATCGTCACACTCACGCGTTCGAAACCCCGATGCAACCCTATCCGGGTGCTGTGGCGCGGAACGTAAACGTTTTCATAGGGGTTTGTAAAGCAAGTGAAAAATGGCCGTTGGTGCGTTGCCACGTAAACGCTTACATGGGCCTGCGGGAACTTATCGGTTTGGCGATAACCCCATGATTAGACTGATGTACAGGGCGCGTGAAAGGCGTGCTGCGATGCAGCACGAAATCTTAGCCGGTGACAGCCCAAACACTGTTGGTGTCGCCGCTTCGCGCACGTCGCGCAGTGGCCCGGGCAAGGCTTGCGAAACCCACGGCCATGCCGATGCAGGTGATGTTCACCGCCAGAGCCGCCCCACCGCCATCCACGCGCAGGCCATGCAAGGCGATATCGGCGATGGCCACGGCCAGGCTCAGGGCCGCCGTCAGCCAAAGCAGATCCACTGCCGCGCGTGCGGGTCGTCGCCACAGCGTCCAGCCGAACGCGGCGGCCAGTGCCGCGAAAAACACCGGCTTGACGATCAACGTGGCGTCGAAGCCCGAGGCCGCCGCCGCCAGGTTGGCGCAGAACGTCACCGCGATGGCCGAGCACGAGCCCAGGCACAACCCGACCGTGGCCGTCGCCATCGCGCGCACCTTCAGCGGCTGGTCCGCCGACCGGCGCTTGCGCCGCGATTCGATATACAGAAGGTTGCCCGAGTAGAACAGGAAGGCACCGGCCAGGCCCAGCAGGAAGTACAGCCACTTCACCGCCGTGCCGCCGAAGGTGCCGAAGTGCAGGCCGAAGATCGCCGCATAGGTTGCATGGTTGGCGTCGCGCGCGCCGGTCACCTGCACGCCCAACACGCGTCCATCCACCGCGCTCAGAGCAACGCTTCCGTATTCCCCTAGTGTTTTGCCCGAGCGACCGCGCACTTCCACCGCGGCGTTACGGTCGCCGTATTGCAGGTAACGCAAGTAATCGGGATCGAAACCTTCCGCTCCCGAGGCCAGGGCTACGGCGCGTGCCTTCTCCACGGCCACGTGCGGCGGCAGCATCGGCGCCTGCACCTTGCTGGCGGTGATCGTTGGGCTGGCACCGGTGAGCGAATCCTCCAGCGGCACGAGCTTGCCGTCGAAGGCCATCACGTTGAAGGCCACCATGGCGATGGTCATCAGGCAGATCAACGCGCCGGTGATGGCGAAGATCACATGGAAGGGAAGGCTGAGGATGCCGATCACGTTGTGAGCGTCCTGCCATAGGCGCTTGAGGTTCCGGCCCGGACGCAGCGCGAACAAGTCCTGCACCAGGTGCGGAAGGTGGATCAGCACGCCACTAAGCAGTGCCACGCCATAGACGATGGAGACCAAACCCATCAGGTAGATGCCCAGCTCCGGGATGCCCAACGTGTAGTGCAAGGAATAGACGAAGTCCGCCAGTCCCTCGCGCTCGTCGTCCTCGCCACGCGGCTTGGCGTCGTCCAGCCCCTGGATGTGCCAGTCCTTGTCGAACCAGTACACCGCCACTTCGTGCGACGGATGGTCGCCGGGCAAGGTCATGCCGATCTGCGCGCGCGCAGCCGGGTGTTCGTCCACGATCTTCGCCATCAGCGCGTCGCCGCGCGCTATCAGGTCGCTGGACACCACCGGCGGATGCGGCACCGCCCAGGTATCGATCTCGTCGTGGAACACGCTCAATGCACCGGCATAGAACGCGATGAACAGTGCGAAGCCAGCGATCAGGCCGGTCCAGGTATGCAGCTCCGTCAGCCGACGGCGCGTTTCAGCCTTCACGAAGGCAGGCCCGGCAGCGTGCGCTGGGCGATCCATAACGCTGCGAAGGCCAGCAGGTTGGCCAAGGCCATCCAGCCCCAGGCGCGGGAGGCGGTGCGATACAGGAAGGCGGCCAGGATCAGCACCATATAAAGAGGAAAGAAAACGACCACCGCCGGCACCAGCACGCGGACGCTGCCGCCGGGCCAGCACAGCACAGCAAGGCCGGTAAGCGCGATGGCCAGGGTCAGGCCCAGCAGGACGCCGGCGAGGCTGCGGCCGATCATGACCGCGGCTCCCGGACGGAGGTGGGTTTGAGCCACCACGCCACATAGGGGAGGGTGATCGCGCCGAGCATCAGCGCCGACAGCGCGCCAAAGATGCCGGGAAGGGTGTCGATGGAGGCGATCGCCAGCGCCAGCGCCGCCACGGCTAGAACCCAGCCGGCGATGCGCGCAGCCCGCCCGGCGCGCCGGGCCAGCAGGCGCTGCTGGGTGCTGGCGAAGTACCAGAAGGCGGCGGCCGCGGCGGCCAGGAGGATGGCGAAGATAAGCATAACGAGAATTATTCTCGTTTAGGGCGAGCTTTTCAAGGGTGTGGAGGGTTGCCAGCCCTGGCGCCGCGCCCTTGGGCCCTTGGTCACCCACCTCCTTGCCGGGCGGTGTCGATTTGGCCCGTGGCCGTTCGACGTGGAGATAAGAACAAGGGAGAGGGGCTTATGTCGCAAGGTGAATCATTGAGTCGAACTGTGTCGACCGGGCATGGTGAAAAGATCACCGTCTTCGGCGAAGGAAGGGGGTTCCGCGTCGTCTGGCTGCTGGAGGAGATGGGGCTGCCGTACCGGCTTCGGCCCGTGGACCTGTTGGCCGGCGTCGAGAACGACACCGAGTTCCTGGCCATCAATCCCGCGGGTTTCATTCCAGCGATTCGGGATGGCGACGTCACGATGGTCGAGTCCATTGCGATCATGGAATACCTGATGGCTCGCTACGGGCCGACGCCGCTCGCACCCGGTCCGCACGATCCTGCCTTTCCCGCTTACCAGCAGTTCCTGCACCTGGGCGAAGCAGGTCTCGCCGCCTCCATCTACTTCGTCGTTGGCGCCCGCCTCTTTGCGCCAGAGTCCGAGCGACAGAACTGGAGCGCCGGCCAGGCGCTGGACACTTTCCAGAGCCGGCTGACGTTGGTGACGCGACAGCTTGCGCGCTCGCCCTATCTTGCCGGCGAAGCGTTCACCGCAGCCGACATATCGGTGACCTACGCCCTGTCGTTGGCCCGGAGAAACGGGGGCATCACCCTCGGCGAGGCAGAGCAGTCCTACATGGCCCGAATGAGCGCACGCGAGGGCTACCAGCGGGCCCTGGAAACATGCCAGGCCACCAGGACGTTGCTCACCCAAACCTCCGCTCATTGATGCGAAACCCGGTAACTCACTATGGAGACAACCATGAGAAAGCTAGTGCTGAAGATGTCCATTTCCGTGGACGGCTTTGTCGCCGGACCGAACGGTGAGCTTGACTGGATTTTTCGTTCATCGGCCCCCGACTCCAGGGCATCGGTGATCAATACGCTCAACGAAGCCGGCGTGCACATCATGGGAAGCCAGAGCTATGGCGACATGGCGGCGTTCTGGCCCTATGCGGAAACACCGATGGCGGCGCCGATGAACGACATCCCCAAGGTGGTTTTCTCCAAAACAGGAATCAAGGACGGCGCACTGGGGGACCGGGTGACAAAGGCCTTCGCCGAAGCCAAGGCGCGCCGTGCGGAGCAGCATGGCGGTGCGCCGACGGAAGCTGTCCTCAAGTCGTGGACCTATCCCACGGTGGCACGCGGCGACCTCGCCGAGGAAATTCGCCGACTGAAGGAACAACCCGGCAATTTCATCCTTGCCCATGGCGGCGCCCGCTTCGCGAAAAGCCTTGTCGCTTCCGGCCTGATTGACGAATATCGACTGGCCATCCATCCGATCTTGCTGGGCCAGGGGCTGCCGCTGTTCTCCACACCGCACAGCCCCGTCGATCTGAAACTGATCAGCATGACCACGTACAGCACGGGCATCGTGGGAGCCATCTACACGCCCGCATGACTAGGGGTCAGAGTGAATAGGAGAACTTCATGGCTAAGTTTGTCTATGGATTGAACCAGTCCCTGGATGGCTACATCGACCATCAGGCATTTGCTCCTCCTCCGGCGCTCTTTCGCCACTTCATGGAACTAATACACCGCCAGACAGGCATGGTGTACGGCCGCGGCATGTACGAAGTCATGCGTTATTGGGACGATGACCTTCCCGATTGGGACGCGCAGGACCGCGAGTTCGCCCAGGCGTGGCGCAGCAAACCGAAGTGGGTAGTGTCGCGCTCGCTTACGTCAGTCGGCCCGAACGCTACCCTCGTCTCCGATGACATCGAAGCGGTAATTCGACGGCTGAAGGCCGAGCTCCCCGGGGAAATCGAAGTCGCCGGCTCCGGCCTGGCGCGAAGCCTGGGCGACCTTGGACTCATCGATGAATATCAAATCTACCTGCACCCTGTCGTGATCGGCAGCGGCAAGCCGTACTTTGCAGGCCCCCGGCCACCGCTCCGCCTCGTGGCCAACGAATTGATCGTCGAGAACGTGATCCGGCTGACGTACGTTCCGGCTTAGTAGCGCGACACGCTCGACGAAAGGCCACTAGGGGTCAGAGTCATTATCTGCTCCGTAACGAGGGCACCGGCTACTTTGAGCATCGTTCGCTCGGCTTTGCCATCCAACTTTGAGACCATTCGGATGGAAGTCTGCCTGATGTTTCTGGGATCATTCGTGGGTTGCCAAGACATCGGCAACCGGGTGTAGAAACCCATCACCAAGTCGGGCCCCGCAACTTCGATTGCGGTGTTCGATCTTTCCGTCATTTTGGCGGGCGACCAGGCGGGCGTAAGCCCGGCCGGACTTGGTGCGGTTTTCTACCCTGGCTCGCCCGCCGCCCTCACCCTAAAGCAGGCAAATGCGTGGCGAGCCATTGAGGGCGAATGGACGCGCCTGGCGTGCTCACGCATGCCCCGCACCACCGGTAATGTTCGACACCAGGGTCAAGATGAAATGCCGGGTGCGTTCATTCGCCTGATTCGTTATAGCTTGTCGCGTCTGGTTAGACGGCTCCGCGAGCAAATTCTCGCCTTATCGGGATATGTAGCCACACACCATTCCTGCCATTGCTGCGTGTTCCGCGCACGCATCGCAGGGTCCGCGCCGTTGTAAACAAACTCAAAATTCTTGCCGGTGATCTCGTTCAGGACCAGGGTTACAGCATCGTGGACTACTTTGGGACCATAGTGGCTTAAGCCTTCGAACGAGCCGCTCATATGTATGGAAACGCTCTCAGACGGTAGTGGCCTCATGTCGCCAAGCTCTCCAACCAGGTAAGGCGCGGCATCAGGCCCCAGCGACACCAGCGCCGCAACGGCCTTTTCCTCATCGCGTTCATGCGTCAGGGCGTCGACCCATCGATGGATCTTGGCGGCCATCACATCTGCACCTATGGCTTGGTCAAGGAACGCGCCAAGGCACACAGCCGCGAGCAACACCTTCCACCATGCGCGTGCTCGTTGTGCCTCATTCCGTCGTTCGTTCAATGCCGCTCCCCTTGCTGCATTCATTGATCGTGCGTGCAGTAGCCGTGCCGCACTAGCCGCGCAACGCGATGGTCATTTTCCGTCTTCCCTCGATACTCCGGTAGGCATCGGCGAAGTCGCCAAGCTTCTTGTTCGGGAAAGGCTGCCGGGGTTTGCGGCGCAACACGTCGCTTCTTCGCGACGAAGCTATAGATCGATCTAAGTGCGTCCACGGGCATGCGGCAACGCAACATGTGAAGTGCATGTATATATGCCGAAAATCAATAACCTGACTACGTCACATTTAGTTTAACTCGTGGCAAAAAATCGTTGACATCGTTGTCAGCGGACCGGAAGAATCGAGCCATGGGGTGGCCGATAAGGGGCTCCAGGTGCCTGTTTCGTCGGTGTCCCCACCACCGGACAGCAGGACAAGAACAAATCACGCAGCACCGATCGACGCGATCACGGGCGACCTCAGCCGGTGCGCTTTCGTTCGGCCTGAAAAATGGAGAACCACATGCGCCTTCGCTACAACGCCCTTTCCCTCGCCGTCGCTGGCTTCCTCGCCTCGGGCGCCTCGTTTGCCCAGGACGCCACCAGCCAGCCGGTCCCGGCGCCCGCCTCGTCCAGCACCGCTCCCGTTCCGCCCGCGACCAGCCAGGATCCGAACGCCGCCAAGGACGCCACCCCCGGCCAGGCACAGACGCTTTCCACCGTCACCGTCACCGGCATCCGCGCAAGCCTGCAGAAGTCGCTGGACCTCAAGCGCAACGCCGATTCCATCGTCGACGCCATCTCCGCCGAGGACGTGGGCAAATTCCCCGACACCAACGTGGCCGAATCGCTATCGCACCTTCCCGGAATTAGCGTGGACAGGAATTTCGGTGAAGGCGACAAGGTAAGCATCCTGGGCACGGACCCCGCGTTGAACCGCCTGTTGCTGAATGGCCAGACGCTTGCTTCCACCAACTGGACGAGCGATCCGAACAACCCGGACAGCCGCAGCTTCGACTACAGCCTGCTTACCTCGGAAATCATCGGCAACGCGCAGGTCTACAAGACACCGCAGGCGAAGATCGACGAAGGCAGCATCGGCGGCACGGTGATCGTGAACACGCGCAAGCCCCTGGACCTCAAGCCCAACACGCTCACCGGCACCGTGAGCTACGGCTACAACGACCGCGCCGACACCGGCAAGCCGAATGCGTCGGCGCTCTACAGCTGGCACAACGACGAGAAAACCTTCGGCATCCTGGGCTCGGTGATGCATTCGGACCGCATCATCGATCGCCAAGGCACCGAGGTATTCGGCTACCAGAAGGTCAACGATCCCACCGATACCAACCCCGACCACCAGTTCGCACCCGGCGTGGTGGCGCCCGGCGCTACCGGCGTCTATCCCACGGCGATCAACAGCGCCTGGTTCCAGCAGGAGCGCAAGCGCGATGGCGTATCCACCGGTATCCAGTGGAAGCCCAACGAAGGCTTCGAACTGAATTTCACCGGCCTCTATGTCACCGAGAAATTCAATAACTACAACCAGAGTCGCTACGGCGATTGGTCCGGAAGCGCGCCTGCTGCCACGGCGCTGGGCATCGAGAACGGCGTGGCCACTAGCGGCACCTACGGCGCCACCGCGCCCACCTATCTGGACGGCTACGAGCGCGAGTCGAAGGTGAACACTGGCACCGCGCAACTGCGCGCGGACTGGTACGGCGATGGCTGGACGGCGTCGAGCCAGGTGGGCTACACCGGATCCACGGGCGGGTCGCAGGGTATCTATAACGTGCAGTTCCAGGGGATGGGCGGTTACAACTGGAACCTCGACGGCGAGCACCCGCAGATCAACTACAACACGCCACCGACCGATGCGAACGCGATGCTCGCGCATGGCGCGGGCTTCAGTTATGCGCCCAGCTACGATCGCGAACGCTATTTCCAGGCCGATTTCAGTCACGACGTATCCTGGGGGCCGATGAACCAGGTCGAGGTGGGCGTGAAAGCGTCCAACCACTACAACGGCCAGACCGGCTATGCCGCCACCATTCCTTCGCCCGACGGCAGCGGCGTAACCCTGGGCGACGTGGCGGGCAGTGGTACGCCCGATGGGTTCCTGGACGGCCTGGATGGCACCCCCACCATGAAGGACTGGACCACCATCAGCAAGCTGGGCCTGAAGCATTACGTGCAAAGCCTGGGCACCGATGCACCGATGGACCCGAAGGCCACCTATAGCATCCAGGAGCAGAACCGCGCCTTCTACCTGCAAGGTGACTTCGCCGGCGACAACTATCGCGGCAACCTCGGCGTGCGCTACTACCACACGCGTGACACGGTGAATGGTTACAACAGCATCGGCGACAACGCCTACGCCCCGGTGGACAAGCACAGCGCGTACAACGGCTGGTTGCCCTCGTTCAACATTGCTTACGATCCGATCGAGGACCTCACCCTGCGTTTTGCCGCCTCCAAGGCGATCGCCCGGCCGCGCTACCAGGAGATGACGCCGTATGTGGCTCTGGACGACCGCACGCTCACGGGGTCGGGCGGCAACACGGACCTGAAGCCCTATAGATCGACCAACTACGACGCGTCGGCCGAATGGTATTTCTCGGAGAACAGCCTGTTGTCGGCTGAATTCTTCTTCCGTCGGATTTCCGGGTACATCCTGAACACCAATGTGCCGCAGGTGTTCTTCAACCATACCGAGAACGTCAACGACACCTACCAGATGGAGATCCCGGTGAACGCTGGGGTGGCCAAGGTGAAGGGCGTGTCGCTTACCTACCAGGGGAATTTCGGCGGCGGTTTCGGCATGCTGGCCAACTACACCTATTCCGATGCCAGCACCAGCAACGACTTCCCGCTACCGTACAACTCGAAGAACTCGTTCAACCTGAGCCCATATTTCGAACAGGGCCCATGGAGCGCGCGGGTGACCTACAGCTGGCGCTCGTCGTACTTCACCCAGATCGCCCAGTTGCAGTCGCAGCAGATCACGGGCATCTTCCGTGAACTGGACGCCTCCATCGGCTACCAGGTAAACGACCACATGCGCGTGTCGCTGGACGGCACGAACCTGCTAGACGAAACCTACTTCGTGTACAACAACACGCCAGCCCAACCGCTTAACGCGTACAAGAATGGACGGACCTATATGCTGAGCCTTGGCTTCAAGCTATGAGATCCCACAGGGGGACGCTGCTGCTGGCGTGCATGGGGCTGGTCGGGGGACCGGCCCTTGCCGACGGGGTGACACGCCAGCCACTGGACCAGGGCTGGCAGTTTCGTCTGGCCACCGGCTCGAAGGCCGCCAAGGACCATGCCGATGCCGGCAGCTGGATGCCGGCGCAGGTTCCCGGCAGCGCGCAGACGGATCTGCTTGCCTTGGGCAAGGTGCCTGATCCTAACTACCGCGACAACGAAGCCGCCCTGCAATGGGTGGGGCTGGCCGATTGGGATTACCGTCTAACCTTCGACGCCGGCGCGAAGCCCGTGGCCGGCGCGCACGTGGAACTGGTGTTCGACGGGCTGGATACGTTTGCCGACGTCGAACTCAATGGCAAGCCGCTATTGAAGGCCGACAACATGTTCCGCCAATGGCGGGCACCAGTGGAAAAATCCCTGCACCCCGGGTCGAACACGCTGGTAGTGCACCTGCATTCGCCGATCGCACGCCTGCTGCCCTGGCTGCTGAAGCAGCCTTATGCCCTCCCAGGGGAATTCGACTCCGCCTTCGGTGACGAGCCGAAGGGCAAGCAGACCTCCAACTACGTTCGCAAGGCCAACTACCAGTACGGCTGGGATTGGGGTCCACGCTATGTGACATTGGGCATCTGGCAACCGGTGTGGCTGGAACGGTGGCAGGGATGGAAGCTTGAAGACTTCCACGTGGCGCAATCCCGGGTGGATGCGGACGTTGCCGAGCTCCAGGCCCAGCTTGAAGTCCGCGCCGACAAGGCAGGGCCTGCCAAAGTGCATGTGGCATGGACGGCACCGGACGGCACCAAGGGCGACAAAAGCCAGCAAGTAACGCTCGTAGCTGGCCAGAACCATCTGTCCGTGCCCGTGCACATCGACCATCCGCAACGCTGGTGGCCGGTAGGCTATGGCGCACCGAATCTTTATCACTTCGATGCCACCGTGTCGGCCAACGGCAAGGATGTCGCCTCCGTGTCGCGCGACACAGGCCTGCGCTCGATCGAACTGCGGCGCGACAAGGACAAGTGGGGACGTGGCTTCGCCTTCGTGGTGAACGGCGTGCCCATCTTTGCCAAGGGCGCTAACCTTATTCCGTTCGACAGTTTCCCCAGCCGCGTCACCGACGCACGCATGCAGTCGATCTTGCAGTCAGCCGTCGACGCCAACATGAACATGTTGCGCATGTGGGGCGGCGGCACCTACCAAAGCGACGCCTTCTACGCGATGGCTGACCGCATGGGCCTGATGATCTGGCAGGACTTCATGTTCGGCGGCGCCATTCCGCCCTACGACAAGGCCTTCCGCGACAACGTTCGCATCGAGGCTACCGAACAGGTACGGCGCCTGCGCGATCATCCCTCCATCGTGCTGTGGGCCGGTAATAACGAAGTACAGACCGGCTGGGAGTCGTGGCCTGACCGCGAGGAACTGCGCAAGGCCATTACCAAGGAAGAAACCGCACGCATCGAGGACGGCATGCGCGAGCTCTTCGACCGTACGTTGCGCAGTGTGGTGAAGGATTTGAGCCCGGACGTGCCGTACTGGGCGAGCTCCCCCAGCACCGACTACGAAGGCAAGGCCAACGTCGAGACCGACGGCGATTTCCACTCCTGGGAAGTGTGGTCGGGCTCGAAGCCCATTGCCCACTACCTGGACAGTACGCCCCGTTTCCAGTCCGAGTACGGCCTGCAGTCGTTCCCCGTGATGGCCACGCTTGAAAGTTTCGCCAAGCCCGACGACATGGCCGCCGAATCCACCGTGATGCGCGCGCACCAGAAGTTCGACAAGGGCAACGGCAACCAGCGTCTCCTTCTTTATATCCGCCAGGAGTATGGCGAGCCGAAGGATTTTCCCTCCTTCGTGCATTTGAGCCAGCTGATGCAGGCCGAAGGCATCGAGCTCGCCGCCGAGCACCTGCGCAGTGCACGGCCGCAGAGCATGGGTTCGCTGTATTGGCAGCTCAACGACGTATGGCCCGGGGCGTCGTGGGCAAGCGTCGATTACTTCGGCCGCTGGAAGGCGCTGCAATACCGTGCCCGGCATTTCTATGCACCCGTGGACGTGGTTCCCATCCGTCGTGACGGAAGTACCCAAGTATCGGTGGTTTCCGACCGCACGGAGCCCTTCGATGCACAACTTCGCACGCGCGTGATGGACTTCGACGGCCACGTGCTGCATGACAACACGCGGCCCGTACACGTCGAGAAGCTGGCCAGTACGCCGGTAGCGACGACCCCCGATGCAGGCTTCCTGGGCAAGGCCGATCCCGCACGCACCGTGGTGTCCTTCGATCTGATCGAGCATGGCGCGGTGGTCGCACACCACTTGTTGTACTTCGGTGCGGCGCGCAGCTTGTCGTTGCCCAAGCCGGACATCGAAGCAACGCTGCGCAGCGAAGACGGATCGATCGTCGTTACCGTGCGCGCCAAGCGGCTGGCACGCGGGGTGTGGATAGATTTCGGCAGCCTTGATTCACGACTGTCAGACAACGCATTCGATTTACTGCCTGGCGAAAGCGTGGACGTCCGCGTTTCAGGTAATGAAAACGTTGACGCGCTGCGGCGCGCGATGGTTGTTCAATCGTTGGTGGACTGGACCAAAGGCGATACGGTGCATTGAGCGATGCCGTCGCCAGGAAAGGCGAACGGCATGACGGACAGGCAGGTTTCGATGGGATGGGTGACCACCGCGGCGAGCTTCGGCTTCGCCCTGGTGCAGCTGGACGTCTCCATCGTCAACGTGGCCCTGCCGCACATGGCCCAGGATCTTTCGGCGTCGAATGCCGGCCTGCAGTGGGTCGTGGATGCTTATGCCCTGCCCTTCGCCGCCTTCCTGCTGACGATGGGTTTGCTCGGTGATCGCGCGGGCGCACGAAAGGTGTACCTGATCGGGCTGGCGGTGTTCGCCGTTGCGTCGATGGCCTGCGCGCTGGCGCCCACCCTGGCATGGCTGGTGGCGGGACGCGCGCTGCAGGGCATCGGCGCCGCAGCGATGCTGCCCACGTCGCTCAGCATGGTGAATCACGCGGCAGCCGGAGATCGCAGGGCGCGCGCCAAGGGCGTGGCGTTCTGGACGGCGGCCGGCGCGGTGGCCATTGCCGCCGGCCCCCTGGCAGGCGGCTTGCTGGTGGGTACCGTGGGCTGGCGCGCGATTTTCCTGGTGAACCTGCCGTTCTGCCTGCTTGGGGCATGGCTTACATGGCGCGTTCCGGCCGTGTCGGGAAATGGATCGCGTGGCATCGACCTGAAAGGACAATGGCTATCGATCATCACGCTTACCGCGGCGATCACCGCGATCATCGAGTCGCGGCCACGCGGTGTGCTCGATCCGCTGGTGTTGGGCTGCGCGGTGGTGGCCGTGGTGTGCGGCGGCATCTTCGTCCATGTCGAGCGTCGCGCGAAGGAACCGATGTTGCCGCCGTCGCTGTTCAAGCGTGCGCAGTTCAACACGGCGATCGCCTTCGGCTTCGTGGTGAACCTGACCTACTACGGCATGGTGTTCATCCTCAGCCTCTACCTGCAGCGCATCCATGGCTACAGCCCGGTGCGCGCGGGCCTGGCCTATCTGCCCCTCACCGGTACCTTTGGCGTGGTGAATATCGTCAGCGGATGGCTGATTTCGTCGTTGGGTCCACGCGTGCTGCTGACCGTGGGAGCGCTTCTCGATGCCGCGGGCTTCGTGATGCTGGCACTGCTTACCGGCGACAGCAGCTATTGGGCCATGTTGCCGGGCTTCCTGCTTCTGCCTGCCGGCATGGGGCTGGCGGTGCCGGCCATGACCACCAGCGTTTTGGAGGCGGTCGATGCGGCTTCCGCGGGTGTTGGCGGCGGGGTGCTTAATGCCGTCCGGCAAACCGGTGGAGCAATGGGTGTAGCCATGTTCGGCGCTCTGGCGGGATCGGGCAGCGAACACCTGGTCGGCGGCCTGCGCCAGTCATCGATCGTGTCGGTGGCGATGCTGTTGCTGGCGGCGGGATTCGCCGCGCGTTACATGCGCCACGACGACGGGCAGAAAGCCTCCGGGTAGCAGCGCAACTTGCCTGGTGTCAGGATAGACGCCTTGGTTTTTCTCCGTGGGTTGAAGGAGCACTCATGAAAATCCTGCTGGTAGGTGCAAGCGGCACCCTGGGCATGGCGGTACGCAAGGAACTGGGCAACCGGCACGAGATCATTGCGGCCGGTCGCTCATCCGGCGATGTTCGGGTGGATCTCACCGACGAGGCGAGCATCAAGGCCATGCTGGACAAGGTCGGCACGGTCGACGCCATTGCCAGCACCGCGGGCCATGTCACCTTCGCTCCCCTGGCCAAGCTCGACGCCGCGGCATTCGCCGTGGGCCTCAACGACAAATTGATGGGGCAGGTGAACCTGGTCCAGCAGGGTGTCGCGCATCTGGCTGATGGAGGCTCGTTCACCCTGATCGGCGGCATCCTGTCGGAGCACCCGATCATTGCCGGCGCGTCGGCGAGCATGGTGAACGCGGCCCTGGAAGGCTTCGTGCGCGCGGCGGCGATCGAGCTTCCGCGCGGCATCCGCATCAACGTGGTAAGCCCGACCGTACTGGTGGAATCGATGGACCAGTACGGACCCTTCTTCCGCGGCTTCGAGCCCGCCCCGGCGTTTCGCGTGGGGTTGGCTTACAGCCGCAGCATCGAGGGTGCGGGAACCGGGCAGGTGCTGAAGGTTTACTAGCCACTGCCCGGGACACTCATTTGTTTCGCATCGGCAGTTCCACGTAGCTGGTAGTCAACCAGCGAATGGAAAGCGGCGCGCCGGCATCCCGGACGGTTTCATCGCTGACGTCCTGACCGGTGCCGTAGTTGATCTGTCGGCCGCTGTCCTTTATGACACTCAACACCATTACCAGACGGCTACCCGCCTGGAGTTGGCGGCTCATCAAGCGATTGCCCTCTACCATGAGATGTTGCTCGCGTCCGGGTATCAGAAGCTCCCGATGCGTGCGATCCGCCGCATAGCTCGCGCGTGTCCAGTACTGGCTGAGTTGCACGTAACGGCCTTGTGAGGTCAGCTCGTACAGATCGACTTCGAAGTCAAAGTCCTTTTTGTTGGTGATGAAGTCGAGCCGGCCGGAAAACAGCCCGCTCAGTTCGGTCGGCGTTTCCAATGGCTGGCTGACGAATGCAAGGCCGTTGCGCGTGTCGATGGCGGTATCCACCACGCCGCCTCCGATCGGCGGCTGTTGCAGATCGCTTCGGTCGGCAAGGTTCACGGTAAGGGGGATGGCATCGCCCTGCGCGGAAGGCGCCTTTTCATCGAGCACGAGGCCACGGCCATCCGCTGCGCTGTTGGCAAGATAGAAACGCAGCCTGGCATTACCCATGGTCGACAAGGATGGCGCATGTTTCCAGACATTGGCGCCGGTCACTTCATAGTTGACCTTGTCCCCGAGCAAAGCAGGCCTGGGCGCCCGCTTGAATACATAGTCGAACCATTGGTAGCGGACTTCGTATAGGTCCAGTTGCGCTACGGGGTCGACGCTCAGTCCGGCAAGCGTGTCGATCAGGTTGCCCTGCTCGTCCAGGACACCGTACTGGGCACCCAGGTGGTGATAGGGCCCGATCAGCAGATAGTGTTCAGACGTTGGCGCATATTTCTCCAACTGCTGGAAGTAGTAGATCGCGGCGCCCGGGCCGCCGTAGTAGTAGCCGGCCACCAGCAGCACGGGAATCGTGACGCGCGAGAATTCCTTCCGGTACGGAATCATCCCCTGCCAGTAGCTGTCGTACGACGGGTGCGAAAGCCATTGGTTGAACGTGGGATTGGGCGACCCGTCGATCTTCTCCAGGTCGCGGTAGGCCCGGCCGCTCGCATACCAGGTCTGGTCCAGCTGCCGCCAGCGCTTCGTATCGCCGTAGACCGCCTGATCGTTGAGTTTTCCGTCGAGCGTGAAGAACGGCCACGGATAGACGAAGTTCCAGAACACATTACCTTCCATGGGAACGTCGATGCCGGGGGCAACAGGGGCGCTGGGCATGATGGCTTTCAAGGCTTTGGGCATGCGCTTGGCGGCGGCCCATTGGGTAAAGCCGTTGTAACTGCCGCCGTACATAGCCACGCGGCCGTCGCTCCATGGCTGGGTACTGACCCAGTCGATCAGGGCGCTGGCATCGTCTGCCTCCGTCAGGTAAGCCGACGCTTTGCCGGGACTGCACACCTTGCCGCGCGTAAAGCCGACAACGCCGACATAGTTTTTCGCCGCCGAGAGGCGCGCTCTTCCACGAATGGCTTCGGGGGAGGAGGCGTAGATCGTGAACTCAAGCAGCGTTGGCAGCGGTAGGGCCTTCTTGGGGCGCATGACGTAAGCACAGATGCTGGCGCCGTTGCCTTCCTTGACCAATATGTTTTCCTGGGTGACGTATCGGCGCGCGTCATCCTCCCGGATAAGCGCAGGCGCGAGCGGCCATGCCTCGCTGAAAACCGTGGCTGCCAGATAATCGGTTACCAGGCGAACGGCATCGGCTTGCTTGAGCTCCGACTGGCGCTTTGTTGCCTCCAGGTCCTCCTTCAGGGTCGCCTGAAGTTTTGCCGGGTCCACTCCAGTGAACGTGCGTGCGACTTCGGCGGACGGCCAGTCATCCAGCGTGGCGAAGCGACCGCGGAATGCCTTGCGGTAGGCCTGGGCGTGGTCGAGATGGCCACCGGTCTCGTTCATATGGGCATCGGCATGGATCTCGTAGGGCACCGTGACCCATGCCGCGCGGGAGGGGATGACCTCCTGGCGGCGCAGCTGCTCGCGCAGGTCCGCCATGGTGCGTAACGCTTGTTCGTACCGGCCGGCGACCAGTTCGATCCGGTAACGGCGGTCAAGGTCAGCCAAGCCGCGGTCGTCCGGAAGGTCGCGCAATACCTGGGAGGCCAGGCCCGCCATGTCTTTTTGCAAGACCGCCGCATCGGGCGCCGGCTTTGCGGTCCATGCATACGACTGCGCAAACGCAGGCAGAGGCATGGCGAGAGCGAGAATCAACAGGACCCTGGTAAAGGGCAGGGGCAAGGCAAATGCGTTCATTGATGGTTTCCCGGAGGTTTCACATGCCCGTGCCGATGGCCGGGCGTGATGTCTAAGCCGGGGGAATAATTCCGCAGGGCCGGGGAAAACGGCCGGAAAATCGGCGAATGAACACGCCGGGTCGGCGAACGGTCAAATGACGCGGTCGCGCAGCAGCCTGGCTCCCGTCCGGCTGGTGGAAATGGTCTGGCCCGTTTCCATGTGCAGGAGCAACCGCCCACCGCCGGCCGGCTCCGCCCGGGCGATGCGGTGCACGTTGACGATCCACGAACGGTGGACCCGGGCGTACTTGGCCGGGTCGAGCGACCGGGTGAAGTCCGCCAGCGTCATGCGGACCAGGTGCTTGCCGGAAAGGGTCCGGACTTCGGCATAGTCGTCGGCACCAGCAATGCTCACCACGGTATCCATGTCGATCGGGCGAAGTTCGTCCCCGATCCGGACGAAATAACGTGAAAGTTCGGGATCGGCGCGGATATCGCCTGGTTCCTTCGGGGAATGCTCCGGCGGAAGCACGTCCGGGGTCGCCGCGTCATGCGAAAACGCATGTGCTCGGACATTTTCTGGCTCGGAGGCGATGGGCGCCGCCTCGTGAGGCCCGTGCTGCGCCTGCAGATAAGACACGGCCGCTATGAGCGCATACGTCGTTACGTTCTCCAGCGTTTGCCACGCCAATGCGCCTGGCGAGAACGGCTTCACCAGGAAGCCGGAAGGCTCTCCGCCGACGAACAGGCCCAACAGAACGATCAGCAAGCCATAGGACAGGGCGGAAAACGCCGCGCAAAGCGGGAGATGGGCCAACAACTGGATGGCGGCGGGCTTCCCGATGAGTTTGCCCAGGATGATGCGGCGAACCATCGCCCCGAAGATCACCACGGGTATCGTGTTGGCGACGCCACCAAGCAGGCTTTCGCCCACGTCCAGGTGCAGAGCCAGCCGGATCGTAACGGTATAGCCCACGAAGACGCCGGCGATCGCCAACAGGTCGAAATGACGCTGCTTCATCCTCTTGCCCGGCCTTGATCCTGGATCTCGACGCGGAGCGTGCAGTGTTACGGGCCTGGCTTCAAGCCTTCGAACGCCAGGCCCGGTCCATCAGGCGCGCGATCCGGCCTGCCGGGGTACGGCCGCGTGCATCCGACCCACGGTGCGCGCGGCCAGCTCGCCGACAAAATGCAGGGCAGGGGCCGGATCGTCGAAACGGAACGAGTGGTAGTGCGCACCGGCCCATTGCGCCAACACCTTGTGCCACGGCCAGCGGCCTTGCCCGCGTTGCGCCCACACGGTACCGATGTCGCGGTACAGATCCACGCAGCCCTTGCCCAGTGGATAAGTTGGACTTGCCGCGGGCACGGGCATGCCCAAGGCGTCGGCATATGCCATCGCGCAGACATTCACGCCGCAGCGCGCGGCGAATTCCACATAGGTCCACGCCCGCGTATTCACTTCCAGGATCCGGTGCGCACCGTCGCGCGTATCCTGCTTGAACTCCGCGCTGAAGATCCCGCGGTAGTCTACGTGCGCCAGCAGCCGCTCTACGTCCTGCACGGCATCGGGAATTTCATCCAGCGCGATGCTGCGGCAGTACGAGCTGTTGCCGAAGTCCGGGGGAGAAATCCTCACCCGGCGGCGTGCGAACAGCGCCGTGATGTTGCCCTGTGCATCGCGGAAGCCGTCGACGAATACGTGGGCATCGGGCGGTCCCGGAACGTATTCCTGCACCATCACCCGAAACCCCATGCCATCGAATCGCCGCCATGTATCGGTCAGCTCCGCGCGCGTGGCGACCCAGAACCCCTTCGCGCCGGTGATGTCGCTGAAGGCTTGTGAATTGACCGGTTTGACGAAGACGCGGTCGAGTTGCTCGAACGGCACCTGGTCGAGGTCTGCCTCGACATCGATGCGGTACGTGCGGGGGTGCGGCAGCGCCAGCTCGCTGGCCAATGCCGCGAAGCGGGATTTGTCCTGAAGCAGCGCCTGGGTGGCGGCCGAGCTGTTACTGGTGGCAAAGCGGGCGGCAAGATCGTCGGGAAGCGTGGTCAACCAGAGCGCCGCATCATCGGCGCCGGGGATGATCACGGCCTTCTCCAGGGGGATCTGGCGCAGCGCGTTCCATCCTTCCTCGCCCAACTGCCCTTGCCAGGGCTTGGGCCCCGGCGTGGGCAGGAACCAGCGTGAATGGGCCACGTGGTCCCCCGATGGCGCGGCGACGGTGCAGGGGATGCCTGCCATCCGGAGACACCTGAGCATGCCCAATGCCGTGGGGCCACGGCCCAGCACGATCGCCGGCACGCGCTGTGGTTGATTGCCTGCCATATAACGCCCCCCGCCAGTGGGCCTTGGGTCGACCCGGACACTCCCGCCAGGCCTCAAGCCATCGCAAGTCGCGACACCAGCTTATTCCTTACCCGCCACCGTGCACTTACGCCGGAAGCGCTAGAAAATTTTGCGTGCCGCTGGCCGAACGGCCTGTCCCGTCGAAACCCGGCCGAAAGGCAATCGCGCGGCGACCGGTGACCACCGGGCCATGCGCGCGGGGCATTTTCCGGTGCATGCTGCACCCCTATCGCTCCTGGGGGGCACGCAACGTGGCCGACGGCACCGACATCATCAGCCTGGTTTCTCCCCGGCCCCAGTCACGCTGGCGGCCGTGGCTGCTGCTGTTCGGGTTCTGGACGGTGGTGGCGCTCTTCAGTGCCTTGAGCATGTATCTGAACGCCTTGAGCGAAGACGAGAAGCGCAGCTTTCGACAGTCGCTGGCCTACAGCCTTCCGGAATTCTGGCTGTGGTTCGTGCTCACCCCGGTAGTGGTGTTCCTCGGCAACCGCACCGCGCGTGCGGGCTGGGGAAAGTTCGCCATGGTCCATGTGCCGGCCAGCCTGGCGATTGGCGTACTGCACGGCGCCACCACGCTCACCCTGCTTTACCTCACGGCCGGCCGGCCGCCGTCGCCCACGTGGACGCTTCCCCACTTGTTGAAGGTGGAGCTGATCTACCAGGCGCACCTGGCGGTACTGATCTACTGGGCGGTGCTTGGCGTATCGCGGGGTGCGGATTCGCACCGCCGCCTGCGCGATGAACGCCTGCGCTCCACCCAGCTCGAGCAACAGCTGACGCAGACCCAGTTGCAGGCCCTGAGGGCGCAGCTGCAACCGCACTTCCTGTTCAACACGCTCAATGCGATCTCCGCGCTGGCGCTGAGCGATCCGCCGCTGGCGCGGGTGATGATTTCCCGCCTTGGGGATTTCCTGCGCCTGACACTCGAGGACGACCAGCAGCAGCACGTGCCGTTGCGCCGGGAGCTGGAGTTCCTGGATTGCTACCTGGGCATCCAGCGCGTGCGTTTCGGCGACCGGCTGGTGACGGACTTCGCCATCGACCCGGATACGCTCGATGCCTGCGTGCCGCACCTGATCCTCCAGCCCCTGGTGGAAAACGCCTTGCAGCATGGACTTCTGCGGCTTGCCGAAGGCGGCACCCTGCGCGTGGCCGCACGGCGCGACGCCGATAACCTGCACCTTACCGTCGAGGACAACGGCCAGGGACTTGCGCCCGGCGCCATCCGCGAAGGCGTGGGGCTGGGCAATACGCGCGCACGCCTGGAGGCACTGGGCGGTAGCGCACTGGGGCTGCGCAAGCGCGCCGATGGCGGTACCTGCGTCGAGGTGAGCCTGCCCTACCGGGCGGCCAGTGCATGACGCCGCTGCGCTGCCTTCTGGTCGACGATGAAATGCTCGCTCGCCTGGCCCTGCGCCAGGCGCTGGAGAAGCACACGGATATCACCGTGGTAGGCGAGTGCGGCAATGCCGAGGAAGCGATCCTTGCCGTCGACCGCCTGCATCCGGACCTGGTCTTCCTGGATATCCACATGCCCGGCATGGATGGCCTGGAGTTGGCCTCGCGGCTGCCAGCGGGTGCGTTGCCCTGGATCGTCTTCGCCACCGCCTACGACGCCCATGCCTTGCGCGCCTTCGATGCTGGTGCCATCGATTACGTGCTCAAGCCCATCGACCAGGACCGCTTCGACCATTGCATCGCACGCCTGTTGCAGCGGTGGCGGCAGATGGAAGCGCCGCCCACGCGCTTCCACGCCCTTGCCACCGCCGCCCGCCGCATGAGCGTGCGCGTGGGCGAGCATCACCGGGTGATCCGCATCGCCGACATCGACTACGCGTGCGCCGAAGGCAACTACGTGGCCCTGCACGTGGGCGGGGAGTCGATCCTTCACCGCGAATCGATGAAGAACCTGGAGCTGGAGCTTGGGCCCCAGCAGTTCCTGCGCATCCACCGCCGGACGCTGGTGAATATCGACCGCGTCCGCGAGGTGCATCCGCTTTTCCATGGCGATGCCGAGATCGTGCTGCGCGACGGCACCCGCCTCACCCTGAGCCGGCGGTTCCGGGACGCCGCCAAGCCGGTGCTTGGCTTGCGTTAGGGGTTCCCTGGCCCCCTTCGGGCGCGGGTGCCGCGGACCGTTCGTTCCCACTTCAGTGCCGTTCGTCGCGCCTTCGGCGCCATCCATCCCAAACGGGGTGCCCCCGGTTTGCCGGCAGGACTAATGTCCTGGCTGACCGAAGAGGAGTGACCCGTCATGCGCATTCGTCTTAACCCCATCGCCTGCCAATCCATCGTGCTAGCCGTCTGCCTCGGCATGCCGATGCCGCTGATCGCCTCCCTGGCCAACCATGCCAATGCATTGCCCCAGGCCGAAGCGACCACTACCAGCCCCGCCACCACTGCCGCCGCGGAAGCCACGCCAGCGCCCGTGCTCGGGAGCGCCATCTTCGATACCCGCGTCATGACCACGGGCTCCATCGTCGGCTGGTAGTCGCAACGGCTCTAGGAGCCGACGCCGTTATGGGTTCCGATCCACCATAGATTGCCTTGGGGATCCCGAAGCCCAGCACTTCTATCCCCATACGGAAGGTCGCGTGGCTCGACTACGCTGCTGGCGCCAGCCGTCAGGCCTTTGCGGAATGTTTCGTCCACATCGGGCACGTATACGTGGATCGAGGCGGCCATCGGGGAAGGGCGCTCGCCGATCATGATCACCGAATCGTCTATCCGTACTTCTGCGTGCTTGATCGAGCCATCGGGCGCCGGGACCCGAAGAAGCTCGACGGCGCCGAATGTGGCATGCAGGAAGTCCAGCATGGCCGCGGCGTCCGCCACCAGCAGAAAGGGCGAGACGGCGGAATGGGATGCAGGTTTGAAGTCAGTGGTCATGATCACATGTCACGGTTGGCAGGATCCTGGATTTTTCAGTCCAGCGTCTTTGATTGCCATGGGCTTGAAGTCATTCAGTGGCCGCACGGCAGCTTCTCGTTAAGATGAGTGACCTGATCCCGGACACCGGAACGAGCCGCGCATGACCCCCGAAAACTTCTATCCGATCGGCATTCCCGGGGTGGCATGGGGTCCGGCGGAGACGGCCGAATGGCTTTCCCGGCAAAGCCGCCAACGCAGTTACGAGGCAGACGTGTTGCCTGCGGTCGATGCGCTGCGCTCGCGATTTGATGTGGTGGAGTACGGACAGCTCGATTACAGCCCGGATCGTTATCCGCTCGTGGCCATCAAGAGCCGCGCCTGGCGCGACGATCTGCCCGTGGCCCTGGTGACCGGTGGCGTGCATGGCTATGAGACCAGCGGCGTCCACGGTGCACTGCAATTTATCGACCAGCACGCGTCAGCGTATGAGGGCAAGATCAACCTGATCGTTGCGCCGTGCGTCAGTCCATGGGCCTACGAGCGCATCCATCGCTGGAACCCGGAGGCGGTGGATCCGAATCGCTCTTTTCGCCGGAACAGCCCGGCGCCGGAGTCCGCGGCGCTCATGCGCCTGGTCGAACCCTTCGATGTGCTTGTGCACATCGATCTGCACGAGACGACCGATACCGATGAATCGGAATTCCGTCCGGCATTGGCGGCGCGGAACGGCATGGCTTTCGAGCCGGGCACGATTCCCGACGGCTTCTATGCGGTAGGCGATACGGAGAATCCGCAGCCGGCGTTTCAGCAGGCCGTCATTGCAGCGGTCGCCAAGGTCGCGCATATCGCGCCAGCCGACGAGAGCGGCCAGATCATAGGGTCGCCGGTGGTGGCTCCCGGGGTGATCAACTATCCGCTGAAGAAACTCGGGTTGTGCGCGGGCATGACCGATGCGCGCTACACGACGACGACCGAGGTGTATCCCGATAGTCCGCGTGCCACGCCGGAGCAATGCAATGCAGCCCAGGTGGCGGCGGTGTGCGCGGCGCTGGATTTCGTCCTGTCGCACGGGTAGCGGGTGGTGGTGTGGCTCCAGATCCTGTAGCACGCCAAGGCAACCGCCACCTGAACGAAATCACGATCTCTCAAGATCCGTCGTCAACATGAACATACGTTCCGCGTTTCCTTCGGACGGGCCCGCAAGGCGCCGTGCATCCATCCCCTTCCAAGGAATTTGCCATGCATGACAAGTCCAGTCGTTACCTGATGCTGCTGGCCCTGACGACGGCCGCCACGTTTGTCTCGTTCGGGAGCTTTGCGCAATCCGTACCGGATCACCCGCGCGTGAACGAAGTGAACGCTCGCACGAACAATCAGCAGAATCGCATAGCCAACGGTGTAGCAAACGGCACGATGACCAAAGGTCAGGCCGCGCGCGACGAAACGCGCGATGCCGATATTGCGCAGCGCGAGAGTGCTGACGAAGCCAAGCACAACGGCCACCTGACGAAGAAGGAACAGACGAACCTCAACCGTGCGGAAAACCGCAACAGCCGGAAGATCTACAACCAGAAGCACTGACGAGCTGGTTACTCCACCGTGTACAACATGCGTTCTGGCGGCGTCTCGCTCACATTGTCGCGAAGCTGCAGGAAGCGATCCGAGCGCCAGAACGCTTTCATCGATACCGGCTCGATGCTGTCCAGCGCATAGTCCGTGCGCCCGCTGACCAGCATCGCGGTCATCGCCTGGAGAATCGGCCAGGCAGGCAGCATTTCTTCGACGAAAAGAAACTGGCCTGCCTGGTTGACTTCAAGGAAATGGAATCCGCCGTCCTTGTCGATCACCAGATCGATGCAACCGAAGACAATGCCCAGCTCCGCCATCAGCGCGCGCAGGCGTTCCTCGAGGGAGCTTGGCAGATCGATGCCTTCGGCTCGTAGCTCGGGATTGCCGGTATGTATTCGCCAGTCCACGAAGCCTCCGCTGGAGGCCTTGCGCACGGCCAGCGAAAACATGCGGTCGCCGATGACGGTGACTCGCACGTCACAGGCTTTTTCGATATAGCGTTGGTAGATGCCGGGGCATACGGCGATAGCTTCCGCGGGCAACTCGCTGTCGCCGTCCAGCAATGTCACGCCGACCGCGTGCATTCGGCCATTGCCGCGCTCCTCCCAGTGGTGGACCAGGAAGCTCTTGAAGACAATGCGACCCCAGCGGGCGCGTAGCGCGTCGACCTCCCTGGCGTCGGTGGTCACTACCGTCTCTGGAAACGGGATGCCCAGGCGGCGACAAACGCTCAGTTGCACCAGCTTGTTTTCTGCATTCCTCGCTGCCTCCATCGGATTGACCCAAAGCGGGTGCGAGAACGCGCTGCCTAGGCTGAACACGCTGCGCTGGAACATCTTCCATTCCCAGGCGGCGAAGTTGCGGTCGGCTTCCGCGCAATGCGGCTGGGGTTCTTGCAGACGTCGGTTCCAAACCGCGCCGATCCGATCGGCAGGGCTGCGCAATGATTCGACGTCGGCGTCGATATGGAAACTGTAATGCGCCCCCGGTGCCGTCGGCAGCGCCGGCCACCAAAGCGGATCAATCCCTTGCTTTTCGATAGCCCAGGCAAGCGCACATGCATGCGGATCGCTGTGCGGCGCGAGGATGAGCGGACGCAGCCCCATGGTAGCTCCTGCGAAAATGAATGCGCCCCGCGGTGAGCGGGGCGCAAGTGAGTCTGGTCGGATCAGCCGCCGATGATGCCGATTTCCGGTTCAGGTCGATCCGGATCGGTGTAGATCGTGAGGAATACATTGCCTCGATTCTCTTCCTTAAGCGCGGGCGTGACTTCCGTGGCATGGACGCGTGCAAACGCACGAGGCGTTGAAGAATCATGGGACGGCGAAGTGTTGCTGGTCATGGCAAAACATCTCCTTTTGGGGATCGCACGTTGGGTCGATCTACGGCCACGCCGATGCACGACGTGACAAATCGATACTAGGAGTTGCTAAGCGCATGATCGTCGATCACGTCACACACCGCGCATTCGGCAATTTTTTGCGTAGTGCCCTAAGCTGTTCTTCCATATTTGTTTTCAGAATTCTTGCCGGAAAAGCTTGGCGAAAGAGCATTTTTCCAAACGACCCCACTAGGGGTCAGAGTCATAGTGCCCGCCACGCATCAGACCCAATCGCTAGGGGTCAGAGTCATTAACTGACCAGATCCCAAAGCATCGCCTGATGTGCAATGTCGGCACGAACGGTGAATCTGAAGCGCCCTGCCAAGGACGCAGTGACGATGCCGCGCCAGCCCCGGCTTTTCTACGACCATGTTCCCCAGCACGTCATCCAACGAGGGAATAACCGCCAGCCTTGCTTTTTTGCCGATAGCGATCGACACCTTTACCTAAAAATGCTCAGTGAGGCCTCTCAAGCCAACTCATGCACGGTGCATGCCTACGTGTTGATGTCCAACCATGTGCATTTACTGATCACCTCAGAGCATCCGTGCAACATTCCGAAAATGATGCAAACGCTTGGCAGGCGCTACGTCTACTACATCAACAAGACCTACAAGCGCTCCGGAACCCTTTGGGAGGGGCGCTATAAGGCCTGCCTGGTCGGTGATCCACGTTATGTCCTTACCTGCTACCGATACATCGAACTCAACCCAGTCCGGGCGAATCTGTGTTCGTGGCCAGGCGCATATCGCTGGAGCAGTTTCAGGGAGAACGCTCTGGGCGAATCTCGCGGCCTCATCACGCCTCACATCGACTTTCTATCGTTAGGGACCACCGATGACGTTCGACGCGCGCGCTACCTGGAATTGTTCGAACACGCGATGGATGCTCAATCCGTAGACGACTTGCGGTCGCACACCCAGCAACAGCGCGCCTACGGACCACCAGATTTCCAGGCCGTACTGGAACGACGCCTGGGCCGCCCGGTTGCCGTTCGTCCGCAGGGATGGCCAAAGCGATCGCGCTCCGGCCAGCCCTAAATCAGGGCGCGCGATCCACCTATATGGACTCTGACCCCTTAGTGAGAAAGCTGGGGCCTATGACTCTGACCCCTAGTGATGACATTTAGTGAGGGGTTGGGCACGGACTCTGACCCCTAGTACCGGTGGCGGCGGTGTTTGCGGCGCTGGATTTTGTTTTGGTCAAAAAGTGACCATCGAACGTGGCGGAGACGTTGTTGGTCCACTTCCAGGTTCGCCCGTAACCAAAGGCACGTCCCGCTTTCTGTAAAAATTACTCATAAACCAATGCCTTACCAAATTTGTAACGCGTTGGCAGGAGCTATGCATAAAAAAACACAGGGAGCAGGACGGGGTTTGAGGGGGTTCAACTTCCGCCGAAATCGGCCGATAGACCTAAACGTTTGTAATACTTGCGTTAAATAACCCTGTTAAATTAGGATTAATCCTGCACTCATCATGACGATGTAAGATCTTTTAGACGCATCGTTAACGATAGTCTGCTAAATAGCTGAAATATATAACTATGTTCACTTCCGCCTTCATTCTGCTGTCGATCGTCCTCGCTGCCTTTGCAGCGCTGTCGATCCGTCGCATCCCGGAAGGCCAGGTGCATAGCCTCTATCGTTTGGGTAAGCCCGCCCGCCTGCTAGGCGCCGGCACCCACTTCGTGCTGCCGCTGGTCGACCGCGTGGTGCACAAGATCCAGCTCGGCGGCCAGACCCTCAAGTTCACCGACCACGTCGAGGCCGACACGGCCGTGCGTGACGTCGCGGGCACGGTGTACTGGCAGGTGCTGGAGCCCGAGCGCGCCGATTGCGTGATCGACCAGGCCGACGAACTCATTCGTGAGCGCCTTCGCGATGCCCTGCGCACCGACGCCGCGAACGATGCCGACTTCCGCGCCCTGAACGCCCGTCTGAAGCTGGCCGCCAACGCTTTCCTGCGCGAGCGCGGCATGCTGGTGACCCGCGTCGACCTCTCGATCGCCTGATCGCAGCGTGGCGTAGACGGGGTCAGAGTCATTACTCTGACCCCCCAACCGATTCACCCTGGCAAGATCCCCCATGGAAAACCGCGACGCGCTACGGCGCCTGCTCGAACAAGGCGTGGCCGCGCTCAGCCAGTCGCTGGCACCCGCCACGGTCGAGGCCCTGCTGGACTACCAGGCCCTGCTGCAACGCTGGAATGCCGCGTATAACCTGACCGCGGTGCGCGACGCCGAGGGCATGGTCACCCGGCACCTGGTGGATTCCCTGGCCATCGCCCCGTACGTCACCGGCCAGACGCTTGCGGACCTGGGCACCGGCCCAGGCCTGCCGGGCATCCCCCTGGCGCTGCTGGCACCGGAGCGCACCTGCCTGCTGGTGGATTCCAACGGCAAGAAGGTCCGTTTCCTGCGCGAAGCCATCCGCAGCTTGGGCCTGGGCGGCCGGGTCACGGCCACCCAGCAACGGGTGGAAGACGTCGAGGGCATATTCGACTGCGTCACTGCGCGGGCCTTCGCCTCCCTGGCCGACATGCTGGGCTGGGGCGGGCATCTGCTGGCCCCGGGCGGCACATGGCTGGCGATGAAGGGAAAATACCCGGCCGAGGAACTGCTCGGGGTACCGGCAGGTTTCACCGTGCAGGCCGTCGAGAGGCTCGCCGTGCCCGGCGCTGACGGCGAACGCCACCTGGTGGTGCTCCGCCGCGCCTGAAAACCTTGCGGCGATGGTAACCTAGCCCACTTTCCGCGCACGGTTCCCTCGAGCATGGCCCGCATCATCGCTGTCGCCAACCAGAAAGGCGGTGTCGGCAAGACAACCACATCCGTGAACCTTGCCGCCGCGCTCGCCGCGGCCAAGCGCAAGGTATTGCTGGTGGATCTCGACCCGCAGGGAAATGCCACCATGGCCTCCGGCGTCGACAAGCGCGCCGCCAAGCCCAATGGCTGCGAAGTGCTGCTCGATGAAGTGGCGATCGAAGACGTGATCGTGCGCACCGAAGCCGGTTACGACCTCATGCCCGGCAATGGCGACCTCACCGCCGCCGAACTGAAGCTGATGGACGCGATCGCCCGCGAGACGCGCCTGAAGGACCAGCTGGCCAAGATCACCGGCAACTACGACATCATCCTGGTCGACTGCCCGCCCTCGCTGCACCTGCTCACGCTCAATGCGCTGGCGGCGGCCGACGGCCTGCTTATTCCGGTGCAGTGCGAATACTTTGCGCTTGAAGGCCTGTCGAGCCTGCTCGACACGGTGAAAGCGGTGCGCCAACGGCTCAATCCCAAGCTCGAGATCGAAGGCCTGCTGCGCACCATGTACGACGTGCGCAACAACCTTGGCAACGAGGTATCGGCGCAACTCACCCAGCACTTCGGTGACAAGGTGCTGCGCTCGATCATCCCGCGCAACGTGCGCCTGGCCGAGGCGCCCAGCCACGGCCAGCCGATCCATCTGTACGACCGCGGCTCGCGCGGCGCCATTGCCTACATCGGCCTTGCCGGCGAAATCATCCGCCGCGAGCGCAACGGCGGCAGCGAGCCGTCCGGCGCGGCGCTGGTCGTAGACGCCAGCCCCGACGCGGCGGCAAGTTAAGGAGATTCCATGGCGGCGAAGAAACGAGGACTCGGGCGCGGTCTTGATGCCCTGCTCGGCAACGACGACACCGGGCATTCGGTGATCGAGCAGGAAGGCCAGTTGCGGATGATCCCCGTCGGCAACATCCAGGCCGGCAAGTACCAACCCCGCCGCCACTGGAACGACGAAGCCCTCGACGAACTGGCGGCTTCGATCAAGGCGCAGGGGTTGATCCAGCCCGTCGTGGTTCGCGCCATCGGCAAGGACAAGTACGAACTGATCGCCGGCGAGCGCCGCTGGCGCGCGGCACAGCGCGCCCAGCTGAGCGAAGTGCCGGCCATCGTCAAGGATGTTCCCGAGCAGTCGGTGCTGGCCATGGCCCTGATCGAGAACATCCAGCGCCAGGAGCTGACCCCGCTGGAGGAAGCCCAGGCCCTGGGCCGGCTGATCGACGAATTCGACCTCACGCACCAGCAGGCCGCCGATGCCGTGGGCCGCTCGCGCGCCTCGGTGTCGAACCTGCTGCGCCTGATGGAACTGCCTGCCTCCATCAAGCAGATGCTCGACGAGGGCAAGCTGGAAATGGGCCATGCGCGTTGCCTGCTTACCCTGCAGGCCTCCATTGCCGAACCGCTGGCCCTGGAAGCGGCGCGCAACGGCTGGACGGTCCGCGAGCTCGAAGAAGCCGCACGCCGCGCGCAGACCGCGCCGGTGGGCAAGGCAAAGACCGCCGCCACCACGCGCGACCCGAACGTCGCCAACCTCGAGCGCGAGCTGGCCGAACGCCTGGCCGCGAAGGTGGAAGTAGCCCAGGGTCGCGGCGGCAAGGGGAAGCTGGTTATCCACTTCCACAGCAATGACGAGCTGGAAGGCATCCTAGGCAAGATTCGCTAGCCCGATGTAAGGTTTTCTCCATGGCCCCGGTCTCCAGGAAGGTGAATCCGAAACAGCGCCAGTACGAAGCCATGGTTCGCGCCTGTAGCAGCGATCTGTATCGCTTCGCCTTCTGGCTCTGCCGGAACGATGCCCTGGCCCAGGATCTGGTCCAGGAAACCCTGCTGCGCGCGTGGAAGAACATTGACGCCCTGCGCGAAGCCGACGCAGCCAAGCCGTGGCTGTTCACCATCCTGCGGCGCGAACATGCGCGGATCTACGAGCGCAAGCAGTTCGACACCGTGGAAGTGGACGACACCCTGCCCGACGACTCTGCCTGGACCAGCCCCGAACGCAGCAACGATGCACTGGCCGTGCGCGAAGCCATGATGAAACTTCCCGGCAAATATCGAGAACCGCTGGCCATGCAGGTGCTTGGCGGGATGAACTGCAATGAGATCGCCGAGGAAACCGGACAGGCTGCCGGCGCCGTGATGACGCAACTATTCCGCGCCCGGCAGAAGCTCAAGAGCCTCTTGCAGGGCGGCGCCGCGGCCCAGGGGGTGCCATGAATCACCTGGACTTCCGCCGCCGCATTGCCACCGAGCCGATGTCGCACGACGCCGACCTCCTGGCCCACCGCGACAGCTGCCCCGAGTGCATGGCGGTATGGCAGCGTGCACAGCGCTTCGAGCACGTGCTGGGCGAGGCCATGGCCGTTCCCGTGCCGCAGGGCCTGGCCGAGCGCATCCTGCTGGCCCAGGCCACCGCCGAGCGCCGCCGCGACGGCTTCCGCCGCCGTACCTGGCTGGCGATGGCGGCCAGCGCGGTGTTCGCCGTGGCCATCGGTGGTTTCGGCTGGAACTACGCCGACGCTCACAGCCTGCCAGCTATGGCGGTGGCGCACATGCCCTACGAAATGAATTCCCTGGCCATGACCACCCCGGTGGCCGACCAGGATATCGAGGCGGGCTTCGCCGGCCGCGGCGTCCGTTTGCACGGGCCGATGCCCACGGATGTCACCTACGTCCACGAGTGCATGGTGGGCGGTGAGCGGGCAGTCCACCTGGTCACCCGCACGGGCACCGACAAGCCCGTGGTAGCCCTGTATATTCCCGGCCGCAAGGGCGACAGCCGCAGCGACTTCAGCCGGGGCGGCTGGAAGGGCCGTGACGTGCCCATGGCCGGCGGCACCCTGGTGCTGCTTTCGCGCGACGCGAGCATGGACGCCCTGGACCGGGCCGAGGGCTCGTGGCAGCGCGCCATCGACGGCGTGGGCGGGAACCGCGTGGTTTCGCTCTGAGGGGCCCAGTTGCGCGATAATGCGCGACCCGCCTCTCTTGGGATCGTCCGATGCCCCAGCTCGCCGTCGTCGTGCCCGTGTTCAACGAGCGTGACAACATCCCGCCGCTGCTGGCCGAGATCGCCGCGGCGCTGCGTGGCAACGTCGACTACGAAGTGATCTACGTCGACGACGACTCCAGCGACGACAGTCTCGCCGTGCTCCAGGCGGAAAAATCCCGCCACCCGGAATTGCGCATCATCCACCACGTCACCCGCAGCGGGCAGAGCACCGCGGTGTGGAACGGCGTGCGCGCGGCGAACGCACCGTGGATCGCCACGCTCGACGGCGACGGCCAGAACGATCCGGCCGATATTCCCAAGCTGTTGGCGGCGCGGGGCACGGCCAAGCCGCAGGTGCGCCTCTTCGCCGGCTGGCGCACCACGCGTCGCGACAGCTTCAACAAGCGCATCTCATCGAAGATCGCCAACGGCGTGCGCTCGCGCATGCTCCGGGACGACACGCCGGATACCGGCTGCGGGCTGAAGCTGTTCGAGCGCGAAGTGTTCCTGCGCCTGCCCTACTTCGACCATATGCACCGCTACCTGCCCGCACTGGTCAAACGCGCGGGATTTGAGAGCGTGAGCGTGCCGGTGGGCCACCGTCCCCGCACGATGGGTACCTCGAAGTACGGCATGCTCGACCGCCTGTGGGTGGGCCTGGCCGACCTTCGCGGCGTGGCCTGGCTGATGCGCCGGGGCAAGGTCACCGATACACGCGAGCTCTAAGCCCAACATCGCAACAAGGCCGCTACAACAGCGACGCACCCGACCCAGTCGGCTCACGATCATGCGTGAGCAAGCGGTCGGCTTCGGCCAGCTGGATGGCAGGCGCCCAGCGATCAAGCTGCTGCTTCGCCCGCATGCGGCCCAGTTCGATCAGTTCCTTGGCCCGATAGAACTCATAAGCCAGCGACACATTGCGCGGGATCTCGATCAATAGATCGGGCGGGTAGGCGGCCAGGCGCAGCCGGGCGAGGTTCGCCTGCATCAGGTCCATCGCCTGGTTCAGCAGTTCCATCGCCCCTGGCGTGCGCGCCTTGACCTGGCTGTGCGGGATCACCTTGTTCAACATGTCGCCGATGCGCTTGCGGTAGCCGGATTCTTCGTCCTGGCGGATTTCCTTGTCGCGCTCGGGGGTGGGTGGCTCGGCCACGCCATCCACGCTCACCGCGATCACGTAATCGGCCGGCTCGCGAAGGAGTGGCATCACCGGCAGCGGATTCATCAGGGCGCCATCCACCAGGCGGCGGCCGTCCTGCATGTGCGGGCGGAATACGGTGGGGATGGCGATGGAGGCGCGGATCGCATCAAAGAGTGGTCCTCGCGTGAGCCAGACCTCGCGCTCGCGGTCCAGGTCCGTCGCCACCGCGGTATAGGCCAGGGGCAGGGACTCGATGTCCATCTCGCCGATCAATTCGCGCAACGCGCCCATCAGCTTGTCGCCCTTGATCAGGCCGCCGCCGGAGAAGGTCCAGTCAACCATGCGCAGTACGTCCATGCGCGCCAGGCCCGATACCCAGTCGCGATAGACGTTGAGCTTGCCCATGGCATAGATGCCGCCGATCAGGGCACCCATCGAGGTGCCGGCGATGGCGGTGATCTCGAAGCCGCGCGCTTCGATCTCCTCGATGGCGCCAATGTGCGCCAGGCCCTTGGCGCCGCCGGCACCCAGCGCCAGCGCAATGCGGGGACGGCGCGGCGAGCCGCTGTCGGCGGGCACCGCTCCTGTTTCTGCGATTTCAGTCATCGATACGTCAGGCTGGTTGTTGCTGGTAACCGGTAAGGGCGAGCTGGAGCATGATCTTCATCTCCTCGCGAAGCGGGAGCGGACCGACGATTTCGGCGTCAGGCCCGTATTTGAGCACGTCCATCAACAATTCCCGCGAGTTTGAATAAGGTACCTTCAACTCGTAGCGGCCGTCGGGTAGCCATTCGCCACGCTGCTGCGAATGCCAGTGTTCGTCGGCCACCCAGCGCGCGGCATGGGCGGAGAAGCGGATCGTGGCCCACGCCTTGGGCTTGCCGGCGAAGATGCCGTAGCTGGAGGCCAGCATCTCGTTGAGTTCGGCTTCGCCCACGTCGTTGGCCGCGGTGTCCTGCACGCGCGGGTCGACGATACGGTCCACGGCAAAGCTGCGCAGCGCCTCGCGGTCGTGGTCCCAGGCATCGAGGTACCAGTTGTCGCGGTAGTGGGTAAGCCGCTGCGGCGATACCGTTCGGCGCGAGTCGGCGTTGGTGGTGCGCGCCTTGTAGCGGAAGGTGATGCGCTTTCGCTCGAGCGTGGCGCCGGCAACGATGCGGAATGTCTGCTGGTCCATCGTGCGCGCACCCCAGGAGATCACCCGGATGCGGTCCACCGGTAGCGATTTGCCGCTGCCATGGTCGGACAGCAGGCGCTCGATGCGCGTTTTGAATGGCGCCAGCGCGTTGGCCAACACGCCGGGGTCCGAACGGCCGATCAGCTCGTTCAACGCCAGCAGGGCGGCCAGTTCGTCCGATGTCAGCCAAAGGCCTGGAAGCTCGAAGCTGTCGCCCTCGCCCACCTCGTAACGGAAGGCAGCCTGTTCGCCAGGTGCGCTCTGCACCGGCGCGCCCAGGCCATCCCGAAGGAAAGCCACGTCGCGGTAGAGCGTGGCCCGGGAGCACTGCAATTCGTCCATCAACCGCGGTAGCGGCACCGGGTAATGGGCCGACTTCAATAGGCGGTGGAGGGTAAGAATGCGCTCGTAGCGGTCCATGTTCGTCGCCGTGAAGTGGGGGCAGGGCGCCCATTGCACAGCTTGCCACGGCTGGCGTGTCTTCGGCATGAGGCCAAATGGCGTTTGCTTCCGGACGCGGCAAGGATAAAGATAGCCGATCATGCGGCCTCCCCAGCCGTACCTTCCCTTCAGCCAGACATGGAATCCCCCATCCATGGCCGACCGAACGTTGACCTCCCAGCGTCCGCTGGATACGGCCAGCATCCCGCTGACCGGCGTCGTGCTGTCTGTGCTGGCCACGGCCGGCTACGGGCTATGGCTGCTGATGGGCGTGGCGCTGGCGGCCGGGGTCTATGTCGACGGGCGGGGCGAAGTACTTGCGCCCTTGCTCGCCGGCCTGGTGCTGGTTTCTGGCGGCCTGATCGCCAGTTGCCTGCGCGTGCCCGGCGCGCGCCTCTGGCACGGATGGGAACCCACGCAGGGCAGCCTGCCCACCATCGAGGGCTTGGTGGCCATGGGGGCCTACCTGCCGATGCTCGCCGTGGCGGGGCTGGCCCGCGGCAGCAACGATTTCTGGGCCACCCGCCTGGCCGGCTTGGCGCTGGCCGCGCTTTGCCTGGCCACCCTGCTGCAATCCGCGCGCAATGCCTGCCGCCGTGATGGCATGCGCCCGCCCATGCCCATCCTGCTCCCCTTGGCCAAGCTGGTGGCGGCATTGCTGGCCGGCGGCCTGTGCCTTTGGTTGTGCATGGTGCTGGACAGTGCCGAGCATGGTGAAGGAAATGTGTACGTGGCCCGGGTCTTCGTGCTGGTCGCGGCACTGGCCTCAGGCCTCCTGGATAGTCTTCGCTGGAGGGCGCTGTCCCACGGCCCGATTGGCCGTCTGGACGCCCCGACGACCGAACCTGTGGCCTCCCAGGGCCGCCTGACGGCCGCGGTGTTGGGAGTGGGCGTCCCCTGCGTGCTGGCCGCGGTGGGCTCAGGCGCCCTGGAGGCCGGCGCTGCTGCCATGGCGGCGTTAAGCTGTGTCATAGGACAATGCCTGGGACAACGGCTCTTTTGCGCGGCGCATGCCCGCATCCGCCTCGGCTGATTTCCCCTGAAAGCCCCGTGTGCCGGCCCGCTTGGCCCCGGCTCGTTGACCCCCTGTAACCCACAACTACTTCGGACCGACGATGAAAAAAATTCCCCTCGCCACGATATTGCTTGCCGCGTCCTGGGGCGTGCACGCCCAGACCATCGATTCCACCCTGCCGCCGCCGCCCGCGGTCACCGATTCCACCGGCGCTGCCAATGGCGGCTGGACCGGCTCGGGCGAATTCGGCTTCGCTTCGGCGCGCGGCAATTCGCGCACCGAGAACGCCAACGCAAAACTTGGGCTGGCGCAGGAAAACGAGTACTGGAAGAACTCCTTTTACTTGAACGGATTGCGTTCCAAGGGCGATGTTTCCATCGTCGACTCCAACGGCAACACCATCAACAAGTTCGGCACCACAGCCAACCGCTACGATTCGGGCGCCTCGGTGGGCTACAAGTTCGACCCGCGCAGCTACATCGTGGGCGCGGCGCGCTATGAGCACGACGACTTCGGCGCCAACATCTGGCAGGGCATTGTCTCGATCGGCTACGGCTACATCGCGCTGAAGAACGACCGTACCGAGCTCTCCTTCGAAATCGGCCCCGGTTACAAGGAATACCAGCCGACCAAGTCGGAGGTGGACACCAACGGCGACGGCATCGCCGACACCACTCTGCGGCCCGATCGCAAGAACGAAGTGGTGGCGCGTGGCCTGATCAACGCCAAGTACCGCCTCACCGACAACACCTCGATCGAAGACACGTTCCTGACGGAAGCGGGTTCGCAGAACAAGTACTACCAGAACGATCTCGGGTTCTCGGTAAGCATGACCAAGAAGCTGGCGCTGAAGCTCGCCTACCAGGTGCGCTACAACAGCGACACCCAGCCGGGCACGCAGTCCACCGATACGCTGTACACCACCAACCTGGTCTACAACTTCTAAAGCTATGCCTGGTGGCCGGCGTGCGGGGCGAGCAACTCGTCCGCGCCGGCCTCGCGCAGCATCCGCGCTACTTCCTGGCCCAGGGCGACGGGATCGTCCGTTGCGCTGTCGGCGGTGGCGCGCAGGATGCGTCCGGAGTGGACGTCGCCGACCAGGCCGTGCAGGGTAAGACCGTGCTCGGCCACCACGCACCATGCCGCTACCGGCACACTGCAATTGCCGCCGAGCTGTTCGTTCATCGCACGCTCGGCGGTTACCGCGATACGCGTTTCGTCGTCGTCCAGGGCGCTCGTGAGGTCGCGTACGTGCATGTCGTCCTCGCGGATCTCGATGGCAATCGCGGCCTGCCCCGGAGCAGGAAGCCATTCGGGAGATGAGAGCCGCGAACGGATGCGGCCGGCCATGCCCAGTCGCTCAAGGCCCGCGCAGGCAAGGATGATCGCGTCGTAGTGGCCGTCGTCGAGCTTGGCCACGCGCGAGTTCACGTTGCCGCGAAGGTCAAGCAGTTGCAGGTCGGGGCGCACGGCGCGCAGTTGCGACTGGCGGCGCAGCGACGAGGTGCCCACGCGCGCGCCGTTGGGGAGGTCGGAGAGTTTCTCCGCCACGTTGCTGACGAAGGCATCGGCGGCGTCGGCGCGCGGCAGGATGGCTGAGAGCGCAAAGCCAGGTTCGAGCACCGCGGGAACATCCTTGAGCGAATGCACCGCGATATCGGCGCGATGCTCGAGCATCGCCACTTCCAGTTCCTTCAGGAACAGCCCCTTGCCGCCTACCGTCGCCAACGAGCGGTCGAGGATTTCATCGCCGCGGGTGGACAGGGGCACCAGTTCGACCACGAGGCCCGGGTGCGCCTGGCGCAGCAGGGCGGCCACGTGCTCGGCCTGCCAGAGGGCCAGGGCGCTCTTGCGCGTAGCGATGCGCAGTGTCTGGCTCATCGGCGGGTTCTCGATAAAGTGCAAGGGAAGGCTATTGTCCCGCAATCGGGCATCACGCGCAGCGCGGCGGGGTGCCGCCCTTTCTCGTTTCAGGTCTCTCGCAGGCGCTGGCGAACGGCCACCAGGTTGCGGCGGCTGACCTCGGGCATTGCATCGGTGCCGGCCACGCGTGCCAGCACGCGGCCATCGGCAAGCGTCTTCAGGCCCAGCAGGGCGTGCGCGGGTACCAGGCAGTTACGGTGCAACCGGATGACCCGCTCGCCGAAGGCTTGCTCGATCTGCCGCAGGGACTCGTCCATCAGCCAGGTTTCGTGTTCCAGGTGGACCTCGACGTATTTTTCGTCGGCGACGAAGTACCGGACGGTGGCCAGATCCAGCCGTCGGCTTTCACTGCCACGGCGCACCAACAATGTATTGCCTTGCTGGGGCAACCCCTGCGTCATGCGTGCACGGGCCCGTGCCAGCGCCTCGGCCAGGCGTTCGCCTCGCACGGGCTTGAGAAGGTAGTCCACCGCGCCAAGCTCGAAGGCGCTGATGGCGTGTCTTTCATACGCCGTGCAGAAGATCACTTGTGGCGAGCCGGCGAGGCTGGCCAACCGTCGGGCGACGCCTTCACCGGTGAGCGCCGGCATCTCCACGTCGAGCAACAGGACATCCGGATGCAAGGTGGCGCAGGCGGACAGGGCCGATTCGCCATCGCCCACGCTACCGACTACGTCGATGTCGCGCATGTCCTTGAGCATCAGCTCCAGGCGCGCGCGCGCCAGGGGTTCGTCGTCAACGACCAGAACGCGCATGGCGGGGAGATCCGGGTAGATAGATGCTGACCACGAAGCGGCCATCGACGGGGCCAGCATCGACTCGTGCGGCGGTACCGAAATGGTGCGCGATGCGCTGGCGGACATTGTCCAAGCCGTGGCCGTGGCCACCGCTGACCGGCGCGTCGTGCAACGGGTTGTCGATGCGCAATTCCACGCCGCCGCGATGGGCGTGCCCGCTGATGTTCACCGTGCCACCCTCGACGGAAGGTTGCACGCCGTAACGCACCGCGTTCTCCACCAGCGGTTGCAGCAACAGCCGCGGCATCGGGAAGGCCACCGGCAGATCGCCGATGTCGCGGCGGATGGTAAGCCGTGAGCCCAGGCGCAGTTGCTCGATGGCAAGGTAACGGTCCACCAGTTGCAGCTCTTCGTACAAGGTACCCACGGCCGCCCTGTCGGCACCCAGCGCGGCCCGGAAAAGTTCGGCGAGGTTCTCGACGGTGCGCTCGGCGGCCGAGGGGTCCACGCGAACCAGGGCCGCCACGGTATTCATGCTGTTGAACAGGAAATGCGGGCGGATGCGCGCCTGCAGGGCATCGACCTGGGCCTGCGCCACCGCCGCCATGCGCGCCTGCCACTGTGCCACCACGTAGAAATAGCGCAGCAAGCCGGCGCCGAGCAGGGCGGTGACCGCCGTGCAACGACGCACGAAAGGCGCCGTCGACATGGGTGTCAGTCCCATGCCCAGCGAATGGTCCAGGGCGGCCACGATCATCGCCGCCACCGCCACCAGAACCACCAGAAGTACCCACACGCCGGCATAGGGAAAAAGGCCTGGAAGCCGTTCGAGCTGATCGCGCAGCTTGCACAACGCCAGCGTGGCCAGCGCCGCGATCCAGGCCACGAACAGCATGGCCACCGTGTAGTCTTCGATGCGCGCAGCCTCGCCTGGCGTGAGCCACATCAGGGTAACGGTCATCGCACCCACCAGCAGCAGGGCGAACAGCACAGGTAGGCTGCAGAAGTCGGGCAGGCCGACGCCCTGTCCGCGCAGTTTTTCGATAGCGGGGCTGGGATCGGGCATGGCGCGAGTATGCACGATGGCCGTGCAGGCGTCGTCAGTTTGCCAGGCGCTTGCCCAGCCATGCCCGAAGGTCGGCGATCTCGGGCGCGCACACCTGGTGCGCCATCGGATAGGCGTGCCACTCCACGTCGGCGCCGCCTGCCATCAGGATGTCGCGGGAAGCTGCGCCCAGCGGCAGCGGGATGACCGGATCGGCCGTGCCATGGCCCCAGAACACCTTCAAACCGGCGTTGGCCGGATGGCTTTCCGCGGTCAGCGTATCGCGTAGCGGAAGATAGGTGGACAGTGCCACAAGGCCTGCCAGTCGTTCGCGATAACGCAATGCCGCCGACAGGACGACCGCGCCGCCTTGCGAGAAACCGGCAAGCACGATGCGATGTGCCGGCACGCCACGCTCGTTTTCGCGTGCGATCAGGGCCTCGACGGCAGCGATGGAATGCTCGATACCCGGCGCTCGCTGGCGGTCGGCTTCGTCGAAGCTCACGATGTCGTACCAGGCGCGCATCGGCATGCCGTTGTTGATCGTCACCGGACGCACGGAGGCATGCGGAAAGACGAAACGGAGCGGAGGCCAGGAAGGATCGACCAGCTCCGGGACGATCGGCGCGAAGTCGTTGCCATCGGCGCCCAGGCCGTGCAGCCAGATGATGGAATGCGTGGGGGCGGGGCCGGTTTCGTGTTCGACGGTCTCGGGGATCATGGGCGAGGGGGCAGCCTTGGGAACGGGCATGCTAACGCATCGACTATCCTAGGCGCCGTGATCTAAGACGCGGTGAAGGAACGGTGGCATGGCACGCATCGTCGTGGTGGGCAGCATCAACATGGACCTGGTCACGGTGACCGCACGTTTTCCCCGCGCCGGGGAAACCCTGATGGGCGAACGCTTCCTTACCGTGCCCGGCGGCAAGGGTGCCAACCAGGCGGTGGCCGCGGCTCGTTTGGGCGCACGGGTGTCGCTGGTGGGAGCACTCGGCGGTGATGCCTTTGGTGACCAGCTATACACGGGCCTTCAACGTGAAGGCATCGACCTTGCCCACGTCAGGCGCCTGGACGATACCGAAAGCGGCACGGCGTCGATCACCGTGGCTGGCGGCGAGAACCAGATCGTGGTGGTCCCGGCCGCCAATGCGCGCGTCACCGCGGCCCAGGTGGAAGCCTCCGCCGGCGTCTTCGATGGCGCCGACGCCGTGCTGCTTCAGCTGGAAATCCCGCTCGAGGCGGTGGAGGCGGCGGTCGGCATCGCCGCCCGGGCCGGTGTGCCGGTCATCCTGAATCCTGCACCGGCGCAGCGCCTTCCCACCACGTTGCTCAAACGCGTGCGTTACCTCACGCCGAACCAGCACGAACTCGCCGGCGTACTTGGCGAAAGCCCCGACGGAGACTTCCGCGAGCTGATGGCGCGCGCGCCCTGCCCGGTGGTACTTACCCGCGGCAGCGAAGGCGCGTGGTACCGCGACGGCGGCGAGCCGGTTCACCGGCCTGGCTTCAAGGTGGATGTCGTGGACACCACCGGTGCAGGCGATACCTTCAACGGTGCCATGGCGGTGTTCCTGGATCGCGGCATCGACGAAGCCGTGCGCCTGGCGTGCGCCGCGGCGGCGCTTTCGGTATCGCGGCTGGGTGCCCAAGGCGGTATGCCGTCGTTACGTGAAACCGAAGCCCTCGCGTCCGCGCTAAAGTAACCGATTGCTTTCCAAGGAACACCTGATTTGTTCTCCCTGTGCTGGCGTTTCTTCCTTGCCGCGGTGGTCCTGACCACCGTCTGCCGTTTGGCTTTCTCTTTTTGGCAGGGTGCGCGCGTGCGCGCCGCCGGGGGTTTGTGGCCGGTGATGCGTGGGGGCTTGCGCATCGACCTGAGCTTCTTCTCGATGGTCGCAGGCTTTCCCTTCCTGCTCGCGCCGTGGCTCGGCGGCTTGCCGTGGGCGGTATGGATCGTCGGTGCGTGGTTCTCGGTGTGGTGGTGCATCGTGGTGTTGCTGGAGGTTTGCACACCGCAATTCATCATTGAATACGACACGCGGCCCAACCGCCTGTTCATCGAGTACCTGGGCAACCCCCGCGAGGTGTCCACGATGCTGTGGCGTGGCTTCAAGGCGATGTTGCTTGGCGGCCTGCTGGTCACGGTGTTGTTGTGTTGGGCCGGGTTTGCCTTCATCCACGGCGGTGGCCCGGACCCCGCGCTGGCCCTGTGGCAGAAAGCGGTGCTTACCCTGGTCTTGTTCGTGGTGTTGTTCGCGCTCGGCCGCGGCAGCCTTGGGCATCGGCCGCTCAATGCCGCACAGGTGGCTTTCTGCAGCGATGCGATGATCAATCAGTTGCCGTTGAACTCCGCTTTCGTGGTGGCTAACGCGATCATGGTGATGCGCAGCGACAAGCCCGCTTCGGCTGTTTATGGGCGCATGCCCGCTGACGAGATGCAGGCCACGGTGGCAAAAGCATGGGGTCGACCCAATGGAGACATGCAGCAACGCCAGGTGCCCAGCGTGAAGCGCGCGACCAAGCCAAACCTGGTGATCATCATCGAGGAAAGCCTGGGCGCGCAGTTCGTCGGTTGCCTGGGGGGTCGCGCCCTCACGCCCAGGCTCGATGCTCTTGCTGGCGAAGGCTGGTTGCTGGCCCGCACCTATGCCACCGGCACGCGTTCAGTGCGCGGTCTCGAGGCCGTGATGACGGGCTTTCCTCCGACGCCTGCCGAAGCGGTGGTGAAGCTTCCACGCAGCCAGCGGGATTTCTTCACCATCGCCGGCTTGCTGAAGCAGTTCGGCTACGCATCGCGCTTCATCTACGGCGGTGAAGCCCACTTCGACAACATGAAGAGTTTTTGCCTGGGCAATGGCTTCGACGACGTGGTGGACCTGCCGAAGTTCGCGGTGAAGCCGGGCTTTGTTGGTTCATGGGGTGCGTCCGACGAAGACATGTTCAATGAGCTGCACCATCGACTGATGCAGGATGGCGACACGCCGACGCTCAGCGTAGCGTTCAGCGTAAGCAATCACACGCCGTGGGAATACCCCGTAGACCGCATACCGATCGATGGGGATCCAGCCACGGTGGACAACACCGTGCGCTACGCGGATTGGGCCCTGGGCGAGTTCTTTGATCGCGCAAAAACGTCGCCGTACTGGGAAAACACGGTGTTCCTGGTGGTGGCCGACCACGACGCCCGCGTGCACGGGGCGAGCCTGGTTCCCGTGCGTCATTTCCACATCCCGGCATTGATCGTGGGGAGCGGTGTTGCACCGCGCCGCGACGAGCGACTGGTGAGCCAGATGGATCTTCCACCCACCTTGCTTTCATTGATGGGTATCGATTGCGTGCATCCTATGCCAGGCGCCGACCTTACCTGTCGCGACCCTGATCGTGCCGTGATGCAGTACAGCGATAACCAGGGTTACCTGAAGGGCGCGGATCTGCTGGTAATGCAGCCGGACACTGCGCCGGTGCAGTTCGCCTATGACAGGGCGAGTGAAACGATGACGCCAAAAGCTGTGGATCCGCTGCTTGCCCGCGAGGCGCTCGCCCAGGCGTTATGGGCCAGCGCGAGCTACATGGGCCAACGCTACCGGGTAAGTTTGGACCAGCCGCGGGTTTGATCCGTCGGCCAGACGCTCAGCGGTAGATGAGGCGCCACGTGGGGATGTTCGTATCTGTTAGCGCCACGGTGGCTGGGTCGGTGACAGGTCCCGCCACCTCGGGCTTGGCATCTAGATAACAATCCCCGGCATTAACGACATGGCTGGCGACGGGGTGATACGTGCAGGTGGGAGCAACCACGGCGCCTCGAAAGGTGATGCGTCCTGCGTCGGTGGCCAGGGCGTAGAAGGCAACGGACAAGAGTAGCGGGTTCATGGCACACACTCGCGCGGAAGGCTTGAGTGTGTGTTGCTGAGCCTGTCTTGGCGCTCCGTGTTTACCTTAGCCTTGCGTGGCGTTCGTTCGGTAATTTTCGTAGGCGCGCAGATGCACGGTTGCCGCCTCCAGTGTAGGTGCGTCAATGTTCGCAGACGCCGCGTGCCTGAGCAGGGTTCCGAGGATGTGCTCGCCTTCGGTCTGCGATCCCCGCTGGATGTCCCTGAGCATGGATGCCGTCAAGATCGACCCTTTGGCGGACAGGAAACCGTCGGAACGCTGCCGCGCTTCGGCACGCGGGGAGAAGCCCTGGGATGCGGCCACGGCGGCGCACTCGCTGTAAAGCTTCAGGGCAAGCGCCATGCCGCCGGCCTGGATCACCTCTCCGACGGAAGCACGCATCAGACAGTTGATCCCTGCGAGCGAAGCGATGAAGCACCACTTCTCCCACATCGCCAGCTGGATGTCGTCCGACGCCTTGGCGGTGAAGCGTGTCTTGGCCAGGTCGCTTTCGATGGCACCCACGCGCACGCTGCGGGAGCCATCGAGCTCGCCGAAACTCAGCAGGTCCAGGTCATTGTGGTGGTGTATATCACCCTCGGCATCCAGGCTCGCCGATATCACGCTTAGGCCACCGAGCACGTTGCGGACGTCGAAGCGCTGCTGCAGCCGTTCGATATGGTCCATGCCGTTCAACAACGGAATGATCGCCGTGCCGGCACCCACCGCCGGCGCGATCGCCTCCATCGCACTGTCGAGGTCATACGCTTTACAGCTGAGGATGATCGTGTCGTATGCCGCCTTGAGGCCATCGGCCTGGACCAGGGGCGGTTTGTCGATATGGATGTCGCCCTTCGGGCTGGTAACGCGCAAGCCTCGCTTGGCCAATGCCGTGGCGCGTCGTTCACGCACCAGGAACGTTGTATCCAAGCCCGCTTCGAGCATGCGGCCGCCGAAGAATCCGCCGAGGGCGCCGGCACCGAGGATGAGATAGCGCATGTCCATTCCTTATGGGAGCAAGGTGGTTATCGTAGCCCGCAATAGGCCGTTGCAAAACCGGGAATGTGTAGCCGTCGAAGCTCTTTGGAAGCGGGTTACTTTCCGATGCAGAACGATCCGAAAATGCTTCCCAGCAAATCGTCGGCGGTGTGGCTGCCCGTAATCTCGCCAAGGCTTGCTTGCGCGGCACGCAATGACTCTGCCGCCAGTTCACCAGCTCGCGCGGCAAGCGCTTCGTCAGCATGCACAAGATGCTCAGCCGTGGCCTCAAGCGCCAGGACATGGCGCCGGCGGGCGCTGAAATTGCCATCGCCTTGTCGGAAACCTGCCAGTTCTCGCAAACGGGCGCGAAGTAAGTCGACGCCTTCGCCTGTAAGCGCTGATAGCGCGATGCGATCCTTTCCTTCGCTCGAAGCCGGATCAACGTCCAGCTTGTTCATTACCACGAGGCGAGCAACGTTCTCCGGGGCATCACCCAGTAGCGTCATGTCGTCTTCGACGCGCGATGCCGTCGTGACCAGCAACGCCACATCTGCTTTGCGCAAGGCGTCGTTCGCGCGCCTGACACCTTCGCGTTCCACCACATCGTCGGTATCGCGCAGGCCTGCCGTATCGGCGAGTTCGATCACCATGCCATCAAGGCTCACCAGCTCGTGCACGATGTCGCGCGTGGTGCCGGCGATGTCGGTGACGATCGCTCGTTCACGCCCAGCCAAGGCATTGAGCAAACTGGACTTGCCCACGTTCGGCCGACCGACAATGGCAACGCTAAGTCCGTCGTTCAGGCGAACGCCGCGACGCGTTTCAATAAGCAGATCGTCGAGCGACGCACGCAAGGCATCAAGCTGCCGCTGGATCGCCGGATCAGCCAGGAAATCGATCTCCTCTTCAGGAAAGTCGATGGCTGCTTCCACGTGCACGCGCAAATGGATCAGCTGTTCCTGGACAGCTTCGACCTTACGCGAGAACACACCTTCCATCGAACGCATCGCCGCATGCGCGCCGGCACGCGATCGCGCGGCAATCAGATCGGCCACGGCTTCGGCCTGGGCCAGATCCAGCTTGCCGTTGAGGAACGCCCGTTCGGTGAACTCGCCCGCGCGTGCCAGGCGCGCGCCGAGCGTGCACACATGGCGCAGGAGTTCATCGAGCAGCACCATGCTGCCATGGCCTTGCAGTTCCAGCACGTGTTCGCCGGTGTAACTGGCGGGCGCCGGGAAATACAGCAACAGGCCGTGATCGATGGTTTCGCCTATCGCGTCCCGGAACACGGCCAGGTGCGCGTTGCGTGCACGTGGCGCGCGGCCGAGCAGTGACTCGGCAATGGCGGGTACTCGTGGCCCAGACACCCGCACCACACCGACACCCGCCGCACCTGCGGCAGTGGCGATCGCGGCGATGGTGTCGTTGACGTGGTCCATAAGCGGAGCGGGGCGCATCCTTCGATGCGCCCCGCGTTTTTCCTCAAGCCGTTTTCAGTTTTGTATCCGCGCGGTCGACGCTGCGCGTGATGAGGTACTGCTGCAGAAGGCTGGTGGCACCGTTGATGATCCAGTACAACACCAGGCCCGCCGGGAAGAAGGCAAACACCACCGCGAAGATCAGCGGCATCACCTTCATCATCTTCGCCTGCGCCGGGTCCATGCCCACCGCTGGTGTCAGCCACTGCGTGGCCATGGTGATCAGCACGTAGATCGCCGGCAGGATGAACAGCGGGTCGGGCGAGGAAAGGTCGTGGATCCAGCCGAAGAACGGCGCATGGCGCAGTTCCACGCTTTCCATCAGCACGCGGTACAGGCCGATGAATACCGGGAAGGTGATCAGGATCGGCAGGCAACCGGACATCGGGTTGACCTTCTCCTTCTTGTACAGCTCCAGCATGGCCTGCTGCATCTTGGCCTTGTCGTCGCCGTAGCGTTCCTTCAGCGCTGCCACGCGCGGCTGCAGCTTGCGCATGCGTGCGCCGGAGCGGAACTGCGCATCGGTGAGCTTGTACAGCGCGGCCTTGAGCAGCAGCACCAGCAGGATGATCGCCACGCCCCAGTTGCCGGAGATCGAATGCAGCTTCGACAGCGCCCAATGCAGCGGCTGGGAGATCGGGGTGAGCCAGCCATAGTTGGTGGAAAGCTCAAGGCCCGGCGCGATGGCGTTCAACGTGCCCTGCAGCTTCGGACCGACGTACAGGCGCGCATTGCTGTCGTGTGCCTGGCCCGGTGCCACGGTGATGGCCGGTCCGAAGGCGCGGATCAGATACCGCGGGTGCGCGGTGTCCGGGTCGAGCACCTTGGTCGAATACGCCACCGCGTCGGTTGCGGGCGGAATCCAGCCGACGAAGAAGTAATGCTGGATCATCGCGCTCCAGCCGCCGGTGATCGGGCGATCGAGCGGCTTCTTGATGAACTCGGCGAACGGCATCGACTCATATTTTTCGTCGGGGCTGTACCAGGCGGCGCCGAAGAAGCTGTGCGAGGAAGGATCGGTGTAGGACGTCCACCAGCCGGCAGGCTTGGGCTGGTCCACGCGCTGCAGCTGCTGGTAGGCATTGCCGGTCCACGCGCTGCTGCCACCGTTCTCAATGTGCTGGTCGAAACCGATGACGTAGCTGCCGCGGGTAAAGGTGTAGCTCTTGGTTACCTTCAGGCCGTTGTCGCCCGTCCAGGTGAGGTTGACGCCCACCTGGTTCTGACCGTCGGCCAGGGTGTAGCTGGTTTGCTCGGCGCGGAACAGCGCGCGATGGTCGGGAGCGGCACCGGTGGTGCTGACCAGGCCGTCCTGAGCAGCGAAGTAGTGGTCGGTGGAATCGTTGAGCAGGCGCACCGGCGGCGGCGCGGGGTTGTTCTTGGTGACCGGCGAATCCGGGTAAGCCAGCAGTTCAGCGCGCACCAGGCTGCCGCCACGGGTATCGATGGTCAGGCGAAGCACGTCGGTGGTGACGGTGACCAGCTCTGCGGCGGGAGCTGCCGGGGCATTGGCCGTATCGACGTTCGCCGCGTTGGCGGCGGCGGGTACGGCTTCGGCACTGCTGCCCGAGGCGGCGGGCACGCCACCGTCGGCGACGGCAGTCGTCGGCGCAGCCACGGGCGGCGGCGGGGCGTAGTCCTTCTGCCAGGCTTCCATCAGCAGGTAGGAGACGGCGATGAGCGCCAGGAAAAGGAACAGCCGCGATTGATTCATTGCTTGGACGTGTCCGGTGGCGCGACGGGCACGGTCGCGGGACGAAGGAATAGAAAGAAGATCAGCTCGCGATTGTGCCGGGAGGCTGCGCCGCCTTCAACGGCCGCACCCGGGCAAAAAGCTCATCGAGCTCGGCAAGGAGTTCCGCGCCCGAGCACTCCAGCGCGATAGTGCGGGCGGTCACGACGATATCAACCGGGGGCAAGCCGGGGAGGGCGCGGCGAAACGACTCACGCGCCAGGCGCTTCAGGCGGTTGCGGTCAACCGCACGCTTGGAAACACGCTTGGAAATGGCCAGGCCCATGCGGGCGTTGCCAACCTCGTTGTTTCCATAGCGCAAAACAAAGCAGCGGCCGATTAATCGACCGCTGCTGGCCTGGCGAAGCGCATCGAAGTCGGCGGCGCGCCGTAGCCGCGCCTGGCGCGGCATGCCGGCAGCTGCTGCCATCTGCGAGCTACTACGGGATCAGGCGCTTGCGACCCTTGGCGCGGCGGGCGCTGAGGATCTTGCGACCGTCGGCCGTGGCCATGCGGGCACGAAAGCCGTGGGTACGGGCGCGCTTGAGGACGCTGGGCTGGAAAGTCCGCTTCATGGCGAAGTCCGTGTGTCTGGATGGAAAAAGGTTGGAAAGTATGGGAAGTTTTTGGCGCGCTGTCAAACACATGGGTGTTGCCGCCGGTCGGGCGGTGCTCCGGAGGGGTGGCCCCTTGCTGGTAGACTCCACTGTCCTTCCCGCGCCCCGCGGGAGACAAGCGTAGACCGATACCCCGATGAGCGAACTTTGGCGGCGCTGCCTTGAGCGTCTGGAAGGCGAGTTGAGCGCCGAGGACCTGCATACCTGGCTGATGCCCTTGCAGGCCCGTGAAGATATCAATGGACTGCATCTTTTTGCGCCCAATCCGTACACCCTGGACGCCGTGCGCGAGCAATACCTGCCCACCATCCGTGGGGTGGTGGATCACCTTGCCGGCCGGGAAATCCCCGTGCGCCTCGAGGTAGGTTCGAGCGCTCCGCGTCCCGCGCCGCCGCGCCCGGCATCGTCGATGCCAAGCACGGCCCGACCCGCCGAGCCTTCCCTTCCGGTTGAGCCCGAATACGCCCATAACCTGGACCCGCACTACACATTCGAAACCTTCGTGGAAGGCAAATCGAACCAGCTGGGCAAGGCTGCAGCGATGCAGGTGGCAATGAATCCGGGCCGGGCCTACAACCCGCTGCTGTTGTATGGCGGTACGGGCTTGGGCAAGACGCATTTGATGCATGCGGCGGGCAACCTGATCGTGGCCAACAATCCCGGCACGCGGGTGCTTTACCTGCGTTCGGAACAGTTCGTCAGCGGCATGGTGCGGGCCCTGCAAACGAAGAGCATGGATGAATTCAAACGTCGCTTCCGTTCGGTCGATGCCCTGCTGATCGACGACATCCAGTTCTTCGCAGGCAAGGACACCACGCAGGAAGAGTTCTTCCATACCTTCAACGCGCTGTTCGAAGCCAAGCAGCAGATCATCCTTACCTGCGACCGCTATCCGAAGGAACTGGACAAGCTCGAACCACGCCTTAAATCGCGGCTGGGATGGGGTTTGTCGGTGGCGATCGAGCCGCCCGATTTCGAGACGCGCGCGGCGATCCTGTTGTCCAAATCGCACGACAAGGGCATGGCCGTATCCGAAGATGTGGCCATGCTGCTGGCCCGCCGTATCCGGTCCAACGTTCGCGACCTGGAAGGCGCGCTCAATACGCTGGCGGCCCGCGCGAATTTCTACGGCAAGCCGATCACCACGGATTTCGCCGAGGAGACCTTGCGGGACCTTCTCAACACGCACGCCCAGGCTGTGACCGTGCCGAACATCCAGAAGACGGTGGCCGACTACTACCAGGTGCGGCTGTCGGACCTTCTGTCCAAACGTCGCGTACGTTCGCTGGCCAGGCCCCGGCAGGTGGCCATGGCGCTGTCGAAGGAATTGACCGAGCACAGCCTGCCGGAGATTGGCGAGGCGTTTGGCGGGCGCGACCACACCACGGTGCTGCATGCCTGCCGCACCATTCGCGGCTTCTGCGAGAAGGACGTTCGCATGCGCCAGGACTGGGAACAGCTGATCCGTATATTAACGGGCTGACAAGGTGTGGATAATAGTTGGGTAACCATGGGTGCCCGAGTTATCCACAGGTCGCACACAGTCCGCGAACCAAACGATACATCCGAAGCCTCTTCTTAAGTTTTTGATTTCAAACGCTTTATTTGGCTTCTCCAGTTACGCACAGCACCTACAACCACCACTAAATACATCTTAAAAACAAAAAAGCAGGAGTAGGGGACGCATGCAATTCAGCATCCAACGGGAAGTTCTGCTAAAGCCCCTGCAACAGGTGGTGGGAGTGGTTGAGCGTCGGCAGACCCTGCCGGTACTTGCCAACCTGCTGGTCCAGGCCTCGGGGGAGCGTGTGTCATTCACCGGCACGGACCTGGAAGTGGAGATGATCGCCAGCACTCCGGCGACCGGTGTCCAGGACGGCGAAGTGACCATTCCGGCACGCAAACTCTTCGACATCGTCCGGGCCCTTCCCGACGGCGCCAAGATCGACGTGAAGCTCAACGGCGAACGCGTCGCCCTGAATGCGGGACGTAGCCGCTTCACCCTGGCCACCCTGCCCAGCACCGAATTCCCGGTGATCGATGAAATCGAGCTGGTGGAACGAGTTACGCTTCCCGAAGAAGTCCTGCGGGACCTGATGGACCGTACGTCCTTCGCCATGGCCAACCAGGACGTCCGTTATTACTTGAACGGCATGTTGCTGGATCTGCAGGAGCACACGCTGCGCTGCGTGGCCACCGATGGACATCGCCTGGCGCTGAAGCAGACCCAGCTGGAGAGCTCGGTCGCTGCCCGCCGCCAGATCATCATTCCGCGCAAGGGCGTGAATGAGCTGGTGGGTCTGTTCGAGACGGGCGAGGGTTCGGTGGAGATCGAATTCGGCCGTAACCATCTGCGCGTTCGTCGTGGCGACGTGGTGTTTACTTCGAAGCTGATCGACGGCCGTTTCCCGGACTACGAGGCGGTGATCCCGCTTGGCGCTGACAAGACGGCCACTATCGATCGGGAGGTGCTGCGCAGTGCGCTGCAGCGTGCGGCGATCCTGTCCAACGAGAAATATCGCGGCGTAAAGCTGGAACTGAGCCCCGGCAAGCTACGGATCGTGGCCCATAACCCCGAGCAGGAAGAAGCCGTCGAGGAAGTGGAATGCGAGACGTCCGTGTCTGACCTGGCCGTCGGTTTCAACGTGGGTTACCTGCTCGACGCCCTGGGTGCGCTGCGCGGCGAAAGTGTGCGCTTGAGCCTGCGTGATGCGCAGTCGAGCTGTTTGCTGCAGGAAGAGGGTAGCGAGGATGCCCGCCACGTGATCATGCCGCTTCGCCTGTGACACCTCCGGCAGCCTCTTGCCGGAAGCCGACGCCGGGACGGTCCTTCGACCTCCCGGCGTCTTTCGTTGTGGGGACGGTGCCATGAAGATCGACACCCTGCGCATCGCCAATCTTCGATCATTGGCCGATGTCTCCCTGTCGCTCGCGCCCGGGATGAACCTTTTCACCGGTGCCAATGGTGCTGGCAAGACCAGTGTGCTGGAGGCGGCCTACCTTCTTTCCCATGCCGGCTCGTTCCGGGCGGGAAGCCGGGAGAACCTGATCAGCCGTGGTGCGGCGGGGTTTTCAGTGTTCGCCGAGGTTTCTTTGGAGTCAGGGGCCCACCATCGGCTCGGGTTCGGCAAAGAGGGTGGAAAGTGGTTGGCGCGGGTGGACGGTGCTGCCGCGTCCAGTTTTGGCGCCCTGGTACAGCACGCCGCTGTGGTCTGTTTCGAACCCGGTTCCCACGCCTTGATTGCTGGCCCCTCCGATGAGCGGCGCCGGTTCCTCGATTGGGGTGTGTTCCACGTGGAACATGATTTTCTGTTGGCCTGGCGCCGATATCAGCGGGCGCTGAAGCAACGGAATAGCTTGTTGCGGCAGGGTGGGTCGGTGGACTTCAGTCTTCTGGAGCCGTGGGAATCGGAACTGGCCCAGTCCGGGCAGGCCATCGATGCCTACCGGAAGTCCTATCTTGGTCAACTCAGGCTTCACCTGGCCAGCTATGCAGCGGCCCTGCTCCCCGAGCTGGGCCCGGTGGAATTGACGTATCGCCGGGGCTGGCCGGAAGAACTCACCCTGGATGAGGCGTTAAGGGCTCGCCGTGAGCGCGATCTAGGACGGGGCCACACCACGGTAGGCTGCCACCGCGCGGACTGGTCGATCCACTTTGATGGTGCCCCTTTGCGGGAACATTTGTCCCGTGGCCAGGAAAAGCTCACGGCGATGGCAGCCTTACTGTCCCAGGCGGCCGTTTATGCGGCGAACCGCGGCGAATGGCCCGTTATCTGCCTGGATGATCTTGCATCTGAGCTTGATCGGACCCATCAAGAGTGGGTGGTGGGGCAGCTTCTTCGGCATCAGGTACAGGTACTTGTTACCGGCACGGACGTCCCATCGGTGCTTGAGACGGCCCGGACCACGATGTTCCACGTGGAACAAGGCCAGGTCGCCGCCCTGCTATAATTGATCGAATGCCCGATCCGCGCCTCCGGCGCGGCGGTGCCTGATGGATGGGTGCATGACTGACCAAACATACGATTCAAGCAACATCAAGGTTCTGAAAGGCCTGGATGCCGTCCGTAAGCGTCCTGGCATGTATATCGGCGATACCGATGACGGCACCGGCCTGCACCACATGGTGTTCGAGGTGGTGGACAACGCCATCGACGAAGCCCTTGCCGGCTATTGCGACCAGGTCGACGTGACTATCCACGACGACGGCTCAGTAAGTGTTCGCGACAACGGCCGCGGCATCCCAGTGGACACCCACCCGGAAGAGGGCATTTCCACCGCCGAAGTGGTGATGACGGTCCTTCACGCCGGCGGCAAGTTCGACGCCAATTCCTACAAGGTGTCCGGCGGCCTGCACGGCGTGGGCGTCTCGGTGGTAAACGCGCTGAGCGCCAAGCTGTGGCTCACCATTTATCGCGATGCCCAGGAATACGTACAGGAATACGCCGATGGCGAACCCCTGTACCCGATCAAGACGGTCGGGGCGTCCTCGCTGCGTGGCACCGTCGTGCGCTTCCTGCCCAGCAAGGCCACTTTCACCACCAATCACGAGTTCCACTACGACATCCTGGCCAAGCGTCTGCGTGAGCTGGCGTTCCTCAATTCCGGCGTCACTATCCATCTGACGGACGAGCGAAACGAGCGCCGCAGCGACACCTTTGCCTACGAGGGTGGTATCCGTTCCTTCGTGCAGCATCTGTCGGAGCTGAAGCAGCCGCTGCACCCGAACGTGATCAGCATCAACACCCAGCAGGACGACATCACCGTTGAAGTCGCCATGCAGTGGACGGATGCGTACCAGGAAACGATGTTCTGCTTCACCAACAACATCCCGCAGCGCGACGGCGGCACCCACCTCACGGGTTTCCGCACCGCGCTCACCCGCACCCTGCAGGGCTATATCGAGCGGGAAGGGCTGGCCAAGAACGCCAAGCTCACCGGCTTGTCGGGCGACGACATGCGCGAAGGCATGATCGCCGTGCTTTCGGTGAAGGTGCCGGACCCGAAGTTCTCCTCGCAGACCAAGGACAAGCTGGTCTCCAGCGAGGTCAAGACCGTGGTGGAGCAGGTGGTGAACGACAAGTTCGCCGAATACCTGCTCGAGCATCCGGCCGAAGCCAAGATCATTGCCTCGAAGGTGGTCGACGCCGCCCGTGCGCGCGAAGCGGCCCGCAAGGCCCGCGAAATGACCCGCCGCAAGGGCGCGCTGGACATTGCCGGCTTGCCCGGCAAACTCGCCGATTGCCAGGAAAAGGATCCGGCTCTTTCGGAACTGTTCCTGGTCGAGGGTGACTCCGCCGGTGGTTCGGCCAAACAAGGCCGCAACCGCAAAACCCAGGCCGTACTGCCGTTGAAGGGCAAGATCCTCAACGTCGAGAAAGCCCGCTTCGACAAGATGATCAGCTCGGCCGAGGTCGGCACGCTGATTACCGCGCTGGGTACGGGCATCGGCAAGGACGAGTACAACCCCGACAAGCTCCGCTACCACCACATCATCATCATGACCGACGCGGACGTGGACGGATCCCACATCCGCACGCTGCTGCTCACTTTCTTCTATCGGCAGATGCCGGAGCTGATCGAGCGCGGCCATGTGTATATCGGCCTGCCGCCGCTGTACAAGGTGAAGCAGGGCAAGCAGGAGATGTACATCAAGGACGACGCCACCTTGAACAACTACCTGATCTCCAGCGCCGTGGACAACGCCAGCCTGGTCTATAGCCCGGACGCTCCGCCGATCACCGGCGAGGCCCTGGAAAAGCTGCTCAAGGACTACCAGTCCGCGCTTGACCAGATCGACCGCATGTCGCATCGCTACGACACGGCTGCCTTCACCGGCATGCTGGAACAGCCAGCCCTTACCGACGCCCACTGGGAGAACCCGGCCATGATGTCGGCCTGGCTCGAGGGTGTGGCCAAGGGCCTGAACACCAGTGGCCTGGGCCGGCCCAGCTACCGCATGGCCTTGCGTCCCGCGGCCGGCGAGCAGACTGCGGCGATCGAAATCGTGCGTACCCAGCACGGCCTGGACCACATCTGGCTGCTGCCGCGCTCGTTCTTCAACGGCCCGGAGTTCCGCCCGATCCGTACCGTGGCCGAAGCGGTTGCCGGGATGATCCAGTCCGACGCCGTGGTTCGCCGCGGCAACGCCTCGCGCGGCGTGCTGCGCTTTGTCGAAGCCCGCAACTGGTTGCTCGACGAGGCCAAGAAGGGCCGCACCATCCAGCGCTTCAAGGGCCTGGGTGAAATGAACCCCGAGCAGCTGTGGGAGACCACGGTGAATCCGGAAACCCGCCGCATGCTGCAGGTGGGCATCGAAGACGCCGTCGCGGCCGACCAGATGTTCTCCATGCTGATGGGTGAGGCGGTGGAACCGCGCCGTGATTTCATCGAGGCGAACGCGCTTAAGGTCGCCAACCTCGATATTTGAGCGTTCCCAAGTGCCGTCCCGCCGCAATGGCGGGGCGGCCGAATGCACAAAAAATTCCCTTGTACGACAATATGTTTCGTGGCGCGTCAACGTTTATATAACAAGTCATTGTTTTGACACGCCTTTTTTTGCCGCACCGCAACTTGTTCCTTACCGGCTGCCGGGTTACCCTCTTGGGTCCCCCATCGCGTTCAGGCGCGATGCCAACCAAAGGTGAGGCGAATGAAACAGGGTTCCCTTCTGAAAGCACTTGCGTGTGCCGCGTTCCTGGCCACGCTGGCCGCAACGCCGGCCATCGCGAAAGACACCAAGGATGCTCCCAAGCAGGAAGCGCTGTACCCGAACGCCACGCGCGCCGAGCCCAAGCTCGACAAGATCGACCAGAAGGAAGCCGACTCGCTCAACCAGGGCTTGCAGGCCGCGCAAGACAACGACGATGCAAAGGCGCAGCAGCTGCTGCAACCGATCGCCGACGGTTCGAAGAGCAAGTACGCGCAAGCGCTGGCAACCCAGGCGCTGGCCAACATCAAGTACAACGGTGGCGACCACAAGGGCGGCATCGAACTGTTGAAGAAGTCCCTCGACAGCAACGCGCTGCCGAACGACACGTACTTCCAGTTGCAGTTCAACCTGGCCCAGTACTACGCCGGCGACGAACAATATCCGCTGGCGCTGCAGACGCTGCAGCAGTGGCGTGACCAGGGCAAGAAAGACACCGCCGAAGCCTACGGCCTCGAAGGCATGATCGATTACCGGATGGAGAAATATCCGGAAGCCATCGCGGCCATCAACAAGGCCAAGACGATGACCGACAAGCCGAATGCGCAGTGGGACCAGATCCTGCTGGCGAGCTATTCCGAATCGGGTCAATCCGACCAGGTGGCCAAGCTTGCATCCGACCAGCTGGCAAAGAATCCCAACGACTCCACGGCGCTGCATAACGCCAGCGCGGTGTTGCTGCAGCAGCAGAAATACCCCGACGCCATCAAGCTGCTTGAGCAGGCGCGCAGCACCAATACGTTGAACGAAGAATCCGACTGGCAGAACCTCGCCAAGGCCTACATGCTTCTTGCCCAGGACGGCACCGATACCAAGGGCAACGGCGCCAAGGCCGTGGCCGTCATCGAAGACGGCATGAGCAAGGGCAAGCTGAAGAAGTCCGCCGAGAACTACAAGCTCCAGGGCGACGCCGCGATCATCGGCGAGAACGAAGCAGGCTCGATCCAGTACTACCAGAAGGCAGAGCCGCTCTCCACGGATGGCGAAGTAGGTCTTGCCCTGGCGCGCGTGCAGCTGCAGCAGAACCAATACGCTGCCGCGAAGAAATCCGTCACCGCCGCGATCGCCAAGGGCGTCAAGCACAAGGGCAGCGCGTACATGGTGCTGGCCGAGTGCGAGCGTGGGCTGAAGAACAAGCCCGCCGCCGTTGCCGCGATGAAACAGGCTGCCCAGGACCCGGAGACGGCGTCCAAGGCGAATACCTGGCTCAAGCAGGCAGCAGCAGCAAAGTAAAAGCCAGGTAAAGGCATCGGTAAAAATGCGCCGTGGGGGCGCGAATAGACGTCCATATAACGCCCCTTCGCTGCTATACAAATGCCATAAGCTGGTGTACCGTTGATTACTTTCCGCCCAGGCGTTCAGGCGAAGTTCGCAGTGTCAATGCGGCTTTGCCGACAATCCCTGTGCGATCCGACTTCCGATCGACTTGCTTGATAGTGAAAGATGGCCTCAAGTAACGAACTAACCGGCCAAGCGCCGTTCAGCTGGGGACGCACGAGCGCGTTGGCGGTAGCCATTGCGGTCCATGCAGTCGGCTTCCTCATGCTGGTCGCGCCCGCCACTCCTCCCAAGCAGCAGGAGAAAGAGAAAGAGCGCGTGGTGAACGTCGATTTCATCGAACCGCCGCCGCCTCCTCCTCCCCCGCCGCCGCCGCCGCCCGAGCCGCCGAAGCAGCCGCCGCCGAAGATCATCCAGCAGGTCAAGCCGCCGCCGACACCGCCGCCGCCGACACCGCCGCCGGCAGTCGAGGAAGCGACCACGAATCCGCAGCCCGCTCCGCCTCCCGCACCTCCGGCACCGCCGGCTCCGCCCGCGGCGATCGAAGCGAGTTCGGACCTGTCGTACCAGAGCCGCAATCCGCCCAAGTACCCGCCGCAGGCCGTACGCCAGCGTCATGAAGGTACCGTCGTATTGTTGGTGCTGGTGGCCGTCGACGGAACTGCCAAGGATGTGAAGGTCGATAAGTCCAGCGGTTTCCGCGAGCTGGACCAGGCCGCGGTACAGGCCGCTCAGCGCTGGAGGTTCAATCCGGCAAAGCGCGGTGGGCAAGTGGTCGAGGGCTATGCTCGCGTCCCGGTAACATTCAATCTCAGCCAGACCTGAGCACTTTCTTCCAGTGCACTTGTCTATCTAAAGTTCACGCTTGACTTCCCAAGGGTAGCGTTATGTTGCAAGACACCTCCGCTTCTGCTGCTCCGGCAGCACAGTCCAACGCCGAAGCCATGAAGGCCATGGGCTTCGATCACCTTATCCACAACTTCGATCCGCTTGGTTGGATCGTGTTCGTGGTGCTGGTGATCATGTCCTTCTCTTCCTGGTACTTCATCATCGCCAACGCAATCCGCAACGCCATGGTTCGTGGCCGCGCTGAACGCGTGATCCAGGGCTTCTGGGGCAACAACTCCACGCAGGACGCGATCCGCGTGCTCGAGGAACAGCCCAAGGGCGAACCGTTCTCCAAGATCGCACTGGACGCAGCTTCGGCTGTCGCCCATCACCAGCAGGCTGCCGGTGGCCGTCTTGCCGAAACGCTCTCGCGCTCGGAGTTCATCGACCGCGCCCTGCGCCAGGCCGTCGCTCGCGAAAGCCTGCGCCTGGAGGGTGGCCTCACCCTGCTGGCAACGGTCGGTTCGTCCGCGCCGTTCATCGGTCTGCTCGGTACGGTGTGGGGTATTTACCACGCGCTGATCCGCATCTCCTCGTCGGGCGACGCCTCGATGCAGGCGGTGGCCGGCCCCGTCGGCGAAGCGCTGATCATGACCGCCTTCGGTCTGTTCACCGCCATCCCGGCCGTGCTTGCATACAATTTCTTCAACCGCTCCAACCGCCTGACCTACGCCCGTTTCGACGAATTCGCGCACGACCTGCACGACTACTTCGCCACTGGCGCACGTGTCGAAGCGGGTGTGGCGCCGGTCGTCGTCAAGAAGTGAGGGTCTGACCCATGGCTATGAGCAGCGGGGGCAATAGCGGCGGCCCCATGTCGGAGATCAACGTCACGCCCCTCGTGGACGTGATGCTGGTCCTCTTGATCATCTTCATGATCACGGCGCCCCTGATGACGCACCGTATCAAGATCGATCTGCCCAAGGCCGACCCGCACGTCAAGGAAGAAGTCCAGGTCGAGCCGATGGACGTCGCCGTGAAGGACGATGGCTCGCTGTACTCGGGCGACGCACCGGTAACGGAAGCGGAGCTCAAGAGCCAGTTCGCCGTTGCGGCGAACAAGTCCCCGCAGCCGGAAATCCAGCTGCGCGCCGATCGCACCACGCAGTACAAGACGGTGCGCAAGGTGTTGGGCTTTGCCAAGGACGCCGGCATGGTGCACGTGGCCTTCCTCACCACCGGCAACGGTAAGGAGTAAACAGCCATGGCATTCAGTTCAGGCAACAGCGCAGGCCCGATGTCGGAAATCAACGTCACGCCCCTCGTGGACGTGATGCTGGTGCTCCTGATCATCTTCATGATCACGGCGCCGATCCTTTCCCATAAGGTCAGGATCGATCTTCCACAGCCGAGCCGCGACCAGCGTCCGCCGGATAACCCGCCGGATCCGATTCACCTGCAGATCAAGCAGGATGGCTCGCTCTACTGGAACGACACCCCCGTCGACGAGGCCGGCTTGCGGGCCCAGATCGCGGTGGTCGCCCAGCAGGCAAACCAGCCGGAACTGCAGATCGACGCCGACGACAACGCCCAGTACGAGGCGGTCGCCAGGGTTCTTTCCGATGCGAAGGGCCAAGGTCTGGTGAAGATTGGTTTCGTCAACACCGGTGGCGGTCAGTAATACGCGGTACCCGATTCAATAGCACTACCCTTTGGAAAACCCCCGCCTTGCGCGGGGGTTTTTTTATGTCCCACAGGCATGGGCACCGCTATCTTCCACGAAGAGCAGCCGAATGATCGTCACGGCGCTATTGAGCAATGATCCATAGGCAACAAGCAACGCCAGTCGGCTAACTCGTGAGCTGCGCAGTGCCGCGTTGCATGCAGGAATCGTCAATCATGATTGCAGGTAAGACATTGGCCGACTGGAAAGCCAGTCATCCGTTGATCAACGACTTGATGGAGCTGCATGAATGCGGCTGGTTCACACCGGTACGGGTGCCCACTGCCGAAGCCTTGAAAGACGTGCCGCTTGACGCTGGCAACGTGGCTGATGCCAGCGCGAGACTGAACCGTTTCGCGGCGTACTTTCAATCAGCCTTCCCCGAAACACAGCCCGCCCACGGAATCATCGAATCCGACATCCAGCGTGTGCCCTCGCTGCAAGACGCGGTGGCTGCGAGGTATGACGAGGAACTGTCAGGCGCGCTTTGGATCAAGAAAGACAGCCACCTTCCAATTTCGGGCTCCATCAAAGCCCGGGGTGGTATCTATGAAGTACTCAAGCATGCCGAGCGACTGGCCATGGAGGCTGGACTGCTTACGTTGGATAGCAACTATGAAGTGCTCGACACACTACATGCCCGCGAACTCTTCGGTCAGCATCGAATCGCCGTGGGCTCCACGGGTAATCTCGGATTATCCATCGGGCTGATTGGCGCCAAACTGGGCTTCCAGGTCACGGTGCACATGTCCGCCGATGCACGCCAATGGAAGAAGGACAAACTGCGTGCCCATGGCGTGACGGTCATGGAATATGCCAATGACTACAGCGTCGCGGTAGCACAGGGACGCCAGCAAGCCGAAGGCGATCCAGGCTGCCATTTCGTCGACGATGAAAACTCCACCGACCTCTTCCTGGGCTATTCGGTGGCGGCCGAACGCTTGAAATCGCAATTGAGCGTCGCGGGCCTGCAGGTCGATGCCGAGCACCCTCTATTCGTCTATCTTCCATGCGGCGTCGGTGGAGGTCCCGGCGGCGTGGCGTTTGGCCTGAAGCTCGCCTTCGGTGATTCGGTTCACTGCGTATTCGCCGAACCAACGCATTCACCCTGCATGTTTCTTGGCGTCTATACCGGATTGCACGACGAAGTGTCCGTCCAGGATTTCGGCATCGACAACATCACGGCCGCCGATGGGCTTGCCGTGGGGCGGGCATCAGGGTTTGTCGGCAAGGCCATGCAACGCTTGATCGACGGCTATTACACGGTCAGTGATGACGAACTGCACGCGATGCTTTGGCTGACCGCTCGAAATGAAGATCTTCTCCTTGAGCCATCGGCGTTGGCTGGCGCCCCAGGCATCGCCCGGCTTCACGCGCATCGCGCGCAGTATCTGCAGCGCAGCGGCTTAAGCGCCGAAGCGTTCTCCCGTGCCACCCACCTGGTCTGGGCCACGGGAGGCAGCATGGTTCCCCAGTCCGCGATGGATGGCTATCTGGCGCAAGGCGCGCAGGTGCTTGGAATGAGCTGAAGCCGAACGCGCCCTAATGCAGGATCTGCAAGTAACGACGCACCACGTTGGCCATGCCTGAATACAGCGACTCGGTAATCAACGCGTGGCCAATGGAAACTTCGGCAAGGCCCGGGATCGCCGCCTTGAAGGTGCCGACGTTGTCGAGGCTGAGGTCGTGCCCGGCATTCACTGCCAGCCCCGCTTGTTGCGCCCGGCGCGCGGTCTCGGCACAAAGCTCCAGGGTCTGCTTCGCCGTACCGGCGGCGAAGGCCTCGGCGTAGGGACCGGTATAGATTTCAACGCGCTGCACGCCGATGCGAGCAGCGTCGGCGAAGCCTTCGCCACCGGCATCGACGAACAGGCTCACCCGGCATCCCAGCTCGCGAAACTGCGCCACCAGGGGCGCAAGCATGTCGCAATCCTTGGTGAGGTCGAACCCATGGTCGGAGGTGATCTGCCCGTCGCTGTCCGGCACCAGCGTGACCTGGGTGGGCCGTGTTTCACGCGCCAGTTCCAGCAGGCCCGGGTACTCGCCGCGGGCCGGGGCAAACGGATTGCCCTCGATGTTGTATTCGCCGCGGCCGCGAAGAAGGGCGGCCAGCAGCCGCACGTCGGCGGGGCGGATATGCCGCAGATCGGGGCGCGGATGCACGGTCAGGCCATCGCAACCGGCCTCCAGGCAGGTGATGGCGGCGGTGGCCAGATTCGGTTCGTTTCCGCCGCGGGAGTTGCGCAGCACGGCAATCTTGTTGAGGTTGACGCTAAGGAAGGTCATTGCAGATCCATAGACAAGAACGGCGCAGGCCTCGCGGCCGGCGCCAGTGATTGTTACGGAGCATAACGCGCCACGTCCGTGTGGCGCCCTTCCACGACTGGCAACGAGAGGTCAGACCGGCGCGTGCGCCAAAGGTTCCTTGCCGCCAGGCAGCAGCACGCGGCGCGTGCGCTGCCCATCGGACCAGGCCACGTGCGCATGCAGGCCCGGTCCGATCACTGGTTCCACCAGGCTCCAGCGCGATGCCGGGGCCAGTTCGCCCTCGAACCCGTTCGCCATGGGTCCGTCGTTCCAGGTGAAGCCCACTCGGTGCAAGCCATAGGAGAGGCCCTGGCCGTGGGCCTTCAATACCGCTTCCTTGGCCGTCCACAGCCGCAGGAAGGCAGCTTGCCGGCTTTCCTTCGGCTGCGCCGCCAGCCAAGAGGTTTCATCGGGGGCGAAATAACGCCCGGCGATATCCAGCAGGCGCGGTCGCGGGCGGTCCCGCTCGATGTCCACGCCCAGCTCGGGCAGTTCCCAGGCCACGCCAAGCAGGGCCACTTCGCCCGTGTGCGACCAGCTGAAGGACAGGCGGGCGTGAACGCCCTCCAGCGCCGGCTTGCCGAACGGACCGCGTCCCAGGGTCAAATCGCCCGGCGTTACACCAAGGTACGCGGCAAGCCAGGGCAGCACCGCGTGCCCAGCGTCCTCGTTACACGAGGCCAGGCGCATCGGCCACAGGTGGATCTCGTCGTCGGCAAGGTGGGGCAGGCGGGAAGGCACGCTCATCCGCCGATGGTAACGTCCGCGCGCCGGCATGGCGAAGGATTGGCCAAGATATGCCTAGAATGGCTGTATGAACTCCGGGGGCACGACGTGATTGCAGGCGGCTACCTGCTGCTGCTGGCGCTGGTGTACGTGGGCTTGCTGTTCGCCGTGGCCTACGCCGGCGATCGCCGCCCGCTCTATCCGCGGCAACCGCGCTTGCGCCCGATCGTCTACAGCCTGGCGCTGGCGGTGTATTGCTCGTCATGGACCTTCTATGGCGCGGTAGGCACCGCGGCGCGCGACGGCCTGGCTTACCTGCCGATCTACCTCGGCCCACTGTTGCTGCTGGTGATGGGCTTCGGCCTGATGCAGCGCCTGGTCCTGGTATCGCGCGAGCGCAACATCACCTCGATCGCGGACTTCATCGCTGCGCGCTTTGGCAAATCGCATGGCCTGGCGGCGCTGGTGGCGATCATCGCGGTGGTGGCGATCATTCCGTACATCGCCCTGCAGTTCAAAGCCGTGGCGATGTCCTTTCATGTGCTCACCGCCGGCCATCCAAACGCGGCGATCCCGCTGGTCGGTGACAGCGCGATGTGGTGCGCCATCCTGCTTGCCACTTTCGCCATCCTGTTCGGCACGCGCAGCATCGATGCCTCGGAACATCACCACGGCATGATGCTGGCGGTGGCCGTGGAATCGCTGGTGAAGCTGGTGGCATTCATCGCCATCGGCGTGTACGCGTGGATGCATGGCCCGGGCCTGGCTGCCAGCTATGCGCCCGCGATTGCTGAATTGAAGCAGGGCCTGCCCACCGGTTTCATCGCGCAGACGCTCCTGGCTTTCTGCGCGATGTTCTGTTTGCCGCGGCAATTCCACATCGGCGTGGTGGAATGCGAAGACGTCCAGGACCTGCGCCGGGCGCGGTGGATGTTCCCGGCCTATATGGTGCTGATCAGCCTTGCCGTATTGCCGATCGTCGCCGGCGGCATGCATCTGCCTTCGGTGCGTGGTGGATCGGCCGACGCCTGGGTACTGAACCTCCCGCTGGCACTGGGCAACGACGGCATGGCCCTGCTTGCCTTCGTCGGTGGCTTCTCAGCTGCCACCGGCATGGTGATCGTGGCAGCGGTGGCCTTGTCCACGATGATCAGCAACGACCTGGTGATGCCCGCACTGCTGCGTATCCATCGCCTGGGGCTTGAGCATCGCAGCGACCTCTCACACATCGTGCTTCGCGTGCGGCGCGTGGCCATCGTGTTGCTCGCCGCCGGTGCCTACGCCTACTACCGCCTGCTTGCCGGTGACGAGAACCTCGCCGCCACGGGCCTGCTGGCCTTCGCCGCCGTGGCGCAGTTCGCCCCGGCGATCGTCTCGGGCCTGTACTGGCGCGGCGCGAGCCGGGTGGGCGTATACGTGGGGCTGCTGGCTGGCTTCGCCACCTGGGCTTATACCTTGCTGATGCCGGCGATGATCCGTTCGGGCTGGTTGCCACAGGCCTGGTTGCAAGAAGGGCCGTTGAAGCTGGACTGGTTGCGGCCCACGGGCCTCTTCCACCTCACCGGCTGGGATCCGGTGACGCACGGTACATTCTGGTCGCTGCTGATGAATGTAGGCGCATTGGTCTTCATATCCCTGCGCGTGCGGCCCGGCATCGAGGAGCGCCTGCATGCGGCGTTGTTCGTCGATCCGCTGGCCGGGGTGACCACCGGTGCGGGCGACTGGCGCGGAAGGGTGGCCGTGCGCGACCTCTTCGCCATCGCCGGCCGCATCGTGGGCGAACGCAGCACCGAACGCGCCTTCGCCGACTACGGCGCGCGCCGCGGCAAGGAACTGCAGCCGGGACAATCGGCCGACCGTGCACTGATCCAGTTCACCGAGCGCCTGCTGGCCGGCGCGGTAGGGGCGGCAAGTGCACGGCGCATCCTGATCAGCGCGCTGTCGGGCACCGGCCTGGACATCGCCGAGGCGATGGCGCTGATGGACGAAGCGTCGCAGGAACTGCGCTTCAACCGCGAACTGCTCTCCACCACGCTCGAAAACGTCTCCCAGGGCATCAGCGTGGTCGACGCGACGATGCGCCTGGTGGCGTGGAACCGGCGCTACGTAGAGCTGTTCGATTACCCCGAAGGCATGGTGTACGTCGGACTGCCCGTGAGCGACCTCATCCGCTGGAACGCAGAGCACGGCGAGTGCGGTGCGGGCGAAGTAGAGCAACACGTCGCCAAACGCATTGGCTATATGCGGGCGGGCTCGCCCCATCTGTTCCAGCGTATCCGCCCGGATGGCACGGTGATCGAAATGCGCGGCCGCGCATTGCCAGGCGGTGGCTATGTCACCACCTACACCGATGTCACCGCGTACAAGCACGCCGAGCAGGCCCTGATCGAGGCCAACGAGAACCTCGAACAACGCGTGGACCTGCGTACCGCGGAACTGTCCGAAGCACTCGCCGATACCGCCAAGGCCCGTCTCGATGCGGAAGCGGCCAACGCCTCGAAAACAAGGTTCCTGGCGGCGGCGAGCCACGACCTTCTGCAGCCGCTCAACGCGGCCCGGCTGTTCACCTCCGCCTTGCGCCAGTATCCCAGTCTCGATGAGGAAAGCGCGCAGCTGGCAGAACGCATCGATGCATCTTTCCGCGCCGCGGAAGATCTGCTCGACGCTTTGCTCGATGTCTCGCGCCTTGACGCCGGTAGCTACCGGCCCGACATCAGCGCATTCTCATTGACGGATCTGTTCAATTCCCTGAAACCACAATTCGCCGTAGTGGCTGAGCAGCGGGGCATCGCCTTCGACGTGGTGCCTACCACCTTGTCGGTGCGAAGCGACCCGCAGCTGCTCCGCCGGATCGTCCAAAACTTCCTTTCCAATGCCCTGCGCTACACGCGGCGCGGACGCGTGTTGATGGGCGCGCGGCGCAGTGGCGACCAGGTGCGTATCGAGGTATGGGATACGGGACCTGGTATCGCCATGGACCAGCAAGCCAGGATTTTCGGTGAGTTCCAGCGACTGGATCGCCCATCACCGTGGGGCGAGAAGGGCCTGGGCCTTGGGCTTTCCATCTGCGAACGCATTTCGAACATCCTCGGGCACCGGCTGGACCTGCACTCCGAAGCCGGTACCGGCAGCTGCTTCAGCGTGACGGTACCGCGCACCGCGTATGTGGCTCCAAAGCGCGAGCGTCCGATGACATTGCCCGGCGGCGAGCAACTGCCGCTGCGCGTGCTTTGCCTGGACAACGACGCCACCATTCTTGAAGGCATGCGCGCGTTGTTGGGTCGGTGGGGGGTCACCTGCCTGACGGCGGAAAATGAAGCCGATGCCGAGACCATCCTGCGTAGCGAGTCGGTGGATCTGATCCTTGCCGACTTCCATCTCGATGATCACGCCGATGGGCTGGACGTACTCGAGCGTTTCGGCAAGATCATGCCAAACCTTCCACCGGCGGCATTGATCACGGCGAACAATAGCCCACAGCTGCTCCAGCGAGCCCGCGCGCTCGGCTATCCGCTGCTGCATAAACCAGCCAAGCCGGCGGCGCTGCGCGCACTTCTGGTGGCATTGGCACGGCGCAAGTCGACGGCCCGGGATGATGGTGATTGGCGGCAGAATATTGCGTAGCCTAGAGCGGCTTGCGCCCACGGACCGAAATCATCGGCGGTTGGGATAGGTCAAGCACGCCCGCCCGCACGTTCTCCAGGTGCTGCTCGATCTCTTCGTCCGAAGCGATCCCATGATCGAGCAAATCGCCCCGTATCATCTTGATCGTGGCGATTTCCAGCGGTGCGCATTCGGGCAAAGTGATCGGGAAATAAGCTTCCGCCGCAATGTCGTTCAAGCCCGCATCACGAAACATCCGCGGTAGTTTTCGGCCGAAGCTCAGGTCCGCGCCCCGCTTCGATAGCAGCGATCTGAACCCATGCCTGATCCGGTTGGCCAGCTCCTGATCGGGACCATACGCGTCGATGCAACTCAAGGGCTGAAGTGCGGGATCGGCGTCCTCGATCACCAGCCAACCACCGGGCTTGAGTGACGAAAGCATGTTGCGGAGTGCGCGCTCCCGTTCGGGAACGTGGACCAGTACCAGTCGTGCGTGCACCAGATCAAACGAGTCACCGGGCGGAGGGTCGAGGGCCACGTCGTGGGTGCGTATTTCCACGTTCGGGGATGCGGCATCCTTCGTCCAGGAAGCATCGATGTCGGTGGCCAGCACATAGCCGGACGATCCGACGCGCCTGGCGACCGCACGTACCAGCGCGGATCCGCCTGCGCCCACTTCCCAGCAGCGCCAGCCATCGGCCACGCCGCAGGCATCGAACTGCCGAAGCGTCACCGGATCGAACAGAGCAGATAGAGAGGCGAAGCGCTGCGCTGCTTCAGACTTCCGGTTTTCCAGGAGGTAGTCACTGGTCGACATGGGTTATCCCGTTACTGGAGCCATCCAATCATTCCCATTGTAATGCAGGGCACTCCTCGACCCTCCCTAAAGGCTCGCCATGCAGCCAGCCGACCGAGATGAGACTTGCATCCCATTCCTATTCCCGGTCGCAGGAAGTTGCCGGTTTGGCCTATAGATTTAGGTGCCGCCCTAAATGGGTGGTGCAATGATGCAAGCATCAGATCCCTTGAGAAAGCTGGGACCTGACGGCTGGCATTTGGTTTTGCCGAATTGCATGCGGAGCGTGCGCTTGCCCGACTTCGACAGTCTGGGCGCTCTTATGGCGAGGGCGGCGTGCAACCATGTTCAAAGCTATCCCTGCAATCATTGTTGCGACCATGGCGGTCCTGTTCATCGCTCCCGTATGTGGAGCAGACGTATCCGTAGCCAAGGCGCGGGAAATTGCTGGCTCTATCGCACCGACGACCGCACAAGCTACTCGCGTGATCACGCAGCCGCCACGCACTAGCGCAAGCCGTGCGGCGACCTCGGATGATAATGCCGTCTGCATGGGTACCGATCCCTCCGCTTGTACGGCTCAGGGCATGGGCACGACAAATACCGCTTTTTGCAACGTGGAAGACGTAGGGTTCGCGGCCTGCCTCGCGAGCTACGCCCCCGCCGTTGTCAACCATCTGCCGCCTGCTGGTCAGGTGTTCACCGTCACCGTGCGCAATCGGGAAGGAAGCATACGCATGGTCACTGTCTTGTTGACCGCTGAGCAAACTGCTCAGGACGCCGCCACCATGGCTCTACAGGGCACTTCGGGCGAGACCGTGGTGGCGGTGAACTGAGCGCTGGACCGCCGCGACTAGAGCTTGGGATACCAGTTCGTGCCGCGACCCTCCGGTGTACTGTCCAGGATTATCCACAGCGGCATAAGGTCGGGTGCGCCCCGCGGGTCCTGTCCGGGATCGGCGGTGACATCGCCCATTTCCCCGCTCCAGAAATGACGGATCACACCATCGCGCCGCGTGAACACATTGAACCCCGGAATGTCGCTGCCATCGTCGGCGATGGCGTGGTAATCGCGACTGAAGTTTTCGTTCACGTCGGAAACGAGCCTTAGGTCTTTCCAGCCGCGTTCCTTCTTGAAGGCCAGCAGCTTGGCGATGGGCGAGCGCGCCACCGCCACCAGCGACACGCGCTCGCCGATCGGTTTCGCTTCGCCGTTCCAGGCATCGAGCAGGGTCGTGCACATGGGGCAGGGCCGCTCGCGCTGTGGACCGAACATGTAGCTATAGATCACCAGGGTCTGCTTGTCGCCGAAGAGACTGGCGAAATCCAACGGGCCTTCCTCGCCTTCGAAACGGTAATCGCCGTTTACGTCACCGCCCGCGGGCAAGGCCCGGCGTAGCTCGGCGACGCGCTCGATATGCCGGCGCAATTCAATCTCCTCAGCCAACAGGGCAGTGCGTGCCTCGCGGTAGGCAGCGCTCTCGTTGGGAAAGGTCATGCCGTTGCGCTGGGCTAGCTCCGATGCAGGGACGAGGGGTGCAGCATCGTTCATGGCAGTTCTCCAAAAGGTCGGTTTCAGTCGCGGTCAGGCGCACCGAGCGGGAAAAAAGAACGATAGGGACGAGCCTCGTCCACCGCCCGTGCGAACGACGGCCGTGCCAGCAGTCGCTTGCGGTAGGCAATCACGTTGGCAAATTTCGCGTCGATGCGATGCGTCCAATCGGCATAGAACAGGAACGGCGCGGCGCCACAGTCGGCCAGGCTGAAGGTGTTGCCCGTCGCCCACTCGCGCGTGGCCATGGTTTTGTCCAGCCACGCATAAGCGGTGTCCAGCATTTGCCGTGCATCGGCCACGCCGGTGGTGTCTTTCTTATCCTCCGGACGCATGCTGTCGAAGACGATCTTCTGTTGCGGCGTGGAGATGTAGTTGTCGAAAAAGCGATCCATCGAGCGCACTTCGATCGCCGCGGCAGCATCGCGCGGCAGCAGCGATACCGGGCCCGGATGATGGATGCCCAAATATTCGATGATCGTGGTTGCTTCGGGCACCACGCGGCCACTTTCCACCAGCACGGGGAAGCGCTTCATCGGCCAGAGGCCGGCGAATGTCTGGTAGGTCTCGGGATCTTCCGGGGCGAGCATGCGCCACTGGAACGGGGTGCCGTTCTCGTAAAGGGCCACCAGGACTTTCTGGCAGTACGACGAGAAGGGGTGGGCGTAGAGCTCCAGGGCCATCGTTGGGGTTTCCTCGTTCGACGTGGGTTTCTACCCATGATGTCGAACGGGCCGGGGGGAAATCGACATGCACGATGGCATGCATGTCGACTTTTTATTGCCCCGGGTAAAAAACCGGTTTAGCGGACGCCGCCGCCGGCGAAGAGGTGTTCGCCAGTGAGCCAGAACGAATCGTTCGAGGCCAGGAACACGGCGATCGAGGCGATGTCGTCGGGCTGGCCGATGCGGCCGAGCGGGGTGTTGGCCACCGCCTGCTTCTCGAAGTCCGAACCGATGAAACCGGCGGTATGGGTGCCTTCGGTCTCCACCATGCCCGGGTTCAGGGCGTTGACTCGGATCTTGCGGGGGCCCAGCTCACGCGAAAGCACGCCGGTGATGGCGTCGACCGCGCCCTTGGTGCCCGTATAAATGGCGCTGCCCGGCGGCACGATGCGGGTGACCAGCGAGCCGACATTGATGATGCTGCCGCCTTCGCCCAGGTGCGCGGACGCCGCCTGGCTGACCAGCAGCAGGCCCAGTACGTTGATGTTGAACTGGCGGTGGAACTGATCTTCGGTGAGCTCTTCCAGGCTGCCGAACTCGTAGACGCCGGAGTTGTTCACCAGCACGTCGAGCTTGCCATAGGCCTTGATGGCGCCATCGACGATGCCCTTGGCCTCGGCGGCCTTGGAAACGTCGCCCTTCACGGCCACGGCCTTGCCACCGGCGGAGACGATCTCGCTGACCACCTTGTCTGCACCCTCCTTGCTGGAGGCGTAATTCACCACCACTGAAGCGCCGGCGGCGGCCAGGGCCTTGGCGATGGCGGCGCCGATGCCCTTGGATGCGCCAGTAACGATGGCGACCTTTCCTTCTAGCTTGCTCATGGGGATGCCTTTATTTATTTGGTAGAGGAATAACGGGTCTTTAAATCCCGTAGTTCACGACATTGGAACTACTAAACCAGACTTCAAGGGGGTGGTAAAATGAAATCATGAGGCCGCTTGTCCACCCCGCCATCGAGGACATCACCGTCGAGGGCATCCTCCACGTCCTTTCCGACCCCGTCCGGGCCGCCATCTACGCGAGCCTGGCCGCCTCGGAAAACGCCCGCACCTGCTCGAATTTCCTGCAGATGCAGGACAAGGACATCCCCAAGTCCACCCTTTCCCAGCATTTCCGCATGCTCCGGGAGGCCGGGCTGATCCGCAGCGAGCGGCATGGGGTGGAGATGCGGAATACCTCCCGCTGCAAGGAGGTGGAGCAGCGGTTCCCGGGGTTGCTCGGGGCGATCATGCAGGCGCATGCCCAACAGTGCGCACAGAAGCAGGCCGCGAAGAGCGACGGCTAAGGCTCGGCGCGCAGCCGCCTCATTGAAGTCCAATTACAGACGGATGAAAGGGATGTTCCCGAGCCCCGTGTCAAATACGAGATGACGCCAAGATCCGCCGACGAATGACGGGCGAACCCGCTTATGCTGAAATCCGACATCCTGTCCTTGAAGCCACTCTTAGAGCTTGGAGATGAGCATGCCGAGTAAAGCAAGCAGCAAATCCAAAGACGTGGTGCCCGGCGGCGTCGACGAATACATAGAGAAATGTCCGAAGGACGTGCAGGCTCACTTGGCGGAAATACGAACAGCTATTCAGGCCGCAGCTCCCGGTTCCACGGAAACCGTGAGCTACTTCCAGATGCCTGGATACTTCCATGAAGGTTACGACTACAACGGCATGTTCGCCTGGTTTAGCTTCAAGAAGCCCCATGTGCGCTTGCATGTTCGACCTCCAGTGCTGGCGGACCATGAGAAGGAACTTGGCGATTACCCTTCTACAAAAGCCATCGTCAGCTTTCCGGCAAACAAGGCGATACCAGTGGCGTTGGTCAAGAAGCTAGTCAAAGCAAGCATCAAGGAAATGAAGCGGAAGAAGGAATCCGCATAACGGTTCCTGCTGGCGACGGTTAGTGCCTGCTCAGTTCAAGGATGTCCGCGGCGACTTCAGACATGTCGTTGTTCAGCTGATGGTCGCGCCCTGCGAGCTTACGCAGCACCGCTTGCGGAATGGCCTTCGCGCTTAGTTCGGCGTGCTTCATGGGAACGGTTTCATCCGCATCTCCATGGTAAAGATAGACGGAGCATTGTGCGGGCAACTTTCCACCAAGGTCTGGTTTGGGCTGGACATCGTCGCTCGGCCAGCCACCCTCGCCAATGAACGGCATTGAGATCAGGAATATGCCGACAGGTGGCCGCGCGAGCGGTTCTTCGGCGAGACTATGCACCAGGACGGTCGCACCGATGGAATGGCCAACCAGTAACGCTCGGTCACCCAGCTTCTCGAACTCCTTGCGGAGTGCTGCCTTCCACGGAGTAAATTTGGGATCGTCTTCGTCTGGCATGCGCGGATAGTGAATCTCGTAGTCGGGTCCTAGCGCCTTCTCGAGGCTCTCGACCAGCTTGCTGTCCCACGCATCGTGCGCACTCTCGCCGCCGCCTTGAACGAACAGAAGTTGCCGGGCCATGGCTACTTGCCCAAACGCCAAGCATGTATCGCTTTCATATGCGTTCTCTGATGATTAAGAGGTTTCAATAGAGTATCGGCTGGAACCTGCGGAAAATCGAAAGCAAATATCACGCACTTTTGAAAGGTCAGCCTGGAAGCATCAGCGCATCCTCGAATACCTTCTGTCCGTCATCACCCCACCATTGGCGCACGGAGACATCGCCACCCAGGGCTCGCAGATCACGAAGAAGGGCCATCAAGCCCTCAATCTGGGGATGTCCCCAGTCCGGTCCCATACGGTAATCGAGAATAAGCTCGTTGAGGCCGACGAATACGCCAAGATCGGGAAGGCGGCAACCAGCGCGGGTGATACCGCTAAGCAGTATCTGAAGCGAATCCGCTTGGCCGGCTTCACGAGAGCTTGGCACGGAAGTGAAAGCATTCCATGCCGAAGCCTTCCCGAAAGTAGAACCGGTGTGCGTGCTCGCGGGTGACCCGCGAGATGAGCTGGATCTCACCACACCCAAGGGCGCGTCCTTCTTCCTTGATTCTTGAAATCAACCGCGATCCATAACCATGCGAGCGGACGCGTTCGTCAACCACCAGGTCATCGATGTAGATGAGACTATCGCAGTACAACATGTGCATCACTCGATAGGTAGCTACAGCCCGAACCTCGCCCTCGTCAAAAAGTGCCAGGACCTTCAGTCCATCACTTGCCATAAGACCGCGGATCGTCGACACGAAGTTGGACCGCTCAAGGTGGGGACGCAGCTGAAACAGGACATCAAACGTCGCCGCAATCTGTTCGTCGGTTTCCGCGTGAATAATCTCGATTGTCATGTGAGCTCTGCTGGAGTTAAGCGGTGCCGATGCCGTCCTTCTCGAACGGCTTTCGTATCACCGAGCCAGGTAATAGCTTAGACAAACTAGAGCGGCGGCGTACCCGCTGGCTCCACCGCCAGATGACTCGCCGCCAACGCCACCTGGGTGCGGTTCGATACCCCGAGCTTGCGCATGATCGCCGTCATGTGCGCTTTCACCGTGGCTTCGGACACGCCAAGGTCGTAGGCGATCTGCTTGTTCAACAACCCTTCCGCGATCATGTTCAACACGCGGAACTGCTGTGGTGTGAGCGAGGCCACCCTCGCGGCGATGTCTTCTTCGCTGGGATCGAGCGCGCTGCCGTTGCCGATCATCTGCGGCGGTAGCCAGGCATCGCCGTCCAGCACCGCGTGGATCGCCCGCACGATCTGGTCCACCGGCGCGGACTTCGGGATGTAGCCCGAGGCACCGTGGGCGATGGCGCGATGGGCCACCTGCGACTCCTCGTGGCCAGAGACCACGATGATCGGCAGGCCCGGGTACTGGCCGCGGATGTGCGCCAGCGCCGAATAGCCGCGGGCGCCGGGCATGTGCAGGTCCAGCAGCAACAGGTCGGCGTCGGCGTGGCCTTCCACCAGCACCAGCAGCGCGTCCACGCTATCGGCCGTATACACATGAGCACCGGGCAACGCCGCCAGTACCGCGCGCTGGAGTGCGTCGCGGAACAGCGGATGGTCGTCGGCGATCAGGACGTCGGCCATGGGGAGCCTTTATTTCACCAGCCGCTCGTGCACGAGATTGGCCACCACGCTCGGGTCGGCGAGGGTGGAAATGTCGCCCAGCTGGTCGGGTTGGTTCTCGGCAATCTTGCGCAGGATGCGGCGCATGATCTTGCCCGAACGGGTCTTGGGCAGGCCCGGCGCCCACTGCAGGTAATCGGGCGCGGCGATCGCGCCGATTTCCTTGCGGACGCCGGCAATCAGTTCCTTGCGCAGTTCCTCGCTGCCGTTTTCGCCGGCGTTGAGCGTGACGAAGGCATAGATGCCCTGGCCCTTGATGTCGTGCGGGCAGCCCACCACGGCGGCCTCGGCCACCTTCGGGTGCGCCACCAGCGCGCTTTCCACTTCCGCGGTGCCGATGCGGTGACCCGACACGTTGATCACATCGTCCACGCGGCCGGTGATCCAGTAGTAGCCGTCTTCATCGCGGCGCACGCCATCACCGGTGAAGTAGCGTCCGGGATAGGTCTTGAAATAGGTGTCGATGAAGCGCTGGTGGTCGGCGTAGACGGTACGCATCTGGCCAGGCCACGAGCGCGTGAGTACCAGGTTGCCGGAGACCGCGCCGTCGAGTTCCTTGCCGTCGGCGTCCACCACCGCCGGCACGACGCCGAAGAAGGGAAGCGTGGCCGAGCCCGGCTTGGTGTCGATGGCGCCGGGGAGGGGGGTGATCATGATGCCGCCGGTTTCGGTCTGCCACCAGGTATCGACGATCGGACAACGGCCATCACCCACCACGCGGGAATACCACTCCCAGGCTTCCGGGTTGATCGGTTCGCCCACGGTACCCAGGATGCGCAGGGACTGGCGCGAGGTTTTCTTCACCGGCGCATCGCCTTCGCGCATCAGCGCGCGGATGGCAGTGGGCGCGGTGTAGAACAGGGTGACCTTGTGCTTGTCCACCACGTTCCAGAAGCGCGAGAAATCCGGGTAGTTCGGCACGCCGTCGAACATCACCACGGTGGCGCCGTTGGCCAGCGGCCCGTACACCACGTAGCTGTGGCCGGTGATCCAGCCCACGTCCGCGGTGCACCAGTAGATGTCGTCCTCGCGCAGGTCGAACACACGCTCGTGGGTGAGGCTGGCATACACCAGGTAGCCGCCGCTGGTGTGCAGCACACCCTTGGGCTGGCCGGTGGAGCCGGAGGTGTACAGCGTGAACAGCGGATCTTCCGCGTTCATCGGCTCGGCGGGGCAATCGGCGCTCTGGCCTTCCATCAGCGTGTGGTACCAGCGGTCGCGCGGTGACTGCATGGCGATCGCGCCGCCGGTACGGCGCACCACGATCACCGTCTCCACGCTGTCGGTGCCGCGCTTGGCCAGGGCGGCATCCACATTGGCTTTCAGCGGGATCTTCTTGCCGCCGCGGACGCCTTCATCGGCCGTGATCACCAGGCGCGAGCCGGAGTCGGCGATGCGGCCGGCCAGCGAATCGGGCGAGAAGCCGCCGAACACCACCGAATGGATGGCGCCGATGCGCGCGCAGGCCAGCATCGCCACGGCCGCTTCCGGGATCATCGGCATGTAGATGGCCACGCGGTCGCCCTTGCCAAGCCCAAGGTTCTTCAGCGTGTTGGCGAACTTGCAGACCTCCGCGTGCAACTCCTTATAAGTGAGCTTGCGGGTTTCGTCCGGGTCGTCGCCCTCGAAGATGATCGCCGTCTTGTCGCCGCGCGTGGCCAGGTGCCGGTCGAGGCAGTTGGCCGAGACGTTCAGCTGGCCGTCTTCATACCATTTGATATGAAGGTCCTTCGCGTCCCAGGAGACATCGGAGATCTTCGTGGGAGCGCGCACCCAATCGAGCCGGCCGGCCATGTCCTTCCAGAAGCCATCGGGGTCGTCCACCGATCGGGCATACATGGCCTGGTACTGGTCGGCGGTAAGGCTATGGGACGGCTTGGACATGCATGGGCTCCAGCGCGCCGCCGGGCGGGCGGCATAGGGATGAAAGACAGCAATGGCGGGAGGCCGAGTGTAGCCGTTGCCAGGCGACACCGATGTGCAACCCTTCTTACGACTTTGGTCGAGTTTCGACCTTTGGCGAATAGCACCCTTGCTGTGCCATGGCCATGCTCGGCACGCCAATGGTTGGGGAGGCCATGATGAAAACGATCAAAATCGGCAGCCGCAAGGTGCTTGCCCTGGGTATTGCCTGTGCCCTGTTGCTTCCATTCACCGCGGCACATGCGCAGTCGTCCACGAAGAAACCCACCGCTCGTGAGCAGAAGCTCGAGCAGCGGGTGAACCAGCTCGAGCAGGAGCTGGCCGAGCTGAAACAGATGATCCAGGAACAGAAGGCCGATACAGCCCAGGCCACCGCCACGGCGCAGGCCGCGCAGACCCAGGCCCAGGCCACCGAAACCAAGGTCGCCCAGGTGGCCGCCACGCCGCCGCCGAAGCCGGTGTTCTCCAGCGCCCCGGGTGTATCGGTGGCGCTGCACGGCTTCATCAACGCCAGCGCCTTCAGCCAGGACAAGGGCTTCACCTACGGCAACGGCCAGAACGCCGAATTTCCGATCCCGGGCTCGGCAGGCCACGTGAACGATTCGCTCACGGGTGTGGATGTGCGCAACACGCGCTTCTGGCTCGACTTCACCGGCGCGAAGTTCGGCGGCGACTGGACCGGCGGTGGCCGCATCGAGATGGACTTCTTTGGCGGCTTCAACGGCACCGGTGCCTACGCCCAGTCGCAGCCCGTACCGCGCTTGCGCCAGGCTTATATGGACATCACCAACCCGACGACGGGATCGACCTTCCGTATCGGCCAGCAGTGGGACCTGCTGTTCCCGCTGGACATGACTCCGCAGTCGCTCTCCCACATCGCCTTCCCCCTGGGCTACGGCACCGGCTTCACCGGCTGGCGCTTCAGCGGTATTTCATGGATGAAGGAACTGAACCACGGCAGCGACGGCCCGATCTGGCGCCTGGACCTGGGCGCGTATGGTGGTACGTGGAGCACGCCGGGCTCGACCAACAACTACACCACGGCCGGCAACGTGGGCTTCAACCCGCAGTACGAAGCCCGCCTGCACGTGCAGGACAAGACCTGGCTGGCCTTCGTGGCCGCCCACTACAGCAAGGTGGACCTGCGCGGCGTCGATGGCGCCTCGCCCACGCCGATCAAGAGCAACATCAAGAGCACGGCGATCCAGGCCGGCGCGCAGTGGATGCCTGGCAACTGGGTGTTCAAGGCACTTGCCTATGCCGGCAACGGCATCGGCGAGGTATTTGGCGATCTTTCCCAGTTCGGCGACATCTCCGACAAGGGTGGTTATGCGCAGGTCGGCTACAAGTTCACGCCGAACTGGTCGGTGTACGGCTTCTACTCGCAGAGCAAGCCCGATACCGATGACGTGATCAAGTGGCTGTCCCGTGGGTCCACCGGACTACTGAAGAATCGCCAATCGGCGCTGAGCCTTCAGTACACCGCCGGGCCTTATGACCTGAGTTTGGAGTGGATCCACGCCAAGCTTGATTCCACCACCAACGGCGTCACGCGGCAGACCACGCAGGGCAACGAAATTACCCTCAACGGTAATTACAAGTTCTAACGCGACGATGGCGGCCTGCGAGGGCCGCCATCTTTCGCACAAACGTGCTTCGTAAATAACTGCGAACCTCACCAGGGGTGCACCATGGCAACAAGCCCATCCGGCGTCCGCGCCGACGGAACGATCGGTACCAGCCACAAGCGCGTCGTCTTCGCGTCGAGCCTGGGTACCGTCTTCGAGTGGTACGACTTCTACTTATATGGCTCGCTGGCCGCCGTCATCGGCAAGCAGTTCTTCGGCGGACTGAACGAGACCAGCCAGTTCATCTTCGCTCTGCTGGCCTTTGCCGCGGGATTCGCGGTGCGTCCGTTTGGCGCCATCGTGTTCGGGCGGGTAGGCGACCTGATCGGCCGCAAGTACACCTTCCTGATCACCATCGTGATCATGGGTACGTCCACCTTCCTGGTGGGCGCGTTGCCCAGTTACGCCTCCATCGGATGGGCGGCACCGATCATCCTGATCATCCTGCGTCTGTTGCAGGGGCTGGCACTGGGCGGTGAGTACGGTGGTGCGGCGACGTATGTTGCCGAGCATGCGCCGATGGGCAAGCGCGGGCTGTACACCAGCTTCATCCAGATCACAGCCACGTTCGGCTTGTTCCTGTCGTTGCTGGTGATCCTGGGGACACGCTTCGGCCTTGGCACCGAGGCCTTCGAGGCCTGGGGCTGGCGCATCCCGTTCCTGCTGTCGGCGATCCTGGTGGGCGTGTCGGTGTACATCCGCCTGCAGTTGCAGGAGTCGCCGGTCTTCAAGGAGATGAAGGAGCAGGGCAAGGGCTCGAAGGCACCGCTTACCGAAGCCTTCGGCAAATGGCCGAACCTGAAGCTGGTGATCCTGGCGCTCCTGGGTGCCACGGCGGGTCAGGCCGTGGTCTGGTACACCGGCCAGTTCTATTCGCTGTACTTCCTTACCCAGAGCCTGAAGATCGATGCCACGGCGGCGAACCTGCTGATTGCCGCGGCGCTGCTGATCGCCACGCCGTTCTTCGTGGTGTTCGGCGCACTGTCGGACAAGATCGGACGTAAGCCCGTGGTGCTGGCCGGTTGCCTGCTGGCGGCGCTGACGTATTTCCCGATCTTCAAGGGCATTACCCATTACGGCAATCCGGCCATCGAAACCGCTGCGGCCGCTTCCCCGGTATCGGTGGTGGCCGATCCGAACGCCTGCAGCTTCCAGTTCGATCCGGTCGGCAAGAAAACCTTCACCAGCTCCTGCGACGTGGCCAAGAGCGTGCTGGCGAAACGAGGCATCCCGTATTCCAACGTGGATGCACCGGCGGGCACCGTGGCCCAGGTGAAGATCGGAAGTGCGACGGTGGATTCCTTCGAAGGCAACGGCATGGCCAAGGCGGACTTCACTGCCAAGGCCAAGGCCTTCACGGCCGCCGTGGGTGCGGAGCTGAAGACCGCCGGCTATCCGGAGAAGGCTGACCCGACGCAGTCGAACTATCCGATGCTGGTGCTGCTGCTGACCATCCTGGTGCTGTACGTGACCATGGTGTACGGGCCGATCGCCGCATGGCTGGTGGAGATGTTCCCCACGCGGATCCGCTATACCTCGATGAGCCTGCCGTATCACATCGGCAATGGTTGGTTCGGGGGCTTCGTGCCAACCATCGGCTTCATGCTGGTGGCCTGGAAGGGCGACATCTACTACGGTCTTTGGTATCCGATCGGCGTGGCGCTGATGACCTTCGTCATCGGCCTGCTGTTCGTGCGCGAGACCAAGGACGTGAGCATCCGCGACTAGCGGCGACCCAACGCGGGGGTCAGAGTCATTGACTCTGACCCCATGGGGTTATTCCTGCGGCGGCTTGGTTATCGACTCGCGGAGCTTCTTCATCTCGTACGCGTTGAGCACTTCGGGCTTGGCATTGCCCTCGATGCGCTCCTGGGCGAAGGCCAGCCCCGTGGCGATGAGCCCAACCAACCCCAGGAACAGGCACAGGCCGAGCAAGCCCGGTGATTTCGTCGCGAAGCAAACGAGCACCATCAGGGCGGTGAAGGCAGCAAGGATCCAGCGCATGGGTCGACCGGCGGGCAGGGCAGGTTGGCGCATCATAGCGCCGCCGTTGGGGATATTCCGTACGGTGGCGAACGGCGTCTGGACACGTATCGGCGTAATATAAGAGGGTTCTTCTTCACACCGCGGGTGAACCATGCAGAAGTTGTTCGACGGCTACGCGCGCTTCCGGTCCTCCCAATGGCCCGAGCGACGCAAGACCTTCGAAGGCCTGGCCGATGCCGGCCAGAGTCCGCAGACCATGGTCATTGCCTGCTCGGACAGCCGGGTGGACCCCACGATGATCTTCGATGCGGAACCTGGCGAACTGTTCATCCTGCGCAACGTGGCCAACCTGGTCCCTCCCTACGAGCCCGATACAGCGTTCCATGCCACCAGCGCGGCGCTGGAATATGCCGTGCGCGTGCTGGAAGTGAAGGACCTGATCGTGATGGGCCACGCCATGTGCGGCGGCATCCGCGTGCTGCTCGATGGCCCTCCGGCGCAGGGCGGCGACTTCCTCGTGCCGTGGATGCGCATCGCCGAGTCGGCCAAGTTCCGGGTATTGGCCCGTGCTCCCGAGGACGTCCATACCGAGTGCGAATACGAGGCGGTGAAGCTGTCGCTGGGCAACCTGATGACCTTCCCGTGGCTTGCCGAACGGGTAGAGGCGGGCCTGCTCAAGCTCACCGGCATGAGCTTCGACATCCGCTCCGGGCAGCTATTGATGTTGCAGGGCGACGGCACCTTCGCCCCGGTGGACACCCCCTAGCCTGCTCGTGTCTATAATCGCCCTCTGGGTCCAGGGGGCGGCATGGACGGGGCCAACGACGAACGCTATCGGCGGGCGAAAGAACTTGCGCATGCAGCGGCGGAGCTACCGCCAGGCAAGCGCATGGCTTTCGTGCGCGAGCGGGCCGGTGACGATGCCGCGCTGATTGCCGAAGTGGGCTGGATGCTCGACGCGATCGAGGTGACCGCCGGCCTGCCGCACGCGCTGGAAAACCCCGTCGACCTTTCGGGCCTGAGCGCCCAGGCGGCCGCACCGCGCCATTACCAGATCATCCGCCGCCTGGGCGAGGGCGGCATGGGCGTGGTTTACCTCGCCTCGCGCAACGACGGCGGTTTCGTCCAGCAGGTGGCGCTGAAATTCCTCAACGCCGCGGCGGAAGACTCACCCGCCCTGCTCGAGCGCTTCGCCCAGGAACGCAACCTGCTGGCACGCCTGGAGCATCCGGGGGTCGCCCGCCTGCTCGATGGAGGCCTGCTGGCTGACGGCCGTCCCTTCCTGGCGCTCGAGTTCGTGCAGGGCGAGCGCATCGACGACTGGTGCGAAGAAAAGGCGCTGGACCTGCGCCAGCGCATTGCCCTGTTCCTTAAGGTATGCGCGGCGGTGGAGTTCGCCCACCGCCACCTGATCATCCACCGCGACATCAAGCCGGCCAACATCCTGGTGACCCCCGATGGGGAACCGAAGCTGCTGGATTTCGGCATCGCGCGCCTGCTCAACGAAGTACCCGATAACGAACGCGGCGACGGCGACGCACTCACCCTGGCCTATGCCAGTCCCGAGCAGGTGCAGAAGCGCCGCCTCACCACCGCCGCGGACGTCTACTCGCTGGGCGTGGTGCTGTACCAGCTGGTGGCCGGCCGCCGTCCCTTCCAGGACCTGGTGACCCCGCACCATCTCTCCAGCGCCATCATCAGCGGCGATTTCCTGCCGCCCAGCCGAAGCCCCCGTGGCGATGACGCCTCGGCGCCCACGCGGGCGCCGGTGCCGGCGGACGTCGATGCCATCGTGATGAAAGCGATGCGGCGGCACGCCCGCGATCGCTATGCCGGCGTGCACGAACTGGCCCAAGACCTCCGCCGCTTCCTCGAACATCGGCCGGTGCAGGCCCGCAAGGCCACGCCGGCCTACAAGGTAAGCCGTTTCGTGCGTCGCAACCGCCTTGGCGTGGCTGCCGGCGTGTTGCTGGCGGTGTCCACCTTCACGGGCCTGGGCGTATCGCTTTACGAACTGGCCCAGGCGCGCACGCAGGAACGCCTGGCCACCAGCCGGCAGCGCGAACTTGAACGCACCGTGGCTTTCGAGCAATCGATGCTCGAAGGCGTGGACATCGATGCGATGGGCCATGGCCTGGCCGATGGCGAACGCCGGCAACTGGGCGACCGCGCGGCAGCGATCTCCGGGGTGGGCTTCAGCGACCTGGCGCGGGAGTCGCTGGACGTGCACGTGGTGTCCCACGCGCTGGATGCGATTGATGGCCGCTTCCCCGACGAGCCCTTGCTGGGCGCGAGCCTGCGCCAGTCGCTGGCCCGCGTGCTGGTGACCATCGGCAGCTACGCCCATGCGGTGCGTGAGCTGCAAAAGGTGCTCGATGTGCGCACGCGCCTGCTTCCTGTCGGCGATCCGGCGGTGCTGTCGGCGCAAGTGGACCTGGCACGCGCACTGGACCTCTCCGGCCAGTTCGGCCAGTCGCGCGCCATCTTCGAAACTACCCTGGCCAAGGCGCAGGCGCTTGGGCCCGATGATCCGTTGCGTACCGCCGCGGAGGCGGGCCTTGCCCGCGCCATGGCCGACAGCGGCGACCTGATTCCTGCGCTCGCCGCGCAGGAAGCCCTCGACAAGCGCCTGTCGACCCGGCTCCCGGCATCGGATCCGGGGCTGATGCAGCTTCGGCGCGAACGCGTGGCGACCCTGATTCGGCTGGGCCGTCGCGATGACGCCCAGGCCATCATCGAGCCGCTGGCCGCGGTGTCCCTCCATGCCCTGGGTCCCGACCACCCCGATACCCTCGACGCCCAGGCCACCCTGGCGTCGTTGCTCAATTACCGGAACGAATACGAACGGTCGCTGGCGCTGGCGCGTACCGTGGCCGCGGCGCATGAGCGTCGCTTCGGCTTCGACCACCCTGCCACGCTTCGCGACGAAGACCTGGTTGCCGCCAACCTGGTGCGCCTGGAGCAGTTCGACGAAGCCCGACCGCTGCTCGAGCACATCATCCGTATACGGCGACAGGCGCAGGGCGACGACCAGCCGGACACGCTTGAATCGATGACCACCATGGTGCGGCTGCTCACCCGCACCGACGACTGGGCCGGTGCGACCACCCTGCAACGATCGATCCTGGAGGCGCGTAGGCGCGTGCTGGGTCCCGATCATCCAGACACCCTGTTCGCCCAGGCGAGCCTCGCCGGGTTTCTCTCGCACGAAGGAAAATATGCCCAGGCACTGGATCTGGCCACCACGGCGCTGGCCGCCCAGCGGCGCACCCTGGGCGTGGACCATCCGATCACCTTCGGTACTCTCGACCTGATCGCCCGCATCCATACCCAGGCCGGCGAGCTCGCCGCCGCCCGCGACGTCCATGCCGAGGCCCTGGCCAACCGGCAACGTGTGCTGGGAACCATGGACGCACATACGCTGGAAAGCGCCACGCGCCTGTTCGAGATCCTGGAAAGGCTGCACCAGACGGCCCAGGCCCAGACCATTCGCCACCGCTACATGGATCCGCTGGTGGCCATGGACCCGGCCACGCTCAATGCCAGCATGCGCGACATGCGCGATGGCACGGTGGACCTCCTCACCCAGTACGGCAACGCCCCTTAAGCGGCGGACAGTTCCCGCCGCAGCCAGGCACGGGCAATGCGCCATTCGCGCTGCACGGTGCGGGGCGAGATGGCCAGCACCGCGCCGATCTCCTCTTCGCGCAGGCCGACGAAGAAGCGCATCTCCACGATCTGTGCCTGCCGCGGATCCAGCGCCTCCAATTGGCGAAGGGCGTCGTCCAGCTCGTCGGGCGAGGCCTGTTCGGCCAGGTTGTCGGCGATCTGGGTGATGCCGGTGCGGTCCAGGGCGCAGGGTCGCTTTTGGGCGTGGCGGCGGCGGGCGGAATCGATCAGTACGCGGCGCATGGCGCGGGCGGCCAGGCCGATCAAATGCCCGCGGTCGGCGACCTCCGGCAGCTTGCCGCCGTGGAAAAGCCTCAGATAGGCCTCATTGACGAGCTCGGTGGGGTTCATCGTGCAGTCGCCGCGCTCGTGGCGCAACTGGGCGCGGGCCAGCCGGCGCAGGCTCCCGTACATCCGGCGCATCAGTTCGTCCATGGCCGCCGGCTCGCCGATCTCGGCCAGCCGGAGCAACTGGGTCACCTCGCCCGGCTGCGCTGCCGTCGGTGCGATGACGTTTTCGCCCATCTGCATATCGTTTCCCCCCTGCCGGGAAAAGGTTACTCCAAGCCTGTGACGGCGTGTGTCGTCTTTTCCGGAGCCTTTACGCATCCCATAGCAGGACCCCCGTGAGCGCTGGGGTCCCCATGCCGAGGGAGGGGGCAGTCCGGAATATTTCGGATTGACGCCCAGTCACGCCCACCCCGACAATGTGTGACGTAGCTCACATTTTCTTCAGGGGGAATCTTGTGAAGCAATTACTTATCTATGACCGTCCGCGGGAATTGAACCGCGTGGCGCACCGCCAGCTGCGCTTGTCGCCAGCTCCGGTGAGCTTCGGCTTCGCCCGGGCGGTGAACTCCGTGCCGCTGGTGGCGGCCGAGTTCCAGCGGGCCAGCCTGGACTATCCGATCGTCTTCGCGGGCGCCCCTGGTGCCGAGCAGCCGGCGGTCCTGCTGGGCCTGTCCCAGGGCGACAACCTGTTCGTCAGCGACGACGGCGGCTGGGCGCTCGATGCCTACCTGCCGGCCTTCATCCGCCGCTATCCGTTCGTGCTGGCCGAAAAGGACGGGGGCGAGGATTTCACCGTGTGCATCGACGAGGCCTTTGCCGGCCTGGGCACCGAAGAAGGCGCGCACCTGTTCAATGCCGATGGCACTGAATCCACGGTGCTGACCCACGCCGTGAAGTTCCTTACCGATTTCCAGGCCAGCCTGAAACAGACGCGCGCCTTTACCGAGCGCCTGCGCGAACTGGACCTGCTCCAGGCCCGCACGCTGCACGTACAGACCGCCTCGGGCAAAGCCAGCATGCTGGACGGCTTCCAGGTGGTCGATGCCACGCGCCTGGCGGCACTGAAGGGCAAACCCCTGCAGACGCTGCATGCCAGCGGCGACCTGGCCGCGATCCACGCCCACCTGTCGTCGCTGCAGAACGTGCAGCGGCTTTCGGCGCGACTGGATCGCCGGCAACCGGCCAGCAACACGATCAACTGAAGTGTCCGGCGCCCCGCGAGGGGTGCCTTCGATATACGTGCGGACGGGGCATTTCCCGTCAATCGGCGCCCGGGCAAACCCCCGCAGCGCCAACAGGGGATTTACGGATATGTCGAGCTCGTCATCGCACGCCGCCCGCAAGGGCGCTTCCTCGCAGCTGCGCGAAGCCCAGGTCACCGGCATCGGCTCACATCCCTTGCGGAAGTTATCGGTAGCCCTGGCCAGCGCACTCAGCCTGGGCGCACCGGCGGCCTGGGCGGCATCGACGGTAACGGTCTCGACCAACCGGTTGCCCGGCACCACCAACATCACCCAGACCAACGCGACCACCATTGATGTAAGCACGGTGGCGAAGAACGGCAGCAAGACCGCCTTCAACACCTTCAAGGATTTCACCGTCGGCAGCGGCGACAAGGTGAACCTGCACCTGCCCACCGGCACCGAGAACCTGGTGAACCTGGTGGACAACCAGGCGGTGGTGAACGGCACGGTCAGCAGCTTCCTGGGCAGCACCGAAGGCGCCGGCCGGGTGTTCTTCGCCGACTCCAATGGCTTCGTGCTGGGTACCACCGGCGTGATCAACGCCGGCGCGCTGGCCATTGCCACGCCCAGCCAGGCCACCATGGCCAAGCTCAACGCCGAAGGCGCCAATGGCGGCGGCACGGTCACCGATAGCCTGCTCAACGGTTCGATCGACCACGGTGCTGCCGACGTCAGCCTGAAGGGCACGATCAACACCACTTCCGGCGTTCGTGTGCAGGCGCGCGCGATCGATGCCTCCGGCACGGTGTTCGTCACCGGCGGCGCCGATGGCACGGGCCTGGCTGCAGTGAACGTGGGTAACGACGGTGCCATTACGGTGGTCGCGGACGACAAGGGCATCCACCTGGATGCCGCCACGATCGACGTGTCCGGCACGCTGAAGTCGGCCAACGGCAGCAATCAGGCGGTATCGGACGTCACCCTGACGGCCGACTCCGAAGACACCGTGCTCTCGGGTCAGTCCACCGCGACCACCGGCATCACGGTGTCGGGCACGATCACCGGCAAGAACGTCACGCTGTCGGCCAATAGCCGCTCCACCGCGGACTACTCCGACCTCAACCAGGCGATCAACACGCTGGACGGCCTCCTGCCGTCGGGCGTGGTGAACATCGGCCTGCCGGCGCTGCCCTTCGGCGTGGTGGCCTCCAATGCCACCGCCAAGGTGCAGGTGCAGTCCGGCGCGCATATCAATGCCACGGGTGATGTGACCGTACAGGCGCTTTCGCAGTCGAAGTCGGCCACTTCCGCGTTGAACAGCGTGGGCTCAAGCCCGGTGCTGGCGGCGGCGATCTACGGTGAAGTGCGCGGCACCACCGAAGCCTCCGTGGCCGGAGGCGCCAGCATCAACGCCTCGGGCAACGTCACCATCAAGGCCTTGCACGGCTCGGACCTGGATATTTCCTCGGAAGTGTCCGGCGACAAGGCCGTCGCTGTCTCCGCGGTGGTCGGCAATGTCATCGTCGATACCCAGGCCACCATCGCCTCCGGCGCCAGCATCACCGGCCAGGACATAAGCGTGCTGTCGCGCAACAGTGGCAGCTATGAGATCGAATCGAAGGTGGAAGCTACCGGCAACAGCCCGGTAGGCGCCAACGCCGCACTGCTGTTCGTCGATACCAATGCCCACGCCGAAAGCGACGCGAACCTTGGCAGCGTCGCCACCCCGATCAAGTCGCTGACCGTGGTAAGCGGGTCGACCACCGAAAAAATGTCGGTATCCACCGAGACCTCCGTGGGTACCGAGGCGGAAGACACCGATCCGAAGGAAGTGGTCTCTTCCGGTGGCGATGGCCTGGTCGCCTGGCTCGAAGGCAAACTGGGCGACTACTTCCTCAAAGCCGACGCTGAAGTCGGCAAGCAGGAAGGCGAAACCCCCGAAAGCACGACACCGGAAGGCGAAGAAGCCGACAAGAACAAGAGCTATGTCCGCGGTGGCCTGGGCCTGTCGCTGATCGACGCCGACCAGGGTTCGCACGCGGCGATAGGCCCCAATGCAGTCGTGGTGGCATCGGGCAACGTGGCCGTGCAGTCCCTGATCGAAAGCAAGGGAACGCAGACCAGCGCCACCACCGAAACCGAATCGGGCGACGACAACAGCGCCAACGTCTCGGGAAGCCTGGCCATCGATGTCACCCTGGTGCACAACGATGGTTCGGCCACCATCGGCAGCAATGCCAACATCACCGCGCTGAACATCGGCGTGGGCAGCGAGGTGACCGTGCCGTGGGACCTGCCCAGCACCTCGGGCCTGGATGACTTCGCCAACATCCCCGAGTTCCTGAGCACGATCTACGACGACCTGAAGGCCAACGGCGCGCCGCTGGCCGCCAGCTACGTCAACGCCACCTCCAAGACCGACAAGGTCGGCATTGCCGGCGCGGTGAACTACTTCCAGCTCGGCAACGACAACACCGCGTGGGTGGGCAGCGGCGCCATGCTGCATGCCACGGCCAACACCGATGCTGCCTGGACGGCCACCGCTACGTTCGGCAGCGACGCCGAAGGCACCGCCATCGACGACGCCACGCTGGCGTGGTCGCATTCGCTGGGCGTGACGGCCGACACCACCGTCCAGACCATCGACATCGCCGGCAACTTCGACCTGCTCAAAGTGCAGGGCACCGGTGGTACCGGCACCGATGCCAGTTCCGTCGGCGGCGGCGTGAACCTGGTGAACTACAGCGACAACACCACTGCCGGTATCGGCGACGCGGCCACCATCCAGGCAGCCGCCGTGAACGTGGAAGCCAACGACACCCAACAGATGGTGGTGGTGACGCCGTCGGCCGGCCGTGGCTCGGGCATCTCGGGCAATGTCATCTTCGCCATGGCGAACATCGACAACGCCACGCATGCATCCATAGCCAACACCGCCAAGGTCACCGCCGGCAGCGTCGATGTCGATGCCCACCAGGGCGTGGGCGCGTGGTCGATCGCCGGCGCCATCGCCCAGGGCACCAGTGTCGGTGTAGGCGTAGGCATCGCCATCAACAACCTGACCACCGATACCCAGGCCTACGTCGGCGACAACAGCGTCGATGGCACCGTGGCCGAACCCGGCGCGCAGGCGGCCTCGGCAAGGCCGACAGCCGGCATCCACGCCGATAGCGTCGATGTCACGGCGTCCATCGATGGCCGCAGTGGCGCCATTGCCATCGCCGGTGCCCAGGCCAAGGGTGACCAACCCGCGTCGGGCGGCACGGGTGGTACCGGCGGTACCGGTGGAACGGGCGGTAGCGGCAGCACCAGTACCGACGACGATACGCCCGAGTCGCTATCCAACGACCAGAGTCCGGATTTCCTCGCCACCACGCAGGGCAAGACCGACGACAGCACCGGCGGTTTCGGTATCGACACCATCATGGGTAAGATCCCCGTGCTTGGCGACCTGCTCAAGACCGGCCAGAAGGAAGAAGGCGCCACCCAGGAGGCCGGCAACAGCCAGCCCAAGCCCAAGGTCGCCGTGGGCGTGGCCGGCAGCGCCACCGTAGGCATCGGCAACCTCGACACCAAGGCGTTCATCACCGGCGCCACCATCGACAAGAACACCGGCGACGCGTCGGATATCGACGTCACCGCGCTGAACCAGACCGATCTCATCAGCGCCAGCGGATCGGCCGCCTTGTCCACGGCGAAGACCGAGAACAAGCCCAGCGCCGGCATTGCCGGCGCGGTGGCGTACAGCTTCATGGACAACGACACCCAGGCATGGCTCGACGGCGTCACCGCCGCTCACGCTGGGGATGTCACCGTGCAGGCACTCTCGGGCGGTTCGATCGTGGATCTGGGCCTGGGCCTGGCCTACAACAAGAACAGCGATCAGAAGAGCGGTTCGGTGGCGGGCTCCTTCTCCATCGGTACCGCCAGCAACAGCACCACGGCGGACATCCGCAACTCGACGCTGACCGCGGCGGACGACACCGCTGAGGTCAACGTCACCAGCTACGACCACACCGACATCGGTGCTGGCGGCGGCGCCTTCGCCATCGGCGGCAGCAAGGGCGTGGGTATCGGCGTCACTTACACGGATATCGGCAATACCAATACGTCCAGCGTGCACAGCAGCACGCTGGACGGCTTTGGCGACGTCTCGGTGGAAGAGCTCAACGCCGCGCGCATTGCCTCGGCCTCGGTGGCTGGCGCGCTGCCCGCCGGCGAGAACAGCCTGGGACTCACCGGTTCCTTCACCTTCAACACCATCCACAACGACAACGAAGCCACCATTGCCGGCTCCACCATCAGTAACGGCCATGGCGACGTCGTGGTCAGCGCGACCGGCGGTGCGCCGGTGGCAGCGTACGACACGCTGCTCACGGGCAACGGCAAGTCCATCGCCGACGTCATCGACTTCAGCGGTGGCCCACTGGCCCAGTCGGGCGATGTCGGTTCGGCGATCTTCGCCGTATCCGGCGCGTTGTCCGTCGGCAGTGATGCCGTGGGTCTGTCTTTTGCCTACAACAACATTGCCAACACCTATGCCGCGTCGCTGGTCGGCGGCAGCACGAACACCTCCGGCAACATCGCCGTCAATGCCATCGACAGCACGCGCATCTTCGCGCTGGCCGCCGGCATCGGCGCATCGGACGGCGACTTCGCAGGCGCCGGCTCCGTCACAGCCAACTTCATCAACGACAACGTCTCGGCCACCATCGGCGACACCGCGGCCACCAGTGCCACCACCACGGTGAACGGCGCCACGGTCTCGGCCAAGGCCAACAACGCTGCCACCATCGATACCCTGGCTGGCGCGATCTCGATCTCCACCAGCGGTGATTCCGCCGGTCTTGCAGTGGCCTTCGACGAAATCGGCAACCAGACATCAGCCACCATCGCCAACACCAAGGTGACGACCACCGGTACGGCGACCGCAACCGGCTGCGATGCGACCACGGCATCGGTGTCCGCCAGCGCCTGCTCCACCGGCACCATCAACGCTGCCGCGGTGGGTGTGGCCGGTGCCGATGGCGTCGCGTTGACCGCCTCTCTTGCCGTCAACGACATCGGCCTGCAGGACACCGGCGCCATCGGCAGCCTGGCCAGCGCACTGCGCGATACATATACCAAGGCCACCATCACCGGCAGCGACATCAGCACCGCCAGCGTCGGCGTGCATGCGAACGATTCGAACACCATCAACGCCCTGGCCGGCGGCATCGCCGCTTCCACCCAGGCCGCCGCTGGCGCGGGCTTCGCGCTGGAGAACATCGGTGCCAACACCTCGGCCACCTTCAGCGACAGCACGCTGCAGGCCACCGGTACGGTGGATGTGGCTGCCGGTTCAACGGGCTCCATCAATGCCCTGGCCGTGGGCGGCGCGATCTCCGGCGATATTGCCGTAGGCGCATCCGTCAGTGGCAATGTCATCGGCAACCATACGACGGCGACCGTAGATGGCATCACCGGCTACAACGGCGCCGCGCGCGGCAGCATGCACGATCTCAATGTTAAGGCGATCGACAGCGCGGCGATCAATGCCTATGCCGGCACGCTGGCGATCGGCTTCGAAGGTGCTGGCGTGGGCGCTGCGTCCACCATCAACACCATCACCAACATCACCCATGCCACCTTGAGCGATTCTACGCTCGACACCACCGGCAGCACGGATGTGGAAGCCACCTCCAAGGCGGTGATCCAGACGGTGGCCGCCGCGGCTTCCGGTGGCGAGGGGCTCGGCCTGGCGGGCGCGCTCACGGTCAACACCATCGACAACGACATCGAGGCCAGCGCCACCGGCAACGATGTGGACAGCAGCGGCAACGTGACCACCATCAAGGCCACGGACGACGCGAAGATCCTTTCGATGGCGGGCTCCATCGGCGCCTCCGCCGGTGCTGGCGTCGGCGCATCGATCGCCGTCAACGACATCGGCACCAAGACCATCGCCGAGATGAGCGGCGGCAACTGGCACGCCAAGGACGTCACCGTCTCGGCCACCAGCACCAACCCCAACGCCGAGGGCAGCGACCCGGCGCATCAGCTCGACGCCAATATCCAGACCCTGGCCGCTGGCGTGGGTGGCGGGCAGGTGGGTGGCGCGGCTTCCGCCGCGGTGAACATCTCCACGGCCACGATCCGTGCCGACATCACCGGTGGCGCCACGGTGACCGCCGAGGACAACGTGGGCGTGCTGGCGGCCAACCGCCAGGGCGTGGACGTGTTCGCCGGCAGCCTGGGCATCAGTGCCGATGCCGTGGGCCTGGGCATCGGCGCGGTAGTGAACTACCTCAACGACAGTACGTCGGCTTATATCGATGGCGGCGCCAGCGTCAACGCGCTGGCCAAGAATGCTTCCGACACGCTGGCCGTGAACAGCGGCACGCTGGCACACGCGTCGGATCTGGATGTCACGCAGATCCATGACGCATCCGATTACACGAACCCGGATCTTTCGCAGACCCAGGCGAATGTAACGGGCGTGGCCGTCAACGCGGCCTCGTCACAAGCGGTAACCACGCTGGGTGTCAGCGCTGCGGTAGCTTTCGATCCGTTAGGCTCGGCGGCCATCACGGCCATGGCCAACGCCAATGTGCTCGGCGGCGGCACGCACGCGTACATCAACGGCGCCAGCATCAACCAGTCCAATACCGGTGCGGGCACGCAGCAGAGCGTGGACGTGCGCGCCAGCAGCCACGCCTATGACGCCGCCTTCGTGGCTGGTGTCGCCGCCGGCGCGACCGACGTTGCCGCCACGGGCGCGGTGGGTGTGAATACCTTCAATCGCAGCACCAAGGCCGAGATCACCAACAGCACGCTGACCAGCCGCGGTGCCACGAATGTCACCGCCGAGGCCAGCCAGCGAAGCGTCGATGCCGTGGTTGGCCTCGCTGCTGGCCTCGTGGGCGGCGCGGGCACCGGCGTCACCAACGTGTTCAATGCCGATACCGAAGCCAACGTTTACGGCGGCTCGCTCACCACCGGCTCGCTCGCCATCAGCGCGCACGACGAGACCGACGCCAACATGATCGGCGGCGCGGGTGCCTTCGGCGGCGTGGCCGTGGCCGGCACGTTCCTGCTGTCATCCTCGAACAACACCACGCTGGCCAACCTGGGCAGTACGGATGGCGACACCGCGGTGCATACCAGTGGCACGGTGGGCGTCAACGCCACGTCCGACGTGAACCTGGGCAGCACCATGGTCAGCGGCGCGGGCGCGGGCGGTCCGGCCATTGCCGGCATGGCCTCGTTCACCATCGTGGGCAATACCACCAAGGCCACCACCGAGAAACTTCGCCTCGACCAGGGCTCGGGTGACGCCGGCGCACAGGCGCTGAGCGTGCATGCCACCGAAAACATCCACCTGGTGCCCAATGCCGCCAGCGCGGCGCTGTCCACCGCCAGCGTAGGCGTGGGTGCGGCCGCCAATGTGGCGTTGCTGGAAAGCAACGTCGCCGCTTCCGTTCTGGACAGCACGATCAAGTCGGCCGGCACCGTGGATGTGGCCGCCGTCAGCAACAAGACCCTCGACGTCACCACCGTGTCCGGTGCCCTGGGCACCGACGCCGGCATCAGCGGTTCGCTGGGGCTGGTGATCGTCGGCAACGGCTCGCTTACCGGCAACGATGCCGGGGACGATCCGCTTTCCGAACTGGACAAGGGCGGCAACGGCAGCCTGACCTCGATGAACAGCTTCGGCGGTTCGTCCAACGTCAGCAGCAAGCAGATGGGCGGCCAGCTCAGCGACGCGGACGCTGCCACCATCAATGCCGCAAGCAAGGTGTCGCTGCTGGACAGCAACCACAAGCTCAAGCGCACGCAGGACGGCACGCAGGCACTGGTGTCCAATTCCTCCATCACCACCGTAGGCTTGAACGTCACTGGCACCGGCACGACCTCGGTGACCAACGTGGTGGGCAACCTGGCGGGCGGCGGCTTCCTCGGCGCGGGCGGCGCGATTGGCTTCAGCGTGGTCAACCAGTCCATTGGCGCCCATGTCGATACCAGTTCCTCGATCGATGCCACGGGCACGGTGAAGGTCGCGGCCAAGGCGAACAACGGTACGGCCACCGCCTATTCGCCGACGGGCGCGGAAAGTGGCGACTACAGCGTCGCAACCAGTGCCTACCAGGGCGCGGCGGGCCTTGTGGGCCTGGGCGCGGCCGTGTCGATCTCGCAGCTCAACAACCAGGTGAACGCCAGCCTCGACGCCGATGTCGCCGGCCACGGTTCGAACGCGGTGAATATCTCCGCCGAGGACGATAGCGCGGTTGCGGCGCGCGGCGGTGGCCTGGTCGGCGGCGGCGCGGCTGCCGGCGTGGTGGTATCGCAGGCGCAGAAGAACGGTTCGGTAAGTGCGGGGATCGCCGCCAACACCACCATCACCAACAGCGGTGCGCTGAGCATCAGCGCCACCAGCCAGGGTGCCAGTTCCGCCAAGGCAACGGCCGTCACCGCGGGCCTGCTGGTTGCCGCCAACGGTGCGGACGCCAACGCGAGCGACGATGAGACCATCTCGGCGACGATCGGCAAGAGCGCCAACATCACCGCTACCTCCATCGCCCTGCAGGCCATGGACCAGCCGGATGTGGAAGCCGATGCCTTCGGCGTAGCCGTATCCGGTGGCGTCTCCATCGGTGCTTCGGTGGCCACGGCCGATGCCGGCACGCACGTCACGACCTTGGTAGATGACAGCGCGACCCTGACCTCGAATGGCGCCACCACGCTCTCGGCCACCAGCGGCGCCACCACCACCGGCGGCGTGCGCGCCAAGGCCGTGGGCGGTGCCGGCGGCCTGCTGCTGGGCGCCAACGCCAGCGTGGCCAAGGCCACGTCCGAGGCGCAGGTAAGCGCCACCACGGGCACCGGCGTGCAGCTGCCTTTGGGCATGATCGCCATCAGCGCCAACAACATCAGCTACCAGGACGCGTCGGCCACGGCAGGTGCGGCGGGCCTGGTGGGTATCGGTGCGGCCACGGCGGACGCCGATGCATCCGGCAGCACGATCGCGGGCCTGGGTTCGTCGAACACGTCCTTGACCACACGTAACAGCGATCTGGCGATCGCCGCCCTGGGCACCGACGATAACGAGAGTGACGCCACCGCCGGCAGCGGCGGCGTGATCTCGGGTAACGCGGCTGTGGCGCGCACATCCAATACCACCACCACCACCGCCTCGATCGGCGACAGCGCCAACATACACGCCGCGGCCATCGAGATGGGCGCGTTGCACAACGACAACTATGCCGTCGAAGTGAATGCGGTAGGTGCGGGCATCGCCAACATGAGTGGCGCCTTCGCCTCCAGCACGGCGACCAACAACGTCAATGCCACGGTGGGTAACAACGCCAAGCTCTACGCCACCGGTTATGTCGACATCGGCAGCAGCAACGTGTTCGCCAACGTCGGTACCCACCAGCAGGTACAGGGTGGCGGCGGTGGCGTGCTCTCCGGTGCAGCGGCCGACAACAGCACCACGCTTTCAGGTACGTCCACGGCCAGCATCGGCACCACGACCACCATCGTGTCGGGTCTGGACAGCGGCATGGCCGACCAGCTGGCCACCAAGTACGACGGCCTGACCTACACCGGAGGCACCGACCTCTTCGCAAACCCGGGCCGCATCCGGCTGGGCGCCAGCAGCCAGGTCAATGCCAACGATACGGTGTCGCTGGATTCCGGTGGCGCGGTCGCCGGCTCCGGTGCCAGCGACGAATTGACGGTGAATGTCACCAACAATGCCACCGTGGGCAACAACGACAAGTTGCTGACCAACGGCGACATCGGCATCGGCACCTATACGCAGTCCACCACCACGCAGTCGGCGCTTACCCACACCTACGGTGGCGGCGCGTTGGGCGATGCCTCGGCCTCGACGACGGTCAACAGCAATCAGTCGGTGGGCGTGGGTACCAACGCCATGCTGCTGGGCTTCGGCCAGATTAACCTTACCGCGGGCATGGATCCGTCGGGCTTCATTCCATCACTGTTCTCGGCCGACACCATCGGCCAGTCGTACGTGATCGGCCTGATTGCCATCGCCACGGGCTCGGCCAACACCAACATCCACAGCAATGCCACCACCACCATCGGTGCCGGTGCGAGCGTGCTTGGCGGTGCGGACATCAGCCTGGGCAGCTATCGCGGCAGCAACAGCGTCAGCGCCGAGGGTACGGGGCATGGCTACGAGTTGGGCTTCATTCCGATCACCAGCGACGATAGCAACGCACGTGCCGACGGCAGCGAGGCCCTAGCCCTGACCGGCAACGTCACGGCCGGCATTTACGCTGACAGCAACATCGCCATTGGTGCCAATGGAACGCTGACACACAGCACCGGCGCACCCGTGCAGGTGACGTACTCGGCGAACTTCAGCCCCTGGAACTACATCAACAACCACCTGACGGGCCTCACCGACAATACGGACAGTAGCGGCAATAGTGGCGTCCCCATCGTTGCCGGTCAGGCTCCTCCGACAGCGCCGACAGGCGTAGGCGTGCAGAACAGCAACGTCAACGACGGCACGCAGACGGGCACCACGGTCGGCACCACGGCAGGCACCAATCCAGGCTCGGTCACCGGCAATCCGGACGACTTGTCGGTCGGTGACATCCTGAAGGGCACGACTACCAGCGGCACCACGCCGGCCTACACGCTGGGCTCGCTGTATGCCGCGGGCGGCAACGTAACCGTGCACGCCGGAAGCATCACTGGCAGCGGCGCGCTTACCGCCCACGGGAGCCCGTCGATCACCGTCACCAATGCCAGCGCCGATTACCTGGTGCTCAACGACATCACCATTCCCACGGGCGGTGGCGGTGCGGTGACATTCACCGGAAGCGCCAACGAAAGTTCCGACGCGGCGATGCACGTGAACCGGGACACCAGCAATGTCGCACCGTCCATCACCCTCAACAACAGCTATACCGGCAGCGTGAACAACACGCCGGCCAGCGTCACGCAGGGCCCGGCGATCTTCCTGGGCGGCACCATCAGCAATCTCGACGGCCTGGTGGACATCAGCAACGCGTCGGGTTCGGTGGGCCAATTCGCGCCAATCTCCGCGCAGCAGATCAAGGAATTCGTACCCAACGGTGCGGTAGCGGTGTACCTGCCCGACGGTACCTACCATTCCGGCGCGGATCCGGTGGCGTCGTACCAGCCGTACCAGATCAACCTGGGCGATGCGAACACCGCGATCATGTACGTGGCCAACGCCATCTACAATCCCAACGGCGCTTATACCGACGCCAATACCTTCACCTCGATGCTGTACAACCAGGCCGGCGGCGGCACCATCGGTGGTGTCTCGCTGATGTTCCTCGGCCAGTGCGCGCCATACGCCAACAGCGCCTGCGGCTCGAATCCGAGCCCTGGAAGCTTCAACTTCCACAACCAGGCATTGCCGCTGATCTACACCCTGGCCACCAGCACCAGTCGTGCTACCGATCCCACTCCAACGACGGCGTCCGGGGCCTCGGGCTTGACCGCCCAGACGGTGGCGGTGAACGCCAAGTGGATCGATATCGACAGCCAGATCACCGCGGGCCGTCCGACCACGTACAGCATCACGCTCGATTCGCAGGTACAGACGTTCATCAATGCACAGACCCCCGGCCACGGCATCGTCGACGTGCCGACGTCTGCCTGGTGCGTGTCCGGTGGCGCCACCTGCTCGCCGCACCTGGTGCAGTACGACACTGATTCCGGTCACATCGTCGTCAACAACGTCAATGCTTCCGGCGGCGGCTTCGTTTCGCTCGATGGCGGCATCATCAGTACCAAGGCCATCGGCCAGATCACCATCAACGACGGCTACGGCCACGTTACCGTCAACAACAACCTCACCAATGTTCCCGTGCAGATGGCGGACATCAACACCGGCAACAATGCGGTGGGCGAGCTGAAGATCACCGATCACTTCAAGACCTACAACGTCGGCGGCAACACCATCTACCAGACCTTCTGGTACGTCGACACGCAGGGTTCGGGCACCAAGGTCTACACCAACTCCAACGGCGCCACGGATGTCGGCAACGCCGTGCAGTTCACCGGTTACACCACCGACAGCCAGGGCATCCAGTACGACCCCACTGCCGGCCTGCGTTACCAGTGGCAGCAGCAGGTGAACCTGTCGCGTCCGATGCCGACGCTCGACACCATCACCAACTGGCAGTACGTCGATGCCTCGGGTACCGCCGTCAGCACGCCGCAGTACCTGCTGATCTCCAGCGGCGTCACCACCAGCTCGACCGACCATGATGCATTCGACGAGCACATGACCGCGTCGGCCAGCCTGGGCACGGTGAACAACGGGCAGTACCTGTCGGCGGTGGACGTGTACTACCACGGCTGCGGCAGCGACCTTGGCTCGGGATGCCACTATGGCTTCAGGAAGACCGACCAGGCCGCCGGCGCCGGCGTGTGGGAGTACCGGTACTTCGAAGATGCCCAGATCAACCTGACGAGTTCCGTCAAGGCCGACTACACCTTCCATATCAACTTCCAGGGCAATGCCTCGGGCCAGGTCAACATCAACTCGGCCTCCAACGTGTTGCTCGGTGGCAACATCTACAACCCGACCGGCAGCACCAGCATCCTGGCCACGCAGGGCAACGGCGGTTCCATCGTCGGCAGTGCTTCGGGCGGCATCACCACCAATGGGCTTACGCTCAAGGCCACCGGCAGCGTGGGCGATGCCAGCAACCCGCTGAACGTGGTGATGACCGGCGGCAAGCTGTCGGTGGATTCCGGCGCCGCGGGCACGAACATCGCCGCAACCACGGCGCTCGACCTCGACCACGTCACGGCCGGCAACGCCACCACCGGGTACGGCGATGTCACGCTTACTTCCGGCGGCAGCATCACCGGCGGCAGCGGTACGTCGATCACCGGCCGCGACATCACCCTGAGCGCCGGCGGCGCCATCGGTGGCGCGCTCAATGGCGGCAATCCGCTGATCATCGCTGCTCATGCCACCACCGCGGCCGACCACAGCATCGACCACGGCGTAGTGAACCTGGACGCGCTCAACGACATCAACGTGCGCCAGACCGGGGGCGACCTCCTGGTCGGGCTGATCAAGTCCGAAGGCGGTTCGGTGAACGTGGACGTGCCCGATGGCTCGATCGTGGATGCCGCAGGCATCACCTCTGGTCAGGCGCTGTCGTCGGATCAGCTCAAGACCGTCAGCGAGACCTTGCACTTGACCACCGCCGACGATAACGGTGCGATCGCCGCGGCCACCAAGCAGCGTATCGAGCAGACGGCCGACGGCTACTACACGCAGTACCAGGGCCTGATGGACAACGGCCAGGTGGTGGGCGGGACGTTCGTGCTGGATGCCTCCAAGCTCGATCTTTACCGGCCGCTGGCCGCCGCGGAGCTTGGCCACGCGGCGAGCGACGCCGACGTCCAGGCCTATGCGGCCGGGCGTTACAGCACCTACGACGCCTACTTCAAGGACTTACTCGGCACCGACTACGCGACGACCGCCAAGTTCACCTCGCCGGTGGCGTCGTTCGATTACGTAGCTAGTGACGCGCAGGTAACGGCGCTTACCGACAACGCGTTCTGGAAGGAAGGCTGGCTGACGAGCGCGGTGAACAACGCCGCGTTGACCGATCCGGGCAACAAGCCGGTGGGCAGTGCCGCGCCGAACATCCAGGGGCGGAACGTCACCCTGACCGCGAAGAAGAACATCGGCGCGCTGGGCGATACTGCCACCATCAGCGCCACCGATCTCATCAATGGCACGGTGAGCGACGCGGACGCCGCGGCACTGGCGGCCGCCAACGCACCGGGCGACATCATCCTGGTCCGCGACTCGAACGGCGCGCTCGTGAGCGTGCAGGTGCGTCAGACCCAGCCACTGTTCCTCACCGCCGGCGGCACCGTGGCGGCGTCGAACCAGGCCGGCTCCGGCGGCTCGATCTACCTGCAGGCCAATGGCGACCTCAACCTGGCCGGGATCACTTCCGACAAGGACGTGAGCCTGGTGGCGGTGGGCAACATCAACAACACCCTCACCGATCCGACCCAGGCGGTGATCAAGGCCAATGGCGACCTCACCATGCTGGTGGGCTCGGGTAGCAGCATCGGCAACGTGGCAAGTACCACCGGCGGCGTGACCACGCCCGAGCGCGCGGTGTCCTACGACATCGGCGGCACTTTGCTGGCGGCCGACGCCAGCCAGGACGTGGTGCTGCGCGCCCTGAACCACGACCTGGTCTTCGACCGCATCGGTGGCAACGGGCAGATGGTGCTGCACACCCTGGGCAACATCGAGCAGGCGCTTGACGGCCTGGCGCTTACCGGCCGTGGCATCACGCTGGACGCCGGCGGCAACGTCGGATACCTGGGCGACAACAGCAAGTTCCTGCAGCTCTCCACGGGCACCGGCACGGTCGACGGCACCGTGGGTGGCTTCGTGCGCCTGGATGACACCACGGCGAACGCGCTGAACATCGGCACACTCGCGGTTGGCGGCAACGTCGATGTCGTGGCGACGGGTGACCTCAACATTACCTCGCTCTCGTCCACCGCGGGCTACCTCAATGCCTCCAGCGGCGGGGACACGGTCGTCGGCACCGTGCAAGCCAGTGGCCCCGTCGACCTCACCGCCGTGGGCGATCTCACCGTGGGCAGCGCCACCAGCGCCGCGACCAGCGGGATCGGTGCCACGCTCGAAGCCGGCAAGGCGATCATCGCCACGGATGACGGCAGCCACCAGGCGAATGTCACGGTAGGTGACGGCGCATCCGTGCTGCTCAAGTCCGGCACCGGCATCGGTTCACCGCTACGTGTCCACGGCGGTCACCTGACTGCCACGGCGGACAACGGCGACATCGACCTTGCCATGCTCACCGATCTCATCGATGGAAGCATCGATGCCACCACGGGCTCAGTGACGCTCACCGGTACCGGCGCGATCAACGGCAGCTCGATCCACGCCGGCCAGTCGGTGGACGCAACCGCCACGACCACGTTCAACGTGGGCACGGTGCTGGCCGATGCGGGTTCGGCCAGCATCCATGCCGGCGGCGATCTCACGGTGACCACCGTTGATGCGGGCGGTGCGGCAACCCTCGTCTCCGGCGGGAATATCAACGTCCAGGACATCACCGCGGGCAGCGCCGCCACGGAAACCGCCACGGGAAGCATCACCGGGCATTCGCTGCACAGCGACGGCGATGCCCAGTTCTCGGGTACCGACGTCAACATGGACCTGGTCAATGTCGGCGGGAACCTCAACGGCACGGCATTGGGCGACCTTGGCCTGGTGAACACCACCGTCACCGGTGACACCACGCTCGATGTCAGCGGCACGGCCACGCTGGGTAACCTGCACACGGGCAATGACCTGGGTATCACTGCCAATGTCATCGACGCGGGTGATCTGCACGCCGGCCGCGACATGACACTGGTTGCCACTGGCCTGTTACAGGCGGACTGGCTCGACATTGGCCGCGACGCCGAGATCCATGCCGGTACGCTTGATGTCACCACCCTGGATGCCGGGCGCGACGCCGACCTGCACGCCGGGACCCTCGATATCACCACGCTGGGTGTGGGCCGCAACGCCTCGCTCGGCGTGGCGGGCAACGCGAGCATCGGAAGCACCACGGTCGGTGGCGATGCGACGGCGACGATCGGCGGTGATGCCACGTTTGGTGACATCACTGTCACCGGTGCCACCCTGCTCCAGTCCACCGGTTCAACGTCGATCCATCAGTTCACCGGGAACGGCACGCTTGGCGTGACCACCGGCAAGGCGCTGGGCATCGACCTTGCCAGCGTCGATGGCAACGTTACGCTCGATATGGGCACCACCCTGACGCTCGGCGACTTCACCGGCAACGCGGCGATGGCCACGACTTCCGGGGGCGATACCACCATCGGTAGCCTGAAGGTCGCGAATACCTTCAACGCCAACTCCGGGGCCGGCTTCAATCTGACCACCGGTACGGTGGGGGGTGACGCCTCGGTAACGGCCGCCGGTGCGATCGGCTCCGGCAACCTGGATGTGGGCGGCAACCTGGTGGCCCAGGCGGGTAGCACCATGGACCTGGACCAGACCACCGTCGGCCAGGATGCGAAGCTGACCGCGGGCGCTGCGCTGAAGATCGGAACGATCAAGGCGGGTAACGATCTGGTGGCAACGTCGGGTGGCGATACCTCGATCGACGCGGCCACGCTCGGTCGCGACGCGCTGCTCAATGCGGGCCTTGGCATGACGCTGGGCACGGTGACGGCTGGCCGTGACATCGTCGGCACCGCGGGCGACGACCTGGCCTTCAACGAGCTCGACGCCGATCGCAACATCACCCTGCGTTCGCTGCGGGGTCGGATCCTGGGCGGCACGGCGCATGCCACGTACGCCTTCCTGGCGACGGCGCAGGCGGACATCGACGCTGACACGCTCACCGCGGGCACCAGCCTTGATGCCACCGCCACCAACGGCAGCATAGACGTCGGTACCGCCATTGCGGGTAGCACACTGACGGCCACGGCCGCCAACGATCTGCAGGTCGACACGGCCACGGCCGGTACGTCGTTCACCGCCACGGCGGGCAACGACCTCACCATCGGCACCGCCACGGCGGGGCAGGGCGCGACGATGAAGGCGGGGCAGGACCTGCACGTGGATACGCTCGGCGTGACCGGCGACGTGCTGGCCACGGCTGGCCGCGATGCCTACGCCGGCAACGTCACCGTGACGGGTAACCTGACGGGTGTCGCCGGCCGCGATCTGACGGTGAACGACTACAACGTGACGAAGGACGTCTCGCTCACGGCCGGTCGCGACATGTTCCTGGGCCACGGCAAGAACGCCGGCCAGCTCGACCTGTCGCTTGGTCGCAATCTCGACTTCGCCTCGCTCACCGCCGGCGGCCCGATCACCATCGATTCGTCGGGCGGCACGGTGCATGGCGGTGATCTGATCACCGACCTTGCCACCATCGGCGCCCGCGACGGCATCGTGCTCGACACCTCGCATATCGGGACGCGCCTGAACCTGGCATCGGCCGACATCGATGCCCACGTGATCCAGACCACGACCGGCAAGCCGATGACAATGACGCTCACCGGCTACCACGGCGGCGTGGCGAAGAAGATCGTTGTGGACCTGCGCGGTGCCGACAGCTGGCTGATCGACCGCCTGGCGGCGGTGCAAGCGGTGTTCGACACCTCGGCGACCTCCGTATCGATGCCCAACGCGACGATCCAGGGCGATATGTGGCTGCGCACGCCGGTGGCCACGCTATACATGAACAACGTGTCGCCGAAGCTGGCGCAGGCCGACGTGCAGTTCTTCGAACCCGATACCCAGTTCCAGCTGTACCAGGTGGGCAAGGCCACGGTGTCCGACGCCTTCGTGTCCCGCTACACGGTGGGTTACGACATCACCACGCCGAACTACATCGCCACCCACACCAATACGGACCTGGACTTCCTCGGCGACAGCGTCCTGCGCTACCTCGGGAGCACGCTGACCCTGCATACCAACCAGGTGTCCAACGACGACGAGGACAGCGATACGCCGCTGCCGTCCGCGGACCGCCATGACCATCGCCAGGACGACCTGGTGCAGTCGGCCGGCTCCGTTGCCGTGAACCTGGGTGCCCCCAACTGATGTCCCGGAACCTGACCCTGATGAATCGCAAGGCCCAAGCCTGCACCTGTCTGTTGTTGCTTGCAGGCGTCCCTGCGGATGCCGCGTTCGCCCAGTCCACCACGCCGCCGTTGCAGACGCCGGCGCAACGCACGGACCAGTACTACCAGGACCGCCAGGCGCCGCCGGTGCCGACCCAGTCGGAGAACCCCTTGCCAACGGCTACGCCGGCGAACAAGTCGGGCGTGCGCAGCGACGCGCGCTTCGAACTGACCGCCGTCGAGTTCAGCAAGTCGGCCTTCATCGATGAAGGTTCGCTGGCGGCGGTGGCGCAGCCTTACATCGGCAAGACCGTGGGCGCCGCGGAGCTCAACGCCATCGTCGATGGGGTGAATGCGATTTATACCCAGCGCAACGTCACCACCGCGCGGGCGGTGCTCAGCCGCCAGCCGGTGGTGAACGGCGTGGTGCACGTGGACATGGTTGAAGGTCACCTGGGCAAGCTCACCATCGAAGGCAACAAGCGCACGCATGAGGACTTCGTACGCCGGCGCATCCATGTGCAGCCCGGTGACCTGCTCGACGCCAATGCCCTGCGCGACGACATGGTGTACATCAACCGCACCAGCAACCTCACGCTGGCCGCATTGATGCAGGCGGGCACGGAGCGCGGGCAGACCGATGTGATCGTGGATGTCGCCGAGCCGAAGACCTACAGCTTCGATGCGTTCGTGGACAATGCCGGCGTGGACACCAGCGGCAACACCCGCGTGGGCCTGGCCGGTCATATGGACGGCCTGTTCGGCGTGAGCGATCGGCTGGACGTGAACATTGCCAAGTCGCGCGGCGGCACCGACGGGCAGCTGGCTTACTCGGCCATCGTCACGCCCAGCGACGGCAGGATTGGCGTGAGCTATTCACGCAGCCAGATCGACATCGTCACCGGCGCATTCCGCGACCTGGATATCACCGGTCACTCTTCGGTGATGTCGCTGGACTGGACCCAGCCCTTCATCGCCACCCAGCGCTGGTTGTTTGAAGGCACCGCTTCGTTGCTGAAGTCGAAGTCCGATACCTCGATTTCAGGTACGGCGGTGTCCGATACCACCACCAATGGCGTGTCGGTGGGCGTGAGCCTCAACCACCGTGTCGAAGGCCGCGAATGGACCTTCGTGCAGCAGTTCAACCACCTCAACGCCGACCAGCCGATCTCCGGCAGCGGCTCGTTCCTTACTGCCACCGGCAGTTTCGACGGCGTGCAGCGCCTGGGCGGTTCCTTTGCCCTGCGGCTGGATGCGGGCTGGCAATTCACCTCGAAAGATACGCTGCCCTCGTCCTCGCTGTTCCAGCTGGGCGGCGTCGGCAGCGTGCGCGGTTACGACCGTGGCATCGTGGCGGGTACCAAGGGTTATTACCTGGACCTTGAAATCCACCATCCGCTCGGACCTACCGATGCCTATGTGTTCGCCGACCACGGCGCGGTGTACCAGGCCTTCCCCAAGGATCGCCAGATCACCGGTGCCGGCGTCGGGGTCATCTGGAACTACCGCAAGTGGCTGAGCTTTAACCTCGATGCGGCCCACGCCTTCACCAAGGTCATTCCCGACCAGGACAGCTGGCGTGCGGACTTCCGCGTGGCCGTGCACTTCTAGCCACGGCTTTACTCGGCGGGAGGCTCCCACAGTTCAACGGGGTTGCCTTCCGGGTCGTGGATGCGGGCGAAGCGGCCGGTCTCGGGGGAATTCCATTCGTCCTTGGTGATGGCTTCGATCCCTGCTTCACGAAGGGCGGCGACCAGTTCGTCCAGCTCGCTCACGCGCAGGTTCAGGATGTAGCTCTTGTCCGCGGCGAAGTAATCGGTGTCCTGCTTGAACGGCTCGATGAAGGTGGTGCCGGCCTGTTGCTGCCAGCCCGACCAGCCTTCACCGATCACGCCCAGATGCTGGGCGTACCAGGCGCGGAGGGCCTTGGGGTCTTTCGACCGGAAGAAGAAACCGCCGATTCCCGTGACTGGCATAACTTGTCTCCGTGTTGATGGTTAACCGGCCGCGTCGGCGATGTCACCGGTTTCAAGGATGGGTTTGGAAAATCCGCGCGCGGCCACGTTCACCATCGCCCGCCCGACGCGCTCGGTGTCGAGGATGGTTCGCGGGTAGGCGCGGCGCAACAGGTTGATCACTGGTGAAAGCACGATATAGGCGGCGTTGTATAGCGGCGTCTTGGTCTTGGCGCCGTTTAGCGCCTGGATCACGCCTGGACGGAACATGAAGGCCCGGCCGGGAAAAAGACGCAGCAGCGCGTTCTCGGTGCGGCCCTTCACCCGTGCCCACATCGACGTGCCCTCCTCGGTGCTGTCGGTGCCGGCGCCGGAGACATACTCAAAACGCATACCGGGGTTGAGCCGGTCCAGCACGGTCGCCACCGACATGGTCAGGTCGTAGGTGAGATGCGTGTAGGTGTCTTCCTTCATCCGGAAGGACGACACCCCCAGCACGAACAGGCAGGCATCCACGCCGCCCAGCCGGCTGGCCACGGGCGACAGGTCGAACATGTCGCCGTGGATGATTTCCTTGAACTTGTCGTGGACCACGCCGGTACTCGAGCGCACCACGGCGCGCACGGAGGTGACTTCCGGCGACAACAGGCATTCGCGAAGCACGCCCTGTCCGACCATGCCGGTGGCGCCGAAAATCAGGATGTTCATCCGACGGACTCCGGGAAGGCGGGGATCTGGCCTGAAGTGTAGTCCGTGGATTCGCTCACCGCTTTCCAGGCGGCCCCCGTCCTCGCGCGCAGCCCATCGACTTCACCGGCGTAACGCGTGGCGTCGCTGCCCAGCAGCAGGTGCAGCGGCGGGGTGGGGTGGTCGGCCAGGCGGAAGATGACTTCGGCGACACGCGCCGGGTCGCCCGTTTCGTTGCCGACGTACTGCGCCAGCATATCGTTGAGCGCGCCCACCGACGGCTGGTAATCAGGCATCACCGGCTGGCGGTTGCCGCGCGCACGCTGACCCCATCCGGTACGCATGCCGCCGGGCTCCAGCGTGGTGATACGGATACCCAGTGGCTCAAGCTCGCGCGCCAGCACTTCGGTGAAGCCGCCGACGGCCCACTTGGCGGACTGGTAGGCCGACAACCCCGGTGTGCCCACGCGGCCGCCGACAGAGGACACCTGCATGACGAAGCCGGACCGCTGCTTGCGCATGACCGGCAGCACCGCGCGCGTCACTTCCACCACGCCGAAGAAATTGGTCTCCATCTGCGAGCGGAATTCTTGAGGGTCCATCTGTTCGAAGGGCGCCACTTCTCCATAACCGGCGTTGTTAACCAGTACGTCGATGCGTCCGAAGCGCGCCACGGCGGCGTCGACCGCGGCCTTGATCGAAGTGGCATCGGTGACGTCCACGCGGGTGGCCAAGAGGGCGTCGCCGTGTTTGTTGGCGAGGTCGTCCAGGGTAGCGGCGTCGCGCGCCGTGGCGACGACAGTTTCGCCATGCGACAGAAGGTTCTCGACGATGTCACGGCCCAGGCCGCGGGATGCGCCGGTAACGAACCAGATCTTGCTCATGAGGTTAACTCCAATAGTTATTGAGTGTTTGGACACTCATTTATGAAAAGAAAGAAAACTTAGGTGTCAGTGGCCGGAAGCCACCAGCCAGAAAGCGCGGAAGCCAGCTTCGGCATACTCCGATGCCTTGTCCGGATAGGCCGCCACGAACTCGATCGTGGTGTCGGCCAGCGAGGTCATGATCGCCCCCACGAATCGCTCACCCTGGGCCGCCATCGGGCCGGCGGCGGTGACCTCGCTCAGGGCCAGGGTGATGGCGTTGAACGCGGCCGAACCTGTAGCCCGGGTTTCCGGCGCGATCCTGTCCGACAGGGTGAGCTTGGCCATCACCTTCCGCTCTTGCGGATGCGCCAGCCCCCAGGCCACATACCCCGACCAGGCATGGCGCGCCCGGTCCTCCAGGCTTGCCCCGGTCGGATACCCACCGAGCATGGCCATACGCAAGCCATCCTTCAGCTCAAGGTAAAGCTCGTTCAGCAGCACATCCTTGCTGGCGAAGTAGGTAAACAACGTGCCCTCGGCCACCCCCGCTTCCCGGGCGATCCGAGCCGTCGGCGCTGACAGCCCAAGCTCCCCCATAACCCGCGAGGCGGCTGCGAGGATGGCATTGCGCTTGTCGGTACTACGGGGGCGGGCCATGACTGGACAGCTTAAGTGAGTGTGTACTCAATCATATGGCTCGGCTCCCATGAGGTCAAGGCCCACCCCAAAGCAGTCCACTAGGGGTCAGAGTCATAGGCTTCCTTCCCCGTCACCAAGCATTAGGGGTCAGAGTGATTGCAGAAAAGGCGCATCATGGCGCGGGTCGCCGATAATCACTCTGACCCCTTAAGGGTTTTGGGGTGGCGGGACTATGACTCTGACCCCTAGTGGGGGTGGGCGGGTTGATTGGGCGGGCTGAAAGCTATCTAATGCGCGTAAACGTTTACGCCCGTGCCGCCCAAGGGGAGCACGGCCAAGCGCGCCCCACGCCGGCGCCATTTTTTTGCAGGTCCGTCCGCCGAATGAAAAGCCCCGCCGAGATCGATGCCCTCATCGCTTCCATGACCATCGATGAGAAGGTCGGCCAGCTGGGGTGCTTCGCCGATGCGCTGCGCCCGTTCGCGCCGGATGTGAATCCGGAAGCCAATGCCCGCGATGCCGCCCAGGTGCTCGAACAGATCCGCGCCGGCAAGGTGGGTGCGCTGTTCAATGGCGTCGGCGCCGCGGCGGGCCGCGAATCGCAGCGCGTGGCAGTGGAAGAAAGTCGCTTGGGCATCCCGCTGCTATTCGGCGCGGACGTGATCCACGGCATGCGCACGGTGTTCCCGATTCCGCTGGGCGAAGCCGCGAGCTTCGAACCGGAACTGGCCGAACGCACGGCGCGCGCCGCAGCGGTGGAAGCAACGGCGGCGGGCATCCATTGGACTTATGCGCCTGCGGTGGACATTGCCCGTGATCAGCGTTGGGGCCGCGTGGCCGAAGGCGCCGGGGAAGACGTCTACCTGGGTTCGCGTTTCGCCGAGGCACGCGTGCGCGGCTTCCAGGGCACCGACCTCACCGCCGCCGACAGCTTGTTGTCCACGCCCAAGCATTTCGTCGCCTACGGCGCGGTGCAGGCCGGCATGGACTACAACAGTGCGGACATCTCGCCGCAGACGTTGCACGAAGTACACCTGCCGCCGTTCAAGGCCGCCTTCGATGCTGGCGCCATCACCACCATGAGCGCCTTCAACGATATCAACGGCGTGCCGGCGTCGGCCAACCGCGAACTCATGACCGACCTGCTGCGCGGCGAGTGGGCGTTCCCCGGTCTGGTGGTATCGGACTACACCGCCGACATGGAACTGATTGCCCACGGCTTTGCCGCGGACGCGCGCCACGCCACGAAGCTCGCCTTCACCGCCGGCGTGGACATGAGCATGCAGAGCGGTTTCTATGCCGATCACCTGCCCGACCTCGTGGCCACCGGCGAAGTATCCGAAGCGATGCTCGATGCCTCGGTTCGCCGCGTGCTGAACATCAAGAACACCGTCGGCTTGTTCGACGACCCCTACCGCTCGCTTGACGCCGAGCGCGAAACCGCCGACGTCACACGCGACGAACACGCCGTGCTTGCGCGAGATGCCGCGCGCCGGTCGATCGTGTTGCTGAAGAACGACGGCGACCTGCTGCCACTGAAGAAGTCAGGCCAGCGCATCGCGCTGATCGGCCCGTTCGCCAGCGACCGACTGAACCTGGAAGGCTGCTGGACCCTGTTCGGCGATGCCGCGCGCCATGTCACGCTGGAAGACGGCCTGCGCCAGGCGATGGATGACGCAAGCAACTTAAGCGTGGAGCCGGGTTGCGATTTCGAAACGGAACTACCCGGTGGCATCGGCGCCGCCATCGCCGCCGCCGAGGCGGCCGACGTGGTGCTGTTGGCGATCGGCGAGCCGCAGGTGTATTCCGGCGAAGCGCAGTCGCGCACGCAGATCGTGTTGCCGCCGGTGCAGCAGGCGCTTGCCGAAGCCATTGCAAGCACCGGCAAGCCGGTGGTGGTGCTGTTGCGTAACGGCCGCGCGCTGGCGCTGCAGGGCGCCGTGCGTGACGCCCAGGCCATCCTGGTGACCTGGTTCCTCGGCAGCCAGACGGGTCCCGGCGTGGCCGATGTGGTCTTCGGCGATTACTCGCCGTCCGCACGCCTACCGGTGAGCTTCCCGCAGGATTCGGGCCAGCAGCCTTACTACTACAACCACCGCCGCACGGGTCGCCCCGAGATCGCCGGCCAGCCGTATGCGTTTAAATCCCGCTGGCGCGAATTTACCAATGAGGCGCTGTATCCGTTCGGCCATGGCTTGGGCTATACGCGCTTCGACTATGCCCAGCCCACCCTGGGCAGCACGCGCCTGGGCTGGAACGAGGTACTCACCATCCGTTGCAAGGTAAGCAACCACGGCGAGCGCGATGCGGAAGAAACCGTGCAGCTTTACATCCACGACAAGGTGGCCAGCCGCGTGCGTCCGGTGCGCGAGCTGAAGGGATTCGCCAAGGTCAGCATCGCGGCAGGCTCGACGCGAGAGGTAGAGTTCGCCATGACCCGCCATGACCTGGCTTTTGCCGGTGCCGATGCGCGGCCCGTGACCGAACCGGGTGTGTTCCAGGTGTGGGTGTCCCCTTCATCCACCACCGGTGAGCCGGTCGAGTTCGAACTTCTCGCGCCCTGACGCGACGAGTTTCTTACATTCGTTGCGCTAGCGTGACACTGGTTGAGGTAACCAGAGGAAGCATCGCGTGACACCAAACCCGCATCGCATCGTCATCGTCGGTGGTGGCGCCGGCGGGATTGAGCTGGCCACGCGCCTGGGCCGGAAGCTCGGCAAGCCGGGCCTGGCTGCGGTGACGCTGGTGGACGCCGAACTCACCCATGTATGGAAGCCACTGCTGCACGAAGTAGCGGCCGGGTCGCTCGACGCCGCGCACGAGGAACTCAACTACATGGCGCAGGCCACGTGGAACGGATTCGAGTACGAATACGGCCGCATGGATGGCCTGGACCGCGCCAACAAGCGCCTGCGCCTGGCGCCCCAGGTCGACATGGATGGCGTGCAATTGGTACCCGCGCGCGTATTGCCCTACGACACGCTGGTGCTGGCGGTGGGCAGCACCGGCAACGACTTCGGCACGCCCGGCGTGCGCGAACACGCCATCTACCTCGATACTCGCGAACAGGCCGAGACCTTGCGCCGCCGCCTGCGCGATCGCTTCATCGCCGCGCACTCGCGCAACGACGGCGTGCCGGTGCGCGTGGCCGTGGTGGGTGCCGGTGCCACAGGCGTCGAGCTTGCCGCGGAACTGCGCGACGCGGCCAACCTGTATTCGCACTACTCGGGCGATGCGGAAAAAGTCGCTCTGGAGATCATCCTGCTCGAAGCCGGCGCACGCGTGCTGCCAGCTTTGCCCGAGCGCATCGGACATTCGGTGACGACGCGGCTGCGCGAGGAATTCGGCGTCCAGGTGCATACCGCGTGCCCCGTGAGGCGGGTGGAAGCCGGCGCCGTCTACGCCGGCGATGACCAGCGTTTTCCTGTTGACCTTGTGGTCTGGGCCGCGGGCATCCGCGCGCCGGCGTTCTTGCGTGAACTCGACGGTCTCGAGACCAACCGCGCCGACCAACTGGTCGTGGATGCCACCATGGCCACCACGCGCGATCCATCGGTTTTCGCCTTTGGCGATTGTGCAGCCTGCCCGCTGGGTAACGGACGCAATGGCATCGTGCCGGCACGCGCCCAGGCTGCCCACCAGCAGGCCAGCGTGCTTGCGGCCAATTTCGTGCGCCGCGCCGAGGGCAAGCCCATGAAGCCCTTCATCTACGTAGATCACGGATCACTGGTGTCGCTGGCCTCCCATGACGCCATCGGCGATCTCTTCCGCGGCCGCATGGTGGAAGGCAAGCTCGCCCGCCTCGTCTACATTTCCCTCTACCGCATGCACCAAGTGGCGCTGTTCGGCTGGATGAAAACGGGCCTGCTGATGCTAAGCAGCCTGCTTACGCGCGGAACACGCCCGCTGCTCAAGCTGCACTGACGCGACAGCTTGCCGCAGTGCGCCGGTAGCGCAAAACGCCGCACCCGCGCGCGGACTGGTGGCCCGGGCGTATGCTGGCCGCATCGCACAAAGGGGTTGTGGTCATGCCATCCATCCTCGTTGAAGCTTCTCTCGGAGCACCGCGGCCATGATCGTCGCCAGCGATGCCCTGACCCTGGCGCGGCTGCAGTTCGCCTTCACCGTCTCCTTCCATATCATCTTCCCGGCCATAAGCATCGGGCTTGCAAGCTACCTGGCCGTGCTCGAGGGCCTGTGGCTGCGCACCGGCAAACAGGTCTATCGCGAGCTCTTCAATTTCTGGTCGAAGATATTCGCCGTTGGCTTCGGCATGGGCGTGGTCTCAGGTGTGGTGATGAGCTACGAGTTCGGCGCCAACTGGGCCGGCTTCTCGCGCGTGGCGGGAAGCGTTACTGGACCGTTGCTTGCCTATGAAGTGCTTACCGCGTTTTTCCTCGAGGCGGGATTTCTCGGCATCATGCTGTTCGGCTGGAACCGAGTAGGCCCAAAGCTGCATTTCCTGGCCACCTTGATGGTGGCCGTGGGCACGCTGATCTCCACGTTCTGGATACTGTCGTCCAACAGCTGGATGCAGACGCCCCAGGGTTTCGACATCGTCGACGGCAGGATCGTCCCGGTGGACTGGTTTGCGATCGTCTTCAATCCCTCCTTCCCGTATCGCCTGACGCACATGGCGTTGGCTGCGTTCATCGTCTCGGCCACACTCGTGGCGGCTTGTGGCGCCTGGCACCTGCTGCGCGGACGCCGCGACGCCGGGGTGAAGACATCTTTCTCGATGGCGATGTGGATGATCCTGGTGACGGTGCCGATCCAGATCGCCGTGGGCGATGCGCACGGGCTGAACACGCTCAAGTACCAGCCGGCCAAGATCGCGGCGATGGAAGGCCTGTGGGACACGGAGAAGGGCGGTACCTCGCTCAACCTGGTCGGCTGGCCGGACATGAAGAACGAGCGCACCGATTACGCGGTGAAGGTTCCGCACCTGGGAAGCTTGATCCTCACCCATAGCTGGGACGGCGAGATCCAGGGCCTGAAGACGTTCGCGCCGGAAGATCGCCCGAACTCCACCATCGTGTTCTGGAGCTTCCGGATCATGGTGGGCATGGGCCTGTTGATGTTGCTCCTGGGCGTGTGCGGCCTGGCGTTGCGGCGCAAGCAATGGCTATACGAATCGCGATGGCTGCAGCGCTTCGCCCTGGCGATGGGGCCCTCGGGCCTGGTGGCGTTGCTGGCTGGGTGGATCACCACCGAAGCGGGGCGCCAACCCTGGGTGGTGTACGGCGTGCTGCGCACGGCCGATGCATCGTCCGCACTATCAGCCGAACAGGTGGGCACATCGTTGATGGTCTTCGTCATCGTGTACTTCCTGGTGTTCGGCACAGGCATCTATTACATGCTCAAGCTGATGGGCAACGGTCCGTCGCTTGAGAAAGATGGCGATGGCGACATGCGCGCCGATACCGGCAAGGGCAGCGCGCGTTACGACCACCGGCCGATGTCCCGTCCCACCGACCCGATCGACGAGTAGACGGCCATGCATATCGACCTTCCCATGGTGTGGGCCGCGATCATCGGCCTTGGCGTGTTCCTCTATATCCTGCTCGACGGCTTCGACTTGGGGATCGGGCTGCTGTTTCCCTTCTTCAACCAGGAGGGCGAGCGGCAGGTGATGCTCAACACGGTCGCTCCGGTGTGGGACGGCAATGAAACCTGGATGGTATTGGGGGGCGCGTGCCTGTTTGCTGCTTTCCCAGTGGCCTATAGCAGCCTGCTGCCGGCGGTGTACCTGCCGCTGGTGGCAATGTTGTGTGGACTGATATTCCGCGGCGTGGCGTTTGAGATCCGAGCCAAGGCCAATCGCACGCAGCACCTGTGGGACTTGGCCTTCATGCTGGGCTCGGCCACCGCAACCTTCTGCCAGGGATTGATCCTGGGCACGTTGCTGCGGGGTATCGACATCGTCGATGGCAAGTATGTGGGCGGCCCGTATGGCTGGTTGTCGCCCTTCGGTCTGTTCTGTGGTCTGGGCCTGCTGGTCACCTATGCCACCACCGGCTGCGCCTGGCTGGTGATGAAGACCGATGGCGAACTGCAACGCCGCATGCGCCTGATGCTCAAGCCGCTGGCACTGACACTGCTTGCCATCATCGGCGTGGTAAGCCTGTGGACGGTGCTAAGCCATCCGTATATCGCCGAACGCTGGTTTTCCGGCGCGCATTTCTTCTACTTCGCGCCTGTTCCGATCCTGGTGCTTGCATGCGTGGCCGGGATCGTCCGCGGGGCGAACCGCGCACACGAGTGGCGGCCTTTCCTGCTGACGCAGGCCATCATCTTCCTGGGCTACAGCGGCCTGCTGATCAGCATCTACCCGAACATCATCCCGCCTTCGCTCACCATCTGGGAGGCGTCCTCGCCACACTCCAGCCAGGTATTCACCCTGGTGGGCGTGTTGATCATCCTGCCGATCATCCTTTCCTATACGGCGCTTTCTTACTGGGTGTTTCGCGGCAAGGTGCGGCACGGCGACGAGGGTTACCACTGATGGCCCCGCAGGAGCGGGGTCAGAGTATTCACTCTGACCCCCAACCCGCACCGCCGCAGAACCCGGTGTGGAAGCGGCTGGGCTGGTTCGTGTTGCTGTACGCCGGCGGCGTGCTGGCGGTGGCCATCGTGGCATTGATTTTTCGGGTGCTGGTGCTGAACGCGGTGCGCTAGACTTCGCTTTTGCGCCCTTGCAACGGAGCATCAAGCCCATGAAATCCCGCGCCGCCGTGGCCTTCGAGGCCGGCAAACCGCTTTCCATCGAAGAGATCGACGTCCAGGGCCCCAAGGCCGGCGAAGTACTGGTGCGCATCGTCGCCACCGGCGTGTGCCACACCGACGCCTTCACCTTGTCCGGCGCCGATCCGGAAGGCGCTTTCCCGGTGATCCTGGGCCACGAGGGCGGCGGCATCGTCGAGGAAGTAGGCGAAGGCGTCACCAGCCTCAAGGTGGGCGACCATGTGATCCCGCTGTACACGCCCGAGTGCGGCGAGTGCAAATTCTGCCTGTCGGGAAAAACCAACCTCTGCCAGAAGATCCGCGCCACGCAGGGCCGCGGCGTGATGCCCGACGGCACGTCCCGCTTCTCGCTTAACGGCAAGCCGCTGTTGCACTACATGGGCACCAGCACCTTCAGCCAGTACACGGTGCTGCCGGAAATCTCGCTGGCGAAGATCAACAAGGATGCACCGCTGGACAAGGTGTGCCTGCTCGGCTGCGGCGTGACCACGGGTATCGGCGCGGTGCTCAACACCGCCAAGGTCGAACCGGGCGCGTCGGTAGCCATTTTCGGCCTGGGCGGCATCGGGCTTTCGGTGGTGCAGGGCGCGGTGATGGCCAAGGCCGGGCGCATCGTGGTGGTGGACGTGAACCCCGAGAAATTCGCCATGGCGCGCATGCTCGGCGCCACCGACTGCATCAACCCCAAGGACTATCCCGACACGCCCATCCAGCAGGTGATCGTGGACCTTACCGATGGCGGCGTGGACTATTCCTTCGAATGCGTGGGTAACGTGAACCTTATGCGCGCGGCGCTGGAGTGCTGCCACAAGGGCTGGGGCGAGTCGGTGATCATCGGCGTGGCCGGCGCGGGCCAGGAGATCAGCACCCGTCCGTTCCAGCTGGTGACCGGACGCGTGTGGCGCGGCTCGGCCTTCGGCGGGGTGAAGGGCCGCTCGCAGCTACCGGGTTACGTCGACCGTTACATGGGCGGCGAGATCAAGATCGATCCCTTCGTGACCCACACCATGGGCCTGGACGACATCAACCATGCCTTCGATCTGATGCACGAAGGCAAGAGCATCCGCTCGGTGATTATTTACTGACCGTTCCGGCAGGGGTCGCGCGCGACTCCTGCTTGGCCGCAATCGCTGCCTTGATCGCCGGAATCGCCGCCAGCGCGGCGCGCTCGCCTTCCAGGATGGCCACGTTCTTCGCGTCGAAATCGGTGGGCCCGATCTGGCCCACCTTCGGCCGGATCACCACGTCGGCGCGCGCGAGTTCCTGCTCGCCGAGCTTCTGGCCCATGATGGTGATCGACTGCCCGACCACGCCCATCATGCCTTCAGGCCGCTCACGGCTGGCCTTGGCCGAGATATCCACCGCGATCACGATGTCGGCACCGAGCTGGCGCGCGGCATCGACCGGCACCGGGCTCACCACGCCGCCATCGACGTAGGGCACGCCGTTGATATCGGTGGGCTGGAACACGCCCGGAATCGAACTGGACGCGCGCACCGCCTGGCCGGTGTTGCCACTGACGAACACCGCGCGGTCGCCCGTCTGCAGGTTGGTCGCCACCGCGGCGAAGGGAATTTTTAGACCCTGGATCGGGCGCTTGTTGACCAGCGTGTTGACGTAGTCTTCCAGCAGCTCGCCCTTGACCAGGCCGCCGCCAAAGAAGCCGACATCGCGGATCTTGGCTTCATCCAGCGAGAAGGCCTGCTCCTGCAGGGTGAATGCATCCATGCCGCTGGCGTACAACGCCCCGACCACGCTGCCTGCGCTGGTACCGGCCACGACGTCCGGATGGATGCCGCTGGCTTCGAGCATCTTGATCACGCCGATATGGGCGAAGCCCTTGGCCGCGCCGCCACCCAGTGCCAGGCCGATGCGAATTTTTGCGGGCGTGGGCGGGGGAGCGACGGGCTTGACGTCGGCATGGCCAAAACAGCCGGCCAGCAGCAGGCTGGCCAGGAGGGGCAGGGTACGCAGGGAATTCATCGAATGGGGAATCAGGCGCGGCTGTCGTCGGATTCGAGGTGGTAACGGGTGACCACGTCGATCTCGTCCTTCGAACCCAGGAATACCGGCACGCGCTGGTGCAGACCGGTGGGCTGCAGGCCCATGATGCGTTCGCGTCCAGTGGTGGCCGCGCCGCCTGCCTGTTCCACGATGAAGGCCATGGGGTTGGCTTCGTACATCAGTCTCAGCTTGCCGCCTTGCTCGCGGATGCGTGCGTCCAGGGGATAAATGAAGACGCCACCGCGGGTAACGATGCGGTGTACGTCGGCCACCATCGAGGCCACCCAGCGCATGTTGAAATCGCGCCCGCGCGGACCGGTGGAACCGGCCAGCAGTTCGCCGACATAGCGCTGCATCGGGGCTTCCCAGTGCCGCTGGTTGGCCATGTTTACGGCAAACTCGGACGTTTTCGCCGGGATGGTCATGCTGCGGCGGCTCAGCACGAAGCTGCCGTGCTCGCGGTCTAGGGTGAACTCGTGCACGCCGTGGCCGAAGGTCAGCACCAGCAGCGTGCTGGGGCCGTACACCACGTAGCCGGCGGCCACCTGTTCGGTGCCCTTCTGCAGGAAATGCTCGGCGCGGACCTCGTCGATGTCGTCCGGGCAGCGCAGCACCGAGAAGATCGTACCCACCGACACGTTGACGTCGATATTGGACGAACCATCCAGCGGATCGAACAGCAGCAGGTGGTGGCCCTTGGGGTAGGCGTCGGGGATGGGCTGCGGATCGTCCATTTCCTCCGAGGCGCAGGCGGCCAGGTGGCCACCCCAGGCGTTGGCCTCGAGCAGGATCTCGTTGGAGATCACGTCGAGCTTCTTCTGCGCCTCGCCCTGGATGTTGTCGGTGCCGGCGTTGCCCAGCACGCCGCCCAAGGCCCCCTTGGCCACGGCCACCGAAATGCGCTTGCAGGCGCGGGCGACCACCTCGATCAGCAGGCTGAGCTCACTGTTGATGTGACCGGCGCGCTTTTCCTCGATGAGGAACTGGATCAGGGAGATGGACTTCATGGGTGGCCTTATGGATGTCCGCGCCATTGTCGCCTGCTGACAAGACGCTGTCAGCAGGGGGCGCGCAGCATGAGTTACCCACCATAACGGAAGTTCGCCATGAACCGCATCATGCGCCTCATCGTTGCCTCTTATGCGCCCCTCCTGGGCCGCATGACCGTGGTTGACCCGGTGCTGCCGCCGGTGGAATCCGAGGCCGCCCGTGGTCACAAGAAGAAGGCCGGCAAGCCCCGCCGGTCGGCTCCCCGCTTGGTCGCACCGCACTAGCCGTCCGCGGGCCGCCGGGCGATCATCGGAGCATGCGTCGTGCCGACCGTCTTTTCCTCATCATCCATAGCCTCCGCGGCCGCCGCACGGCCATGCCCGCGCGGCGGTTGGCCGAGACGCTGGAAGTATCGCTGCGTACGATCTACCGCGACGTGGCCGACCTGCAGCTCTCCGGCGTGCCGATCGAAGGCGAGGCGGGCGTGGGCTACATGCTGCGCAAGGGCGCGGACATCCCGCCGCTGATGTTCACTGAGGCCGAACTTGAAGCCCTGGTCGTAGGCACGCGCTTCGCCCGCGCCTTCGCTGGCTCCCGCCTGGCCGATGGTGCTTCGGCGGCGCTGGCCAAGATCGAGGCCGTACTGCCGGCGGACCTGCGCGAACGCGCCGCTGGCACGCGCATCTATGCACCTTTCTACAAGGACGACGAGCGCGACGCCCACCGTCAGCTCATCGATCTGCTGCACGGGGCAATCGGCGAGCGCCAGGTGATTGCCTTCGATTACTTGGACAAGGAAGGCCGTCCCTCGCACCGTGCATTCGAACCGCTGTGCCTGTCCTTCTGGGGTTGCGCCTGGACGCTGGGTGGCTGGTGCCGGCTGCGCGACTCCTTCAGGAATTTCCGTCCCGACCGCATGTCCGGGGTGGTACTGACCGGCGAGCTGTTCACGCCAGCACCCGGCCGCGATGTGGCCGCCTATACCGACGCCATGCGCGTGCAGTTCGGCGGGATGGATTAGCCATGCGATGATCGGGTTTTCGTAGCCTTCTTTTGGGATGACATGAAGCCGATCCTCGCCAGTATCCTTTTCGTGGCCAGCTTCGCCGCGCACGCGCAATCCGGTGACGATGCCTTCAAGCGTGTCTACGAGAAGGAATATGCCTGGCGCACCGGCCAGGCGGGTGTGCTCAGTTCCGGTGAGGCGGTACCCAACAACGGAAGGCTGGACGACGTGGACGCCGCCAGCCAGAAACGCCGCCTGGATTACTGGAACCAGATGCTGGCAGACCTGGCCAAGATCGACCCCGCCACCTTGAACCCCACCGCGCGCGTGGATTTCGTGATCTACCGCGAGCAGATCGGTAACCTCGCCGCGGCCCAGCGCTTCGGCCAATGGCAGATGCCCTTCAACAGCGACTCGGCGTTCTGGTCGGACGTGGGCTACCAGCTCGGTGGCGACAGCCTGCATACGCCAGCCGACGTGCAGCATTACCTGGATCGCCTGGGGCAGGTCAGTACCTATATCGATCAAGAGATTGCCAACATGCGCCTGGGCCTGAAGCGCGGCTTCACGGTGCCGCGCGCGGTGCTCGACGGGCGCGATGTCTCCATCGCCGCCGTGGCCAACCAGAAGAACGCCGAGGACACCTCGTTCTTCCAGCCCGTGAAGGATCTACCGGCGACGTGGCCTGCCACGCAGCGCGAAGGCTTCCAGGCCCAGGCACGCAAGACCATCAACGAGCAGGTGATCCCTGCCTACGGCCGTCTGTTGGCCTTCTTCCACAACGAATACGTGCCCCATGCGCGCACCACGCTTGCCGCCGAAGCAATGCCCGACGGCAAGGCCTGGTATCGCCAGCAGATCCACGAATACACCACGCTGGACCTCGATCCGGACGCCATCCATAAAACCGGTCTGGAAGAAGTAGCCAAGATCCACCAGCAGATGCTGGCGACGATGGCCGAGAGTGGCTTCAAGGGCAGCTTCCCCGAGTTCCTGGCCTTCCTGCGATCAGACCCGCAGTTCTATGCGAAGACACCCGATGAATTGCTGATGCGCACCGCCTGGGTCGCCAAGCAGGTGGATGCCAAGCTTGGCCAGTACTTCGGTTTGCTGCCGCGCCAGCGTTTCGCCATCGTGCCGGTGCCGGCGGATATCGCGCCGTACTACACCTCGGGCCGCGGTGGCGCAGACACGTACCTGGTGAACACCTACGACCTGCCGTCGCGCCCGCTGTTCGCCATGCCCGCCCTCACCCTCCACGAATCGATGCCCGGCCACGCACTGCAGTTGGCGTTGGCAGCCGAGCAGAAAGGCCAGCCGGCGTTCCGTCGCGAAAGCTATATTTCCGCCTACGGGGAAGGCTGGGCCTTGTATGCGGAATACCTGGGCCAGGAGATGGGCATCTATCACACGCCCTACGAGAAATTCGGCTACCTGAGCTACCAGATGTGGCGCGCCGCCCGGCTGGTGGTGGATACCGGCATCCACCATGAAGGCTGGACCCGCCAGCAGGCCATCGACTACATGACGCAGAACACCGCGCTAAGCCAGCGCGAGATCGTCAACGAGGTGGACCGCTACATCAGCTGGCCGGGGCAGGCGCTGTCGTATGAGCTGGGGTATCTGCGCATTTTGGCGCTGCGGCATGAGGCGGAGCAGGCGTTGGGGGCGAAGTTTGATCTGCGTGCCTTCCATGACGCCGTGCTGGAGCTTGGGTCCGTGCCGTTGCCGTTGCTCGAGGATCACGTGCACGCGTGGATTGCGAAGCAGAAGGGGTAGGGTTGAGCCAGCGTCACTCCGCCGCCTGGCTCGTCAGCTTTCCACGGTGCCCATCGGCACGGCACTCATAAACGCGTGATGTGGCGTTGATCTGGCCGCGCTTGGCGGACACCACGACCCGGTCTGATTCTTCGCTGCCGTGGTCACCGCAGGGCCACTCTTCGACTTCCTTGGGTTTGCCGCTTTGCTTCAACCTTTCCCATACCCATTGGCTCATCATCAATGGGTCGTTGGGATGGGCGACGCTTCCGAAGACATGCAGGTGGGGGTTGGCGGTGCTGATGCCGACGGCGGCGAGCTGGAGCTTGCCGCACGGGAGGGTTCCTACCTGCAGCAGGAATTCCGTTGCGTTGCCATCATGGTCGTAGTCGGCGAATGCCATGAGCCGGACGGGCTTGCGATGCTCGATATCGTTGATCAGCTTGGGATCTTCATCCGCCTCCCGATCGGAATCCTTGTCGCGCATCGGCCAGCGTTGGGCCGTGGCCATGCCGTCGACGCCGCCGGGGCCGTCGAACTTGCCGAAGAGCGGGGTCAGGTCCAGGTGTTCAATATCGCGGCCGCCACGACGGCGAACGAGCCACAGCTGGCCGGCCTCACCATAGCCGAGGCCGGCGCAGGGACAGGTGATGGCCATATAGACGGCATCGGCACCGCATGCCTTGACCGGCTTGCCCTGCCATTCCAGGCGCCAGGTTTCGCGATGACCCGCCACCATGATCGTGCGCTCTTCGCGTACCACCACCTCGCTGGCGTGGGTGGCGAAACCTGCCAGCCCCAGCCAGAGAGCAAACCCTGCTGAAACGAGGCGTGCCGGCAACCCGGCACCCCCGCGCGACCTTGACCCCTGTTGCACGTGCGGCTCCCCCGAACCTGATTGCCGTCACGATACCTCCAGCTCATGGCGCAAGCATGGCGTTGCCATGGCCGAAAGCTAGTCGGGCTTATGAAGACCAGCTCCCGCGAACTTACTTGTGCGCGGCGATAATCTCACTGAGGTAATCGGGCGTGCCTTCCACCCGCACCAGGTGCGGATACTGCAGGCCGCCGTGATAGTCCACGGCGATCTTGCGGTAGGCGCCCTGATACTTCAGCAGAAGCTCGATCGGTGCCTTGCTGTCCTTTGCGGCGGTGATCTCGCTCTTGAGCACGTCCTTGGAATAATCCTTCCCGTTCACCGCCACCAGCGTGGCGCCGGTGCTTACGCCCGCCTTGAACGCAGGGCCGTCCCAGCGCACGTCGTTGACCTTGCCCTGGTCGTTCATCGTCAGGCCGATCGACCAGGTGAAGTTGTACAGGTGGCGGGACGGCGCCGGCCGGCTGTTGTACTGCTTCTCGTAGTCGCTTTCCTTGTCGGTATAGACCAGCTTCCAGCCGGTGCCTGCGATGCCGTCCTGCAGCGGCGGATTGACCACGTCGACGTGGGCATGCAGGAAGGTAGCCCAATCGTACTTCGCCACCCCGTTCAGGGCCGCCACGACATCGTCGAAAGTGTAGGTCTTGGAGACGTAACTGCCGTTATCCACGCCGAAGAACGCACGCGCGAAATCGTCCAGAGACTTCTTGTCGTTGGTGAGGCTGCGCAGCTTGGCGTCCACTTCCAGCCACATCATCTGGCCGCCGCTGTAATACTCCTCGCTCATCTGCCAGCTGCGGAAGGGCAGGCTGGTGCGATGGGCGATGGTGGGGTCGTTGGTGGTGTCGGTAAGCGAGCGCCACTGGAAGCCCACGCGGTTCCGCTCGTAGTTGGCGGCTGTCATGGCCAGTGCGTCACGGAATTGCTGCGCCGACCAGATGCCCGATCGCGCCGTCAGCACAAAGCCCCAGTACTGGGTCTGTCCCTCGTATACCCACAGCAGGGAATTGGCCATCGGCACGTTGAAGTTCGGCGTCCACAGGTCCGCCGGGCGGCGGAACTTGCCATTCCACGAGTGCACGTACTCGTGGGCCAACAGGTCGCGTTCGGGAGCTGCCTCCTTCCAGGCTGTGAAGTAGTCCCGGCCCAGGCCGTCCTCGCTGGACTGGTGGTGCTCGGTGCCGTTGCCGCCCAGCTGGTCGGACAGCGAGAACAGGAAATCGTAGTGATCGTAGTGATGCGATCCGAACAGCTTTGTCGCCTGCGTCACCAGCGCGCGATGCGCGGTGATCTGCTCGGGCGTCATCTCAAGGTCGCCCGGTTCATCGGCGAAGACATCCAGGTGTACTGGCGCCTTGTCGCCCGGGTTAAGGTCCACGCGCTTGAAGTACTGGCCCGCATAAACCGGAGAATCGACCAGGTTGTTGAAGGTCACCGGCTTGAAGGTGGTGGTGTCGCCGGACTGCGAGGCGGTTTCCAGGGCGGTGCCAAACTGCCAGCCATGCGGCAGCGTCATGCTGGGAACGAAGGTGATGCCGCGGGAATAGTGGCCGGCCGGATACAGCGCGACCTTGCTCCACTCCATGTCCATCATGCGGTCGGTGATCTCGAAGCCACCGTCATCGGCGCGCCCGGACAGGTACTGGAACTCCACGTCGAGGCTGGAAACATCCGCCGGGACATCCAGATGGAACGCGTACATGTTGTATTTGTCGCGCAGCCACGCAAGCGGCTTGCCGTTGGCGCTGATCTTCAGTCCGGCGAGCATGGCGATGGGGCCGCTCGGCGAATGGTCACCCGGAATCCATTGCGGGTACAGCAAGGTCAGGGCGCCGGGCTTTACCGGAATGGTTTCGCGGACGTGGAAAATTCCCTGCACCGTGTCGTTGGCGTCGACATGAAGGTTTACCGTGCCCTCGTAAGGCGTGTCCTGGGGCGGCGGCACGCTGTCGGTGCGCGTCGGCTCCGGCTGCGCGACCGCACTGCCGGCCGCGAGTGCCATCGCCAGCGCCAGCGAGAGTCGCGAGAACTTACGAGGCGCGGTAAGCGAACGGCCAGTCAAGAGGGCACGGGGCATGCGGGGATCTCCGGGGGTGTGCGGGGTTAGACGCGCAACTTAGCGCCTAAGCGCCCCCACGCAAAGTGCTCAAGGCAAGCCGACGCGCTTGTCGCTCAAGCATCGCCCGAAGTTCGTCGTGAACCTCGTGCGCATCGAAATAAATACCTGTCCGCTTCGCCTCCTCCCGTGCCGCGAGGCCCCTAGCGATGAAAGCATCATGCTTCTGGCGGCAAGGTTCGGATGCGATTGGTTCCGGGGGGCGAACAGGCGTTTCCATAGAATCCATCCTGGATTGAGAGTTAGTTCGAGGCTTCTGATAAAAATAGTAGCAAAAACTCTATGTGTGTTGTAAGTTAATCAGTAACTTCACAGGTGAAGTTACTGCCATGGCCCAAACCCAGCCCACCACCGCCCCCTTTCCGGAACTCGGCGGCCCCGCCCTGCGCGCCTTTTTCGCCCTGGCCGAACGCTGGGAACTGCGCGCCGGCGAACAGCGCACGCTGCTGGGCGACCCGCCCGAATCCACCTTCTACAAGTGGAAGCGCGAGCAGGATGGCCACATCGGCCGCGACACCATCGAGCGCATCAGTTACCTGCTGGGTATCTACAAGGACCTGGCCATCCTCTTCCCCGACCCGGCCCAGGCCGAAGGCTGGGTGCGCCGGCCCAACACCGCGCCGCTGTTTGGCGGCCGCTCGGCACTGGAACGCATGCTGTCGGGGAACGTCGCCGACCTCTTCGTGGTGCGCCAATACCTGGACGCCCAACGCGGCTGGAACGGATGAGCGCGCCGCCGCCGCTGCGCCGCGTGCGCTGGACGCAGGCGTGGCGCATCGTCTCCAGCCGTTTCCCGCCCACGGGATTATTCGACCGCATCGCCGATCCGGCAGACCTGGACGCCGTGTTCGCCATCGAATCGTTGACCAACCCGCGCCTGCGCGCCGAGGTGGGCACCCTGTCGATGGTGCCGCGCGAGCGTCGCATCTCCGGCCCCGGCAGCACGCCGGTGATGGCCGCTTTTACCCATCTGAATCCGATGGGCAGCCGCTTCTCCGATGGCACCTGGGGCGTGTTCTACGCCGCGCGCACGGTGGCTACCGCGATTGAAGAAACGGTATTCCACTGCGAGGCCTTCATGCGCGCCACGAAGGAACCGCCCACGGACATGCAGATGCGTTGCTACACCACCTCGATCGTGGCGCAGCTGCACGACATCCGCGGCGGCTGGCCGGAGGAACAATCGCCAAGCTCCTACGCTGCCAGCGTCACGCTGGCGCGTGAGTTGCGCGCAGCGGGGTCGGATGGCATCGTCTACGAAAGCGCCCGGCATGCCGGCGGCCAGTGCGTAGCCGCGTTCTACCCCGATGTGGTCTCGCCCTGCACGCAGGCCCAGCATCTTGCGTATCGCTGGGATGGCACGCGGGTGTCGATGGTGTTCGAACTTACGCCGGTCAAACGTCCCAAGCCGGCCTAAGCAGGCCGGCTTGGGACGGAATTCGATCAGGCGCGCTGGCCACCGGAAGCCGTGATCCTCTCGCCGGTCACCCAAGCCGAATCATCTGAGGCCAGGAACAGCGCCACACGGGCAATATCTTCCGGCATGCCCGGACGACCGAATGGGATCGTCGCGACCATGGCGTCGACGGCCTCCTTCGGCCAACCCAGGGCTGCAATGCCTTCAGTGATGGTGGCGCCAGGCGCGAGGGTGTTGACGCGAATCTTCTTTGGAGCAAGTTCCACCGAGGTCACACGCGTGATGGAGTCGACGGCACTCTTGGACGCTGCATAGATCACCGAGTTGGGCATGTACCCGATGCTGGCAATCGAACTGACGTTGATAATGCTGCCGCCGTTCGGGCCAAAGTATTTCACCGACTCTTGTGTCGCGGTGATTATGCCGAGCACATTGGTGGTGAATTCGCGATGGAATTCCTTCTCGGTGGAATCCTGCAAGGGTCCGAAGGCGTAGACGCCCGCATTGTTCACCAAGATGTCGAGCGTGCCGAAGGCGCGTTTGGTCTCTTCAAACAGCCGCTGGATGTCGGCGGTCTTCGAGAAGTCGGCCTGCACGGCCACGGCCTTGCCGCCGGAACTCTTGATCTCAGCGACCAGAGCATTGGCTGTGTCCTTGCTGGTCGCGTAGTTCACGACGACCGAGGCGCCCGCCTGGGCGAAAAGCTTGGCGATTCCGGCACCGATGCCTTTGGAGGCGCCGGTCACGATAGCGACCTTGCCGGTAAGTGTACTCATGAGGATGTGTCCTAAATTGATGGCGCCACGCTGGCGTCTGGACGAACTCTCGTCGATCGATGAAAGCACGAGTAGATGCGCCGACAACTAAGACTTATCCGTCTGATGGATGAGTTCCCGCGCTTAAAGTGAGCGAATATGTGCCTTCCCTTCAGGAGAAGCCTTCCATGAGCAAATTCGCCTTGTTCGTCCGTCTCGAAGCCAAGCCCGGGCAGGAGGCCGCCGTGGCCGCCTTCCTTGCCAGCGCGCTACCGCTCGCCAATGCCGAGTTGGGCACCACCACCTGGTTTGCGTTGCAGTTCGGCCCCTCGACCTTTGGCGTTTTTGATACCTTTGCCGACGAGGAAGGTCGTCAAGCCCATCTGCATGGACCCATTGCAGCTGCGTTGATGGCCAACGCGGAGGCCTTGCTCAGCACTCCACCGAACATCGAGATGGTCGACCTGCTGGCGGTCAAGTTGCCTGGCTAGCGCCAGGAACCTAGCGACGAAGTTCTGCGATCAGGTATTCGACCAGCGCCCGCGCCGAGGGTTTCGGTTGTCGGCCGGCAGTGAACATGCCGTGGACCTCGACCTCGCCCATCTTCCAGTCGGGAAGTAGCTGAACCAGCGAACCGCTGGCGAGCTCCGCACGACAACCCCACAAGGACGTGGTCACGATGCCGATTCCCGCGACGGCGGCGGCCACGGCCGCCTCGTTGTAGGACACGGTCAGGCGGCAATTGATACGGACCGCCGCGCTTTGGCCATCCTTCTGGAAGGACCAGGTTCCCGCGTTCGTTCCAGCAGGCCCGACGATAGCTGCATGGGCGGCCAGGTCGGAGGGTGCCTCGGGCGTGCCCATCGCATTTAGATAACCTGGCGACGCCGCAATCAACCGCCGCGTCCGCCCAATCAAGCGCGCGGTGGCGCTTGAGTCGGCCAGGTCGCCGAGGCGGAGCGCGACGTCGGCACCTTCCTTGATGGTGTCCTGCCGTTGGTCGCTCATCAACAAGCTGACATTCAACGAAGGGTGCTGCGCAAGAAATTCCGGCATCAAGGGGACGATTTCGCGCACGCCGAAGCTTGCAGGCATGGCAACGCGCAGTGAACCGCGAAGTTCCCGCGATCCACGAGCAACGTGATCGGCTTCTTCAAGCGATGACAGGATCGCTTCGACACGAGTCAGGTAGTCGTGGCCAATGTCGGTCAGCGTGACAGCCCGCGTCGTGCGGGTAACCAAGGCCGCGCCTACGTCTTCCTCCAGCGCGGCGATGATCCGCGATACTGACGGCTGTGACAGGTCTAGCTCCCGCGCCGCGGCAGAGAAGCTTCCCGAGCGGGCAACTCGCACGAAAAGTCGGAGCGCCAGGAGCTTGTCGTTCATGCGATGAGTTTGTCTTAGACCGAGAGGGTGTAGCAAGTAGGGCGCACAGCAAATGAATGAGACTCTACGACGGTAACGACCAGAGCCGATCTAATTTAGTATCAGCTTTCGACCCTTGGCAGACATAATTGCCTAATGGCCTTTGAAACGATTCGACAAGGGGGTCACCATGGGAACATTGCTTGATAACAATCGTGCAGTCCTCGACGGCAGGATTGCATTGCTGACAGAGCGGATAGATGAGCTTGAAACGAAGCTTCGCGTTCAAGTTGCAAAATTGCGCGCACCAATTGATCAGCTGCACTCCGAGCTTCAGTTGCTGATGCAAGAACGCCACGAGCTGGCTGATCTAGAGCCTGCTACTGACCCTAACGCGCCGGACGAATGAGCGGGAATGTCCATGCTGAAACGTGCCCGAAATCGAGGCGTCGAATGAGTGGACCCCCCATACAAGGGCAAGAATACCGATGCAAATGCAAGCTCTACAGCCCGGATGGCAAACGAGCCGTCGCCATTTTGGAGTTCCGCCACGGTGGAACATATATCGATGAGCAGGAATGGGTCGGAGGAACTGATTTCAAAAACAGGCATGGGGGTAGCTTGGTCGGCCCTTTTGCTTCGGCCAAAGATGCAGAAAGATTCATAGTTAGTACTTCGTGGTTTCAGGGAAGCGAGACGTAACGACCGTTTTACTGAAGTTGGAGGCGGTGCACGCAAGTGCCGGGTTATCAGGGGGAGGAATGGCTTATACAGTCGAACAGGATTCCGCTCGCGATTCCTTAGGGAACTACCGTTACCGTATCTGCAAGGACGGAGCGCTGGTGGCTCGCTACTGGCACGATTTCCGGGGCGATGAGCACGGCGTTGAATTCGTGACGGGGATAAGCGACTCCTGGCCTGTCGGTCGCATGACGGACTTTCTGGAAGGAGGCGGCCCAGAACCGCTGAAGCTGAGCGAGCGTGCTGTGGCTTATATGGATCAACGAACCTGAGTCCTGGGCGCCACGTTTTGACGATTGGCAATGCCGCAGTAGTTGGTCGGTCAAGGTAGAACCTCTGGGCTTGGGCTGACCAATTGAGCATCGTCCGATTGGATGCCAGGAAAAATTTTGCAACGCTTACTATATGGAGTTGGAGCGACGTATCCGCGATCATGCGCTTGCCGCCGGGACAACTCCCGGCGGCCGGGTGTAGAAACCCGTTCGTTAGTTTCGGGTGCCGCAGGACTCCATCTCCTGCGGCACCCGTGACTTCCCGTCCTTCTATGGCGGGCGACCAGGCGGGCTTCGGCCCGGCCGGATTGGACTAACGACGGTTTTCTACCCTGGCTCGCCCGCCACTCTGCGTGCAAACAGAATGGCGAAATGCTCCTGCATGAGTCAGCGCAGGACGAATGAGCCATCGGGTTGTGTGAGAAGCGATCCGCGGCTGGCTAACCGGTCATGAACACCATGACGTGACTGGGGCTGACAGGCAGAGAATGCCTGGGTGGTTCATTCGTCCGGTCCCGTTGGCACATCGATACACCACCTTGCCACGATATCTGGCACCCTCATGGATTGCGACGCCGCATCTTTGGAAAGCGGGGTCAGAGTTATTACTCTGACCCCGAACCACACCCATCGCGAGGTCACCATGAAACGCCTGCTTCTCGTTCTGTTCCTGCTGCTTCCCGCAATTTCCTTCGCCAAGGAAAACGCCCACGGTGTATGGGACAAGGACATCGCCGCCTTCCAGGCCGAAGACAAAGCCAACCCGCCACCGCCAGGCTCGGTGCTGTTCGTCGGCAGTTCCTCGATCCGCTTCTGGAAATCCTTGAGCGAGGATTTCCCCTTCGTGCACACCATCAACCGCGGCTTCGGCGGTTCGGATCTCGATGACTCGGTGTATTTCGCCGACCGCATCGTCACACCCTACAAGGCCAAGGCCATCGTGGTGTACGCCGGTGACAACGACATCATGGGTGGCGACACCCCCGAGGGCGTGCGCGACGACTTCATCGCCTTCGTCGGCAAGGTGCGCAAGGCGCAACCGAACGTGCCGATCGCCTTCATCGCGATCAAGCCCAGCGTGGCGCGGAAATCCCTGATGGCGCCGATGCACCAGGCCAACGAGATGATCAAGGCCTGGGCCGCCACGCAGAAGAACGTCACGTTCCTGGACATCTGGCCCGACATGCTGGATAAAAACGGCCAGCCGCGCCCGGAGCTTTTTATCCAGGATGGCCTGCACATGGATCGCCAGGGTTACGACATCTGGGTGGCCAAGGTCACGCCGTGGCTGAAGTCACTGCATTGAGCGCCTGACCCCTCGTTGAACCATGCGATCGTGTGGGAACCGCATTGCATCGGAAACGCCGATAGCTTCCATCGAACATTCCCGTTTCTCCACCAGAGGCTATTGCCTTACAACAGCGGACTCTTCAAGGAGTCCTTCTGATGCAAAAGCAAGAAAGCGCCGAGCATGTCCTCATCGTGGGTGGCAGTTCGGGCATGGGTCTGTCTTTGGCGGGATCGCTGCTGGCCGAAGGCGCCAGGGTGACCATCGCGGGGCGCGACGAAGCCCGTCTGGAAACTGCACGCGACACCCTGGGGAATACATCTTCACTCGCCACCCTCGTAACCGACATCACCGAGGAAGCTGATGTCATCAAGCTATTTCAGCAGCTCGGGCCTGTCGACCACATCGTCTGCACCGCAGCGAGTTTGGAAGGCGTTTACCGCCTGTTACCCGATCTTGAAATGTCGGCTATTCATCGGGCCTTCCATTCCAAATTGATCGGTCCCTTGCTTCTGGCGAAGTACGGCGCGCCGCATCTTTCGAGCAAAGGCTCCATCACCTTCACGTCAGGCATCGCGGCTTACAGGCCTGCCGCACGCGGCTCCGTGGTGGCTGCCGTCAACGGCGGCCTTGAGTCACTCGCTTACGCCTTGGCGATCGAACTCGCCCCTATCCGCGTCAACGTTGTATCGCCCGGCTGGGTCGATTCGCCCATCTGGAACACGATAGCCGGCGACAAGAAAGACGGCATGCTCACCGCCATGGCGGAACGGCTGCCGGTAGGTCGCGTTGGCCAGCCCGCCGAGATCGCACAAGCCATCCAATTCCTGATGCGGAATGGATTTGCCACCGGCTCGGTGCTACATGTGGATGGCGGCCACCGGCTCGTGTGAGCCCTTGCGATCGGTCAGCAGCTCCATGAGCGTTCGTAGTGCCGGCGGCTGAACGACTTGCTGGCGATACACCAGGTGAATGGCGGCGCTGCGCTTCTTGCCGCGCCATGGGCGCGTGATGATGTGCGGGTTTCCGTCTGGCACCGCAAGATCGGGCATAAGCGCACAACCAAAGCCCTGGCCCACCATCGCGCAGATGGTGGCCAGGCTTTCGAACTCACCGACGATACGCGGCGCTTGGCCGAGATCCGCCATCGCGTGTTCGAAGATGCGCCGGTAGAAGCAGCCCTTGGGCGTGACGATGAACGATTCGGCCACCAAGTCGTCCTCATCGATCGATCTCTGGCGCGCCCAGCGATGCTGCTTGGGCGCGATCACGACCAGATCGGCGGTATCGACGCATACGGTGGCTAAACCTGCCTCGGACTCGGGATCGAACACCAGGCATGCATCGAGGTCGCCGCGTCGCACGCGCGCCAGCAGGTCGCCGGTGCCGGCAACTTCCACGCGCAATGACAAGCCTGATCGCGATCTCAGCAAATCTTCCAGCGGTGCCGACAACCAACGGGCGCTCAACGTCTCCAATGCGCCCAGTGCAAGCGATCCGCCTGCGGTGGCGGCGTCGGCAACGGCCGCGCGCGCTTCCCGATCCAGCGCCAACAATCGCTCCGCGTAATCGAGCAATCGATGGCCAGCATCGGTCAATCGCAGCTTGCGACCTGACCGATCAAACAGGGATGTACCAAGATCGGCTTCCAGCGCCTGGATTTGCTCGGTGACGCTCGATTGCGCCAGATGCACGCGCGCAGCCGCGCGTGTGAAGCTCAAGGTGGAGGCGACGGCAACGAAGCTGCGCAGGTGTCGAAGTTGCATGGCGGAACTGGCGACTAGTTGTCGCCGCCCATAGCCCAACCTTCACGCGTACCACGCTGGTACACCTTGTCACCTTCCAGCACATCACCCGCCGCATGCACCGGCCGCGTGGCCAGCTCCGCATAGATCGGCGTAAAGTCCGGCCCCGTGGCTTCGAACAGCTGCTCGAAGCTGTCGATCACGAAGTAGGTCTGCTGGTAGGTGTCGATGCGGTAGCGCGTCTTCATCACGCGGGCGAGGTCGAAGCCGATGCGGTTGGGCGCGGGCGAATCGATGCTGTAGATGGATTCACCCTTGGAGCTGACGATGCCCGCGCCGTAGATGCGCAGGCCAGCATCCGTGCGGATCAACCCGAACTCCACCGTGTACCAGTACAGGCGCGTCAGGTTCATCAGCGCCTCGGGGCCGATGGCGTGTGCCTTCATGCCGCCGCGACCATAGGCCTGCATGTAGTCGGCGAAGACGGGGTTCAGCAGCAACGGCACGTGGCCGAAGAGGTCGTGGAAGAGGTCGGGCTCGGAGAGGTAGTCCAGCTGGTCCATCTTGCGGATCCACCAGCTCACCGGGAAACGGCGGTTGGCCAGGTGGTCAAAGAACACCTCGTCGGGCAGCAGGCCTTCCACGGCCACCACCTGCCAGCCGGTGGCCTGGGCCAGCACTTCGTTCAGAGAGTCGAAGCGCGGGATGCCGCCGTCACCCAGGCCAAAGCGTTCCACGCCCTCGAGGAATTCAGGGCAGGCATAACCAGGCAATAGCGCCCGCTGGCGCTCGTAAAGGATGTTCCACACCTGGTGGTCGGTGGCCGTGTAGCTGTCCCACGGCTGCTCGACCACGCCCGTGGCATACACCGGCACGTAACCGCGATCCGTTTGCTGGTGTTCGACGCGACGGGGGGTTTGCATGGGCGGTCCTTCAGTAGTGGCTTGCACACAGCTTAACGATGAAGGCGCGCAATAGGCTTGTTTTATTGCGCTATAAGTAGCTATTGACGCAATATATGCGACACGTAAACCACTTCGGCGCAATAAAATGGCGATACCACTGGACAAGACCGATCTGCGCATCCTCGCCACCCTGCAAACCCAGGGCCGGGTGACCAATGCCGAACTGGCCGACATGGCGAGCCTGTCGCCCTCGGCCTGCCTGCGCCGGGTACAGAAGCTGGAGGCCGAGGGGGTGATCACCGGCTACGCCGCGCGGGTGGATCCGATAGCCGTGGGCCTGGGGCTGCAGGCCTTCGTCCGGGTGCAGCTGGAAAAACACGACAACACCAGTATCGAGGGCTTCATCGAGCGCGTGCGCGACTGGGAGGAAGTGGTCGACTGCTACGCGCTCACCGGCGACATGGACTACCTCATGCACGTCTACGTAGCCGACCTCGAAGGCTTCTCCCGCTTCCTGCTCGACCGGCTGCTGAACGCTGCAGGCGTGGCCGACGTCAATTCAAGCTTCGTCCTACGCACGGTGAAGCGTTCGGCGGCGCTGCCTCTGGCGGCTTCGCGCGCGGCTGGTTAATCTTGCAGGCTTGATGAATCCCGACGCTGCCAGCCAGGCACCCCCCGACCGCATGCGCCCCTGGCGCTACCTGTGGCGTATTCCTTTGCTCGTGCTGCACGTGTTGTTTGGCGTGCTGGTGTGCGGAGTGGTCCTTAGCTGGTCGCAGGGAGTGATGAAGGACGGCCACGAGCCTCTCGGCCACCGCACCATAAGGCTGTGGTCCACCTGGCTGCTGCGCATCTTCGGCTTCCGCAGCCGGAGCTTCGGCAAGCCCCTGGCCGATCCCGTGCTTTTCGTCGCCAACCACACCTCTTGGCTGGATATCGAGCTGGTGCACTCCCAGCGCGCAGCCTGTTTCGTGGCCAAAGCCGAAATCGCCGGCTGGCCGCTGGTGGGCTGGATGGCTTCGCGCGGCGGCACCATCTTCCACCGACGCGGCAGCAACCACTCGCTGGCCTCGGTGATGCAGGTGATGGTCGAGCGCCTCCGAGCCGGCCGCTCGGTGGCGGTATTCCCTGAAGGGGGAAGCGGCTACAACGGCGTACTGCGCGTGTTCCACGCACGCATCTTCCAGGCCGCGCTCGATGCCGGGGTGCCCGTGCAGCCGGTGGCGCTGCGTTTTACCCGCAACGGCGAGCGGCTGATCGACATCGGCTTCCGCGAAGGCGAGTCGTTCATGGGCAATTTCCTGCGCATCCTGGGTGAAGCGCCACTGGATGCGGAAGTCCATTTCCTCGAGCCCGTGCCCGCCAGCCCCGACGCGCGCCGTCGCATGGCCGAGACTTCGCGCGCGCGCATCGAACAATTGCTGGGGCCGGTACCGGCTGCGGCAGGGGCCGGGGAACCGGCATGACCCTGCCTCGGGGGGCAGACTTCAATCCACCCTGGCCGCTACGCAGCGGCCACATCCAGACCATGCTGTCGTCGTCGGGCGTGCGGCGGTTCCTGTTGCCCAGCGCCGCGCACAAGGTGCGCGATGGCGCCCAGGACGTGATGGTGGAAGGTGGCCCGGGCATCCGCCTGTCCGGCGCCTATACCGAGCAGCGCACCGGCCGGCCCTCGCGTGGCCTGGCCGTGTTGTTCCATGGTTGGGAAGGCAGCGTCGACTCCACCTATGTGCTGCAGACCGGCAGCCGCCTGCTCGACGAAGGCTGGGACATCTTCCGGCTGAACTTCCGCGACCATGGCGACAGCCATCCGCTGAACGAATCGCTGTTCCATTCCTGCCGCATCGACGAAGTGGTGGTCGCGGTGGGCGAGATCGCTCGGCGCTGGCCGTCGCGCTGCATGGCCCTGGCAGGGTTTTCCCTTGGCGGGAATTTCGCCCTGCGCGTGGCGATGAAGGCACCGGCCGCGGGCATCCCGCTGGACTACGCCCTGGCCGTGTGCCCGATCATCGATCCGGCGGAGGGGCTTTTTTCCCTCGAGAAGGAAGCGCCGTGGTTCTACCACGCCTACTTCATGCAGAAGTGGCGGCGGTCACTGCGCATCAAGCAGGATGCATTTCCCAACCAGCAGTACTTCGAGCTGGCGGAACTGAAGCAGAACATGCGCGACCTCACCCGGTCGCTGGTGCTGCGCCACACGGATTTCGACTCGCTGGAAAGTTACCTGGAAGGCTATTCGGTGGCCGGTGACCGCCTGCGGGGCATGACCTTGCCAGCCACCATCTTCACCGCCGAGGACGATCCGGTGATCCCGGTCGGCGCGTTCCGCCAGCTGTCGCTGCCGCCGAACATCGAACTGGACATTGCCGCACACGGCGGCCATTGCGGCTTCATCCAGGGCTGGGACATGACCAGCTTCACTGACGACTACATCGCCGCGCGTTTCAACGCGATCGCCGACGCCTGACCGGCGGCTGGGTCAGTGGCGGCGGGGTCAGAGTTAAAACTCTGACCCCCAAACCCCACCAGTCTTTAGTGCGCGTGGGACATCGCCGCCGCTGCGGAGAATGCCGCGCCACCGAGCACCAGGAACAGCACCAGGCCCACCAGCCACTGCAGGACCACGGCGATCACCACCGCCAGCGCGGTATAGCCGGCCGATTTCTGCGGCGGGTTCTTCATCACCGGCGACATGCCCAGGTACATCAGGTAGATGCTGTACACCGCGCCGGCCACCGCCACCAGCCAGCCAAGCCACGGCAGGATGACGAATGCGCCTGCCACCCACGCGGCGGTATAGGAATAGGCCACCACCTTCAGCGCCTGCACCATGTCCTGGCGGCCGTCGAAGGTCGACGCCAGCGCGTTGACGATCAGGGCCACCACGTACACCACCAGCAGGCTCAACGCGTAGGTGAGTACGGCCATGAGGATCCCCTGCGGGATCGGCGTGCGGATGGTGATGCCGAAAGCGCCGTTGCCGATCAGGCTGCCGCGGATGAAGCCCGCGACGGCAGGTATGGCTGCCAGGATGACAATGTAATTGAGATACAACCCCTTGACCGTTGCCGGCTCCGCGGCGATGAGCGGCCACTCGGTCTTTGGCGAGGCCAGGATCTGCTTGACCCGGGTGACGATGCTTGCCTGATCCATACCTTCCCCTTTCTTCCGGTTGAATGTTGTCGATCGCAAGAATTCCCCTCACGGGGAGTCTAGCCGAGCCCGGCAGTTTCGCCACACCGGGCGACAGGACGATGGCAGGGGCGAGGGTGCCGGTAGTACCTTAAGCGGCCCAGTCGGCGAGAGTGGTCCAAGATGCGCGCTTCCTTGATCACCCTCCTGGGCCTGATGGCCCTCGCGCCGGCGGTGTACGCCGCGCCGGAACTGGACAAGCTCACCCTGCCGGCGGGCTTCCACATCGCCATCTACAGCGACAAGGTGCCCGACGCCCGCGAGATCACCGTCGGCGGCCACGGCACGGTTTTCGTCGGCTCTTCCGACGCCGGCAAGGTCTACGCGCTTACCGACAGCGACGGCTCGGGCAAGGCGGACAAGGTGCGCGTGGTGGCCAGCGGGCTGACCCAGCCCATCGGCATCGCCTTCAAGGGCGGCGACCTCTATATCTCGGCGATCAGCCGCATCGTGGTGCTGCGCGACATCGAAAGCCACCTGGACGATCCGCCGAAGCCTGAGGTCGTCACCGACAAGCTCACCCGCGATACCCAACATGGCGGCAAATACCTGGCCTTTGGACCCGACGGCAAGCTGTACGTGCCGGTCGGCGCACCTTGCAACGTCTGCGATGAAAAGGGCTACGCCAAACTAACCCGCATGAATGCCGATGGCTCGGGCGTGGAAGACGTGGCCCTGGGCCTGCGCAACACCGTGGGCTTCACCTGGAACCACGACGGCACGCTGTGGCTCACCGACAACGGCCGGGACATGATGGGCGATGACCTGCCCAGCGACGAGCTCAACCACGTCACCAAGCCCGGCCAGCATTTTGGTTTTCCCTATTGTCACCAGGGCGATACCCTTGATCCGGAATTCGGCAAGGGCAAGAATTGCGCCGACTACACGCCGCCGGCGCTGAAGCTGGGCGCGCACGTGGCGGCGCTGGGCCTGCGCTTCTACGAAGGCAAGGCGTTCCCGAGCGATTACCGCCAGGTGCTTTTCATCGCTGAACACGGGTCCTGGAACCGCAGCACCAAATCCGGCTACCGGGTGATGAGCGTGGACATCCAGGGCGACCGGGTGAGTGACTACAAGGTATTCATCGATGGCTTCCAGCAGGGCGAGCAGGCCTGGGGTCGTCCTGTGGACGTCCAGCCGCTGGCCGATGGCTCGCTGCTGGTGAGCGACGAGCTGGCCGGCGCGGTCTATCGGGTGACTTATACCAAGCCAGCCAGCGCCCCCAAGACCGATGCGCCGAAAACCGGCAAGAAGGCAGGAAAATGAACGCCCGCCGAGTATGTGGCGGTTTTACCCGCGCTTCGTTCACGCCCAGTGCGCGCGCAGCGGGCGTTAATGGTTTGGCAAGACCGCGTGCCACTGGCGTGGCTACGCAGCGAGCACCCCGCCCGGACTGGAGATACCCATGAACAAGCAGGTCGAACCGGCCGTCGTCGCCGCCGCCAACACGGTCAGCGCCGCCGAACGCATCGAAGAGCGCGCCGAGCGCGTGAAGCAGGCCACCTCCAATGTCGTGGAGAAGACCAAGGACGCGGTGGACCGCGCCGCCGACAAGGTCGAGACCAGCTTGCACAGCGCCACCGACAAGGCCGCTGCCGGCGCCACCCATGCCACGGAAAAGGTCAACGAATACGGCGAACGCGCGCGTGAGGTGGTGGACGATGCCCGCGAGCGCACCGACGAGTGGCTGGAAACCGCCCGCGAATACGTCCGCGAGAAGCCGATCCAGTCGCTGGCGATTGCGCTGGCTGCCGGCTGGGTTGCCGGCCGCATCCTGCGTCGTTGATCATCCGCACCTGTCATTGAGCAGACGACCAGGGGCGGTGGATGACTGATCCAGGAACCGCCGGCGTACCGCCGCCGGAAGATCCGCCGAGCCCGCCGGAACCGTCATGGACGGCGGAGCTGGGGAACCTTGCCCACGGGATGAGGCAGGTCTTTGGTAGCCACTTCAAGCTTTTCGGCGCCGAGGTAAGGCTGGCCAAGAGCGGCATCGTCATGATGCTGTTCATGGCGCTGGCCGCCACCACCTTCGCGGTGGCGTTGGGCCTTACACTGCTGGCGCTGCTGGGCTGGGGTTTGGCCCAATGGTTCGGATCGTGGGCCTGGGCGCTGGGCGCACTGGCGCTGATCCAGTTGCTGTTGTTGTTGGGTGCCATCACCGTCTTCAAGCGGTGCATGGCCTGGCTGGGCATGCCGGTGACGCGCGCGGAAGTACGCGCCCTGGTACACGAGGCGACCGAACGTGGTCGAAGGGAGGGGGCAGAACATGAGCGTCTTCAAGAACATCGCCGCCGTCCGCCTGGCCCAGGCTGAAGTCCGTGCCTCGCGCGAGGCCGTGGCCGCACCTGCCGCTGCGCTCTATGCCAAGGGCTACGAGCATCCGTTGACGGTGGTATCCGCCGCGACGGGCGTCGGCGTGGTGCTGGGCATGCTCAATATCCATCCGCTGCGCGTGCCGGGGCTGGTCTCGATTCTTTCCGGGGGCGCCACGGAACTGGCCAGCCGTGCAGTGATGCTCGCTGCCGGGAATTTCATGGGCGGCGGTGCCGACCCGTGAGTGAGCTTCCGGCCACGCCACTCACCCCGGCCACGCCTGCCGTGGCTCCCGGCGCTGCCGTTTCTTCGAAAACCCCGCTTCTCCGCGAACACCATCGCAAGCTCAACGGCACGTCGATCCGCCGCATCTCGCGGCACATGCGGTCGATCCGCCTGATCCTGCAGACGATGCTGTTCCTGGCCATCATCTATACGGTGACCATCGGCAAGCCGCTGCTGATTCCGTTGCTGCTGGCAGGTTTCATTGGCCTGGGGCTCAACCCCATCGTTTCGTTTGGCGCGCGGCTGGGCGTGCCGCGCTGGCTGAGTGCCTGCGTAGTGATGCTGGCGCTGGGTACCGCAGTCGGCGCCGGTGCCAGCATGGTGGCGCCGGCGGCGCTGAACTGGTTCCACCAGGCGCCCGAAGCCATGCGCCAGCTGGCGCCGAAGATCAAGCCGATGACGCAGCAGCTGGAAGCGGCCAGCCGCGCCACGCAAAGTCTCGTGGGCGGCAACGCCCGGGCGGGCCAACCGGCGGCCGCGCCGGTCGCGGTATTCAGTTCATGGGATGTCATCACGGGTGCGCCCAAGGCGATGGCCAGCGTGCTTACCGTGGTCCTGCTGGTGTTCTTCTTCCTGATCTATGGCGACGAACTGTTGCGGCGAGCGGTGGAGGTGTCGCCCACCTTTGCCCAGAAGCGGCACACGGTCACCATCGTGCGAAGCATCCAGTCGGAGGTATCGAGCTATCTCCTCACCACCATGGCGATCAACTTCGGCCTGGGCCTGATCACGGCTGCCATGCTCTATGGCTACGGCGTGCCCGATCCGCTGCTGTGGGGCACGGTGGCCATGCTCTTCAATTTCGTGCCATACGTGGGCGCCATCACCACCACCGTAGTGCTGTGCCTGGTGGGCTTGCTGCATTTCAATGACGCCGGCACCGCACTGTTGCCCGCGTTGAGCTTCGCCGCGATCACTGCCGTCGAGGGCAACGTGATCACGCCGATGATCCAGGGCCGCCGCATGCGGCTTTCGCCGGTGGCTATCCTGCTGTGGCTGCTGATCTGGGGCTGGCTGTGGGGTGTCCCGGGCGCGCTGCTGGCGGTGCCGATGCTTACCAGCGTCAAGCTGGTGGCCGGTCGGCTGCGGGGCTGGGAATGGTTCGCCTTGATGGTGGGCCGCTAGGTCCCAGGCAAGGGCACGGCTTCGCGGCGGACCGCATGGCTGCTATCGTCCGCGGGAATAACCCGCGAGCGAATCCCATTCGATGTCGACCGAACCCGATCACCTCCGCCGCAGCCTTTCCAACCGCCACCTGCAACTGATCGCCATCGGCGGTGCCATCGGCACCGGGTTATTCATGGGATCGGGAAAAACCATCAGCCTGGCCGGGCCGTCGATCCTGCTGGTCTACCTGATCATCGGCGTCATGCTGTTCTTCGTGATGCGGGCGATGGGCGAGCTGCTGTTGTCGAACCTCGAGTACAAGTCGTTCATCGACTTCTCCACGGACCTGTTGGGACCCTGGGCTGGGTTCTACTGTGGCTGGACCTACTGGTTCTGCTGGATCATCACGGCGATTGCCGATGTGATCGCCATTGCTGCGTATGTGCAGTACTGGTTCCCGGATATGCCGGCCTGGATACCCGCGGTGCTTTGCGTGTTGCTGCTGCTAACGCTGAACCTGGTGACGGTGAAGCTGTTTGGCGAGATGGAATTCTGGTTCGCGCTGATCAAGATCGTCGCCATCGTGGCGCTCATCATCACCGGCGTGGGCCTGGTGGCCTGGGGCTTTACCTCGCCCTCGGGCAACAAGGCGTCACTCGCCAACCTCTGGAACGATGGCGGGTTCTTTCCCACGGGAATGGGCGGTTTCTTTGCCGGCTTCCAGATCGCCGTATTCGCCTTCGTGGGCATCGAGCTTGTAGGTACGACGGCGGCGGAAACGGCCGATCCGGAGCGCAACCTGCCCAAGGCGATCAACTCGATCCCGGTGCGCATCATCATCTTCTACGTATTGGCCCTGGTGGTGATCATGACGGTCACGCCCTGGCGCCAGGTGTTGCCGGGCAAGAGCCCGTTCGTTGAGCTGTTCGTGCTGGCGGGCATCCCCGCCGCGGCCAGCTTGATCAACTTCGTGGTGCTGACCTCCGCCACCTCCAGCTCCAACAGCGGCATCTTCAGCACCAGCCGCATGATCTACGGCCTGGCCGAAGAGAATCATGCGCCGAAGGTGTTCTCGAAGCTGTCCAAGGCGGCCGTGCCCTCGCGAGCGCTGCTGTTCTCGTGCTTCATCCTGCTGCTGGGCGCCACCATGGTGTACGTGGTGCCGGACCTGGTGACGGCGTTCACCCTGGTCACCACGCTCTCGGCCGTGCTCTTCATGTTCGTCTGGTCGCTGATCCTGTTCGCGTATATCGCCTATCGGCGCAAGCGTCCGCATCTGCATGAAGCGTCCAAGTACAAGATGCCCGGCGGTGTGTTCATGTGCTGGGCCTGCCTGGTGTTCTTCGTGTTCGTGCTGGTGCTGTTGACGCTGCAAGCCGATACGCGCGCGGCGCTGATGGCCAGTCCGGTGTGGTTCGTGTTGCTGGCGATCGGTTACGCGGTGAAGAGGAAATCACTGCCGGCATGAAGGGCCCAGTTGACGCGCGTGTGCACGTGCGTTTCTTGACCACGGCCGAGGGTGGCCGGGAGAAAGCCGTCGATGCCCCCGCCTACGGGTATCGGCCCACCGCGCGAATTGACGGCAAGTACTTCGATTTCAGGGTAGCGACCGTCGGTCGCATGGAGCTTGGCGATGCGTACGATGTCGACATCGCTTTCCTCGACATCGAAAATGCAAAACCCCACCTCGGGATCGGGGTGGGGTTTTGCATTTGGGAAGGCAAGGATGTTGGAACCGGGGTCGTCCTCGAACTCATCGATCGGGACGACCCCAGCAGCAGCGACTGAGGTTAGCGCGCGGCGACTTTCTCGCTGCCCGCCCAACCACCGCCAAGCGCCTTGTAAATCGCCACGGCCCGCGTGTTGATCGCCGCTTCGCCTTCAGCCAGCTGGTCTTCCGCTGCCAACTGCGTACGCTGAGCGTCGAGAAGCTCCAGGAAGCTTGTCGAACCTTCCTTGTAACGAATCTGTGCGAGATCCGCGGCGCGGCGGCTCTGGTCGGCCTGTTCGATCAGGCGACCGACCCGCTCGTGCTGGTGGTTGTACGACACCAGCGCGTTGTCGACGTCCTCGATGGCCTGCAGCACGGTGCGCTGGTAGGTGGCGCGCGCCTCGTCGGCACGCGCCTCGCTGGCCTTCACCCCCGAGCGAACGCGCTCGACGTTGAGGCCGGACCAGCTGATGCTGGGCGCGATCGACCATGCCCGGCTGTTCGCACCGCCGAAGTCATTGCTGCGTCCGGCGAGGAAGCCGACAAACCCACCCAGCGAGATATGCGGGAAGTACTCGGCCTTGGCCACGCCGATGCGCGCATTGGCAGCGGCGAGGTTGCGCTCGGCAATGCGCACGTCTGGACGACGACGAAGCACGTCGTCAGCCGCACCAATGGGCAACGAGGTATCGATCGGGTGGAAGCTGGCCGGCGAAAGGTCCACGCCCAGCTCACCCGGGCGTTCGCCCAGCAGCACGGCGATGCGGGCCTGCGAGGCGAAAGCATCGGCTTCCAGCGACGGCAGGGCCGCCTCGGTTGCCGCCAGGCGGGCCTTGGCGCTGGCCACGTCCTGCTCGGATCCGGAACCGATCTGCTCGCGGGCGGTGGTCAAACGCACTGTCTCGCGCTGGTTGTCGATGTTGCGATGGGCCACGTCGATGCGCAGCTGGGTGCCGCGCAGTTCGAAGTAGTTGCGCGCCACCTCGGCAAACAGCGTGACCTGCGCATCCTGCAGTGAGGCTTCGCCGGCGCCGACGTCCGCGCGCGCCGCTTCCACCTGGCGGCGGATGCCGCCGAAGAGGTCCAGTTCCCAGGAGGCATCGAAGCCCGCCTGGTAGCTCGTGATGGTGGTGCGCTGGTCAGTGAAGCCCGGCTGCTGCTCCCGCGCACGGGAATACGTGGCGCCGGTTTCGATATCGGGAATCTGCGCGGACTTCGCCGTACCCAACAGTGCGCGTGCTTCACGCAGGCGCGCCTGGGCAATGGCAAGGTCGGGCGCATTCTTCGCCGCCTTGTCGATCAAGGCGTCCAGCGTGGTGTCGCCGAACTGCGACCACCACTGGGCGGGTACCGGCTCGGGCGCCTGGGCGTGGGCATCGGCGCCGATCAGGGCCACCGGCTTTTCCACCGGGGCCTTGTAGTCGGGGCCGACGCTGGCACAGCCAGCGGCGAGCAGGGCGGCGAAGATCGCCGTGTAACGGAACGGGGTAAGCATCAGTGTTCTCCGGCGCCTTGCGCTTGAAGCGCGGCGTGCTCGCGGTGCAGGCGACGGCGCTCGGCAAAGCGCTCGGTCCAGCCGCGGATGAGGATGTAGAACAACGGCGTGTACAGCAGGCCGAAGAAGGTGACGCCCAGCATGCCGGCGAACACCGCCACGCCCATGGCATGGCGCATCTCGGCACCGGCACCGTGGGAAGTGACCAGCGGCACCACGCCCATGATGAAGGCGAAGGACGTCATCAGGATCGGACGCAGGCGCAGGCGTGCGGCTTCCAGCACCGCGTCGCGGCGCGACAGCCCGCGGTCCTGCGCATCCTTGGCGAATTCCACGATCAGGATGGCGTTCTTGCAGGCCAGCCCCACCAGCACGATCAAGCCGATCTGGGTGAAGATGTTGTTGTCACCACCGGTAAGGAACACACCGGCAATGGCGGAGAGCAGCACCATCGGCACGATCAGGATCACCGCCAGCGGCAGCGACAGGCTTTCGTACAGCGAGGCGAGCACCAGGAACACCAGCAGCACGCACAGCGGGAACACCACGACCGAGGTGTTACCGGCCAGGATCTGCTGGTAGGTCAGCTCGGTCCATTCGAACGACATGCCGTTGGGCAGGTTGTCCTTGGCCAGCTTCTCCATGGCGTCCTGGGCCTGCCCGGTGGAGAACCCGGGTGCGGCGCCACCGTTGATCTCGGCGGTGGGATAGCCGTTGTAGTGCTGCACGCGGTCGGGGCCGACGCCCTGGTGAACGGTGACGAACGAGCCCAGCGGCACGGGTTCGCCGGCGGCATTGCGGGTCTTCAGGCGCAGGATGTCCTCCGGCTCGTGGCGATACGACGGATCCGCCGACACGTTCACCTGGTAGGTGCGGCCGAAGCGGTTGAAGTCGTTGACGTAGAGCGAGCCCAGGTACGACTGCATGGTCTCGAACACATCGCCCAGGTCCACGCCCTCGGCCTTGGCCTTCTCGCGGTCGACATCAGCGTCCACCTGCGGCACCGACACCTGGTAGCTGGAGAACAGCCCCGCCAGGGCAGGTGTCTTATGGCTGGCGGCGATTAGGCCCTGCGTCTGCTTGTACAGCTCCTGGAAGCCAAGGTCGCCACGGTCTTCCACCTGCAGGCGGAAACCACCGATGGTGCCCAGGCCGTTCACCGGCGGCGGCGGGAAGATCGCGATATAGGCATCCTGCATCGCCGAATACTTCTGGGTGAGCGCAGCCGTGATGGCACCGGCCGACAGGCTGGGGTCGCGGCGCTCATCGAAGGGCTTCAGGGTGACAAACACGATGCCGGAGTTGGTGCTGTTGGTGAAGCCATTGATCGACAGGCCCGGGAAGGCCACGGCGCTTTCCACGCCAGGCTGCTTCAGCGCCACGTCGCTCATGCGGCGGATCACGTCTTCGGTGCGGTCCAGCGAAGCGGCATCGGGCAGCTGCGCGAAGGACACCAGGTATTGCTTGTCCTGCGGCGGCACGAAGCCGGTGGGCACGTGGGCAAAGCCGGCGAAGGCCAGCACCACCAGGCCCGCGTACAGCACCAGCGCTGCCGAGCCCTTGCCCAGCACGCGCTTGACGCCGCCCACGTAGCCATTCGAGGCGCGCACGAACATGCGGTTGAACGGGTGGAAGATCCAGCCCAGGCCGCGCTCGAGCACGATGGAGAGCTTGTCCTTCTTCGCGTCATGGCCCTTGAGCAGGATGGCCGAAAGCGCCGGGCTCAGGGTGAGCGAGTTGAAGGCCGAGATCACCGTGGAGATGGCGATGGTGAGCGCGAACTGGCGATAGAACTGACCCGTCAAGCCACTGATGAAGGCTGCCGGGATGAACACCGCGCACAGCACCAGTGCCGTGGCCACGATGGGGCCCGTCACTTCCTTCATCGCCGCACGCGTGGCCTCCAGGGGCGGTTGCCCCATCTCGATATGCCGCTCGACGTTCTCCACCACCACGATGGCGTCATCCACCACGATGCCGATGGCCAGCACCAGGCCAAACAGCGAAAGCGCGTTCAACGAGAAGCCCGCGATGTACATCACCGCGAAGGTACCGATCAACGATACCGGCACGGCGATCAACGGGATCACCGACGCACGCCAGGTCTGCAGGAACAGGATCACCACCAGCACCACCAGGGCGATGGCTTCGAACAGGGTATGCACCACGGCATCGATGGAGCCGCGCACGAACACGGTCGGGTCGTAGACGATCTTGTAGTCCATCCCTTGCGGGAAGTCCTTCTTCAGTTCCGCCATCTCGGCGCGGACCTGATCGGAGATGTTGATCGCGTTGGAACCCGGGCGCTGGAATACCGGCACCGCCACCGCTTCCTTGTTGTCCAGCAGGCTGCGCAGCGCGTAGCTGCTAGAGCCCAGTTCCACCTTGCCCACGTCGCGCAGGTGCGTCACCGCGCCCTGGGCGTCGCTGCGCACCACGATGTTGAGGAACTCATCTTCAGTGGTCAGCCGGCCCTGGGTGTTGATGTTCACCTGGAAGGCGTTGTTGTTCGGGCCCGGCGGGGCGTTCAGGGCGCCGGCTGCGACCTGCACGTTCTGCTCGCGGATGGCCTTGATCACATCGCCCGTGGTCATGTTGCGCGAGGCGAGCTTGTCCGGATCCAGCCACACGCGCATGGAGTATTCACCGGCACCGAAGATCTGCACATCGCCCACGCCGTCCAGGCGCGCCAGCTGGTCCTTCACGTGCAGGCGCGCGTAGTTGGACAGGTACAGCATGTCGTAGCGGTTATCGGGCGAGATCAGATGCACGACCATGGTGAGGTCGGGCGAACTCTTCTGCGTGGTCACGCCAAGGCGCTGTACTTCCTCGGGCAGGCGGGGCAATGCCTGCGACACGCGGTTCTGCACCTGCACCTGGGCATCGTTCAGATTGGTGCCCAGGGCGAAGGTCACCGTCAGCGTCATCTGGCCGTCGCTGGTGCTCTGCGAGGACGTGTACAGCATGTTTTCCACGCCCACGATCTGGGTTTCCAGCGGCGTGGCGACGGTTTCGGCGATCACCTTGGGGTTGGCGCCGGGATAGCTGGCCTTGACCACCACGGTGGGCGGCACGACCTCGGGATATTCGCTGATCGGCAGCTTGAACAGCGAGATGCTGCCCGCGATGACGATCAGCACGGAGAGGACGCCCGCCAGGATCGGGCGGTCGACGAAGAACTGGGCGATTTTCATGTCTGTGCCTTAGCGGCTGGCATCCGCGAGCGACGGGGATTTCGTCGTACGGTTGGCAACCTGCGGATCGGTGTCACTGCGACGGGAGTCCATCGCGACAGTCTTGGGCGTCACTTCCACGCCGGGGCGCACATGCTGCAGGCCGGAGACGACAACGCTGTCGGCGGCGGTGAGGCCGTCGTCGACTACGCGCAAGCCGTCGACCAGCGGGCCGGTCTCGACGCGGCGATATTCGATCTTGTGGTCTTTGTCGACCACATAGACGAACTTGTTGCCAAGGTCGGTGCCCACGGCGCGGTCATCGATCAGCGCGCGCGGACGGCTGCCGGCACTGCGCAGCTGGATGCGGGCGTACAGGCCCGGCGTATAGGAGTTGTCGGCGTTGTCGAACACCGCGCGCAGGCGGATGGTGCCGGTGCCCGTGCGCAGCTGGTTGTCGACGAAGTCGATGTGGCCAGCATGCGGGAAGCCCGATTCGTCGGCCAGGCCCATGGATACGTCGGGCGCATGGCCACGCTCGCGTCGCAAGCGGTCGAGCTTCAGGTAGGCCTGTTCATCCACGTCGAAGTAGGCGTACACCGGGTTCACGCTCACCACGCTGGTCAACACGTCGTTCGGCGTTACCAGGTTGCCCGCGGTGATCAACGCGTTGGATACGCGGCCGTCGATCGGCGCGCGTACCTCGGTGAACTCGCGGTTCAAGCGCGCCGAAGCCAGGGCTGCCGTGGTGGCTGCCACCTGCGACTGCGCAGTCACCGCCGCGGTCTGCTGGCGGTCGGCTTCTTCCTTGGATACGGCCTTCTGCTCCAGCAGGCGGCCGGCACGCGAGGCATTGGCCTGGGCTAGCGATAGTTCCGAGCGGGCCTGGGCAAGGGTGGCTGCCAGGCGATCGACCTCGGCCTGGTAGGGTCGGGGGTCGATGCGAAAGAGCAGCTGGCCTTTCTTGACCAGCGCCCCCTCGGTGAATTCCACTGAATCCACGTAACCGCTGACCCGGGGGCGCAGCGCAATGGTGTCCACGGCTTGCAGCCGGCCGGTAAAGGAGGCGGCATCGTCCACCGGGCGCACCAATACCTGGGCGACGGTGACTTCAGGTGCCGGGAGGGCGGCGGCGGCTTGGATCGGTGCCGGACGCCCCAACCAAAAAGCCGATGCTGCTACCACCGCGGCCGCGGCCGTGGCGAATACGATCTTGGTCTTCATTTACATGCCCCAATGTTCTGGTTCGGAGAAATACCGAACCGGTCAGGCTAATAACTGGGTCTTGCTCCGGCGGATAAAAGTCGGCGTAGAATCATTTGTCCTGTGACCAGCAGTCATTAATAGGCGAAGTGATGGAAGATCTGTCAGCGATTTCCGCTTTCGTACGAGTCGTGGAGTCCAAGGGTTTCTCGGCCGCCGCCCCCAAACTGGGTATGACTCCTTCCGGAGTCAGCCGGGCCATCGCCCGGCTGGAGGAGGCGCTGGGCGTCAGGCTTTTCTTCAGATCGACCCGAGCCCTGCGTTTAACCGACGATGGCAGCGCGTTCTATGAACGATGCAAGCAGATCCTGATCGATCTGTCGGAAGCCACCGAGGCCCTGGGTGAATCGCGCTCCTCCCCTTCGGGCAAGCTCCGGGTAGGGGTGGCAGTGTCCATCGGGCGGGCCGTGCTGATGCAGAACCTGGCTGATTTCGGGGAGAAGTACCCCGACATCCGCCTGGACCTCTCCATGTGCGATTACCCGTACGACTTGAACGAAGAAGGCATCGATTGCGCCATCCGCATCGGCGACCTGCCCGATTCGAACCTGATCGCCCGGAAGCTGGGCTACCTGCGCAACGTGCTGTTTGCCTCGCCCGCCTACCTGGCAAAGCACGGCCGGCCCACCAGCATCGAAGACCTGAAGAACCACCGCCTGATTCGCCATATCTCGCCAAGTACCGGCAAGCCCACCGCTTGGTGCCTGGAAACCAGCGAGGGCCGGATCGAGGTGGACTACGAGCCGCACATGCTGATCAACGACGGTGAATCGGTGATCCAGGCTGCGGTGAACGACCTGGGCATCATTTACGCCCCGCACTGCATGGCCGCCTGCATGGTGGCCAAGGGCCTGCTGGAAGTGGTGCTGCCGGAGCTGGTGTGCACCGGTTCGCCGGTATGGATCGTCTATCCGCAGAAGCGGCACCTGTCCGCGCGCGTGCAGGCGTTCATCGGCTGGGTGGATGCCCTGTTCTCGCGCACGAATGAGCCTTCCTGCGCGGTATCCTTCGCCAAGGATCCGCCTTCCGTCCATGTAGCCAAGCCCGCCGCCGCAAGCAAAGGCCGAAAGAAAGCCGAGATCGAGGAAGAGCCCGACATGGCGGTGGCCTAAGGCATGGTCGATAACGACGTACGGACCGGCCGACGCGCCTTCATTCGTGCGGCCGGCTCCGCCGTCGTCGCGCCTGCACTCAGCTTCGTCGGCGGTACCTTCGCGGCAGGTGCTTTCGCAGCCGGGGCGCCCCACAGCGGTGGCAGTACAAGCGACCCCAATGCATCGTTCCGCGCCGTCGTGTTCCCGCCGTCGCCGCTGGCGCGGCAACCCTTCCAGCTTCTTCCCACAGGAGCGATCAAGCCTGCTGGCTGGCTGCGCCGCCAGTTACAGATCCAGGCCGACGGCCTGGGTGGACACCTGGACGAGACCTGGCCCGATGTCGGCCCCGACAGCGGATGGCTGGGCGGCAAGGGCGAGTCCTGGGAGCGCGGGCCGTATTTCCTCGACGGTCTGCTGCCTCTGGCCTGGCAGCTGGATTCCGAGCCGCTGAAGGCGAAGGCCCGCCGATTCATCGACTGGACGCTCGATCATCCCTGGCCCGACGGCATGTTCGGCCCGCGCGGCAATGACGACTGGTGGCCGCGGATGGTGATGCTGAAGGTGCTGACCCAGTTCCACGAGCTCACCGGCGATCCCCGCGTGATCCCGTTGATGACGAATTACTTCGTGCATCAGTTGCAGGCGCTGCCCGCGCGCCCCTTGCGCGACTGGGGCCGCATGCGCTGGCAGGACGAACTGGTGTCGGTGGTCTGGCTTTATAGCCGCACCCAGGATCCCCGCCTGCTGGAATTGGCCACGCTGTTGCAGGCCCAGGGCTATGACTGGCAGGGCATGTTCGCCAACTTCCCCTTCAAGACGAAGGTGGATCCGGACGTCATCAAGAAAGAAGCCCACGGCGGCGACGCCTTCATGGAAGACGTCGGTCTGCAGGTGCACGGGGTGAACAACGCCCAGGCGTTGAAGGCGTCGCCGGTGTGGTCGCAAGTATCGGGCAAGAGCGTCGACCGCGAGGCCGTGAATCACCAGCTGGCCATGCTCGACCAGTACCACGGCCTGCCCAACGGCATGTTCTCGGCCGACGAACACCTGGCCGGACGCAGTCCATCGCAGGGCGTGGAGCTTTGTGCCGTGGTCGAGGCGATGTACTCGCTGGAACTCGCCCTGGCCATTACCGGCGAGGCGGCCATCGGCGACCGTCTTGAGCGCATTGCCTTCAATGCGTTGCCCGGCACGTTCACCGACGACATGTGGGCGCATCAGTACGACCAGCAGCCCAACCAGGTGGAGTCGAGCCTGCACCGCCGGCCGTGGACCACCAATGGCCCGGAAGCAAATCTGTTCGGCCTGGATCCGCACTTCGGTTGCTGCACGGCGAACTTCCACCAGGGCTGGCCCAAGTTCACCGCGAGCCTGTGGATGGCTACGGCCGATGGCGGACTGGCCGCCGCCGCGTATGCCCCTTGCGAGGTGGCAACGACGGTCCGCGGGGTTTCGCTGAGGCTCGAGCAGGCCACGGACTATCCCTTCCGCCAGCAAGTAAAGATCACCGTGCATCCGGAATCGCCCGTCGCCTTCCCGCTGCGGCTGCGCGTGCCGGGCTGGTCGCGGCACACTGCGATCAAGGTCAACGGCAAGGCCGTGGCGGCTGCCGAACCCGGGAGCTTTGCCACGATCGAGCGCAGCTGGAAGGCCGGCGATACGGTCGAGCTTGCCTTCGATGCCCAGCCGGTGGCCGAAGCAGGCTTCAATGGATCCCACAGCTTCACCTTTGGCGCCCTGGTCTTCTCCCTGCCCATCCACGAGAACTGGGTGCTCTGGCGCAAGCGCGGCCTCACCGCCGACTGGCAGGTGTACCCGGGTTCGCGCTGGAACTACGGCGTGTCGGTCGGCGCCAGGGCGGTGGTCAGCGAGCACGAGCTCCCGGTCTCGCCCTTTGCCGGGCCGCCGTCGCTGACCCTCGCCGTCGAGGGCCGGTCGGTACCGGCATGGAAGGCCGAGGAGGGCGCGGCCGATCCAGTGCCCGCCCAGCCGAAGGCCGCCGCCGATGAGCCGGCCACCACGCTTACCCTGGTGCCCTACGCCGTGGCCAAGCTGCGGATCACGTCCTTCCCGGTGATTGCCTCGCCTTCATAATTCTTCATTCGCCGAATCAGGCACTTCATTCGACGCCATGGCCTGATGGGCCGAAGCGGCAGTGGGCCGCGCGTCGATGGAGCCTTCAAGTGATGAAGTCGTTTGCCCTGGTCTTTTCCCTCGTGCTGGCCTTCGCCCTTGCGGCAGCCGCGCACGCCTCGCCCCCGCCCCCGCGGCTGGATCCGGTCCGCATAGCGACCGTGGAGCCGAAGATCGCCGACAACACGTTCAAGGACATCACCAGCCTGCTGGTGGTCCAGGACGGCCGCACGGTGTACGAGCACTACTTCAACGGCAATGCCGCCGATACCCTCAATGACATCCGCTCGGCTTCAAAAAGCGTGACGGCGCTGCTGATGGGCGCGGCGATCGACCGTGGCCTGGTGAAGGGTGTCGATGCGAAGGTGTACGACTTCTTCCCCGAGTACCACGAGGCGGATGCGCGCAAGCGGGCGATCACCGTCGAAGACCTGATGACCATGAGCTCAATCTGGGAATGCGACGACGAGAACCAGTTCTCCACCGGCAACGAGGAGCGCATGTATGTCAGCGAGCGCTGGCTCACCTTCGCGCTGTCGCTGCCGGTGAAGGGCTTCGCGCCATGGATGACAAAGCCTGCGGACAGCCCCTACGGGCGTGCGTTTTCATACTGCACGGCGGGCGCCTTCACCGTCGGCGCCGTCGTCGAACGCGCAGCACACAAGCCGCTGTCGGCCTTCGCCGCAGAGGTGCTGGAAAAGCCGCTGGGCATCAGCCAGGTGAAATGGAATGTCTCCGCCGAAGGCATCGGCATGGGTGGTGGTGGTACCCGTTACACGGCGCGGGACCTGGCCAAGCTCGGCCAGCTCGCCCTGGACGATGGCCGCTGGCAGGGCCGGCAGATCATCTCCGCCGCGTTCATCCATGCGATGCTTACACCGCATGCGCAGGCCAGGGAGGACGCCGAATACGGCTACTTCTGGTGGCGCTTCCACTTCAAGGCGGGCGGTCACGAGTACGTGACCTGGGCGATGTCGGGCAACGGCGGCAACTACGTGTTCGTGGTGCCAGAACTCCGCCTGGTGACGGTGCTCACCAGCCATGCCTACAACCAGCGCTACATGCACCCGCAATCGCAGAAGATCTTCACCGACTACGTGCTTAGCGCGACGGCGGCGGCAGGTCCGGCGGCCGCCAGCTCGCATTGAGCACCTCGGCGCGCTGACGCGCGATATCGGCGGCGATGCGGTCCAGGGCGTGGGCAAACCCTGGATCGCCCGCCAGCTTGATGAACAGCGGCGACACCTGCAGATAAGCCTGGTCACGGTAACCGGCGTCGATCGCGCTGTTGATCGCCGCCACCGCCGCGGCCTTGCGGTCGCGCGACAGTTCAAGGATTGCCAGTTCCAGGTACTGCGACGGCCACGGCGTGCCGCCCGCCAGCTGATGGTTGAATTCGTCGATGCGTTCGGCGGCCCATGCCGGGTCGACGGCGGCCGGGCCGTAAATGCCCGTGAGCGTGGTGGGCAGGCTGGCCAGGGGCCGCAGGCGCGCGGCTTGCTGGAAGGCGGCTTCGGCTGCCATGCGATCGCCGCGTTGCAGGGCCAGTTCGCCAGACAGCAGATCCAGCTCGACATGCGGCGTGTTCCGCCCTTGCGCCACCGCCAGTTCCGACGTGGCCTGGGCGAAGCGGCCCTGCAGGAACAGCGAGCGTGGCCAGGCCAGGTTCGAGAACACGTTGTCGGGGTACAGCCGGAAGCTGCGTTCCAGGCGCATCTGCGCGTTGGCGGTGAAGCCAAGCAACTCCAGCTCGCGGCCGATCTGCACCTCGCGGAAGCGCACCTTGCTGCCGTCGCCGCGCATCGAGAGGTTCTCGTGCAGGGCCTGCGAAAGCAGGCCCTTCTCTTGGTGCAAGTAGGCCAGCGAAGCGCGCGTGGCGTCGTCGTCGGGATCCAGCTGCACGGCATGCGCGTAGGCTGCCATGGCCTCGTCGATGCGGCCGGCGCAGTCCTGCGCATAACCCTTCGCCGACCACGCCGCGGCGCGCACGGGGTCGATGGCGAGTAGCCGGTTGGCCAGTTCCAGACCGCGCTCGACGTCGTCGCGGTCACCGTTGTAAAGGCAGGCGCGCGCGCTCATCGCGCGGCTCAGGCCCAGCATGGCGTCGCGGTCGAGCGGGGCTTCGTTCAATGCCTGGGTGTACAGCTCGATCGCGCGTTCGTTGTTGTCGCGCTGGCCGATCGCCGCGTAATAGGACGCTCGCACCAGCAAGGGGCTACGTGGATCAGGTGCCGGTGTGTGTTCGGCCCGGTGTGTCCACACATACGCCGCACTGGCGGCCGCAAACACGCCGGCCGCGCCCACCGCCAGCCACCAGGACAACCGCCGCCGCGGGGCTTCGGGCAACGGCTCGCCTTCGACGCGCGGCATCGCTGCCAGCTGGTAGCCGCGTCCGCGCACCGAACGTATATAGCGCGGCTGCCGGCCTTCGTCGCCCATCGCCTGCCGCAGCAGCTTGATGCGCTGGGTTACCGTTTCTTCGCCCACCACGGCCGGCGCCCACACCTGGTCGATCAGCTCGTCGAAGCCGACCACGCGATCGCCTTGCGCCAGCAGGAACGCCAGCAGGCGGAAGCTCAGGCCCGATACGGGAAGGACATCCTCGCCCCGCGTGACGCGCTGGCGTTCGGTGTCGATGCCAAGATCGAGCAGGCGGTACTGCATCAGCCGCCGAACTTCAGGAAGGCCAGCAGGCCCACGCCCAGCACGATGCGGTAGATCGCAAAGGGCGTGAAACGATGGGTGCGGATGTAGCCCAGCAGCCACTTCACGGCGACAAAGGCGACCACGGCGGACACCACGAAACCCACGGCGAGCATCGTCCAGTCCTCATGCACGCCATCGCCGTGGTGGAGCGTCTTGTAGAGCTCGTAGCCGCTGGCGGCGTACATGGTGGGAATGCCCAGCAGGAACGAGAACTCCGTGGCCGCCGCGCGGTTGGTGGTGCCGGCCATCATCGCGCCGAAAATCGTCGCCATCGATCGCGAGGTGCCAGGGAACAGGCCCGCCAGCATCTGCAGCAGGCCCACCACGATGGCGGTGCGCCAGGTCACCTCCGTGCGGTCGACCTGGCGCTCGGCCATTCTTTCCGCCGCCAGCATCCAGATACCGCCGATCAACAGCGCCCAGGCGATGGGCCCGAGCGTCTCGGGCAATTTGAAGCCCATCTTCACCGCAATGAAGCCCAGTACCGCGGTGATCAGGAAGGCCACCACGAGCTTGGCCAGGTAATCGCGGTTGGCGGGATCGCGCCATTTCGAGACCAGTTCCCAGACCCGCCGCCAGTAAATGAAGGTGACAGCCAGGATCGCGCCGGCCTGGATCACCACGTTGAAAGTGTCCGACCGCTCGCCCAGCCACCGCTCGGAGATAAGCAGGTGACCGGTACTGGAGATGGGGAGGAATTCGGTGATGCCCTCGATGATGCCGAGCAGGATGGTATTGAGAAGGTCGCCCACGAAACATTCCGGCAGGGAAGGGAAGCGGCCTAGCTTAAGGCCTTCGCGTCGCAAAGGGTTTCGCCCCGCGCCGGCGCGCGACATACTGGGGAGGCGCGTCGCCGAAATGCCCCATGGTGGTGCAATCCTTGTGCAACGGCACCGTCAAGTCATTGATGTACAAGAACCTTGCCTTGGCACATCGATTGCTAAAGACGCTCCATTCACCCACTAACCCGAGGTTTCGCCCCATGTCCTCCGTTGAAAACGTGCTTGACCTGATGCAAGAGCACGATGTCGAGTTCGTCGACTTCCGCTTCGTCGATGTGCTGGGTAAGCAGCACCACGTGACGTTCCCCGCCCATGCCGTGGACGCGGAAACTTTCGAGGACGGCAAGATGTTCGACGGTTCGTCGATCGCCGGCTGGAAGGGCATCAACGAATCGGACATGGTGCTGATGCCCGATCCGGACACCGCCTACCTCGATCCGTTCTCCCAGCACACGCAGCTTGTGCTTCATTGCGACGTGCTCGAGCCCAGCACCATGCAGGCCTACGGCCGCGACCCGCGTTCCATCGCCAAGCGCGCCGAGGCCTACCTCAAGAGCACCGGTATCGCCGACACCGCGTTCTTCGGCCCGGAGCCTGAGTTCTTCATCTTCGATTCGGTCCGCTGGCAGAACGACATGGGCCGCGTGTTCTACGAAATCGGTTCCGAAGAAGCCGCCTGGAGCTCGCGCTACAAGTACGAGGGCAACAACACCGGCCACCGTCCTGGTGTGAAGGGCGGTTACTTCCCGGTAAGCCCGGTCGACACGCTGGGCGACCTGCGCGCGGACATGTGCAAGGTGCTCGAGTCGCTGGGCCAGGTGGTGGAAGTGCACCACCATGAAGTGGCCAATGCCGGCCAGTGCGAGATCGGCGTGAAGTTCAACACGCTGGTGAAGAAGGCCGACGAACTGATCACGCTCAAGTACGTGATCAAGAACGTCGCCCACCAGAACGGCAAGACCGTTACCTTCATGCCCAAGCCCATCGTGGGTGACAACGGCTCGGGCATGCACGTGCACCAGTCGCTGTCCAAGGGCGGCGAGAACCTCTTCGCCGGCGACCTCTACGGCGGCCTGTCGCAGACGGCGCTGTGGTACATCGGCGGCATCTTCAAGCACGCCCGCGCAATCAACGCCTTCGCCAACTCCTCCACCAACAGCTACAAGCGCCTGGTGCCGGGTTTCGAAGCGCCGGTGATGCTGGCCTACTCTGCCCGCAACCGCTCGGCCAGCTGCCGCATCCCGTATGTGTCGAACCCGAAGGGCCGCCGCATCGAGCTGCGCTTCCCGGATCCGGTGCAGTCGGGCTACCTCACCTTCACCGCGCTGATGATGGCCGGGCTCGATGGCATCATCAACAAGATCGACCCGGGTGCGCCGTCGGACAAGGATCTTTACGACCTGCCGCCGGAAGAAGAGAAGAACATCCCGCAGGTGTGCTCCAGCCTCGATGCAGCCCTCGAGGCGCTGGACAAGGACCGCGACTTCCTCAAGGCCGGTGGCGTCTTCACCGACGACTTCATCGACAGCTACATCGCGCTGAAGATGCAGGAAGTCACCCGCTACCGCGCCAGCACGCATCCGCTGGAGTTCCAGATGTACTACGCGATCTGATCGATCACTCGCGGCTGCAAGGCATCGGGCGCCCTCGTGGCGCCCGATGTGTTTTCCCGTCCCATTCATTTAAGTAGTTGAATCTCCGGCCGATACCGTTACTATCCGGCCACGCCGAAGGTGGCGAACGCAGGGGGATGGAATCGATGGGGTTGGCCAGGCGCATCGCGGGAGCGGTGTTTTTGCTTCTGTTGCTGGCAGCGGGCCTGGCCGCATGGGGCCGCTTTCGCGCGCCCAGCGCCACCGAGCGCGACGCGCTGGAATTGCTGCGCCTGGATTCCACCCCGTTGCCGGCGAAGAACGCCTGGCATGCTCTCTGGCTGCTCGATTACGTGATCCCCACGGGTGAGCGTGAGGCGGTGTATGAGCAGGATCTGGCCCAATTGCGCGACCGCGCCGCCGCCGTACACACAGGCAAGCCCGCACCTCCATTCGCCAAGGCGGCGGAGAGCCGCTACGGCGCCCTGGCTAAGCTTACCGACGACGACCGTGCGGCGATCTGCCGTCCTGTGTCCCAATGCCTGGCGCGGGTGCGCACCCATCCGGAGGTCACGCGCCTGGTGCTGACGCGCCATGCCGAGCGAGTGGCCGCCATCGCCGGACTGGCTGGCATGGACTACCTCTGGAACGACATGCCGCCGGTGACAGCGGCGCCCGGCCTGGACCTGGGCGACGTGCAGTCGCTCTGGCTCACCGCGGCAGCCTCTGACTTCGTCGAGGGCCGGCAGCAGGAAGGCCTGGCCCAGGCCTGCACCAGCGCGTTGACCATGCGCCGCCTTCACGTGGGCACCAACGACGCGCTTGGCTCGGTGATCACCGTGCGCTGGGCGGTCGAAGCCGGGGGGCTGGCCATGGACATGCTGGCGCAGATGCCTGGCGACGCTCCCGTGCCCGCCATCTGTGTCACGGCGTTCGCGCCGCCCACCGACGCCGACGTAAATTTCTGCGAAGTGTCGCGCGCCATGTGGCGCGGCAGCTTTGGCAGCATTGATAACTTCCCAGTGGTCGGGCACGGGGCCACGGGCGGCGCCTCGTGGTTGCTCAGCCGCGACCAGACACGCAGGCTGGCGGCGCCGGCGTTCGTGGCCGCATGCAAGGCCGATGTCCGTGCGGCGGAGCTGGCCGACACTCGCCTGGACGATGCCCTCCAGCCCCAGCCCAAGCCGGACTTCTTCGACCGGATCGGCAATGTCCAGGGCGTGGACTTGGCCGTGGCAGGCGTGCCTAATTTCGTGCCGTACTTGCGGCGCAACCAGGATTACGCCGCCACCTTGCGCATGTTCGGCACCGCCCTGTGGCTGCGTACCCTGAAGGGCGACTACCGCACGCTGGCCAGCCGCGTGGCCGCGAGGCCGGCCATCCTCAATCCGCCGGGTTCGCGGCCCATCAAGGCGGGTCCCGACGGCATCAGCCTGGAAATGGACCTCTACGCACCGGCCGACGGCGAGCACAAGACGACGGTTCCGCTGCCGGTTCCGGCATCCTGATCTTGCAATGCCCGGTCATGCCGCCATCTGACGGGGCATGACTTCCTATTCCGTTCTCGACCTCTCCCCCATCGTCAAGGGCGGCAGCGCCAGCGATGCCCTGAACAACAGCCGCGATCTGGCCGTGCACGCGGAGGCGTGGGGCTACAAGCGCTTCTGGCTTGCCGAACACCACAACATGCCGGGCATCGCCAGCGCCGCCACGTCGATCGTGATCGCCCACGTGGCCGCGGCCACCTCGACCATCCGCGTGGGTTCCGGCGGCGTGATGCTGCCCAACCACGCGCCGCTGGTGATTGCCGAGCAGTTCGGTACCCTCGAGGCGCTATTCCCCGGCCGCATCGACCTTGGGCTGGGCCGCGCGCCCGGCAGCGACCAGCTCACCGCACGTGCCCTGCGCCGGGAACTGGGTGCCAGCGACGAGCGGTTCCCCGAAGACGTCGCGGAGCTTCAGCAGTTCCTGGGCGAACCCCATCCGCTGCAGCGCGTGCGCGCAGTGCCGGGGCAGAATTCGAATATCCCGATCTGGCTGCTGGGCTCGAGCCTGTTCAGTGCGCGTCTTGCCGCGGAACTGGGCCTGCCCTTCGCCTTCGCCTCGCATTTTGCGCCCGACGCGCTGATGCAGGCACTGCACGTGTACCGCACGCTGTTCCGCCCGTCCGCGCAGTTGGACAAGCCATACGCGATGGTGGGCGTGAATGCGTTCGTCGCCGGCAGCGACGAGGAAGCACGCTATCTTTTCACTTCATTGCAGCAGCAATTCCTGAACCTGCGCCGCGGTACGCCGGGCTTGCTGCAGCCGCCCGTGGACACGATGGATGGCCGCTGGAGCGAGATGGAGCAGCGGGGACTTGAGCACACCATGCAGTACGCAGCAGTGGGCTCGGCCGATACGGTGCGCGCGAAGCTTGCGGGCTTTATCGCTGACACCGGCGCCGATGAGGTGATGCTGACGGCGCAGATCTTCGACCATGCCGCTCGGCTGAAGTCGTTCGAGCTGGCGGCACAGGTGATGAAGTCGCTGTAACTGCCCGGGTTAGTCCATCACCCATCCATGCGAGGCCAGTAGCGACTGGCCGGTGAGCGCATTGGTGGGAAAAGCCGCCATGAACACCGCCACGCGGGCGATGTCGTCGAGCGTGGTGAACTCGGCATCGACGGTGTCGCGCAGCATCACGTCGCGGATCACTTCGCTTTCGCTGATGCCCAGTTCCTTCGCCTGCTCGGGAATCTGCTTCTCCACCAATGGCGTGCGGACGAAACCCGGGCACAGCACGTTGGCGCGGATACCCTGTGCCGCACCTTCCTTGGCGATGGTGCGGGCCAGGCCAAGCAGGCCGTGCTTGGCGGTCACGTACGGCGCCTTGAACTTCGATGCCGCGTGCGAATGCGCCGAACCCATCAGCAGGATCGAACCGCCTTTGCCGGCGGCGATCATCTGTCGCATCGCCGCGCGTGAGGTGAGGAACGCGCCATCCAGGTGAATGGCGAGCATTCGTTTCCAGGCAGCGAACTCCAGGTCGACCAGGGGAGCGATCACCTGGATGCCCGCGTTGGACACCAGGATATCCACCGCGCCCCAGCGCGAAGCGACTTCGTCGAAGCCCTGGTTGACCGCTTCCTCATCGGCCACGTCCATGACCACGCCCATCGCGTCACCACGACCGCCGTCGATTTCGCCGGCGGCTTCCTCGGCCGCATCGCGGTCGAGGTCGGCGATCACCACCCGCGCGCCCGCCTGGTGGAAGGCCTGGGCGATGGCCTTGCCGATGCCGCTGGCGGCACCGGTGACCAACGCGACCTTGCCGGCGAGCTCGCCCATGGATCAGGCGCCGATATCGCGAAGCTTCTTGCCGTGCATCAGCTTGCGCTCGATATCTTCAAGCGTCACGCCCTTGGTTTCCGGCACGAGCAGGTAAGTGAGCACGATGAACACCGCATTGAAGCCCGCATAAAGCCAGAACGTCTGGCCCGGGCCGATGCCGTTGACGAGGGAAAGGAAGGTATTGCCCACCACCCAGTTCATCGCCCAGTTGGTGAAGGTCGACACGCCGATACCGAAGTCGCGGCCCTTCAATGGCTGGACCTCCGAGCACAGCGTCCAGATCAGCGGGCCGGCCGACATGGCGAAGCCGATGATGAAGACCAGCAAGGTGCCGACGGTGAAGTACTGCTCGGCGCGGGTGGTGGTGCCGATGTGGATCATCGTGCCCACGACCGCCAGCGACACGGCCATCACCACGAAGCCGGTGTAGAGGATCGGCTTGCGGCCGATGCGGTCGACCAGGCCGATGGCGATGAAGGTGGCCAGCACGTTGGTGAGACCGACGATCGCGGTGAACCAAAGCTGCGACTCGTGATCGTAGCCCAGGGTGCCGAAGATGCGCGGCGCGTAGTACATCATCACGTTCATGCCGGTGAGCTGCTGCATCACCTGCAGCAGCACGCCCAGGCCCACCGAGCGGCGGAAGTTGCTGTTCTGCTGGAACAGGTGCCAGCCCAGCTGCGGGGTCTGCAGCGATTCGGCGATGTCGGCCATCTCGTGATCGACCATCGCGCGGTCGCCGCGGAGCTTCATCAGCACGTTGTCGGCGTCCTGTTTGCGGCCCTTCATCATCAGCCAGCGCGGGCTATCGGGTAGCCACAACACGCCCAGCAGGAACAGCGCGCCGGGGACGGCGATGATGCCGAGCATCCAGCGCCAGCTGCCGGTGTAGCTGAAGGCGAGGTCGGACAGGAAGGCCACCAGGATGCCGATGGTGATCATCAGCTGGTAGAGCGAGATCATCGCGCCGCGGATGCGCTCGGGCGCTACTTCCGCCAGGTAAAGCGGCGCGGTGAACGAGGCAATGCCGATGGCCAGGCCCAGGATCACGCGCGCGACGATCAGCGTCTCGGGATTGGTGGCCACGCCACAGAGCACCGAGCCGATGACGAAGAGCACGGCGCCGAGGATCAGCGAGCGCTTGCGGCCCAGGGCCGAGGACAACCAGCCGGCACCCAGCGCACCCGCCGCGGCGCCGCCCATCATGGAACTGACGATCCATTCGATGGTGCGGTCGCTGATGGCGAAGTCGGCCTTGATGAAATCGGTGGCGCCGGAGATCACGCCGATATCCAGGCCGAACATCAGGCCGGCGAGCGCGGCCAGCACACAGGTGAAGATGGCCGTGGCCTTGGCATGGGACCGCGTGGTGGCCGCGGCGGTTGATGCAACGCTATTCATAGGGTGTTCCCGAGGGTGCGTTGGAAGTCTTCGATCAACGAGTGGAGCGGGCATCTTGCCATGCCCGGCCGCTGGGTGGGGCGCCCGCGAAGCGGGGTTCGGTCAAACCAGTGAAACCAGGTTCGAAAGTGTGCAGTGCACCATCGCCCTCGCCACGCGCTGCTGCATGCAAACCATCGCTGGCGCTGGTGACGTAGAGGCGATCGAGCATCGGTCCACCGAAAGCGGGCCGCGTGGGCTGCTGTGCGGGCAGCTCGAATACGCCAGCGATTTTTCCATCGGGTGCATAGCGGACCACACGGCTGGCGCCCCAACTCGCATTCCACAGTCCGCCGTCGGCATCGACGGTGGAACCATCCGGTTCGCCCGGCTCGTTGCGAAGATCGACGAAGACCCGCGGCTCACCCAGGGTGTCGCCGTAGTCCACGCACATGATGCGTTTGTCCAGCGAGTCGCAGAAGTACATCACGTCGCCCGAAGGGCTGAAGGCAATCGAGTTGCTGATCGCCACGCCAGGCAGCGGCAGGTGTTCCAGTTGCAGATGGCGATCGAGCCGGTAGAAGCCACCCACGGGCTGCTTCGGGCCACTGGCCGGCTCGTGCAGCGTGCCGAAGACGAAGCGGCCTTGGCGGTCGCAGGCGCCGTCGTTCGCGCGCGTCGACTTGCCCGGTTCCACGTCCATCAGCGCCATCAGCTCGCCGCTATCGATGCGCCAGAAGGCCAGCTTCGATGCCAGTGCCAGCAGAAGCACGTTCGCATCGTCGCAAAGCGCGAACGAAGCCAGCCGCTCGGGCATGTCCCAACGGGAAACTTCGCCGCTGGCCGGGTGCAAGCGCCACAGCGTGCGCCCGACGATATCCGTCCACCACACGGCCTGGCCGCGGTCATCCCATTGCACGCCTTCGCCCAGGATGTTTCCCGCGGCATGAGCGATACGCGAATCGGTCATACCCAGCCACCATCGACGATGTAATCCTGCCCGGTGCACATGCGGCTGTCGTCGGCGGCCAGGAACAGCGCCGCGCGGGCCAGGTCGTCCGGCTCGATATGGCCTGGCATGCACTGCATGCGGCGGATCGATGCCTCGCCTTCCTCGTCGAGCCAAAGCTCGCGCTGTTTGGGCGTGATCACCCAGCCAGGCACCAGGCAGTTGATGCGGATGTTCTGTGCACCAAGCTCGCGTGCCATGCCGTTGACGAAGCCGCGTACCGCGGCCTTGGCCATCGCGTACAGCGGATAGCCGGCGTTCTTCTGGATCCAGCCGGTGGAACCCATGCAGATGATCGAGCCGTGGCCCAGCTGCTGCATGTCCGGGATCACGGCCTGGGTCACGAATACCTGGTGTCGCAGGTTCACCGCGAGGCTCTTGTTGAAGAAAGCCTCGTCCACCTGACCCAGCGAATGCCGCGCATCGTTGGCGGCGCTATTGATCACCACGCCGAACGGGCCGGTTTGCGCGCGCAGGGCCTGGATCGACGCTGCCACCGCATCAAGGTTGGTGAGGTCGGTATGTGCATAGACCGGCTTGAAGGGCACATCGCCCAGGCTTTCGATCAAGACAGCCGCGGCGTTGTCGTCAAGATCGACAAAGGCCACGCGCGCGCCCTGGCGGGCGAACTGCGTCACGAACGACGCGCCGATGCCACTGGCGCCGCCGGTGATCAGCACCGCGCGGTCGCGCAGGCTGGGATAGCTTGCGTACTGATTCATTACCACTCCGCCACGCTGCCGTCTTCATGGCGCCACACCGGGTTTCGCCAGCGATGGCCTACGGCGGCGCGTTCGTCCACGTAGGCCTGGTTCACTTCGATGCCAAGGCCCGGACCATTGGGAATGGTCACGAAGCCGTCTTTATAAGCGAACACGCTGCGGTCGACCACGTAGTCGAGCAGGTCGTTCGCCGCGTTGTAATGGATGCCCAGGCTCTGTTCCTGGATGAAAGCGTTGTGGCTGACGGCATCGATCTGCAGGTTCGCCGCCAGCGCGATCGGCCCGAGCGGACAATGCAGGGCCACGGCCACGTCGTAGGCCTCGGCCATGGCGGCGATCTTCACGGTCTCGGTGATGCCGCCGGCGTGCGCCGGGTCGGGCTGGATGATGTCCACGCCGCCGATCTGCAGCACGCGCTTGAAATCGAAACGGGAGTACAGGCGCTCGCCCAGGGCGATCGGTGCGGGCGAGATGGCGGCCAGTTCCGGAATGCACTCCAGGTGCTCGGAGAGCACGGGTTCTTCGATGAACATCAGGTTGTACGGCGCAAGTTCCCGCATCAACACCTTGGCCATCGGCTTGTGCACGCGGCCGTGGAAGTCCACACCCAGGCCGATGTCCGGGCCGACGGCTTCGCGCACGGCCTGGACGTTCGCCAGCATGCGGTCCACCTTGGCGTGGGAGTCGACGTACTGAAGCTCTTCGGTGCCGTTCATCTTCACCGCGCTGAAGCCGCGGGCAACGGCCGCGCGGGCAGCATCAGCCGTGTCGGCCGGACGATCGCCGCCGATCCACGAATACACGCGAATCTTGTCGCGGACGGGGCCACCCAGCAGTACATGCACGGGCACGCCCAGGGCCTTGCCGTGGATATCCCAAAGAGCGTGGTCGATGCCTGCCAGCGCACTCATCAGCACTGGGCCGCCGCGATAGAAGCCGGCGCGGTAGAGCACGCTCCAATGATCCTGGATGTGGCGGGGATCCTTGCCGATCAGGTAGTCGGAAAGTTCCTCGACGGCGGCAGCCACGGTATGCGCGCGCCCCTCGACGATCGGCTCGCCCCAGCCGCTGATGCCGGCATCGGTGTCCACGCGCACGAAGCACCAGCGCGGCGGCACGATGAAGGTCGTAATGGCAGTGATCTTCATGCGCTCGCCTCCGTGGCGGCCAGTGCGGCCCAGGCCTGCGCAAAGGCCTGCGCGCGGGTAGTGGTGTCGCTGAGCGCGCGGCCGGGCGCATACAGCGCCCCGCCGATGCCGAAACCGTTCGCACCAGCGGCAACGTACGCCGCCATGTTGCCGGGCTCGATGCCACCCACGGGCATCAACGCCAGATCCTTCGGCAGCACGGCGCGCCACGCCTTGAGCACGCGCGGACCGACCAGTTCGGCGGGGAAGATCTTCAGCGCATCGGCGCCGGCGTCGAGCGCGGCGAAGGCCTCGGTGGGAGTAGACACGCCTGGCAGGCAGTAAAGCCCGGCGGCCTTGGCCGCGCGGATCACGGCCACGTCCGCATGCGGCATCACGATGATCTTGCCGCCGGCGGCGGCGACCTCATCGACGCGCGCAGGCGACAGCACGGTGCCCGCACCCACCAGTGCACGGTGGCCGAAGCGCTCCTGCATGATGCCGATGCTGCGCAGCGGGTCGGGGGAGTTGAGTGGCACTTCGAGGATGCGGAAGCCGGCGTCGACCAGGACGTCGCCGACGTCGGCAGCCTCGGCGGGGGTGATGCCACGCAGGATGGCGACAAGCGGAAGGGGATCGAGCCAGGCGCCGATCATGGGGTAACTCCGTGGATGGTTCGTTCGTGCAGGTGGGCATGCCGGGCGATCAGCCACAGCCCGTGGGCGGCTGTGTCTTCAACGGCAGGGGAAACGGTCAGGGCGAAGTCGCTGGCGGCCATGCGGTAGCGCGCACCGAGCGCGGCATCGCCGACCAGGCGCAGCGGCAGGCTGCAGTCCATGCGGCCGTCGGCCAGGGTCGAGCGGATTTCCTCGCCGATCAACAGGCCAGAGAGGTAATCCGGAACGCTCGAGGCGTCGAGCGTGCCTTCGAGCATCAACGCCCGCGTCGAGAACAGCCTCGACACGCCGCCGGCACCGCCACTCGCGCGCGCCGTGCGCACCCCGCGGCTGAAGGCGTCGACGTCCATCGGGGCATCGGGCTTGATCTCCACCGCGAGGATCGAATGGCGGGACAGCAGGGCGAACAGTTCGCCGGTCATCGTGGTCATGAAATCGGTGATCTCGCCGTCCTTCACCCGCACCCATTTGCTGTGCGTTCCGGGCAGCACGACGGTGGCCTCGCCTTGGGGCGGCGGCCGCAGCGCCAGCGCGCCGACCAGCTGGGTCTCTTCGCCGCGCATCACATCGGGGCCGCGGCTGTTGCGCAGGCCGGGTACCAGGTACACCACGCGCCCGCCCGGGGCTGGAACCGGGACCAGGGCCCCAGCCAGCCCGGCGACGCCTGCGGGGATATCCAGGTAAGGCGCTTCCTGCCAGCCATTGCGGCTGCCCACCATGCCGGCGGCGATCACCGGGCAATCGGGCCAGCCGGCCACCATCGCGGCGAAAGCCCCGCCGAAACCGCCTTCGGGCAACTGGCGGATGCCCCAGGGCTTGTGGCGGGTTTCCACGATGGCGCCAGCTGCATCGAGCAGATAGGCACGGAAGCTGGAGGTGCCCCAATCCAGGGCGATCAGGTGGTTCATGGCTTTACCGCGCGTCGCGTTTTCAGGGTGTCGCGCGAAGCGCTGATCAGGCCCCGCATCGCGTCGGCCGCGGCGTTGGGCCGGCGGCGGCGGATGGCGTCGTACACGGCATGGTGCTGGGGCAGGGAGTAGCGGAAGTTGGCGGTGGTGCGGGCGGACATCAGGAAATACGTGGCAAGGGCGGTCTGGATCACCGAGAACAGCGATCCAAGCAATTCATTGTTGGTGGCGCGCAGCACCGCCTCGTGGAAACGGACGTCGGCTTCGGCCCAGGCGTCCAGGTCCATCGCCGCATCCATCGCCGCGTAGGCGGCGGCTACTTCGGCCAGTTGCTCGTCGTCCCGGCGTCGCGCGGCGGCGGCCGCGGCGGCGGGCTCGACGATCTCGCGCATCTCCACCAGCTTGTCGACGAAGTCGTCGGTGGGCATCGCCGCGCAGCGCCAGGCCAGGACATCGGCGTCGAGCTGGTTCCAGAAGCGGGTTTCGCGCACGCGCATACCGGTCTTCTGGCGGGTTTCGATCAGGCCCTTGGTAGCCAACACTTTCAGCGCTTCGCGTAGTACCGTGCGGCTGACGGCCATGCGCGTCGCCAGGGCTTCCTCGCGCGGCAAAGGCTCGCCCGGGGCTAGCGTGCCCCCGACGATCATCTGCCCCAGTTCCTGGACCACCTGTCCATGCAGGTTCCGCGGTCCCGTCGTTCGCGCCACGTGGACCCCCTCAGGGTCATTTGTCATACAAATCATTTATAGCACATCGTTGGCGGAATACATCGGTCTACCTTGCGCCCGAATTCGGCAGGCCCCAGGCTTGGACATCTCCAGCCCAGGAATGTCCCCGATGCGCGCGATATTGGCCTGCCTTGTCCTGTCGATACTCGCCTTCGGCGCCTCGGCCGCTCCCTACCCGCATCCGGGCGTGGTCACCGCCGATCCGCCGGCGGATAGGGCCAATCCGGCCAAAATGGAGGTCGCCCAGATCGACAGCCATGGGTCGAAGATGAATGCGGTGCTGTACCTGGCCTCGGGCGCGGGCCCGCATCCCACCCTGGTGCTGTTCCATGGGTTTCCCGGCAACGAGCAGAACCTCGACCTGGCCCAGGCCGTCCGTCGGGCCGGTTTCAATGTCCTGACCCTGCATTACCGTGGCTCGTGGGGCAGCCCGGGCACGTTTTCCTTCACCCATGTACTTGAAGACGCCGATGCCGCGGTGGCCTTCGTGCGCGATCCAGCTCATGCCAAGGCTTACCGCATCGACCGCGACCGGATTTTCGTCGCCGGTCACAGCATGGGCGGCTTTGCCGCGGGCTGGGCGGTAGGCCACGCCAAGGACGTCAAAGGCCTGGTGATGATTTCCGGCGCCGACATGGGCAGCGTCACCCCCGACCTGGTCAAGGGCGATCAGCGCAAGGAATGGGAGGAAGACATCATTCCGCTGGTGGGTTGCACCGTGGATGGCCTGATCGCCGAAGCCCAGGCCAACACAGCGACCTGGAAGTTCCAGTCGTGGGTGCCGCTGCTGAAAGACCGCCCGGCCCTGCTGATCTCTTCCAACGATGGCCTCCAGCCGTCAGCGGAAGCGCTGGCCGATGCCTTGCGCAAGGCTGGCGACGCGGACGTCCAGACCCGCCATTTCGACACCGACCACCCCTATTCGGACAAGCGCCTGGCGCTCACCTCAACCGTGGTCGACTGGCTTAGCGACCACGCGAAGTAACGCGCCGCTCCACCCATTCGAGCAGGCCATCGAAGAGCATCGCCAAGGCTGCCACCAGCAAGGCGCCCTGCACGACGTACGCGGGGTTGTTGCCGACCAGGCCCTCAACGATGGGCGAGCCCAAGGTGGTGGCGCCTACGGTCGATCCGATGGTGGCCGTGCCCACGGCTACGATCACCGATAGCCGCACGCCGGACATGATCGCCGGCACCGCCAGCGGCAACTCCGCATCCTTCAGGCGCCGCCACGGGCCGTAGCCCATGCCGTCGGCCGCGGCGATCGCGTCCGGCGGCACGCTGCGCAGGCCGGCGATGGCCTGGCCAAGGACGGGCAGCACGCCGTACACCGCCAGCGCCAGCAGGGTGGGCGGCGCGCCGAATCCCAGCAAGGGAACCGACAACACCAGCACCGCCACCGGCGGGATGGTCTGGCCCACCACGGCCACGGCATTGGCGGTCGGCAGCAGGCTGCCGGCGAAGGGGCGCGTGACCAGCGCGGCCACGGCCAGGCCTACCAAAATCGCGGTGGCGCTTGCCAGCAGCACGATGCCCGCGTGGATGACCACCAGTTGCCCGAACCCCGTGCGCAGGTACACCGGCTTCGCCAGCGTGGGGAACATCGCGTGGAACGCAGGTGCCGACTGCGGCAGCCAGAGCAACAGGGCCACCAGGCCCAGCGCCGGCAGGGCGATGCGCCAGCTCATCGCGGTGGCGCCAGCAGGCCGTCCAGGCTGATCACCTGGCCATCGGCGCCATCGACCCGCAACGCACGCAAGCGTCCGTCGACCATTATCGACAACGCCTGGCGAAGATCCGCATCGGCGTCGATCGACGGCGCGCCATCGGCCAGGCTGCCCGGCGTCATGGCGTCGCGCACCTTGCGCACGGACAGCAGGCGCAAGCCCGCCGATGCACCACCGACGAAGCCGCGTACGACCTCGTCTGCCGGGTTCAACAGCAATTCGAGCGGCGTGCCGCACTGGCGAACATGCCCGCCGTCGATGAAGGCGATGCGGTCACCCAGCTGCAGCGCTTCGTCCATGTCATGGGTGACGAACACCACGGTGGTGCCGGTATCGGCGTGGATGCGGCGGAATGCGTGCTGCAGTTTTTCCCGCGTGACCGGGTCGAGCGCGCCGAAGGCTTCATCCATCAGCACGATGGCCGGCTGCGCGGCCATCGCCCGGGCCACGCCCACGCGCTGTTGCTGGCCGCCGGAGAGTTCGGCGGGCAAACGCGTGGCGATGCCGGCATCAAGCTCCAGCATCGCCATCAGTTCCTGCACGCGGCATTCGATGCGTTCTTCCTTCCAGCCCAAGAGGCGCGGCACGGTACCGATGTTGCGTGCCACCGACCAATGCGGAAACAGGCCGACCGACTGGATCGCATAGCCGATCCCGCGGCGAAGTTCGTTCGCCGGGGTATCGCGTACATCCTTCCCGTCGATGCGTACCGAACCTTCATCGGGTTCGACCAGGCGGTTGACCATGCGCAGCAACGTGGACTTCCCCGAGCCGGAAGGGCCGACCAGCACGAACAATTCGCCCGAGGCGATTCGCAGCGACACGCCGTCCACGGCTTCGCCCTGCCCGAATCGTTTGCTGACGTTGGAAAATTCAATCACGCGCGCGGCTCCATCCATCGTTCCAGGGCGCGGCAGGCGCCATCGGCGGCAAGGGCCAGCACGATGATGGCCAGCGTGCCCAGCATGACAAGATCGTTGGCGCCCTGGCCCAGGCCCAGGAACACGAATCGCCCGAGGCCCCCGGCACCCACCAGCGCCGCCACCGCGGCCAGGCCGATCGACTGCACCAGCACGATGCGCAGGCCCGCCGCGAACACCGGAAGGCCAAGCGGCAACTGCACGAGCGTCAGTACCTGCCAGGGCTGCAGGCCCATGCCGCGCGCCGCGTCCAGGGCAGCGGAAGGCGCCGTTGCCAGGCCTGCCAGCGTGTAACGCACCACCGGCAGCAAGGCGTAAGCGGTGAGCGCCACCAGCGCCGGTGCGTTGCCCGTGCCACCCACGCCAAGCCAGGCAAGCGGCGCGACAAGCAAGGCGAACAGGGCCATCGAGGGAATGGTCTGCACCAGGTTCAGCACGGCAAGGGTCGCGCCACGCCCACCTTGCCGTTGCGCCACGGCCATGGCCAGCGGTGCACCCAGGGCCACGGCTGCGGCTGCCGCGGCAAAGGCCAACAGCAGATGCTGCCCCACGGCTGTGATGAAGCGCATTCGCTGCAGGGCGAATTCCTGCACGATGGAAAGCCTGTCGAACACACCCGCGGCAGCCATCGCCATCACCAGCAGCGCAAGGCCGGTCCAGCACGCCAGGCGCAGGTAGGACTGTGCCTGTATCTTGCGCAGGCGATCGGCCACCAGCAACACGGCCGCGGTAGCCATGCACCAGAAGCCCGCGCCCAGTTGTACCCGCGCATGCTCACCGGCCGTGGCAAGCAAGCCGGCGGCGGCGAGGCCCGTGGCTGCCAGCAGGGCAGGCAACAACGTCATGGCCACCATGAGTCCTGCCAGAGCTCGCATGCGCGATGTCGCCAGCACCGCCAGCCACGCCAGCGGCAACCAGCGCAAAGCGGGTACGGCGATCGTGACGTACCCGTGCCCCGTGAGCAGCCGGTTCGGGGCCACCACCACGACGTTCCATGCCAGCGATGCCAGCAGTCCGGTGATGCCCAGCACCAGCAAGGCGAGTGGCCAGCTGCGCTCAGTCCAGCGCATGGATGCCCTCCAGGAAATCGTGCGCCACTACTGAAGCGTCGGTGCCGTCCACCTGGGTGCGTGCATTCAGACGGCGCAGCGTTTCCACGTCCAGGCGTTCGAAGACCGGATTCAGAAGGGTGGGGATGGTCGGATACTTTTGCAGCAGCGCGGCCCGCGCCACAGGCGCCGGTTGATACACCAGTTCCACGTTGCGTGGATCTTCCAGCACCACCAGGCCGGTGATCGCCAGCGCGCCGTCAGTCAGGTACACCATGCTGGCGTTCACGCCCGAAGTGCCCTCGGCAGCGGCCTTGATCGTCACCGAGGTATCGCCACCAGCCAGCACCAGCAACTGGTCCCCCCGCATGGTGAAGCCGTAGGCCTTCTCGAAGGCCGGCAACGCCGCGGCGCTGTCGACGAACTCTGCCGAGCCTGCCAGCTTCACCCTCGCGCCGCCCTTCACCCACCGCGCGAAGTCGTCCAATGTGCGCAGATGCTCGCGTTCGGCCAGTGCGCGCGGGACGGCGATGCCCCAGTGATTGTCCGCCGGCGCTGCCTGCAGCCACACCAGTGCGTTGGCCTGGCGATCGAGCGACGTGGCCAACGCATGGGCACGCGAGGCCTCGCGGAACGAAGGGTCGTCTTCGCGGTGGAAGAAGAAGGCGGCGTTGCCGGTGTACTCAGGATAGATGTCCAGCTCACTCGCCAATAGCGCGCGCCGCACGATGGCCGTAGGCCCCAGTTGCGTACGGTCGTCCACTGGCATGCCGGCATGGCGCAGCACCTGCACGATCACCTGGCCGAGCACGGCGCCTTCGTTGTCGGCCTTGGAGCCGACGCGGATCGCCTGGGCGAAGGTGTTGCCCGCCAGCAGCAGGCAGGCAACGACGAAGAGGGTGCGCCAGATGGCGATGGGCCGTGTCCTGGAAGGGTCAGGTCACGACTATATCGAACGTCTCGTAGTCACGGGGTCAGAGTATTCACTCTGACCCCTAGTGGTGCCCCTAGTGCCCTCAGACCTCCAACTTCGATCCGACGGCATCCAGCAATCAGAACCTGAAAGTGACCTTGCCGTACCAGTAGCGGCCGTTGAACCCGAACGGCGATAACGAGGAATACTGCAGCCCGTCCGCCCGGTCTTCATAGACGTTGTTCAACGCCGCCTTTGTCGGGTACTGGTTGGTGACGTTGTCGCCACCCAGGGTGAAGGTCCAGGCATCGAGGTTGTAGCTGGCGGCAAGATCCAGCAGCCAGCGTGCGGAGAACTTCTGGTCCTGGCTGGCGTCGTCCAGGTCGCCACGCCGGATGACCGCGCCATAACGGGTGAGGTTGGCGTGCAGGTCGAACCCACCCAGCAGCCAGTCGCCGGCGAACACGTATTTGGTGCGCGGCGTACTGGATGTCAACAAGCCCTCGCTGCTGCGGCCGAACGCCGGCGTGGTGATTTCAAGCACCTTGGTCTTGTTGTAGTTGCCGCTGGCGGAGAATCGCAGCTTGCCCCAGCTGTCCAGGTCGGTCGTGTAGTTGGCGATGAGGTCCGCACCGCGCGTGCGGGTGGTGGCGCCGTTGACGAAGAACTGGGCGCCAGTCACCGGGCTGGTCGGCGTAGGGTCCACTGCGATCTGGTCGGAATAGAGGATCTGGTTCCAGATGCGGATCTGGTACAGGTCCAGCGTGGCGCTGAAGGCATTGTTCGGCTGCCACACCGCGCCAAGGCCGTAGTTGGTGGATTTTTCAGGGGTCAGTGGCTTGGCGCCGAGCGCGATGGCGGCGGGGTCGGAGGTACGGAAGGTGCCGATCTGGGCCAGCGTGCCGTTCTGGATCAGCGTGACTACCGATTCGTAGTTCTGCTGGGCCAGCGACGGCGCGCGGAAGCCGTTGGACACCGTGCCGCGCAATGCGATGGTGTCGGTGAGCTGGAAGCGACCGGACAACTTGCCCGAACGCGTGGCACCGGCATCGCTGTAGTGTTCGTAACGCGCCGCGACACCCGCGGAGAACCGGCTGGTAACGTCCGTCTCGGCATCCACATAGGCCGCCTCGCTGTGGCGGGTGAACGTGCCCGCCACCGACGGCGTGAGGCCCGGGAAGACCTGCGAGCCGCCAGCATAGGGGCCGGTGGTGCCGGGGATCAGCGTGTTGGGATTGAAGTAGTACGAATCCGGCTCACCGGCATCGATGGTGTATTTCTCGTGCCGGTATTCACCGCCGAAGGAAAGCGTAAGCGGGTTGGGCAGCCAGCTCACCTGCAGCGGTTTGCTGATGTCGACATTGGCCACGCCCTGCTCGTTGCGGAATCCGCCGGCGTAGAAATAAGTGGGTGAGGAACCGGTGGATCGGTACAGGTTGGTGTTGATCGAATTGCCGATGTCGAACACCAGGTTGTTCACGCCATAGTCGGCGGAGGCATCCCAGCTCCAGCCCCCGTCGGTGGTGCCGCGCGCACCCAATACGGCGGCGCTGTCGTTGGAGTTGTTGATGATGTGCGGCAGGAACCCGTTGGGGTACACCTCGATCACGTTGCGGACGGAATCGAAGGCGCGGTAGTAACCGTTGGAGTCCACCTCACGGCGGCCGAGGTTGAGGTAACCGTACAGCTCTACCCCTGGAGTGATGTCGTAGCCGAAGTTCAGGAGCGCCTGCTTGGTCACCACCGAGGGATCGCCGTATCGCTCGTACGGGATGCCACTGGGATTGGGCGCGCCGGCGAGCGTGGTTGAAATATCCGTGTTTTCCGCACGGTTGGTCTTCATGGTGTCGCTATAGTTCCAGGCCAGGCGCACCCAACCGGGTGCCTTGCCGCCTTTGCCGTCGCCGCCCAGCGGGATGCCCACCGAACCCATCAAGCCATTCTGCGCGCCATCCCCCTTGTCCTGGATGCCGCCGCTGGCGGTGATGGAGTTCTGTCCGGCCTCGCCGCCGTGCTTGAGCACCACGTTGATCACGCCGGCGATGGCGTCCGATCCGTACTGGGCTGCGGCACCGTCGCGCAGCACTTCGATGTGGTCGATGGCCGAGACCGGGATGGAGTTCAAATCCACCGGTGCCGCGCCGCGGCCGATCGAGGAGTTGTAGTTGATCAGGCTGGTGGTGTGATACCGCTTGCCGTCCACCAGCACCAGCACGTCGTCCGGCGACAGGCCGCGCAGGGTGGCCGGGCGGATCGCATCGTTGCCGTCGTTGATCGCCGGGCGCGGGAAATCCAGCGACGGCAGCAGTGAGGAAAGCGCCGAGGCCAGGTCCGTGCTGCCGCTGGCGGAAAGGTCGGCGGGTGTCAGCACGTCGATCGGGGAAAGGGATTCGGCTTCTGTCCGGTTGGAAGTGCGGGTGCCGGTCACGATCACCTGTTGCAACTGTCGGGCGTCGACTTCGGAAGCGCCGGTACCGACCTGGGCCAGGTCCTGGGCGAAGGCGTTGGACGCCGGGAGCGCGAGGATGATCCCAAGCGCAAGGAATAGCGGATGACGGCGGTTGCCTGGCTGGATTCGCATGCTGCCCCTCGTGGAAGACGTGCTGGAAGATCCCCGGCCACCGGTCTGTACTCGCCGGTTTGGCCGGGCGGTGCGACGTTCGTGTTGCAGTGCGGCAACTCGAATGTAACGGAAATGTAGGGGTCTTCTGCTATGCGAATCTTTCCTATGTTGCATAGCAACAATGGAGGCTACGGTGAGGGGCTGGGCTAGAATTCGCGATCCGGAGAACTTGGGGATCGGCCTTGGCCTACACGCTCTACTACTCACCCTCCACGGCGAGCTTCGTGGTGCACTGGATGCTCATCGAGCTCGGCGCGCCCTTCGAATTGGTGCTGGTGGATATCGAGACCGGCGCGCAGAAAGAACCTGCGTACCTGGCACTCAACCCCGCCGGACGTGTCCCCACCCTGATCGTCGATGGCCATCCGAGGCACGAATGCGTGGCGCTGGCCACCTTGCTTGCCGAGCGGCATCCGGAGCGCGCATGGGCTCCCTTGCCCGGCGACCGGGATCGCGCCGAGTACCTGGAATGGACGGTATTCCTCGCCAATAGCTTGCTTCCGGCCATGCGGGACTGGTTCTACGCAGGCGTCGATGGCGATCCGTCGGGGGCCGACGCCATGCGGGCGCTGTCCCGTTCGCGCATCGAGGCGGCGGTGGCGCGGTTGGACGGCCATCTGGCCGACGGTCGCGATTTCTTCCTGTGCGGGCGCCTCACCAGCCTGGATTTCCTGGTTACCATGCTGATGCGCTGGACCCGTAATATGCCCAGCCCTGCCACAAACTGGCCAAACATGGCACGCTATGTGAAGCGCCGGCGCTCGATGAACTCCTTCATTGAGGCATGCCGGCGTGAGGGAATTAGCGACTGGTTGAATGATTCGACCCAATCCGGTGCAGAATAGGCGCCTGGGACGCTGCCAAAAGGCAATGACCTGGGCGGGGGACCGGCAACTGGGTCGTTAAATCGGTTTCATCAACCGAACCCCGTCAGCTGACAAAAGCAGTTGCACTATCCGAACGCAGGCGCGGTGTTCCAATGCCGTGGAATCGCGCCGGCACTTTGCCCTTTTAAGCCATGGAAAAAGACATGAAAGCCACCACCTCGCTCCGCCTGCTCGCCATCGCCTCCATCGCCCTGGTTGCTGCTTGCAGCTCCAACAACAGCGACACCCCGCCGGCTCCGGCCGCTGCGTCCACGGCTCCGGCCGCTGCCCCGACTCCGGCTCCGGAAACCCCGGCCGCTTCGGCTACCGCCATGACCCCGGCAACCTCGGCCACGGCCGCTCCGGCTGCTTCCGGCACGGCTGCCCCGGCTTCGGGTTCCACCGCGCACTAAGAGGTCGTAACGGCGCGCGCCTGGCTTGCCAGGCAAGCGCGCCGGCTTTCATGACCCTGCCGCGCAGCTGCGCGGCAGGGTTCTTGTGTTGCTAGTACCGTTAGTCCAGCGTCTTGCGAAAGGCGATGGAGAACCGGTTCCAACCGTTGATGGCCACTACCAGCAAGGTGAGGTCGGCCAGTTCGCTTTCCGAAAAATGCGGGTGCACCTGGTTCCAGACCTCATCCGGAACATGCCCGTCCGCGACCAGGGTAAGTGCTTCGGTCCACGCCAGTGCCGCGCTTTCGCGATCGGTGAAGAAGGGTGTTTCGCGCCAGGCGCTCAAGGTTGCCAGGCGGCGTTCGTTCTCGCCCTCTTTGCGGGCGTCGGCGGTATGCATGTCCATGCAGAAGGCGCAGCCGTTGATCTGCGAAGCCCGCAGGCGCACCAGGTCCACCAGCGGCCTCTCCAGCCCACTTTTACTGATCCGGTGCTCCAGGCCCATCATCGCCTTGATCGCTTCGGGGCTCGCTTTGTAGAAATCCAGACGCTGCTTCATGGGGTGACTCCTGTGTAAGTGATGTACACAGGCTATGCTTGGCCTTGGTGTCATTAAATGGCCATTTTTGGATATTTTTAGGTAGCCAAGCGTGGACCTCCAGCTCACCATCGACGAGCGCCAGGGGCTTACCGTCCAGCTCTACCGGCAACTGCGCGCGGCCATCGTGGAGGGACGCCTGGCAGCCGGCCAACGACTGCCGTCCACGCGCGATCTTGCATCGCAGCTGGCGGTCAGCAGGAAAACCACGCTCGAGGTGTACGAGAAACTCGAAGCGGAGGGATTTCTCGTCGGCCACGGCGCCAGGGGAAGTTTCGTTGGCCAAGACCTGGCGTCGTCCGCGGGGCGGCGCCCGGTGTCGATCGACATCGTGCCCGCATCCGTATGGCGTTCGGTCCCCGATGCCCTGGACATGCCGAGCGTAGGCGCGGACCTGCGGCTGGATTTCCGCGGCGGCGTGGTAGACCGGCGTACCATCGACTTTGCCGCATGGCGGCGCGCCATAGCCCACGCCGTGCGCACGCAGGCGCGCATGCCCGGTACCTACCGCGACCCGGCGGGTGAACAGGAACTGCGCCTGGCCATTTCTCGTTACGTGGGCATGCAACGCGCCGTGACCTGCCAATGGAACGACGTGCTGGTGACAGCCGGCGCGCAGCACGCGATCAATCTTATCGCCCGCGTCATGGTGGAGCCGGGCGACACCGTTGCCGTGGAAGATCCCGGCTACCCGCCTGCCCGGCAGGCCATGCGCACGCTGGGTGCTCGCGTGGTGCCGGTACCCGTCGACGAGCAGGGCATGATCGTCGACGCCATTCCCTCCGATGCGCGGGTGATCTACGTCACGCCGTCGCATCAATTCCCGCTGGGCATGCCGATGAGCCTGGAGCGACGCGTGGCGCTGGTGGAAGCGGCCGCGCGCCGAGGCGCGGTGGTGATCGAGGACGATTATGACGGCGAGTTCCGTTTCGACGGGCGGCCCCTGGAGTCGCTCAAGAGCCTTGATCACGCAGGTGTAGTGATCTACGTGGGATCGTTCTCCAAGACCATGTTCCCCGACCTCCGCGTCGGCTATACCATCGCGCCACCTTCGCTGATGACGGTTTTGCTCAAGGCGCGGCAACTGGAGGACTGGCACGGCTGCACGCTGACGCAGCTGGCCCTGGGACGCTTCATGCTGGAGGGTGATTTCGCCCGCCATCTGCGTCGCGCGCAGCGTATCTACGCCCGCCGCCGTGAAACCTTGCTGGATTGGATTGGGGGGCCGCTTGCCCCATGGATGAAAGTGGTTCCATCATCCTCGGGTATTCATCTCACGGCCCTGCTTCACGGCGTCAGCGAAGCCGGGATGGTCGCTCGAGCGGCCACGCATGGCATCGGGGTTCACGGCATCGCTCCGTTCCACGCAAGCGGCCAGGGGCCGGGCGGCCTGCTCTTCGGCTACGCCGGCATGGATGTGGACGACATCAACACAGCCATGTCGGCGCTGGCGTCGGAGCTCGGATCGCAGTGAAAAGCGGGGGCTGGTCAAATGCCTTTGCTGCCAGCACAATCGGGCCAGCTCGATCCACTCAACACGGCCGGACGACCAGGCTGACCGATGAAGATCCGCATCTCGGAAGAAGCGCGCAAGCTGTTGCTTGCGCACCGCGAAACCAGTGAACTGGCCGAACTCATCCTGCACGGTCCCGGTGGTCTGGTGGTGGGCGGCGAACAGGAAATCCGCGACGATTTCCGTGACGCCTGTGAAGACCTCCTCACCCGCATCGGCTTCGACGACAACTACCAGCCCACCCGTGAGGGCGCCTTGCTTGAGAACCTGATCGAGCAGCTCTGCGGCTGACTGGCTCAAGGCAGCGGCATCACCGACGCACCGAACACGCGTGCGGCGTCCAGCGGGCCGGATGCACCACCCTTCGCCTGCGTGTAGTGCGCGAACTGCGCCAGGTACGACATGTTGAAACCCGGTTTCAGGCTAATGGTGCACGAGCCATGGGCCGGCACGTCGAAACGCGCAGGGGTCGATACCTGCCGGCGGATACCGTGCGCCATCACGATCACCTCCGTCTGCACCGCTGCGCCTTCGCACTGCATCTGCGCGCGGCGCACCGCCGCGGTGACGCCGGTGTTCACCGGACCATTGTCGTTTTCGTAGGACACCCGCAGCTGCAGCGGCCCTTTGTGCGACGGGGTGAAGGTCCACGGGCCTTCGCCTGGCAGGGTCTGTACCGTGCCCAGGCAGCGCGTGGGGCTGTGCAGCGACTCAAGTCCGCGCTCTTCGATGGTGACGCTCACGCACTGCGCCGTGTCGCGGTGGGGCAGGGTAGTGGCCTTGGCGCGCACGCCGTTGACGTACAACACGCCACCGGGCGGGAGCAAAACGCTATCGCTGCCACCCTTATCGGTTACTTCGGGTGCGTCGGGTGCGTCCGGCGCATACAGCGGGGCATCCTTGCGCAGCGGCACGTCGGTCACGGTGGTCGCCTTCAGCCAGATGTCGGTGGTGCTGCCCGATATCTTGCGTCTGTCGGTGACGAGCAGGTTGCCTTCCATCCCGTTCGGCTTGTGCAGCACGATCCGCCGGGTACCGGTATCGAGGGTGATGGATTCCTTGTCGCCGAAGAGGTCGCGGGCGAGCCCCACGGGAAGCTTTGGCGCGATGGTGTCGTCCGGTTCAAGGCCGAACACGCCTTCTACCACCAGACCCATATATGCACCCACCGACCAAAGCTGGCGCGGCGAATCCACCACCGGTCCGCTGAGCGGGCCTTCGTCGACGTGGATTTTTTGCGAGACAAGCTCGAAGTTCTCCATGTTCGAGCCTGACAAGGCTGCGCCCTGCATCAGCGATCGTATCTCGTGCTCGATATGCGCCGGCGCATCCGCCCGGCGCGCGGCGCGCAAGGCATAGGCGCTGACGAAGGGCCAGATCGAGCGGTTGTGATAGATCGGCTGGTCGCGGCGCTCGGGCCAGATCACCGGGGTCCCTGCCGGCCACACCGGGTAGTTGGCCAGGATCTTCTTCGCACGGGCCTGATCCGCCACGCCGCTGTCGATGGCCAGCGCCAGACCCAGCATGTCGTAGGTATCGAACGGCGCGGGTTCCACGTCGCCGCCGATGTAGCTCATGTACATGCCGCGGTCATCGCGCCAGAAGCGGCGGTTGATCGCAGCTTTCAATGCTGCTGCCTGCCCTGCGTAGTCATTGCCGTCGTGCAGGCGGCTGGCTGCGATGCGAAGCGCCTGGTAGTGCAGCACGTTGGTCGACAAGGCGAACGATTGCGCAATGAAGGTGACGTCTTCCTTCGTCCATGCAGGGTAGGTCTGCTCCCGCCAGTCCAAGAATGAGGTTTCTCCGCGATACAGCCCCAGGCGGCTGTCGAAGGCATAGACGCGGTCCTGCGCCAGCGTATCGGCCAGGGCCTTGTCGTAGCGCGCGGCGAAGGCCCTGTCGCTGAGCAGGTGCTGCGCACCGACGAACCACACCACGCGATCGGTGCTGATCGGCCAGCTGCCGCCCGAGCCGGTGTCCTGCATCACGTACGTGCCGTCACCCGCGCCTGGCTGGCGCACGCCAGATACCTTGAAGGCAAAGGAATTTCGCGCCCGTTGGGGGTCGAACCGCCAAAGGCCCAGGTCTACCGAGAACGAAAGATCGCGTGTCCACACGAAGGGCCATTTCTCGCCGGTGACGAAGCAGTCGCAGGCAATCGGCTGGCCGTGGTCGAAGCCCGGGTCGCTGATCGCCTTCACCGAATCGGCGGCCAGATCGGCCTGGGCCATCGCGAACAGGCCATCGAACAAGGGGCTGGCCGTGGTGGTCTTCCATGGCTGCGTGGCGATGTCGCGCGTGCCGCCATCGTAGGCCAGGCGGAAAGAGCCATCGGCGTTGGTGCTGATACTGGCCTGCCGGCCCTGGAAGGCGGCGCCATCGCGGGTCACCCCGTCGGCAAGGGCAGCGCACGAAGCACCACCCAGGGCCAACGCCATGGCCAGGTGGATCATCGTCGGGCGGACAGTCGGCATCGAAAGGCTCCGTTCATGGCGAACGCCCATTCTAGCCCTCGCCCGCTAACGGGAGGGTCCAGGTATCCGCACGCGGAACAGCGCCACGCAGCCGATGACGCGAAGCTGCACGTCGTCGAAGCGGGTATGCAGTTCGTGGTCAAGACCGGCAAGGCTGTCCTGGGTATTGGAGAAGATCTGCCGTGCGTTGTAGAACGCCATCAGCTTGCGCGCGATGGCACCGCAGGCAACGTCGGCACCCAGGATGGTGGCGCCGAACATCACCCCGCCGTCGCATAGCAGTGGACGCAGATGGTCGAACACCGCGCATTTCTGCGGCAGGGTGCCGGGAAGGCAATGCAGCAAGTAGGTGAGCGCGATCGAACCGAAGGGCTCGATGCGGCCGGGGATCGGTTGCAGCACATCGGTCAGGTAGGTTTCCGGGCCATAGCGGGCCACCCGGCTTGCAGCTTTGTCCAGGGAATTGCCGTTCGCATCCATCAGGGCCAGCCGTGGCGCCGGATCGGGGAAACGGCAGTGGTCCAAGTACCAGCCCGTACCCACGCCCACGTCCAGGTGGTTGGCCGAGATGTTCTGGTTGTAGAACTCCAGGATCTTCTGGGTCGGGCACTTCCACAGCAAGGGATTGGACATGCCCAGCACGAGCGCGTCGTAGACGCTCAAGGTGAGCGGCGAGTACACCTCGTGCCCGGCAAACTCCTTGTCGTGATTCTTCATGGCGGCGGCATCCTCCTGATGCGTTGGGTACGGTCCATTGTTCGACCTTGGGCGCGCCATGGCATGTGCCGTTGGTCGTCGGCCGGGCGCGCTAGGCCGGCTATAAACTTACCGCCTACGCCAAGGGAACATCATCATGTTGCAACGCGTCGACCACCTGCGCCTGCTGGCCCGCTACAACGCCTGGATGAACGAGCGCCTGTACGCCACGGCGATGAAGCTTCCCGACGAAGAACTTGCCGAGGACCGCGGGGCCTTCTTCGGCTCGATCCTGGCCACGCTCAATCACATCATGGTCGCCGATACCATCTGGCTGAAGCGCTTCGCCACGCACCCGGACGGACTTCCGGCGCTCGAGCCCATGCTGTCCTGCCGCATACCGGGGCTCGACGAAGGTTGGCCCTATGCCGACATCCGCTCACTGCGGCAACGCCGCCAGGAGCTGGACGCGATGATCCCGGCATGGACAGAGAACCTCCGCGAGGAGAACCTGGATCTTCCGCTTACTTTTACGATGCGCAGCGGCGAAACCTATACCTACGCCTTCTTCCCGCTGGTGGCGCACTGCTTCAACCATCAGGTGCATCATCGCGGGCAGGTCACGACCCTGCTGTCGCAGGCGGGGCTGGACATGGGTGACACAGACCTGATGACGATTGTGCCGTCGCTCGATGGGTATTAGTGCTTGGCCGGAAGCTTCTTCGCCTTGCCGGCCGGGGTGTGCTTGACCACCACGGACTTGTCCGGTGCGACATGGGGATTGTGCGCAGCAGCGACGTTGTAAGCGTCGGTGCATTGCCCGCGCGAGGTGATTTTTCCGGGATATGGCCGAGGGGGTGTGGACTTGCTCATGTCTTGCTGCCTGGGAGGGCGCGTTTGCGCAGGGTGCAGGCCGAGGTTGCGCGCAGGCGTGTTGTCGCCGTGTCCATGAGATGCTACGGCCGTGCAGTGGAGTGCTCCGCATAGACCACCTCCACCGAATAGGTGCCAGCGGGATCGCCAAGCACGATGCGGCCATCCGTCAGCTCGCGCCCATCGCGCATCACGCTGGATGCTTCGCCGGGAGCAGCCTTGCGCAAGGCCACCCGGTAAATGGCCTCATGGTGGCGATAGGTGACCTCGAAACCCGCCCAGGATGCCGGCACCACCGGATGGAATTCCAGCGCGCCATCCACCAGGTGAACGCCCAGCAGCGATTCCACCACCAGGCGATACATCCATCCGGCGGAGCCCGTGTACCAGCTCCATCCACCACGGCCCACATGGGGTGGCACGGCGTAGATATCGGCGGTTACCACGTATGGCTCCACCTTGTAGATGTCGATACCCGCCGCGTCACTGACATGGCTGCCAGGCTGGATCATCCGCAGCAGCTCCCACGCCCGCTCGGCGTCGCCCAGCTCGGCGAAGGCCATCACTGCCCAGATCGCCGCATGGGTGTATTGGCCACCGTTCTCGCGCACGCCAGGGACGTATCCGCGGATATAGCCAGGATCCATGGGGGTACGGTCGAAGGGAGGATCGAGCAGCTGAATAAGGCCGGCATCGGCACGCACCAGGTGCTCGTCGAGCGATGCCATGGCCCGCTGGCGGCGATCGTCGCCAGCCATGCCGGAAAGCACCGACCAGCTTTGTGCGATGGAATCGATGCGGCATTCCTCGTTGGCCGCCGAACCCAGCGGCGTGCCATCGTCGAACCAGGCGCGGCGGTACCACGCACCATCCCACGCCTCGCGCTCGACGGATTCGCGCAGGTTCGCCACGTGCGCCACGCATGCGTCGGCGAAGGCGTCGTCACCACGGCGCCGGGCGACCCGGGCGAATTCCTTCATGACGAAGCCGGCAAAGAAGCCCAGCCACACGCTTTCGCCCCGGCCTTTCTCGCCCACGCGGTTCATGCCGTCGTTCCAGTCGCCACTGCCTATCAATGGCAGCCCGTGCACGCCGCGCGCCAGGCTGTGCTCGATGGCGCGCACGCAGTGCCGGTAAAGGGGCTCGCGCAGCGTCGATGCTTGTGGCAGGTCGTAGTAGGACTCCTCGCCCGGCAATAGCGCGCGCCCTTCGATATAACCCACCGGTTCATCCAGCACGGCCAGATCGCCGGTAGCCAGCACATAACGTGCGGTTGCCAGGGGAAGCCAAAGGTAGTCATCCGAACATTGCGTGCGCACGCCACGGTCCAGCGGCGGATGCCACCAATGCTGCACGTCGCCTTCGGGGAACTGATGGGCTGCGCACAGCAGCAGTTGCGCGCGCAGCAGGGATGGCGCCGCATGCACCATGGCCATGGCGTCCTGCAGCTGGTCGCGGTAGCCCATGGCGCCGCCCGACTGGTAATAGCCACTGCGCGCCCACAAGCGGCAGGCGATGGCCTGGTACATCAGCCAGCGGTTGGCAAGCAGGTCCACGCTGGCCTCGGGTGTTCGCACCTGCACCGCGCCCAGCAACGCATCCCACTGTGCGTGCACCCGCTGCAGTTCGTCGGCAGCCGCGCCATTGCGACGGAAGCGATGGACCAGCGCGGAAGCAGCGGCTTCGTCGCGGCCCAGCCCCATGCGGAACACCACCTCGCGTTTCTCGCCCGGCTCCAGGGCGATGTCGAGCTGGATCGCGGCGCACGGATCCAGGCCCGCACCTACGCGCGACGACCATTGCGCCCGACTGAGGGCCGCGGGTGCCGCCATGCTGCCGTTGCGCCCCAGGAACTCGGCGCGGTCGCCGCCGATCCGGCGCTTGGGGTCCTCTACATCGAAGAAGGCCACGCGGCCGGGGAATTCCGTGTTGTAGGCATTGCGCGCGAAGATCGCGCCGCTGGCGGGATCGGTGGAGGTGACCACCTGCATGGCAGTCTTCTCGCGAACATCGCCAAGTACCCATTCCACATAGCCCGTAGCCGAAAGACGGCGTGGCCGCGCGGACAGGTTATGCAGCTTCAGCACGAGGAATTTTATCGCTGCATCGGTGGCCACGTAGGTCCACAGCTCGCTGCGGATACCTCGTTCGACGTGCTCGAACACGCTGTAGCCTGCGCCATGGCGGGTGACGTAACGCCCCTCGCCCCGTCGCGGCATCGGCGTGGGCGACCACACGTGGTCGATTTCATCGTCGCGCAGGTACATCGCTTCGCCGCACAGGTCCTCCACCGGGTCGTTGCCCCAGGGAGTGAGGCGGAGCTCATGGGCGTTCTCGGCCCATGTGTAGGCGCTGCCGCTTTCAGACACCACGGTGCCGAACTGAACGTTGGCGATGACGTTGCACCACGGCGCCGGTGTCGGCTTGCCTTCGTCCAGCACAACCACGTATTCCCGACCATCCGCACTGAATCCGCCGAAAGGATTGGGCTGCTCCAGATCCAGCGAGGCCGGTGCCTCGATGGCTTCAAGGCCTGGGGCCGCCAACCTGGGCAGGCGCGCGGGATGTGGAGCGGCATCGCCCGGCGTGCGCGAGCCGGCCAGGTGGCGGTCGATCTGCTCGGCCAGGCTGCCGCGTGCATCGTTGACGATAATGCGCGCGCTGGCCATGGTGACCTGGCGATCTTCCGGCGAGAGTTGTTGCGTGCCTCGCACGAAGATGCCGCCGGGACGATCAAGAAGGCTCGCCTCGCTGCCGGAGGTGATCAGGCCCATGATCTGGTCCTGCAATTCCTGCCGGTAACCGGCACGATCCTCGTTCCAGATCACCAGGTCCACCACCAGCCCCTTCAGGCGCCAATAGGCATGGGCCTGCACCAGTTGTCTCGCCAAATCGATCCGCAGCGGGTCGGCGATCTGCAACAGCACGATGGGCAAGTCGCCCGAGATGGCCTGTCCCCACAGCCCTGATTGCCCGCGCCGGTTACTGGCGATGATCGCGGGATCCGCGCGAAGCGTGGCGTTGGGATAGATAATCGAGGTTGCCATGTGCTCGTACAGCTGAGCTTGCGCCAGCGTGGCATTGAGCTGGCGCAGCAACACCTGGGCATGAGTCCATGCCAGGTCGAACACGCGATCGGCCAGATGCCGGTCGCGGTATTTCCCGATCAGCCCGATGCAGCCTTCGCGGGTGTCGGCGATGCCGGTGACGAAATCCAGCGTGGCCGACTGTTCGGGTTCCAGCACGATCCGGCAGCGGATGGCGACGATCGGGTCGAGCACCGACCCGGTGCATCCGGACAGCGTGGAGACGTCGCCATCGAGCGCACGGGGCCGTGACGCGTCACGTCCGCGTCCGAGAAAACGGGCGCGGTCGGTTTCGTAGGACACTTCCTGTACATGCGCATCGTGCACTGCCAGCAAGTGGCACATCCACGGTATGGCTTCGTCGTGCGAGCGGGGCCTGCGCGTGCAAAGGATGGCCTGCAAGTCATGCATCACCTCGGTCTGCACGAACAGCTTGCTGAAGGCCGGGTGCAACAGGTCCGCCATCGGTGGCGCCAGTACGACTTCGCCATAGCTGGTGAGCTCGATGGTGCGCTGGGTACGCCCAAGATTGGTCACCCGCACGCGGCGCAGCTCGATGTCGTCCTCGGGCGATACGACGATCTGGGTGTGGGTATCCACGTCGTTCCGGCGCACGCGGAATTCCGCGCGCGATTCGGAGAAGATGGCTTCGAAGCGATCGGTTGCGGCGAGCGTGGGCTGGTGCGCGGTCGACCACGTATCGCCCGAGGCTACGTCACGTACATAACCGTGCATGCCCCAATGGTCGCGGGTGATGTCCTCGCGCCAGCGCGTGACGGCCAGGTCGCGGTACCGGCTGTAGCCGCCCCCGGCGCTGCTTACCATCACGTGATAGCGGCCGTTGGAAAGCAGCTGCACGGCCGGGCGGGCGCGGTCGGGATCGGTGAACAGGCGAAGGCGCGGCTCCACCACGGGCGTCGTACCTTCAGGTTCCGGGAAGCCGGTCACGTGAAGGTATTCGGCGGCCGTGCGTGGCACGCGTTCCTGCAGCAGCAACGCGGTGGCGCGCAGCTGCGGATCGGCCATGAAGCGTCGCTGCATGGGTTTGCCCAACAGGGTGTGTGCCAATGCCAGCAGCGACATGCCCTGGTGGTGAACCATGTACGACTTCACCATGGCCGCGTCCTGGTCGACTGGCAGCCGCGACGGTGTGAAATCGATGGCCTCGTAGAAGCCGAGCCTTGCCTCCATGCCCATGCCGGCCAGGCGTTTGAGGTTGGTGGCGGCCTGGGCGGGCCTTACCATCGCTGCCAGCACGCAGGCATAGGGCGCCATCACGATGTCTTCGGCCAGCCCGCGTTTCAGGCCAAGCCCTGGCACGCCAAAGGCGCGGTACTGGTAGGTCAGGTGCATGTCCAGCGCGTTGTATCCGGATTCGGAAACGCCCCACGGGCGACCGAGTTGGCCACCGTATTGCACCTGGCGCTCCACGGCGGCACGGGAGGTCTGGTCCAGCAGCGTGCCTTCGAAGCTCGGCATCACCAGCATCGGCATCAGGTACTCGAACATCGAGCCCGTCCACGACAGCAGCACGGGCGAACCGCCCGTGGTGGTCAACAGGCGCCCCATCGAAAACCAGTGTTCCTGTGGCAGCTGGCCCTGGGCGATGGCTACGTAACTGGCGAGCCTGGCTTCGGAGGCAAGCAGGTCGTAGTAGCTGGCGTCCAGGCGTCGCTGTTCCATGTCGTAGCCGATCGACAACAGCCGCCGCGTTCCCTCGTAAAGGAACTGGAAGTCCATCACCGCCATATCGCCGGCCTGCGCCGCCAGCTGCTCGATCCGGGCGATGCGTTCCTGCGCCCGGTTTCGAACGAGCTCGGCGTTGGCCTGGGCAGGCCAACCCAATGGCTCGACATGCGAGAGCTCACGCAATGTAGGTATGCCGACGAAACTATGCGCATCGCCCAGCATGGGGTCCAAGTGCAGCCAACGCGCGTCGGCAAGCAGGTCCGTGCACTGGTCGAGGAACTGCTTCGACCAGAAAGCTGCGTCCCCATCGACTGTGCCCGTATGGGTCGCCGCCAATGCCACGGCACCGTCGTGTTGTGCCTGCAGCAGATCCAGCACTTGACTGCTGGTCACGGGCAACGCCGTCGCCAGCTTTTGCAACAAGTTGTCGATGTCCCGCGTGTTGCCTTCCGTTGCGTCCTTGAGCAAGACCAGCGTGTCACCCAACCCATCCAGGCACGCGCCGTCGAAGGTGGGTTGGTCGATGAGTTCCAGCAGCCCCATGCGCAAGGCAAGAAGGTGGCCGGCAAGGTTGCCACTATCTACGGACGATACGTACAGCGGCCGCAAGGGCTGCAAGGAGAGCGTGTCGTACCAGTTGTAGAAGTGCCCGCGATGCCGTTCGAGCAGGGCCATCGTGGCCAGGCTCTGGCCAGTGCGGTCCAGCAGGCGGGACACGCCCAGGTAGCCGAAGTCCCGCGCCGCCAGGTTGGCAAGCAAGGCAAGGCCCATGTTGGTGGGCGACGTGCAGTGAGCCACTGCCGGGGCAGGGTCCAGTTGCACGTTGTCCGGCGGAAGCCAGTGGTCGTCCGGTCCCACGTGCACGTCGAAGAAGGTCCATGTCTTGCGCGCCACCGCGCGCAGGTAGGCATGCTGCTCCGTCGTCGGGGCGACTGAAGGGGGCCGCTGCGGCTGGCTGATCCATCGGGCCAGCGCGGGCGAAACGAACCATGCGGCCAGGAAGGGCGCGGCCACCAGCAGGGCGACGGGGCGGTCGAACATGACGAGCGCAAAGGTCGCCACCGCTACCACCGGGCCTGCCGCCATCTGGCGCCATAGCGCCCAGGTTCCGCGATGACTGCGCCGGGCGACATCTTCGGAAGGCTGCCACTCCAGCAAATTCTTCTTCGATACCGTCATGCGCCAGAGGGTGCGACCGATGGCATCGAGGTTATAAGCCGCCTCGTGCGGCAACATGGTCACCGCCAGTATCGCGCGCATGGCGTGCTGGCCGATATTCCCCAGTGCGGCGTGCAGATGCTGTCGCAAGCCCACGCCTGCCTGTTTCTGGACGAGTTCGAGCAGTGACGACAGCACCGCCGGCAACAGCAGCATGGCCATGGCGACGGCGGTCCACTCGCCGAAATACGCGAGCCCCAGCCAGCCCACCAGCAACATCACCAGCAACGCCGGCGGCACCAGGCTTCGACGCAGGTTGTCCAGGATCTTCCAGCGCGACAACACCGACAGTGGGTTTACTCGCCAGCCGCGCGACGCGGTGGGCGCCCAGGGCAACAGCCACGGGAGCAGTTGCCAGTCGCCACGTATCCAGCGGTGGCGGCGGCGGGCGTCGTCCACATAGCGGGCGGGATATTCCTCGTACAGTTCGACGTCGCTGACCAGGCCCGCGCGGGCAAAGCAGCCTTCGATCAGGTCGTGGCTCAGGATGCGCTCGGGCGGCAGGCGATCGGCGAGCGAGGCTTCGAACACGTCGACGTCGTAGATGCCCTTGCCGATGAAGGAGCCTTCGTCGAAGAGATCCTGGTAGACGTCCGACACGTTGCGCGTGTAGGGGTCGATGCCCGCATCGCTTCCATGCAGGCGGGCATAGCGCGAGCGGGCGATGTTGGGCAGGCTGATGCCCACCCGCGGCTGCAGGATTCCATGTCCCGACACCACGCGGCGGTGACGTGCATCGAACACGGGCCGGTTCAACAGGTGGTCCATGGTGCCCACCAGCACATGCGCCGACTCGCGCGGAAGCTGCGTGTCGGTGTCCAGGGTGATCACGTAGCGAATGGCTGGAAGGGTAGCCAGGTCGCCGGCAATCAGCACGAATGCATCCGTTGGGCCGCCACGCAGCACGTGGTTCAGATCGGCAAGCTTGCCGCGCTTGCGTTCCTCCCCCATCCAGCACTGGCTGGTGGGACTCCATGTGCGTCCGCGATGGAGCAGGAAGAAGCGATCGACGGTGGTGGTGAGGTAGCGTTCGTTGAGGCCTTCGATGCGCAGGCGCGCCAGGTCCAGCAAGGCGGCGTCCCCGGGTAGCGTCTGGGTGCTGGCGTCGGTGAAGTCGGTAAGCAGGGCGAAATGCAGATGGTCGTCGCGATTGGCCAGGAAGCGAACTTCCAGCGCATCCACCAGGGCTTCCAGGTCGCGCGCACTGGCCACAAGGCTCGGGATCACCACCAGGGTGCGGGCTGTCGCGGGAATGCCGAAGGCATAGTCCATGCGCGGCAGCGCATGGGGCGATACCGCCAGCGTAGCCAGCAAGTTCCCCAGGCTCAGCGCAAGCTGGCTTGCCACCAGCACGGCCGCGATAGCCGCCAGGACCCATATCCACGTAGTCGGAAAGCCCGTGCCTGCCAGCATGATCGTGGGCTCGGCGAGGGCGGCGGTAAGCGTCAGTACGAGGGCGAGGAATATGGCGACCGGCGCACGGTCGAAAGCCCGGCGCGCGCGATCGGCGAAGCCGGCGTGCAGGGATAGCGACGCTTCCAGCTCCGGGCGCCCCTTGTCGACCAGGAAAAAGCCGACATGGCGCCGTGCACCTCCGGCTGATTCCCCTGATTGCTCGCACAACACCACCGCGGCGCGCGCGATCTCGCGCTCGCTGCTGTGCTCGCCGCGTGCCAGGCGCTCGACGACGTGGCGGTAGTGATCGCGGGTGGCGAAATCCATCAAGGGGTAGACGCCAGCGGGGTCGCGTCGCAGTTCCGCTTCCACCAGGCTTGCGCGCTCGACGAATTCCCGCCAGTCGATCGTGGCCAACAGGCGCAGGCTACCTATGCTGTTGGCGATGGTGACCTGATTGGAGGCCTGCTGCTGCGATTCCAGCTGCACCAAGTGTTCGATGCTTTGCCCGGTTTCCGCCAGGCGTTGTTCGATCCAGTTCAACGGCAGCGCCAGCGCAGGACCCTGGCCCTGCAATCGCCGCGCGAGTTCAGCCACGAAGGGGCTCGACATCTCCGGGTCCGAGCGCGCCATGTCGGCTACCACCAGCACCACATTCTTTGGATCGTCCCGCGCCAGCACCATCATGGCGTCGGCCCAATGGGCGGCGAGGGTGCGGCCGCGACGGTCGGCCATCACCTTGGCTGCCACCCGGCGCAGGTTTTCGATCAGCGCCAGGCGCAACATGATCGGCACGGCCCACAGCTCGCCCAACTGCAACGGCGTTACCAGCTGATAAGCCTGGACGAACCGCTCCAGGTTCGCTGCATCCACACGCCCATCGCCGTGGGAGATGGTTTCAAGGGCGATGTCATAAACCCGGGGCAAGCCCGCCGATGCGCCGCCGCGCAGCTGGGGCAAGGCACGGCTATAGCCTCGTGGCAGGTCCTGCCGCGCGATGCGGATCTGCTCTTCGATCAGGTACAGGTTGTCGAGCAACCATTCCGCAGCGGGCGTGATGGTCCAACCCAGGCGATTGACCGAGGTCAGGCGTTCGCACGACTGGATCAGCATCGCCTCGTTGTCCGCCAGGCGAGCGAGCAAGCGCTCCGGTGCCCGGCGAGTACTCAAGGTGTGTTGGGCGGCCAATACCTCGCCGTGCGCGTCCATCTCGCGCGCGCTGAAAAGCTCGGCACGCAGAATCGGTTCGGAAGCTGCCATTGGCTGCCGCGCCACCCTTCGGCGACGTTGCATGCGACGTAGCCGGGCCAACAGGCGATCGGTGGAAACCGGGCGTCTCAATGCAGCGGGTATAGGCGGGGCATGCCGGGAAGGCCTACAGCTTGCACCGCCCCTAGGCGAGTGGATGCTTCCGCGAAGACCAGTGCCGTCAGCACCGCCATGGAGCGGGACTTTTTCCGCTTGCCGGCCGCGGATGGCGGCACGACATCATGGCGGAGCTTCTCCACCACGGACTTCAGTGCTGCTTCCGCCCGCATCAGCTGCCTCGGCGAGGCCGTCTCGTGCCGAAAAAGGGCGTACGAGAATTCACGGTTGAAAGATACCAGTACGGCTTTGCAGGCCGCGCCGGTGCTGTCTTCAACGCTCAACAGCTCCGGTCGTCCACGCGGGTACCACCCAAGCACAATCCGCCCATCGTCGGCACCGCCGGCAATGATGCAAGTCCACACGTTCATTCTAGTAGCCGCCTTGCACGCGGCCCCAGCGCGCCCGCGGTTTGCCCCGCGAGCGCTGGGTTGTATCAGCGAGCCTGTGCACATTACACCCTCACGTGTAGATCATTGTTATTTCGGCGGGAAAGGTGGTGGAATGCCCTGTTCGGGTCGATCGTCGCCCCGTCGGATGCAAGGCGTACGGAACATCATGGATATCCAGATAGAAGAAGCCGTGAAGGCCGTCTTCGACAGCCGTCGCAAGCACGACGAAGCCGTGGCGCGGATGAAGCTGGACCGTGAAACGCAGCAGGTCGCGTTTACCCGTCAGTTCCTGATGATCCGGGAGACGGTGATCCAGCCAGCCATGGAGACGTTCGCGAAGCTCCTGAGCCTGCAGGGCATGGAAAGTCGCATCACCCTCACCAGCCTCGAGGAAAAGGGCCTGCCGGTCCCGCCTGGCGTGATATTCCAGTTCCTTGTCGCTTCGCAGAAGAAGCTCACCACTCCAACGTTCCCCAGCGTGAAGTTCTTTGGCGACAACGCCAGCATGGACGTCACCCTGGTCGCTTCCACTACCGGGCCCGACAAGGCTGGCGAGAGCTTCACCAAGACATACCCGGTCGAGGCGATCACCGAGCGGGTGGTGCACGATGAGTTGGTGGCGGTGCTGGAGAAAATCTTTTAACCCGGGTGGGTGTGATCGGGTGACGCTTTTCAAAAAGGTTTAAATGACCGGTGGCACAAGCCCGCGATGGCGCCGCCCGGCATCCTTTTCTCCGTTATCGACGAGGGAAGGATGCATGAACAGGTTCCTGCAAGGCATGGCAGCGGTGTCGTTGGTGCTGGCGAGCGTTCCGCAGCCGGCGAGCGCGGTGGAAGCGCCCGGGTCGATTTCGGCATCGGTGCGAACCTCGATTGAAAACGACATCAGCAAGGAAATTGCCGCGGGCCGCCTTACAGGCGTGTCGCTTGCGCTGGTGAGTCATGGCAGGATCGTCTGGGAACAGGGGTTCGGCTGGGCCGACCAGCAGGCGGGCAGGAAGGTCACGGCGCATACGCCATTCTCCATCGCCTCCACGACCAAGCCATTCACCACGACCGCGCTGATGACGCTGGTGGCGGCCGGGAAGATCAAGCTCGACCATCCGGGCAATGAATACCTGGGGAAGGTCAAAATAGTTGACGAGAACGGTCCCGCCGATGGAGTGACCGTCATGCAGATGGCAACGCACTCCGCGGGACTGGCATCGTTGTTTGCCATGTACCTGGACGGCAGCGGCGACCGTCAGCCATCCGTTGACCAGATGTTGGAAGACTACGGCCACACGGTGGCGCGTCCGGGCGAGCATTACGCCTATTCCAATGTAGGCATGGGCGCACTGGCCGGCATCGTCGCCCGTCAGTCGGGCATGGAATATGGGCAGTACTTGCAAAAGGCCGTACTGGCGCCGCTTGGCCTGAACGATACCTTCTTCGACACCGACGTTTCACGCCGATCGTCGATGGCCGTGCGCTATACGGACGATGGCAAGCCATTGCCGTTCTACCTGACCGCCACGCCAGGATCGGGCGAGGTGATGTCCAGCGCGCACGACCTTGCGCGTTTCGCGATGTTCCACCTGAAGGATCACCTGCCTGACCAGAAGGCCATCCTTACCGATGCGCAGATCAACCAGCTGCATGCACCGCACTCAAACGTGGCGCCACCGGATTTCTTCTACGGCATGGGCTGGCAGGTGCACCAGACGGACGGCAAGACGGATGTGCTCTATCACGGCGGCGGACAGACCGGCGTGGACGCCGAGTTCGTGCTGGTGCCTGGTGCCGACGTCGCCTGCGTCGTGTTGAACAACCGCCATGCGGACGAGGACTTCATCACCGGTGTGCGTGACCGCCTGATCCAGGCGGTTGTCCCGTCATGGAAAGGCATACCGAAACAGCCGGTATCCACGCCCACGCCGTTGACGGCCGACTACCAGGGTACGTGGCGGGGGACCGTACAGGCGCAAGGCCATCGCGTGAATGCGACGCTCGTGATCGACAAGCAGGGTAAGGGTACGTTTGCCATCGAGGGGCAGCCGCCCGCCCCTGTTACGGATCTTGCCGTTATTGCCGGCCGGCTTTCCGGCGATACCAGCGGTCGCACCGGTGCGCCAGAGGCCGAGCGCGCGAAGCTGACGAAGTTGAGCCTTGATCTTAAGTTGCGCGGTAACACCATCGATGGCGAGATCGATGCCTGGGACAAGACACCGGCAAGCATGACCGTGCTTCCGTTCTGGGCGAAGCTGACCCGGCAGCCATGAATGTGGCCGGCGCGCCGGAGCGTACGCATTGCTCCGGTGCGCGCTTACGCGCCCAAACGTTCCAGCAGCGCTGAGATGACGCGCCACTGCGCCAGCGTGAGTGCTCCTAGCGCCGACAGACCCCACGCAGCGATCCAGTACTTGCTTGGCAAATGGGCAAGCATGGCCTTGATGGCTGCAATATCGCTGGTGTTCCTCCGTGAGTCGCTCTCAAGTGAGAGGACGCGCGTTGAGAGATCCTTGAGGAGTTCAATGGACATGGCGCGATGATCTTCTTCTGGAGGAAAGGGTTCAATAGATGCGGCCAAATTTGCGACACATCCGATGGTTGATTCGTTCACCTGGCTCGATAAGGCCAACTCGCTTTGATGGATAGCTTCGAGCATGCACTTTCCCCGTCGGAATTCGTCGCCATGGCGAACGAAAAATAGACCTGCATACGCAAACACGTAATGGTGCTTTAGGTCTTTTCTTGTACGGGAAAGGCGCGAGTTTTGTGAGCGTTGGCCGCGTCAGATCACAGCCGCTTTCATGGACCAAGCCTGGGTTTTGATGGCGGCACCACGAAGCTCGACCGCGATATCCGGGCCGCCAGGAATATAGAAGCGCCTGGTATAACTTTCGCGGCCGCCGATGATCGTCTCGATCACCGAGCCGTCGACGAAAAGGTGCACGTCGGCCTGGTCGCCAGCCGATAGGAGAACTTGGCGGGACGCCACGGAAAAACGATGTTCGTTCGGCTCATAGGCAATATGGAGCAAGGGGTCTTTGGCATCGGCCTCCTTCACGATTACTTCGAATGGTGCATCTTTCGCGCCTGCACACACTACCTCGCCGTTTGCATTGGGAAGGATGAAAGCGGTGCTGCTGCCCGACTGCGTTGGCGGCAGAGAAGCCGCCCGCAGCTGATTCGTGACGGCGGGAATATCCATCCGTAGCGTGCCGTCCGCGTCCAGTCGCAGCCGCCGTGGCAAGCTGATCATGCCAGCCCATCCTGCCGCCTCGAAGGCATCGGGTGAGCGGGTTTCCTGCACCCAACCCCAAAGGATGCGGTCACCGTGTGCGTCCAGTTGCGTCTTGGGTGCATAGAAGGCGCCGGTATCGAGCAAGCCTTGCTTCGTTGGGTGGAACGTCATCGTGTCGGTATCGAGCTTGCCCGATAGCCAATGCGCGCGACCCTCCGTGGAGTAGATAAGTACGTGGCCGTCGCCCAGTGGGAAGAGTTCCGGGCACTCCCACATATCGCCGCCGTCGTCGTCAGGGGCGCCGTTCCAGTCTGCGTCCACCAGCCGGTGTTGAAATTCAAACGTCGTCAGATCGCGCGAGCGATAAAGCAGCACGCACCCACCCTTATGTGCCTCACCGCTACCGACGGTCATGTAGTAGTACTCACCGTGGCGCCACAGCGATGGATCGCGAAATCCCGTTACCTTCATTCCCGGAGGCGGGGCGGCCACGATAGTCTGCGCGGGACGCTTCCAGTGATTGAGCCCCGTGTCATCCGACCAGGTCATCATCTGCGTCTCGTGCAGTTCCGGGCCGCCATGCACGGAAGCATGCGCGGCGTCGGATTTGGCAACGCCGGTGTAGACGGCATACACGCGCTCGCCCACTGCCAGGCACGATCCGGTCCATACGCCGAACGAATCCGGGTTGCCTGCCACCGGCGCCAGGGCCAGGGCCTCATGCCGCCAATGCACCATGTCGCGGCTCACCGCGTGGCCCCACGACATACCGCCGGTGATCTTCAGCGCCGCGTTGTACTGATAGAACAGGTGGTACACGCCGTTGTGGAAGATCGGCCCATTTGGGTCGTTGATCCAGCCGGCCTTCGGCAGGAAATGGAAGGTAGGACGCATTGGGTCGGCGGCGAGGCCCGGGGCAGGATGCGTGCCCGCGACCACCGCGGCCGCGCGCGCAAGCGGCGAAGCCAGTGCAGCTGCGATGGAGAGTGAGATGAACTTCCTGCGGCTTGCAGAGAAAATGCCAGTACCGGCCATGCCCGACTCTCCACGGATTCACATCGGTACGACAATAACATCCGATGGTCGGGAGTCCGAGGTACGCGATGTGAGTTCTATCCGGGTTTGATCTTTCCGCAGCGGGTGGGCCACTTCGCCGATGCGTCCAGCTTCGCCAGGAAGAATTCACCTGAAGCATCGCCCCCCGCATCGCGCGAAAACACGAACCCACGACTGTCGGGCGTGATCATCGGGCCGATCTCGCTGCCGTTGACGTTGATGGAAGCACCAAGGCGCTTCGTGCGATGCCAACCTTTGGGGCCGGGCTCGACGTAGAACAGCCCTTTGTCGGTGGAGAGCACGCCCCATTGACCATCAGGCGATGTCTGCAATTCATATTCCGCATCGGCGGTATTCAATCCCGCGCCGGCATTTTCCACTTGCCATGATCCATTGACAGCCTGCCGCGCACGCCAGATATCGTCCTTGCCCAAACCCCCGGCGCGCCGCGAGCCGAAATACAGCCAGCCATCGGCGGCGGGACGCGGAAACCACTCGGTCGCATCGGAATTCACCGGTGCGGGAAGGCGTTCGGGAGCGCGCCATGCGCCGCGGCCATCGCGCTGTGCACGCCAGATATCCAGTCCCGCGCTGGCCATGGCGCCGGTGGCGCGGGTTGAAATGAACCATAAGGTGCGGCCATCGGGCGAGAACCAGGGGTCGGCTTCGAGACCGGCTCCGGCGAATGGCATCGGTTTGGGGTCGGACCAGCGTCCGTCGTGGCAGCGGCTTGTGAGGATGCGCCAGCCCTGGAAGTTCTTGTCGCTGCGGACGAACCACAGGTCGCCAGTGGCGGGGTCAACGGCGGGGTGCGATTCCCATTGACGGCTGGAGACGCCTGGCAGCGAAACATGGTTGACGTCCACAACGTCTTTCGCGATGGCGAATTCACCAGCCAGTAGTGCTACGACAATCAACCACCCACTACGCTTCACCGAACCGACTGCCATCGTCTTCCCCCGGATAGTGGCCTCGTGGCAAGTTTCGCCATGTGACAGGCCGATGTGAAGTATCCGGCGTCCAACGGGTTCACAATCCAGGGCTTGCGGCGGCCGTGCCGGGAGTAAAAAAAATGCCCGACCTCAGGAAATTCGCGTTTGCGGTGATGGCCGTGCTGCCTTGCCTGGCGACTCCGGCACGGGCGCAGACGGCTGCGGCAGGCAGCGACACCTGCGTGGACGTCCAGGTGAATGGCCACGCGGTGTTGTCCTATGCCTGCCTCTCCCGGCAAATGCTTCCAGCGGCGGGCAGTACCTCAACATTGGCGGTGCCAGGTGGGGTGCAGGACGTATCGTCGAACCGCCGTGTTGGCCAGTACAACCAATCGGCCCTCGGCCAGCGCATGGGCGACAACCTCGGCAAATCGGTCCACCCGGCGCGGCCCCCGGCAGCATCGCCGCCGGCTCTTCCGGTGCTCAAACCAGGCGGCTGACACACGCGCGTCATGAATCGTGTCATCAAAGTGATGCCGTACTGTTATGCACGGCGCCTAAGTTAGCCGTTGGTAGGGACCAAAGACCTTTCGGGTGGACAGGAATGGCCGTAACGCGTGGCACTGTCGCGTGGTTCGGTGTCTTGGGCTGCCTCAGCTTCCAATGCCTGGGTACTGAGCAAACGCAGCTCCCCGTGGCGCCTGCAGCGAGCCACGTGACCGATGACCAGATTCGGTTCGACATCCCGGCGCAACCGCTCGTGACGGCCCTGCGCGCCTATAGCGAAGCCACGGGCCTGGCCGTGCTGATCGATGATCCACTGACCCAGGGTCGTCAGTCCTCCGGTGTGCGGGGCATGTTCGATCCAGCCGACGCGCTGCGGGAACTCCTGGCGGGTACGGGCCTGCATGCGCAGTACGCAGCGCATGGCGGTTTCACGGTGGTACCCGATGCACGGCCCGGCGCCGAGACCAACCTCAGTTTCGCCGGGTCGCCGCCTGAAGACGATCACGGCGATATGCCTTCCTTCGTCGAGGAAAACTACGCGCGCGAGTTGCAGGCGCGGGTCACCACAGCCCTGTGCGATTCGCCGAAGACACGCCCAGGTACGTTTCGCCTGGCAATGCAGCTTTGGATCACGGACGCCGGCAGGATCGAGAAGGTGAATCCGCTGGACACGACCGGCGACGACGGCACCGACCGCGCCATCGCCTCCGCCGTGCGGGGCGTGCGCCTGTCGCCACCGCCCGCGGCGATGCCGCAGCCGGTCACCCTGCTGCTTCGGCCGCGTACCCCGGGCAAGGCCGATCCCTGCGCCGGTACCAGCGCCCGCGAGCCTGCCTGACATGCAGCCGACGATGCTCAATCTCTTCATGGAGCACTACCAGTCGTTTGCTGGACGATTGCGCCGTCGCCGCCTTTCCGATGAGTTCGTCAATGACGTGATGCAGGAAACCTTCCTGCGCGTGGAGGGCATGGGTAGTTCCGAGCGGGTCGTCCACAACCCCGTGGGTTACCTGTTCCGCATGGCGCTGAACGTGGCCGCCGACCAGCGCAAGGCGGACAGCCGCCTGCTCACCGGTGGCGAGATCGAGGAACTGCTGCATATCGCCGACGACTCGCTCGATCCTGCCTGGGTATTCCGCTCGCGTCAGGAACTGGGCCAGCTCGAGACGGCCCTGATGGAACTCACCCCGCGCCAGCGCGCCATCCTGGTGGCCGCACGGGTGGAGGAAACGCCCCAGGCGGATATCGCCCGCCATTTCGGCATCTCCACGCGCATGGTGGGGAAGGAATTGAAGAAGGCACTGGAGCATTGTGGGCGGCAATTGGACCGCAAAGTGACGCAGCGGTTCGGTCCCGGCTCCGGTAAAACGTCTTGAGTGGTATGGAAGGTCAACGATTCCACAGGACAACGGACGACGAACTGCGCCAGGAAGCGCAGGCGTGGCTATTACGCCTGACCTCCGGCCACGCCACGGTGACCGATGCCCAGGCGTTCCGCGAGTGGTGCGCGCGCAGCCCGGAGCACGCCCAGGCCTTTGCGCGCGCGCGCGTGCTGTGGGAAGAGCTGGGCCGTCATGCCCGGAACATCCAGGAAAGCCCGCAGCGCAGCAGGAAGCAGCCCATGCGAGATCGTGGCGGCCCGCGCATGAGTCGCCGGGCTTTCATCGGTGGAGCCGTGGCAGCCTCCGCAGCGCTATGGTTGGCACGGGCCCCCATCGGTGCCTGGCTCGATGCCGGCGCCGCGGACCTGCGCACCGCCACCGGCGAACAGCGCCGCGTGGAAGTGGCGCGCGGCGTGGTAGTGGAAATGAACACGCAAACCGCGATCAGGTTGCTGCCCGGGGGCGGCGGCATGACCTTGCTCGAAGGCGAAGCCACCATCACCACCGGCCAGTGGCTCGCGCAGCCCTTCGCCGTCCAGGCCGGCAACGGCCGGGTGCTCGCGTCAGCGTCGAGCGAGTGCAATGTGCGCTGCCTGGATCGCGGCATCCAGGTGACGTGCCTTGAAGGCTCCACGGAACTGGCCTGTGGCGGCGTGCAAGCGACGATAAAGCCGTCGCAACAACTTGATTACGACGATCAGGGCCCCGGCGTGGCGGTGGCGGTCAACCCGGACGTGGCCATGGCATGGCGCCGCCGGTTGCTGATCTTCGACGACGAACCCCTTTCGGCCGTTATCGACGACATCAATCGTTATCGCCCGGGCAAGATCATCCTGACCAACCGCGATCTGGCGGCTCGCAAGGTGCACGCCCGTTTCTCGCTCGACCAGATGGCCGACATTGCCACGTTGATCCACGACGCCTACGGCGCTGACATCACCACGTTGCCTGGCGGAGTCATCCTCCTCGGCTAAAGGCCGTGGCAGGTGAATTTTTTATGACAACGGTTCAGTGCGGCGTGCCTGCGTCGGTCTGTTAGACGACAGCGCGTCGATGTCGGCGCGCGAACGAGTGACCACAGGGGAAACGGCGGCGTGAGCAAGTACGGGCGGCGGGTGGGCGTATGAGCGGATGTGTGCCACCGCTGCGCAGGGCAAGACTAAGGCTATGCGTGAGCATCGGCATGCTGTTGGCCGCGGCATCGGCCACACAGGCACAGCAGGCGCCCGCCGCCGCCGCGCCGGAGACGTTCGACGTCAACGAATACGTGGTGGACGGCAATACCGCACTGCCGGCCCTGGACATCGAGACGGCCGTCTACCCGTTCCTGGGTCCTGGGCGGTCGATGGGTGACGTCAATGGCGCGCGCGATGCATTGCAGAAGGTGTACCAGGACCGCGGTTACCAGTCGGTGGTGGTGGACGTGCCGCCGCAAGCGGTGAAGGGCGGCGTGATCCACCTGCAGGTGATGGAGAACACCATCGGCCGCGTGCGCGTGGAAGGTGCGCGCTATCACTCGCCGCAGGCCATTCGCGACGCCGTACCGGCCCTGGCCGAAGGAACGTTGCCGAATTTTCATAACGCGCAGGACCAGCTGACCCAGGTGAACCGCCAGCCAGGACAGCAGGTGGTGCCGGTGCTCAAGCCCGGCACGATGTCGCAGACCATGGATGTCACGTTGAAGGTGGACGACACCTCGCCGTGGCACGGCAGCGTGGAAGTCAACAACGACCACAGCGTGAACACGCCGGAGCTTCGCACCGTAGGTACGGTGCGCAACGACAACCTGTTTCAAAAGGGCCAGTCGGCCTCGCTCACCTATATCGTGGCGCCGGCCGACCGCCACGCTGCCGAAGTGTATGCAGGTTCGTATCTCGCGCCGTTGAACGACACCTGGAGCATCCTGGGCTCGGCGTACAAATCCAACAGCAACGCGAATATCGTCGGCGGCACCACGGTACTGGGCAAGGGCAATGCCTTCGGCTTCCAGCTGATCGCCACCTTGCCCACGCATGGCGGCTTCGCGCAGTCGCTGAACCTTGGAGTCACCCGCAAGCATTTCGACCAGAACATCGGCCTGAATGGCGCCGAGTCGAAATCGCCGATCACCTATATTCCCTTCACCGCCACTTATAACGGACAGGTGGCGCGGGAGAAATCCACCACCACGTTCTCCATCGGCGCCACGGCGGGCATGCGCGCCGGCGGAAGCAACTCGGCGGAGTTCGACAACCAGCGCTACCAGGCCAAGGCGGACTTCTTCTACCTGAAGGGCGACCTGGGTCATGTGTACACCTTCGCCAGCGGCTTTAGCATGGCGCTGCGTGCCAGTGCGCAGGCTTCCAATACCTCGCTGGTGTCGAGCGAGCAGTTTGCCGCGGGTGGCGACAGTTCCGTGCGCGGCTACCTGGAAGCCGAGGACACCGCCGACCACGGCATGATCGGTTCGGTGGAACTGCGCACACCGTCGGTCGCGGGGCACCTGGGCAAACCGATCGACGAACTGCGCTTCCACGCCTTCGTCGATGCCGCCCACCTGATGCTTTCCAATGCACTGCCGCAGCCGGTGGACGCGAGCGACCCGAGCCTGGGCGATACGCGCCAGACCCGCTTCAACCTGGTCAGCGCAGGGCTCGGTACGCGCTTCCAGGTGTTCAACATCATTACCGGCACGCTCGAATTCGCCTATCCGTTCAAGGACGGCCAATCCACGCGCGCGCACGACACACGTATCCATTTCAGTCTCAGGGCGGATCTGTAGGCCGCAAGGCCGCACCGTACTTTCAGGGGAATACAAGCTATGCGATTTTTGACCTTGGCCTGCCTCATCGTCCTCGCCTGGATGCCCCAGGTGGTTCGCGCCGATACGTCCTGGTGGGATTCCGATTACGCCTATCGCAAGTCGATCACCATCGACAGCACGCCTACGGGTGGCAACCTGGCCCAGGCGACGGGACGCGTGCCCCTGCTGATCCGCCTGCACTCGGGGAATTTCCAGTTCGATGGCGTGGGCGAGGGCGGTGGCGACATCCGATTCATCGCCGCCGATGGCAAGACGCCGCTGAACTATCAGATCGAGCGCTTCGATCCGCTGCTCGGCGTGGCGATGATCTGGGTGGATATCCCGGACATCGGCGCATCCACGCAGCAGCCGATCTGGATGTACTACGGCAACACCAAGGCGGTGGACGCGGGCAAGGGCAGCGCGGTGTTCGACGCCGACTACAGCCTGGTGTACCACTTCGACGACGCGGCTGGTGCCAGCCCGAAAGATGCCACCGCCTACGCCAACAACGCGCAGCATGGTGCCGTACGCACCATCGACGGCGTGATCGGCAAGGCAGTCCACCTGGATGGCACTTCGCCGCTCGTGCTGCCAGGCAGTGCATCGCTCAATACCACCGATGGTGGCGGCTTCACCTTCAGCACCTGGCTGAAAGTGGATGCGTTGCCCACCGCACGTGAGCTGGTCTATGCACGACGCCAGGACGGCCGTGACCTGCTGGTGGGCCTGGATGCCGGCGGCCTGCCGTTCGTCGAAGTCAACGGCGTGGCCTCGCAGCCCAATGCCACCGCTGGCGCCATCAAGGCTGGGCAGTGGACGCATATCGCCGTGACTGCGGCCAACGGGAAGGTCCAGCTATACGTGAATGGCGCGCCCTACGGCGATGTTGCCGCCGCGCTGCCGGCCTTCACCGCCGCCGCCACCATCGGCGCGGATGCGACCATCGATGCGGGCACCGCGGTTACGGCGCCGTTCGTGGGTGACCTGGACGAACTGCGCCTTTCGCGCGTCGCCCGCTCCGCCACGGTGGTGCACCTGGATGCGTTTGCACAGGGTTCTGAAACCAAGCTGGTGCAATACGGCGAAGACGAGAAGAAGTCCGGCTTCGGCTTCGGCTACTTCGGCATCATCGTCAAATCCGTCACCGCCGATGCGTGGGTGGTGATCGGCATCCTGATGATCATGGCCGTGCTGTCGTGGGTGGTGATGTGGCGCAAGGGTCGCTATGTGTCGGCCATCAGCTCGGCCAACGATCGCTTCCTGGCGCGATACCACGAACTTGGCAACGACCTGCTTGGCCTGTCGGGTTCGGATAGCGCCAATGCCGGTGGCCGCCGGGAGTTCGCCGGTTCCTCGCTTTACCACCTGTACGAGACGGGCGCGCGCGAAGTGTGGCGTCGCCGCGACAAGAGTGGGCGGGTGGTGATCGCCTCCGAATCCATCGAAGCGATCCGCGCGGCGATGGACGCCACGCTGGTGCGCGAGAACCAGTCGCTGGCCAAGTCCATGGTGCTGCTGACCATCGCGATCTCCGGTGGCCCCTTCCTGGGCCTGCTGGGTACGGTGGTGGGCGTGATGATCACTTTCGCCGCGATTGCCGCCGCGGGCGACGTCAACGTCAACGCCATCGCGCCTGGCATCGCCGCGGCGTTGCTCGCCACGGTGGCGGGTCTCGTCGTCGCGATCCCGGCACTGTTTGGCTACAACTACCTGCTTACCCGCAACAAGAACGTTACCGCGAACATGCAGGTGTTCGTCGATGAGTTCATCACGCGCCTGGCCGAACTGCATCGCAGCATCGACCAGAAGTCCCTGGAAGGCTAAAGGAACATCCCATGCGCGCCCAGGACGACGACAAGCCGTACGACGACATCAACATCACGCCGATGCTCGACCTGGCGTACGTGCTGCTGGTGATCTTCATCATCATGACCACGGCCTCGGTGCAGGGCGTGAAGGTAAACCTGCCCAAGGCCAGCGCCTCGGTGAGCCTTTCCAAGGCGCAGACCAAGGCCATCACGGTGTCGGAAACCGGGCAGATCTTCCTTGATGCCTTCCCGGTGACCCTGGACGAACTCGAGCAGCGGCTGCGCACGCAGAAGGCGGCCACGCCCGATTTCCCGGTGATCGTGAAGGGCGATGCCAACGTCCAGTACCAGAAGGTGGTGGACATCCTGGACCTGCTGCGCCGGCTGGACCTCAGCCAGGTGGGCCTGGTCACGGGCAAGCAGTCCACATGACGTCGGGTCCATCCAACTGGGTCGAGCCCTCGCCGCTCGCCAAGCGCTGGCAACGCTGGCGTGGATGGATCGTGCTGCTGGTCGTTGCGCTGGTGGCGGCTTTCGCCCTATGGCAGCTCGCCGGCAGCCAGGTGGGCGTGCGCCGCTCGGCGCCGCGCATCGCCACCATCACGCCGTTGCCACCGCCGCCCCCGCCGCCGAAGGAAAAGCCGCCGGAGCCGAAGAAGCAGGAAGTGCAGCAGGAAGTGCCGCGTCCGAACAGCCCGGCCAAGCCGCTTGAAGCACCCAAGCAGGCACCGGACACCGCCAAGCAGGTCACCATCAATGGTCCGGCCCAGGCCGGCAACGATGCCTTCAACATCGGCGCGGGCGAGGGCGGCGGCATGGTGGGTGCCAATGGCGGCACGGGTGTCGGCGGTGCGTCGTACGACCAGTACCTGGGTTACGCCATCCAGCAGGCCGTGCAGCGCGACGAGCGGATCAACCGCCTTGCTTTCGAAGTGCGCGTGGACATCTGGATGGACGCCGATGGGCGGCTGACCCGCGCGCAGCTGGTCAATTCCACCGGCAGTGAAAAAACTGATGCGGCGCTGGCCGATGCCTTGCGCGCGATGCCCGCAGTGGACGTGCCGCCGCCGGCCACCGCGCATTTCCCCTTGCGCGTGCTGATCCGCGGCCGCCGACCCGGCTGATGACCTTCCCATGTCCATGAACAGCACACGACTTTTTAAAGTTCCGGAGAACAGCATGACCATGCACAAAGCCCTTCAGCGCTCGCTTCGGTTCGGCGTGCTGTCGGTAGCCATCGGCCTTGCGCTTGGCGCGGCCCCGGCGATGGCGCAAACCTCGCCCTCGTCCAACGCCACGATCAACCTGGTGCGCCTGCTGGTGAAGCGCGGTGTGCTGACCCAGGCCGACGCCGACGGGCTGATCGCCCAGGCCAACGCGGAGGCCGCCCAGGCAGCGCCCGCGGCCGTGCCACCGGCAGACCAGGCTGTTCCTGCCACCGGGCCCGTGCACGTGCAGTACGTACCGCAGGTGGTGCGCAACCAGATCCGCGACGAAGTGAAGCAGGAAGTGATGGCGCAGGCGCGCACCGAGCATTGGGCCCAGCCCGATGCCTTGCCCGGCTGGCTCGACCGCATCGCCTGGTCGGGCGACATGCGCTTCCGCGACCAGTTCAACAACTTCGACAAAGGCAATGCCTCACCCGTCGTCGATTTCGCGGCGCTCAACCGCAAGGGCCCGTACGACCTCAACTCGCTGGTGCCGCCGCCGCTGTTGAACACGCTGGAGAACCGTACCAACTCACTGCGCATCCGCGCACGCCTGAAGGCCGAGATTACGCTTGGCGACACGGTGACCGCAGGTATCGGCCTCGGCAGCGGCGACGATAACGACCCGGTATCGACCACCCAGACCCTGGGCGGTGGCTTCACCAAGAAGAACCTCTGGCTCGACCAGGCCTACCTGACCTGGAAGCCGGCCGACTGGTTCGCCACCACCGGCGGCCGCATGCCCAACCCGTTCATGAGCAGCAACCTGCTGTTCGCCGACGACCTGAACTTCGATGGCCTGGCCGGCAAGTTCAACGTGCCTTTCGGCGACGACTTCAGCGGCTTCGCCACCGCCGGCATGTTCCCGATCGAATACCAGGCCGATGATTTCCCGACCACGCAAAGCCCGAAGGATTCCAGTCGCGACAAGTGGTTGACGGCGGCCCAGGTGGGTTTGAAGTGGAAGATCGACGAAGACACCCAGTGGAAGACCGCACTGGCTTATTACCGATTCAACGACCTGCGCGGGCAGCTGTCCACCCCATGCGCGATCTACCAGGGCGCGGATTTCTGCAGCACCGACAACACGCGCCCGGCCTATATGCAGAAGGGCAACTCGCTGTTCCTGCTGCGCGACATCATTCCCGATCCGTCTTCGCCCAGCGCCTACGCCCAGCCGCAGTTCGTGGGCCTGGTGTACGACTACCACCTGGCCGATGCCATCACCCAGCTGGACATGCACGTGGCCGGTACGCCGCTTCGCCTTGAAGGTGAGTACGTGCGCAACATGGCTTACCACCGCGCCGATGCCTTCGGTCCGAACATCGGCCTGAACCGCCTGGTGAATAACTTCGGCAGCGGTGACGTTACCGAAGATACCTACAAGAGTGGCCCGGTGGGCTGGATGGTGCGCACCACGCTGGGCCATCCGCAGCCCACCGAGGCCAACGACTGGAACGTGGTGTTTGGCTACAAGTACCTGCAGCCGGACGCCGTGGTCGATGGCCTGAACGATCCGGACTTCCACCTGGGCGGCACCAATGCCAAGGGCTTCGTGCTCAGCGGCAGCTTTGGCCTGAACAAGTACACGTGGATCTCGGCGCGCTACTTCAATGCCAAGCAGGTGTTCGGTCCGCCGCTGTCGATCGACGTGATCCAGCTTGAAATGAACGCGCGGTTCTAGGAGGCGATGATGAAGCTTACCCTCTCGCCGTTCGCACTCCTGCTGTTGCTTGTGATGGCCGGCAGTGTTGCCGCACAACCGGCCAGCCTTGAATCGCGCCTGCGCGACCAGCTTCGCCAGATGCAGGGGCAGTTGCAGGACATGCAGGGGCAGCAGGCCCAGCTACAGTCGCGCAACGCGGCGCTCGAAGCCGAGCGCGACGCGGCGAAGAAGGACGCCGAAGCCGCCCGTGCGGAACTTGCCAATAGCAAGGGTCGCAGCTCCGGCGATGCGCAGGCGCTGGCCGCGGAGCGTTCCCGCCAGCAGGCGTTGCAGGCCACCGCGGATCGCTACAAGAAAGACTACGACCAGTCCGCCACGGCGGCGCGCGCCACCGAGGCCGAACGCAGCCGCCTGGCCGGCCAGCTCGAGCAGGCCACCGCGAAGCTCGATACCTGCGCGGCAAAGAACATCCAGCTGTACGACGTGGGCAAGGAGATCCTCGATGCCTACGAGCACATCGACATGGGCCAGGTGATGTCGGCCCGGCAGCCGTTTGCCGCCAGCTCGCGGGTGCGCCTTGAGAACGCGGCGCAGGCCTTCGGCGACAAGCTTTACGAACAGCGCTTCGACCCGGCCAAGCAGGCTCCGGGGCGCTAATGCATTCAGGCGCGCACCATGGAAGAACATGCACAGCAAGGGCGGCGGCGTGGGCCGCTTGCGGCCTACCGATGAGCGCGCATGACGCACTGGCCGAGGCGGTCCACCAGCTGATCGCCGAGCGGCACCAGCCCAATGCCGACGCGGTACTGGACCGTTGCTCACGCGACGTGCTGGTGGCCTTGCTTGAATCCAAGGCCCACGTGTTGACCGGCCGTGCGCGCTACGTGGTGGAAACCAAGCTCCGGCTCCGCCGGGTGGATCACCACACCGAGGAGCTGCCGCCGCTGAAGGTGCTGATGCACGTACTCAATAACTGGTGCATCGAAGGCTGGCGCGCGGCGATCCATCGGGTGCTGGCCGAGCTCGATGCCAGGGAGCTGGCGGCGCTGGCCGCGCTTCCGGGCCTGGACCCCGAGGTCGCTTCGATGTCCCGCAACCGTTTGTACCGGGAGGACTGACGGTCATGCCGCACTGTCATCCCATCGCCATAAAACCTGGCACGCCAGCGTCATTACCGTGCGCAGGGACGCGCGCGACTCTTGGTGGCAGGACCGCCGCCGGCTTTCTTATCGATCCATCCAGCGTCTGCAGGACATGCCCATGAGCGCACGTGCATCCCATCCCTCCGCCAACCGCCGCCCTGCGTTGCGCCGACGCGCGCTTGCACAGCTGATTACCCTGGCACTGGCGGCAGGCAGCATAAGCGCCCACGCCGCGGGACCGCAGGCATTCAGCGCCGCATGGCTGGCGCAAAAGGGTCAGCCTGGTGCGTCCAACAATGTCACCACGCCGGGCACGGGCGGCACGAACACCGGCGGCGCGCTGACACCGGGCAATGCCTTGCTGCAGAAGAACGTGCAGCAGTCGATCACCAATCTGAATAACGCTGCCCAGGCTGTCGCGGCGCAGATTGCTGCGCAGCAGGCTGCAGCCACCCTTGCCAGCAAGGCGCCGTCGAACATTCCCAATGGCCTGGCAACGGGTGGCCTTGCGCCGGCGGCGGGCATCGCCACTGATCCCACGTTGTGGCAGAACGCCAATGCGCCGACGCAGAGCGTGGCCAACGGCCAGACCACGGTGGTGGTGAAGCAGACGGCGACGAAGGCGATCCTTAACTGGGATAGCTTCAATGTTGGGCGCGATACGACGCTTTACTTCAACCAGAGTGCGGGTAACCAGACCAGTGGTGGGAACCAGTGGATCGTGCTCAACCGTATCGCGGCGGGGGATTCGCCCAGCCAGATATTGGGGCACGTGAAGGCGGAGGGCACGGTTTATCTGCTTAACCGGAATGGGTTCCTGTTTGGTGGTGGGAGTACGGTTAATACGCACTCGTTGCTGGTGTCGTCGTTGGATTTGTTTAGTGCGGATACGGCTACTAGCAATCAGACGTTCCTCAACCAGGGCCTTGCCGCGACACCGGATGGTGCAGGCCGCATAGGCATGCTGGTTTCCAACTTCACGGACGGCCAGAAGCACGATGTGGTGATCGAGAAGGGCGCATCACTGAGTGCAGGCGCCCAAGGTTTCGCGCTGGTGGCCGCACCCAATGTCAGCAACGCCGGTCAGGTAGTAGCCGACGATGGTCAGGCAATCCTGGTGGCGTCGACCAACGTGGGGAGTGCCGGTGCGACCGGCCCGCTGGATGTGTTCGCCAGCACCCTTAATCCTGCCGGTCTGGATTACGCGGCCAATCGCGGCACCGCGCTGAATACGGGCCTGGTGCAGGCACGTCGTGGCGGTGTGCAAGTACTTGGCTACAACGTGGACCAGGAAGGCGTGATTCTGGCTTCCACCAGCATCAGTCATCCAGGAAGTATCGAACTGCGGGCGCAGGATTACGGCAATAGCGGCAGTAGCATCAGCACGAGTTCATTCGCTCGCTCTGGCAGCCTGACGCTTGGCGCTGGATCGGTCACCACCATCCTGCCGGAAAAAGATGGTGCTACCACGTCGTCCAGCCCAAGCGCTGACAAGGTCTTCGTCAATGGCACGGTCACTCTCACCGGCGGCATAGTGACATTCGCCGGGGGCTCGCAACTGGAAGCTCCAGCAGCGACCCTTGATGTTACTGCAGTGCGGTCATCGAGCTCGCCGCTCGCATTGCAGTCTCCCAATGCGGGTCGCGTTTACGTGGATGACGGCGCGGTAATCGACGTCTCGGGGCTGGCCAATGTGGTGCTGCCCATGTCGGCATTGCTGGTCGACATTCCTCGCATCGGCCAGAACGAATTGGCTAATTCGCCGTTGTTGCGCAACAGCTTCCTGTATACGCAAAAAGACATTCTTATCGATAGCAGCCAGTCGGGAACGCGCGCCGACGGCCTTGACTGGGTCGGCAGCCCCATCCTGAACGTGAGCGGCTATGTCGACAACGTGCCCCGCGATATTTCGCAGATGCTTACGCGAGGCGGGAGCGTCAACCTAAACGGCAATGAAGTGATCGTGCGCTCCGGTGCTCAGCTGAAGCTCGACGGTGGCTACCTGGCCTACCAGGCCGGCTGGGTAGACACTCCTAACCTGCTCGGCGCAGACGGTCGCATCTACAACATCGCCACAGCCGATCCGCAGATGGACTACGTTGGGTTTGCGGGCCAATACTCGATTAACCACCCGCGTTGGGGCGTTACGCAAACATACAATTCCCCCATCCTTGCAGGCACGCGGCGCTGGGATGACGGCTTCATCAGCGGCAGTGCTGCAGGCAATTTGACTATCGAGGCCGACGACGCACTGGTGCTCGACGGCGATATCTCAGCGATCGCCTACGTAGGTCGCAATCAGATCGTCAACGGTACGCCGCCTGCCCCCGGTGCACTGGAAATTGGCGTCATGCCTGCTTCTACGAATCGTCGGGCGGATATCCCCGGTATCCGCCTGCAGCAGTCGGCACTGACACTCGACGACCTTGCCCCTGGATTCAGCGTTGATACTCCGTGGGATGTGGCGCTTGCGGCACAGGATGCCACGACCAACGCCGACGACAACCTCCGCGATTGGCTGATTGTTTCAGCCGATGCTATCGCGCACGCCGGTTTCGGCAGTATTACCATCAACACAGGGCAAATTGTCGAAGCGCCGGCGACGGTCTTGGCGGTCGCGCCGGGCGGGTCGATCAACCTAAAGGGTTCGCGCATCGACATCCTCGGTACGCTTACTGCACCGTCGGGCCAAATCCAGCTCACTACCACGGCGCCGGGTTTACCGGCCGGGTCGACGGGGACAGCCCCGCAGCTGGACGCGGACATCACGCTGGGCGATAGCGCGCTTGTCAGCACACGCGGGCTGTGGGTGAACGACAGTGGCGCCAGCCCGGATGCCCTCCAGGGCGATCACTACATCAATGGCGGCAGCGTCAGCCTGACCACCAACCAAGCGTACTCCGGCGATTCAAACAACCTCGTCGACGGCACGGGGTCGATCGTGCTGCAGTCGGGTAGCACGATCGATGTTTCGAGCGGCGGTTACGTAGGGCCAGATGGTCTGGTCCGTACAAGCCACGGTATACCTGAAGGTAAAGGCGGCGATGTATCGCTGGTGACGTATGGTGGACCGCAGCTTTATGGTATCGAAACAGGATCGCCGACCAGCCTTCACGGTGGCCGTATCGACATGGACGGCAGCATCCTGGGTTACGGTTTCAGCGGTGGCGGCAATTTCACCCTGCAGGCACCGTCGATCCAGATCGGCGGCGACCCCAATAACCGACTGACGCCCGATACGCTGTATCTCGACGCGGGATTCTTCGCCGGCAACGGATTCGACAACTACGCGCTGACCGCCATCGCCGACGCGACGATTGCCGCCGGTACTACCGTGCAGGTGCAACGCGACAACTTCCTTCCGGATCTCGATGCACTGCGCACGGCGCCCACCGGCACCGATCTGTATGCTGTTGATGCCGCGCATCCGGCTGGCACATACGCCACGATTGGTAGCCTGGATGCCTTCCATCGTTGGGCAACGCGCGATACGGCGGACGGAAGTGGTCCGGGCTTCAGCCTTGCTGCGGGAAGCTACCTTACCTGGTTCCGTGTCCCCCTGAATGTACAGGCTGGCCCTCCCGTCTACGCTGGATTGTCCGGTGCTTTGCTGATGGATGAAGGCGCTTCGATCAACGTAGATGCCGGCGGCAGCGTCAATCTCGCCAGCGTGCGTTCGGTCACGGTGCTGGGTGACATCACCGCGCATGGCGGAAACATCGACGTTTCCACCCTATCTCCAGGCCTTGTACGGCAGTTCGCTATTGGGCAGGTATGGCTCGGTCCGGATGCCTCGCTGGACGCTTCTGGTGTAACGCTGATCGATCCGCTGGCGTCGTCCGTGCGCGACTCGTCGTATGGTGCGCCATTGTTTACGCCCCGCACGGGGACCGTACTGGCGGGAGGTTCGGTATCGCTTACCGGTCAGAACGGTTATGTTCTCGCAAGTCAAGGTTCGCGTATCGACGTATCGGGTACGGCAGATCAATTCGACTTGCCTGTGGCCTCGCAGCTGTTTGCGGGCGAATCCCAAGGCTATCGGCGTTCGCCCGTATGGAGCGATGCAGGTAGCATTACGCTCGCCGCGACCACAGGACTGGATGTCGACAGTACGCTTGTCGCCCATGGCGGTGCGCCGTTGGCGGAGGGCGGTGCGTTGACCGTTGAGGCACTGCCCGCTGGCGTCCCGGGATTGCCCGGGCCCGTGGGTATTCTGGTCCGGCAATCGGGCAACACTCTGGATCCCACCCTCAAGCCAGGCGATGTGGTGGAAGCCGGTGGCCCTTCGGGCATCCTGAATTTCGTGGCCGACAGCCTGCAGGGTTCTGGCATAACCAGCCTCGACCTCAATAGCCAGAAAGCGATCGGCTTTGCCGGTGATGTGGATATTGACGTCGGCCGCGCCTTTACCGCCGAAGCGTTGTCGCTTGTCGCTTTGCCAGCACAAAGCACGAGCCTGACGACGGCTGCTGGTTCCTACGCGCTTGGCAACGGCACAGTACATATCCGTGCACCATATGCCAGCTTCACCGGCGGCATCAATGTCTCCGGTGACAGTCCCGCGGCGCGAGCGGGTGACGGGAGCCTTGTTGTCGATGCCGACTTCATCGACATTGGTGACAGCCTCAATCTGCAGCAGTGGGCGAACACGACGTTTAACGCCAGCGGTGATATTCGCTTCGACAATGCTGTACCGGCCGTCAACGGTGTCATCCCGACGGGACTGCTGTTCACCACGGGCGACCTTACTTTCAAGGCTGCCCAGCTGTACCCGGCTACCAACTATCGGTTCGTGATCGATGCCAACGCATCAGGTATCGCCGATGCCAACGGCAACGCGCGCGAGACCACGGTGACCATCTTGCCCAATGGTGTATCCGATGCTCCCCTATCCGCTGGCGGCGCGCTGCTTGTAAGCGTGGACCACATCGAGCAGGAAGGCAGCATCAAGGTGCCGGCTGGCACCCTGGTTCTTGGCGTGAAAGACCCATCCACCGATGCAGCAGCTTTCGGCCTGGATCCTTCGAAGTTTCCGCTGGTTACCGCCAAGAGCGTGCACCTGGCCGACGGCAGCCTTACGTCTGTGTCTCTTGACGGCGCCACTGTTCCCTTCGGAACCACTGTCGATGGTACGGAATGGCGCTACAACGTGGCGGCGGGCACCAATTCAGCGGATCTTACGGCTCCGCCTTCCGGGCAGATCACGATTGGCGGTACGGATCTCGCCCTGGACAAGGGCGCGGGCATCGACCTGTCCGGCGGCGGCAAGCTTCAGGCCCAGGAATGGGTACCCGGCACCGGCGGCACGCGTGACGTGCTTGCGCAGTACAGCACGGACTTCACGCAGGGTAATGGCTCGGGCACGGCGGTACCGCAATACGCCGATGGGCGCGCGGTCTACGCCATCGTCCCGGGTTATCACGGACCGGTAGCAGCCCATGACGCCTCGATCGAGGCGAACGGAAATACGCCGCCGCTGTTGGGGCAGGCGATCTATCTATCGGGCGTGCCGGGTTTGCCCGATGGCGTCTACACACTGTTGCCATCGGGGTACGCCACGCTTCCCGGTGCGTTCCGCTTGGTGCAGGACACCGGCGCGCCCTCGGGTGTGGCCGGTCGCACGGCTATCCAGCCCGATGGCACCATCAGCGCAGTGGGTTACATGGCTGATGCGCTCAGCGGCGCGCGTTCGGCACAGACCAGCACGTTCCTCCTGCAGGGTGGCCCGGTATGGCAGCAGTACTCGCAGTACACGCTTTCCGATGCCGATACCTTCTTCGACAACCTGGCGAGCAAGGCCGGCGGCGTCGCGCCCCCCACACCGCGTGACGCAGCAAGGTTGGTGCTTTCAGCGGGCAAGACTCTCGACCTTGGCACCACCCTGACGGCACAACCGGCCGACGGTGGACGCAGCTCTCAGGTGGATATTGCTGCCCAGGCCATCCAAGTGCTGGGCGATGGCGAGACGGCACGCGATGGCTACCTGCAGCTCTCGGCCGATGGCCTCACCCAGCTGGGTGCAGGCAGCCTGTTGCTGGGCGGTACGCGCAGCACGGCTGATGACGGCGACCACATCACCAGCGTGGCCGACAGCGTCGTGGTGTCCAACGACGCGGCCCATCCGCTGGCTGGCCAGGAAATCATGCTGGTCACGCGCGGTACTACCGATACTGGTGCGGAAGGCGTGCTGGTAGAAAGTGGCGGCGTGATCCAGGCTCGTGGCGACGGAAATGCTTCGAGTACGCATCCTCTGTTGTTCGGCAGCGATCCGTCGGTGGATGCCAATGGCGCCACCATTCCCGGCATCAGCGGGGACGGCTCCATGCTGCGCGTTTCGCAGAACGGCGCCGCCACCACGACGCGTTACCAGGTGCCGGGCATGGATGGCGTGGCAGGTACCTCGCAGGGCCGCCTGACCATCGACGCTGGTGCCAACATCGACGGCGGCAGTGCGCTTACCCTCGATGCCACCGGTGCTACCGTGGTCGATCCCACGGCGACGTTCACCGCCAAGGCCATCGATGCCAACAGCAACCTGATCACCTTCGTCGGCAACGACGCGGCGACCGGCCTGGGCGGGCTCGTTATCGGCCCGCAGACGCTGAATCTGTTCCGCAACGCCGACTCCGTCACCCTGCGCAGCCGCGGCGCCATCGACTTCGTCGGCAACGTGGATGTGTCGCTCGGCAATTCCCTGGAGTTGAGTGCGCCGGTGCTCGCCAGCGATGGCGGCCAGGTGACGGTAGAGGCGGGAACCTTGCGCCTGGGCAACACGCTGGGAAGCCAGGATGGCAGCTTCGTGGCGGGCACCGGTGGCTTTACCGCACAGGCTAACGAAATCGACTTCGGCCCTGGCAACACGACGTTGCAGGGCTTCGGTAGCTTTGCAGCCACAGCCACTCAGGGGATGGTGGGGCAGGGCACGGGCGGCGTCGACTTCGGCAGCCTGGACGTGCATCTGCAGACGCCGATCCTGATGGCCGACAGCGGTTCCGATACCAGCCTGACCACTACCGGCAGCATGACCATCGCTCCGGGCGCAGGTACTGCCTTGCAACGTGACGCGATGGGTGGCGCGCTTGCGCTCCAGGCGGGCAGCCTTGCCATCGGCAGCAACCTGCAGGCAGCGGCAGGCAACCTGAACCTTACGGCGACGTCGGGCAATATCGACTTGCTGGCCGGAAGTCGCGTGGACACCGCCGGTGTCAACAAGACCTTCTTCGACACGCAGACCTACGCACCGGGCGGCGCGCTGACTCTTTCGGCCAGCCATGGCAATGTGAACCTGCAGCAAGGTGCATCGCTTGATTTCGCGGGAGCCGCGCAAGGTGGCGATGCCGGCAGCCTCAGTGTAACGGCCGGCGACTCGGCGACACTCGATGGGCAAATCGATGGCCATGCGGGCGATGGTTACCGCGGCGGCTATTTCAGCCTGACCTCGGGCGCAGCGGTGGACCTGGACAATATCGCTGCCCTGGCGACCAGCGCTGGCCTTACGGGCATGGTGAGCGTAACCAGCGGTGGGGGCAATCTGCAGCTTTCGGCCGGCCACGACCTGGTGGCTCAGAAGGTCTATCTCACCGCCAACGGCGGGACAGTTCCCAACGCCACCGATGGCAACGTCATCATTGACGGCACCATCGATGCATCGGCGCCATCGGGCAGCCACATCGAGCTTTACGGCAAGAGTGGGGTGGATATCGAAGGCACGTTGCGTGCCACCAGTTCGATTGCCGCCCAGCGTGGCGGTGACGTGGTGATCGATACCGATGGGGTAGCCAATGGTTCGTTAAACAGCACCTATGGCTATGAAAATGTGGACGCGGCGGGCTCGGGCTTCATTCACCTGGGCACGAATGCGCTGGTGGATGTCTCGGGAGGAGCCGGTGATCCCACCGACGGAGGCCATGTGAGCTTCCGTGCGCCTCTGCTGGCCGACGGCGACGTTCGCATCGCCATCGATGGCGGCGGTAAGGCCATTGCCGGTGCGCGGCAGGTAGACATCGAGCCGTTCGCGGTGTGGAGCACCAAGGATGCATTCGATGCCACCGATCCGGCCAGCGCAGGCAAGCATTTCGACGGCGTGATCGATCCCTCGGGCTGGTATGCCGCGGGTGGAACGGGCGCGCCGGCACTGGTCGCTGGCAAGTGGGTGGATGCATCGGGCACCGTACTGGACGCGCCGTCGGACGACGCACAGCTGAAGCAGTACCTCACCAACGACTACTTCATGCCTGATACGGCGAATGCCGATCATCAAACGTTCTACGGCTACATCGGTGGCGATGCCAGCCAGGGCGCCGGCACGCTGATGGGGTTCGTGGAACAACCGGGCTTTAGTTTCGGCGACCGCTTCAGCGGCATCGCCAACGCGGCTGTGCGTCCTGGTATCGAGCTGCGTAATCCGCTGGACGGTAATAACGGCGGCACCATCTCGGTGCTGACCAACTGGAACCTCGGTGCAGGAGTTACCGGTAGCGACGGTACAATCACTCTGGCCTATCGCTACCAAGGTCAGGCGCCCATCCTGACTGTGCGCGCTGCCAATGAACTGGATATCCAGGCCAGCATCACCGATGGGTTCTACCAGCAGAACGATGGTGCCGTGCTTGCTGATCCGGCGGTACCGCCCCCGGTAAATGACAATGGCTATTCCGACGCTGTTGCCGCTTACCAGAACACGCAGCAATACCTGGATGCCAACGGCATCTGGAACGGCACGATCAATCTGAAGAACGGCACCGTGGCCAATGGCATGACGCCGGGTGGTCCGACCATCGATATCACCAGCGATCCTTACTACCAGCCGCTGCAGGCGCCCTTGCAGAGCCAGAGCGCCAACTACTACACCAACTATGAGGGGTATATCGGCGAATATGGTGATGCCGACAATCCAAAGTGGGCCGCGCAGTTCGCATTGATCAACAATTTCAGCCAGCGTCGCTTCCTCGCTTATAACCCGACAACACTGGTGGCGCCGCAACCGGCTGCTTACAGCAGCTATGCCGACTACGTCACGGACTATCAGAGCTGGCTTACGGCCAACTTTGCCTTGACGCCGGTGGCCAAGCGAGCCAGCACGCCATCGCCCCTGCTCTTGCCGATCGATAGCGACTATGGCCTCTACACGGCTGATTACTCGCAGTACATCACCGGTCACGCCAGCTATTACACCTATGTGTCGACGAAAGTTGGCAATACCAGCTCCGGTAGCCAGCTCTTCTATGCGCCGTTCGCACCGAAAGCCAATCCTGCCAACGATAACCCGGCCTACGATGCGGCGCTGACGGCTTATCAGAATACCCAGCAATACCTGGACGACAACAGCATTTGGAACGGTACAGTCAATCTGAAGAACGGTACCGTGGCCAATGGCATGACGCCGGGTGGCCCGACCATCGATATCACCAGCGATCCGTACTACCAGCCATTGCAGGCGCCCTTACAGAACCAGAGCGCCAACTACTACACCAACTACGAGGGATATATCGGCGAGTATGGCGACGCCGATAATCCAAAGTGGGCGGCTCAGTTCGCCTTGATCAACAATTTCAGTCAGCGTCGTTTCCTCGCATACAACCCGACGACTCTGATGGCACCGCAGCCGGCGGCGTACGGCAGCTATGCCGACTACGTCACCGCCTATCAGAGCTGGTTGACTGCCAATTTTGCCTTGACGCCAGTGGCCAAGCGCGCCAGCACCCCATCACCCTTGCTGTCACCGATTGATAGCGACTACGGCATCTATACCGCGGACTACTCGCAATACATCACCGGTCATGCCGCCTACTACACCTACGTGTCGACGAAAGTCGGTAACACCAGCTCCGGTAGCCAGCTCTTCTATGCGCCGTTCGCGCCGAAAGATGACCCCGCCTCCGCGGGCGGTGGTGGCCCTACCACAGTCCCAGTTCCTGCCAGCGTGGCTGATAACAGCCCATCCAACATGCCTCGCCTGGGCAGTCCGGCATCGCTGGCGTCGGCGACACTGATGGACGGACCCAGCAGTTCGTACCGGCTGGTTGCCGGTGCAGACCTGGATGCCGTTAACCCGCTTGCCATTGCCTCCGCTGGCGTCGGTAACGTTACGCTGGACGGACACTTCGCCGTCGTCGATTCGCTAACCGACCCCAATGTTGTCACGCAAGGGAGCCCCTACTCGGGTAAGACGCTAGTGTTTCCGACCACCGTGAGAACGGGCACCGGATCCATCGACGTCGCTGCCGGCAACGATATCCAGTGGCTGGACCAGACGGCGCCGGCCGATATCTATACGGCAGGCACGCCAGTGGCAGGCACTTCCGCGGGAACGGGAGTGAGCGTACTGCGCCCATCTGAACTGGACCCGGCAAGCGTCAACGTTCCAGATATGTTGGTGACCGGCCTGGTCAATCCCGACCACGCCGGCGATATCTCCCTGGTGGCCGGCGGTGACATCAATAGCATCGCCAATGCCGTTGATACCGAGGGAAGCATCACCAAGGGAACGAAGGGAAGCAGCATCGAGCAGTTCTGGTGGCCGTGGATGCAGACGGGCAATGCCGCCGATGGAAATAGTTCGTCGATCAACTTCGGCAACTTTGCGCAGGGTGTCATGAGCGTAGGGGGCAATGTCAGCGTCGACGCTGGCGGCGACATCCGTCAGCTTGCGGTGTCTTTGCCGACCACCTGGATCGCCAATGCCGATCGCACTGCGATCACCACGATAGGACGTGGCAACCTCCAGGTGCATGCCGGTGGCGACATCTTGAGTGGCAACTATTTTGTGTCGAAAGGTACTGCGGATATCGAAGCGGGTGGGCAGATCGCCGCCGACTACAACTTCACCGCCAACTTTGGTCCAGGGGGAAGCTCACTGACGACGCCGGTTTCCACCATCCTTGGCGTGCAGGATGCGCAGGTGGATGTGCGCGCTCGACTGGGCGCAGACCTCGGTGGTGTGTTCAATCCTTCTTACTATACCCAGCCGGATTTCCTGTTCCTGCTGCCTGCGACGCACGTCGACACGCAGGCTTTGGGTAGTGATTCCTCGCTAGTGGTAACCAGTACCGGAGGGAATGTGGCGTTGGGAAGCACATCCGTTCCCGGAGCTCTGTTCAGCCTTGGAGCGAACCTGAGCGGCATCACCAGCCCCGTGCTTCCATCAACCGTTGAACTTAGCGCACTGTCGGGCGATATCAATATTTTGAGCGCTGGTGAACTTTATCCCTCCGCCAGCGGCAACCTGCAGTTGCTTGCCGATGGCTCGATCCAGTTTTCAAGGCAGACGGTCTTCGACCGGTCGCAACCTCAATCCACGTCATTTGGCTTGATCGATACTCCGCCTGGGGAAATGCCATCGCCGCTGTCGACGAGCCAGCTTAGTTCCTACATCTCGACGGCAGTGTCATCGGCGGGGCAAACGCCACCGCTAGCCCGGACGGACGACACCCCCGTTCGTATCTATGCCTTGAACGGCGATATCGTTGATGGCATCACTGCCCCGAATGGATTCAATTTCGTCTCGTTGGTGCTCTATCCCGCCAAGCAGGCGCTGGTGTACGCCGGGCGGGACATTGCCAACCTCTCGTTTGTTGGCCAGCATCTGCACGATGCCGACGTCACGCGGATTGCGGCGGGCCGGGACATCTACGATACCGCTCTGACTGCGGCGCCATGGGATCTCTTTATCCCTGATGGTTACGAGCTCGTGCCGTCGTTGTTGCTTGGTGGGCCGGGTAATTTCCTTGTGGAGGCCGGTCGTAACATCGGGCCGCTTTCCAACGAGACTGAAATTACCAGCAGCTCGGTAAATATGGCTGGGAACCTTACCGGCATACAGGCAATCGGCAATCTGTACCAGGCGGCGCTTCCGCACGAAAGTGCTGATGTCAATGTCGCTTTCGGCGTCGGACCGGGCGTGGCCACGCAGGATTTCATTTCCCGCTATGTGGATAACGCCAACCAGGCCGACGGCTTCGGTGATGCCACGGCGGATCTTGTCGCTTTCATGGAGCAGCGTGTCGCAGGGCAGGTGGTGGATACCGGCCTGGTGGCGGACAAGAAGCAGGTAACCCTGTCGCCTGATCAGGCCCGGGCGCTCTTCGATACACAGCCGGAATACGTACAAAGGCTGTTCGCCGAGAAAGAGCTGTTCAAGTTCCTGGCTATCGTTGGCAGCGATTACAACAATGCTTCCAGCCCATTCTTCAATAAATACCAGCGCGGTTACGCCGCGATCGATACCTTGTTCCCTGCCTCGTATGGCTACACGGCTAACGGTGCGGGCCAGGGTGGCCTCAACGGCGCAGCCCAGACGATCGATACCGGCGATCTGGATATCCGCGGCTCCACGATTCAAACCCAGCAGGGTGGTGATGTCACCGTTATAGGCCCAGGCGGGCAGGCCCTGCTTGGCAGTACGTCGGCGCCATCGCAGATCGTCGATGCAGGGGGCAACGTGCTTGCCGGGCCGAACACCATGGGTGTGCTTACGCTGGAGCAGGGCAACATCAACATGTTCACCGACCGCAGCGTGCTTCTGGCCCAGAGCCGCATTTTCACCGAGCAGGGTGGCGATCTGGTGATGTGGAGTTCCAATGGCGACATCAACGCCGGCCAGGGTGCGAAGACGTCGTCTGAGATTCCGCCGCCCACCTACCAGTGCACTCTGGAGGCCTGGTGCCGGATCGACGCGCGCGGCGAAGTAAGTGGCGCAGGCATCGCGACGCTGCAGACGGTCGCGGGAGGTCCCGAAGGGGACGTGTTCCTGATCGCCCCGCGAGGTACCGTCGATGCCGGTGACGCGGGTATCCGCGTCGCAGGCAACCTGGTGATTGCCGCGGCTCGCGTGGCGAATGCGGACAACATCCAGGTGAAGGGAAACTCGATCGGTGTGCCTGTGACAGCGCAGGTAAACGTAGGGGCGCTCAATGCCGCCAGTGCGGCAGCCAGTGCAGCGTCCAAGGTGGCCGAGGACGTTGCGCGCAAGCAGCAGGACGACGCTCGCGATCGCATGCCGTCGATCATCTCCGTGCAGGTGCTGAGCCAGGGCAACAATGGCGCGAGCATCGACGGGGGTAGCGACAAGCATGCCTACGATCCGGACAGCCCCGTACAAGTGATTGGCGCAGGGCGGCTTAGTGCACGCAGGCAGTCGTCCTTGACGCAGGCCGAACGTAGCCGCCTGGCCGAATGATCACTGATAGCGCACACCCTTTCATAAACTACTCGAACTAAATCGCAATTATTTAATTATCAGATTATGCATATTTGACGGCAAAGCTTACCTTTGTGCAGAAATTGTGTAGGTGCCGAAATTGTGTAGGTGCTTAATTACAAGGTAAATTTCTCTAACGTGAATTCAGTGAAGAGGTTGGCGAATTAGTAGTGAAGTTAATCATTGTCACTGCATCAACATAATATCGGACACTCCATGGTAATTGGCTGGTTATCCGCGACGCGCATAGTCATCGAGCCTTCAATTCGGGAGGCTTTTATGCAAGGGGATACACCATGATCAATGGACTTTCCATTGGGGATACCCGCATGAAGTTGCTCGCGGGTGCGTTGCTGTTCGGTTTTGCCTCGCTCGCCAGCGCACAGAACTCCATCATCGTTGGCGGCGGCGCCACGTTGCCGGCCGCTGGTTACGGCGGTGACACCTCCACCCGTCTGCAGGGACCGCTGCGCGCCGACACCACCGGTGACGGCACGCTGCTGGGCGAGTACGCCAAGACCCAGAGCTCGCCGTCCAACCTGCGCGTTTCCTACTGCCAGACCGGCAGTGGCGGCGGCAAGAACATCCTCGCCGGCAATCAGCTCACGGCATTTGCCGTAAACGCCAACTGCGTCGCCTCGCCCAACCCGATCGGCTTCGGTGCCACCTCGCTGGGCGAAACGCTGGCCCAGCCGCATTTCGTGGGTTCCGACTCGCCGCTCAACAGCACGGACCTGTCGAACTACGCCGCTGGCCATACCGGCATCACCGGCGCTCAGCCGGTGCAGATCCCGTCGGTTTCGGGCGCCATTGCCATTGCCTTCAACAAGCTCGATACCTCGGGCAACCCGGTTGGCTCCCTGGATCTGAACGAGACCCAGGTGTGCAAGATCTTCTCCGGCGCCATCAAGACCTGGCAGGATCCGGCTCTCGCCTCGGCGCTGCCGTCGGGCGTCTCGGTGACGGGCCCGATCACGATCGTCTATCGTTCGGATGGTAGCGGCACCACCTTCAACTTCACCAACCATCTGTCGAAGGCTTGCGGTGCCACCGCTGCTCCGCCTACCGGCACTGGCGGCAACGGCGTGGCCACCAAGTTCAAGACGGATCAGACGTTCACCGTTGCGACTGGTGCTGGTTCCGCTCCGACTTACTTCAACTCCTACTCCGCCACGCTTCCCGAGTCGGGCAACCCGGCCGTTGTCAACGGGATCTCGATCACCGATGGCAGCATCGGCTACGCTGAAGCGGCCAACGTTGCTGCAGGCTTCCTGACCTTCGCTACGGTGAATGGTTTCGATCCGAGCAACTACGGCGCCACCACTCTGCCGGTGAGCGTGAACTTCGATGAGATCATCACTGGTGTCGACGCCAACGGCCGTCCCACGCTCGGCGCTTCGGGCCTGACCACCCAGTGCATTGGCCTGGTCAATCCGGAAGACTACGCGACCTCGACCACCAACTATCCGATCGTCGCAGTGTCCTACCTGCTGGGCAACGCCAAGTCCAACGGCCTGGATGTTGGCCAAGTGCGTGGCGTGCTGTTCTCGCCGTACAACTCGACCGTGAAGGCTCAGGTGAACACCATCGGTGTCGCCGGTGCGGGTCTTTCCTGGCTGAGCATCAACGGTGCAACGTCGGCCCAGATCCAGACCAAGATCAACGGTTGCGTCAACTAAGTCACGGACGAGTTTGAAATTGTTGGGATAAGGTATGCGCGACACTGGTCGCGCAGAGGAGGGTCGCCCCCGGCCCTCCTCTTTTCCTATTGTTATCAGGGCGAATGGCCGCGTACGCTCAGCGACCCCAGTCGTTGGAGAAGCTTATGCAGCTCACGGTACACGACACTTTCGGCCGGCTTCATTCCATTTTAACGACGGACGCCGACACCCCGCACCCTCGCTGGTTCCTGCAGGACGGAAATCGCGAACTGGTCCGCTTGGGCGACGACATGTTCATGGTCATCGACCAGCCCAACGCTGCGCCGCTTCGCGTTGTTCACAATCACGCGGATAACCCGGCTTCGATCTGAGCACGCGGCACCTCGGCTAAACGGCCAATGCCCCGCGCGTCGCCCGGGTGATACGTTGCCGTGGCTGGGACTCGGAGAAAGAGGTGGAACTGGCACCTTGGGGGACCTGAGCTATCTGGGCGATCTCGGCCGCGGTTATAGCTAGTCGGGGATGGTCTATGAAAAAGTTACTTTTCAGCGGGATGCTTTTGGCATGCCTGCTGCCCTGCGTCGCCATGGCGCAAAGTCCATTCGACGGTACGTGGAAGATCGACGTCGACAAGGTGAAGGCCTCCACCAAGCCGATGGTCATCACGCTCAAGGATGGCCAGTACACATGCGATTGCTCGCCGCCGATCAAGGTTGCAGCGGACGGCATGGATCATCCCGTCAGCGGGCATCCACGCATCGAGACGATGTCGGTGAAAGTGGTCGACGACCACACGGTGGTCGAGACTGGAAAGAAGGACGGCAAGACGGTCTACACCGAAACCACCACCATTGCGGCGGATGGCAAGACAGCAACGTTTGACGCTATTTCCTACCGCCCAGGCACCGCCGACGCCAGCGTCAAGGGAACGATGACACGTGTCGCCGCCGCGCCTCCGGGATCGCATGCCATGGCGGGCTCCTGGCGCACATCGAGCTATCAGGATGCCTCGGAAAACATGCTCACCTATACCTACAAGATCGATGGCGACACCGTCAGCATGAATACCCCGCGCGGGGAGTCGTATATCGCCAAGCTGGACGGCAAGCCGGCGCCCTATAAGGGCGACCCAGGCACCGACATGGTCGCCGTGAAGATGGTCGGCAAGGTGTTGCAGGAGACCACGATGATGAGTGGAAAGGAAACCGCCGTATCGAAGATGACGGTATCGGCTGATGGAAAGACCATGACCACGGTCGTGACGGACAAGCCGAGCAATCGTGAAACGACCCTGGTGGCGATGAAGCAATAGGGTGACTTCAATCGTTGAGAAAGTCCGGCATCGCGCCGGGCTTTCGCGAGTGCGTCGTCGCGATCAGCCGGCCGACTGGGCCAGGATGGCGTCAAGCAACCCAGGAAACCGCGCATTCAATTCAGCACGCCGAAGCGTGTTCTGATGCACCGTGCCGGCTCCACGCGTATGCACCAGGCCCGCGTCCCGAAGGATCCGAAAATGGTGCGACATGCTCGACTTCGGCCGGCCGCCGTCCAGCTCCCCGCAGGTAGCTTCGGTGACGCGATCCAGGTGTCGGACGATTTCCAGGCGGATCGGGTCGCTCAACGCCTGGAATATCCGTTCCAGGGCGAACTGGTCGGCGGTGGGGTGCTTGTACGGGCGCATGGGGTGAATTCTAGGACATTTGACCATTCCTCGATAGTTCGAATATTATCGAACTTAAGAATTACCCTCAAGGAATCGTCCCCATGGCTTCCCTGTTCGACCCGTTCAAACTCAAGGGCGTGACCCTGCGCAACCGCATCGCCGTGCCGCCGATGTGCCAGTACACCGCCGAAGAAGGCGTGATCAACGACTGGCACCGGGTGCACCTTGCCGGCATCGCGCGTGGTGGCGCGGGACTGCTGATCGTGGAAGCCACGGCGGTGTCGCCGGAAGGCCGGATCACCCCGGGTTGCGCGGGCCTGTGGAGCGACGCCCAGGCGGCCGCGTTCGTGCCGGTGGTCCAGGCGATCAAGGCGGCCGGCGCCGTCCCGGGCATCCAGCTCGCCCATGCCGGGCGCAAGGCCAGTGCGAACCGACCGTGGGAAGGCGACGACCACATTGCTGCAGACGACCCGCGCGGCTGGCAGACGATCGCTCCGTCGGCGGTCGCCTATGGCGGCGGCTTGTCGAAGCTTCCGCAGGCCATGACCAGGCAGGACATCATCCGCGTGCAGGCGGATTTCGTCGCCGCGGCCAAGCGCGCGCTGGAAGCCGGCTTCGAGTGGCTGGAATTGCACTTCGCCCATGGCTACCTGGGCCAGAGCTTCTTCTCCAAGCATTCCAACCATCGCGACGACCTCTACGGCGGCAGCCTGGAGAATCGCAGCCGCCTCCTGCTTGAAACCGTGGCCGCCGTTCGCGAAGTCTGGCCGGAACATCTTCCGCTCACCGCTCGCCTGGGTGTGATCGAATACGACGGACGCGATGAGGAAACCCTCGCCGAGTCCATCCAGCTTGCCAAGGGATTCAAGCAGCGTGGCCTGGACATGCTTGGCGTAAGCGTCGGCTTCTCCACGCCATCGGCCAATATTCCCTGGGGCCCCGCCTTCCTTGGTCCGATCGCCGAACGCGTGCGCAACGAGTCGGGACTTCCCGTGTCATCGGCGTGGGGTTTCGGTACGCCCGAGCTTGCACAGCAGGCGGTGCAGGCAGGGCAGCTTGATCTGGTGATGGTGGGCCGAGGCCATCTGGCCGATCCGCACTGGCCGTACCAGGCCGCGCGGGCGTTGGGCGTGGAGCGCCCGTCGTGGACGTTGCCGGCGCCGTATGCGCATTGGCTCGAGCGCTACGCGGCTTGAATTGCGACTGGCTTATGGCTCGTTTGGCACGTTGTTGCAGCAAATGCGGCTGAACTAGACTCCAGCGGAACTCGCAAGACAACGCGATGCCCGCTGGAGTGACGAAGTCCCCATGTCAGTCGATACATTGCTTTCCGTGTTGCGAGCCCTGGAATGCGAGCTGCATGAGCCGAAAGCCAGGCGCGATGAAAAGCGCCTGGATGAGCTTTTGGATCCGGGGTTCCGGGAATTTGGCCGTTCTGGCGCGGCCTACGAGCGAGCGGACATCTTCGAGTTGCTTTCCAACGAAGTTCCGCCAGCCAAGGTGCAAGCCCAGGGCTTTAAGGCACTTGAGCTTGCACCTTCCGTGGTGCTGCTTACCTATCAGTCCGCGCACGTCTCTCATGCTGGATCGGTAGAGCGTTACACCAACCGCTCGTCGATCTGGAGATTTGAGGATTCCCGTTGGCAGATGGTGTTTCACCAGGGGACGCCATGCGAAGCCTTCGAGTTGGAAGGGATCTAGTGCGAGAAACCTCTATTTACAAATAGCCAGCGCTAATACTGCCCCCGTGGAAGTACCATGACCGCCGCTTCCGGCCAACACGGAACGAATCCTGGAATGGAATCGCCGCTGATAGAGCTACTACGCAAAAGACGATCGCGTCTGATGAAGGCGTACGTCGTTCATGTCGTCTGGTTCGTGTTGATGTGCGCATTGGGCGCCGCGGATGTGGGGCGGACTGGAGTCCTGACGGCGTTGTTGTTCACGCTGATCACCGTGCCCCCGGTTCTTCTCTATACCTTGCTGGTGCACAACACCTGCCGCGCCATCGACCCGCGTTCGCGAACTGCCGGCATTCTCCTGATTGTCCTGTTCACCATCTTCCTGACCCCGTTCGAGTCGGGGCTCATTCTTCCTGCAAGGAATTTGCTGATATCCCGGCGTATGCTTCGCGAATGGGATGGGGGTCGGGAGGTTCCATGTCAACCAAGTTCGTAGGGCTTACGCCGCTCATCCAAGTATTCGACATGCCGACGTCCCTGGCGTTCTACCGGGACAAGCTCGGTTTCGAAGTGGTCTCTGCGTCGCCCGTTGTCGACACTCCCGAGGGGAAATTCTCCAACTGGATGTGGCTGCGCTCGGGAAGCGTCGATCTGATGCTCAACACGGCTTACGACTCTGGCGAAAGGCCCGGTGCGCCCGACGCATTCCGAATGGCTTCGCACGGCGATACCGGTATGTACATAGGCTGCCCGGATCTTGATGAAACCTATGCCACGTTCACGCGGGCGGGTTTGAAGATCGACCCGCCGACGATGTCGTCCTACGGCCTGAGGCAATTCAGCCTGCGCGATCCGGACAACTTCCAGCTTGTGTTCCAGCAGGTCGGTTAGGAGAAGCCCATGCTTGTTGAATCCTGCATGCCTGTCGTTCCGAGCGTCGACCTGGAACGAAGCCTCCGGTTCTGGGTGGAGGGTTTGGGTCTCACGGCGGATCGCCATATGTGGCAGGACGGCCGTCTCATTGGATGCATGGTCCACAACGAGCAGCTGTACTTTTGGCTAAATCAGCGCGCAGGCTCCCCTGCCAAGCCCGATAACTACGAAGGCCTCAGGTTGTACTGGGCGCCGAGCGACATTGATGTGCTCAGGGAGCGCTTGTTGCAGCTTGGATATCCCGTCTCTGAGATCGTGGAGCGGGACTATGGGCAAACCGAGTTCTTCGTGACGGATGACGACGGTTATTCGCATTGCTTTGGCGTGGCGACCAGCTGATTCGTCATTGCCGTTGACGATCACGGGGTCAGAGTAATCACTCTGACCCCGTTCTCATTTCCGCCGCCAGAAGATTGAGCAAGCTGCCATAGGAAAGGCTGGCGAACTTTGAGACGCTTACTATCGACTGCCAGCGTCGCGGACGGCACCATTGCAGGGTTACCTCGGTCGAGGTAACCGGGTCTCGAAAACCCTGATGAACGACGGCCGCCGCGAACACTTCGCGGCGTTCGTTCGTTGCTTATGGCGGCGTGTCGGTGTGGGCTTTGCCCGAGCCGTTTCGTTCATCACGGTTTTTCGAGCCCGGCACGCCGCCACCTCCCACGTGGGAGGTGGCCACGCCCCCGGAGCATCGATGCCAATCACGGACGAAAAAGAATTCCACACCCTTATCGGCGAAATCATGGTGTGGTCCGCACGCGTGGAATCCTGCCTTGAAGCCTGCATCGCCGCCTGCCTCCCCGGCGGCACGGCCGAATTCTCGCAGCCGGTGCTAAGGCGGCTGAATTTCACCAACCAGCTGGCGACCCTGCGTGAAGTGTCGCTGCTTCTTTACGAGCGGCACGACCCCACCCTGGTGGAATTCCGCCGCTGGCTGCGCCGCCTGGGACGAATTCGGATCCGCAGGAACGACCTGGTTCACCACGTTCTTCGGGTAGAGCAATCGCCCGAGGAGTTCGGGCGATGGAAGTCGGAAGTAGCGCTCATGCGCGAAGCGTGCGTCGAGGCGCCGGCATGGGTCGATGTGTTCGAGGCGCGGATGGCGACCACGCGTGAGGTGGAACTACCGCTCGAGCGCGCCTCGCATGGCGCCTTCTAGCAAGGCAACAAATGCACGCGCCATCTCGGGAATGTAGGCCGCAGATGGATACACGGCATGAACCTCGAGCGGCGGGTAGCGAAAGTTGGGCATGACCGGAACAAGGGAGCCTCTGGCCAGCGCCTTGCGCACCAGCGGGCTCTGCACGCCGCCAATGCCTACGCCTGCCTCAATCGCCTGGATCAGCACAAAGGTATTGTTGGCCGCAAAGCAGGTCGGAACTCGTACGGTTACTGGCCCGCTCTTTCCATGGAGTGTGATGTCATCGCCATTGGCCAGCCAGCTGAAACGTACATGTGGATGCGTGGCGAGGCTCTCCGGTGTTTCAGGCAATCCGTACTTCTGCGCGTACGAAGGTGACGCGACCAACATGCGATCGAGGGTGCCCAGGCGTTTGGCAACCAGCATCGAAGGAGCAAGTTGTCCCAACCGAATGGCTACGTCCACACCTTCGCCCACGAGGTCGGCGACACGGTCGTCCAAAAGCACCTCCACGCGCACGCCGGGATGCCGTAACTGAAAGTCGATCGCCACGCCGGCCACGACATGGCGCCCGAGACCAGTGGGCGCCTGCACGCGGAGGGACCCTTTCAACCGACTGCCCACGTTTGTTTTAAGCCCGGCCTCGGACGCATCCACCAGCGCCAGGATGTTCTTCGCCTGATGGTAGTAATCCTCGCCGGCGGCCGTCGCGGTGACGCGTCGCGTGGTTCGGTGCAGAAGGCGGGTGCCGAGGTGCTTTTCCAACGCAGCCATCTGCTGGCTCACCGCGGGTTGGCTCAAGCCCAGGTCCCGAGCGGCCGCCGATAGCGAGCCAAGCTCCACGACGCGCACGAAGGTTTGCAGGGCGGCAAGGCGGTCCATGGCGGGTTCTCGGGCATAAGCATTACTTATTAATGTAATCGATAATTCCAGGCTTCTGCCGGCTTAGACGAATAAGCACCATGGGCCCATCCATGACGAGGGCGGTGCGATGGCAGGACAGAAGGTGGCTTTGGTGGCGGGCGCGAACGGCGTGGTCGGGCGGCGATTGGCGGAGGAATTGGCCACGCTCGACGACTGGCGTGTGATTGGCGTGGGCCGGCGCGCGAGTGCGTCGATTCCTGGCGTGGAGATGCTCAGCGTGGATCTCCTCGACGCCGCCGACGTTGCCCGCGTGATCGGCTCGCATCTGGGGGTGACGCATCTCTTCTATGCGGCCTATCAGGACCGTCCCACCTGGGCGGAGCTGGTACCACCGAACGTGGCCATGCTGGACAACGTGCTTAACGCAGTCACCGGTCCCGCCTTGCGCCATGTGAGCCTGATGCAGGGCTACAAGGTGTACGGCGGACACCTGGGGCCGTTCAAGACCCCCGCCCGCGAAACCGATCCGTACTTCATGCCGCCGGAATTCATGGTGGACCAGCAGCGCCTGCTGGAGGCCAGGCAGCAAGGGCAGCCATGGTCGTGGTCCGCGATGCGTCCAGCGGTGGTCGGCGGCACAGCCCTGGGCAATCCGTTGAACCTGGTGGTGGCCGTCGCGGTATACGCGAGCCTGTCGAAGGAAGCGGGGCTACCGCTGCGGTTCCCGGGCAAGCCCGGCGCCTGCGACAAGATCGTGGAGATGACCGATGCCGGCCTGCTGGCGCGGGCCACGATCTGGGCTGCCACCAACCCGGAATCGGAGAACCAGGCGTACAACATCAACAACGGCGATGTCTTTCGTTGGAGCGAGATGTGGCCCTTGATCGCCGAGTACTTCGACATGGAAGTGGCGCCGCCGCTACCGCTGCAACTAGCCACGGTAATGGCAGACAAGGGGCCCGCGTGGCAAGCGATGCAGGAACGCCACGACCTGGCGCGCATACCGTACAAGGATGTCTCGTCCTGGGCGTTCGCCGATTTTGTCTGGTCGTGGGATTACGACATGTTTGCTGACGGCAGCAAGGCCAGGCGACATGGCTTTGTTGAACACGTGCAGACGTCCGCCATGCTATTCGCTCAGTTCGACCACCTGCGGGCAGCGGGTGTTATTCCCTAGTGCAGGGGAGCCCCACTACCAACTCTCTTCAGCCACCACAAGGCGCGTCGTACTATTGCAACCGCCTGATCAGGACTCCATACGAAAGTCGCCACGCTCCGCGGTGGCATTTTGTATTCGAAACGAGTCTTGCCCTCAGCTACCGAAACGTGACGCACATCTTCATTGCTGTTCACCATCACCAGCACGATCGACCCGTCGGACGCGTTCTGGAATGCCACGTTATCCAGGCCTTTGTCGGTGGCCGTGGAATTCACCCGTACGGCGCCGGGAAGCACGAAGCGGCTGAAGTGCCCAATGGCGTAGTACTCGTCGTTGCGGCTCACCGCTCCTGTGTCGGAATCGATCGTGACGACGCCCTTGCACAGGGCGCACCCGCCAAAATGCGGGCCGTAATTCTCGTCGAGCGCCAGGTTCCAGTACACCACGGCGCGAGCCCACTGCCTGATGCCAGCGATCAGGAGGTCCCTGGAAAACCAGATCAGCTCGCCATTGATGCCCGAGGCCCAGTCGCCACCGGAGCATTCGGTGATGTAGACGTCCTTGTCAGGAAACTGGCGATGTACGGTGCCCTGGGCGCGGGGGTTGCCTTCATAGCAATGCCAGGCCACGCCATCGATGTAGCGCGCGGCATCCGGGTTGGACAACACGGCCAATGGCTGCTCGGGGTGGTTCCAGTTGTGGTCCCATTCCAGGATGCGCGTGGTCGATTTGCGCTTGGCCAGCTTCGGACCAAGATATTGCGAGATGATGCGGGCCCGCTGGTCGGAGCCCAGCCGCATGCCCGGATAAGTGATGGGCTCGAAGTTGGGCTCGTTCTGCAGGGTCAGCGCGAAGATCGGGATGCCGTAGCTTTTGAAAGCGTCGAGATATTTGACGAGATAATCCGCGTATGCGCTTTCGTACTGCTCAAGCAACGTTCCGCCAAGCAGGTTTCCGCTGTCTTTCATCCATGCCGGCGCGGTCCATGACGATGCGATGATGTGCAGGTCAGGGTCGATGGAAAGAACCTCGCGCACGGTCGGTATGATCGCGGTCTTGTTGGGCGCGACATTGAAGTGTTCCAGCTGCGGGTCGACCTGCCCGAAGGGCATGTCGTCCATGGTGTAGAGCTCCAGCGAGAAATCCGAGGCGCCGATAGGGAGGCGCATCATGTTCAGGTCGAGATTGGGCGGTGGTCCATAAAGCTCGTGCAGCAACTCGGCGCGCTGCAGCGCATTGAGCTTGTTCTGGAGCAGCCACGCGGACGAGTCTGTCATCGCCGCGCCGAAACCTTCCATGGTCTGATACGTCTTCTGGACATCGATGACCACGTCGGCGGTGGATGTGCCTCGTACGCTCATCGGTATATCAGGTTGCTGCAGCAGCTTCAGCTTGCGATCGGCCGTGCTTACCCAGAGTTCGACGACGGGCAGGGCCGGTCCTGTCGCCAAGGCGGGTTTGAGCGCAGGCGTGGTGCGCTCGATATGCAACGCATAAAGGGCAGCCAGGGACACCAGGACGAGCAAGGCGATAAGGGGGACGGCAGCCCACCGGGATCCCGGCTCGCGCTCATCCATGGCGCGCGCAAAGCCCTTCGCTGATGTTGCAGTGCACTTGGCTCATGTTCCCAAGAGTAGGCCCGAGGCCATTCTTGCATAGCGAACCTTTCCTCGGAAATGATGCATCGAGCGGAAGTCGGTCAACTCTTTCCAGCCGGCGTGCCGTCAGGTTACCCTTTGCCAGGAAGCCCTGGCAGAACGCGAAGGGCGGCACAGACGCAACTCCACCCTGCTTGACGAGGCAGACCTGATCTATCGCTATCGCTGCGCTCTCGTTGACGCGCGGCTCAAGCAACTGCAGCCACCGGGCGGGTTGCATCCCGGCGTCGCTGTCGAGCGGCACCATGCGCTGAACTGGCTGGTCGGATACGCGGATGAAGACTGGGATGATGTCAGCTGTGATACTTAGTTCCTGGCAATGCCCACGGCACTGCTTTCCTGGCGGAGCCGGTCTTGACCACAAAGACACATATCGTCACGGTACATAAGGCCTCTCTTCCGGGGGTTGAGGCGATATCGCTGCGCAGCGAGCATGCCTTCCCCCGTCACGCCCATGATCACTATGGAATCGGTGTGGTGAGCGAGGGCGCCCAGAAATCCTGGAGCGTTGTCGGGGCGGTGGAGGCCGGCAAGGGCGACGTCATCATGGTCAATCCGGGTGAAATGCACGATGGTTCGCCAATCCAGGGGCCGCGAGCGTGGCATATCGTTTATTTTGAGCCCGGCCTGCTCAATCGCGAGCTTGCAGATGAGGCGTGCGGTAGCAATGTCGTATTCAACCCCGTCGTACGTGACCAGGCCTTGGCAAGTAGCGTCGCGGCGCTGCTCCAAGCCATCCGGATCGGCGGCCCAGCGGAAGCTGAGGAAAACTTGATCGCCTGCATGCTACAGATCGTGCAGCAGCACCGCCTCAGTGGCCCGGGCAAGGTGGATAAGGCGCCGCCGATAACGCGCGCCATCGAGTGGATAGAGGCCGAACCCGACATCAATCAGCCCCTGTCCGCATTGGCGGCGGCAAGTGACATGAGCCGCTTTCAACTGATCCGCGGCTTCATGAGGGATGTAGGTACCACGCCGCATGCCTACCGCATGCAGTTTCGCGTACGACTGGCACGACGCTACCTATTGCAAGGCCGGACGATCGCCGAAACCGCGCTGCTGACAGGCTTCGCCGATCAAAGCCATCTTACCCGCGCCTTCCAGCGTCAGTTTGGCGTGGCGCCAGGGCGATATATGGCTGCGCGGTAGCCGCCCGCAATATTCTTCAAGACGGCCGGAAGGCCAAATTGCGATGGTCCAGCCTTCCCAATGAAGAAGGAAGGCTCTCACATGACGTCCCCGTCCGTGGTTTCCATCGGATTCCTGCTCACCTCGTTGCTGGTCGTGGCGTCCCCGGGCACAGGGGTGCTCTACACCGTTTCCATGGGGCTTTCGCGCGGGGCTCGCGCGAGTGTCGTCGCGGCTATCGGATGCACGCTTGGCATCGTTCCGCATCTGGCGATAGCGATCCTGGGTGCGGCATTGGCGTTCCATGCGAATGCTCTCGCCTTCCAGCTGCTTAAGTACTGTGGTGCAGCCTATCTGCTGTATATGGCCTGGAGCACATGGCGGGATCGCAGTACGTTCGAACCCGATCAGCAGGTCGTTACCAAGTCGCCCTATAAGATCGCCATGTCTGCCGTTCTGCTGAATCTGCTCAATCCCAAGTTGCCGATTTTCTTCCTGGCGTTTCTTCCGCAGTTCATCGCGAAGGGCGATCCGCACATGCTCGCGCGACTGCTGGAGCTCAGCGCCATCTTCATGTTGATGACGCTGGTTGTCTTCGGGCTGTACGGGGTATTTGCGTCGTCGATGCGATCGTATGTGCTCGGGCGCACGCAGGTCACCACCTGGCTGCGCCGAGCCTTTGCCATCGGATTCGTGGGTTTGAGCTTGAGGTTGGTCCTATAAGGCAACGAATCGCGGGCGCAGGTAATTAATGCTGGGCCGAATAATCCATCCGCGAGAGATCCTCAAGCAACGTCGGCCCGGTCGGATGCCAACCCAACGCCTTCTGCGTCCACTCGCTCGACGCCCACATATCCAGGCCAACAAACCCGCCAAGCCATCCGAAGTGCTCGGCTGCCTCGCTTGCCGGAATCGACTTCACCGGCAGGCCCATACCCTTGCCGAGCACCTCGGCGATGTCGCGAGCGGGGATGCCCTGCTCGGCGACGGCGTGATAGCGCGAGCCGGGCTTGCATTGTTCGATGGCCAGTCGGTAGAGCCGGGCAACATCCAGAACATGCGCGGCCGGCCAACGGTTCTGGCCGTCGCTGAAATAGCCCGACACGCCTTTCTCGCGGGCCACGGCGATCAACGGACTGATCAACCCCTGGCGGAAAGTGTCGTGGACCTGCGGGAGTCGCACCACCGACACCGCGACGCCAGCGTCCAGCTGCTCGGCCCCTTCAATCTCCGATGCTTTCCGTGGATTGGGATGTTCGGTGTTGAAAACGTCCTCGGTGGCGGCCTTGCCCGGCAGTGACCCCATGCCGGTACCAGAGGTGATCAGCAGTGGACGGTTGGATCCACGCAGGGCCGAACCCATGGCCTTGATCACCTGGCGGTCCTTCTCGCAGTTCGCCGCGAAGTTCGCAAAGTTGTGGTCGAACGCGGTGTGGATCACGGCATCGGCTTTGGCCGCGCCATCGCGAAGGGTGTTGGGTTCTTCCAGTGAGCCGCGATGCACTTCGGCGCCGGCGGCTTCCAATGCCCGCGCGCCGTCGTCCGATCGCGTCACGCCCAGCACGGTATGACCTGCCGCGAGCAGCTCCGGGATGATCTTCGAGCCGATGAAGCCGGTCGCGCCGGTAAGGAATATGCGCATGGGGATTGTCCTGTGGTGATGGTTGAAACCACCATAGCGCTGACTTCATACTGGTAAAGTAGTGACGTTATCGTGGTATAGAAACCAACAGGATCGCCATGTCCATCCCTGCCGGAAACATGCTCGGAGCCTATCTTCGCGATCGACGCACCCGCCTCGATCCCACGGCGTTCGGATTCACTGGCGGTCGCAGGCGAACGCCGGGACTGCGGCGGGAGGAAGTGGCCCAGCGCGCCAACATCAGCCCCACCTGGTACACGTGGCTGGAGCAGGGACGCGGTGGCGCGCCCTCGGCGGACGTGCTCAATCGCATCGCCGAAGGGTTGATGCTGACGGAGCCGGAACGCGAACACCTCTTCATGATCGGGCTGGGCCATCCACCGGAAGTGCATTTCAAACCCACCGAAGGCGTCTCGCCCCGCCTCCAGCGCGTGCTCGATGCATTCGAAGTCGGTCCCGCGATCATCAAGAACGCGCTATGGGACGTCGTGGCCTGGAATCGCGCCGCGGCAGTGCTGCTCACCGACTACGGCAAACTGCCTCCCGCCGAGCGGAATATCCTCCGGCTGATCTTCTCCAGTGCCCGGATACGCGCAGCGCAAGAAGACTGGCATGCCATGGCACGCTTCGTAGTGGGTGCGTTCCGTGCGGATGCCGCACGCGCGGGTGCAGCTGCCGAGATCGGACAATTCGTGGAGGAGATGTCCGCTTTGAGCCCCGAGTTCAAGGAGATGTGGCTCGCCAATGATGTGCATGCGTATGGCGAGGGGACGAAGCGGTTGCACCATTCGGAGTTGGGCGTTCTGGATATGGAGTTTTCCGCGTTTTCCGTGGATGGGCGGCCGGATCTGGGCATGATCGTGTATCACCCGGTAACCAGTGGAGATGCGGAGCGGATCCGGGAGTACGTAGGCTCTCGCCCGTTGTCTGGCTAGGCTGATATGCGGCATATTTCCCATCTTTTACCGTGAGTTAGATGGTTGGCTAGATTTTACTTGACTCTAATTTAGATATTTAGCTAAATATCAACCATGAACACCATCTTCAAGGCCCTGGCCGATCCGACCCGCCGAAAGGTGTTGGAACTGCTCCGCCAGCGTCCGATGACCGCCGGGGAGTTATCGGACCAGTTTCCGGTATCGCGGCCGACCATGTCGGCGCACTTTGCGGTGCTGCGCGAGGCCGACCTGATCGAAGCCAACAAGATCGGCACGAGCATCCTTTACCAGTTGAAGTTGTCGGTGCTCGAGGACGCACTGCTGGGCTTCACCCAGCTGTTCGGCATCGGTGCCGGAGAGCGAAAAGAAACCCGTGAAGGAGCCGACGAATGAGCGAGAAGCCTAATCCCCGTATCAGGCAAGACATTCTCTTCGGCCTCAAGCTCGCGGCGGTCATGGTCGGAAGCGCTCTGCTGCTTTCCCTTGCGCGCAAGCAAGGGTGGATCGACCAGGACTTGGTCACGCGTGCGTACAACGTGATCCTCGGTCTCGCACTCGCGGCCTACGCCAATGCCATCCCGAAGATGTATGGACCTCCGCCTCGAACGCTCCACCACGCGACGTTGGCGCAGTCGGTGAGGCGAGTTACCAGTTGGGCCCTGACCTTGGCCTTCCTGGTGTGGGCCGCGCTATGGGCATTCTCGCCGCGGGACGTCGCCCAGATCGGCTCGATAGTTGCCGTCGGTTCCGGCGTCGCAATCATGTTTGGTTACTTGATATGGAAGGCGACAAGGTCCGCTTCTAGCCGGCAGTAGGTCTTATGGTTCGCTCGGGCATCGTTGACCCCGCGTCAATCGTACTTGGAGGAGAAAAATGAGCCGTCTGCATATCGAGCGTCATCTTGTTTCACGCATTGGATGGCTGCGGGCGGCTGTTCTTGGAGCCAACGATGGAATCGTCTCCACGGCGAGCCTTATCGTAGGCGTGGCGGCGGCATCGGCCGCCGACAAGCAAATTCTCCTAATCGGCGTCGCCGGACTGGTCGCGGGCGCGATGTCGATGGCGGCCGGCGAATACGTCTCGGTAAGTTCGCAGTCCGATACCGAGAAGGCAGACCTGTCGAGGGAAAGGGCGGAGCTGGCGAGCCAGCCTGAACTGGAGCGCGAGGAACTGGCGAGGATATATGAGAAACGCGGCTTGGATCTTGATCTTGCGAGACAAGTTGCCGATCAGCTGATGCGCAAAGATGCCCTAGCTGCCCATGCACATGATGAGCTTGGCATTTCCGAGATCACCACAGCCCGGCCAATCCAGGCGGCGCTTACCTCAGCCATGGCATTCTCTATCGGTGCCGCTCTTCCGATATTGATAGCGGTTTTCTCGCCTCGCACTGTACTGGTGCTCACCGTATCCATGGCCTCGCTTCTTTTTCTGGCGATTCTTGGCGCAGTTGGAGCGCGAGCCGGCGGCGCCAACGTCACGAGGGCAACCCTTAGGGTCACTTTTTGGGGAGCCTTTGCGATGGCCCTGACTGCAGGTATCGGCAAGCTTCTCGGTACGGCAATTTGATGCGAGCGTGTCTTTAAACGTTCTGCAAAGTTTCGGCATCCAACGATCTTGACCGGAAGCGGTTCAGACCAGACCACGTTCGATGGGGTGAGTTTATGCAGAATGATCAGGCGGGTAGGGCTGCGTTCGTCTTCTCGCGCGCGACGAGGGTCCTCTTTTTGGTGTTCTGCTGTGTAGTCAGCACAACCGGCTACGCACAAAAGGACAACCGGATCGTCATAGGCAAGACCGAGGTCATTCATTCCTCCGTCCTTGGTGAAGACCGGACCATCCAGGTTCATGTGCCTCAGGGAGAGCCGGGTCAACGCTACCCCGTGCTGTACGTACTCGATGGCGAGGATCATTTTGAATCCGCGGTGGCCATTACCGAGCAGCTAAGCGGCGTTTTTCCGCAGCTGATTGTGGTTGGCATCGAGAATACCGTCCGGCAACGAGACATGACGCCCGACAAGGGCCATGTTGGCAAGATCCTGAGCGAGGGCGAATCTGCAAGGTCTGGTGGCGGCGGGAATTTCATGTCCTTTTTTGAAAAGGATCTGATTCCGTATGTTGATGGACACTATCCCACGGCACCCTATCGCGTCATCACCGGCCATTCCCTGGGTGGACTGGCTGTCATTAATGCTTTCTTCAATCACACGGCATTGTTCAATGCCTATATCGCCAACGACCCCAGCCTTTGGTGGGACGATCAGGATTGGATCAAGGCGGCTGAAAAGTCCGCCGTGACAAAAGACTTCTCGAACAGAAGGCTGTTTGTTGCAATCGCCAACAACATTCCGGCCGGGTACGACATCCACTCCATCTTGAAAGACAAGACTGGTCTTGCGCCAGTTACGCAAGCAGTTCTGCCGTTTGTAAGCTTTCTTCGGGAAACCAAGCTAAAAGGCTTGGACTGGTCGAGTAAGTTTTATGAAAATGAACGTCATGGAACGGTTGAGCTCAATGGCGAATATGACGCTCTAAGGTACATATTTCGCGATTTTCAGTTCAACGTCCGCTTGTTCGACGATCATCCGGATTGGGATCGCTACGCCCTGCTTGAAGCGCACTACAAGGAGGTTTCCCAGCGAATGGGCTACACGGTGTTGCCCTCCGAAAGCATGGTGAACCAGTTGGGCTACGCGTGCATGGAGCGGCACCAGATGAGACAGGCGCTTGCCCTGTTTGAAAGAAATACCAAGGAGCATCCCAATAGCGCGAACGCCTTCGACAGCCTGGGTGACTATTATTCGGCCGCGGGCGACAAGCCGCAGGCGATCCAGGCCTTTTCCAAGTCGCTAGCCCTCGGCGCTACGAAAGAAACCCGTCAAAAGCTGGATGCGCTTACAGCCAAGTGACAGGCGGAAGAGCAGCCTGACCCCCTTGCGCAGAGGCTTGCTAAGCTATCGGGCGAGCCTGAGGGGAGAAACGAATCGTGCCGCTTCCGCAAATGCCCTTTAGCAGGAATTATCGCCCGGGTGCAGCGTGTGCCCTGGCGCTCGCCGGCATCCTGGCCGTTTTTGCAACGGGGACGGCCTGGGCCCGTGGCCTCTCGGCCCAAGGCACGCCAGAGAATTCACCGGCAGCCGAAGCTCGGCAGCAAGCGCTGCCGCCGTGGACGGATGGTTACCTCTACATCCATCACATCAGCACCGGACGCGGAAATGCCGCCTATATCGTGATGCCCGATGGCACCACCATGCTCATCGATGCGGGAGAGGCAGACCCGGAGTTCGTCAAATCCGTGGCGCCGCTGAAGGCGTTTCCAGCTTTGCCGGACGCCACGCACTCCGCCGGTTATTGGATCGCAAACTACATCCGCCAATTTGCGCCTCCCGGTAGGCCAGTTGCGCTCGACTATGCGCTCATCACGCACTTCCATACCGATCATATCGGGACCATACGGCCCGACAGCCCTATGTCAGCCACGGGCGCCTATCGGCTGGCGGGCATTACCGAAGTGGGCGAACTTCTCCCGGTCAAGACTCTCGTCGACCGCGCAGCGCCGAACTACACGGTTCCCGTCGATCTTCGAGCCTGTACGCAAAGCAGCGGCGACGACGGCCGATCGCTCGCCAACTACCTGGAAATGGTGGCGTTCCGCAAACAGCATGGAGAACCAGTGGTCGGGCTTCTGCCGGGACAGCTCGATCAGATCCGGATGCAGCGGCCGCAAAAATTCCCTGACTTCCACATCAGGAATATCGCCTCGAGCGGCGTGATCTGGACCGGGCGCGGCACCGATACGCAGCAATACGTCCCGCTCGACGCCATCAAGGACTGTCACTTCGATGAGAACCCGCTCAGCAACGTCATCCGGATCAACTACGGGAAATTCTCCTATTACTCCGGTGGCGACATTCCTGGTGTTCCCGATTACACGCAGCCGTACTGGCGCGATATAGAGACACCCGTTGCCGCTGTCGTCGGGCCGGTCGATGTCATGACCCTGGACCACCACGGTAATCGTGATTCCACCAACGGTGCCATCCTGCGGGCGCTGCGGCCTCGGGTAATCGTCCAACAGAACTGGCTTTCGGCGCAGCCCGGGGAAGAGGTCGTCGTGAGAATGGCGTCCGGGGAGTTCTATCCCGGACCGCGCGACGTGTTTGCGACCGGCATGAGTCCGGAAACACGGATCGCCATCGGTCCCATCATGGACAAGGTCTACAAGAGCTACGGAGGACACGTCGTCATTCGCGTAGCTCCAGGCGGAGCCACCTATGAAGTCTTCATCCTTGACGATGCCAACCAGACACGGGAAGTGATCAAGCACTTCGGGCCTTATCAGGCTCATTGAGGGCCCAAGGCAGGAGTCAGCGCGCGAGCAGTGGGCTCGGCGATTCGTTACAAGTGGAACAATTTCCCGGGCAGGCGTCACGCGATATCGCGCGGCTGTATTGACGTGGTTCTCAATATCGAGAGGGTAGCTCTGCAACACTTCGCGAGCTCGCACGAGCCGTAGCCTCCCTCACCCCCCCCAAAACGGCGCCATGCGTGCACGTTTCCACGTCGGATCACCTCCCACGGTCCGGCGGTGGACCGGTGGGGGAGGCATAGCCTCCATTCCCTTCGTGGGAGTCCAAGAGGAGCGCTTAAAGATCATGACTTTAATGATCAAGTCCAAGCTGTTCGTGCATCGGTTGACCCGTTTCCCGACGATCCTTATCGGCCGACTCGTCGCCACACACATACGCATTCAGACATTGCTGGCCGTGGCCAGCCTGACGGCCATGGCCGTTGCCTTACCTTCGACAGCAGCGACACAAACGCCACATGCCGACGGCTCTACTGCAGTCGCCCGTGCCCGGGTGGCAGCGGACGTATTGATGAGTTCCTACGATCCCGTCAAAGCGTGGTTCCCCTCCAGCTGGTGGAACTCGGCAGTGGCATTGCAGACCATCGGCGACTACATGCAGCGCACGGGCGATCGCCGCTATGTCAGCCAATTGGACAATACCTTTGAAAAAGATAAAGGCGTATTTCCCGGTGGCGTGCTATCCGGAGATCCGCTGCTGGGGAATTTCACCAGCCGGGCGATCGACGATACCGAATGGTGGGGCCTCACTTGGGTACAAGCCTACGATCTGACCGGGAATAAAAAGTACCTGGACATGGCGGTGACCATTGCCAGCTACGTGAATGGCTATTGGGATACCAGCACCTGCGGTGGCGGCGTCTGGTGGAACGCCGAGCGCACCTATAAGAACGCCGTCACCAACGGATTGTGGATCCGGCTCACGGCCGAACTGCACAACCGGATCCATGGCGACAAGGTCTGGCTGGCCCGCTCCCGCACGGCGTGGGCGTGGTTCACCGGCAGCGGCATGATCAACGCCAACGGCCTGGTCAACGACGGCCTCACCGATGCCTGCACCAACAACGGCCAGACGGTGTGGAGCTACAACCAGGGCATGGCCATCGGTGGTGGCCTGGAGCTATGGCGCGCAACTAGGGACCCGCAAATCCTGGCGACCGTGCGCCGCCTGGCCGATGCTGCCATCGGCTCGAACGCTCTGGTGACCAATGGCATCCTGACCGAAAGCTGTGATGCCCTGGACCAGACCTGCGACGACAACGGCAAGCAGTTCAAGGGCATATTCACGCGGTACTGGACGGATCTGGTCGACATCACCCACGATCAACGGTACGCGGCATTCCTCCAGGCGCAGGCCGAAAGCATCTGGAACGACGACCGCGACGCCGCCGACCGGCTCGGCACCCGCTGGTCCGGTGCCACCAGTGACGACCATCCCAACGTCTTCGATTGGCGCACCCAGGCCAGCGCGCTAAGCGCCTTGATCGGGGAGGTGCCGACGTTCACGCCACTGGATTCGCTTGCCGCGACAACGTCCCCCGCGCAATCGGTGATCATGCCCGCGGCGTCTGGCGCTTCGTCCATCGCCGTGAACCTCGGCGTTTCGGCGACAGGCTTCTTCCCGCTGCAAGCGCTTGCCGTCGTCAATGCTCCCGCGGGGTGGAGCGTGTCGCCACGAGTCACCACGTTGCGCCTGCAACCACACGGCATAGCGAACCCTGTCAGCGGCAGCATTCCGCTGAAGGTTACCGTGCCGAGCCTTGCGACAGACGGGCACCACCTGATCACGGCCAATGTGACGGCCGCCTGGCTCCGCTTCAGTACCCAGGCCGACGTGCTGGTCGCGCACAAGATCGACTTCGACACCGGCACCGTCGACGAGAACCCGTGGCTATTCGATCCCGATGGCTCGCAGAGCAACGGAGTGCAGAACCGCTTCGCCGACGGCAACGCCCACTTCACCTATCGGTTCCCGTTCCCGGCCGATACCACCTCGGCCCAGGTCACCCTGACCATCGACGCCGAATTCCTGGTGCAGGTGAGCAACGACAACGAAAACTGGACGACCGTGCTGCAGGAAACCCAGCCGATCACCGACGGCTCGAACAAGGCCGACCGAACCATCGACCTGACGCCGTACCTCGGTGCCGCCGCCGATGGGTCCAAGCCGGTTTACGTGAAGGTATCCGATGCCTTCCCCAATGACGGATGGGGTGGGCGCGTGTATCACGTGACGGCAAATATCGTCGAATAGGCTGATCGGTTCCTCCGTTCCCGAGCAATCGGGAGCGGAGGTCACAAGCGACTACTTGCTGGTATTGGAGGACACCGCGAGGACCCTGAAGCTCCCATCCACGGGCGTAGGCCGCTTGCCTTCTGGAGCGGGCGACAGCTCAGCCGCGGAAAGGAACACCCTGCCATCCTTGCTGTCCACCGCCAAAGTGCGGGCACTCCGTTGCGTGGAGACAATGGCCGTCACCCGATAGTGATCCGCACCGTCACCTTCGATCACGGTCAACGTTCCGCTCTGACCGTTGGAGCTGTAGATACGCCCCGTGCGCGAATCGAAGCCCGCCGCATCGGCGCCCTTGCCGATAGGCAGCATCGCCACCTGCTTGCCGGTGGTGGCGTCGGTGATGGCCATCACCTCGTTCTCGCAGACGGAGAACAGCCGGTGTTTGGCGGCGTCGATCGCCAGCCCGCTGGGCCCATCGCACCCGGGAAGGTCAAAGGTGGAGTCCACCTTGCCGCTCTGGGTATCGATGCGTGCCAGGGCATTGCGATCCTCCAAGTTGACGAACACGTGGCCGCTGCCGTCGGATACCGCGAACTCCGGTGAGCCGGGGAGTTCCACTGAGCCGATCTGCTTTGCCTGTTTCGGGTCGATCACGCTTGCATCGTGGCTGGTGCCATTGAAGGCGAACACGTGCCCACTGGCCTTGTCGAACACGATCGCGTCCGGCTTCTTTCCGCTAAGTGGAATGGTTGTTACGGTCTTGAAGGTTTGCGTGTCGAAGACCAGCACGCTGTTGCCCTTGCCGTCGGCGACGAAACCGCGTTGCGCGGACGGCACGAGCGCTACGCCATGAACACCCTTCAGGCCGTCGATCCGTGCGATCCCTTTCCCGGCATCGACGTCCACCACGTCCACGTGATCCCCGCGAGTCACGAACAGGTGCCGGCTGGCCTCGTCGAATGCCAGGTAATCCCAGCCACCAGTTTCAGGCAGCGAAACCAAAGGGGTCGTGGTGAAACTGGCCGAAGCGACGGCCACGGCTAGAACGAAGGAGATCACATGGCCACCTTTGCTGACAGAAGTGCGCCTACGATGAGGTGTTCCGCTTACCGATTCCTTATGCCGGGATGACCTCGCTGCCGGGTGGCTATTTGCTGGCGGCCTTCTTGCGTTGCTCTGCGATGTAGCCAAGCTCGGCTTTGGACTTGGGCTCGTCCGGCACCAGGGCCATGCACTTTTTGTAGGCGGCCTCCGCCTCGTCGAGGCGATGGAGCTCGACCAGGTCATAGCCCTGGCCGCGTAAGGCTGCGCACTTCATCTCCACGGGGTGCTGCGACGTCATCTCGGCATACTCCTCGGCCTCCTTGTACAGCGCCAGCGATTCCGATGCCCTGCCATGGACCGTGATCAGGTAAGCCAGCTCGTTCTTGTACTGGCTGTCCATCGGCGAGAGCGCCAGGGCCTTGCGAATGTCGGCCTCTGCCTCCGTCGTGCGATTCATCTCGGTCAATGCATAGGATCGCGCCGCGTACGCCATGGCCCAGGAGGGACCTATCACGACGATATGCATTCTGGTCTTGGAATTTGCCTTGTCCGCTTCAGAGGCTCCCAATATTCCGTACATGAGGCCCTCTGGGGCGCCTCGGGCGCAGTACACCTGCTTACCGGCGTATTCCTTCTCGAATTTGGCGATGACTTCGTCAATGGGGACGTCGATGGCCGCCTGGATCTTGCCACCCCGGATCATCTCCAGGGCGTGGTTGATCTTCAGGCCGTCCTCGTCGAGCGCGTAAAAATCACTTCCGGGAGCTGATGGGGGGCTAGTGACGACATTGATCCGGTCCTCGGTGTTCGCCTTCGGCGACGATGGTGACGCGCAACCGGCGATACATAGGACGCCGACCATAGCTTCGATTCCTGGACGCATGACCTGCTTCCCCTGGATGGTGAATTACGCCGGGCGACCCATTCGGTTCGCCGCGATGTATGTTAGTGCTTGCAAGCCTAACTTGGGGGAGTACCGCGATGCGTCAAAGCAGCCATATGTCACGCCTGGGATTTCTGTGCCCTATGGTGGTTTGCGCGATGCTGATCGGTCCGGTCGCGGCAAACGAAACTGCCATCTGTGAGGCGCCTGCCGCTTCCGCTAAATTGGTACTCGACGGAACGTTGCACGCGTTGATCCTGACTATCAGCAACTCCGGTGCAAAGGAACTGTCCCTTGAGAAATTTTACTTCGGGGAAAACATGCTTGGACTGCGCGCGGTGAAGTCCGAAGGTAACCTGGAACTCAAGCAAGCGATTCCACTTCTTGGCCCAGGTGTTGAGCCTGTCACCATTCCGCCCGGAAAATCGTTCGTTCACAAAGTTAATCTGGAGAACTCGTTCGCCGACCTTTCAGATGCTCTGACTACCAGCGATGTACTCGTTTCATGGGCGTTGACCATGGACGACAAAAGCGCATGTTTCGTGCAGAAACTCAGCGGCACGTTCAATATTCCCAAAGGGCGCTAGTGAAGGTTCTATCCGGCCTTGTGGGCGATGCAAGATCGACTACTTGCTAACGGCCTTCTTGCGCTGCTCTGCGATGTAGCCAAGCTCGGCTTTGGACTTGGGCTCGTCCGGCACCAGGGCCATGCACTTTTTGTAGGCGGCCTCCGCCTCGTCGAGGCGATGGAGCTCGACCAGGTCATAGCCCTGGCCGCGTAAGGC